>Ga0209273_10000002_pt1 | contig 1269182 bp, 1102 predicted proteins | sample tdAd471_FD_187126 | JGI IMG/M metagenome (GOLD analysis project Ga0209273, IMG submission 187126) | Marine sediment microbial communities from the Atlantic coast under amendment with organic carbon and nitrate - tdAd47.1 (SPAdes)... | ecosystem: Environmental > Aquatic > Marine > Coastal >...
CTTCGGTAACAAACAATGCGCCTGCTACATTCCCTGTAGGAACTACTACTGTAACATGGACCGTAACTGATACTGCTGGTAATACCGCAACTTGTAACCAAGACGTAACTGTAGTCGATGATGAAGATCCAACTATTACTTGCTCTGGAAATCAAAACGTGAGTTTCGACGCAGATTGCGAATATACTTTGTTAGATTATACCGGAAATGCAACTACTGATGATAATTGTGATGCCTCCGTAACTGTTACCCAAAGTCCAGCTGCAGGAACTACAATTACTACAACAACTGAAATTACGCTAACAGCAACTGATGATGCCGGAAACACGACATCTTGTACATTTGATATCATTCCTGTTGACAACCAAAATCCAATAGCTCAATGTCAAGACATAACTGTACAACTTGATGCAACTGGCAATGTAACCATAAGCGCAACAGACGTTGATAATAATTCGTACGACAATTGTGCTGTTCAGACTATTTCTGTCTCACCTAACACATTTGATTGTAACGACATAGGCGACAATACTGTCACATTAACAGTAGTAGATACAAATGGCAATATATCTACCTGTACAGCAACAGTTACTGTGGAAGATGATGTTGCTCCTACTAATGATTCAACAGAATGTGGTTCAATTGGCCCTTTAGTTCTTGACGATGTAACTGGTGAAGTTACAGTTACACAAGCACAAATTAATGCAGCCTACACAGGAACAGATTCTTGTGGTATTGACACATTGGTACTTAATCAAACTGTTTTTGGCTGTAATGACATAGGTAATAATCCTGTCCTATTAACAATCACAGATGTTAATGGTAATGCTAGTACCTGCAACATAACTGTAATTATTGAAGCTCCAACTATAGACAATGGCTCTTTAGAAGGTATTGTTTTAAATACAGGCAATACAGAAACACCATCTGATTTTATTGCTATCTCTTCTTGTACTGATACTGGGACTTCTCCTGTAGAAGTTGCAGATGATGTTGAGATAACACTGACTATTGACCCAAGTCTTATTCCTAATATTGATCGTTGGGAAATATCGACTGATGACGGTATAACATGGACACCAATTGCCAATACAGAAGATACTGATGTTTATACGTTTAATAACGTTTCTCTGAATACATTTGTCAGAGTAGTTATTATATCTGGAGATTGTGAAGAAATATCTCCACTTGCTTTAATAAGAATTGTACCACCAGACCTTCCTCCTACAATTGTAAGTCATACAAGCTTAGATATCTGTATGAATGATTCTGTTACAATTAATGCTGAGAGCAGTATTGATGAATATGGAGCTCTCGGCGAAGGTGGCTTATTTAATACTGCAAATCTAAATAATCTAGGTTGGATTGTTGATGGCACTGCTGAGATGTCTGCTGGAGGAAACAATACAAATGACACCTATTGGAAAGAAACTAATGGAGCAAAAAAATTCAATGGTCGTTGTTATGATTCAACAGATGGTAAAAAGTTTGCAATTGTAAGTGGTAACTCAATTTATGATGCACCAGACCATACCATTGCTCCTTTATCAACTTTAGAAACACCTATATTTAGTACCATAGGCTTGCCTGAAGCAATTCTTCATTTTGATCAAGCATATTATTTAGAAGCTGGAGCATGGATTAAGATAGAACTTTCATATGATGGCGGTGCAACTTACAATGAAACTCTAGATCCTGGTACTGCAACCAACACTGTTGCTCCTAATGGTGCGCCACTAACTTTTAATTATACTGGGCCTAGTAATAGTGGATTTATGGATCAAGGCTTCAATGGACAATGTAATAATAGTGATGGAACTTTTGTTAATCACGCTACAGAAATAGCTTTGCCTTTAGGAGAGGCTGGTTTACGTATTAAATTTACTTATTCGGGAACCAATAATAGTGCATGGGCTTTAGATAATCTTAGAATTCCGTATTCTCCAATTGAAGAAGTTTTAGAATGGGAAGATGACTTAGGAAACATTACATATGGTAATACAATCACCAAGACACCTATAACACCTGGAGCTCAAGAAGTTGGGGTGACTGCTTTAGTGAATGACTGTAGGGCAGACAATGATGATGGTACATCTTTTGTAACCATTAATGCAAATCTTGCTTATGCTGGTCAATCCTTTTCTCCTGGAAGCGGAGAATGTGGTCAATCAACAATAGATTTAAAAGCATATGATAATGAAAAAACTGCATTAGAAAATTATAATTACGGAGCTTATGAACCAGGTCTTTATACTTATCCTGGTGAAATGATTGATCATGATGGTGATAATACGACTGCTCCAATTGCTGCGCCTAATTACCCAGCCACTGGAGTTACGGGTTCTTGGAGCGTGAATATAATTTCTCAAGAATGTACAACTAATATATTCACACCAACTTTTTCAAGTGACACCAATCCTTGGGCAACTTTCACAGCGCCACCAGGTGAGTATGACTTAACATGGACATTAGAAAATGGATGTTCAGACACTATCCGTGTAGAAATAAATAGCTGTAATAATTTAGATTTTGATGGTGATGATGATTTTATAAGTTTTAAAAACAATTACTCGCTTAATGGTCCATTTAGTATTGAATCTTGGATTAAGCCAAATGATATTTCTGCAACACATACTGTTTTATCTAAGCGTTTAGTAAATAATACAGACCAAGGTTATTCACTTACTTTAGAAAGTGATGGCAAGGTTAGGTTTAGTTGGTATACTTCGGGCGCTGATGGTTATATTGAATCTAAATATGCAATTGGAACAGATAGATGGTATCACTTAGCTATTACTTTTGATGGCAATAATTATATTTTATATATAGATGGTATTGATGTAGGAGATTCAATATCAGGTACAATAAGTGCTCCAGATGCAACAGCAGCAAATGTAGAGTGTCTACTAGGGGCGATGGATCCATCTAACGGAACATCAGCTTTTGCCGATAATTATTTTGAAGGTTGGATTGATGAAGTAAGAATTTGGGGCAAAGCAATTTCAGCAGATCAGATCAGATATATGATGAACCAAGAAATTAAGAAAGATGATGCTTCTACAGCAGTACGTGGAGAGGTTATTCCGCAGAACGTACCAGGCTTAGTGTGGACAACTGATCTTGATGGCTATTATAGAATGGATCTAGATTGTGGTGGTGATCTTTCTGCTCATGATGGAAAAGGTACAAATGGCCGATTAAGAAATATTTTTACAGATCAATTAGAAACTGCTCCACTACCTTATACTTCGGCTAATATTTCAGATGGAACTCCAAATAATTGGTTTAATGATAATACATGGGAACATGGAATATTGGATGTTCCTAATAACAGGTATGGTGTATGGGATCAACCTAATAGTGTAGGAATTGATGGAACGACGATAATTGATTGGAATATTGTTCAGCTTTCCCATAATGTAATTTCTGATGGAGATACTAGAACAATAAACACAACTCAATATCCTAAGAGAGAAACAAATCAGATTGTCGTTCTAGGATTACTTTCTGATACTGGAAACAAGACGTTAACGATAACTGATCCAGCTGACGCAAACCAAGATGAAACTAATAATGGTAAATATTTACGTGTAACCCATTATTTAGAACTTGATGGTGATATGAAACTTGTAGGTCAATCTCAATTACTACAGGATTTTGGAAGTGAATTAGCCACTTCTAGTTCTGGTAAGTTAGAACGTCATCAACAAGGTACGCTCAACCCAACCAACTATAATTATTGGGCTGCACCAGTAGGCACAATTAATTCAACTGCTAACAATGTTGCTTATTCAGTACCTTCAGTTCTTATGGATGGTACAGATGTTAACAATTTAAACCCAATTACTTTTAATGATGGAGCTATTGATCCTGTTTTGTCTGGTGGAAATTTGACAATGGCTGGTTATTGGTTATGGTATTACGATAATAGGAATGATACCGAAGATGAACAGGAAAATTATGATGCTTGGCAATATTTAGGCTCTAGCGGCACCATTAAAGTAGGACTAGGATATACCATGAAAGGAACAAATGGTTTAACTGGTGGGACTGGAGAACAAAATTATGCGTTTATTGGTAAACCAAATAATGGTGATGATATTAATTTTGATATTTCCGCAGATCACCAAACATTACTAGGAAATCCTTATCCATCAGCGATAGATGCTCATAAATTTATTATAGATAATGGTCCTGCAGGAACTAATAGTCTTTTAGATGGAGCACTTTATTTTTGGGAACATTACCCTCTTAATGATACTCATTATTTAGAAGAATACGAAGGTGGTTATGCAACTCGAAACCTTATAGGTGGAACTGGTGCACCAATTCTTTCAACTCTAACTTCAGGTATTTCTATCACTGATTATAAACGTCCTGGCCAATATATTCCTGTAGCTCAAGGATTTTTTGTCCAAGCTTTAGAGTTTGGTGCTGGTACTAGAACGTTAAACTTTAATAATGGACAACGAGTGTTTTATAGAGAAGGTGAAGATTTGGATTCTGAATCTGGAGATGACTCTGTATTCTTTATTCCTAACAATGAGGTCACTGAAGAGCAATTAGTAACCCCACAGAACAACAATATTAATAATCAGATAATAAGAAGATTACGTTTAAATTTTGATGGAGAAGGTTATAATAGAGAGTTACTTCTAGGTTTTACAAGTGATAACGCTGCCTCTGATAATGTTGATTATGGTTATGATGCGATTAGGTATGATTCAAGTATAAATGACATAGCATGGAAAATAGATGAAGGGAACTATGTTATACAGGGTGTAGGAGAATTTGATAGTAAAAAAGAATTACCATTAAATATTACAATTATTAATGCAGGCATTGCTAAATTTAGTATTGAATCGTTGGAAAACTTCGAGAACCCTATCGATGTTTATTTATATGATTCATTACTTGGAACTTATAATAAACTAAATGATAATATCTTCGAAATTATGCTTGATTCAGGTGAATATACTGATCGCTTCTTCATAACATTTGAAGCTGATGACTCATTAGGAACAGATAACTTTAGTATAGACTCTATACGAATTTACTACTTGAATGATACTAAAGAGATTTACATTAATTGGAAAAACACTTTTGATATTTTAGAGGTACAATTAGTAAATATTCTTGGTCAAGAAGTTAAAGTTTGGAATAATTTATCTCCAGAAAACAATACTGAATTAAGAATTCCTGTTAACAATATTTCTGATGGAAACTATATTATCAAGTTAAAATTGAAGTCTGGAATAACTAGTAATAAAAAAGTTATAATAAAGCAGTAATATTGCCTTTATTTTAACGTCAAAACAAAAAGCGCTACTAAAAAGTAGTGCTTTTTTTTAACTTATTTTCAATCCATTAGAAACCTTGTCGCTCTCATCAGGATTAACAAACACTAAGTTTCCAGCTTCGTCTTCAGTCATTAAAATCATACCTTGACTTTCAACACCACGTAAAGCTCTAGGAGCAAGATTTATTAAAACAGTTACTTTTTTACCAATGACTTCTTCTGGTGTAAAACTTTCGGCTATTCCTGATACAATTGTTCTAGTGTCAATTCCAGTGTCTATTTTTAAAACCAGTAGTTTCTTAGTTTTTGGCATTTTTTCAGCTTCTAGAATAGTACCAACTCGAATGTCTAACTTAGAGAAATCATCCCAAGTAATCTCATCTTTTTGAGGCTCTACTTTTTTGTTAGCAGCTTCATTTGCTTTTTTACTAGTTTCTAATTTATCTAATTGCACTTGAATCTCTGTGTCTTCAATTTTTGAGAATAACAATTCTGCTTTACCTATTTTATGATTTGCTGGAAGCAGCTCTAGTCCTTCAGAAATACTATTCCATGTGTTCTCGACTGCGCTCGAACTGACATTTAGAATCTTATTCAATTTGTTCGATGTAAATGGTAAAAAAGGCTCGCTTAATACAGCTAAAGCTGAAGCTATTTGTAATACTACATACATAATAGTTTGCACACGAGCTTCGTCTTCTTTAATAACTTTCCAAGGTTCTTCATCAGCTAAATATTTATTACCTAATCTAGCTAAATTCATAAGTTCTTGACTAGCTTCTCTAAAACGATAACGCTCAATTGAGCTTGCAATCACAGCTGGAAATGCTTTTAAAGTTGCTAGAGTCTCTTCATCAACTGCCAAAAATTCATTTGGTTTTGGCACGATTCCATCGTAGTATTTATTGGTGAGTACCACTACTCTATTAACGAAGTTCCCAAAAATAGCAACTAACTCATTATTATTTCTAGCTTGAAAATCTTTCCAAGTAAAATCGTTATCCTTTGTTTCTGGTGCATTTGCAGTTAATGCATAACGCAAAACGTCTTGCTTATCTGGGAAATCTTGTAAATATTCATGCAACCAAACTGCCCAGTTTTTGGACGTTGATAGTTTGTTACCTTCAAGATTCAAGAACTCATTTGCAGGCACATTATCTGGTAATACATAACTGCCTTCAGCTTTTAACATTGCAGGGAAAATAATACAGTGAAACACAATGTTATCTTTCCCAATAAAATGTAACAGCTTAGTATTTTCATCTTTCCAATAAGGCTCCCAATCCTTTCCTTCGCGTTCTGCCCATTCTTTTGTTGCCGAAATGTACCCAATTGGTGCATCAAACCATACATACAACACTTTTCCTTCTCCACCTTCAACTGGTACTGGAATTCCCCAATCTAAATCACGTGTCACTGCTCGTGGTCTTAGTCCATCATCAATCCAAGATTTTACTTGACCATACACGTTAGGTTTCCATTCTTTTTTATGACCAACCAAAATCCATTCTTTTAAAAATGTTTCATGCTTATCGAGAGGTAAAAACCAATGCTTGGTTTCCTTTAATGTTGGAGTTGCACCTGTAATAGCAGATTTTGGATTTATTAAATCGGTTGCATTATGACTTGTTCCACAGTTTTCACATTGGTCACCATAACTCTCCTCATTACCACATTTTGGACACGTACCAACTACAAATCTATCTGCTAAAAACTGATTGGCTTCTGCATCATACAATTGTTCTGTGATTTCTTCAATAAACTCGTCTTTATCATATAAAGTTTTGAAAAACTCAGACGCTGTATCGTGGTGAATCTTTGCAGAAGTTCTTGAATAATTATCAAAAGAAATACCAAAATCTAAAAACGATTGCTTAATAATAGCATGGTATTTATCAACAATATCTTGAGGTGTTACACCTTCTTTTTTAGCCTTAATTGTTATTGGCACACCATGTTCGTCACTTCCACAAATAAATGCTACATCTTCGCCTTGAAGCCTTTGGTAGCGAGCATAAATATCTGCTGGCACATAAACACCTGCTAGATGACCAATATGAATCGGGCCATTAGTATATGGTAAAGCCGCAGTTATGGTATATCTTTTTGACATTGATTTTTCTTTTGAAGGCACAAAAATACACAATTTGTCAACCTTTAAGAAACCAAATTAATTAGAACTTCGTTATATTTACAAAAAGCCTCTTAGATGATTTTTAAACGTATTGCTTTTACTATTTTTCTTTTGCCCATTATAGGACATAATATAGTGTTAGCTCAATCTTCCAATACAAATTATTCAAACACAAAAATGACCAATACTTTGATACAACCTCCATACCTTAAAGTTGGCGATACAATTGCCATTGTTGCACCTTCTGGTGTTTTAAATGGTCGTGATAAAGAAGTAAATCAAGCCAAAGATTTACTAAAAAGTTGGGGACTGAATGTTGTTGTTGGCGAACATGTTTTTAAAAAAGATAACCATTTTGCTGGAACAGATAACCAACGTGCTGAAGATTTTCAAAAAGCGTTAGACAATCCAAATATTAAAGCTATTTGGTGTGCTCGTGGTGGCTATGGAACCGTAAGAATGATTGATAAAGTAAATTTTACCAAATATAAAGAAAACCCAAAATGGGTTATTGGCTATTCTGATATTACTGCAATTCACAACCAATTAAATATTGAAGGTAGTGAGAGCATTCATGCCATGATGTGCACAAGTTTAACAGATGATTTATCTGAAATTGAAAACACTGTTGATTCCTTTAAATGCGCCTTATTTGGCAACACTTTAAATTATAGCATTAAAGGTTCAGCATACAACAAAACAGGCAATGTTACTGCGCCTTTAGTTGGTGGAAATTTAACTTTGCTACATACCATGTTAGGCTCAAAAACTAGTATTGATACTTCTGGAAAAATACTGTTTATTGAAGAAATTGGAGAATACAAATACCACATTGACCGAATGCTGCAAAGCTTAAAACGTGCAGGTTATTTTGATAATTTAAAAGGACTTGTTGTAGGTGATATAAGTAGGATGCGTAAAAACACGACGCCTTGGGGAAAATCTATTGAACAACTTATTTTGGATGTTGTGCAAGAATATGATTTCCCTGTACTTTTTAACTTTCCAGCTGGTCATGAAGACGATAATCGTGCATTAATTTTAGGGAGAACGATTCAGTTGGCAGTTGGCAGTAAGCAGTCGTCAGTTGTTTTTGAGAATTAGATAAACTCAAATTCCAAAAATTAAAAGTACCAAATTCCAATCGTTTTAGAATACTACTTAACTATAGCAAAAATGTAAACAAATTAAGAAAAGCAGGGTGAGACTCCTGCCTCCGCAGGAATTTATGGCAACGCACAACGAACTTGGTAAAAAAGGTGAACAACTAGCAGTAGATTTTTTATTAAAGAATGGTTACAGTATCGTGGAACGTAATTACCGATTTGACAAAGCAGAAGTTGATATTATTGCACAGCAAAAAGATACGCTTGCTATTATTGAAGTAAAGACTCGATCGACTTCAGATTTTGGGAATCCTCAAGATTTTGTAAAACCAAAACAAATTCAACGATTAGTAAAGGCAGTAAATGAGTACGTAATTGAAAATGATTTAGATGTAGATATTCGTTTTGATATTATTGCAATCGTAAAGCAAGGAAAAGGTTATGATATTGAGCATTTAGAAAATGCTTTCTACCATTTTTAATTGTGTATTTCATCGAATCCTGTAAGAATTAGCTTCAATATTTAAATAATTCGCGTCACTCATCGAATAAATTGCTTTTTTATCGGTGTGTTTTTCTAAATTTATTCAGATTTAATCCCCAAATCAATAATTATGAAAAAACTTACTTTAGCCCTTTTTGGTTTAATTGCAATTATACTATCAGGTTGTGAAATAGAAAGCCTAGACAATAACGCTTTTGAAGAGCAAAATTCAAAAGATAATAATGAAGTAAACATTGACGTCGAAAATCTTAGTGAAGAGTGCATTACAGTTAATTTAATGGCTGGTCAGCATCATATCGCTGGTAATGTAAGTGTATATAAGGATGACGAAAACCTTATCATTATTTATACCGCAAATGATGACTGGACAATTGATCTTACTCATTTAAGTGTTGGAAATTGTGATGAAGATTGGGTACCACTTACAGGTTCAGGAAATCCAAAAATAGGTCAATTTGAATATACAGAACCGTATTCAGTTACTGATAATGAAGTCATTTATATTATTCCTTTAGAAAACCTCAACGATGCTTATTGTTTTGCAGCTCATGCTGAAGTTCAAGGTACAACTGGTGGTGAAACCGCTTGGGCTGAAGGTCCTGCTTTTGAAGGAAATAGTTGGGCTATGTTTGTTGAAGGACTTCTATCTAATTGCGACGGAGAAACGCCTGCATATTAATCTTTAAAATAATCAATATATTTTAAAAATTTAGTGCTTTTGTTTTTGTACTATATTAGTTGCAATAGGGTGTATTTGAACAAATACACCCTATTGTTATATTATATTTATTAATAATATTTAGCTTAAGAGCATCATTTGTTAAAATAACCTTTTAACTCAATAATATCATTAGGCTTAGCAATAATTTTCTTGTCTTTATCCAAAACAAAATAACTTGGAGTTGCTTGAACATTATAAAGCACACCCAATTTATTGGTCCACTTACCTAGGCCTAATACATGCATAAACTCAGGGTAATTGGCCACTAAACTACTCCAATTTTCTGGCGCATCTTCCAAACCAATTGCTATAACTTGTAACATGCTTTTTTCTTGAGTTTGAACAAATTTTTGTAGCTGAGGAATTTCTTCCAAACAATGACTACATGCACTACTCCAAAACACAACTACATAGTTTTCGGCAATATTGAGCTCACTTAGCTTTGTTTTTGTAGTTGGGTCATTTAAAGAAGTTTCTAATGAAAAATCAGGTGCATTAGTACCAATTGATACCTTTTTAAATTTTTCTAATTCTGAAACTAATGCTTTGTCATTTTCATTTTTGGCTATTGGCAATAAGTACTTATCTGAAATAAAATTAGCTGTCGATTCCAAGCCTAAATCTGCCATTTGATACCACAAAATAGTAAGCAGTGATTTTTTTGTCTTTGGTTTTGCTTTTTTAATCGCAGTAAACACATCAGTAATATTTGCTCGATATGTTTCTAAATCATCTTTGTTTTTATCTGTCATTCCAAAGACATAGCTAATAATTCGTTCAGACAAAAAGTTTGAACTTTGTAGTGTTTCATTATTAAAATCAATGTAGCTGAAAAAATTATCCTTTAAATTCTGTATGTATTCTTCAACCGTTTGATATGCTTCAGGAATGTATGGCTTATTAGCTTTTATAAATGATTCTGCAATAGTTCCTTTTGCCTCTTTCTCATACTTAAGTTGCAATTCTGCTTGCTTTTCAAAAGACTCAACAAGTGCAATTGAATCATTTGATTTTGACCTATAATAGTCTCCTATGCTTTGGCTGATAGCATCCATATCTGCAGTATAGGAACTTACTAACATGTTTTCGGAAGACTTAATATAATTAACGCCAATTTCTTGATTAAACGTTAGTTCAATATCTTCTTTAGCATTATAAATTATATCAAAGTTATACTCCTCTTGAGGAATTGCATATACCAATCTGTATATTCCTTTAGTAACTGTGGAATCCAATTCAAAACTAAATTCTCCATCTCTTATTTCAGTATTGCTTACATAAACATTGCTCTCAGGAGTTACTTTATATAATAAGGCATAATTATATTCATCAGCTGGTGAGAACTTTCCCTTAATCGTATGCTGAGCTATTAATAAACCTGGAAGTATTGTAAGTATGAAAAGTATTTTTTTCAATGCTATTATTTTATATTTAAGACCCTTTTTAGCTAAAAGGTCACAGTTTCTTTATTTCTTTTTATCCAATAATCAAGCCAAAATAGGTTGCAATACTTTTAAAGCCAAATCAACTGATTTCACATTTTCAAAAGTAAGCAATAAACGTAAACCTTGTCGTGTTTGCTTTTCTTTCATTTTACACTTCGTAGGATTCGTTTGAATGTATTGCAATATTTTGGTGAAATTATGACTTTGATAGAAACCACTTTGTTGGTCCTTAATAAAATAACCAATGCACTTGTTTTTCTTCATCACAATCTTTTCAAAACCTAATTTGGTTGCCATCCACTTGATACGAACACTATTTAATAAATCAACCACTTGAATTGGTAGTTCTCCAAAACGATCCAATAGTCTTGTCTCAAAATTACTTAATTCTTCTTCTGTTTTAATTTGATTTAGCTCAGTATAGAGATTCAATCTTTCGGCAATATTGTTAACATAATCGTCTGGGAACAACAACTCAAAATCGGTATCGATAGTTATGTCTTTCACATAGTCTTTCTTCTTGTTATCGTCTTTATATAAATCTTTGAACTCTTTTTCTTTAAGTTCTTCAATGGCTTCATTCAATATTTTTTGATATGTATCGAAACCTATTTCATTAATAAAACCACTTTGTTCGCCACCAAGTAAGTCTCCAGCTCCACGAATTTCAAGGTCTTTCATGGCAATATTAAAGCCACTACCAAGTTCTGTATGCTGTTCTAAAGCTGTAATACGTTTTCTTGCATCGTTAGTCATTGCAGAATATTCTGGAGTAATGAAATAGCAAAAAGCCTTTTTATTACTTCTACCTACTCTACCTCGCATTTGGTGTAAATCACTCAGTCCAAAATTATTAGCATTATTAATAAAAATTGTGTTTGCATTTGGTACATCCAACCCACTTTCTACAATAGTTGTACTTACCAAAACATCAAACTCACCATTCATAAATGCCAACATAAGTTGTTCTAGTTTTCTTCCCTCCATTCTGCCATGACCAATACCAATTTTGGCGTCTGGAACCAAGCGTTGAATCATACCAGCAACTTCCTTTATGTTTTCAATACGATTGTGAATGAAGAAAATTTGTCCACCACGTTGAATTTCATAACTCACTGCATCACGAATAGTTTCTTCGTTAAACCGAATAACGTGACTCTCGATAGGATAACGATTTGGTGGAGGTGTTGTAATTACAGATAAATCACGAGCAGCCATTAAACTAAACTGTAGCGTTCTTGGTATTGGAGTTGCTGTAAGTGTTAGCACATCAACATTCTCTTTAATAGTCTTCAACTTTTCTTTGACTGCTACACCAAATTTTTGTTCTTCATCAACAATGAGTAGTCCTAAATCTTTAAACTTTACATTTTTGTTGACCAATTGATGAGTTCCTATAATAATGTCAACACTTCCGCTTTCTAGACCTTCTAAAGTTTCTCTTTTTTGCTTTGCTGTTCTAAATCGGTTAAGATAATCTACTGTAACTGGAAAATCTTTCAAACGTTCTGTCAGCGTTCTGAAATGTTGATAAGCCAAAATGGTTGTTGGCACTAAAATAGCCACTTGTTTTCCATTATCAACTGCTTTAAAGGCTGCTCTAATGGCGACTTCGGTTTTACCAAAACCAACATCTCCACACACCAAACGATCCATTGGTCGTTCGCTTTCCATATCTGCCTTAATAGCTGAAGTTGCAGTAATTTGATCTGGAGTATCTTCGTATATAAATGATGCTTCCAATTCGTGTTGCATATAGCTATCTGGATTATATTGATAGCCAGTTTTCATTTTTCGCTTGGCATAGAGTTTAATTAAATTAAAGGCTATTTCCTTAACCCTTGATTTGGTTTTTTGTTTAAGTGTCTTCCAAGCTTTACTACCTAACTTATAAACCTTTGGTGGCTTACCATCCTTACCATTAAACTTGGTAATTTTATGTAATGAGTGAATACTTAGATACAGTATATCTCGTTCTCCATAAACCAATTTAATGGCTTCTTGCTTTTTGCCTTCAACATCAATTTTTTGTAAGCCTCCAAAACGTCCAATACCATGATCTATATGAGTGACATAATCGCCAACGTCTAAATTTGAGAGTTCCTTTAAAGTAATGGCTTGCTTTTTAGCATATCCATTTTTAAGATGAAATTTGTGATAACGTTCAAATATTTGATGATCTGTATAACAAACTATTTTGTTATTATGGTCAACGAATCCTTGATACAATGACAACACGAACGTTTTATAATGGACTTCCTGTTCTACATCTTCAAAAATATCATGAAATCGTTTTGCTTGTTGCTCAGAAATACAGCTTATATAATTGGTATAGCCTTTACTGTGGTTGGTGTTTAAATTTTCAATTAAAACATTGAATTGCTTATTAAATGATGGTTGAGGTGAAGTATTGAATTCTATAGTTTGAGGTTCTTCAGCAGCACTTGACATTACAGAAACATTACCAAATTCAACCAAATTAAAATCCAATAATTGCTTTTTTAACTCAGTTGAACTGCAAAAAAGTGCCTCTGGTTCAGCATGTTTAATATCACTTGATAAGTTGTTAAATGTTTCGACAGCCTTTTCATAGAAACTATCGATTCTAGCAAATACGAGATCCAAATTCTTTGAGAAAAGAATAGTTTTTTGAGCAATGTATTTTAAGAAGCTTTGTCTGCTTTCTTCCAAAAATTTATTTGCAACATTAGGAATGATATTAATCTTCTTTATCTGCTCGGTTGATAATTGCGTTTCCACATCGAATGTTCTAATACTATCAACCTCATCTCCAAAAAATTCAATTCTATAAGGCTCATCATGTGAAAAAGAGAATACATCTACAATTCCTCCTCTAACAGAAAACTCGCCAGGTTCAGTGACAAAATCTACACGTTTAAACTGATATTCGAACAACACTTCGTTTACAAAATCAATAGATATTTTATCATCCTTCGAAATCTTCAAAGTGTTTTTTTCCAGCTCTCTTCTTGTCACTACTTTTTCAAAAAGTGCATCAGGATATGTAACGATAATTGCTGGTTTCTTTCTCGAATTTATCCGATTCAAAACTTCAGCTCTCAACAACACATTGGCATTGTCTGTCTCTTCTATTTGATATGGTCTGCGATAACTTCCTGGATAAAATAAAACATCTTTTTCATTGAGTAACTGCTCAAAATCATTCAAATAATAGGCTGCTTCTTCTTTGTCACTGAAAATTAAAAGAAATGGCTTATCTGCTTCTTTGAAGGCATTACTTATTACAAACGATAATGAAGATCCAACAAGTCCTTTTAAATGTGTTTTTACTTTAGTTTGGGCAATGGAATTCCTCAGTTTTTGCTGTTGCAAAGACTGTTCGAAGTTTTGAGAGATAAGAGTTTTGCTCACTCCAAAAAAATTTATGCAAATATAGAATAATTGTTTGTTAGAAATTTAATTTTTATAGGCTTAAAAATCTTAATAGTATTATATTTGCAATACATAAATTTTAAACAAGATATGTCAATTTCAGATTTATTTGATAGTGGTTTTAAAAAGCGTAATGAGGATCATTTTGCCGCTATTGTGAGAGTTGCTATGAGCGACGATGTTATAAATGATGCAGAAAAAGAGTTTTTAGATCGCTTGGCTCGAAATCTAAATATTTCAGAACTGGATTATAAGCAAATACTAAAAGATTATAAAACGCATCCAATCAATCCACCTTTATCATACGACAAGCGTTTAGAGCGTTTATATGATTTGGCAAGAATGGTTTGGGCTGACCACATGGAAACTAAGGATCAAGTTAAAATGCTTAGAAAACTTTGTATTGGACTTGGGTTTAACCAAGAAAATGTGAAGTACATTACTGATAAAGCGTTAACATTGGTACATTACGAAGTAGACCTAGATGAATTTACTGAAAGAATGAAAACTATGAATCAATAGTTTTATATAAAACAAAAAGCGAACTTTTACAGTTCGCTTTTTTTTATTCTTTAATAAGTTATCTATTCGGCATTTTGCATGAATTCTTCAACTTTTTCAACCATATTTTTACTTCCGCATAAAAAAGGCACACGTTGATGTAACTCGGTTGGCTGGACATCCAATGTTCTTGTAAACCCATCACTTGCTTTTCCATTAGCTTGTTCAGCGATAAAAGCCATTGGGTTACATTCATATAACAAACGTAATTTTCCATTAGAATGCATAGAACTTTTTGGGTACATGTAAATACCACCTTTTATCATGTTTCTATGAAAATCTGACACTAATGAGCCAATATATCTTGAAGTATAAGGACGATCTCCTTCTTCTCTTTGACAATACTTTATATAATCCTTTATACCTTGAGGAAAGTGAATATAGTTACCTTCATTTACAGAATATATTTTACCATCCTCAGGAAATTGCATATCAGGATGTGATAAATAAAAGGTCCCAATAGCAGGATTTAATGTAAAACCATTTACGCCATCTCCAGTTGTATAAACTAACATAGTTGATGTTCCGTAAATAACATAACCAGCAGCAACTTGCTTGTTTCCTTTTTGCAGAAAATCGTCAATAGTTACAGGAGTTCCAACTTCTGTTACACGTCTGTAAATAGAAAAAATTGTTCCAACAGATACATTAACATCAATATTTGATGACCCATCTAAAGGATCAATTAAAACAACATATTTATTTTGATGATTCTCATCTTGACTATTAATTGCAACGAAATGATCTTCTTCTTCACTTGCAATTCCACAAACGATATTACGAGCTGTCATTGCATTAATAAACAAATCATTAGCATAAACATCCAATTTTTGTTGATCCTCACCTTGAATATTTGTATCACCTGCAGCTCCAATAATGTCAACCAATCCTGCTTTGTTAACTTCATGATTTACCATTTTGGCTGCTAACCTTATAGAGTTTATCAATCGCGATAGCTCTCCAGACGTATACTTAAACGATTTTTGATTTTCAATTATAAATTCGCCTAGAGTTTGATTTTTTTGAGACATGAATTGGTGTAGTGTTTATTTATTGCAAATATCGGATTTTTTGAGAAACTACCTCGATTTCGTAAAATAAATCTAACTAATATTTAGTGAAACTTATTTAAAAGAAAAATAATCGCTTTCGCTATATTTGAAGCTCAATTTTTTATCATGAATTTTATAATAAGAAAAGCCACAAAAGATGACATGTCTGCTGTTCTAGACTTAATCGTAGAGCTAGCTGTTTTTGAAGAAGAACCTGATGCTGTAGAAGTTACTGTTGAAAGTTTAGTGACAGATGGTTATGGCAACAATCCAGCCTTTAAATGTTTTGTTGCAGAAGTTAAAAACAAAGTAGTTGGTGCTGCTCTAGTTTATAACAGATTTTCTACTTGGAAAGGCAAGATTTTACATCTTGAAGATTTAATCGTTACTCAAAACATGAGAGGTCATGGCATTGGCAGTGCCTTGCTTGATGAAGTTGTAAAGCATGGTAATAACCTTGGCGTTAAACGCATTAATTGGGAAGTTATTAGCTGGAATGAAGGTGCCATAAAATTATACGAACGAAAAGGTGCTAAAGTACTTAGGGATTGGAATGTTGTTCATTTGGACGAAAACGGAATTAAAAATTATATATCAAACATCAAATAATGCGAATATTTAAATTTGGTGGTGCTTCAGTTAAAGATGCCGAAGGCGTTAAAAACTTGGTTAAGGTTTTAAACGAAACTGGACATGATAACATGCTTGTGGTAGTTTCAGCAATGGGGAAAACTACCAATGCAATGGAAAAAATAATTCACAATTATTTTGACAACCCAAAAGAATTACAAAGTTCGATACAAGATGTAAAAAAGTATCACAATGCTATTTTACTCGATTTATTTGATTCTGACAACCATACCATTTTTAAACAAGTTGAAGATTTATTTAAAGATTTAACTACTTTCTTTAGTAGAAATAAGTCTCCAGATTACAATTACGTTTACGACCAAGTTGTTGGCTATGGTGAGTTAGTTTCAACCTCTATTATTAGCTCTTATTTAAACGAAATAGGATTAAAAAACAACTGGTTGGATGTCAGAAACTTTATTAAAACAGATAATTACTATCGAAATGCAAAAATAGACTGGAAAGAAACTCAGCAGCTTATTTCAAAAGGCGTTAAAACCAATGAACTGAATGTCACTCAAGGGTTTTTGGGAAGCGATGCCAATAACTTTACAACGACCTTAGGTAGAGAAGGAAGTGACTACACTGCTGCAGTTTTTGCCTATTGCCTCAATGCAAATAACGTTACTATTTGGAAAGATGTTCCAGGTGTATTAAATGCAGATCCAAGGTATTTTGAAAATGCACAGTTGCTTAATCAAATATCCTATAGAGAAGCTATTGAGCTTGCTTTTTATGGTGCTTCAGTTATACATCCTAAAACATTACAACCTCTGCAGCAAAAGGAAATTCCACTATTTGTGAAATCATTTTTAAATCCAAAAAATGAAGGGACTTGTGTTGGAAAAGGTATAACTTTAGATCCAATGATACCTTGTTTTATAGTTAGAAAAAATCAAGTACTTATTGAGTTATCTTCCTTAGATTTTAGTTTTATTGTCGAAGAAAACATCAGTGAAATTTTTAATTTACTCCATTTATATAAAATGAAAGTTGATGTTATTCAAAACTCTGCCATTAGCTTTTCTGTATGTATAGATAACAATTACGATAACTTAGAAAAACTTCTTTTGCATTTAAAGGCGAAGTTTAAAGTAACATATCATAAAAATGTTGCTCTTTATACTATAAGGCATTACACGAAAAAAGCAATACAACAATTAGAAGAAAATAAAACCGTTTTATTGAAACAAATTTACAATGAAACCGTTCAAATTGTAACCAAATAAATGTGTAGCTTTGTAATTCTCTCTAAAAATAGCAAATGAGTTTAGTAACAGCCAAGGAAGTTGCAAAAGCAATAAAAGCCGATAAATATGGATTTATTGGAACTTTTTTTGGTTGGCTACTTATGAAAGTACTCAATATCTCTACGATTAATAAAATTTATAATAGGAACAAACATCTCAATGACCTTCCTTTTTTAAATGCTTTACTAGATGATTTTCAGATAAAATTTGAAATTCCTGATGAAGACTTAAAAAGGTTACCAAAAGATGGAGCATACATTACTATTTCCAACCATCCTCTTGGTGGTATTGATGGTATTCTTTTGCTTAAATTAATGTTGGAGCAACGCAGCGACTTTAAAATCATAGGCAATTTCTTATTGCATCGTATTGAACCTTTAAGACCATATATTATGCCTGTAAATCCTTTTGAAGATAGAAAGGACGTAAAATCAAGTGTTGCTGGTTTTAAAAACTCGATACTTCATCTGAGACAAGATCATCCTTTAGGCATTTTTCCAGCTGGAGAAGTATCAACTTACAGAGATGGTAAATTGGTTGTAGACAAGCCTTGGGAAGAAGCAGCTATGAAACTGGTACAAAAAGCGCAAGTTCCTGTAGTACCAATTTATTTTCACGCGAAAAACAGCAAGCTTTTTTATAGGCTTTCCAAAATTAGTGATACGCTGCGTACAGCAAAATTACCTTCTGAGCTACTGACACAAAAACGACGAACCATCAAGGTAAGAATAGGTAGACCTATTTCTGTGGCTGACCAAAAAGAACATAGTAGTTTACCAGAATTTTCAGAGTTTATTAGACGAAAAACTTATATGTTATCTCATGCGTTTGAAGATAAAACAAATAGGTTAGAGAATATTTCGTCAACACTTAAAGTTCCTAAAATCCCTAAAAAAATTGTCACTCCTGTAAAAACCGAGTTGATGGTTAAGGAGTTAAATGAACTAAAAGAAGGTGATTACAGGTTATTACAAAGCAAAAACTACGAAGTTTATCTAGCTCCAGCTAGTAAACTCCCAAACATACTTAGGGAAATTGGTCGTTTACGTGAGATTACGTTTCGTGAAGTTGGTGAAGGAACCAATGAAGCTATTGACCTTGATAAGTTTGATACTTACTATCACCACATGTTTCTTTGGGATAGTGATGCAAAAGTTATTGCAGGAGCATACAGAATGGGATTAGGTTCTAAAATTTTTGAAGCTTATGGCATTGATGGTTTTTATTTACAAGACCTTTTCAGGTTTGAGCCAGAACTCTACACCATGATGAGTCAATCCATTGAAATGGGACGTGCTTTTATTATAAAAAGCTATCAGCAAAAACCCATGCCATTGTTCTTACTTTGGAAAGGTATTGTACACACAACACTTCGCTTTCCAGAACATAAATACTTAATTGGTGGTGTGAGCATAAGTAATCAGTTTTCAAACTTCTCAAAATCATTGATGATTGAGTTTATGAAGTCACATTATTATGACCCTTACATTGCACAATATGTTCACCCTAAAAAGGAATTCAAAGTAAAATTAAAAGATGCAGATAAAGATTTTGTTTTTGATGAAACAGAGGCAGATTTAAACAAGTTTGACAAAATCATTGATGAAGTTGAACCTGGAGCACTTCGTTTACCAGTTTTACTTAAAAAGTACATCAAGCAAAATGCTCGTTTAGTTGCATTTAATGTCGACCCTTTGTTTAACAACGCGGTTGATGGTTTGATGTATATAAAAATTGCTGATTTACCTGAAAGTACTGTTCGTCCAGTCATGGAAGAATTCCAAGCCGAGTTGGAACGTAAGTTTTCCAATCAAAATGGAGAATAAAATTTAGTTGACCTCAGAAAACACAAACTTCATTTCTGTAGCTATTTGTAAACTACGTTCTAAATACGTAGCTTCTTGTTCAGGCGTTCCATCTGATTTTTTTGGGTCTTCATAGGTAATTGCTATACGTTTTTCGCAACCTAAAACAAGAGGGCATCCTTCATCAGCGGAAGAACAAGTCATAATCGCAGCAAATTCAGATTTAGGATTAAAGTCATTGCCAAACTCTTTTGAAAATGTAATAATAGAAGCCTCATTATCTGAATACTTAACACTGTAAACGGGATTGTCACCATCTGATAATTTAGCAATTTTAAACCCTTGATGAGTTAACGTATCTCCCACTTTAGGGAACATAGCAGTAGCTTCAGTACCTCCAGAATAGCAAGACACATTATTTATTTTATAATACGCTGCCATGGCTTGAGTCCAAATTTGAGATAAATGACTTCTCCTAGAGTTATGTGTACAAATAAAGTTTAAACGAATTGGAGTATTACGTTTTAATTTCTCACTTATATAATCAATTAAAGGTTGTAAAACTTCTTTTCTTTCTTTTGAAATTTCTTTAAAATCTAGAGTCTCAATTTGATCAGCTATACTTTTGTATATCATAAAATGTTTTTATTAAATGTCCATTACGGACTTACTTCTTCTTTCTAAAAAATGGTTATCGTGCCATTTATTATTACGTCTTCCTATTTTCTCCCTAATCCCAACGACTCTAAAACCACATTTTTTATGCAATTCTATGCTTGAAATATTTTCTGAGAAAATCCCAGCTTGCAAAGTCCAAAATCCTTCTTTTTCGCTTTCATTAACTAGAGTGTCCAGTAACAGCTTACCTATTCCTTTCCTTCTTTTTTCCTGAGCCACATAAACCGTCACCTCAGCTACACCTTTATAAACTATACGTTTTGAGACTTGAGATAATACTGCAAACCCAACTACTTTATTATCTAAAACTGCAACAATACGGCATTTTTTAATGAACTTTTCATTCCAAACATCAAATGAAGGTACTTCGGTTTCAAAAGTTGCTATTCCAGTAGCAATTCCTTCAGAATAAATTTTTGAAACCGAAGCCCAATCTTGTTCTTTAAATGTTCGGATTGAAACTGTCATAAATTAACAACAATTTCCATCAGGTGAACAACAAGGCTCATCAGATACTAAAGCTGCTTTTACTTCCTCAACAACACCACAAACTGTTTTAGCTTTACAGTCAGTTTTTTCAACTGCCAACTTAATAATTAAATTACTATCACGTATTTCGAAATCGTTAACAAACAGTTGTGCTGTATGAAATGTTTTGTTGCTATACTCAAACTTTACCTCTGCATCCATGTCGTAAGGCTTCATTTTACCTACTTTGTTTAAAATGCTCAATGCTTTATAAACAGTCATAAAATCACGTTTCCCGATTTCCAAAGGACTTTCCCAAAGCTGAATAATGGTTTCATTCCAAGCATCAGTTCCAGAGCCACAATCAACAGAGTCAATTTTTGTATGCTTAACTTCTGTAATATGGTAATTTGCTTTTACAAACTCGTTAGGCTTGTATTCAAAAAGTAACGACTTATCCTTATGTTGGTTTAAAGTTTCTAATAATTCTTTTGTTTTCATATCTATAAATTTATGCTTCTATATCTAGCAGCAGTTTGATTTTGTTTGATTAAAAAATGAATTGAATAATGTTTGTAATTCTTGAAATCGGTTAACATTTAAGCAGTAGCAAAGACTTTTTCCTTCAAAAGTACCATCTAGCAAACCAGCATCATTAATAACTTTTAAATGTTGTGAAATTGTTGCTTGCGCTAAACCAATTTCATCAACAATATCGTTACATATACATGCTTCTTGTTTGCTTATGTACTGTAAAATAGCAACACGAGCAGGATGAGAAAACACCTTTGCTATAGCTGCAATTTCATTAATTTCATTTGAATAAATATCTACTCTGGACGCTCCCATTTGTTTTATTTTAGAGTACAAATATACAAATTAATTGTATTATTGCAATATTACGATGTTAAATATTTATAAAAAAGGTCGATGTTTTACTTTCGACCTTATATGTCTAGAACCAGGATTTCTTTCCTACTTGGTATGTATTATGAAATTCTGTATCAGATTTTGTTAAATATATGATGCCTTCAATTAATCCGATAAGACCTGAAATGGCAGAAGTAATTCCGCAAGTAAAAAAACCCAATAGACCTAATACTAACAAAACAACACCCTCAGTATTATAACCTAAAATAAACTTATGAATTCCCAACCAACCTAATAGAATACCTAATACTCCGGCGATTAATTTTTTGTTATCTCCAGCGGTAACATCTTCAAATGTTTCTTTTGCACTACTTGCAAACTCTTTTGCGCTCTCTTTTGCTTCTTCAGCAAACTCACTGGCTTTTTCTTTGGCCTCTTGCCCAATTTCTTCGGCTTTTTGAGCTGCTTTTCTTGCGCCTTCTTTTGCGTCGCCTAACATATCGTTAAGATCATCGCCTAAACTTTTTTCGTCTGACATTTTAAATAATTTTGGTTAGATAAATAAATATACTAAAAATAAAGGTTGGTTAGTTTATTATTTTTCAATTGATTATAAATCATTAATCTCTATTGGAAAGCACTATCTACTGGTTCCCAGAGTTCAATTTTGTTACCATCGTTGTCCATGATATATCCAAATTTTCCATACTCATATTCTTGAATATCACCAATAATTGTAACACCTTCTTCCTTTAAGGCTTCTAGAAGTTCTACCAAATTTTCTACTCGATAATTAAACATGAAATCCTTTTTTGAAGGCTCATAATACTTAGTATCCTTTGCAAATGGACTCCATTGAGTAGAGCAATCGTTTCCTTCTTTGTCTTTCCACCAAAAGGTGCAGCCCCAATCATCTGTATTAAAGCCTAAATGTTTTTTATACCATTCTTTGGTTTCGTTTGGATTTGTAGTTTTAAAAAACAAACCTCCTATTCCTGTGACTCTTTTCTTCATGTGCTTAATATATTAGTCTAAATAAAAATTATTTTGTTACAGAATTATTTTCTGTTCTTAACTGCAGATTCGTATATCTGTATCCATTCATCCACACTTAATTTAGCCGATAATTCGCCAATTAAATCAAAAGGAATTTCTTCCAATTTTTTAAATCTAATACAGCTTTTTCCCATATCGAGCTTTCTTTTACAATGCTTTGGATATTCATTAACGAACCAATCGTGTATTTCAGGTACTGCATAAATACCACTATGGTAAAGGTTTACAGAGTTTTTTTGAGATGCAAAACTCATAAATGGTAAAGGCTCGGTTGGAGTACAATGGTAACCATCAGGATAGATACTGTGAGGCACAAAATAACCTATCATGCCATATTGTATTCCTTCTTCAAATCCTTTTGGGAGATTAGCGTTGATTACTTTTCTGAGTTTTTTTAATGTTTCTTGACGTTCTTCAGGGACTTGACTTATATAATCTTCTGGTGATGTTGCCTTGTATTGCATAATGATTAGTTTTTACGTTGTAGAATTAATGCAGATAATAAAGATATAATAAATCCGATAACCACCACAGTTAAAAACATGACCATTGCCATTAATCCGCTTCCCATTTCAACTATTTCATCTTCTCTTCCTTGGTCTTTTAACATCTGAGTATATTCCGCGAAAAAATCTGGGTTTATAAACATTGTATAAATCAAATCGATAATAGCTACTCCAAGACCAGCAAAAATAGAGATAAGGATACCTATTCCTAAAGCTTTTCCAAATGAAACGACACCATTGTTTTGATGGTCTCTAAAATGTTTGATTCCAAAAAACACAAATAAAAGGGACAATACGATAGATGTATATCCAACTATTTCTTGATTTCCAAAACTTAAACTATCTCCTAAAAGGAGCCCTAAAACAAAAAGTATAGCAGACGCAGAAAATGCATACAAACCATACTTAATAACTGTTGATTTCATAATTATATATTTAAAGATTAGTAAGTTCAAAAGTAATTTAGGAGGCTCTTATAGTCGTCATACTAAAGTACCAAATCACTCATACTTTAGGATAATTTACAGTCTTTTAGATAATATTTATAGACTTTGCAATTTGTATTGCTTGTGTTCGTCTTTTTGCATCAAGCTTTACCAACAAATTAGAAACATGTGTTTTTATAGTGCTTTCAGAAACAAATAACTTATTGGCAATTTCTTTATTGGATAAACCTAATGCTATTTGTTGAAGCACTTCATACTCGCGCTTACTAATTTCGAGTTTTTCAATTTTTTTATGGTCAATACTCTTGGTTTCTTGGTCTTTATTTAAGCTTTTCTTATTAATAACTATACCAATGATAAAGAATACTACAGCAATAACTGCGATAATAATTTCAATATTAGTATCACCTGAAACTACCGAAAATTTACTGAGTTGAAATAACGCTAATAACGCTACTATTAATGCACTGAAAACTAAAATGGTTTTCTTCATGCTTTAAATTTAGCAAAATCTTTGCTTTATTTTATCAACTATGGCTTGTGCTAGTTTTTCTTTGCTTTCGACTGTCCAACCTGCAACATGAGGTGTTAGCAATACATTTTTAGCTTTTACTAGATATTGTAGTGATTGAGATGTCTCAACTACGTTCGACATGACATTTTCAAATGATGTCTTCTCATATTCTAAAACATCTAATCCTGCACCTAATATTTTAACAGATTTTAAGGCTTCAACTAAATCTGAGGTAACGACACTTTTGCCACGAGCAGTATTGATGAGCCAAAATGGTTTTTTGAAAGCATCTATAAAATCAGCGTTTACCATATTTAGAGTCAACTCTGTTTGTGGTGTATGCAAACTCAGCACATCAACTTTTTCTTGAAGTTCTTTAAGATTGACTTGTTTAGCGTTGTCATCGTCTACATTATCTTTAATATCATAGCACAACACCTCAACATCAAATCCTTTAAGTTTTTTTGCAAAGGCTTTTCCCATATTTCCATAACCAATCAATCCAACAATTTTGCCATCGAGTTCAATCCCTCGATTGTCTTCTCTCAACCATTTACCTTGTCTAACTTCATTATCAGCTTTATTAAGATTGTTAAAAAGTGACAACAACATTCCTAAGGTATGTTCACCAACTGCATTTCTATTACCTTCAGGAGCTGAAATAAGATAAATGCCATTTGATTCAGCATAGTCACAATCAATATTCTCCAATCCAGCACCAACTCGACCAATGAATTTAAGATTGGTTGCTTTGTCTAAAAACTGTTTATCAATAGTAAATCGACTACGAATGATTATTCCATCATAATCAGAAATTTTAGCTTCAATTTCTGCTTTTGAAGATGTGTAATCTTCATGATTGATAAACCCTAAAACATTAAGTTGATTTATGAGTAAACGATGATTCGTATCGAGGTGAAGGATTTTCATCTAGATTTTAGGATAATGTGTTTGCGTTTTTTCGTGTTCAACTTTTCCAGTATGAGCAGTAGACAATTTTTCAAACAACAACACATGCACTTCTTTATCATTTTTAGTACAAGGGTTATGCTCAACACCTTTTGGTACAACTATAATTTCACCTTCCTTAATAACCTCAGTTCTATCTCTAAACTGCATATAAAGTGTACCTTTTACTACTTGAAATAACTCATCTTCGTCTTCATGGCAATGCCACACAAACTCGCCTTTTAATTTTGCTAAAATCACTTGCATATCATCTACCACAGCGATTTGGTGTGGATGCCAGTTTTTGGAAAACTTAGTGAATTTTTCAGATATATTTATTGGTTTCATATCACAAAAATTAAGTCGTGAATGCTATATGTTAAGTATCAATTTTGCAATCCAGAAGTAAATAAGGATTCCAAAAATATCATTACTCGTCGTTATGAATGGTCCAGTAGCTATTGCTGGGTCAATACCTCTTTTGTCTAAAAACAAAGGCACAAACGTCCCAATTAAACCTGCTACAATAATTACTGCTACCAATGATATTGAAATGGCAAGTGCTGTGGTTTGGTCTTTGGTTAACCAAACAAATAGAAATAAAAACAGTGCTAAAATAACTCCGTTTAGTGCTGCTAATAACATTTCTTTAATCAATCTACTATTAACACTACCTTTTACATCGTCATTTGCCAAACCTTGAACAATAATAGCACTAGATTGTACACCAACATTTCCTGCCATTGCAGCAATTAAAGGTGTAAAAAAGAATAACACTGCATACTGCTTAAATGATTCTTGAAAACCTTCCATAATTAAAAAGGCACCAACACCACCAACCAATCCTAAGAACAGCCAAGGCAATCTCGCTTTGGTGAGCTCTAATATGCTATCATCGGCTTCTACATCTTGTGTAATACCTGCTGCTAACTGATAATCTTTATCTGCTTCCTCTTTTAAAACATCAACAATATCATCAATGGTAATCCTTCCTAATAAGGTTTGCTCATCATCAACTACAGGAATAGCTTCCAAATCGTACTTGGACATCACTTTTGCAACATCTTCTGCATCATCCTTTACATTTACAAAATCTACATTATCTTTTGCTATATCAGCTATTTTTTGCTCACTTTTCGCAGTTATTAAGTCTTTAAGTGATAAGCGTCCAATGAGTTTTTCTTCTTTACTAACTACATAAATGGAGTGTACTCTAGTTACATCTTTGGCTTGCCCTCTAATTCTGCGCATACAACCTGCTACAGTCCAAGTTTCGTAAACCTTTACAAGCTCTTTGGCCATGAGTCCACCAGCTGAATCTTCATCATAAGCTAATAACTCTTCAATCTCAGCCTTGTGCTCTTCATCTTCAATCTTTGAGATTACTTCTTCCTGACGTTCTTCAGGAAGTTCCATAATCATATCAGCAGCGTCATCAGTATCTAGTTCTTCAACCTCTTCGGCAATTTCTTTGGCTGATAAATTTTGAAGAACTTTCTCTCGGATGTCTTCATCAAGCTCCATCAAGATATCTGAAGTCATTTCAGAATCCAGTAACTTAATCACATACGTAGCCTCTTCTAAATTGAGTTCATCTAGAATTTCAGCAATATCAGCGTAATGAAATTCATTTAATAATAGTTGTAGCTCTTTGTCGTTGTTATTTGCGACAAGTTGCTCAACTTGCTCGATGAGTTCATCAGTGAGTTGAAATTGTATGTTTTCTTTTTCTTCTGACATGACACTTCGACTGCGCTCAGTGTGACAACTGAATTGTTAGTTAATGTCGTTTTCAATTAATTGCGTTAGCTCGATAAACGAATCAACACTTAATTGTTCTGGACGTTTGCCAAATATAACATTTGCTTTTAAATTATCGGAAAGATTGAATGTTTTTAAACTGTTACGCAATGTTTTTCGGCGTTGTTGAAATGCGGTTTTTACCACTCTAAAAAATAGTTTTTCATCACATGGTAAATCAAAATGTTCTTTTCTTGTTAAGCGAAGTACTCCAGAATCGACTTTTGGTGGTGGATTAAACACACTTGGTGGTACAGTAAATAAATATTCAGCATCAAAAAAAGCTTGAGTTAATACTGAAAGAATTCCGTAGGCTTTACTGCCTTCTTTTTCACAAATACGCTGTGCAACCTCTTTTTGAAACATTCCTGAAAACTCAGGAATTTGGTTTCGCATTTCCAAGGTTTTAAAAACTATTTGCGTTGAAATGTTATACGGAAAGTTACCAATAATGGCAAAGGACTCTTGACTAAAGACTTCATTCAAATCATACTTTAAAAAGTTTTTTTCAATAATTCTTGGAGCTAAGTTTAAGTAATTAGCTTGAAGGTACTCAACTGATTCTGTATCGATTTCAATGACATAGGTTGTAATATCTTTTTCAAGAAGATACTTTGTGAGCACACCCATTCCTGGGCCGATTTCCAAAACTTTGTCATATCCTTTCAAAGATAATGTATTAGCTATTTTTTCTGCGATATTTTCATCTCGCAAAAAATGCTGTCCTAAATGTTTTTTAGCTCTTACTGACATCTAATTATAAGTAACTGAATATTCATCAACAACTTCAAGTTCAGTACGAAACGCCAACATTTTATCAGCAAATCGTTTAAGTCCATCTTGTCGCAATCGTTCTGCGTCGTGTTGGTAATAGTCGTCTAAATCTTCTCTGGACTTTGCTCTATATTGCACAGAATAGGTCGTTCCTCCCATTTCTTCTTCAACCAAGACTTTGGTGAGTTTTGCTTCAGTGAATTTTCCTGTTGCCAGAACTTGGGGTATATGTTCTTTAATCCATATTAACCATTCGTTGTGAATACTATCGTCTATGTTTATAGTTACGTTATAAATTATCATTTTGTAATAAATCTGGATTCCTAATTTCTCTTTAACAATGCTTCGACAAGCTCAGCATGACATTAACTAGTGCGAATTTCTAGAATGACAATTAAAGTAAATCTTTTGCAAATAACAGAAGTTCTTCGTTCTCGTCAAAGGGATTTATCCGCTTTTGGTAAGATAAGCCTAATTTTTCTAACAAATGAATGGAACTTTTGTTGTTAGGATTGGTTATAGCACAAATTTTATTAAGCTTAAATTTATTTTTTGCCAAATCCATTATGGCTAAAGACGATTCATAGCCAAAACCTTTACCTTCATAATCTGGCAAGAAACCAAACCCAATATCTGTATGCTCTAACTCCTTTCGTTTTACTAAACCAACAATACCTATTGCTTTATCTGGCTCTACTTTTTGAGTGACTTTATAAAAACCATAACCAGATTCCTTATAACTTTTTAGAATACCGCTTTTAAGGTGATTCTCAGCATCTTTAACAGACTTGATGTTTCTGTCACCAATGTATTTTAACCAACTTGGAGTATTCATAAGCTCGACAAAAAAGGGAGCGTCTTTAAGTGTAACTTTGGAGATGATTAAGCGGTTGGTTGAAGTTACAATCATTAAAATTTAATTGATAGCATCACCACGTAAAGCCCTAAACTTTTTTCTGGCTTCGACAAAAAAGATACTGTCTGCGTGGTTAAAGATAATTTGTTCATATAAAGCTTGGGCTTCTTCAGGTTTGTTAAATACATTTACGTACAACTCAGCTAAAGCATAATAGGCATCATCTGCTAAAATATCTTCTTTATAATTGTCTATGATTGCTTTATAATTGGCTTCTGCCTTTTGGTAGTCCTTTTTATCTTCAAACAATTTACCTTGTTTGTACAAGGCTTGGTCAACGATAGTTTCAGTTTTATGCTCGCTTAAAATTTTACCTAATAAGTTAATCGCCTCATCAGTTTTATTTTGGTAAGCATACAAATCTGCTTTGGCATATAACTTTAATGCTGTTTGTGTGGAGTCTTCAAACTTATTGTCAGAAATTAATAGTTTTAAATCCAAAGCATCGTTTGCAATAAGTTGTGATGTTGATGCTTTTAAAATTTTAAGTTGAGATTCTGCCCATTTAAAATCACCTTTATAATAGCTTGCCTTTGCAACTCTAAATCTGGCTTGCTGCGATATCGTGCTATTTTTTAAACTGGTTTGAATTTGAGAGTAATAAATAAGTGCTTCATTAAATTTTTCTTGAAACACTAAAATATCACCTAATTCCAACTTTATTTTTGCCTTTTGGAACCTGTTGAACTTTCCATATAAAGCAGTTTTTAAGTATTTGATAGCATCTTCAGGATTGTTTAAATAAAACGCTTTAAAGTGAGCATAAGACACTTTAATATCAACAATCTCAGGATTATTATCAAATTGAACAATAACCTCGTTATACTTTTTATCGATTACTTGGTATTCCTCTTTTGCTGCATATTTGGTTTCCAGTTCCAGAAGGTTTTTGTGCGAATCGATTACGGTTTCAATATCTATAGCAGTTTCAATTAAGTATATTAAAATGTCTGCTGAAATTTCTGGTTCATCTTCTTCTAGCGTTAAATTTGCTAAATCAATAACACCTCTTAAGGATTCTTGCTCTCTTTTATAGATTGCTTTTTCTTGAGCAAAGGCTTTAGCATAATCTCGTTGTTGTACATATAACCAACTCAGCAATTGATTCCATAAAACATTTGGATTCTGTTGAATTTTTCTAAGAAGCACTTTACGTAGGATTCCGTTATTTTCGTCTTCCTTATTTTCTGATATGTAATCGCTAAACATACGTTTTGCTTGATTGACATAATTATTATTGCTTTCAACAAAATCAATATAACTAGCGAACATTTTTTCGACCTTCCCTTGTTCACCGTAAATTCTTGCAAGTTGGATGTGATAATTTGCTTCTGGACGAAGCTCCATGGCACGCTCATACGAAGTTGCAGCTCTATCAATTAAGGCATGAGTTTCAAAACGTCGTGCAACATAATAGCCATAAATAGGGTTTTCATCAATTTTTAAGATAGCCTTATCATAATATTCCTCGGCTTTTTCCTGGTCATTTTTCAGATGATAATTATATCCTAAATCGACCAAGTGTTGAGGGTTTTTACTTTTTGAAGACATCTCAACCAACATCTTTTCTGAAACATCGTAGTTTTCAAGCTGCTGATGGATTTCGACTATTTTAATAAAATAGTTAATGTTGCCTTTTTTCTCTTCATATAATTTTTCATAAGAAATCAAGGCTTTTTGGAATTCACCTCTATCAAAATATTCCTTGGCCAACATTTCATTTTGAGAGAATGTCGCCCAACTACAAAAAAAGGAGATTATGTATATTATCTTTCGCATATGTATGGTAAATATAACTAAACTGAGCAATTGATATTGTGAATATTATTATAAAAAATAGCCTGAACAAACGTTCAGGCCATACCATCCAAAATAAATGTGCTATTAATCATATTTTTTATGATTCAGTTATCCTGATTGGAACTTTTGATAAAGTAACTATTTCTTATGGTAGATTTATTTACTGTTAAATTATAAAACCACTTTTACTATCAAAACCACTAAGGCTGTCAATAGTATTAATCTTTTTACATTCTTCATAATAAGTAGGTTGTTTAGTTTGGTGATACTAACTTGACAAAATTATTGTGTAAAACAAAGAAAAAGCGCAAAAATTCGTTGAACAACGTTATTTTTTTACACTTTATCGATTTTTTTATAAGCTTTTTCCTACTTTATGATAAATATTAAGAATTAATCAATAATTGAAAAACCAGTATAAGGAACTAATACTTCAGGGATTTCGATACCTTTTTCAGTTTGGTAATTTTCTAAAATTCCTGCTAAAACTCGAGGTAATGCTAATGAGCTACCATTTAAAGTATGAGCTAATTGACTTTTCCCATCGCTATTTTTAAATCGTAATTTAAGCCTATTAGCCTGAAAAGTTTCGAAGTTTGAAACCGAAGAAATTTCCAACCATCTTTCTTGAGCAGTTGAGTAGACTTCAAAATCGTAAGTTAAAGCAGATGTAAAACCAAGGTCACCTCCACAAAGCCTTAAAATTCTATATGGTAGTTTCAATTCTTTTAAAATCGTTTTTACATGTTCAACCATTTCATTCAATGCTTCATAAGATCTATCTGGATGCTCTACTCGTAAAATTTCAACTTTATCAAATTGATGTAACCTATTTAAACCACGAACATGTGCTCCATAGCTTCCTGCTTCTCTTCTAAAGCAAGGTGTATATCCTGTAATGGCTTTTGGTAGTTCACTTTCAGCTAACAAATCGCCACGAAATAAATTCGTTGCTGGAACTTCTGCAGTTGGAATAAGGTAAAAGTTATCTCCATTTCCATTAACATGATACATTTGTCCTTCTTTATCAGGAAGTTGACCAGTTCCGAATCCTGAAGCTTCATTAACCAAGTGTGGCACTTGTACTTCATGATAACCAGCTTCTGTATTTTTATCTAAAAAGTAATTGATGAGCGCTCTTTGAAGTCTGGCTCCTTTACCTTTGTAAACAGGAAATCCTGCTCCAGTAATTTTATTACCAAGTTCGAAATCAATAATATCATACTTTTTTGCTAACTCCCAGTGAGGCAATGCATTACTTATTAATTCAGGAATATCACCTTCTCTGAACACCTCTTCATTATCCTCATCTGTATTACCTTCTGGCACAATTTCATTTGGGACATTTGGTATTGTATAAAGCAATTCTTGTAAAGCTTCAGCTGTATTGTTTAATTTTTCCGTCAAGCTTTTACTGTCTTCTTTTAATTGAGCAGTCCTATCCTTTATTGCATTTGCCTGGTCTACTTTTCCTGATTTATAAAGCATTCCTATTTCTTTGGAAAGTGCATTAGACTCAGCCAAAGTATTATCCAATTCTGCTTGAAGTTTTCTTCGATTCTCATCAAGTTTAATCACCTCATCAATGGTCTCAGTTGCATCGATGTTGCGTTTCTTCAATCGTTCAACAACCAATTCTTTGTTTTCTCTAATAAAAGGGACTTGTAACATCAGGTAAAAATTTAAGTGGCAAATTTACGGAATTACTGAGTAATTTAATCCAAATTTGAAGGCAAAATCCACTCATTATGCTTAAAAGCATTCCATTTTACTTCAGCCATATCAATCTCAGGACTTATCAATTGTTGTAACGGTCTTCTATTTACGCTAATTCTACAATCAACATGCACAGAAACTTCTTTTCCTTGAGAATTAAATTCATCTTTTAACCGTTGTGCGAACTGCCAAATAATATCAGGACGTGAACTTGCAAGTGCTTTCTGCTTTTTCGTTAAATAATCATCCAACTTAATAATTGTTTTTTCATTGGTCGATTTATCAACCACAGCATAATGTGCTATTCCAGATTTAGAACGTAACATCATTCGCCATGAAAGACGATGTGCTTCTTCTGTCCATAAAACATCATCCTTAATAAACCAATGACGCAATGGTAATGCTAATTGAATTAAAAAATAAAACCCAAAAAGAGTGACTAATGCAGACTTGTATTTAGGAATTACAATTTCAGATTTGTCATAAAATGTTTTGCTTTTGAAAAATAACTTCTGAATGGTTTTTGTTGGAAAAAAGAAAACACAAAGTGCTAATGACATAAATGGAAAAATCCCAATTTGAAACACGATAGAGTTAAATAAATGAAAGAAAATAGCAGATATAAAAGCCCATTTTCGAGTTGGTCTCCAAAGTAATAGCGGAATAATTAATAAATCGAATAAGATTCCTCCATAAGCCAAGATATAATGCAACCATTTTTCTTGTAAAATATCGCCAATAATATAGTAGTGTTTTTTACCTCTCATTAAAATTTCCATAACAGTTGTATCCAACCAGTCTGGGTATAATTTTGCAATTGAAGCATAAGTATATACTATAGCCATTTGTACTATGATAATTAAACTACACCATTGAGGCATACTTTCTCTCTTCAGCAATGACTTGTGTTTAACGTCTAATGAAAAGTATCTGTTGGCTGGCAGCAAGCACATAAAAACATTCAATAAAACTAGTAAATAGTAATGATTGTTGTATGATGATTTTTGCATAAAATATACACCAGCCCAGAGTAAAGTAAATCCAATTATACTGACTCTATATTTATAACCAAGCATCACTCCTATTCCAAAAATTCCCATGACACAAAAATATAGATACATCCAATCACCAGGAAGTGGTTGTAACCAATCTAAACCAATAAATGAAAAAGTGAATTTGGGTTCAATTAGTGTTTGCCTTACCCAACCTGTTAAAATTGCACCAAAGGCTTCCAACGTAATCAACAAACCGAAAAACACTCTAAAAATTATGAGTGCACTATTATCGATATGTTTAAACAGCCAACGATTAAGCATCGTTTTCTTTCAAATATTGTTTAGAATTTATTAAATCCTTTGATAGTTGGCTTTTTAATGCCTCTAAAGATTCGAATTTTTGTTCATCGCGTAAACGCTCTAAAATTTCAATCTCGATCTGAACACCATAAATGTCCTTTGAAAAATCAAAGAAATGGACTTCGATGGATTGGATTTTTCCATCAACAGTCGGATTTGTACCAATATTCATCATACCAAAAACGGCCTTATCTTCAATAGCAGATTTAACTACATAAACGCCATTTTTTGGAATGAGCTTATAAGGTTCTTCAATTTGTATATTCGCTGTTGGATAATCTAATTTTTTACCAAGACCTTTACCTTTTACAACGGTTCCAGTAAGCATAAAGTTATAACCCAAAAAAGTGTTAGCGGTTTTTAAATCGCCTTCTGATAGTGCGCTTCTAATTTTTGTAGAACTTACTGCTACTTCATTAATTTCATGAGCAGAAATCTCAGTAACTTTAAAATCATAAATTTCACCAAAAGCTTTTAAGTCATTTATATTAGCAGTTCTATTTCTTCCGAAGTGGTGATCATAACCAATAATAATGTGCTTAACATGAAGTTTTTCAACCAATACATCTCTAACATAATCTTGTGCAGAAAGGCGTGAGAATTCTTTGGTGAACTTTTTAACCACTAAATGATCAATACCTTCAGCTTCAAGCAGCTTTGTTTTTTCGTCAATAGTGTTCAACATTTTAATATTAGTATCATTTTGAACCACCATTCTTGGATGTGGAAAGAAGGTTAAAACTATGGCTTGTAAATTCTCTTTATCAGCAATTTTAACCAAACGCTTAATTATTTTTTTATGGCCAACATGGACACCATCAAAAGTTCCAATTGTTACAACAGAATTGGAAAGCAATTTATAATCTGAAGCTTTTTTTATTTTCAAAAATCGTATTATTTACCGTTAAAAGTATTCATTGTATTATTGACTCCAGAAAGCACAAACGATTTGATTAATTCAACGCTTTTTTCTAATCGTTCAGTCAATTTATCTTGCTCTTCACCTGTCCATTCGCCTAATACATAATCAACTTGTCTGCCTTTACCAAAACTATCACTGATACCAAATCTAAATCGGTTGTATTTAGTCGTTCCTAACTTATCTTGAATATCTTTTAAACCATTATGACCTCCATCACTGCCTTTAATTTTTACTCTTAAGCTACCAAATGGCAGATTTAAATCATCCGTAATCACCAACAAATTTTCCAAAGGAATGTTTTCTTTTTTTAGCCAATATTGCACCGCTTTACCACTTAAATTCATATAAGTATTTGGCTTAACTAATATAAACAAACGCCCTTTTAACTTATACTCTGCTCTATCGGCAAGCTTATCAGTACTGAAAGTAACATCTTCTTTAGAACTAAAGTGATCTAGAATTTTAAACCCAATATTATGCCTAGTGTTTTGGTATTTCTCTCCAATATTCCCTAAACCTACTATTAAATATTTTTTCATTGTCGCATTATCTTCATTAGAAGTTTTCTTTTCTTTTCCAAATAACCAATTTAAAAATTTAAACATTTTACATCAATATTATGTAAAAGTAAAAAAGCATCCTGAATTAACAGAATGCTTTTTTGTTTTATAAATAAAATTGGATTTATTCTTGAGCTGCTTCTGCGCCTTCTGCCGGAGCTGGTGCTGCTTCTCCGCCTTCTGCTGGAGTTGCTGCTGCTTCTGCTCCTTCTTCCAATTCTTCATCTTCTTCTTCCTCATCAACAATTGCAGTTCTAGCTGTCTTAATTTGACATACAACTGTATTGTCGGTATGCAAGAATCTGTATTTTTCTTGATCTAAATCACGAACATAAAACTTACTACCAATTTTCATTGGTGTAATATCTATTTCGATAAAATCTGGTAAATTAGTAGGAAGTGCTTTAACACGAAGCTTTCTGTTGTTTCTTCTTAATACACCACCATTTTTTACACCTTTAGAGTTACCAACTAAACGCACAGGAATATCCATTGCGATTTCTTTGTCCTCAAATAATTGATAGAAATCTACATGTAAAATTCTGTCTGTAACTGGGTGAAATTGAATATCTTGAAGCACTGCATCCAGAGTGTCTCCATTATCTAAGGCAATCACAACTGTATGCGCATTAGGCGTGTATACAAGTTTTGAGAATGCCAATTCTGGTGCTGAGAAATGCATTGGCTGATCTCCTCCGTATAATACGCAAGGAACCTGTCCAGCATTACGTAAGGCCTTTGTTGCTTTTTTGCCTACGCTTTCTCTTTTCGATCCATTGATTGTAATTGATTTCATTTTTAAAAAATATATTAATTATAGTTATTACATTATAAACTGTGAACTGATAGATTCGTTATGATGTACTCTTTTCATAACATCTGCAAACAAATCTGCACAGCTCAGTACTTTAATTTTTGGGCTTTCTTGAGAAAGCGGAATTGAGTCTGTTATTATTAATTCTTCTAGTTGTGAGTTTTCTATACGTTCATAAGCATTTCCAGATAAAATTGGATGTGTACAGATTGCTCTTACACTTAACGCTCCACGCTCCATCATTAAATCTGCTGCTTTTGTTAATGTTCCAGCAGTATCTACCATATCATCAACAAGCACAACATTTTTTCCAGTTACATCTCCAATAAGTTCCATATGAGAAATTACATTGGCTTTTGCTCTTTGCTTATAACAGATTACAACATCGCTTTCAAGAGCCTTTGAATATGCGTAAGCACGTTTTGACCCTCCCATATCAGGAGAAGCTATAGTTAAATTACTTAAACCCAGCTCTTTTAAATATGGCAAGAAAATAGTTGAAGCAAACAAATGATCAACTGGTTTTTCAAAAAATCCTTGAATCTGGTCTGCATGCAAATCCATCGTGATAATTCTAGTTGCTCCTGCAGCTTCAAGCATTTTTGCAACCAATTTAGCTGCTATTGGTACTCTAGGTTTATCTTTTCTGTCTTGCCTTGCCCAACCAAAATAAGGTAACACAGCTGTAATGTGTCTTGCTGAAGCTCGTTTAGCAGCATCTATCATTAACAACATTTCCATTAGGTTTCGTGGACCAGGATGAGTTGAACCAATGACAAAAATTCTTGTTCCTCTTATGGATTCTTCAAACGATGGTTGAAATTCACCATCACTATAAGTTGATGTAATTACATTGCCCAGATCCACACCAAATTTTGATGCAATTTTTTCAGCAAGTTCTTCACTTTGAGAACATGCAAATATTTTGGCTTCTGTAACTACGTTAGGCATTGTTAATTGCTTATTTTATAACGGATTATTCCATTTTCGTTAAACGAGGTGCAAATTTATGAATTTATTTGAACTGAAAAAGGATAAAAGCCACTATTTTTAATTGTTTGTCCTAAATATTTTTATAATTTTGCACTCTCTTTTGCTCAAGTGGCGGAATTGGTAGACGCGCTGGATTCAAAATCCAGTTTCTTCGGAAGTGTGGGTTCGATTCCCACCTTGAGTACAAAAAAGCTCAACTTTAATTGTTGAGCTTTTTCTTTTTAGCATTTTTATCACTTTTTTTCGTAATCTTTTATATATTTTCCGAACTAAATAGAATGGCTTAAATAAAAACTTATGTCTAAAACATATTATGATCCTGCTGATTTAAGAAAATTTGGAAATATCACAGAATGGAGTGAAGAATTAGGAACTAAATTTTTTGATTATTATAACTCTGTTTTTAAAGAAGGTGCTCTCACTGCTCGTGAAAAGTCTTTAATTGCTCTTGCTGTATCACATACCGAAAAATGTCCTTATTGTATTGATGCTTATTCAAAAGATGGCTTACAACGTGGTATTACCAAAGAAGAAATGATGGAAGCTGTTCATGTTGGTGCTGCCATTAAAAGTGGCGCTGCTTTAGTACATGGTGTACAAATGATGAATAAGGTAAATAAACTGGATGGATAAAACTCCCTATGACAAAACTTAAAACTCAATCATTACATAAACGAGAAAGCGAATTAGCCAATAGCAATAGGCAACTTGAAATTCTTTCTAACGGTATTTTCAAAACTGGTGAATTACCAAAATTTAAAGATAAAATTGCTGAAATTGGTCAATTTCCTTTAAGGCCTAAAAAGCTTGAAATTCTTCAAATTAATGTTGGTTACATGTGCAATCAGGTTTGCGAACATTGTCATGTTGATGCTGGTCCAGACCGAAAAGAAATAATGACCAAAGACACTATGCTACAATGTTTGGAGGTCGTTAAAAATACTGGAGCGCATACCTTAGATTTAACTGGTGGAGCGCCAGAAATGAACCCTAATTTCAGATGGTTTGTCGAAGAGGCTTCCAAAGCTGGTATTAAAGATTTTATTGTACGTTCTAACTTAACTATTATTAGAGCTAATAAAAAATATTACGATTTACCTGAATTTTTCAAGAAGCATAATGTACATGTCGTAAGTTCGATGCCACATTGGACTCGCGGAAAAACAGATAAGCAACGTGGTGAAGGCGTATTTGACCAATCCATTAAAGCGTTACAAGACTTAAATGCTATTGGTTATGGTATGCCAAATAGTGACTTAAAACTAGATTTGGTTTATAATCCCTCAGGTGCTTTTTTACCAAGTGACCAAGCGTCCATGGAAAAGGAATTTAAAAAAGCCTTATTAGAAGATTTTAATATTCAATTTCATAATTTATTTGCAATTACCAATCTGCCAATTTCGAGGTTCTTAGATTATTTAATTGCTTCCGAAAATTATGAAGACTACATGTATGCTTTAGTTGAAGCTTACAATCCAACTGCTGTTGCAAACGTTATGTGCACCAATACTATTTCTGTAAGTTGGGATGGTTGGCTCTATGATTGTGATTTCAATCAAATGCTAGATTTAAAAGTAGCCAGTAAAGTAAAACACATTAGAGATTACAATGAAGATGTACTAAACGATAGAAACATTATCATTTCACAACACTGTTATGGTTGTACTGCAGGAGCAGGAAGTAGTTGTCAAGGAACAGTAGCCTAAGTATATGTCTAAGAAATTACTCATCATTTTTGTCAAAAACATCAAGCTTGGAAAAGTCAAAACACGATTAGCTAAAACCGTTGGTGATGACAATGCGTTTAAAGTCTATAAAGCTCTAGTTGAAGTCACTGAAAAAGCTACATCTCACCTTAAAGTTGATAAACGCATTTACTTTTCTGATGCTATAATTGATGAAAAATGGCCAAACGATTATAAAGCCATTCAAAAAGGAACTGATTTAGGCGAACGAATGAGCCATGCATTTCAAGATGGATTTAATGATGGTTATTCCGAAATTGTACTTATTGGGTCAGATTTGCCGAATATTACCAAAACTGTTATTCATAATGGTTTTAGATCTTTAAAGCAGAATAACGTTGTTTTCGGTCCTGCTGAGGATGGAGGTTATTATTTGGTGGGAATGTCCAAATTTCATAACTGCATTTTTGAAAACAAAGCGTGGAGTACTTCAAATTTATTAGAAGCAACTTTGGCAGACCTCAAACAGGAAAAAATTGAAGTATCACTCATTGAAACCTTGAATGATATTGATATTTTTGAAGATTTACAAGCATACCCAGAATTTTTAAAACTGATTTCTAAATGATTAAACAAATAGAAAAAACTACCGAATACTTAATTGAAAAAGGATTTGACAAACCAGAAATAGGTATTATTCTTGGTACTGGTTTAGGTCAAATTATTGAGCAAATAGAGATAATTACTGAAGCGAGCTACAACCATATTCCATACTTTCCAACGGCTACTGTTGAATTCCATAAAGGGAAGCTTATTTATGGCGTCTTGGAAGGTAAAAAAGTTATTGTGATGCAAGGTCGTTTTCATGTATATGAAGGTTATTCACTTCAAGATGTTACCTATCCTGTTCGTATTATGGAAAAACTTGGTATTCATACCTTACTTGTATCAAATGCTTCAGGAGCCATTAATTTAAATTTTAAAAAAGGCGAATTAATGCTCATCGACGACCATATTAATCTACAAGGTAGTTCGCCATTGGCTTTCAAAGGAGTTTCACAACTTGGAGAACGTTTTGCCGACATGAGCGCACCTTATGATAAAGACATAAATGCTAAGTTTAAAGATATCGCTAAAGAGAAAGGAATTAAACTACACAAAGGAGTTTATGCTAGTGTTGTTGGTCCTCAACTAGAAACCAGAGCAGAGTATAGAATGCTAAAAATAATTGGTGCTGATGCAGTTGGCATGAGTACTGTTCCTGAAATTATAGTAGCCAACCATTTAAAATTAAAAGCAGCAGCTGTGTCAGTTTTAACAGATGAATGCGACCCAGATAATCTAGAGCCTGTAAACATTGATGACATTATTGCAATGGCTTACAAAGCCGAGCCAGAAATGATTACACTATTTAAAGAACTTATTAAGACCTTATAATTTATGAGCAATTATTTAGAAACAACACACCATGTATATAAAGAAGCAGCTTTAACACCTGATGTTGGATTATGCTGTACCACAAATCCGATTTGGGAATTACCAGGTTTGAAAATTCCTCGAATCATGCAAGAAATGAATTATGGTTGTGGAAGTACAGTTCATGCTCGCGATTTAACTAACAATCCTAAAATGCTCTATGTTGGTGTTGGTGGAGGCATGGAATTGCTTCAATTTTCATATTTCAACAGAACAAAAGGTGGTGTTATTGGTGTAGATGTTGTTGATGAAATGCTTGAAGCATCTCGTAAAAATTTTGTTGAAGCCGCAAAGCAAAACCCATGGTTTAAAAGTGAGTTTGTCGAACTTAAAAAAGGTGACGCCTTGAATCTTCCTGTTGAAGATAATAGTATTGACGTTGCTGCACAAAATTGCTTGTTCAATATTTTTAAAGCAGAGGATTTAAAGAAAGCCATTGCCGAAATGTATCGTGTGCTAAAACCTCATGGACGACTAGTTATGAGCGACCCAACTTGTGAGCAACAAATGAATGATGAATTACGTAATGATGGTAGACTTCGTGCATTGTGCTTAAGCGGAAGCTTGCCTATAGCTGAGTATGTAAAAATGCTTACTGATGCAGGATTTGGAACCATTGAGATTCGTGCAAGAAAACCTTACCGAATTTTAGACCCTAAACATTATGCAACCGATGAATTAATCTATATAGAATCAATTGAAGTTGCTGCCATAAAAGATCCAATGCCAAGCGATGGACCATGTGTTTTTACAGGTAAAGCAGCCATATACTTTGGTGATGATGATTATGTAGATGATAATGCTGGGCATATATTGTTGAAAAATCAACCCTTAGCCATTTGCGATAAAACAGCTGATGCATTGGCAAGCTTAAATAGAGATGATATTTTTATAAGCGAGTCTACTTACCACTATGATGGTGGAGGTTGCTGTTAAATAGCAAAAGTTACTAAATTAAATTCCATTATTTAGTACTTTTACATTTATGAATGATTACATAGAACTTATCAAGAATTCCTACTCAGGTTATTGGAATTATTTAAAAAACGAAATCATTACTATTAACCATTGGGACAACTATTTCTACGGCCTAATTGCTATTTCCCTTATCGTTTGGGTACTCGAAATTGCATTTCCTTGGCGTAAAAATCAAGCACTGTTCAGAAAAGATTTTTGGTTAGACACGTTTTACATGTTCTTTAATTTCTTTTTACTGAACCTTATTGTCCTCATTGCGCTTTCAAATACTGCATCTCAATTATCCGATGATGTTTTAGGACTTGTTGGTCTATCGGTTTCTAGCTTTCAACTGTTTGATGTCGATGACTTACCTCTTGCATTAGGCTTGCTTATTTTCTTCTTGGTAAGTGATTTTGTACAATGGAATACACACAGATTATTACATCGTTCTAATTTCTTATGGAATTTTCACAAAGTGCATCACAGCGTTAAAGAAATGGGTTTTGCTGCACATTTGCGTTACCATTGGATGGAACCTATAGTATATAAGTCACTTCTTTATATTCCTATTGCTATTATTGGAGGCTTTGACGCTCAAGATGTTGCTATTGTGCACTTTTTTGCTATCGTAGTTGGTCATTTAAATCATGCCAATTTGGGTTGGGATTATGGCTTCCTTAAATATATTTTCAATAATCCTAAAATGCATATTTGGCATCACGCAAAAAAATTGCCTGAACATGTAAGGTATGGAGCAAATTTCGGACTGACTTTAAGTCTTTGGGATTACCTTTTTAAAACCGATTATATACCACATAGTGGAAGAGATATCGAACTAGGTTTTGATGGGGATGAACATTTTCCAAAAGATTTTATTGGTCAAGAAATGTATCCATTATCAAAAAAATGATGAAAAAACCTTTAATTTTATTAGCTCTCTTTTTTACATTTATTAATATCAATGCTCAAATGGTTGACCATACATTATGGAATACTATTTTAAAAAAACATGCAAGCAGTGATGGAAATGTAAACTATAAAGCATTGAAATCTGATTCTTCAAAACTCATTGCTTATATCAATTTGCTATCTAAAAATACACCTTCTAAAAGTTGGTCAAAAGAAGAAAAACTAGCCTACTGGATTAACGCTTATAACTCTTTAACTGTAGATTTGATTATTAGAAATTATCCCATAAAAAGTATAAAAGATATTAAAAACCCTTGGAAACAACGTTTATGGGACTTTGGTGATAAGAACTATAATTTAGATGAAATAGAACACGAGATTTTGCGAAACATGGATGAACCTCGAATTCATTTCGCTATTGTTTGTGCTTCTTATTCATGTCCTAAACTACAAAACGAAGCTTTTACTGCTGATGGATTAGAAGCTCAATTAACAAATGCTACTAAAGAGTTTTTAGCAGACACTAATAGAAATGAAATTTCAGAAAAGAGCATCAAAATATCTAAAATATTTGATTGGTTTTCAAAGGACTTTACTCAAAATGGAAGCCTTATTGACTTTCTCAACAGATACTCAGGTGTTACTATTTCGCCTAAGGCAAAAAAGCGATTTAAAGATTACAATTGGGATTTGAATGAATAAAATTTCAATCATTATTCCTATTCTTAATGAAGCAGAAACTATTTCAAAACTGCTAAACCATTTAATTAAAAATTCTTCTCAAAAAAATATATCCAAAATCATCGTTGTTGATGGCGGAAGTACTGATGGTTCACAAAACATTGTAACAAAGTTTGTATCAGATCGATCGCAGTCGAGCCCTATTGACCTCTCGACTACGCTCGAGGAGAAAGCAACCGTATTATTAAGTTCACAAAAAGGCAGAGCCAAGCAAATGAATACTGGTTCTAAATTGGCAACAGGTAACATTTTATACTTTTTACATGCAGATTCTTTTCCGCCAAAAAATTTTGATCAACTTATCATTAGTGAAATTTCAAAAGGACATTTAGCAGGCTGCTTTAGGTTGCAATTCAATCATAATCATTGGTGGTTACGTTTAGCCAGTTGGCTTACACAATTTCATTGGAGAGCTTGTCGTGGAGGAGACCAAAGTCAGTTTATCACAAAAGAGTTATTTAATGATATTGGCGGATTTGATGAAAACTACACTATTTATGAAGACAACATTTTAATAAACGAACTTTATAAGCGAAAGCAATTTAAAGTCATTAACAAAAAACTAATCACCTCAGCAAGACGTTATAAAAAACATGGTATTTGGAAGCTACAATATCTCTTCTGGGCTATTTATGTAAAAAAATGGTTTGGTGCTTCTGCTGATGAATTGCATGCTTATTACGAGAAGCATATTGCCTAAAAATACTGTCCTATACCAAACACTAACCCTTGCGTTCCATCTTTTGTAAGTCCGAAACCGTAATCAATTCTAAAAATAGCATTGAATATTTTTTTGTGGATAAAACGAAAGCCAAAACCTGAATATATTTTTACATTATCAGAATTTGTGAAATCACTTAAATCGCCTCCTGGGTTTCGCCAAGTTCCAGAATCAATAAAGGCATTTCCTTGTAAAATGAACCAGTTTTTTTCATATAATGTATATCTGTACTCTGTATTCAATACAATTGAACCTGTTCCTCTATCTATAGTATTACCTACTCCTCTCACATTCAAGTTATTATCAACTGAAAAAGGCGCAAAAGGAGTTTCATCGTTACTAGATAATCCTAACCTTAATCTACTTGCCCAGTTTCCAGATTTACCCAAACGTTTAAAAAAATAAAAGTCATTCCATCCAATAAAAAAATCAGGTAACATTTGAACACTAGAACCAACATATTGCAAATTAAGCATGCTTCTGAAGCCTGAAACATATTGGTAATAATAGTCCAAATTATTATACTCATAAATACCTTTTATGAGGTGTTTGTTTGCCTTTAATGCTTGAGGCACATCAGGATTAGTTGCTCCAGATTTATATTCGTAGTCTTCAGTAAAAAAGTTGAAACCTAATTCAAATCTGTTTTTAAAATTTAATTCATACAATCCTAAAACTTCAAATGAACTATTTTGATATTTATAATCTGCTGTTGTATTGTCAAAAAAAACTGGTTCTTGAGTAGTTAAGTTTTGGTGGTTAACTGCCAAACCCATTTGTTTCGAAAATAAATAAGGAGCTCTAAAATTTATGGCATAAGAACTATAGATATCTTTTTGGTAAAAGCCTCCAAAAGCAATATTCTGTCCAAATAGGTTAAACTCATATAAACCCAATCTATAAGCAAATTCATCTTCATTGGTTGTATACACATTTATTGAAGGAATAATAGTAAAATTCTCTTCGATATTGTAAAACACATTGTATTGATTGTCGGTAGATTGAAACACTTGATAATATGCGTGTGAAACAGATGGTAGCTGCTTTAATCGCATGATATCTTTATCAATAATTGCCGAATCCAATTTTACTCCAGATTTAACCCTTGCAATTTTTTTTATGAAAGATGTTTTTAACTTCTTATTCCCTTGAACTTTTAAATCGGCCACAATCAAATCCTGAGAAAATACCTGGAAAGAAAAACAACATAAAAGTAAAATTATAACTTTCATTTTTTAGAATAATAGGTTTGAATAATTTTTTCTACAGGCTTATTTTGTGGTGTGAACATATGATTATCAGGTCCGCCTGATCTCTCATAATTTATAAACCATTTCCAAATAAACCCTCCAGCAAACCATTCTTCATCCCAAAAAGTTTCAAATAGGGCTTGCGTTGTATTCACTTGCGCTTGTAAATTAAGTTCTCCCATAGATCTTTCAGATTTCCAAGGTTCTTTTCCTGTATAATCAACACTTCTATATCCAAACTCAGTAAAAAGTACTGGTTTATCATATTTTTCAGAAATATTTTTTATTACTTCTTTATGCTCAATCCAACCTTTTTTCGAATCTTCAACAGTTGGTGTTTGCATATCGCTTACTGGAAAATAGGCATCAACTCCAATATAATCTAGCTTATCCCAAAATGGAGTACGTTTAAATTCATCCCAATTGGCTGCATATGTTAATCTTCCTTTATAAACGTTTTTTATTTTAGATATTAATTCTGACCAAAATTCTGGTCTATGCTCAATAAATTTTTCTAATTCCGTTCCTATACATAAAATTTCAGTATTTGTTTCTTCTGCTAATTCAGCAAAATCAAGAATAAATTTTGAGTAAGATTCTTCAAGTTGCTGCCATTTTTCTTCAGAAGTCATAATTACATGACCTGTGAAATCACCTCTACCTATCCAAATATGAGGTTTCATCATGACCTTAATATTATGCTTGTGCAATTCTTGAATATATTGTTTTGCACCAAGTTTGGATTCACCAAACCACTGCCTACTAGTATTATAAATAATATCAGGATTATTTATATCTCTAAAAAAACCATAAGGCATAATGGCTGCATAATTGGCTTTTATATCCATAACCGGTTTTACATGAACATCAGAAATTGAATCCCTTGAAGCAACGAAACTCACACCATTAATTTTTGAGTTGGTTTGTCCTACACAGGATAATTGAAGAATAACGATGAAAAAAATAAAATATCTACCAATATTCATAAGCTTGTTTTAAAACCCTAATTTAATCTTTTGTTTAAAACAAGGCTCTTAAACCTATATTAAATGATTGTCCTATTCCAGTATTTGTACCTCTTATAAAATCGCTAAACAACAATTCTAAGTTTAGCGTCGATGAAAGTTGATATTTTCCACCAAATCCTAAGGCTGTAAAATCTTGATTAAAATCACCAAATCGCTGTTGGTGTTGCAAAAACCCTAATACTGTTATGTTTTGATTTGGGAAATAGCTCATAAAAATTCCTGGAGCAAACACAAACGTTTTATTTGCAAAACTGTTTTCATCGCCAAAGTTATACTCAGTATTTAACTCTGTAAACAATTGCCATTCACCTTCAGGAAACGTATAGTCATAAAAAAATCGATTTTGAAATGTATAAGCTGTTTGGTCTAAAAACACACCATTGTCATTACTTTCATCGCTAATAAGAGGAATATGAATTGCTGATTGAATAGTGAAATTTCCAACATCTTTTATTGGATTAAATTTTACAACTGGCGCAATCGATGTTAATCCCGACCTTGATGATTGTACATCGCTATCAAACTTAAAAACATCTAAAGCATCTCTACCAGAAACAGCATTTGATCTAAATTCAGCCAAAAAACCAATATTCAATCTATTACTATCTGAAATACCAGTAAACACATCAATACTTGAAGTAAAATATGTTTCTCTTGGTAAGTCCTTTATAACTTCTCCACCTCCATTTGCGGCTTTTGTTTGCGTATATAAATTATTAAACCATTTAATATCCCATTGACCTTTGTTTAACAGTTTTGAAGGTGTATAAGTTTGTATATTACTCCCTTGTTCAGTTTCATCTTCTTGTGAGAATAGGTTGAAAGTTATTAATAAGGTAATGGCTATAATTAATGATTTTTTCATTTTCATATGTTTAGTTTACTATGTATACTTTGAACCTAAGTCCTAGATAAATTAATATCCTTACGAAACCTACATAATTTATATTTGTTCTAAATTTTACCTTAATAATTAAGTTATTACCTTTAGATACGACATACTAGTCAACATTTAAGTTTATGGAGCACATTGTTATTATTGGAAATGGAATTTCTGGCGTCACAGCAGCTAGACATATTCGTAAACTTTCTGATAAAAAAATTACCGTAATTTCGGCTGAAACAGATTATTTTTTCTCGCGTACAGCACTTATGTACGTGTACATGGGACACATGAAATTTGAGCATACACAACCTTATGAAAATTGGTTCTGGAAAAAAAATCGTATTGCTTTAAAAAAAGGGTATGTCGAAAATGTAGACACAAAAAATAGCACTTTACATTTTGCTGAAGGTGATTCGATGCATTATGATAAATTGATTATTGCAACTGGCAGTAAACCCAATAAATTTCGATGGCCAGGACAAGATTTAAAAGGTGTACAAGGTTTGTACAGTAAACAAGATTTAGAGAATTTGGAAGTATATGCACCAAACAACAAAGTTTGCAAACGTGCAGTGATAGTTGGTGGTGGACTCATTGGTATTGAACTTGCTGAAATGTTGCATTCGCGCCATATTCCTGTAACATTTTTAGTACGTGAGTCTAGTTTTTGGAATGGCGTATTGCCAGATGAAGAAAGCCAAATGATTAATAACGAAATAATTAGTAATGGTATTGATTTACGTTTATCTTCTAATCTAAAAGAGATTAAATCAGACGAAAACGGGAAAGTTAAATCTGTTATTATTGAAGAAACTGGTGAAGGAATTTTGTGTGATTTTGTAGGATTAACAGCTGGTGTGTCGCCTAATATTGATGTTGTTAAAAATTCAGAAATAGAAACTGGGAAAGGCATCAAAGTAAACCGTTTTTTAGAAACTAACATTCCAAATATTTATGCTATTGGTGATTGTGCTGAGCAACATGAAGCTATTGTAAATCGTAGACCAATAGAAGCGGTTTGGTATACAGGACGCATGATGGGAGAAACTGTTGCGCAAACCATTTGTGGGAATCGCATAGAATACAATCCAGGACATTGGTTTAACTCTGCGAAGTTTTTTGATATTGAATATCAAACCTATGGTTGGGTTTGGCCAAAACCCAAAGACAATGAATCACGTTTTTACTGGGAACACGAAAGCTGCAAGAAATGTATTCACATCAGTTATGACAAAACCACTCGTGAATTTATTGGTATTAATAACTTCGGTATACGAATGCGTCATGAGTTCTTTGACAGAATACTTAACGAAAAACAGTCCGTTGAATATGTTTTAGAGCATTTAGCTGATGCTAATTTTGATCCTGAATTTTATAATCTTCATGAAAAAGACATTGTCGCGAAATTCAATAAAGAAAACAATACCAATATTCAACTAAAAAAGAAAAGTTGGAAACGAATCTTTCAAACTAATTAATCATGAAGCAATTACAAAACATAGGACTTGCCTTATTTTTAGTTGGTCTAGCCATATTTACTTCACTCATATTTTTTGGAAAATATGAAGTTACTCCTGAAGTTCTAGAAAATTTAGTTAACAATAAAGGTATTAAGAGTGAGCTTTTTATTAATAACATGAAAAGCAATGTGGTTGGTAAGGTATATAATAGTCCGTTTTCGTTTTCTTCTGAAATTACCTCAACTTTAGATTCTGCAAACGAAACTCACAAACAAAATAGCGAATGGGATAAAGTGGTTTGGGATAAACCTCATAGCTTTTCCTATGAAATAGCAAAACAAGCTGGAAGTGGTTTAGTTAAAGACAATAAATGGCTGTTTTGGTGGCTTACCTTTGGATTAGGTATTATTGGAGCACTTATGTATATTATTCCAAATGTGGTTGTAAAAGGACCTCCTGGAATTAAAAACAACGGTATTTGGTTCAATGCTGCCACCAATAGAGGTTGGATTGGTTGGTTTGTATTTGTCTTTTTAGTTGGCTTTTATCTGTTACTCTATTTTAGACCAGATTATATTGTTAATTGGACATACATTGTCGATCCAATTAGCAAGAGTTTAAGTGGAAATTTAGGAAGTCAGTGGTTTTTATATGGCTTTTTGTACTGTACTGTCATGACTGTTATGGCTGTACGTATGTACATTAAGTATCGCAACAATAAATATCAAATATTACGAACCACATCAGTGTTATTCTTTCAAATTGTATTTGCGTTTTTAATTCCTGAAATTTTAGTGCGTTTTGAAAAACCTTGGTACGATTTTAAAAATGCATTTCCTTTAGATTACGATTTCTTTTTTAGTTGGAATTTAAATGAACTCATTGCTAGTGGTGGATTGGGCATTTTTATTTTAGTTTGGGGAATTGTTCTCACACTCGTCATAGTTCCAGTAATGGTATATTTCTTCGGAAAACGATGGTACTGTTCTTGGGTTTGCGGTTGTGGTGGTTTGGCTGAAACTCTTGGTGATCCTTATAGGCACTTATCTGACAAATCACTAAAAGCGTGGAAACTAGAACGCTGGTTGGTTCATGGAGTTTTGGTGTTTGCTTTAATGATGACTGGCTTTACACTCTACTCCTACTTTTCTAGTGCTGATTCTGTTTTAGGTATTAAAACACAAACCATTCAAGATATTTATGGCTTTTTAATTGGTGCTATTTTCGCAGGAGTGATTGGCACAGGGTTCTATCCTATTTTCGGTAATCGTGTATGGTGCAGATTTGGTTGTCCTTTAGCAGCTTATTTGGGAATTGTACAACGTTTTAAATCTCGTTTTAGAATTACCACTAATGGAGGTCAATGTATTTCATGTGGTAATTGCTCCACCTATTGCGAACAAGGGATTGATGTAAGAGCTTATGCCCAGAAAGGAGAAAACATTGTACGTTCGAGTTGCGTTGGTTGTGGTATTTGTAGTGCTGTTTGCCCAAGAGGCGTTTTAAAGTTAGAAAATGGCCCGGAAAAAGGACGTATTAATCCAACTGAAATTCTTTTAGGAAACGATGTAGATTTAATGGATTTAGTAAATCATAAATAACTACAAAACTATTGTATTTTTGCAACTTCAAAGCAAGCACTCAATGCCAATAATAAAAGTCATCATTCCTGCTTTTAACGAAGCAGATTCCATTTCGCATGTCATTAACGACATTCCTGATATTGTAAATGAAACTATTGTTGTGAGTAATAATTCTACTGATGCTACCGAAACAAATGCCAAAGAAGCTGGAGCCGCTGTTTTAAAGGAACCTCAAAAAGGTTATGGTTATGCGTGCCTAAAAGGGATGAGCTATGTTGCCGAACAGGAAAAAAAACCAGACATCATAGTATTTTTAGATGGTGATTATAGCGATTATCCTGAAGAACTTATCAAAATAGTTGAACCGATAATAAAAGATGATATCGATTTTGTAATTGGCGCTCGTGTTAAACGACTTAGAGAGCAAGGTTCTATGACCATGCCTCAAATATTTGGAAATTGGTTAGCAACCTTCTTAATGCGAATTATGTTTAACTCGAAATTTACAGATTTAGGTCCTTTTAGAGCTATTAAATATGACAAGTTATTGGTTCTTAATATGGAAGACAAAACCTATGGCTGGACTGTAGAAATGCAATTAAAAGCCTTAAAACAAAAACTAAGCTACATTGAAATTCCTGTGAATTATAGAAACAGAATAGGTGTTTCCAAAGTGTCTGGAACTATAAAAGGTGCTATATTTGCAGGCATAAAAATACTAGGTTGGATTTTTAAATACAGTTTTAAACAATGATTTTAGAAACCATCATCATCATTATTTATTCTACAGCGCTTATACTAATTTTCATGTATGCGTTGGCGCAGTTAAACCTATTATTTAATTACCTTTCAGCTCAAAGAAAACAAGATAGGTCTCCAAAATTTGATTTATCTAACTCAAATGAAATTCCTCTTGTCACTATTCAACTTCCTGTATATAACGAATTATATGTTATGGAACGTTTGCTTGAAAATATTTCTAAAATAGATTACCCTAAAAACAAATTGGAAATACAAGTTTTAGACGATTCTACAGATGAATCGTTTGACACAACAGCTTCTCATATAAAAGTTTTACAGCAAACTGGTTTAGACATAAAGCATGTCGTTCGTGATAACCGAAAAAACTTTAAAGCTGGTGCACTCAAAGAAGGGTTAAAAGTTGCCAAAGGTGAATTTATCGCCATTTTTGATGCCGATTTTATGCCAAAAAAAGATTGGTTACAATGTACCATTCCGTTTTTTAAAGACACCGAAGTTGGTGTTGTTCAAACGCGTTGGGGACATATTAATAGAGATTATTCTGTACTCACAAAAATTCAAGCATTTGCTCTGGATGCACATTTTTCATTAGAACAAGTAGGAAGAAATAGTAAAGGACATTTTATAAACTTCAATGGAACTGCTGGTATTTGGAGAAAAGAATGTATTATCGATGCTGGAAATTGGGAAGGTGATACGCTTACTGAAGATTTAGATTTAAGTTATCGAGCACAGCTCAAAAACTGGAAGTTTAAATACTTAGAAGATGTCGAAACTCCTGCCGAATTACCTGTGGTGATTAGTGCAGCGAGAACGCAACAGTTCAGATGGAATAAAGGAGGAGCAGAAAACTTTAGAAAAATGTTATGGAAAGTATTAAAAAACCAGAACATTTCTGCAAAAACTAAAGCTCATGGCTTGCTTCATTTATTGAACAGCACAATGTTTTTAAACGTACTTATTGTTGGTGTTTTAAGTATTCCAATGCTATATATTAAAAATGAATATGCGCATTTGAAGATATATTTTTATGTCATGAGTTTCTTCGTCATTAGTACACTCATCTTTTTTATTTGCTACTGGTATATGTTCAAAAAAACATATGGAAGTAGTCTAAAAGGTTTTTTACAATATATGGTTATGTTCTTTACTTTTTTCTCCATAGCTATGGGTTTTTCATTACATAACTCTATCGCAGTTATTGAAGGTCATTTTGGTAAACGTAGCGATTTTATTCGCACACCAAAATTCAATATCAACTCTCTAAAAGATACGTGGAAAGGCAATAAATACCTGAAGAAAAACATCTCCTTAAATGTCATTTTTGAAGGCCTATTAATGCTTTATTTTGCCTTTGGTATGTACAGTGCGTTTGTGGTTGGTGACCAAGGTGGTGATTTTGGATTGTTCCCTTTTCATTTAATGCTATTTCTTGGTTTTGGTTATGTGTTTTTTAAGTCATTAACTTCTAAAGCTTAATTAATTTTACCAAATTTAGACGCAATAGCTCTAAACAATTCAAGTTCTGAATAATGGCTGCTAGGAACATATGATTTATCATTAAACTTTGGATTTGCTGATAATTTTGCAACTACTGTATTAGTCATTGGATTTACATAAATGCTTTGATTATAAATTCCAATAGCCATAAATTCACCTTGATTCCCTTCTGGAATCCACCATTGATAGCCATAACCAAATTCATCTCCAGGCTGAACATGTGGACCATCTGGTGTCACTGAAGATTTCACCCAATCTTTAGAAACTATTTGTCTACCATTCATATTTCCTTTGTTTAAAAATAAGGTACCTATTTTTGCGTAATCTCTTAGTGTTAAGTTTAATCCGCCCAATACCATTTCCATATTTTTACCATCTAATAACCAATAACCATCGTACTCCATACCTAAAGGCGTAAATAGTTTTTCTTGCATATAATCTGTAATTGTTCTTCCAGTAGCTCTTGTTATTATCATACCCAAAACATGAGTGTTAATACTAACATAATGATTAACAGTTCCTGGCTCTTCTTCTCGTTCTAAAGTAGCAGCAAATTCGTCTTGAGAGCCTCCTAATGCAAAGCCTCTTCCCCAACGATTTATATCGCTATAAAAATCTCCATAATCTTCATTAAATTTAACTCCTGTAGACATTTGCAGCACATCTTTAATTCGTACGCCTTCATAAGAAGAACCTATTAATTCATGAACATACTCTTCTACATTTTGCTCAATGCTTTTTATATGGCCTTCTTCAATTGCAATTCCCATTAATGTAGAAATGAATGATTTTGCCATGGACCACGAAATATTTCTAGTAGATTCAGTATTACCTAAATAATATTCTTCAAAAACAATGCTATCATTTTGTATTACTAGAAAACCTGTCGCCCAAGAGTCTTCTAAAAATTTAATCGATTCGTATGATTCACCTAAATACTCAAACTTTTCAGGTAAAGTAATTGTTGCGTTTTTTGGATAGATGTATTTATTAGTTGATGCTTGCATTACAGAAACTGGCCATACCGAATCAAAAGTCCTAAAATTGTTGACTATTTTATCATCATCAAACAGATGAATAGTATGATTGAGCATCTTGTATTTTGGATAAAACCAAATACCAAGAACTACTACAATTAATAACAAGGCTATCGCTATTTTTTTCCAAGTCTTCATAAAAGAGAGATTAATTAATTGCATCTAAAGTAATTTATTTTTACTGAATGGTGTAAAATCAATTAATAAAATCCGACAATGAAATAATAGTATATTTGATTCATGCGATTAAACACTTCCATTTTGAAACTTTATAAAATACCTTTGCTTCTAGCCTTAAGTTGTTTTTTGTTTTATGGTGCTTTTGCTTACGATTTGGTGAGGACAGACTATATTAAACTAATGAGTTTATATGCAGCCTTATTCTTTTTGTTTTACAAACTGATTCAGCTAACAAAACATAATTTAAAGTTATTGACTTGGATCGCTTTTGGATTTCGAGCGGTTTTTATTCTTGCTATTCCAAACCTATCACAAGATTTTTACCGTTTTATTTGGGATGGTCGTGTGATTTTAGAAGGCTTTAATCCTTATCTCTACAAACCTGAATCGTTTATTGCAAGCGGCGAATTTCCTGTAGCTCAAGCACAGGAATTGTATACTGGAATGGGATCTTTAAGCGCAAGTCATTTCACCAATTATCCTCCTTTAAATCAATTGTGTTTTGTAATTGCTAGTTTATTCTCAGGAAAAAGTATTTTAGGTTCTGTTGTTGTTTTGAGGCTAATTATAATTGCAGCTGATTTTGGCACACTTTACTTTGGAAAAAAACTATTAGAAAAACTGAAATTACCTGCTTACAATATCTTTTGGTACATTTTAAATCCGTTTATTATTATTGAGCTTACTGGTAACCTTCACTTTGAGGGTGTGATGATTTTCTTTTTAGTGTGGAGTTTGTATTTGTTGTATTCTGGAAAGTGGAAACTAGCTGCAATTGTGTTTGCTTGCTCTGTGTCTATTAAGCTAATTCCACTTATATTTTTGCCTTTGTTTTGGCAGTGGTTTACAAAAAGAGATGCTTTGACTGCGCTCAGCATGACAAAATTTATTATGTTTTATGTAATTATTGCTACTACTACAGCACTTCTATTTTTACCTTTCTACTCTTCACAGTTTATAAGCAACTATGCTGAAACTGTTGGTTTGTGGTTTCAAAATTTTGAGTTCAATGCAAGCTTATATTATGTAGCTAGAGAAATTGGATATCTATTCAGAGGCTTTAATGAAATAGCTATAATTGGAACATATACAGCAATTATCGTTCTTGTCTTTGTTGTTGGAATGGCGTTTTTTAGAAAGAATAAATCAATGGTTCAATTAATTACTGCAATGCTCCTAGCTTTGTCATTTTATTACTTTACTGCCTCTACTGTACATCCTTGGTATGTAGCCACTTTACTAATATTATCTGTTTTTACTAAATATAAGTTTCCACTAGTTTGGAGTTTTGTAATTATACTGAGTTATCTAGCGTATATACAAATAGGAAATGCTGATAAGCAAGAAAACTTATGGATTATTGCTATAGAATATAGCGTTGTATATGGATTTCTTGCTTGGGAATTGTATATAAAGAAGCTCAAACCAAATTTATAGGGGTTTTAAGCTCATAACAGTATATATTACTAAATCAGGATCTTTTCTATCTAGTTCTTCTGTAAAAGTGATATAGAACTCTGTATCCAATAATGATTTATCATTCTTTAAATCATATTTAGCCAAGACTTTGGGCAAAACATCATCAAACAAAATCTCGCTGCCATCCTCGAATTCAAACTTGTAAAAGCCTTTTTTGGTGAATTTTTTAAAAACTGAAGTTTTCATATTAGATTTATATTAATCAAAAATCCTCTGAATCGTCAGAAGGTTCTAAATCTGGATCTTGAACAGCATCTGGATCATCATCGTCATAGTCTTCATAATCATCCTCATCATAATTTTCCATAGTCTTTACTAATTTGGTACTTACTTTTACCAAATACCTTGTGTCTTCAGTATCTACATATACTGCTTCAACAACTTCATTCTGTGCATTCCTAAAAGAAATAATGTGGTCTTCATCATATCCATCAGGATACTTCTCAACTAATAAGCCTAATATTTCGGGTGTTAATTTCTTAAAATCCACGATAATACGTTTACGATTGTCGTTTGGTTTTTTCATGAGTTTAAATTTACACTCTATTTGAGGTTATATGTAAATTTAACAACAATTAATTTATAAATCCAAAAGATATTCAAAAATAAAAAGTGCATAATTTTACCTTCAATTTGAAAAACATCAAGCTTTATTGCAATACTGATTTATCATTTTAATAGTTTTACAACGTGCTGGTTAAAAGAGCTCTACTTTTTCAATTCAAGCTTTTCAGCAAAATAATCGCAAAAATCTTTCATAGTTGCTGTCATTTTTTCATCTTGTGTAGCTCGATTAAAAGTGTCACTCATTGCCACCAATGTTTGATGAAAAAACTGTTTCATTTCGTCAACAGGCATATCCTTTGTCCATAAATCTATACGAAGTGTTTCTTTGGCATTATTGTCCCAAACTGAGAGCAGCATTGCTTTAGCTTCCTCATTCGTAATGCCTCCATCTTGTGCAGACCAAGTTAATTTTTCTGGGATTCTGTTTTCATCTAATTCTACATTTAATTCAATTTTAGATGTATGTGTATTTGCCATTATTTACGTGGTTTAAATTTTGATTTATTAAAAAGTTCGATCGCATCCATTTGAAGCATATCCTTAAAATCTGTATCATTATTGTTCATATATGCTCTTACAATTTGCCAACCAATATATTGTCCTAATCTTCCTGGTGATTCGGCATCCAACTCTAAATTAAATTTAGTGAAAGGTCCAGGGTTAATGAACCTACTTGCTAATTTTGGATCCGTTTCAAACAACAGCTCACGCTCAACAAAGTATTGCCAGATATTTGACTCATTTTCAATAGCCCAATCCATTTGCTCTTTAGTATAACCAATTTTTTCTTCATCAGCCTTAAAAGGAATCATCTTATCCTTAAAGTAAAGTATTTTGCCAAAATAAACCATTTCGTCAATCAACGATTTTCGAGAAGGTTGATAGATTTGTTTCTGAGCATAATCGCCAGCTAAATCAGATACAATTTGTGATGCTTCAAAATTTTGCTTGATATATTTTTGAATATTTCCGTAGAATTCATGATCTCTTCCTAAATAATTATCAATTGCTATTAAAGCTATAGAATCTGTAACTATGGTTTTGTTTCTGTATTCTACATCATTAATTAATGTTATTACTCTTGGCGATTTAAACGTTGGGTAGTAATACTTGATGTGCTGAAAAAGACTTGTAATTTCTTCAGAAATCTCAGTAAAATCAGCATACTGTTTTTCTATCTCAAAAAACATTTGTTGCTGTAAAGTATCTTGCATTCTTGCAATCCAAATAGAATCGGAATATCGATTGGAAAACATAAAAGGATAATCAGCCTTTAACTTAGGTAAATCGTCTGGAGAAGCTTCAGCAAAAAATTTATCAAAACGTTCTACATCTACACTTATGTTAATCTTAACAATCTCGTTTTCTAATTTATTGTCATTTTCACATGATTGAAAAAACAGCAATATTATAACAACAAAAAAACTCTGCAAATAGCGCATACTAATGAATTTCAAACTTAAACGGTTATTATTTTTATTAATTATCCTATTGGTTTATTTTTGTTTTGCAAAGGTATCATTCTTTGACTTAAAAACTAAAAATTCATGCAAACAGAAAAAGTGGTAAATTATATTGTAAACTGGCTTAAAGATTATGCCACAAATGCTGGTGTAAATGGCTTTGTGATAGGAATCTCAGGTGGTATTGATTCTGCTGTTACTTCTACTTTGTGTGCTAAAACTGGTTTAGAATTATTATGCATAGAAATGCCTATACACCAAGCAGAAAGTCATGTTTCTAGAGCTCAAGAGCATATAGAGCAACTTAAAAAACGTTTTCCAAATGTTAGAGATATTAAAGTTGATTTAACTCCTGTTTTTGAAGAATTTAAAACCGAAGTATCGCTTGAAGGTAAGCAAGCTACTGTCGATATGGCATTAGCAAACACCAGAGCACGTTTGCGAATGACTACCTTATATTATCATGCTGGATTATTAGGTTTATTAGTTGCAGGAACTGGCAATAAAGTTGAAGATTTTGGTGTTGGTTTTTACACAAAATATGGTGATGGTGGTGTTGACTTGAGTCCGATTGCAGATCTTTTAAAATCTGAAGTTTATGAAATCGGTGAATTTTTGAATGTGCCTGAATCGATTATGAAGGCAGCACCAAGTGATGGACTATTTGGAGATGCAAGAAGTGATGAAGACCAAATTGGAGCAAATTATGATGAGTTGGAGTGGGCAATGCAAATGAATGACCTTGGCAAAAAAGCTGATGATTTTTCTGGACGCGAAAAAGAAGTATTTGAAATTTTTAAGCGCTATAACTCAGGTAATAAACACAAAATGATTCCAATTCCTATTTGTGAAATTCCTAAAAATTTAAAATAATAACTGTAAAATTCGCAACTATTTAAGGGTTTGCGTTGTTTTTTTTCTTAAATTTGAGTTTATCTGCTCAATTAAAAACAACCCTAAACTCTGCTTATGCTTGGGTTTTTGTATAAACAACTTAAAAAAATAAATCATGATTAAGGTATTGGTTGCAGATCACCATCCTATCATCAGAACAGGGCTTAAAATGCTGTTCGAATCTTCTCCAGACATTCAAGTTATTGGTAGCGTTACAACAGGAAAAGAATTATTTGATTTTGTTGGTCGCACTAAAATAGATGTTGTTCTCTCTGAAATTGATTTACCTGAATTAAATGGTATTACTGCTTTAAGAACCCTTAAAAAAGAATATACAGATGTGAAGGTTATTATGTTCAGTTCCCATCCTGAAGAAATTTATGCCGTAAGTACTATTAAAGCTGGAGCTTCTGGATACCTTACAAAAACCGTTAGCACTCAAACCATAAAAGACGCCATCATGAAAGTTTATAATGGTGGAATTTATATAAGCAACAGCTTAGCTCAACGTCTTGCATTTGATGAACGTGGTAATAAGCCAAGTAAACTTTATAAAAAACTATCTACAAGAGAAGTTGAGGTACTTAAACTCCTTTCATCTGGACGACGTAATAAAGAAATCGCAGAAGAACTTGCCATTAACGAAAAAACTGTTAGCACCTATAAAGCAAGGTTGATGAAAAAACTTAATGTTACCAATTTGGTTGACTTAATAAACCAAGCTCGTCATTTGGAATTAGGATAGTTACAAAACCCTATTTAATTTTCTGGATAGTAGCATTTTTAAATTAGAATAATTAAGCACATCCTCTAAAACAGCTTTATTATCTGTAGTGTTTTCTTGAGTTTCTTGTTTAAATTCAGTTACTTTTTGGTCAATCAAAAAACATCTAAGACTTAAAATGGTTTCGTTAACTAATTGTGCGATGCCATGCGTCTTACTTTTTGGGAAAATATTTTTACGTTCCCAATCAGAAAGTTGGTATTTCTCATCATTCATTAATATCGTGGTAATTTCATTCGCCATTTGTTCATCAACATTATTCACAAAATTCTCAAGAGCGAATTCTGGATTCTGATTCAATGTATCTATAACAGTATAATATAAGCTTTTAAAATTTTCATTGGTAAACTCCATTTCATCTTCCTGTAAGTCCAAATAAATTTTCTCAAAAACTTTTGCTTTGTGAATAACAGGCTCAAGTGTTAAATCACCTTCATCTGATTCCTTTAAAACAAGATCTTCAAAATCTTCAGTCTTATTTCCATAAAGCAATAATAACTCGATGATTTTTCGTTCTAATTCATATTGAACATCAACCTTTTTAACTGACTCTTTTCGTTGTACAACATCAAAAGCTTTTTGCTCTTCTTTATACGCCTTATTAGCGTCTTGAAGTTCTTTTTTACCAATTTGTGCTAAAGTACTAAAGAGTACTTCTTCACTAATATCCATGATTTTCGCACATTCCTGCACATATATTTCTTTTTGAATCCGATCAGGAATCTTGGAAATACTATTTACCATATCACGAATGAGTCCTGCTTTTTTTACAGGATCATTTTTTGCTTCTTCCATTAATAAGGAAGCCTTATATGCTATAAAATCCTTAGCATTTTCTTCAAGATATAATGTAAGCTCTTCAAAGGTATTTTGTTTTGCAAAACTGTCTGGATCTTCACCATCAGGGAATGTACATACCTTAACATTCATGCCTTGTTCCAAAATAAGGTCTATTCCACGAAGTGAGGCTCTAATTCCAGCTGCATCTCCATCAAATAAAACCGTAATATTTTTAGTTAGACGATTAATTAGCCTGATTTGCTCAGAAGTTAATGCAGTACCTGACGAAGACACCACATTCTTAACACCAGTTTGGTAAAACTGTATTACATCTGTATACCCTTCAACTAGATAACAGTTGTCTTCTTTTGCTATACTTTGTTTAGCATGGTAAATTCCATAAAGAATTTTACTCTTATGGTAAATATCACTTTCAGGTGAATTAAGGTACTTTGCAGCTTTTTTATCAGTAACTAAAATACGTCCTCCAAAGCCTAAAACTCTTCCGCTCATGCTGTGGATTGGAAACATCACTCTCCCTTTAAAACGGTCAAAACGCTTTTCTTCTTTTACAATAGTAAGTCCTGTTTTTTCAAGAAAATCTATATTATAACCTTGTCTTAAAGCTTCGTCAGTAAAAGCTTGCCACTCATCGAGTGAATACCCTAAATTGAATTTTTTAATAGTCTCATCTGTAAAGCCTCGCTCTTTAAAATAGCTTAATCCAATGGCTTGACCTTTGTCAGTTTTATGAAGCACTTTCTGAAAATACTTGCTCGCATATTCACTTACCAAGTACATGCTCTCTCGTTCATTTGCTTGCTCTTTTTCTTCGTTGCTTTGCTCTGTCTCTTCTACTTCAATATTGTATTTTTTGGCTAAATATTTTATTGCCTCAGGATAGGTAAAGTGCTCGTGTTCCATCAAAAAAGAAACTACTGTACCTCCTTTTCCACTGGAAAAATCTTTCCATATCTGTTTTACTGGAGATACCATAAAACTCGGCGAGCGTTCGTCACTGAAAGGGCTTAACCCTTTAAAATTACTTCCAGCTTTTTTTAACTGCACAAAATCACCAATTACCTCCTCTACTCGGGCAGTTTCAAATACTTGATCTATGGTTGATTTTGATATCAAAGGTTCACAAATTTAGAAGATTATAAAAGTAATAAGAATTTACACATTTTTAAGTCTTAAAGCACATTTTTCCTATCTTTAAAACTGAAAAGAAAAATAAAATTCTATGAAAATCACAAAGTTATCCCTTCCATTCATTTGCTTTTTTTTTATTTTAAGTTGTAGTGATGAAACTAACGTAAATAATGATGATGACAATCCTTTACCAATTGTACTATCAGATGAAGTTGAGATTTATGAGGAGGATTTAATTCACAATAATTTAGTTTTAGCTGTCGAAAATGGTGGAGAAACTGCATATATGATAAATAAAGAAGGCCAAAAACTTTTTACCTGGACATTTGGCGACACTTTGGGAAATGATTTTGAATTATTGCCCAATGGAAATGCTATTGGAATTTTTAAAACTGATAACCCAACTTTTAGTTTTGGTGGATATGGTGGTATTGTGAAAATTCTAGAGCCTGATGGAACGATTGTTTGGGAATTTGAATATGCATCAGATACTTATCTCTCTCACCATGATGTTGAAATGCTTCCTAATGGAAACGTATTGATGCTAGTTTGGGAATTAATTGAAACAGACATAGCACAAGAAAATGGTGCAGATGTAGATCATGTGCTTTATCCTGAAAAATTAATTGAAGTAAACCCAAATACAGATGAAATAGTTTGGGAATGGCGAAGTTGGGAACACCTTGTTCAGGACTTTGACAATAGTAAATTAAATTTTGGTTCAGTTTCTGACAACCCTCAGAAAATAAACCTAAATTATGCTATAACACCCAATGGAGATTTTATGCATGCCAATGGAATTGATTATGATAGTGATAAAGACATTATTTACATAAGTGTGAATAACTATAGTGAAGTTTGGGTCATTGACCATAGCACAACAACTGCTGAAGCTTCAGGAACTATTGGTGGAAATTATGGAAAAGGTGGTGATTTACTATATCGTTTTGGAAATCCAACAACTTATAACAACTCTTTTGGAAGCAGATTGTTTTACAACAACCATTTCCCTAATCTAATTGAAAATGGTGAGCCAGGAGATGGCAATATTATCATATATATGAATGGCAATGATGGTTCAGATCAATCACACGTTTTTGAGTTTGAAATGCCAGATGTTTTTAATTTAACTCCAAACACGAATAATGAACCAACTCTTGTTTGGAGTTATACAAACCCTTCCTTGTATTATGCCAGAATTTCTGGGGCAAACAGATTAAGTAATGGTAACACACTTATATGTGAAGGAGGTTATGGCTATTGGGAAGTTACTCCAGATGGAGAAATTGCATGGAAATATAATGGAACAGGAACTTCTTATTGGAGAGGCTATCCTTATGATTTAGATAACGAAGCACTTCCCTTTTTAGATATAAGTTTTTAAAAATAAAATGGGCTCATAACTATTTGCTATGAACCCATTTTCATGAAAAAAAATTAGCAGTTTAATCCATATCAAACCTCACACCTAGCGAGATATTATTTTGCTTAACAGTTTGGTCTTCAAAAATTGGAGATAAATCATACTTAACATATAATGCTGTATCGTCAAAAGCCACATAACCACTTAGGCCATAAACTAAACTTGAAGCATTAAAACTACGTTTGATTTTATCTTTAATCTTTTCACCATCCATTGAGTATTTTAATTTTTGTCTTGTACCAATATTAAAACCTGCGTAACCACCTATACCAATTTTAAATTGATTACGTGTTGTGTACCTAAAGTACGAATCTCTATCGATGCGCTTTGATGGGCCAAATTCAAAATGTACAGGAAATACCAAATTACTTATTGATAATTTTGATTTTTTAAGTTCTTCAGGGAATTCCTCTAGCATAGTTTGGCTTCCATCTTGAACAAAGTACATATTGTCTTTCGGCTTTAATCCATTTATCTGAAAAGAATAACCGTACTTAATCCTTAAAAAATTAGAGTTTTTAAATACTCTCGTTTTCCAAGCCCAACCTATTTCAAAGAAACGCGAACCTCCAATTTTGTATGGAGAGTCATCAAAACTTTCACCTTCAACTATGGCGTTATTGAGCCCAAATGCCAAAACAAAATCACTGGTAGTTCTTCTATCATACTTTCTTGGTTTGTTTTTCCAACGACCTATTCTTAAAAACCTGTCATCAGAATCTGAACCTCCAATACTTATTCTAAAACCTGGATCATCATCATTTGAGACCATAGAAACATCTGTGTTGCGCTCTAGAAGTGCTATTTTGTTATCAACTATTGCTAGTCTATTTTCAATATTTAAAGCTCTATTTTTTGCAGCTTCTTTTTTAAGTTTTTCAGCTTCTGTACTAGATATTTCTCCATTATCAAGCCTTTTGTTTATAGCCTCAACTTCTTCTTTTAAAAACTCTCGCTCTTCAGTTTTTATTTTCTCTTTGAGCTCTTTAAGAATTGTTATTTTTTCAGCATTACTATCTGAAACATCGTTTTGCGCATTAGCAATTGCTATGCTAAATACTAAAATTATACTTACTAAACACTTTGTAATTGTAGTCATAACTGTTCGTTTTTTGTTGATTTATTGATTATTGATTTGATGAATTATACTAATTATTGCGTTCTGCAACAGCTGTTTTTACCGTATCGTAACCAGATTTGATAGCTTCAAATACTTTGTTTCTAAAGGATTGCTCCAGATCTTCTTCAACAGATTTTAGTAGAGCATCTGCGTCAACAGTTTTTGTAGCTTCATTGTAGAGTTTTTGCATTGTTATCTCCTTTTGAGCCTCTTCCAGCAGTTTATCTATTTGTTCGGTTGTTACCTCAGTATGTTCCTTTTTTAGCTCATTTATTTTTGCCACAACATCCTTTACTTTCTGGTCTTCAAAACTTAAAATTTCAGCTGCTTTTTTAGGAAGTTCCTTGTTTAATTCTTTTGGGCTTTCAGTTTTTTGAGCAGCTACAACTTCGTTAATTTTATTAGGAACCAAGGCTTCTTGCTTTTTAGTAATAATAGTTTCTAAAGGCGCCTTGTTTACTTGATTGACTTTCGATTTCTCTTGTGTTTTTTCAATTTGGTTAGTTGTTGTTTCAGCTACTACTTCAGTGATACTTTCTGTTTCTTTAATGGTAGTAGCATCTTGATTTTCAATTAAGTCCTCTTTTGTTGTATCAACAATGGTTGGTTCAATGATTTCAGAATTGGATTTAAAAACAAATGTTAGAGCCAGCAAAACACCTACTATTGTGGCAGCTACACCTAACCACCAAAAGCCCTTATTATTTTTGCTCTCATCTACTTCATCAAGTCTTTCACTAAGCTTATTCCAAGCATCTTCACTAGGCTGAATACTTCGCTTTTCTAGCTTGTCTTTAAGTTGTTCCTCAAATTTAATTGGTGCCATTGCTCGCTTTATTAAGTTGTTTTATTTGTTGCTGTAAAAGCTTTCTAGCTTTAAATAATTGAGATTTTGATGTGCTTTCAGATATTGAAAGCATTGTTGCAATCTCACTATGTTTATATCCTTCAATGGCATACATATTAAATACCATTCGGTAACCTTCTGGAAGCTTATCGATAAGTTGTTGAATTTCATCAACTTCAAATCCTACATCTGAATAATCAACAGGTTTTTCATAAGCTTCAAGATTATCTGCGGAAAATTCCAGTTTCCTTTTTTTTCTTAAATGTGTAATACATTCTCGAATCATAATGCGTCTAATCCAACCTTCAAAATTGCCTTCTCCTTTGAAGGTTTTAAGTTGTGTAAACACTTTAAAAAAACCATTTAACATAACTTCTTCAGCCTGATGAACATCTTTTATATAATATCTACAAACACTCAACATTTTTGGAGCATGCATCTCAAACAATGTATGCTGTGCATCACGATGTTTGTTAGCAGCTTTTTTAATAAGCTGTGTTTCGTTTTTATACAATTGAATGACTTTCAAAAGCGGATTCATTTTTAGCTTCTATTTATAAAGACGCAAAAGTTGTGCAAAAGGTTGCCTGAGGTTAAAAAAAATATAAATTTAGGTTTGAGTATTCAAAAAAAAGTGAGGTTATTTTTTTCTTTCAATCACGTAATTAACCATTAGAATTAACGAATTTTTGAATTCAGTTTCTGGGTAACCATCCAATAGCTGCAATGCTTCTTGCTGAAATTGTTTCATTTTTTCAACTGCATAAATAAGTCCTCCATTATTTTTTACAAATGCGATGACTTCCTTAACTCGCTTTTTATCCTTATTGTGATTTTTTATGGAGTTAATTAACCAGTTTTGCTCTTTTTTAGAACAGTTATTTAAAACATAAATTAATGGTAAGGTCATTTTTTGTTCTTTGATATCAATTCCTGTTGGCTTTCCTATTTTTTCCTCACCATAATCAAACAAATCGTCTTTTATTTGAAAAGCCATTCCAATAAGTTCTCCAAACTTTCTCATGCGCTCTACATCCTCAGTATTTGGTTTTACAGAAGCAGCTCCTAAACTACAGCAAGCTGCAATGAGAGTAGCTGTTTTCTGTCGGATAATCTCATAATAAATATCCTCAGTGATATCAAGTTTTCTAGCTTTATCAATTTGAAGTAATTCGCCTTCAACAATTTCGCGAACAGCAACTGAAATAATTTTAAGTAAGTCAAAATCGTTATTGTCAATACAAACCAACATTCCTTTTGATAATAGATAATCACCTATTAAAACTGCTATCTTGTTTTTCCAAAGCGCATTGATTGAGAAAAAACCACGACGCCTGTTACTGTCGTCTACAACATCATCATGAACTAAAGAAGCTGTATGGATAAGCTCAATTACTGAAGCTCCTCGGTAAGTCCGTTCGCTAACTTCACCATTATTAATCATCTTAGCCACCAAAAACACAAACATAGGCCGCATTTGCTTGCCTTTTCGGTTTACAATGTAATGTGTGATTCTGTTTAATAATGCTACCTTACTTGACATAGCAAGCTGGAACTTTTGCTCGAAAAGATCCATCTCAAAGGCTATAGGTTGCTTTATTTGTTCTACAATTTTCAAAAAATGAAGATTAACTTGAAAATAATTTATAGCAAACGTACTAAAAAAGAGGATGAAAGCCTATTAATAACAAACTGTTCGCTTTAAAATTAGTAATCAATTCTATTTACCCTTTATTTTAAACAATAAATATTTTTCATTATCTCTAAAAAATTGTTACAAATTTTATTGATTCAATAATTAAATCAATCCCACTTCTTTTGTAAGAAAATCTACTTGCTAAAACTAATTTAAATTTATACTTTTGGAATAACTCATGTCTGCGCATGTATTTGTCTATTAAATTGTTATGGTTTAACTTTTTAATAGAATACATATGAAAAAAATTACATTATCTTTAATTTGCTTAGCACTTAGCTTCGTAAGTTTTGCGCAAGATAATTGCGCTTCTGCTCTTACAGTTACTGAAGGAGCTACTACTACTGTTGGAACAATTGATGGTACTGCAGATAACACTTGTGGTTGGACAACTCCAGCAACTGCAGGTGAATGGTACACCTACACTGCAACAGGTGATGGTGCAATAAAAGTTTCTGCCAACCTTCTTGCAAATGCTGGTCAAGACACAAGAGTCAGTATTTATTCTGGTAGCTGTGCTGGCTTAACATGTGTTGCTGGTAACGATGACGTCGCAGGTGCAAACTATTTAAGCGAAGTAACTTTTCCTAGCACAAATGGTACTACTTACTATATTTTATGGGACGATCGCTGGGAAACAACTGGCTTAGATTTTGTACTTACAGAAACTGTTGCTTCTTGTGACAGCTCTTTACCGATAGTTGACAGTTGTGAACCAGCAAGTTTTTATGTTTGCTGGACAAATATAGATGACGATTCAGATGGCTTTGAGTGGTTTGTAGTTGATTATGATCTTGATGCAGATGATAATCCTGATGGTAACCCTTGTTTTGGGTCTGCCTCTTGGGATGGTACTGCAGGAGCATTAACTCCTGACAATTGGTTAATTTCTAGTCCTGTCGACTTAACTGGATTATCTACTTCTGACACTATTGAGCTCTCTTGGAAAGCTAGGGGTGTTGATGCTTCATATGCTGATGAAAACTATACAGTTTATGTTGCTACTGGTGATATGATTTCCGACTTCACAGCAAGTTCAGTGAATTTTACTGAAATTATTGGTCAAAATGGAGGAGCTGGAGTATTTGCTGACAGAACTTTGGATATTGCCTCACTTGCTGGAAACATGGTTTATATTGCGTTTAGACATCATGCTGTCAGTGATCAATTTGTATTGAACATTGACGATGTTGGTGTAGATTTCACTTTAGGTACAAATGATTTTGAAAAAAATCAATTGACACATTTCTACAATAAGGGTAATGATGTTTTACAGTTAGAATCATCAATTCTTACACTTGACAATATTGAAGTTTATAACTTATTAGGACAAAACGTACTAAATAAGTCATTATCAAGTTTTAGTGAAGCTGTTAACTTATCATCTCTTAATGATGGAATTTATATTGTAAAAGTAAAAGCTGGTGATGGTGAAAAGACGATTAAATTACTTAAACAATAAAATACTCTTTTTAAATCAAAAAAAGCTGCCATTGGTAGCTTTTTTTTATGTCTTATTTGCTAGCTGCCCACAGGCTGCATCAATGTCCTTGCCTCTTGAGCGTCTAACTGTAACCGTTATTCTGTTTGCCTCGAGCATTGAAACATACATATCTATAGCCTTTGAATTTGCTTGTTGAAATTCGCCATCATCAATTGGATTGTATTCAATTAGATTTACTTTACTTGGTGCAAATTTGCAAAACTGAATCAATGCTTCAACATCTTTTTTTGTATCGTTAATTCCATCCCAAACCACATATTCATAAGTAATTCTATTCTTCGTTTTTTTATACCAATATTCTAAGGCTTCTCTTAAATCACTTAATGGAAATGTTGCATTAAAAGGCATTATTGAAGTCCTAACCTCATCAATTGCAGAATGAAGTGAAACAGCTAACTTAAATTTCACTTCGTCATCTGCCATTTTTTTTATCATCTTAGGCACACCTGAAGTTGATACAACAATACGTTTTGGTGACATTCCTAATCCTTCTGGAGATGTAATTTTATCGATTGCTTTAAGAACATTATTATAGTTCATTAAAGGCTCTCCCATTCCCATGAAAACGATATTAGATAAAGGCTTATCATAATACAATCTGCTCTCCTTGTCAATCGCTACGACCTGATCATAAATCTCATCAGGATTTAAATTACGCATTCGTTTTAGTCGAGCTGTTGCGCAAAATTTGCAATCTAAGCTGCAACCAACTTGAGAAGATACACAAGCAGTCGTCCTGGTTTTAGTTGGAATCAACACAGATTCTACTACCAAGCCATCGTGAAGCTTCACTGCATTTTTTACAGTTCCATCAGAACTGCGTTGCATAGCATCTACCTTAATATGATTGATTACAAAATTATCCTCGAGCATTTTTCTGGTACTCAATGACAAATTGGTCATATCATCAAAGTTATGCGCAGATTTTTGCCATAGCCATTCGTAAACTTGGTTTCCACGAAACGCTTTGTCTCCTTGTTTAACAAAAAACTCCCTTAGTTGCTCTTTTGTTAAAGCTCTTATGTCTTTTTTTTGTACTGACATGTATGAGATAAAAAAGCCTCGAAAATTCGAGGCTTAAATTATTTTAGATAATTAGCATGGCATCTCCATAACTATAAAACTTATAACCTTCTTTAATAGCCTCGTCATAAGCTTTTTTAATGAAGTCGTGTCCAGCAAATGCCGAAGCCATCATTAATAAAGTAGATTTTGGTGTATGAAAATTAGTAATCATACAATTTGCTATACTGAATTCATAAGGAGGAAATATGAACTTATTGGTCCATCCTTCAAACTCATTTAAAGTACCACTAGATGATACCGAGCTCTCAACAGCTCTCATTGCTGTAGTACCTACAGCGCAAATACGCTTTTTGTCTTTTAATGCAGTATTAATTGCAGAAGTAGCAAATCTGTCAATAGTGATTTCTTCACTATCCATTTTGTGTTTAGATAAATCTTCAACTTCAACAGGATTAAATGTTCCTAATCCAACATGCAAAGTAATCTCAGCAAAATTGATTCCTTTAATCTCAAGACGTTTTAGCAAATGTCTTGAAAAATGTAAACCTGCAGTTGGAGCAGCTACTGCACCTTCATTTTTTGCAAAAATAGTTTGGTAACGTTCTTCATCTTCAGGTTCAACCTCTCTTTTTATATACTTAGGCAATGGAGTTTCACCAAGCTCTGTCAGCTTCTTTCTGAATTCATGATAAGAACCATCATATAAAAAACGTAGCGTTCTCCCACGAGACGTTGTATTGTCTATAACCTCAGCTACTAACATTTCATCTTCTCCAAAATATAGTTTATTACCTATTCTAATTTTTCGAGCTGGATCAACTAAAACATCCCAAAGGCGCTGTTCTGCATTTAATTCTCTCAATAAAAACACTTCAATGCGAGCACCTGTTTTTTCTTTATTTCCAAAAAGACGTGCAGGAAATACTTTGGTGTTATTAAGTATCATTACGTCGTCTTCATCAAAATAATCAATTAAATCTTTAAATTGCTTATGTTCAATTGTTTGGTTAGCTCTGTCCAAAACCATTAATTTTGCTTCATCTCTGTGTTCTGATGGATATTCTGCAAGTAATTCTTCTGGAAGGTCAAAGTGAAAGTGAGATAATTTCATTTGTTTATTTAAATTGTTTTTCGAAGGTCAAATGTAACATTCATATCATACTAAAGCTAATTGTATAGTTATAGTTATGAATGTTTCATCTATTTCTGTTTAGTGTTATTTTTACAAAGTTGCAAATATACAATCTGAAAGTAGGCGTTGTCAAGTAAATCGAGGGTTATTTTATTTTTCTTGAATTAAAAACCCTATTTGTGCAAGGTCTTTCCAAAAATCTGGATAAGATTTTGAAACAACTTCTGCCTTATTTATTATGAAATCTGTTTTTAATCCTAATGGAGCAAAAGCCATAGCCATCCTATGGTCTTTATAGGTTTCTACAGTAACATTATTGTTCAAAGGCTTCACATTACCAATGTTCAAACTATCATTGGAAATTGTAACGTGTGTGCCAAATTTTTCAATTTCAGTTTTTAGAGCAACTAACCTGTCTGTTTCCTTAATCTTTAACGTATGAAGTCCTTTAAGTTCACATTTGATTCCTAACCCCAAACAAGTAACTGCTATCGTTTGTGCAATATCAGGGCAATTTACAAGGTCAAATGTTATTGAGTTATTGCATTCAGATTCTTTAATTAGCTCAATAGAGTTATTTTTGAATACTGTGCGTACTCCAAATTCTTTATACAATTCACTTAATATTGAATCGCCTTGCAAAGAATTTTGTTTATAAGATGATAATGTTATTTGTGTTCCAACATCACTTAAAGCAACTATACTATAAAAATATGATGCTGAGGACCAATCAGACTCAACAGTTAATGTAATTGGCGATATCCCTTTTTCTGCATATTTTACTTTAATAACATTATCCTTAAAATTTGTCTCAATGCCCAATTGATTAAGTAAGCTTAGAGTCATTTTTATATATGGTACAGACGTTATTTCTCCTTCAAGAGATAACTCCAATCCATTTTTTAGGCTAGGAGCAATAAGCAATAATGCTGAAATATATTGACTGCTCACATTCGCTTTAATGGTAACTTTATTTTTAGTTATGTCTTTGCCTCTAATTTTAAGTGGAGGATAACCATCGTTTTTTTTATAAGAGATATCTGCTCCCAATTGAATTAAAGCATCTACCAAGATCTTTATAGGACGTTCTTGCATTCTGGAAGACCCTGTCAAAACTACTTCACGCTCAGATTGCGTTGCCAAAAACGCTGTTAAAAAACGCATAGCAGTTCCAGCATGGTGAATATCAATAGTATCACCATCAGAATTAAGAGCTCTTTGCATTAATACAGCATCATCCGCATTTGAAACATTCTGTATTCCTATGGTTGGAAATAAAGCTTGTAGCAAGAGTAACCTATTGGATTCGCTTTTTGAACCAGTAATAGTTACTGCTGATTGTTGCTTAATTGAAGATTTTTGAATTTTGATATCCATAAAACAAAGTTGTTACTCACCAGGAAACAACAAATTTATTTTAATTTATCATTATTATGATGCCTATCGTGATCTCTTTTTGTTTTTATATCCAATTTTTTATTGAAAGCTTCTTCCAGATCAACTCCAGTTTGATTTGCCAAACATAAAACAACAAACATCACATCTGCTAATTCTTCGCCTAAATTTTTGCTTTTATCACTTTCTTTTTCACTTTGCTCTCCATATCTACGAGCAATAATTCTTGCGACTTCCCCTACTTCTTCAGTAAGTTGTGCCATGTTGGTCAATTCATTGAAATAACGAACACCATGTGCATTAATCCAATCGTCAACCGCTTTTTGTGCGTTTTGTATGTTCATGATATTACATTTTTGTCAATACTACTTTTTCTGTTTCTTTTAAAACTCGCTGATTATAAAACTCTTTGAGCTCGGCATATCTATGTGCTGGAATTATAGCTGTATTTATTTTAAAAGTACTCATTACATTCAAGCCTCCTTCGACAACACTAATATTAAATAAAAACGAACCCATTCCGTCTGGTAATGACATTTTTATTGGCTTAGGCGTTGAAGTCACCTGGTAACCTACTGGAATTTTTACGTTTATTATTTTTTTCCTGCTTGAAGGGTATGTAAAATTAACTGGATATGTTCTGTCTTCCAATTTAAATGGGTTTTCTGATAGTTTATAGAAAAATAAAGGAGAAAAGTACATTTCATTACCTACAACATCAACGCCTTGATCAAACTCAAAACTATAACTTTCCATGACTGATTTGCTCAAATCTTCTTTGTTTTTTGATTCGAAATCTACTAAATCATCAAATGTATAATCATTTATTAGAGCATCAATATATTCATCATTAGAATAACCTCTTACCTTTTTACGGTAAGCCATTGCGGCTAAATCCGTATAACTTGAGGTTTGTTTCCCTATTAAGCTTCCATCATTATTAATGGTCATACTCATAATAGTATTGTGTTGGCTTGCCTTTTTTGGGTATAGATTTATTTTTCTAAACCTACCATCTTCCAAAACTAAAGTTCCTTCCCAGTTTAATACTCTTTGAGGTAAAACATTAGGATAACTAAGCTTATCTGTAGCATCTAAGAGAACTATTTTTCCACCAACCTCTGCACAAGCTATAACATAGTTAAAACCCTCTAAAGTAGGATATAATGGTATGCCATGATTCCTTGTGCTAACAAGAACAGGGTTTGCTTTTATGCCGCATTTTTTTAATAAAGCAACTAATAATAAATTGACATCAGAAACATTTCCAATACTTTCTTTATAAGCCTTTTGCAATCCCAACTCTGTATACTTGCCGAAATTTCCATTCCAATTCATCTTATTTTTAATATGACTAAAAACCTTAGCTATTATTTGAGATTCTCCAGAGCTGGTTGACTTTATTTTTTCTACCTCAGCCTTTAAGAAATTGGTCTTTTTTAGTTGTTCTCCAAATTCATCTGATTCATAAATGCTTTTAACAACTTCCTCCCAAGTGTTTGAATAATATTTGGTTTCAACATTTGGAAATTGTACTGTATTTAACTCATAAGAAACCAAAAACCTATAATTCTCAATATTACTAACAAAAGATTCTTCTTTTAAAGCTGGGATATTGTTTAAATTGTATTCTGAAACAAATTCTTGAAAAGCAATTGTTCCGCTTTTTAATACATCTTTTGTTCTTGATGCCAATACTTCCTTCGAATAGAGACCTGTAGCTTGGTGCAAACTAGCATCCTCTTTACCTTCGTAACTAATTTTTAATTTTCTTCTAGTATAATAATCTTTAGGTATAATTGTATGACCTCCCTTTACCATTCTGTTATATTTGAAGTATTCATGAGCTTGAATTTTCGCATAATAGTGCAAGGTCGGTATATCTTTTTGGATAATTAAATCATCTATTTTCCAAAAAGGAGAAATTAATTTATATGACCACTCAATAATAGAACCTACTTTAACGTCAGGCATTGTAAATGATTCTAAGGTCCAATTATCACTTTGATTTTCTTTAAAAACAGCATTTCTTCTTAATTTTTCTTTACTAATTTTGTTTCCATTTATGTTATACGTATAAGCTTTGAGTTCTCTTACCGTTTCTCTGGTTGAATTTTTTTTAAACAATGCTATCTTTTTTGTCGCATAATCCAAACCATCTTTATCTAATATCTTAATTCGTTCATGAATATCTGTAACAAGAATCCAGCCATCTGAAATATCATAATCAAAAGATGTGGTTCTATTTAAAAATAGTCTAATCGCAACAGCACTTGTATCAATATTATAGCTAGTTTTCAAAAGTTCAGATTTATCAACTTCACCAAACTCTATGTTTTGAGCAGAATTAAAGTTTACTGTACTTAATATTAAGATAAGGGTTAATACATATTCCATATTATATTTTTTACAAATAATATGTTTAAAGTAATTAAAGTTTTGTCTGTCGTTGTATTCTTTCATAAAATGCATTACATGTTATGGAGTTTTACATTTTAGTCAATACTACTTTCTCTGTTTCTTTTAAAACTCGCTGATTATAAAACTCTTTGAGTTCGGCATATCTATGCGCAGGAATTATAGCTGTATTTAATTTAAAGGTACTCATTACATTTAAACCACCTTCAACTGCACTAATGTTAAATAAAAACGATCCCATTCCATCTGGCAATGACATTTTTATTGGTTTAGGCATTGAAGTTACTTGATAACCTTCTGGAATTTTTACGTTTATTATTTTTTTCCTGCTTGAAGGATATGTAAAATTAACTGGATATGTTCGGTCATCCAATTTAAAAGGATTTTCAGATAATTTATAGAAAAATAGAGGAGAAAAATATATTTCGTTTCCAACCATGTCAACCCCTTGGTCAAACTCAAAACTGTAACTTTCCATGACTGATTTGCTCAAATCTTCTTTGTTTTTTGATTCGAAATCTACTAAATCATCAAATGTATAATCATTTATAAGTGCATCAATGTACTCATCATTAGAATAACCTCTTACCTTTTTACGGTAAGCCATTGCCGCTAAATCCGTATAACTTGAGGTTTGTTTTCCTGTTAAGCTTCCATCATCATTAATGGTCATACTCATAATGGTATTATGCTGACTTGCCTTTTTTGGATATAGGTTTATTTTTCTAAACCTACCATCTTCCAAAACTAAAGTTCCTTCCCAGTTCAGTACTCTTTGAGGTAAAACATTAGGGTAACTTAGTTTGTCTGTGGCGTCTAAGAGAATATCTTGACCTCCAATTTCAACACAGGCAATTACATAATTAAACCCTTCTAGAGTTGGAAACACAGGAATTCCGTGTCTCCTGGAACTTGTCAATACAGGATTAGCTTTTAAACCACATTCCTTCAATAATGCTACAAGCATTAAATTTATTTCAGAAACGTCTCCTGTATTGTCTTTATATGCTTTTTGAATACCTCGTCGAGTATATTTGCCAAATTTCTCATTCCAAGACATTTTACTTTTAAGATGATTAAAAGCATTAATCATAATTTCCGTTTCACCAGAACTGGTTGACTTTATTTTTTCAGCATCATCTCTTAAAAATCTTGTGTTTGTAAGTTGTTTTCCAAAATCATCACTTTTTCCTATAGTTTCAACTACTTTTTCCCAAGTTGTTGAGTATTGCTTAAATCCTGAATCGGGAAATTGCGTTGAGTTTAATTCATAGGTTATTAAGTAACGATAGTTGTTGATATTATCTACGTAAGGTTCTTCCTTTAAAGCTGGTACATCTCGCAATTCATATTCAGTTACAAATTCTGTAGTAGTAATATTTGAAGATCTTGTTTCTTGAGTTAATGCACCACTTGTATTTTGCTCATAACTAATTGAAAGCGTCCTTGGTTCTTTATACTCTTTAGGAACAATACTAAATCCTCCTTTTGCAATACGCTGAAAGTTAAAATATGAAAGTAATTGAATTTTTGATAGATAATGTTTTGTAGGAATATCTTCTTGTATGATTAAATCATCTATTTTTAAAAATGGAGAAGTAATCTTATAAGTCCATTCAACCACTGAACCTACTTTTGCATTAGGTAAAGTAAACGATTGCTCAGTCCAATTGTCACTTGATTCTTCTTTAAAAATAGCATTCTTCTTAAGCTTCTCTGTTTTGAGTTTTCCTCCTTCGATGTTATAAGTTAAGCCCTTGATTCCAGAAATTCTCTCCTTTGCTGAATTAGACCTAAATAAGTTCACCTTTTTTGTTGCGTAATCTAAGCCATCTTTATTTAAAATTTTTACTCTTTCATGAACCTCTGTTACTAAAATCCAACCATCTGGGTGGTCGTGATTAAAATAAGTGTCTCTGTATTTATATAAAAACACTGCGCCAGCAGAAGTGTCTTTCTCGTAAACATTTTTTTGTACTTCTACTTTGGAAACCTTTCCGAATTTATAATTCTGTGCATTGGTAAAACAAATACAGGATATAGTAAAAATTGTTAATACTAGATTTTTCATATTGATTAGATTGTGGTTGGTTAATTTACTTTTTTAAGTACAATTGAAGTTTTATCTGCTTTTGCTATTTTTCTTATAAAACTCCTATAGTCTTTATAGTCTTCTTTACTGAAGTTGCCTTTATTTAATTCAAAACTTCGAAAGTACTTTACTTGAGTATCACTCAAAATTTTCAATGAAGCTTTATAGACTCCAAACTTAGACTCAATTTCTTTTATTTGCATTGACGTTTCTAGCTTATGGCCTTCAGGGAGATTAATAATGTACTCGTCTTCATCATAAAAACCTCTTTCAATTACAAAAGGCAATTTACGTTGAGAATATCTTGGTGGCACATTGGTGTACCTGTTAAACATATTTGGATTTACTAAGAGTTTTTCACCTGCTTTGCTTGCATAAGTTGGTGCGGATACTTCTACATTTTCAGTAATCTCTATATCATTCTTATTATTTTGAATGTCTATCTTTTTCAAAGACAATCCGTTGATATAATCCCAATATTCCTTGTAGTGATTATCTCTGTCTTTTTGGTCACTATCTACAACACGTCTGAACCTATCATCATATTGGACACCTCCAGAGTTTGATCTTATGTTAGCACTAATACCTCCTTCTTTAGTAATATTTATTTCTGCCTTTGTTTTTAAATAGCTCTCTTTGTTTGAATAAATTTTTGTGTGTTCAATGCGTCCTCCCTCAGGCGTTACTACAAAAACATCTCGATCATCAGTAAAATTAGCTATGTGTCCAAATGGTACCTTTTGACTGGTACATTCCAACCAAATTGGATTCCCATCATTTGGTAAGTTTAAGATAACATGATTTCCTTGCATTCCAACAAAATCTTTTTCTATATCAATCAAGTTATTATTACCATAAACAACAGTATAATAAGCTTCAATGCCTTGGCTTTCCATCAACGCCTTTGTGTAATTGGTTAAGGCTTTACAATCTCCATAGCTCACCTCGTCTACTTGCGATGCTAACATAGGCTGCCAACCACCAACACCAAGTTGTATACTTATATACCTAGTTTTATTCTGTACATAGTTATAGATAGCTCTAGCTTTCTCCATTGGGTTTTTTAAGCCACTTACCAATTTAGCTATTTCGCTTTTAGTTGTTTCAGGTAATTCTGTTCTTCCTGTAAGTAAATTATCATAGTTCCATTTACCAAAATCACTCCAGTTTTCAGCATGTCCATCGACATCAATAAGTCTAAATCTATTTGGAGCTATCATCACAGTTGGAGAAATTTCACTAAATGCAGGACTCATATATTCCCATTTATATGCTTTTAAGTTTTTAGCTACATAACTAATTATATTATCATCACTTCTATTTTCTATCCCTTTATCTTCTAAATTAAATTCCCTGACATCAATAAGCACGTGTTTATGATTTATCAATTTAAAAGATGAGCTTTCAGTACTGATAAAATATCCTTCTAATGCATACCATCTAGGATAGAATGCTGTTGAGTTGGTTTGAGTTTCGTACTCAAATTCAAATGTAAAGGGATAATTTATAGGTGTGTAATCCAGTGCCAAGACTCTGTTATCAGAAAACAAACTACTACCTGTATTACTATAATCATCAAAATCCTTTTTTTTGAATTTTTTGATTTCTGTTCCCATTTTGTCATAGACTTTAGCCGAAATAGATTTTACTCTTATACTTGGATCATAATGAACATAAGTATCTAAGTGAGCTAATCCATTTTCATTTAAAATCGATATGACTCTTTTTGTTTTTATAGTCATATTATTATAATCATGCAATTCAACTATTGTTTCATGATTCCTAATAACAGCATTCGCATTCTCTTTTAACGAAGCATCAATAAGTAATGTGGATAGGGAAATATCTTGCGAAAAGACTTGCAAAACTGTGAGTATCAAGGCTAAACTCACCGATTTTTTAAAATTCATATAATAGGTTTCTGTTAATATTCAAATTAACTAGTCTTAGGGAACTAATAAAATGATAATTATCATAAAACTAATATACTATTTTTTGATTCTTTTAAGCAAGAAATTAGCTAATAGTATAATAAAACATGGTAAAGCGATATACTTTAATTCGCTCAAAATAACCCGAAAACCCCATTCTGAAAAGAAGCGTTCGATACCAATTGGTGAAACTATAATCTCTCGAAAAGGAAAAAAGAATCGGTTATTATCAAAAGGTATAAAAAACCCAACACCTTTACCTCCTGAAGTCATTGCATCTAAAATACCATGAGAAATAGTCGATAAAAAAATAACCAACCACCATATTTTTTTGTTTTGTTTTCCAAAAATGAACATTAAAACTGTTGCCCAAAGTATTGCAAACAAAATGGAATGAGTAAAGCCACGATGTCCAAATGGGTGGCTATAAGGAATTCCGAAGTTAAAAGCTAGCACATCTAAATCAGGAAGTATAGTAGATCCTATTGCTAGTAATAAAAGTAACTTTGTGTTTTTCTTTGAAGGAATTTTTGATAGTGTAAACCCTACCATAGCATGTCCAAATATTGATGCCATTATTCTTTGTTCTTGGTGTCAATAATAATTGTTACTGGACCATCATTTATCAATTGTACTTTCATGTCAGCGCCAAACTCGCCAGTTTGTACTTTCTTGCCTAGGTTAGTTTCTAATTGTTGTACAAAAGATTTATACAATGGGATTGCAATATCTGGCTTTGCGGCTTTAATATAACTTGGTCTGTTTCCTTTTTTTGTGTTAGCATGCAATGTAAACTGACTGACTACAATTACATCTCCATCTACATCAAAAACAGATTTATTCATGACATTATTTTCATCTCCAAAAATGCGAAGATTTGCTATTTTATTACACAACCAATTAATGTCTTCTTGTTTATCATCATTAACAATACCAAGCAATACCAAAAGCCCTTGTTCTATTGAGGCTACTACTTTTTTATTAATAGTTACACTTGCTTCAGAAACTCTTTGTATCACTACCTTCATTCATTATCAAAATTATCGGTTCTGTAATGCTCATCTTCGCCTTCTAAAATTTGCAAATAACTTCTATATCTTGAAATTGCAATTTCATCTTCGTCCAAAGCATCCTTTATGGCACATTTAGGCTCATGAATGTGCAAACAGTTATTAAACTTACAGTCTTGTTTTAATTGAAAAAACTCTGGAAAATAATCTCCAACTTCTTCTTTTTCCATATCAACAACACCAAAACCTTTAATTCCTGGAGTATCAATAATTTTTGCTCCAAAGCTTAGATCAAACATTTCAGCAAAAGTGGTTGTATGCTGTCCTTGTTGGTGTTGTTCTGAAATTTCCTTTGTCTTTAAATCTAATTCAGGCTCTAAAACATTGATTAAGGTCGATTTTCCAACACCTGAGTGTCCAGAAAATATACTTACTTTATCAACCATAAGCTGTTTTACTTTATCTACATTTTTTCCTGTTTTAGCAGATATACCAATGCATTCATATCCTATTTTTCTATAAATAGAAGCTAAATACTTTACTTCTAATAAAGTTTCTTCGTCATAAGTATCAATTTTATTGAAAAGCAAAATGGTTTTTATCGAATACGCTTCGGCTGACACCAAAAATCTATCAATAAAACTTGTAAATGTAGGTGGATTATCAATTGTAATCAATAAGAAAACTTGATCTACATTACTTGCTATAATGTGAGTCTGTTTGGAAAGATTGACCGATTTACGAATTACGTAGTTATTACGTTCATGAATCCTGTGGATGATTCCTGTGACTTCATCATTTTTTGATTCCAGCTCAAAATCAACATAATCTCCAACTGCAATTGGATTGGTACTTTTTATACCCTTTAATCGAAATCTTCCTTTTATTCGGCATTCATAAACCTTTCCGTTAAGGGTTTTAACGGTGTACCAACTTCCTGTAGATTTATAAACAAGTCCTGTCATTAAAGATTATATAAATGCAAATTAACAATTAAATATAAAGAATAGTTTATCTTGTTCATCAAAATTTTAAAACTTAAAAATGATGAGAAAATTATTATTTACATTTTCGCTTGTTGCACTTTTTAGCTTGGATACTATGGCTCAAGTTGAATATAAAGTGATTACAAGTGTAGAATCGATTGTTCCTGGAGGTTTAGGACGTTCAAGAATTGTTTCAGCAGTTGAAGAAAGAGATTACAAGGAGTTTACAACCGAACAAACAGAGGATGACAATTCAAGAAACAAATCTAAAAGAAGCGATATAAGAGTAAAGGATTTTGAAGAAACTAAACTTTTAAATTTTTTTAATTTAGGAGGTATTCGTTTTCAAAACATTGCAGCGAACGATGCTTTAATAACTTCTAAAATTAATACAATGGTTAGTGAAGGCTGGGAATTGGCTTTTGTTACGAGTGCAGTTGAAAGTGATTCTGGAAAAGGAGATGGGAACGGAATATTTATTACTCGATATATTTTTAAACGAAATAAATAAAAAAAGCGCCAATGGCGCTTTTTTCTTTTTTTACTGTTTAAATATTTTTTCTTGATGGTTTATTGATTCTTGATGAATTGCTTTAAACATTCTCAATACGAATTCTTCACTAAGACTATTTTGCTCGCCTTCTAAAATCATTTTACCTAGGATTTCATTCCAACGTTTAGATTGAAGTACTGCTACATTGTTTGCTTTTTTAAGTTCTCCAATTGAATCTGAAACTTTCATGCGTTTCCCTAAAACTTCAATTAGTTGATGGTCAATCACATCAATTTGAGTTCTAAGCGTATTAATTTTATTGCTGTATTCTGCCTCAGCAGATGTTTCTTTTCTAATCTTTAAATCTTCCATTATTTGAACTAAAGCTGAAGGTGTTATTTGTTGAGCAGCATCAGACCAAGCATTATCTGGGTCGTAATGTGTTTCGACCATAAGTCCATCAAAATTTAAATCTAATCCTGTCTGGCATAAGTCAAAAATAATATCTCGTTTTCCTGCAATATGAGAAGGATCCAAAATTAATGGTAAATCTGGAAAACGATTTTGTAAATCAATTGGCAATTGCCATTCTGGATTGTTACGATATCTTGTTTTTTCGTACGTTGAAAACCCTCTATGTATAACTCCTAAATTGTTAATTCCTGCTGTGTGAAAACGTTCAACAGCACCTAACCATAATGATAAATCCGGATTTACTGGATTTTTAATTAATACTGGCTTGTCTGTACCTTTTAAAGCTTCAGCAATTTCCTGAACAATAAAAGGACTCACAGTTGTGCGTGCACCAATCCAAAGAATATCAACATCATGCTCCAACGCTAAATCAACATGGTTAGCATTGGCAACTTCTGTTGTTATCAACATTCCTGTTTCTTCTTTTGCTTTTTGCAGCCACTTTAGTCCTAAAGCACCAACACCTTCAAAATTTCCTGGTCTTGTTCTAGGCTTCCAAATTCCAGCTCTTAATACTGTTGCATCTGTGTCCTTTAATTGATGTGCGATTTTAAGCACTTGATCTTCGGTTTCTGCACTACATGGTCCAGCGATCACTAGCGGATGATCTAATCCAAAATTATCTAACCATGTTCTTAACTCTTTCTTATTTTCCATTGCTTTATTTTTTTAAGCGATTCCTTTTAATATTTCTTTTATATGATTGGTGTTTTTCATTTCATTAAAAATGGCTTCAAAGTCATCATTTTTCATGAATTCTTTAAACTGTTCTAAGTTTTGAATATATTCCTCTAGTGTTTCAATGACATTGGTTTTGTTTTGCTCAAAAATTGGAGTCCACATTTCTGGAGAACTTTTGGCTAAACGCACTGTAGATTCAAATCCACTTCCTGCCATATCAAAAATATCTCGTTCATTTTTCTCTTTTTCAATAACTGTTTTTCCTAGCATGAATGAACTTACATGAGATAAATGAGATACATAAGCAATGTGCTTATCATGCGCTTTTGGTTTCATGTAACGAATACGCATTCCTATATCGTTGAACAATTTCAAAGCTTTTTCTTGAAGCTTGAAAGCAGTATCTTCAACCTCGCAAATGATATTCGTTTTTCCTTGGTATAAATTATAAATTGCAGCAGAAGGTCCTGAAAACTCAGTTCCTGCAATTGGATGCATTGCTAAGAAATTCCTACGTTTAGGATGTTTTTTTACAGCTTCACAAATATCTTCTTTGGTAGAACCAGCATCAATAACCAAAGTGTTATCTGATACCTTATCTAAAATTTCAGGTAGCTGCTTTACTGTTGCATTAACTGGAATAGCCACAATTACCAAATCAGCTTCGTTCAAATCATCTAGTGTTGCTTTAGCATCTATTATGTTTAACTCTAATGCTTCGTTTAAGTGTTCGTCATTATGGTCAATCCCAAAAATTGTGACTTCTGGATTTAGACGCCTAATGTCCAGAGCAAAGCTTCCTCCAATTAATCCAATACCAATTATGTATATCTTTTCCATCATATTCTTGCAATTGCTTCTTCTAAATCTTCCGTTGGTGCACACAAAGAAAACCTTATGTAGCCTTCTCCATTACTTCCAAAAATATTTCCTGGAGCTATAAAAATGTGATTGTCTTTTAAAACTGTTTCTATAAACTCTTCAGATTTGAAAAATGGTGGCAATTTTGCCCAAACAAAAAGTCCAGATGCATGTTTATCATATGTACAGTTTAGTGCATCAGCTAATTGCCAAATCAATTCTCGCCGTTGCTCGTAAACACTATTTAAGCTCAAATACCAAAGCTTGGAACAGTTTAAGGCTTCAATAGCTCCTTTTTGAATACCATAAAACATTCCTGAATCCATATTACTCTTTACTTTTAAAACAGCATTAATATTGTCGTTGCTGCCTAAAATCATACCAACTCTCCATCCAGACATATTAAACGTTTTACTTAGTGAATTCAACTCTAAGCAAACATTTTTTGCTCCATTAACACTCAAAATACTTCTTGGTGATTCGTTCAGGATAAAACTATATGGATTGTCGTTTACTACTAAAATCTTATGTCGCTTTGCAAAGGCAACTAGCTTATTAAAAAATGCATGCGATGCCTTTGCTCCAGTTGGCATATGAGGATAATTAATCCACATGAGCTTTACTTTTGACAAGTCTTGCTGTTCTAGAGCATCTAAATTTGGGAGCCAATTATCTTCTTCTTTTAAATCGTAAAACAAAGGTTTTGCTTCTAACAATTTAGCCACAGCCTGATAAGTTGGGTAACCAGGATTCGGAATTAATACCTCGTCTCCTGGGTTTAAAAATGCCATAGAAATATGCATGATGCCTTCCTTGCTTCCCATTAATGGCAACACTTCTGTTGAAGGGCTTAAATTAACCTGAAAGTGTTCTTTATAAAACCCAACAATTGCTTCTCTTAATTCTGGAAGTCCTTGATAGCTCTGATATTTATGTGCAGTTACATCTGTCAGTCCCTCTGTTAGTGCAGTAACCACTTTATGAGGTGGCTGCAAATCAGGACTGCCAATCCCTAAGTTGATTATTGGCTTTCCGCTTGCCTTTAACAATGCTACTTCTCTAAGTTTTTTAGAAAAATAGTATTCCTCAACGCTATGTAATCTGTTAGCTACATCTATCATAACTTTGCGTTTTTATATTCACCTAATACTTTAAAATCCTGTGCCATGATTTTCATGATGGATTTAGCTTTATCATAATCTCGATAGTCATCGAAAGTGACATCTACAAAGAATGCGTACTTCCAAGGTGTTTCAATTTTTGGTAAGGATTGTATTTTGGTTAAATTCAATTTGCAATCGCTCATTACATTAAGTATAGTTGCCAAGCTTCCTCTTTTATGGTCCAATTCAAATTTCAACGAAGCCTTGTTTATTTCCTCAATAGGAATTTCATGATTTTCACGTTTTACAATTACAAATCGTGTTTCGTTATGCTTAATCGTTTGAATACTTGGCGCTAAAATTTCAAGTTGAAACAATTCAGCAGCATGTGTACTTGCAATTGCAGCAATACCTTTTAGTTGTTTTTTTTGAATGCGTTGAGCAACTTCAGCTGTATCTTTATCTTCAACTAGTTTAATATGTGGATGCTTTTTAAAAAACTCCTTACATTGTAATAATGCCATTGGATGCGAATAGACTTCCTCAATATCACTCAGCGATTGTTTCGACAAAGCCATTAAATTATGTTGAATATCTAAATACTGTTCGCCTACAATATGAAGGTTTTTAGTATCAATCAAAGCGTAATTAGGAATGATTGAACCAGCAATGGAGTTCTCTATAGCCATAATAACAGCGTCGGTTTCCTTTTCTATCAAACTTTCAACAACACCATCAAAAGATAAACATTCAACAACTTGAGTGTCCTTACTAAAATAGTTTTGTGACACTATGTGATGGAATGATCCTTTTACGCCTTGTATTGCAACAGATTTAATCATGGTTCAAAAAAAAATCCCGATTTAAAATCGAGACTTATACTTAAATTTATATTATAAATTATACATACATCATCTCGTTTCTTTACTAAAAAAGAAATAAAACCAGTTGTGATATGTATAAGTTGTTCTATTCATAACTATTGAAGTGGCTAATGTAAATAATATTTTTACAAATCAAAATACTAAGGCCTTATTTTTAAGGTTTTATGTAAATAATTAAAGATTTCGCAGTAAAATGTGGTATAAATCAATTAATGTTTATTTTTGATTAAACAATTTTTGCATGTCTATAAAGGTTGAACAGCTCACCAAAGTTTACGGAACACAGAAAGCCCTTAATAATATTTCGTTTAAGGTTGCTAAACCAGAGGTTGTTGGTTTTTTAGGTCCAAATGGAGCTGGAAAATCAACAATGATGAAAATTCTAACCACTTACTTGAGTGCTACAGAAGGTCAGGCCGAAGTTAATGGCTTTGATGTAAACGATAATAGTAAGGAGGTTCAGCAAAGTGTTGGTTATTTACCTGAGCACAATCCTTTGTATTTGGATATGTACGTCAGGGAATACTTAAACTTCAATGCTAAAATACAAAAGGTATCCAACTCAAAAGTAGATGATGTTATTGAACTCACGGGATTAACACCTGAAGCTCACAAAAAAATTGAGCAACTTTCAAAAGGTTATAGGCAACGTGTTGGCTTGGCTTGTGCCTTATTGCACAATCCTGATGTTCTTATTTTAGATGAACCAACTACTGGTTTAGATCCAAACCAATTGGTCGAAATCCGTTCGCTAATAAAATCCATTGGAAAGGAAAAAACAGTTTTTCTGTCTACTCACATTATGCAGGAAGTTGAAGCCATGTGCGACAGAGTGATTATTATTAATAAAGGTGAAATTGTTGCTGACAAGAAACTCAAAGAGCTTCGAGAAGGTAAAGACCAAATTGTTGTTGTAGAATTTGACTATAGAGTAGAAGATGCTTTTTTAAAGAATTTACCAAAAGTAAAAAGCGTTGTAAACACTCATGATTTTGTATATGAAATCACCTTTTCAACACATGAAGATATGCGCTCTTACGTGTTTGATTTTGCACATGACAACCAATTAAAAATTTTGCAACTTAACCAGAAGAATGCAAGCTTGGAGAGTTTGTTTAGAGAGTTGACTAGTTGAAATAAAACCAATAACTTAATTTAAGAAAATACTTTTGAAATTATTTCCGACTAGATTTTATAAAATTGAACTTAATGATTCATCACAATTTCTAAATGAACTTAAATTAAATTCATTACCAAGAGACATCTTTGTTACAAGTTGGAATAAACAAATGTTTATAGGAGAAGTTACTAGTGATGAATTTAGATTAATGATTTCCTATAGAATTTTAGGCTTATACTGTGAATTTCATGGAAGAGTTGAAAAAAACAAAACAAACTTAATTCATGTTGAAGTCAATCCTAATAAATATTTTAGAATGTTCTTTAAAGTTGTTTTAATCTGTATTTTTTTGATTGCTATTTTTCAAATAATAAACAATCAATTAGAAGCTTTTCTAGCTTTATCAATTCATATTTTAATAATAAGACTAGTCTATATTGAATTAGGTTTTAGATTTTTCTTAAAGATAGGGTTGAAAAAATTTAAAAAAATTAATGGTCTCAAATCAATTAAGAAGGTATCAAAAGTTTAATCAAAAATCAATTCTCCAGTATAAAACTGTTCAACCTCAACCATTGGAGGTTGGTTTACTGAAATCAGGTTTCCGGTTCCTCGTAATTCGCCAGTAAGAGATATTTGCGGATTTACAATCATATCGTTGCTTCCTCTATGAAAGACATCTACGTTTTGAGCGATTAGGTTTTCTCCTTCAAAACGTCCTGCTCCAGAATAAAACCCAACAAACAGATTGTTTACAGTTCCTGAAATATAAAAGGATGAAATATTATTGGCTATGACATCTAAATTTTCAACTCCGACGCTTAATTTAAAATCACCAACTGTAAAACTTCCTGGAGCATTAAAATCTTCAGAAACTAAACTCAATTCAGGAAAAGTCAAAATGCCATCTGATGATACTTCATATTGTGATGAATTTCGAATACGTGTAATATTAGGAGCAGTTACATACACTTTAGTAATGCCATAATCTCTAACATAATTGCAAGAATTATAATCTGTTAATTGCAACTCATTATTTACAACTTCGGCTAGAACATTGTTAAGCAGATTTTCTCCAGTTTCAATAATCACTTGATGTTCTGAACCTTGTTTTATAATAAGCTCAACATCACGATTTACTAAAATATGCTCAAAAGAATTCACAACAACTTCTTGCTGTACAATATTGCCTTCTGTTTGAAAACAATCGGAAGCATCTTCACTGTTGCAAGCGAAAATTAAAACTACAATACCTATATAATACAATTTTTTCATAATATAAAATGAGATCCTGAAACAAGTTCAGGATGACAACATCATAACCTAATTCCTATACCAAGTTCAACTGCTTCAGCTTTAGCAGCATGCGATTTTAGGGTTACAGCACCAAACCATTTATCGCCAAAATAGCGTTTAAAACCAATACGCTGATATACTCTTCCTTCAAAATCATAAGGATAATAAGCATAGAAGCCTAACTGTGTTACTATTGATAATTTATTGATAAATAACTCATGCCCAACAAAAACACCTAACCGTTTATAATCTGTATCTGCATCAATGTTATTCTCTGGAAATCCAACAGATTGATAATAAATTAGCTCCTTTAAAAATCTTGAGAAAAAAGCATCGACTCCAAATTGAATAGCACTTTTTCTATTTAAACGCTTATCTGCATAAGCCGAAATAATATAAAAAGGAAATTGACCACTTCCAACCACATCACTTTCATTTACTCCACTTCTAAACACCACATTGTATCTTATGGGTTGCCTAAACTTTGAATCATCACTTAAATCGTATTGATACTCTGGGTCTTCATCATCAAAATTATAGGTTATTCCAGCATTAAAAGTCAATGAGTTTATACTCGTATTTGGTGCTTTTACATTGGCGTTTGAATAATGAATGAGCGATAAACCAGCTTGAAATCCGAAATTATCAATAATACGTTCTCTTTTATAATTAATCATCGCATAAGTGCTACTCATTAACTTTGTTCCAAAAGCAATATTTTTATGATTGGTTTCCTTATTATAAGGGTTGGTAGTAAACGCCAATCCTTGTCCTATACGAACCATTAAATTTCGATTTAAAAAGTAGAAATTATAATGTCCGTAAAGCGCATAATTATTACCAAGAACTTCATTTTTTAAATTTTGATACGAAAACGAGACGCCATAATCTGGATAATTATAACGTTGTTCCCAATTATTAAATCCGAAAGTTTTTTTGTTCCAACTTACAATTACACCTTCTGGATGTCCTGTAATTAAATGAAGAATATCATCGTTATGAAGTGCAATATTTCCAGCAAAATAATTGACATCAATTGAGGAAAAACTTTTCTGTTCTTGAGAAAAACCAAGAGCAACTGAAAATAAAAAATAAAATAAAAATTGTTTTTGCATTTACATAAGCAGTTAAGCAAATGTAATCATAAATTATAACTAGAATTGCGAAAAATAGTCTGTCGTTTTTAAATAAAAGAAGCAATTAGTAAAGATACAATAGCTATTATTAAAATTTGAATAGCAAATCGGATTTCCAATCTATTCTTTTTTAAGGTTTTCATGATATTTGGAGTTTTCATTATTATTGCAAAAATCTAATTTTACATTGACGTAATCATTATTAAAGTTCAAAGAAATTGTTAAGTTTTAGTTTTAAAACACTTGCGAAGCAATGGTTTTTATGTTATCACTTTTTCCCATTGAATAATAATGCAATACAGGAATTTTTGCTTTTTTAAGTTCTTTAGATTGCTCAATACACCACTCAATCCCGACTTGTTTTACTTGTGCATTGTCTTTACATTTTACTACTTCGATGATTAAGTCTTCTGGTAAATCTACATGAAATCGATGCGGAATTAAATTAAGCTGCTTCTTAGTTGAAATAGGTTTTAATCCTGGAATAATTGGAACTGTAATGCCTCCTTTACGGCATTTTTTAACAAAATCAAAATACTTTTGATTGTCAAAAAACATTTGAGTTACAATGTATTCTGCACCATTTTTAATTTTCTTTTTTAAGAAATGAATATCACTATCTAAACTTGGAGCTTCCATGTGCTTTTCAGGATAAGCAGCCACACCAATACAGAAGTCTGTTTCAGATGAATTTAGCAATTCTTCATCTAAATAATTGCCTTGATTCAACTCACTAATTTGTGTTACAAGCTCACTAGCATACACATGACCTTCTCGTTCTGGCTTAAAATAAGTTTCGCTTTTAACGGCATCGCCACGTAAAGCCATAACATTGTCTATTCCCAGAAAATCTAAATCGATTAAAAAGTTTTCGGTGTCTTCTTTAGTAAATCCACCGCACAAAATATGAGGAATCGCGTCTACAGAATATTTATTTTGAATGGCTGCACAAATACCTACTGTTCCTGGTCGTTTTTTTACGACTTGTTTTTTTAACAAGCCATTCTCCAACTCTTTGTAAACATATTCTTCACGATGATAGGTCACATCAATAAATGGAGGATTGAATTCCATTAAAGGATCTATATTATCAAAAATAGATTGGATATGTTGCCCTTTTAAAGGGGGTAAAATCTCAAAGGAAAACTGCGTGTTTCCGTTCGCTTTCTTTATATGTTCTGTTACTTTCATCTTTTTAGTCTACTAAGTTTGGGTTCAACCATTTTTTTGCTTCATCTGTAGAAATACCTCTCCGTTTCGCATAATCCTTAACTTGATCTTCAGTTATTTTTCCTAGCCCAAAATATCGAGCTTCAGGATTACCAAAATAATAACCACTTACACTTGCTGCTGGCCACATAGCCAAACTATCAGTAAGTTTGACACCAATGTTTTCTTTTACATTTAACAGCTTCCAAATTGTTTTTTTCTCAAGATGGTCTGGACAAGCTGGATAACCAGGAGCTGGACGAATGCCTTTATAATTTTCTTTAATCAATTCTTCATTAGATAAACTTTCATTTGAAGCATAACTCCAATGATTGGTTCTCACTTCTTTATGTAAATATTCCGCAAAAGCTTCTGCTAATCTATCAGCTAATGCTTTTATCATAATTGAATTATAATCGTCATGCGCCTCTACAAATTGCTGTGCTAATTCTTGTGTTCCAAATCCTGTAGACACACAAAACGCTCCAATATAATCTTGTTTGCCTGAATCTTTTGGAGCAATAAAATCTGATAATGCAATGTTTGGTTTGCCTTCAGCTTTTTTGGATTGCTGGCGAAGGGTTAGGAATTTAAGCATGTTTTTTTGAGATGCTTCGACAAGCTCAGCATGACAATTTTCAACTTCAACCTCAATATCATCATTAACTGTGTTGGCTGGGAACAATCCAAAAACAGCTTTCGCCTTTAGTAGTTTTTCGTCAAGTATTTGTTTCAATAACTCTTGCGCATCTCTGAATAGTTCTGTTGCTTGTTTGCCAACAATTTCATCTGTTAAAATATTTGGGTATTTACCATGTAAATCCCAACTTCTAAAAAAGGGACTCCAATCGATGTATGCTTCCAGTTTGGAGATGTCAAAATCATTAATAATTTGTACTCCAAGCTTTCTTGGTTTTTTTACTTCGGTTGCATTCCAATCAATTTTAAATTTGTTTTGTCGTGCTTCTTTAATAGTTAAAAACTCTTTCTTCTTTCCTCGTTTTAAAAACTGTTCCCGGAATTTATCATACTCTTCTCTAATTTGTTCTTTAAATATCTTACTATCTTTTTTAAGTAAATTTCCGACAACCGTTACTGCTCGTGAAGCATCATTAATATGTACCACAGTATCGCTATAATTTGGAGCAATTTTAACAGAGGTATGGGCTCTGGATGTGGTTGCTCCTCCAATAATTAATGGAATATTAAAATTTTTCTTTTCCATTTCTTTCGATACTAATGTCATTTCATCTAATGAAGGCGTAATCAAACCACTTAAACCAATAATATCTACGTTTTCATCGATAGCAGTTTTAATAATTTTTTCAGGTGGTACCATGACGCCTAAATCTACTATTTCGTAATTGTTACAACCTAAAACTACACTTACAATATTTTTACCAATATCATGTACATCTCCTTTCACGGTTGCCATTAATATTTTTCCTGCGAACTCTTGTTTGCCATCTTTTTCGGCTTCAATAAATGGTTGTAAATAAGCCACAGCTTTTTTCATTACTCTTGCCGATTTCACAACCTGTGGCAAAAACATTTTTCCACTTCCAAAAAGATCTCCAACAACATTCATTCCTATCATTAAATGGCCTTCGATGACTTCTATAGGTTTTGAAGCTGATAAACGTGCCTCTTCAACATCTTCAATTATAAAAGCGTCAATACCCTTAACCAAAGCATGTGTAATCCTGTCTTGAAGGCTATCATTTCGCCATTCTAAAACCTCTTCGGTTGTTTCTTTCTTTTGTCCTTTTACAGTTTCGGCAAATTCCAGTAATCTTTCAGTAGCATCATCACTTCTATTAAATAATACATCTTCAACATGATGCAATAATTCTTTATCAATTTCATCATAAACTTCTAACATCGTTGGATTGACAATTCCTAGATTCATTCCGTTTTGAATAGCATGATATAAAAAAGCTGCATTAATGGCTTCTCGTACTATATTATTTCCTCTGAATGAAAATGACACATTACTCACTCCTCCAGAAACATTCGCATAAGGTAAGTTTTCACGAATCCATCGTGTGGCATAAAAGAAATCCAAAGCATTTTTACGATGCTCTTCCATTCCTGTTGCTACTGGAAAAATATTTGGATCGAAAATGATGTCTTGAGGTTGAAAGTTGACTTCATTAACCAATATTTTATATGAACGCTCGCAGATTTCGATTCTACGTTCGTAAGTATCTGCTTGTCCTTCTTCATCAAAAGCCATCACAATCACAGCAGCTCCATAACGCTTTACTAATTTTGCCTGACGAATAAACTCTGCTTCACCTTCTTTTAAGCTAATAGAGTTAACCACACATTTTCCTTGAGCTACTTGTAATCCTGCTTCAATGATGTCCCATTTTGAGCTATCAATCATGATTGGGATTCGAGCAATATCAGGTTCTGAAGCAATAAGGTTTAAAAAAGTGGTCATGGCATACTTTCCATCAAGCATACCTTCGTCCATATTTACATCTAGAATTTGAGCACCACCTTCTACCTGATGTCTTGCAACATCTAAAGCTTCATTATAATTTTCTTCTTTTATTAAGCGTAGAAACTTTCTAGATCCTGTAACATTGGTGCGTTCTCCTACATTTATGAAGTTACTTTCTGGAGTAACTACAAGTGGTTCTAATCCTGATAAGGTTAAATATTTTGGTTTTATCTCACTCATTATACGTTCAATGCAGCTTTTCTTGGTTTATAATTTTTTGCCACTTCAACAATTGCTTTAATGTGCGCTGGACTTGTGCCACAGCAACCTCCTATAATATTTATCAATCCGTCTTGAAGGTAATCTTCAATAAGCTGTTGCATTTGCTTAGGAGATTGGTCATATTCACCAAAAGCATTTGGTAATCCAGCATTTGGATGTGCAGAAGTGTAAAAATCTGTTGAATTTGACAAACGCTGTAAATAAGGTTTTAATTGTTCTGCTCCAAGCGCACAATTGAACCCAATGCTTAATAAAGGTACATGAGAAACTGAAGTTAAAAACGCTTCAACAGTTTGCCCAGACAAGGTTCTACCTGAGGCATCTGTAATGGTTCCTGAAACCATTATTGGTATATCTAAACTTCGTTCTTCTTTAACTTCTTCAATGGCGAATAAGGCTGCTTTTGCATTAAGCGTATCAAAAATGGTTTCTACTAAAAGCACATCAACACCTCCATCAATTAAAGCTTCTACTTGTTCTTTATAAGCGACTCTTAATTCTTCAAAAGTAATAGCGCGATATTCAGGTCGGTTTACATCTGGAGACAAACTTGCAGTTCTGTTTGTTGGTCCAATACTTCCTGCCACAAATCGAGGTTTGTCAGGATTGGCTTTGGTGAATTTTTCAGCAACTTGTTTTGCAATTTTAGCCGATTCATAATTGAGTTCATATACCAAATTCTCCATGTTATAATCTGCCATGGCAATTGAAGTTCCAGAAAACGTGTTGGTTTCAACAATGTCTGCACCTGCTTCAAAGTATTTTCGATGTACCTCAGCAATGGCGTCAGGTTGCGTAATTGACAACAAATCATTATTTCCTTTTAACGACGAAGGGTAATCTTTAAAACGTTCTCCTCTATAATCTTCTTCAGAGAAATTATATTCTTGAAGCATGGTACCCATAGCACCATCTAATACTAAAATTCGTTTTTGTATTTCTGTTGATATACTTTTCATATTTAAATTTTATTGAAAATGAATGCCACATTCTCTATTCTTTAAAGCCTTTACAGGATCAAAGTAATCTTCATTTTTGTTGAGCTTATGTGTTTTTACATAATCATCTAAATCTTTATCACTCCAATAATAAAATGGGCTTATTTTTAAAATTCCATTTTTGCTATAACTGAGAATATCCTTTTTGTTGCGATATTCTGTTTGCCTTACTCTGATATTAGTAAACCAAATGTTAGGATTATGTTCTTTTAAAGCTCTCTTAAAGGGTTCAATTTTAACAAGGTTTGAAAACTCAGTAAAATTATCATCATCTAAGTTTTCCCAATTAAAGAGGTTTTCAACTTCCTCTTTAGTTTTTGATGCTTGATATTTTTTAACATTCAGATTATACTTCTCAGTCAGTTTGTTTGCGTGATTATAAGTACTCTGTTTATTGAATAGAGTATCACACCATATAACTTTAATATCCTTGTCATGCTTTGATATTGTACTTAATAAAACCTCAGAGTAGATTCCAAAACTAGTTGTTACAATTCTATTACTTGTAATTTGTAAAGCCCATTTTATGATACAATCTGGTGTTTTGTTTTTGAGTATTTTGTTAAAAAAATCTATATCAATTGTGCTTTTCTGCATGAATTTTTTAGGTTTTAAAATCTAGTTTATATAGTTTGAAGCTTTTATTACATCACTTAGAACACCTCTTGCAGTAACTTGCTTTCCAGCTCCAGCACCTTGAATAACCAATGGCTTATCTCCATACGATTCAGTAAAAATCTCAAACACAGAATCTGCTCCTTTAAGTTGGCCAAGAGCTGAGTTTTTTTCTTCTGAAATCAACTTCACTTCAAGTGTTTTGCTAACAACATCCAATTCGCCAATATAACGCAGCACTTGCTCTTTTGACAGTTTTTGCTTTAATTCATCAAAAGGTTCATCAAACTCTTTGGTTCTGTTCTTAAACTGATGCAATGTTGTTTTTCCGTTTAATTGTTTAGGCACAAGAGATTCTATTTTTACATCTTGAAATTCTGTTTTAATGTCAAGTTCTCTAGCTAAAATCAGTATTTTTCTTGCTACATCATTTCCTGATAAGTCTTCTCTAGCATCAGGTTCTGTTAATCCTAACTTTGCAGCTTCAGACAATACTTTAGAAAATGAAGTGTCAGATGCTGAAAACTCATTGAAAATATAGCTTAAAGAACCAGAAAATACGCCTCGAATTTTTTTTATGCTTTCACCTGAACTATGGAGATTTTTTACAGTCTCAATAATAGGTAATCCAGCACCAACATTAGTTTCGTATAAGAATGTTTTACTGTGTTTTTTCAAAGCCAATCTCAAGGTTTTATAAAAATCATAGCTTAAAGTATTTGCAATTTTATTTGCGGATACAATATTAAATCCACCTTCGATTAGTGAAATATAATGTCGAACGAAAGTTGAACTTGCAGTTGCATCAATCGCAATTAAATTTTCAAACTTTTGGTGCTTAACAAACCTTATAATTTCTTCAATTTTGTATGGCACTGAAAAGGATTCAAAGTCAGTTTCCCAACTGTTTGAAATCCCTTCTTTATCATAAAATGCCAATTTGGAATTTGCAATTATTGGTATTTTAAGCTTTATGTTTTGGTCTTGCTGCAATCTTGATTTAGCTTCATTTATTTGATTTATCAATGTGCTTCCAACCTGTCCTATTCCAAACAAGACAACATGTATAGTTTTACTGCTTGACATACTGTTTATCTTTAATTGTTTCAACTGCTTTAAAGGCTTGTCTTAAATCATTGATTAAATCATTTGCATCTTCAATTCCGCAAGACAATCTGATTAAAGAATCCTTGATACCTGATTGTAAACGTTTTCCTCTAGGAATAGAAGCATGAGTCATTTGTGGTGGATGGCACAGCAAACTTTTTACACCTCCTAAGCTTTCAGCTAACTTAAAGTAGTCAGTATTAGTTACAAACTGATTGGCTGCTTCTTGAGTATCATTTTTTAAAGTGAACGACACAATTCCTCCAAACAATCCATTTTGTTGACGCTTTGCAATGCTATGGTTTTTATGAGTAACCAATCCTGGAAAATAAACATCTTGAACAGCTTCATGATTGTTTAAAAATACAGCCACAACAAAAGCATTTTCGCATTGTTTTTTGTATCGAATTTCTAAGGTTTCAATACCACGAATCGTTAAAAAACAGTCCCAAGGCCCTAAAATCCCTCCAGATGCATTTTGTACAAACTTGATTTTTTCTGATAACTCTTGAGTTTTAGTAACCACTAGTCCAGCAACCAAATCGGAATGACCTCCAATATATTTAGTACCACTATGGATGATAATATCAGCTCCAAGAGACAATGGTTGCTGTGCTATTGGGCTAGCAAAGGTATTGTCAACAACTAAAAGTGCATTAACGCTTTTTGCTATTTTAGATATTTCTTTAATATCAGAAACTTTTAGAGTTGGGTTTGTTGGAGATTCAATCCAGACCAGTTTTGTTTTACTACTAATTTTATTGGCAACATTTTCAGCGTCGGTTGTATCTACGTAATGTACCTTAATACCTAATTTTTCGTATACACGTGTAAATAGACGATAGGCTCCTCCATAAATATCATCTACTGCTATAATTTCATCACCTGTAGATAGTAGTTTTAAAACAGAATCAATTGCTGCCAATCCTGTTGCAAATGCAAAGCCAGAATGACCTCCTTCTAATTTTGCCACAACATCTTCTAATACTTTACGTGTTGGATTGTTGCTTCTAGCATAATCGAAACCTTTGTTAACTCCAGGAGCTTCCTGAATAAACGTTGATGTTTGGTACACTGGTACCGAAATTGCTCCAGTGAGTGGATCACTTGGAATTGAATGAATAATTTTTGTTGCACTCATTTTTCTAGTTTTTTTGAGTTAATAATGAGTGCTATTTGCAGAACAAGATAAATGGAGTAAAAAGCATTTTTTTCGCTTATACTTCAAAATAAAAATTAACAATAGCAATGCTATTCTGAAATTTTATTTCTTGTCTAATCAAAAAATCTATCTGTTTCCTCATCATCAATCTCGCCCAACAAATAGCACGATTAAACCAAAAGTCAAATAAGCTTCTTAATGAAGCATACTTAATAGAAAAATGTTATAAGAAATTACGTGATTACAGATGAGTAATTACGTTTGAGTTATCTATCCGAATTGTCGATAAATGAATCGCTTCTTCAAGTAGAATTTAGCACCTTCTTTATTGCTAAAGGGTTGCTAAGGTTTCACAGGGTCTAATCCCTCCACCTTTCTTGATAACATTTCAGTAAGTTTTTGAACTTTGTGAGCACAAATATTCAGAAAGAAAATATTAATAACCAAATATTTTTCGGTTTATTTTAATTTTTTTGATTTTTAGCAGTAAATTTTTCTCTAATTATAGAGTCAACCGATTTATTTTCTATTTTGCTTTCTAGCCAAGAAATAATATCTAGATACAAAAATGCGCGACTTTCATAAGGATGATCTTCGTAGGTTTTTAATTTTTTATGAAGCTTAATAAATTCTCCTCGTAATTGGTTTGGATATATATCTCCTAAATTTCTTAAGAATTTTATCATTTCTTTTTGAACCTCATACAAGTCTTCCATCCTGATTAAAAACTTATACGTGCTTCTAATTAGAGCATCTAAATTATAATCTAATCCAGCTTCATAATGCGCCACAAGATTTAGAACTCTCGAAAAACAGAGTAAATCTTCACGCATGGAGAGTGACTTATTGCTAATAATTTTATCTAAAAATTCAATGCATTTTTTGTTTTCTCCAATACCAAAATATAAGCTCGCTATTTTGTAATAAAACACCATAATGTGGTGTTCATCAATCCTTGTTCTATGCTGTTTGATTCCTTCTAATGTTTCATCAACCAAAGGCAAGCCTTCTTTAAAAGTACCTTCCATAAAATGCAAATTGAATTTATTAGAATAAACATATAAAAAGATTAAACTTTGTACATTATCATTCTTTGGAAATTCTTTTTCTTGAGTTATGGACTCTAACTTGTTTAGTGCATTTTTAAATTTATTGTGGTGCCTAATATAAAATAGTGCTTCAAGCAAATACTGATTTCCTCTTAAGAAAAATACAGGATTAAGCTTCATCATTTCTGGGTGCTCATAAAACAAATTCACCCATTTTCTTGAATATCTATAACATGACAAAAAATCTTGCACTAAAAAACTGTACCACAAGTACGACTGGTACAACCATAGTTTTTCTCTAAAACCTAGTTCTTTTATATCGTATTTTGGTAATCTAGCGTTAAAATATTTTGTAACTCTTTTGTATTCCTCATCGTTTTTTACATATCCCGTTTTAAGAAACAAACCATATAGTTGAAGAGATAAATTAGAGAGTTTACTAGCTAACAAATTCTGTCTATTCAACTCTTTTGCTTGTATGGTTAACTCATCAGCTCTATTACTAATACTTCGCGTAATGTATTGAGATTCAATTATTTTTTCGAGTTCTAAAACTTCGTATGCTATGTTTTTTTCTTCATAGTTTAAAGCTAAAGATTTAGCTTTATCTAGAATTTTTAAGCTCTGTTTATATAATCCTTTATGATACAAAATGGTTGCAAAATCTAATTGTTCTCGAATTTGAACCCTTATGTTTTGATGAAGTGGATTAAGCCTTAAGCTTATTAGTATCTGCTTATATAGGTGTGCCTTTAAATTAGACAATTGCTGCTTTTTTACAATCCCTTTTTTTAGAATGATCTGCTCATCATACTCATTCATCTTATCTAGAACATTAAAGAGCAGCAAGAATTTCGAATCTTCATTTACACCCAAACGGCCAACATAAAGCTTGAACTGTCTTTTCTCTGATTTTGATAGCGATTTAACCAGTACAAATAAATTATCTTTTTGCTCTTTAGTCATAGTGTTAAAAATGAACTCAAAAAACTGTATATCAATTAATTAAATGCCGTCAAAGAGGTTTTAACATCGTAATTAATTAGTGATGAATTGTCATTTGAAGATTCCAAAATATAAATTCGTATTAACAATACGAAAATATATTAAAAGAAATGTCGAATTCTCAAGTACAAATTTTTGATACAACCCTCAGAGATGGTGAACAAGTTCCTGGTTGCAAACTAAATACTGAACAAAAAGTAGTGATTGCAGAACAGCTAGATTCTTTAGGCGTTGATATTATTGAAGCTGGCTTTCCAGTGTCTAGTCCAGGTGATTTTAAATCGGTTGAAGAAATTTCTAAAACAGTTAAAAATGCTACTGTTTGCGGTTTAACACGCTCCGTTGAAAATGATATAAAAGTTGCCGCTGAAGCATTAAAATATGCGAAGAAACCAAGAATTCATACTGGAATTGGCACTTCTGATTCTCACATCATTCACAAGTTTAAAAGTAATCGTGAAGACATCATTGAACGTGCCTATGCTGCTGTGAGTTATGCAAAATCGTTTGTTGAAGATGTTGAGTTTTATGCAGAAGATGCTGGTCGAACAGACAACGCCTATTTAGCTCAAGTTTGTGAAGCAGCGATTAAAGCTGGCGCAACAGTACTGAATATTCCTGATACTACAGGCTATTGCTTACCTCATGAATATGGAGCGAAAATCAAGTACTTAAAAGAAAATGTAAAAGGCATTGAAAAAGCGATTTTGTCTTGCCACTGTCATAACGATTTAGGCTTGGCTACAGCAAATTCTATTGAAGGTGTTATTAATGGTGCACGTCAAATAGAATGTACCATTAATGGTATTGGTGAACGTGCTGGAAACACAGCCTTGGAAGAAGTTGTAATGATTTTAAAACAACATCCTTATTTAAATTTAGACACCAATATTCAAACAGAAATGCTATATGGTATTAGTCAGTTAGTATCTGATAGCATGGGAATTTATACGCAACCAAATAAAGCTATTGTTGGTGCTAATGCATTTGCACATAGCTCAGGAATACATCAAGATGGCGTGATTAAAAATCGAGAAACTTACGAGATTATTGACCCAAAGGAAGTTGGTGTAACAGAATCTGCAATTGTATTGACTGCAAGAAGTGGTCGTGCCGCATTAGCCTATAGAGCAAAAAATGTTGGTTATGAATTAACCAAATTACAGCTAGATGAAGTGTATGCGAATTTCTTAACCTTTGCTGACAAAAAGAAAGAAATTAATGATAGCGACATTCATCAAATTATTGAAACAAGTAAAGTGTTTCAACAAATAATTTCAGCGTAATGGGAAAAACATTATTCGATAAAGTTTGGGATGCACATGTCGTCGATTCGGTCCAAAATGGACCCCAAATTTTGTATATAGATAAACATTTAATACACGAAGTTACAAGTCCGCAAGCCTTTAACGAATTAGAAGCTCGCGGAATTCCTGTTTTGAGACCAAATCAAATTGTGGCGACTGCCGACCATAATACACCAACCTTAAATCAAGATTTGCCGATTAAGGATGAGTTGTCTAGAAAGCAGTTAGAACAACTTTCTGAAAACTGTGCCAAAAATAACATTACACTTTACGAGCTAGGTCATAAATACAATGGCATCGTGCACGTTATGGCTCCTGAGTTAGGAATTACCCAACCAGGAATGACTATGGTTTGCGGTGATAGTCATACCTCAACACATGGTGCTTTCGGGACGATTGCTTTTGGTATTGGAACGAGTCAAGTCGCACAAGTATTCGCTAGTCAGTGCTTACTATTAACGAAACCGAAAAGTTTAAGAGTAACCGTTAATGGGAAGCTTAAAAATAGTGTACTACCAAAAGATGTCATTCTTTATATTATTTCAAAACTAGGAACCAATTCAGGTACAGGATACTTTTGCGAATATGCAGGTGATGTGTTTGAAAATATGAGTATGGAAGGTCGTATGACTGTTTGTAATATGAGTATTGAAATGGGAGCTCGTGGTGGCATGATTGCTCCAGATGATACAACTTTTGAGTACGTAAAAGGTCGAGAATTTGCGCCTCATGGAGAAGATTTCGATAAGAAAGTAGCTTATTGGAAAACATTGCCAACTGACACTAATGCTGTGTTTGATAAAGAATATATCTTCGATGCAGAAGATATTGAACCAATGGTCACTTATGGAACCAATCCAGGAATGGGAATTAAAATTTCTGAAACTATTCCTATAGATGATAATGCATCATTCAAAAAATCATTGGAATACATGAATTTTGAAGCAGGTGAATCACTTATTAATAAACCTATCAATTATGTATTTATTGGCAGTTGTACCAATTCCAGAATAGAAGATTTTAGAGTGGCTGCTAATTTTATAAAAGGAAAACAAAAAGCCGATAATGTGACTGCTTGGTTAGTTCCAGGGAGTAAACAAGTAGAAGCTCAAATAATTGATGAAGGTCTTAAAGCTATTTTTGAAAATGCTGGATTTGAATTACGTCAACCTGGTTGTTCGGCATGTTTAGCTATGAACGATGATAAAATACCACAAGGCGAATATTGCGTGTCAACTTCCAATAGGAATTTTGAAGGTAGACAAGGACAAGGGTCAAGAACTATACTGGCAAGTCCTTTAGTCGCGGCGGCAACTGCAGTTGCTGGAAAAATAGTAGACGTCACAAAAGATATTGAAACTTTAGAACTGGCTTAATATGGAAAAATTCACAACACTTAAATCGAGAGCTATTCCATTAGCGATTGAAAATGTAGATACAGACCAAATTATTCCTGCGCGCTTTTTAAAAGCAACAGATAAGCAAGGATTTGGAGATAATGTATTTAGAGATTGGCGTTTTGATAAAAATGGAGACATCAATACTAATTTTAGCTTAAACAATTCAAAGTATTCTGGAAGTATTTTGGTTGCTGGAGATAATTTTGGTTGTGGTTCTAGTCGTGAACATGCAGCTTGGGCTTTAGTTGGCTATGGTTTTAAAGTAATTGTATCTAGCTTTTTTGCAGATATTTTTAAAGGTAATGCTCTAAACAATGGTTTATTACCTGTTCAAGTATCCGAAGGGTTTTTAAAAACACTTTTAAAAACAGTTGAATCAGATCCTGAAACTAACCTTGAAGTTAACCTTGAAGCTCAAACAATTTCTATTGCAAATTCTGATGTTTCAGAATCCTTTGATATTGACCCTTATAAAAAAACATGCATGATAAATGGTTATGACGACATTGACTATTTATTGAGCAAGAAAGAACAAATTGAAACTTTTGAAGCTGAACAAACATTTTAATAAAAATAAATGAAACTGAATATTGCTGTTTTACCAGGAGATGGAATTGGACCAGAAGTGACCAATCAAGCTATTAAAGCGTTGAAAGCCATCGCTATGGAATTTGACCATACCTTTACTTTTACTTATGCGCCTGTTGGTGCTATTGCCATTGACCAAACTGGGAATCCGCTACCTGAAGAAACATTGGATGTATGCGAAGCTACAGATGCCATTTTATTTGGTGCCATTGGCGACCCTAAATATGACAATGATCCTTCGGCAAAAGTTCGTCCAGAACAAGGCTTATTACGTTTACGGAAATCTTTAGGGCTTTATGCCAACATACGTCCTGTAAAAGCATATGATACGCTTATTGATAAATCTCCTTTAAAAAAACATATTATTAAAGGCACAGATATAAGTATTTATCGTGAACTCACTGGAGGCATTTATTTTGGTAAAAAACAATTAAGTGATGATGGTAATGTTGCTTCTGATTTATGCGAATATTCTCGTGAAGAAATAGAGCGTATTGCGCATTTAGCTTTTAAAGCAGCACAATCCCGAAAGCATAAAGTAACTTTAGTTGATAAAGCCAATGTATTAGAAAGTTCTCGTTTATGGCGAAAAGTAGTGACTGAAATTGCAACAAACTATAAAGATGTAGAATTGGATTTCTTGTTTGTAGATAATGCTGCAATGCAAATGATATTGAACCCAAAACAGTTTGATGTGATTTTAACTGAAAACATGTTTGGTGATATCATTAGTGATGAAGCAAGCGTTATTGGAGGCTCCATTGGTTTATTGGCTTCGGCATCTGTAGGAGATAAGTATGCGATGTTTGAGCCAATACATGGTTCTTATCCTCAAGCAACAGGAAAAGGCATTGCTAACCCAGTTGCATCTATTTTGTCTGCAGCTATGTTGTTAGAGCATTTTAATTTACATACTGAAGCTGACCTTATAAAAACTGCTGTTGAAAAATCATTAAGATTACATATCACTACACCAGATATTAATACAAAATACGACCATGTAACTACAGAAAAGGTTGGTGATTTTATTGAGGATTATATTACCAACCCAAACGATACAAATCTAAATTTTACAAACATACATTTAGGACAATCCACGATTATTTAAAAGTAAGTTGATGGTTAATTGAAATTAAATTTGTTGGATTTAGAAAGCGCACTCTTAGGAGTGCGTTTTTGTTTTATTTATTCAATTTAGCAACTTCAATTTGAATAAATTTTGGCAAATAACTTGGAGTACAATTTCTTCGGACTACTTCATCTTTGTACAATCCTGTATTTTCTCCTATTGAAATACATTTTTGACGATACTTTTTTTCCCATTTCCCTATCTGTCCAGCAGTATAATTCATTGCCCATTGCACCTCTGGTTGTTCATTCATTATATTTTTCTCTATTGAAGACAAAAGATATTCAGTATTTGGATAGTCAGTTTTCCCCATCCACCTTAACCTCGCTTGATAATACCAAAAAACTCTTCTTTGCAAAGCTGAAGGACTTTTTTCCCAAGATTCTATTAGTGACACTATTTTTTTGTCTTTTGACAATTGATTTGCCATCAGCCAATCCATTAAATGATTTCTTTCTTCAAATTTGTGGTTCTGGATATCTCTATCAAGTTCGTCAATCACTTTTTGGCTCAGAAGCTTTTTATCCATTATTAGAATTGCTAATTGACGAGGTAAGAATTCTTTAGTAGACCAAAGTTCTAATGCTAATTCGTGGTTTTTCTTAATTTCTTTTGCAATTTTTCTCAAATCCCCAAGCTTGGTGTTTTGATTGATTTGAGAATAAATATCATTAGCATTTGATGAAAGTTTCATATCAGTCTATTTTTCAACTAAGCTCATTACAAGTTAAATATACACCATATTAAGCGAAGTTTGGTTTTTTAATGAGAATATCAAATAACCAAAATAGAAGAACTACACCAAAAACTGAAACAAGTCAGGTTTATCGTTTAGGTAGTCACCATAAAAATTATGAAGTTTTAGTTTGGTGATTAAAGGTTGTAAATCGTTAGGTGACTTCAGTTCTAAACCAACCACAGCCACATCATTTTCGCGGTTTACTTTTTTAGTGTACTCAAAATGTGTGATATCGTCATTTGGTCCTAATATCTCAACAACAAACTCTCGCAATGCACCAGCGCGTTGTGGAAATTTAATAATAAAATAGTGCTTTAAATTAGCATGTAATAAAGCGCGTTCTTTTATTTCAGGTGTTCTGGTAATGTCATTATTACTACCACTTACTAAACACACTACGTTTTTTTCTGCTAATTCTTCTTTATAATAATCTAGAGCAGCTATACTCAATGCTCCTGCTGGCTCCACCACAATAGCATCTTTATTATACAATTCTAAAATAGTTTGACATATTTTACCTTCAGGCACTGTAATCACAGCATCTAAATTTTGCTTACAAATCTCAAAGGTTTTAACTCCTACTTTACGTACGGCAGCTCCATCAACAAAGCGTTCAATGTTTTTTAGCTCTACTATTCTATCTTTTTGTATAGATACAGACATGGAAGGCGCACCTTCAGGTTCTACGCCAATAATTTTGGTATTTGGTGACAACTCTTTAAACAAAGTAGATAATCCTGATGCCAAACCTCCACCTCCAACAGGAACAAATACATAATGAATAGGATGTTGTGCTTGATCCATTATTTCCAGACCAACGGTTGCTTGACCTTCAATAACTTTTTCATCATTAAATGGATGAATAAAGGTTTTGTTCAAACGTTCACATTCTAACATCGAAGCTTCATAAGCATCATCAAATGTATCACCAACCAAAACGACATCAATAAAATCGCCTCCAAACATTTTTACTTGTTCAATTTTCTGGTTTGGTGTTGGTGCTGGCATATATATAGTGCCTTTTATTTTAAGTAGCTTACACGATAATGCCACACCTTGCGCATGATTACCTGCACTTGCACATACAATACCATTTTCGGCTTCAAGTTCTGTTAATGAAGACATTTTGTTATAAGCGCCTCTGATTTTATAGGAACGTACTTGCTGTAAATCTTCGCGTTTAAAAAACACATTACTATCAAACAGATTGGAGTAACGTTCGTTTTTAGATAAAGGCGTTAGCGAAACTACCTCTTTTAATTTTTCAGAGGCAGTTTCAACGTCTTTTAATGTTGGAAAGTATGTTGTTGTAGTTTGCATAATTTTTAAGCAAATACTTCTTGCTTAGCTTCAGTTTTAATCACTTTCATATCTGTCATAGCTTGTCGAAGTACTTTTCCAGTTGCTTCAATTGGATGATTCCTAATGGCATCATTTACGGCAATCAATTCAGCATTATCAACAGCATTAGTTTTAGAATATGATTTTCCAATCACATTAGTATCAACCGTTTTCATAAAGTCAACTAATAGTGGCTTACAAGCGTGGTCAAACAAATAGCAACCATATTCAGCAGTATCAGAGATAATTCTGTTCATTTCAAATAATTTCTTTCTTGCTACTGTATTTGCTATCAATGGTAATTCGTGTAGTGACTCATAATAAGCAGATGCTGAAATAATTCCTGAAGCAACCATTGTATCAAAAGCCAACTCTACTCCTGCTCTCACAAAAGCAACCATTAGCACACCATGGTCAAAATATTCTTGCTCTGAGATATGCTCAGCTGTAGCTCTTGTTTTTTCAAAGGCTGTTTCGCCAGTTTCAGCACGCCATTTTAATAAATTAACATCGTCATTCGCCCAATCTTCCATCATAGTTTGAGAAAAATGCCCAGACATAATATCATCCATGTGCTTTTCAAACAATGGTTTCATGATTACCTTTAATTCTTCGGAAAGTTCAAACGCTTTAATTTTCGCTGGATTGGACAATCTATCCATCATGTTAGTGATACCTCCATGTTTTAAGGCTTCAGTAATTGTTTCCCAACCATACTGAATTAATTTCGCGGCATAATTGGCATCGATACCTTCTTCAACCATTTTATCAAAAGACAAAATAGAAACTGTTTGCAACACACCACATAAAATGGTTTGCTCTCCCATTAAATCACTTTTTACCTCAGCAACAAACGATGATTCTAAAACGCCTGCTTTGTGTCCTCCAGTTGCAGCCGCATAAGCCTTAGCTTGAGCCCAACCTTTTCCTTCTGGGTCGTTTTCTGGATGTACAGCAGTTAGGGTTGGTACACCAAAACCACGTAAATATTCTTCACGAACCTCAGTTCCTGGACACTTTGGAGCGACCATGATAACCGTTAAATCTTCTCGAATTTTCTTGCCTTCTTCAACAATATTAAATCCATGAGAATACGATAATGTTGCACCTTTTTTCATCATTGGCATGACTGTATCCACCACGTTAGAATGTTGTTTGTCTGGTGTTAGATTTAACACTAAATCTGCTGTTGGGATTAATTCTTCATAGGTCCCAACATTAAACCCATTGCTTGTTGCATTTTTGTATGATTGGCGTTGTTCAGCGATTGCTTGCTCACGTAATGCATACGAAATATCCAATCCTGAATCTCTCATGTTTAATCCTTGGTTAAGGCCTTGTGCACCACAACCAACGATTACTATTTTTTTTCCTATTAATGCAGAAACACCATCCTCAAATTCAGAAGATTCCATAAATCTGCATTTTGATAATTGTTCTAATTTTTGACTTAACGATAATGTGTTAAAATAATTTGCCATTTTAGTTTTTTATTAATTATTGAATGCGGCTAGCATTTCTGTTATTTTCATTTCATCTTTAGTGACTGCAATACGTCCTGAGCGCACAAATTGCATGATTCCGAATGCACTTAATTCTCTATGTAATAATTCTACTTCGCTTTTCCTACCAGACTTTTCAAGCACAAAAAACTCTTTGTTTACTGTAACAATTCTTGCATTACTTTCTTTAATAATATTCTGAATTTGTCGCTCTTCAAACAATAAGTCTGACTTAATTTTGAACATACAAGACTCTTGATAAATAGTATCCTCATCTGTATGGTAATATGCTTTTATGACTTCTATTTGCTTTTCAATCTGACCAATGATTTTTTTAATCTGGTCTTCTGTCATATTTACCAACATTGTAAATCGTGAAACACCTTCAATTTCAGAAACTGAAATATTCATACTTTCAATATTGATGTGTCTTCTTTGAAAAATCGCTGAAATTCTGTTCAGTAATCCTATGTTATTTTCAGTATAAACCGAAACTGTAAATTGTTTTATTTCTTTGTCCATAACTACTCTAATCTTATATCTGAAACCGAAGCGCCTGAAGGCACCATCGGAAATACATTATCTTCTTTTTCAACACAAACTTCTAAAAAGTAAGCCTCTTTACTTTGCATCATTTCTTCAACTGCTGATGCTAACTCTTCGCGCTTAGTCACTCGTTTTGCGTCGACATAATAACCCCTTGCAATAGCAACAAAGTCTGGATTTGTCATTTCGGTAGATGCGTAACGCTTATCAAAAAATAATTGCTGCCATTGACGTACCATTCCTAAGAAATCATTATTTAAAACAACAATTTTTACAGGCACTTTGGTTTGAAAAATAGTACCCAATTCCTGAATAGTCATTTGGTAACCTCCATCACCAATAATAGCAACAACCTCTCTTTTTGGAGCAGCCATTTTTGCACCAATTGCTGCTGGCAAAGCAAATCCCATAGTTCCTAATCCACCAGAGGTGATATTACTTTTACTTGTATTAAATTCGGCATAACGGCAAGCAATCATTTGATGCTGACCAACATCAGAAACAATAGCCGCTTCACCTTTACTTTGTGTATTGATTTCATTCAAAACCTCACCCATGGTCAAACCTTCCTTAGTTGGATGTAAATCGTTTTTAATAACTTTTTCAAATTCAACAGCATATAAATCTTTGAATTTTTGAAGCCATTCTGTATGTGAATTAGCATTTAACAATGGAAGTAATTTCGATAAACTCTCTTTGGAATCGCCTAACACAGCCACATCAGTTTTTACGTTTTTATCTACTTCAGCTGGGTCAATTTCAAAGTGAATGACTTTAGCTTGTTTAGCATATTCATCTAACTTCCCTGTAACTCGGTCGTCAAAACGCATTCCTATGGCAATTAAAACATCACATTCATTTGTTAACACATTTGGTGCGTAATTACCATGCATACCAACCATTCCAATATTTAAAGGATGTGAAGTCGGAATTGCAGATGCTCCCATAATAGTCCATGCTGAAGGGATTCCAGCTTTTTCAATCACTGCTTTTAACTCTTCTTCTGCCTTGCCAAGAATTACACCTTGTCCCCAAACAATCATTGGTTTTTTGGCTTGGTTTATTAAGTCCGCTGCTGCTTCTAGCTTTGATTCTTCTACTTTAGGTACAGGACAATAGCTTCTAATACCATCACATTTTTTGTATTGAAAATCAAATTCTTCAAATTGCGCATCTTTAGTAATATCGATTAAAACAGGTCCTGGTCGTCCACTTTTAGCAATGTAAAATGCCTTTGCCATGACTTCAGGAATTTCAGATGCTTTTGTGATTTGATGATTCCATTTGGTAACAGGAGTAGAAATACCTACAATATCTGTTTCTTGAAAAGCATCACTTCCCAATAAATGAGAAGGCACTTGTCCTGTAATACATACAATTGGTGTTGAATCTATTTGAGCATCAGCAATACCAGTAATTAAATTGGTAGCTCCTGGTCCAGATGTTGCCATTGCTACACCAACTTTTCCAGAAATACGAGCATAGCCTTGAGCAGAATGCGTAGCACCTTGCTCATGCCTTGTTAGCACATGATGAATTTTATCTTGATACTTATACAACTCATCATAAACTGGCATAATGGCTCCTCCTGGATAACCATAAAGTACATCGACTCCTTCAGCCAATAAACATCTCACGATAGCTTCACTACCTGAAATACGCTCTTTAGGTTGCTCTAAGTATTGTTTTTGTTTTACAGTTAATGTTTCCATAATATTTTAGTTCTCATTAATAAGATTCCTGCTTTCGCAAGAACTAGAATTCATCTGTTACACAGCCTTTAGCTGCTGATGAAACTGTTTTTGCATATTTATATAACACACCTCGCTCTACTTTTAACTTTGGTGCTTTCCATTGTTGTTTTCTCTCTTGTAATTCTTTTTCAGAAACTTCTAGAGTAATACTATTTGTTTCAGCATCTATGGTTATCATATCACCATCTTTAACCAAAGCTATTGCTCCACCTTCTTGTGCTTCAGGTGTGATATGTCCAACTACAAATCCGTGTGTACCACCTGAAAAACGACCATCAGTGATTAAAGCAACATCCTTTCCTAAACCAGCTCCCATTATAGCTGCAGTTGGTTTTAACATTTCTGGCATTCCTGGACCTCCTTTTGGTCCTTCGTAACGAATCACAACGACATCACCTTTTTGCACTTTACCATCACGAATACCATCATTAGCATCATATTCACCTTCAAACACTTTGGCAGTTCCACGATATTTCAATCCTTCTTTACCAGTTATTTTTGCTACACTCCCTTCTGCTGCTAAATTGCCATATAACATTCGCAAGTGACCAGAAATTTTTATTGGGTTTTCTAATGGCTTTATCACTTCCTGCCCTTCGGTTAAATCGTCAACATCCAATAAGTTTTCAGCGATTGTTTTTCCTGTTACTGTTAGGCAATCTCCATGAAGCATTCCTTTTTTCAATAGATATTTCATAACCGCTGGAATACCTCCTACTTCATGAACATCTTCCATTAAATATTTTCCACTAGGTTTTAAATCTGCAAGGAATGGTGTATTATCACTTATCTTTTGAAAATCTGATAATGTAAAATCTATTTGGGCTGCTCTTGCTATTGCTAAAAAGTGTAAGACAGCGTTTGTAGAACCACCTAGTATAGTCACTAATCGAATAGCATTCTCTAGTGATTTTCTGGTAATAATATCTGAAGGTTTAATATCTTTTTCCAACAACAATCTCATAGCTTCGCCAGCCTTTATAGCTTCTTGTTCTTTTGCCTCTCCTCTTGCTGGATTTGAAGAATTGAAAGGTAAAGCCATTCCTAAAGCTTCAATTGCTGAAGCCATAGTGTTAGCTGTGTACATTCCACCACAAGCACCAGCACCTGGAATCGCTTTTTTAACGATGCATTCGAATTCTTCCTGCTCCATCGTTCCAGCCACTTTACTTCCCCAAGCTTCAAATGCAGATACCACATCTAGTTTTTTACCGTTATGACAACCTGAATCTATAGTTCCACCATACACTAAAATGGAAGGTCTGTTTAAACGAATCATTGCCATTAAGGCTCCAGGCATATTTTTGTCACAACCAACCACAGTAACCAATCCATCATAACTCATGGCTTGCACGACTGTTTCCATTGAATCTGCAATAACATCTCTTGAAGGCAATGAATAACGCATTCCTGGAGTTCCCATTGAAATTCCATCACTAACACCAATAGTGTTGAATATTAATCCCACTACATCTTCATTAAGCGTTCCTCGCTTCACCAATTTTGCTAAATCATTTAAGTGCATGTTACAAGGATTTCCTTCATAACCTGTACTTGCAATTCCAACCAAAGGTTTTTCAAAATCTTCACTTGTTAAACCAATACCATGCAACATGGCTTGTGCTGCTGGTTGAGTTGGATCTTGGGTAACTGTTTTACTGTATTTATTTAATTGTTTCATTTCTTGTTTTTGGTTCTTAGCTTAGCTTAGAATTTCGAAATTAAATCTTTACATATTTTACTAATAATTGCATCCTATAATTAGTCTAAATTCATTTTAATGATAAATCATTTAACCTACTGTTTATCAATAATTTATATATGATTATATATGATGCTCAATACTTCAAAATAATGCAATAAAAAAGCCTTCCAAATAAGGAAGGCTTTTCAATTTATAGTTAAAATTTTCTATACCATTCCTTAACGTTGTGAAATAATCACGACGATAATAAAAGAAATGATATTTATTATTTGCTTTAGCATTTGTTAATTCAAATATTGAAAAACGAATTCTAATATCCTAATTTAAATACTAGTTTGTATAAATTATTAACAGTCCTAAACGCATATACACACTAAAAAATTCGTCACACATATAACTTAATCTTTGGGGAAATTTAAGCTGAATTTCGACTCGCATTAATATTACCAAATAAGGATCTTGTTACCATCTTTTCAAGGATTTTAATTTGTTCCTCATCTCTAACTTTTGTTTTCTCTAGTTCTTGAATCTTTTTTAAAGCATATTGTTGAATGGTTAATAATGGTAAAACTATGGATTCCCTAACAGCAATTGATGCCTTTCCAGCTGGTTCTTCTTGCATTAATTCTTTATAACCTGTTAATTTTAAAATAAGCCGTTTTGTTGTTTCATATTCTTTATAAATAACCTTCCAAAACTCACCATATTCTGAATCTTCAGACATATATTTAGTAAGGTCAAAGAAAGATTTAGATAAAGACATCATACTGTTTTCAATTAAGGTTTTAAAGAAATCTGATGTTTTAAATAAATGCTGTGCTTTTTCAAACTCTCCAGCATCTTCGTAATGCTTTAGAGCAGTACCAACTCCAAAAAAACCAGGAACATTTTGCTTTAATTGGCTCCATGACCCAACAAATGGAATAGCTCTTAAATCTTCAAAAACTAATCCGTCAGCTTTTCCCCTTTTTGATGGACGACTACCTATGTTTGTTTTTGCATAGTATTTAAGTGTACTCATATTCTCTAAATATGAAATAAATTTTGGATGTGCTTTAAAATCAGCGTAAGCTTTATAACTTCTTTCAGCAAGATCTGCCATCACATCTCTGTTTTCTGGAAGCATACTTAAATCACCATCACTAATACTATTATGAATTCCTGAACTTATTAACTGCTCAAGATTATATTGTGAGGATTCTAAAGTGCCGAAATTGGAGCTTATCGTTTGCCCTTGTATGGTTAATTGCACTTCCTTATCTTCAATTGTTGGACCTAAAGACGCATAAAAATTATGTGTTTTCCCACCTCCTCGTGCTGGTGGACCTCCTCTACCATCAAAGAATATAACAGTAACATCATACTTTCTAGATATGGCTGTCAAATTTTCTTTAGCTTTATAAATTGCCCAATTGGCCATTAAATAACCTCCGTCTTTAGTCCCATCACTAAATCCAAGCATAATAGTTTGCTTATTTCCTCTAGACTTTAAATGTGCTACATATTCAGTGTTAGAATACAACTCTTCCATAACTAGAGGTGCATTTTCCAAATCTGTAATAGTTTCAAAAAGCGGTCCAATATCAACTGTTAATTTGTCTTGAAATGCTACCAATTTTAACATCGCAAACAACTGCATCACATTTAATGTTGTCTGATTATTACTTATTATGTAACGATTAGCTGCTTTTTCTCCATTAGTTTCCTGAATCGTTTTAATGGCTTTCATAGTTTCTAGTGCCATTAAAGTTTCATTATCTTTTATTAAAGACAAATCGAAGGTTCCATTTACTTTAGATAATATTTGTATTTGCTCATTTTGAGTTAAGTCGAAATAATTCTTCGGAAACAAATCACTTTTACTTTTGATTGACGCTTTAACCATATTATTAAAGAATTGATCATGCTTACGGCTGTCCTGTCTAATATCTAAATTGGCAAAATGAAAACCAAAAAGATGAATTTTATTTAAAAGACTATTAACCTCAGAAATATAAAGTGACTGATGCTTTTCTATAATTTGTTGTTTAATTTCTTTTAATTCTGATGTAAAATTCTCTAACGTTAAATTGGATTTCCTATTGGTAATAATTTTATATAGCTCAGTTTCGAGCGCAATAATTTTATCTTCAACACCTTGAAATGTAAGTTTCCTTCGCAACCTTCTTGTGTCTCGATAATAGTTTTTAATAACTGTATCTCGCAATCTCTTTGCAACATTGAGCGTAATCTCTGGTGTAACAAAAGGGTTTCCATCTCTATCTCCTCCAGGCCAAAAACCAATATTTATAATATCGTTATCTATTTGCTTACCATTAAATATATTTTGTTGAATATAATCGTAAATACTCCCGAAAGATTTATAAAACACATTTTCTAAATACCATATTAAACTCACAGCCTCGTCATAAGGTGTAGGTTTCTTATGCTTAAAGAAAGGTGTTTTTCCTAACTGAGCTAACAAATCATTAATACGTAATAAATCATTTTCTCTAACTGCTTCAGTTAAATCTGTAATAATTCCTAAAACTGAACCTGGATAAAATTGTGTTGGATGAGCAGTTAACACGATGCGAACTTTAAATTCTTCCAAGTATTTTTGAAGTGTTTCTAATTTACTTTCAGCCGTAACTTTTTCTTTTAAACTCCTTAAAGTTCCAATACCATCCATATTATTTACAACAGGAAAGGCAGCATCCTCTATGGCATCAAACAAAACTACTTGACGTTCGATATACTGAATAAAACGAAATAATAAATTTATTTGACTTTGCGACGATCGTCTTGCTTGGTACTTTTTAAAAAAAGCATCAACAATAGTAGTTGGATCGTCACCAACTTTATATCCTTTGTCACATGTTTCGTGAAACAATGGCAAAAGCACACCTGTTTTTGTAATGGTATCAAAAGGCAAGGTCATAAAAATACTATTGTAAATTTGGTATTTAGATAGTACATTTTGATTAAACCTTGTAAGCTTTGGTTGTGTAGACATTTTTAAAACACATTAATTAACTTATAAAAGTAGTAAAGCTTAGCTATACTCAGATAAGATTCAAAAATTTTTGCGAAAAATCTCAAAATCATCAGTTTAAATAAAGAAATAATAATAATTATGACGATTATTTTCTAATTCTGCAATTAGAAAATAATTCTGTTTCAAATCACTAAGCAATACAATTATAGAATATTTTTCGGTTTAACATCAATTTATACCAAAACCGTTTTTTAGTTTCTCGATATTATTTACATTTGCCAACGAATTATACGAGGAAAAATTTGTTCTGATTGCAACCTCACAAAAAAATGCTAAAGCAGTAATCAAGATACTTCTCTAGCGACCAAGCAATCACAGTTTTTCTCATTTTATAAAAAATAGTGATTTATGGCATATTTATTTACTTCGGAAAGTGTTTCTGAAGGACATCCAGATAAAGTAGCAGACCAAATTAGTGATGCTCTAATTGATAACTTTTTAGCGTTTGACCCTGACTCAAAAGTAGCTTGCGAAACCTTAGTAACCACTGGACAGGTTGTCTTGGCTGGCGAGGTAAAATCGAACACCTATTTAGACGTTCAAAAAATAGCGAGAGAAACCATTAACAAAATTGGCTACACCAAAAGCGAATATATGTTTGATGGGAACTCATGTGGTGTGTTTTCAGCAATTCATGAGCAATCTGATGATATTAATAGAGGTGTCGATAGAGAAAATAAAGAAGAGCAAGGTGCTGGTGACCAGGGAATGATGTTTGGTTACGCGACTCGCGAAACTGAAAACTACATGCCTTTAGCTTTAGATTTAGCACATCTTATTTTAGTAGAACTTGCAGAATTACGTCGTGAGAATAAAGAGATCACGTATTTACGTCCAGATTCTAAAAGTCAAGTAACTATTGAGTATAGCGATAACAATGTCCCTCAACGTATTGATTCCATAGTAGTGTCTACTCAGCATGATGATTTTGATACTGACGAGACAATGCTTGCTAAAATTAGAAAAGACATTGTTGAAATTTTAATACCAAGAGTCATTGCTAAATTACCTAGTGATATTCAAGCTTTATTTACCGACAATATTAAATACCATATCAACCCAACAGGAAAGTTTGTGATTGGTGGGCCACATGGAGATACAGGATTAACAGGACGCAAAATTATTGTGGATACTTATGGTGGTAAAGGCGCTCATGGAGGTGGAGCTTTCTCTGGAAAAGACCCAAGTAAAGTAGATAGAAGTGCTGCATATGCTACTCGACATATTGCTAAAAATTTAGTTGCTGCAGGTGTTTGTGACGAAGTTTTAGTACAAGTAAGTTATGCTATTGGAGTGGTTGAACCTATGGGTGTTTTTGTGGATACGTATGGTACTTGTGCTTTTAATATGACTGATGGTGAAATTGCCAAGAAAGTCTCAAAGATTTTTGACATGCGACCATCTGCCATTGAAACACGTTTAAAACTGCGCAACCCAATGTATAGTGAAACTGCTGCTTATGGACACATGGGAAGACCACATGAAATTGTAACCAAAACCTTTGAGCAACCTAATGGTGAACCGATTACAATGGATGTTGAGTTGTTTACTTGGGAAAAGTTAGACTATGTAGATATAGTAAAAACAGAATTCGGACTCTAATTCCTTTTCTCAATAAAAATATTAAAACTTAGTATATTTACTCTCTTTATAGTTTTTTATGCTCAAAACAGTAGATGTAACTTTTTCTTACACTAAAGAATCTTCTTTTAATTTTCCTGATATTAATTTATCCAGTAGTCAGTCATTATTAATTATTGGTAAATCAGGTATTGGTAAGACCACACTTTTACATTTATTGGCTGGGATTTTAAGTCCGGATAATGGAAATATTTTTATCAACGACACCAATATCAGCAGTATTGGTAGTAAAAAATTAGATGCTTTTAGAGGAAAGCATATTGGTATTGTTTTTCAAAATACCATTGCAGTTTCATCATTGACCGTTTACGAAAACTTACAAGCTAGGTTGTATTTTAGTGGAATTTACAAGCAAAAAGAAGCGATTGAAACTATTTTGGAGCAATTAGATTTGGTTTCTGTAAAAAACCAAAAACCTAATACATTAAGTACAGGTCAATTACAACGTTTAGGGATTGCTTTAGGTGTTATTCATAAACCAGATATTATTCTTGCGGATGAACCTACTTCAAGTTTAGATGATGAAAATTGTGAATTAGTAATTGATTTATTAAAAAGTCAGGCAAAAAAGTCAAATGCGAATTTGATTATCATCACTCATGATCAACGCATAAAAAATTCATTTTCTAATACTATTGTTTTATGAACATTGTAAAGCTTAGTTATAAAAATATTATTGCCAAACCATTACAAACTTTTTTAACGGTTTTGATACTTTCTTTAAGTATTGGACTACTCCTTGGAGTAAAACAACTGAACAAAGTTTTTGAATCTCAATTACAGCAAAGTTTAAACGGCGTTGACATGGTTGTTGGTGCCAAAGGAAGTCCGTTACAATTAATACTTTCTACTGTTTTACATATTGACAATCCCACTGGGAATATTTCTTATAATGAAGCAAAAAAGATTGCAGAAAACAAGTATATTGAAGATGCTATTCCAATTTCAATTGGTGATAATTATAAAGGCTATAAAATTGTTGGTACTTCTGTTGGTTTTGTCGATTTGCATAAAACCAGTATAGAAGCTGGAGCTTTGTTCAATAAAAACTACGAAGTTGTTATAGGCAATGCTGTTTCTGAAAACTTGAACTTAAACATTGGCGATACGTTTTACAGCGGACATGGGATAATTGAAAATGCTGTTGAAAGTCATGGTGAACAGCCTCTTAAAGTTGTAGGAATATTAAAACCAACACAAAATGTTATTGATCGATTGATTTTAACAAATCTAGAAAGTATTTGGGATCTCCATGCGCATGAAGATGCAACTGACAACCTTGATGATCACAATCATGACAACGAAGATATAACAGCATTATTAATAAAGTTTAAAAACAAAAGGGGCTTGCTATTTCTCCCAAGAAGTATTAATGAAAACACCCCATTTCAAGCTGCATTACCAAAATATCAGTTAGATAAGCTATTTCAATTTACAGCAATAGGTACAAAAGCAATTACATGGATTGCTCTTTCTATTCTATTTGTTTCTGGTATAAGTATGTTTGTTAGCTTATATAGAATGGTAAAAGAAAGAGCTAAAGAATTAGCTTTAATTAGAACCTATGGTGCTAGTAGAAACAAGTTAATTTTATTGGTGTTTTCTGAAGGCTTATTAGTTGGCGTTTTTAGTTTTTTTCTTGGTGTTTTATTAGCTACTTTTAGTTTACAAGCCATATTTTCGTTAATTAAAGACACTTATAAACAACAAATCTATTTATTAGAATACCATAATGACATCTTAGAATTGTTATTGTTTATATTTGGTATCATTATTATTGCAACATTAATAGCCATTCGTCCAATATTTAAAATGGATATTTCTAAAATTATAAGTCATGAAAGTTAAATCTGTATTGCTTCTTTTGGTTTTTACTTTATGCTATACGACAGCTTTTAGTCAAGAAAAAATAACTTGGAAAGAACTCTCGACTGCATATCGCAATGAAATTTTTCCCAATGAAAGTGGCGATAAAAAAACAACTGTTGTATACCTTCCTAACCAAAGTGAAGATAAAAAGGCATTATCCTTAAAAGATATTGAAGGGAAAAAAGTTACCGTCAGGGGTTATTTTTTGGACTTAGGTGCTGACGCTTCGTGGTTCATGCTCTCTAGATTTCCTTTCGAAAATTGCTTTTTTTGCACAGGTGTTGGCCCTGAAACTGTTATGGAACTTGCGAATTTTGAAAACAATAAATCAAAATTTAAAACCGATGATATAGTTACCGTTACAGGCACCTTATATTTATTAAAAGAAGAAGATGAGTATTTCTATACTTTAAAAAATTGTTCTGTAAAAGCTTTTTAAATTTTAATTCAATATTTCTTAATTAGTTTTTTGTAAACTCAGAAATGGAATTCAATTTTGTGATTTATAAAATATATAGCTGAATTGTATTTTTTGCAACGTCACTGATTCTATTTTGGAAAAATAAGAAGCATAATTAATCAAGCTTCATAAGCTCGTTAAATTAAAAAAACCTTCTCAATGAGAAGGCTTTTCATATTTTTTAAAATAAGCGAAGATTAATTGTTCAATCCTCCTTTTCGATTTGGTGATCTTTGAGCAGGCCATTCCCGACGTTCTCCAGTTCCTGGATTAATTGGCATTACCATTTTTTCATTTGAGACTCTTTCTGGGTCTTCAGATGCCATATAAGCTAGAATAGCCGTTAGAATAACATTATTTCGTACGTCATCAAAAACGATTTTATCGTATGTATCACGATTTGTATGCCATGTATAGTTCCAGTATGACCAGTTTAAAGCACTTAAATTAAATGCAGGTACACCTGCAGCTAAAAACGATGCATGGTCTGTTCCTCCTCTACTTGGACTTCCTGGAAAGCTGGTTTCTATATGTTTGGTAACGCTTCTTGGTACAGCATTTAACCAACGTCCTAAATAGTAGTAAGAATTTAAAAATCCAGATCCTGAAATATTTACAACACGCCCTGTACCATTATCTTGGTTAAATAATGCCTGTATGTTTTTAACAATCTCTGGGTTGTCTTCAACAAAAGCTCTGGAACCATTTAAGCCTTGTTCTTCACTTCCCCAATGACCAACAATAATAGTACGCTTTGGGTTTGGATATATTTTCTTTAAAACACGCATGGTTTCCATCATGACTAAAGTTCCTGTTCCATTATCTGTAGCTCCTTGAGCACCATCCCAAGAATCAAAATGTGCGGAAAGCATAATATATTCGTTTGGTTTCTCGCTTCCTTTTATAGTTCCTATAGTATTAAATGTTGGTACTTCTCCAAGTTCTTTAGATTCTGCTTCTACTTTAATTATTGGCTTGTTTCCGTAAGTTGCCAATCTGTACAACATTGCATAGTCTTCTAACTCTATATCAATTGTTGGAATAGTTTTAACTCTAGAACTAAATATTTTATTAGAACCAAATGCTCTTGACCAATAACTAGCTACTAGACCAACAGCTCCCGCTTCTTCTAAGGCTCCGCCAATACTTCTAGAAGAATACCCAGAGTTTCTAATATTTTCTCTCCAAGCTTTTGTTTGTTCATCTCTCGCTTCCTTCATTTTAGCAAATGATTCTTCTGTCGCGAATTCTTCCCAGTTATAATCTGGGCGACCTGTTGGTTGTGGCATCGAAATCATTACAAACTTTCCTTTTACACTTGGTAACCAGTTTTTAAATGCGGTTGAGTCCTTAATATTTTCAGGTAATGTAATAACTTCTGCTGTTACACCTCCTTTTGGAGTACTTGCACTCCAAGCTAATTGCATTCCGTCAAGAGTTTGTACTCGAGGAGACACCATATCGATATGAGTAATTCCGCGTTCCCAGCCACGCCAAGTTCCATAATTTTCTTGTTTTGCTTCAATTCCCCATTCTTTGTATTTGCTTATCGCCCATTTACTTGCATGTTCCATTTGTGGCGTTCCGACTAAACGTGGTCCAACCACATCCAGAAGTTCATGTGCTATATGCTCGAGTTGAGAATTTTCATTAGCTTCTTTTATTATATTGTCAATTACGTCATCTTGAGCGAACGCAGTTCCTCCTGAAAAGAGTAAGGCAATAAGAAATAATTTAATAGTAAATTTCATTGTAAAATTTTTGTTGGTTATCAATTTTTTAAAAACTTTTCTAAAATAACCAATTATTATGATTTAGAGTGTTAAAATTTATGCATAAAAAAAGCCAACAAAAATGTTGGCTCATTATTTATAAATTTGTTTAACTACTTATGCTAAAACCCACTTCGTCTTCTACCACGATTGTCTCTCATTTCTTTCATTTTACCTGAAATGATTTCTTTATATTCCATTTTTGAAACCACCTTGCCCTTTCCTGGAGCTTCAATTTGTTCTTTTTCCTCAGGGTTCATTACTATTTTAGAACACAGCATTGTTGTATTACCAACATTTACTTCAAGTATTAAACCTGGAAGTCCCCAATATTCTAAAGGTCCTTGGCTAAGAGGGATTTGAGGTGTGTACCATGCGGTAACTTTAGTCATCTTTACTTCCCCATTATCTTTATTACTTAACTCTGCCCATGAAAAATCATACCAAGTCAGTTGAGCCGATGGAATCATGGCTGTTGCCATGAAGCTTGTATACTGACCTATTTGTTTAGTCTCTGAAGTCATTTGCCAATCTATAGTGAGTAAATCATCTTTGACTAAAAATCTTTTACCGTAAAACTCTTGACTTTGCAAAAGTGTATTGGTTTTAATGTTTTTGTATTGTTCTCCTGGTGTGAAGTTTTTTCCCCAGGTATCAGTTGCACCTGAAATTGCATCAAGCTTATCCTCTTCCTTAAAATAGGATTCTTCCTTATTGAACGTTAAAATATATGTTTTTTCTAATCTATTCTTTAAATTCTCAAAAATCTGCTTTTTTTGTGCTTCGCTCATTCTTGCACCAAAACTACCAAGCTCCATTGTTGACTTGGAAAAATAATAAGCTTTCCCTTGAAAATCTTGTGCGAATATTGAAAATGACATAAAAAGCGCAAGGAAAGTAATGCTGGGTTTTAAAAACGGATTGTTCATAAGCTCTTGATTTATTGATTATTTTGTTTAACAAATTTAATAAATTATTAAACAAAATAATATGATTTATCAAAACATTAACACTGAACAAATAAAAAAAGGATGAATAACTCACCAATAATCAAATGAATTATTAGCGTATTGTTATAAAAAAGCCAGCTATTAAGCTGGCTTTTTAATGTTTAAAGGCTGTATCTCAACCTAAAGGAAATAAATCTAGGTTGTATAAAGTATTCTTGAGCATTAACAGAAATCGCACTAGCTGTACTACTACTCTGAGAACGCGTATCAAGTAAATTAGTTGCTTTTATTTCATATTCAAATTTAGCATCTCTATCTTTTCTGTAAGCTAATGAAGCATTCCAGAATTCAAATGAATTATCAACGGTTTTGTCCTCATTACTTAGGTTATTATAAGTATAATCCGTTCTAAAAGTCAAGGTTTTAAAAATTAACGCATCTACTTCTACTGAAGGCGCATTCGTATAAAATTTTGTACTACCGCCTCGACCTTGTTGATTATCTTGAATTTGATATTGGTATCCAATTTCTACATTAGGCGCTGTTCTAAAATTAGTTCTTAACTGAGCACGATAGTTTTGAGTAAAACTCTCATTTACAGAACGTGTATTTTGAATAAATTGATTAAATTTTGAATAATTGAAATTTCCTCTTAAAGTTCCTCTCACTTTGCCGAATGTACGTTGGAAACGGCCAGAAGCATTTAAACTTTCGTCTGCAAAATCAGAATTGAATGGTGAACTAATATTTACTACACTACCAGGTTCAAAAACTGAAGTATTCCTAATGTTATCGATACTTTTATTATATGTAATATTTGCAAATACGTTAGTATAATTAAACATGTTAAAGCTATAATAAAACAAACTTACATTATGAGATAAAGCATTTTCTAAGTCGGGAACACCTGAAAATAAGGAGTTATAGCTATTTAACACTAAACCTCTAGCAAATCTAGATACATCAGTAAATTGGGTTTGCATTCTATAATTCAATGTAATTTGTTCGCTCTTTTTAAGCTGCATTCTCACATTAAAATCTGGAAGAAGTCTAAAAAAGTTATCCGTAGTTTCTGTGCCAAATTGTTCGTTTTTTACACTATAAGCATGACCAGACACTCCAGGTGTAAACGTAAATATTCCTGATTTTAAACGATAATGAATCCCTAAATACAAATCACTAAAGCTGTAATCAATATCATTGTCATCCAAACCATTATTAATTGTTGGTGTTGGATTGAACACAGAACCATCATCTAAAAACTGAAAGATATTAGAATTAAATTTTTGATTACTTAAAATCGTACCAAGTGTGAAATTAATATCACTTTTTGTATTTAGGATATTCCAATAATCCAACTTAGCATCCAACTGATTAGACTTAATACGTTTATCCTGCGCAATATTATAATTCAACTGTGCGCCATCTAAACCTAAATTATTAGCCGTTCCATCATAATTATCTTTATCATCTAAAATAGCATTATAAAAAGGGTCTTCATCAGACAACAAATGTTGAGCTTCTAATGCAAAAATATTGTTCTCATCCAACGTATAGTAATAATTTAAATTCTGATTTATACTATATGGTGTTGAGCTTTCTAATTGTTCAATATCTCCAATAACAGATGATAGGAATCCTTGGTCTTGAGATTCTTTTGAAATTTTACCAAGCACATCATAATCTAATTGATTACTAAAATTTGGTTTATATTTTGCTGAAAGTTTAAGCATCCCTAAATCACTATTTTGAAGCGTATTACTTTCTGTATTTTCATCAGGAATTCCAATATCAGGATCTGTATATTGTCTGTCTGTATTTTGTTGTAATTCGGTTTTTGTATTAGAAATTATTGCAAAACCGCTTAAATCCAGCGCTTTATTTGGTGACCAACTAAAATTAGCTGCTCCAAACTTAGTTTCAATGTCTTTAGCTCTACCATTTTGAGCCGTTAGAAACCCTAAATTATTACTTCCTAAATTTATATTTGTTCCGCTTGATCTACTAGGACCTCTAAATCCTCCTGAGAAATTAAAATAATCTCGACGCGTAAAAGCAACTTCTCCTAAATTATTTAAGTCACCAATTATATTTATACTGTATTTGGGACTATAATAAAACAACTTTGGTTGAAACAAATACAAGCCTCCTTCTGGAGAATCTCCTCCTCCAGCAGTTATATTTCCAAACCAGAAATTAGTTTTTCCTTCTTTAAGTTTAATATTGATAGCAACATTATCCTGATTATTTGTTACACCACTTAATTGTCCGACTTCCGCATAGTTTTTAAGCACTTGTACTTTATCTACTGCATTTGAAGGAATATTTTTAGTAGCTAGCTTAGTGTCTCCATCAAAGAAATCTTTGCCTTCAACCATAACCTTAGAAACTACTTTCCCTTCAACTTCAATCTGTCCATCATCATTAATTTCGACTCCAGGTAAATTTTCCAGTACATCCTCAAGTTTTCGTTCAGTTCCTTTGTTAAACGAATCTGCGTTATACACCAATGTATCTCCTTTAACACTTACTGGCATCTCATAAGTGAGCTCTACTTCATCAAGAGTATTATCTTCTTTCAAGACAAAGTCCTTATCAATATTTTCAGATTTAGTATCGATAATTTCTTTGACAGTTTTCATGCCAATGTAACTCACCTGAATTTCATACTTGCTATCTTCTTCTAAATTAAGCCTGTATCGTCCTGCATCATTGGTAATACCATACGAATCTAAAATCTTAGTTTCTTGATTTATGGCAATGACGTTGGCAAGCTCTAAAGGATTACCAATACTGTCTTTTACGACTCCCTCTACTTTAATTTGAGCAAAGGTTGTTCCTACTACTATGAGTAGCAAAGTAGTTAAAATGTGTTTCACGATTTAAATTTTGGTTATTTAATTTGGTTTGATTTTTTAGTTACCACGTATTCTTCCTCCTCTATCGCGACCTCTGCCTCTGAACATTTCTTGCATTTCTTCCATTTTCTTTTCCACGATTTCAGTGTATTCCTCTTGTGTAACTTCTTTTCCTTTTGATGGTCTTTTAATGTCTTCTTTTTCTCCTGGGTTCATTACAATTTTTGAACATAAAATAGTTGTTCTTCCTGCACTTACTTCCAAAATCAATCCTGGAAGTCCCCAATATTCTCCTGGCCCTTGGTTAATTGGAATTTGCGGAGTGTACCATGCTGTTATTGTTTGTTCTTTTGGTATCTCAAAATCATCCATTGGGTTATCAGTCTTGGTAGAGTCTTTTGCTTTTTCATTATCCTCGTTGTTTCTTCCTCTTCGTCTCGCGCTCATAAAATCTGTGTCATCAAGCTTTTTTACAGCTGTGGCTTTCATGGCCATGTATTGTCCAATTTGTTTAGTTTCACCAGTCATGACCCATTCCAGCTTTGGTAATTCGTCATTCACTAAAAACTGCTTCCCAAAGAACTCATTTTCAACCATCATCTTATTTTCCTTTACATTTTTGTATTGGTCGCCTCCTCCCATTGACATTCCACCAAAACGCATTCCTCTTCCTCCGCCTGGAGCATCTAGTTTTTCTTCTTCTTTATAAATTGATTCTTCTTTGTTAAAGGTTAGAATAAATGTTTTTTCAAACATGCTTTTCATTCTTTCAGCAATCTGCTTCTTTTGCTGGTCACTCATTTGTCTTCCACCAAAATTCTCCATATCTAATGTAGTTTTAGAGAAGTAATAAGCTTTACCTTGAAAGTCTTTTTGAGCGAAAGAGGACACTGTAAGCAACATCACTATTGCACTTACAAATATTTTAGAGTTTAATTTCATAACTATTAAGTCTTTGGTTATTAGGTAAAAATAGCACTTTTACCACGTATTAGACTCAATTAGCAATATTTAGTTTAAGCTTGAAAAGTTAAATTATTCTTAAAAGAAAATTATTTGCCGTCCCCAATTCTTATTTCAACACTATGTCCATCACGATTTTCTCGATTATTTCTCATTCGCTCATTCATTTCTTTCATTTTTTTCTCCATCACGGCATCATATTTTTCTTGTGTAATTTTTTTACCCTTTGTTGGTTCTTTTATCTCGACTGTTTTTTCCGGATTCAACACTACCTTACTACAAAGCATTGTTGTTGTCCCGTCGGTAACTTCTAATATTAATCCAGGCAATCCATGATATTCAGCAGGTCCAGCATTCACTGGTATTTGAGGTGTATACCAGGCAGTAACAATGATTTCTTTCATTTGTGGCTTTAGCTCTTCATCTAAATCTTTATCTCCATTAATACTAATACCACTTTCTCTTACTTCAACTTCTCTTTTTAATGTCGCTTTATAACATGTGTAATCTCCAATATTTTTTGTTTCACTTCCCAATTCCCAATCCAACTCTTCTAATGTATCCTGAATTAAAAACAGCTTACTAAACGATTCATTTTGATTGGTATAACGCTTTTCTTTTGTATTTTTATACATCACATCCGAACCTCCTGTCTCAACCATAACCATTACCATACCTTGACGTTGAGGAGCCTCTAACTGTTCATCTTCCTTGAAGATAGATTCTTCTTTATTAAAAGTAAGAATGTGAGTTTTTTCAAATTGTTTTTTCATCATTGCCATCATACGCTCTTGCATATCTGAATTCATTTGAGTGCTGTCTAATTTAATATCAAATTTTCTCTGCGATTTATACGTTGCTATTCCTTGAAAATCCTGTGCCAATATACTTGACGATATAAGGACTATAGCTATTGTAAATAGTTTTTTAATTGATTTCATTGTGCTTATTATTTTATATTTCACTACAAATATGAGAATCCAAGATTAAATTTACAGTTAATTAGTGTTAACGTGTGTTAAGCGATTCGTTTTAAGAACTTTTAACCTTTACTTTTGAATCATGAATGATTCTAGATATAAAATAATACTGTATATCATTATTGCTGTAATTGTTGGTACTATAGGCATCCAAGTATATTGGAATTTTAAAAACTATAGTATTAATAAACAGCAATTGGTCAACGAAGTTCAATTAAGTTTGGACAATGCTGTTGAAACGTATTATGCAAACCTTGCAGAAAAAAGCACCATTGGTTTTGCTATTGAAGCAACTTCAGATGATGACATCTTAGGAAGAGGAGGGAAATTTGATAGCATTTTAAGTTCAATCAACTTCCAAGAACAAGGGTTTAAAAACATGGACTCTCTAAGAGTAAGTATTGATAATACAGATGGCATTAAAGTTTTTGAAGGCAAAAAAGCAGATTCTCTTTTAAAGGCATTACATGGCAATCATGAAGAAAATAGTCATTTAGAAAAGAAAATTGAGTATAAAAAATTGAGTAATAAAAGGCCAGATTCGTTGGTTATTGATAATTTTAAAATTTTAACATCAAAGGTTATTTTTTCTATGTCGCAAGACAGTTTGAGTTTACTATCATTAGACTCATTAGTAAAACAAGAAATTGTAAGAAAGAATCTTGATGTAGATTATGGTTTGGTATTAAAATCTGATTTCCACGAACCTGAAATAATAAATGAATCTATTGTAAAAGAAGGCTCTTTATTTGCCGAATCTAAATCGACTTTTTTACCTCCAAATAGTAGTTTAAAAATTCATTTTTCGAACTCAACCAAAGAAATTTTAAAACGAATTCTCACTGGTATTTTACTTTCAATATTATTAGTATTAGTTGTAATTAGTTGTCTGTTTTATCTTTTAAAAATCATTAAACACCAAAAACAAGTTGCCGAAGTAAAAAATGATTTTATAAGCAATATAACACATGAGTTTAAAACACCTATTGCAACCATAGGTGTTGCTCTTGAAAGCATAAAAAACTTTAACGTTTTAAGTGATGAGAAAAAAACAAAGTCTTACATTGACATGTCAAACACGCAACTAACTAAGCTTAATGTAATGGTTGAAAAATTACTGGAAACAGCTTCATTAGATAGTGAGAACTTGCAATTAAAAAAAGAAGCTTTCAACATTAACGATTTTATTCAAAACTTGGTAAACAAGCACAACCTTGAATTAAAAGATAAAACCTTAACATTTAATAATTCTGAAAACGAGATTGATGCAAATATTGATGCCTTTCATTTAGAAAACGCAATTAATAACATTATTGACAATGCCATAAAGTATGGTGGCAATCAAATTAAGATCGAGCTAAATTCAAATACTATTGGTTTTACAGTAACTATCTCTGATAATGGAAAAAGTTTAACAAAAGAGAATAAAGATAAGATTTTTGAAAAATTTTATCGCGTCCCAAAAGGAAATACGCATGATGTTAAAGGTTTCGGAATCGGGTTATACTATGCTAAAAAAATCATTGACAAGCATGATGGAGCAATTCATTTAGACCTTAACAATCAATGGACCACTTTTAAAATTACTGTTCCTTATGGAAAAGCATAAAAACACCATACTTTTAGCTGAGGACGAACCAGCATTAGGTCAAATTATCAAAGAGAGCCTTGAGACTAGAAACTTCACTGTTCTACTTTGCGAAAATGGCGAAAAAGCTTACCAAGTGTATAAAAAAAGTAGTCCAGAGTTATTGGTGCTAGATGTTATGATGCCAAAAAAAGATGGCTTTACATTAGCAAAAGAAATTCGTCTCGAAGATGACACCATTCCTATTCTGTTTCTGACTGCAAAATCACAAACCGAAGATGTTGTTGAAGGCTTTAATATTGGAGGGAACGACTACTTAAAAAAACCGTTTAGCATTGAAGAGCTTATTGCCAGAATAAACAACTTGCTTAACAGGTCTCAACTTCAAAAAACAGCAGATATTTTAACGGTTGGGAAATATACTTTCAATTTTCCAAAACAGTATATCACTTTTAAAAAATCTGAGAAAGTGCAGTTAACACATCGTGAAGCACATTTACTTTACCACCTCATCAAAAACAAAAACGAAGTTTTAGATCGTTCGCTAATTTTAAACAAGCTTTGGGGAACAGACGATTTCTTTTCGGCAAGAAGCATGGATGTTTTTATTTCCAAACTACGTAAAAAACTGAATCAAGACCCTAATATTCAAATAGTAAATGTTAGAGGTTTTGGTTATAAATTAATTTGCTAAAAAACGGTTTGATTTTTGTACTTTCCCAATTCAAATGAAGTACATTAAATACATCTTTCTTTTCATAAGTACTCTGCTTTTTTCTCAAAATAGCATAAGCACCTCGTTTATTAAGAAAAACAAATTGCAGGAAACCAATTTAGCCAAAATTGACAACTTTAATAATTACTATTTTACTAGTGACAACACAATTATAAAACAAACCGATAACAATAAATTTGTTTATAATAACATGCAATTGGGTGAAGTCAGTACTTTTGATGTATTTAACGCATTAAAAATAAATGTGTTTTACAAGGACTTTAATACAGTTGTCATATTGGACAATCGATTATCTGAGGTTTCGAAAATTGATTTTAATCTAAAAAAGCCTTTTAGAAACATTTCACATGTTTCAACAGGATATGACAACACCATTTGGTGTTTTAATCAAGACACTCAGCAATTAGAATTATTTGATTACAGAACAAATACAACTAGGGCAAAGACATTACCTATAAATGGTAATATCATTCAAATTACAAGCAATTATAATAATTGTTGGGTTGTAACAGAAGCGTACATTTACCAATTTAATTATTTTGGCAGTCAAGTATCTAAAATAAAAAACGAAGGCTATTCTAACATTACTGAAATTAACGAAAACTTATATCTACAAAAAGATAACGAGCTATTCTTTAAACCTAAAAACTCAACAGAAATAAGCCCTATAAACTTGCCAAAATTGTTAATAAAACAGTTTTTTGTAACCAACGAAACCTTGTATATTTACGACGATGAATTTCTTCATCAATACCAACTAATAAACGAATAAATTATGCACGTTGCAATAGCAGGAAATATTGGCGCAGGGAAAACTACACTCACAAAATTACTCGCAAAACACTATAAATGGGAAGCTCAACTAGAAGATGTGGTTGACAATCCTTACCTAGATGATTTTTACAACCAAATGGAACGCTGGAGCTTTAATTTGCAGGTATATTTTTTAAATAGTCGTTTCCGTCAAGTATTACAAATACATAAAAGTGGTAAGGAAATTATTCAAGATAGAACCATTTATGAAGATGCTCATATTTTCGCTCCTAACTTACATGCTATGGGTTTAATGACCAATCGTGATTTTAACAACTATTCTTCATTATTTGAATTGATGGAATCATTGGTTAAAGGTCCAGATTTATTGATTTATTTAAGGAGCTCTATTCCAAATTTGGTAAATCAGATACATAAGCGTGGTCGTGATTACGAAAACACAATAAGCATTGATTATTTAAGCAGACTTAATGAACGTTATGAGGCTTGGATTCATGGTTATGACAAAGGAAAGCTTCTGATTATAGATGTAGATAACCTTGATTTTGTAGATAATCCTGAAGATTTAGGAAGTATCATTAATAAAATTGACGCCGAAATTCACGGCTTATTCTAAGCAACTAGCTTGACTTAACTTTGTTAAATTTCTTTTTTTTTTGCTAAAAGTGAGCTATATTAGTTCAATTGCGAGAAAAAGAAACTATGAAAATCCTAAAAAAAATCACACTAATTTGTCTTTTAGCTACAATTATTGGCTGCTCAAAAGATGATAGTTCAGGTGAAGAAATTTCATTTGCCAAACTAAAAGGAACTTGGGAAGTCACTCATTACAATTATGAAGGGACAACTACCTATCGTTCCATAAACACCAATGAAGGCTGGAACACGTCGTATCATGCAGAAGCTTGGCTTCTAAATTTTGATATGACTATTAGTGAAAATCCTAATAATTATAATGTTGATGGAGACTATAAATTAGATATTTATTACACTGATGAAAATGGCGATGAGTTCTACTGGGTAGACACTTATACCAAGAACGAATCAGGTACTTATGTTAGAAACAGCAACAGCAATGTTGCATTTCATGTAGATGATATTGTAAAAAATGGGAATATTTTACAACTTGATGATTCAACACTTGAAATAATAATAAGTTCATCTAGTTCTGAAACTACTGACGATAATATTGTTGAAACAAGAATTAGAAAAGAAACATACATTTATAAGCGTGTAGATTAAACTGCATCAACTATCTAAGTCTTAAGAAGTTTAACTTTTATCATTAAAAAACTACAGTAAGTTTTCTTACATTAGTCGTTTAATCAATTAATTTTCTTACGACCAACCATTATTATGAGAAATTTTATTCTACTACTTGGCATCATGCTAAGTTCAACTTTTGTGTTTTCACAAGATGATTCTGAGAAAAACACACCAACACCAAACTACAGATTAGCAGCACGTTTTTCACCTACCAATTTAGGCAAATTAGTCCATTCGACTTCAGTAAGACCAAATTGGTTAAAAACCGGAAATCGTTTTTGGTATCAATACAAAACCACAAAAGGTTCTAACTATTACATTGTTGATCCAGATAGGAGAACTAGGTCTAAGCTTTTTGACAATGCTAAAATGGCAAAATGGCTAACCGAAATTACAAAAGATCCTTATGATGCTCAGCATTTACCAAAGTTTGATTTTGAGTTTGTAAAAAATGAAACCGCAATCAGGTTCAGGGTAACTTCAACTGAAGAAGTTGAAGTCAAGGACGAAAAAAAGGAAGAAACCGAACAAGATACCACCAAAACGAAAGATGCTAAAAAGAAAAAACCTAAAATGGAAAAAAAGGTTTATTACCTGGAATATCGTTTAGGAAGCAATGGGCTAACTGTAATTGACAACTCTAAGGATGACGAAAAGAGAATTCGTTGGGCAAATGTTGCACCAGACAGTTCAATTGTTCTGTTTTCAAAAAAGCATAATTTGTATTGGATGGATAAAGAAAACTTCTTAAAAGCAGTTGAAGATGAGAAAGATTCAACCATAGTTGAACATCAATGGACTACAGATGGTGTTGAACACTTTGGATATGGTGGTAGAACTTGGGGACAAACAAACACAGAAAGAGAAAAAAATAAAGATGACAGAAAGGGTGTTTTTGGTTACTGGTCTCGTGACTCCAAAAAATTTGTACTTCAAAAATCTGATTCTCGACATATAAAGGATCTTTGGGTTATTAATTCATCTGCAAAAGGAAGACCAACGCTTGAAACCTATAAATACCATATGGCTGGTGAACAAGAGTTTTATAAGCCTTACGTGGAAATTTTTGACATTCCGTCTAAAAATATAGTTCAAGTAAAATTAGACACGACTGTACAACAAACAGTGACTCTTTTTTCTCATAGGTACAAGAAAAATAATAGTGACAAACATAAGCCAGCATTATTACTTTCTAAAAAAGGGAAGATATATTTCAGCACAACGAGTCGAGATCGCAAGAGACTTGATATTCATGTAGCAGATATTAACACTGGAACGGTTACAACACTAATCAATGAGCATTTTAACACATATATAGAAGGAAGAGGCAATATCACTTTATTCAATGATGAATCTGAAATGCTATTTTGGTCAGAACGTGATGGTTGGGCACATATTTATCATTACGGTTCTGATGGTACACTAAAAAGACAAGTAACTGATGGTGAATACCACGTTGACAGGATTGATGGTATAGATGAAGCTAATGGTGTTATTTACTTTACCGCAAATGGTGTTAATAAAGATATTGACCCTTATTATGCGCATCAGTACAAAATCAATTTAAACGGAACAGGTTTAAAAAGTTTAAACCCTGGCGATTATAACTCAAGTACAAATGTTTCGGATTCGAAAAAATTCTTTGTTTCTAATTATTCAAAAGTAAACACTATACCAAAATCTGAATTAAGGAATAGCAATGGCTCTTTAGTTATGAGCTTAGAAGAAGCAGATTTGTCTCAGCTAATGGCAACCGGTTACCAATTTCCTGAACCTTTTAAAATGAAGGCAGATGATGGCATTACTGATATTTATGGAGTGATGTATAAACCATTTGATTTTGATGAAACTAAAAAGTATCCTTTAATTGAATATGTTTATCCAGGACCACAAACAGAAGCTGTAAGCAAATCGTTTTCTGCGAGAATGAACAGAACAGATCGAATGGCTCAATTAGGTTTCGTAGTAATTACTTTGGGAAACAGAGGAGGTCATCCTGATCGCTCAAAATGGTATCACACTTATGGTTATGGCAATTTAAGGGATTATGGATTAGCAGATAAAAAATATGTCGCTGAGCAATTGGCAGATAGGCATGACTTTATTGACATTGAAAAAGTAGGTATTTTTGGACACTCTGGTGGTGGCTTTATGTCAACCGCAGCAATGTTAGTTTATCCAGACTTTTTTAAAGCTGCTGTATCTTCATCAGGAAATCACGATAATACAGTTTATAACAGTTGGTGGAGTGAAACTCATCATGGTATTGATGAAGAAGAAGATGCCGAAGGAAATATTAGTTTTAAATATATGATTGATAAAAACCAGTCCTTAGCAAAAAATCTAAAAGGGCATTTAATGTTAACCACTGGAGATATTGATAACAATGTGCATCCTGCTGGTACAGTAAGAATGGCTAATGCCTTAATAAAAGCCAACAAACGATTTGACTATTTTGTATTCCCAACACAAAGGCATGGTTATGGTAACATGACTGAATATTTCTTCTGGAAAAAAGCGGATTACTTTACCAAGCATCTATTAGGTGTGGAAACTAAAGATATCGACATGGTTGAAATGAATAGGGAAAAACCTCGAAAAGAGTAAGGAGTAAAATAATATTGTAAATAAAAAACCACGCTGTTAGCGTGGTTTTTTATTTATGTTAAATGAGGTTTAGTTATTTTCTTCTACTTCCTCAATAACTTTTTTTACAACTTTCTTTTTTCCTTCTACTTCAACATTAACGTCTTTAAGAGCATCAATTTTAGATTTAACTTCTTCCATTGTACCTTCAAAAACTTCGTCTTTAGTAACTGCTTCACCATTTTCAGTTGTTGTAGTTGTTACAACAGCTTTTACAGAACCATCATCGTTATTGGTCATTTCTACTTTAACTTCTTTGTGTAACTCATCAGAATCACCTTCAGCGCCATTATGCTCAATATGTAGACCTTCAGATTTAAAATCTTCTAGTTTAGCCTTAACTTCTTCTTCAGTACCAGAAAGCACTTTTTTATCTGTAACTTCTTTACCATCTTCAGTTGTCGTAGTTGTTACAGTAGCTTCAACTGTTCCATCATCATTCTTCTTCATATCAATCTTAACTTCTTTGTTAGACTTTCCTGACTCTTTAAACATAAACTTGGCACCTTCTTTAATCTCATGTGTTTTACCATCTTTATCAACCCAAACATTCACATTTACTTCTTCTCCATGATTTTCTGAACCATGTCCTCCTAAAATTGGAGCAATTACCAAGCCTATTAAACATGTTAATTTAATTAAGATGTTCATTGATGGTCCAGACGTATCTTTAAATGGATCTCCAACAGTATCTCCAGTTACTGCTGCTTTATGAGCATCAGAACCTTTATAGGTCATTTCTCCATTAATTTCAACACCAGCTTCAAATGATTTTTTAGCGTTATCCCAAGCACCTCCAGCATTGTTTTGGAAGATTGCCCAAAGCACACCACTTACTGTAACTCCTGCCATATAACCACCTAACATCTCAGCAATGGCCATATTATCCATTCCAAATATCATTGGGATAAAAGCAATTGCTAACGGAAATCCAATAGTTAATAAACCAGGAAGCATCATTTCTTTTAAAGACGCTTTAGTTGAAATTGCAACACATTTATCATATTCTGGTTTCCCAGTACCTTCCATAATTCCAGGAATATCTTTAAACTGACGACGTACTTCTTGTACCATTTCCATTGCAGCTTTTCCCACAGCATTCATAGCTAAAGCAGAAAATACTACTGGCACCATTCCTCCAACAAATAACATCGCTAAAACTGGCGCTTTAAAAATATTAATTCCGTCGATTCCAGTAAAAGTAACGTAAGCAGCAAATAAAGCTAATGATGTTAATGCAGCAGATGCAATAGCAAATCCTTTTCCTGTCGCAGCAGTAGTATTACCAACAGAATCTAATATATCTGTACGCTCTCTTACAATTGGTTCTTGCTCACTCATTTCGGCAATTCCACCAGCATTATCAGAAATTGGTCCAAAAGCATCAATTGCCAATTGCATAGCAGTTGTAGCCATCATTGCAGATGCTGATAAAGCTACACCATAAAATCCTGCAAAACCATAAGATGCCCAAATTGCTCCAGCAAATAATAATACTGAAGGGAATGTAGAAATCATCCCAGTTGCTAATCCAGCAATAATATTTGTTCCTGCTCCTGTACTTGATTGTTGAACAATTTTTAAGATTGGACTTTTTCCTAATCCAGTATAAAATTCAGTTACAGCAGAAATAACACCACCAACAATTAATCCAACCAAGGTTGCATAGAATACTCGCATAGATGAGATCTCTTGAAGGCCTTCGCCAAAAAATTCCATTTGCATTGTTTCAGGTAACATCCAAGTACATAATCCAAAACATGAAATTGCAACTAATATTATTGATGTAATATTTCCTTTGTTTAAAGCTCCCATAACTTGAGCTTCCTTAGCATCATTACTATTTATTTTCACTAACATAGTTCCGATTACTGATATAATTATTCCAGCTCCAGCAATTGCCATTGGTAATAAGATTGGTCCAATTCCACCAAAAGCCTCACCAATATTTCCGCCCATATCTTTAATTACATAGTTACCTAAAACCATGGCTGCTAATACAGTCGCAACATAAGATCCAAACAAATCAGCTCCCATTCCTGCAACATCTCCAACATTATCTCCAACATTATCAGCAATTGTAGCAGGATTACGTGGATCGTCTTCTGGAATACCAGCTTCAACCTTACCAACTAAATCTGCTCCAACATCTGCAGCTTTTGTGTAGATACCACCACCAACACGAGCGAATAACGCAATAGATTCAGCACCAAGAGAGAACCCAGCAAGTGTTTCTAAAACAATAGTCATATCCATTGTATTAGTCCATTCGCTTCCCATAAAAAACCAAAAGAAAATAATAAAGAATGCTGTTAACCCTAAAACTGCTAAACCAGCAACTCCAAGTCCCATAACAGTACCACCACCAAAAGAAATTTTAAGTGCATTTGGTAAACTTGTTCTTGCGGCTTGAGTTGTTCTTACATTTGTTTTTGTAGCTATTTTCATTCCAATATTTCCTGCAAAAGCAGAAAAAATTGCTCCAAAAATAAATGCTATTACAATTAGCCAATGAGTTGTTGGAACAACAAACGATACTATGGTTAACAATATACTTACAACAATAACAAAAATTGTCAGAAGTTTATATTCGGCATTTAAAAAAGCTAAAGCACCTTCATAGATATGGTCTGAAATTTCTTTCATCTTTCCATCTCCAGCATCCTGCTTCATTACCCAAGATTTTTTTACTAGCATGTAAATTAATCCTAAAGCTGCCAAAACTATTGGCATATAAATCATCATTGATTCCATATAATTATTTTATTTGATTAGTTTTAAACGTTTGCAAAAGTAACAAAATCAACGTTAATAGAAAAACCCTTTTATATTGAATATAAAAGGGCTTTTTTAATGCTGTTTTTTACTATTATCTAAATGGTAAAATCTCCATTAACCTTGTGTTCACTTGATTCGTAACGCTCAATACACTTATTAAGAATATCATAAGCTTCATCAGCATTTCCCCAACCACCAACATCAACTTTCTTTTTCTCTAAATCTTTATACACTTGAAAGAAATGAGTTATTTCCTTTTTCCTGTGTGGATTTAAGTCGTTAATATCTTTATATGTGTTCCAAATAGGATCAGTAACAGGAACGCAAATCAATTTTTCATCAGGTCCTTTTTCGTCTGCCATGTGAAATACACCAATGGGTTTTACTTCCATTACACACATTGGGAATGTTGGCTCTGTTCCCATAACTAAAACATCCAAAGGATCACCATCCAATGCTAAAGTTTCTGGTATAAAACCATAATCACCTGGATACATCATTGACGAAAACAACATGCGGTCAAATCGGATTTTGTTTAACTCAAAATCATACTCATATTTGTTTCGACTACCTTTTGGAATTTCTATCAACACATCAAAACTTAATTTTCCTTTTGGGCTCATATCTTCTTTTTTAAGGGCTGCAAAGGTAGGTAACCTTTTAACTTTGAGCAACAAATTCATAGTTGAGTTTATAAAAAAATAAAGTATCTTAGTTCGCAATCAAAAACACCCTTCTTAACCTAACCTTTTATCTGAAAACCATCAAAAAAAACAGAAGTATGAATCGCTTTTTATTAATACTATTAGTCCTCACATTTGTAGGCTGTAAAAATGAGAAAACCCAAAGTGAAGAACAACAACGCTGGCAACAATATGCTGAAAATATTGAAATTATCAGAGATGATTTTGGTGTTCCACATATTTATGGTAAAACTGATGCTGATGCTGTTTTTGGCCTGTTATATGCACAATGTGAAGACGATTTTAATCGTGTTGAACGCAACTACATTTGGGCAATTGGAAGACTTGCCGAAGTTGAGGGTGAAGAAGCTATTTACAGTGATTTAAGAGCACGATTATACATGACCAAAGAGGAAGCAATTGAAAACTACAACAACAGTCCGCAATGGTTAAAAGATTTATGCGATGCATTCGCTGATGGTATAAACTACTATTTATATACACATCCTGAAGTACAACCTAAACTACTTACTCATTTTGAACCTTGGATGCCAATGTACTTTAGTGAAGGTTCTATTGGTGGAGATATTGAAAGAGTTTCAACAAGAAAAATTAAGGAGTTTTATGGTGATGATTCTGATAACAGAGTCGCTGTAAATGATGGTTTAATTCGATTAAAAGACGATGAACCTCGAGGTTCAAACGGTTTTGCTATTTCTGGAGACAAAACAAAATCTGGTGACGCAATGCTGCTAATAAATCCGCATACCTCCTTTTATTTTCGTGGCGAAGTACATGTAGTAAGCGAAGAAGGACTAAATGCTTATGGTGCTGTTACTTGGGGACAATTTTTTGTATACCAAGGATTTAATGAAAAAACAGGTTGGATGCACACCTCAACTGGAACAGATATTATTGATGAATTTGAAGAAACAATCGTAAAAGAAGACGGAAAAACATCTTATAAATATGGTGAAGAGTTGCGTCCTTTAGATTCTATGAAAGTTACTTTAAACTACAAATCAGCTGAAGGCACAAAAGACAAAACATTTACATTGTATCGCACGCATCATGGGCCAGTAACTCATGCTAATGACGATAAATGGGTCTCTACTGCTTTAATGTGGAGTCCTATTAAAGCTTTAGAGCAATCATTTACCAGAACAAAAAAATCCACTCATGAAGAGTTTTACGACATGATGGATATTCGTACTAACTCATCAAACAATACAGTATATGCTGATGCTGATGGTACCATAGCTTATTATCATGGTAATTTCATCCCAAAAAGAAATGAAAAGTATGATTATACAAAACCTGTTGATGGTAGTAATCCTGAAACAGATTGGGACGGATTACATCATTTAGAAGATAATATTTTAGTATTAAACCCTCCAAATGGTTGGATACAAAACTGTAACTCTACTCCATTTACAAGTGCAGCAGAGTACAGTCCAAAAAAAGAAGACTTCCCTGAGTATATGAGTTCCTATCCGGAAAATTTTAGAGGCATGCATGCTATACCTTTACTGCAAGAAGCTGATGATTTAACACTAGATACTTTAATAGATTTGGCTTATGACACGTATTTGCCAGGAGCAGATTTATTGATTTCTGGATTGTTGGATGCTGCTCAAAAAGTTTCAGTAAAGTCACCTGAAGCAAAGGAAGTTATTTCACTTTTGAAAAATTGGAATTTTAGAGTATCCGAGACCTCTGTCGAAATGACTCTAGCTCAGTTTTATTTATATGCCTATTTAAGGTCTGGTAATATCCCAACGATGGAAGGCAACAAAAGGATATCTCGCTTGGGACGATTTGATTATATGAGCAAAACTGCTGCTCCAGAGGAACGTTTAGAGGTGTTCCAATCTGCATTAGACAAACTAACTGAAGATTTTGGCTCATGGAAAACACCTTGGGGAGAATTTAACCGATTCCAGCGTTTGGATGGAGAAATTAACCAACAGTTTGACGATTCTCAACCAAGCATTCCTGTTGGTATGGCTTCAGGTTCTTGGGGAGCATTGGCATCCTATGGAACTCGCTTTGGTAAAGACACCAAGCGTCAATACGGAACTTCTGGTAATAGTTTTGTGGCTGTTGTTGAATTTGGTGACAAGGTAAAAGCAAAATCCATGTTAGCTGGAGGACAAAGTGGAGATCCTGATTCGCCTCATTTTGATGACCAAGCACAACGTTATGCAGATGGTGAATTTAAAGATGTAGCCTATTACAGAGCAGATGTTGAAAAAAGAGCAAAATCAACATATCATCCTGGTGAAAAACAATAATAATTTATGAAAAAAGCAATATTCAAAGTTGGTATTTTATTACTAACTGTAAGTCTTTTATATTCTTGCAAAGAAAAAGAAAAAAAAGAATATCTTATTAAAGATTCCTATACAGTTTCAGGAACCATTAAAGGTTTGGATACAGAGTTTATGACTTACTCTTATGAAGACGAAACAGGAAAACGTGTTTGGGATTCTATCTTTGTTGAAAATGAAAGCTTTACACATTCAGCAAAAATTATTGAGCCAACATTTTTCTTTCTATGGCCAAATGTTGAAAGCACTATAAAACGAGTACAAAGTGGAGGCTACTATCCTGTAAAATCATCTCAATTTGCCTTTTTAGCAAGTCCTGGAGACGAAATTGAATTTAAAGGTGAAGTCACCGATTTTATCAACGCTTATCCAACAGGAACAAAAGCCAATGAAGATTTAGCTTCTATAAATAGAAAAATCTTCCCATTAATGAATGAGTCTGTAAACTATATGTTGGAAATGCAATTCCTTGAAGAAAACGATTCAAGACGTATTGTAATTCAAGACTCCATTGATTTGTTGGATAAGCAAGTCATTGATTTAAAAAAGGAGTTTGTTATATCGCATACTAATTCTGAAGCTGCAGCTTGGTACTTATCAGACATGATGTTACGTAGTCATATTTCAGATGACGAAGCCATTACAGCCTTTAAAGCTTTTGATGAGCAATTACATGATTACAAATATTACCAAGACGTTGCTACGCGAGTTAAAGGTATTGAAGTAACACTCATTGGAAAAACCATTAAAAACTTTACAACAGATGCCACTTTTTCTGGTGAAACTTTTGAGTTTGATTCCTTAAAAGGAAAATATGTGCTTATTGATTTTTGGGGAACATGGTGTGGACCATGTATCGAAGAGATGCCAACAGTAAAAGATTATCAAGAAAAATATGCAGATAAATTAGCTGTTTTGGGAGTAAATCAAGGTGATACCAAAGAACGCATTGATAAATTCATAACACCAAAAGGATATGATTGGACACACTTAATGGATGGTAAAGGTGATGCCAATTTTGTGTTTAAGTTTAATGTAGCAGGCTTTCCAACAAAGTTTATTATTGATCCAAAAGGAAAAATTCTACATCGTTTTGTTGGAAGTGGTGAAGAGGCTTTTTCGGTTTTGGATAAGCTTTTAAAGTAAAGCATTTAATGTTTCAGCACTCGATAAAATACTGGAAATTACTTTTAGCTTTATTTATTTTCAATACATCATGTAATTCAAAAACTTATAATTTAATTCCAGTTACCTATGCTGAATTTGAATCATTTGTTATTGAAACAGGATATATAACTGATGCTGAAAAGTATGGTTGGTCCATTGTCCAAACAGATGTTTATAATTTTAAAAAAGTTAATAGTGCCAATTGGAGAATTCCAGATGGAATCAATTTAGTTAATTCTGGTAAGCTTCCTGTTACCCAAGTGAGTTATAATGATGCTTTAGCCTATTGTAAATGGGCTAAGAAAAGACTTCCAAGCTATGAAGAGTATTGGGAAAATGTGAAAAATGACAATAGAGTTATAGTATCAGAAAATAAATTTCCTATTTCGGAAATTGATACAGTAAACATTGTCGGCAATGTTTGGGATATTACAAAAAGTGAAAAGAATAATTTGGTTAGAATTGCTGGTGGCTCATTGTTATGCTCTAAAAGCACTTGTCATGGCACTGTTAAAGAAAGAGAACTATATATTGATAAAGAAACAGGGAATATCCATATTGGATTCAGTGTTATGGACTAAATAATCAATTATTGATTGAAAATGAAAACCAAACGTTCAAGTTAAATCAACCTTTCTGGCATCAAATTTTTTAGATCAATTTAATGAAGCAAAAAAGCTTCCATAATTTGGAAGCTTTCCTGATTTATAATAAAGCATAATTTAGTTTTTATTATTTAACATAGTCTCCAAACTATCGATAATTACATTATAAAATCCATCAAATAAATCAGTCATTGCTTTTTCGTTTTCAGTCCCAGTTTCAAACTCACAACCCCAAGTTACTTTGCAGCTACTATCGCCTACTGCCTCAACTTTAATAGTACTTAAATAGCCTGAGACTGGAAAAGGTCCTTCAGTAATTTTATACTGCATTTCCATATTAGAGTTATCAATTTTACTTAATACTTCACTTATGGCAGCGCCATCTGGCAAATAACACGTGCGTGTGGCTCCTTCTCCATCTCCCTTTGTTACCGATTTTTCTATTGGTGAGAATTCTTCAATTCCTCTAAATGATGCTAATGTATTCCAAGCATTTACTGCTTCTACTTTTATTTGTTTACTTACTACTACTTCTGTCATGATTTCTAGTTTTAAAATTATTATATGACAAATATATTTTAGTAAGCATGTTTAATAAAAAATAGCGTTCAGTTATAGATTTAAACTACAAAAGATAAACGCTCATCAATAAAATCTTGCAGATCTTCTTTATTATTAAATTTATATAAAATACTTAGACTAAAGATGACACCAAGTAAAAACCTAGCATAATCATCTTTCTTTTCAGGGTGCTTTATCTGCCCTAGAGAAATTGCTTTATCAAGTACCACTTTATAACTATTTACTAAAGCGTCGAAATAACGTTGATACAAGTTTATTACATCTTGATTTTCATTGCGCATTTCGACAACCGTATTCACCATTAAACAGCTTCTAGGAAAGGTTTTATCCAACAACGCATCTATTAATGCATAAAAAAAGTTCTTTAACGAAATCATTCCTTCTTCAGATGCTCGCAATTGACTTAAAAAAGGATCGGAATATGTGTTCATATAGTATTCGATAGAATCTATAAATAACATATCCTTAGTATACTTGTTGTAAATAGTTGAAACACTAACGTCTAATTGATCTGCCAATTCTTGAGCATTCACTCCTTTATAACCTTGTTTCCAGAATAACGATTGTGCTTTAAATACTAATTCGTCATATGTTTGATTAAGTGCTTGTGGCATAACTAGTGTTTTTATTTAATATAACTTCAATTCCATTTGAAATGTGATTTGTTCTTTCTTGTTCTGAATGAATTAGGCAAAAACTCATCGTTGTACAAAACAAACCAACTAAGTGTCTTGCACAAAATTTAGCATGTTCATTGGTTCGTTCATTTCGACTTAATAAATAAAATAAAAGCCCTTGTATTTCTTCTAAATATGATTTAATTAAAGATTTGATTTTTTCGTCGGTATCTGCCATTTCTGTCCCAATATGTATAAAAAAACAACCAGGTTGCAAATTTTCTTCTCTAAGAAAGCTCAAATAAAATTTCTTTAATATGTCTTCGGGACGTCCTTTTTCTTTAAGAATATTGAATTTATCTTCACAATAACGTTCTCGATATAATTGCAGTGCTCCATATAGAATACCACTTTTATCAGCAAATTCATGATACAATGAAAATCTATTCACACCAGTGGCTTCTACTAAATCATTTACAGAACAGCCTCGAAATCCATTCTCCCAAAAAAGCTGAATACTTTTTTCAAGAACTCTATTAACATTATACTCTTTATAGCGCATAGTCTTACAATTAGCATAAAAGTAATGATATAAGATGCTTTATAAAAAAATAGTGTTCAGAAATACTAGAAGTGGAATCCAAACGTTCCTGTAACACCAAATTTTCTAGCATCAGGATTATCTAAATAATTACCTCTAAAGTTGAAGTCTATACGTAGTATTTTAAAAATATTACCTACACCTAAACTGTACTCGTAATACATTTCTTTATTAGGAGCATTATAAATTAATCCAGAAGCATTGAGTGCTTTATTCTCATCAGAGATGTCTCCCCAAATTGTTCGGAAACTTATAATTTCACGAAGATTTAATTTTCGTAACCAAGGAATTCTTGAAAATAAACGACCATTAAAGTTATGCTGTAAATGCAGTGATGCGTAAGTATCTGTCACAAATTCATAAAAATCAAGTTGCGAAAACGTATTATATATTGAAAAGTACGATTGATTTCCTGGAACAACACTTAATAATCCTAATGGAACTTCGCCAAAAGTCTTCCCTACTTCAAGTGTAGAATACAAGCGTCCAAAACCTCCTATTTGCCATGGTTGCAAATATGAAAATTGCAATTTTGTATAATCGAAATCGCCATTTAAAACACTTTTATCTCCAAAGCTGACTTGAGCAAAAACTCTTGAGTAGTCATCATTGGCATCATAGCGCTCCACACCAAAGCCTGTCATTTTTCGTCCAGGAAAATAGGACATTGAAAACGAGGTTTCAAACTGTTTGACTTCAGAAGCTATTCCGGTTGGTGAATCATCATCAAAATAATCCAAACTAAAAGTATCAGAAGCAGATTCCAACGTTCTGTAATTAGCACCAAGCCTAAAAATAAGGTTTCGTAAAGGCTCCATTTCAACTGCAAAACTCGTCAAGTTAATTGAGGTAAGTTTGTCATTGGTTCCTGTGCCAACTACAGAGGAGGATGCTAAACTTCTACCCAAAACATCTGTTGACGTGGTCAGGCTTGCACCTATTTGTTCTACATCACGACGGTTTCCTCCAGAAATTATTAAACGGTTCTTTTTATCTAACAACCATTTTCCAGAAATGCCATATTTAAATTTATCATCCCTAAAACCATAAGCCAAAAAGCCTTCTAATCTCCAAATATCGTTTCTTCCAAAATAGGTTCTTCCTCCTGTTCTGAGTCTTAATCCTTCGACATCATTAAAACCAAAGGTTGAAAAAATTGGGCCATAATCTAAAGGCAAAGAATTGAATTCAATATATCCTGAAGATAAAATGCTTCCTAAATTATATAAGCGTTTGAATTTTTTTACTGTTTTTAAAGTATCCAACATTTTATAAACGCCTACTTCATCTTTATTCAGTTTTTCTAATCTGTTTGTGTCCCAAAAGCTTTCGTCTCTATCGTAAACATCTTGGTCATAATAGTAAACTTTTTCTTTGTAGAATTTTTTATCCTTTTTAATGTCAAACTCGTAATTATCATAAAGTGTAGTTCGTTTCCCATATACACCACGAGATTTTTCTTTTTTGCTAAATGCAAAGTCAGACATCATATAATCACGTTTTACTAGGAACAAGGAATCGTTTAATACTTCAAATTCCTGCTCAATATAAATTTCTTTTACCCAGTTTATGTTGGCACTTTTAGTAGCTTGAAGGTTGATTTCTTTGATGGCATAGGTTGTGTCTGCAACCCAAAAATCTCCTTTAAATGTCAGTTCGTTTTTTCGTCTTGGATAGTAAATAATATTATAGCACCATTTATTGTCAATAAAAGTACTATCGGAAAGTAGATAATTATAAGTTTGAATTCCTGTTCTGGACAAAGGACTCACGAAGCTCTTATCAAAAAACTTTAAGTAATTATCATAGACATTATAATCAGAATACAAATCGTCAACAAAATCAATAATAACTTGGTTATCGTTAAATCCTGAGTTTTTATTTCCTTTTAAAACTTCTTTTTCTTCTTTAATTGTGTTGTCGCCATATACTCTTGAGGCTGCCTCATTAATAAACATTGGCAAGTAGGTTTTTCCTGTAACTCTTGAGGTATCAACCTGATTGAATACAAATTCCATGCCTTTAAAAAACTTACTTTTGATTAAAGCGCTATCAATAGTATTGATGTCAAATTCTACTTTTTCATACTTATCGTACTCGTACTGATTAAAACGTTTAAGTCCGTTTTCTCGTTTATTTTCCCAAACTTTCCTAAGGATATCAATTGCAGGATTATTCTTTTTGGATTGTTTTCCTGTTATTAAAACCACTTCATCCAGTTGAGCAGCAGTTTCTTTAAGTGTAAGTTTTAAATCAAGAGTAACTTTGGTTTCGAGAGGAATTTCTATAGTTTCATAACCTATAAACGATACAATAATGGTTTCCCAAGTTTGGTCAGACTCTAAATAAAATCGTCCATTTTCATTAGTTATAGTTCCTTCAGAAGATCCTTTAAAAATAACATTGGCAAAAGAAACTGGCTCATTGTTTTCATCAAACACATGACCTCCAACTTTGGATTGAGCCATTAGTTGAAATCCAATGAAAAGAAGTAAAACGAGTAATTTATTCTTCATACTAACAAAAAGCTTCACCAATTGATGATGAAGCTTATATAACGTAAATGTAAACTTTTTATTGGTTATTTGTACATAACCTTTTTCACAGCTTTTATAACATCATTACTATTTGGCAACCATTCCTCAAAAAGCACTGGAGAATAAGGTGCTGGTGTATCAGCGGTGTTTATTTTTATAATTGGAGCATCCAAATAATCAAATGCCTGTGATTGTACTTGGTATGTAATTTCAGTAGCTACGTTTCCGAATGGCCAAGCTTCTTCTAAAATAACTAATCTGTTAGTTTTTTTAACTGAATTCAAAATAGCATCATGATCCATCGGACGAACAGTTCTTAGGTCAATAATTTCACATGAAATTCCTTCTTTTTCTAATTCATCAGCAGCTTTATAAGCTTCCTTAATTATTTTTCCAAAGGATACGATAGTCACATCTGAACCTTCACGTTTTATATCAGCAACACCAATTGGCACAATATACTCGCCTTCTGGCACTTCGCCCTTATCGCCATACATTTGCTCGCTTTCCATAAAAATAACTGGATCATCATCACGAATTGCAGCCTTAAGCAAACCTTTCGCGTCGTAAGGATTAGAAGGCACAATAACTTTTAAACCTGGAGTATTAGCATACCAACTTTCAAAAGCTTGAGAGTGAGTTGCCGCTAATTGTCCAGCAGAAGCTGTAGGTCCTCTAAATACAATTGGACATTTAAACTGCCCTCCAGACATCTGTCTAATCTTTGCCGCATTGTTTATAATTTGATCTATCCCAACCAATGCAAAATTAAAAGTCATAAACTCTACAATTGGTCTGTTTCCTGTCATGGTTGAACCAACAGCTATTCCAGCAAAGCCTAATTCTGCAATTGGAGTATCAATAACACGTTTAGCGCCAAATTCATCTAACATACCTTTTGAAGCCTTATAAGCTCCATTGTATTCTGCGACTTCTTCTCCCATTAGGTAAATACTTTCGTCTTTACGCATTTCTTCACTCATGGCCTCACAAACGGCTTCTCTAAACTGGATTGTTTTCATGTACAATTAATTATAAGAACAGCAAAAATAACAATTATTGCCAAAAAACAAGCCAAAGCAGTAGCTAAAAATTTATTATGCACGCATAGGAAATTATTAGAAATTTGATTACCTTCGTAACCTCAAAATTTAATACGTTTAAACAAAATTTTACAGATGAAAATATTAGTATGTATCAGTCACGTTCCTGACACTACATCAAAGATTAATTTTACTGATGGCGACACCAAATTTGACACCAATGGTGTGCAATTTGTCATCAATCCAAATGATGAATTTGGCTTAACAAGAGCCATGTGGTTTAAAGAAAAACAAGGTGCTTCAGTTACTGTTGCTAATGTTGGAGGTCCAGAAACTGAACCTACACTCAGAAAAGCTTTGGCTATTGGTGCTGACGAAGCAATCCGAGTTAATACTGAAGCCAAAGATGGTTTTGCTGTTGCTAAAGAACTTGCTAAAGTCATTAATGATAATGCATTCGACTTGGTTATTGCTGGACGTGAATCTATTGATTATAATGGTGGAATGGTTCCAGGTATGATTGCAGCTCTTACAGATGCCAATTTTGTTAATAATTGCATTGGTCTTGAAGTTGATGGTACAAATGCAAAAGCTACTAGAGAAATTGATGGCGGAAAAGAAACTGTTTCTACTTCGCTTCCACTTGTTATTGGAGGACAAAAAGGATTAGTTGAGGAAAGCGATTTAAGAATTCCTAACATGAGAGGAATTATGATGGCTCGAAAAAAACCATTGAATGTCGTAGAAAGTTCAGGTGCTAGTGCAGAGACAAGTTCAGCTAAGTTTGAAAAACCTGCTCCAAAAGGCGCAGTCACTTTGGTATCACCAGATAATATAGACGAATTAGTAAACTTACTTCACAACGAAGCAAAAGTGATTTAATCATCAATTAAAAGATATAAAATGTCAGTTTTAGTATATATAGAATCAGAAAAAGGAAACTTTAAAAAGTCAGCATTAGAAGTGGCTTCCTATGGAAAAGCGGTCGCTAACCAATTAGGATCTTCAGTAACAGCTGTGACTTTTAATGCTAGCGATGCTTCAGAATTAGGTAAATATGGTGTAGACAAAGTTTTAAATGTCACGAACGCAAATGAGTTTAATGCCAAAGTTTATGCAGATGCCATTAAACAAGCTGCCCAATCAGAAGACTCAAAAGTAGTTGTGTTGAGTTCAAGCGCAGACAGTAAGTATTTAGCGCCATTGTTAGCTGTTGGTCTTGAAGCTGGTTATGCCTCGAATGTGGTAGAAGCTCCAAGTAGTGTATCTCCTTTTACAGTAAAAAGAACAGCTTTCACTAATAAAGCATTTACTCACACCGAAATTAATACAGATGTAAAAATTGTTGGTGTATCAAACAATGCTTTCGGATTGGTTGAAAATTCTGGTAATGCAGCCATGGAAAACTTCGCACCTTCACTTGTTTCATCAGATGTAACGGTTGAGTCTGTTGATAAAGCCTCAGATAAAGTGTCTATTGCAGATGCTGAAATTGTTGTTTCTGGTGGTCGTGGATTAAAAGGCCCTGAAAATTGGGGAATGATAGAAGAGTTAGCAGATGTATTAGGAGCAGCGACAGCTTGCTCAAAACCAGTATCTGATTTAGGCTGGAGACCACATAGCGAGCATGTTGGACAAACCGGAAAACCAGTTGCTTCTAACCTTTATATTGCTATTGGGATTTCAGGAGCTATACAGCACTTAGCTGGAATTAATGCTTCAAAAGTAAAGGTAGTTATCAATACAGACCCTGAGGCTCCTTTCTTTAAAGCTGCAGATTACGGAGTTGTAGGAGATGCATTTGAAGTAGTACCTACTCTCATTGAAAAATTAAAGGAATTTAAAGCTCAAAACGCTTAATTTTTTATAAATTGTATTTATAAAAGGACTGTTTAAATTGCATTACGTCTAAAACTGCTATGGTCAGTTTGGTAAAGTCCAAATTTAAACAGTTCTTTGTTTTTTAAATTATGAGCTTAGTACGTCTTAACATAAAAGGTATTTCTTATAGCCAAACGCAAAATGGAGCTTACGCTCTAATTTTAAACGAAGTTGATGGAGACAGAAAACTTCCAATTGTTATTGGTGCTTTTGAAGCTCAATCCATTGCAATAGCTTTAGAAAAAGAAATAAAGCCTCCTCGACCACTTACTCACGATTTATTCAAAAATTTTTCAGATAGATTTGACATAGTAGTAAAACAAGTGATTATTCATAAACTTGTTGATGGTGTTTTTTATTCCAGCTTGATTTGTGAGCGTGATAAAATTGAAGAAATTATTGATGCCAGAACAAGTGATGCTATTGCATTAGCACTAAGATTCAATGCTCCTATTTTTACCTACAAAAACATCTTGGATAAAGCTGGAATTTACCTTAAAGTAAATCCAAACAAAGACGAAGAAACACAAGAAGACAATATTTTACTTGACGAAGTATTAGCTGAAGAAATTGAAACCAAATCACCTGAAGGGTTTAAAGACAAAACCCTAGAAGAACTCCATAACCTGCTTGACCAAGCTGTCGCTAACGAAGACTATGAAACTGCAGCTAGACTTCGTGACGAAATTTCAAAACGTTAATAAAAATAATATGAAAAAAAGTGTTTTTATAATTGGAGCAATGTTGTTCGCAATTACTACAATCTTTGCTCAAAATATTGAAAAAAAATGGCAGTTTGATGCTATTACAAATCAAAACAACGAAACACTTTTTAACATCAATCCAGCAAAGGATACACTTTCCTTAACGACTGGAGAATTCAATTATACGCTTAGCGCCAAAAACAACTTGAAAGCATCTGGAGATTATATGCTTCAAAATAATCTGTTGGTATTTTATTACAACCAACCAAGCGACACCATAAGACGTTACAAAATTACCGAGAAAACAGATTCTACTCTCGTATTTACTGAAAATGGTGTGAATTACAAATTCAAAAACTACACAAATTCTACTGAATTAAGTACTGCGCCAGAAGATACAATTATTCCTAGTCAAGGGACATCTTTTACTAGTATTTGGAGAGGTATTCTTGGTATGATTTCATTAATACTTTTGGCATTCCTGTTTAGTAATAACAAAAAAGCAATTGATTGGAAAACTGTAGGCGTCGGTCTTTCTTTTCAACTTTTAATCGCTATTGGTGTTCTTAAAGTAGGTTTCGTTCAAAAGGCTTTCGAATTTGTTGGGAGTCTGTTCGTAAAAGTTCTTGATTTTACAAGAGCTGGTAGCCAATTTTTGTTTGAAGGTTTAGTTGTTGATATGGATACATTCGGCTTTATTTTTGCATTTCAGGTGCTACCAACTATTATATTTTTCTCAGCTTTAACTTCAGTATTATTCTACTTAGGAATAATTCAGTGGATTGTAAAAGCCTTTGGAATGCTTTTAAGCAAATTACTTAAAATATCTGGTGCAGAAAGTTTAAGTGTAGCAGGTAATATTTTCTTAGGACAAACAGAAGCTCCTTTACTTATTAAAGCTTATTTAGAAAAAATGAATAAATCTGAAATGTTGCTTGTAATGATTGGTGGTATGGCAACTGTTGCTGGTGCTGTGTTAGCTGCTTATATTGGGTTTTTAGGTGGAGATGATCCAGTGCTCAGATTGCAATATGCAAAACATTTATTAGCTGCTTCTGTAATGGCAGCTCCAGGTGCTATTGTGATTTCAAAAATATTATATCCTCAAACAGAAAGCATTAATACAGATGTACATGTTTCCTCTGATAAAATTGGGAGCAACATTTTAGATGCCATTGCAAACGGAACAACTGAAGGTTTAAGATTAGCTGTAAATGTTGGTGCAATGTTATTGGTGTTTGTAGCATTTATTGCTATGGCTAATTGGGGTTTTTCTTTGGTAGGGCGAATTGGTGGTTTAAACGAATGGATTGTTGCCAATACACCATATGAAACCCTTTCGTTAGAATTCGTGTTAGGATACATTTTTGCACCTCTCATGTGGTTAATTGGCGTCGCTGGCGAAGACATGGCTTTAATGGGACAATTACTAGGAATAAAACTAGCAGCAAGTGAGTTTGTTGGATACATTCAATTGGCTGATTTGAAAAATGTCGCAAGTGCAACGCATTTAAATTATGAAAAATCAATTATCATGGCAACTTATATGCTTTGTGGTTTTGCCAATTTTGCTTCCATAGGTATTCAAATTGGTGGCATTGGCTCCTTAGCGCCAGGACAACGAAAAACACTTTCAGAGTTTGGAATGAAAGCTCTTATTGGAGGTACTTTAGCTTCTCTTATTTCAGCTACAATTGCTGGAATGATTATTGGATAACAAATTCCTGTGAAAGCAGGAATCTTATTAATCATAGTTAATAACTTTTTCATATAATTTCGATTTTCAATCTATACGCTTAGTCCTATTTTTCTATTTTTAAACGCTGATAAGTTTTGTCATGCTGAGAGTAATAGAAGCATCAATTTTTAAAACTTATCACTGCCTAAAATCAAGTTTAATTAAAAAGATTCCCACTTTCGTGGGAAATATTATGAAACAATATCACGACCTCGTAAATCATGTTTTAGAACATGGAAATGAAAAATCAGACCGAACTGGAACTGGAACAAAAAGTGTTTTCGGTTACCAAATGCGTTTTGATTTAAGTGAAGGTTTCCCAATGGTAACCACAAAAAAATTACATCTTAAATCCATCGTATATGAACTGCTTTGGTTTTTAAAAGGCGACACTAATATTAATTACCTCACAGAAAACGGAGTTAGAATCTGGAATGAGTGGGCAGATGAAAATGGCGACTTAGGACCAGTTTATGGACACCAATGGCGCAACTGGAACAGCGATGAAATCGACCAGATAAAAGAAGTTATTGACACTTTAAAAAACAATCCAGATAGCAGACGAATGTTAGTTTCTGCTTGGAATCCTTCAGTATTGCCTGACACATCTAAATCGTTTAGTGATAATGTTGCCAACGGAAAAGCTGCCTTACCTCCATGCCATGCATTCTTTCAGTTTTATGTAGCAGACGGAAAATTGAGTTGCCAATTATATCAACGAAGTGCAGATATATTTTTAGGAGTGCCTTTCAATATTGCTTCTTATGCATTATTCACAATGATGATGGCTCAAGTATGTGGTTATGAAGCTGGAGAATTCGTTCATACCTTTGGTGATGCTCATATTTACAGCAATCATTTTGAGCAATTGGAGTTACAGCTTTCAAGAGAGCCAAGAGCATTACCTCAAATGAAACTAAATCCTGAAGTTAAAGATATCTTTGAATTTACATTTGATGATTTCACATTAGAAAATTACGATCCTTATCCTCACATAAAAGGTGTTGTGGCAGTATAATAAAAAAGGGCTTTCAAAATGAAAGCCCTTTTTTATTGTTCTTTTGTACTATTCTACAAATTTAGGACTCCATTTTCAACAGCAACATAATCACTCCAAGCATAAGAATCTGCTTGCTCATCGTTTATCCATTCTCCATCAACGATGTATCTGAATTCATACGAATTCCCAGCTTCTAAATCAATTGTGGTTTTAAATGTTCCGTTTTTTAATTTTTTTAATGGTTCAGCATTTGCGTTCCATTCATTCCAATTCCCTGCTACAACTACATTATTTGCCTCTTCAGCTGGTACTGTAAATGTAACCTTACAAACTGGTTTACTTTTTAAGTATTGTTTTTTAATTGCCATGATTTCAAATATTAAAATTTATCCAAAATTATGGAAGAAATGTTTGACCTCAAACGAAATATAAAGTAAAACTAGAAGATTTATCATTTCCGTAATATTGGCTTAACTTTTTGATGAATTTGTTAAATTATTCGCCTAAAATTGAAATATCATCAACGTAATTTTAGATGCTTTCTGACTGATTTTCAACTATATCGATTTCGTTATTGTATAAAAATTCAAACAAAAAAATATTTACAACGTTATCGTAAAAAAAGCTAACTTTACAATTATAATTTTTGATATGTTCGGAAAGAAAAAACAACAGCCACAAATAGATAAAGAACAATTAGAGCTTATTGAAAATGCGCAACGTCGTGTTCGTCAGAAAAAGCGTTTGTACATTCATTTTGTCATTTTCTTAATTGGCGCATTGTTTCTTATTCTAGCCAACACAGTTTTAGGCATTGGTGATGGTGTTCAGTTTTTTGGCATTGATTGGTTTGTATTTGCCATTTTTGGCTGGTTATTTTTCTTTGTGTATCATGTGTTCAATGTATTTGTTACTGACAAATTCATGGGAAAAGATTGGGAAAAACAACAACTTGAAAAACTTGTAGCCAAGCAACAAGATAGAATCAATAAGTTAAAAGAAGGATTCCTTAAAGAAGAAAAACTTATTGCGCAAAGCGAAGTTTACAATGAGGTTAAGCCTTCTAACAAGGAAACTGAAGACTCCAAAAAAAAAACCTCTGAGTTAACCCTTATTGTAGCTGCTGGAGAAAACGATGCCATTGGCAAAGACAATAAATTGATTTGGCATTTAAGCGACGACTTAAAACGCTTTAAACGCTTAACCAATGGTCATCATATTATTATGGGACGCAAAACCTTTGAAAGTTTTCCAAAACCATTACCAAACCGAATCCATATTGTAATTACACGACAAAGCAACTACAAAGCTCCTGAAGGTGTCATTATTGTAAACTCGTTAGAAGACGCTATCGATGCTGCTAGAAACGACACTCAACCCTTTGTAATTGGTGGAGGCGAAATTTACAAACAAGCCATGCTTTTAGCTGATAAAATTGAACTCACAAGAGTACACCATTCTTTTGAAGCTGACACCTTTTTTCCAAAGGTCGATAGTTCTGTTTGGAAAAAAACAAGCAACACGTTTCATGACAAAGATGAAAACCATGAGTACGCGTTTTCGTTTTTAACGTATGAGAAAAAATAGGCTTGACTTTATCAGAAAAAAGCCAAACTTCGTTTAACGTCTGTTACCTGAAAGCTAAAAACCAACTTATGAAAAACATTTTTACTATTCTAATTATCTGCACTTTTATTAGTTGCAAAGAAAATCCGAAAAACGAAACAAAAGAAAAACAATCATTTAGTCTATCAGGAACAATAAACGGAGAATATTCAGACTACATATATCTGAATTATGGTAGTGTAAAAGACAGCGTAAAAGTCTTAAATAACAATTTTGAATTTAATGGAATTGTTGAAAGACCAATTCAAGGGTCGTTAAACTTAAAACCTTATACAAACGTTGTTCCATTATATATAGAGAGTAGTAATATTTTAATACAAGCTGATTATGAAGAGCTAATTCAGAATGAAAAAGAATATAACACTCTTAAAATAAAAGATATTAAAGGCTCTTACACTGCTAAAATTCAAGAAGAGTATAAAGCGTTTTACCAAGCCAATCAGAATAAAGAAAATTTCAAAGCTTTATTATATGATAAACTTAAATCATTCATTGAAACAAATAAAAATCATCCATTTACCTGAAGAATTCTTGGAGAAAACGCATTAATAGAACCTGTTTTATCAAAAAAGGAACTAATTGAACTTTATGTGAAAATTGACACTACTCAACAACATAAAGATGATTTAGAAATGTTCAAAATGGGAATTAACAACCTTGACAAATATGGGATAAATAAACCATTCCTTGAATTTACACTACCAAATACAAAAGACGAAGGTATTCAAATAACATCGTTTTTAGGTAAAAATACATTAGTTGATTTTTGGGCTTCTTGGTGTGGACCTTGCAGAATAAAACACCCTGAATTGATAAAACTCAAAAAGAAATTCGAGGATACAAATTTTGACATTATTAGCGTGTCTATTGACGATAATAAAAAAAGCTGGCTTGAAGCGATTGAAAAAGACAATCTGAATTGGACTAACCTAATTGATATAGATAAACAAATAAACGATGAGCTCGACATTCCAGCAATCCCTTTCAATTATTTGATTGACAGTAATGGAATTGTGATTGGCGTGAATTTATCGCTTGAACAAATTGAAAATGAACTAAAAAAAGCCAGCAGGTAACAGAAGTTAACGAAACACCTACTAAAACACCTCAAAATATCGCTTCATAGGCGTAAAATAATGTTCTTCCCAACCTTTAATATAATGCTCTCCAGATTCTGGAACATTGGTATGCTTTAACGTCAAAGTTGTTTCATTACCATTTTCAGTCAACAAGACTTCGATTTGAGAATCTGGTTCATCATCTTGAAAATTTGTACTTCTCCAAGATTGTACTATTCTGTTATAAGGCTCAAGAGCAACATTTTCGCCTGTAATATAACCATCCCAAACTGTAAAAGAATCTCCAATTTTATCAGACACAAAAGCAACACCTCCAGTCATTTTGGTATGTCCTTGTGTACTCAACCAAGACTTATAAATTTGTTTTGCAGTCGCTTTTATTGTTGTTGTTAGGGTAAACTCCATCTTTATCTTTAATTATCTTTTATACTTACTAAATATAACTAATTTTGCGCTATGGTAAAAGATATTCAGCTTCGCATTTCTTTAAAAGAAGAAAGAATTCAAGATATTCTACTTAAGAAATCTGCTGACTTTCTTAGTATTTCTATAACTGATATTTCAGGCATCAAAATTCTTCGCAAATCAATAGATGCACGAAAGCTAAAAATCATGTTCAACTATAAGGTGTCTGTTTTTATTAAAGAACCTTTGCCAGAAACATCAGCATATCAATTTGATTACAAAGATGTTTCTAATGCAAAACCCATTCATATTATTGGTTTTGGTCCAGCAGGAATGTATGCAGCTTTGCGATGCATCGAGTTAGGCTTTAAACCAATTGTGCTAGAACGCGGAAAAAATGTACAAGATAGACGACGCGATTTAAAAGCAATTAATCAAGACCATTTTGTAAATGAAGATTCTAATTATTGCTTTGGTGAAGGTGGAGCTGGAACTTACTCAGATGGAAAATTATACACACGAAGTTTAAAGCGTGGTGATGTTCGTCGTATTTTTGAAAACTTAGTATTTCATGGAGCTACAAAGCAAATATTAATTGATGCTCATCCTCATATTGGAACCAATAAACTACCTAAAGTGGTTCAGAATATTCGTGAAACCATTTTAAATTATGGTGGTGAAATACATTTTAAAAGTCGTGTGACAGATTTCATCATAAAAAGCAACAATATTCAAGCCATTCAATTACAAAACGGAAAAGATTTCATTACCGAAAAAGTCATCTTAGCCACAGGACATTCAGCACGAGATATTTTTTATTTATTAGATAAAAAGAACATTGCTTTGGAGGCAAAATCGTTTGCAATGGGAGTTCGTGTTGAGCATCCACAGCATATTATTGACTCTATTCAATACCATTGCTCTGGGGAAAGAGATGAGTTACTTCCTGCTGCTGCTTATAGTTTAGTGCAGCAAGTAAATGATAGAGGTGTGTATTCATTTTGCATGTGTCCTGGAGGATTTATTGTACCAGCAGCAACAGCAAATGGTGAAGTAGTTGTTAATGGTATGTCACCTTCCAAACGAAATAACGAATTTGCCAATTCAGGTATCGTTGTTGAAATTAATGTTGATAAAGACATTCCGAAATACGAGCAATTCGGTGCTTTAAAAGGATTGGAATACCAAAAGAATTTAGAGCGATTGGCATTTACTTCTGGAGGAAGAACTCAAACTGCTCCAGCACAACGATTAACCGATTTTGTTGAAGGAAATTTATCTCCTAATCTCAATCCGACTTCTTATCAACCAGGATTACAATCAGCTCCATTACATTCGTTATTACCTAAATTAATAGGTAGTAATTTAAGAAAAGGCTTTGAAGCATTCGGTCAAAAAATGAGAGGATATTATACTGAAGAAGCTAACGTTATTGGTGTGGAATCCAGAACTTCATCACCAGTAAACATTCCAAGAACTGACAAACTGCAACATCCAGAAGTTCACAATTTATTTCCTTGTGGAGAAGGTGGTGGTTATGCTGGCGGAATTGTATCAGCTGCAATGGATGGCGAACGTTGTGCAGAAGCAGCTTGTAAAGAATAAAGACAATAACAATAGATACAAGAACAAAGACTTATTTCAAACTTCATTTAAAAGCTTAGGTTTTTTTGGGAGGTATGAAAATTCAATTAAAAAAACAGAAGTTTATAGTTTAACAATGAACAAGTCTATATTCTTGGTTCTATATTCTAACAGTAAAGCGGTCTAACTTCTAAAAAAAATATTCCTATTTTTGCAACTCAAAATAAAACAAATGAACGCATATATTTTTCCAGGTCAAGGCGCTCAATTCTCAGGAATGGGTTTAGACCTTTATGAAAACTCTCCATTGGCTCAAGACTTATTTGAAAAAGCTAATGAAATACTAGGATTTTCAATCACAGACATTATGTTTGAAGGTTCTGCTGAAGACTTAAAAGAGACCAAAGTAACTCAACCAGCAATCTTCTTGCATTCAGTGATTTTGGCAAAAACTTTAGGTGAGAGCTTTAAACCTGATATGGTTGCAGGCCATTCTCTGGGTGAATTTTCTGCTTTGGTTGCTGCTGGAGCTTTGACTTTTGAAGATGGTTTACGCTTGGTTTCACAACGTGCTTTAGCCATGCAAAAAGCCTGTGAGATTCAACCAAGCACTATGGCAGCTGTTTTGGGCTTAGATGATGATATTGTTGAAAAAATATGTGCTACAACAGATGGTGTTGTCGTAGCTGCTAATTATAATTGTCCAGGACAATTAGTGATTTCAGGTGAAATTGATGCTATTAATGCTGCTTGTGAAGCATTGAAAGAAGAAGGTGCAAGACGTGCTTTAGTGTTACCTGTTGGTGGTGCATTTCATTCACCAATGATGGAGCCAGCACGAGAAGAATTAGCTGCTGCAATTGAAAATACTACGTTTAGTAAACCAAATTGTCCAATTTATCAGAATGTAACGGCTTCAGCTATCACTGATGAAAACGAAATAAAAGCTAACCTAATTTCACAACTTACTGCTCCAGTTCGTTGGACACAATCTGTACAGCAAATGATTGCAGATGGAGCAACACACTTTACAGAAGTTGGTCCAGGAAAAGTATTACAAGGTTTAGTTAAAAAAATAAATAGAGAGGCTGAAACTGCTTCAGCAACCTTGGAAACTGAATCTTAATGAAACTATCTAGAACAGTATCTATTGCTCTGTTAATTATTTTTAATATTGCTATTGACCAAATCTCAAAGGTTTTGGTAAGAACTAATGTTGACCCTTTTTCTGAAGCTTCTATTATTGGAGATGTGTTTACATTACACAATGTAGAAAATACAGGAGCTTTTTTAGGAATGGGAAGTGATTTAACCAATCCTTGGAGAATTATCTTATTATTAATACTTCCAGTTATAGTTCTAGGTTTGGTTGTTGTTCATATTATTAGAGATAAGAGCATCGATAAAATGTCGCTTATTGGCTTTTGCTGCATTATTGGTGGAGGAATAGCTAATGTTTATGATAGATTTGCTTATGGTTCAGTAACTGATTTTCTTCATTTAGATTTTGGCGGAAAACTAAGAACTGGGATTTTTAATATCGCAGATATTTCGGTAACCACAGGAATGATTATGATTTTGGTTGCTAATTTCATCTATAGAAAAAAGAAACAAGAGAGTGAATAAATAAAAAAGCCTCAAGAAATTCTTGAGGCTTTTTTTATTTTGCTAAAACACAATCTTCACAATCCTTGACTTCTCCATAATAAGTTTCCCTATATTTATGAAGTGTTTTAAAAGGAATATTTAAAAATTGCTTTTTAATGTAAGTCACTTTTGCGTGCAATAATCCCATTTTTGGAGTAAATCGGTCTTCGAGTTTTGTTTCTCTTTTAACACTAATCAATTTCATTATATATCATTTATCAATAGGTGCAAAGGAACGCATGATAAAGACCAATAACAAGTTTAAAGTATTAAATCATTGTTAATCAATAAGTTAAATTATATATTTGCAATGATTCAATCATTTTATTGAAATATTGTTAACATAGAGTAGAAATCATAAACAAATATTGAATTTAAGTTTTACTATTGCTTATATATTTTTCCTTCCTTCATTACAAATACAACATTGGCCATTGTACCAATATTTTTTGTTGGGTCGTCATCTGTAGCAACAATATCAGCTATAAATCCAGCAGAAACTTGACCTAGTTCGTCAGCAACTCCTAGAACTGTTGCATTAGTAATCGTTGCTGATTGGATAGCTTCAATTGCTGGCATTCCAGCTTCAACCATATAACCAAATTCTTCACCGTTTTTACCATGGTTAAAAACTCCAGCATCAGTACCAAAAGCAATTTTTACGCCTCTTTTGTATGCTTTAGAAAATGTCTCTTGAATTTTTGGACCAATTTCCAAAGCCTTAGGTACAATAATTTCTGGGAAATACCCTTTTATTTTTGCCTTTTTTACAACTTCTTTTCCAGCAATAATAGTAGGAACATAATACGTGCCATGTTCCTTCATTAAATCCATTGTGTTTTCACTCATTAATGTACCATGTTCGATTGTTGTAACTCCACCTAGTACTGCTCTTCTCATACCTTCATCACCATGTGCATGTGCAGCTACAATCATTCCATAGTCCTTTGCTGTTTCACAAATTGCCTTAATTTCTTCTAGAGTAAACTGAGGATTCTGACCATTTTTAGCCATACTTAAAACACCTCCTGTTGCTGTAATTTTTATATTATCAGCGCCATCTTTATAACGTTGTCTTACAGCTTTTTTTGCATCATCAACGCTATTAATAACTCCTTCTTTAGGTCCTGGATCTCCTTTGAACTCATTGCGAACACCATTTGTTGGATCTGCATGCCCTCCAGTAGTCCCAATTGCTTTTCCTGCAGTAAAAATTCTTGGCCCTTTAACCTTTCCTTGAGCTATGGCATTCCTAAGAGCAATATTGACACCACTTCCTCCCATATCTCTAACTGTTGTAAATCCAGCCATTAAGGTTTTTTTAGCCAAAGACAAAGATCCAAAAGCAACATCTGCTTCATTTTTTGTAAACCTATCCATATAAGCTCTTGGGTTGGACTCGCTTTCAATATGAACATGCATATCAATAAGTCCAGGCATTACTGTTTTATTTTTTAAATCGACAACTGAATCATCTGAGCTTTTAGGATTTACAAATCCGTCTTGTATTGCTGTAATTTTCTTTCCGCTGACAATAACCGTTTTATTGGTTAGTACCTTACCAGAATTTGTATCGATAAGTTTTCCACAATGTAAATATGTACTTTGAGCTGTGATACTAAATGTAAACATCACTGCTAATAGAAAAAGAAGTTTTTTCATTTTTGAGTTGGTTAGAAGTTAATTTTGTTTAAGCTTCTAATTTATGAATTTTTTCGGATGTTTTGCTCCCATTTCCAAGCAGATGTCATTGCATCGTCGAGGGTAAGCTGAGTTTTCCAACCTAAAATATTGTTTGCTTTATTGGTATCTGCGTAGGCAGCAATAATATCTCCTGCTCTTCTATCTGCTATTTTGTAGTTGAGCTTTAAACCTGAAACGCGTTCGAATGATTTAATAACTTCCAGCACTGAGCTTCCTGTTCCTGTTCCTAAATTGAAGGTTTCGTAGTTTTCGCTGTTCTCATTTTTTAGCAATCGCTCCAAAGCCACAACATGTGCCTTAGCTAAATCAACCACATGAATGTAATCTCTAATACAAGTTCCATCTTCAGTTGGATAGTCATCTCCAAATACAGATAATTGTTTTCGCAAGCCAATAGCTGTTTGGGTAATAAATGGCACTAAATTTTGAGGCACTCCAATTGGTAATTCTCCTATGTTAGCACTTTCATGAGCTCCAATAGGATTAAAATAGCGCAATGCAATTGCCTTCATTTGAGCATTTATCTTGCAAGTATCCATGATAATTTCCTCACCTATTTGCTTAGTATTTCCGTAAGGTGATTCAGCTTTCTTTACAGGAGCATTTTCTGTTATTGGTAACTCATCAGCTTGACCATAAACAGTGCAAGAGGAACTAAAAATGAAATTAGAATGCTCTATTTTTTTTAACTCTTGCAACACATAAACCAACGTATTTATATTGTTTTCGTAATACATTAACGGATTATCGACGCTTTCGCCAACAGCTTTACTTGCTGCAAAATGAATAACACCTTGAATATCATTATGTTTTTGAAAAAATTCAGAAACCTTTTTCTTTTCCTTTAAATCAAGCTGCTCAAATTGAGGCTTTGTTCCAGTGATAGAAGTGATTCTATTAAGAATATCAATTGATGAATTAGACAAATCATCAATTATGATTACCTCGTAGCCATTGCTTTGAAGCTCAACAACAGTATGTGAGCCAATAAACCCTAAGCCACCAGTTACAAGTATTTTAGCCATTTATAAACGCTTTGACTTTAGTTGTGATAAATTCTATTTGTTCGTCATCCAATTCAGTATGCATTGGCAATGAAATAACTTCTTTAATCAACTGATTGGTTACTAGAAAATCAGATTCGTTATACCTTGAATCCTTATAAGCTTCTTGCAAATGCAATGGTACAGGATAATAAACACCACATGGAACTCCTTTAGCATTTAAATGCTCAACAAGTGCATCTCGTTTTCCGTTTTTTATCTTGAGTGTATATTGGTGAAAAACATGTGTGGATTGCTGCTCGTCTCTAAAAGGAGTAATAATATTATCCTCATCTTGAAAGGCTTCATCATATTTTTTTGCAGCATCATTTCTACGTTTATTATAAGCATTCAAGTGTTGAAGTTTAGTATTAAGAATCGTTGCTTGAATAGAGTCTAACCTAGAATTAACACCAACTACATCATGATAGTAACGTCTGTACATTCCATGATTTACAATGCCTCTAATGGTATGCGCTAAATCGTCATTATTAGTAAAAATTGCTCCTCCATCGCCATAGCAACCTAAGTTTTTGGAAGGAAAAAAAGATGTTGAAGCAACATGACCTATCGCACCAGCTTTTTGTTTTGTTCCATTTTTAGAAGTATATGTTGCTCCAATTGCTTGCGCATTATCTTCAATTACAAAGAGATTATGCTCATTTGCAATTTCCATAATAGCATCCATGTTTGCACATTGTCCAAACAAATGTACAGGTACAATTGCTTTGGTATTTGGTGTAATGGCTTTTTCAATGGCCTCAATATCTATATTAAAAGTATCCGTTTCAACATCAACTAAAACTGGTGTTAACCCTAATAATGCAATTACCTCAACAGTTGCGGCAAAGGTAAAATCGGCAGTAATAACTTCATCACCTGGTTTCAAACCTAATCCCATCATAGCAATTTGCAGAGCATCTGTACCATTGGCACAAGGAATAACATGCTTTACACCTAAGTATTCTTCTAGATTTTTTTGAAATTCATGAACCTTGGGTCCATTAATAAAGGCAGTTGATTCGATAACTTCTATTACTGAAGTATCAATGGTATTTTTGATAGCTTCATATTGACCCTTGAGGTCAACCATTTGTATTTTTTTCATTCGAAAATATTGATTGTTAAATCGAAATAGTTTCCCATTTGTAGATAGCGAAAATACGAAAATCCATGTAGTTAATCCAATCAATTAAAAGAAACAATGTATTTTAGCTTCAAACAAATTGTATTGAGGCAAGTCTATAACATTTTAACGCATATTGCAGGTTTTCATTTAAACATTATTGGTTTGTTTAATAAAAAGTTGGCTCTTGGTGTTAAAGGTAGAAAGGAAACCTTCAAATTAATACAATCAAAAATATCAGATACTGACAGAACCATATGGTTTCATTGTGCCTCACTAGGAGAATACGAGCAAGGACTTCCAGTTTTTGAGCAGATTAAAGCAAATCACCCTCAACATAAAATTGTACTCTCATTTTTCTCACCTTCTGGATATGAAATTCGGAAAAACAATCCAATTGCAGATTGCGTTGTCTATTTAACTTTAGATACCAAACAAAATGCAAAACAGTTTCTTGATTTAGTTCATCCTGAACTAGTGGTTTTTGTGAAATATGAAATTTGGCCAAACTACCTTCTTGAAATTAAAAAACGACAAATAAATGCCATTTTAATTTCTGCTTTATTCCGGAAAAACCAAAGTTTCTTTAAATCTTCTGGGAAATGGATGCAAAAAGCACTGTTTGCCTTCAACCATATTTTTGTTCAGAATGAGGAGTCAAAACAACTTTTATATAAAATAGGTTATGAAGAAGCAACTGTTTCTGGAGATACGAGGTTTGATAGAGTTTCAAACCAGTTAAATATTGACAATTCATTGGAATTTATTGAAGCATTCAAGCAAAATGAACTTTGTGTTGTAGCTGGAAGCACTTGGCCAGAAGATGAAACTTTGCTCATTGATTTTATTAATAATGACGTTTCTGACACTAAATATATCATTGCTCCTCATAATATTAAAAGTGGGCAAATTTCAAACTTAAAGTCTAAACTAACCAAAGCCACTGTTTTATATTCGGAAAAAGGATCAGAAGGTTTATCAAACGTCAAAGTCTTTATTGTTGATACTATTGGCCTATTGTCAAAAATATATAGTTATGCAGATATTGCTTACGTTGGAGGCGCCATGGGAACAACTGGATTGCACAATACATTAGAACCTGCTGTGTTTGGTGTTCCGATCATTATTGGGAATAATCATCAAAAATTTCCTGAAGCTAAAGCTATGATAGAAAATAAAGGTATGTTCAGTATTAATAATCAAGAAGATTTTAACACAATCTTGAGTCAGTTGATAAATGATACTAGTTTTAGAATAGAATCAGGAAAATTAAATGCTGAATATATTCTTAAAAACAAAGGCGCAGTATCACAAATCATGTCTCACTTAAACAAACGTTAAAGGCGTTGTTTTTTTTGGATTATACCTAAATAACGAATAGGTTTGTTAGACCTCCATTTCTTGATACTAATTTCATATTACAAACTAAATTCACACACATTATGTTTAAAACCAACCAAGCAATATTCAAACTATTTTGGATATGCATGTGTCTTGTCTCTGTAAATGCCTTTGCGCAGTCAGATTACAGAAATAATAACGAGATTACTAGTGCTCTTAAACAACTTAAAAGCCAACATTCCTCAAACGTAAAACTTGAATCCCTTACAAAAACAGTTGGAGGACACGATATTTGGGCTTTAACTTTATTTAAAGGAAAACCTGAAAACAATCCTGCCATGGCTATTGTTGGTGGTGTTGATGGAAGCCTGTTGCTAAGTAGAGAAATGGCTGTAAACATTGCCGAAAACATTTTAAACAATCACAAAGATGTTTTAGACCATACAACGTTTTACATTTTTCCAAACATGAGTCCAAATGCTTCTGAGCAGTATTTTTCATCTTTAAAATACCATAAGCTTGGTAATGCTAAACAAACAGATGATGATAGAGATGGCAAAGTAAATGAAGACGCTTTTGAAGATTTAAACAATGATGGATTAATTACCTTAATTAGAGTTGAAGATGTCACTGGAAATTATATAAAGCTAAAGGAAGATGAAAGAATTATGTCTAAAGCCAATACTCAAGAAGGTGAATTAGGTGCATATAAAGTTTTTAGCGAAGGTATTGATAACGATAATGATGGTGACTACAACGAAGATGGAGATGGCGGAATTCATTTCAATAAAAACTTTACTTACAACTTTCCATATTTCAAACCAGGAGCTGGCGAACATGCGGTGTCTGAAAAAGAACATCGTGCACTTTTAGATTTTCTTTATGAGCAATGGAATATTTACGCAATCCTAACTTTAGGACCTGAAAACAACTTATCAAACCCTCTAAAATACAACGCAGCAAATGCAAGAAAAAGAGTAGTTACAAGCGTTTTAAAAGATGATGAAGCGTTAAATAAGTTTTTATCTAAGAAATATGCGAAAATCACAGGAACTAAGGGAGCTCCTCCTGCTAATGGAAAAGGTGGAGGATTTTTTGAGTGGTCTTATTTTCATTTTGGAAAATTAGCCATGAGTACTCCAGGTTGGTGGGCGCCAAAGTTTAAAGGAGATTCTACAGTAAAAGCCAAAAAGAATTATAAAGCTAACTTTTTACAATGGGCTGAAGAAGAAGGTTTATCAAACTATTTTGTAGATTGGAAAGAAGTAACACACCCAGATTTTCCAAACAAAAAAGTAGAAGTTGGAGGCATTGCTCCATTTGTAATGACTAATCCTTCATATAGTAAGGTTGCTGATATCAGTAAAAAACATACTGATTTTGTGGTTGAAGTCACAAAAATGCAACCTAATATTTCTATTGAAAATGTTACGGCTGAAAAAGTAGATAATGGACTAACCAGAGTGACACTAAGTGTTCACAACAAAGGATTATTGCCAACACATACCGAAATGGGAAAACGATCTAGATGGTTAAGGCGTATTAAAGTTGATGTTAAATTAGGCAGTAGTCAAGAAGTTATTGCTGGTCAAAAAATTCAACTCTTAAATAGTATTGATGGTGACAGTTCTAAAGAATTAACTTGGTTAATTAAAGGCAAAGGCTCAGTAACTATTGAGGCTGGAACAGCACACACAGGAACAGACACAACAACAATCAACTTAAAATAAAATATCATGAAATCAAATAAATATATATTACAAGTAGTATTGCTTTCAATGATGTTTCCATTGACAATACTAGCACAAAAAACTGAAGACATATTTAGAGCTGCAGGCTCACCTCATAATCCAAAAGTTCAAATCTCATTTAATAAATATTACACTGCTGAAGGACTCGCTGCATTAAGCAAAAAAATTGCTGATGCACATCCAAACTTAGTGAAGAGAGAATCTATAGGGAAATCTACTGAAGGAAGAGATATCTGGATGATGGCAATTACCAATTACAACGTAGGTGATGCAGACAGAAAACCTGGTTTTTATATAGATGGAAATATCCACTCTAACGAAATTCAAGGTGGAGAAATAAGCACGTATACAGCTTGGTATTTAACGGAGAATTTTGGCGATATAGACTACATCACCAATATGCTTAACGATCGCATCTTTTATATAGTTCCTACCATCAATCCTGATGCAAGGAATAATTATATGAAAGAAGCCAATACTGGAAGTAGTCCAAGAGCTGGTATGATTAAAATGGATGATGACAGAGATGGTTTATTTGATGAAGATGGATTAGAGGATTTAGATGGCGATGGTTCTGTTACAAGAATGCGTCGTAAAAATCCTAATGGCAATATGATTGTTGATCCTAAAGACCCAAGAATAATGATAGAAGTAGGGCCTGATGATCATGTAATAGCCCAGCGCTATGAGTTTTTAGGATCAGAAGGTATCGACAATGATGGTGATGGCCAAGTTAATGAAGATCGCCCAGGATATTACGACCCAAATAGAGATTGGGCTTGGAAATGGCAACCAGATTATATTCAACGAGGTGCATACAAATATCCATTCTCAGCTCCTGAAACAAGAGCTGTGGCAGACTTTGTTTTAAAACACCCAAATATAGCTGGAGCTCAAAGTTATCATAATTCAGGAGGAATGATTTTAAGAGGGCCAGGAGCCGAAGAAGACTTATCTACTTACAATAGAGCAGATATTGCAATTTATGATGCCATTGGGAAAAAGGGAGAAAAAATGATGCCTGGATATCGCTATTTGACTGTTTATAAAGACTTATATTCAGTTTTTGGTGGTGAATTGGATTGGTTTTATGGTGGTCGAGGTATATACACTTTCACTAATGAAATATTTAGCTCATTCGCATATTACAAAACTGAAAATAGAGATCGTAACCAAATGTATGAATTTGAAAAAGATCTATTAATGGGTGATGCTTTTACAGAATGGAAACCATATAATCACCCAACCTATGGTGAGATTGAAATTGGTGGTTTTAGAAAAAATATTGGAAGAGCCACTCCTGGATTTATGTTAGAAGAAGAATTGCATCGTAATATGGCATTTACATTTTATCACGCTTTCCACATGCCTTTATTAAGTGTGGATTCTGTTAATGAGAAAAAACTAGGAAGCGGATTTACCGAAGTTACTGCTTACATTAAAAATTCACGTTTAATGCCAACGCATGCAAGTCAAGATTTAAAATATAAGATTTCAAGACCAGATTACATATCCATAAAAGGAGCTGATGTATTGGCTGGTATGGTTATTACAAATGAAGATTTTGGTGTTACAGAAGAACAGAAAATAAATCCTGAAACCTTAAGGGTTACAAATATTCCTGGAAACAGTATCGTAAAGGTTCGTTGGATTATTAAAGGGAATTCCAATTACACCATTACAGTCGATAGTGAAAAAGGAGGATTAGTTACAAATAAAAAATAATTTTATTTTATAATCATCTAATCCAAATAGTGATTTAAGACGTATATAGAATTAGTTATTTTACAATAAACCGTTTATTGGTCAAATAATTATACATTTGAAAACTAATTTAAACACTTTAAAACACTAAAAATGAAAAAATTAATTTTAAGTATTGCATTTGTTTTAGCATTAAGCTTAACATTTACATCTTGTAAAGAAAAGGCTTCAGAAGCTGAAGAAACAATGACTGAAGTTGTTGAAAACGCTGAAGAGGTAACTGAAGAAGTTGAAACTGCAGTAGAAAAAGCAAAAGAAGCTGGAAGCGAACTAATTGCTAATGCTGAAAAAGCATTAAAAGAAGCACAAGAAGCTGCTAAAAATGCTACAGGTGATGCAAAAGCTGCTGCTGAGAAAAAAGTAGAAGAAGCTAAAAAAGCTTTAGAAGATTTAAAAGCACTATCTAAGGATGCTGTAGAAGATGCTAAAGATGCTATGGAAGATGCAAAGAAGGATGCTGAGAAAGCTGCAGACATGATAAAAAACTAGAACTAATTTAAGTTCAAAGATAAAAGCTCTAGAAATTCTAGAGCTTTTTTTATAAACAAAAAAGCCTTTATCTTTCGATAAAGGCTTTTGTACTGAAGGCGGGACTTGAACCCGCACGGACTAATGTCCATTGGATTTTAAGTCCAACGTGTCTACCAATTCCACCACTTCAGCATTGGTATATTTTAAAAAGTATCAGAGCGAAAGACGGGATTTGAACCCGCGACCCTCACCTTGGCAAGGTGATGCTCTACCCCTGAGCTACTTTCGCAGTTTTTAATGAACGTACAATCCAGTGATTGCGGATGCAAATTTAAAACAATTCTAATAATAGCAAAGGCTTTTTTATAATTTTTATGCTCTTTTTTTCTTTTGAAGCATACGCTTTATTTCATTGAGCTTCATTAACGCCTCAACAGGTGTTAAAGTATTAATATCTATGTGCAAAATTTCATCTTTTATCTCTTCTAAAAGCGGATCGTCCAGATTAAAAAAGCTCAGCTGCATTTCGTCATTAAGGGACTTTACTTTATCTGTCAACTCTTCACTAGAATGCGATTTTTCTAATTGCTTCAATATTTTATTAGCTCGATGGATAACTTGCTGTGGCATTCCAGCCATTTTAGCCACATGAATACCAAAACTATGCTGACTACCTCCTTCTACAAGCTTTCTTAAAAACAATACATTGTCTTTTAACTCTTTAATAGACACATTATAATTTTTAATGCGCTCAAAAGTTTCAGTCATTTCATTAAGCTCATGGTAATGCGTCGCAAACAACGTTTTTGCTTTACTTGGATGCTCATGTAAATACTCACTTATGGCCCAAGCAATGGAGATACCATCGTAAGTACTTGTGCCTCGTCCAATTTCATCAAGCAACACTAAACTACGTTCGGAAATATTATTTAAAATAGACGCTGTTTCATTCATTTCTACCATAAAGGTCGACTCTCCCATTGAGATATTATCACTCGCTCCTACTCTAGTAAATATTTTATCGACTAAGCCTATTCTTGCACTTTCAGCTGGCACAAAACTTCCTATTTGGGCTAACAAAACTATTAATGCTGTTTGACGTAATATGGCTGACTTACCAGACATATTTGGTCCAGTAATCATAATGATTTGCTGTGATATTCTGTCTAAAAATAAGTCGTTAGCAATATAAGGTTCACCTATTGGTAATTGTTTTTCAATTACAGGATGACGTCCATCTTTAATTTCTAAATCGAAAGACTCGTCAATGGTTGGATACACATATTTATTTTCTTTTGCTAATTGTGTAAAACCACATAAGCAATCTAATTGACCTATTAAACTTGCGTTTTGTTGAACGGGTTTAATGTATTGACTCATCCAACCAACTAATTCTGAAAATAGTTGCTGCTCAATGACTAAAATGCGTTCTTCAGCTCCTAATATTTTTGATTCGTATTCTTTTAATTCTTCAGTAATGTAACGTTCAGCATTTACTAAAGTTTGTTTTCGAATCCATTCTTCTGGTACTTTATCTTTATGTGTGTTTCTTACTTCAATATAATACCCAAACACATTATTGGACGCTATTTTAAGTGAGGTAATTCCTGTTCGTTCACTTTCACGTTCCAACATTTTATCAAGGTAATCTTTACCTGAAAACGCTAAATCACGAAGCTCCTTTAATTCAGAAGAAAAATCTGAAGAAATAGAATTTCCTTTCAATATATTTACTGGAGCATCTTCATTTAAAGTTTCTTTAATTTTCTCTCTAAGAACTTCACAACTCTGGATATTATCTACAATAATTTTCAACGCTTCATTCTCACAATTACTTGCCAATGCTTTTATTGGAACAATTGCTTCCAATGAATTTTTAAGCTGAATAACCTCTCTTGGGTTCACTTTTCCAGTCGCAATTTTGGATATCAGGCGTTCTATATCGCCAATATGCTTTATGTGGTTTTGTACTTTTTGTAATACGATATCATTATCCAGGAAATACTGTATCACTTCATGTCTGCTCTTAATTTTCTTGGCATTCTTTAAAGGAAGTGCCAACCATCGTTTGAGCATTCTTCCTCCCATTGGAGAAATCGTTTTATCTATAACATTAATTAATGTAACCGCATTTGCATTGGTAGAATTGTATAACTCTAAATTCCTGATGGTAAACTTGTCCATCCATACATAGGCATCTTCTGCAATACGTTGAATAGAAGTAATATGTTGTAATTTATGATGCTGGGTTTCGCCCAAATAATGCATAATAGCACCAGACGCTACGATGCCTTCGTATAAATCTTCTATTCCAAAACCTTTTAATGATTTTGTTTGAAAATGATTGTTTAAAGTCTCATTGGCATAATCATCTTGAAACACCCAATCTTCCATATAGAAGGTGTGAAAATCGTTCCCAAAGATTTCAGCAAATGTTGTGCGCTTTTGTTTTTCAATTAACACTTCACTGGGATTGAAATTTTGAAGTAATTTATCAATATACTCTGCATTTCCTTGTGAGGTTAAAAACTCTCCTGTGGACACATCCAGAAACGAGACGCCAATATATTTTCCAAAATAAACCGAGGCTAAAAAGTTGTTAGATTTTGAACTTAACACCTCATCGTTTAGCGCCACTCCTGGAGTCACCAATTCGGTCACACCTCGTTTTACAATGGTTTTGGTTTGTTTTGGGTCTTCCAGTTGGTCGCAAATAGCAACTCGCTCACCAGCTTTAACTAATTTCGGTAAATAAGTATTTAAGGAATGATGCGGAAATCCTGCAAGCTCAGTTTCACTATCACTTCCAGCTCCTCTTTTAGTGAGAATGATATCTAGAATCTTAGATGCTTTCACAGCATCACTACCAAACGTTTCATAAAAATCACCGACTCTAAAAAGCAATAACGCATCAGGATATTTTACCTTGATAGCATTATACTGCTTCATTAATGGTGTTACTTTTTTTGCTTTTTTAGCCAATTTTAAGTGATTTTTATATGTTACTTTTGCAAAGATTGTAAGAATGCTAATGTAACTAATATTTCATGTTTTTTTAAGGCGTTCACACAGAAGTTATCTACAATTCTTGAACATGCGAAAACTAAAAAATAGCGAACTAGATAGATTATCAATTGAGGAGTTTAAACAATCCAACAAAACACCTTTGATTGTCGTTTTAGACAATATTAGAAGCCTCAATAACATAGGCAGTGTATTTAGAACGAGTGATGCTTTTTTAATTGAAAAAATTTACCTCTGTGGTATAACTGCAAAACCACCACATAAAGACATTCATAAAACTGCTTTGGGAAGTACAGATACAGTTGCTTGGAAATATTTTGAAAGCACGCTTGAATTAGTTGAAGAATTAAAAGCAGATAGTGTTAAAGTAATATCGATCGAACAAGCCGAAAATGCTACTATGCTCAATGAATTTAAGCCTGATGTTAAATCAACTTACGCCATTGTTTTTGGTAATGAAGTAAAAGGCGTACAACAAGAAGTGGTTAATGCAAGTGATGTTGTGATTGAAATCCCACAATATGGTACTAAACATTCGTTGAATATTTCTATAAGTGCTGGTGTAGTGATTTGGGATTTGTTTTGTAAGCTTACTTGATAGGCACCCAAATCTCTTCCTCATTTACAGCATTCGTAGGATTATAACTTGGGCTTAGTTTTTCAAAATGTGGTCTATTATCTAATTCGTATTCAGAATTTGGTAACCATTGTGAATGTAGATAATTCCAATTTTTTATAAACTCCTGCATTGTACCTTTAAAATCAATCACTAAATAATTTCCAGATTTTATAGTAAGCGTTTCCATTCCTTTAGGAACATAATCAAGATTAGTAACCTCAACACCAATCCATTTTTCGAAAGTCATCGTTGGTGACATCTTATGATAATCAAAATCATCATAATTTTGAAGTGACAACGTATTGTCATCCAATCGATTATTAATCTCTTTTAATCTTGGCATAAACTGCCTTGCTAACTTTCCAGTATCTTCACTAATGGTACTGAAAGACATTGTTGCTTTCATCCCAACAATATATATTTCTGGAGAATTGGCTATTCTATGCGTCATCTTCACAAATTTGATTGAGTACCCAAAGATAATCTGCTCTATTTTTAATAAAATCTACGTCCGAAATATCAATAATTTTAACCTTTATCTCGGTTTGATTTTTTAGAAATTCTAAATAACCTGCATTAATTTTTTCTAAATAATCATCTTCAATATTCTGCTCGTAATCGCGTCCACGCTTTTTAATATTTGCTTGTAAACGCTCAGTGTTTTGATACAAGTAGACGTATAAATCTGGTTTTGCGATATCTTTATACATTAAGTAAAACAATTTCCTGTACAAGATAAACTCATCTTCAGGTAGTGTGATTTTAGAAAAGATGAGCGACTTAAACACGTCATAATCGCTTACAATAAAATCTTTAAACAAATCTAACTGCGATAAATCGTCACTTATTTGTTGATACCTGTCTGCCAAAAAAGACATTTCTAATGCAAAGGCATAACGCTGTGGCTCTTCATAGAACTTTGGCAAAAAAGCATTATCGGCAAAACGCTCTAACACCAATTTAGCATTAAAGTCTTGGGATATTTTTGTAGCTAAGCTTGTTTTTCCTGCGCCAATATTACCTTCAATAGCAATATAGTTATGCTTCGAGAAATCAAACGCTTTACTTGGATTTTTAAGCCAAATATTTATGCCTTCCAATTCGCTATCGTCTTCACATTCCTCTAAAAGCAAACTTGCAGGTTTTTTAAGCTTAGGATGCTCAATGGTTGGCGCAATATTGTTTAAAGGCCTCAATACAAAACGTCTTTTATGCATCTCAGGGTGAGGTACTTTTAGAATTTCCGTATTAACTATTTCATCATCAATAAGCAAAATATCTAAATCGATAGTTCGTGCTTCGTAGCCTTTTTTATTACGTCGAACTCTACCTAATCTTTTTTCAATCGACAACAATTCCTGCATCACCTTTTTAGGTTTCAAATAGGTTGCCACTTGAAGGCAAGCATTATAAAAATCATCTCCTTCAAACCCAAAAGCTGGCGAATTATAAACCTTAGAAATTATTTTTACCGTCCCTATTCTTATATGAATAAGATCAATAGCGTCTTGTAGGTTTTTAAACCTATCGCCTTTATTACTTCCTAACGATATATAAATTTGCTGTGGTTGGTTCATAAGCAATGACAAATTAACTAAAAGAAAATTTATTAGTTTATATTTACGAAACGTATTTATTCACAATTTTAAATGACACTAAAAGATAAACTTCTAGCGCAACGTATTTATATGTTATTAGGTGCTTTGTTTATTACATCTTTAGTAGTTTCCAACTTAATTTTTCAGAAGTTTTTTTATTGGTATCCTTTTGATATAGAAATTTTTGGAGCGAATTTATTTGAAATATCTGTTGGTATTTTGCCTTATCCTATTACTTTTTTAATAACGGATTTAATTAGTGAAATCTATGGTAAAAAACGAGCAAATCAAGTCGTCGTAACAGGTATTTTCGCTTCGCTATTTTCTTTACTTATTATTTTGGTGGCTGATAGTGTTCCAGCTATAGATAATTCTCCAGTAGATGATGCCTTATTTACAAAGGTATTTGGTCAATCAGCTATTGCAGTATTTGCAAGTATGACAGCCTATTTGTTTGCACAATTTATAGATATTCAAATTTATCATTACTGGAAGCGTCTTACCAAAGGCAGACATTTATGGCTCAGAAATAACTTCTCCACTTGGTTTTCGCAGTTTATCGATACCTTTTCCATACTTACTTTATTATGCTTTTTTGATGTTTTACCATGGGAAAGCTTTAAAGGCTTATTAATAAGTGGCTTTTTATTTAAGGTAATGGTCGCAGCGCTTGATACACCTTTGCTTTATCTAGGTGTTTACCTCTTCAGAAAACGTTTTAATTTAAAAGTAAACGAAGAAATTTCACTCATTTAATATTTCATTAAGACTTAATTTCTAGTTTTAATCGTATATATAGTTGTAAACCAACATTTATGAAGAAAGTATTTAAGATTATTGGAATCGTTATATTAATTTTTGTAGTGATTTTAATGGCAATTCCATTCGTTTTAGAGTCTAAAATAAATACTATTGTCCAAAACTATGCTGACAAAAATATAAATGCTAAAGTACAGTTTGACGATGTTAGCCTAAGTCTACTCAGTAGCTTCCCAAATGCCAAAGTAACTATTGACAATCTTACCATTATGAATAATCATCCATTTGAAGGCGAAACCTTCAACACCACAAAATCCATTGATTTAAAAATGGCTATAAGAGAGCTATTTAAAAATCAAGAAGATGAGCCTATTGCCATTACAAGTTTAGCTATTGATGAAGCCTTGATCACACTAAAAGAAAACACTACTGGAAGCACAAATTGGGATATTTTTAAAACTGAAGCTAATGAAAGTACTAATATAGATTCAACCGAAAGTAGTAGTTTTAAAATCAATATTGAAGACTATACTATTAATAATAGTGCACTAACATATATTGACGAAAGTTCAAATACTACTGTCTACGTAACTAGTTTAAATCATTCGGGAAATGCGTTGTTTACAGATACGGTTTCAGAATTGGACACAAAATCTGAAGCCAACATAGGTTTAAGTGTTGACAGCACTTCTTACTTAGAAAATAATCATATAACTTTAGATGCTTTAATCGATTTAAATCTAAACAATAATACCTACACGTTTAAAGAAAATAAAGGTTTTATCAATCAACTACCTTTAGAGTTTGATGGCTTTTTTCAATTAAAAGATGAAGGGCAACTAATTGACATTTCTTTCAAAAACCCTGAATCGTCCTTTAAAGATTTTCTAGCTGTAATGCCAGAACGTTATTCAAAGAATTTGGATGATGTTGAGACTTCAGGTGATTTTAAGGTTGAAGGTATCATCAAAGGGTTAGTTTCAGAAACTACCATTCCTACCATTAATATTAAAATGGCATCTAACAATGCATCCTTTAAATTTCCGGATTTACCTAAGCGTGTTGAAAACATAACTATTAACGCTACAGTTAAAAATGACAACGGAAATCCTGATGATACATACGTTGATTTAACCACACTCAACTTTAAAATAGATCAAGATGTTTTTAAGTCTTCAGCTATTTTAAAAAATTTAGCAAATAATATTCAAGTCAATGCCAATTTAGATGGCGTTCTTAATCTTGCAAACGTTTCAAAAGCATATCCTATTGAATTAGATAAGGAATTAAGTGGTGTTCTAAAAGGGAAATTAAACACGTCTTTTGACATGAATGCTATTGAAACCAATTCGTATAATCGAATAAAAAATAATGGTTCAGTTAGCATTACAGATTTCATTTTTTCTTCAGAAGATATTGTAAACCCAATTCATATTTCAAAAGCCGATTTAACCTTTAAACCTGGAACTATTTCTTTAAACAATTTTGCTGCTAAATCTGGAGAAAGCGATATAAATGCCACAGGAACTATTAAAAATTTAATCGGGTTTTTAATGCAGAAGAATAAATTACAAGGTGATTTTAAATTGAAGTCGAATGTATTCGAAGTTAACGATTTTATGGTGCCTCAAGATGAAACTGCAGAAGAAAACAAAACAACATCAAATTCCGAATCACTTAAAATTCCTGAGTTCTTAGATTGCAATATCATAGCAGATGTGAATACCGTTATTTACGATAATCTCAGTTTAAAAGACGTTAGTGGTTCGTTAACTATTAATAACCAACAAGCCAATTTAAAAGACTTAACTTCTAAGCTCTTTGAAGGTATTTTGGCTATTACTGGAAATGTATCTACTCAAGAAGCAACACCAACATTTAACATCAACCTAGGCCTTGATGATTTTGATATTGCCAAATCGTTTAACGACTTAGAATTGCTTCAAAGTTTGGCTCCTATTGCTAACGCATTAAAAGGCAAGTTAAATTCCACCATTAACTTAAAAGGAAATTTAAACGAGTCGTTTACTCCAGATTTGGCATCTATTTCTGGCGATACGTTTGCACAGCTTTTTGTAAGCTCTATCAATTCAGACAAATTAAAAGTACTTGGTAAGTTAGAAGAAAAATTAAATTTTATCGATATTAAAAAACTCAATTTAGACGATTTAAAAACTAACCTTTCTTTTGAAAACGGATTGGTTAATGTAAAGCCATTTAACATAAAATATCAAGATATCGATATTCAAGTTTCAGGCTCACATGGCTTTGACAAGTCTTTAAATTATAAAGCAGTGCTTGATGTTCCTGCAAAATATTTGGGCAGCGAAGTCAATAGGCTAATTGGAAAAATTAACGATAACGAAGTAAATAAAATTACAATTCCAGTAACTGCAAATATTTCTGGAACTTACACTAATCCGCAAGTATCTACCGATTTAACAAGTGGTATTTCAAACTTAACCAAACAATTAATTGAGATTGAAAAGCAAAAACTTGCAAACAAAGGAAAAGACAAATTAAAAGATTTACTTGATGGTGTGCTGAATAAAAACCAAAAACCAACAGATAGCACTAAAACCGAATCACAAACAAAAAAAGACAGTACATTAACTAAAAATGACAGTTTACAAAAAGCTGGCAAAGACAAAGTAAAAGGCATTTTAGGCGACTTACTTAAAAACCGAAAAAAGAAAAAAGACACCACTAATTAATCTATTTTAGGCTTTTTTATCAAATTTTGATGTTTTTTGAATAAAAACACTTCATTTATTAGGAATTCTAGATAAAAACGTTATGTTGTAAGAATGTACAATTCAAAAACTTTAAAATAATACATGAGGCAATTAAAAATCACTAAACAAGTTACCAACAGAGAATCCAAATCACTTGACAAATACCTCCAAGACATAAGTAAAATTGATTTAATTACTGCAGATGAAGAAGTAGAATTAGCACAAAGAATACGTGCTGGAGATCAACAAGCTTTGGAAAGACTCACTACAGCTAACTTACGTTTTGTCGTTTCAGTCTCAAAACAATATCAAAATCAAGGATTGTCGTTACCAGATTTAATCAACGAAGGAAATGCTGGTTTGGTTAAGGCAGCAAAGCGATTTGATGAAACTAGAGGTTTCAAGTTTATTTCGTATGCTGTGTGGTGGATTAGACAAGCCATATTGCAAGCACTAGCTGAACAATCCAGAATTGTAAGACTACCATTGAACAAAATTGGTGTTATAAACAAAATAAATAAGACCTATTCTCATTTAGAACAAATTCATGAAAGAGTTCCAAGTGCTGATGAAATTGCAAATAACCTAGATATTTCGGTTAGCAATGTTAAGCAGTCTATGAAAATTTCTGGTAGACATGTCTCCATGGATTCTCCTTTAAAAGAAGGAGAGACATCAACACTTTATGATGTTGTGAACTCTGAAGATTCGCCAAAACCAGATGCAGATTTAATGAGAGGTTCGTTAACCATAGAAATAAATCGTGCTTTAGACACATTATCTGAAAAAGAAGCAGTAGTTTTGCGTCATTATTATGGAATTGACCAAAAACAACCTATGAGCCTTCAAGAAATTGGAGATTCTTTTGGACTAACACGAGAGCGAGTTAGACAAATAAAAGAAAAAGGAATTCGTAGGTTACGTCATACTTCTAAAAGCAAAGTATTGAAAACATATTTAGGATAATCCTAAAATAAAAATCTAGTATTAAAATATATTTATGTTAAAAATTATTATTAAAGAAGGAGAAAGCATAGAACGTGCTTTAAAACGTTACAAAAGGAAACATCGAAATATTAAAGTAATGCAGAATTTAAGAGAAAATCAATTTTTCACTAAACCTTCTGTAAAAAGACGTCGTGAAATTCAGAAAGCGTCTTATATACAAGGTTTAAGAGACCAAGAGGATATTTAGTATTTCTTGAAATAAACTTAGGAATCCCATTTGAAATTATTTTAGATGGGATTTTTTAGTTGACAGTTATACTGACCACCAAACCTTCATTTGCTCTTATATTAAAAACCGTTTGGTCATCAAAGATTAAATACTGCCCTTTTATACCAACCAATGTTCCAGAATAATTATGTGATTTTTTCAGGTTTAAACTTGTAGGTTTTTCAGGATATTTTGTTACAGGAAACTCCAAATTAGTTTCAGTATTACTTGAAATATAATAGTCTTTTGCTTCATCTGGAATAAACCCTTTTAAGCGTTCTCGCCAATCGACCAAATTTTCATCTTCTATGTCATTTTTAAGCATTTTTCTCCAATTGGTTTTATCGGCAACATGATCTTTTAAAGCTACCTCAGTAATTCCTGCTAAATAACGATTTGGCACCTCAACAATTTCAATAGCCTCATGTGCTCCTTGGTCTATCCAACGCGTTGGCACTTGGCTTTTTCTTGTCACACCAACTTTTACATTACTGGAATTAGCCAAATACACAATATGAGGCTGCAACTGCACTTTCTTCTCATATTCTAAATCTCTATCTTCTTTATTTAAATGAGCAATACTTAATTCTGGACGCATAATCCAATCTGCAGCTTGAGGAATATCAAAAAAACAACTTTTGCAAAACCCTTGTCTGTAAATGGTTTTATCGAGTCCGCAATTAAGGCACTGGTATTTTACAAAACTGATTTTAAGCGTTTTATTCAGTAATTGATTCACATTAATAAAATCTGTTTCAAAAACTAGATAATACTGTATTGGACTGCTAAATTCAGTTTCCATTTTTGTTAACACACCTTGGTACTGCATAAAAAGATTTTTCCTATTTTAGACATCGTAAAGATAACCAATATATGCCAATTCCCTTAGTCAATTCTGTCGCTTCATGGTTTTTGAAAAAGCGTTTTCATCAAATTGAATTGTTTCTAAAATATCCTAATGAAGTACAGAATGAATTACTGCTTCAGCTAATAGATATTGCGAAAGACACAGAAATTGGTAAGCAATATGACTTTGCTTCAATTAACAATTATGAAACTTTTGTTGAGCGTGTTCCTATATCGTCATATGAAGATTTTCAAAGTTTAATTGAACGCTCTAGATTAGGTGAGCACAATATTTTTTGGCCTACTCCTATCAAGTGGTTTGCAAAATCAAGTGGTACTACTAATGCCAAGAGTAAATTTATTCCGGTTAGTGAAGAATCGCTTGAAGACTGCCACTATGCTGCCAGTAAAGATTTATTGTGTATGTACTTAAACAATAATGAAGATTCTCAGTTATTTACTGGAAAAAGCTTAAGGCTTGGTGGCAGCAAGGAACTGTATAGAGAGAATGGAACTGTTTTTGGTGATTTATCAGCCATTTTAATTGATAATATGCCGTTTTGGGCAGAGTTTAGTAGTACTCCTAGCAGTAAGGTTTCTTTAATGAGCGATTGGGAACATAAAATGCAAGCTATTGTTGATGAGACTATAAATGAAAATGTTACCAGTTTAGCTGGAGTACCTTCTTGGATGTTGGTGTTATTGAATAACGTACTAGATACAACCGGAAAGTCTTCGTTATTTGATATTTGGCCAAACTTGGAAGTTTACTTTCATGGTGGCGTTAGCTTTTTACCTTATGTAGATCAGTATAAAAACATACTACCAAAAAACGATTTTAGATATTACGAAATCTATAATGCCTCTGAAGGTTTTTTTGCCATTCAAGATCAAAATAATTCTAGTGAATTGTTGTTAATGTTGGATTATGGTATTTTTTATGAGTTTATCGATATGTCAACTTACGGAACTCCAAATCCAAAAGTCATTCCTCTAGAAAACGTTGAACTTGATACAAATTACGCTGTTTTAATTACGACCAACGCTGGATTATGGCGTTACAAAATAGGCGACACTATTAGGTTTACGTCTTTAAAACCTTATAGAATAAAAGTATCTGGGCGAACCAAACATCATATTAATGTCTTTGGTGAAGAGCTTATTATTGAAAATGCTGAAGATGCTTTAAAAAAGGTCTGTAAAAAAACAGCTTCTGAAATTGTTGATTATACTGCAGCTCCTATATTTATGAAAGGAAAGGAAAAAGGTGCACACGAATGGCTAATAGAATTTAAAACACCTCCAAAAAACATAGATTATTTTAACGAGCTATTTGATAATGCCTTAAAATCATTAAACTCAGATTATGAAGCGAAGCGCTATAATAATATGACATTGAACAAACCAACGATTAACATGGCACGACCTCAACTGTTTTATGATTGGTTAAAACAGAACAATAAATTAGGAGGACAGCATAAAGTTCCAAGGCTATCAAATACTAGAGATTATATTGAAGAACTGAAAGGATTAAATGGTTCTCATTAATTCATTTCATCGAAGAAAAACGTGTTCATCTTTATTTAAACGAATTAAATTTTGGTTTTATCTAATAATAGAAAATTTTAAAATAATAATGCTACTTTTACTCCAGACAAACAAAGACATAAAAAAACTGATATAGCAAATATTACAATTAATCCAAAATAAAAAACCACTCTAAACAAGAGTGGTTTCTTAATTTTATAGAGTTTTGTTTATGAAACTGCTTTCAATTTTTTCAGTCGTGTTCTCGTTAGTTTTCCTTCAGCATAAGCTTTGGTAACATTGAGTTTTTTCTCATCAGAACTAGGTAAGTTAAACATTGCATCAGTTAAAATCTCTTCACATAATGAACGTAATCCTCTTGCTCCAAGTTTATACTCAATGGCTTTTTCAACAATAAAACCTAATGCACCATCAGTTATAGTTAATTCTATATCATCCATTGAAAACAACTTTACATATTGTTTTACTATTGCATTTTTAGGCTCTGTTAAAATAGCTCTTAATGTATTGGCATCTAATGGATTCATATATGTCAAAACTGGTAAACGACCAATAATTTCAGGAATCAATCCGAAATCTTTCAAGTCCTTGGGAGTAATATATTGTAACATGTTATCTGCATCAATCATTTCGTCATCATGTGAGGCTTTATAACCAATGGCTGACATGTTTAATCGTTTAGATATAAACCGTTCAACACCATCAAAAGCTCCACCTGCAATAAACAAGATATTCTCAGTATTTACTTCAATAAACTTTTGGTCTGGATGTTTTCTTCCGCCTTTTGGCGGCACATTTACTGTTGTACCTTCAAGAAGTTTCAAAAGAGCTTGTTGAACACCTTCACCTGAAACATCACGTGTAATAGAAGGGTTATCACTTTTTCGAGCAATCTTATCTATTTCATCAATAAAAACAATTCCTCGTTCTGCCTTTTCTAAATTATAATCTGCCGCTTGTAGCAGTCGCGTTAAAATACTCTCAACATCTTCTCCTACATAACCAGCTTCCGTCAACACAGTGGCATCAACAATGGCCAAAGGCACGTTAAGCATTCGAGCAATAGTTTTAGCCATTAAGGTCTTACCTGTACCTGTTTGGCCAACCATAATGATATTACTTTTCTGTATTTCAATATCATCATCTGTTGGAGACTGTAATAAACGCTTATAGTGATTGTAAACTGCTACTGACATTACGCGTTTAGTATGTTCTTGTCCAATAATATACTCATCCAAAAACCCTTTAATTTGCAATGGTTTTCTTAGCATTAACTCTGCAGAAAGCTCACTACTATCTATTTGCTTGGATTCTTCAATTACAATACCATGAGCCTGCTCAATACAACGATCACAGATATGCGCATCTAATCCAGCAATTAATAAATTTGTTTCTGGTTTTTTTCTACCACAAAACGAACATTCTAATTCTTCCTTCGCCATAAATTAAATTTAATTACGTGATAGAATTTCATCTATCATTCCGTACTCTAATGCTTTATCAGCTTTCATCCAGTAATCACGATCACTATCTTTATAAACTTTGTCGTAATCTTGACCTGAATGCTTGCTGATGATTTTATATAACTCCTCTTTAAGTATTAATATTTCACGCGCTGTAATTTCAATGTCACTAGCTTGACCTTGAGCTCCACCTAATGGTTGGTGAATCATTACACGAGAATGTGTCAAACCACTTCGTTTGCCTTTTTCTCCTGCACATAACAAAACCGCTCCCATTGAAGCTGCCATTCCTGTGCATATTGTTGCCACATCTGGCTTTATAAGCTGCATAGTGTCATAAATACCCAAACCTGCATATACACTTCCTCCGGGAGAATTGATATAAATTTGAATGTCTTTAGAAGAGTCTGTACTCTCTAAAAACAACAATTGAGCTTGTATAATATTTGCAACTTGATCGTTTATTCCTGTTCCTAAAAATATAATCCTGTCCATCATTAGCCTTGAAAACACATCAAAAATAGCGATGTTCATTTGGCGTTCTTCAATGATATTTGGTGTCAGGTTAGTTGGATACATACTACTCACGATTTTGTCATAATATGTACTACTAATACCTTGATCTTTTATTGCGAATTTTTCGAATTCTTTTCCGTAATCCATTTGTTTTTTTGATATAATGATTAAATAAAAAAGCGTTGAATTCATACGAATTCAACGCCTAAATATAATGATTTTTTAAACTATGAACCGTAAACTTCCTTTACGAATTTGTCGTATGGTAATTCTTTTACTTTAAGGTTTGCATTTTCTTTGTAAAAGGCCAATAGTTTTTGACTTGTAAGTTGTTCAGATAAACGCTTTACTTCTTCTTGATTTGACATTACTCTTGCAGCAACATCATCAAGCTCTTTTTCAGTTGGGTTCATTTGACCAAATTGAGCCATTTGCCCTTTTATCATTTGCTTAGAAAAGTCTTTAAGTTCGTCAAAATTTACTTGAAGGTTATTTTCAGTAACTAATTTACCTTCAATTAACTGATAACGCATACTCTTTTCAGATTTTTCGTATTCTTCTTTGGCTTGGTTTTCGTCTAAAACTTCTTCACCAGCATTCTGAATCCATTTTTGCAAAAAGCTTGATGGCAAATCAAATTTTGTGCTATCTACCAAATACTCGGTTACATCATTCAACAATTTTTGATCTGACTGTTGTACAAATTGCTTTTCTGCATCTTCCTTAATTTTTTCTTTCAATTCTGTTACAGAAGTCACATTTCCTTTTCCAAACAATTTATCAAAAAGCTCTTGATCTAAATCTGCCAATTCACGTGCATTTACTTCGTTAATTGTAAAAGTGACTTCAATATTTAATCCATGAGCGTCATCATGAGGTACTTTTAAATAACTCATTAAATCATGATCATCATCAAATAAACCTTTAGTTTTTAACGTAATTACGTCTCCTACTTTTGCTCCAACAAATTTCTTCGCAGTAGCTTTACCTTTAAATTTATCTAAAGTGATTGTTGTAGAGTTTTCAATTTCCTTCTCTTCATTTTTAAAAACTCCAGTAATTTCATCATCTTGAGCCACTTCTTGCTTAGAGATAATTTTACCGTATTGCTTTTGAATATGCTTAACCTGGTCGTTAATCATTTTGTCATCGGCAACAATTTTATAATGAGTTAAAGGTTTTTTTGATTTCAAGTTTATTTCAAATTCTGGAGCTAAACCTAATTCAAATTCAAAAGAAAAATTATCGGCATCCCAATCTAAATCATCTTGAGCTTTTGGCAGAGGGTTCCCTAGAACATCCAGTTTTTCTTCAACTAAATACTTTCCTAAAGCATCTTGCAATAATTTATTGACTTCATCAATCAATACAGCTTTACCATATTGCTTTTTCACCATTCCCATTGGCACATGACCTTTTCTAAAACCAGGAATGTTAGCTGTTCTACGATAATCTGTTAAAATTTTTTCAACTTTATCGTTATAATCATCTTTTGAGATATCTACCTTAACAACAGCGTTTAACGTATCAATATTTTCTCTTGTAATATTCATTTTTTTGTAATAAAAATTGGGCGACAAAAGTACAATATTTTTGCCACTCGACAAAGTTTTAGATTTACAGAATTAATGTTACTTCTTTTCTTCCTTTACTAAGGAGTGAAAGACAGACTGCAGTATAGACAAAAGAATACTAAAAAGAATTGCTGTCCATATACTTGAAACACCAAAACCATCGATTAGCTTATCTGCCAAAAGAATAATTAGTGCATTGATAACAAGTAAAAACAATCCTAAGGTTAGTATTGTGATTGGTAATGTAAAAATAATTAATAATGGCTTTACCAATATATTTAACACTGCCAAAACCAATGCGACAATTAGTGGCGTTGTAAACGAATCATCAAGAGTAACTCCTGGCAATAGTTTTGCTATTATGATAACTGCAATAGCAGTAGCTACAAGTTTTATTATTGTTTTCATTTGAAATAAATTTGTTTAAAGTTACAAAGAAAATTTTCTAAGCAATAAATTTGATTACTTCGTTATAAAAAGCTGCTGGGTTTTCTGCATGTAACCAATGTCCTGCATTTTCAATAGTTACAATATCTGAATTCGGAAATTGCATTTTTATTAGTGTCTCATCTGATATAGCAATATATTCCGATTTATCGCCTTTTAAAAATAATGTGCCTCCAGAAAAACTGTAAGTAATTGGAAGCGCCTCTCCTACTTCTTCAACATTGTCTTTAAGCACTTGTAAGTTAATGCGTAAAGCTAGCTTCCCTTTTTCAATCCAATATAAGTTTTTTAACAAAAATAGTCTTGTCCCATAATCCGAAACATATTTACTTAATATATTATCTGCCTCAGTTCTGCTTTGGATAACGTCGAAATCCAAGCTACTCAACCCTTCTAAAATCTGGTCGTGATGAATTGGGTAAAATCTTGGAGCTATATCTGCTACAATTAATTTATAAACCATCTCAGGATATATTGAAGCAAACAACATCGCTGTTTTTCCTCCCATTGAGTGTCCTAATAGAATTAGGTTGTTTAGTTCGTAGTGCTCACAATAATGTTTTAAGTCTTCAACTAATACTTCATAATTAAAGATGTCATCGTGAATACTTCGTCCATGATTACGTTGATCTACTAAGTGGACTTGGTAACCTTCGCTGCTGAATTTCTTTCCCAAAGTTTTCCAATTGTCACTCATTCCTAAAAACCCATGAAGTATAATCATAGGCTTCCCTTCTCCCAAAATGTTTGAATGTAATAACATTTACTTTAGTTTATGTAAATACATTTGTACAACGTTTTCGATGCCCAAATACAGACTTTCTGATATTAAAGCGTGACCTATTGAAACTTCCAAAAGATTTGGAATATTCTCTTGAAAAAACTTGATGTTTTCTAAAGACAAATCATGTCCTGCGTTAATACCAAGCCCAATTTCAGAGGCAAGCACAGCACATTCAGTATAAGGTTTTATAGCCTCTCTGTTTCCTAAGCCAAAGTGATGAGCAAAAGCTTCGGTATACAACTCAATTCTATCTGTTCCAGTTTGTTTGGCGCCTTCTACTTGTTTTAAATCTGGATCTAAAAAAATAGATGTTCTAATGCCATTTCGATTGAATTCTGAAATTACTTCTGTTAGAAAACTCTTATTTTTTAATGTGTCCCAACCTGCATTACTTGTAATAGCATCAATAGCATCAGGAACTAAAGTAACTTGTGTTGGCTTAATCTCTAAAACCATATCTATAAATTTTGGGATAGGATTGCCTTCAATATTGTATTCAGTATAAACAACAGGTTTCAAATCATATGCGTCTTGATATCGAATATGACGTTCGTCAGGTCTTGGATGAACTGTAACACCTTCAGCTCCATATTCTTGTACGTCTTTTGCAAACTGAACTACATTTGGTGTGTTACCTCCTCTAGAGTTTCTTAACGTTGCTATCTTATTAATATTTACACTAAGCTTAGTCATTGCTTTCAATTTTTAAAAGACAAAAATACAAAGTAAGTTAAGCTTATTGTAGGTTTTTTTGATTATTTTGCACTAACAAAAATGCAGTACAATGCCATTAAGTGAGTACATAATAAACGACATAAAACCGCTTCAAGTTGAGGAAACAATTAGCGATGTACAGCATCTTTTTAACCAACTTACATATTCTCATATTCCTATAAAAAGAGGTGATATTTATATTGGTTGCATGTCAGAAACAGATGCGCATTGTTTCGATTCTAACAAAAGTATAAGTGATTATCTCTATGTTTTAGAAGGTTTTTTTGTGAGACGCCAAACCCTATGGCTAGATGTTTTAGAAGCTTTTGCTCAAAGTGATTCCAACATTATGCCTGTTTTAAATGAAAAAAACAATTATGTTGGATACTACGAGTTAAATGATATTATTTCATTATTCAACAACACACCTTTTTTTGCTGAACCAGGAGGAATCATAATTGTAGAAAAAGGGCTTAATGATTATTCATTCAGTGAAGTTAGTCAAATTGTTGAATCCAATAACGCTAAACTACTAGGTTGTTTTATCTCCAAAATTGAAAATGATGTTGTACAAATTACGGTTAAAATTGGGAGTTCGGGATTAAATGAAATTATACAGTCGTTCAGACGCTATAGCTACAACATCGTTTCAGGACATGAAGATGATACCTTTATTAAAAATTTAAAGGAGCGCTCAGATTATTTGAACAAATATTTAAATCTGTAAGCCATGAAAGTTGCTATATTCGGTCAGTTTTACCATAAAAACTCTGAAAGCTCCATTGAGGTATTATTGGATATTTTAAAATCTAAATCTATTGAGATACATGTTGAAGATAATTTCTTTACTAATATTGATGGTGAAAAAGCAATCCATTACAATACTGGCGACTTTAAAACATTCAACCAATTAGACGCATCGTTTAATTTGCTCATTACCATTGGAGGAGATGGCACAATGCTTAGAGCTATAACCTACGTTAGGGATTTAGGAGTTCCAATTGTTGGTATTAATACTGGAAGACTAGGGTTTTTAGCAACGATTCCAAGGCATAAAATAGAAAATGCCATAGACGATATTATCAATGAAAATTATCATATTTCTGAAAGAAGTTTACTTGCAATAACCACAAATCCAGAACATGAAAGTTTGGTGAGAATGAATTTTGCATTAAATGAAATAGCAGTAAGTAGAAAAAATACAACTTCAATGATAACTGTTGAAACTCAATTAAATGATGAATACCTTACATCATATTGGGCAGATGGTTTAATAATTGCTACACCTACTGGCTCTACAGGTTATTCTCTAAGTTGTGGTGGCCCAGTCATTATGCCAGATGCTAGTAATTTTGTATTAACTCCTATTGCGCCTCACAACTTAAGCGCAAGGCCTTTGGTTATACCTGATTCAACCGAAATAAAGCTTAAAGTTAGTGGAAGGGAAAGTAACTTCTTGGTTTCTCTTGATTCAAGAATAGCTACACTGGATAATGCAACACAAATCACAATAAAAAAAGCACCTTTTACAATAAAAATGATCGAACCAGAAGATGAAAGTTTTCTTGATACTCTACGTAAGAAACTACTCTGGGGAGAAGACAGGCGAAACTAGGCAATAAATTAGTTATAAAACTGTTTATCTGTAATACTAAACAACAAATTATAATAGGCTAATCTTATTTACTATATTTGCAAACTTTTGAGATTTTATGAGGTGTTTAACAGTTATTATCATTAGTATTTTATGCTTACAATCGGGTCAAGCTCAAATTTATGAGTTTGGCGTATTTGCTGGTGGCAGCAATTTCATTGGAGATGTTGGCGCAACAAACTATATATCTCCAAATCAATTTGCTGTTGGTGCTATTGCTAAATGGAATCGTAGCCCGAGACATGCTTGGAGAGTTTCAGTAATATATACTGATTTACTGGCTGATGATAGAAAATCTGATGATCCAAGGAGACAGCAAAGAGGTTATGGATTTGACGCAACCATGCTTGAAATTTCAGCTGGAATGGAGTTTACTTTTTTCGACTTCAACTTACATCTAGACCAAAATATGATAACACCATACATATTTACTGGTGTATCAACAGCATATCACAATAACTTCTATTTTAATAATGGTAGTGCGACGCTAGAAGACACCAGAAGTTGGGCTTGGGGCATTCCTATGGTTTTGGGAGTTAAAGCAAAACTAATCGAACATTTTGTTTTTGCTGTCGAAGTAGGTGCACGCTATACTTTTTCTGACGAACTTGATGGAAGCATACCTGATTCTGAATGGCTTATTGACAATTATAGTTTCGGAAATGTTAATAATAATGATTGGTATACCTTTACTGGTTTTACGATAACCTATACATTTGGACGAAAACCTTGTTATTGTAGTTACGACGAATGACTTTAAAAGCACAATTAAATATTGAAACTTTACCCAAACATATTGCCATCATTATGGATGGTAATGGTAGATGGGCAAAACAACAAGGTAAATTGCGTGCTTTTGGGCATAAAAACGGTACAAAATCTGTGCGTGAAATAACAGAAACTTGTGCTGAATTAGGAGTTGAAAACTTAACTCTCTATGCGTTTTCAACAGAAAACTGGAAACGTCCAAAAATAGAGGTAAAAACATTGATGCAGCTTTTAATTTCTTCATTGAAAAAAGAAATAAGTACGCTTCAAAAAAATAATATCAGACTCAACGCAATTGGCAACCTTAATGATTTACCACAAAAGGTGCACAAAGAATTAAAGGAGGTAATTGCACAAACTAAAGACAATACACGCATGACGCTAACTCTTGCTCTGAGCTATGGTTCGCGTGATGAATTGTTAAATACTATCAAACAAATAAGTATTAAAGTTAAAAATAATATAATTTCGCCTGAAAAAATTGATGAATCGGTAATAAATGAGCATCTTTACACCCGAAATTTACCAGACGTAGATTTATTAATTAGAACAAGTGGTGAACAGCGTATTAGCAATTTCCTCCTTTGGCAAATTGCATATGCTGAATTATTTTTTACAGACATATTGTGGCCAGATTTCAAAAAAGAAAATTTGTATGAAGCCATTTTATGCTATCAAAACAGAGAACGAAGATTTGGAAAAACTAGTGAACAACTTAAATAATATTACACGATTGAAATCAAACATTACCAAACTTATTTTAATTACGTTTTTATTATTAGGAGGCATCACAAATGCCCAAAATGATGGTAAACTTTACACATTAGCAGAAGTAATAATAACAGGAGATACTGATTATAGTGCAGGTACTATAATTACGTTTTCTGGATTGAGAAAAGGCGAAACTCTTAGAGTTCCTGGCGATAAAACCAGGAATGCCTTGAACAAACTTTGGAAAACAAACTTGTTCAGTAGTGTCAATTTATATGTTACAAAAATTGAAGGAGATAACGTATTTCTTGAAATCGAGCTTTTTGATTTACCTGAATTAAATGAAGTTGAAATTGATGGGATTAAAAAAGGCAAAAAAGACGATTTAATAAAAGAGAACAAGCTACAACCTGGTGTAAAAGTTACCGAAAACTTAATTACTACTACTAAAAACTATATTGAAAACACTTATAAAAAACGAGGATTTTTAAACGCAGATGTTAATATTTCGACCTATACCATTACTGATTCTTTAAAAAAGAATAAAGTAAATATGAAATTAAATATTGATAAAGGCAATAAAATAAAAGTAAAGGATATCGTTTTTATAGGTAACCAAAAACTCAAAAGCAAAAAATTGCGTAAAGCAATGAAGAATACGAAACAGAAAAACCCTATTCGTATACTTAAACGATCAAAATACATTGAAGACGATTTTAAAGATGATCTTGAAAGTGTAGTCGATAAATATAAAGAAAATGGTTATCGTGATGCTCGCATTACCTCAGATTCTTTAGCATATAATGATGATGACACTATATCCTTATATATAGGTTTAGAAGAAGGCGAACAATATACTTATGGAGACATCAATTTTTTAGGGAATACAGTTTTTACTGATGCTCAGCTAAATAGTATATTACAAATTAATAAAGGAGATACCTATAATGGTGTAGAGCTAGAAAAACGAATTGCTGATTCCGAAAACCCTGACGCTAACGATTTAACTAACACCTATCAAAATAATGGTTATCTGTTTTCGACAATTACTCCTGTTGAAGTTAGTGCAGACGGAAATGTTATTGATCTTGAAGTTAGAATTATTGAAGGTAAGCCAGCTTATTTTAACAAAATATCTGTAGTAGGTAATGACAAGACAAATGATCATGTAATTTATAGAGAACTTCGAACACGACCTGGAGCATTATACAAAAAAACGGATGTAATACGTACAATTCGTGAACTTGGTCAATTAGGCTTTTTTGATGCTCAACAGATATCTCCTAATTTCTTAAATCCAAATCCAACTGAAGGAACTTTGGATATGGAATACTCAGTAGTAGAACGTGGATCTAGTCAGATAGAATTACAAGGTGGTTATGGTGGAGGCGGTTTTATAGGAACTTTAGGATTATCATTTAATAATTTCTCTATTAAAGATATATTCAAGAAAGAGGCTTACACGCCAATTCCAATGGGAGATGGTCAAAAATTATCTTTACGTTTACAAGCAAGTAGATTTTATCAAACATATAGTTTTTCTTTTGTTGAACCATGGTTAGGAGGGAAAAAACCTGTTCAATTTTCAACATCTTTGTCACATACTAAGCAGTTTTTATTTAATCCTATAACACGTAATGCAGATAAGAGCAGAAGATTTAATATTACTGGTTTATCAGTCGGTATTGCAAAACGTTTATCAGTTCCTGATGATTTCTTTACACTATCACAAGCGCTAAGTTTTCAACATTACGATTTACAGAACTATAATACAGGATTATTTACTTTTGGAAATGGTTCATCAAACAACTTAGCATATACTTTAGGTATTAGCCGAAATAATACAGCTGTAGATCCTATTTATCCTGAACAAGGTTCTAGCTGGAGTCTTACAGCAAAATTCTCTTTCCCATATTCAGCAGTCAATAATGTAGATTATACAGCTTTAAAAGATGAAAGGGCTGGGTTAATAGAAGATATTGCTGATGACCCAACAAATACTGATGCGTCTGATAGAGTAGCAGAAATAGATCAAGAACGATTTAATTGGCTAGAATTTTATAAAATAAAATTTAAAGGTGAGTGGTATTCAAAAATTGTTGGCAAATTAGTTTTAAAGCCTACTGTTGAATTTGGTTTCCTTGGTGCATATAATAATGATCGTGGCGTTATACCTTTTGAGAGGTTTTTCCTTGGTGGCGATGGATTAGGAGCTTATAGTTTAGATGGTCGTGAAGCGGTTGCTTTAAGAGGTTATCCAAACCAATCGTTGTCTTCTCAAGATGGAGGAACTATTTATAATAAATTCTCTTTGGAATTGCGTTATCCTATATCATTAGGTGCTCAAGCTAAAATATATGCTTTGGCATTTTTAGAAGGTGGTGCTTCTTATGACAATTTTAGAGACTATAATCCTTTTGCGTTAAAACGATCTGCTGGTGTTGGTGTTAGATTATTCATGCCTGCATTTGGTTTATTAGGAATTGACTTTGGTCATGGTTTTGATCCAATTCCAGGTCAAACAACTAAAAACGGATGGGAAACACACTTTATAATTGGACAACAATTTTAAGTTTGGCACGATATTTTCTATTAAGTCGATAACGATTTAATACTAGTGTTAAAATTTTTCAAAATATATTTCGTTATTTTGGTAAATATTAACACTAATGACGGAATCGTTGCTATTTTGTCCGTCATTTTTAAGAATTTATAAGATGAAATCGATAAATCTAAATAATAATAGGATGAAAACTAAAGTTCTTTTTTTACTAGTATTTGCATCACTAATGAGTTTGTCTGCTATGGCGCAACGAGGTGTAAGAATTGGCTATATTGATACTGAATACATCCTCCAAAATGTACCTGAATACCAAGATGCCAATGCACAACTTGAAGCTAAAGTGCAAAAATGGAAAACAGATATTGAGCAACGCTTAAGTACTGTTGAGCAAAAGAAAAAGCAATTAACCAGTGAGAGCGTATTATTAACACCTGAATTAATTGAAGAACGCCAGGAAGAAATTGCAATTGAAGAAAATGAAATTCTTGATTATCAGCAAAAGCGTTTTGGGCCAAATGGTGACTTAATGATTCAAAGAAAGCAGTTAATGCAGCCTGTACAGGATCAAATATTTGCAGCTGTGCAAGAAATTGCTGGAAACAAACAATACGATTTTGTGTTTGATAAGTCAACCGATGTTGTCATGCTTTATTCGGCTGACCGTTATGATATCAGTGACCAAGTATTACGTTCAATAACTAGGTCTTCAAAACGTAGGCAAGCCACAAACAAAAGAGAGAAAAAAGCAGCAGAAGCTGAAAATGTTGTTCCTGAGGAGGTGGATAAAGAACGTCAAGAAGCTAATCAAGCAGCAGCAGATAAAAAAGCTGAGCGTGAAAAAGTAATTGCAGATAAACGTGCAAAACAACTTGCAGATAGAGAAGCAAAGAAAAAAGCACTTGAAGATAAAAAGAAGAAAATATTAGAAGACAGAGCTAAAGCTAGAGATGCTAAAATAAAAGAGCGTGAAGGAGAAAAAACAGAAAATGATGCAAATCCAGCGAATAATGAAACTTTAGAAAAAGAAGTGGTAAAAACTACAGATAGCACAAAAACAGCTGAGAAAAAAGTAGAAAAACCATTAACACCTAAAGAAGCTAGGAAAAAAGCTCTTGAAGAAAAAAAGAAAAAAATATTAGAGGCTAGAAAAGCTAAACTTGAAGCCAAAAGAGTTCAAGACAGTATAAATAAGGCTAAAAAGAAAAATAATAATTAATAGAATAACAATTTATAACACAATTTTAAAACAATGAAACATTTTAAAACCCTATTATTTGCAGCGGCACTTTTAATTGGAAGTACTAGTTTTACGAATGCCCAAAGTAAGGTTGCACATATTAATACGCAAGAGCTGGTTGAATCAATGCCGAAGATGAAAGCTGCGCAAGCTGAGCTACAAAAGTTAGCTCAAACTTATGAGGCTGAAATCCAAGCGTCAATTAAAGAGTATCAAAACAAGACAAAACAATACGATGCTGAAGCTTCTACTAAAACGAATGAAGAAAATCAAAAACGTATTGAAGAAGTTACAGGTATGCAACAAAGTATTGCTGCATATCAAAAGCAAGCACAAGATGATTTGGCAAAGAAAGAAGCTGAATTATTAAAACCGATTTACGAAGAAGCTCGCGTAGCAATTCAAAAAGTAGCAAAGGCTCAAGGTTTTAACTATGTATTGGATGCAATGTCTGGTCAAGGTGTACTTTATGCAGACGGAAAAGACCTATTAGCTGATGTAAAAAAAGAATTAGGTTTCTAAAAAACATTTAGTTTAAATAATAACTTTTTAAAAGCTGCTTGGTAAAGGCAGCTTTTTTATTTTTGTAACTGTGAGCACAAAACCTATTGGCATATTTGATTCTGGAGTTGGAGGCACTTCTATTTGGAAAGAAATACAAGCGCTTTTACCAAATGAAAACACTATTTATTTAGCTGATAGCGCAAACGCTCCTTATGGTCCTAAAGGAAAATTTCGAATTACTGAACTTAGTGAGAAGAATGTTGAATTACTCATAAAAAAAGGCTGTAAACTTATTGTTGTAGCTTGTAATACAGCAACAACAAATGCCATTAAACAATTGCGCAAAAATTTTGATGTTCCTTTTATAGGCATTGAACCTGCAATAAAACCAGCTGCTTTACAAACAAAAACAAAAGCTATTGGAATACTTGCCACCAAAGGTACTTTAGCAAGTGAATTGTTTCATCAAACGACAGATTTATACAGTAATGGAATAAAAGTGATAGAACAAGAAGGGGAAGGCATTGTACAACTTATTGAAAGCGGTCAGTTATATTCTGATCAAATGACAGCATTGCTGAACATATATTTAAAACCAATGCTTCAAGCCAATATTGATTATTTGGTTTTGGGTTGCACACATTACTCCTATTTAATACCAATACTCCTTGATATTCTTCCTAAGCATATACATATTATTGACTCTGGTGAAGCTGTAGCAAAACAAACCAAATCTGTGTTGAAAGAGCTTCAATTGCTAAACGAGTATAAAACAATATCTGAACATAAATTTTTTACCAATGGAAACCCTGAAGTGATGAAAGCGCTTTTAGGCGATGGTTTTGAGGTTCAGCAGTTAGACTTTTAATACTACTCTTTAAACCAACTAGAATATTTCACATAATTATCAGCAATTCTATTTATTTCTCCTGAAATCAATTCCTTACTAATATCTTTTATTTTTTTAGCTGGTGTTCCAGCATAAATGCTACCAGCTTCTACTCTAGTGTTTTTAGTTACGACTGCGCCAGCAGCGATAATACTGTTACTTTCAATAACGCAATCATCCATCACAATACTTCCCATACCTATAAGTACATTGTCCTGAATCGTACAACCATGTACAATGGCATTATGACCAATACTTACATTGTTACCAATATTGGTTGGTGAAGTTTTGTAAGTTGCATGAATAACTGCTCCATCTTGTACATTCACTTTATCTCCTAGTTTTATATAATGTACATCGCCACGAATTACTGCATTAAACCAAATACTGCATTGGTTTCCCATAGTGACTTCTCCTACAATGGTTGCATTTTCAGCGACATAGCAATCTTTAGGTATTTCTGGTGATTTTCCGTTTACTGGTTTTATAATTGGCATATTAATTCCTTTGAAAAAAGGAATCTCAATATTTTAAGTTGAGAGTTCCTTTGAGTTATAATTTATTTTATGAGATTCCTGCTCTCGCAGGAATTTATTATTTAAAATAAGACAATAAATCCGATTTCTTTGAAGCTGAAACAATGATTTCCTTTCCATTACTAAGTACAACACTTCCTCCTTTTCCTTTTACATATTTAACAACTTCATTTACATTGACCAAATAACTCTTATGTACTCTTGCAAATCCAGATTCTGTCAAAGCATCTTCAAAATACTTAAGGGTTTTGCTTACTAGCTTCTTTCTGTTATTGTTTAAGTAAATCTCAGTGTAATTATCATCGGCTTTACAGTATAAAATATTGGCAGTTTCCAAGACTTCAAAACCATCTTGCTGTGGTATGGTTATTTTACCATTTACATTATTTGTTTTAGGCACTAAAACTTCATCCTGTAATGCATCTTCTTTGGTTTTTATTTCAACAACATAATCCACTGCTTTTATAAGCTCATCAATTGAAATCGGTTTCATTAAATAATAGCTAGCATGCGCATTTAGAGCATCCATAGCATAATGATTATAGGCTGTGACAAAAATAGTTTCAAACGTTCTGTCTCCTACTTTATCCAATAAATCAAAGGCATTGCCATAAGGCATTTCAACATCAAGAAATACCAAGTCCAAATTATTATTTCTAATGAGTACTAAAGCTTCGTCCACATTTGCAGCCTCTCCAAGAATAGAAACATTTGGGCAATATTTTTTTAAGTAGTTTCTTAAAATGTCTCTACTTGTTTCTTCGTCTTCTACTATAATTGCGTTTAGTTTCATTTAATCCTTTTTTAAGGTTACCTCAACTTTTGTTCCTGAATCCTCTGCGTCCAAATAATCTTCAATAAACACATCCACTTTGTCTTTGTACATTTCGTTTAAAATCGCTACACGCTTTTTAATATTCCCTAATCCCTTTGAGTTGTGTTTTTTCTGATTTTCAGTTTTCATGGCTTTAGATTTTGTACGTCCAATACCATCATCTGTGATACTTATTTTTAATTCATCCTTATTTACTTGAGCAATATTTATGTTAAGTTGACCTTTTTCGTTTTTATAACGTAGTCCATGCCAAACCGCATTTTCAATGTAAGGTTGTAACAGCATTGGTGGAATTTGAAATTCTTCAACATTGACATTCTCATCAATTACGATTGAATAATCAAACTTATCTTTAAACCTGAAATGCTCAAGTTTTGTGTAAAGTTCCAGCAATTCAATTTCTTTTTCCAGTGGAATAAAATCTTCTTCACTATTCTCTAAAACTGCTCTCATCAATAATGAAAAATCAGATAAATACTTATTTGCAGTTCGTTCATCATTACTTGCTATAAAACTATTGACTGAATTTAAAGCGTTAAAGATAAAGTGAGGGTTCATTTGGCTACGCAGAGATTTTAAAGCCAGTAAATTATTGTTCAGTTTTTGCTGCTTCATGTTTTTGAGCATGAAATAACCAGCAAACAACAATAAGATAACACCTCCAATTAGTGAATAGATAATATATTGCTGGCTTTTATTACGTTCTTGCGTAAGCTCAAACCTGCTTTCAGATAATGCTCTGTCTTTCTCTAAACTAGCGATTCGGTTTTGCTTTGCATTTAAGTCACTTCGTACACGTGCTGCTTGCGAAATCTCTTGGTCCTTTTTTATATATAGCTCATCAACCAAGCGCTCATATTCTTTGGCTTTGGTTAACGCCATTTCAATGTCTCCAGCATCTCTGTAAACTTCAGATGCTTTTCTGGTAGCATCTTTAGCAACAACTAAATCTTCTTTGTTGTTAGCTTCTTCTATACTCTCTTCCAAAAAATTAATAGCATTGCTAAAATCCTTTTTGAGCGCATAAGCATTACCTATTTTATACTTTTGCTTTTGAGGTGTTAAAGAGCTTTCATTATCAAAAATAGAATCTGATTCAATATCTTCAATATCATCTAAAGCTTCTTTTCTTAATTCAATTTCTTCTTCATAAGCTTGATTGGTGTTTTGAAAATCTGCTACCTTTACTTTTTCTTCAGCGGCTCGTTTTTTATTTTCTTTTGAAGCAAGGTCCAATGAATTTTTAAAGTAGCCAGAAGCTTGTTCAGTTGAACCACTTGCCTGATAAGATTGTGCGATTTTTGAATTTAAATCAGTAATCTTTGGTGTAATCAAATGTTCTTGTGCAACAATTAATCCTTGATTGTAAGCATCAATAGCTTTTGAAAAATCTTTAGTATTATAATATACATCTCCAATACCTTCAAGTTGTAATACTTTTTGCCAGTTTGATAGTGAATTTTTGTTCAAGTCATTATAAGCATCCAAACTTTCTTGATAGTTTTTATTAAGTTCGTAGGCTTTTGCTATTTTAAGTTTAACATCATTGGAGTTCACATTTTGTAAGCTTATCTTATAATTTGTCACTGCAAGGTCATATTGCTTTAATTCAAAATAAACATCAGCCAATACTTCATAAACAGCAGCGTTGTTTTTTGTAGAGTTTGAAATTGCCAAAGCATCTGTCACAAATTCGATACTTTTATCAGTGTCTTTCTTTTTATAGTACTCAGCTGAATCTATTAAACTATTAAATAAATTAGAATCAATGCTTCTGTATTTATTGGATAAATTTCTGGTATTGGGTTCTACTTTTACGGTAATCCTTTCATTACTTTTTATTATGACATATACAGTTTCAAAGTCACTGTGTTTAATGATAAGTTCATCATTAAGTTTTACTTCAATCCGAAACTCACCATCAACATTTGTCGTAGTATAAGCTCCTCCGTTTACCTCAATATTTACTTTTGGAATAGGTTTATTGGTATCATTTTCAATAACCGAACCTCTAATGATAAACTTGTCCTCTTTAGTAATAGCATCATTACTTTGAGACCATGTGTTGAAGCAAAGGCATAACACGAAAAAAGTTACTATATGTTTAATAAAAAGTTTCACGACTAAATTTGATTTGTAAACTTACATACTTTACTTGGCATTATAAAATCACTTATTACCGAAAAAGGCACTTTTACTCACGATTTTAAGTACTTGACGCATTCAAAAAGAGTGTTCACTCATTGAAACATACTGTTCCCTCATTATGGTTTTTTCTCTAAAAAAGTTGGCTATACTTTTATACTCAAATAAAATATTCATCAAATTAAATCGGAAATATTATGATAACTCAAATTAAATCCTTGTTAGTACTACTGCTTATGGTAGGAAGTTTTGCTGTAAACGCAAACAACAACCCAAACACAAATAAACAATTCATTAAAGTCGCACTCTTATTAGACACTAGTAATAGCATGGATGGATTAATCGACCAAGCCAAAGCACAACTTTGGGAAATTGTAAACGAACTCTCTTATGCCAAATGTGAAGATGAACGTCCAAACTTACAAATAGCGTTATATGAATATGGTAACGACAGGCTAAACAGTGATGAAGGCTATATACGACAAGTTATTGGCTTCAGTGAAGACCTTGATGACATCTCAAAAGAACTATTTTCACTCACAACCAATGGAGGCAATGAATACTGTGGACAAGTTATACAGACATCATTAAATCAATTGAAATGGGGAAATAATCCAGACGACCTTAAACTCATTTTCATTGCTGGAAACGAGCCTTTTACTCAAGGTCATTTAAGTTATAAGCACGCAGCAAATAATGCTAATGAAAAAGATGTGACCATTAACACCATTTTTTGTGGTGATTACTACGATGGTATTTCAACCTATTGGAAAGAAGGTGCAGACTTAACCAAAGGCGATTATATGGCTATAAACCACAATAGAGCAACTGTTCATATTGCGTCTCCATATGATGATGCCATATTAATTCTGAACCAGAAGCTCAACAAAACTTACGTGTCCTATGGCAGCAGAGGTTATGAAAAAATGCAGCTACAAGCTGAACAAGATGACAAAGCCAAAGATTACAGTAAAGCAAATGCAGTAGGTAGAACGGTTAGTAAGAGTTCTCATTTATATAAAAACTCCTCGTGGGATTTGGTTGATGCAGTTGAAAATGAAGAAGTCATTGTTGAAGATTTAAAGCCAAACGAACTACCTAATGAATTAAAAGGAAAAAGTACACAAGAAGTGAAAGTCTATTTATTGAAAAAGCAAAAAGAACGCGAAGCTATCAATAAAGAAATTCAAGAACTAAATACAAAGCGTAAACAATACATTGCCGAAAAGCGTAAAGACACAAAAAATGGTTTGGAGAATGCTATGATTAAAGCCATTAAAACACAAGCGAAAAAGAAAAATTATCAGTGGAATTAACAAGAAAAAAGGCTCCTATTCAGGAGCCTTTTTTCTTTTATATCGTTTCTTTTAATTTACACTTGGACAATTACATTCGTATTTTTCGCGAACACAATTAAAATTAAAACCTAGTGTTATTTGGTGAAATCCACCATTATTAAATACTACCGAGTTGGCTTGATAAGAATATGTATAAGCAAAAACAAAATCTTTATAGTTTACACCAACCAAAGGCGTAAAATATTGTAACTTCTGGCTACTTACTCCTGTTCCATTTAAAAACTCTGCACCATCAAAACTTCGTCTGTAAGACAGTCCAGCCCAAAGTTTACCAAAGTCCATTTCTCGGTATGCTTTAATATTTACATCCATTAAGGATTCTTTTGTAGCATCTCTGTACATAAACATTACAGATGGTTCGTAGCTCATTTCGCTACCAAGCTTGCCAAATACCTTACCAGCAGAAACCAAATAAGTTCTTAAGTTATCATAACTTAAACCTTGCTCGTTAAAGTTAATTCCTTCGTTAGCCAATACATTTTTTACCGTTGCATGTGCATAGAAATCTAGAAAGTGATAGGAGAATCCAAAGTCAATATTAAAATTAGTTGCTGTTTGTTCAATTCCAGTAATGATTGGGTCAAAACCATCAGCCAAAAATGATGTTTCATCTAATTTATATTGAATGAATCCAGCACTCAACCCAAATGAGAGCATGTTTAAATCAATCGGATTCCTAGAAAACATCAAATGATGTGCATAAGTCAAATACGCTCCTGTTTGCGAATGATATCCATTTTTATCAGCAAATGCAATAGCTCCAACAGCAGAAGGACCATCGCCTAATCTTCCATTATAACTAATGGTATTTAAACTTGGTGCTTCATCTTGTCCAAACCATTGTTGTCTTCCTGTAAGTCTTATTTTATGGCAATTTGCTACTCCAGCCATAGATGGATGGATTAAATAGTAATTATCGGTTAGGTAATCTGAATATATTGGAAGTCCTTCTTGCGCAACAGAAAATTTTGAGAACAAGAGGATTGCTGCAATCAAGCAAATTTTTTCTAATTTCATATCAAGTTTTATCTTTTCAGGGTGAAATGGGCTCTAAACACTTTTCGGTCACCATTAATTGGTTCATCGTATTCAACAGTAAACCAATAATCGTTCGTTGGCAAAAGCGTTCCTTTAAAAGTTCCATCCCAACCTTCACTAGTTGGACTAAGCTGTTTTAAAAGCTTACCATATCTGTCAAATATATAAATTTTTGCGTTAGTTTGAGTTCCAATGCCTGCTATATTCCATGTGTCATGATAGCCATCTCCATTAGGTGTAAAGTAATGAGGATAGTCAATCACTAATACTGTAGTGCTACCAATTCCACAACCATTTAAGTCTCTTGCTTTTACAACATGCCATCCACCTGAAACATTTTCAAAAATGCCACTTTCTTGCCAAGGACCATCATCTAAACTAAATTCATAAATACCATTTCCTGTAACTGTTGCTTCAATAACATGATTTTCAGCAAAAGCCACTGTTGTCAATTCTGCTGTAACAATTGGAGGACCACTTTCTATTACTAAAGCAGCATCTGTATTCTGACAACCAGTTGCAATATTTGTAACTAAAACATCGTACATGCCACCTTGTAACGCTAAATAGCTTGAAGATGTTGCACCAGCAATTACTGCTCCATCCAAACTCCATTCGAAACTGTAATCTGCATCTGATAATCCTGTATCCAACAATGGAGGTCCAACTACTTCGGTTCCATTAGAATCCACACAAAGGATATATTCATCATCCAAGTCAAAAATTGGTAATAAGTCCACTTGCAACGTTATTTCAGTAATAGCATAACAATATGTATTTGGTGTATTTACATTATCAACCCTTGCATAGATAACCTGAGTATTTGTTACATTTTCATAAATCGTTGGAATCGGATTCACATACAAATCTGCATCATCAAAAGAAGCATAATAAGTCACCTCATAAATTAATGGGTCTTGACCATCGAGCACTTCAGCATCACGTGTTGTTAAATCAAACTGACCAAAGCCATCATTATCTCCAATGTTATCACAAATGATATATGGCATAACAGCTGGATTGGCGTTAGAACTTTCCTGAACTTCAATAAAGAAACTCACTGCAGCAACATCACAACCTGTAACAGTATTGGTGATGTTTACAAAAATTTCTTGCGGATTTGATGTATTAGTGTAAGGGCTTGTTAATGCATTTATAGATGCGTCTGCATCTGCCTGCGATTCATGATAAGTTACTGCAAAAATTGCTGGGTCTTGACCATTTAATACTTCTAGTGTTTTACTATCCAAATCAAAATTAAAGAAACCATCTGTATTATCTTCACACTCAATCAAATTGGTAACTGCAATTACATCTGGTAACGGATTTACAATGAGGTCAAAATCAACAATTACAAAACAACCTGTTATATCATTAGTAATTCTTACATAAATGGTTTGAGGCGTGGATGTATTATTATAAACTGTTGGTGTAGCAATAGCTCCTACTCCATTTTCAGCATCTGCAAACGATTCGTGATAGGTTGGTGTAACTCCAACTTCTCCATTCAAAATATATACTTCATTCTGAGTTAAGTCAAAAATCTCAGTTGCATCGCCTGCATTGTCATCGTCACATAAAATAAGGTCTACAGGATCTGTGTTTGATATTGGTAAGGTATTCACAATCAAATCCAAAGTTGTTGTACTATAACATCCTGTGACATCATCTTCCACTCTAGCATAAACGGTTTGTGGATTACTTGTGTTCCCATAAGGACTTGTAATTGCATTTGCTCCAGATTCTGCATCAACTAAAGTTTCATGAAATGTTAGTGTAACTCCTGTAATACCACCAAGGATTTCAGCACTAGCATCTTCAAGATTAAATAATTCTGTTTGGTCACCAGGATTATCATAATCACATAACTCCAATGGAATTGGGTTTGATATTACTGGATTTGTATTCACAGTAACCTCAAAATTCACTGAAGACACAAAACAACCAGTTGCATTATCCTCAACACGAACATATATAATTTGAGGGTTGCTAATATTTGTATAAGGACTTACCAAAGCATTTGCTCCAGTATCTGCATCAGCTTGCGATTCATGATACGTAATCGTAAAATCAGCAGGATTTTGAGTACCAATGACCTCAGCATCAAACTGAGTTAAATCAATTGAAGTCACATCTGGAGTATCAGTACAAAACTCAATATCTGCAACAGGGTTTTCTTCTGGTAACGGATTTACAGTCAGTGTAATATGTTCTCCCAATCCTAAACATGAATTATCCACATCACTATCTACACGAACAAAAATTGTCTGTGTGTTTGGAGACGCATCATTTCTATGATTACTGATATCTGCTATGGCGTTAGTTTCGGCTAAAGCATCTTCCAATGTTTCGTAATATGTAATTGTAATGGTTTGTCCTGGCGGAAAAATGGCTGTTATGGTTGCATCAGCATCACTAAAATCAAACGATGCAACACCATTTCTGTAGTCTCCATCTACTAAATCATCGTCACATACTTCATAACTTAACTGAAATGTTGGCGGAATTGCAGTTGTTGAAACCAGTAAATTCAGTTGTGCTGTTCTATAGCAACCATTTGTAGTTTCAATCCTCACATACATGATATCTGGCGCTGCAGAAGGATCTAGGTTTGTATAAGTCGTTGGGTTGGTTATAGCATTGATTCCTGCTTCTGCATCTGCTAAGAGCAAATGATAAGTGAAAATCTCTATAGCATAATTTGCCGAAAGAATTTCATTGGCTTCAGTAAGGTTGAATTCTGTAAAACCATCAACATCATCATCACACTGAAACAGCTCTACAAAAGGTAAAACGGTTGGTAATTCATAAACCTCTAAATCAATTGTTGCTGTTTCGTAGCAATCTGTATTATCTATATTTTCAACCCTTACAATAAGTTGTTGTGCGTTAGCAGTAGCATTGGTGTAAAGCAATGGTAATGCTCCTGTTGCAGCATCAGCATCTGCTTGGTCTAAATGATATGTCACATTAAATTGTGTTGCATTTTGACCATTCAACACTAAAGGTGTCATCGTTGCCAAGTCAAACTCTAAAAATCCATTAGTATCGTCACCATCGTCAGCATTATCACATAAACCATAGGTTTGCAAAGTTGCTGTTGGTTGATCTACAACATCCAAAATAAAACTATCAGTGTCATAACACGTCGTGTTGATGTTGCTCTCTATTCTAATAAAAATCTCTTCTTGTACATAAGCTGTTGCATTGGTATAAGGTGTGCCTAATGCATTTGTGTTATCATCTGCGTCTGTTTGAGTTGGATGAAAGGTTACAGTAAACTCAGATGGATCTTGAGTATCTAAAACTTGTGCCGCAAGTGCATTGAGATCTAGTGTCCAAAAACCATCATTATTGTCGTCGCAAATAAACTGGTCATCAATTGGATTTAAAACAGGACTAGTTGCAAACTCCACAATTATGGTATCTTCTGCTGAACAACTTCCAGAAAAATCTACCACTACTCTATATTCGCCATCTTCAGTAACATCTAAAGTTGAATCAGTTTCACCTGTAAGCTCAACACCATCTTTATACCAAGTATGATCGCCAACTGATGTGTCAATTAAGGTATCTAAGGTTAAGGTTTCATCAGAACATGCAGAATTTCCACCTGCAATGGTTAAATCTTGACCAAGATCTAAACCAATATTAAAACTTCCTGCTTCTATAAAAATGGCTGAGTCCCATGCATCATCTCCTTGATCTGCAACAACTAGCTTTATTTCGTAAGGTTGATTAGGAATCACGTCTGCACTTGCTGTCAAAACCACAGTTCTTCCTCCATAGTTAGTGTCACCAATATTATAACCATCAAAATAAGGTATGTTTGCATCACAATCTATTCCAGTTGGATTAATCAGTGATGAGTTATTGATATTTTTAACACTCACAGGTGTATCATCTGGTAACACCGCTAGATTATCATAGACTGTAGCTCCTACTTCACGCAATAAAAACGCAAAACTATCTGCAAAACTGCACTCAGTTGCGCCATCATACTCCTCTGATGCCATTAAATATCTAAAACTAATTGTGTCTGCAATAGGAGTAAACGTAAATTTTATAAAGGTTGCATCATTTGTATTTGTCTGACCAAGCGCTACTTCAAGATCAGGATCTCCTGGCAAGCCATTATTATTATCAACTAATCCAGCTGGAGTATTACCAGCAGGAAAAGCACGTCCAGTTGTTAAAACTATACCTTCAGCAAACGGAAAAGTAGAACTTCCTGTATTTACAAAATATCCATAACTTTTAGTTGTGTTATCTGTTGGAGCTCCACTAACCTGAAAAGAAAAATCACTAACCACAGAACACGGACTATCAATTAGAACATCTTCTATGAGTTGTTGAGGGCTAAAAGTTGATTCAGCATCACCTGTTCTATTAATTTTAATAGGCAGCGTTGGTGGCTGTGCAAAACTCTGCGCCATCACTCCAAATAAAAAGAATAGTAATATGTAGATATTTCTTTTCACGATAAATTTGGTTAATGAATTCCAAATATATGTATAACTCCACTTTTCTTTTATTATTTTTGCAAAAAATAGATATAATGAGGAAAATTTCCGTTTCAATACAAGAAACTAGCAATCCAACCATCATAAAATTTGAAGCAGACAGCTTTTTGACTCAATATCAGAGCTTTGAGTACAATAATATTGATGAGGCGAAAAACTCACCTTTGGCTCAACAATTGTTTTATTTACCTTTTGTGAAAAAAGTGTACATCTCTGGGAATTTTATTGCCATTGAGCGTTTTGATATTGTCACTTGGAAGGATGTTGAGGAAGAAGTGCGAACACAAATTGAAAACTATATTAACGAAGGCGGAACTATTGTAAATACTGAGAGTGATACCAAAAAAGTTCCAGTAACCGTTTATGCAGAAAGTACACCAAACCCTTCTGTGATAAAATTTGTTGCCAATAAGAACCTAGTGCCAGGAATGTTTGAGTTTACTTCTATTGACGAAGCGACTTCTTCTCCTTTTGCCCAGCAATTGTTTCATTTTCCATTTGTAAAGAGTGTTTTTATTGACAAAAACTACGTGTCAATCACAAAATACGACGTTGCAGATTGGAATGATATTACTATGGAACTTCGTGAGTTTATTAGAACTTACATTGAAAATGGTCAGCCAATGATTCTTGCTGATGCGCCTGAAGTAAAACAAACAACTGAAAAAGCCAAAGAAGAGCATTTTGAAACTCTGGACGATACCTCAAAAGAGATTATTAATATTTTAGAAGAATATGTAAAACCAGCTGTGGCAAGTGATGGTGGAAATATTCAGTTTGAATCGTATGATGAAAATACAAAAAACGTAAAGGTGATTTTGCAAGGCGCTTGTAGTGGTTGTCCATCATCTACGTTTACTCTAAAAAATGGAATTGAGAATATGCTCAAGGAAATGTTGAAAGACAAAGTTGAAACGGTTGAAGCCATTAATGGTTAAAAACTCGATTATTGTTGTGACTTTATTGGAGTTTTTGTTTCTTATAAATAGTATAAACCCATAAAATATATAATCATGGCAGTAATGAAAGTTATAGAAGTTTTAGCAAATTCAGATAAAAGTTGGGAAGACGCAACAAAAAAAGCTGTAAAGCAAGCTTCTAAAAGTGTAAAGAATATTAAATCTGCATTTGTACAATCGCAAAGCGTTGTTGTAAAAGATGATGAAGTCACTGAATTTAGAGTGAACTTAAAAATTACTTTTGAAGTAAATTAATAAAGCTTCAATACAATATTTAAAAGCGTTCGTTAAAATGAACGCTTTTTTTATACGCTTTTTGTACTTTTGAAACTATGCAAAAATCCATATTCCCTTTTCTAATTTTACTCATTTCTCTTATTGGATGTAAGAGCGAAACTCCAGAACAAATGGAACACGAATATACCAATGAACTTATAAATGAAACGAGTCCATATTTATTACAACATGCTCATAATCCTGTAAACTGGAAAGCCTGGAACGACGAAACTCTTAATGAAGCAAAAACCAGCAAAAAACTGATTCTTATTAGTGTAGGTTATGCAGCTTGCCATTGGTGCCATGTTATGGAACGAGAGAGTTTTGAAGATTCTTTGGTTGCACAAATTATGAACAAAAATTTTGTAAACATTAAAGTTGATAGAGAAGAGCGTCCTGATGTTGACCAAGTTTATATGAATGCTGTACAGTTAATGACTGGAAGTGGTGGATGGCCTTTAAATGTGATTGCCTTACCAGATGGACGACCAGTTTGGGGAGGAACTTACTTTAAAAAAGAACAATGGATGAGTGTGCTTGAGCAGATATCTGAAGTTTATCAAGATAATCCTCAAAAGCTTATAGAGTATGCTGATAAATTAGAAGCAGGAATTAAATCCTTAGATGTTGTTGAGCTAAATACCAATGAAGTTGATTTTAAACATGAATTTATAGAAAATGCAGTAGATAAATGGTCTCAAAGTTTTGATAGGATTAAAGGTGGTCCTAATAGAGCTCCAAAATTTATGATGCCAAATAACTTGCATTTCTTAATGCGAGAAGCTTATCAAAATAACGATAACGATTTACAAAATTATGTAAACCTCACCTTAACCAAAATTGCTTTTGGTGGTGTGTTTGATCATGTTGGTGGAGGTTTCTCAAGATATTCTGTCGATGATAAATGGCACGTACCTCATTTTGAAAAAATGCTCTATGACAATGCGCAATTAGTGAGTTTATATAGTGATGCTTATCTAATTACCAAAAACCCTTTGTATAAGGAAGTTGTATTTGAAACTTTGGATTTCGTTAAGCGAGAAATGACAAATGGAAATGGAACATTTTATTCGTCATTGGATGCTGATAGCACTACAAAAACTGGTGAGCTCATAGAAGGTGCCTTTTATGTTTGGCAAGTTGAAGAACTTAAAACATTACTAGGAAGTGACTACGAGCTTTTTGCAGCCTATTACAATGTTAATGATTATGGATTTTGGGAGCATGACAATTACGTACTCATTAGAAGTGATTCTGATACAGTGTTTTCTAAAAAGCATAACATTTCAGTTGAAGACATTACTAAAAAGAAAGCTTCATGGAAGCAACTACTTTTAAAAGAAAGAGCAAAACGTAGCAGACCTCGACTAGACGATAAAATACTTACCTCATGGAATGCTTTAATGATTAAAGGCTATGTAGATGCTTATAGAGTATTTGGCAACGATGAATTTTTGGATGCCGCAATCAGGAATGCTGAGTTTATATTAAATACTCAACTTAAAGATGATGGTGGTTTGTATCACAACTTTAAAGATGGTAAAAGCACTATAAATGGCTATCTTGAAGATTACTCAGTAGTTGTAGACGCATATTTAAGTTTATATGAAAATACGTTAGATGAAAAATGGTTAAACGCATCTAGAAATCTTACCAATTATGCTTTTGATCATTTCTTTAATGACCAATCCAAAATGTTTTATTTTACTTCTGATGATGATACTAAGTTAGTGTCTAGAAGTACAGAATATAGAGATAATGTAATTGCCTCTAGTAATTCCATTATGGCAAAAAACCTTTTAAAATTATCTCACTACTTTGATAATGAAGCTTACTCAGAAACTGCTAAAACCATGCTTCATAATGTGATGCCAGAAATGTCAGAATATCCTTCAACATTTTCAAATTGGTTTGACTTAATGCTAAATTATACTAATAATTATTATGAAGTTGCCATTGTTGGCTCTGAAGTACATGAAAAAATAAAAGAACTTAACACCTATTACTTACCAAATAAATTAATTATTGGAAGTAAAGAGGATAATGAATTACCACTTCTAAAAAATAGATTTATTGATGGCAAAACACTGATTTATGTTTGTGTAAATAAAGCCTGTAAATTACCAGTTGTTGAAGTTGAGAAAGCCGTAACTTTTATAAAAGAATAGCTATGAATACAATTTCCATTGTTTTGATTCTTTTTGTAGCCTTGGAACATTTATACTTCTTGGTTCTTGAAATGTTTTTATGGACCAAGCCTAAAGGTATAAAAACCTTTGGGTTGAAATCTAAAGAATTTGCTGAGGAGACTAAAGTTTTAGCTGCAAACCAAGGGCTTTACAATGGGTTTCTAACAGCTGGATTGATTTATTCAGTAGTTATCGAAAATACACATTTTGCAATTTTCTTTTTAATATGTGTGACTATTGCAGGAATTTATGGGTCTTACTCAACGAAGAACATTAGATTGTTTTTTGTGCAAGGCGTTCCAGCCATCATAGCACTTATAATATTACTATTAAATAACAATTAAAAATTACATTGAAATGGATTTAGACAAGATTTTAGAAACACTAATAGAGTTTGCTTCAGTATATGGCATCAAGATAATTGGAGCCATTGCAATATGGATTATTGGATCTTGGGTGATTAAAAAAATAATGAAAGGCATTAAAAAAGTAATGTCTAAACGAGATTATGATGAAAGCCTACAGAAATTCCTTTTAAACCTTATTAACTGGATGCTAAAAATTCTTTTAGTGATAGCCATATTAGGAAAACTAGGCGTTGAGACAACCTCATTTGCTGCTATTTTAGCTGCTGCTGGTTTAGCAATAGGTATGGCTCTGCAAGGCAGTTTAGGTAATTTTGCAGGAGGTGTTTTGTTAATGATTTTCAAACCAATAAAAATCGGAGACCTTATTGAAGCTCAAGGAGAACTTGGTGTTGTAAAAGAAATAGAAATTTTCACAACAAAAATTTTGACACCAACAAACAAAGAAGTGATTATCCCAAATGGTGCTTTATCAAATGGAAATATTACTAATTATACAACTGAAGGATATCTAAGAGTAGACTTAACTATTGGTGTAAGCTACGATGCAGATATCAAACAAACCAAAGATGTGTTAATGAAAGTATTGACGTCCAACCCAAAAGTAATGCAAGATCCTGCTCCTTCAGTAAATGTATCTGAACTTGCTGATAGTTCAGTGAATTTTGCTGTAAGACCATATGCAACTATTGAAAACTATTGGGATGTTTACTTTGGAATTACTGAAGAATGCAAATTAGCTCTTGATGCTGCTGGAATTGAAATTCCTTATCCACATCAAGTTGAAATACATAAAGAAGGTTAAGACTTAGGCTTAATAGCCACAAAATCTTTTAGATAATACGGTTCAAAATAGGCGACATCTTCGATGTCGCTTTTTTTGTGCTTGTCAAATGATAATCGACTCATTTCATTAGCAGAAGGCAATTTATCTTCAATAAAAATTGCATTTTCATGGGTAATGAGTTCTTTCGTTTTTGGCACTCCATTGCCAATAAAATAAACCTTTGTCTTATTTAAATAACTTTCAAAAGACGCTTCATCCAGTATTTGAGCCTGAGTTTCCCTTATCTGATTAAGATTTGCGTCAAAAACTGCTGAATAAACTTCCAATCGCCTTGCATCAAGCATTGGGACAATTACGCCTTCATCAATATTAACTTGGTTTGCTAAAGCTTCTAATGTGGGAATTGAAATAAGTGGTTTATCTAATGCAAAACACAATCCTTTAGCTGCAGAAACTCCAATTCTAAGTCCTGTATATGAACCAGGTCCTTTGCTAACTGCTATGGCATCTAATTGTGAAGCTTTGATATTTGCTTTTTCTAAAACTGCGTCAATATAAATATGCAAGCGTTCGGCATGCGAATAATTGTTGTTGTAATCTTCTTTTAAAACAACAGTCTCTCCTTTATTAGAAAGAGAGACTGAACAGTTTGTTGTTGCGGTTTCTATATTAAGAATATATGCCACTTTAATCTAAGGTAATTGGTTTCCCTGTAAAAAAGTCTAATACTTTTGTTCTGAATACAAAGTCGTATTTAGCATTCGTCATTGCATTTTGCGCATTGATTAATCTAATTCTTGCTTGTTCCAAATTAAAAGCATTCATATTACCAATATTATAACGCTCTAAAGAGTTGTCAAAAGCAAGTTGTTGAGACTCTAAAGATTCTTTCGCAGCTAAATAACTATTAAAAGCTGCTTTAGCGTCTGCAAAAGCTCTTTGGATAGTAGTCTCAAGATTTAGTTTTTGTTGCTCTAAATTTAATTTTGCATTTTCTTCTCTTATTCTAGCTTGAGCTACAGCTGTCTTGTTTTGACCTCTAGAAAATATTGGAATATTAACATTCACATTAAAACGATGGTTTTTTTGATTGTCAAGTTGATCAAAAAATCCAAGTTCAGTGTCTGTTAAGTTAGTGAAGAACACATTAGATCCCAGTGAATATCCTGCTGTTACTGTTGGATAAAATCCGCTTTTAGATAATTCGGTACTTACTTTAGCATTTTCAATGTTCTTTTCAGCTACCTTAATTTCCTTTCTATTTTCGAATGCATAATTAAGTATTGGCTTAACATCATTGTAAAGTAAGTTATTACTTGGAGTATCTACTTCAATAATTTCCACATCAAAACCATCATAAGGTACTTGTAGTAATTGAGAAAGTGATAGCAACGCCAAATCGTAATTGTTTTGAGCAGTAGTAAGGTTTTGCTTATCTGTAGCAAAGGTTGCTTCTGCATCAAAAACATCAGCTAGTGCTTGTACTCCAGCTTCAACAAGCTCTTTTACTTGATTGACTTGCTTTTCTGAAAATTCATATTGTGCCTGAGCAGTTTCTAAATTTTCTCTATTAAACAAAACGTTTAAATATGTATTAGCAACATTCAAAGCTATATCATCCTTAATTCTAGCCAAATCTAATTCATTAGATTCAAGGGTTAAAGCAGCTTGTTTCTTAAGGTTCATGTTTCTGAACCCATTAAATATTGTTTGATTTGCACCAATATTAATAAAAGTACTATTATCAGTTCTATCGACAAATTGACCTGGGAATAACTGTCTGTTACCTATTGAAAGCGAGTGTCCTGTACTAGCACTAACGCTAGGCAAAAAATTCCCTTTTGCAGCAATTATATCTTGCTCATTTATTAGTAATGTATTTTGAGCTTGCTTTACAGTAATGTTATTCTCCAATGCCTGATCTACACATTTTTGGAGTGTCCATTTTTTATTTTGTGAAAATCCTGCGACTCCAATTAATAATGCAATCGCTAATAATTTAAACTTCATATTGCTTTTATTAATTATTATCATCTTCGTTAGTTTCTTCTTCTCTTACTTTGTTCCAAACTTTTATTTTATCACCTTCTTTCACACCATCAGTAATTTCAACATTAATTCCATCCGAAAGGCCTAAATCGACATCGACTTTCTTAAAACTTCCATCTTCTTTTTGTACTTCAACAAATGGTTTTTCTGTAATTCGATTGAACTGTAATAAAGCTTCTTTGATACAAAGCACACTATCCTTGCTTTCAATTTCAATTTCAGCATTCGCACTGTAACCAGCTCTAATTTTAGTAGATTGCTCTACTTGCACGTCAGCCTTAATTGTAAATTGAACTGCTCCATTTTCCTCTATACCTTTAGGTGCAACGAAAATTAGTTTCGCAGGAAATTCTTGCTCGTTAATAGCGCCAAGAACCACAGAGATATCTTTACCTTCTTCAAGTTTACCAACTTCAGATTCATCAACTTTTCCTTCAAAAATCATTTTACTCATATCTGCAACAGTTGCTATACTAGTTCCAGCATTGAAATTATTACTCTCAATTACTTGATCTCCTTCTCTTACTGGAATAGATAAAATAGTTCCTGGAATTTGTGCAATAATATTTGTATTTGCTCCAGAACCACTTGATAACGAACCTCTCTTTATGATTTGATAATCATTTTGTGCTTGAGCTAAAGATTCTTTTGACTGATTCATTGATAGTTCACTATTCTCAAAATCTTGCTTTGAGATAACGCCTTTTTCAAACAACACTTTATTTCTTTTGTACAATGTGTTAGCATTATCAAAGCTTAATCTAGCAGAGTTAATTCTACTATTTGCACTAACTAAACTTTGCTCGTTAGGGACTACTCTAATTTTTGCAATCAAATCTCCCTTTTGAACGATGTCGCCTTCTTCAACCATAATTTGATCCACGATACCTGAAACCTGAGGTTTTAACTCAATTTCTTCTTCAGGATTTAGCTTTCCTGTAGCTACAACTTTATAATCGATAGATGTATAGTAAGGCTCTTCTAAATCATAATCCACTACCTCAGCTGTATTTGATTTTTTAAAATAAGCTAATACCCAAACTAATAGAAGTAGTATTACTATTCCTAATATAATTTTTACTGTTTTTTTCATTTTTTAATTAATATAATGTTGGTTTTTTATTCTTCTCTTAATGCTTCAATTGGTTTAATACTTGTTGCCTTAAAGGCAGGAATTAAACCTATAAGTGTACCTAATATGACTAATATTAATAATGCTATAAATACAATACCGATTGATACTGATGCATTTACAAACGTAGCATCATCTCCTTGACCTAAGGTACTGTCTATTAAAATCAATATCCATCCTCCACTCAATATTCCCATAAGTCCAGCTATTAGTGTTAAAAACACAGCTTCAACTACAATTTGTCTCTTAATTTCAAAAGGTGTTGCTCCTAATGCACGTCTTACACCTATTTCTTTAGTACGTTCTTTTACGGTAATTAATAATATATTACCAATTGCAAATACTCCTGCAATTAAGGTTGCTATGCCTACGAACCATGTTAAAAATTGCATGCCTTTTAAAAAGCCTTCTACATTTTTAAACATATCTCCAAGATTAAAACTTCCAAAGGCTCTTTTGTCTTCAGGATGAATTCTGTGGAAATTTCTCAGTGAGAGTTTAATATCTTCTTCTAGTTGTTTAATGTCGTACTCAGGTTTTCCAGTTATCATCATCCAACCAATATTATCTCCTTGATTATAGATTTGCTGAAAGGTTGAAAACGGAATATGAATTTGGGTTTGCGGCCCTCCAAAAGGGGTCGTTTCAAAAACACCAATGACTTTGAAATTGATGTTATTAATTTTAATAAATTTTCCGAAAGGATCTTCATCCTTTTCAAAAAGTTGCTTATAAATATCTTCTGAAATAACAGCTACTTTCCTGTTATCGTCCATGTCAGATTGGTTAATAAAACGTCCTTGCCCTTTTATTAATTTCTTTTTCTGAACCACATCCAATAATGGATAATCTCCTGCAATGCCAAAAGTCCCTGATAATGTTTTTCTTACAACAAAACTACTTCTCTGGTTTCTTGGCACTACAAATTCTATACCTTCAATATTTTCTTGTATTCGTTGTGCATCATTCAGTTTAAGTCTTACAGCTCTGCCCTCTTGAAAACCTCTAAAGGGTTTACTTGTGCTTTGTCCCCAAATAAAAACACTATTGGTTGCAAAATCACTAAATTGACGGTTAAAGCTATTTTCAATACCACGAGCAGCTCCAAGTAGAGCAATCAGTAATAGAATTCCCCACCAAACACCTACCATAGTAATGATAGTTCTGAGCTTGTTTTTACTCATGCTATCAATAACTTCCTGCCACGTATCTCTATCAAATAAAAACTTTATCATCTTAGTCGTTTCTTAGTGCAACAATAGGTTTAATTTTTGACGCCTTTTTTGCTGGTAAATATCCAGCAAGTGTTCCAGCTAATACTAAAACTATAGTCGCAGACACAACTATGTTAGTACTTACTCCTGCATCTTTTATAAAATAATCTGCAAGTATAGGGTTTGCCCATTTTAAAATTGCTACACCTAAAACCAATCCTAGGTAACCTGTAATTGCTGTAATTAAAATAGACTCAAGTAAGATTAATGATACTATTTTTCTAGGTGGAGCTCCGAGTGCTTTTCTGATGCCTATTTCTTTGGTTCTCTCTTTTACAATGAATATCATAATGTTACTGATTCCTACAATTCCAGCAATTAGTGTTCCTAATCCTATAACTAGTATAATCATGCCTAAAGCACCATTAAATTGAGTAATAGCTTTATTTTGGCTTGCCATATTAAAAACCCTTATGGCACTTTGATCTGTTGGCGCAACCGAAAATCTATCTTTTAAACGCTTAGTTAATTTATTACTAAACGCAATAGCCTCGTCAATACTTAGATCAGGGTTATACGCTAAGTTCATTTCATCTATATAATCATTGTTACCGTAAAGTAATTGAGACGTTGATGCTGGCATATAAATTATACGTTCTTCATTGTCATTCCCTTCATCTGTAAAAACACCAACAACTTTATATTGAATTCCGCTTAAGTTAATGTATGCTCCTAGTGCTGATTCTTTTGAGGAAAATAAATCATCTTCAACCAATCTTCCAATAACAATTGACTTGCTTTTGTTTTTCATATCCAGTGGAGAAATATAACGTCCTTCCTTCATCAATGATTTTTCCAAAAACTGGTGATCGGGATTTACAGCTCTTACTGAATAATTATTTTTTTCTCCTTTGTATGACGCACTAACATTTCTGAAAATTCTTACAGTACTGTATTGAATTTTATCTTTATACTCTTCATTAATGTAATCAAAGTCAGCATTTTTATATTGAATACGTCTACCAGCTTGAAGCCCATCGTACGCTTTAGTTGTTCTTCCTGAACGAATAAATATGGCGTTAATGGCATCATCAGCAAAACCCTCCTGGAACGTATTACCAAGCCCATTTGCTATACCAATTAAAATGGTAAACAATAAAATGGCAAATGCAACGGTAAAACCAGACAAAATAGAACGCGTCCGATTTTTGTTCATACTCTGAAATATTTCTCGCCAAAGGTCTAAATCAAACATATTGCGATGCTCTTACTTGATTAACTTTTTTATCTTCTTCAATAACACCATCACGTAATCTTACTACTCTCTTGCACATTTCGGCAATATCCTCTTCGTGGGTTACAATCAATATTGTTTTTCCTTCATCATTCAATTGCTGAAGAAATTCCATAATCTCATAAGATGTGGTTGTATCTAACGCTCCAGTTGGCTCATCTGCCAATAAAAGTTTAGGGTTTGCTGCTAAAGCTCTTGCAATGGCAACACGTTGTTTCTGACCACCAGAAAGTTCACTAGGCAAATGGTGAGCCCAATCTAACAATCCTACTTTTTCTAAGTGAAATTTACCTTTTTCCTGACGCTCTTTACGTTTAAGACCTTGATAATATAATGGAAGGGCAACATTTTCCAATGCATTTTTATAATTGATAAGATTAAATGATTGAAAAATAAATCCTAAAAATTTATTTCTGTAAACGGCAGCTTTCTTTTCGGTTAGGTTTTTAATTGGAACATCATCTAAAACATATTCTCCAGAATCTGCTTCATCTAGCATTCCGATAATATTTAATAGTGTTGACTTTCCTGAACCTGAAGAACCCATTATGGCTACCATTTCACCACTATCAACAGATAAGTCAATTCCTTTGAGTACGTGCAAGCTGGAATCTCCTATTGGATAGGATTTATGAAGTTGGCTGATTCTTAACATAGTTAGTGTTTTATTTTAGCTTTTTATGCTATAACAACAATTAGACTGCAAAAGTCTTTATTTGTTACATCAGTAAGACTTAATTAAATGTTAAATTATTATTTATGGCTTAATTTACGGTAAATAAAGTATGCCAAGCCACCTATTAAAACATAAGGTATCACCATTAAATATACTATACCATTGTTTACTCCTTCGGCTGTACTTTGCCCTTCTTCACTCTCTAAAACAGCACGACACATAGCACATTGAGCTTCAGAAAAACTAAATAAAAATAGCATTGCTACTAATAAGACGATATGTTTTTTAGAAAGGTTCAATTGATTAATAATAAGGTGAAATCATAATATAGACTAACACTCCAGAAACTGCAACATACAACCAAAGTGGAAATGTAATACGAGCTATTTTTTTATGCTTTTCAAAATTTTTAGTAATGGCTCTTACGTAAGTAATCAGAACAAAAGGAATCACAACAATTGATAAAACAATATGCGTAATTAAAATCACATAATAAATGTATTTTAAAATGCCTTCGCCTCCAAATTTTGTAGAATCGCTAGTCATGTGATAGGCTACATACATTGCTAAAAACAGAACAGAAAGTGCGATGGCTGTTTGCATTAAGCGCTGGTGTAATTTTATCTTTTTGTTCGTGATTGCCCAAAACGCTACTACTAAAATAAAAGCAGTAAGTGCATTTATTGAAGCATAAATTGGTGGTAGGAAAGTTAAAGGTTCTACATTAGGGATTTTTATTCCGAATAATGCTGCAACTACCAAAGGTATCGCTACAGATAGAACAACAATGAGTTTATTATATTTCTTTTCATCTGGACTGCTCATACTACTCTTTTAATAGTTTTGCTATGTCTTCTTTTAATAAGCTGATTTCTTCTTTCATACCTTCATCATCATATTGCTCTTCTTCTGAAATAATACCATTGTAAAAAATCATTGGATTACCATAACTATCCAACCTTGACCTTATGAATCCGTTTTTATCGATAAGTGCGAAATTACCAGAATGCTCGAAACCACCTTCTACTGAGCCATCTTCAGCTGTGTATAGATTAAAACCTTCATTAGCGAGTTTATAAATAATATCCTGATTTCCTGTCATTAAATGCCAATTTGGGTTAGTAATACCATACTTTTCGGCATAAGCCTTAAGCACTTCAGGAGTATCATTTTTTGGGTTTATTGTAAAAGAGGCCACACCAAAATTTTCAATGCCTTCAAAGTTCTTTTGAATCTGTACTAAGTTTTTACTCATTCTAGGACAAATCGTTGGACAGGTTGTAAAGAAAAATTCAACCAAATAAACTTTACCCTCATAGTCTCTATTAGTTATGGTGTTCCCATTTTGGTCAGTAAAGCTAAACTCTGGGACTTTTTTTGGTGCTCCATTAATGTTCAGGAATGCAAGGTTGGTTTCGTCGTCATTAATTTGAGTCCCAACATTTTTGGATCTGCTTTCTTCTCTGGTAACGTCATCATTTGTAATTCTATCAACTATTTTAGGAATAAAAATAATTCCGAATACCAAAATAATTAAGGCGATGCCTACATAAGAATAATTAGTTTTGCTCATCTGTTTTTAAGTCTTGTGCTCTTCGCGATGAAGAATCAAAATTACCTTTTCTTTTTTGTCTGTATTCTGTAAAGAGAATTCTTAAATCCTCACTCATTTTGTTTTTAATTTCTGCAACTTCAATACAATTGTAAGAACTCAATCCATAAACTTCTGCTTGTTTTGCTATTTGTGTATCAGTTCTGTCATCAAGCCTTCCTCGTTGCATTAATTCGGTATCAATAATAAACACCTCATCTGTTGCAAAGTTTGCATCCAAATCTGTTTTTATTTTCAAGCTATTGAAGATTTGACGAATTTGTTCAGGACTTCCTGTTATGAACTTCCAATATTTGAGTGCATCATAGTCTAATAATTGTTTTCTGAGTTCCTTTAGCTCTTCACTGCCTTCTTCAGTAGCAATGGTAACTACTTGAAAACGCTTAAATCCTAAAAATTTATCGTAAATAAGTTCTTTAAGATTTAGTGCTGTAGTCGATTTTGATAAAGGCTGGGATCCAACAAAACTCAATATGGTGATATTGCCCTTTAACTTCACATCACTGTCTGAAAAGTTGTTTAATTCAGTAACATTTTCTTTTAAAACATCAAGTGTATTATAGTTATGGTTTGAAGGATATAGAAACAATAAAAACATAACAGGGAGGAAAAATAAAATTCCCAAAATAGCTCGTTTTTTTAGTATTGCTTTATTCATGCTGCAAAAATAAAAAAGACGGTTATTAAAACCGTCTTTTTACTATCATTTTAACTTATTAAAAGTCTCGTTTTATATACCCATCGTCATAAATCTCAAATATGTAATCAGCTTCTAAAAGTAGAATAAGTAATAGGTAAGAAATTAAAAATATAGTAGTCCAAACTACCATTCGTCTTAAAGCTCTGGTTTCATCTCTCATGTGCATAAAGTCCCAAGTAATGTAGTAGGCTTTAACTATTGTTAGAATGATGAATATCCAGTTAAGAATTTTCATTCCTAAGAAAGGCTGCATCAAAGCATCTGGTTTATATATACCTAAACCAACTTCAACAGCTGTGACAATTGTTAATAAGATTAAAACTCCCCAAATTTTTTGAGTGTTAGATTTAAACTTAATTAAGCCTCTTAATATTTCTAATTTATGTGCGTGACCTGCCATTTTAATTGTGTGTTATCTTATTATTAAACAAGGTAGAAAAACGTAAATACGAATACCCAAACTAAATCTACAAAGTGCCAGTAAAGTCCAACTTTTTCAACCATTTCATAACTTTTTCTACGTTCGTAAGTTCCTAATATTACATTAAAGAAAATGATAATGTTAATTACGACTCCAGAGAATACGTGAAATCCGTGAAATCCTGTGATAAAGAAAAAGAAATCCGCAAATAATGGTGAGCCATACTCATTGACATGAAGATTAGCTCCTTCAACAACTAACTTACCATTATCTTTTATTTGCTTAAGCGACTCTGCTCTAGAAAGTACAGTCTTTTCACCTTCTTCATTTATAATCTGTGTTCTTACAAGAATATCTGTATTCGCTTCTAAACCATGATAAACTTCGTCAACTGTGTAAGAAGGCAGAGCGCCTTCACTTAAAAACCAGATACCATTTTTACTTTTGTGCTGTGTTCTGTCTGCGTGTTCGTCAACAATTGCAAAATCACTCAATGCAACTCGTTTAAAAACTTGTTCTCCATCTTTGTCAACATATTCTCCAAACTGAAGAATATTCCCTCCTTTTGTTTGAATTGCTCCATAATCACCTTTAATAAAAGTTGCCCATTCCCAAGCCTGAGAACCAACGAATATTAAACCTCCAATAATGGTTAAGAACATGTAAACAATAACCTTATTCTTTTTTAGTTCATGTCCAGCATCAACAGCCAATACCATTGTTACTGATGACATAATCAGTACAAAGGTCATAAAGGCCACATAAATCATTGGGTAATTTCCGTGAAAAAACGGAACGTGTGTAAATACCTCATCAGCTATTGGCCAAGAATCAATAAACTTAAATCTTGAAAAACCATATGCCGCTAAAAATCCAGAAAATGTTAATGCATCAGAAACGATGAAAAACCACATCATCATTTTTCCGTAGCTAGCTTTTAGAGGTTGGTTGCCTCCTCCCCAAGTTTTTCCTTCTGTTCCAGTACTTACAACTGTATTATCCATAAGATGAATTTCGTTTTTAAAATTGCACAAAAATAATCATTTTATTTATCTAAAGAAACATCCTCCATTAAAATTTAAACTGTTTGAAGAATGTTACCTATAAAGCTGATTTAGGAGTTTTCAATTCTTAAAAAATCAACTCATAAAATATAAAAACAAAAATAGGTATAACCACAGTATATCTACGAAATGCCAAAAGTTTGCTGCTAGTTCAAATCCAAGCATATTTTCTGCATTATACTTTTGTTTAAAATGATTATAAATTACTACTAACAAACAAATCAAACCAACCACAACATGTGCAATGTGAACTGCTGCAATAATATAAACGTACGACATTGTGATATTACTGGTTGGTCCTGTAAAATTATATCCTAAATCTATTATTTGTTGAAAGCCTATTAACTGACTTACAATAAACCCAATTCCCAATACAAACGTTAATAATAAAAACGATGTAGTTTGAGGTCTATTTCCAGCCTTTAAAGCTCGTTTTGCTAGAATAAGCGTTATACTGCTTAAGATAATAAGCACTACACTTATTGTAAATGCACTAGGTAGTTTAAAGCCATCCAGCCAATCTTCTCTTGAACTACTTACCACAAAAGCACTTGTCCATCCAGCAAACGACATAATCAATGATACAATACCAAACCACAGCATCATTTTTTTTGCTCTTGCTTGTTTTTCTTTTTCTGTTCCTTCTGTTAAATCCATTTTATCTTATAAACTTATCTGCTACATATACCACTTGAATCAATGTAATGTAAATAACACTTGCCAACATTAATTGCCTTGCAGAAACGACTGTTCGTTTTTTAAATAACTGTATTGCGTAATACAACATAACCAATCCTATTAAAAGTACAATTATACCTCCAACAACAGTAAGCTGTAAATCTCCTGTAATACCAAACATTGGGACAATAGAAACTAATATTGTCCATACTGTGTACATAATTGTTTGTACTGCAGTAGCCTTATCTTGTTTGCCTGTTGGTAGCATATTGAATCCTGCTTTTTGGTAATCGTCATGCAAAAACCATCCAATGGCCCAAAAATGAGGAAACTGCCAAAAAAATTGGAGCATAAACAATGTTCCAGGTTCAATGCCAAAATCGTTAGTCGCTGCAACCCAACCTAACATAAACGGAATAGCTCCAGGAATGGCACCAACAAATACCGAAAGCGGTGTTCTTGTCTTTAAAGGTGTATAAGCACTTGTGTATAAAAAAATTGAAATCGCTCCAAACATTGCTGTTTGTGGATTGATAATATACAAAATAACAATTCCAAAAACAGTAAATAAGGAAGCTAGTAAGAACGCTGATTTTACAGACATCCTTCCAGCAGGAATTGGCCTGTTTTTGGTACGCTCCATCAAAGCGTCTAAATCTTTTTCAATAATTTGATTGAAAGCATTGGAAGCACCAACCATAAAGTAACCACCAAAAGCCAATAATAAAATTGTATAAAAACTTACTTCTTCTGCTCCTAGTAAATAACCAGCTATTGAAGAAAACACCACACTTAATGATAATCTCATCTTGGTAATTTCCTTAAAATCGGAGATTAATGTTGGTGGTTTTATTGTTGAGTTTGAAACTCTTGACATTGGTTATCTGAATCCTACTGTTTTGCGCTGGCAAAGATACTTTTAAAATTAATTTTGAGCAATAATTAGTATCTTTAAGTGATAATTAAATCTCTTGCTATGAAATTTTTTCAATATCTCTCATTATGCTTACTGTTTTGCTCTTTCTCTTTGATTTCTCAAAACCGTGAGATAACCATAAAAACAACCAAACTCTCAGATCATGTTTATATGCTAGTTGGAGCTGGAGGAAATATTGGGATTTCTGCTGGCGATGATGGTGTATTTATTATTGACGATCAATTTGCGCAACTCACTTCAAAAATTATTGATGCCATAAAAGCAATTAGTGATAAGCCATTACAGTTTCTTGTAAACACGCATTATCATGGAGATCACACAGGTGGTAACGAAAACATGACCAAACAAGGTGTAAAAATCATTGCTCATGAAAATGTTAGAAAACGATTGGTTGATGGGGAAAAACCAAAAGAGGCTTTGCCAATAATTACTTTTAACGATCGTGTTAATATACACATGAATGGTGAAGATGTAAACGTACATCATGTTGAGCATGCTCACACTGATGGTGATGCTATGCTATATTTTACGAAAAGTAATGTATTACATACTGGAGACACTTACTTCCATAAGCGCTATCCTTATATTGATGTGAAATCTGGTGGAAGTATTGATGGTTATATTAACGCCGTAAAAAAAGGACTGTCCTTAATTAATGATGATACTAAAATTATTCCTGGTCATGGAAGTGTATCCAATAAAGAAGAATACACCTCTTTTTTAAAAATGCTTGAAATACTTAGAGCTAATGTGCAAGCTGAAATTGATAAAGGTAAATCTGAAGACGACGTCGCAGCCAACGGTTCAATTACAAAACAATATGATGATTTAGGATATAGTTGGAACTTTATTACTTCTGAAAAAATTAGAAGAGCTATTTATCAAGGTTTGAAGCGCTAAAAATCAAAATACCAATTGAACAAATCGGTTCTTAAACCAAGGCTAAACCAAACTGTACTATTTTTAAAAGCTGTTTCTGTTTCGGCTTGTGGGTTAAAGTTTCTATAACTCACATAAGCAAAGAGCTTTAGATTTGTTGTTGGGTTTAACACATAACCAGATTGTAATTCAGCATGAAAAATATTAGTTTTATTCCCTTGCCCTACTTTAACGCCTGTAAAAAATGGTGCTTCATTATAATTTCGGTAAATATCGCCTCCATAACTAAAATCATCTGTACCATCGTTAAAGTCAAATCCCTTTTTTCCAAATACAAATTTGGCATCAGCAAACCAACGGTTATAATGATAGCGACCAATAATGATGGCTTCACTAAAGTTTGAGCCCCAAAGATGCGCCATGGATTGATTATTGTGACCAAAATTTAGCACAATGGTATTATGCGAATACGTATAAGGCCTTACTCGATTGTATTCAAATTGTAATAATAGATTGTTAACCTTAAAAGCGTTATAATATTTAGCTCCTATTTGGTAACCAAATTTGTTTTTCCAACTCTTTTCTCCAGCTTTGATATCACTTAACGAAAACTCATCCAAAATAAACTGACTGTAAATATTTACATTGTCATTAACCTTGTATTTTCCAGAAGCACCAACTATAGCATTTCCTGCTCCTTGTCCAGTTTCAAACTCAATGGCGCGATAAAAAATAATTGGATTTAAATAATTAATATCAAAACCTCTATCATTGCTATTGGTCCACATTACAGATTCAAACAATCCTAAATTAAACCGCTTTGAAACATTCCAACTCAAATAATGACTTGCGATATACTTCGTTAAAAAGGCTTTATCTTCTGTAACTTCAGGGCGAACGTCTCTTAACCACATCCAAGTATTGGTGTATTTTATTTTCCAAAACTTAGTATTCAGTTTTAAAAAAGGCGAAGGGCTTGCTACATCACTTTGTAGCAACGACCTATAACCATCTCCAATAAAGTTTTTCCCATGACCAAATTGTACGTTAATAAATTTTGCTGGTGTAAACGAAAGATAAGCTTCTGCAACAGGATAATCGTAAGCATCATCTTTAAAAGCTTTTCCAATTCCTCGTCCTGGAATAATAGCTGGATCAGGACCAAATGCCTTTAAACTTTCTGCATATTCATTAAAATATTGTGCAAAACGTCCTTGACTTTCGTAAACTGAAGCCGAAAAGCTTAACTTTTTACCTAAGCCACCTTGCACATAAAAACCTCTAGTGTTATTAAACGTTGTATTGAAATCGGCATCTGAATCTTTACCAACTTGAAAGTCGAAAATTGGATCTAAGGTAAACCAATAATCATCACTTTGTATTTGTACCAAATGCTCGTTGAATAGTTTTTTTGTCCACCATGAATCTCCTTCTTTTGTTAAAGCTTCCTTGGCAGCCTTAAAATCGTAATACTGCTCAATGTCTTCATACATAAAAGGTTTTGAAGCTGTATGGCTATTAGTACCTAATAGATTTAAATTTCGGTCAAACTTTGCATATCCTTGATGTGTAAACGGAATATTTAATTGACTAGAAAACTCCTTGTCTTGATAGCTTTTTAATGAGGCGTTTACGCTATCGTATTCTGATTTCGCTGATTGTTCAAGCTCAGATATCTTAGTTTCATTTGTTTGAATTTCAATTTGTGCTTCTTGTTCTTCAGGACTTTGTAAAGGTATATTTATGCGATAAGAATATTGCTTGAAGGTGGTAATACCATTATACGTGGCAGGTTTAATTTTTGGTAATTCACCAAAAACACGTTTGGTTTCTTCCTTTAGCTCATCATAAATAGCATCTGTATAAATCACTACAAAGTTGCCTTCGGCATTAACCTCAAACAATACAACAACTTCTCCTTTATAATTTTCTTCGGTTACAATTTCAGGAATCTTAAAGTTGGAATAAACAAATTGTGATAATTGATTTTGGAAACAGCTTTTTAAATTACTAACATCTTGATTTTCACATTCAGGAAAAACAGGTGGTTTTTCGTATTCAGAAACATCTTGGGCTAAAACAACGACTTGCAAAAAGCAAAAGATAAGTAGGATGTAGTGCTTCATTTTTGATAGAAACTATTAATTGCTGAAAGATACTATTTTTTGATTATAACAAACAAGAAAACCTTATTGACATACGACACAATGAATTAATGACTTAAAGTTAAACTTTCCTAAAAGGAGTTCACAAGGTTTCATTTTTTGTAATTTTGTGCTGTGCTTCAGATGGAACTTTCATGATTATTGTTTTAAAATGTTAATATATTATGAGTGCATCGTTTAAAAGCATAAAAAAATCCCGTTACCTCCAGTAACGGGATTTGACTTTTAAGTATTGCATCTAGTTTTGTACTTGAAAAACTATTGGCAGTGAATATTTAACAATAACTGGTTTTCCTCCTTGTTTTCCTGGTTTCATTTTAGGCAATAAATTTATTACTCTTTCAGCTTCTTTCTTGAGTCTTGGATGTGGCGCTCTGGATTGTATTCCAACAATGTCTCCTTTTTTATCAATTTTAAAAAGAATAGAAATTCGTTGCTTACCTGTTAATCCTAAATCGTCAGCAAGTCCTGAATTAAATTTCTTCTGCACATGCTTAGTTATTTTATCAGACATACAAGATCTTCGATCACTCTTGCTAACTTTTTCACAACCTGGAAAAACGGGAACGTCTTCAATTAAGATGTAAGGTACTTCAATTGGTCCTTCGTCAGGTGTTTCTACCTTAATGTCTTCAACATCTACAATCTCTGTAGTTTCATCAATCTCTGAAGTATCAATAAGAGATTCTTCAATTTCTTTTTCATCATCTATCACTTCAATTTCATCAGGAATAACTGGAGGAGCTACTGGTGGTGGTGGAACAGGATGATCTGTTTTTGGAATTTTTTCATCATCCAAAGGATCTAGTTTTAACATTGCAATATCAATATCTCCTTTTTCATACGTTCGGTAGTTAATGGTGAAATTTGCCACTAACAACATTAATACTAAGCCAGCAGCAAAAAAGATAGAGCTGTTTCTCCGAACATCGGCTTTTGGGTTTTTTTTTGATTTCATAATTATCGTTTTAAAATGTTAATATTATTATAAAACCACAACAAGCATACCAAAAAAAATCCCGTTGCATTTCTGCAACGGGATTTTGAATTTATGTTTTGTAAATCTTAGTCTTGAACTTGGAATACAATCGGTAAAGAATAAGGTACAATTACTGCTTTTCCTCTTTGCTTACCTGGTTTCATTTTTGGTAACAAATTAATTACACGAGCTGCTTCTTTTTCCAATCTTGGATGTGGCGCTCTTGAACGAACTCCTACAACATTACCATTTTTGTCTATCTTAAATATCACATTAATTCGTTGTCTTCCTGTAAGACCTAAATCTCCAGCTAAATCTGTATTAAATTTTTTCTGAACAAATTTTGTGATTTTATCAGACATACATTTTCTCTTTGTATCGTTATTTCCGCTTTCACAACCTGGAAACACAGGAACGTTTTCAATTACTGCAAAAGGAACCTCGATATCTTCTTCAACTTCTTCAACCTCTACTTCTTCAATTTCAACAATTTCTTCTTCTTCATCAGTTTCAGTTGACTCGATTACAGTTTCCTCGATTTCTTCTTCATCTTCAACAATTTCAATAACTTCTGGTGCAGCTGGAGGTGGTGGAGGTGGTGGAGGTGTTTGGATTTGTTCGGTAATCGGAATTTCTTCCTCATCCAATTCATCCATGTTTACCATACCAATATCAATAGCATCTTTGTCATAGGTTTTGTAATTAATCGTACTATAAGTTACAAATAACATTAGTGCTAAGCCAACAGCAAAATAGACTGATCCATTTCTGCTAACATCTGCTTTAGGATTTTTTTTCGGTTCCATAATCAAATAGTGTTTTTACTAGATTGGTAAAATAACCAATTATTTGCTAAAAAAGCAAGGGTTTATATTTTTTTAACGTGAGTTTTATTTCTAAAAGCAATAATTAAAGAAACAAAAACTATTCCAACACAGTTTGCAAGAATATCATATCCATCTGTAACTCTTACATCTGTTAATGTTTCTTGTAATACCTCAAGAATTATACCATAAATAATGGCAAAGCAAACAGCTATTAATAATGCTCTATGAATTTTATAAGATTTGATAGCTAAATACCAAATTAAGCAAAGAAAACCATAAGCTATGGCATGCACAGCTTTGTCTGCGTTATTAACTTCAACATCTGGCAAATCATTAGAACTCATTAAACTGCCATAAGCAATTGCAATTGTTGTTGCAATAGCTAAGAGAAGCAGTGTTTTTTTAGGCACCAATTAGACCTTTGTAATCATCTGCAGACATAAGATCATCCAATTGTGATGTGTCTGAGCATTTAACCTTAATCATCCAACCTTCTCCATAAGGGTCTGTGTTTACTTTTTCTGGTTCATCTTCAAGAGATTCGTTAAACTCGATGATTTCACCAGAAACTGGTAAAAATAAATCTGATACTGTTTTTACAGCTTCAACGGTTCCGAATACTTCTTCTGCATCAAGGGTTTCGTCTACGGTTTCAACTTCAACGTAAACAATGTCGCCTAATTCGCTTTGTGCAAAATCAGTAATTCCAACTGTAATGGTATCTCCATCAATCTTGATCCATTCGTGGTCTTTTGTGTATTTTAAATCTGAAGGAATGTTCATAATGTAATTTTTTTCGAATATATTATTTAGTTAATTAGTTTCCAAAGTTATATCGTAAAGTTAAACCTGAACGAACTGTGGTTTGTGGAAATGCAGTTGATATTGCATATTCAGAAAACGAATAATCAAAGTAGAAAATTCCAGTAAGATTCTTACTAAATGCATAATCTGCTGAATATTTTAAGCTCCAAATGGTATTTCCTGCTGTCACTTGATTATTGTCAAGATCCAAATATCTTATTATTGTTTTATTATCTCTGAGTGATAAGTCTGCCTTCATATTCAAATCACTTTTAATAATCTGTTTATTTCCTGCAAGTTTTGAATTAATTTTTACATCCTTGATTCTATAACCTAGTCCTAAAATATATTCGCTGCCTTTAATTTCGGTAAGTAAGTTGTTGTCAAAACTCATTGATAGCAAACGATCTTTTCTTACTTCGGCTAAAATTTTGAGCGAGTTGTTCATTTCCATATCAATTTTAAACAATGGACTAAATTGCTCCATTAAATTGATATTGCTAAACAAAGTTTCATTCTTAAAGTTCCCTCCTTGATCCAATTCATTAGGATTGTCTGGATCGTAATCCAAGTTTGTTCTAAACTGATTAATGGTATAAGTAGCATTATAGCCATGAGTTATGGAGAAACGTTTAAAGTGCTTTTTAAACCACTTCATTTTCATGAATCCAGTATATTTTAATGTCCAATTTGGTATTGGAATGTCTCTGAAAGCTCCTAATTTTACTTTACCTGCATCTTTTCCTGAGTAAGCAGACAAAAATGCTGGGAGCAAAACTGCCTGATTACTTTTTCCGTAACCTATTGGGAAACCATCTGTATCTAAATTGCCTGGATCGTTAATATCTATTCCTGCTTGAGTTGCCAATCTGTTCGCAATAGTCAAACGGTTTTCTCTAAAATCGTTAAAAGCATCAGATCCTGTTTCATCACTTTTACTAAACGCCGTTTTTATAAGTGATGTTGAGATATTAAAATTACCGAAAGTGTTTTGAATTTGAGAGTTATAAATATCACTTAATCCATCTCCATTGGTATCAGTTGTATTGAAGTTTTCAGTAAATGAATCAGCGTAGGTTCTTCCTCCTGTTAAATCAATTTTTAAATCACTAACTGGCTCAATATTTATTGCAAAATCCAAATTTTTGGTCTGAACCTCAGTATATTGTTGGTTAAACTCTGGGAATACTGTTAACCATCCATTTCTAGCTGCTAAACTCCTGATGTCTCTTTGGCTTCCAAAGGTATAACCAAACGAAGGTTTTAAAGTTCCTATAAACCCTGGTGTACGCAAATATCCTGGTAAAAAGCTTCCGTTTCTTTCTGTGTAATTTACTTGTACACGTTTTACCATAGTTACCAAGTCAATCATTGTGTTATAAGCCTTGTTTGACTTTGATGATGACGTTTGAGTCGCATTTTGATTAGCTCTTGGTGCTGGAGCTCTTCCTCTAACGTTAGCTGATCCACTGTTAGTTTTTCTCACTAGACCAACAGAACGATACAATCTTGACATATCTAAAGATGTATTAAGTTGATGTTCGTTTGAGTTTTGTATCGTGTTTCCGAGGTCATAGGTTTGGCCATCAACTGTCAGGTTACCAAACAAATCCGATCCTTTTTGCCACTGGAAATCTCCAGTATAAGCATAACTTGCTTTTACAAAATTTAAAAATGGAACTTTACTAAAAGGCACTTCATAGTTAAGCTCTAACTGCTGGTATTGCCTGTTTGGATCACCAACATCAAAAAAGCCATCCCAAACATCAAGCTCTGGATCTTGTGCACCATTTAAATTATCTTCAAGGAAATAATTTCTGACAATGTTGTTATTTGCTGCTGTGAAGTTAAAACTTAGCGCATCTGTAAGGTCATAATTTATAGTGTATTGAAAGTCGAAAGTATAATTTCTTCTAAACAATTCTTCTAAACCTATGTTGCCTCCAGTAAGATCTATTTCTCTGAATTTTTGTTTATTAAATTGCCTAATAATATCTGCATTCAATGAAAAGCTAGTTGGTAATAGATTGACATTAAAGTCTTTTAAAAGCTTTAAGTAAGGTGATTTAAACAAAGAATCATTCTTTTTGAATGGCTCAATTCTTATAGGATTAAAATTGAAATTATAATTAGCTCCAACTCTTACATTCTGATCTAATGCATCTTCAATTTCGAAATCACGATGTTCAACTTGATTGAATGAATAGTTAAACGTCAAGTTCTCAACATCATAAAAGCGTGGTGTAATTGTGTCATTGGTTCTATTCTTTTTAACACCAATAAAATTGACACTAGTTCGTTTGGTATATGATTCCGATTGTTCTTTTATAATATCTCGTTCTTCAGAAGTATCAGCGGCATCCAACCTGCTTTGGAGTTTTACATCTTTATATTGTTGGTCATATTCTGGTGTAATTAACTCCTCACTTTGGCCATAGTTAAATGGCAATTGAATTCCCCATTTTTTAGGCAATAATTGACCTAGATTAATATTGGTAACAACATCATATTGTTTAATGTCTTCTCGGCTTCTTTCGTTAGGTCCTTGTTCAATAGTACCAAATCCTGTAGTACTTTGTCTTCCAGTTGCAGAAATATCCATAAAATCTGCAATGTTAGAATCCATATTTACTACTGCAGCCCAACCACCTTCGTTGTCCATATCAGACAAGCGCAACTCATTAAACCAAACTTGAGCACAAACGTCTTGTCGTATTCCGTTTTTAATACCAACCATTAGTGTTCTTACATCTCCAAAATTTGGATTTCCTTTAATTGCAACACGTTGTTGTCCTAATGTGTAAGGTGAAAATTCTGGAATAGCGTTAGGATCTAATACGCCATCAATAACATCATAAAAAGTGGCGTCTTCATTACTTAAAGTAGCATTGGCAATACCTAAAGATTTTATCTGTTCTAAAACTTCAACTGGTAAGTTAATCTCGTTTACTTCTGGCCAAACTGTTGCTGGATCACTTGATGCTCCAACGGTTACTTGTAGAGGCACTTCGATTTGATAATAGTTTTGAGTGAAGTCATTACCCATTCTAATAAAACCAACTGCATCACCATCTGCCAATCCAGTTGTTGTTCCTTCTTCAGCATGAATAAACATACGTAGTTTTTTAAACTGACGCATATCGACATTAATATTTTTAAACACTGCTCTAGAATCTTGAGATTCCAAACCACAAGCATTCACCACAAGTGATTGCTCATTTTGCCTTACAATCGTATTGTTATTGTTTAGTTGTTCTCTTTCAACTCCTGGAGGCGACACATAATTACCATCGTTTTCTAAAAGTCCAATTATCCCAACTGAGAAATCTGTGTTATCACCATCGTTATTAGGTTCTTCATCCAATGCTAATTGATAACGTCTCCAATCGCTTCTTACTAAATCTAATGAAGCGAATCTTAATATTGAATTTTGAGTGAACTCCTTAAGATACATTCTTACAAATCGTATCGATCTAAAATCTGTAATACCACCAACTTCTCTAGTTGCCTCAGTTAACGGAATCCTGAATTGATACCATTTTGTTGTTGCATTGTCTCCATTAGGCAAAGAAACATTATCCTCTTTTCTATCAACAATAAACTCATTGTTTAAATCAGCCAAACTGGTTGGCGTTATGTCCATTTCATATTCATAATAACTATCAATGGTGTTCATTGTGTTATCTCTGTTGATATCTTCAACATCTGGTTGAGTGGTTGAGCCTCTATTGGTATCAGTAAATTCATCAGGAGAATTTCCTTCTTGTCCATTGTACTGCTTGTAGCGCTCAAAAATATTCCCTTCTGTATTTAAGAAATAAGTATAATTATCTTTAGCTGGATCTTCCAGTCCAGCAAAAGCTGGGAACACAGTTGTTTCTTCAGCATCATCATAACCATCAAGTCCAACATCTTGATTAGTACGATCATCACCTAGAGTTGAAAATGCATAGATCAATGATTGGTTTTGAGGTACAACACTTGACCAAACCGTTTGAGGTAATCCACTAATATCTCCATTTTCTGGAAGACCATTTTCATACTGTTTTCTTCCATCCTTTAAAATGTCTTCTGAGATATTTCCTAAGTTAAGGGTGAGTTTTCCTCCTGGATTTGTTGGATTATTTAAAAAAGGATCTAATAACCAAAATTCAATATATTCAACATTGGCTTGCTCAAAATCGGTTGAAGTAAGCTGCCTAGTAATTCCTGCCCAACTATCTGCTGGATTATCAAGTACATCGTCAGCCTCATCTGGATCCATATTATAAGGCCCTCTTTCGGAAGGGTAATATGATAAATCCAATGTTGGTATAATCGTATTTTGCCCTTGTACAATATCTGTTTGAGGAAAAATTTCATCAATAAAAACACGTCTGGTATAAAGATCCGAAAGGTCGTCATCTGTAATTCCACTTGGTTTTTGACTACTATAAAAAATTGGATCAATAGTGTACCAGTTTAAAAATGCTCTATCGAATCCATTTTGAATTCCGTTATCATCTTCATCACCTTCAGCATAAACCCTTCCTAAATCCCTTGGTCTACTTGATAAGAACCAAGATTGTGGTGTAAGTAACTCAATGGCATTTTGCGTACCTTCAAAGTCATCAACATACGATGTTGCTTCACCTTGAAAGTCTGTTCCTTTTGGAGAACCAGGCAATAAATATGCAAACTCACCTCTAATAGAAAAGTTTGATTGCACATCAGTATCAATATTTGGGAGCTTATTTGCCAATCGTGTTAAGAAAGGTACTTCAGTTGAATAGTTTGCATTCAACCCAAATATTGTATTATTTATTGGTTCACTATTATAATTTGCTTTTTGAGTTATTGGTCGCTCACTAAGGTTTAAAAACGTTCCACCTACCACAAAATTTTCATTGAATTTATGCTCAACATTAAGTCCTGTAAAACGTCTTGTTTGTTGTCCGAATACAGCATTGTTTTCAACCGAAACTTGAATTGGCGTGTTTGAAGCTTGTAAAGCTGGATCTAAAATCTGTACTGTACCAATTTGATAATTAACTGTATAATCTACACCTTCAACTAAAACTCGTCCACCAGCTGTTACTTTTACCGAACCTCGTGGCACATTGAATGCTCCAATAGGAATTCCAGAACCTCCTGAGGATTTATAACGTCCCTTTATTTGGAACTTGTTCTTTTCACCATCCTCTAATGCTGCAGTTTTTGTTTGCTTATAAAGTTTATCATAAACATATTTAGCTTGGTTATCATTAAACAATGTTGGATCTTCATAATCTGCTTCATTATCTGTTGGATTGCCATCAACATCCAAAACATCAAACAAATATTTACCAAAAGGTTCTACATTGGTGAATATTATTTTCCCATTTTGTTGAATGACTGTAATGCCTGGAACGAAATCAAAAAAACCATCTCCATTGGCTTGTGGATCGTTATTGAAATTTAATTTATCTAAGTTAAAAACCCTTAACAACGGAGTTTCTTGCAGTGGTGTCTCAGAAGGTCCAGGTGTTGGAAAAGGTGTTCCATCAACTGGAGTGATATAGTTAAGAGGTGATGTTTCTGTATAAAATATATTAAGCTTGAAATCTTCTTGATCTAATTGAAAAGCGCCTGTGTTATAGATGTTTTTCATCATTAAATCCCAAATTGGTTCTTCTACATTGGTAATTGCACTTTTAAGCATTTTTGTTACCAAATTGTTATTGTTGATAATGGTATTACCAGTACCAGCATCAATTGATGTGTCAGTTGCATCAACACCATCATTAGCAAATTCACCAACTTGATATACTTGATCTCCAACTGTATATTGAAAGGCAACAGAAAGAATTTCATCATTTTGCAAGCGTTGATTTAACGAAATATATCCTAATTGAGTATGAAGTGTAAATTCGCTTCCTTCAACTAATTTACGAGCATTTTCCAGTTTACCATAATCAAAACCTTCATTAACACCAGGAACCAAAATACCAGCTTCTACTGTAGCTATATCTCTTACTGCATCTGTTAATTGCGAGCCAGGACCACCAATATTTGTTGGATCGTAATCATTATTACCATTATCAGGCAATGAGTTTGGGCCAACATTAACTCCAACAGGAGAACCCAAAATGTCCGATTCCCCTAAATCTTGAAAAGCTACAACATTCCTTACATTTTCTGTTTGGTTTGTTCTGTTGGTAACCCAAACTTCAATACGTGTTATTTGAACTTGTGAGTTTACCCAAGGGTAATTTAATAAGGCTTCATCGTATTTATTTCTGAAATATTGCGCTAAAAAGAAATGTCGGTTTTCGTCATAATCACGTCCAAAAAACTCAAACTCTTCAAGGGTTCCTCCTCCTTGTGAAACTACAGTTCTTGTTTGTGATTGTTGTTCAGAAAATATACCTGTTATCGTTGTCTTCCCGAATTGCAATTGAGTCTTTACACCAAACAAGCTCTGAGCTCCAGTTATTAAGGAACTATTTAATGGCATGTTTACATTTCCAACTTCAATTTTTTGAATAATATCATCCTCCGTTGGTGTGTACTCTAATTTTATTAAGTTTTGAAAATCAAATGTTGATTGAGTATCGTAATTGGCTGTTACTTGAAGTCTAGTACCAACCTTTCCTAATAAACTCAAACTAATTCTTTGGTCAAAATCAAAAGAAAAATTACTTCTATTTCTAGGTGAGAAAGATGGATTATCTTGTTTTGTATATAAAACTCCCAAGTCCATTTCAACCGAACCTTGTGGAATTACTTCTATTGTATTGCCACCAAAAAGCGTTTCGAAAAAATTTGAATTGACATAAAGCTCAGGAATAAGGTTTTTCTGTAAATCTTCAACGCCTTCTTTTTTCCCATCAGCTGCATCAATTTTTTGCTTATAATAATTTCGTAAATTTTCTTGAAGCACCAATCTTTGGTATTCTGCTGGTGTTAAAATTATAGGATAATTGATATTGAAATTACCTACTGTTTCGTTATAAATATATCTGTCTGTTAATGGGTCGTAGGTATATTTAGATACAATACTATTTGGATTTGGCAAGGTTAAATTACCAAATGAAAATGTTGTTGAGGTTGAATCTCTAACAGTTTCTGTTTCTTCTTGCGCAAACGTTATTGCATGCACAAAAAGCATAAGTGCAGATAATACAAGTGTTTTGGCGGATTTAGAAAATGTAAAGTTGGTTGTCTTCAAATTCTTTATAAATTTTTTAGGGCTTCTTTTATTAATGTTTCGACATTGGCTTCAGGTTGTTTGCTAATTAATCTATCTATTACTTTTTCGGCTTGTTTTTTTCCAAAACCAAGAACCTCTAAAGCAGATAACGCTTCATCTTTGTTTGTATTGTTTTCAACAAAGGCTTCTTCGTCTATATCATAAACTTTTAGCACCTTGTCTTTTAATTCAATAATTACTCTTTGAGCTGTTTTTAAACCAATTCCTTTAACAGATTGAATAAGTGATACGTTTTCAGAAGCGATTCCTTCACGTACTTGTTTTGGTGTCAATGATGAAAGCATAGTTCTTGCAGTACTTGTACCTATTCCGCTTACAGAAATTAATAGCCTGAATATTTCACGTTCAGCCAATGATGAAAAACCATAAAGTGTATGTGAATCTTCTTTAACTTGGAGATGAGTGTATAGTCGTAAGTTTTCGGCATCTGGAATTTGAGAATAAGTATGTAATGAAATGTTTATTAAATAACCCATTCCATTACAATCTATCACAACGTCAGTAGGATTTTTCTCAGTAAGCTTCCCTTGAATATGAGTAATCATTAATTACGTTTTGTTAGCGACTCAAATGTAATAAAATTATTTACATTATAAGCTTAATTCAGCCCTTTGCTCAACTGCTCTCTTTTTTGTTTTTTTTGAGCATCAATTACTGCAATGGCAGTCATATTTACAATTTCATCTACACTTGCATCTAATTGAAGGATATGTGCTGGTTTTTTAAGTCCCATCATTATTGGACCAATGTTGTCTGCCTTATTTAATTCTTTTAAAAGCTTATACGTGATATTTGCCGAATCAAGGTTAGGAAAAATAAGAGTGTTCACCTTTTTTCCTGCCAACTTTGAAAATGGGAAAATATCTTGAAGCATTTCATTATTGAGTGCAAAATCTGTTTGTAATTCTCCATCCACAATTAAATTAGGATAAAACTTATGCAAATATGCCACAGCTTCTCTTACTTTTTTTGCGCTTTGATTTTGCGAAGAACCAAAATTTGAAAATGAAATCATTGCTACTACAGGCTCCAACCCAAACATCTTAACCGTTGTGGCTGTCATATTTGCAATTGTTGCTAAATCTTTTGAATCTGGATCAATATTTATAGACGTGTCACTCAAAAACATTGGACCTCTTTGTGTCATTAACAAATTAGTAGTCGCTATTCTTGTGACTCCCTTATCTAATCCGATTAACTCAAGAATAGGTTTAACAACTGTTGGATAGTTTCTAGAATATCCTGATATAAGTGCATCTGCATCGCCTTCGTTTACCATCATCGCTGAAAAGTAATTGCGTTCACGCATTAGTTTTTTTGCTGACAATAGTGTTATCCCTCTGCGTTTTCGTTGTTTCCAGTAAACTTCGGCATAACGGTTTTTTCGAGGCTCTTCTTCATCACTTTTTGGGTCAATAATTGTAACATCAGCATCGAACTCGATTTCTTCCATCAAAGCTTTTATGGCCTTTTTACGACCTAGTAAAATTGGAATTGCAATACCTTCGTCATGAACAATTTGAGCAGCTTTCAACACTGCTAGTTGGTCTGCTTCAGCAAAAACAACACGTTTAGGGTCTAATTTTGCTCTACTGTGCATTAAGCGTACAATTTTATTGTCGCTTCCTAATCTTCCTCTTAATTCGTCTTCATAAGATTCCCAATCTGTAATTGTTTTTTTTGCAACTCCTGTTTCAATTGCAGCTTTGGCAACAGCTGGAGGAACCATAGCGATAAGTCTTGGATCGAAAGGTTTTGGGATAATGTAATCTTTACCGAAAGATAATTTTGTTTCAGAATATGCCACATTTACTTGTTCTGGAACTGGTTCTTTTGCCAATTCTGCCAATGCTAAAACCGCAGCTTTTTTCATTTCCTCATTAATTTTAGTTGCTCTAACATCAAGAGCTCCTCTAAAAATAAATGGAAAACCAAGTACGTTATTTACTTGGTTAGGATGATCACTTCGGCCAGTAGCCATTATGATATCATCACGTGTATCAATAGCCAATTGATAAGAAATTTCTGGGTTAGGATTAGCCATAGCAAACACAATTGGATTGTCTGCCATTACTTTAAGCATATTTGGTGTAACAATATCAGACGTTGAAAGGCCAATAAACACATCAGCATCTTCCATGGCTTCATCCAAAGTATCAATTTTTCTGGCTGTAGCAAATTCGGCTTTTTGAGATGTAAGATTTTCTCTGTCTTTTCTAATAACACCTTTACTATCCAACATTACAATATTTTCAGCTTTTGCACCAAAAGATTGATACAATCGCGTACAAGAAATGGCTGCTGCTCCAGCTCCACTAACAACAATTTTTACATCTTCAATTTTTTTGTTGGTGATTTCTAAAGCATTTAATAATGCAGCTGCTGAAATTATAGCTGTGCCATGTTGATCGTCATGCATTACTGGAATGTCCAACTCTTCTTTTAAACGACGTTCAATCTCAAAAGCTTCTGGAGCTTTAATATCTTCAAGGTTTATTCCTCCGAAAGTTGGAGCAATGTTTTTTACGGTTTGAATGAACTCTTCAATATTTTCGGTATTCACTTCAATATCGAAAACATCGATGTCTGCGAATATTTTAAATAACAACCCTTTTCCTTCCATTACTGGTTTGGACGCTAAAGGACCAATATTCCCTAATCCTAATACAGCAGTTCCATTAGAAATTACAGCCACAAGGTTTCCTTTGGTTGTATATTTATATGCTTTTGAAGGGTTTTTTTCTATCTCTAAACAAGGTTCTGCAACTCCAGGTGAATACGCTAAAGATAAATCACGCTGCGTGGCGTATTTTTTTGTAGGGACAACTTCAATTTTACCAGGAGTTGGTCTTGAATGGTACAATAAAGCTTCTCGACGTTTACTTTCCTTGCTCATATTTTTAGTTATTATTGAACTAACAAATGTAAGGATACTGCAACTGAAAGCCTAATCTTTTAAAAAATTGATATTACGTTTTAACCCAGAAAATTTAGTACGTTTTACAGCAGATTTTTGAAATACTTTTCTAAATGTTTCTTCTGTGATTTCCTCCCAATCTTTTTTGGTCATTTCCAATAATTCTGGATGTGGATTAAACAATGGTTCACTATGCGATTTTGAAAAACGGTTCCAAGGACACACATCTTGACACACATCACAACCAAACATCCAATCATCAAATTTGCCTTTAAATTCTGTTGGTATATTTTCTTTAAGTTCTATAGTAAAATACGAAATGCATTTGCTTCCATCGACCACATAAGGTTCGGTAATCGCTTGTGTTGGACAAGCATCAATGCATGCTGTACAAGTACCGCAATGATCTGTTGTTGGAGTATCGTAATCTAATTCTAAATCAATAATGAGTTCGGCAATAAAATAGAATGAGCCAACTTGTTGACTGAGTAAATTACTATGCTTTCCAATCCATCCAAGTCCAGATTTTGCAGCCCAAGCTTTATCGAGTACTGGAGCAGAATCTACAAAAGCACGACCATTAACTTCTCCAATATTTTCTTGAATGAAATGTAATAAGTGTTTGAGTTTGTCTTTTATGACGAAATGGTAATCTGTTCCGTAAGCATATTTAGAAATCTTTGGAGCAGTTATATCTTTTTGCGATTCTGAAGGAAAATAATTCAGCAATAAAGAAATAACACTTTTAGAACCATCGACTAATTTTGTTGGGTCTAAGCGTTTATCAAAATGGTTTTCCATATAATGCATTTCACCATGCATATTGCTGTTTAACCACTTCTCTAAACGAGGTGCTTCTGTTTCTAAAAACTCAGCTTTGCTTATACCACAAGATAAAAAACCGAGGCGTTTGGCTTCGGTTTTAATTAGGTCAGTATATTTAGTCTTATTGTTCATTTAATAAGATTCTGAATCAAGTTCGGAATGACACTTCGAGTTAAAATAAGCCTCCTTGTGAAGCGCCTTTTATTCTTCCGAGATGTTTATATGCCAGTTCAGTCACTTCTCGACCACGAGGCGTTCGCATAATAAAACCTTGTTGAATCAAAAAAGGCTCGTAAACTTCTTCTATAGTTTCGGCACTTTCGCTAACTGCTGTCGCCAAGGTCGTAATGCCAACTGGTCCTCCTTTAAATTTATCAATTATTGTGGTTAGAATTTTGTTATCCATTTCATCTAAACCATGCGCATCTACATGAAGCGCCTCTAAAGCAAATCTCGCAATTTTAATATCAATTGTACCATCACCTTTTATTTGAGCAAAATCTCTAACACGACGCAATAAAGCATTGGCTATTCTTGGAGTACCTCTACTTCGTCCTGCTATCTCAACTGCAGCTTCCATGGAAATTGGAATATCAATAATGTTAGCACTTCGTTGAACAATAGTAGTCAATAATTCGGTATTATAATATTGAAGTCTGCTCTGAATACCAAAACGTGCTCGCATAGGTGCTGTTAAAAGTCCTGAACGCGTTGTAGCTCCAATAAGCGTAAATGGGTTTAGATTGATTTGAACCGTTCGAGCGTTAGGTCCAGTTTCAATCATAATGTCAATTTTGTAGTCTTCCATTGCAGAGTATAAATACTCCTCAACAATTGGGCTTAAACGATGAATCTCGTCAATAAAAAGGACATCTCTTTCTTCGAGATTTGTAAGTAATCCTGCTAAGTCTCCTGGCTTATCCAAAACTGGTCCTGAGGTAACTTTAATAGCAACATTTAGTTCATTAGCCAAAATATGTGCTAATGTTGTTTTACCTAATCCTGGAGGTCCATGAAACAAAGCATGATCTAAAGCTTCGTCTCTTCCATTTGCAGCTTGAACAAAAATTTGAAGGTTTTCCAGAACTTGATCCTGTCCAGTGAAATCCTCAAAAGATAATGGTCTGAGTTTTTTTTCGACGTCTAACTCTTCAGGTGAATAGTTTTCGTTGGATGGATCTAGATTTTCGTTCATACAAAACAAATATAATGAAAAAGCCTTTCTGATTTAGAAAGGCTTTCAATATATTATTTTATCGAATTCAGTTAATGATGTAATTCTTCTTCACCTTCTTTTAGTGGAACATTTTGAGGTACAAAATCTTCATCATGTCCTGGCTTAGAATAGTCATAAGACCAACGATATACGTGAGGTATTTCGCCTTCCCAGTTTCCATGGAAATGTTTTATAGGAGCTGTCCATTCTAACGTTGTAGACCTCCAAGGGTTTTGTACTGTTTTCTTTCCAAAGAATATGCTTCCAAAGAAATTGTATAAATAAAGAATTTGAACAATTCCTCCTATTAATGCGAAAATAGTAATGATAACATTTACATCGTTTAAATCGTCGAATAGTGGGAAATTACTATTTGTATAATAACGGCGTGGTAATCCAGCCATACCTATAAAATGCATTGGGAAGAATACACCATAAGCACAAATCGCAGTTATCCAGAAATGTATATAGCCTAAGTTTTTGTTTAGCATTCTACCAAACATTTTAGGATACCAGTGATAAATTCCTGCAAACATTCCATACAATGCTGAAATTCCCATTACTAAATGGAAGTGAGCAACCACAAAATAAGTGTCATGTACATTAATATCTAAAGCACTATCACCAAGAATAATTCCTGTTAAACCTCCAGTGATAAATGTTGATACAAAACCAATTGAAAATAACATCGCAGGATTCATCTGTAAATTTCCTTTCCAGAGGGTTGTAATCCAGTTAAATGCTTTTACTGCTGAAGGAATTGCAATCAATAATGTTGTGAATGTAAACACTGATCCTAAGAACGGATTCATTCCTGAGATGAACATGTGGTGTCCCCAAACAATTGTTGACAGGAATGCAATTGCTAATATAGAAACTATCATTGCACGATATCCAAATATCGGTTTACGTGAGTTTGTTGCCATAATTTCAGACACAAGTCCCATTGCTGGTAATATTACAATATAAACTTCAGGGTGACCTAAGAACCAGAACAAGTGCTCAAACAATACAGGAGATCCACCTTGATAGTGCAATACTTCACCTTGAATAAATATATCTGATAAGAAGAATGATGTACCAAAGCTTCTATCCATTATTAATAATAATGCAGCTGACAATAACACTGGGAACGATACTACACCAATAACAGCTGTAATAAAGAATGCCCAAATAGTTAAAGGAAGTCTTGTCATTGACATTCCTTTTGTACGTAAGTTTAAAACAGTTACAATATAGTTTAACGATCCTAATAATGATGATGCAATAAAAATTGCCATAGAAACTAACCACAATGTCATACCCATTCCGGAACCAGCTTGAGCCATTGGTAAGGCACTCAGTGGAGGATAAATTGTCCATCCTGCTGATGCAGGTCCAGCTTCAACAAACAATGAAATCACCATGATTACACTTGACAAAAAGAATAGCCAATATGAAATCATATTAAGGAATCCTGATGCCATATCTCGTGCACCAATTTGTAATGGGATTAAAAGATTACTAAACGTACCACTCAATCCTGCCGTTAATACAAAGAATACCATTATGGTACCATGAATGGTTACTAAAGCCAAATAGATGTCTGCATCCATAACACCATCAGGAGCCCATTTACCAAGTAATGCTTCAAACAGTACATTTGGTTCTTCAGGCCATGCAATTTGCATACGGAACATCATAGACATTAAAACACCTATAACTCCCATTATTGTACCTGTAATAAGGTACTGCTTTGCAATCATTTTATGATCTTGACTAAATATATATTTAGTTACAAAGGTTTCTTTATGATGATGATGTCCGTGATCGTCGTGGTCGTGAGTATCTGCGTGTGCTGACATAATCTATATCTAATTTTTAAATCTTAATTTTATTAATTTTGAACTAAAGAATTCTTGAACGTTTTTTGTTCTTTCAACCAAGCATTGTACTCTTCTTCAGTTTCTACAATGATTTTCATTTGCATGTTGTAGTGAGATTTTCCACAGATTTTGTTACAAATCAACAGATAATCAAATTCGTATCTTACATCTTGTCCTCTAGCTTCAATGTCTTCTTTATTATTGGCTCTAATTCTATTAATTCTGGCAACTTTGTCAATCATATCTGGATTCTGACGCATCTCAGCAGTAGTTACTGTTGGCGTAAATGCAAATTGTGTAATCATACCAGGAACACAGTTCATTTGTGCTCTAAAGTGAGGCATATATGCTGAGTGCAATACATCCTGAGAACGCATTTTGAATAATACTTGTCTACCAACTGGTAAATGCAACTCTGTAGTGATGATATCATCTTGAGCATTTGGATCTGATTCATCCAGTCCTAAAATATTAGCATTATCAAGGTTGATAAGCCTAACGTTGGCTTCACCAAGCACATTATCATCTCCTGCATATCTGGCTTTCCAGTTGAACTGTTGAGCATATAATTCGACAACAAGAGTATCTTCATCTTGTTCAACATTCATGATGTCAGACCATGTAAACAAACCATAAATAATTAATCCAGCTAAAACAATTACTGGGATGATGGTCCATATAAATTCCAATCTATCATTATCAGCATAAAATAATGCCTTTTTCCCTTTTTCTCCTCTATACTTAAATGCAAAGTAATGCAATAAATACTGAGTAATAGTTTGCACAATAAAAATAATGACCATTGAGATAATCATTAAATTGTCTAGTCCAGGACCATGCTCAGAGGCAGAGTTTGACATTAGTGGTAAGTCGCCCCAAAGTACAAAGCAAACAATTGTAATTAAGTAAATGAAAGCTAAAAAGCCAAGCATTAAATATGCATTTAGCTTATTGTCTTTGTCATTAGCCACTTGAGTATTTTCATTATTAGCACTGGCTAAATCAAAGATTTTTACCATTTGCCAAATTGCAACTGTGATAAATACTAAAACTATAATTGATAATAAAGCAGTCATTGTTATATCTCTTCTTTATTTATTTTAATTAATAATGAAAATGTTCACTTTCTTTAATAAACGGATTGCCTTTTGGTAATAAAGGAGCTTTTGAAAGCGCATAAAATACCAATAGCAAGAATAAGCCCAAGAATAAAGCAACTGCGCTTAATTCTGGTAAACCTATTGCCCATCTATCTCCTACTGTTGCAGGCATAATCATGTTAAATACATCAACATAATGTCCAATTAATATTACAATCCCAGCCATAACGATAAACCATGGAATACGTTTGTAGTCACTATTCATTAACACTAAGAATGGGAAAATAAAGTTCATTACCAACATACCAAAGAATGGTAATTTATAATCTGCAATACGAGTTGCAAAATATGTTACCTCTTCAGGAATATTTGCATACCATATTAGCATGAATTGTGAGAACCATAAGTACGTCCAGAAAATACTAATAGCAAACATAAACTTAGCTAAATCGTGTAAATGGCTGTCATTCACAAACTCCATTAGCCCTTTAGATTTTAAGTAAATAGTTATTAATGCAATTACTGTAATACCACTAACAAACATACTTGCAAAGACATACCAACCGAATAATGTTGAGAACCAGTGAGGGTCAACACTCATAATCCAATCCCATGACATCATTGATTCTGTATAGATATAGAATACTAAGAATGCAGCCGAAATACGGAAGTTTTTCTTGAAATTTCTATTATCATTAATATCAGCATTATCTTGAGCAATAGAGAATTTACGAGAGAAATATCTGTATAAGCTCCAACCTCCTAAGAAAATTAAGGCACGAATGAGCCAACCTGATTTATTCAACCAGCCAGCTTTTCCAGCAACTAGAGCATCATAATTTTCATGTCCTTCTACAGTAATTCCCTCTTTTAACCAAGCAAATATATGCGCGTCTCCAACAAAACCAATAGCAATTACAATTAATCCTCCAGGTAATACATAGTAAGTTATCGCTTCCATAACTCTAAAGAGTACAGGGGACCATCCTGCTTGTGAAGCATACTGAACGCCATAAAACGCCAATGCTCCTAATGCAATCATAAAAAAGAAAAACGCAGCCACGTATAGTGCTGAATATGGTCTGTTATGAATTTGATGCATGACATGCTCTGCATGTTCATCCCCATGATCTACTGCTGTATTCATTTCGTTTCCGTGAGAATCAGTTGCAACTTCACCATGAGAATCTTCTGCTACAGCATGAGTATCTGCTGCTTCACCATGACCACCTCCATGAGAAGCTTCTTCAGCTAGTAGAGTTTTTACGTCTTCCAAAGACACATGTGAAGTTGAATATGAGTAAAACCATCCTAAGGCTCCAAAGAGCATTAGTGCTACTGAAAATATTTTTAATCTATTTGATAACGTGTACATATTAATCTGTAATAATCTTTATCTAATATTCTTATTTCTCTAAATCTGATTTCAACTTAAGTACATAAGCTACAACTTGCCAACGCTCTTCTTCATTAAGTTGGTTAGCGTATGAACCCATAGCATTTTTACCGTAATAAATTGTATGGTAAGTACTTCCTTCATTAATAGCTCTACCAACATCAGCATAGCTAGGAATACCTAATATTTTTTCTCGCTTAACAAGGTTTCCTTGTCCATCACCTTTATTACCATGGCAAATACCACAATATATATCGTACAATTCTTTACCTCTATTTAAATCAACTTGCGTTGAATCCAAAGGACTCATTAATTCAGCTTTAGCTCTTAAGAATTCTTCGTTTGAACTTCCATATTCAAATAATGAGTAGCCTCTAGCTATAGTTCCTTCTGCAGGCAACATAGCTGACTGCTCTCCTGGGAAAACATCGTATTCACCGTAGGTTTCATAACCAACAGGTTCGTACATGTTTGGCATAAATTGATAGTTTGGTCTTGTATCTTTTTTACACGATACAACTACTATCATTACCATTACAACTAGTGTTATTTTTAATATGTTTTTCATATCTCTAGTGTGCTTCTTCTTTATCTACGATATTAATTTCAACTGCTCCTGTTTCAGCAAGCAGTGCTTCTAAATCTTTTACATTTCCATGAATTGGGATTTCCATTAAAAAATGGTCGTCCGTTGTTCTTGGGTCAGGGTTTTCAGCTTTTTTAAATGGCCACATTCTACTTCTTAAATAAAATGTTATTACCATTAAGTGTGCTGCAAAAAATACAGTCATTTCAAACATGATTGGTACAAATGCAGGCATGTTTTCTATATAACTAAAACTCGGTTTTCCACCAATGTTTTGTGGCCAATCTTCAATCATGATAAAATTCATCATCAAAATCGCAACTGTTAAACCAACACATCCATACATAAATGATGCAATTGCAATTCGTGTTGGTGCCAGTCCCATTGCCTTGTCTAGTCCATGAACTGGAAAAGGTGTATAAATTTCCTCAATGTGATGCTTAGCAGCCTTTACTTTTTTAACGGCAGACATTAATACATCGTCATCTGTATATATAGCGTGAATTACTTTAGAAGCTTCCATTGTCTACGTTTAGTTTATTAATTTTTTAGCTTGTCCAGCCCAATCATCACGTTCTGCTCTTCCTGGGAAAGAACCTGTAATTGAGTCTAACAAGTCATATTCATTTTTTGTCATCTTACTAACCTGAAGGAAAGAGTAAATACCAATACTGTTAAGTACTTCTTCCATTTTTGGTCCAACGCCACTAATTTTCTTTAAATCATCAGCTTGTTGTGTTTCGCTATCAAAAGTTCCAATAGAATCTAGTAGAGAACTTTGCATCTTAGACTTTTCGTCATCAGATACTTCTACTTTAGGAGATTCAACTTGAACTGCATTTCCTGAAGTTCTTTCATCTGAACCTGTACCAACTAAGCTTTTACCTGCTTCTCGAATTTTTTTGTAACGTTCACCTGAAGATTTTAAAATAGTTTTAACCTCAGCTTGTGCAATCACTGGGAATGTTCTAGCATATAAAAGGAACAACACAAAGAAGAATCCAATTGTACCAATAAATATTCCTATATCAACAAATGTTGGTGAGAACATCGTCCATGAAGATGGTAAATAGTCTCTGTGTAATGATGTTACAATAATCACAAAACGCTCAAACCACATTCCAATATTTACAACAATAGAAATAAAGAATGAGAACATAATACTTGTTCTAAGCTTCTTAAACCACATAAATTGTGGAGAGAATACGTTACAAGACATCATCATCCAGTATGCCCAAGCATAAGGTCCTGTCGCTCTGTTTAAGAACGCATATTGCTCAAACTCTACTCCTGAATACCATGCAATAAATAACTCAGTGATGTAAGCCACACCAACTATAGAACCTGTAATCATGATTACAATGTTCATTAACTCAATGTGTTGTACTGTAATATAATCTTCAAGGCTACACACTTTTCTCATAATAATAAGAAGTGTGTTAACCATAGCAAATCCTGAGAAAATTGCTCCAGCAACGAAGTAAGGAGGGAAAATTGTAGTATGCCAACCTGGAATTACAGATGTTGCGAAGTCAAATGATACAATGGTATGTACAGAAAGTACAAGTGGTGTTGCTAAACCTGCTAATACAAGTGATACTTCTTCAAAACGTTGCCAGTCTTTAGCACGCCCTGTCCATCCGAAACTTAATAATGAATATATTTTCTTTTGAAAAGGTCTTACTGCTCTATCACGAATCATAGCAAAATCAGGTAATAAGCCTGTCCACCAGAATACTAATGATACAGATAAATACGTTGAAATTGCAAATACATCCCAAAGTAAAGGTGAATTAAAGTTTACCCAAAGTGATCCAAATTGGTTTGGTATTGGAAGAACCCAATATCCTAACCAAGGTCGTCCCATGTGAATGATTGGGAATAAACCAGCTTGCACTACTGAGAATATTGTCATTGCTTCTGCAGAACGGTTAATTGCCATTCTCCATTTTTGACGGAATAATAATAGTACAGCAGAAATTAATGTTCCTGCGTGACCAATACCAACCCACCAAACGAAGTTAGTAATATCCCAAGCCCAACCTACGGTTTTGTTCAATCCCCAAGTTCCAATTCCTGTTGAAATTGTATAAATGATACAACCTATTCCCCAAAGAAAAGCTGCTAATGCAATTGAAAATACAATCCACCAAGATTTATTTGCTTTCCCTTCAACTGGAGCTGCAACGTCCACAGACACATCGTGGTACGATTTTTCTCCTGTAACTAAAGGTCTTCTAATAGGTGCTTCGTAATGAGACGCCATAATCCTTTTATAATTGTTTCTTAATTAATTTATGCTTCGTTTGTATTTCTTACTTTGGTTTGGTACACCACATTTGGCTTAGTACCTACACTTTCAAGTAAGTGATACGCTCTATTATCATCTTTTAATGCTGTAATATCATTGTGTTTATCATTGATATCACCAAACTTCATTGCTCCATTGCTACAAGCCGCAGAACATGCAGTTTTAAACTCATTCGGTTTTACTTTTCTTCCGTCGCGTTTTGCATCAAGAACTGTTTTCTGTGTCATTTGAATACACATTGAACATTTTTCCATTACACCACGAGACCTAACAGTAACATCTGGATTGATAACCATACGACCTAAATCGTCGTTCATATGGAAATCAAACTCATCATTACCATTATATAAGAACCAGTTGAATCTACGTACTTTGTATGGACAGTTGTTTGCACAATATCTAGTACCAACACAACGGTTATAAGCCATGTGGTTTTGTCCTTGACGACCATGTGATGTTGCAGCAACTGGACATACAGTTTCACAAGGTGCATGATTACAATGCTGACACATAATTGGTTGGAAAGCCACTTGCGGATTAGCTGATGGAGATTCCATTTCGCCAAATGTACTTAGTGAACTACTTAAACCTTTAATGTTATCCTTCTTATTATCATCGCCTTCAAATGATTCTTCTGATGAATAATATCTATCTATACGCAGCCAGTGCATATCACGACTACGACGAATTTCTTCTTTACCTACTACAGGAACATTATTTTCTGCATGACAAGCAATCACACAAGCTCCACAACCTGTACAAGCATTCAAGTCTACTGAAAGATTAAAATGATGCCCTATTGAGCGGTCAAATTCATCCCAAAGATCAACATCTGGTGATGTAACTGGAGTTGGTTTGTGATCTAATGCAACCATTGGCATTGGATTCCAAACACTTGATTTTTCAGTGTTAAAAACCTCTAAAGTTGTTTCTCTAATAATATCTCCACGACCCATTAATGTGTTGTGCAATTGCACACAAGCAAATTCATGTTTACCAGAAGTTGCTTCAATAGTTACATCTTGAGTTGGGTTGAAATTTGTATATAATGGAAATGCATTTACTCCTGTTTGCATTTCAGACTTTAATCCTAGTGTTCTACCATAACCAAATGATAAACCAACAGTTCCTTTAGCTTGACCTGGTTGAATAATCACTGGAGCAGTAACAGTTACTCCATTTACAGTAACATTAGCATACTTTCCGTTTAGTCCACCTGTAGCATCATGACTACTTTGAGAGAAGAATGTACTTGGCTCTAAGTAAAGTCCTAGTTCTTTAGCATCAGCTTCAGAAATTGTCAAGTAATTATCCCAAGTTGTTCTAGTTAATGGATCTGGAAATTCTTGTAACCAAGGGTTGTTGGCTTGTTGTCCATCTCCCATTCCTGTTTTAGGATATAAGGTGATTTCCATTCCAGAAGACGATGTTGAAGCCAAAATATTGGCAATCGCATTTAGGTCAGTCGCAACTGTTGATTCTTCAGTTGACTCATCCGAATTATCTTCAATTGTGTCTTCTGTAGCAGTTGACATTCCAACAAATACACCATCGTGCAATGCTTGATTCCAAGAACCACCATTTAATATATTTGTATTCCAATTATCTTTAATATAGTCATGGTAAGACATATCGTTACCATTCCACATTAATAAAGCTTCTTGAAATTGTCTTGTATCAAATAAAGGACGAATTGCTGGTTGCATTAAACCATAATGTCCTTTTTTCATTTCTACATCTCCCCAAGATTCTAAGTAATGAGGTGCAGCAGCTAAGTAATTAATGTTTTCATTTGAAGAAGTTTCGTCTACTTTCATAGAAAACGCTACAGTCATATCAACATTACCCAATCCAGCAACAAACTCATCAGCATTTGGCAAGCTGTAAGCAGGATTTACACCACTCATAATCAATGCTCCAACAGTTCCAGCATTCATATCTGCTACAAGTTTTGCAACTTCAGCAGTATTACCTTGTCTTGTTTTTATTGGAGTATTTGGGTCAAATGCCTTACTTGAAAGTGCTTCGTTAATAGCAAGAACCAAAGTTTGTGCATTTACATCTTGAATTCCAGTGACTACAACTGCATTACTTCCTGCTTTAACTAATTCAGCAGCAGCAGCATTTACAGCTTCTTCCACATTTGCAGGTAAGCTACCAGGAACCGAATTTCCAGTAACCTTACCATATAATTTTGCTAAAGCAACTTTTTGTTCACTTGGTTTTAAAGGAACTCGCTTATCTGCGTTTGCTCCAGTCAAGCTCATGTTCGACTCAAACTGAATATGACGCGACATTTTTCCGTGATTAGGAACTCGTACTTTCGAATATCCAGAATCAAATCCACCACCTTGCCAATCGCCTAAGAAATCAGCTCCAACAGAAACAATAGTCATTGCTTTTGAGAAATCGTAGTTAGCTAAACCACGTTCTCCATATTTGTTTTGGTATGCGTCTGCAGCAGCAGATTCAGAAACAGCATCATATACTACATGACGAACATTACCATATTTTTCTTTAAACTCAGATATTAATTTAGACGTTGAAGGGCTCGCAAAAGTTTGTGTCAATAACACAATGTCTTTTCCAGATGCAACAGCAGCATTAAGTCCTGTTGTTGTGTCAGCATCAAACTCAACCCAAGAACTATCTTCTCCATTTTTCTTAGGATTAGCAACTCTTAAGCTATCATATAAATCCAAAACAGAAGCATTAACTCTAGCATTTGCACCTCCATTTATAGTCGCTAAGTCATTGTTCTCGATTTTAATAGGACGTCCTTCACGCGTTTTAACCAATACACTTGCAAAATCATATCCATTAGCTATTGTTGATGCATAATAGTTTGCAACACCAGGGATTATTTGGTCTGGCTGTACAACGTAAGGAATTGATTTAATTACTGGCCCTTCACAAGCTGCTAAAGATGCAGCAGCAGTACTAAACCCAACGTATTTTAAGAAATCACGTCGTGTTGTAGAAGAAGATTCTAGTGTTTCTTTATCGCCTAAAAATTCATCTACAGGAATTTCTTGAACAAATTCTTTGTGCTTTAGCGCCTCAACAACTGAGCTACTATTTTCATTTAGCTCTTCAACACTTTTCCAGTATTTCTTGTTTGATGACATATTATAATTAAATTAACTTCTTAATATTTTAGTAATGACATTTTCCACATTCCAATCCACCCATTTGAGCAGCTGTAAGTTGGTCAACACCATATTTTTTAGATAATTGTTCGTGTATTTTTGTATAATACTCGTTGTCTTTAACCTTCACATTAGTTTCTCTGTGACAATTAATACACCATCCCATGGTTAATGGAGAATATTGATACATAATTTCCATCTCTTCAACAGGTCCATGACATGTTTGACATTCTAATCCTGCAACAGAAACGTGCTGTGAGTGATTAAAATATGCGAAATCAGGAAGGTTGTGAATTCTCACCCACTTCACTGGTTGTGTCTCTCCAGTATATTGTTGATCAGCATCATCCCAACCAACAGCAGCATAAAGCTTTTTGATTTCCCCATCATAAAATGCCTTATCGTACTCAGCTGTAGTTTCTCCATTGTACTCATAAATAGACTTATGACAGTTCATACATACATTTAATGAAGGTATTCCTGAAGTCTTACTTACTCTTGCTGAAGAGTGACAATACTTACAATCAATTTTGTTATCTCCTGCGTGAATTTTATGTGAAAAATGAATTGGCTGAACTGGTTGATAACCTTGATCTACACCAACTTGCATCATGTAACCATAAGCAAAATATCCGCTAGATAATAGTAGGAAAATTGCTGTTACTAACATTAAAAACTGATTCTGAACAAACGCTTTCCAAATAGACTTTCGCTTTGTTGCTTCAGCAATATCAACATTATTAGCTTCTGCAAAACGACGTAACGTTTTATTAACCAAGATTAATCCAAACGCTAATAACATAAATAATAATGCTAAAGCTCCTAGAATTAAATTATTTGAAATACCAGAACCTCCAGCAGCATCTCCACTCGTAGCAGCAGTTGCTCCTGCAACAGCAGTTGGTTCAGCTTTTTCTTGAGCAGTATAAGCAAGAATATCGCTTATATCTTGGTCTGTAAGTTGTGGCATCGCTGTCATTGCAGCACCATTGTACTCAGCATAAATTTTATTTGCATACGCATCGCCAGATTTTAAAACAGCAGCACTGTTTCTAATCCATGCACTTATCCATTCTCTATCTAATCCTTGATCATCTGCTAATCTAGCTTCTACACCACGAAGTGCAGGACCTGTAAGCTTTTTATCTAAGCTATGGCATGCAGCACAATTGGTGTTAAAGAGTGATTTTCCTTTAGCAGGATCGCCTTCTTGAGCATATAATGTAGTGGAAAAAGTAAGCAATAAAACTAAACCTAGCAGTAGCGTTTTAACGGTTAAGTTGCGGTGTTTCACCTGTTTCATATTGTTAGTAGAATTGTCTTCCAAACTTTGGTACGATTTTTTCATAAAAGAAAAATGTTCGGTTATAAAAATCTCGCACAAAAGTAACATTTAAAGTCGATTTTAGAAATGTTAGAGAAGCGTTAATTTATAATTTATAAACATTCTAAATAATAATTTTGCAGATGTTTCCGTTGATATGCTTTACATTTGCAGTAAATATAAATTTGATGACAAAAATTAAGTACAAATACATAAGCCTGATAGTTCTGATTACTATGTTTTCACTGGGAAACTTATCTGCTCAAGAAGGTAAGGTTGAGATAAACCAAGACAAGCAAATTGATGCTTTATTGAACGTGAAAAAACAAGTTAATGCTACTGAAACGAATTATAAAATTCAAATTTATAGTGGTAGTCGTGCTGGTGCAGACAAGGCTCAAACTGAATTTAGGAATTCATTTGGCGAATGGCGTTCTTCTAAAGAATTTGAAACACCAAACTACAAAATTTGGGTAGGCAATTTTAAGACACGTTTGGAAGCAGATAGAGCTTTAGTGAAAATTAAGCGAAAATTTACAAATGCATTTTATTTTAAACCCAAGAAAGATTAAAGACTTTTTATCCTATAAAAAAAGCGACCAATTGGTCGCTTTTTTTATTTTATAGATTTTTTGACACAATTCACATTGTGAATTACTCGAAATAATCTTTTTTACTTCAACTTCTTTTTGATTGCTACTTCTTGGAATGCTTCAATAACATCTCCTTCTTTGATGTCATTGTAATTTTTAACTTGCATACCACAATCATATCCTTTTGATACTTCCTTAGCGTCGTCTTTAAAACGTTTAAGCGAAGCTAATTCTCCAGTAAAAATCACAACACCTTCTCTTATCAATCTGATACCAGAGTTTCTGAATATTTTTCCGTTGGTTACCATACAACCTGCAATCGTTCCGATTTTAGAGATTTTAAATGTTTCTCTAATCTCAGCTGTACCAGTAATTTCTTCCTTAAACTCAGGAGATAACATACCTTCCATAGCATCTTTAAGGTCATTAATTGCATCATAAATGATAGAGTACATTCTGATATCAATTTCTTCCTTGTCTGCTATTTGACGTGCGTTGCCCATCGGACGAACATTAAATCCAATAATTACAGCATCTGAGGCTGTTGCTAACAACACATCACTTTCAGTAATGGCTCCAACACCTTTATGTATAATATTAACTTGAATTTCTTCAGTTGATAATTTCTGGAATGAATCTGTTAATGCTTCAACCGAACCATCCACATCACCTTTAAGGATTACATTCAATTCCTTGAAATCTCCTAAAGCAATACGGCGTCCAATTTCATCAAGTGTGATGTGACGCTGAGTTCTAACAGATTGCTCACGTTGTAATTGTGTGCGTTTTGCAGCAATTGATTTAGCTTCTCTTTCATCTTCAAATACATTGAATTTATCACCTGCTTGAGGTGCTCCATCCAATCCTAGAATTGAAACTGGAGTTGATGGTCCTGCTTCCTCAACATCATTTCCACGCTCATCATGCATTGCTTTTACCTTACCACTATTTTTTCCTGCTAGGACATAATCTCCAACTTTAAGAGTTCCTGCTTGAACTAAAATCGTAGAAACATATCCACGTCCTTTATCTAAGAATGCTTCAACTACTGTTCCTTGTGCTGGTTTATTTGGATTTGCTTTTAACTCCAATAATTCGGCTTCAAGCAATACTTTTTCTAATAATTCTTTTACTCCTGTACCTACTTTAGCAGAAATATCATGAGATTGTATTTTTCCTCCCCAATCTTCAACCAATAAGTTCATTCCTGCAAGACCTTCTTTAATCTTTTCAGGATTTGCTGCAGGTAGATCTATTTTATTTATTGCAAAAACAATTGGTACTCCAGCTGCTTGTGCATGTGAAATAGCTTCTTTTGTTTGAGGCATAATATCGTCATCTGCTGCTGCAACAATAATTGCAATATCTGTAACTTGAGCTCCACGAGCACGCATTGCTGTAAAGGCTTCGTGACCTGGAGTATCTAAGAAAGCAATTTTCTGACCATTCTCCAATTGAACTCCATATGCACCAATGTGCTGTGTGATTCCTCCAGATTCTCCAGCAATTACGTTTTCTTCACGAATGTAGTCTAATAACGATGTTTTACCATGATCTACGTGTCCCATAACTGTTACTATTGGAGCTCTTGAAACTAAATCTTCTGGTTTATCTTCAACTTCTTCAATAGCTTCTTCAATGTCTGCTGTTACGAATTCTACTTCGTATCCAAATTCATCTGCAACAATAGAAAGGGTTTCTGCATCAAGTCGTTGGTTCATTGTTACCATCATACCTAATGACATACAAGCTGAGATAATTTGCGTTACAGAAACATCCATCATTGTTGCAACCTCACTTGCAGTTACAAACTCAGTTACTTTTAAGATTTTACTTTCTGCTTCTTGCTGTTGTAAATCTTTTTCAGTTTGTTCTCTATGCTGTTCTCTTTTCTCTCTTCTGTATTTTGCTCCTTTACCTTTGCTAGATTTCCCTTGAAGTTTTTCAAGAGTTTCTCTTACTTGCTTTTGTACTTCTTCTGCACTTGGCTCTTCTTTAGCAACTTGTGGTCTTCGTTGACCTCTTCCTTTACCTCTATTATTTCCTCCTCCTCGTGATCCTTGATTGCTTCCAGATGAAGGTCCTACTTTACTAATTCTGCGACGTTTCTTTCTTGAATCAGCACTTTTATCTTCTTTCTTTTTCTCTTCCTTCTTTTTCTTTGGCTTGTTAAACTTTGACAAGTCGATTTTATCACCAGAAATTTTTGGTCCAGAAAGTTTTTGATATTTTGTTGTAACTTTTTCTTCTTTTGGCTCTTCAGCTTCTTCAGCTTTAGGAGCTACTACTTCCTTTTTAGGTTTTGGCTCTTCTTTCTTTTCAGCCTTTTTTGGAGCTTCCTTCTTTTCAGCTTTTGGCTCTTCTTTCTTCTCTACTTTTTTAGGAGTTTCTTCTTTTTTAGCAGCAGCTTTTTTAGGCTTCTCCAAGTCAATTTTTCCAACTTGCTTTGGACCTTCTAGAGTCGTTTTAGCTTTTACAACTTCTTTCTTTGAAGCTTCTTCTTTTTGGAGTTTAGCTTCAATTTCTTTTTCACGCTCAACTCTGAGCGCTTCCTTTTCCTTTTGCTTTGCTTCACTAACTTCTTTAGAGGCTACTTTTTTGCTAGCATCAGTTTCAAATTCATCAGAAAGAACTTGATAAACCTCTTCAGAAATTTTTGTAGTTGGACGCTTCTCTACTTCGATGCCTTTGGTTTCTAAAAAATCAACTGCACGATCAATAGAGATGTTTAACTCTCTTAATACTTTATTTAATCTAATTGTTCCAGCCATAAACTGCTTTAATATATGCTAAATATGTTATTCTTCAAATTCTTCTTTTAGAATTCTAACAACTTCATTTATTGTTTCTTCTTCTAAATCTGTACGTTTTACTAAATCATCAACATCTTGTTCCAATACACTTTTTGCTGTATCTAAACCAACTTTTGAAAATTCTTCAATAATCCAAGAATCTATTTCATCGGAGAATTCAGAAAGCTCAACATCTTCTTCAACACCTTCTCTGAATACATCAATTTCGTAACCAGTTAATTGTCCAGCCAAACGAATATTATGTCCTCCACGTCCAATTGCTTTACTTACCTCTTCAGGTTTTAGGATAACTTCAGCACGACTGTTCTCTTCATCTAATTTAATAGATGTTACTCTTGCTGGACTTAATGCCCTAGTAATATATAATTGAATGTTATTAGTATAGTTAATTACATCGATATTCTCATTGCCTAATTCACGTACGATACCATGAATTCTAGATCCTTTCATACCTACACAAGCTCCAACAGGATCAATTCTATCGTCATAAGAGTCAACAGCTACTTTAGCTTTTTCACCTGGAATTCTTACCACATTTTTTACTGTAATTAATCCGTCAAAAACTTCAGGAATTTCTTGTTCGAATAATTTTTCAAGAAATACTGGAGCAGTTCTAGACATGATAATTGCAGGTTTGTTGCCTTTAAGCTCTACGCTCTCGATTACACCTCTCACATTTTCGCCTTTTCTGAAAAAATCAGATGGTATTTGCTTATCTTTTGGTAGTATAATTTCGTTACCATCGTCATCTAACAAAATGATAGCTCTATGACGAATATGATGAACTTCGGCTGTATATATTTCTCCAACTAAATCTTTAAATTGCTTATAGATGTTAGTGTTATCGTGTTCGTGAATTTTAGATATTAGGTTTTGTCTGAGCGCTAAAATTGCACGTCTTCCTAAATCAATAAGTTTTACTTCTTCAGATACATCTTCACCAACCTCAAAATCAGGTTCTATTTTACGAGCTTCCGACAAAGATATTTCTTGGTTTGGTTCTTCAACTTCGCCATCTGCAACTACAACGCGATTACGCCATATTTCTAAATCTCCTTTATCTGGATTTATAATGATATCAAAATTATCATCATCACCAAACTTCTTTTTTAATGCATTTCTAAATACATCTTCCAAAATCGCCATTAAGGTTACACGGTCGATTAATTTATCGTCCTTAAACTCTGAAAATGAATCGATTAACGCAAGATTTTCCATAACTCTTCTACTGGATTAAAATTTTATCTTAACTTTTGTTTCTAATATATCGTTATAAGCTAATTTAGCTTCTTTTTTAACTGTAACTTTTCCTTTTCCTATTGGCTTAGGTTCTCTTGTTTTCCATTCCAACTTAATGCCTTCATCATCAACATCTGTAAGAAGGGCTTCAAATTTTTGGTTGTTGTTTGCCTTTACGGCAACAGTGCGACCAATATTTTTTTTGTATTGCCTTATATGGCTCAAAGGGCTTGTTGCTCCTGCTGAAGTAACTTCAAGAGAAAAATCCTCTTCTTCTCTATCTAAATTGTGCTCAATTGCTCTACTGACAAAAATACAATCTTCAACCAAAACACCATTGTCTCCATCAATAACAATTCTAATAATGTTATTGTCCAAAACATCAAAGTCGATCAAGAATAAATCTAATCGTTCTTCAAGACATTCCTCCAATAAAGTTTTTACTTTATTTCTAAGCATTTTTAAGTATAAAAAGAGGGGACTTCTCGTCCCCTCAGTTATTCCTTTTTCTTACAACGCTGCAAATATACAATATTTAAATGGATTTTTGCAAACCTTAGGTTATCTAAATTTTCGCTAAATTTAAAAGGTTAACTATTTTTAATCAACTATGAAGAAAATATTAGTTCCTACAGATTTTTCACCTCAAGCAGATTATGCTTTACATGTCGCTTCTCAATTAGCAAAGAAATATAACTGCGAAATATACTTGTTGCACATGTTAGAGTTACCAATAAATGAGGTTGATGCACTCAGTTCACATAGCGATTTGCCTGAAGCAATGTTTTATATGAAATTGGCCAGAAAACGCTTTGATGAAGTTGCAAAACATCCTTTTTTGAAAAACATTAAGGTTCATGAAATAGTAAAGTTTGAACAAGCATTTGATGGAATCATTGACACTTGTAAAGAATACAAAATTGATTTGATTATAATGGGTTCTCATGGTGTCAGTGGATTTAAGGAGATGTTTATTGGTTCAAACACTGAAAAAGTTGTCAGGACTAGTGACATCCCAGTTTTGGTCATAAAAAACTACCACAAAAGTTTTAAAATTAAGGACTTCGTTTACGCCTCTGATTTTACCGAAGAAAACAAAGTTCCCTTTAAAAAAGCAGTTAAGTTTGCGAAATTAGTAAATGCAACCATGCATTTACTCATGGTAAATACTCCAAATAAATTTTTAACCACAGATGAAGCGGACTCAAGAATTCAAGAATTCATGAAAGGTTCACGATTTAAAAACTATACCATGAACATTTATAACGATTATACTATTGAAAAAGGAATATTGAATTTTTCTCATCATATTAACGCTAGCTTAATAGGCATGAGCACTCATGGTAGAAAAGGTATTGCGCACTTTTTTAATGGCAGTATTAGTGAAGATTTGGTTAATCATGCCAAGCGACCAGTAATTACATTTAAGATTTGATACAGATAAAAACAAAAAAGCTTCCCTAAATCGGAAAGCTTTTGTTGGCCCACTAGGGCTCGAACCTAGACTCTTCTATACCAAAAACAGACGTGTTGCCAGTTACACCATGGGCCAATCTCTAAAAGAGGATGCAAATTTATAACAAAGTTTCATTTGCACAAACATTTTTAAAGAAAAATAACATGAATCCCTTAACGTTTACTTAAAAACCTTCTTACGTTATATATTTATTCTTAAATTCGCCAGCAGTAATAACTCATGAATATGACACACATAAACTTTAAAAAGTGGAATACCATTTTAGGGTGGTTCTCTTTTTTAGTAGCACTTATAACTTATAGCTTAACGGTTGAACCAACCGTTAGTTTTTGGGATGCTGGAGAGTATATTTTAACCTCATCAAAATTACAAGTTGGTCATCCACCAGGAGCTCCGCTTTTTCAAATGCTTGGAGCGTTTTTCTCAGTATTCTCTACAGATCCTTCGCAAATAGGTTGGCTTATGAACATGATGAGCGCTGTATCTAGTGCTTTTACCATCCTGTTTATGTTTTGGTCTATAACTATTTTGTTAAGTCATATTATTGGGTCAGCAGAATCTTTATCTAAATCACAAGGTCAAGCTATTTTAGGAAGTGCTTTAGTTGGAAGTTTAGCCTTTGCTTTTACAGATTCTTTTTGGTTTAATGCTGTTGAAACTGAGGTTTATGCCATGGCAACACTAATCATGGCCATCATGTTTTATCTTGGTTTGCGTTGGGAACAAGACATGAACAAACCTCGTGGAAATAAATGGCTTATTTTAATTGCTTTTGTTACTGGATTATCATTTGGCGTACACTTTATGGGCTTACTTACAATTCCAGCAATCGGACTAATCTATTTCTTCAAGAATTATAAAACAGTAACCGTTAAAAACTTCATTATTGCGAATGTAGTTGTGGTTGCTATTTTACTCTTTATCTTCAAACTTCTTGCTCCAAATATTTTAAGATATTTTAGTGCGCTCGAAATTTTCTTTGTCAACTCCATTGGGCTCCCCTTTAATTCAGGATCTATAATTGCAGGAATCATACTTGTGGCTGCCTTTTACTTCGGAATTAAATACACAAGAGACAAAGGTTTAAAACATTTAAATACTGGAATATTGTGTTTAGCCTTTGTTATCATTGGGTTTTCAACATGGCTAATGTTACCTATCCGAGCAAATGCAAATGTTGTTATTAATGAAAACAACCCTTCTAGTGCAAGAGAATTACTAGCCTATTATAATTTAGAACAATATCCAAAAACACATTTGTTTTATGGTCCTCAGTTTACTGATATGTATTCTGGCTTGGATGAAAACAATCCTTATGTTGATGATAAACCTAAATATGAGAAGGATTTTGAAAAAGGTGAATATGTTATCGTAAACGACTATAAAAACGCAACACAAAATTATAACTCGAAGCATGCTTCAATACTTCCAAGAATGTGGAGCTCAGAACATGCAGAAAACTACATGATTTATACAGGTTATTTAGATTTTAAACTAAAACCTGATTTGGCATCTACGTTTTTTAGTAGTGCTCGTAACCAAGGTTATCCTGAAGAAGAGGCTAGCAAATATGCAAATGCAAGACTTAACGTCATTAGAAAAGAAGTTTCAGATGTTCGAAGCAAAGCGGCACAAGGATTAATTGATTACGAAGATTACCATAGTTTCTTAAGGCAATTCGCCCAATATATTGATATTGAAAAACCTTCATTGGGTTCTAATGTTGCTTACCTATTAGAGTATCAACTTGGTTATATGTATTGGCGATATTTTATGTGGAATTTTGCTGGACGCCAAGACGATATTCAAGGAAAATACGATTCTCATGGAAACTGGATTAGTGGCATTAAACCTATTGATGAATGGCACTTAGGTATATCACAAGACAATTTACCAAGTGATGTGTTAAATAATAAAGCAAGAAATACCTACTATCTTTTACCTTTAATTTTGGGGTTAATTGGTTTGTTTTTTCTTTATAACAAAGACAAAAAACTATTTTGGACCATGCTTGTGTTTTTCCTCTTTACAGGTTTAGCAATTCAAGTTTACACCAATGTAAGACCTTTTGAGCCAAGAGAACGTGACTATTCTGTTGTTGGATCGTTTTATGTATTTGCTATTTGGATAGGCTTTGGTGTATATGCTATTTACGACTTTTTAAAGAACAAAATAGCGTTAAACATTTTAGCTCCTATAATAACCGTAATTTGCTTAATAATTGTTCCAGGGATTTTAGCTGCAAACAATTGGGATGATCATGATCGATCTGGTAGAGAAACTGCACATGCTATGGCCATAAAATATTTGGAATCCTGTGATCCAAATGCCATATTGTTCACTATTGGTGATAATGATTCTTTCCCTTTATGGTATGCTCAAGAAATCGAAGGTATAAGGACAGATGTACGTGTGGTAAATACGAGTTTGTTTCAAACAGATTGGTATATCGACCAAATGAAACGTAAAGCTTATGAGAGCGACCCAATTCCTTCATCGTTAACTCACGACAAATACAAATTTGGAACACGAGAATATATCTTAAAAGACACCATTACTAGTGACACTATTCCAATTAAGGAATTCATGAATTTTATTACAAGTGATGATCCAAGAACAAAATACAGACATGTGCTTCAGCAGCAAGGATATGACATTAGTAGAATTAGAGCTCAAGAACTTAATGCAAACTATTTACCTTCAGAGAACGTAAGAATTCCTGTTGACAAAGAAGCTGTGCTAAGAAACGGAATTGTCCCAGAAAAAGATGCTGACAAAATTGTGCCATATATTGACATAAAAATTAAAGGAAATGCTCTTGTTAAGAATCGCTTGTTAATGTTGGATATTGTTGCCAATAACAACTGGGAACGACCAATATATTTTAGTGGTGGAGCTTTTGGAGATGACGATTACATCTGGATGAAAGATTATTTACAATTAGATGGATTATGCTATAAACTAGTTCCAATAAAAACTCCTGTAGATAGAGCAAATCCATTTGATATGGGACGCGTTGACCCAGAAAAAATGTATGAGCTTGTTAGCAAATGGGATTGGGGAAATAGTGGAAATGAAGATGTTTACCATGACGTAGAAAGCAGAAAAAATGGTATTACTTATAGAGGCAATATGGCTCGTTTAATTGAAGCTCTTATTAATAATGATGAATTAGAAAAAGCAGAAGAAATTGCAGATTTAGCCATGGAAAAAATGCCAGTTGATATCTTTGGTTATTACACATTACTTGAGCCTTACATAAGTGCTTACTATGAAGTGGATTCTAAAGACAAAGCAAGAAATCTTTTTAAGGATGTTTCTAAAAAATATCAAGAAAATCTAGAATATTATAGCTCGTTACCAATTAATGACCAACAGCAAATGTTTGAAGAAATATACACAGACATTGAGCGCTACAGAGGCTTAGTTGATGTTGTCATAATGAGTGACGATGATGAGGAATTCATTAAAACTGAAATGGAAACATTTAATAATACATTGAGATTGTTCAATCAGCTTATTGGTGATGATTCTTATGAAGAGCCTGAAAGAACTGATATTGACATTCCTTCTGATACTAACACCATTGAAGTAGATAGTAATTAATGTAAAATGAATCTGACTCCAGTTACGATTCCTAAAGTTGTTAAGTCAATGTTTCCTGACTTTGTTTGGAATATTGACTCAACACAAAAAACGCTATACCTAACTTTTGATGATGGCCCAACACCAGAAATTACTGATTGGGTTCTGGATTGTTTAAAAAGCTACAATGCAAAAGCCACTTTTTTTTGTATTGGAAACAATGTTGAAAAATATCCTGAAATTTTTCGTCGCATTATTGATGAAGGCCATTCCGTTGGCAATCATACTCAAAATCATTTAAAAGGGTGGAAAACGAAAATCAAGAATTATATTGAGAATGTTATTTTATGTGATTTGGTTTTAAAATCTCAAATTCCAAAAAACAATTCTCAAGAAGGTAATTCCAAAATCATCAATCATCAATCGTTAATTTTCAATCTATTTCGACCTCCTTATGGACGTTTAAAACCAAAACAAGGTAAAGCTCTTATAAAAAATGGCTACAAAATTATCATGTGGAGCGTTTTATCTTTGGATTGGGATAAAAACCTTTCTACTACACAGTGTTACAATAATGTTGTGAAAAAGGCAGTTTCTGGAGATATCATTGTATTTCATGATAGCATAAAAGCTTCAAAAAACATGAGGTTTGCACTCCCGAAAGTGCTAGAATATTTTTCTGAAAAAGGTTTCGAGTTTAAGCGTATTCCTGAATAATTCCAATGAGAGTATTGGCATCTTGCTGACCACTTTGGCGCCATTTCATTTCGCCATTCTTGTAAATGATGAGTGTTGGCAAACCCTTAATACGCAAGGCTTCAGCCAAATCTTTGTTTTTATCAACATCAATTTTTATGACCTTTGCTTTGTCACCAAGTGCTGCAGCAACATCTCTTAGCACAGCGTGCATTGCCGTTGATTCTTCATTCCAGTCGGTAAAAAAGTCTAACAGTACAGGAATATCAACATCAATAAGTTCCCCAAATTTTGACATAATACTTGTTTTTAAGTCAAGTGAGCTGTTACAAACCTACAATTTTTTATTCGTTTTGAAAACCAATATGTTAAATAGCTTCATATCAACTAATAATAAAAATAACGAATTTTATAATAAAAACAATATTTCCTCAATATTAAGCTGGTTTAGAACCCCTTTTCAGCTCAATAACCGTAATTTCTGGCCAAATACCAATACGTCCTGGATATGCCAAAACACCAAATCCTCTATTTACGTTAATCAATTGGTTTTTCTGCTCATAAATTCCTGCCCAATATTTATAACGCCATTTTACTGGACTCCATTTTATCCAACCAGGAATTTCAATACCAAATTGCATACCATGCGTATGACCACTTAATGTTAAATGATAATGGTATTCATCGTCAATAACCTGATATTCCCAATGTGAAGGATCATGACTCATCAAAATTTTAAAATCATTGGAATCAACTGTTTTACTAGCCTTTTTTAAATCACCTTTTTGCTTAAAGCCTTTTCCCCAGTTTTCAACACCAACTATAGCTATACGTTGTCCATTTTTCTCAATAAATCTGCTTTCATTACGCAACAAATCAAAGCCAATATCTTTTTGGATGGCTTCCAATTCATTTAAATTTTTCTGTTTTAAATCACCTGAATCCCAACTCACATAATCGCCATAATCATGATTTCCTAAAATTGAAAACATCCCATCTTTAGCTTTTAACTTAGAAAAACTACTCATCCAAGGCTTCATTTCATCCGCTCTATTATTCACCATATCTCCAGTAAACAAAATTGTATCTGAAGCCTGTTCATTTATTAAATCAATAGCATACTCTACTTTCTCTTTATTATCAAAGCTACCAATATGTAAATCACTGATTTGAGTTATTTTATAACCATCAAAAGCGTCTGGTAAATCTTCAAAATGTAGCGAGTATTTCAACACTTTAAAATTATAACGCCCTCTATACATACCATATAAAAACGATGCAAATGGTATGGCTGCGATACCTAAAGCCAACTTACTCACAAAAACACGTCGCGATGGCATATAAGAACCATTAGTAGCGGAACCTTCAGTAAAATAACGAAAGGCTGCTTGTGGAACTCTAAGTATATCCTCTCCAAACATTACAATCATAATGGCAATTTTTGGGATATACAATGTCAAGAAAAAGCCAATAGCAAGGTTCATTTTTGTATTCAACCCTCCTCTACCAGAAGAAGATATTTGATAAATAAAGTTTCCTATGACCAATAATGAAATAAGTATATATACAATGCTAACAGCTTTACTTCTAAAAATAGTTTTAAAAGCTTGAAAGGCATAAAAATCAATAATCCCAAAAATGAGGATGAAAATTATCCAACGAATCATAGTGCAATTTTATCAAAGATAATTCAATTTTAGATGCTTTAAGTATTGATGAAATTTATTTAACGATACCTTAAGATTTACTATCTTTCAGCTTCTATTTTACAAAACACTAATGAACCGAGTTTTTATTTCCCTCTGTATTTCTTTGGTATTATTTAATTGCCAAGAAAAAGTCGATGTTTCACCTGCCAAAAAAGACAAAAACCTCATCTCGTATGTCAATCCATTTATTGGCACTGGAGGTCATGGTCACACTTATCCAGGAGCAACAATGCCTTTTGGAATGATGCAACTCTCTCCAGATACACGATTGGATGGTTGGGATGGTTGTTCTGGCTATCATTATTCCGATAGTTACATCTATGGATTTTCACATACACACCTAAGTGGGACTGGTGTTTCCGATTATGGTGATATTTTATTGATGCCAACAAACGAGGTTGTTTTTAACAATGGAGCTGATGGCAACAAAGGCTATAAAGCACATTTTAGTCACGATAATGAAGTGGCTGAACCAGGTTATTACAAAGTACATTTAGATTCTACAGAAATTGATGTTGAATTGACTGTTTCAAAACGAAGTGGTATTCATAAATATGAATTTTCAGAAGGTTCAAAACAAATCGTTATTCTTGATTTAGAACATCGCGACGAAGTTTTAGATTCTAAAGTAAACGTGTATTCTGATACTGAAATTGGTGGTCACAGACACTCTAAAGCTTGGGCTACAGACCAATACTTGTTTTTTAACATGGAATTTTCTAGACCTTTTAAAAACATGATTTTCTTAGACGATGTTAATCAAGGTAAAAAAGTAAAAGTTGCTTTTGAATTTGATTCCTCTAAAAGCACTTCTCTTGAAATCAAAGTTGGAATCTCTCCTGTAGATGAAGAAGGTGCGCGTAAAAACAGAAGGGAAGAGCTCGACGAAAAGTCCTTTAAAGACATTAAAACCGAAGCCCAAAATACTTGGGAACAACAACTAGAAAAAATTGTAATTGAAAGTGATAATGATGATTATAAAACCAACTTCTACACATCGATGTATCATGTGAGCATCGCACCAAATTTATACAAAGATGTCGATGGACGCTATCGTGGTATGGATTTAAAAATTCATGAAACCCAAGATTTCGATTATTACACAGTGTTCTCACTTTGGGACACCTATCGTGCTGCCCATCCGCTTTACACGATTATTGAACAAGACCGAACCAACGATTTTATCAATACGTTTTTAGCAAAATATGACGAAGGTGGCATTATGCCTATTTGGGATTTATCGGCGTGTTACACAGGTTGTATGATTGGTTATCACGCTGTTCCTGTTATTGCAGATGCCTATTTAAAGGGTTTGCGAGATTATGATGTTGACAAAGCTTTTGAAGCTATGAAACATTCGGCCAATCAAGATAAATTAGGATTAGAATCTTACAAATCGTTAGGCTATATTCCTGTAGAATTTGAAAGTGAATCGGTTTCAAAAACATTGGAATATGCTTACGACGACTGGACCATTGCGCAAATGGCAAAAGATTTAGGAAAAGAGGAGGATTATAAAACGTTTTCAGAACGTGCTCAGTATTACAAAAATATTTTTGACCCAGAGTCACAATTTATGAGAGGTCGTTTTCGCAATACTTGGTTCGCCCCTTTTGATCCTTACGAAGTGAATTTCAACTATACCGAAGCCAACTCATGGCAATATAGTTTTTATGTGCCTCAAGATATTTCAGGGTTTATGGATTTACTTGGTGGTAAAAGTAAATTAGAAGAAAACCTAGATGAATTATTTACTGCTGAAGCTGAAACCTCAGGAAGAAATCAAGCTGATATTACTGGTTTAATTGGACAATATGCTCATGGTAACGAACCAAGTCATCACATGGCGTATTTGTACAATTTTGTTAATAAACCACATAAAACACAAGAACGCGTACATCAAATTTTAACCGAACTATATAAAAATGCTCCTGATGGAATTTCTGGAAATGAAGATTGCGGACAAATGAGTGCTTGGTACATATTAAGTTCCATGGGTTTTTATTCGGTAACACCTGCGTCTAACCAATATATTATCGGAACTCCGTTGTTTCCTAAAGCCACTATTAACTTAGAAAATGGAAAGCAGTTTACTATTGTGGCAAATGATATAAGTGATACTAATAAATACATTGAAAGCGTCGCACTAAATGGAAAATCCCTTGATAGAACGTTTATTCATCATAACGAAGTTGTTGAAGGCGGAGTATTAGAATTTCAAATGACAAATTCACCTTCCACTTGGGGAACAAAAGAAGGTCAAGAACCAAAAACAGAAATAACTGACCATTTAATTATCCCTGCACCATTTATAGCCAAAGGTGATGTAGCGTTTAAAGGTGACACCGAAGTGGTTTTAGAGAACGTAGATAAAAACGCAATAATATTCTACAAATTAGGAGATAATGATTATAAACAATACGAAACCCCTTTTACAATTTCTGAGCCAACATCGTTAAGTGTATATTCTGAAAAAAATACAGTAAAAAGTGCCACTATAGAAACACAGTTCTATAAAATAGATCCAAATATTTCTATTAAGCTAGATACTGAATATGCTAACCAATATAATGCTGGAGGAAACGATGCTTTAATAGATGGCATCGTAGGTGCTAGAGATTTTAGAACAGGAACTTGGCAAGGATATTCTGATAAAGATGTAATAGCAACTGTTGATTTAGGAAGCGAGAAACCTATCAATACTATTTCGGTAAACTTTTTAAAAGACCAACGCTCATGGATTTTTTATCCAGTGGAAGTTGAATGCTTCGTGTCTAAGGACGGAACAAATTTTGACTCTGTTGGAAATTATGAATTTGAACAAATAGTACCTTCTGATGAAGTCGACATCAAAACTGTTGAGTTTAAACAACTAAGTAATAATTATCGCTATGTAAAAATTATAGCTAAAAAATTAGGGATTCTTCCTGAATGGCATTTGGGTTATGAGCATGATGGTAGAAGTTGGTTGTTTGTGGATGAAATTACTATTAAATAACATGAAATACTTTTGTTCACTATTAATGTTATTACTATTTATATTTAGTTGTAAGCCATCATTCGATATTCAAAAAGAAAAAGCTGAAATAGAAAGAGTTTCTAAATCTGATTTATTAAATACTGAAAGTTTTAAAAATAGAATTACTGCTTTTTTTCCAGAAAAATACTGGCAAAGAAAAGATAAAGATTCAATGACTAAAATCGCTGATAGCATTTACAATATTTTGAATAATCCATTATATGATAGTCCAGATTATTTTTCGAATCACACTGTTTCAATAAATAAAAATAGCAATATAATTAAGGCTGATAATAGCTATTTTATATTAATAAATATTAGAGAATCATTTGAAATTAAAAAAGGTTTTGATATAATTTTTCTTGAAGAAATTAGGAATTATTTAAAGCAAAACTTGATAATTCTAAACGAAAAAGAAAAAAGTATTTCAGTAAAACACGATTCAGATTTAATTGGAATCTACGATAAAAAAAACAGTTCTTGGAATTATTTTAGTTTTAATGAAAGAATGCTCCTTGATGGTTACGGATTAGATATTACCAAGAACATTTTAAAGGTGTATTTTAAAGATATTTTTATTTTACCAAAAGAGCCACTTGATACTGAAGGCTTTGATATTTTTATGGAAATATATGAGGAAATTAGGAATGAAAAACAATTTGAAAATATAGATTTTGATGAATATTGTAAATGCATCTATAACTATCAAGAAAAGTTTTTTGAAAAACATGATTTTGAAGAATTTTCAGATGCTTACTTTGATAGCTGGATACATTTATCAGAAATTTACAAATGTAAAATAATAACTACTAAATAAACACTTGTTTATATGAACCAACCAAAATCCTATCGTTCTTCATTTATACTACTAACCACTTTATTCTTCCTTTGGGGATTTATAACGGTATTAGTAGATTCATTAATACCAAGACTTCGCGAGCTATTTACACTAACCTACTTTCAAGCAGGTTTAGTGCAATTTGCTTTTTTTGGAGCGTATTTCTTACTGTCTATTCCAGCAAGTTACATTTTATCTAAAATTGGGTACAAAAAAGGAATAATTCTTGGCTTATTAACGATGGCAACTGGTTGTTTATTGTTTTACCCTGCAGCATCCTATCGAGTATTTGGAATTTTCATGTTAGCTTATTTTATTTTAGCTGGAGGCATGACCATTTTACAAGTAGCAGCAAATCCGTTTGTAGCAGTGTTAGGAAGCGAAGATGGCGCGTCTAGCCGATTAAATTTATCTCAAGCTTTTAATTCTTTAGGAACAGCAATTGCTCCTGCAGTTGGTGCATTATTTATTTTAAGTGACACTATTAAAACCGAAGATGAAATCGCAGCTTTAAGCGAAACCGCAAAAGACACTTATTTAGCTTCGGAAGCTTCAGCAGTGCAAATGCCTTTTTTAGGACTCGCCTTATTTATTGGTTTAATCGCAGTTATTTTTCTATTTGCCAAGCTTCCTAAATTGATTGGAGAGGAAACTAAATCGGAAACAATTTTAGACTCCCTTAAAGGCTATATAAAAGCAATACTAAACAAAAACTTAATGCTAGGCGTTTTGGGGATTTTCTTTTATGTAGGTGCTGAAGTGGCTATTGGTAGTTATTTAGTAAACTACTTTTTAGATATGAATCTAGTTGAAGTCATTAAAGAGAATGGTTTAATGAAATCTATAGCTGAAGGAATTCTAAATTCTGGGCTAACCGAAAATGACAACAAGGCTATTGTTGGTGTATTTGTCACCTTTTATTGGTCAGGTGCCATGATTGGTCGTTTTGTTGGCTCTTATTTAACCCGAATTATGAAACCAGGTAAAGTTCTTGGGATATTTGCAACGATTGCAATCTTACTCATTGTAATTTCAATTAGCACTACTGGATTAGTGAGCATGTGGAGTATTTTGGCTGTTGGATTGTTTAACTCCATTATGTTCCCAACCATTTTTACTTTATCAATTGATGGTATAGGCGAGTTGAAACCAAAAGGATCAGGCTTGCTCTGTACAGCAATTGTTGGTGGCGCATTGATTCCACCTTTATATGGCTACTTTACAGATCAAATAGGATTTAAAATGGCACTGTTTTTTATCATCATTTGCTATTCATATATCTTGTGGTTTGGCTATAGAAACTCAAAAAAATCCTTATCACATGCTTAAAAAACTTGCATTCATAATACTATTAGCAATCGTTTTCAATTGTAAAAACAAAAGTTTTTCAGAAGAAAAAACAACAACAAATTCTTCTGAAAACGATTACACACAATACGTCAATCCGTTTATAGGAACCAGCAAAATGGGTCATGTGTTTCCTGGAGCGACTGCACCTTTTGGGATGGTGCAGTTAAGTCCTCAAACTAACTTTGAGGTCATGCACAATGATGATGGAAGCTACAATACTGAAACTTATGAGTATTGTGCTGGCTATCAATATCGTGATTCTACTATTATTGGATTTGCGCATACTAATTTTAGTGGTACAGGACATTCTGATTTGGGTGATTTTCTCGTGATGCCAACAACTGGCGATTTAGTACTTGACCCTTTAGAAACTTCGGAAGGCAACAAAGGCTTTTATTCTACGTTTTCACATGATAACGAAGAAGCGTCTCCTGGTTATTACAAAGTAGATTTAGATAGCTATGGTATTCAAGCTGAACTCACAGCCAGTGAACGTGTTGGTTTTCATCAATACACTTTTCCAAAATCTGATGATGCACATATTATATTGGATTTGGTCTATAACGTCTATCATCACGACAATAAAAATGTGTGGACTTTTATTCGTGTAGAAAATGATACACTAGTTACAGGTTACAGACAAACCAAAGGTTGGGCAAGAACAAAAAAGGTGTTTTTCGCTATGCAATTCTCCAAACCTTTCAAAAGCTATGGTCACAAAAAGTATGATGATATTAAATACGATGGCTTTTACAGACGCTTCAAACAAGATGAAAATTTTCCAGAAATGGCAGGAAAAGACATTCGTGCCTATTTTAATTTTGATACCGAAGAAGGTGAAAAAATCAATATTAAATTTGCTCTATCTCCAGTAAGTACAGCTGGAGCAATGAAAAATTTAGATGTCGAAATTCCGCATTGGGATTTCAATAAAACATACAGAGAAACTAGTGACAAATGGAATAACGAGCTTTCTAAAATTGAAGTTGAAACATTAACTGAAGATGATAAAACTACGTTTTACACAGCCATGTACCATACCAACCTCTCGCCTATTTTATACGAAGATGTTGATGGACAATATCGTGGTTTAGACCAAAATATTCATCAATCAGATGGGTTTACTAACTACACTATTTTCTCACTTTGGGATACGTACAGAGCGCTTCATCCTCTGTTCAATATCACTCAGCCAGAACGTAATAACGACATGATAAAATCTATGTTGGCACATCATGATGAAAGTGTTCATAATATGCTGCCTATTTGGTCTCATTATGCCAATGAAAATTGGTGTATGATTGGCTATCATGCCACATCAGTTATTGCAGATGCCATGGCTAAAAATGTTGGTGATTTTGACTACGAACGTGCTTTACAAGCGTCCGTCAATACCGCAAACGTACGCTATTTTGATGGTTTGGGAGAATATATTGATTACAAATATGTGCCAGACGATTTAAGTCACTCATCGGTTTCAAAAACTCTGGAATATGCCTATAACGATTGGTGTATTGCACAAATGGCAAAACAAGTTGGCAATGCTTCAACAGAAGAAGAATTCTTAAAACGCTCAGAATATTACAATAACGTATACGACCCAAAAATTGGGTATATGCGACCAAAATTATCTAACGGAGAATTTAGAAAGAACTTCGATCCTATGGATACACATGGCCAAGGGTTTATTGAAGGCAATGCCTGGAATTATGGTTTATACGTGCCTCAAAACATAAATAAAATGGTGGATATGATGGGTGGCAAAGAGCGCTTCACTCAGCATTTAGATTCTTTGTTTGCTATGGATATTGATGAAAAATATATAGTAAAACACGAAGATATTACTCGCGATGGCATTATAGGCAACTATGTACATGGCAACGAACCAGGACATCATATTCCATATTTATATAATTGGACTGGACATCCAGAAAAAACACAATCTCGTGTGCGTATGATTATGGACACCATGTATGGTCCAACTGTAGAAGGACTCTGTGGAAACGATGATGCTGGACAAATGAGTGCTTGGTACATTTTTAGTAGCTTAGGGTTTTATCCTGTCACTCCAGGTTCCCCAGATTATGCTTTGGGAAGTCCGTTGGTTAAAGAAGCGAAAATCCATTTAGATAATGGAAAAACATTAACGATTAAAGCTAATAATCAAAGTAAGGAGAATGTCTATGTACAAAGTGTGTCTTTCAATGGGAAAACAATTGAAGGCAACTTATTGTCGCACGAAAACATTATGAATGGTGGCGAATTGATATTTGAAATGTCTAATCAACTAAAAAAATAACATTATGAAACGTAGAAACTTTATTAAAAACGCATCCTTAACTGGAGTTGGAATAGCAGTTGGTAGCAGTTTAGCAAGTTGTGCTGAAACTACTTCAGAAGAAAAAAAAGCAATTACAACTAATGGAAAAGCATCTTTACCATTGGTTATTGCAACTTGGCACGTGATTGATGCTACAGCCAAGGCTATGGAGGTATTGCAAGCTGGTGGTAACGCCTTAGATGCAGTAGAACAAGGTTGTAAAGTAGAAGAAGCCAATGAAAAGGGTCAATCTGTTGGAAAAGGTGGTTTGCCAGACAGAGATGGTAATGTAACCCTTGATGCTTGTATTATGGATAAACATGGAAATTGTGGTTCTGTAGTGTATCTTAAAAACATAACACATGCTGTTTCTATTGCCAGAAAAGTGATGGAAGACACACCTCACGTGATGCTTGCAGGAGAAGGCGCTCAAAAATTTGCCATTGAACAGGGTTTTGAACCAGAAGATTTACTAACAGAAGCATCCAAGAAAGCATGGGAAAAATGGAAAGTTGAGTCTAAATACAAGCCAATCATCAATATTGAGAACCATGATACTATAGGAATGCTCGCGATTGATAAAAATGGCGATATCTCAGGAGCTTGTACCACAAGTGGTTTGGCCTATAAAATGGCTGGACGTGTTGGCGATTCACCAATTATTGGCTCAGGTTTATTTGTAGATAACGAAATTGGTGCTGCAGTAGCAACAGGATTGGGTGAAGAAGTCGTTAAAACTGTTGGTAGCTTTCTGGTAGTTGAGTTAATGCGACAAGGAAAATCTCCTCAAGAAGCTTGTAAAGAAGCTATTAGTAGAATTGTCAATAAACCAAATAGCGATTATAAGAACTTCCAAGTTGGCTATATAGCTGTAAATAAGCAAGGTGAGACTGGAAGTTACTCAATCCACCAGTATTTTAGCATGACTAAGTTCCAAGATGGTATAAATGAACAAATACAATCGGATTACTTTAATAAGGGCTGAATTTCGATAAATAAGATTTTTCCTACATTTAATTGAAATTCTTGAATCGACAAATGGTTTAATTACATCTATTAACGACCAAATGCATATTTAACAAGATTAACGACAAACACAAAAAATGCAGTTCATCGATAGATTTTGTCAACTACACCTAAAAAACCACATTTTATTGCACTTCATCAAATATTTTCACTTCAACACTAGGTTCGGTTGTTTATTTGCTTCAGAAACCTACAAGAATAGAAATGATGAAAAAAGTAATATTAACATTAGCAATTTTAGTTGTCCCTTTCACAATGACTGCTCAAAGTAGTGATAATGAAGCTAAGAATGAGATTAATACTACTATTAAGACTGAAGTAATAATTGCTGCTAAAAAGAAGACTGAGAAAATTAGCATTAATCCTTTAGAGCAAACTCTTATTAACTTTAAAAAGAGTCAAGATATTATAAGTATTAACGCTTATATAAAAAGTTTACAAATAAAAGGTGATGTTTCTTTAAAAAGCTAAACCTTGTTACATATAAATAAAAAAAAGCATCTCTATTAGAGATGCTTTTTTTTATTTAACTAGTTTATGCGTTTAATCAGCATAATTTAATTCGCCTTTGGCTTCTTGTTCCTTAAAATGCTTTACCAAATCCAAAGCATCAGGTATCACATCACTGCAAAGAATAATTAATGAGCCCTTAACGGCATTTTTGACCGCATACTTTATGGCTTCTTTTTCAGAAGGAATTATAGTCGTTTTTTTGTTTGGATCCTTCATTTTTATACCATCATCCAACATTTTAATAAGCTCTTCTTCGGTTTTTCCACGTAAGCGCTTGTCCTGACGTATTATAATCTCATCAAACATTTCTGCAGCAATAGCTCCCATTTCGTTATTGTCTTCAATACGTCGATCACCAATTCCTGCAATGATTCCTACCTTAACTGTACATTCCAGCTCATCAGTAAACTTCTGTAAAGCTCTCATTCCTGCTGGATTATGCGCATAATCCAACAAAATAGTGAAATCATTGAACTCAAATAAGTTCAATCTACCAGGAGTTTGAGAAGCAGAAGGTATAAAGGTTTCTAAAGCAGCTTTCATGTCTTCAATACTGATTCCTTGAACGTGAGCCGCTAAAACTGCAGCAAGTACATTTTGTATCATGAATTTCGCTTTACCTCCATAGGTTAGTGGTATATTCTCAGCTTTCATGAGGCGCATTTTCCATTCGCCTCTACAAATTGTTACATATCCTTCTTCATAAACAGCTGTGATTCCGTTTAAACGTTGCAATGCTTTAATTCTTGGGTTGTTTTCATCCATAGAAAACAATGCAACATTACAGTCTACAGATCGTCTCATATCATATACTAAGTCATCATCAGCATTTAATATAGCATAGCCATCAGGCAAAACCGTTTCAGGTACGACTCCTTTAACTTTTGCTAATTGCTCCACAGTATGTATTCCTTTTAATCCTAAATGATCTGCAGCAACGTTAGTAACAATTGCTGTATCACATTTTTTAAATCCAAGTCCAGCTCTTAACAAACCTCCCCTTGCACATTCCAAAACTGCAAAATTAACCGTTGGATCTTTCAGTACAAATTCTGCACTTGCTGGACCTGTACAATCACCTGTCATCAACAACCTGTTTTGTATATATACTCCATCGCTTGTTGTATATCCAACTCGATAACCATTCATTTTAGCAATATGTGCCATCAAACGCGATGTTGTTGTTTTTCCGTTTGTACCAGTAATTGCTACTATTGGTATGCGTCCTGTATCTCCTTTTTGAGGGAACAATTTATCTATTACTGGAGCAGCAACATTACGTGGCAAGCCAGTAGTTGGAGCCAAATGCATTCTAAATCCTGGACCAGCATTAACTTCTAGTACAGCACCTCCTGTTTCACTTAAAGGTTTCGTGATATCTGTTGTCATAATATCAATTCCACAAATATCCAAATCAATAATTTTTGAAATTCGTTCAGCCATACTTACGTTAGCTGGATGGATGATATCAGTAATATCTTCAGCTGTTCCTCCTGTACTTAGGTTTGCTGTATCCTTTAAAATAAGTCGTTCGCCTTCTGCAATTACAGAATCTAAAGTATATCCAGCATCTTTTATAATGGTTTTTGTCAACTCATTTACTGTGATTTGAGTTAAAACATTTTCATGACCATAACCACGTCTTGGATCTGAATTAACTTTATCAATAAGTTGTTGTACTGTAGATTTTCCATCTCCAATTACATGAGCAGGAGTTCGAATAGCTCCAGCCACTAATTTATTGTTGATTACCAACAATCTATAATCGTCTCCTTTAATATATTTTTCAACGATAATTGCACCGCTTTTTGAGCTCTCTTTCGCATGATGAAAAGCTTGAAGTGCATCTTCATGATTTTGAATATCGACTGTAATTCCTCGACCATGATTACCATCAATTGGTTTAATAACCAAAGGGAAACCAACATATCTGCAAGCTTCTTCTAAGCTTCTTTCACGACGAATAATATCACCTCTAGGAACTTCAACTTCAGCTTGTTCCAATAAGTATTTCGTATCTTCTTTGTCACAAGCCAATTCTACTCCTATACTACTAGTCTCACTTGTTACTGTGGCTTGGATTCTTTTTTGATTAGCTCCATAACCTAATTGGCATAATGAATATTTATTTAATCTAATCCATGGGATTCCTCTAGACTGAGCTTCTTCCACTATAGAGCCTGTACTTGGTCCCAAACGATCTGCCTCGCGAAGCTCACGCATTTCTTGTATATCATCAGATAAATCGTATTCTTCACCACTAATTAAGGCCTCACAAATTCTTACCGAAGCTCTGGCAGCAAAACGACCTACAGACTCTTCCATGTAAGCAAAAACAACATTGTAAACGCCTTCTTCTCCATAACCACGTGTTCTACCGAAGCCAACATCCATTCCAGCAAGGGTTTGTATTTCAAGAGCTATATGCTCGATGATATGTCCCATCCAAGTGCCTTCTTCTACACGTTGAAAAAAGCCTCCTGGTTCACCAACTGAGCAACGATGTTCATACATTCCTGGGAACATCTCTTTTAATCGCTTATAAAACCCATCTACTTTGTTTGATGGCAATTCTTCCATCTCCTCGAGATCCAAAACCATAACAATTAGTTTATGGCGTCTTACTGACCAATAATTAGGCCCTCTCATGGCATTTATTTCTCTTATCTTCATATTGATTGGTTTAAAAAAAATTAGTGAAAGATTATAAATATATACAATTTTCTAATAAAAATTTACCTTATTTTTGTCCAATCTTAAAATTAGGGTTTTATTTATGAGTAATGCAAAAGGAACACTGATTCCAATAGGTGGAAATGAGGATAAAGGATTTGAAACCGACGAAAAACACACTCTTGAATTTATTGATGAAGGTATTCTTTACCATGTGGTGAAAGAAGCTGGTGGAATTGATGCGAAAATTGTTGTTATCCCAACTGCATCAAGTATTCCTATTGAGGTTGGAGAGAATTATATGGAGGCTTTTACGGCTTTAGGCTGTAAAAATGTGCACATACTCAACATAAGAAGTAAAAAAGATTCTGAAAAAGAAGCTTCAATTGAACTTATCAAAACTGCAAATTGTATTATGTTTTCTGGTGGTGACCAATCAAAAATCACTAAAAGAATTGGTGGCACAAGAATTCATGAAATACTTCTTGAGCGTTATGTGAATGAAGAAGGGTTTGTAATTGCTGGAACAAGCGCTGGAGCTATGGCTATGACCAATGAGATGATAGCTGGAGGAAGTCCAAAAGAAGCCTTTATTAAAGGTGCTGTAACTATGTATAAAGGCTTGAGTTTAATTCCTGAATTAATGATTGACACTCACTTTATAAGAAGAGGTCGTTTTGGTCGTGTTTCAGAAGCTGTTGCTAAATTCCCAAACTTACTAGGAATTGGTCTAGCTGAAGACACTGGAATGATTATTAAAAATGGAAATGACTGTACAGTAATTGGTTCTGGAATGGTCATCGTTTTTGATGGTTCTGAACTTTCTCATAATAATGAAAAACTCTTAAAGGAAGGAACTCCAATGACAATGACTCACATGATTGTTCATGTACTATCAAATGGAGATCAATATAACATTAAGAACAGAAAACTAAGCGTGCTGCCTATTGAGGCTCCTTTCATTTAGTTTTTATAAATAGAAATTCCCTTTTCTCCTTTTGAAGTTTTAAAAGCGCGATACATACCTTCTGTATTAAAAGGCATAGCAATATTACCTAGAGCATCCACAGCTATAAGACCTCCATCTCCTTTAATATCTAAAATTCGTTTATGAATCACTTCATTTGAAGCTTCATCAAGTGATAATCCTTTATGCTCCATTAAACAAGATACATCATACGCTACGACGCCACGAATAAAAAACTCACCACTACCTGTGCAACTAACTGCACATGTTTTATTATTTGCATAAACTCCTGCGCCAACCATTGGTGAATCACCTACTCTACCCCATTTTTTATTGGTCATGCCTCCTGTTGATGTTGCTGCAGCAATATTTCCATTTTGGTCACAAGCTACTGCGCCCACAGTTCCGAACTTACCATCCTTTTTAACACTATGGTCTAACTGAAAATTATCACTGTCTTTAATCCCTTGCCATTGCTTATACCTTACTTCATCATAAAAGTAGTCTGGTGATTCAATGTCATAACCCAAGCCATCTGCAAATTTCATAGCGCCTTCTCCAGCTAAAAACACATGATAGCTCTTTTCCATAACATCTCTAGCTAAGGATATTGGGTTTTTAATTCCAGTTATTAAGCTAACAGCTCCAGCTTCTAAAGTTTTACCTTCCATTATTGAAGCATCCATTTCATGTGTACCTTCGTTTGTAAACACACTTCCTTTTCCTGCATTAAATAATGGTGTGTCTTCAAGAAGTTTCACTGCAATCTCAACTGCATCTAAAGCTGAGCCACCATTTTCAAGGACTTCATATCCTTTATCTCTTGCATTTTTTAATGCAGCTTTATATTGAGCTTCTAATTCTGGAGTCATTAATCCTTTCACCAAGGTTCCTGCACCTCCATGAATGGCAATTGAGAAGTTATTCATTTAAAATTATTTAGGGTCGAAAATTACAAATTGCAATCCAAATAACATCCATTAAAGCATAAGTTTTTGTAGATTTATAATCTTCAAAAAACAAACTCAATGTCAGAACAAAAACGTCTCTTTTTAGTCGATGCTTACGCTTTAATTTTTCGTGGTTATTATGCTTTTATAAAAAACCCTAGAATTAATTCAAAAGGTGTCGACACTTCAGCCATTATGGGTTTTATGAACTCGTTACTAGATGTTATAAAAAGAGAACGCCCAGACCATTTGGCCGTTTGTTTTGATAAGGGTGGAAGTGTAGATAGAGTTGAAATGTTTGAGGCCTACAAAGCCAATCGTGATGAGACACCTGAAGCCATTAAAATTGCTGTGCCTTATATACAAGACATTTTAAAAGCCATGCATATTCCTATTATGGTTAAAGAAGGTTTTGAGGCAGATGATGTTATTGGAACGCTCTCTAAGCAAGCCGAAAAAGAAGGTTACAAAACCTTTATGGTAACGCCTGATAAAGACTTTGCACAATTGGTATCTGAAAATATATTTATGTACAAGCCTGTTTTTGGCGGTGGTTATGAAACCTGGGGAATACCTGAGGTTCAGAAAAAATTTGAAGTTGAAGACCCCTTACAAGTCATAGATTTTTTAGGCATGATGGGAGATTCAAGTGACAATATTCCAGGGCTTCCTGGAGTTGGTGAAAAAACTGCCAAAAAATTTCTAGCGGCATACGGAAGTATGGAAGGCTTATTGGCAAATACGCATGAGCTAAAAGGGAAGATGAAGGAGAAAGTTGAGGCTTCAAAAGAACTAGGCATGTTATCAAAAAAATTAGCAACCATCATGCTGGATGTTCCTGTAACTTTTGATGCAAAAGATTTTGAGCTTGACCATCCAGATATAAAAAGGGTAACCGAAATTTTTCAGGATTTAGAATTTAGACGATTAACCGATAATTTCTTGAAAACCTTTTCTGCTGAAGCATCCACACCTACAACTGAAACGACAACAACCTCAACTAAAAAAGAAGAGGTTAAATCAACTCCTAAAGAAAAAGTAGCAGCTGGAGCTGGACAATTCTCCTTATTTGGCTCTTCGACAGAGCTCAGTGACCAAAATTCTGAAGAAACTTCAGATTACACTAGAAAAACTGCTGAATCTACCTCACATTTTTATCAAAGTGTTATGCCTGGAATCTCTACAAAATTGTTTGTTAAAAACTTAATGCAGCAAACTTCTGTATGTTTTGATACGGAAACAACAGGAATCGACCCAATTACAGCTGAGTTAGTTGGCATTGCCTTTTCTTGGGAAGTTGGTAAAGGTTTTTATATGCCATTTCCTGAAAATCGTGATGAAGCGCAAGAACTTATCGAGCTTTTACGTCCGTTTTTTGAAAGTGAATCCATCGAAAAAATTGGACAGAACTTAAAGTACGACATCAAAGTACTTGCTAAATATAATGTGGAAGTCAAAGGTAAATTGTTTGATACCATGTTAGCGCATTATCTCATAAATCCAGATATGCGACATAACATGGACGTACTAGCTGAAACCTATTTAAATTATACGCCAATTTCAATTACCGAACTTATTGGTAAAAAGGGTAAAAATCAACTCTCAATGAGGGAAGTTCCTCTTGAAAAGCAAACTGAATATGCTGTTGAGGATGCTGATATTACGCTTCAGTTAAAAGAGCATTTTGAAAAAGAGTTAGGCGAAGCTAATACACAAAAACTATTTGATGATATTGAAATTCCGTTGCTTCGCGTTTTGGCGACTATGGAATTAGAAGGTATAAATCTTGACAAGGATTTCTTAAATTCTCTATCAGAACAGCTCAACACTGATATTGTAAATCTTGAAAAAAGTATTTATGATGCAGCTGGTGAAGAATTCAATATTGCTTCACCAAAGCAAATGGGAATCATCCTATTTGAAAAATTGAAGTTGGTAGATAAACCAAAAAAGACAAAAACAGGGCAATACAAAACAAGTGAAGATATTTTATCATACTTAGCTAAAGACCATGAGATTATTCGAAATATTCTAGAGTATCGTGGACTAGCAAAACTGAAAAGCACTTATGTCGATGCTTTACCACTACAAGTAGAACCATCTACAGGAAGAGTACATACCGATTATATGCAAACTGTTGCAGCAACAGGACGATTGAGTAGTAATAATCCAAACTTACAAAACATTCCTATTCGTACGGAGCGTGGTAGACAAGTGCGTAAAGCATTTGTTCCAAGAGATGAAAATTACACATTGTTGGCTGCCGATTATTCTCAAATTGAATTGCGCGTTATTGCTGCCTTAAGTGAAGAAGAAACCATGATTAATGCTTTTAAAAATGGCGAAGATATTCATGCATCGACGGCATCAAAAGTATTTAATGTACCAATTACTGAAGTTACTCGAGAGCAACGTGGTAATGCTAAAACTGTTAACTTCGGAATCATTTATGGTGTATCTGCATTTGGTTTAAGTAACCAAACCGATTTAAATAGAACAGAAGCCAAAGAGCTCATTGATACATATTACGAAACGTATCCAAAATTAAAAGCCTTTATAAGCAAACAGGTAGATTTTGCTCGTGATAATGGTTACGTAGAAACCGTATTAGGTCGTCGTCGTTATTTAAAAGATATTAACTCAAGGAACGCTGTTGTTAGAGGTGCCGCAGAACGTAATGCTGTTAATGCACCAATACAAGGTAGTGCTGCAGACATTATTAAAATTGCCATGATACGTATTCATGAGAAACTACAAGAAGGCGATTACAAAACTAAAATGTTATTACAAGTTCACGATGAATTGGTTTTTGATGTTTATAAACCTGAACTCGAAACCATTAAATCACTTGTAAAAACTGAAATGGAAAATGCTTATAAACTGGAAGTTCCTCTTGATGTTGATTTAGATATTGGAGATAACTGGTTAGAGGCGCATTAATAATTACAATAAATTTAAAAGTATGTCAATAAAAGTAATTGGAGCTGGATTTCCTAGAACAGGAACAACAACACTAAAATCAGCTTTACAAACTTTAGGTTATAATGAAACCTACCATTTTAAAGATTTAATTGCAAAACCAGACAAATTAAAGCATTGGCAAGAGTTGGAGAACAATGGAACAACTGATTTTCAAGCTCTATTTAAGGGTTATGAAGCCACTGTAGATTTTCCAGGATATCCTTACTATAAAATACTGATGGAACAATATCCTGACGCAAAGGTTATTTTGTCTAAAAGAGATTTTGACAAATGGTATGAGAGTGTCAATAAAACTATTTGGAAAGCTGGTCCTCAAAATATTTTGGCTAAAATAGTATTGCTCATTAAAATGAGCTTTAATCAAAACCTTAAAAAGACTTTTAAATGCATTAAATTCATGCGAAATACATTTTTAATAAAGCAATTTGGAGGACAATTTGAATCAAAGGAAGTTGCCAAAGAGATTTTTGAAAAGCATATTGAAGATGTTATATCTTATGTCCCAAAAGATAAATTATTGGTATTTGAGCCTTCTGAAGGTTGGCAGTCATTATGCGAATTTTTAAATCATCCAATACCAAAAGAAGATTTTCCTCATCTTAACAAAAAGGAAAACTTCCACAAAATGGTAAAAGGTATGATTAAAGATGCTTCTAAGGGTTAGTATTTTAGTTCCATGCGTTGAGAACGGTAAAGAATGTCCATCTGTCCCCAACCATTAATTCGCTCTCCCCTAACTGACTTATAAAATAGCGTTGCTTCAAACACTTCTTTACCTGTTTGCTTATCAACTTCTATAATTTTACCTGAGTGATTGCTCTGTGGTGTAATATGCCCAGAAGTTACAAGTATATTTTTTGTTTCAGTCAAATAATCTACATCACTAACAATTGCTGAAAACATATCATTTCCTCTTTCTTTTCCATATTGCCAAATTTGTTTTACGGTCTTATTATCTTCATCAATTTCATATTCAACAACTCTTGAATAATTGTTTTCTTCATTGTAGTTTCGATGCGAACCATTATCAAAAACGATTAAATTTCCATTTGGAAGAAATTTTGGAGCGTGATTTCCCCAAGGAAAATCAAATTCGGGATGGCTTTCATTTCCCGTTTGAACAGCATTGGAATAAGGATTATTTTCAGAATCAACTGCGGTCAATAAAAAAGGCCTAGTATCAAAACCATTTCCTTTTCTTCCAGATTTTCCCCAACTCTTTTTCGGAGCCATAATCCATTTTAGTTCATCATCCATCGAAAGTTTAACCAATCCTTGATTTTTTCCTGATATAATCATCGATTTATCTTTTTCATCATAAGCTAAAGCATTCATGTGCAACCAATCCCCTTTTCTTAAAAAATTTACGTCATCTCTACTAACATCCAAGTGTTTAGCTAAATCCCATTCTTTTAAGACTTGAGAATTCTTTCTATCATATAAAATAATGAAATCACTATCAGATTGAATCGTTTCTCCATCAACTTCAATAAAAGCATCCCGTTTACCAACACAAATAAGTAAATTACCATCAGGCAATTCTATTGCATCGTGGTGCATGCCGTAATTATTATCAATTTCTGTTCGTTTTAAAATGTTGCCCAACATATCAAATTCATAAATCTCATGCCTGTTTACGACCAATATGTTTCCATCGCTTAAACGTTGAAAAGGACTCATCATTTCGTTTACAAAACTAAGATCAAGAAACCAACGCACAATACCTTGGTCGTCAAAAATCATTGGAATTGAATTAAATTTTCCAAAATTCGCAAAGTGTATATCACAGCCATGAAATCCAGGTTCCATATTTGAGCGCTCTAGTTTATTAATTTCTATTCGCGGAAATGCAACTGGTAATGGCTTTGTTTTAATCTCAACGGTATCTGTAACTGTTCCACTATCATAATCCAGTGTTACCAAAACTTTATTAGTTTTTCCAGGATACAAACCAACAATTGGTATTGAAAGGCTATCGTCCAGCATATCAAAAGATTGTTCAATTGAAGTTTCTCCAAGCACTTTGATAGTAGCTCTAATTGGTTCATCAGCAACAATTTGAAGCTCTGCAGTTAAAGGTGCAATCTTGTAAGGATTTAATTTGGATGAAATTGTGTATTCCAGCTTTGATTGGTTGCAGCTAAAAAAAGCACTAACACATATAACAAATAAAGCACAATAACTTAAGCGGCTCAAGAATTTAAGAAACATGTAGCAAGAATTAATAAGTTTATTTAAAGTTCAAAAATACGTTTTAAATACTTATCAAAAAAAATTCAAACTACTCTATAAAACGAATCTGTAAGTTGCCTTAATTAAAAACGTGTTTTGCGGCTTCTGACTAAGCAGTTGATTGTCTATAATATCTCCAAAGCTATTGTTTACATCTCCAAGACCATTAAGTCCTTGAGACCACACCAGAAATATTTCGGATCCTGGTATATACTCCCAACGAACGACTAAATTAGAACGGAATTGTACAAAAGCAAAGTCAGGATTTCCAAAAGCATAATCATCATTGCCATCTGAGTCTTCGTCAACTGTATATAAACCATTATCAAAATCAATTTGACTATCGTTATACCAACTCACACGATCATTTAAATCTTCTGCAGTAGCATTGTTTACATAATTGAAGTTAGAATACTTTGCCTTAAAAATAAAAGGCTGACCATAATATTGTATCGTAAGATTCGGGTTTATATTATAATTAACCCTCAATGTGGCGCTTAGTGTTTCATTGTCAATTTCACCCAGTATATATCTTGGTGTTCCGGAAAAGTCTCTTTGAGTTACATATTGTGTTCGGTTAGGGTTTTGCCCATATTCTGTATTTAATGATAAACTAAGAGAATTTAAAGGTTGGTATCTTATATTGGCTTGATAACTGAAAAATGAAAAATTATCTTGAGTTGCTTGCGAATTTACATGTCCAATGTTCATGCTTAATTTTTTACGTTGATCAGTACCTACAAACATGTACCAAAAATTTTCTTCATTAAATTTCCAACGTGGTCCTCCTCTTAAAAAGGTATTTATAAAAATTCTTGGCTTGTGTGCACCACCAAAATCTAAAAACCAATTGTTTTTAAAATTAACGTTGCCATTTAGTTCGTATTGAATTCTATTATAATTACCCTCAAAATCATAAGCAGTTGATAATTGAAAGCCTAAGTTTGCTTGTCTGTACCAACTAGTTGGTTTGTTAAATAATCGTCGCACATTAACATATTGTCTTATATCGTCTGCTTGGCGTAAAAATCCTAGGTCGTTGAGCTCTAGTTCGGGAGATTTCCAATTGGCTCCAACATTATATCGCCAATTGCCTCCTCCTCCTTTACCGACTTCAATTCTTCCTCCAGTTCCTGTCAAAGAAGTTCTTGTTGGATCAACCTCAACGTGACTTGCATCAACTCTTTGAAACAAATGACCTAAAGCCCGTTGAGTTCTTTCAATAGCTTCAGGACTACCATTAACATTACTAAGAGTAATTTTACCATCAACGTAATATGTCCTATTCTTCCAATTGTGCCTAAAGTCCAATCCTCCAGTATAGGCACTCTTGTGCAAGAAGCTTACATTGTCCTCTAGATTTCTATTGGTGGCAGTAAAAATTGCACCTATATATGAGTTTCTATCATTAAAATCCTTCTGTGCCCTTGTCACTAGATAGTTTGTGAAAGGTTCAACTAATTCCTCACGTTCTTCGCCAACTTCAGGCAATGAATTAAGAACATCTTGACGTTCATCCAATCTAACCTCTCCATATTCTTTAGCTGTCATACTTTCCAGAACTCCAATTGCCCAACCGCTTTTAGTTTTTCCACTAAACTTGGCAGCTCCTAAAATAGTCGTAGAGTTTGGAATATCTTCATATTCACCCAAACTACCATTTGCGCTTGTAAAGCCCTGAGGTGCACGACCAATACGTCTTGAATTAAACAAATTATCCGCTCCTCCTCCTACTCTAAAATCAAATACATTTTTATTTTCAACAAAGAATGGTCTTCGTTCTTGAAAGAAAATTTCAAACCCATCCAATGCAATAGCTCCAGGATCAGCATCTACTTGACCAAAATCTGGATTAATAGTTAAGTCTAAAGTCAAATCGTTAGTAATTCCAATTTTAGCATCTAATCCACCTGTAATTTTAGCGTCACTACCATCTCTAAAAGGGTTTCCTGATTGAGCTTCATAAGTATCTAACTGAGCAACTGTATAAGGTTGAATTTCTAATTGCTTTTGTGGCTTAAGTCCTTTTAAGCCTCTTAGCTCACCAAACTCACTTACCCAACCTGGTGGATTAGCTGGTATTGGCTGCCATACCGAACGTTCTTCATTGTTAAAATAACGTCTTGTGGACTGCAATCCCCAAATTTGCTCTTCTTCGTTTCCAAATCGTAATTGACTTAAAGGAATCCTCATTTCAGCAGTCCATCCATCATCGTCAATTTGAGTGCCTAAGTACCATATAGGATTCCAGCTTTCGTCGAAATTACCATTATCAGAAACAAATTCATCTCCTTTTACTCCCGAAACAGAAGCTGTAAACGAAAATGCAGTTCTATCATCATTGTAGCTATCAATATTGATTTCTACCCAATCTCCAGGAAAATCGTCACGCCTTCCCATTCGTCTCTCAATAGTCGAAGGGTCTTCTTGATAACACTTGAAGGCTATATAAAGATTTTTGTCATCATATATAATCTTCATTTTTGTTTGTTCACTTGGAGCAGTCCCAACATCTGGTTGAAATTCGAGGTAATCTGTTGTCCATTCAACAAGATTCCAAGCTGGCTCATCTAGAACACCATCAATAGTTGGTAATTTTTCATTTATAATTGGTTTTGTTGTGTAACTTCTTTTTTCATATTGAGTTGAAGATTCTTGAGAAATAGTTGCATTTAAAGTCAATACCGAAAGGGCTAATAGCTTGTGTAGTAGTTTCATAAACTGATTGGTTAGATTGATTGATAAAAGCAAATCTATATTGAAGATTATGCTATATAAAACAAAATGTAGTCAAACCTATTTATTCTGTATTGAATCGTAATAAACGATCAAAAAATAAATATAAGTCAACAGTATTTTATTCACTAATGACTTAAAACTATCACTAATGTTACAGATGTCATTAATTTTTACAAAAAATTAACTCAAATTAACAGTTTTTATGTGTTAAAATTGCTGCATTATGAAAATGTCAAATATATCAGTAAAATAAAGTGATGCTAGAGTTTGCTAATCAAATATATAATTGTAAATTTGCAAACTCTTTTTGAGAGAGGAATGTTTAATTTAGAAAAATAATTTAGTGTGGACACATTAAGCTACAAAACGATTTCAGCAAACAAAGCTACTGTTAATAAAGAGTGGGTTTTAGTTGATGCTGAAGGTCAAACATTAGGTCGCTTAGCTTCTAAAGTAGCAATACTTTTAAGAGGTAAGCACAAGCCTAACTTTACACCACACGTTGATTGCGGAGATAATGTAATTATTATCAATGCTGAAAAAATCAACTTATCAGGAAACAAGTGGAATGACAAAACGTACATTCGTCACACAGGTTATCCAGGTGGTCAAAGATCACTTTCTGCTAGTGAATTGTTCGGAAAAGATCCAGCAAGATTAGTAGAAAAGTCAGTAAAAGGAATGTTACCTAAAAACAAATTGGGTGCAGATTTATTCCGTAATTTAAATGTTGTTGTTGGTTCAGAGCATGCTCATGCAGCACAAAAGCCAAAAGCAATTAACTTAAACGAAGTTAACTAGATGGAAGTAATTCACAAAATTGGTCGTAGAAAAACGGCTGTTGCTCGTGTGTATGTTTCAAAAGGAAAAGGAAACATCACTGTGAACAAAAAAGATGTTAACACATACTTCCCTACAGCTACTTTACAGTACAAAGTAAACCAACCGTTAGCACTGACTGACAATGAAGGTAACTTTGATGTTAAAGTAAATGTATTTGGTGGTGGTGTTACAGGTCAGGCAGAAGCTGTTCGTTTAGCATTATCTCGTGCAATGTGCGAGCTTAATGAAGAAAACAGAGGCATCCTAAAACCTGAAGGATTATTAACAAGAGACCCAAGAATGGTAGAGCGTAAGAAATTCGGACAGAAGAAAGCTCGTAAGAAATTCCAGTTCTCTAAACGTTAATATTAAAATCGGAGTGTCATGCTGAGCGCAGTCGAAGCATCTCATTTCAAATTAAAAAATTTAAACCAGTTATTGTTGCTCATGGCGGTAAACGTCAGAGTTTAGTTTAGCATCTAAATGGTTAAGGCGATTTTTATAAATGACCACTTAATCATTGCTAATTCAACAGAACGTAAACTATTACAAAATGGCAAAAGCAGAAGTAAAAGACTTACTCGATGGTGGTGTTCACTTTGGACATTTAACCAGAAAATGGGATCCAAACATGGCTCCTTACATTTATATGGAACGTAACGGAATCCATATAATTAACCTTTACAAAACTGCTGCAAAATTAGACGAAGCATCTCAAGCTTTAAGTAAAATTGCAGTATCAGGTAGAAAAATTTTATTTGTAGCTACAAAAAAGCAAGCAAAAGATATTGTTTCTGAAAAAGCAGGAAACGTTAACATGCCTTACATCACAGAAAGATGGCCAGGTGGAATGCTAACTAACTTTGTGACTATTAGAAAAGCTGTTAAAAAAATGGCTTCAATAGATAGAATGAAAAAAGACGGTACGTTTATGACGCTTTCTAAAAAGGAGCGTTTACAAGTAGATCGTTTAAGAGCAAAATTAGAAAAGAATTTAGGTTCTATTTCTGATATGACTCGTCTTCCAGGAGCATTATTTGTTGTCGATATTAAACGCGAGCATATTGCAATTAAAGAAGCACAAAAATTAAACATTCCAATATTTGCAATGGTTGATACAAACTCAGATCCAAGACAAGTGGATTATGTAATACCAGCAAATGATGATGCTTCAAAATCTATCGACAAGATTTTAACTCATGTAACTGATGCAATTGCAGGAGGTTTGGCAGAAAGAAAAGCAGAAAAGACAGCTAAAGCAGAAGGAAAAGACACTGCTCCTAAAGCTAAAGCCAAAACAAAAGCTGCTCCTGCTCCTGTTGCAACTAAAGAAGAGGAAGAATAAACACAATTGTAATTAAAAATTAATAAAGTCGTTTGGTTCTTTCTTGAAAAAATTAAACGACTTTTATATTAAATAAATCATGGAAAACACAGTAAAAATAAGTGCAGCAGATGTAAAAAAGCTTAGAGAAGCAACTGGTGCAGGAATGATGGATTGTAAAAAAGCCTTAGTAGAAGCTGAAGGAAATTTTGATAAAGCGATTGAGGTATTACGTAAAAAAGGCCAAAAAGTTGCAGCTAAGAGAGCAGATAGAGAATCATCTGAAGGTGTTGCAATTACAAAAATTAATGATAACAATACTGTTGGTGTTGCTATAGTTTTAGCATGCGAAACAGATTTCGTTGCTAAAAATGATACTTACAAAGCTTTAGCTGAAGAGTTTGTAAACATCGCAATAAACCACTCAAGTAAAGAAGATTTTTTAGCTGCTGATTTTGGAGGTATGACTGTTGCTGAAAAATTAATTGAGCAAACAGGTGTTATTGGTGAAAAAATTGATATCACTGCTTTTGAAAGAATAGAAGCACCTTACGTTGGAGCTTATACTCATATTGGGAAAATTGCTGCAATTGTTGGATTAAACACTACTATTGATAAAGCAGACGTATTAACGAAAGACTTAGCGATGCAAGTAGCTTCAATGGGAGCAACTACATTATCATATAAAGATTTTGACCCAGCTTATGTAGCTTCTGAAACTGAGGCTAGAATTGCTGTGATTGAAAAAGATAACATTGAACTTGGTCGTTTAGGAAAAACATTAAAGAATGTACCTAAATACATTTCAATGGCTCAATTAACTCCTGAAGTATTAGCTCAAGCAGAAGAGGATGCAAAAGCTGAATTGAAAGCTGAAGGTAAACCTGAGCAAATTTGGGATAGAATCCTTCCAGGAAAAATGGATCGTTTTATTTCAGACAACACGACTTTAGACAAGGAACAATGTTTACTTGACCAAGATTACATTAAAGATGAAAAGCAAAGTGTTGCTGATTATGTAAATACTTATGGCGACGTTGCTATTACAGGATTTGTTAGAGTTACTCTTGGGTAATCTCAGTATTAATGCAAATAAAAAAAGGCTTCGGAATTTACCGAAGCCTTTTTTATTATTTATAATACAATTAATTGTCTATTCTTTCTATACTTAAAGTTCCTACTTGAGTAGATTCAATAGTACCACTACTAAAAGGAGTTCCTTCAATTTGAGCTATTGGTCCTGGTTCAGGACTATCTGGAGATTCGTAACTAGTTCCCGAATCAGATCCTGCATCAAGAGGATACAATCTAACTGATGCGCTTTCAATAAGTTCGTTCCCAACTACCAAATCAAATGAGCTTACTCCAACAAACCAATCTGGGCTTGGAGAAATTTTAGACACAAAACTAATTCGAGTAGTTGTTGGTGTCACATTAATATCAAATGTTACAGTAGTTGAAGTGCCTACACTTGAACCTCCTGTAATAATATTCATAGTATTATTATCTTCTCCTCCTGAATGTTCAGTCACTAAATCTGCTAAATCTCCATCTTCAGCATATTTTTTTAATCCATCTGATGCAACTCCTCCAACGGTAAAAATTGTTGACCCAGGACTGTGAGCCGCCAAAAATACTCTACCAAAACTTGCATTGGCAGGATAATCTGTAGGGTGAGTTGTATCAGTAAAGTTCGTTGTAAATGTAATTCTATACGTTGCTTGTGGATCTAGTCCACCTCCTCCACCTCCACCATCATCTGAATCGTCACTTTTAGAACAACTAAAAATTCCAATACATAATACTAAAGTAAGAAGCTTAAAATAATTTTTCATAATCTTAATTTTTTATAAATATAACGATATAATTATAAATTTTATTTGCTTGAACATTTAAAAAAATGAATGTTATATTTGCAATATATCAACACATAATGAAATACAAAAGAATTCTTTTAAAATTATCTGGTGAAGCCCTAATGGGAAATAGGCAATACGGAATTGATCCTGATCGGTTATCAGAATATGCACAAGACATAAAAAATATAACTGATTTAGGCGTTGAAGTTGCCATTGTAATTGGAGGCGGAAATATTTTTAGAGGTGTTGCTGGAGCAAGTAATGGTATGGATCGCGTTCAAGGTGACCATATGGGAATGCTAGCAACTGTTATAAATGGATTGGCTTTACAAAGTGCATTGGAAAATGCAAACGTGCCAACCAGATTACAAACAGCAATAAAAATTAATGAAGTTGCTGAACCTTTTATAAGACGAAAAGCAATGCGTCATCTTGAAAAGGGTCGTGTTGTTATTTTTGGAGGAGGAACAGGAAATCCTTATTTTACAACAGATTCAGCAGCTGTGCTAAGAGCTATTGAAATTGAAGCAGATGTTATTTTAAAAGGAACTCGAGTTGATGGAATTTACACTGCTGACCCAGAAAAGGACTCTGCAGCAATAAAATTTGACCATATTAGCTTTGATGATGTTCTTAAAAAAGGACTAAAAGTTATGGATACAACTGCCTTTACACTTAGTCAAGAAAATAATTTGCCAATTATTGTTTTTGACATGAACAAGAAAGGAAACCTATTAAAAGTTGTTTCTGGAGAAAATATCGGTACAACAGTTAATTTATAATTTTTTTGGCTCAGTTTTTGCCCAACTAAGAATAAAAAACAAATACATTTAAAATGAACGAAGAATTACAATTTATTTTAGATACAACAAAAGAGGCAATGGATGCTGCCCTTAAACATCTTGAAAAACAATTTGTTAATATTAGAGCTGGCAAAGCAAGCCCTTCAATGTTAGGAAGTGTTATGGTTGATTATTATGGTTCTCAAACACCACTAAGTCAAGTTGCTAATGTTAATACACCTGATGGTAGAACGATTACTGTTGCACCTTGGGAAAAAAGTATGTTACAAGAAATTGAACGTGCGATTATGGTTGCCAATCTAGGGTTCAATCCAATGAATAATGGAGAAAGTGTTATTATAAACGTCCCTCCACTGACTGAAGAACGTAGACGTAATTTAGCAAAACAAGCAAAAGCTGAAGCTGAAGATGCTAAAGTAGGAATTAGAAATGCTAGAAAAGATGCGAATAACGAAATAAAAAAGCTAGATGACATTTCTGAAGACTTAGAAAAAAATGCTGAGCTTGATGTACAAGAAATGACAGATTTCTATGTTAAAAAAGTAGATGACATTTTCCAAGTAAAGGAAAAAGAAATTATGACTGTATAATATAAAGCGACACTAAAGTCGCTTTTTTTATGTTACATATATATTCCAATCTTACTTTATGAGATACTGCTTTCTTCTTTGTATTATGTTTTGCTCAGTATTAAAAACTGAAGCTCAAAACGAAACTCAAGCAGATTCAATTAACAAATCACTTATCTCAAAAGCTTTAGAGACAGGCTATTTAGAAACTCCATATTTTGATTTTGACCTAAGATACCTTATAAAATACAATCAATATGAAGGTATTAGAACTGGGTTAGGTGGAATTACAAACTCGAACTTTTCAAATACTATTCGCTTTGAAGGTTACACAGTATATGGCTTTTTAGATGAAGAATTTAAATACAGTTTTGGAACTGGAATTAGACTCGCTAAAAAAACCAATACTTGGATTAATTTAAGTTATACTGAAGATTTACAAGAAACAGGAAGCTCAAATTTTTTAACAGATCAACGCTTTTTCCAGCTTTTTGAACCTAGGCTCATAAATATTGAATCGTTTCACAAACACACTACTAAATCCTTATCGCTTGAGCATCAATTAGCACCAGAAATATTAACCGAAACGCAATTTTCTATTAGCAAAATTGACCCAAAATATAATTATACTTTTGACCATGAAACTTTAGGCGTTTATGATAATTTCAAACTTAGTTTGCTCACTATTTCTGCCCAACTTAGCTTATTTAGTGTGTTTAAACAAACTACAAACGGAATTATCGAAACAACATCTGGATTTCCTAAATTTACAATTCAGTACACAAAAAGTTTTTCTAACTTCTTGAAGAGTGATTTTGGTTTTTCTAAATTAGATTTCAGAGCGATACAGCAATTTAAACATCGAAAAGAAGCTCTAACTGAATTTGTGCTAACAAGTGGTATGGCGAATGGAGATATTCCAATTACGCATACATATCACGCATACCCAAATAACGTTAATAAAGAAACTATTTTACAACGTTTTTCGGTTGCAGGCACAAACAGTTTTGAGACCATGTACTTTAATGAGTTTTATTCTGACAGATTTGCTACACTTCAAATGAAACATAGGTTAAATCCAATTAATGTTTCGCCTTGGTTAAAGCCTGAATTAGTATTGATTTATAGATATGCGCTAGGTAATATGAATAACATTGAGCGCCATCAGGATATTAGCTTTAGCACATTAAATCAAGGATATTCTGAAGCTGGTCTAGAAATTAATAAGTTGTTTTTTGGTTTTGGACTTAGTTTTGCATATCGTCATGGTGCTTATCACCTTCCTGAATTTGAAGACAATTTTGCCTTCAAGTTCACCTTTAATTTAAATCTTAATAGATAAGAGATTTAAACACTCTGTCTACTGTTTTTACTGAGTAATTGCCTACCTTTGCGCATCAAAATTTGCTATGGCTAAATTGTTTTCTGTTGGCTTTTGGGAAACTATTGCTAGACTTATTCTTCGCAATAGAATTGGCATTATTGCTGCTATTTTAATCTCTACGTATTTATTAAGTACGCAATGGGACAAAATGCGTTTTACCTATACTGAAGCAAATTTACTACCAGACCATCATGAAGTAAATATTAATTATAATGCTTTTCTTGAAACCTTTGGAGATGAAGGTAACTTAATTGTAATTGGAGTTAAAGATAGTTCCCTTTTCTCTGTTGAACACTTAAATGCTTGGAACAAGCTTTCAAGTGAGTTTAAAGCTTTTGAGCAAGTAGAAACTGTTATTTCCATAAAAGACCTTCAGAAATTAATAAAGAACAAAAAAAAGCAACAATTTGATTTAGTACCTTTTATTCATGACTCCATTAGTTCTTCTCAAGAAATCACAAAGTTAGAACAAGAGTTATTTCAACAATATCCTTTTTACGATAATTTTTTGTTCAATAAAGATAGTAAAGCGGTTCGTTCTGCGATTTACTTGGACAAAAGTATTGTAAATACTCCTGCTCGAAAAGATTTTATTACAGATGTTTTAATACCTAAAGTTGAGCAATTTGAAAGCGAAACCAACCTTAATGTTCGAGTTTCAGGAATGCCATATATACGTACTCTGAATTCGCAAAATATCATCGATGAAATTGGCAAGTTTATAACAGCTGCTCTTTTAGTGACATCAATAATATTCTTTTTCTTTTTCAGGTCGTTTAGAGCAACATTTATTTCGATGGTTGTGGTGCTTATTGGTGTAATGTGGACTTTTGGAATTATCGGTTTACTAGAATACGAAATTACAGTACTTACTGCACTCATTCCTCCTTTAATCATTGTTATAGGAATCCCAAATTGTATTTTCCTCATTAATAAGTATCAGCATGAGGTGAACAAACATGGAAACAAGGCAAAATCATTACAGCGTGTCATTTCAAAAATTGGAAACGCTACCTTAATGACCAACATTACAACGGCTTCTGGTTTTGCCACATTTATAATTACAGAGAGTAAATTATTAAAGGAGTTTGGTACTGTTGCATCGTTAAGCATTTTGGCTATTTTCATTATTTGCTTGCTTATTATTCCTATCATTTACAGTTATATGCCAATGCCTAAGGACAAGCACCTTGAGCATTTAAACAAACGCTGGATAAATACATTTGTTGATTGGATGGAACGAATGGTTAGGTACAGAAAAATTACTATTTATGTTACCTCATTAATCCTACTCATTGCTAGTATTATTGGTATCTATCAAATAAAAATTTCCGGAAGTTTAATCGAGGATATGCCGAGAAAAGCAGAGTTTTTTCAAGACATAAAATTCTTTGAATCTGAATTTAATGGAGTGATGCCATTAGAAATAATGGTTGATACTAAACGCAAAAAAGGTGTGATGAAATTATCAAATCTTAAGCGAATGAATGATCTCGAAGAGTTGATTATTGAAACACCACAATTATCAAAACCTATTTCTGTGGTGAGCTTGGTAAAATACTCTAAGCAAGCTTACTACAACGGAAACCCAAAATATTATCAACTACCAACTTCACAAGAAAATAGCTTCATTTTATCTTATGCGAAAAACTCATCTCAGGATGTTGATTTACTCAAAAATTTTGTTGACTCTACAGGTCAATATGCAAGGATAACAACCTTTATGAAAGACGTCGGGACAGATAAAATGGAGCGTATTGAGGAAAATCTACGAGATAAAATCAATAAGGTGTTTCCTGAAGATAGGTATAATGTAACCTTAACTGGAAAAGCTTATTTATTCCAAAAAGGGACGCATTTTTTGGTAAACAATTTAATACTGTCTTTATCTCTTGCTATTGTATTAATATCATTGTTTATGGCATATATGTTTCGTTCATTTAGGATGATAATCGTATCATTAATACCAAATCTTTTACCTCTTTTGGTAACAGCTGGATTAATGGGTTATTTGGGTGTTCCTATAAAACCATCAACCATATTGGTGTTTAGTATTGCTTTCGGAATTTCAGTTGACGATACCATACATTTCTTGGCAAAATACAGACAAGAACTACAAGCCAATCATTGGAAAATTAGAAAATCCGTTTATGCTGCGCTAAGAGAAACTGGAGTAAGTATGTTTTATACGTCCATAGTTCTGTTCTTTGGGTTTTCCGTGTTTATTATTTCAAGTTTTGGAGGAACAGTTGCATTAGGTGCTTTGGTTTCAGCAACCCTTCTCTTTGCAATGCTAGCTAACTTACTACTATTGCCTTCTCTTTTATTATCGTTAGAAAGAAGTATTGCCAACAAAGAAGTTTTAAAAGAACCTAATTTTAAAATCATTCCAGAAGAAGATAAAAATGGCGATAAATAATTAACTGAAACAATTATCTTTGCACCTTAAATAAATTAACAATGAAGTCGAAATCAGTAGCCGAATTACTATCGGAAAAACAAACACAAATTGAAGTAGAAATTAAAGGTTGGGTAAGAACCTTTAGAGCGAATCGTTTTATTGCTCTGAATGATGGATCTACAATTAATAATATACAGTGTGTTGTTGATTTTGAAAATTTTGAAGAAAATCTATTAAAGCGTATCACAACTGGTGCTGCGGTCTCTATAAAAGGAACTTTGGTTGAAAGCCAAGGTAAAGGTCAAAGTGTTGAAATACAAGTTAAATCTTTAGAAGTTCTAGGTGATTCTGATCCAGAAACTTATCCTATACAGCCAAAAAAGCATTCCTTAGAATTTCTTCGTGAAAATGCTCATTTACGTACCAGAACCAATACTTTTAGTGCAGTAATGCGTTTGCGTTCATCATTGTCTTTTGCTGTTCATAAGTACTTTAATGAAAATGGATTCTATTACATGCACACTCCTATTGTTACAGGAAGTGATGCAGAAGGTGCTGGCGAGATGTTCAGAGTCAGTACATTAGACACAAAGAATCCTCCACTAAATGAAGAAGGTGAAGCAGATTATTCCCAAGACTTTTTTGGTAAAGAAACCAATCTAACGGTTTCTGGTCAATTAGAAGCTGAAACTTACGCAATGTCGCTTGGTAAAGTTTATACTTTTGGGCCAACTTTTAGAGCTGAAAACTCTAACACTAGTCGTCATCTTGCAGAATTTTGGATGATTGAACCTGAAGTTGCTTTTATGGATATTCATGGCAATATGGATTTGGCTGAAGATTTTATGAAATCAGTAATAACCTATGTCCTTGAACACAACAAGGAAGATTTAGCGTTTTTGGAACAACGTCAAATACAAGAAGATAAATCGAAACCTCAAGCCGAACGTAATGAAATGACACTTACAGAAAAGTTGAAATTCGTTGCAGATAACAATTTTAAACGCGTTACTTATACTGAAGCAATTGACATTTTAAGAAATTCCAAACCAAACAAGAAAAAGAAGTTCAAGTATCTTATTAATGAATGGGGAGCAGATTTACAAAGTGAGCATGAACGTTTTTTAGTTGAAAAGCATTTTAAGTGTCCTGTGATTTTGTTTGATTATCCAGCCAATATTAAGGCATTTTATATGCGTTTGAACGAAGATGGCAAAACCGTTAGAGCAATGGATATTTTATTCCCAGGAATTGGTGAAATTGTTGGAGGTTCACAACGTGAGGAACGATTGGAAGTTCTAAAAGAAAAAATGGCAGCGCTTGATATTCCTGAAGAAGAATTATGGTGGTATTTAGACCTTAGAAAATATGGTACAGCTGTACATTCAGGCTTTGGATTAGGCTTTGAACGTTTAGTTATGTTTGCAACTGGAATGACAAATATTCGAGATGTAATACCTTATCCAAGAACACCACAGAATGCAGAATTTTAATTAATTCTTAATCAGAAAAATAATAAATAAAACAATCTTCGTTTCTAATTAATGTAGATTGTTTTTTTTATTTTTATAAAAACCCAAATTCAACAATGCTTAAACAGTATTTACAATTTAAACTATCTCAAAAGTTATCGCCTCAACAAATACAATTGATGAAGCTGATACAACTACCTACGCAAGCTTTTGAACAAAGATTAAAACAAGAACTCGAAGAAAATCCAGCACTTGAAAGTGGCAAGGAAACTTCTGATGAATTTGAAGACAATTTTGATAATTCCGATGATTTTGATGACAGTGATTCTATAAATGCAGAAGATATAAATGTTGATGAATATTTAAGCGATGATGAGATTCCTGATTACAGAATGCATGCAAACAATTACAGTGCTGATGATGAAGAAAAAAGTGTGCCTTATGCTTCTGGAACGTCATTTACGCAACATTTAAAAAATCAGTTGAGTACATTCAGGCTTAATGATGATGAAGAACAAATAGCCGAATTTTTAGTAGGAAGTGTAGATGAAAGTGGTTATATACGTCGTTCATTAAGTGATATCATGGACGATTTAGCATTCACTCAAAATGTATATACTGACGAAGAAAAAATAGAAAACGTTCTCAAAATCGTGCATCAGTTAGATCCAGCAGGAGTTGGTGCAAGAAGTTTACAAGAATGTTTATTGATTCAACTGAATCAAAAAAACCAAAATCCGAATATAGAATTAGCTACAGATATTATTGAAAAAGCTTTTGAGCAATTCACAAAAAAGCATTACAAAAAATTGCTTCATAAGTTTGATGTTAATGAAATTCAACTGAAAGATGCTATTCTAGAAATTGAACGTTTAAACCCTAAACCAGGAAGTTCTTATTCTGGAAATACCAGAATGATTGAACATGTAGTTCCTGATTTCACCATAAAAATTGTTGATGGTGAATTAGAACTCACTCTTAACGGAAGAAATGCACCTGAATTACATGTTTCAAGAGAGTATAATAACATGCTAAAAGGTTATAAGGAATCTAAAGACAAGTCAAGATCTCAAAAAGATGCTGTTATTTTTATCAAACAAAAATTAGATGCTGCTAAGTGGTTTATTGAAGCCATAAAACAGCGTCAGCAAACATTATTTGTAACCATGAGCTCTATTATGCATTATCAAAAAGAATACTTTTTAACAGGTGACGAACGCAAATTAAAGCCTATGATTCTTAAGGATATCGCTGATGAAATCGAAATGGATGTGTCTACAATTTCGCGTGTTGCAAATAGCAAATATGTTGATACGCCTTATGGCACAAAACTTATCAAAGAGTTCTTTAGTGAATCTATGACCAACGATCAAGGTGAAGAAGTTTCCACTCGTGAAATAAAGAAAATACTAGAAACTGTTATTGAAGAAGAAGACAAGAAAAAACCTTTGACTGATGAAAAACTTGCTAAAATCTTAAAGGAAAAAGGGTATCCAATTGCAAGGCGTACAGTTGCAAAATATCGCGAACAACTCGATTTACCTGTTGCTCGATTAAGAAAACAAATCTAGCTTGAGTAATTTTCTAAAAAGTATATCGTACATATTTCATCCTTTATTCATGCCATTTATTGGTACACTATTTTATTTTTCAAAAGCACCAAGATATATTCCAATACCTTTTATTAAGGCAAAATTATTTGCAATTGCATTATTTACAATTTTACTTCCAATATTACTTTATTACTTGCTAAAAACAACAGGAAGAGTAAGTTCTATTCATCTTAGTCAAGTTAAAGAGCGTATTGTTCCATTGATTTTAAATGCAGTTATCATACTTGTGGTAACACAGCGTATTGTTCCAATAAACGAGCTACCTGAATTATACTACTTTTTTATAGGCATCTTATTATCAACTATGGCTTGTTTGATGTTAGTTCTTCTCAAATTTAAGGCAAGCATTCATATGATTGCTTCAGGCGGAGTGTTAATGTTTTTTATTGCTTTAAGTATTCATTTTAGCATAAACATTGTTGGTACAATAGCATTGTTTTTTATAATTGTTGGAGCAATTGCAACATCTCGCTTACACATGAAAGCACATTCAAACATAGAACTGGTTATGGGCTTTTTTGTTGGTTTGATACCTCAACTAATCCTGTTGAACTATTGGTTATAAGATATAAAATATTAATCCAGCCTTAATCACACTTAACTCAATTGGATTATTATTGAGCGATTGATTTTTAAAAATGTCATTGAGCGCATAATAGAGATGTAAATTCCAACTATCGTAACCTAAACTTAGTGTTAATCCATATTGAAACCTATTAACAACCTCGTTGATATTCAATTTATAGCTCTCTTCTGATGATGCAAACTTCGCTGTTGAAGAAAACACATAACCCATTTTAAAACCTGTATAAATACGCCAAAAGTTATAAATTTCGGCTGTTGAAGTTCGCCAACGAAACTCAAATGGCATTTCTATTTGATAAAGAGTAAACTTGTTTTTATCAAAACCACCATCCAGAACTACATAGGTAAATTCTCCATTGGTTTCAGATATTTTTAAATTTTGGTTGAAAGAACTTGAAGACAACCCAAGACCAATTCCCAAAGCTACATTACGCTTTGTATTAACAGGGAAATCTCTAATAAACCCTAAATGGAATCCACTCGAAAATCCATTTTGTGAGACATCTCTAAGTCTATTGTTTAAGATGTTGTATGCTACACTTAAATAGATTTGATCTTCCCTATAAAGAGAATCTAGCTCCTTAGCATTATCAAAATCCTGAGCACTTAATGATTGAATGCTAAAAAAAGTTATAAAAGCTATTAAAAAATACTTCATACAATAATTCATTCCTAAAAGGTAAAAATAAAAAAAGGCATCCAAAAATGAATGCCTTTGTTATCTAATAAAATAAGATATTATTGCTTGTTCTTAGAAACATCACCTTGAATGGCAGCATAATTAATTTTTAAAGCATTTACTTTTCTAAGTTCTTGCTTTATATCTCCTACCAATCCCATGTTTGCTTCTTTATCTACTTTTAACGATGTTGTTAAAAAAGGAACTAACTCTTCTCTTTTTGATGCTCTTTCAGCAGCAATAAAAGCAGCTATTTCATCAACGGAAGCAAAGTTATCATTTAATTGAATCCTTGCTTCAGTTCCCATTTGCTTATAATTAGCACTTGGTTTCCCAGCGTAAATGTACATTACCAAATCTTTCTTTTCCAATTTTTCAATTTGGTCAGCGCTTGGCAATTTGTTTTCAATCATTAAAGTATTCTCTCTCATTACAGTAGCCACCATAAAAAAGAATAATAACATGAAGACAATATCTGGCAATGATGCTGTATTTACCGCTGGTAAATCTCCACCCTTTTTCTTTTTAAATTTAGACATAGTTATATGCTTTAAAATTCTTGATTATTGTTCCTGTACTTCAGAAAGCTTTTGAGGATATTCAAGTTTTATTTGCTCAATTACCTCTTTTAACTTTTCTTTATTACCACTCCACTTAACATCCTTATAGTTTTTTTGCATTTCTATAAAGTTCATATCTCCAAATCCTTTTTGAGGACCTATTTCGAGTGCTCTTCTGTTTCTTAATTCATTATACGCACCTACCAATTCATTTTGAACTGATATATACTGTGCATACGATGTTTCGCGTTCGTTCTTTAAAGAAATAATTGCTTTGTCGGGATTATCTGATGAGCTTTGATTTCTAGTTCCCTTGCAATAATTACAAGAACCATCTCCTCCATTATCTAAAAACTCAACAGCAGCAGCTCTTAAATCTTTAAGTTCCATAAGTTCATCCTCAACAAGCAATTGATCTTTACCATTTATCAATACTGTGAAAATATTTTTTTGCTTGATAATAACATCTTCATCAGACTCTTCAATAGGAGGCAGTTTTCTGGATATTCCAGAATCTTTCTCCATGGTCGTTGTTACCAAGAAAAATATTAACAGTAAGAAGGCAATGTCGGCCATTGAGCCTGCATTAACTTCTGGTGCTGATCTTTTTGCCATATTACTTTATCATTTTTTTAACTCCAGTAAATAACATTGCTCCACTAGCAATAATTGCTAATGCGTAGAACATGTATAAGCCAGCTCCAATTAATTTATCGTCGCTTGCCGAAAGTGTTTCTCCATTTGCGATTGCTTTTTCAGTACCTGTAGCAAATACAAAATAGCATATTAATGCTAGTACTACAAACGCACCAACTCCTTTTAAAGCTCCCATTAGGGCATCTTTATTAGAAAGCAGATTAATTAGTGTGTAAATAACCACTGCAGCCAATACTATAAATAAAACCGCATAAGCAACATACATCATACTATCTATTTGCCCTTCGTTACCAGCTATAATCATTATACCAAAAATTATGCCAGCTAATGCTAAAACTAGTGCAATGATTCTAAATATTTTATGTAAACCCATAATTGTTTGCGTGTTTTAGATTACTTCTTGTGTCTCACTAATAAATCCATCAAAGAGATAGATGCATCTTCCATATCATTTACAATACTATCAATTTTAGCAATAATATAGTTATAGAATATTTGTAATATAATCGCAACAATTAAACCAAATACAGTTGTTAATAATGCAATTTTAATACCACCTGCAACAAGTGAAGGCTGCATATCTCCAGCTGCTTCAATCTTATCGAAGGCATCAATCATACCAATTACAGTTCCCATAAACCCAAGCATTGGTGCTAAGGCGATAAATAATGAAACCCATGATACGTTTTTCTCTAATTGTCCCATTTGTACACCACCATAAGCTACTACAGCTTTTTCAGCGGCATCAATATCTTCGTCTGCACGATCTAGTCCTTGATAGAAAATAGATGCAACAGGTCCTTTTGTGTTTCTACAAACTTCTTTAGCTGCTTCAACTCCACCTGAAGCTAATGCATCTTCTACATCTTGAACTAATTTTTTTGAGTTCGTAGTAGATAAGTTTAAAAAGATAATTCTCTCAATAGCAATTGCTAGTCCAAGAATTAAACATAATAATACAATCCCCATAAATCCAGGTCCACCTTCAATAAAACGCTTTTTTAATTCTTGATGAAAACCAAGGTCTTCAGAAGCATCTGCTGCTCCTTCATCTTGAGTTGTACTTACAATTGTCTCGACAAATGTGTTTGTGTTCGCATTTGTGTTTGCATTAACGGTTCCGAATGCCATAACACATGCGATGGCTAGAATAGAAAATAATCTTTTCATTGTTCTTGTTTCTTAATTTTATTAGTTAAAGTGTTAAAGATATAAAAAAAATGTAATTAAAAAATAAAAATTACAGCAGAGAGGAAGGGATTCGAACCCTCGATACGCTTTTGACGTATACACACTTTCCAGGCGTGCGCCTTCGACCACTCGGCCACCTCTCTGTAATTTTGCTTATTACAGTAGGGCAAATAACAAAAAAAACTTTAAACGTTAAAACTTTGCTTGTTAATTTTAGGAGATTTCTCCTCTTAATGAGCGTTCAAAATTTATTTTGAAGTCCTCAAAAGACAATTTTTTTGTGAGCAAGTACATTAATTTTGTAATTGCTGCTTCTGTTGTCATGTCTCCAGCAGAAATTAATCCTATATTTTTTAGTTGTGTACTTGTTTCATACTGACCCATAATAACGCTTCCTCCTGAACACTGAGTTACATTAATTATATGTACACCTTTATTTATTGTATCTTCTAATAAGTTAACAAACCATTTTTCGGTTGTGGTATTACCTGCTCCATAAGTTTCCAGAATAAATCCTTCTAAGTTTGAAGTGAGTAATAGTGCACTTAGTATTTCTTTTGAAATCCCTGGAAACATTTTTACAATTGCAACATTAGTGTTTAACTTTTTGTGTACATTAAACTTAGTTGTGCTTTCCGATTGAAACAAATACTCTCTATTAATTTTTAAGTGAACACCAGATTCAACTAAATCAGGATAGTTTAAAGATGCAAAGGCTTCAAAATGTTCTGCATTTATTTTTGTTGTTCGGTTACCTCTATATAATTTGTATTCAAAATATAAAGCTACTTCCTTAATTAATGGTTGATTATTATCACGTAATGATGCTATTTGAATTGAAGTAATCAGGTTTTCTTTTGCATCTGTTCGTAAATCTCCTATAGGCAATTGTGATCCAGTAAAAATTACTGGTTTAGTTAAGCCTTCCAACATGAAGCTTAAAGCAGAAGCTGAATAGCTCATTGTATCACTTCCATGCAGAACCACAAATCCATCACAATGATCGTAATCTGCTTCAATGATTTCTGCGATTTTAATCCAATACTTTGGATTCATATTAGAAGAGTCTATTGCATTTTCAAAAGACACTGTTTCAATAGTACAGTCCAGCAATTTTAATTCAGGAATTTTGATTAACAGATTATCAAAATCGAATGACTTTAGAGCACCTGTTTCTGGATTCTTAATCATTCCTATTGTTCCTCCTGTATAAATTAAAAGTATGTTTGGTTTGTACATGATTATATTTTAAAAACGTCTATTGAATTCTCTGTTGTTATTTTAGCAATTTCTTCTTTTGGCAAACCATATAACTCAGATAGCTTATTTAATACATTAATAATGTAACTACTTTCATTGCGTTTACCTCTGAATGGTGTTGGAGATAAGTAAGGAGCATCTGTTTCCAATACAATATGCTTTAAATCTATTTGATCTATAAACTGGTCTATTTTTCCATTTTTAAACGTCACCACTCCACCAATACCAAGCTTCATATTATATGCTATGGCTTTTTGGGCTTGCTCAAAGGTTCCTGTAAAGCAGTGGAAAATACCGAATAGCTTATCGTCTTTCTCTTCTACCAATATTTCGAAAATTTCATCAAAAGCTTCTCTACAATGAATTACTATTGGAAGGTTGTACTGCTTTGCAAGTTTAATCTGATACTTAAAAGCATCTTGTTGTATTTGTAATGTCGACTTGTCCCAATATAAATCAATTCCTATTTCACCTACAGCAACAAATGGTCGCTTCTTGAGTAATTCATCAACTATCCTGAGTTCTTCTTTGTAATTCTCCTTAACTGAAGTTGGGTGCAAACCCATCATTAAATGTACATTATCTGGATAAGCTTTTTCTAATTGAAACATTGCTTCAGTATACGACGAATCGATGGCAGGAATAAAAAAACGCTTAATGTTTGCATCTAAAGCGCGCTGTATCATAGCCTCTCTATCTTCCTCAAAAGCCTCACTATATAAATGTGTATGAGTATCTGTAATTATCATGAAGCTAAAGTAAGGTTTGATTGTTATATTTGAAACTTAAACAATTAATATGTTGCAAGAATTTTTGCTTAATAAAGGTTATACCAAAGCTAAACTACATTTAACCAAAACGAATCATTTTGAAATCATTGCCAAGATAAATGGTGTGAAAGGACGATTTATTTTAGATACTGGAGCTTCTAATTCTTGTGTTGATTTTGATACTGCAACCCAGTTTAAATTAAACGTTGAAGAGTCAGACATTAAAGCTGCAGGAGCAGGAGCAACAGATATGAAAACTCAAACTTCTGAAAAAAATAAACTCTCCATAGGGGCATGGAAAAAGGATAAAGTTGTACTTGTACTATTTAGTTTAACACATGTAAATTCTGCACTAACTGCCCATAACTCAACACCAGTTGATGGCATTATTGGAGCAGATATATTAAAAAAAGGAAAAGCAATAATAGACTACGAAAAAAAATATTTATATCTTAAGCTCTAAATAACGACTAACCTATTTCCCTACAATGCAACCATCAATTTTAATAGCTGATGATCATCCTCTTGTGCTAAAAGGCCTTCAAGATTTTCTTATTGAAAAAGGCTTAAATGTAATTGCCTCTGCAACAGATGGTAAGCAAGCTTATAATTCTATAATTAAACACAAACCAGACATAGCAATTTTAGATATAAGAATGCCTTTTATGACAGGGCTTGACATTGCTCAAGCATGCAAAACGAATAATATAAGTACGAAAATCATACTTATAACTTTTGAAAAAGATGAAGCATTATATCAGAAAGCAAAATCTTTTAATGTTTCAGGCTACATCCTTAAGGAATTTGCTTTAGTAGAAATTGAAAATTGTATAAAAGCAGTTAACGAAGGGGGAATTTATTTTAGTGAACAATTAAAAGAAAGTCTTGCTAAAGATGAAGAGCCAAAACTCCTAAACTCTCTTACACCAACAGAAAAAAAGGTGCTCGCATTAATTGCCCAAAATAAAACCGCAAAAGAAATTGGCGATATACTTTTTATATCGAACAGAACCGTAGAAAAACACAAAAGCCATATTATAAAAAAAGTAAACCTTGAGTCTAAGCAGAGTAGCATATTTCTGTTTGCAAAAGAATACGAAAGGTTTTTATCTGAAGAATAGAGCAAATATACGTAGTTCTACGTATTGACTTATTTACTTTTATTCACGATATTTACAATGCTATTAATCAATTCCTTTTTATAAAGGGTAAAATGCTTTGGACTGTAATAGTTCAAAGTTTTTTGCTTTATATACCAATTAAATTATTGCGAAGCTATTTATAGCTTTCGTTAGAGTCTTATACGAAGTGAGCGCAGACGCCTAGTATAAGGCTCGCTTTTTTGCGAAAAAACATCAAAATATACGTAGTTCTACGTATTGTTTGGTGTTTTTTTAATTAAGATATTTACATTGCTATTAATTAGTTCTTAGGGAGGATTAAGAAGGCTCTGCGCTTTAGGGTTCAGAGCTTTCAAATTTTAAGCACCAAACACCATTAAATAATAAACCTCAAATTTATTATGAAAAACAAAAACAGTTATGTGCAAAATACTAATAATTGGATTAGTCACTATTGCAATACTTATTATTTCTTTCAATATTTTAGTTAGTTTTTTGTAACAAAAAAGCCCAATCTGTAAAATGATTGGGCTTTTTTATTTTAAGTATTTGAAATTATAATTCAAGTGCTTTTTTCACATTGTTGTCCATCAATAATTCTTGCGGATTTTCTAATGCTTCTTTAACTGCAACCAAGAAACCAACGGACTCTTTACCATCAATAATTCTATGGTCATAGGATAAAGCAACAAACATTATTGGTCTGATTTCTACTTTACCATCAATAGCAACAGGACGTTCAACAATATTATGCATTCCTAAAATCCCGCTTTGTGGTGGATTTATAATTGGTGTCGATAACATACTGCCAAATACTCCTCCATTAGAGATTGTAAAGGTTCCTCCTGTCATTTCATCAACAGTAATTTGACCATCTCGAGCACGAATTGCTAATCGTTTAACTTCAGATTCAATTCCTCTAAACGATAGTTTTTCAGCGTTTCTAATCACAGGAACCATTAATCCCTTAGGTCCAGATACTGCTATTGAAATATCTACAAAATCATAGCTTAACATTTCTTTTCCATCAATCATGGAATTAACTGCAGGATACATTTGTAATGCTCTTACAACTGCTAATGAGAAAAAACTCATAAATCCTAAACCAACACCATGTTTTTCTTTAAATTCTTCTTTGTATTGCTTACGCAAATCAAAAATTGGTGACATGTCTACCTCGTTAAAAGTAGTAAGCATCGCAGTAGTGTTTTTTGCTTCCACTAAACGTTCTGCCACTTTACGACGAAGCATAGACATTTTACTTCTTGATGTTCCACGACCTTCTACATTCACTTCTTGACCCATTGAAGGTACTGCTTTAACAGCATCTTCTTTTGTAATACGACCATCACGTCCTGTACCACTAACCTGTGAAGCATCCATGCCTTTTTCAGCTAATATTTTATTTGCAGCTGGACTAGGTGTTCCTGTAGCATAAGTCTCGTTAGAAGAAGTCGATGTATTAGTTTCTTGTTGAGTTGTTTCGGTTTTTTCAACTTTTTTTGCTGGTTCTGCTCCTTCTGGCTTTTTGGCACTTGTATCAATTAAACAAACCACTTGACCAACAGCAACTGCGTCGCCTTCTTCAGCTTTAAGTGTGATGGTTCCGCTTGCTTCTGCAGGCAACTCAAGAGTGGCCTTATCGCTATCTACTTCTGCAATGGCTTGATCTTTTTCTACATAATCTCCATCTTCTACCAACCATTCAGCTATTTCAACTTCTGTGATTGATTCTCCAGGTGATGGAACTTTCATTTCTAAAACCATAATTTTTTTCTTTTAGAATCTTCTATTAGTTTTTTATGTTTTGTATAATATCTCCTTTTACAGGAAGGTAATTTTCTTTTAACTCTCCATTGACTAAAATCTTATCAAAAAGTAGTTTCCCTCCAGTTGCTCCAAACATATCTATTTGATTTTGTAAACTCAAATGTAAATGTGGTTCAGTTGTGTTTCCAGAATTGCCACATTGTCCAATCAATTCTCCTTTAGCAATTTGTTGACCTTCTTTTACAACTATTGAACCTTGTTTTAAGTGAGCAAAAAGAAGGTACTCTTTATTTTTAGTCTCCAAAACTACTGTGTTTCCTGTTAGTTGAGCTGGGTTAAGTTCTCCTGGAATATTATCATGCACACCAGTAATTACCTTTACCACAATAGCATCACATGGTGCAATCAAATCTTTACCAAAAACATAATAGTTCTCATTTTTCTTAGAATCACCTTTAAATGATGAACCATCTTTAACCATCATAATATCATAGGCATACTTCTGGTTTTTATGAGCTACGTGATAGTTTTGCGAAACTTCTGTTCCGCCCCAAAATACGTACCATGCCTCTTTAAAAGGCAAACTCATTGATGTGGTGTTACGTTCAATAACCTTAACATCTGAAGGTGTATGTGGCTGTGGTCTTAAACCTGTCATTTTACCATTAGCATCTAATGCTATTTGATATTCCCAAGTATTAAGCTTGTGATTAACCAAATAAATCTTTCCTGTTGGAAAATTCTCTAATAGTGAATAGGATTCAATATTTCCTGCCATTTGATGAAAGGCGTCCATTTGCATTTTAATATTATCCTTAGAAATAGCTTTTTTCATGCTTTCAGCAAACAAACTATAAATAGAATCGTATTCCCTAGAGTTAAAGTGACTTTTAAAATCCTCCATAGCTTTCTCATAAGATTGGTCTGTTTGTGCCAAACTTAGAGTCGAAATAAGAACAATTACTATGAATACTATTTTTTTCACTGTCTTTGGTTATTTTTTGATGCATCAAATACAAAATCTATGACTTGTTGATGTCTTCTTTTTGACCTTGTTGAACTTCCTGCTGCTGGAGCACTATAAGGTCTTCTAGTTGCTGCTCTCCATGTTCTAGACTCCTCAACATGCATCATCATGTGGCTATAAGCTCCCATGTTTCTTGGTTCTTCTTGTGCCCAAACTATATCTGTTGCATTATTGTATTTAGATAACACATTTCTTATATCTTCTATTGGCAATGGAAATAGTTGCTCTATTCTAACCAAAGCAACGTCGTCTCTATTTAGATTTTCTTTTTCTTCTAATAAATCATAATAGAATTTACCTGTTAGAAATACTAGCGTTTTTATTTTATCTACATTAGAGTTGTCATCATCAATAAGCATTTGGAAACTTCCTTCGGCGAATTCTTTTACTGTAGAAATACATTTAGGATGACGTAATAAACTTTTTGGGGTAAATACAACAAGTGGTTTACGGAAATTAGCTTTCATTTGTCGTCTTAGCAAATGATACATATTTGCAGGTGTAGTACAATCTGCAACAAACATATTGTCTCTAGAACATAATTGAAGGTAACGTTCCATTCTAGCAGAAGAATGTTCTGCTCCTTGACCTTCATAACCATGTGGTAACAACATTACCAATCCGTTCTGGAGTTTCCATTTATCTTCAGCTGCAGAAATATATTGGTCTAGCATGATTTGTGCTCCATTACTAAAATCGCCAAATTGTGCTTCCCAAATGGTTAGCGTTTTTGGACTTGCCATCGCATAACCATAATCAAAACCTACTACACCATATTCTGATAATAATGAATTGTAAATTTGAAATTCGCCTTGACTTTCACTAATGCTGTTATGCAATATAATTTCTTCTTCGCTATCTTCTACTTTCACGACAGCGTGACGATGTGAAAATGTACCTCTTTCAACGTCTTGTCCTGAAATTCTAACATCAAAACCTTCTTCTAACAGTGTTCCATAAGCTAAATGTTCGGCCATTGCCCAATCCAGCTTATCTTCAATAAACATTTTCTTTCTAGATTCTATGAGACGTTCAATTTTACGAATAAACTTCTTGTCTTTAGGCAAACTAGAAATTACATTAGCTATCTTTTCAAGATTTTCTCTTGGATAAGTAGTATCAATTGAAACCATTATTTCAGTAGCATTAGCCCTTTGAAAATCTTTCCATTCCTCATGCATAAAAGGAGTAATGACTGTTTTATCTTCCTTTCTAGAATCTTCTAATTCAGATTCTAACATCGCTTTATAATCTGATTCTAGCTTGGTGACATAATCACTATCAATAATGCCTTGTTCAATTAGTTTTGCTGCATAAATATCTCTTGGGTTTTTATGCTTAGCAATCGCTTTATAAAGTTTTGGTTGCGTAAAACGTGGTTCATCACCTTCATTATGTCCATACTTTCTGTAGCCCAATAAATCAATAAAAACATCACGTTTAAAAGTCATTCTAAAATCCAAAGCGAACAGCACAGAATGAACAACTGCCTCAGCATCATCAGCGTTTACATGTAGTACAGGTGACAATGTTACTTTACCAACATCTGTACAATAAGTGCTTGAACGAGCATCTAAATAATTTGTTGTAAACCCTATTTGATTATTTACAACAATATGTATGGTTCCATTTGTTTTATAGCCATCTAAATTTGCCATTTGCACCACCTCATAAACAAGGCCTTGACCTGCAATTGCTGCATCACCATGTACTACTATAGGTAATACTTTGCTAAAATCTTCTGGATAATATTTATCTTGTTTTGCTCTTGTTATTCCTTCAACGACTGCTCCAACTGTTTCTAAATGTGAAGGGTTAGGCGCAATATTTAAATTAATTCTGTTGCCATTATCTGTTGTACGATTACTTGTCCATCCTAAATGGTATTTAACGTCTCCATCAAATATTTTTTCTTCATAATCTTTGCCATCGAACTCGCTAAAAATGTCCTTTGCAGATTTACCAAATATGTTTGTTAACGTACTTAAACGACCTCTATGTGCCATTCCCATGACAAACTCCTTTACACCATAAGACGCAGCTTTTTCTATCACAGCATCAAGTGCAGGAATTAAAGATTCGCCTCCTTCAAGAGAAAAACGTTTTTGACCAACGTATTTGGTGTGCAAGAAATTTTCAAAAGAAACCGCTTCATTTAATTTTTCAAGAATGTGCTTTTTTTGCTCAACTGAAAATTTAGTGTGATTATCATTACTGTTAAGCTTATCTTGGATCCATTGTATTTCGTCTGGCTTTCGAATATACATATACTCAACTCCAATTGAGTCGCAATAAATTGCTTCGAGATGGTTCCTAATTTCTCTGAGTGTTTGCGCTCCAATTCCTAAAATATCTCCAGCATTAAAAACAGTATCTAAATCATTTTGCGAAAGGCCAAAATTCTCTATCTCTAATGTTGGAGCATATTGACGTCTAGCACGAACAGGATTTGTTTTTGTGAACAAATGGCCTCTATTTCTATAACCATCAATAAGTTTTATAACTTGAAATTCTTTTTGAACGTGCTCAGGGATTTGAGTAGAAATCCCTTTAGCTATTTCACCATTCAGACCATAGTTTTCACTACCAAAATCATAACCCTGGAAAAAAGCTTTCCAGCTTGGCTCAATAGAATCAGGATTCTCTAAATATTGTTCGTATAAATCAGCAAAGTATGCTGTGTGCGCTGCGTTTAAAAAGGAGTATTTATCCATTATTTTTTTTGAGACGTTCTCGCTTCAACAAAATTTCTTCAAAAATACAACTTTTGTAAAAACTAGATGTTGTTTTATTATATTTATATTCAACATTTAACCAAATTAAATTGAACATGAAATTATTTTTTAAAAACTATCTGAAGACAACTTTATTCATAGTGATTTTTAGCTTTTGTTCATTAACAATTTTCGCACAGGAATCACAAAATTCTTTTTGGGATAACGTAAGGTTTGGTGGTGGTTTAGGCTTAGGGTTTGGAAACGGATTTTTTAGTGGCAGTATTGCTCCAAGTGCTATTTATGAATTTAATCATCAATTTGCAGCTGGAATAGGGTTAAATGCTACTTATGCAAAGCAAAAAAACTTATATAAATCAACAATTTTAGGAGCAAGTGTAATAACATTATTTAATCCCATTGAAGTCTTACAGCTTTCGGCTGAGTTTGAAGAGCTCAATGTAAATAGAGATTTTGATGAAGATTTTGTTTCAAATAGAGATGATAATTATTGGTATCCTGCACTTTACTTAGGCGCAGGTTACAGGACTGGAAATGTAACTTTTGGTATACGTTATGATGTTTTATACGATGATGACAAAAGCATTTTTGCCGACCCTTGGATGCCTTTTTTTAGATTCTATTTTTGATAGCTATGTCTATACCACACTTTTTTCCATTCTCTTAGCAAAATTAAAAAAGTTACTTGTTCAGATAGCGAAACAACATCGCTGCCATCCAATTGCTTTATTTTACTCTCAGGCACATCGATGATGTATAATAAATTTAAATAATCGGCAAATTTTTCTTGTATTAACTTAAAGATAATTTCATGCAATAAAAACTTAAGGCTCGTTGGCAAAATGTCTTCATCAAAATCTAAATCGATGTTTGCTAGTAAGAAATCTTTATTAAGCTGTTTTACAAGCTTAATATATAATCTCTCATTATTAGCTTGAGAGATTAATTCTTCGAAATTGCTAGGTAACTGCATTAAACGTTTCTATTCATTAAAGCGATTCCAAATTGTTTCAATAATTCTTTTTTATTAGAAGAAATATTAATTGATTCTAAAACACTAAATGCCTTTTGAGTATAATTTTCAATGGCGTTTCTAGTCACTTCAGATGCACCAGAATTATCAAAAATTTGCTTTACATTCTTAACTTTCTCATCATTATTTGACGCAGAAGTAGTGTAAAAACCAATCAATTCTTTCTTCAGATTAGCACCAGATAGTTCAAGTGCTTTTAAATATAGATAGGTTTTTTTATTTTCGATAATATCTCCTCCAACTTGCTTTCCAAACGATTCTGGGTTTCCAAAAGCATCTAAATAATCATCCTGTAATTGAAAAGCTATTCCAAGGTTTTTTCCAAATTCATATATTCTATTCTGGTCATCAATAGAAGCATTGGCCACAATAGCTCCCATTTTCATTGCAGCTCCTATCAATACAGCAGTTTTATATTCAATCATTTTTAAATACTCTGGTATGGTTACATCATTTCTAGTTTCAAAATCAATGTCGTATTGCTGTCCTTCACAAACTTCAAGTGCTGTTTTGCTAAATAGTTCTGCAAGCGCCTTGAAGGTTTCTCCACTATAATTTTCGAACAATTGATAAGCCAAAATCAACATGGCATCTCCAGACAAAATCCCTGTATTTAAATCCCATTTTTCGTGTACTGTAGCTTTGCCACGACGTAAAGGTGCTTCATCCATTATATCATCATGAATCAATGAAAAATTGTGGAATACTTCAACTGCCAATGCGGCGTTGAGTGCTTTTTTGAAATCTTCATTAAATACCTCTGCAGTCATTAAAGTAAGTACTGGACGTAAACGTTTACCTCCTAACCCAAGGATATATTCAATTGGTTCGTATAAATTATGAGGTTCTTTAGGAGTAGAGTACTCTTTCAAATAATTTAGAAAAGCTTTTTGATATTCTTCAATTGATAACATGGCGTAAAAATAAAGTAATTAGTATTAATAATTGAGGCTCAATAAAAATCCAATGTTAAATTAATATTAAAACTTTGGAAACTTTTTAGGTTTTTAAAGTTTCCTCTCGTACTTTTGCACTTCTTATGAGAGAAAAGATTATACATAAATCAGCTGATTTGTTTTTAAACTATGGCTTTAAAAGTGTTACAATGGATGACATTGCCAATGCTTTGGGGATTTCTAAAAAAACCATTTATCAGCATTTTGATAATAAAACAAAATTAGTTGAAGCAACCACATTAGCCATGTTTGATATAATTTCACATGGTATTGATTGTATTTGTGCTCTTGAAAAAAATCCTATTGAAGAAATTTATGATATTAAGCACTTTGTTTCTGAGCATTTAAAAAATGAAAAATCATCACCTCAGTATCAATTGCAAAAATATTACCCTAAAATTTATCAATCACTTAAGCATAAACAATTTGATGTGATGTACCAATGTGTAAAAGAGAATCTTGATCGTGGTGTTTCAACAGGTTTTTACAGAGATTCTATTCATATAGATTTTATTACTAGAATTTACTTTAGCTGTATAATGGCCATAAAAGATGAAGATCTTTTTTCAAAAAAAACATTTTCAATGAATATGCTAATGGATAATTATTTGGAATATCACTTACGTGGTATTTGTACTGAAAAAGGAATAAAAATTTTAAAAGAAACAATTCAAAAAAATCAATCATAAAAAATGAAAAAATCAATCTTAACTGTTTTATGTTTTGCAATATATATGATTGGTGTTTCACAAGAAACTCCTGAAACTTTGAGTTTGCAAGAAGCTATAGATTTTGCTTTAGAAAATAACAGAACAGCTAAAAATGCACAACGAGATATTGAAGCAGCAAAAAAACAAAAATGGGAAACCATTGCAACTGGACTGCCTCAAATAAGTACTTCAATTAATTATAACTATTGGCTAAAACAGCAAGTATCGCTAATCCCAGCAGAATTTTTTGGTGGAAATCCTGGCGAGTTTGCAGAGGTGGCTTTTGGAACAAAGCAAACCATGAATGCCACTGCTACTTTAAATCAGAAAATATTTGATGGCTCATACTTAGTTGGTCTACAATCTGCCAAGGTTTTCTTGGAGATATCAAAAAACGCCAAAGAAAAAACAGACTTAGAGGTTAGAAAAGCAGTTATTGATGCATACGGAAATGTATTACTTGCAGAAGAAAGTGTAAATATTCTTGAACGAAATGTTTCTGTTCTTGAAAAAAACCTAGACGAGACCACAAAAATTTACGAAAATGGTCTTGGAGAAGAGGAAAGTGTTGAGCAATTACAAATTACACTTTCTGGAATTAAAAGTAGCTTATCTAATACTGAACGCCTAAAAAATTTAGCATATAAAATGCTGAATATAACTTTAGGCATTGATTTAAATACAGATATAAAGTTAACAGACAATTTAAATAGCCTTACCTCACAAAATATAGTCGTTAGTTTATTGGATGCAGATGAAAATATTGAGCAAACCATAGATTACAAAATCGCAGCTAATGATAAAGTTTCCAAAGAACTCTTATTAAAGCTAGAAAAAAGTAAAGCATTGCCAACTTTAGATGCATTTATCAACGGAAGTTACTCTGGAAATAGTAATGAATTTAGTTTTCTTAAAAGCTCTCAGGAGTGGTTTGGTTCATCATTACTTGGAGTAAGCATGAACATTCCAATATTTAGTTCAGGAATGAGGTCTGCCGCAACACAACGTGCAAAAATAAATCTCGAAAAAGCAAAAGATGATTTAACAGAAACTGAGCAAAAATTAAAACTACAAATTGCATCAGCAAAAAGTGACTATAAATTTGCTATTGAAGATTATCAGAACAAAAAACAAAACTTGAGTCTTGCAGAACGTATTGAAAAGAAAAATCAAATTAAGTTCTTCGAAGGCATAAGTTCAAGTTTTGAGCTTCGCCAAGCGCAAACTCAATTATATACTGCTCAACAAGAATTGCTTCAAGCTATGCTAGATGTAATCAACAAAAAAGCAGCTTTAGAAACTGTACTTAATGAAATACCAAAAAATTAATCACTCAGAAAACACTATAGAAATGAAACATATATTCACATTATTAATCGCAACACTCATTTTTACATCTTGCGGAAACGATAAAAGCACAGCATCAGTTGATAGCGTTATTGAAGAAGGAAATCTTGCCAAAATGAAATTAAAAAGAGATGAAGTTCTTAAATCATATGACAGTATTGGTAAAGTACTTAGTACTTTAGAGGTAGCTATCTCAGAAAAAGACACTCTTAAACGACTTCCATTGGTAACGTCTTATGTAGCAAAGGATACAATTTTTAAACACTTTTTTGATATTCAAGGAGATGTTGATACTAAAGAGAATTTGATTGTTTACCCTGAATTCTCAGGCACTTTAACAAATGTATATGTAAAAGAAGGTCAGAACGTTTCAAAAGGACAACTTTTAGCTCGCATTGATGATGGAGGTTTATCAAGTCAATTAGCTCAAATGAAAACACAGTATGAGTTAGCAAAAACGACGTTTGAAAGACAAAAACGTCTTTGGGATCAAAAAATTGGTAGTGAAATTCAATATTTACAGACCAAAGCAAACATGGAGGGCTTGGAAAATTCAGTTAAGCAAATGCAAGCCCAATTAGGAAAAACAACAGTAAGAGCGCCTTTTACTGGAACAATTGATGAAATCATAACTGATCAAGGTCAAGTAGTTTCTCCTGGAGGAAGTCAGTTAATGCGTATTGTTAGTTTAAAAAATATGTATGTAAAAGCCTCAATTCCTGAAAACTATTTAGGCACAATTAGTAAAGGAACGATAGTGAATGTAGAGTTTCCTTCATTAGCAAAATCAATTGAAGGAACAGTAAGGCAAGTTGGTAATTTTATAAACCCAAACAATAGGACCTTCGAAGTTGAGATAGCAATCCCAAATAAGGAACAGCAAATAAAGCCAAACTTGGTTGCCAATTTGGAAATCAATGATTATTCAAATGACAAAGCCGTTGTAATTCCTGACAATGTTATACAAGAAAACGCTAATGGAGAAAAGTTTGTTTATGTTATTGTTAACGCTGAAAATAATGAAGCTGAGGTCATAAAAACAAAAATTGAAACTGGAAAATCTTACAAAGGCTTTATTGAAGTATTAAATGGGTTACAAGCTGGTCAAACCATTGTAAAAGATGGCGCAATAACAATGCGAGATGGACTTAATGTAAAAATTCAATAGTTCTTAACACACCAAAACTATGGAAAATAAAAAAGTAAAATATTTCGGATTATCCTCTTGGTCTATTGACAATAGGAAAACTGCTTTTGTAATAATTGCAATAATCTTGATTGGTGGTTTAATGAGTTATTCGGGCTTACCTCGTGAATCATTTCCAGAAATTATTGAATCAAAAATATATGTAAGCTCAGTATATCCTGGTAACGCAGCAGAAGATGTTGAGAAACTTATTACAAAACCCCTTGAAGAAGCCTTTGATGATATTACAGGTGTCACAAAAATTACTTCAACATCAGTTCAAGATTTTTCTTCAATACAAGTAGAATTTCAGGAAGATATTACTCCTGATGAAGCCAAAGTAAAGATTAAGGATAAAATAGACAATGTAAAAGCGCAGCAAGATTGGCCTACAATTGATGGAGGTGTTAAGGTAGAGCCAAATGCCTTTGATTTGAACATGTCTGAAATGATGCCGATTGCCAACATTAATTTAACTGGTGATTTTACTTCAGAGCAACTAAAAGATTTTGCAGAATTGTTGCAGGATGAAATTGAAGAGCTTCATGAAATAAAAGAAGCACAAATTTTAGGCGCTGAAGATAAAGAGGTTGAAGTTGCTGTAGACATTTTTAAAATGAATGCATCAAACTTAAGTTTTGGCGACATTATTGGAGCTATACAGAATGAAAATGTAACCATATCTGGAGGTAATGTCATTCAAAATGGAATGCAGCGAAACATTAGAGTTTTAGGTGAAATTGACAACCCTCAAGACTTACAGAATGTTGTTGTTAAAAATGATGGAGGACGCATTTTGCTTCGTGATATCGCAAAAGTAAATTTTAGAGAAAAGGACAGAACAACTTTCGCGCGTGAATATGCACAACCTGTAGTTATGTTGAGTATCATGAAAAAGAGTGGTGAAAATATGATTGCTGCTATCGAAAAAATCAATGTCATATTAGATGAAGCTGTTGGAAATTATATTCCAGATAATCTGAATATTTCAATTACTAACGACCAATCAACGAGAACAGAAGCTCAAGTATCTGAACTTGAAAACAGTATCATTTTTGGAGTGCTACTAGTGGTTGGTGTACTAATGTTTTTCTTAGGGTTCAGAAATGCAATATTTGTTGGTATAGCAATTCCTTTATCAATAATGATGTCGTTTTTGGTGCTTCCAATTTTTGGTGATTTTATGGGAATGAACATTACCTTAAACACCATGGTATTATTCGCCACAGTTATGGGATTAGGTATGCTAGTAGATAATGGTATTGTTGTAGTTGAAAATGTATATCGATTAATGGATGAAGGTGTCCCAAGGCTAGAAGCAGCTAAGCAAGGTGTTGGTGAGATTGCATGGCCAATTATTGCCTCAACAGCAACTACACTAGCTGCATTTTTACCATTAGGATTTTGGCCTGGAATAATGGGTAAGTTTATGATTTATTTTCCATTGACTTTGGCTACTGTTTTAGGGTCTTCACTTTTTGTAGCATTAATAATAAACTCAATGTTAACTTCGGTATTTATGAAAACTGAAGAAGCCGAAATGGAGCGAAAATCATTAATTAAAATCAGTACAGGTTTACTGATTTTTGGTGTATTACTAATTGCATCAGCTCTTTTAAAAACTAATGCAATTTTTATGGCAATTGGACCAATTGCAGCACTAGCTGGAATTGGTATGAGTTTCTATGGTTGGTCAAAACGAGATAAAACTAAATTGCTTAAAAATGGCTTAGCACTATTTAGCGTTGGTATTCTTTTTTCAGTTATTGGTTTTACTGGTGGCCCAAAAGCGCTTTTTGGATTTGGTAATTTATTTATTGTGTTAGCTGTAATTTTATGGCTACACAAATACTTCCTTTTACCATTATCAAATAAGTTTCAGTACAACTGGTTACCCAAACTTGAAAATAGTTACAAAAAGTTTTTGGATTTTGCTCTTAAGGGAAGTAATGCTTACAAGTTTTTCTTCGGAACATTTTCTTTACTAATATTATCTTTTATTGTGTTTGCAGCTAAACAGCCCAATGTTTTGTTTTTTCCAGAAAATGAAGCAAATCAAGCCATTGTTTATATTGAGTATCCAGAAGGTACAGACATTGCAAAAACAAACAACATTACTAAAGATATTGAAACAAAGGTCATTGAAACCTTAAACCAATACACTTATACTAAAGATAGAAAACCATACAATTATATGGCTGAATCTATCATCTCTCAAGTAGGCGAAGGTGCAGGGAACCCTCAAACTGATGGAGGAGCTCAAAACGAAATGCCTCATAAAGGTAAAGTGACTGTGCTATTCAGGGAGTTTAAGTATCGTGTTGATGAAAATGGCAACGCTGTGAGTAGCAACGATGTACTTACCGCTATGAGAAAAGCAGTACAAGGATATCCAGGAGTATCAGTGATTGTTGATAAAAACCAAGATGGTCCTCCTGCTGGATATGCTATAAATATGGAGATTAAAGGCGATGATTATAATGAATTGTTGGCCGAAGCAGAAAATATACAACGCTTTATTAATGAGAACAACATTCCAGGAATTGAAGAGTTAAAACTTGATGTTAACCAGAACAAACCTGAAATGGAAGTGTTTGTTGATAGAAAAAAAGCTGGTGAATTAGGTGTTAGTACTGCAATGGTTGGTCGTACTCTTAGACAAGCTATTTATGGCTTTGATGCCTCTACTTACAAAGAAGGAGAAGATGATTATGATATCTATGTGAGGTTCAATAATGAAAACAGATACAACGAAAGTGCATTATTCAACCAATCAGTAACCTTTAGGGACAACAACGGTAAATTAAAGAAAATCCCTATTTCATCTGTTGTTAACAAACGTAATATTGCAACTTTTAGCTCTATAAAACGTAAAGATTTAAAACGAGTTATCACTGTATATTCAAATGCGCTTGAAGGTTATAATGCCACTGAAATTGTTGGCAAAATTGAAACTTTGATGACAAACTATGATGTACCACAAGGTGTAACTTATGAGTTTACAGGAGAGCAAGAGGAGCAGGCAAAAAACATGGCCTTTTTAAGTAAAGCATTAGGCATTGCTTTGGCGCTCATTCTTTTAGTAATCGTAGCTCAATTCAACTCTATTAGTAAACCAATAATAATATTTGGTGCTATTATTTTAAGTTTTATAGGTGTCCTCTTTGGAATGGTCATTTTTGGAAATGATTTTGTTGTTATAATGACGATGATGGGAATTATAGCACTTGCAGGTATCGTTGTAAACAATGCCATAGTATTGATTGATTATACACAATTGTTGATAGACAGAAAGAAGTTGGAATTAGGCTTGGATGAAGAAAGTCTATTAACCAGAGAGCAGTATCGAGATGCTATTGTAGAAGGTGGACGTGCACGTTTACGTCCAGTATTACTTACAGCTATTACAACAATATTAGGATTATTTCCATTGGCATTTGGTTTAAATATTGACTTTTTCTCATTGTTTACTGAGTTTGACCCTAAAATATATATAGGTGGAGATAATACAATTTTCTGGAAACCTATGTCATTGACTATTATTTATGGTTTAACGTTTGCAACATTTTTAACCTTGGTAATCGTCCCTGTGATGTTTTACCTACTTAACAGGGCTAAAATAAGATTTGCTTCAGCATAATGAAATTGATTCATAGCTCTCTAAGAGCTTTGTAATTAATAGCAGGAAAACCGTAACATATGTTGCGGTTTTCTATTTTATAACTATTTTTTTAATAGTCGCTTTTTTACCAGAAGTAATTTTAGCCAAATAAACTCCACTTTTCAAATTTCCAAAGTTAAAATTTACAGTATTTGAAAGGCTACTTTCAGAAAACACCTTAGCTCCTAAGACATTAAAAAGCTCAATCTTGAAATCATGTAGATTTGTTCTTAACGAAATTTTGTCTTGTGCTGGATTAGGATAAAATACAAGATCGTCCATTTCATTTTTTGAGTCTGAAAGTGTAGAGCTTTCAATGATATGCAGTTTTTGATTTGATGATACGTTGTTTATGATATCTACTACTCCACTTAGCCAAGTTACCTTAACATAATCAATGGTAGTATTATTTCCCAATCCAAAAAACTCAACTCCAGAATTTTGGCTTGTGTAACCTTCTCCATTAAGTGTATATCTATATTGTTTATTGCCACCAAGAGAAATTTCTATCCAAGAGCCTATTCCCATTCTATTACTGGTATTTCCTTCTAAGGACACCTTCAACCAATTGTTGCCGTCTGTATTGGTATTCATCCAAAGAAAATTATCATCTGGCTCTTTATTAAGAACTGAAATATCAGGCAATCCATCATTGTTTATATCTCCTATAGCGTTTGAGTAGCTCTCTGCAGTGTCTGCAGCAAAACCAGCTCCTGAAGGAATGGAAAAAGTTCCATCTCCTTGGTTTTCATAAAAAGCAGAGGGCAACTGTCCATTTGTTCCATCTCGCATACCGCTAACGTACAAGTCTAAGTTAGCATCGTTATCGGCATCTAGAAAAACTGCTCCCCAAGCTATACTATTAAACTCTGTTCCAGTTGAACTAGCAATATTCGTAAATGTTTCGTCTCCATTATTTCTTAAAAAATAATTTCCGCTTGCCGTATTGGTTATATAAATATCCAAATAACCATCATTGTTATAATCATCAATGGTCGTCGACATTGCATCCATAATTATATTAGAATTAGAGCTAGCACTGACATCCGAAAATGTGCCATTGCCATTATTCTTGTATAATATATTTGACGTTGTAAATCTATCATTTGCTATATAGATGTCTTGCCAGCCATCATTATTAAAATCAAAAAAAGATGCACAAAATGAAAGGTGGTTTGAACTGCTTATTCCAGCTGAACTACTAACATCTGTAAACGTGTTGTTTCCATTATTTCTGTACAGCAAGTTTGGTTGAAGCGCATTCGAAATATCTCTATTACTTAAAAACAAATCCAAATAACCATCGTTATTATAATCTCCCCAAGATCCTCCCCAAGATTGCATGGTGGCAGTTGATATACCAGAAGATGAAGTTATGTCTGTAAAATTCATGCTTCCATCATTTTCATATAAACGATTTGACGCATTGTTACTGACAACAAACAAGTCATTATCTCCATCATTATCAATATCCACCCAATTAACTTGTCTGGTATCATTTAAATTATCAACCAAGTTTAGGCTTACTGAGCTAAGCGTCCCATTATTATTTTGGTAAAAATATAATGGATCTCCATCTTGAGAAGCAAAAGTTAAATCGTCCCATCCATCATTATTAAAATCAAAAAATGAAAGGCCACCAACAAATGTGTTTGTGCCATGCGAAACATTTAGGTTTTGACTTGCTGAACTTTCAGTAAATGAAATTTGAGCAGATAAGACAAAAACTGAAATTAAAAAAACAATACTTAAGGGTAATTTTCTTTTCATTTCAAATCATTTATACATTTAATCAATTGTTGAGATCCAAGATAAATTGAAGGGCAATGTTCTCTAATAAATTCTTTTGGTTCTGCATTAGAACTTTTATAGGCTCTCAATACTTTTTCACCATCAAAATCAACAAACGCTAATCTAAAAAATAATTCTTCTTTCTCGAAATAAAAATCAGTAGAAGGTAAAAGTGCAACATTATAGTTAGACAACAAAAAATCAGCCAATTGATTACTATTAGTAATTCCTAATTTACTGAATTTTTCTTTAAACTTACTAAATCCAATCATTAGGTAAAAAGCTCCTTGAGGTTTAGTACATTGAAGATCAACAGTAACTAAGCTCTCATAAACATAATTTGAGATTAGCTTTAAAATATTTGAACAATCCCTAACATATTTTTGTAATTCTGGCTCATATTTATAAGCTTTGATTGCTGCATATTGTATTGGAGAAGAGACTGCACTAAAGGTTTCACTAAATAATGACCTATAGGTATTAATTAATTCTTTCAACTCTTCAGGTAGTGCTAAAAACCCTAAACGATATCCTCCAGCTGAAAACACTTTACTTAACCCTCCAAATACTATTGTTTTTTCAGGATAATATGTTGCAAGACTTGGCGAATATGATGCGTCAAAATTAATTTGGGAATAGATTTCATCCGAAAGAACAATTACATGATGCCTTCTACAAACTTCAGCTAGAGATTTCAATTCATTTTCTGTATAAACAGATCCTGTTGGATTGTTAGGTGAATTTATTATTAATGTTTTCTGAACATTTGGTTTTTCTTGGCAATATTCATCTAAAATGTTTGCTGTAAGCTTAAAATCATTTTCAAAAAAAGTTTCAAGAATTTGATAATCTCCATTTTTAGATTTTATCTGAGGCAAATAACTAACCCAACTACCTTTTGGAATTAAAAAAATACCTTCCAATATCAATATGGTTTGATATAGTAGTTCTTTACTACCAGGACCAACTAAAACATTTTCGCTTTTAAATCGGATTCCTTGATGGTTTTCTAAAAATTTTGAAATTTCTACACGCAATGAATCTAAGCCTAACGTTGGAAGGTAGTTATTGTTAGATACATGTTTTGTTAGTTCATTAGTAATAGAATTATGTATACGGAAAGGTGATTGCCCAAATCCGAAATGATAAACGGTTTCTCTTTCTTCTCGCAACTTCTTTACCTTTTGATTTATTGCAAGTGTCGAAGAAGGCTTTAAGTTTTGTATAAACTTATTTACTTCAATCATAATATTAAAGTAATAAAAAAGAGCTTCAGTTGAAGCTCTTTTTTATTTAGATATATTATTCATTACTTATTAAAGTGCTGTAATGTCATAAATTGGATTTCCTTCTTCATCAAAAGAAGTCTCAATAACCAAAACGAACTTGTCCATGTCCATAACGACATCATAAACATCAATTACGCCATCAACTTCAACAGTCATAATTACATCTGTTCCTGCATTATCATCCCACCAGTCGTCAATAAATACTGAACTAAATCCTTCTGGAGGATAAACATCAAAAGTTTCAAAAGCTATAACATCAAAAGTATTAGCTAAAACTTCGCCTCCAATATCTTGATTTCCTCTAATTAAGTATAAATCGTAATCATAGAACGAATCTCCCCAAGAAATTGAAACAGTTACAGCTGGAGGCACATTAAATATTGCCTTATTATCTGCTACAACTAAATCTCCATTACTTGAGTTACCAACAGTAACAACATAAATTCCAGATGTTAAAAAAGTAACTTCCGAACTACCAAATAAATCATTGCCAGCAATTACAGCATCTGGTAAAGTATAATCTACACCTTCTGTTGCCGCAGCACCATCTTTAGTAACATTAAAAGAAACCGTTAGGTCATCAGACTGAGCATTATTAATTCCTACCTCAATAGTTTGAGGTTCGTTACCAGGTACAGTTCTAGTTATTTCAGATGCGTCATCAGTTTCAATAAAAACAGTACTCTGTTGTGTAAATTGATTTGATAGTACATCATCATAATCGTCTGTTCCAATACAGCCTACCATAAAAACTAATGGTATAGCTAATAAAAACTTGTATACGTATTTTAAATTTTTCATAATCTTTTTTTATTTTAAAGTGAATGTTAATCTACCAAACACATATCTTCCGTTAAATCCAAATTGAGAAGTTCTACGAGAAAATATGAATTGGTCACCATAATTACTAGCTGTTGGTACTTCATCAGGATAAACATCCAATAAGTTATTAGCTCCTACAGTTAGACTTAAATTGTCATCAAACGAGTATCCTATAGATAAATCTGTAATGATTTTTTCACCATAAATTACTGGCTCAGAACCACCTTCAAAATCTGGATCATTTACTTCTCCAAAATACACATTACGTAATAGGAAATTCCAATCTCCTACTTTGTAAACATTTGTCAAGTTTAATTTAGTTCTTGGCATTGCAGATTCAACAAATCCTTTAGCTCTAGCATCTAAAACTTCTTCACCTAAAACCTCTACAACATCAGTAACCTCAAATTTTCTAAAAGAAGCTGCTAAACTATTGTTTAAAGTTCCTTCACCAACTCCAGTTTTATGATCTATCACAACATCAATACCTGAGCTTTCTAGGTTATAAGCATTCATAAAAAACTTCGCTTGACCAGCTCCTGCATCAGAAAATATTTGTTGAACTTCTGCACTTTGTCCAGCAGAACTATAATTTCTTGTTTGTCCTACTCTATCATCTACATTTACAATATAACCATCGACTGTAACTTTTAATCCAGCAGAAGGTACTTTCGCAGTAAATCCTAAACTATAATTGTTTGAAGTTTCTTCTTTAAGATTAGGTATACTTAATAATTGAGCTAATCTACTTTTATTAGCAAACGAACCTACTTCGTTTGGCACACCAGCAATAAATAATGTTGATGTTGCATTAAAGTATATTTGGTGCAAGTCTGGAGCTCTAAACCCTGTACTTGCTGCACCTCTAATTGCAAAATTATCAGATACTTTATAACGTGAAGCAATTTTCCAGTTAAACGTATCTCCAAAATCATTATAATCTTCGTAACGTAAAGCTGTACTTACCAAGAAGTCTTCAGTGATATCTGCTTCAACATCAACATAGCCAGCATAACTATTTCTATTGGCATCTACTTCATTTTCAGGTCTGTATCCAGGGAATACTTGTGATCCTCCTGGAACTAAACGTCCAAAATAACTATAAATTTTATCAGCATCAGGAGTTGATGCACTAACAACATCACCATTTACATCGTAACTAGCCCAAGAAGCTTCTTCTCCAGCAATCAATTGATAATTTTCTAATCTATATTCAGCTCCAAAAGCTACATTAAGGCCTTCAAAAATGTCATCATAGAAATTAGAAATGTCTAAGTTTGTTGTGTTTTGAGAAAATGCAAAGCCACCAGCGTTAAACTCTCTAGGAGTTGACGATAATAATGTTGCATTGGCAGTGTTTTCAATTGTATAATCAAAACTGTTTGTACCATAAGTGTTACTGAAATCTACATTCCAATCTCCAATAGTACCTTTAAGTCCTGCTCCAAATGATTTATCGACAACTCGAGATGATATGTGAGGTAAAAATCCGTTTTCTAAAGCAGAGGTTGTTCCTCTACCATCAGTATAGGCTGGTCTTCTAAAAAATCCTGCAGCTAATCCATTTCTGAAACTTAATCCTCCGAAAGAGTAAAACGTAGCTCCATTATCGTCTACTGGCAATTCCATGTTCATCATAAACTTACCACTACGTAATTTAGATTGTCCAACTTTCATTCTGAAATCGTCTCTTGAAAGTCCTCTTTGTCTAAGTTCGTACTCGGTAATTGGTTGCGCTCCTCCAGGTCCAGCATCAGATGCAATGATATCTAAGAAATCATCTCCATTTGCTATTCCGTTATCATAAACAGATTGTAAGCTTGAGTCCAAGCCTCCTACATATGCAGATAATGCACTAGGATTCATAGCATAAGCTTGATCATAACCTAATAATCTTGTTGCCACATCAAACATTGTGTAAATTGGTTGTTGCATAGAGTCACTTCGGTTTGTTGCTCCTCTGTTTTCTAATGATCCTGTAAAGTTGATATAACCACCATTTTTACCAAGGTCTAAACCATAATTCGCAGCGATATTGAATTTTTCACCATCCATTCCACCTTCATCATATTGCTCAGAGTGCTTACTAATATTTGCTCCAGAGTTAACATTTAAGTTTAACTCATTAGTATTTTTTCTTAACACAATATTTATAACCCCAGCAATGGCATCACTACCATATTGAGCAGCTGCTCCATCTCTTAAAACTTCTATTCTTTGAATAGCAGCAGAAGGAATTGAGTTTAAATCTGTTGCAACAGAGCCAGTACCTACTGTACCATTAACGTTGACTAAAGATGATTTATGTCTTCTTTTACCATTAATCAAAACTAAAACTTGATCAGGACCTAAACCTCTTAAAGAAGCAGGGTCAACGTGATCTGTACCATCTGAAACCGTTTGAGTTGTCGATGTAAAAGAAGGTGCTACATAGTTTAAAATTTCGTTAACCGTTGTTTGAGGTCCTTGCGTTGCTAATTCTACAACATCAATAACATCAACTGGCACAGGCGTGTCGATTACAGTTCTACCAGTATTTCTAGAACCCAAAAGCACAATTTCATCTAGAGCAACTCCATCTTGTAGAGCGACACTAATGTTTTGTGCTGAATCAACATTGATTTCTTGTGTTGTAAACCCAACAGAGGATACAACTAAAGTGGTTGGAAAAGCGTCAATATTAATATTAAAGTTCCCATCAAAATCGGTTGTTGTTCCATTTGTTGTCCCTTTAACAATAACATTTGCTCCTGGCAAAGGATTGCCAGTGCTTGCTTCTGTAACCGTTCCCGAAACTGTCCCTTGTGCAAAAGCACATAACGGAAACATGACCATCAAATACATGAATAGTCTTACACAGTAAATTTGTTTCATAATAAAATTTTATTGATTAGTGACGCCAAAGTACTAATTATCTATATTCTATGCAACATTTCTTATATGAGTATCGAAATTCCGTATATAAAAAAATCCAAGGTTTTTAAGGAAATTACTTGACGAAAGTTTACAGTTAGAACAATATCTTATTAAATTTGCAAATCTAAAATTCGAATATGTACAGAAGTCATAATTGTGGTGAGTTAAATGCATCACACATAAATGAAGCAGTAATTTTATCTGGTTGGGTACAAAAATCTAGAGATAAAGGGTTTATCGTTTGGGTTGATTTACGTGATAGATACGGTATAACTCAATTGGTTTTTGATGAAGAGCGCACTTCCAAAGATATAATGTTGCAAGCACAAAAATTAGGTCGTGAATTTGTTATTCAGGTAAAAGGGACTGTTATTGAAAGAGCTTCCAAAAATCCAAACATGGCAACAGGTGACATTGAAATATTGGTTTCAGAATTAAGTACTTTAAATGAGGCCAAAGTACCTCCTTTTACTATTGAAGATGAAACAGATGGTGGTGAAGAGTTACGTATGAAGTATCGCTATTTGGATATTAGGCGTAATCCAGTAAAGGACAGTTTGATTTTTAGACATAAAGTAACACAGGAAGTAAGAAATTATTTGTCAAAAGAAGGATTTATCGAAGTTGAAACACCTTATTTGATTAAATCTACTCCTGAAGGTGCTCGTGATTTTGTAGTGCCTTCTCGAATGAATGAAGGTCAGTTTTATGCGCTTCCGCAATCGCCACAAACCTTTAAACAACTATTGATGGTTGGTGGAATGGATAAATATTTTCAGATTGTAAAATGCTTCAGAGACGAAGACCTTCGTGCAGATAGACAACCTGAATTTACGCAGATTGACTGCGAAATGGCATTTATTGAGCAGGAAGACATACTAAATGCCTTTGAAGGTTTAACACGCCATTTATTAAAAGAAATTAATGGTGTTGATGTCGATAAGTTCCCAAGAATACTTTATGATGATGCAATGCATTTGTATGGAAATGATAAACCAGATATTCGTTTTGGAATGCAATTTGGTGAGCTGAACGAAGTATCGCAACATAAAGATTTCAACGTATTTAATTCTGCAGAATTAGTTGTTGGTATTGCAGTGCCTGGCGGAAATAATTATTCCAGAAAAGACATCGACAAACTAATTGATTGGGTAAAACGCCCTCAAATAGGTGCTTTAGGAATGGTTTATTGCAGATGCAATGATGATGGCACATATAAATCATCAGTAGATAAATTTTATGACCAAGATGATTTGGCAAAATGGGCAGAAGCAACTGGAGCAAAAGCTGGCGATTTAATATGTGTGCTTTCTGGTAATACCAATAAAGTAAGAGCACAATTAAGTACATTACGAATGGAAATGGCTGAGCGTTTAGGTTTACGCAAACCAAATGAGTTTGCACCACTTTGGGTTATGGATTTCCCTCTTTTAGAATGGGACGAAGACACAGAACGTTATCATGCAATGCACCATCCCTTTACATCTCCTAAACCTGGACAATTAGAATTATTGAAAACTGACCCTGGAGCAGTAAAAGCTAATGCTTACGATTTAGTGCTTAATGGAAACGAAATTGGTGGTGGCTCTATTAGAATTCATGATAAAGAAACGCAAGCCTTAATGTTTGATTATTTAGGATTTACTCCAGAAGAAGCCAAAGCACAATTCGGTTTCCTAATGGACGCATTCCAATATGGCGCGCCTCCACATGGTGGATTGGCTTTTGGATTGGATAGATTGGTGGCCATATTAGGTGGTCAAGAAACAATACGAGATTTTATAGCTTTCCCTAAAAACAATTCTGGTCGTGATGTTATGATTGATGCTCCATCTCCAATAGATAATGAGCAATTAAAAGAACTGAATTTAAAGCTAGACTTATAAAATTCTTTAAAAATAAATTCTATTTTGAAATATTTAATTTGGTTTCTATTTTTAGTGTCGTTGGGTAGTATAATTGCTGGTTATGTCTTAAAAGTAAATTATTCTGAAAAACTAATTGGCTTTGGAGTTGTTCTACTATTTTTTATCGTTTTCCCATTATTTTCCTACTACAGATGGAAGGACAAAAAAGTTGAAGACTATATGATAACAAAAGAAAATATTGACAAAATGAGAAATCACGAGAAGTGATTTTCTTAGTTCAGGTTTCGTCTTTCAATAAAAAATCGTTTCATTAAACTAGATGCTTCTTCTGAAAGAATTCCGCCAATCATTTTAGTTTTTGGATGTAATTTAACATTAAGATTAATACAACCTCTTTCTTCATCTCTTGCTCCATAAACAATATTGGTAATCTGACTCCAATACAATGCGCCAGCACACATTTGGCAAGGCTCCAGTGTTACATAAAGTGTACAATTGTGTAAATATTTTCCGCCTAAAAAATTAGCAGCAGCTGTAATGGCTTGCATTTCTGCATGGGCAGTAACGTCATTTAAGGTTTCGGTTAAGTTATGAGCTCTCGCAATAATTCTATCATCTACTACGACAATAGCACCTACTGGAACTTCACCTTTTTCAAAAGCAGTTTCAGCTTCTTGCAAAGCCTTCTTCATGAAATAAGTATCGTCAAAAGGATTCTCCATAGTGGTAAAAATACAATTTCATCTTGTACATTTGTAATCGAATGAGCAAATTATTGAATCATATTAATTCACCCAAAGATTTACGTGAGCTAAGTCAAAATGACTTACCTCAACTTGCAAAAGAACTACGTGATTTTATTATAAATATTGTTGCAACAAAAGAAGGTCATTTAGGTGCTAGCTTAGGTGTTGTTGAATTAACAATTGCTTTGCATTATGTATTTAATACACCTGAAGATCTGCTTATTTGGGATGTTGGACATCAAGCCTATGGACACAAGATTTTAACTGAGCGGAAAGATGTTTTTGATACTAATAGGCAATTTGGAGGCCTTAGTGGTTTTCCTAAACGTGATGAAAGCATTTACGATACCTTTGGTGTTGGACATTCTTCAACTTCAATTTCGGCTGCCCTAGGTATGGCAATTGCTTCAAAATTAAACAATGAAAACAAACATCATATTGCTGTTATTGGTGATGCTTCCATAGCAAGCGGAATGGCTTTTGAAGGGCTAAATCACGCAGGAGTAACTGATGCTAACCTTTTAGTTATTTTAAATGACAATGCCATTGGTATAGATCCAAGTGTTGGCGCTTTAAAACAATATTTAACCAACGTAAAAAAAGGAACACAAAAGCAGGATAACATATTTGAAGCATTAAATTTCAACTATTCTGGTCCTGTTGATGGTCACGATATTGATAAGGTCATTTCAGAGTTAGAGCGACTAAAATTAGTAAAAGGTCCAAAATTATTGCATGTTATTACTACAAAAGGCAAAGGTTTAAAGCAAGCCGAAGATAATCAAGTTGCTTATCATGCTCCAGGAAAATTTGATGCTAAAACTGGCGACATTCCTGTTAAAGCAGATATTATTGAACCTCCAAAATATCAAGATGTTTTTGGTCACACTATCGTTGAACTTGCAAAACATAATAAAAAAATAGTTGGTATTACACCAGCTATGCCAACAGGAAGTTCGTTAAAATATATGATGGATGAATTTCCAGATAGAGCTTTTGACGTTGGTATTGCCGAACAACATGCAGTTACACTAGCAGCTGGAATGGCAACACAAGGTTTAATTCCGTTTTGCAATATTTACTCTACTTTTCTGCAACGTGCTTATGATCAAGTAATTCACGATGTTGCATTACAAAGTCTTCCTGTTATATTCTGTTTAGATAGAGCTGGTTTGGTTGGCGAAGATGGTGCAACGCATCATGGTGTTTTTGATTTATCCTATTTAAGATGCATTCCAAATCTTATCATTTTTGCTCCAAGAAATGAAATTGAATTAAGAAATATTATGTTTACTGCTCAACTTGAATTAAACAATCCAATAGCAATAAGATACCCAAGAGGAAGAGGAATTACCATAGATTGGAAACAACCTTTTGAAAAAATTGAAATTGGTAAAGGTGTTCAATTAAAAAAGGGAAAGAAAATCGCTGTTTTAAGTATTGGTACCATTGCAAAAAATGCTTCTGAAGCACTAAATGATAAAGATGTTTCGCATTACGATTTACGCTTTGTAAAACCTCTTGACGAAGATTTATTGCATCAGATATTCACATCTTATAATATTATAGCAACTGTTGAAGATAATAGTATCAAAGGCGGTTTTGGTACTGCAATTACAGAATTTGCTTCGGAGAACAATTATAAAAATAAAATCATTCGTCTAGGCATTCCTGATAAGTTTGTACAGCATGGACGTATTAATTTACTTCAAGAAGACGTTGGTTTAAGCACAGAGTGTATTAAACAAAAAATCATGGATATATTATAGAGTAACTCTAATCCTCTATAACATAATAGTTAGTCTGCACTTCCGGATTACTTCTGTTGTTTATGTCGCTTATTACCAATAACACAACAAATGTCAAGAAAAAAACAACAATAGCTGCTATTAGGTTTTTTTTCATGATTAGATTATTTAGGGTTAAATCAGATAGTAAATTTAATTGATATATCGTTAAAATGCAAATTTTATCGTTAAAATGTATAAAATACGTGATCATACTTTTATCACATGCATATAAAAAGAAGAGCAGAATTTCATTTTGAGATTCTGCTCTTTATAATATTAATGAGTGTTTATCTATTATTTTTTAATAAACTTTAATGTTTGTTTTATTCCATTTACATCTAAGCTTACAAAGTATAAACCTGTAGTTAAATTAGAAACATCTACTTTTTTATTTGCTACTATTCCATTAATCACAACTTTTCCTGAAATATCAATGATGCTATAATTTGCATTATCATTCAAATTAATATTCGTCTTGAAGTTTATTTCAGATTGAGCTGGATTTGGATAAATAGATATACTTTTCACTTCTTGCTCAAAACTATCTACCGAAAGTGTATTTTCAACAGTAGTTTCCCACATACCATTACCATGTGTACCAATTATCATTTTATTATCAGCTGGTCTATAAACTAATTGACTTATCACAGCCAGTCCCATTTCATTTTGTCCTTCAATGTCCCAATCAACATTCACTGGATCAGCTGAAGAATATAATCCTCTAGCTGTACCCACAAAATAGATAGTTTCTGCTCCTACCTCAGCAATTGCGGCAGAACGTATAGAGTGTGCATCTAAATTTCTTTCTGCCAATGTCCAGGTAGGTGTAGCTGCAGTAGCATTTGTTGTCACATAAATACTTGTTATACCGTAATTAGCATAAACAGCCATTGCAATGTCAGAATTTGTTGGGTGGATTGCTAAACCACTAACTATTGATCCTGCTCCAGTCGAAGCTCCAGCTGGTGTAATATTTACAGCTGCAGATGCACTTGCCGCATTTTGAGGGTCATCCAATCGGAAAACACCTCCGTTTTGTCCACCAATTAATAGGTAACTTGTTGATGCATTATAAGCTTCAGGTGATGTAGCAAAACTTCTAAGTGACTCAAATGTTGGAACTGTCCCTAAATTTTGCCAGTTTGAAGCATCTACTGCAGTAGTTACATTTTCAGCATCAGTAGTTCTATAAAGAGAAGATTGTCCAGCATAATATAGTGCATTATCATTTACAGGATCTAAATGAAAATAAGTTACAAATTGACTACTCGAACCTGCCGGAATGATGGATCTAAATCCAGGATAATTTGTTCTTATATTTCCATTTTGACTACCATAATAAAATTGGTAGTTTGCTCCTCCGTTTCTTCTTGTTATTCCAACTCCTACTCCATCACCTCCATAATAACTGGACATTGTCGTATTATCAACTGCTCCGACATCTGTCCCTCCAATCTTAGTTCCATTATCTTGAGCACCTCCAATGACAGCGTTACTTCCAGTTGTTGGGTCTAAAGCCACGTGATAAAATTGATACGTTTGATAATTGTTATTCAAACTCGTCCAAGGAATAGATCCAGCAGTAATGTCTGGTGTACTATGTACACCTCCATCTGTTCCACTAAACAAAACATCATTGTTATTAGGATCAAACTCTAAAGCGTGAATATCTGGATGATGCTCAGTGCCACCAACACTATATATAGCATAACTAAAATTACTGGCATAACCACCTATTCTAACAAACGTTGCATCATTAACTATATCTGCAATTTTATAAGCATTGGTTCCTCCAATAACTACAAAATCTTCATCGTCTGGTTTTACTTCAACAACCAAATCATAACCTCCTTGTATTGCAAAAGGATCATTTCCTGCTAAATCCCCTCCTGGTTCATCAGGTAGTTTAGACGAATAATCTGTCCAAGTTGTTGTACCTGCATCATATTGCCAAAGATCTGCTTCAATTGTACCAGAACCTCCATTATTATATAATGCATAAATAATATCATTATTACTTTCTGATGATGCCAACACTAATCTACCAGATGAAAACCAACCTGTTGGTGATCCATTACTTGCAATTCTTGTCCAAGAACCATTTCCTGTAGGAGAAGTCCAAACTCCGTTTTCTGGAGATGTCCCTTCAATGGCTGCATATACTACACCTGCACCATTAATTACAACATCTGTCCAACCAGTACCGCTACCTGATTCTTCAAGTTCAACAGTTGCAGTTCCTGTGCCTCCAGGAAGCCTGTAAATTTTGCCAGTTGCAGCAACCATTAAATCTCCATTTAATGGGCTCACTTCTAGTGCCATAATATAATCTAAATAGTTGTCAAAAACTTCAAAATCACCAGCAGCAGTTGAAGCTAACTGACTCCAAGTAACACCACTATCTGTAGATCGCCAAACTCCAAATCCTCGATATGAAGAACCTAAACTCGCACTGTTACCAGACCATTCTCCAGTACCATAGTACCAAATATTTTCAAAGCCAGATCTTGGGTCTTGAGCAAGAGCTGTAACATTATGTATTTCGCCATTAGATGATACTTTTGTCCAGCTTGCTCCGCCATTAGTGGTTCTAAATAAGCCACTACTCACGCCTCCTGCTATAATTGTATTACTAGTGGCGTCAGATATATCAACAGCCATTGCTCTTGTTCTACCTCCTAAGTTCGTTGGGCCTCTTGATACATATGTACTTGTTGTTGTTCTGTTAGAAGCATTCTCCTTTGCAGTCAATGCATTTAAATATTCTTTTTCTTTTTCCTCAATTGGGATTTCTCCTGTAACTGGGTTTTTTTGCATGTTAAATTCATGCCTTTCTCTTTCTTCTGTAAAGAGCCTTCTTTCTTCTTGTGTTTTTTTCTTGGTTTTTACTGTAATATCAGCTTCTATTTGGTTTGTATTAACTTTTTCAATATTTGTTGTATTAAAAAAGTAAACACCAACTATGGCAATTGATAATACTAATAAAGTTCCGCGTAGTTTGTTTTTCATAGTGTTTAAGTTTAAATGTATGGTTATTTGATAGTTAGGATGGTATAAATTTATGAATTCATTTTGGTTTTTTCTAATTTAAAGACAAGCCTTTTATTTTTTTATACAACAAAATAGCGTTTCTGTCTGAGAGCAAAGCCACATAATGACACGTATTTATTAATCTCATATATAAATTGTCATCTCTAAAATCAATGGTGTTAGGCAATAGGTGCATAATAAGTTTGTCATAACTTGATGCTTTGTTATTGTAACTATTATTTACAGCATTAATAAACGTTTTAAGTAAAGCATTTATAACTTCAAATCCTGAAATTTCTTTTTCAATCACTTCTTTTGATTGGTAAATATCCTTTACACTTAGCTTAATGATATCATTTATTTGAGCTTCATATTTACTTTTGTCCAATAAAGCTTTATCAAATTTTCCAGATAAAATTTCATTTTCATTTTTCATAAAAACATCAACTGCTTCATGAATAAGCGCATTTATTGCAAGGGCTCTTAAATAACTCACTCTATCTTGAGTGTTTTTTAAAGCATTGTATTTTTCGATGTTAATAGTATTTCTAACCAAATTGATTAAATACTCAAGTGCAAATTCTTCAGGGATTAAGCCAAGGTTTATTCCGTCTTCAAAATCAATTATTGTGTAACAAATGTCATCGGCTGCTTCTACCAGAAAAGCTAAAGGGTGCCTTGAAAATCTCAGGTCACTACTAGTGGATGTAGAAGTTAAATTTAATTCATTCGCAACATCTAAAAATGCTTTTTTCTCGCTTTGAAAAAATCCATATTTTTTGTCTGCTATATGACTAGTTGGCTTTTTAGGCAACGATTCTTTTGGATACTTTGTAAATGCTCCTAGTGTTGCATAACTTAAGCGAAGCCCTCCTTCTCTTCCTTCTCTATCTTGTGTAAGTATTTTAAATCCATTGGCATTGCCTTCAAAATCACACAAATCTTGATACTCTTTTTGGTTTAATTGAGCTTTAAACTCTTTTCCTTCTGCATTTTCAAAAAAATGTCCAATAGCTTTTTCTCCTGAATGCCCAAATGGTGGATTTCCAATATCATGAGCCAAAGCAGCAGCAGCTACAATAGCTCCAAAGTCATTTGCTTGATATCCCAAAACCTCTCTTAAGTGAGGGTGTTTTTCTAAAAGCTTCACGCCTACTTGTCTTCCTAAGGAACGTCCAACTACACTTACTTCCAAACTATGGGTTAATCGAGTATGCACGAAGTCTGTATCAGAAAGAGGGATGACTTGAGTTTTATCTTGAAGGCTTCTAAATTCTGATGAAAAAATAATTCGGTCGTAATCTACCTCAAACCCTAATCGAGTTTCATCTTGCTCAATTCTTAGTCTCTTATTAGTATCTCCATAACGTTTTAAAGAGAGTAGTTGTTCCCAGTTCATAGTAAAATAATTAGCTGCAAGATAAAAAATCCAATGTTAAATAATTGTTTAGAGATGTAAAATAAATGTCTTTTTCATAACATTTTCATAACCCTTTTGTTACTGAGGTTTAACCTGCAATTAACCTCATCTTTACACAATGTGAGTTTCTTTGTGCAAGAAATAATTAGAAAAAATTTACCATTAAATCAAATACAATGAAAAAATTATTATTGTCTAGTTTACTAGCAAGTACTTTAATCTTTACAGGATGCTTTAAAGATGATGACACACCTATAATTATTGAAGAAACAACGATTATCCAAGATGGTGGAGGAGGTACTGGAGGAGGAACTTCAGTAATTGATGTTACTGGTGCTATAACTGAAAACACAACTTGGACTAATGACAACATATATAAGCTTAACCAAAAAGTTGTTGTTGATGCTGGTGCAACTCTTACAATAGAAGAGGGTACAATTATTAAAGGGACTCCTGGAACTGGATCTTTAGCTTCTGCATTAATTATTGCAAGAGGAGCTAAAATCAACGCAGTTGGAACTCCTTCTCAGCCAATTATTTTTACATCTTCTACAGATAATATTGAAATTGGGGAAACAGCAGGTACAAACTTAGATGAAAACGATAGAGGTCTTTGGGGAGGATTAATTGTTTTAGGGAATGCTCCTTGCTCATTCTCTGGAGATATTCCTGAAGCTCAAATTGAAGGTATTCCTGCAGATGACACCTTTGGATTATATGGTGGTACAGACCCAGAAGATAATTCAGGTGTTATGTCATACATTTCCATTCGTCATGGTGGAGCTCTAATTGGTGAAGGTAACGAAATCAATGGTTTAACATTAGGTGGAGTTGGAAACGGAACTATCATCAACAACATTGAAGTTGTTGCAAATGTTGATGATGGTATTGAATTTTTTGGTGGAACTGTAAACGCTTCAAACTTATTGGTTTGGGCTCAAGGTGATGATGCCTTGGATATCGACCAAGCCTATTCAGGTACTATTGACAACGCAGTAGTTGTATTAGGTGATTTCTCTGATCATGCTTTTGAAATTGATGGTCCAGAAGGTTCAGCAACTGGTTCATTTACTTTACAAAATGCTACAATTATTGGGAACACAGTTACAGAAAATGGTGAGTACGCAGATTACAGAAGTGGCGCTACTGGAACTACAAATAACGTATATGCTTACGGTTTTAAAGCTTCATCAGACATCGAACTTGACAACGATGGTGTTGCAACAAACTACAATGATGGTCTATTAACTTTTGGTACTTGGCAAATTGTGTTGCCTGAAGGTGTCACTGATGTTACAAGTTTATTTGTTAATAAAGCTGATACCGTAACAGTAACTGGATTTGGTTCTACTGCTTCAGCAATAGCAGAAGGTGAAAATACAGTAGGAGCAACTACTTCAAGCTTATCTTGGACTTATGCTAATGAAGCTGGTGGTTTAAATTTTTAATAAAATTCAACACTGCTAAACATTAACAATAATTGTTAAACAAGACTAAACATATATAAACTATACTCATACTACTCGTTAAAATTGTTAGCGAGTAGTATGGTTTAGATAATTAATTCATTATGAAAAAAAAGATATACTCACTCTTAATTCTTATGCTTTTAACCTTCGGTTTTACTAGTGCTCAAACTGGTACTTTAGCAGGAAATATTATAGATGGTGAGTTTATAGAGCCTATGGCCTTTGCAAACGTTTTGGTTAAAGGGACAACCATAGGAGCTACTTCCGATTTTGATGGTAAATACCAATTGGAATTAGAACCAGGCACCTATACTATAGTATTCTCATTTGTTGGTTATACTACTCAAGAAATCAGCGATGTTGTTATTAAAGAAGATGAAGTAACGCCATTAGATGTAACCTTAAGTACAAACTCATTAGAAACCATAGTAATAACAACTTCTGCTAAAAGAAACACCGAAAATGCAGTCTTAAATTTACAGAAAAAATCAGTTGTTGTACTAGATGGTTTGTCGGCCCAATCCATTAAAAGCACTGGAGCTAGCAATCTTGCTAGTGCTGTAAAAAATATCCCAGGAGTTTCAATTGAAGGAGGTAAATATGTCTATGTAAGAGGGTTGGGAGATCGTTATACCAAATCAATTTTAAACGGCATTGATATTCCTGGTTTAGATCCTGACAGAAACACGATTCAAATGGATTTATTTCCGACCAATATCTTGGATAATGTTATTGTTTTAAAATCTGCTTCGGCTGAATATCCAGCTGATTTTACTGGTGGAATTGTAGATATTGTTACAAAAGACTTTCCAACGAAACCTGAATATACAGTTTCTTTAGGTACAGGATATAATCCTGATATGCACTTTAATGATAATTATTTAAATTATACTGGAAGTGACACAGATTTCTTTGGGTTTGATGATGGCACAAGAGATTTGCCTATTCACAGATATCAACCTATTCCTGGTACTTTTGAAAATAAATTGCTTTTGAACACCTTAACCAATCGTTTTCAAAAAGAATTAAAAGCTAAACAAGAAACCAGTAATGCAAATTTTGACTTTGGTTTTACGCTTGGAAATCAGTACGATATTGGAGATGATAAAATTGGTTATCAAGCATCATTTTCATACAAAAATCAAACTACCTTTTACGAAAACAGACAAGATGGTGCTTTTGTAAAAAACAGCTCTGACTCCTCTGTTAATGATTTAAGTTTCGTACTAAATTCTAATGGATCTGAAGGTATCAATAATGTTATCTTAAATGGAATGCTTGGCTTAACATATAAAACGGATAAGTCAAAGTTTAAAGCCAACTTGCTGCATATACAAAATGGAGAATCTACTGCTGGTACTTTTGAACAAGTTATTTCTCAAGATGGTGTTGGTGGTGGTTTAGAGCCTTTAACCAAGGATGCACTCACTTATACCGAACGTTCTATAACCAACTTATTAATTAGTGGTGATCATCGCTTAAGCGATGACGAAAATGCCTTGAATTTAGAATGGAAATTCTCTCCTACATTTTCAAAAGTTATGGACAAAGACCACCGAATTACACCGCTTCAGCAATCTGGTGAAGGTGACTCATTTATTAGTCCATCTGCATCGACCTTCCCAATACAGCTTTGGAGAAACCTTATTGAGGAAAACTGGGCAGCTAAAGTAGATTTAGATAAAACCGTTAACCTATTTGGTAAGCCAGCAAAATTAAAATTTGGTGGAGCATACACTTATAAGTTTAGAGACTTTAGTATTGATGATTATACCTTTAATATCAGTGGTGACGATTCATTTATTGCCGATGGTAATGTTGATAATTTGCTTGCTTCAGAAAACCTTTGGAACCCAACAACAGATTCTGGAACTCATCTTGTATTTGGTGATCAGTTTAACCCTAATGATGCTTATGAAGGTGAACAAAGTATTGCTGCAACTTATTTTTCGGCTGAATTTAATCTTTCGGAGAAACTAAAAACTGTACTTGGTGTTAGAACCGAATTTTTCAATTCATATTACACAGGGCAAAACAATTCATCTGTTTTTGATAGAGAACTTATTCTAGATGAATTTGACATTTTTCCATCTGCTAACTTAATCTATAGTTTAAATGATGAATCCAATATTAGATCATCATATTCTAGAACAACAGCAAGGCCATCGTTTAAGGAAGCTTCAGTTGCACAGATTTTTGACCCGATTACCAACAGGCTATTTATTGGTAATATAAGTTTAGTGCCAACTTATGTGAACAATTTTGATTTGAGATACGAGCGATTTGGTGAGGCTGGACAAATGTTTGCAGTAAGTGGATTTTATAAAGATTTTAAAGATCCTATTGAGCAAGCATTCTTTTTGCAAGCACCTACTCAACTAACGGTAGATAATTTAGGTAATGCCAAAGTGTATGGTGTTGAGCTTGAGGTTAGGCAACGTTTAGGGTTTATTTCAGAAGGTTTAAATAACTTAAAATTTAATGCAAATGTATCTTTCATAAAATCTGAGCTTACCATGTCAGACGATGAATTTGAAAGTAGAAGTTTAGCTGCAAGAGATGGAGAGAGCATTGACAGAGAAAGAAATTTACAAGGTCAGGCACCATTCTTACTTAACTTTGGCTTGGACTATAATAATTCTGACATTGGGCTACAAACTGGTTTATTTTTTAATGTACAAGGAGAAACCCTTGAAGTTGTAGGTATTGGTCTTGTGCCAGATGTTTATACAAAACCTTTTGAAAGTTTAAATTTTACGCTTAACAAATCATTTGGTGAGAATAAACGTTCTAGTATCGATTTAAAAGTATCCAACATACTTGGAAGCGATAGAGAAAGCGCTTACCAATCCTACGAAACTCAAGATCAAATATTTTCGCTTAGAAGTCCTGGTACAGAATTTTCGTTAGGTTACACTTTTAAGTTTTAGCAATTTGAACATTAGTCATAAAAAAAGCTCCTAGTTAAACTAGGAGCTTTTTTTACTTTATTATTTTTATAGATTACTTCTTGTTTCTTACGGCTACTTTTGTTTTTTCATTCCATTCACTCACACTAACAATTCTTGAATCTATATAATCAACTTCTTTAAGTTTTCCATCAGTCCAAAAAAACCATTTTCCAACTTTTTTGTTGTTTTCATAGTTTCCAACCATCAGTTTTTTCCCATTAACGTCAAAACTAGTCCATGTTCCATGTAATTTCCCATCGGAGTTAAATGTTCCCTTTTGTTGAACAGTTCCATCTTGGTAATAATACGTAGCTTCTGTAATATCACCTTTTTTTTCAATTTTTACATTCGTATCAGCTTGTCCATAAGTTGAGGCTGCAACGAATAAAAGTCCTAATAATAAAATACTTTTCTTCATAATGCATTATGTTTTAATTAGTTTGCCGACACATCAAATATAAAGATTAGTTAACATTTAAGCAATATTTAATTAACATTAAATTTACATTAAACACATAATTAGTTGTTTTTTAGGTATTTGTGTATTAAATAAAACATATCATAGCTTAATGATTTATTAATATTGTGGTTACAATTACCTTATTTTTGTATTGGATATTTGTCTTGTCTTTAGACAATAATTAGTATTTCATATAATCTATTAGTTTTTGTCGACTATATTATTTTGAATTCTAATAGCTGCCATTGGCCATGGCAGCTTTTTTTTTACAAAATTAATATTCAGTTTACATTAAGTTAACATATGTGTTAGTTATTTGCAGTGACAAAAACTAATACTGAAATATGAAACTTAACATTACTATAGTTGCAATTACTTTTCTAGCTCTAACATCACTAAACGCACAAGAAATTAGTGACACTTCATTTGGAAAAGGCTTAATTAACTTTGTTGCAAAAGACAGCTCATTTAGTGTAAAATTTGCACCTCGTTTTCAAGTACGTTCAATGTCTTCTTGGAATCATGATGGTAATCAATATGGTAGTCCAGAGCATAATTTTATTGTACGTAGAGCACGATTAAAATTTGATGGATTTGCTTATAGTCCAAAACTTAAATATAAAATAGAGCTTGGGTTATCTAATAGAGATATATCTGGTGCAAATGCGTTTAATAGAAATACGCCTCGTTACATCCTAGATGCAGTAATTATGTGGAATTTTGCTGGAAATTGGGAATTATGGGCTGGACAAACAAAACTTCCAGGTAATGTTGAGCGTGTTGTGTCTTCGGCAAATCTTCAATTAATTGATCGTTCGTTATTGAATAGTCGTTTTAATATAGATCGTGATTTAGGCATCCAATTACGTCATAAAACGAATTTAGGAGGTGATTTTTTAATGCGTGAAAAGTTTTCGGTATCTCAAGGAGAAGGTCGTAACGTCACTGAAGGAAATGAAGGAGGTTTACAATATACTGCTCGATTAGAGTTTTTACCTTTCGGAACTTTTAAATCTAAAGGAGATTATAGCCAATCGGATTTAAAGCGTGAAGAAAAACCAAAACTAATGGTTGGCTTGACATATAATTATAATCAAGATGCTGTTAGGGAAAGAGGGTTTGCTGGTGACTATATGATGAGAGCTGACGGTTCGTTATATGAAACAGATCAAACAACTGTATTTGCAGATGCTATGTTTAAGCACGATGGGTTTTCTTTTATGGGAGAATATGCTAAGCGAACTGCAGATGATGAAATTGCTACTGAAGCAGATGGTGTAACACCTACTGGAGATGTTGTATTAACTGGTAATGCTTTAAACTTACAAGCTGGTTATTTATTCAAAAACAATTATGAAATTGCAGCACGTTTTACAACATTAAATTACGAAAGTGTTACAGGCGCATTACCAACAGAACAATACACACTAGGTGTTAATAAATTTGTGGTTGGTCATAAATTAAAAGTACAGTCTGATATTAGTTACACAACAGTTGATGGAGAAGCAAGTAACTTAACTTTCAGACTTGGTTTTGATATTCATTTTTAAAAAATAACATTAACATAACATATCACTGCAAAAGACAAAAGATATTTGCAGACTAATACTAACTAAATTATGGATAATATTTATTTATTTATGCTCATTGCCATTACAGTTCTTGCAGTTGCAGATATTGTAGTAGGTGTAAGTAATGATGCTATTAATTTCCTGAATTCTGCCATTGGTTCAAAAGTTATTTCGTTGAGAACAATTATGATTGTGGCAAGTTTAGGAATATTTATTGGAGCTGTGTTTTCTAGTGGAATGATGGAAGTCGCTAGAAAAGGTATTTTTATTCCAGCCCAATTCGAGTTCAGTGAAATCATGCTCATCTTTATGGCAGTAATGATAACTGATATTCTATTATTAGATTTCTTTAATACATTGGGTTTACCAACCTCTACAACGGTTTCTATTGTATTCAATTTATTAGGTGCAGCTGTTGTAATGTCATTAATAAAAATTAGTGCTTCAGACTCGCAAACATTTGCAGATTTAGGCACTTATATTAATACCAAAACTGCTCTTACTATTATTAGCGGAATTTTACTATCAGTTGTAATAGCATTTACTGTTGGTGCACTTGTACAATGGATTTCTCGCTTTCTATTTACTTTCAACTATGAGAAAAGAGTAAAAAACTTCGGAGTTATTTTTGGAGGTGTAGCATTAACAGCTATAACCTATTTCATTTTCTTGAAAGGATTAAAAGGAACACCTTATTACAATGATTTAAAGGGAATGCTAGAAGGCAATGAAATTTTCATCATTTTGGGAAGTTTTGCTTTTTGGACTATTTTCTCATATATATTTGAAAAAATTACGAAAAAAACAGTACTTCTTTTTGTAATTGGTGTTGGAACTTTTGGATTAGCACTAGCGTTTTCTGGAAACGACTTGGTGAACTTTATTGGAGTACCAATGGCTGCATATCACTCTTATGAAGCTTGGGCAGGAAGTGGTATGGACGTTACAATGTCTATGAGTGTTTTAGACAAAAAAGTGCCTGCTGAACCTTTATTATTGTTCATTGCAGGAGGAATTATGGTATTAACGCTATGGTTCTCTAAAAAAGCTAAAACAGTAGCTGAAACTGAGATTAGTCTATCACGTCAAGGTGAAACACATGAGAAGTTTCAACCAAATAGACTTTCAAGAAGTGTTGTTAAAGGTAGCTCAGAACTATCAAAATATTTCAGTGTAATTGTACCACAATCAATTCAGGAAAAGGTTGCTAATAGTTTTAGAAAACCAGATGTAATCCTAACAAAAGATCAGAGTATTGATGCTCCAGCTTTTGATATGATTAGAGCATCTGTAAATTTAATGGTTGCAGGTATTTTAATTGCAATTGCTACATCTATGAAATTGCCTTTGTCTACTACCTATGTAACATTTATGGTGGCCATGGGTACATCACTTGCAGATAAAGCTTGGGGTAGAGAAAGCGCTGTTTATAGAGTTGCTGGTGTATTTAATGTTATTGGAGGATGGTTTGGAACTGCAATTGGTGCATTTATTGCAGCAGGAACAGTTGTGTTCCTAATTAATTGGAACCCTAAAGTGATGATTCCAATTTTATTATTATTAACTGTTATTTTACTTTATAGAAACTATAGAGCGCATCAAAGCAAGTCTAATAAAACAGTAGAAGAAGATAGTTTAACAAAGGCTGAGAGTAGTTCAGTTCAGGGCGTTATTCAGGAAAGTGCAAAAAACATTTCTAAGGTTGTAAAACGTACAAATAGAATTTATTCTAATGCAATAGTTGGATTAGCTAAGCAAGACTTGGCTTTATTGAAAAAGAGTAAAAAACAAGTGGTTAAATTAACTGAAGAGGTTGATGATTTAAGGGATAATATATTCTTCTTTATTAAAAATTTAGATGAATCAAGTGTTGAAGCAAGTGGTTTTTATATTGATGTGTTAAGCCACTTACAAGATATGACTCAATCTTTAGAGTACATCTCTAATGTATGCCATAAACACATTAATAACAATCATAAAAAGCTTAAGTTCAATCAAGTAAAAGAGCTTAAAGAAATTGACGATAAACTCGAACTATTATTTAGTGATGCAGAGAAAGCTTTTAAAACAGGAAGTTTTGACGAGATTGGTGTAATTATTAATGAAAAGAAAGAAGTTTATGATCTAGTTAAAGATAAAATTAAACAGCAAGTAAAAAGAACAAGGACTGAAGAATCAAGTCCAAAAAACACAACACTTTATTTTAGTGTGTTACTTGAAACTAAGGATCTTATGAATGCAACAATGAATTTACTTGAAGATTATCATAGTTCTCATGATAGTTCTGTTGAACCAGCAACACTTCCTGATAATATAGATGTTATAACTGAAGATGATAAAAAGGAAGAAGGGAATGAATAGTTAGTATAAACTAAACCATAAAAAGCATCTAATTATTAGGTGCTTTTTTTTTGCCATTTTCTAAAATAGTATCTCTTTTTCCATAAAGAAGTTCTGCCACAATAATCATGTTTTTAATCATGTCATTAACGTTGTCATGATCATTAACTAATGAAGAGGCCATGTCAACTGTGATTAAATCTTTTCTTATTAGATTATCTATTTCTTTGTTCTCAGCAACCTTATTTAGCTTCGCTTCTTCTTTCAGTTTTTTAAGTGTTTTATAATATTTACGATTTTCCTTTTCAGTTCTAAATAAATAAATAATGCGAAGCACTTTTGCAACTCTCTTTCTGAGTTTGTCATACTCCTTCTTAATATAAGGGTTTTCAGAATTAAGGTATACACCTATACTTCTACTTAGCTCATTTACATCTTTTATAACTTCTACCATTCGTCTATTAGCAGTTTTTATTTCTGCTACTTCGCTATTTTGTGCTTCAGTTAAGGATAAAGTACTCTGTGCTTTAGTCGCAAACTTAATTATCTCGCCATAAATGTGTTTTATTTTTGTTGCGTACAGTTCCCTAATATCTGTTTCAAAAAGTATGTTCGATTTTTTAATGACTTTTTTAAGTTTTAAATCAGACTTTATGTCTTCTCTATGAATATTCAAAGCATGAGCAACAATTTCAAAAATGGCATTTTTAAACAAATACTTTGATTCCTTAGTAAGCGTTGAAATTGCAGTTTCAGGGTATTTTAAAGCAGTATTGGTTAAGAACTTTGGTTCTTCAATAGCCTTTTCTGGCTCAACACTTTCAGGAATAAATCTCTCCACAAGTCTAGCAATTGGATTTACAAACCATACCAATAAGAACGTATTAATAATATTAAAAGTGGTATGAAACAAAGAAATTGCTACTGGAATAGCTGCTGCATTAACATAAGGTGAATCTGAACCAACTTGTTCAGTTAACCAAGAGACAAATCTTAAAAACGGGTAAAATAAAATAAGCATCCATAACACTCCTATTAAATTAAAAACAAGATGCGCTCTTGCTGTTCGCTTGGCTTGGTAATTAGCCACAAAAGCAGCTAAATTGGCTGTAATGGTTGTACCAATATTTTCACCCAATACCATTGCTGCAGCCAATTCAAAAGGAATCCAACCTTGTGCACACATTATTAATGTTAATGCCATAGTTGCGCTTGATGATTGAATCACAACCGTTAAAACAGTACCAATTAGTAAAAAGAGAAGTATTGAAAGGTAGCCTAAATCTGTATAGTTGCTTAAAAATTCGAGGATTTCAGGATTGTTCTTAATATCTGGCATTGCCTCTTTTAAAAACTGCAATCCAATAAACAATAGGGCAAAACCAATAATAAAATTTCCCCAGTTTTTAGTTTGCTCTTTTTTTGCAAACGTAAAGGCAAATCCAAAACCAACAAGTGGTAAAGCAATTGTGCTCATACTCACTTTAAAGCCTAAAATTGCAATTAGCCATGCAGTAATCGTTGTCCCAATATTGGCTCCCATAATTACTCCAATGGCTTCAGTAAGTGTTAACAATCCTGCATTAGAAAAGCTAACGACCATTAACGTTGTTGCTGATGAAGATTGAATAATTGATGTGATAAAAAACCCTGTAAAGATTCCTAAAAACCTATTGGAAGTCATTGTTGCTAGTATGGAACGCATTTTATTACCAGCAAGTTTTAAAAGTGCATCACTCATCACTTTCATCCCAAATAAAAATACTCCTAAGGCTCCTATAAGCTGGAGAATATCATAAAAACCGTATGCCATAATTAGTTTTTGTCGACTATATTATTTTCAAAAGGTAATATTATAATTTAATTCGTCAAAACCTTATGATAAATGTCATGTTACACTTAATCCATAAAAATCAATTAAATTAGTAAAAACAAAATTCAATTTCTAGATGAAAAAATACATCCTTCTTTTATTAGTTTTTATTCTTTTTATGTCCTGTGAAAAGGAGCTTACTTCAAATCAACTTCTCGATAATGCTATAGCTTATCATGATCCAAATAATATTTGGTCAACATTTAACGATACATTTCATGTCACCATGGAAACACCTAATTCGCCAAATAGAGAAAGTGACATTACCATTAATAAACCTGAAAATGCGTTTTACTTGAAAGCTGTTAGAGATACTACAATGGTTGAATATAAAGTAAGAGGAGAGCTTTGTAATATTGCATTTAACAGAAGTACAGAATTTACTGAAGAAGAGGCAAAAGCAAATGGGCTTACTTGTGAACGTGCTAAGATGTATAAAAACTATTACTCATACTTATATGGTCTACCAATGAAACTAAAAGACCCTGAAACTAACATATCTGATATTGTTGAACGTAAAACCTTTAAAGGAAAAGAGTATTTAGTTTTAAAAGCCACTTATGATAAAGACGTAGGAACAGACATTTGGTATTTTTATTTTGACCCGGAAACTTATGCCATGGAAATTTACCAGTTCTTTAGACAGGACGAAAATGGCAACCAAAAAGATGATACTGGAGAATATATTTTGCTTTCTGAAGAAAAGATTGTGAACTCAATAAAAATGCCTAAAATAAGGGCTTGGTATTACAACAAAGATGATAAGTATTTGGGGACAGATATATTGAAATAAAAGCTATTCTATTGATTTGCCAATAAGATCCAATTCAGTTTCTGTTATCTTTTTAGCATTAAACTTTGCTTCATCAACAACATAGGTTTCAGAAATTGAATCATGCCAGCCTCTACCCTCTTCTCCTAAAAAGGAAAATATTTCAAAAGGTATAAATCTACATAAACTTCTCAAAAAAATATCTTTAGCTGTAGGTTTAGAACCATCTTCCAAAACAACTTTAGTTTTGGTAATTAATTTTCCTAAAGATTTCTGAGTTAAAACTTCAAATGTTACGAAATAAGTAAGGGAAATTAATATTCCAAAAATCAATTCTCCTATTCTATCCATTTCAACTATTAAATTTAATGGAGCTTCAAACCCTATGAGAGCAAATAACCCAAAAATAATACCAACAATAAATGTCAACAGGTAGTATCCAATAACATCAATAATCATATTTATAAAACGCTTTTCTTTACTTGCGTAGAGCTGAGGTCTTACTAGAAAATTTTGAGAAGTCATAAATAGTAATTTAAATAAAACTAGATGATTTAAAAAAAAACGCCCCAAAAGAGGCGTTTTTTATAAACACTTATTAAATTAAGATCCACACATTAAGCAGTCGTCACCTTCTGCTTCTTTTGCTTGAGCAATGAGAGCTTTCATCTCTTCTGGAGACATTGGTTCGACTTCAGTAGTTTCTTGGGCAAACTTAGCAGCAGTTTTAGCAGCTTTTTGTTTTTGTTTTTCAACAATATTAGCTTCAACCTGAGCAACCTCAACAACTTCTGCTGTTTCGGTTACTTCTGCAACTGGTTGTTCTTTTTTCTTCGTATCTAAAGTAAATTTAATAGCATCAACAGCACTCTTGGTACGTAAGTAATACATTCCTGTTTTTAAGCCACTCTTCCAAGCATAAAAATGCATTGACGTTAGCTTGGCCATTGTTGCACCTTCCATAAATAGGTTAAGTGATTGAGATTGGTCAATAAAATATCCTCTTTGGCGAGACATATCAATAATGTCTTTCATACTTAATTCCCAAACAGTTCTATAAAGTTCTTTGATGTCTTCAGGTATACCTTCAATATTTTGGATAGAGCCATTTGCTCTCATGATGTCTTGCTTAAGGCCTTCGTTCCATAACCCTAATTCAACAAGGTCTTCAAGTAAGTGTTTGTTAACTACAATAAACTCACCAGACAATACTCTACGAGTATAAATATTTGATGTATAAGGCTCAAAACACTCGTTATTTCCTAATATTTGTGATGTAGATGCAGTTGGCATTGGAGCCACTAATAATGAATTACGTACGCCATTTTTAAGTACTTGTTTACGTAATTTTGCCCAATCCCAACGACCACTTAATTCATCATCCTTGATGTTCCATAGATTATGTTGGAATTCGCCTTTACTTATTGGTGACCCTTCGTAGGTTTGATATGGACCATCAATTTTTGCTTCTTCCATACTTGCCGTTACAGCAGCAAAATAAAGCGTTTCAAAAATATCTTGGTTTAATTGTTTTGCTTCGTCACTTGTAAATGGTAAACGAAGTTTGATAAATGTGTCAGCCAATCCTTGTACACCAAGTCCGATTGGTCTATGACGGAAATTTGAGTTTTCTGCTTCTTTAACAGGGTAATAATTTCTGTCAATTACTCGATTTAAATTTTTAGTAACTCGCTTTGTGATTTTGAACAGTTCTTTGTGGTCAAACTCTCCATTTTTAATAAACATTGGTAATGCAATGGATGCCAAATTACAAACTGCAACTTCATCAGGAGATGTGTATTCCAAAATTTCTGTACATAAATTTGAAGAACGGATTGTTCCTAAATTTTTCTGATTAGATTTTCTGTTCGCTGCATCTTTATATAACATGTAAGGAGTTCCTGTCTCAATTTGAGATTCCATAATTTTCTCCCAAAGTTCACGCGCTTTTATAGTTTTACGTCCTTTTCCAGCAGCCTCATATTTTAAGTATAATGCTTCAAACTCTTCACTATGTGTTTCTGGTAATCCTGGGCATTCGTTAGGACACATTAAGGTCCACTCTCCATCTTCTTGAACACGTTTCATGAATAAATCTGAAATCCACATGGCGTAGAATAAATCACGAGCACGCATTTCTTCTTTACCATGATTCTTTTTTAAATCAAGAAAATCAAAAATATCAGCATGCCAAGTTTCAATATAAATTGCAAAACTTCCTTTTCGTTTTCCTCCTCCTTGATCAACGTAACGTGCTGTATCATTAAAAACTTGTAGCATTGGAACAATCCCATTTGATGTACCATTAGTACCTGCTATATAACTTCCAGTAGCACGTATGTTGTGAATAGCTAATCCTATTCCACCTGCTGATTGTGAAATTTTAGCGGTTTGTTTTAATGTATCATAAATACCATCGATACTATCATCTTTCATTGTTAAAAGAAAACAAGATGACATTTGTGGTTTCGGTGTTCCAGCATTAAACAAGGTTGGCGTAGCATGTGTAAAATACTTTTTAGACATGAGTTCATAAGTCTCAATAGCTGCATCTAAATCGTTAAGATGAATACCAACAGAAACACGCATTAACATGTGTTGAGGACGTTCAGCTATTTGCCCATTTAGTTTTAATAGGTACGAACGTTCAAGTGTTTTGAAACCAAAATAATCATACCCAAAATCACGATTATAAATAATAGTAGAGTCTAACTTCTCTTTATTATCCATTATAACTTTGTAAACCTCATCAGACAATAATGGCGCGTCTTTACCTGTTCTTGGATTTACGTATGTATATAAATCTTCCATAACCTCACTAAAAGACTTTTTAGTGTTTTTATGTAAGTTAGATACAGATATTCTGGCAGCTAAGCGTGCATAATCAGGATGTGCAGTGGTTAAAGTAGCAGCAATTTCGGCAGCAAGATTGTCCAATTCGCTTGTAGTTACACCATCATAAAGTCCTTCAATTACTCGCATTGCAACTTTTACTGGATCTACTAGTTCGTTTAAACCATAACAAAGTTTTCTAACTCTTGCTGTGATTTTATCGAACATCATTGGTTCTTTTCTGCCGTCTCTTTTTACTACATACATAATTATTGTCTTTTTTTAAGTTCTTTTCTGATACGCCTTCAGAAAAGTGGTTAGTTAGTTATTCTTTATTTGTAATATCTTGATTTTTAACAAGATATAAATATGCTTATTTTCTTAAATTCAATTATATAAAGTATTGTTCGGGCTATCAGAAACAAATTCTTTATGTAATCTTAAATGAATTAGTGTTTCCGATTAGAAATCGGCATCAAAGCTGAATTTGTCCTTTTCTTCTTCTTTATTGAGGACACCAGCTTTTTGATATTCTGAAACTCTCTTTTCAAAGAAATTAGTCTTTCCTTGCAAAGAAATCATATCCATAAAATCAAAAGGATTTGTTGAGTTGTATACTTTATCACAGCCAAACTCGCCTAGTAATCTATCAGTTACAAACTCTAAATATTGTGTCATTAATTTTGCATTCATTCCTATTAAACTTACAGGAAGGGATTCTGTAATAAATGAGCGCTCTATATCTAAAGCATTGGTTAATATAGATGTAATTCTTTCTTTTGGAACTTTATTTATAATGTGATTTTCATGCAAATGAACTGCAAAATCACAATGCAATCCTTCATCTCTTGAAATAAGTTCATTTGAAAATGTTAATCCAGGTAATAAACCACGTTTTTTAAGCCAAAAAATAGAGCAAAAGCTTCCAGAGAAAAAGATACCTTCAACTGCAGCAAACGCAATTAAGCGTTCTGCGAAACTTGGAGAATCAATCCATTTTAATGCCCATTCAGCTTTTTCTTTAATCGCTGGAAAAACTTCAATAGCCTTAAATAAATCGTCTTTTTCTTTTTCGTCCTTCACATAGGTATCAATTAATAGTGAATATACTTCAGAGTGTATATTTTCCATCATGATTTGAAAACCGTAAAAGAATTTCGCCTCAGTATATTGAACTTCTGACACAAAGTTTTCGGCTAAATTTTCATTTACTATTCCATCACTTGCTGCAAAAAATGCTAAAACATGTTTAATGAAATAGCGCTCATCATCACTTAATTTCGTGTTCCAATCAGAAATATCTTGATGCAAATCAATTTCTTCCGCTGTCCAAATACTAGCCTCTTGTTTTTTATACCACTCCCAAATATCGTGATGCTGGATTGGAAAAATTACAAATCGATCTTTATTTTCGGCTAAAATTGGTTCTACTTGTTCTGACATTAATTTGCGTTTTTATATAAAATTTTATGACTTTTTTTACTTCGATTTGGGACTAACAAAGATTCAAAAATGTAGAGGATAATGAAAGGTATTTTTATGAACATTGTTAACAAGTTTTTAACAACGAGTGGTTTTTTTCTTACATTGCTTTTTTAATTGCTATCATATTAATTGATTGATTATCAAATATTTACACAAAATAAGAAAATCAAAAATCTAATGAAACTAGGTGTTTCAAGCGTTTTAATGCAAACGCCAAATACACAAAAATTTGAAATTATTTGTGGTAAATAAAAAGTGAGAATGGAAACATTCTCACTTTTCCCCAATAATTAACTAAACTAACTAAAACTATAATAAAACAATGATAGTTTTACTTTTTAAAGTAGGGAAACAAAAAAACCAGAATTACTTCTGGTTTTTGTTGATTAATAGCATTTAATCAAAAAAGTGATTCCCTAAACTCACTTTTATTTTTTAATAATAGAATAAACCTTAGTTGATAATTCGTATTACAAATATGGAAAAAATAAGTGTATGGCAACACCAATCAATGTATAGTTGGTAGCAATTCGTGTATGGTTGGTAGTATTGAATCTATTATTAATTAGTAATTTTACAATAAATAGTATGTGCAACACACATTTATACCTTTAGATTTAATTAATGATAAATGCAGTAATAGTTGATGATGAGCCAAAAGCCATAGAAGGTCTTTCTTGGGAACTTACAAATTTCAGCAGTGAAATACACATTCTTGAGACATTCACAAACCCAGAAAATGCGCTAGATTTCTTACAAAAAAACACTCCAGATTGCTTGTTTTTAGATATACAGATGCCAACTATGGATGGTTTTCAGTTTCTTGATAGACTCACAAATAGAGGTTTCCCTGTAATAATCACAACTGCATATGATGAGTATGCCATTAAAGCTTTGAAGCATGAAGCCATTGACTATTTATTAAAACCGATTGATTCTGATGACCTCAATGAAACAATAGCAAAGGTTAAGAAATTTAACTCTAAGCATTTTTCTATTGATAAGTTAGAGCAATTACTTGTAAACTATAATGGTACTCCTACACAACAAAAAGTCACCATAAATTCAGAAGGTAAACTTATTTTTTTGAATATAAATGATATTATTTTTGTTCAATCAGATGGTAATTACTGCACGTTACATTTAGTAAACAATCAAAAAAAGGTGGTTACTAAAAAGCTTAAGGATATTAATAATATTTTACCTCAATCCAGTTTTTTTAGGACTCACAACTCATACATTGTGAATCTTCATAAGATTAAGGAGTTTTTAAAAACAGAAGGCTATCTTATCATGGAATCAAATCATAAAATTCCTGTAGCAAGACAACGCAAATCAGAATTTTTAGACAAATTATAGTGAAGAGTCTTAAATCAAAATATCACAGAATATACAACTGTTTAAAGACAATACCAGTTGTCTTGGTATTAGTTTTTACATCTTCTTATTCACAAAGTGATTACGACCAAGATTTCAAGAACAATTTGGATGATATCTTATTTACAAGAACAAAAAACTACAGTGAAATACAGTCTCTTTTTGCAAAATTCACAAAAGATTCGGTGAAAATGAAGCAATTAAATGAAAAAGCTGTTGAGGCTAGTTATTTTGAAGCTGAAAGCTTTGCATTAAATGCGTTAGGTATTATTTATAGAAACCATTCAATGTATGAGAAAGCGATAGATTATCATGATTATGCTGAAGAAATAGCAACATATTGTGAGAATTTAGAGCTAAAAGTATTGAGCTTAAATATGCTAGGTGTTGTTTACAGAAGAATGGATTTAGTGAGTTCAGCGCTTGACTATCACTCTCAGGCATTGGAATTTGCCAAAACCGCTAATCCCATGACAGAACAGTTAAGGCTTAGTGTTGCTGTTTCATTAAATAGTATGGGCAACATTTACCTCGTGCTTAAACAATATGATTTAGCTGTAGAGCAGTTTGTCAAATCCCTAGAGATAGAAAAAGAAACAGATAATAAGCTTGGTCTCGCTATAAACTATCAAAATATTGGTTTTGCAAAAGAAGCTAAAGGGCTTCTGGATGAAGCATTAAAAGATTATGAAACATCGTTAATGTACAACGAACAAATTGACTCAGAAATTGGAAGAGTTATTTGTTATAACAGCATTGGTAAGGTTTATATAAAACAAAAAAAGTTTGATGAAGCCAGTACTATTTTACAGAATGCTTTAACAAAAGCATTGGAAGTTGGAGACCAATATTATATAGCTACTTCTTATACAAACTTAGGCTTGCTTCAAAGTTTAACTAATAAGGGAGTGTTAGCAGAACAAAATTTAAAAAAGGCTGTTGAAGTGTCAAATGACTACAACTTACTGTCTTCAAAAATTGAGGCGCTTCAATATTTGTCTGAAAACTATGCCAAAAAGAATGATTTCAGTGCAGCATTAAGGGATTATAAAATGGCTGATTCGCTTGAGCAAACCATTAACAATCAGAGAAATCTATCTTATATTAATGACCTTATTATTAAGTATGAAAGCGAGAGTAAAACCAATACTATTAAGGCTCTTGCGAATGAAAACGAGTTGGTGAAATCAAGATTGGAAAAAAACAGGCTTTCTTTGCTATTCGCTCTTTTGGCAATCGTCCTAATTACTGTTTTACTCATCATTTTCAACAGACAAAAACAAATAACACAAGAGAAAAAAATATTAACGCTTGAGCAAAACATGCTTAAAAGCCAAATGAATCCTCATTTTATTTTTAATTCATTAAACTCGATTAAACTATACATTATAAATAATGAAAAGGAAAATGCGGTTTATTATCTAAATAAGTTTGCCAAACTAATTCGTAAGATTTTAGTAGTATCAAACGAAAAAGACATTTCATTGTCTGACGAGCTTGAAACCATGAAGCTTTACATGAATATTGAAAATATTCGTTTCTCCAACGAAATAGATTTCAAAATCAATATTGACAAAGACATAAATCCAGAAAACATTAGAGTACCATCTTTGATACTACAACCTTTTTTAGAAAATTCTTTATGGCATGGTCTATCATCAAAAACTGATGATAAAAAAATAAGTATAGATGTAGTAAAAGAAGATAACGACTATATTACCATATCTATAACTGATAATGGTGTTGGCAGAAAAGTATCGCAAGAGCGAAAAGAAAAGAAAACCTTAAAACGGAAATCTGTTGGTATTGAGATTACAAAGGAACGACTGTTTAATTTCTCAAAACGTTTTGCAAGGATGTATGACCTAAAAATTGAAGATTTGTTTGACAAACAAAACAATGCCGCTGGAACAAAAGTTATCTTAAATATCCCTGTTTAATTAATGCTTCATTTTTTCTGCCACTTTTTCAAGTTCCATATACCAATCTTCACCAAATTTTCTAATTAAAGCCTCTTTTACAAATTTATAAACTGGCACCTGAAGTTCTTTACCAAGTGTACATGCATCGTCGCAAATATACCATTGATGATAATTTACTGCAGAAAATTCACTGTAATCTTTAACCCTTACAGGATATAAATGGCAGGACACAGGCTTTTTCCATGAAATATCTCCTTGGTTATAAGCTTCCTCAATAGCACAAAGTGCTGTGTCGTTCTCATCAAAAATAACATAAGCACAATCAGCTCCATTAACTAATGGTGTTTCAAATTCGCCATCTTCAGTTGTTGTGAATTTACCTTGTTGCTCTATTGCCTGTATTCCTTCTTTTCTTAAATAAGGCTTGATTTTAGGATAAATGTCTTCAAGGATTTTTGTTTCAATCTCATCAAGTGGTGCGCCTGCATCACCATCAACACAGCAAGCTCCTTTGCATGCAGAAAGATTGCACACAAAGTCTTTCTCAATGATATCTTCTGAAACTATTGTTTTCCCTAGTTGAAACATTTTTATTAATAAAAGTTCAACGCAAAAATATATAAACTTTACCTTTAATTAATAGTTATTATTTCTTTATATGAACTACTTTTGCCGAAAATTTAAATCCAATTGTAATGGAACTTAATTTTAAGGAAATATTTACTGTATTCATGGTGTTATTTGCTGTGATTGATATTGTCGGAAACATTCCAATTATTATTGATTTACGAAAAAAAGTAGGTCATATACAAAGTGAAAAAGCTTCTATTATCGCAGGTGTTATACTAATCGTTTTTTTGTTTGTTGGAAAAAACATCCTATCATTAATTGGTATTGGAGTAAATAGTTTTGCGGTTGCTGGTGCTTTTATTTTATTTTTTATTGCATTAGAAATGATACTTGGAATCACTCTTTATAAGGAAGAAGAAAACAGTGCTATGACAGCCAGTGTGTTTCCTTTAGCCTTTCCATTAATTGCTGGTCCTGGAAGTTTAACTACTTTGCTATCTTTAAGAGCAGAATACAATCTTGAAAATATAATTGTTGCTGTTGTTCTAAATGTTATTGTCATTTACATTGTACTTAAAACTTCTGCAAAAATTGAACGTGTTATTGGGAAAAACGGAATTAGTATTATCCGAAAAGTGTTTGGTGTAATCTTACTTGCCATTGCAGTAAAATTATTTGCACACAACATTAAAGCACTATTTATATAGTTATGAAAATTTTTACATACATATTAACTGTTATTGCTGTGTTACTTATAGGCTACAACATAACCCAAATAAATTTTGATGCTCCTTTTGAAGGAGAAAGTTCTGTAGCTTTAATTACAATATTCGCAGGACTTTGCGCAATTATATTGCTTGCAATTTTAAGAGTTTCAAAAAAGATAGAACAAACCATAAAGAAGAAAAGATAATGGTTTTTGATGTGCTTATTGTTGGTGGTGGAGCTTCTGGTATGTCATGTGTCTTGGTTTTAGGTTCTGCAAATAAAAGACCTTATGTTCAAGACAAGCATATTGGGATTTTTACACACCAAAAAGCATCGCACTTGCAAAATGCATTGTTTAACAATGTACTTGGTTTAACTCCTGGAACAACTGGAGCTTCAATACTTGAAAGTGGAAAAGAACAATTAACAAACCTTTATCCTCATATAACACAAATTGAAAAAGAAAAGGTTTTAGAAATTGAAAATGCTAATGGCGTCTTTCAAATAAAAACAAATAAAGGCAATTACACTTCTAAAATTGTTGTTATTGCTTGTGGTTATACAAATCTACTCAACATAAAAGGGCTAAAATCGTATATTAAACCTCATCCTAGGACTGCTCCTGAAAAAAATAGAATCTGGTTAGAAAACACTGACCACTTAATCAAAGAAAACTTGTATGTTGCTGGTACTTTGGCTGGCTGGAGAAGTCAATTTGCAATAGCTTCAGGAAGTGGTGCTCATGTTGCCACAAATATACTAACTCTTTGGAATGATGGTAAGCACACTAAAGTGCATGATAAGGTATAAGTTTTATTCTTGAATTAGTTCCTTCACTTTATCTAACATCACATCATTACTATTGATAATCTGAGTATAAGCTTGGTCTCCAAAAAGTTGTTCAGCCATTTTAGCTTTAATATAAAGTTTCACTTCTTCGTCATAGGCAACAAAGGTCATTTTATACTTAACCCTTGCGTTATAATAATCATTAAAACTTTTTAGAGTTTCATCAGAAACTTCATAATTATTTATAAACCCTTGTTCAGTTATATCCACAAAATTAGATCTGTTGGTATCTAAATCTTCAAATACAAAATAATCAAGAATCCCACTGAATAAAATTCTGCCAATAGTCTGATTCTCCATTTTTTTGTTTATTGAAACAAATTCATCTGGAATAATCCCTCCTCCTCCATAAACTATTTTACCCTTAGGTGTTACAAACTTTAAAGAATCTGCAATCTCTATTCTATTCTCATTAGAGAGCTCTCCATTTTGGAGTCGTTTATAATATTCGTGATAATAGTCTTTATTCCCTTTATCATAAGAACGTTGTATGGAACGTCCTGTTGGTGTATAATATCTAGAAATAGTTAGCCTTACTGCACTACCATCGCCTAACTCCATTTGACGTTGTACTAAGCCTTTTCCAAATGAGCGTCTGCCAACAATAGTCCCTTTATCGTTATCTTGTAAAGCACCAGCAATTATTTCGCTGGCTGAGGCTGAGTTTTCATTAATGAGAACAAATATTTCACCATCTTCAAAATCGCCTTTTCTCGTGGCATAGCTGTTTTCAATCTTTCCACTTTTATTTTTAGTGAACAATATGAGTTTGTCATCCTCCAAAAATTCATCTGCGATTTGTTCAGCAATGTGCATAAATCCTCCTGGATTATCTCGTAAGTCTAAAACAAGTTTAGTAGCTCCTTGGTCTTGTAGCTTATCTAATCCTTTTTTAAACTCTTTATAAGTAGATTCTGCAAAACGATTTACTTTTATATAACCCAAATTATCAGACAACATATAAGCAGCATCAACACTTATAATTGGTACATCGCTACGTTTTACTTTAAAATTATATGTTTTGTCTTCTGTTGGTCTGTAAACTTTTAGACTAACTTTAGTGTTTTTCTCACCTTTTAACCAATTAACCACAGCATCATTACTCCAATTTTTGCCATAAATTGGTTTATCATTGGCTACAATAATTCTATCGCCTGGCTTAATTCCTTCTTTATAACTTGAACCTCCTTTTAAAGGTCTAATAACGGTTACTGAATCTCGATAGGTATAAAACTGTATACCAATACCAACAAAATCGCCTTTCATTTTTTCAGCATCACGCTGAAATTCACTCTTAGGAATATAAGTTGAATGAGGGTCAAGGTTATCCAAAATACTATTTACAGTAACATCAACAATACTGTCTGTGTTAACATCGTCAACATATTCATAATCAATATAATCAATTAAGCGGTTGAGTTTGTCCTTTTTAGAGTTTGACGTAAATAAACGGTCAGAAGAATCTGTAAAACTCAATTTCCCTCCAATAAAAATCCCAACTGCAATCGCAATCCCAATAATTAATGGTATGTATGTTTTTTTTATTCGCATTAATTTAAATCTTCAACAAGTTTTACATCAATCCCAGCTTTTTCTAAAAAATTAACACCAGAATTATCTTTATATGCTTCTTTATAAACAACTCTTACAATTCCCGCTTGATGGATTAATTTACTGCATTCCTTACAAGGTGATAAAGTTATATACAACGTTGCTCCATTACAAGATTGTGTTGAGGATGCTACTTTTGAAATCGCATTGGCTTCAGCATGTAATACGTACCATTTAGTGTAGCCTTCTTCATCCTCGCAAAAGTTCTCAAAACCGCTTGGTGTTCCGTTATAGCCATCTGAGATTATCATTCTGTCCTTAACAATTATGGCGCCAACTTGTTTACGTTTGCAATATGACAGTTTTCCCCATTCGTCGGCAATTCTTAAATAAGCTTTATCGTATTTGAGTTGTTTTTTTTCTGACATTAATATTTCTATATTATTTCGTCGCCACTATACTAACGAAGATACTTGCTTCCTATTTTAATCACAATGCTTTATCGTTAAAGTTTTACCAAACTTTATATAGTTTCTCTTAATTTTTTAAGACACAATTGTCTTGCTAATTTAACTCAAAAATTGAGGATGCTGGTTTTTGTTCATTAAATGCATCTAAACCACATTCCAAAAATGAAGCGTATTCCTCTTCGTTTGGAGTGTAGCCAACTGGAGAATTTAAAACTGTTTTGCCATCAGGACTTAATAACACGTAAAAAGGTTGTGAGTTTGATTGAAAAAATTGAGTTTGAAAATGTGCCCATTTATGTCCATAATTAGTTAACTGCCTTGTGCCTCCATTAACTCTGCTTACCAAAATCTGTTGGTCTTCAGGTAGTTCTTTCTTATCGTCAACATATAATGAAATCAATACATAATCATTTCGCAGTAAGGCATCAATTTTTTCATCTGGCCATACATGCTCCTCCATCTTTCTACAATTTACACATGCATATCCTGTAAAGTCCAACATAATTGGTTTATTAACTTTTTCAGCGTAAGCTATTCCTTCCTTTAAGTCTTTAAAACACTCAAGGTTGTTTGGACATTCTTTAGGGTATAAAAAACTATAGCCAACTGGAGGCGCTAATCCACTTAACAAAGTTAATGATGTAAATGTATTGGTGTCTTTATTTACTCGGAAACCAGAAATTAGATATACTGAAAAAGCAGCTACTAATATTCCAAAAGCTATTCTTGAAAATGATAGTTTTTTTATTATTGAATCATGTGGAAATTTGATTTTTCCAAAGAGATAAAGTGCTAATCCAACGAAAATAATAATCCAGATTCCTAAAAAGACTTCAAGTTTTAAAATTCCCCAATGTTTTACCAAATCTGCATTAGATAAAAATTTGAATGCTAAAGCCAATTCCAAAAAGCCTAAAACAACCTTGGTTGTGTTTAGCCATCCACCAGATTTAGGTAGCGAGTTAAGCATATTAGGAAACATTGCAAACAGTGCAAATGGCAATCCTAATGCCAAACCAAAGCCTCCCATTCCAGCTGTTAACTGCCATGCTCCTCCATCTGCTGTTAAAGAACCTGCTAATAATGAGCCTAAAATTGGTCCTGTACAAGAAAATGAGACAATAGCCAAGGTAAGTGCCATAAAAAAGACACCTAAAATTCCTCCTAAATTTTCTCCTTTAGATGTTTTGTTTGTCCAACTAGCTGGTAAAGTCAACTCGTAATAACCAAAGAAAGAGAAGGCAAAAAACAAAAAGATTAAAAAGAATATGACATTAAGAACCACATTGGTTGATATCTCATTTAATATATCTGGATTAATAGAATCTATTAAATGAAAAGGAATACTCAACACCAAATAAACCGCAAGAATAAAAAATCCGTATAGAATTGCTTTAGATATTCCTGAGCCTTTATTACTGTTCTTTTTTGTGAAAAAGCTAACTGTTAAAGGAATCATTGGGAACACGCAAGGGGTTAGTAATGCAAGTAAACCTCCTAAAAATCCTAATCCAAAAATGCTCCATAGTGATTTTCCTTTTTCGGAACCATCTGATATGGTTGAAATTTCATCTTTACATTTAGTATCTAGCCTTGAAATATCATTGGGTAAAATACCATATAACTGATTGTTTACAGCATCATCATCAATAATTATATTCTCGCCACTTGTTTGTTGAGCTGTTGTATCTCCTGAGGCTGATATTTGAAACAAAAATGGATTATCTTGTTTAAAAATACACTGTTCATCATCACAGGTCATGTACTCTAAATTTCCTGAAATATTAGCAGTATCAGATAACAATTTTACGCGATAACTAAATCTAGCTTCGTTGTAAAATTTAGTGACCACCATATCAAACACCGAGTCAAGCTTGGTAACTCTATTTAACTCATGTTCATTAAGCTCTCCAACAACTTCATAATCTGAATTAGGTTCAAAATCAAAATTAGTTGGTAGTGGGCCTCCTTCTTCTAAAAAATGAGAATAGATTGCCCAATGCTCATCAATAAACGCAGTAAAGTTAAGTTCAAATTCATTTTCACTTATCTGCTTACTGTCAAATTTCCATTCAACTGGATCCAAAATCTGAGCATGCGAAAATAAACCAACAAAAACTGCTAACAGTAGTAAAATTCTCTTCATTATTTGGGTGTTTACTTATACAAATAAATTAAAAATTATAAGAACATACTTATAAATAGGTGTTAATATTAAGTACATTAAGATTTATATAGTGAATTAAAAAAGCCTAAATTTAACTTTCCTAACCAACTAACAATTTATTATGAGACGAATTATTTTGCAATTACTTGCAATTTTTATAACAACTACTGCTTTTGCACAAGTTATTAATATTGAATCTTTGAGAATGCACACAGATGATGATACATTCGTGCTTAAAAACAACTTAAGGTTTAGCTACAACAGCAATAATGGCTTAGAAAATTACTTTATTTCCAATTCTTTGGGAACACAATTAAAATCAAGTGATTTAAACAAAATTTACTTGTTTTTAGCAGACTATAAAATACTCCGTTCAGAAGGTCAAAACCTACAAAACAGTTGGTATCTACATTTTCGATTTAATAATAAGTTAGATAAATTATTGAATACGAAAAGTATTCGTTTTGAAGCCTTTGCTCAGCATCAGTATAATGAAAATTTAATAATAAACACTCGAAACTTAGTAGGAGCTGGTCTCAGATTTAAGATAATTTCAAAAGAAAATGAAGAGGCAAACAAAAAAATAAAAGAAACAGAAAATTATTCTCATGACAATTTAAAAAGTACAATGAGGCTTTATTTTGGATATGCCTATATGTATGAAGAAGAAAAAAGTGATGCTTTCTCTAAGCATTTCACTAATCAAAGAAATAGTACTTATCTCTCTTTTAACTTCGTATTTCCAAATGGCATCAAAATGATTAATACCATATACTATCAACCGTTATTCAGTGATTTTGGTGATTACAGAATTTCGGAAGAGTTTCAATTAAGCATAAAACTTACCGAATCACTAGACCTTACAGGTAACTTCTCATACTATTTAGATAGCGTAACTCCACAAGGAATGAAAGACAAGGCTTCTAATTTAAGCCTAGGTCTTGGGCTAACATTATAATTTTTTATAATTTGTACTCTCTAACCAACCAACACTTACCAATAACTATGTTCAAAAAGTTAGTTTTAAGCCTGAGCATCATTTGTCTGATTTCACAAATTAGCGTTGCTCAAAACACTCCATCAAACAGACCAAATTTCAATATTTCGGCATTAACATCAGATCCAATTGTTGATGGCGATATTATTAATGAAGAACTCTGGAAAACAATTACACCAATTACTGAGCTAACACAAATAAAACCAATGTTTGATGTTCTAGCTTCCGAAAAAACTGAAATACGCGTCGCATACTCAAAAACCATGTTTTATGTTGCTGTTGTTTGTTATGATTCAAATCCCGAAACTATTGTGGTATCAGATTCAAGAAGAGATTCAGATTTAAATGATGAGGATAGTTTCTTATTTATTGTTGATACTTATAACGACCAACAAAACGGGTTTTTGTTTGGCACCAACTCAAACGGAATGGAATATGACGCACAAATTGACAACGAAGGGCAAGGTAATTTTAGTGCAAACAGACAACAGCAGGGCGTAATTGGTGGTACAAACCTAAATTGGGATGCTTCTTGGACTGTAAAAACCGAAACTGGTGATTATGGTTGGAGTGCTGAATTTGCCATACCTCTACGCTCATTAAGATTTAATAGTGGTGAGAATCAAACTTGGGGAATTAACTTTCAAAGAAATATTAGTAAAAATACAGAAACAGCTTATTGGGCTTCGTTACCATTAGGGTTTGATATAAAAAGATTGTCACTATCAGGAAAAATGCATGGTTTAAACCTTAAAAATCCTGGTAATCTTAAAGTAATCCCTTATGCATTAATGCAAGGTGTCAACGACAAATCCGTTGAGCCTAGTGAAACTGATACTAATTTTGAAGTAGGTGCTGATGTTAAATATAGCATCACACCTAGTTTAACACTAGACTTGACTTATAATACAGATTTTGCTCAAGTTGAAGTTGATGACCAACAAGTAAACTTAGATAGATTCAATTTATTTTTCCCTGAAAAACGACCTTTCTTTTTGGAAAATGCAGGACAATTTTCAGTTGGAAGTCCAGGTGAAGTCGATTTATTTTTTAGTAGAAGAATTGGAATTGGTAATGATGGCTCGTTGGTTCCAATTATTGGTGGAGCAAGGGTTTCAGGAAAAGTAAATCAAACCAATATTGGGTTACTATCCATGTTTACAGAAGATGTTGAAGACGCTAATATCGAAAAGAATAATTTTTCTGTTGCAAGGGTAAATCATGATTTTGCAACCAGTCGTTCATCCATTGGTGGTGTGTTTATCAATAGAGCTGGACTAGGTGAAATGGATGATGATTATAATCGAGTATATGCCTTGGACGGAAAATGGGGACTTGGTAAAAAAGCACAAATAACTGGCTTCGCTGCAAAAAGCACAACTCCAGGAATTGATACTAAAGATCATGCATTTAAGTTATTGGCAAACTACAATTGGGACGGTTGGAACATTAATGCTGGCTATACTGAAGTTGGAGAAGGCTTTAATCCTGAAGTAGGATTTTTGCAACGCTCTGCTTTTAAAAAGCCTGAGTTTTTAGTTTTTAGAGCATTTCGTCCAAAAAATTGGGGGAAAATATTGGAGCTTCGTCCACACATATCCTATCGAGGATATTGGAATTTTGATGATAAATTGGTAACTAGCTTTTTGCATGTTGATAATCATTGGGTTTGGGCTAGTGGATTTGAAATTCATACAGGAGTAAATTTCACAAAAGAAGGTGTACTAAGTCCTTTTAATATATCTGGAGTAGAAATCCCTGTTAATGATTATGAACATCAAGAACTTCAATTAGTCCTTGTTACAAATCCAAATAAAGAATTATCATTAAGTACACGAACTGTTATTGGTGGTTATTTTGGAGGTGACCGAATTTCAAATAGTGGAACACTCAACTACAGACTTGGAGACAAGTTTAATTCATCATTCACTTTTAGCCACAACATATTAAACCTTCCAAATGGTGATGTTACAGCATTTGTTGGTGGCGCTAGATTTGCTTATTCCTTTACACCAAGAATGTTTTTACAAAGTCTTGTACAACATAACAATGTATCCAATATCACGTCAGTAAATGCTCGATTTGGTTGGCTTCAAAATGCAAATACTGGATTATTTGTTGTAGTAAATATTGTGAAAGATGAAGATTATCTTGACGGAATAAACAACCAAAGAATTACCTTAAAATATACGCATAGATTTGATTTAATGCGAAACTAAAAGACCTAAATAACATTAAAATGAAAATAAAATTTCTTACATCGTTATTGCTCTTATTTATTATAAATTCTATTAATGGGCAAAATCATTCAGAAAAAATAAACGAGTTAGATACCTATATTCAAAAGGGTATTGAACTATGGAATCCTCCTGGATTGGCAGTAACTGTTGTAAAGGATGGTGAAATCATTTTTAAAAAAGGTTATGGTGTTACTACGCTTGGAACAAATAAAAAAGTTGACGAAAACACCTTGTTTGGCTGTATGTCTACCACCAAAGCATTTGTAGCAGCAGGTCTTGCTATGTTAGTTGATGATGGAAAACTAAGTTGGGATGATAAGGCCATTAAATATTTACCTAATTTTAAAATTAAAGACCCTTACATTACCAATGAGATTACTATAAAAGATTTACTAACGCACAGGACTGGAGTAGGAAATACAGATATATTATGGGGAACATTCAAATTTAAAAGTGATAAAATTCTTTCCAGTATGAGTGAGGTCGATAAAGTCTATTCGCTTAGATCAAGCTTTATTTATCAAAATGTCATGTACCTAGCAGCTGGAAAAATCATTGAAGTAGTTAGTGGACAAAGTTGGGGTGAATTCTTAAAAAATAGAATTTATACACCTTTAGGAATGAATAACACTTATCCTTTAATGTCAATGATAGAAACAAAGGAAAATAAAGCTGATGCACATAATTATGTTGATGGGACAATCCAAAAAATTGACCAATTATCTGCTGATGAAATTGGTCCAGCTGGTTCTATGTGGTCCACAATAAATGATATTGGAAAATGGGTTCAGTTTTTATTGAATGAAGGAAAAGTTGGTAATGATTCTTTAATTTCAAAAACCAATTTTGATGAACTGTTTAAAACGCATCAAATAGTCCCTGAAGATCAATTTTATCCAACTCAACAGATAACGAAGCCTAATTGGATAACCTATGGTTTAGGATGGTTTCAGCATGACTACAAAGGCAAGATGGTACAATTCCATACAGGAAGCTTACCAGGAATGGTTGCTATTATAGGAATGATTCCTGACGAAAATATTGGTGTTTATGTTATGGGAAATCTTGACCATGTTGAATTACGTCATGCCATTATGTATGCTACTTTTGATTTATTTACTGACGGAAAAATCACTAAAGATTGGAGCATGGAATTTCACAAAATCTATCATCCACCAGCAAAAGATTAAAATAAATGTTAAAATTATGTGACTTTTTTGTTGTTTTTGCGTCTTATATATAAACGGTCTTAAGTTTATAGACTAATGAAACATAAAGTAAGTCCTTAAAGGTGGATCTCTAAAAAGAAACATTAACACAAAAAACTAAAACAGGCTGTTTTAACTCCACTAATACCTATTTGAAAATATATTAGAAAACCCATTCAATTTATTGAGTGGGTTTTGTTTTTTTATAATACTCCTAAGGCTTTCCCTGCTTAGCAGACCTCAACATTATAAAAGATGTATACAGTATAACAACTATAACAACCCAACGAAGTGTGTTTAAATCTAACGATTTAACTAAAAAAGCAGCAATTAAAACCGCAATAGCTCCAGGAATTATCATTGCAATAGAAGCTTTTCGGTTATAAGCACCTTCTTTTATGAATTTTACAGAAGCTGGTGGCATTAAAAAAGCACAAGAACCCATCATGATTGGAAATGCTACTAATGGTGACATGCCTAATCCATAAATAAGCGCCATACAAGGTGCATACATCCCAATTCCAGCAGTCATTAAGGCTCCCAAAATAAAATTAACTCCGACGGCAACTGCTAATTTCCAACCTGATAGACCTATAGCTTCGCCTCCACCTTGAATCCATTCCATTTGTCCAGAGAACATAAAAAATGCAGTTACTAAGAGTGCGAAACCCATTGTTAGTTGAATCTTTCTTGTCGATAATTTTGCTACAATTCCTGCTCCTAAAATGGCACCTGAAGTTGCTGATGCTAACATGGCAATTAATGTTATAGCTTCAACCTCAACTATTTGAATAAAAATAAGAGATTGTATTAGTACTGGAATCGTATTTGACACATTTAAAGTACCTGGAATTAAACGATCTTCAGTTTGTTTCGTGAATTTCAGTAAAGCCGTTTGAGGTGCAAATGATCCTATTCCTAAGGTGTCAAAAAAATTGACTACAAATCCAATAATTGCAGTTTTGGCGATACTAACATTTTCTAAAATGCCTTTGTGCTTAATAATGTCCTTTACAAGGACATACGAATAAAATATAGCCAATACTATTAGCGCTATCCAAATAGCTGTAATCATTATCTCTTATTGATTGGTTGTTTTTAAAGATAAGAAGAATACTTTTAAAGGTTTTGCAACAATCTTAATCCTCCATAAATATTAAATTTTGGTGCTGGTTCGTAAAAGCGATTCCCAAAAGCATTGATGCGTATATTATCATTATACTCTGAATTAAACAGGTTGTTAATTCCTAAAAAAGGTGATAGTGTAAGGTTTTTTAAAGGTTTTGAGTAACCAATATTCAAGTCCGTTTTTATATAACCTTTTACATTGGTCGTATTGCTGTCATTAGCGTAAAGGTCACCAATATATTGATTACTCAATCTTATTTTTAATCCCTTGTTATTGTTAAACAACCATGATAATGCAGCCATGTGTTTAGGTATTCCTGGAAGTTGGTTGTCATCAAAATTTCCATTGGTTGTAGTATATGTATCGTATTTGAAATCTGAAAAACTATACGTTGCATTCATCAACAGGTTCTCGTTAATGCTTATGCTTCCACTAAATTCTAAACCTTTTCGTTTTGTTTTTCCAGCATTTCTATAAAAGGTTCTTCCTGGAAACATATCAATTTCATATGAAGTAATATCATCTTTTGTTGAAATATAAAACAAGGCTATATCAAATGAAAACACTTTGCTTTTAGCCTTATATCCAAATTCTAAATTTCGTGCTCTTTGAGGCTCCAAGGACATATTGAATCCACCTTCATTAGATTCAACTGCAGAAAGCTCACTCAATACAGGTGTCTCAAAACTCGTAGAATAATTAGTGTAGACAGATTGATTTTTATTTATTGCATAACTTAAACCCAAGCTAGGATTAAAGGCATTTAGGTTAACCTCGCCTGATTGATTCCCATCATCAAGAAACATATCCTTTGCTTCAATTTTATTAGTATCGTACCTTACGCCAAACCTTATCAAAAATTTATTTACTTTAAGGTGATTCAATGCGTAAAATCCAATTGTGCCAAACTTTTCTTTTTGGTCTAATACTTTTTCACCTTGGTTTCCATTTAAGTTATTAAATCGTTTTCTGTCATCAGTTTGTTGGGCTAAATCAAAACCAATTTGAAACGTATTTTGAAACTTTTCTTTGATGTGCTTTAAGCTGTAATTACTTCCTATTCCGTAGTAATGTCGTCCTAAATCAACAATACCTCCATTTTCAAATGGTAGCAATCCGTAAAAATTCCTTTTAGAGTAAAAACCATAGGCATTTATTGAATTATTTGACCATTTATGATTAATACTTGAGCCAAGCTTGAATTGACTTATTGATTCTTCTGTTTTAAAATCAATATTTCTTCCTCTAGCTTGTGTTCTATCTTCTAGCAATTCGTCAAGAGTTAATCCTCCAGCATCTTCAGCATAAGGACTGTCTGTATAATTAAGCTGAATATTAAACTTTGTTTTATCGCTAATATCATGAAGCATTCTTAAGTTAAGGTTGTTGCTTTTAAAACCACTTTGTTGTCTATAGCCATTGGTTGTTGTATTGGTTTCTTGTAGAATAAATCTTGTTTTTTTAAGACGAATTCCAGCACTAACTTGATACCTTTGAAGGTTATAGCTCCCAAACGTCAAACCTCCTTTTATATAACTATTTTCAAAAGTGTTTTGTGTAAATACATTAATGATTCCTCCAGAAGCATTACCATAAAGTGTTGATGATGGACCCTTTATTATTTCAATTCTTTCGATGGATGCTAAATTCAAATTATCGATTTGACCTTGACCATCAGGAGTGGTTTCAGGAATTCCATCAACAATGAGTTTAACTCCTCTTATGCCAAATGCTGAACGTGCACCAAAGCCTCTAATTGAAACTCTTAAATCTTGAGAAAAATTATTGGCATTCAAAGCCATTAGCCCTGACACTGAACTTATATATTCGTTAAATGACAGTTGTTGTAATACATCTTTTGTCTCTTTAAACTCTAACGAAGTTATTGCTAGTGGTAACTGTTGCTTAATTTCAATAATTCTAGAGGATTTTATAAAAATTTCAGGCAGTGATTCTGTTTTAGTGCTATCTACTTGAGAACTCCCAATCCATGGATTAAAGAAAAGTAATAGAAAAGTAATAATGGAAATACGCTGCAAATCTGAGGTTTTAATTATAGCAGCAAGGTACTTAACTTTTTTCATTGCATAAATAGCTGGGGAATTTAAAATATTGTTAAAGATGGTTATGCTATTAGTATTACTTTGTATTTTGAGTTAAAACCAAAGATATGAATAGAAGGAATTTTTTCTTTATCGCTCTATTTTTTCTTTACTCGGTTAGTTTAAATAATTTATTTGCACACCCATCCTGGGGAATTGTTGTAGATGAAAACGGCTGTATTTATTTTGCGGACGTTATGCATAATGGTGATGGAACACTTTGGAAATTAGATCCTAATACTCAACAACTTGAAGCTGTTTTTAAAAAATTCCATGCTCATCAAATTTATATGAACAATGAAAATGAAATTTTTGCAGGTGTTGCAATTTGGAGAACAGGTGAAGTCGAGGATGAAGGACACAACTATTTATTTAAATATGAAACCAATACTAAAACATTGGACACATTATTATTTACAGATGATTGGGATGAATATCATGGACAAAATTTTGCGCTTTCTAATGACTATAAAAACATCTATTTTTCGATGAATAAACAAATTCATATCAAACTGCTCCAAGGTGAAACACAACCTTTACTTAACAAAAAGTTTGATAGAATTAACACGCTTACAACAGATACAAAAGGTAATTTATGGATAACTGATTCTAGATATAATAACGGAACTCTTTTTAAATGGAATAAAACTGAAGGATTAGTTGAAGTTAGTAATAATATAATGTCGCAAAATCCTTCAAATCCTATTTTTAAAGAAAAGAATCATCATTTGTTTTATGGTATTGCATTCACAAATGACCATAAACCTTTGATAACTGAAAACGTTAATAGACATATTACCAAAATAAATAACAATGGAACACATGAAATAGTCTATGAATCAAAATTGTATTGGCATCCAACTGGTGTTTATTATAAAAATGATAATTACTACATTATGGAGGTTGGTTATAAAAAAGGACATTTAGGTCCAAGGATTATTATTACCGATAAAAACTTCAAAATTAAAACCGTTTATGAAATCGATTTCAAAAACCAGAAGATTATAAGTAATTAAAAAAGCCACTATTTCTAGTGGCTTTTCTTTTGCTCCTCTTCTAAGACTCGAACTTAGGACCCTCTGATTAACAGTCAGATGCTCTAACCAACTGAGCTAAAGAGGAGTGTTTTTTTCGCTTTAGCGAGCGCAAATATAAATTATTTTTTATTCTGTACCAATAGAAAAATAAAAATCTTTAATTAAAAATAGCTTTAAAGATATCATTACCATTGGCAAAAAGAACCAACGCGATTAATATAAAGAAGCCTACCATTTGTGCATACTCCAAAAATTTATCACTTGGCTTTCGGCCAGAAACCATTTCGTATAACAAAAACATAACGTGACCACCATCTAATGCAGGAATTGGCAGTAAATTAAGCACTCCAAGCATAATTGATAAAAATGCAGTTAGATTCCAGAAATCTGCCCAAATCCATTGGTCAGGAAATATGTCGAAAATAGCTTTAAATCCTCCTACTCCTTTATAAGCTCCTGTGCTTGGACTAAATATTAATTTTAGCTGTGTCCAATAGTCTGCAATTTTATCTTTAAATCGTGTTAAACCTACACCAATACTCTCTCCAAATCCATATTCTTTTCGTACGATATCATAATATTCCAACCGTTCCAAGTCGCTATAGTTTCCTCCAGCATAAACACCTATCTTTCCAATACTATCTACCTTTAATTCTCGAGTAATGGTTTCATTATCCCTAAGTAATTCAACCTGAACTGTTTGGTTTTTGTAAGATCCAAAACGTTCTCCTACTTCATCATAATATTTTAAAGGTGCTCCATTTACAGTTAAAAAAACATCCTTTTTCTTTAAATCAACAGATTTGTTTAATGAAGAATCCGAAACACGATCTACTATAAATGGATAACGGAGTTCAAAAAAGCTTTTGCTTTTACTTCCACTTAACTGACCTAAGAAATCTTCAGGTAATTTAATTTCCTGAGTCACACCTTCTCTTTCAATAGTTACTACTTGAGCTTCAAGAATGTGCTTTTTTAAATCGGAATAGTTTATAATCTGATTCTCATTAATGGCCAAGATTTTATCTCCTGTTTGAAACCCAAAATCAATCAACAAAGGATTTTCAACCCAGTAACCATCTTTTATGCTGTCTGCTTTAATATCAATATCGCCATAACCGAACGCTAAGAATATATATATAACCGCTGCCAAAATAAAGTTTACTGTTACACCACCAAGCATGATAATAAGTCGTTGCCATGATGGCTTTGAACGAAATTCCCATGGCTCAGGTGGTTTTGCCATTTGCTCTTTATCCATGCTCTCGTCAATCATTCCAGAAATTTTTACATATCCTCCCAAAGGCAACCATCCAATTCCGTAAACAGTTTCTCCAATTTTTTTCTTGAACAATGAGTACTTAATATCAAAAAACAAGTAGAATTTCTCTACTCTTGTTTTAAATAATTTGGCTGGTATAAAGTGTCCTAATTCGTGCAAAACGATTAGTAACGAAAGGCTCAATAAAAATTGAGATATTTTAATAACAAACTCCATTTAATCTTTGTCAAAATTTATAAACGCACAAAAGTAAAACTTTAAAGCAACATTATAAAACATAATAGCTTATCATTAACGTTTCTTTTTCTTTTTTAGCTTTAATTTAATAGTATTTTTTAGGGTTTGTACTTATTTTTGCACTCATCTAATGAAAAAATGATTCATTAAATCATGTTGAGTTTCTTTAAAAAATTTAAGTTCTTAGGAATTGTTCTTGCAATTCTTTCAGTGATTATCATTTCTATTTTCTATAATTTACTTAAAGTTGAGAAAAAATTACCTATATACCAGCCAGCTCAAGTAAGTACGGAACTAGTTGATTCTACCATTCAGCACCAAAAGAAATATCACAAAATAGCCGATTTTAATTTGACCAATCAAAACGGAAAAACAATAACCCAAAAAGATTATGAAGATAAGATTTATGTCGCTGATTTCTTTTTTACAACATGTCAGACCATTTGCCCAATCATGACCAAAAACATGCATGAAATACAAAAAGAGTTCATCACTGATAATGAAGTGATGATTTTGTCTCATACTGTAACTCCAGATATAGATACTGTAGCTCAGTTAAAACGCTATGCAAAAGAAAAGAATGTCAATGCATCAAAATGGAACTTAGTAACTGGAGACAAAAAGCAAATATATGAACTGGCTCGAAAGTCTTATCTCGCAGTGAAGGATTTTGGTGATGGTGGCCCTTTTGACATGATACATACCGAAAATTTTATGCTCATTGACAAAGAGCGTCAAATAAGAGGGTTTTATGATGGTACAGACATGGAAGAAATTGAACGCTTAATTGATGATATAAAAATCTTGAAAGCATCCTATAAAGAATAATCTTTTTACTATTTTTGCTTACTTAAAATGAATCTAAATAAGGATGTCCTTAACAATTGCTGATTTAAAAAAAGGTGAACGCGCAACTATCGTTGATAGTTCTTCTGAAGATATACCATTAAAATTACTAGAAATGGGCTGCTTACCTGGGAATGTTGTAGAATTATTACAATTAGCTCCCTTTCACGACCCAATGTATCTCAATATAAATGACAGTTATTTAGCTATCCGAAAAGAAACAGCAGCATTAATTTTAATAGATATTATTAATGAGTAAACAGATAAATGTTGCTTTAATAGGGAATCCCAACACAGGAAAAACATCTGTTTTTAATGCTTTGACTGGCTTAAACCAAAAAGTTGGTAACTATCCAGGAATCACAGTCGATAAAAAAGAAGGGATTTGCAAATTATCTCGTGGTGTTAAGGCTCACATTTTAGACCTCCCAGGAACCTATAGCTTAAATGCATCGTCATTAGATGAAAACGTAGTAATTGAACTACTTCTTAACAAAAATGATAAAGATTTTCCAGAAGTAGCATTAATAGTTAGTGATGTTGAAAACTTAAAACGCAACCTTCTTCTTTTTACTCAAATAAAAGATTTAAAAATTCCTTCAATTTTAGTCATTAACATGGCAGACAGAATGTCAAGAAAGGGGATTTCTCTTGATATTGATTTACTTGAGGCTAAGCTTAATACAAAAATTGCACTTGTTAGTACTCGAAAAAATGAAGGCATCGCAGAATTAAAAAATCTAATTGAAAATTACAAATCGTTATCAACCGAACCTTGTTTAGACACTTCAACTATTGATAGCGAGTATTTTGCCAATCTCAAAAAAGCATTCCCGAATCAAGATTTATATAAACTTTGGGTGGTTATTAGTCAAGATGCGAATTTTGGTAAAATGGATAGAAATGAGCTTGATTTTTCAAAATTTAAAACCAAATCAAAAAGCGAGTTAAAAAGATTACAGCAAAAGGAAACTATAAAACGTTACCAGTTTATTAATAGCATTTTAAAAGAAGGACAAACCATTGATGCTTCAAAATCTACAGGTTTAAGAGCAAGGTTTGACAAAATCCTAACGCATAAAGTTTGGGGATATGTTATTTTCTTCATCATTCTTCTCACTATTTTTCAAGCCATTTACGATTGGGCAACTGTTCCCATGGATTTTATTGATAGCTCATTTGCTTCTTTAGCAGATTGGATAAAAGCAACCTTTCCAGGAGGCGGTAAATTAACTAGTTTAATAGCTGAAGGTGTTGTTGCTGGAATTGGTGGTATCGTTATTTTTATTCCGCAGATTGCCTTTTTATTCTTGTTTATCTCTGTCCTTGAAGAGAGTGGTTATATGAGTCGTGTTGTGTTTTTAATGGACAGGGTTATGCGTCGCTTTGGGCTTAGTGGAAAAAGTGTTGTACCATTAATATCTGGTACAGCTTGTGCAATCCCAGCCATTATGGCAACAAGAAATATTGAGAACTGGAAAGAACGCCTAATTACTATCTTAGTTACACCTTTTACAACATGTTCTGCAAGGCTTCCTGTGTACTTAATAATTATTGCCTTAGTCATTCCTGAAGGTCGTTTTTTAGGATTGAGCTTCCAAGCATTAGCTTTAATGTTATTGTATTTAATCGGTTTCGGAATGGCGGTTTTTTCGGCATACATTTTAGATAAGATTCTAAAAACCAATAGAAAAACATTCTTTGTTATTGAAATGCCAAGTTATAAAGTTCCACTTCTAAAAAATGTAGCGCTTACTGTTATAGAAAAAACAAAAACATTTGTTTTTGAAGCTGGTAAAATTATTTTGGCTATATCAATTGTCCTTTGGATTATGGCTTCTTATGGTCCAGGAAAAGAATTCAATAATGCCGAAACTATTGTTGAGCAAAATTACCCAGAATTACAAGGCGAACAACTGGAAAATAAAGTTGCGGCCTATAAATTAGAGCATTCTTTTATTGGTATTGTTGGTAAAACCATTGAACCTGCTATTCGTCCACTTGGTTATGATTGGAAAATAGGTATTGGTATTGTTACCTCTTTTGCAGCTCGTGAAGTTTTTGTTGGAACATTGGCAACTATTTATAGTGTTGGTAGTGCTTTAGATGATGATGATAAAACCATAAAAAATAGAATGGCAAATGAAGTTCATGATAATGGCGACAAAGTATTTACATTAGCTTCAGGAATTTCGTTACTATTATTTTATGCCTTTGCTATGCAATGCATGAGTACGTTAGCAATAGTTAAGCGTGAAACCAATAGCTGGAAATGGCCAATGATTCAATTATTTGGCATGTCATTTATTGCTTATGTTGTAGCTTTAATTGCTTTTCAAATTTTAAAATAATGAGTATTCTTTTCCAAAATATTGTTATTGCACTTATCGGCTTAGTGGCCATTGCCTTCTTAATTAAAAAATATATTTGGACTCCAAAGAAAAAGCAGTCAAAATCTTGTGGCAATGATGGTTGTGGTTGCTAGATTCAATATTTCTTAAAACTCTTTCTAATAAAAACAGTCTCTATTTGCAATTATATATATTTTAGTTACCTTTGAAAAATATTTAAGTATGCTTAAATTTAAATTAAAGTAATTAAAAAATGTCTGTAGCGATAGAAAATTTTGTAAAAGCCATTTACAAAAACAACAATAATGATAGTAATGATACAAAGCCTGGAAACATTGCTAAAAAACTTGGTATTTCAAATGCTGCTGCTACTGATATGGCTAAAAAGTTAGCTTTAAAAAATTTGCTACATTATAAAAAATATCAACCCTTACAGCTTACAACTGAAGGAGAAAAAATGGCTCTAAATGTCGTCAGGAAACATCGCCTTTGGGAAGCCTTTTTATACAAAACATTCGACATGAGTTTGCATGATATTCATCGTGAAGCTGAACTTTTAGAGCATGAGACTTCAGATTTTTTAGCTGAAAAAATTAGTGACTATTTAGGTAATCCAAAGTTTGATCCTCATGGTGACCCAATCCCAAATACCAATGGAGAGATTACTACTACTGATACCTCAATTGCTCTTTCTGAAACAACGGAAGGAAAAGCCTATACTATTGCTCGATTAATGAGTGATGACAAAGAATTTTTTGATTTCTGCGCTCAGAATAGCTTAAAATATGGTAATACCATTTTAGTGAGTAAGCAACTTTCTAAAAATAAAATGACTCAAATATCAATCAACAATAATTCAATTCTTCTCAACGAAGATTTCACTAAAATCATTTATGTCAATGAAAAAAGTTAAGAAACTTAGTATTATAATCGTACTTCTATTGGTAAGTTTTCACTTCACCAATGCACAACAAGAAAAAACTGAGGTTGAAGCTTTAATTACTGATAGACCAGATGCAACTGAAGCGTCTTCAACTGTTGGAAAAGGAATACTTCAGATAGAAACAGGAGGTTTATATGAATCTTTTAATGCCAACAATATTAAATCTGAAAATTACACTTACAATACAACCCTTGTTCGTTACGGAATTCTTGATAATATGGAGCTTCGCTTGGGTTGGGATTTTGTTGAAGGTATTACAACAGTAGATGGCACCGAATTGGATAATGTAACAAGTGGTTTGTCACCTTTGCTATTGGGAGTTAAAATAGATATTGCCGAAGAAAATGGTGCAATGCCAGAAATAGCCTTTATTGGTCACATTTTTCCTTTGTTTAGTGCTTCAAATGATTATCGCCCTGAAACTACAGGAGTTGATTTTAGATTTTCTTTAGCTCATATCTTAAGTGAAACATCAAGTATTGGTTATAATCTTGGAGCAGAATGGGGAAATGATTCATCAGAAGCAGCAGGAATTTATACCCTTGCATATGGCCAGAGCATTACAAATAAATTTGGTTTTTATCTCGAACTATATGGCGATTTGCCAGAAAACAGTTCAGCAAATCACTATTGGGATGGAGGGCTGACTTACTTGGTTTCTAAAGATTTGCAGCTAGATGCCTATGTTGGTACAAGTATTACTGATGGACAAGATATTTTATTAGGCTTAGGAGCAAGTTTTAGATTTAGAAAAAAATAATTATAAAATGAAAAGAGTACTAATTTTATTGGCTATTGTTTTAATTTCTAGCTGTAAGCAAGAAAAACAAAGTGATGGAAAACTTAATGTAGTTACCACAACCTCCATGATTACTGATTTAGTAAAAAACATTGGAGGAGATTTAATAAACTTAGAAGGTTTAATGGGAAGTGGCGTTGACCCTCACTTATATAAAGCCAGCGAAGGAGATGTTTCTAAACTTTCAAATGCTGATATTATTTTTTACAATGGTTTACATCTCGAAGGCAAATTGGTAGAGGTTTTTGAAAAAATGGGTTCTCAAAATATAAAGACGATTGCTATAGCTGAAGTAATAGACAAAAACACTTTGATTGGTTCAGATTATTTTGCTTCAAATTACGACCCTCATATTTGGTTTGATGTAGATTATTGGAAGCAAGCCACTCAATTTGTGGTTGCAAAACTATCAGAAGCTGTTCCAGAACATAAAGAAACTTTTGAGGCAAATGGAAGAAATTATCTTTCTAAGCTTGATGCTCTTAAAACTGAATTAACCAATATTATTGAAACACTTCCAAAGGAAAAAAGAATTCTTGTCACAGCACACGATGCCTTTAATTATTTTGGAAAAGCCTTTGGTTTTGAAGTTGTAGGTTTACAAGGCCTTTCAACTGCTACTGAAGCTGGTGTACAAGATGTACAAAAGCTAGCAGCTTTTATCATTGAGAAAAATGTAAAAGCAATTTTTGTTGAAAGTTCAGTGCCAAAACGAACTATTGAAGCATTGCAATCTGCAGTAAAATCGAAGAATCATGACGTTATAATTGGAGGTACTCTTTATTCTGATGCTTTAGGGAATGCTGGAACAATTGAAGGAACTTACCTTGGCATGTTTAATTACAATGTAAATACTATAGTTAACGCATTAAAATAATGGATAAGAACATTGCTGTACAAGTTGATGATTTAACGGTTGCTTATAATTATAAGCCAGTACTTTGGGATATTGATTTAGAAATCCCTGAAGGTGTGTTAATGGCAATTGTAGGTCCAAATGGTGCGGGAAAATCTACATTAATTAAATCCATTTTAGGAATACTAAACCCTATAGCTGGAAGTGTTAGTATTTATGGAAAGCCTTATGACGAACAACGAAAACTTGTGGCCTATGTTCCGCAAAAAGGAAGTGTAGATTGGGATTTCCCTACAACTGCACTTGATGTAGTTATGATGGGAACTTATGGTAGTCTTGGTTGGATTAAACGTCCAAGGCAAAAAGAAAAGAAAGCTGCTCTTGAAGCCCTTGAAAAAGTTGGAATGTTGTCCTTTAAGAACAGACAAATAAGTCAATTATCTGGAGGTCAGCAGCAACGCATATTCTTAGCTCGAGCTTTAGTCCAAAATGCATCGATCTATTTTATGGATGAACCTTTTCAAGGCGTTGATGCAACTACTGAAATTGCAATTATCAATATTTTAAAAGAATTACGAAAAGCTGGCAAAACTGTTATTGTTGTTCATCATGATTTACAAACCGTTCCAGAATATTTTGATTGGGTTACATTCCTAAACGTAAAAAAAATAGCCACAGGACCAGTTAAAGATATTTTTAATGATGATAATTTAACCAAAACTTATGGTATAAACTATAAAGTAAGTATTCAAGAGTAATGGATTTACAAGAGTATTTTTCTTTAGTTTTCACAGACTATACACTACGAACAATCACTTTAGGTACAGCAATACTTGGTGCTGTTTGTGGTATGTTAGGTAGTTTTGCCGTTTTAAGAAAACAAAGTTTGCTTGGTGATGCTATTTCTCATGCTGCTTTACCAGGAATAGCAATTGCTTTTTTGCTAACTGGAGCAAAAGAAAGTAATACATTATTAATAGGTGCTTTAATAAGTGGTTTAATTGGAACATTTTGGATACGAGGCATCATAACCAAAACACATTTAAAATCTGATACTGCCTTAGGGCTTATTCTTTCGCTTTTCTTTGGTTTTGGAATGCTGCTTCTAACGTTCATTCAAAAACAACCCAATGCAAATCAAGCAGGTTTGGACAAATACTTATTTGGTCAAGCAGCAACACTTGTAGAAAGTGATGTTTGGTTTATGGCTATAATTACTGGAATTTGCCTTTTTGTTTTATTGCTTTTCTGGAAAGAATTCAAACTTCTATTATTTGATGCAGATTACACCAAAACATTAGGTTTCAATACAAAGTTTATAGATATCTTAATTACCAGTTTTATTGTTTTGGCAATAGTTTTAGGTCTTCAAACCGTTGGTGTGGTTTTAATGAGTGCGATGCTTCTTGCTCCTGCTGCTGCTGCAAGACAATGGACAAACAGCCTTGGTGTTATGGTTGTTTTAGCTTCTATATTTGGAGCATTTTCAGGTGTTTTTGGTACAGCAATTAGTGCAAGTCAAAATAATCTTTCAACAGGACCAGTAATTGTAATTGTTGCTGGCGTTTTTGTTTTAATATCTTTTGTGTTTTCTCCATCTAGAGGATTATTATTTAGACAAATAAGATTCATCAAAAATAGGCGTGATTTAGAGCTTCATAAAACACTTGCCTTTATGTACAACATTGTTGAAAATCATGATAATATTTCGCATCCACACGCTATTAAAATCCTGAATAACTTTCAAGGTTATACCAAAAGTACACTGCAAAAACTTGTAGACAGAAATTATGTAACGATAGAAGGAAACATGTGGAGCCTTACTGAAACTGGTTTTAATACAGCCTCTAATTTGTACAATCAGCAAAACTTAAACAATGAATAGCGCACAAATTGAAATACAATTAATTGCTAGTTTGGTTGCAATTGCATGTGCTATTCCAGGAACATTTTTAGTGCTTCGAAAAATGGCTATGATAAGTGATGCTATTAGTCATTCCATTCTACCAGGAATTGTTTTAGGGTTTTTTATTACGCACGATTTAAACTCTCCATTACTTATATTATTAGCTGCATTAACAGGAATAATTACTGTGGTTTTAGTTGAATATATTCAAAAAACTGGGCTTGTAAAAGAGGACACAGCAATTGGATTGGTTTTCCCAACGCTATTTAGTATTGGAGTTATTATGATAGCAAAAAATGCTAATGATGTTCATTTGGATGTTGATGCTGTGCTTTTAGGTGAATTAGCCTTTGCGCCTTTTGATAGATTAATTATTTCTGATGTTGACTTTGGTCCAAAATCACTTTGGATTATTGGAATCATCTTATTAATAACTATTAGTTTGTTAATTGCCTTTTTTAAAGAGCTCAAAGTAAGCACTTTTGATGCAGGTTTAGCTTCTGCTTTAGGGTTTTCGCCTGTTATCATGCATTATGGATTAATGTCTGTTGCTTCTGTAACAACTGTTGGTGCTTTTGATGCCGTTGGAGCTATACTAGTTGTTGCATTAATGATTGCACCTGCAGCAACTGCCTATTTAATTACTACAGATTTAAAGAAAATGCTACTTTATGCTGTTGGTTTTGGGGTTTTTAGTGCGATTTCAGGGTATTGGGTGGCGCATTGGTTGGACGCTTCAATTGCTGGTTCAATTACTACAATGCTTGGTTTATTGTTTTTGTCTGTATACCTATTTGCTCCAAATAAAGGTGTGATAGCAGTATTATACAGAGAAAAACAACAGCGTACAGAAGTACTATTAATTACTTTTTTATTGCACCTTCAAAACCATGATGAATTAGAAGAACGTCATGTTAACCATTTAAACGAGCATATCAATTGGCAAAAAGTACGTTCAAAAACTGTATTAGATTTAGCGCTAAAAAATAACATGATACGTGTTGATGAAAATATTGTTTCCCTCACAGAAAAAGGAAAAGTATTTACTTTAAAAGCAATAGACTATATCATTACCAACGAAGATGCTCAAATTGAAGATATGAAAGATGATTTCTTTTTGTTTAGAGGGTAGGAAGTTTCAAATTTCCAAGCTGTCAAACTATTCATGCTTTTTAGTAACTCATGAATAACGTTCAATCATGTAGTTGGTCTAAAATAAGTGGCAGAAATGAAAGTTTTCATTTTATTGCAGACTATAATGCCTTAAACTATTTTTATGGAACTATTAGAATATTTAACCGGAAAAGGCGGAATAATGATTCTTGGCCTAATTGCAATTGTTGCTTTCGTGTACAGAAAATACAAAGAAAGACGCTATTTTAAGTACATAGATAAACGTATTCAAGAAAAAAGAGAAAAACAAACTTTAATTTAAAACCCTCTCTCCTTCTGCAATCGCTCATAAGCTTCTTGCACTTGCCTAAACTTAGCTTCAGCACCTACTTGGTGTTCTTTCCCTAAATGAATTACGCGATCAGGATGATATTTTTTTGCCATTTTTCGGTAAGCCTTTTTAATTTCTTCAACAGTCGCTGATTTCTCTATTTCAAGAATTTTATAGGCATTCTCAGTACTATTAAAGAACATAGCTTTAATACTCTCAAAATCTTTTGAGCTAATTCCTAAATAACCTGAAATAGTATAAATCTGTCTGATTTCACTTTCAGTGACATGAGTATCTGCTTTAGCTATTCCAAATAAAAAGTGCAGTAGCTGTAAACGTGATGGATGGTCCATCATTTGCCTAATTTGGTTACAAACTTGTCGTGTAGAAATGTTTTGTTTACTAATACTTTTAAAGAGTTTAAAAGCATGATTTGCTCGCTCCTTACCGTACATACTTGTAAACTGTTTGCGTACAAAATCCAATTCACGCTGGTCTTGATGGTCGTCGGCTTTTATAACAATTGAAGCTAATACCAATAGGCTTACTTCAAAATCTCCTGATTGTGTTTGAGGTCGTTGACGACGCTGTTGGTTTCGTGATGTCCTGTAATTTGGTCTTCTTCCTGTTTGTCGTTCACCTAATAATGGACTTCCTTTTCCGCTTGCCATAGAATCAACTATGCTTCCTAAAGCCATTCCAATAATAGCTCCTATTGGACCTCCAAACGACCAACCTATTGATGCGCCTATCCACTTTGAAAAACTCATGTAAGTAATAGATTTTAATTATAAGTAAATATACTATTTGTTAGTAGATTGCATCAAGAATTTGTTACACAATTGGTATCTTTGCACTTTAAATTAATAATTCTTAAAATTAAAAATATGTATCCAGCAGAATTAGTGAAACCAATGCGTGAAGACCTAACAAATGTAGGTTTTGAAGAATTACATACAGTTGAAGCAGTTGAAACTGCCTTAGCAAATGAAGGTACAACATTAGTAGTTGTAAATTCTGTTTGTGGTTGTGCTGCAGCTAATGCACGTCCAGGAGCTAGACAAAGTTTACAAAATGCAAAACGCCCTGACCATTTAGTAACGGTTTTTGCAGGTGTTGACAGAGAGGCAACTGATAAGGCTCGTGAATTTATGATTCCGTTTCCTCCAAGTTCGCCATGTATGGCATTATTTAAAGATGGAGAATTAGTTCATATGCTAGAGCGTCATCATATTGAAGGTCGTCCAGCTGAAATGATTGCTGAGAACCTTGTTGATGCTTACAATACGCATTGCTAAGTCTCTCTCCAAAAGGAAGAGAGAATCAAAAAAATTAAACCACGAAATCCTCGTGGTTTTTTTGTGCATTATTATCATTGAATTACTTTTACAACATGGTTAAATTGTTGGCATATCCTTTAACGCTTATTTATGCGTTTTTCTTTTTTCTAACACTCATCGTTTTTCATCCTATACAATGGTTCGCTTTTAATGTTCTAGGTTACCAAGCGCATAAACGTGTCGTCATTTGTTTGCAGTTTTGGTTGATGCGCTGTTTAAATATTTTAGGAACTCGTTTTTCATTTAGTAACCCTTATAAAATAGACTCAAATAAACCTTTAATTATTGTGGCTAATCACCAGAGTATGTATGATATTTCACCATTAATGTGGTACATGCGAAAACATCATCCAAAGTTTATAAGTAAAAAGGAATTAGGCAAAGGGATTCCAAGTGTTTCCTATAATTTACGTCATGGTGGCTCTGTGTTAATTGACAGAAAAAAGCCAATTCAGTCTATTAAAGCTATAGAAGATTTTGCAAAACGTGTGGGGGAAAAAAATTGGGCTGCTGTAATTTTTCCAGAAGGAACACGAAGTAGTACAGGTAAGCCAAAACCTTTTAAAACAAAAGGATTAATTACGCTGATGAATCATATGCCAAATGCTTTAGTTGTTCCTGTTTCAATTAATAACTCCTGGAAAACATTGAGCTATGGAAAATTTCCTATGGGTTTAGGTGCTCATATTAAATTTAGAGTACATCGACCAATTCCAGTAAATTCTGAAGAGTCAAAAACCTTAATAAAACATATTGAACAAACCATTATAAATGACATCAATTATGATGAATAACAACCTCATAGAAGCTACAAAAAACTACGTACGAGCGACTTTAAAAGATGCCGAAGGTGGTCACGATTGGTTTCATACATTAAGAGTTTATAACAATTCCTTATTAATTGCCAAAGGTGAGAAAGTAGATACTCTAATTGTGGCATTAGGTGCTTTATTGCATGATATTGCAGATAGTAAATTCCATGATGGCGATGATACTATCGGTCCAAAAATGGCAAGAGAGTTTTTATTTAAACATAATGTAGATAGCTTGGTAATTGAGCATGTCATTAACATTATTGAAAATATTTCATTCAATAAATCCTTAGAAAAGGGTGAAAAATTCACCTCACCAGAGTTGAGTGTTGTTCAAGATGCTGATAGGTTAGATGCTATTGGAGCTATTGGTATTGCGCGTTGTTTTAATTATGGAGGCTTTAAAAACCGAAAGTTGTTTGACCCTTCTATTAAACCAAACATGAATATGACTAAGGATGAATATAAAACCTCAACTGCACCAACCATCAATCATTTTTATGAAAAGCTATTACTGCTTTCAGATAAAATGAACACTAAAACTGGAAAGCGTATCGCCAAACAGCGACATCAATTTATGGAAGAATACTTAGACCAATTTTATGCAGAATGGGATGGAAAGCGATAAGTTTATTTTTAAAATAGTAGAAGATGTTCCTTCAAAAGAATTACTTGAAGATATTTTGGTTGTTTACAAATCCATATTTGATGATTACAAATTAGACTTTTTTAAAAACCGAATTCATCAAAAAAAAGACCTCATCATGATACTTTGTTATCAGCAAAATCAACTCATCGGTTTCAAAATTGGGTATCGCTATAATGACACCGCATTTTACAGTTGGGTTGGTGGTGTTTTACCTGAAAGTAGAAGCAATGGTATTGCAAAACAACTAGCTCAATTACAAGAACAAAAGGTTAAAGAAAAAGGCTATCTAAAAATCCGTACTAAATCAATGAATCGCTTTAAACCCATGATGATTTTGAATTTAAAAAATGGTTTTGAAATTAAAAGTATGTATACCAATGAGGTAGGCCAAACTAAAATTGTATTTGAAAAATCACTTATATAACCTTCTAATACGTAGCATTAGCTATTGAATTATATGTTTTAATTCACTCCTGTATTTTGAAGCGCTTTTACCAGTAAATTCTTTAAACACTTTATTAAAGTGTGAAAAATTATTAAATCCGCATTCGTAACAGACGTCTGTAATACTAAGTTGATTTTCAGATAATAATTTAGTTGCATGCACAACTCTGTATTCGTTTACAAATTTGGTAAAAGTCTTGCCTGTTACTTTTTTGAAATAACGACAAAATGCAGGAACAGTCATACTAACTTTATCTGCAATTTCATCTAAACTTATATGTTCCTGAAAATTTTTATTAACATGCTTAAAGATAATATCAACCTTAGTACTGTCTTGAGGTTCGGTTTCAAATGCAAAGCCATCAGCATTTAAAATAGTGTAATCGTCTGCTTTTGCAAGCTCATGAAGGATTTCCAGTAAGGCCAATATTTTTTTAAACCCTTTTTTTTCTGAAAGCTTTTCAATTTTATGACCAAGCTTTTTTTTGGTTTTAGTTTCAAAAACAATTCCCTTTTTTGAACGTTCAAACAAACTATGAATTTTGGTCATTTCTGGAATATCAAAAAAATTATCTCCTAAAAATTGTTCCTTAAATTGTACGCAAGTTTGGGAACCATTAATGGTTAATCGGTCTGTAAAACCATTATGTGGCAAGTTTGACCCTATTAATAACAATTGACTTTTATTAAAATAAGATAAATGATTTCCTATATGAACCTTGCCTTTACCTTTGTTCACATAAATCAACTCAATTTCTGGATGAAAATGCCAAAAAGGTTTAACCTCACCTTGGTAAGCATAATTTTCATGTCTCCTCACTAAAATTGAACTACCAAATTCCGGGCTAATCTTTTCTAATGTAGGCTTTGCTGTCTTCATGATTAAGAATTAGGTACAAAATTAAACCTATTGATTTTAAAAACCTATTTAAAATTACCACTATTATATACTATTTTAACATATGCTGCATAAATAATGATTTTTGAGGTTAATTTAACATATAAATTGACCAAAATGGTTGTTTTAAAATATGACATTCTAACCTAGTTTTGTCTCATAAATATTAATCACTTAAATTGATTTATTATGAAACATTTATTTAAAACCATTTTAGTATTAGCTGTAATGTTCGGAACATTTACAAGCTACGCCATTGAAGGCTTAGAAACTTCTTCAAACTCTACATTTAAAATAACAAAAGGAGATTTAATCTCTGTAACTGATAATTCTGGGAAAACAATTTATTCTGGTCGTACTAATTATAATGGTAACTTAAAATCATTATATGATTTTACAAACCTAAAGAATGGATTTTATTTTATAGAAATAGAGAAAGATTTTGAAATAATTTCCAAAACAATCGAAGTAAAAAACCATGTGGTTACTTACGTTGATAACTCAGACAAAACTTATTTTAAACCTGTTATAAAAGCTGAAAAAGCAAAAGTTGTTGTTTCAAAATTAGCTTTACAGACAGAGAATATAGAGATTGAAATTTACTACAAAGATGAATTAATTCATTTTGAAACTGTAAACACCAATTCTATTGTAAACAGGGTTTATAAATTAGATGAGACTGTTAAAGGAGAGTATACAGCAATTATAAGAGCGAATGACAGAGCTTATATAGAGAATTTTAAATTATAAATTTAGTTAGTTTTTGATTATTAATTACAAAGAGCGAGCTTGCGAGTTCGCTCTTTGTGTTTTTAAAATAACTTCATTTGACCAACTTTATATGGTTCATGAAGCTCAGTATTTAAACTTGGCATTCGCTTCCCTTTAAAATATTTATGTCTTGCCAAATGTACTAAGTCATTAATTTGTTTGGCTATTTGTCCTTCACCTCGCATTCTAACTCCAAAGCGACTTTCGTTTAAAGTGCCTCCATGACAATTTTCTATTTGATGCAGTACTTTGTCTGCTTTATCAGGCAATGTTTTATGAATCCAATCTGTAAAAATCTCTCCAATAGCTCCATTAAGCCTCACAGTGGTATGAGCAATACTCAAAGCACCAGCTTCAGATACTGCTTTTGCCATTGGCAAAATTTCATGACTGTTTATGGATGGAATTATAGGTGCTAACATCACGTTCACAGGAATTCCGTTTTCTGAAAGCACTTTTACAGTTTTCAAACGCTTTTTTACGGTTGCTGTTCGTGGTTCTAAAATGCGACGAGTCTCTTCAGATAATGAGGTAATAGACATGTTGATTGCTACCAAACTATCTTCGCTTAGTTTTTTAAGAATATCTAAATCCCGAAGAATTAAAGCATTTTTTGTAATGATTGCAACAGGGTGTTTGTATTTTAAAAATACTTCTAAACATTGCCTTGTGATTTTAAATTGTTTTTCAGCAGGTTGATAGCAATCTGTATTTCCAGACAACACAATGGTTTGAGCTTTCCAGCTTTTCTTCTTAAGTAATTCTTCTAATAGTTTAGGAGCGTCATTCTTAATCAAAATACGTCGTTCAAAATCTAATCCAGCACTAAAACCCCAAAACTCATGACTATTTCTAGCATAGCAATACACACAACCATGTTCGCAGCCTTGATAGGGATTCATGGAGTACATCATGCCAACATCTGGACTAGTAACTTTGTTCACGATTGTTTTAGGAAATACTGGAAGATATAGTGTTTTGTTTTTGTCTGGTTGTTCGCCGTTTTTATGGCAAAATTCCAGAAAATCGTCACGTTGTTCGTGGCTTAATTCGAAGAAACGGTTAGGTACGTTTAATTGCGCACCTCTCCCTTTAAGGGTAGATTTGGAGTTCATAATATTAAAATATAAAGTGGATACTCTATTAAGTAGCACTCTAAATTAATTAATATTATAATCGAAAACTGTTAAAGGAATTTTAGGTTATTAACAATGTCCTTTTTTAGTATACAAATTTGTCCAAGGTAACTTTGTTATTATGCTCAAACAGCTTAATAATTTTTACTTCGGAGCTTTCATTTTCCAAACCATAATTACTATAAACTGTATATTTTAAGTAGGTTGGATTTAGTGAAGGTTCTTCTGTTAAATTCTTTAAATTGATAATCCATTGTCCTTTTTCAGCATCATCAATAATGTATTCCTGCATTGCATAACCATTTTTAACCTCATCCAGCATTTTATTCGCATTATTTAATTTATTGTGATGCCATGTGTAGTATTTTTTATTAGGATTCACAAACTGAAGCTCAAATTCATTATATGGATCATTCCACTCAAATACGATTCTCACATCCTTTTTAAATTTAGCAGATCTTAAATCGTTTGGAAGGTCGTAATAATTAACTTTTGTTCTATGAAAAGCAAGCAGGTGCTGTATTTCATTAGTAATAATATTTTGCATACCAGAGAAATCTATATTTTTAATTCTGTTACCTAACATTTGTTTATAAAGTCTCATGGCTTCTTTATAATTTTCGGTTTTTTTGTAAATATTAGCCAAACTCATATAAGATTGAGCATCATTAGGTCTAATTGCAGCAATTCGTTGATACACTATTTTTGCTTTTACATATTCTCCTCGTTCTTCAAATTTAAAAGCCAGTGTTTTTAAAGCTTTGTCATTGGTATATCCAATTTTAGAAATTTCATTTAGCACGTCATTTGAGTATTCCTTATTCCATCTTTTGAAATAATCAGATACATCTACAAAATAAGGGACAGATTGTATAGTTTTATCCTGTTTTTGTGTGAGATAAATGCTCTTTGCCTCATCAAATGATTTGGCTTTTTTAAGCTCAACTAAATATGCTTGCGTATTATTTGAAGTAAGGGCAGGTAAAACCTCATCGTAATTATTTCCAGTAACTAATGCCGAATTTTGCTTGACCTCTTTTTTAGGCTCTGACATTAAATTTGTTCTGACAATTACGACACCATTCCTCGCTAATGTTCCATACTTATGCGTACCTGCTAAAGAATTTAAAACTGTAATGCTTTCAACGGTTTGAGGGTCAACATATGGTATTTGCGTATTTCCTTCAGAAGTGTAAATCATCCCATCAATATCAAAAACAAAACCGCTAGGGTTGTTTATACTCTGATTACGGTTGTAATTAAGTTTAGCAAGTCTTCCGTTTAGTACATCTTGTAATCTGTAATACTGATTCCCAATTTCTTTTTTTGAAATTGTGCCAGCACCATAGGTTATTTCATCAAATTTCTTTTTCCCATTGTAACCTAAGTTTATTAAATCAGAACTTCCTTTTTCATTTAGTAAAACAACTTCTTCCAGAAGTTCGCCGTCAGGTTTTAATCTGATTTGTAATTGTTCATCATCAACTACAATACTTTTTGTTTCCATTCCAACAAAATCTATCTCAAGAACATCACCATTTTCGGCAGGTAACATAAAATTGCCGTTTGAATCTGTTCTGACTTCATTAAAACTGTTTTTCACTCTTACTTTCGCTCCTTGAACTGGGCTATTTTTTATAAATACTTGTCCAGAAATACTTCCTTTTGGAACATCAATGTTTGAGTTGTTTTCTCCCTCACCTATTTTATATCCTTCAGGTTTTAAAAAAATTTTATCTGTATTCGCAAGAAATTTATAGAATCGTTCCGCTGTAACCAATTCACTTTTGTAGCCCATTGCATTAAACTTCAACAAATCATCTTCTTGTATATAATCTTCATCATATCTTAAACTAAACTCTCCATCATTATTGGTAACTGCTTGTATTGGCTTATCGTTAAATGCAACATTTACATATGAAATAGGTTCTTTTGATACCTCATCGTAAACGGTAGCTTGAATAGCAATCTGGTATTGGGCAAATAAAAGAGATGGAATAATAAAACTTAAAGTGCATGCCAACTTTTTCATAACTCTATTTTTTTATTACCTAAAATACAAAATAATCATCTTTAATCACACTGATTATTAAAAGATTAACACTTAATGGCTGCTACTAACTAAGACAAATCGCTTAATAGTTTGATTTGATTCTTGCGAATAAAAAGTTGATTTAATTTTAAATGGAGATGTGGTTAATGAAGCTTTTAAGTTTATAAGAAAACTCCATTTTATTCAATACTATTGATTCAAAAACTTGTCAAAAGTTACTTTAGGTTTACAGTCGTTGAGTTTTACAACTTTTACTTCTTGAGTCTCATTTGGTAAGCCATAGTTTTTGTAAACTGTGTACTTTAAGTAGGTTGGGTTTATTGAATTTGTTTCTTCTGTGAAACTTTCAATGTTAATCATCCATTCTCCAGCTTCAGCATCGTCAATGATATATTCTTCGGTTGCATAGCCTTGTTTTACTTCCTCCAACATTCGTTCTTGATTTTCTAATTGTGTGTGTGACCATCTGAAAAATTTCTTCTTTGGATTCACAAATTGCAATTCAAATTCGGCTGGTGCTTCGTTCCATTCAAAAATAATACGCTGGTCGTATTTAAACTTAGAGCTCAAATAATCTGCTGGGATATCTGAATAATCAACTTTGTTCCTATGCTGTGCCAATAAATGCGAAAGTTCATTGGCTATAACCTGTTGCAATCCTGAAAAGTCAATGCCTTCAATGCTGCTACTGAGCATCTGTTTATAGAGATCCATGGCTTTAGTATAGTTTTTGGTTTTTACATAAATCAAAGCCAAATTCCGATAGGACTGTGCTTGTTTTGGTCTTAGTTCAGCAATGCGTTCATAAATGAATTTTGCATCATCATATTTTTTTCCTTCTTCAAGCTTATACGCCAATGTAAGCAAGGCTTTTGGATTGTTATAAGCAAATTCGGCAATGTTAGTTAAAATTGTTTGTGCGAAATCTTTGTTCCATTTTGTAAAATATTCCGATGATTCAACTGCATAGCCAACTGACATCACATCCATTTGCCTTTTTTGGTTGTAATAGATGTTTTTTGCTTGTTCAAACGAAGTTGCTGTATTTAATTGTCTTACATATTTCGATGGTTCTTTATAACCATCAAACATCTTGACTTCCGTTTCTATATAGTCATTACCTTTAGCTAAGGCTGATAGTTTCTTTTCCTCTGGTTTTATCCAACCAAAAGACGTTGCTTGAGTTTTTATAACAATGGCTCCAAATTGTCCATCGCTTCCATATCTATTTGTTGATATTATTGATTTTAACGATTGGATGCTTTCAATTGTCTGTAAGTCTATAGGAGGTAAATAATCCAACCCATCATTTTGGTCATAGATAATGCCATCAATAACTATGATTGGTAATGGCTCAAAGAGCATAGAGGACCCAAGATTTCTGGCAAACTTATATCTTCTATTAGCTCCAACTCCACTTACCATTACTCCTGGTAATTTTGAAATTAATTGATCCAAGGTTTGATAAGAAGCATTTATATCGTCTCCAGTTATTCCACTAGTTGCAAAACCAACTGCATCCGCATTTTTTTCACCATAAGGCGTAGATATGAGTTCTTTTTTTGCTTTAGCTTTTACCAGCACTTCTTCCAGTAATTGTCCATCTGGTTCTAGGTTAATATTAATATTTTGTTGATTGCTTACCATTATATCCTTTGGCAACATTCCCAAAGCACTGACTTGCAGGATATCATCTTCAGAAGCTTCTATTTTATAATTTCCGTTAACATCAGATATGGTTTGCACATAACTGTTTTTGACTTTGATTTCTGCGCCTTGAATAATTAGTGAGTCGCTTTTTACTGTTCCGTAAATTGTATTTAATACTTTGGAGTTTACATCATAAACCGTTTCATCTTCAATTTCATTGAGCATGAAATCTAAAGCTTGTTTTTTGGTTTTTTTCAATAAATCAATAAAATGACCTTCGCCATAATTGGCTTGTGTTTGCAATAATTCTTTATTTGCATTTGAGGATGTATTTATATAAAAAGCAGGAACATATATCAATTGTTCTAAAGATTCAAATTGAGCATTACCATCTGTAAAGACTAAAATTGTTTCTGCCTTAAAGTCGTTTTGCTTTAAAATGTTGGCATAGTTTGTAGCTCCATCATATTGAGTGTCTTTTAGATAGTCCATCAAATCCTCGTTCTTGCCTCTGCTAATTGGGAACACTTTTGGTTCTGAAACCATCGTGGTAAATTTTATAACCTCAACAGTTGAAGGTCTTGCCTTTTTTAGATAATCTGAAAGCAACTCTAGTTCACTTTCTAAGGCTCGATTTTTCATTGATAGCGATGAGTCCCAATACAGAGTAATTCTATTTGGCAATGTACGTGAAAGGTCTTTTTTACTATTTTTCTTGTCAGGATATGATGTTTTTAAACTAAACGCCATTCGTTCTCCATCGTAACGTTTCCAAGCATCTAAACTCAAATGCCTTGTATAAGACCTTCCTTTAAACCTGGAAGTTGCAACTTCAAAATCAATATAGTTACCAAATACTTTTATGAGTTCAATGGATACAATAATGTTATCACTCACCACAATGTTATAGGGTTTTAAATCAATGATTTCTTCTCCAAAGTATTTTGAAATAGTATGAAATATATTCGCTTTTAATACATTTTTTCCTGGCATTCCGTTGACCTCTTCATAAATATTCACACGTATTTTAATACTGCCAGAATTGTTTTTGACTACTTGAAAACGTAAATCTTCTAATCTAGAATTTTTATGCTTGATGTTTATCTTAGTAGCGATTTCACCACCTAAAGCTTCTTTGTTGAGCCAATAGCCTCTTGAGTTTTCTTTGGTTTTTGATGAACCAACTGTAAGTTCTTTGCGTTTTTCGTTCCCAATGAGAACTTCGTCTAAGTTATAAGGTTGAGGCTGTAAGTATATTTTATTGCTTCTCGCAAGTTGTTTGTAGAATTCTGAAGCTGCTAGTTTTTTAGTTTGATAGCCAATGGATGAAATTTGCAGGATTGTATTAACACCTATTTTGCTGCTCTTGTAAGTAAGCTCAAAAAAACCACTTTCATCGCTCACAGTTCCTACAGCTTTTTCAACAAAACCAATATTTACATAAGCCAATGGTTTTTTTGTTTCACTGTCGTAAATATATCCAGAAACTGTAATGTCAGTTTGTGAAAATAGAGTAACACTTGATAACAATACAAAAGTGAAGAATAAAAGGCTTCTCATAATTGGCTGGATTTGTACTATTTATTGTACAAAAACCATACCTAAATATAAGAAAAACTCATGAGACAGAACACTGAATTCATGAATAACGAAAACTACTTTTTATACATAAACCTATCTAATGTTACCTTTTGTTGATATTGGTATAACTTAACAATGTTAACTTGTTTGGTCTCGTTTGGCAAGCCATAATTTTTAAACACAGTGTACTTTAAATACGTAGGGTTTGTTAATGATTCTTCTGTAAAACTTTCAATATTGATAATCCATTCGCCTGCTCTAGCATCATCAATAATATATTCTTCGCATGCAAACCCATTTTTGATTTCATCAAGTAATCGTTTTTCATTTTCAATCCTTGTATGCGACCATGTATAAAATTTCTTTTTAGGGTTTACAAATTGTAAATCAAACTCAGTGTTAGAGTCATTATAATCAAAGGTCATTCTTAAATCGTAATTAAAATCCGCTCTTAAAAACTCTGTATCAACTCCTGAATAATCTACTTTGTCTCTATGCACAGCCAACAAATGCTTTAGCTCATTGGTAATAGCATCGTTTAATTCAGTAAAATCCACACCTTCAATCTTATTGCCTAACATTTGGGCATATAACAGCATTGCATCATCAAAGTTGCCAGTAGCTTCATAAATAAGTGCCAAATCTCTATAGGATTGTGCATGTTCAGGTCTTAAAGTCAAAATGCGCTGATAAACTAATTTAGCATCATCGTACTTTCCTCTTTCTTCTAGTTTATAAGCCAATATTTTTAGTGCTTTTGGATTATCGTAAGCTACTTCGGCAATATTCATTAAAATATTATGTGCGTAATTTTTGTCCCATTTTAAAAAATAATCTGATACATCCAGAAAATATGGAATTTCTAAATGCCTATTATTACTTTTATGTGAATTGTAAACCTTTTTTGCTTCTTCAAAAGAACTTAATTTTTCTAATTGAACTATGTATTGAGGTTTCATTTCTAGGTCATTAATTGAAATGATGTTTTCTTCATAATCGTTCCCTTTTGCAAGTAAATCTGGAATTGGCTCACTTGCTTTGCCACGAGCAACGCTTTTCATTTTAATTAAAAATGCACCACCAGAACCAATCGTTCCATATCTATTAGTGGCTGTAACTGATTTTAAAATGGAGATATTCTCTATTTGTTGAACATTGATAAAATCTGGCATTTCAGTATAAATCATACCATCAACAACAAAAATTGCCGGAATTGGATTTGATATTGAGCCTCCTCCTCCTCTAATGATAAATTTTGGCGAATTATATCCAACATTAAGTCCTGCTACTTGGACACCAGCAAATTTACCAACTATAACGTCAGCCAAACTTAAAGCTCCAACTCCAATATCTTCTGATGTTAAAGTATTTACAGAGTAACCGATTGATTCTTCACTTTTCTTTCCTAGTCCAGTTTCAATATTTGCTTCCGATTTTTTCTTTCCTTCTAATAGAACTTCATCCAATATTTCGCCATCAGATTGTAGCTCAATATCAATCTTGTTTTCATTAGAAACTAATACTTGTTTTTCAATCATTCCGAGGTAATTCACTACCAAAATATCATCTTCTTCTGAATTGATTCTATAATTACCATCTACGTCAGAAAGCGCTTCTTTAAAAGTATTCTTTATTCTAATTGTTGCTCCCTGAATTGGCTTGCCTTCAGCCGTTATCTTTCCATAAATATTGCCTTTGTTTGCATCATTTTCACTTGAAGCAAAAGATTTTGGTTTTAAGTATATTTTATTTGAATTCTGCAGTAGTCTTAATAATTGAGAATACTTAACTGTTATTTGCTCGTAGCCTAAAGCACTGCATTTAAATACATTCTGAGATCCAATGACATCATCAAGATAAACCAACTCAAATTTGCCGTTCTCGTCAGTAACTGTTTTTATTTTGGTACCAATAAACTCAACATTTGCAAATTGAAGTGGTTGCTGGGTTTCTTTATCCATAACAGACGCTTCAATAGTTACCTTGTATTGAGCAAAAATTGAAACACCTGTAAAAAGTAAGAATAGTGAAAGTATAAGTTTTTTATTTAACATAGCTGTAAAACTTGGGATAGATGATTTATTTGATTGATTAATAATATTTTACAAAAATAAGAAAGGGGTTAACCAAAAATTATACTGCTGATTGTAATGTTTTGTTAAAAAAAATTGAAAAACCAGTTCCTATTCCTATTGGACTAAATTTAATTTGATTGGTTTAATTTCCAGGAAAATCTGCCTTGCGCTTTTCAAGAAACGCTGTAGTACCTTCTTCAAAGTCTTCGGTTCCAAAACATTTTCCGAATTGTGAAATTTCAACTTTAAAACCGTTTTTTCCATCTTTGTAGTTTGCATTGATGGCTTTTATTGCTGCCGAAATCGCAACAGAAGAATTACGCATAATTTTGCTAGCTATTTTTTCAACCAATGGTAAAAGTTCTTCTTGAGAGGTTACATGATTAACCAAGCCATAATCTTTTGAGGTATTAGCATCAATCATTCCTGCAGTCATAATCATTTCCATAGCTCTGCCTTTGCCAACCAATTGAGGTAAGCGTTGCGTACCACCATAACCTGGAATGACTCCTAAAGACACTTCTGGTAATCCCATTTTTGCGTTGTCACTTGCAACTCTAAAATGACATGACATTGCCAACTCCAAACCTCCTCCTAGTGCAAATCCGTTGACAGCTGCAATAACTGGAGTTGAAAGGTTCTCAATAAAATCGAATAATTTTTTTTGACCTTCGGCAGCAAGTTCTTTTCCTTCTTCAACATCGAAATCTGCAAATTCACTAATATCTGCTCCTGCTACAAATGCTTTGTCTCCGCTTCCAGTAATGATAATAACCTTAACGCTTTTATCGTCATTGGCATTTGATAAAGCATTGTGAAGTTCATCAATGGTTTCAATGTTTAAGGCATTAAGTTTTTTTGGTCTGTTAATGGTAATGGTGTTTATACCATTGTTTGATTCTGATATAATATTGTTGTACTGCATTTTGATGTGTTTATTCTTTTGGAAGAGTTACTTTAAAAACGGTTCCTTTACCTTCTTCGGATGTAAAAGTAATGCTTCCTTTATAAGTTTCTATGATGTTTTTAATAATTGCCAGCCCTAATCCCATTCCACTTGATTTTGTTGTGAACTTTGGCTCAAAAACCTTCAGTTTATTTTCTTCTGATATGCCATGACCATTATCTGCTACAGAGATTACGACGTTGTCTTTGTGATCAAAAAGTTCTATATCTACTTTAGGGTTTTCAATTTTGGTAACTGCTTGAATGGCATTTTTAACTAAGTTGGTTATGATTCTGATGAGCTGAGTACGATCTAATTTTGCAATAATTTCTTTTTTATCACAGCTGAAGGTTAAATAGTTTTCAGTAAAAATATCCAATGCCAAATCTACAACCTCAACCACATTAAGAGTTTCGTTTTGTTGAGCAGGCATTTTGGCAAAACTAGAGAATGCCGAAGCAATTGAACTCATTGTGTCAATTTGCTGAATTAATGTTTTGCTATATTCGTCTATTTTTTGCAGAGCCTCAGGATCGTTTGGGTCAAACTTACGTTGAAAACTCTGTACGCTCAAGCGCATTGGAGTTAATGGATTTTTAATTTCATGAGCTACTTGTTTTGCCATTTCTCGCCAAGCTTGTTCACGCTCACTTCGCGCCAGTTTAACAGCAGATTCTTCCAGTTCATCAATCATGCTATTATACGATTCTACCAAAACTGAAACTTCTTCACTAGCTCCTTTTAACTCGATTTTTTTATTGCGCTTTTCTAATCGTGTTTCATTCATTTTATCACTAATGGTTTTTAGCGATCTGGTTATATATCTTGAAACAAAATAAGCAAAGGCGATAGCTACAAGTAGCATAACAAAATAGGCATATCCTAGTCTTACCAAAAATTCTTTTAATTCGTCATCGTTGAAAGAATCATCTTCAAAATAAGGTACATTTAAGATTCCTAAAGGTTTCGATTTAAAGTCTGTAAAGATTGTGTATGAAGTTCTGTAATCGCCTCCAAGTATTTCATTAGTTTCAACGTATCGCTTATCGACGCTGTTCATTATATTATTCAAAACCTCGGTTGACATGCATGTAACTAGAGTGTCCTTTTCAAAACTGGGTTTAGAACTTTTTACTAATGTTCCTCCTAAGTCATATATATTGAACTCAACATTTAGGTTATCTGCAATCTCGTATATTTTGTCCTTAAAAATTAGGTCTAGGTATTCTGTTTCTCGTGGCCAAGTTGTACCACGAATTACATAATTTATACTGGAAAGTAATTGAGCTTCTTTTCGTTCCAAACGCTGTTTATGATAGTCTTTAGACTGCTCATTATATTGATATAAAGTCACTGCAGCAATAAGTACTGAAGCCACTAAGACCAATAAAATCATGTACACAAAAATACGCGAGCGTAAGGACAATCTGTTTGAAGCCATTCAGTAAATTTAACTCTTAAATATAGCAATTATCGAGCCATATTTTGAGCTACTCTTTTAGATATTTAATTGTAATGAATTAAAAACAAAAAACTATTAGAAATCATTAACCTTTGTTTAACGATTTCTAATAGTTAATTTATAAACTAATCTTCAATGATTAGGTAATTCAGATTTTTGGCATTGAACGCTGCGTTAAAAGCCTTTATTTCGTTATCAACTAAATTATTGAAAGCCGAAAGTTCCTTATCTATAGCTTTAGTTAATTCATTTTTAACAGCGATGTCTTGCACTGTTGGAGCAAAATCTCCCATACTCACAAGTGAGTTAAGATGTCCTAATTTGTTGGTCAATCTAATCGGAAAATTTAATGGATCTTGACCACTTCGGTTTTTAGTTTGGTACAAAGCTTTTTCAATTTCAGAAAATTTATCTTTAAGTTCTGTTGCTTTTTCAACTAAATCCTTTACAGAATCATTCCCTTTATATTGTGCCTGAAAAGCAGAAAGTTTTTCGTTGATACTTCTGATTTTCTTAATGGATTTATGAGCATCATCCATTGTTTTATTGACGTCTTTTATAAAATCAAATTGATTTTTCATATCAGCCAAAGTACTCTCACTCCTTGGATCTGCTAAAATTGTAAAAGGTGATGACATGGCTTCTCCATTTACATTAAGCGTCACTTTATAATTTCCTGGTATTGCTCTTGGTCCTTGCAAACTTGCCCACCATAAAATCATTCCTGGGAAACGATCAGCACCATCATAAGTCATATTCCATACAAATTGGTTGGTTCCTTTTTTAACCTTTAGGTTGTTTTTCTTATCCTTTGTACTAAATGTTTTAATGGTGTCTCCTTTGGTGTCAAAATACGTTAATGATACCTCATCTTTTTCGTCATATTTATTCAGATTAAAATAGGTTACAACACCATTTGGATGATTTGTTCCTGTAGTTTTACTTCCTTTAAAACTACCTCCTCGCATTCTATAAGTGTCCTTTGGTTTGAATAATACATTTCCTGATGTGTTCTTATTATATAATTGATGTAATACTGTTAAGTCATCAATCATCCATAGGCTTCTACCTTGAGTGGCAACAATTAGGCTGTTGTTTTTAAGAGTTAAATCTGTTATTGGAACTATAGGTAAGTTTAATTGGAAAGGTTTCCAGTTTTTACCATCATTAAAAGATACATACATTCCTGTTTCTGTTCCTGCGTACAGTAATCCCTTTTGGTTTGGGTCTTCTCTTAACACACGTGTGAAATGTTCTGGATTGATTCCGTTAGTGATTTTCGTCCATGTTTTTCCGTAATCTGTTGTTTTATATAAGTAAGGAGCAAAATCTCCTGTCTTATATTTTGTTCCTGCTATGTAACAGGTTCCTGCATCAAAAGCACTTGGCTCTATGCTGTTTATCATCATCCATTCTGGCATCCCTTTAGGTGTTACGTTTTCCCATGATTCGCCTCCATTTCTAGTAACGTGCACTAAACCATCATCGCTTCCAACCCAAAGTAATCCTTCTTGAAGTGCAGATTCTTGTGCTGCAAAAATAGTACAGTAATACTCAACCGAAGTGTTATCTTGAGTGATTGGTCCTCCAGAAGATTTTAGTTTTTCTGGATCGTTTCGTGTTAAATCTGGACTGATAATTTTCCAAGATTGGCCTTCATTTTCAGTAACATGTACATTTTGAGAAAACGTATATAATTTATTTGGATTGTGCTTAGAAAATATAATTGGGAAATTCCATTGGAAACGATACTTCATGCCTTCCGCTCCATGACCCATTGGATTGTCTGGCCAAACGTTAACTGCTCGAACTGTTCCTGTTTTATGATTAACCCTTGTTAGAAATCCATCGTAACTTCCTCCATAAACAATGTCATTGTCTTTTGGATCCACTGCTATGTGTGCAGATTCACCTCCAGCTGTGCTTTCCCAATCGTCTTCATCAATAGTAAATCCATCTGTTCTGTGAGCTATTCTTATTGCAGAATTGTCTTGTTGAGCAACATAAATTCTATATGGAAAGTGATTATCTGTAGTAACTCTATAAAATTGTGATGTTGGTTGATTGTGGTATGTACTCCACGTTTCACCTCCATCATAAGTTACTTGTGCTCCACCATCATCACCAATTACCATTCGATTTGAATCTTCAGGCGCTATCCATAAGTCGTGATGATCACCATGTGGTGCACCATGTGTACTAAAAGTTCTACCTCCATCTGTACTTTTATGGTATTGTACATTTAATACATATACTTGATCTACATCCTTAGTGTCTGCATAAACCCTAGTGTAATACCAAGCACGTTGACGTAATTTTCTTTCGCTATTTACTTGCGTCCAGTTATCTCCTCCATCATCACTTCTATACAAGCCGCCTTTGTCTTTGTTTTCCACAATTGCCCAAACGCGTTGGTTATTTACTGGAGATACCGTAACTCCAATAATTCCTAAAGTGTCTGTTGGAAATCCTTTGTTTTTTGAAACTTCAGTCCATGTCTCACCACTATCTGTACTTTTCCATAGTGCAGACCCTTCTCCTCCAGAATTCAAACTATAAGGTGTCCTGTTAATTCGCCATGTAGAAGCAAAAATTATTCTTGGGTTAGTTGGGTCAATAATTAAATCTACAACTCCAGCATGTTCATTTGCAAACAAAGTTTTACGCCAAGTTTTTCCTCCATCTGTGCTTTTATATAATCCGCGTTCTTGAGTAGGTTTGTATAAATTACCCATTACTCCTGCGTAAACTATATTGTGATTGGTTGGATGAACTGCAATACGTGGTACATGTCTAGACTTTTTTAATCCCATTGATGTCCAAGTTTTTCCAGCATCAACAGATTTCCAAACACCATATCCAGAAGATACATTTCCTCGAACTGTTTTTTCTCCTCCACCAACGTAAATTACATTGGGATCGCTTTTTGAAACTGTAATAGCTCCTATACTTCCTCCAAAGTAACCATCAGAAATATTTTCCCAATGTCTTCCTCCATCAGTAGTTTTCCAAATACCTCCTCCAGTAGCGCCAAAATAAAATAAATTTGGTTGGTTTGGAACTCCTGTAACAGCTGCACTTCTTCCTCCTCTAAAAGGACCAACCAAACGATACTCTAAAGCATCATATTGGTCTTCATTTATTGTTTGAGCATTGATTTGGGTGGGACTTAATAGCAATAGAAATACTGCTAAAATAGTAGTTGATAATCGCATTATTTTGTTGGTTTGGTTATGAACTACTAAAAGTAATAATAAATTCTAATTAGTCGATGTTTAAAAGAAGTTTTAACTATTTTCAGCTGAAAACTAAATTAATAACCTAAGCAGACAATGACAGCAAATATTGTTTAGGTGTTGTGCCATATTTCTTTTTAAAAGCTGCGATAAAATGACTTGCTGTACTATAGCCTATTTTCAAACCGACTTCATTAACGTTGTGTTCGCCTGTTTCTAAAAGCTTTCTTGCAAATTCCATTTTATAATCAAACAAAAAACTAAACACTGAATCGCCATAAATTTGTTTAAATCCTTCTTTAAGCTTTTTTAAACTTAATTCTATTTCATCTGCCAATTCTTGTAAGCTAGGAGGTTCAGACATTCGAGAGACTATTATATCTTTTGCCTTTCTAATTTTTAAAACGTTAGACTCATCAGCTAAAAAAGGGCATTGCTCTACATTCGCATCTTCGTTTCTATTAAAAAATAAGCTTAAGAGTTCATAAGCTTTTCCCTTAAAGTACATGTCTTTAATTGATTCGTTAAGATTATAATTTATCAATTGATTCAACACAATTGAAAGCGATGGTGAAATAATGCCATCTTTATAATATTTTTTGTCTTTGTTTTCTTCGCTTAAAAATGAAATATAGCCAGCTTCATCAGAGAATAAACCATGAAATTTCTTAATGGAGATTAAAACAGAAACCAATGAAGACTTTGGATTAATGTCCAGATGTATCGGTAAACTTCGCTGAGGGTTATACAATAACAACGAGGTTTGTTCATTTATATTTAAGGTATAATTACCATTGTTAAACTGAAAAGCTGCATTCCCTTTTAAGCAAAAATGAAATTGAATAAATGTTGCATCTATCTCACGTTCAAGTGTATTGATTTTATTGCCCTCGTTTTGATGTGTTAGCACAAGGAAACCATCTTCTACTTTGGTTTCACCAAAAGTTCCTTCAGCGTTGTTTTTTGCCATTTTGAATTTTTTTATTATTCAATTAATTAGAATAAACCTAATTATATGCCTGCAAAAATATAATTCTTTGCTCTAACAACAGGTGAAAATCGATAAAATATTCATTGTTCTCTTAACGTTATTTTTTATCAAAAAATACTCATAACTTTGAAGCTTATAATTTACCTAAACATGTTTAAAAGTATCCTTTCAGGAATAAAAGCTTACACAGGAGCTTTTGAGCTCATCTCAAAGCTCAAACTCTGGAAGTATTTTGTTATCCCAATTTTAATAAGTGTTATAACTGCTGTTGTTATTGGAGTCTCTGCCTATGGATTTTCTGATAACATTGGACTGCTTATTTCGAGAATTTGGATTTGGGAATGGGGAAAAGAAACATTTACCACTATTAGCGAGATTTTTGGCGGTTTAATAATAATTGTTGTTGGCTTAGTATTATACAAGCACATTATTATGGCATTATCAGCCCCTTTTATGAGTCCAGTTTCAGAGAGAATTGAGGCACATTTATTGGGCGAAAATTCTATTTTATCTGGTCAACATAGAAATACCTCTTTTCAATCACAACTTTGGCGAGGTATTAGAATAAATATCCGAAATTTATTTATGGAGCTTTGGCTAACAGTAGTTATTCTGCTTATTAGTTTGATTCCTGTTATAGGTTGGTTTACTTCCTTATTACTATTTTTTGTTCAAGCTTATTATGCTGGATTTGGTAATATGGATTATACGCTTGAACGTCATTTTGAATATAAACAAAGTGTTTCGTTTGTTAGAAAAAATCGTGGGATTGCTATTGGCAATGGAATTGTGTTTATGCTCTTTTTATTGATCCCTGTTATTGGTGTTATTTTAGTCCTTCCTTTATCTGTAACCGCAGCTTCCACAGAAACTGTAAAATTATTGAGGACAAGACATAAAGGAATTGATTAGTGACTTCGCATTAATTAGCGATATATCATGTTTATTATCAGCCATTAACAATCAAAAATTACTTTCATAGTCATTTAGTTTCCGTTCATCTAATCTTATTATTGATTTGATATGACATTGCATATTTATGCTTATACTTGTAACCCTCAACTTACAAACACATGCATAAAATTCCCAAATATTTTCTTCTGCTAACATTCTTTCTAAGTGTTAATTTATGTTTTGCACAACTAGAAGCACATGAAATTGATGGTGAAGGCTGGGCAAAAGGTGATTTTGTGGAAATTGGTATTAACGCCAAAGGTGTTTATGGTGCACAAACTGTTAATAGACCTCCTTCCTTTCATGATAATCGTGAAATAAACAATTTCCTTTTTGGTTTTGTTGCCAATCCTTTACAAGATGGTTGGGTTGACTATGATGGTGATTTTTTTACACCTGGAAGTCCTGAAGAAGGTTTTGCTATTGAGATTGATGGTGTTAATTACAATAACAACAATGAGGTTTTTGTTTCTCAAATTCCTGGAGAAATAAAAGGTGTAACCGTATTATCTTCTGATTGCTTTGAAGATACTGCACAAATTGCCTGGGAAGGGAATGTACAAGGATTAAATATCAAGCGATATTACAGTGTTACTAAAGATGGGCTTTTCATACAAATGACAACGGTTGTCAAAAACATAAGCACTGAAACAAAAAACAATGTGTTTTTTATGCACAATGTTGATCCAGATAATAATCAAACATTAAGTGGTGTATTTGATACAGATTTGCGCTTAACCTCACAAGCAAGTTCTCCAACGGATAATATTTGTTTAGTAACAGCATCTCAAAATGGAATGGGAACAGTTGCAGACATGGATGGCTCTTATGTGAGTTTTTATGCTAGAGATGAAAGAGCAAGAGTAACTTTTGGTGGTTTTGCCAACAGAGTTGCCAGCCGAATTTGGAATGGTACAGATGCAGATCTCGTAAATACAGAGGGAGCAACGCGACCTTTGATTGATGAAGCCATATCTATAGCGTTCCGATTGGATGATATTGCACCAAATGAAGTTGAAAAATTTACTTACTATTATATCCTTAAAGATGTTGATGAAACTTTTGTACCATTTATCGTTAATGCGTTTCAGGAAAACCCAACGGTTTGTGATGGTGAAGATGGAAAAATAACCTTCTCTGGTCTTACAACTGGAGAATCTTATACCATAAGCTATTTTGATGATGGTGTTTTCGTGCCTGAAGTAACTTATGTCGCAGATGCAGAAGGAGAGGTTGCCTTAGAAGATTTAGATGCAGGAACCTACTCAAATATCAAAATCACTTTTGCTGGATGTGATACCTTTATTGACACTGTTTATGAACTAAAAGACCCAGAAGTTCCTAACTATACATTTACAAAAGAAGACCTTACAGATTGTGGTACACTAGATGGAAAAATCACTATACATGGTCTTACTCCTTTTACTAGCTATACTGTTTCATACACATATAACGGATCACCTGTTGGGCCACTGGATTTAATGGCAAATATTGATGGAAATATTGTTTTATCAGGAATAGACAGAGGAATTTATACAGATTTTGTTTTAGAGCAATTTGAGTGTATTACTGCTAGCCCTGAAGTGATTGAAATAATTGGCGAGATTCCAGACTTCACATTTACAAAAGAAGATTTAACGGATTGTGGCACATTGGATGGAGAAATTAAAATAAACGGTTTAACACCTTCACTCAATTACTTTGTTTCATATACTTATAACGGAATTCCTATTGGCCCTCTGGAATTAACAACAAATACTAGTGGAAGTATTATCTTTTCTGGGTTAGATAGAGGAATCTATGCAAATTTTGTAATAGAGCGAGCTGATTGCATCGAAACAAGTCCTGAATTAATTGAAATAATTGGACCTCCTATTCCTAATGCCTACCCTATTCCAGATCAGTTTTATTGTGATGAGGATTACGATTTTATTACCAATATCGATTTTTCACCATTAGATATTTTTATTATTGGAGCAGATGACCCAGCAGATTTTAATATAACCTATCATGCCACTGAGCTTGATGTATCTAATAACATAACTGTTTCAAAAACAAATTATACTACAAACGGAACAGCTACATATACAATTTATGCTAAAAAAACAGAACTAGTTTATTCTTGCTACGATTATGTTCCATTTAATATAACCATCCAATTACCACCTGATTTTGAAATTGAAGACACCTTGCTTTGTGTGAATAGTGATAATACAACAAATTACGACTACACACTTCCTGTCATCTCAACTGGTCTATCAAATGCAGACCATACATTTGAATGGTACTATGAAGGTACTTTGATTCCTGGCGAAACATCAAACGAGTTAACCGTTGATGCGCTAGGTCAGTATTCCGTAAACGCAACATTTATAGCAACTGGCTGTGATATTACTAAAAGTGCAACAGTTTACCCTTCAGGACCTCCTCAAGTTTTAGAAGTAGAGATTACCTCGCAACCTTTTGCAGAAAACCATGTGGTTGAAATCACTGTGAGTGGTCATGGAGATTATGTCTTCGCAATTGATGATGAGCCTTATCAAACTTCTTCCATTTTTACTGGAATTTCTGCTGGTTATCATGAATTTCATGTTATTGACTTAAATGGCTGTGGAATTGTAACCGTTGAAAAAATGGTTATTGATTACATGAAATTTTTTACTCCAAATGAAGACACTTATAAAGATTATTGGCAAATTATTGGGATTAACGAATTAACCAATGTTAGTATTCATATTTTTGATAGACAAGGTAAATTATTAAAAGAACTAAGTCCTTCTGGAAGAGGTTGGGATGGCACTTTTAATGGTCAAATAATGCCTGCTACCGATTATTGGTTCAATGTTTCGTTTGATGATGAAAATGGTAGTAGACGTAATTTTAAAGCACACTTCGCACTTAGACGTTAAATTCAAAGTGATTTCATAACTTTAAGCAACATTTAATTTTTATGAATCGTTATTTTGTTGTTTTATTAGTTATCTCTTTTTTGAACTTTAAGGGATTTTCTCAGACCAAATTTGATAAGTTGGTTTATGCTAATACCTATGACATTACTTTAGATATAAATATCATTAAATCTAAAGTTGATTCAATTATGCGCCTTGGTATTTCCAACGAAGCTTTTCCTGGTGCACAACTTCTTGTGGCATATAAAGGAGAAATTATTTTCCACGAAACTTATGGCTTTCATACTTATGATAGCATTCAAAAAGTAAATAACAATGATGTTTATGATTTAGCCTCTGTTACTAAAATCACTGGACCGCTCCCAGCTTTAATGAAATTGTATGAAGAAGGCAAACTTGATTTAGATGTCCCTTTTAGTAATTATTGGAAATCTTGGAAGCGAAAAAAAGACAAAAAAAACATCACACTTCGCGAACTTTTGGCTCATCAATCAGGTTTAGAACCTTATATAGTTTTTTTAGCTGATGCTATGAAAAGAGATGCTTTCAAAAAACGATTTGTCAGATATAATTCGAGTAATCGATTTTCAAAACAAGCATATTCCAATTTGTATGTGAACAAACGATTTAATAAACGTGTGTTCCGAAGCATCTCAAAGTCAAAAGTTAGTAATGATAAAATTTACAAGTATTCTGGGTTAGCATCACTAATTTATCCAACCTTAATAGAAAATATTACAGGTGAAAACTATGAAGATTATTTAGATAAAAACTTTTACAGCCCTCTAGGTTGTGAGACTTTGAGTTACAACCCAGCACTTAAAAAACTTAGAAACAATATTGTTCCAACTGAAGTTGATTCATTTTTTAGAAAAGATTTAACCAAAGCTTGGGTTCATGATGAAAATGCTGCACTATTAGGTGGTGTTTCTGGTAACGCTGGTTTATTTGGTACTGCTTTAGACTTGGCTAAGTATATGCAAATGTTAGTTCAAAAAGGTAGCTATAACGGAAAGCAATACTTTAAACCTTCAACTGTGGATGAGTTCATAAAAATTCAATATCCAAAAAATAAAAACAGAAGAGGCTTGGGATTTGACAAACCTTTAATTGGTAATGATACACTAAGTTTAAAAGAGGCATATCCTGCTCCAGAAGTAAGTAAAGAAAGTTTTGGGCATGCTGGTTTTACAGGCACGTTTGTTTGGGCAGATCCAAAATATGATTTGGTTTTTGTATTTCTTTCTAATAGAGTATATCCTTCAAGGTCACACAGAAACATTTACAATCTAAATATAAGACCAGCTCTGCAGCAAGTGTTCTACCAAGCCATAAAAAACAAGAAACAATTGGTAAATAATTAGTACTTTTGAAAACCTAAAGGCACACTATGAGTTTACTTATTTTTTACGCAATAATCTCGATTTTCTTTTCTTTTTTGTGCTCTATTCTTGAAGCTGTTTTGCTGAGTGTTACACCAACATTTGTCAATATTAAAAAGCAAGAAAATAAGCCTTATGCTAGCGATTTGGAAGTCTTAAAAAAGGATGTAGATAAGCCTCTTATCGCCATCTTAACACTAAATACCATTGCTCATACAGTTGGTGCGATTTTGGTAGGTGTACAAGCAAAAGTTGCTTACGTTGAACTTTACGGAACAACAACTCGAAATATATTTGGCATTCAGTTTACAGAAGATATTATGGTTGGTGTCGTGTCAACTGTTATGACTATTTTAATTTTAGTGGCTTCTGAGATTATCCCAAAAACCATTGGAGCAACCTATTGGAAACAACTTGCTCACTTTACAACAAAGGCTCTTAATGTTCTTATATTTCCATTAAAATGGACAGGTATTTTATGGCTGTTACAATTAACCACAAGACTAATTGGAGGAAAAGGGCATGGAAGTGTGTTGAGTAGAGAAGGATTTATAGCCATGACAGATATTGCTCATGAAGAAGGTGTTTTTCAAGAATCAGAAAGTAAGGTTATAAAAAACTTACTTAACTTTAAAGATATTCATGCAAAAGACGTTATGACACCTAGAACGGTTATGAAAACTGAAACCGAAACCATGACCATTGAAGAGTTTTTTAACGAAAACCACAATATTCGATTTTCAAGAATTCCTGTTTTTACAGACACTCCTGATAATATTACTGGTTTGGTTTTAAAAGATGATGTCTTTAAAGAAATGGCATTTGGAAATGGTAATAAAAAGCTATCCGAAGTCAAACGAAACATCATTATTGTAAACCGAAGTTTGCCTATTCCAAAATTATTTGAAGAATTGGTTGAAAGTAAAAACCACATGGCATTAGTTGTTGACGAATATGGCTCTGTAAGTGGATTGGTCACTATGGAAGATGTTATTGAAACGCTTTTAGGGCTTGAAATAATGGACGAAAGTGATAACGTTGCCGATTTACAATTATTAGCAAGAAAAAGCTGGGAAACTAGAGCAAAGCGACTTGGTTTAATTGAAGATAATCCAGAAGAATAACATGGAATCTTGCATCATAAATACTCCTCTTGGGTTTGCTAAATTAGAAGGTGATGAAACTGGAATATTATCTTTCACAGTACTAAATAGTGATGAGAAAACCTCTGACATTATACCAGAAATTTTAGAAGATTCCGTTAGGCAATTAAAAGAATATTTTAAAGGTGAACGTAATGAGTTTAGATTAAAACTAAACCCTCAAGGCACTGACTTTCAAAAACGAGTCTGGGACAAATTGCTTACTATTCCTTTTGGTAAAACAACTTCTTATTTGCAATTATCCAAAGATTTGGGTGATGTCAAAGCCATAAGAGCTGTTGCTAATGCCAATGGTAAAAATCCACTTTGGATTATTGTACCCTGTCATCGAGTTATTGGAAGTGATGGCAGTTTAACAGGTTATGCTGGAGGATTGCATAGAAAAAAGTGGTTGCTTGAACACGAGAGTCCTTATAAACAACAATCTTTATTTTAATTCTTATCTTTAGTCTAATCAAATAGTTACAACATGATTAGTAAGCTTAATTTAGAAAATATACTATTCCTTGATATTGAAACAGTCCCTGAAACTCAGCATTTTTCAGATTTAGACGAAACAAAACAACAGCTTTGGGAACTTAAATCGCAATACCAACGCAAAGATGAGTTTACTGCCGAACAGTTTTATGAGCGTGCTGGAATTTGGGCAGAATTTGGTAAAATTGTTTGTATTTCTGTTGGTTATTTTTCAAACCAAGGCGATATCAGAAATTTTAGAGTTACTTCTTTTTATGGAGACGAAGTTAAAATTCTAAAGGATTTCAAGAACATGCTAATTTCTCATTTTAGTCAGACAAAACATTTGTTATGTGCTCATAATGGCAAAGAGTTTGATTTTCCTTACATCGCTCGACGCATGATTATCCATAACATTACTTTACCATACAAACTTAATCTCTTTGGAAAAAAGCCATGGGAAGTACCTCATCTTGATACACTGGAACTGTGGAAATTTGGCGATTATAAAACTTATACTTCATTGAAATTATTGACCAATGTTTTGGGTATTCCTTCACCAAAAGATGATATTGATGGTAGTGAGGTTTATAGAGTTTATTATGAAGAAAATGAAATTGACCGAATCATAACCTATTGCGAAAAAGACACGATTGCAGTAGCGCAAATATTGCTACGATTGCGTGGCGATGAACTGTTAACCAACGATGAAATAATTCATATATAAAAAAAGCCTCAACAAAAGTTGAGGCTTTTAAATTTTTAGTTATCTAGCTCATCGTTTTATAAACTTTCTTGTCATTTTTTCTTCTCCATCATCTATATCTATAAAATAAACTCCTGCTTCAATTTTAGAAACATTTATTTGACCATCAGACACTCCTTCGGATACTAATTGTCCTAGCATGTTTCTTATAGCGTATTTAAATTCTTCACCTTCAACTAACTGAATATTAAGAATATTTTTAACTGGGTTAGGATACATTTTGAAATCATCTTCAAACCCATTTTTGTCTGCAGGTCCATATCCAACAACTACAAGGTCATTAATAGTTCCTCTAGCAGATGTTGTCCCAGTAATAGTCACTTGATCTATATAAATATGGTCTGCATTTGCTGAAGCATCATTTCTGAATCTGAACCCAGAATTCACAGCAAAATTATATTGAGCTGGTGTTAATGTAACTGTTGCGTTATAGAACGTATTATTATTAACGTCAGTTCCAGCAACCCAAGAAGCAGCTGTTATGTAAGATGATCCATCATAAAATTGTAGCCAAAAATCTTCACCGTTCTCCATGCTATAAACATAGAAATAAAAATCTACAACTACTTGAGAATAAGGTGTTACATCTATGTTAGATAGTGTCATAACTGAAGTTGAAGTATTATCTCTTAAACGAATAGAGTAGCTTCCCTCATAAGATCTTGTTCCAGAATAACGGAAAGCATCACTACCTCCGTCAACCCAACCGTCCCAGCCAGTTTCAAAATAACCCTGGTTTAAAACAACATCTGTAGTAGAGCAAGGCTCACAGAAAGAACCTCCACAATCTACTCCTGTTTCGTCTCCGTTTTGTATTCCATCATCACAAGTTGGTGCCACTGGTTCTGATAAGTTTACAGAATCAATTGCTATATCAGCCTGCCAAGTACTTCCTACAAATCTGTTAAAACGTAATTGAACGTTGCTTCCTGCATATGCAGATAAGTCTAAATCTACATTTAACCATTGGTTACCTTGATTACCTGATTGGTTCCAAATACTTGTCCATGTATCGCCATCATCATCACTAATCTCTAAATCTATAGTTCCCATATCTGAAGCTCCATACATATGATATGAGAAAGCAAAATGTGGATTTGTTAAACCGCTTAAATCAAAACAAGGTGATGTTATTATTGCTCTCTTATTTGGATAACCTGTTCCATTCCCAGATGCTTCAACATAAATATAATAGCTGCCATTATCTGCACTTGATGGTCCTGTGCTACTAGAAGGAGTTCCGTTAGCGTCTACACTCCAATCCAAGTCATCAGCTGATGATTGAGTCCATGCGCCTAAAGTGTTTTCAAAACTTTCGTTATATGGATAAGAAGTAATTCCGCCTGTACAACCTGTTGAAGGAGCATTAACATTAACTGTTCTGATAACTTCAGTAGCTGCATTACCAGCTGCATCACTAACATTATAAGTCACAAAATATGTGTTTGCAGTATTAGCATCTACTGTATCTCCGCCTATAACTATACTTGATGTTAAATCACCATCAATATTATCTGTTGCTGTCGCTCCAAGCTCAGTATATATGTCTCCTAAATTAAGATTTACTGTTGATGAACCATTCAATGTTATAATTGGTGCCGTTGTGTCTGGAGCTACAATTACTGTACGTGTTACTTCTGTAGCGGCATTTCCTGCAGCATCACTAACATTGTAAGTTACCAAATACGTACTTGCAGTATTAGTATCTACTGTATCTCCTCCTATAACTATGCTTGATGTTAAATCACCATCTACATTATCTGTTGCTGTCGCTCCAAGCTCAGTATAAGTGTCTCCTAAATTAAGGTTTACTGTTGATGCTCCATTTAATGTGATTACTGGTGCCGTTGTGTCTGGAGCTACAATTACTGTACGTACTACTTCTGTAGCAGCATTTCCTGCAGCATCGCTAACATTGTAGGTAACCAAATACGTATTTGCAGCATTAGTATCTACTGTATCTCCGCCTATAACTATGTTTGATGTCAAGTCACCATCTACATCATCAGTTGCTGTCGCTCCAAGTTCGGTATATGTACCTCCTATATTTAGGTTTATTGTAGATGCTCCATTCAACGTAATAATTGGTGCTGTTGTGTCTGGAGCTACAATTACTGTACGTACAATTTCTGTAGCTGCATTACCTGCAGCATCACTAACGTTGTAGGTTACCAAATACGTGTTTGCTGTATTAGTATCTACTGTATCTCCTCCTATAATTATGCTTGACGTTAAGTCGCCATCTACATTGTCTGTTGCTGTTGCTCCTAGCTCATTATACGTGTCTCCTAAATTTAGATTTACTGTTGATGCTCCATTCAATGTAATTACTGGTGCCGTTGTGTCTGGAGCTACAATTACTGTACGTACAACTTCTGTAGCTGCATTACCTGCGGCATCGCTAACATTGTAGGTAACCAAATACGTGTTTGGCGTATTAGCATCTACCGTATCTCCACCTATAACTATACTTGATGTTAAATCACCATCTACATCATCCGTTGCTGTCGCTCCAAGTTCGGTATATGTATCTCCTGCGTTTAAGTTTACTGTAGAAGCACCATTTAAAGTGATTACTGGTGGAGTAGTATCTGGCACTGAACTTTGAATGATAATAGTATAGTCTTCAACTTCACCATAAGTAAAAGTCTCACATGGATCTGGAATGTCATTATATTTCATAGACACTCTCATTGTTGTGGCATTTTCAACAGCACTTGAAGGAACTGTAAAACTACCTGAAACAGGTGTAGTCTGAGTTGCGGATTGACTCCAAACTAATTCTCCTGCATCAGAAAAATCTCCATCTCTGTTATAATCAATCCATACTGCATAACCCTCACTATATACTGTTCCAGTCCATGTTGGAGTTACTGTTATTGTATATTGAGTATCTTTCTCTAATGTTGTTGAAATATTAGTGAAATCTGTATAAAATTGTCCACCTGAAGAATTGTCAATAGTATTTAATTGTACTCTCCCTATATATTCATCACTAATATTTGTACTTGCAGACGAACAATAGTTTAACTGTACATCTGTTGTTGTAAAACTAATAACCGTACTATATGCTGAAGTAGAAGTATTTGGACATTCACTTCGTACTTGTGCTTCGTATTGAGTTAAAGGACTTAATCCTGATAAAATTTGTGAAACTCCATTCACATTTAAATCAATCCAAGAACCTGCACCAACTTGTCTATACTGTAAATCATATGACGCTCCAGGAACAGCATCCCAACTTAAGGTTGCTGTATCTGAGCCAACACTTGAAGCTGCTAAACCAGTTGGCACTGTAGCATTACAGACTACGGCGCCTTCAATGCTAAAGTTTGTATTAGATATATCAAAAAAGATATTACCTGTACCTCTTACCATAACTCTATTTTGAGTTCCAACATTATTAGGAACCACTATGTCATGAGAACCATCATTAGGAACACCAGCAGCGAGTGCTATTGGGTAAGTATCACCACCATCAGTAGATAGGAAAATATCAACATTAGATGCATTAATTCCATTACCTGTTGTTCCAGCTACATTCCAACTTACGGTTTGCGTAGTACCAACATTCCATGTTACATTTGTATTTGGGGAGTTTAACACGAAAGGTCCAGCAGAGCCATTTACTGTTACAACCATGTCATCGCTATTATTAGTTCCTCCACCAGCAACATTATCCCTAACTGTTAGCCTAAAGTTTAAATTTCTCCCAACATTTGGAACAGCTTCCCATTGCCATGAAGTTGCTCCAGTTTTAATAGTTTCCAATCTAGGAAAATATCTATGAGAGTCTGTTGTTGGTTCATATGCTCTAAAAGCAACACCAGACGTTGCTGATGTACTTGGATAAGTAGAAGACGCATTGTTTTCGTCCATTTGTTCCCAACTATAACTTAACACATCTCCAGCATCAGCGTCAGTTGCAGAACCTTCTAAAACAAAAGGCGTTCCTCTTGGAATTGTGTAATTGGAACCTGCATTTACAGATGGAACTGAATTTCCAGTGCTAGTGTTTGTTTGACAACTTGTAGTTTTAATGTAGTCTGTAACTTGCTCTATTGAAACAGCGTGGAAATTTGGATGAACATTAGCTTGAACATCTGTTGCTCCAGTTATTCCTGCGTAACTCATAATAGTGGAACCACTACCTGGTTCAACCTGAACATTAGTTCCTTCGTTACCACCATGCGTCCAAGTATGGTTAGCTCCAAATTGATGCCCCATTTCATGAGCCACATAATCTACATCAAAGAAATCTCCTTCAGGTACAGTTGCAGATGTCCAACCACTTCCTTTTTGTCCATTTACACAAACACAACCAATACATCCAGCGTTTCCATTATTTTGTAAGTTGGCAAATAAATGACCAATATCATAATTTGCCTCTCCTATAACGGAAGTAAGTGTACTTTGTAGAGCTGAATTATATCCACCAGTTGAATTTCCATAAGGGTCAGATGAAGTACTTGTATAAATCACATCATCTGTATTTGCAATTAACTGCAAATTAACGTTAAAATCTACCTCAAAAATTCCATTTACTCTTGTCATTGTAGCATTAATAGCAGCTAGTGCTTGAGCCTTTGTCCCACCATGATATTGGGTATACTCTCCAGTAGCAGAAACCGCCAACCTATACGTTCGTAGTATTCCATCATCAGCATTTCTTAAAGTTGGGCTTCCAGATACAATTCTATTTGCTGATTCTGTAATTTCACACTCAAAATTATCCAACCCACTTAGCTTATCTGATTTTTTATATACAGCATAACCAAGTCCGTCTGAGGTTATTGGCATAATAAACGTGGCGTCCTTAACTGCTGATAAGGACATACTTTGAAGTCCTTGAGGAGAAATACTAAACCTAATTACTGCTGATCGATCATTAATTCCTTGACCAACATAAGATTTTATGTTTGGATATTTAGCAGCTAAATCTGGATGCATAACAGGAGCTTCCATAATCTCATACCTTTCAAGTTCACCGTCAGAATTCGGGAATTGAACGACCAAATTTGAAGAGCCTGAAAATTGTCCTCTTAAAGGTGCGTCTTTTAGGGTTTCATTTAACAAACCTAAATTCAATTCAAAAGTATTTGTTTTAGGTGTTTCAGAACTACTTGCCTTTAAAGCGTTTAAATTAAAAGTTCTTTTTTGCCAAAGTGAATTACTTTGCGACATAGCAAATGCCGAGCTCATTATAAAAATGAACAATAGTATTTTTTGTTTCATTGTTAAGGGATTTAAGTTAATGTTTAGGGTCATGAATTTACATAATTTGTAATTTGTTAAAGCCCATTGTTAATAAGTTTTAAGCAAATAATTGCACATTTATGGTTTTCCCATAAAATAGTTGTGGGATTTTCTTACTTTTTAAATTAACTAAAAAGCCCAGACCTAAAATCTGGACTTTTTAGTTAATGGTTGATTAGTGTTTAACGCCTGATAAATTTCTTAGTCATGGTTTCTTCTCCATCGTTAATCTCAATAAAGTACATTCCAGATTTCAGAGTTTCAACATTAACTTGTTGATCTTTCAATTCTCCAGAAAGTACAGTTTGTCCAATCATGTTCATAATTCTATAAGTAACTGCAGAATCATCCAATAATTTTACATTCAAGATATTTCCAGAAACTGGATTAGGATAAATAGAGAAATCTTCTTCTAATCCATTTCCACTTTCATCTGAAGTAGTCGTGTAACCTCCTCCTAAAGATGTGATAGAGTTTTCAGAATTAGCTCCATTTGTAATTCCAGTAATGGTTACTTGATCGATATAGATATAATCTGAATTACCACTAGCATCACAACGGAATCTAAACGATGCATTTGAAACAAAGTTTAATTGCGAAGCATCTAAAGTTACCGTAGCTGTATAAAAAGATCCATTATCAAAACTTGTTCCTGCTGCATAAGAAGCTACTGTAGCATAACCTGAACCATCATTATATTGTAACCAGAAATCTTCATTGTTCTCCATACTCCAAGCATAGAAATAGAATTCAACTTCAACCTCAGTATAAGGAGATACATTAACATTTGACAAGGTCATTGTAGAGCTATTCGTGTTATCTCTTAATCTTATAGAATAACTACCTTCATAAGATCTTGATCCAGAATATCTGAAAGCATCGCTTCCGCCATCAGACCATCCATCCCAACCTGATTCAAAGAATCCTTGGTGGATAATTTCTGATCCTGATGAACAAGGAGCACAAGATGAACCTCCACAATCTACTCCAGTTTCATCTCCATTTTGTATTCCATCATCACAAGTTGGTGCAGCTGGTTCTGATAAATTAATATTATCAATTGCTATATCAGCTTGCCAAGTGCTACCAACAAATCTGTTGAAACGTAATTGAACTGTTCCTCCAGCATAAGGACTTAAATCAACACTAGTAGAATTCCATTGATTCCCTTTGTTTCCAGATTGGTTCCAAATACTAATCCAAGAGCCACCATCATCTGTACTTGCTTCAAGAGCAATAGTTCCCATATCTGAAGCTCCATACATATGATAATCAAAATCAAATGTTGGCGAAGTCATTCCGCTTAAATCAAAACAAGGCGAAGTAATTATTGCGCGCTTGTTCGGATAACCTGTTCCGTTTCCTGAGGCTTCAACATAAATGTAATAACTTCCTTGTGAAGCTGAACCTGGTCCAGTATTGCTTGAAGGTGTTCCATTTGCGTCCACTGTCCAATTAATATCATCAGCAGAAGATTGTGTCCAAGCACCTAATGTATTTTCGAAACCTTCCGTGTAAGGATATACTGAAATTCCTCCAGAACATCCACTAGAAGGTTCATTTACATTAACACTCCTGGTAACTTCGTCTGCTGCATTTCCTGCTGCATCACTAACATTATAGGTTACAACATAAGTTCCAGCCGTATTGGTGTCAACAGGATTTACTGTTATAATACTTGATGTAATATCACCATCTACGTTATCTGAAGCAGTAGCACCTTGATCATTATAAGTGTCTCCAACATTAATATTTACAGGTGATGATCCAAGACGTGTAATTACTGGCTTAGTAGTATCTACAACAGTGTTTACATTAACCGTTCTTGTTACTTCATCTGCTGCATTTCCTGCTGCATCACTGACATTATATGTCACAATATAAGTTCCTGCAACATTTTCATTTACAGGATTAACTGTTACAATATTAGCAGTAATATTACCATCAATATTATCTGTTGCAGTTGCTCCTTGGTCGTTATAAGTATCGCCAACATTGATATTTACAGGCGACGATCCAATACGTGTAATTACAGGTTTTGTTGTGTCAGGGATTCCAGCTCCTAAATTAACAGTATAGTCTTCTGTTTCTCCATAATTGTAGGAACCACATGCAGAAGGAATTGCATTATATTGCATAACTACTCGCATTCTTGTTGCTCCTACATATGTGGAATTCGGTACTGTAAAGTTTCCAGTTGCAGGAGTTGTTTGTGATGCAGCTTGAGACCAAACTTGCTCTCCTGAATCATCAAAATCTCCATCATGATTGTAATCAATCCAAACTGAATATCCTTCATTATAAAGTGTTCCTGTCCATGTTGGTGTAACAGAAATTAAATAATTATCACCTTGCGTCAAACTTGTTGATTGAGACGTGTAATCTGCATAACCACTTGATGACGCTCCTGAGGTATTATTAATACTTCCTATGGATACATTTGAAATATACTCGTCTGATACATCATTTCCGTTAGATGCACAATAGTTTAATTGCACTTCGGTTGTTGTAAAATTAACAGAACCACTATATGATGATGTAGAGTTATCTGGACATATACTTCTTACTTGTACTTCGTATGTCGTTTCTGGAGTTAATCCTGATAACGATGTTGAAGATCCTCCAACATTAGTCGTTGTCCAAGATCCTCCTGCTTCACGATATCTTACGTCATAAGATGCTCCAGGAACTGCGTCCCAAGAAATTGTAGCTGTTGATGAACCAAACCCATCAACATTTAAGTTCGCTGGAGTGGTTGCATTACAAACCACAGGAGTTGAAGAAAGTCCAGTTATTATTAACGAGTAGTTTTGACTTCCTCCTGTTAATGATCCTTTGTGAGTTACAGTAATTGTATATGTACCACTAGCATTAGCCACATCAACACGTTCGTAAGGATCAACATTGTTATCACCAGTTCCATTAGTCGTTATTCCTGTTAATCTCCAAGGGTTATGTGTTGTTCCTCCTTTAGTCACTCTAACATCTAAGTCATTAACTAAAACTGGAGTATTATTATTAGTAATCGTATTTGCAGTTCCTGCTCTATCTGTCCAAGAAATTGAAGCCATTAAATCGTTAATCCCATCAGAATCAACAGTGATTTGATATGTTTGTCCACTAGATAATGTAAGTTCTTCAATTTTTGACTCATTGCCATTGTTTGTAATTGCTTCGGCTGCACGTTTAGCATTCATTAATCCCCAGCCATAAACAGCGTCAGGACCATTTGGACCAGCATCATCTACTGTATGCAAAGCCAATCCTTTTAAAGTAGCTGCTCGCATAAAAGAACCATTAACATTGTTTGCGTGTTGTTGTAAAATAAGGAGTGTTCCTGCCACATTTGGCGATGCCATTGAAGTTCCAGAAATACTATTATAAGCTGTATTACTTGATTCATAAGTAGAGTAAACTCCTGAACCGTTTCCTGTAATGTCTGGTTTAATACGATAATCATCTGTTGGTCCTTCACTACTTGAGCCACTAATAGTAACACTTATCAGGTTACCACTACCATCTATATTTGCATCTTGAGCATTTGCAACAACTAAATTATTTTTTGAAGTTGAATGACCAGTTAGTTTATCGTAAGATGAATTTCCATCTAATGGAGCTCCATTGGCTGTATTGTCGTTTCCATCATTTCCTGCTGCAACAACCATTAAATAATTTGGTGCATTAAACATGAGGTCGTCCCAATCTCTAGAATCATCAATATAGCCTCCAAAATAATGATCAGGTAGCCAAGGTTGACCTGTATTTGGATTTCTAGTCGCATAGCCATACGAGTGATTTGAAATTAGCATCCCATTTCCTGCTGCAGTTGTTGCTTCAGCAAGATCACTATTCCAATCATAACCTATAGCATCAGCATGAGGAGCCATTCCTTTAGCATTTGCCACAACTCCAGAAGCCATAATAGTTCCTGTTACGTGTGCAGAATGATAATGTAATGCTGACGTACCATCTCCAATAGAAAACCTATTGCTTCCTCCTGCACCATCGTATTCTTGATGCGAAGCTCTTGCTAAACCTCCATCCCAAACATGAGCTGTCATGTTTTGGCCATTTAGATTTAAGCCTAAAGAGCCTCCAGAATTTAAATGATCTGTTCTTGTGGATCTCGCAGCATCTACATTAAATGTTGTGAAATAAATTGGCTGTCCTTCTGGAGTGAATTTCTTCAGTTCTAAAAGTTTCCCGTCGCTTTCAAAGCGTTTTTGTAGATTTCTAATCTGAGCTAAAGCATCCACTCTTTGCTTTTCCTGACTAGCTTTGTTTTGAAATTCGGATTGTAGTTGGTTGATTTTTTGTTTGTCGTAACGACTTGTGATTTGTTCTTTTTGTCTTTCGGTTTGACCCATAGCAGAGTACCCAAAGAACATAATCATGATTAAGATTACACTCTTAAAATAATTGTTTCTCATAATTGTTGATGGTTAATTTAAAATTTGTAGTTTTTTAAGATTTTTTTTATCAAATCCGCATGAAATTATTAAAATTATGTTAAAATCAAAATTATGTTAACGATTTTTCGATCAAAAACTTCAGTAATTTTTTTAATTACGGAAAAGCCGTAATTTTTTGTCAGAAAAGTCTAATTTTAGGTATGGAAAATCAGCCTTTTTTAAAAGTAGATAGCCTTTCAATTTCATTTATTTCTGAAAACAAATCTCAAGAAGTAATCCATAATATTTCCTATAATTTATATGAAAATGAAATCTTAGGGATTGTAGGCGAATCAGGTAGCGGAAAATCCGTATCGTCTTTGGCTATAATGGGATTATTGCCAAACAAGATTAGTAATATTGGCTCTGGGAAAATTTTATATAAGGATACAAATCTTGTTTCAATTGGTTCAAAAGAACTTCAAAACATAAGAGGCAATGAAATCGCAATGGTTTTTCAAGAACCTATGAGTTCATTGAATCCATCAATGACCTGTGGGAAACAGGTTTTAGAGATTATTTTAGAACATACTTCTTTAACAAAAATTGAAGCTAAGAAAGAGGTTATTTCCCTTTTTGAAAAAGTAAAATTGCCAACACCAGAAACGACTTATAAGAAATATCCTCATGAAATATCTGGAGGACAAAAGCAGCGTGTTATGATTGCCATGGCAATTGCGTGTAAACCAAAAATATTAATTGCAGATGAGCCAACTACAGCTTTAGATGTTACAGTACAAAAAGAAATAATAGTGTTGCTTAAAACTCTTCAGAAAGAAAATAACATGAGCATCATTTTTATTTCGCATGATTTATCATTGGTCTCTGAAATTGCTGACCGAATCCTTGTTATGTACAAAGGAGAAATTGTAGAGCAAGGAAAAACTAAAGATGTTTTTAAAAAACCAAAACACGCATACACTCAAGCACTCATAAATTCAAAACCTTCATTAGATATAAGGCTAAAACAATTGCCAACAATTTCCGATTTTATTAATGAAGATTTTAATGCTAAAGAAATAACAACTGATGAAAGACGGCTCAACCATAAAAACATTTACAGTAAGCAGCCATTATTAGAAATCATTAATCTAGAAAAAGAATATCTATCTAATGCTGGGTTTTTTGCTAAGCCAACAATTTTTAAAGCTGTCAACAGTGTGAGTTTTAAACTTTATAAAGGTGAAACTTTAGGTTTGGTTGGAGAGTCTGGTTGCGGAAAATCTACGCTTGGAAATGCAATCCTTCAATTAGACAAAGCCACCTCAGGTGCAATTATATACAAAGGGAAAGATATTACCAACTTATCTCGAAAAGACTTGAAGACATTTAGGAAAGAAGTGCAGATAATTTTTCAAGACCCTTATTCCTCTTTAAATCCAAGAAAAACTGTTGGTGAATCCATTATGGAGCCTATGAAGGTCCATGGATTATTTAGTAATTCCTCTGAATGTAAATCAAAAGCTTTAGATATTTTAGAACGTGTTGGCTTATCTGCTGAATATTTTGATAGATATCCACATGAGTTTTCAGGTGGTCAGCGTCAACGTATAGGAATAGCGAGAACTATCGCTGTTGAGCCTAAACTTATAGTTTGTGATGAATCTGTTTCTGCCCTTGACATTTCTGTGCAAGCTCAAGTATTGAATTTATTAAATGAGCTAAAGGAAAATTTTGGTTTTACCTATATATTTATTTCTCACGATTTAGCTGTGGTAAAATATATGTCTGATAATTTATTGGTAATGAATAAAGGAATAATTGAAGAAGCAGGTGAAGCCGATGACATTTATGCCAATCCTAAAAAAACATACACCCAAAAATTAATTGATGCTATACCCAAAGGGTTATAGCATCAATAGTTTTTTTGTGAGTAACAAGATGTCTTTTGCAAGTTTCATCGTGTTTTCAAGACTTAAGAATAATTTCTTAAATCTATAAGTAGGTTCTGGTAGATTTGTTGATACATTCATAAGTTAAATTCATGGTAGATTTGGGGCAAATCTGTTATTTAATTTGGTTGTTTTGGGGACTGCTAATATGAAACTATTTTTGAAATAATCTGTTTAAAAGCATAATTATTCGATGAAATGCGTGTTTTTTTAACATTTAGATATTCATCTCTGGTATCTCACCTTCAATAATTAGCTTTCCTTCCGTTGCATTTTTTATATCATCAACAGATACTCCTGGAGCTCTTTCAAGTAGTTTAAATCCGTTATCTGTAACTTCAAGTACAGCTAAATTAGTCACAATTTTTTTAACGCATTTTACTCCAGTTAAAGGAAGTGAGCATTCCTTGAGCAGTTTAGATTCGCCTCTTTTGTTGGTATGCATCATTGCGACTATAATATTTTCAGCACTTGCTACTAAGTCCATAGCTCCTCCCATTCCTTTTACCATTTTACCAGGAATTTTCCAATTGGCAATATCTCCATGTTCTGAAACTTCCATAGCTCCAAGAATGGTTAAATCTACATGTTGACCTCTTATCATTGAAAAACTCATTGCCGAATCAAAAAAACTGGCTCCAGGTAATGTAGTAATTGTTTGTTTTCCAGCATTGATAATATCTGCATCCTCTTCTCCTTCAAATGGAAAAGGTCCCATTCCAAGCACACCATTCTCACTTTGAAATTCTACTTCAATATCATTTCGAACATAATTCGCTACTAGTGTCGGAATGCCTATTCCCAAATTCACATAGTAACCATCTTGAACTTCTTTTGCAATGCGTTTTGCTATTCCATTTTTATCTAACATCTTAATTCCTTTGTCTTACAGTTAGTTGTTCAATTCTTTTTTCATAAGTTTCTCCTTTAAATATTCTTTGCACGAATATTCCAGGAATATGTATTTGGTTAGGATTTAATTCTCCAACAGGAACCAACTCTTCAACCTCAGCAACTGTTATTTTTGCAGCTCCACACATATTAGGATTGAAATTTCTTGCAGTTCCTTTAAAAATTAAGTTTCCTGCTTCATCTCCTTTCCAAGCTTTTACAAAAGCAAAGTCGGCTTTGAAAGCATGTTCCAATACATACATCTTACCATCAAACTCTCTTGTTTCTTTTCCTTCGGCAACTTCAGTTCCATATCCTGCTGGTGTGTACACAGCCGGAAATCCTGCTTGAGCAGCTCTGCATCGTTCTGCTAAAGTTCCTTGTGGAATTAATTCCACATCCAATTCACCGCTAAGCATTTGTCGTTCGAATTCATCATTTTCTCCAACATAAGATGAAATCATTTTCTTAATTTGTCTTTGCTGCAACAACAGTCCTAGCCCAAAATCATCTACGCCAGCATTGTTTGAAATACATGTTAAGCCACTAACTCCTAATTCTACAAGTTTTGCAATTGAATTTTCAGGAATTCCGCTTAATCCAAATCCTCCAAACATTAAGGTCATATTACTGGTGACACCGTTTAAAGCATTGGTAACATTATCTACTTTTTTGTTTATCATGTATGCTAATTTTTACACTTGAAAAATACGAAATAAAAAAACCATTCTAAAAGAATGGTTTGAGATTTTAAAAGTCTATTTCGGGAATATCATCCAAAGGGTTTTTACTTTTCTTTCGATTTTCATTGTATTTACCACAATCAATTTCTATTGATAAATTTTCAGGTTGTTCAAACTCCCCTTTAGATATATTGAGTGTCTCGTCGGCATAACAACTTTTCATAAATAAACCCCAAATTGGTAATGACATGGCTGCACCTTGTCCATATGTTATGCTAGCAAAATGAGTTGCTCTGTCTTCACCACCAACCCAAACACCAGTAACTAAATTTGGCACCATTCCCATAAACCATCCATCACTTTGGTTTTGAGTGGTTCCTGTTTTACCTGCAATTGGATTGTCAAATTCATAAGGGTAACCTGTTATTACCTCTTTATAAACTGCATCTGTGGCATAATTATGGCGTAACCTTGTTCCCGAACCTCCTTGCGTTACGCCTTGAAGCAAATTAACAGTAACGTACGCAGCTTCTTCACTCAATACATCCTTTGTTTCTGGTACAGCTTGGTATAGAATTGTTCCGTTTTTATCTTCAATAGCAGTAATCATAACAGGTTTTGTATAAACACCCTTATTTGCAAAAGAAGAATATGCTGCAACCATTTCATATACACTTAAATCTACAGTTCCTAAGGCGATTGATGGAACAGGTAGAATCTCTTGCTCAACACCTAAACTTTTGGCTAAATCTGCAACTGGTTGTGGTCCAATTTTATCCATTAACCTCGCTGTAACTGTATTTACTGAACTTGCCAATGCTCTTTTTAAAGTTAAAAATCCTTCATAATCACCATCGTCATTTCTTGGTGCCCAAGGTTCTGGATTTCCATACTTATTAGCATCAATGGTAATTTGTGATCGCGGTAAAGAATCGCAAGGTGATAAATGTAACTGGTCAATCGCAGTTGCATAAACAAATGGTTTAAAGGTAGAACCTACTTGACGCTTCCCTTGTTTAACCATATCATATTGAAAATGCTTGTAGTTCATACCACCAACCCAAGCTTTTACATGACCTGTTTGAGGCTCCATAGCCATCATGGCTGGTCGTAAAAATGATTTGTAATAGCGCATACTATCCATTGGTGTCATTACTGTATCAATCTCGGTGTACTTACCATCTTTCCAAGAAAAAACATCCATTTGGATAGGTTTATCAAACGATTCTATGATTTCTTTTTCAGATTTACCCAAATCATACTTCATTTTACGCCAACGTTCTGAGCGACGCATTCCAACATTCATTAAGCTTTTGATTTCATCTTTATCAAGCTCTAAAAATGGAGCTGTTGGGTTTCTTTTTGGAGTGTTTTGATGAAAGAATTCTGCTTGCAACCTTGGCATGTGTTGAGCGACAGCATCTTCGGCGTATTTTTGCATTCTCGAATCAATGGTGGTATAAATTTTTAAGCCATCTAAATAGATATTATACTTACTACCATCAGGCTTTCTGTTTTCTTCTTCTGAAGCCCAATCTTTCATAAATTGTTGTAAGTAAGCTCTAAAGTAAGTAGCCATTCCTTCACGATGTGATTCTGGTGTGTAGTTTAAATCTAACTCTGTTTCTTGAAGAGAGTCTTTTACTGCCTCTTCTATATAGCCATATTTAGCCATTTGTGCCAACACCACATTTCTTCTATTTCTTGTTCCAACAGGATTCCTATGTGGTCTTGGATTGTAAAAAGAAGAATTTTTAAACATTCCAACCAACATGGCTGACTCTTTTAAATCCAATTCTTTTGGTTCTTTTCCAAAATAAATCCTGGCAGCACTTCTTATTCCATCAGCATAATTTCCAAAATCATAAATATTGAAATATTGAGCAATGATTTCCTCTTTGGTATATTGGCGCTCTAAGCGTATTGCTATAACCCATTCTTTAAATTTTTGGGTAATTCTTTCTAATGTGTTTTGAGCATGTTCTCCAACAAAAAGCTGTCTTGCCAATTGCTGAGAAATTGTACTGGCTCCTCCACGTTTTCCTAGAAAGGCAAAAGCTCTTACAGTTCCATAACCATCAATTCCAGAGTGTTCATGAAAACGAGCATCTTCTGTGGCGATAAGTGCATCAACCAAGTGCTTTGGTAATTCATCATAATCAACAGGAGTCCTATTATCATCAAGATAATATTTGGCTATTAATTGGCCATCTGCAGAAATAATTTCGCTCGCCAAATTTGTCTCTGGATTCTCAAGTTGTGTGTGATCTGGTAACTCGCCAAAAACTCCCCATGACGCCAACATGAAAAGTAAAATTATGAATAAAAATCCGCTGAAAAATATTCTCCAAAACCATTTAACGTATTTTGAAAAATCTTGGCTTACTGTCGCTTTTTTCTTTTTTGCCATTTGTGCTATTAATTTTTTTCGATGCTATTTTGCAAAGCAAAACTTCTCAAAATGACATGCTTTACTTTTGACTATTTTCAATTCTAAATCCAATATCAGTAACGCCTTCCAGTGCATTAACTCCATCAACACTTCCGTTTTCTCTCATAGCATGTTGCACTTTAATATTATAAGTTCCAGATTCGTTGAAAATAAAATTTTCTTTATACCAAAGCTTGTTTTCTTTCACATCTGTAAATCCAGTTCCTAAAAACTCGCCATTGGGTTGTGCCATTTTATATTCGAGTGTATCAACGATACTTTTTCCGTTTGGAAAATCTATTTCAGCAATTAGAAATAAGTTATTGAATTTATAATCATTTGTGTTTCTTAAGTTGATAAATAAATTATACGCTTCTAAGGTATCTGTTGGCGTAAATTCAAACTCAATAATATCATTTTTTTGCCACTCGTTTGGAACAGATTTATATTGGTCGAAAATGCGATTTGAATCACATGATACAATCGAAAAACCAAAAACCAAAACAGCTAATCGAAACTTACTTTGCATTTTTTGAGCGCCTTCTTTTGTTTCTATTCCTATTATTTCTACGTTTATTTTTGCGTTTTGGACTATCAAAGCGTGTTAAACTATCTTGACCTACAACGTTTTCAAACTCAACTTTAGTGTCTTCAATTAAGTCAGCAGCATATTCTTCGAGGCTTTGAGCTTTCTTCTTTTTAGCATTAAGCGCCAAAATCTCATTTGCTTGATCAACGGTTAATTTAAACCAATTCATCCATTCGCCTTCATAAGCAAACCACATGTGTCTTTTAAAAATATCTGTTTTTTGGCAAACTGCTTTTCCTTTTTCGGTCAATAACTTCACATCAGATTTTGGGAAGTCTTTTAGGGCATCTAAATACGTGTCTAATTCATAATTTAGACAGCACTTAAGCTTACCACATTGTCCAGCAAGTTTTTGAGGATTTAATGATAGTTGCTGATATCTTGCTGCCGAAGTACTCACTGAACGAAAATCTGTTAACCAAGTCGAGCAACATAATTCGCGTCCGCAAGAGCCAATACCTCCTAAACGAGCTGCTTCTTGACGAAAGCCAACTTGTTTCATTTCGATTCTTGTCCTGAATTCTTTTGCGAACACTTTTATAAGTTCTCTAAAATCTACTCGTTCTTCTGCTGTGTAGTAAAATGTTGCTTTGCTTCCATCTCCTTGATATTCAATATCAGAGATTTTCATTTGAAGATTTAGGTCAATTGCAAATTGCCTTGCCTTTACTTTCATGGCTTCTTCTTTGTCTCTAGCAGAAGACCAAATATCTATATCTTTTTGTGATGCTTTCCTGTATATTTTTAGTGCTTCTGGGTCGTCTTCTAAAACTCCTTTTCTTTTCATTTGAACACGAACTAATTCTCCAGTTAGTGTTACCATACCAACATCATGACCTGATTTAGCTTGGGTTGCAACTATGTCGCCAATGCTTAATGTTAAGTTTTCGGAGTTTTTATAGTATACTTTTCGTCCGTTTTTAAACCGAACCTCAACCCAATTAAAGGGTTTTTCACCATTTGGAAGTGACATATTTGAAAGCCAATCAAAAACCGTGAGTTTGTTACAACTATCGGTTCCACAAGTACCATTATTCTTGCATCCTTTTGGCTGACCATCTTTACCAGTTGAACAACTGTTACAAGCCATATGTTTATATATTGAATTTGCTAACAACCAAGTTGTTGCAAATGAGTGTTTGTAAATTTATTTAAAACGTAAAGATAAGATTATTATGCTGACTACGAAAAGTGGAGTGATTAATTAAAATCAATCTCATAATTTAATCGATTGGAGAGTGTTTTTAATTTTGATTTTGATTTGAAAATATTGGAGAATAGTTGTTTACTCCATCTTATTTCTTTTGAAAATTCTTCGAAATTTTGAGTTTTCCAATTGAAGTTTGGTTTCCAAAATTTATTGGGCGAAACATAACAAAACGTATAATCAAAAATAAAACTCGAAGAGTTTGCCTCACTCTTATTTGGTATATTGTTTGGAGCTAATAATGTGATGTTATTTTGTTTACATTGATTTCTAATATCAGCAATTAACTTAGGATAATCCAATCTTAAGGACTCTAAATCAAAATCGTTGTATTCGGTGTTTCCGATTTTTTGGATTGGTCTTATTTGAAGAATATCGAAACTTTTACCGTTAAAATGGTCGAAAAATTCAGATAATTCATAAAAATTATCCTTATTAAATGTGTAATTAATCCGTACTTTAAAATCATACTTTTCTTTAAGTTTTTCAAAGGCTTTAAATGCGTTATGGAATTTTTCATAACTAGCTTTTTTCATAAAGTTCTCATACGATTCTTTTGTTACTCCATGAAGCGAAATAGTAAATTCGTTTAATCCTGCTTTTAGCAGAACTTCTATTTTTTCCTCATCAAGTAAATTAGCGTTTGTAGTAATTGATATATAAGGCACTTTGTACGTCTTGCCCAATTCAACAATTCTAACTAAGTTTTTATACAATGTTGGCTCAGTGCCACAACCTATTTGTAGTTTTAAGGCTCGTTTAAAAATTGTTTTGGCTACTTGATTAAGTTCTTCTTCTTTAAACTGACCTTTTAAGGTTTTTACAAAGTCGGTATCAGTAAAATAACACATTTTACAACGTAAATTACATGCCATAACTGGGTCTAAGTTAACAGCCAAGTATCTCATTTTGAGTTTGTGTAGCATGTAAAGTCCCAAGAATTTAATCCTATGGTTTTTAATAACTCTGTTAAGCTTAAGAAGTTTATATATGTTCATTTATTTTTTTGTGGCCAACACGTCAAATATGTTCCTTAAATCTTTTTTGTAGGGTAAATGGTCTGCACGCCCTTTTTTAAATATATCATTGCTATTTCCTTGTCCTTTTCTTAACGCTTTCTGCTCTTCGTAGGGCAAAGCATGTATGTCTTTACAATTTGTAGAACAGCAATTATTCATTTCTTCTTTGCAGGAATCACATTGAATAAATAGCAAATGGCAAGCATCATTAGCACAATTAGTATGTACATCAAATGGATTACCACATTGGTGACATTGCGCAATGACATCTTCGCTTATTTTTTCAGCGCGACGATCATCAAACACAAAGTTTTTCCCAATGAATTTATTTTCCAATCCTTGGTTATTTACTTGTCGAGTATATTCAATAATGCCTCCTTCTAACTGATAAACATTTTTAAATCCTTTGTGTTTATAGTACGCACTTGCCTTTTCACATCTAATTCCTCCTGTGCAATACATTAAAAGGTTTTTATCTTCCTTGTGTTCACGTAAATCAGCTTCAATAATATCCAATGATTCCCTAAATGTATCCACATCTGGAGTCATGGCACCATCAAAATGACCTATTTCACTTTCATAATGATTGCGCATATCCACACAAACAGTATTTGGGTTTTCTAACATTTGGTTAAACTCTTCAGCAGATAAATGAACTCCTTTGTTGGTCACATCAAATGTTTCATCATTTAAACCATCTGCAACTATCTTTTCTCTCACTTTAACTTTAAGTTTAAGAAACGACATGTTGTCTTGTTCAATAGCAATGTTAAGTCTAATTCCTTTAAGAAAATCTATTGTATCTAAATGCTTTTTAAAAGCTTCAAAATTATCGGCTGGAAGAGAAAGCTGACCATTAATTCCTTCGTGAGCAACATAAATTCTACCAAGAACATCTAAATCGTTCCAAGTAATAAATAAATGGTCTCTAAATTCTTGAGGGTTTTCAATTTTAGCGTATTTATAAAAAGAAAGTGTTAATCGATCTTTGCCAGCTTTTTCAATTAATGCAGCTCTCTCTTTAGCGCTTAAGGTATTGTACAGTTGCATGCTATACTAATATTTAAGGTTAAAAATAGTTTTTTGCAAAGGTACACTTTTAATTTATGGCATAAAAAAACACCTTAAAAATTAATTTAAAGTGTTCTTGAAATTTAATAATGGAAAATGTTTACATTTCATCATTAAAATGATAAAAGCTGTACTTTAAAATCTTTTAAAAAAGCTTTAAAGTCCTTTTCATAGCATAAATTTTCCCAGTACTATTAATAAGATGCAAAAACTTTAAAAAGGTTGCGTTATAAAATTGTTTGATGCTTAAAGATGTATTATTTTAGCAAGAATTAGAAACGAAATAAAACAACAAATGAGCAAGGAAAAAGAAGCTAAGTTAAAAGCACTAAAACTCACACTAGATAAGTTAGATAAAGCATACGGCAAAGGAACTGTAATGAAAATGAGCGATGCAGCTATTGAAGATGTTGATGCCATTCCTTCAGGATCATTAGGGCTGGATATTGCACTTGGTGTAGGAGGTTATCCAAGAGGTAGAGTTATAGAGATTTATGGACCAGAATCATCAGGTAAAACCACCTTAACATTACATGCAATAGCAGAAGCTCAAAAAGCAGGAGGCATTGCAGCGTTTATTGATGCTGAACATGCTTTTGATCGTTTTTACGCTAAAAATTTAGGTATTGATATTGATAATCTAATTATTTCACAACCAGACAATGGTGAGCAAGCTCTCGAAATTGCAGATAATTTAATTCGTTCAGGTGCTATTGACATTGTTGTGATAGATTCAGTTGCTGCATTAACTCCAAAAAGTGAAATTGAAGGTGAAATGGGAGATTCTAAAATGGGACTTCATGCACGTTTAATGTCGCAAGCGCTTCGTAAACTTACAGCTTCAATTAGCAAAACTCATTGTACAGTGATTTTTATTAACCAATTAAGAGAAAAAATTGGAGTTATGTTTGGTAATCCAGAAACTACAACTGGTGGTAATGCCTTAAAATTTTATGCTTCGGTTAGATTAGATATTCGTCGTTCAACACAAATAAAGAGCAGCGATGGTAATGTATTAGGGAATAAAACACGTGTTAAAGTTGTAAAAAACAAGGTGGCTCCACCATTTAAATTAGCAGAATTTGACATTATGTATGGAGAAGGTGTTTCAAAAGTTGGCGAAATACTTGACATAGCTGTAGAAAATGAGATTATTAAAAAAAGTGGTTCGTGGTTTAGCTATGATGATACCAAGCTTGGCCAAGGTCGTGATGCCGTAAAAAGTATTATAAAAGATAATCCAGAACTCATGGATGAGTTGGAAGAAAAAATTAAAGTCGTCATTTCGTCGAATAAATAGCCTTAAAATCCCAATAATATTGGGATTTTTTTATATTTAAACGCAACCTTTTTATAGCTAATGCATCTACATAATACCCAAGGTTACGTATAAAAGCGATTTGATTATGAAAAAGCTACTTTTTATTGGACTGTTTGCTATGGTATTTTCATCCTGTAGCTTAGATGATTCTGTAGGGCAAGATTTCCATTTTGAAATTCTTCCAATAGCAGAAGTGCTTCTACCTGAGTCATTTACTCCAGGTGAAACTTATACTATTGAATATAGCTATTACAGACCCTCAACATGTCATGCGTTTAATGACTTATATTATTTGGTAGAAGGAGATTTTAGGACAGTAGCTGTTATTAATACTGTGTTTGAAGAAAGTGACGGACTTATTTGCGAACCTTTGGAAGACGAACTTGAATGGAAAACATTCACGTTTCAATGCCAGAAAAATTTTGGAGTTTATGTGTTCCAATTTTGGCAAGGTCAAAATGAGGATGGTGAAGACACGTATTTAGTTATGGAAGTTCCGGTTAACTAGTATGTACTAATTAAAACCATTGAAAATATTGAGTTTAGATCAACTCATACAAAATTGTAAAAAAAATGATACTAAAGCACAAAGTGAACTATATAAGCTCTTTTCGAGCAAATTGTTTGCCATATGTTTAAAGTATTGTAGGAATCGCGCAGAAGCTGAAGATAATCTGCAAGATTCATTTGTGACAATATTTAAAAAAATATCTCAATACGAGAATAAAGGTTCTTTTGAAGGCTGGTTAAAACGAATTACCATAAACACTGCGCTTCAGCGCTATAGGAGCAAAGGTGTTTTTGACATCGTTAATGAAGAAAAAATAGAAGATGTTAGTGTTGAAGTTGAAAATGAAGAAGTAAGCATCGATTTTCTGTTAAATTCAATTCAAGAATTACCAGATAGGTATAGAATGGTATTTAACTTATATGCATTAGATGGTTATTCGCATAAAGAAATAGCCGAAATGTTGGATATTACAACAGGAACAACAAAATCAAACCTAGCTAGAGCAAGGATGATATTAAAAGAAAAAGTAACAAATTATAAAGCGAGTTTAAATTCGCAATTATCGTGATGAATGATAAAAAACATATAGATAGATTATTTCAGGAAAAGCTCAAAGATTTTGAAGCTACTCCTAGTAATGCTGTATGGGAAAATATTAGTGCTGAACTGCATTCAGAAGAAAAAGACAGGAAAATTATACCATTATGGTTAAAACTTTCTGGTATAGCTGCTGCTCTACTACTATTGTTTACAGTCGGAAATGCAGTATTCAACTCTTCTGATGAAAATCCGAATCAGGATACGATTGTAGATACAGAAAATAATAATTCCAATACAGAAAATACAGACACAAACCTGAAAGAACAGCAAGACAATATTATTGGTATTGATAATCTTGAAGAACAAAAAGTAGCTTCTGAAGATACATCTAATAAAAATCCAAATACTGAATCTTCTAATGATTCTCCAGAAAGCAAGTTAACCTCTCAAAAGGATAACTTAACCAACGCTGTTGTTAAAAATTCTGAAAATTCAAGTAAAACTGAAAATCAGCTTAAAAAAGCAACAATAAATGACATTTTAGATTCAACAAAAAAAGATGCTGTTGTTAAAACTGAAGATGTTTCCAATGCTGTAAATAATGATGCGGTTAAAGAGGGAGAAAACCCAACAATAAACAAAAATGCCGTTGATATGGCTTTAGATAAGACCAAATCGTCAGAAAATGCTGTTGCCAAAACTGATGTTGATGAAACAAGTAAAGCTGAAAACGGTATTGAAAATACAGAAGAAAAGGGAGAAGTTGCTAAAGAAGAACTTAAAACATCCATTGAAGAAGCATTAGCTGAAAACACTCAGCAAGATGAACAGGGTGAGAAAAAGAAAAGAAAGAAAATTGAAGATCGCTGGAAAATTGCTCCAAGTGTAGCTCCTGTTTATTTTAATACTTTAGGATCTGGTTCTTCCATTCATGAGCAGTTTAATAAAAACTCTAAAACTGGTGATATAAACATGAGTTATGGTGTTCGTGGTAGTTATGCGCTTACTGAAAAATTAAGTGTTCGAGCTGGAGTTAATAAAGTTACAATGGGTTACAGTACCAATGATGTATTTGTGCTTAACAATGTTACTGCGACTCCAACAGATGATCGCTTTTTATTACGAAATGTCGCTCTTAAAGAAGAAGCTCAAGCTACATCTTTTGTAAGTATGGAAGAGTTTAACTTTGCTCAAGTACCATCTGTGATTTCAAATCAAATTATTGGGTCTATTGACCAGAAACTAGGGTTTATTGAAATTCCTATGGAATTAGAATATGAACTGTCCAATCAGAGGCTTGGACTACGTGTTTTAGGTGGTTTTAGTGCATTGTTCTTAAATGAAAACGAGGTTTACTCAACACTTGATGGCGAAACAACTTTAATAGGTAGTGCAACAAATCTTAATAAAACGAGTTTTAGTGCTAACCTTGGAGTTGGTTTGGACTTCAAGTTATCAGAAAAATTTAAATTAAATCTTGAGCCTACGTTTAAGTATCAATTAAATACGTTTATCAATACGTCTGGCGACTTTAAGCCTTACTTTATTGGTATTTATTCTGGTTTCAGTTTTAAATTTTAAAAATTTTTTAGTTGGTTAGATTGGTTATTGTTGCCCCAAATCTTTAAGGCAATAATAACGGAAAGCTGCTCTGTGCCTGGAGCAGCTTTCATTTTTTTATAACTTCAACGATTTAGAAATTATGTTATACGCCTGAGCATTTAATTGCTTTGTGTCTTCAATAGATAAGTGTTCTGTTTGTAAAAACTCATGAATTTTAACTCTAAGCATTCCTGGTCCTCCACTAAAAAACGTATAAGAAAAGCGTTTTTTATTATCAAAAAAAGTAATAGGTACAACAGGGATTTTATGATTTATGGCAAGCCTAAACGCACCATCTTTAAAATCTGAAAGTGCAATATGTTCTTCTGGAACAAGTCCTTCTGGAAAAATACAAATGCTCAAGCCTGACTGCAAGCGTTTTTGAGCTCTTAAAAAAACCGCTTGTCTGCTTCTTGCACTACTTCTATCAACCAGAATACAGGTTCTTTTATAGAAAAATCCAAACAATGGTATTTTTGCCAATTCTTTTTTTCCAACAAACACAAAAGGATTTCCTTTAATAGCAACCAACATAAGCATGATGTCTATCATAGAGGTATGGTTGGCAATAAACATATAGCTTTTCCCTTTTTCAAGTACTTGCAACCTTTCTATCTTCCAGCCGAAACCCATTCCAATCAAAATGAATTTTGACCAAATACGTGCAAGCCTAAAAAAGAATGGGTACCATTTTTCTTTAGCAATAGATATAATGAGAATTGGGAAAAGTACAATAATTGGTATAATGACAAGCACATAAAACCAAATGCGATATAAAATCCAGAAAGGGTATTTGAAAAACTTCATCTGCATCAAAACTACTAAAATAATTGAGCTATTCTATCAAAAAAATTACCTTTGCTTATTGTTTAATTAAAAAAGATTCCTGCTTTCGCAGGAAATACTATGGCAAGAATACTAACTGGAGTACAAAGCACAGGAACACCTCATTTAGGAAATCTTTTAGGAGCAATTATTCCAGCGATAAAAATGAGTAACGACCCAAAGAACGAATCGTTCCTTTTTATCGCAAACATGCATACCTTAACTCAAATAAAAGATGCAGATGTGCTAAGACATAATACTTACTCTACTGCAGCGACTTGGCTGGCATTTGGGTTAGATATTGAAAAAACCGTGTTTTATCGTCAAAGCGATATACCACAAGTAACAGAATTATCTTGGTATTTAAGTTGTTTTTTTCCGTACCAACGCTTAACACTTGCGCATAGTTTTAAAGATAAAGCTGATAGGTTGGAAGATGTAAACGCTGGTTTATTTACTTACCCAATGCTTATGGCTGCCGATATATTGCTTTATGATGCCGATATAGTTCCAGTTGGAAAAGATCAATTACAACACTTAGAAATAACTCGTGACGTGGCTTCAAGGTTTCATGCCAAAATAGGAGAAGTCTTTGTTTTGCCTCAAGCAAAAACACAAGAAAATACCAAATTAATTCCAGGAATTGATGGTGAAAAAATGAGTAAAAGTCGAAATAATACGATTAACTTATTTTTACCAGATAAAAAACTGCGCAAACAAATAATGAGCATTGCAACAGATAGCACTCCTTTAGAAGATCCAAAAGATTGGAAAACCTGTAATTGCTTTGCAATTTACACTTTGGTTGCCAATGAAGAGCAAATAGCAGACATGAAAAACAACTACGAACAAGGTGGTTATGGTTATGGTCATGCCAAACAAGCTTTGTTTGAATTGCTTATAGATAAATTCTCTGCTGAAAGAGAGCGTTACAACTATTATATGGACAACCTTAACGAAATTGATAAAGCCTTAGCTATTGGTGCTGAAAAAGCAAAAACTGTGGCTAATAATGTCTTACAAAGAGTTAGAACAAAGGTTGGATACTAAATTATTTCAAACTGTTTTCCAGGTAAAGGTCTTACCACGCCTTTAAGTTCCATATTCAGTAAAATAGAAGCTACTCTAAAGGTTGGGATATTGCACTTTAAGGCAATAATATCTAGCAATTCTTTGTCATTGTCTTTTAAAAAATTATAAATCACTTTTTCATCTGCATCCAACTCAACAAATAATTGCTTCTGCACTGGTTTTTCCTCGCCAGCAAGTTTCCAGTTAAGAATATATGGTACATCTTCTGGTTCTGAGAGCAAATGTGCACGTTGTAGCTTAATCAAATTATTACAACCAACACTTTGCGAATCCGTAATGCGCCCTGGAACTGCGAAAACTTCCCTGTTGTAAGAATTGGCAATATCTGCAGTAACCAGACTTCCTCCTTTTTCGGCAGATTCAATCACAATAGTTGCTTCGCTGAGTCCAGCAATGATTCTGTTTCGTTTTAAAAAATTGTTTCTATCAAACTCATCTGAACTCCAGAAATCAGTAAAAAAACCTCCATGGTTTTCAATATCTGCTACATATTTTTTGTGCACTTTCGGATAGATTTGGTTCAAACCATGTGCTAAACAACCTATGGTTTGCAAGTTATGCTTCATCGCAGCTTTTTGTGCTGTGATATCAGTTCCGTAAGCAAATCCAGAAACGATAATTGGGTTATAAGGTGCTAAGCGCTCAACAATAGCTTCACAATTAGCGATACCATGAGTAGTTATTTTCCGTGTTCCAACAATGCTTATAATTGGTTGGCTTTTTATGTTTAAGTTCCCTTTTTGAAACAGCAAAATTGGTCCATCAACACAATGTTTCAAACGCTCTGGATAACTGCTATCCATAAAATAGTGAGTTATAATGTCATTCTTCTTAATAAACTCTAGTTCTTGTTCTGCATTTTTAATTAACGAGTCTTTGTTTAATTCACTCAAAGCATGTGTGCCAATACCATCAATTTTTAAGAGGTTTTGCTTCTTTTCCTTCAGCACTGCTTCTGGCGAACCACAATGAGCAATGAGCTTTTTAGCTGTGATATCACCAATATTTGATGCATTCTGTAATGCTAGCGTAAAAAGTAAATGAGTTTCTGACATGTACATCATTGAATTACAACACACAAGAAACTAAAAATTAAACTGTTAATAAATAGTTCCTTGGATTTTTTTTCAGCATGCAAAAATTTTTAACTTTGTTTTAATGCAATTAGAAACATACATAAGCGATTTACTTTACAGATATGAATGTGTTGTCATTCCTGATTTTGGAGCATTTTTAACACAATCTGTTTCTGCTAAAATCAATGATGAAACCAATACCTTTTATCCACCTAGTAAGTTGGTCTCATTTAATGAGCAACTAAAAAGGAATGATGGCTTATTGGCTAATTATATTGCTGATGTTGAGAAAATCCCTTACGAGTCTGCCGTTAAAAAAATTGCAAAACGCACAAAGCACTTAAAGTCGTATTTAGCGCAAGGTGAAACTTTGTTGTTTAAAAATATTGGTGAAATTGTTCTTAACAGTGAAGGTAAAATAACCTTTGAGCCATCAAACAACTTGAATTACTTAACTGATGCCTTTGGATTGTCTCAATTTGTCTCACCTTCAGTAACTCGTGAAGTTTACAAAGAAGAGATTGAAGCTTTAGAAGAGGCTATTCCGTTGACCATTACACCTGAAAAGCGTGCTTCGACAAGCTCAGCATCCAAAAAATCTTATTTAAAGTACGCAGCGATTGCAATTATTGCACTTACACTTGGTGGATTGGCTGCATCAAATTACTACGTTGGTCAAATAGAGCAACATAACCAAATGGCTCAAGAAGAGGCTAACAAGGAAATAGATTCTAAGATACAAGAGGCTACATTTATAATTGACAATCCTTTACCTTCAATTACGCTTAATGTGACTAAGCAAAGTGGAAATTTTCACGTTGTTGCTGGTGCCTTTAGAGTTGAAGAAAATTGTGACAAGAAGTTAAATGAACTTCGTGATTTAGGTTATAATGCTCGTAAAATTGGTGCTAACAAATATGGCCTGCATCAAGTAGTGTACTCAAGTTACGATTCGCGTAGTGAGGCTCAAAAAGCTTTGTATTCAATTAGACGAAATCACAATCGTGATGCTTGGTTGCTTGTGCAAAAACTAAAGTAACATTTCCTTCCTTAATTTTTAAAAGCACCTTACCTTTGCATTTCAATCACTGAAATGTATGGAAGCTAAACATCCTGAGGATTCAAAAACAACCATGACTGACTTGGTTTTACCAAGTGAAACCAACCCTTTGAATAATTTATTTGGAGGCGAATTACTAGCTAGAATGGATCGAGCTGCTAGTATTGCTGCAAGGCGTCATAGTAGACGAATCGTTGTAACAGCTTCAGTTAATCATGTTGCATTTAATAGGTCTGTGCCCTTAGGAAGCGTAGTTACTGTTGAAGCTAAAGTTTCAAGAGCTTTTAAAACTTCAATGGAAGTATACATTGATGTTTGGATTGATGATAGGGAATCAGGTGACAAAACAAAGGCTAATGAAGCTATTTATACTTTTGTTGCAGTTGATGAAATTGGCAAACCAGTAAAAATTCCTGCAATTGTTCCTCAAACTGAAGAGGAACAGCTTCGCTTTGAAGGTGCTTTAAGGCGTAAGCAATTAAGTCTTGTTCTTGCTGGAAAAATGAAGCCAAACGATGCTACTGAGCTTAAAGCTTTGTTTGAAAATTAAACCGGAAATTAAACCTTTTTTATTCAAGCAGGTCTTATAGTTAAACCCAAAACTATGAGAACACTTATATTAATTTTCGGAATCACAGTTGTATTTTCTACAACGTCTTGTGTGTCACGTGTTGCAGTTAGACCAGCTAATACTACTATTGTAAAAGTTGCTCCCAAACATCATAAAGTAGTAGTTGTAAAAGGAAAACGTTACTATTATTGGAACGGAAAACACTATAAGAAAACTAGAAAAGGTTATGTTTTTGTAAAGGTTTCTTAGTCTTTACATCTTATTAATCCAATGTGCTGGGTTTTGAGTCACGCCATTTTTAAAAATACTGAATTGTAGCATTGCTTCTCCAGAAGCTTTGTTGGTCAGTACTTCACCAATACTCTGTTTAGTAGTTACTTTCTGCCCTTTCTTTACAGAAATTTTGGTTAGATTTTTATATGCTGTGAAATAATTTCCGTGTTGAATTAAAACAACATTATTACCATTTTTAGGAACCATAATGGAATGTACTGTTCCTTCAAAAACAGCACGTACTTTTTCGCCTTTATTCGTTACAATTCTAACACCATTACTTTTTATAGGGACTGTTCTGTCTATAGGTGACTTTTGAATACCATAACGTACTTTTACCAAGCCACGTTCAACTGGCCATGGTAATTTCCCCTTATTAGCTGTGAAATTTGCCGCTAGTTTCCTGTCTTCTGGAGTCAATGCAAATGTAGTTGAAGACTTTGATTTTCCTGCTTTAACATTTGACGCAGCCATAGCATCACGTATGATTTTTTCTATTTGCTTGTCAATTTTATCAACTTCTTGTTGTTTTGCTCTAATTTGAGACGTGTATTTATTAAGGTCTTTCTTTATTGAAGCCACTAAAATCTCCTGTTCCTTCAACTCTTGTTCAAGTTTATCTTTTTCAAGTCTATTTGCCTTAATTAAAGCTTCTTTATCCTTCTTTTGTTTTAAAAGGCTTTGATTTAGAGCCTGCAATTCGATTGTTTTGGCTTTTATTTCTTCACCTTGCTTTTTTTGATAATCTGCATATTGCTTGATATACTTTAATCTTTTATAAGCTTGTTGAAAATTATTAGACGACAACAAAAACATAACTTTGCTTTGTTCCGATTTACTTTTATAGGATTTTACAATCATCGCAGCGTACTCTTCCTTAAGCAAGTTTAATCGATCTCTAAGCTTAGAAATCGTTTTTTGGTTATTATTGATTTCTCTGGTGAGTAAATTAGCTTGTTGATTGGTAATGGTAATTAGATTTCGTCTTACTGTAACTTTATAGTCTAAATCTTCAACCATTGAAACAATAGACCTTTCCTCCTTTCTTCTTTCAGACGCTAACGCTTCAAATTGCCTGATTTCTTGAAGATATCGTTGCTTCTTATTTTCAAGTTCCAATTGCTTTGTGCTTTGTGCACTAATTGAAAAACAAATTAGAAGTATTAAAACCGTAAGTATTTGTTTTAAATTTTGGAAGCTGGTAACTATCATTTAATTACAATTTCATCAAAACCATTAGGTATCCTGAACGGAAATCTTAAATCTGAATTGAGCGTTACAGACTTAAATTCCATGTTGATTGAGGTTTCATCATTACTATCAACAGCAATGACTTTAACCGTTTGCGGAATGATTTGCTTATCAATTTCTTGGTAATCTTTATAATCAATTCGCAACATACGTTGCTCGAGAGCCTGAGCAAGTTCTTGAGCGTCCATTTTAAAATGCTTTGGATTCAATAAATAGAAAATTTCAAATAACTCGCTTTGTTCTTTAGGTGAAAGTACATAGGACCCTTCATGGATATCATTATCATAATTGCCTTCTTTAAGGTTATAAAGTGCATTGCCCAACAAGATGTTCTGAACTTTTTCAAAATCAAGTCTTGTGCCCAATAAATCACTAATTAAAGAAAAATCGCCATCAAAATACGTGTTATCTAACTTATTGTAAAAACTAACCTTAGTTGGTGTTATTTTAGCTCGAACAATACCAAGTGTAGCGCTAATCCAAATGGTTTTGTCTTTTTCCATTCTAAGATTAATGGTATGTGACTGCGACTTATCGCCTTGATTATACTCGACTTTTACTCGCGCTTGAAGTGTTTTGAACTTAGCATCTTTTTTGTTGTGTTCTTTAATAAGCTGTTTAGATGTCATCTTATTGCTCAACTCGCCAGAAGAAGTAACCCTTTTTGATGAGTTACAACCAAATGCAACCAACATCACTATTAATGCGCCAATTAATTTTATATGTTTAAACTTACTTTTCATTTAGTAGTGCTTCTGCCTTTTTAGCAAACGCTTGAGATTTCTTTATATTATTCAAATACTTATAAGCAGTACTCAATTGTTTGTAAAAGTCAATTTCCATAATCACGTTATCAATTACATAATCTATGCCAATTTCTAAGGATTCAGCAGCCTCCTTATATTGCTGCAAATTATTGTTAGCTACTCCATTTGCTAAATATAAAATAGGTTGTGAAGGGAATGTCTCAAGAGCTTCACTACTTAAAGAAGCTGCATCAGAGAATAAATCTAAATCAATTTGAATCAGTAATGTTTTTTTTAGGGTTTCAAAATTATCTGGTTCACGTTGTAAAGCAATTTTATAATGGCTTAATGCTTTCTGTTTATCCCCTTTTTGCAAATAATACTGAGCCATTTCTGCACTGGATTTACCAGTTTCATCATCTGAAACTTGAGCTGTGATTTCTAAAAGTCTATCTTCATATTGAGGGTTCTCTTGAGCAAACTTTACAAAATCATTTAGAACTTTTGCTTTTGCCTCAGGATTTACAGTTCCGCTTTTAAGGACAATTTCCATAGAGTTAATCGCTTTTTCGGTTTCATTATCCTCTAAGTAAAACTTGTACAAAGCCAAATGAACTAAATGCGAAGATGGTATATTTGTCAATAACTTTTGTGCTGTTTTAAAGGCCTCTTTTCTATCATTTTGCTCACTATAACGATAAATGAGTTTCAAATAGTTTTGTTCGTCCTTTGGGTTTTTAGCAATACGTTCCTCAAGATTTTCAATTCGATCTTTATCATCACCACTCGCATTATAAATTTGGTTACGTAAATAGTCTCTTGATTTTGCATAACCATACTGTTCATCCATTTCGTCCAAAACCTTTAGAGCTTGTCTGAATTTATCATTTTTAAAATACAAGTTTGCGAGGTTTTCTTGGTAATCTGGATGGAATTTTACCAATTGTTTTATAGTCCTTAATGCATTATCATAATCATTGGTTTGCTCGTAAACATTGAAAAGTTCATTGAGATACCACTCGTTATTTGGGTCTTTAGAAATAGCTTTTTTAAGCATTTCTTCTGCAGCACCAAAGTTTTTTAGTTGTATATAATTTTTCCCTAACTCAAAATATACAACAGGCTTAGAGTCATCCAATTCAATGCATTTTAAAAAAGCCTTAACAGATCTGTCATAATTTTCAATGCCCTTTTGTTTTAGGGCTTCAAAGAAATGTTCTTGGTATTTATCTTCGATGTTACCTAAATCGTCATCTGGAGTTTTGTTGAAATCGACTTGGGCAAATAGCGTTAGTGGAATAAAAGTAATTCCAAGGATCAATACTAGTATTTGGGTTTTCAGCTTCATTGTATCTGCCTCTAAAATACATATTTTACATGCTTCAAAAGGTTATTTAAGTGCTTTTTAACACATTATTTGGTTCCTGTACTACCAAAGCCTTCTTCTCCTCTTTCAGTTGTTGAAAGTTCATTTGCTTCCTGCCATTCAGCACGTTCATGCTTTGCAATAACTAACTGAGCAATACGCTCGCCATTATTAATTGTAAAGTCTTCATTAGAAAGGTTCACAAGAATTACGCCAATTTCACCTCTATAATCTGCATCAATGGTTCCTGGAGCATTTAATACTGTAATGCCCTTTTTTGCCGCAAGTCCACTGCGTGGACGTACTTGTGCTTCAATACCAATTGGTAACTCTATAAACAAGCCTGTACCAACTATAGTGCGTTCTAGGGGTTTTAATATTCTAGATTCTGTTAAACTTGCTCGTAAATCCATTCCTGCTGAGGCAATGGTTTCGTAATGAGGTAAATCGTGTCTTGATTTGTTTATTATTTTAATTGTCATTTTCTTTTTAGTAATTGATTAATTTGATTTTTCTCTGAAGTATAAATAATGCCAAGGAAAACAACCAAAAGTGGAATTCCTACCAAATAGTTTTCTCTAAAATAATAGAAGGAGATTATTGAAAATACGATGGAAATAAACAAATACAACCCTATTTTTTTAAGGTTATATGGTATAGGATAATATTTCCTTCCAAAGTAATAGGATAATAACATCATGACACCATATGCCACTAGAGTTGCAATTGCGGAAGCTTTATAGCTGTACTCTTTTATGAAAAATATGTTTATTGCTAAGGTAATTATTGCGCCTAAAACAGAAATATATGCGCCAAACTTGGTTCTATCAGTAATTTTATACCACACAGATAGATTGTGATAAATCCCTAAACAAAAATTAGCCAATAAAACGATTGGAACAATCCACATCGCTTCCCAATAGTCTTCGCTTCTTACTATAAAAGGTTTTAAAACATCTGCAAAAACAACAACTGCCAATAATATAACTGCGCCAAGTGCCACAAATAATTCTAATATTTTTGCGTAGTTTTTTTGAGGATTATCTGCTTTTGCATGACTAAAGAAATAAGGCTCAATTCCTAATCTATATGCTGTTGCAAAAAGGGTCATAAACAATGCAATTTTATAACAAGCCGAATACATACCAATGTCAGTTTCAGCAATATCAGATGGTAATAATTCTTTTAGTAAAATTCTATCGAAAGTTTCGTTTATTGAAAACGCAACGCCAGCTATAAGTATAGGAAATGCATAACGCAACATTCGTTTCCACAACTTAGTGCTAAACACATATTTAATCTTGCTATAAAATGGCAACATTAATAATTGTGTTACTCCGCTTGCTATAATGTTGGCTATGAAAATATAACTAATCTCAAAATCTGGTTTGTAAATGGTTTCAAAGATTGAGCCTTCAGTTGCCAAATCTTTTAATGCTAACAGGAAAAACAAATTCAACCCAAGATTAATTACAACATTTAATATTTTAATAATTGCATACCGTTTAGGCTGTTCGGTTGCTCTTAACCAAGCAAAAGGGATAATCACCAAAGCATCTAGTAGTAAAATCCAAATAACTAAGTTAATGTACTTGACATCAATATCAATAAATGAAGCTATTTGATTTTGAAAGATAAAAGCTAAGGCAAAAAAACCTAAAGAGGAAAGAATCAATGAAATCGCAGAGGTGCCAACAACTTCTTTCTTGTTGTCTTCTTTATTAAAAAATCTAAAAAAGGCGGTTTCCATACCATAGGCTAAAACCACATTAAATAATACAAAGTATGAGAATATTACAGATACCTTACCATATTCAGCCACTGAAGGTAAAACACCATCAGTCGTATACAATGGAACCAACAAAAAGCTCAGCATTCGTGGTAATACAGTTGCTAAACCATATATGAATGTTTGCTTAAATAGTTTTTGAAATGCGTTCAAAAGTTGGGTTTTAACGTAGCTAAAAGTACGTTATTAGTAAACGTTTTGCAACATTTGTTATTGTCGCTGTTTAACTACATTGGATGATCTTTAGATTCTTTTTGTTTTAGGTCAGGAATCTTATAATATAATGTTTTTCCATTTAGTCGGTAGCTCACAATACATTCATTGGCCTTGAGTTCAAAAGGAATTTTTTTTGGGATTTCTGGTGCTTGATTTCCATATTCTTCTTTGCCTTCATTATGCATGATGTTGTCTCTTATTTCTGTAGATTTTGAAACAAATCTTCCAATATAAAGTTGTTTATTTGATTTATCTGCATCAAGTTTAGCGGCTTTTCCTCTAAAATAAACACTGTCCAGTTGGATTTTATCATCGTTTACATTAACGAAAATATTTATACCTGATGGTCCTTGAGCCATTCCCGAAACCCATTGTTCAAAATACGCTTCTCCCAATGAAGTTGGAGCTTTTTTTTGTAGTTTGTAAGTACTTGCGCATTGTGAAAAACTAGCCATAATTACCATTAAAATTAATAATCCGAATATTTGTTTAAGCCTTTTCATCTTCTTATAGTATTTATTCTAAAGATACTAAATCAAGAGCTATGCCATAAAAAAAGCCCTACTAAAAAGTAAGGCTTAATAATATGTACAAAACTAGTTATTAGTTATTCAAAGCTTCAGCACCACCAACAATCTCAAGGATTTCGTTAGTAATTGCAGCTTGACGAGCTTTGTTATACGTTAACTTTAATTGATCTCTTAATTCTGTTGCATTATCAGTTGCTTTATGCATTGCTGTCATACGAGCACCATGCTCGCTTGCAAAAGAATCTCTGATTGCTTTATACAACTGTGTTTTTAAAGACTTAGGAATTAATTGCTCTACGATTTCAACTTTTGAAGGTTCAAAAATGTAATCTAAATTTACATCTGCATCTCCTTCAACAGGAACAATTGGTAAAAATTGTTCTGTCATGATTTCTTGAGTTGCAGCATTTTTAAACTTATTATAAACCAAAACAACTTTGTCTGCTTCGCTATTTACAAACTTTTCCATCAAAGCCTCTGCAATTTCTGCAACGTTATCAAAAGTCAAATCATCAAAAACTTCACTCTTGTTATCAATTACTTTATTGGTTTTCTTGAATGCGTCATTAGCTTTCTTCCCTATTGTAAGGTAAGATACTTCTTGATTTGCATACGTTTCAGAAGTCAATTTTGCTGTCTCCTTAATGATGTTAGAGTTGAATGCTCCTGCTAAACCTCTGTTTGAAGTAATTGGAACAAGTAGCACGTTTTTAACGTCACGCTGGTTCGCATATTTGCTTCCAGAATCTGCATCTAAAGTAGCGCTTAAGCTTTGTAAAAGCTCAGTTAGCTTATCAGCATAAGGTCGCATAGCAGTAATAGCATCTTGTGCTTTCTTCAATTTTGCAGCAGATACCATTTTCATGGCACTTGTAATCTGCATCGTTGAAGATACTGATGATATTCTGTTACGTATTTCTTTTAAGTTCGCCATTCTCTTGTTTTATTAGAATGTAAATTAACTCTCAGAGCAAATAATTAAGCTCTATACTTTCCTGATAAATCTTTAGCTACATTACTTAAGGTGTCTGTAACTTCATCAGTTAATTTTCCAGATTTTAAAGTTGCCAATACATCTGAATGCTTAGCCTTTAAAAACTCTATATAATCTCTTTCAAATTCTTTAACTTTCTCAACAGGAACATCTCTTAATAAGTTTTTAGATCCAGCATAAATAATTGCAATTTGATCTTCAACTGTAAATGGATCGTTTTGTCCTTGCTTTAAGATTTCAACGTTACGCTTTCCTTTTTCAATTACATTTAAAGTAGAAGCATCCAAATCTGAACCGAACTTAGCAAAAGCTTCCAGTTCGCGGAATTGCGCTTGGTCTAATTTTAATGTTCCAGCTACTTTTTTCATTGATTTAATCTGAGCGTTACCACCAACACGAGATACAGAAATACCTACGTTAATTGCTGGGCGAACACCAGAGTTAAATAAATCTCCATCCAAGAAGATTTGTCCATCTGTAATCGAAATTACGTTTGTTGGAATATATGCTGACACATCACCTGCTTGTGTTTCAATAATTGGTAATGCAGTCAAAGAACCTCCACCTTTTACCATTGGTTTTAAACTGTCTGGTAAATCGTTCATTTCTTTAGCAATAGCATCATCATTAATCACCTTTGCAGAACGCTCTAATAAACGAGAGTGTAAGTAGAAAACGTCTCCAGGATACGCCTCACGTCCTGGTGGACGACGTAATAATAATGATACCTCACGATAAGCTACTGCTTGCTTAGATAAATCATCATAAATAATTAATGCTGGACGACCAGTATCTCTAAAGTACTCTCCAATTGCAGCTCCTGCCATTGGTGCATAAACTTGCATTGGTGCAGGATCAGAAGCGTTTGCAGCAACGATAGTTGTGTAAGCTAAAGCTCCTTTTTCCTCTAATACTTTAGAAATGTTCGCAACAGTTGAAGCTTTTTGTCCAATAGCTACATATATACAATATACAGGCTCACCTGCATCATAAAATTCTTTTTGATTTAAGATAGTATCAATACAAACTGTTGTTTTACCAGTTTGTCTATCTCCAATTACAAGTTCACGTTGTCCACGACCAACTGGAATCATTGCGTCAATAGACTTAATTCCTGTTTGTAATGGCTCAGTTACTGGCTCACGATAAATAACACCAGGAGCTTTACGCTCTAAAGGCATTTCATAAGTGTCTCCAGCAATTGGTCCTTTACCATCAATTGGATTTCCTAAAGTATCAACAACACGTCCAACAATACCTTCTCCTACATTAATAGAAGCAATACGTCCAGTACGTTTTACAGTTGATCCTTCTTTAACTTCTTTTGAAGGTCCTAATAATACAACACCTACATTATCTTCTTCCAAGTTAAGTACAATTCCTTCAAGTCCACCTTCGAATTCTACTAACTCTCCGTATTGTGCATTTGACAATCCATAAGCACGTACAATACCATCTCCAATAGTTAGTACTGTTCCTACTTCGTCTAATGAAGCTGATGCTTCAAAACCTGACAATTGTTGTTTTAAGATTGCTGATATTTCAGCTGGTTTTACTTCTGCCATCTTATTATTTATTTAGATATAAATATCTTAGTTTAATGTAAATTCTCTTTTTAGTTTATCTAATTTATTAGCAATACTTGCATTGTATTGAATATCTCCAACACGTAAAACAAACCCTCCTAAGATTGATTCGTCAACTGTGTTTTCAATTTCAGCATCATTGCCTGTTAGTTCCTTAACTTTTGCAAGAACTTTCGATTTTAATTCTTCTGTTAATGGAACAGCTGTTGTTACTTTTGCTATTTGAGTGCCTTGAGCCTCGTCAAATAGAATGTTTATTTTTTGAGCTACTGCATCAAGAATGTCAATTCTTTTGTTTTCAACAAGGACATCAATAAGCTTTACGCTTAATTTATTAAGCTCTGGAAAAACATGCATCAATGCCGATTTCTTGGCTGTTGAATTTATAACTGGACTTTGAAGCATTTCGCTTAAATCCTTACTTTCAGCTATAGCATTAACAATAGTCTTCATATCACTATTTACCAAGCTTGCAGAGTTTTGCTCATTAGCTAGGTCTAAAACTGCTTTTGCGTATCGTATTGCTGCTCTGGTTTGTGCCATGTTCTTAATTTAACTTTGCTTCACCTAACATTTCGTCAACAAGCTTAAGCTGCTTGTCTTTGTTAGACAACTCTTCTCTAACCATTTTTTCAGCAATCTCAACAGATAAACCTGCAACGTGATTTTTAAGTTCAGCCATTGCTGATTTTTTCTCACTTGCAATTGCAGTTTGAGCTTGCTCAATCATTTTACTAGCTTGTTCTTGCGCCTCGTCTTTAGCATCAGCAACAATTTTAGCTTTAAGTTCGCGAGCTTCTTTAAGCATTGCTTCACGTTCTGCACGAGCTTCTTTTAAAATACGCTCATTATCGGCTTGAAGGTTTTCCATTTCAAGACGAGCATTTTCGGCAGAAGCTAAAGCTTCGCGAATAGATTTTTCTCTATCGTTAACTGTTCCAACAATTGGTTTCCATGCAAATTTTCTTAATAAAAACAGTAGCACGAAAAACGAAATAACTGTCCAAAACAACAATCCAACATCTGGAGTAACTAAATCCATTTCTTATTTATTTTTAAAAATTTTTAATATTAAAAAAGTGGTGCAGCCAACCGCTGCACCAATCTTTTCTTTACTTTGCAATAAGTGATACAACTACCGCGAAAAGTGCAACCGCTTCAACGAAAGCGATAAGTACAATTGCAGAACCTTGTAATTTACCTTGCATTTCAGGTTGACGTGCCATAGCTTCCATAGCAGATCCACCAATTTTACCAATACCGATTCCGGCACCTATAGCTGCAAGACCAGCTCCAATCGCTGCGAAAGGAACGTAACTTACTGCTTCTTGTAATAATGCTAAACTCATAGTTTAAATATTAAAAATTAATTAATGTTCATGTTCGTGTTCCTCCATGGCGCTACCAATGTATAAGGCAGTTAACATGGTGAAAATGTAGGCTTGTATCGCCACAACTAGTACCTCAATAACACTAATAAATACTGAGAATATTACAGATGCTGGTGCAATCCAAATACTCTTTGCAATAAATATTAATGAGATTAAACTAAGTACTATAATATGTCCTGCTGAAATGTTTGCAAACAAACGTATCATTAGGGAAATAGGCTTAATAAATATGCCCATAAATTCTATAGGTGCTAAAAACAATTTCATTGGCACAGGAACTCCTGGCATCCAAAAAATGTGTTTCCAGTAATCTTTATTTGCAACAAACGTTGTAATGATAAATGTAATTAAGGCCAACACTCCTGTAAAAGCAATGTTACCACTCAAGTTTCCACTAAAAGGGAAAAAAGGAATCAATCCCATAATGTTGTTAATCCAGATAAAGAAAAACAACGTTAATAAGAATGGCAAAAACCTCTTGTAGTGCTTTTCTCCAATGTTTGGTATAGCAACTTCGTCACGAATGAAAACGATTAATGGTTCTGTGAATTTTGCTATTCCAGTAGGAACACCGCTTTCTGATTTTTTATAAGCTCTTGCTGAAAATCCAAAAATTAATACCAATAAGATGATTGATACAAACATTGAAAACACAAGCTTAGTGATTGAAAAATCTAAAGGTGCGGCATTTGTAGGATGATGTTCGGCGTCATAACTTACGTACGAGCCATGATCTGCCTCATCATTAGCATAATAAATTTCTTCATGATACTTTACGAATTTCTGGCCTCCTTTTTCAACAACCACAGAACCATCATCATTGTGATGAAATTCTGAAGACATGAAAGTCACTAATCCATCATTTGTCCATAAAATAACTGGCAATGGAATAGAAACAGCATGACCATCCCAATCCATAATATGAAAGTCATGAGCATCCTTAATATGATGCATTATCATGTCAGTTACATTGAACTCTTTTTCGTCCGATTTTTCTTCCGAAGTTTCGGAAGCATTTCCGATAAACGTTAGTGAAAGAAATAAGCTTAGTAATAGTGTTTTAAAAGTGTTGATTTGCATCAGTTTTTCGAATTAAAATACCTTCTCTAAAATTCGGTGCAAAAATACACACATTATACAAACTAACAAACAATAATGAAGGTTTGTTTTAGCTTTTTTGAAGAAATTTATTTAGGTTGAAAATTTCAAAGCCCAAAAACAGAAAATAAGGGATGAAAAAATTAATGACTTCCAATTGTGAATGCTCAGATTTGCCAAAGAAAAGAGGCAATAAAAACACAATAGCCAACGCCATTTTTGCAATAGTTAAGCCCAAAAACAATTGATACATCTTATCACTGCTTTGGCCTGCTTTAAAACGTAGAACGCTGTATACAATAAACACCAAAACGGCATTGAATGCATATATTGTCCATAATGGAAAGTGCAATTGTCCTTCAAAAAATTGACTTAGTATATAAAAATGAATACCAAAAAGTACTATTGCGAATAATACTAGTCTTGCTATGAAACTTAATGTTTCTTTGGTCATTGGTCTTGTTTTTTGTTTGAAAATTTAGTGACTTGCTTTATTACAGTGTACAAAGCAACACCAATTGACGCTAATGAGCAAATTATTGTGAAGATTTGATACTCATTTGGGTAATTTTCATCAAGTTTTATTCCTCCCCAAACACCAATGGCTATTATCGCAAGCATTTGAAATCCTACTCCAGAAAAACGTGCGTAAGTATTAAGCCGTTCTTTCCTTTTCCGAACTTGGTTTTTGTTGCTGTTGCTCACCTTTGTTTAGTTCTTTTACAGCTCCTTTCATACTACATGTTGCATTGAAAGTTGCTCCAGGTTCAACCGCTAATTTACCAACCTCAACTTCACCTTGAACGTAAGCTGATGATTTTAACGACAGTGTTCCAGATAATTTGAGCTTGCCAGAAAAGCTACCTTCAAAATCTGCATTTGTGCCTTCAATAGTGCCATTTACAAAACCTGATTTACCTACTACTACTTTATCTTGTGTTCTGATATTTCCTTCAACTTGACCATCAATTCTGAAAGGTCCTTTACTAACTATATCTCCTACAATTTTTGTGTCAATAGCTATAATGTTTTGTTGTGATGTGCTTTCTGTTGCCATTTTTCCTTTTTTATTATCTGAAAACATACTCTTTGATTATTGAGATTCTAAATAAGCATCGAGGTTTTTGTGAATTTGTATGACCTCGTAATTGTCTGATGAAATTGAAAAGTGATCTTTTTCAATTGTCTTTTTGTAATCGTTTAAAATATCTTTAAAACCTTGTGCTCCTTGTAAGCTTGTCAAGCCATGAACTACTACAAAAGTAGTGTTAGCGTTATATTTATCGATTGAAGATGTTAAATCAAAATACCTAATATCTTTTATTGATTCATTTAATTTTTCAACAAATTCTTTGATTTCCTCATCTGAAGCATCAGTAAAGCTATAAAACACTTTGAAGTTCTTTGAGACTGATTCATCAACAAAGGCCTTTTTCTCAAGCATCGGAATAACACTTTGCATCATATTTTCGGCTTGTTTACCTTCTGGACTATTAGGATAATTTAGCGCAATAAAGTTTATTGCTTTTTTGTAAGCTTCAAAACCAAACAATCTTGCATTAGCTACAGCTTTTAAGAATTCGAATTTTGGGACAATGGCTTCGCCATCAAACATGCTAATGTATTTATCGCTTTCAGAGATAACTGTTGCATAGTTTTGTGCTTCAAACTGCTTGTAGAGGTTTTCATATAAATTTTCAGGACTGTTTTCGTCTTCACCAATATTGGAGTCCGGATTTAATAGTATCGTAGCATACCTTGAATCTGGATGATTACTTATGATATCATTTTTAGCGATTTCTGCTTCACCAGGTTGGTTTAACAATACGTAAAGTTTGTACAAGTTGTATTTTGATGGTAACACCAAACGCTCTTCAGGATTACTTTCTAATAAGGCTTTCAATTTGTCTTTTGCCAAAACATACTCTTTGAATTTATCCTTATAAATCAGCCCTAATTGATAGTAGGCAAAGTTTCTATCCTTTTGTAAACTATCGATTGCTTTTTCTTCAGTAGGTATTTTTGAAATATAAAACTGAGGGTCAAAAAGTTCTTCTTCTGTTGCATTAGCAAATTCTTCTCCTAAAGCATCAGGTCCAGATCCAACTTGACCTTTGCTGGACCATCTCCAGTTATCTTCTAATCCACGATCTCCCCAAACTTTACTAAACTCATTTTTACCATAAGCTACAGTTACTGGATTATAAAAGTAAAAGGATTTAATATTTGGTGCACCAACAATTCCTTTTGTTTGTCCAACATTATTCCCAGAAGTTTTTAAACCTGTTGAAGCATTCTGCTTTATCTTTTCTGCTCTAGCTTTAGCCTCTTCTGCATCTTTCTTTAACTTATCTGTATAATTGGTAAAGTAAGCTAAGCGCTCTTCCACTGAAAAATTAATCAAGCTCAAAATACTATCATTCCGTTGGGCAATATCTTCATAACGAATTACATCATCAAGGTTTTCGCGTTTACGTCTTATTTCTCTGTACAATTTGCTGTTCTGTTTCAAATTAAGCATTGTACTATCATAATAAGCTCCTGCGTTTTTGTACTCTGTCCTATCAAAATTCATGTTTCCTAAATTTTGATAATTCTGTGCAATTAAAAATTTATCTCTTGAGCTAGTTCGTAATGACTTATTGTAATAAGATTCAGCTATAGAGTCTGAATTATTTTCAAGGTGGTATTCAGCAACTTGATGATATATTTTATCAAGATACGGTCGGTTTTCCCTGTTCTCTTCCAATTCGGTCAACAGCTCCAAAAACTCTAGCTTATTTCCGCTTTCATAATTAAAGTTTTTTGCTTTTTCAATATGAGCACTGATTAAATAAATTCTTGGAGTTTTTCTATTAAGCTCAATCACTCTGTCAAAGGCATAATTGGCGCTGTCTGGTTTTTCTAAAGCATTGTAAAGTTGTCCTTGAATAAAACGGTATCGACCTCTCTCATCATTGCTTTTAGTAGCGTTTGATGCAATCTCTAACTGCGTAATTGCACTGTCAAGATGTTCCATAGCAATATAACCTTCAGCCAACATTGAAGTTGCATCTGCTAAATCCTGACCTTTAAGATCTTCTTGATATAATAATCGTTTTAAATTGGTAATTGCTAATTCGGTGTTTTCTAATCTTAAATTTGATTTTTCTCTCCAAATACGAGCTTGATTGATTTTATCACTAGCTGGATATTTGTAAAGTATATAATTAAAAGCCTCCATGGCTGGCACAAAACGTTGATCAAAATAACGAGCCTTTCCTAACAATAAATAAGCTTCATCAATCTGAGGATTTTTTTCCTTACCATTGATGTTCATTCCGTGTTTTTGAACAGCCTTTACCGCTTTTTCTTCAGCTCTTTCAAAATCAGCATTTTTTGATTGACCAGGGAGCACGACTTCATCTTTTACTTGCATACGCTCAACTGGAAGAATTTCCCAATAGTTGTCTGCATAACTTTCATTTAAAGATTTTCTTCCTTGCTCCAAGGCATTATAACCATTGTATAGTGTATTGAATTCTGTAGTAACAGCGTGGAAGTTTCTGCTTACGAAACTATCATTCTTTCTGGAGCAACCTATAAGAATGAGTGCTGATAAGCAAAGCGTTATATAAACTTTAAAAGATGTTTTCAACGTTGGTCTTGTTTAGTAAATGAATAACTAAATGTGCTGCAATATATTATGCAGAAACGTAAAAATAATCATCTTTTTCTATTTTGAGCTAAAATTAGTGACTTTTAGCCTGCAAAATGCGCCTCTAGTTCTTTTAAAGTCGCCTCGCTTGTGGCTAAGTCTTTTACGACTTCTCCTTTTTCAAGAACAACAATACGCTCGCAAACCTCTGTTACATGCATTAAATCATGACTTGAAACCAAAACAGTAACGCCTTGTTTTTGAGCTAGGTCTTTAATAATTTGTTTTAGTCTAATTTGAGTTGTTGGGTCAAGGTTAGCAAAAGGCTCATCTAAGATTATAACTTCAGGATTGCCTATTAATGCAGCAACAATTCCAGCTTTTTTCTGATTTCCTTTACTTAAGTCTCTAAGGTATTTTTTTTGACCAAGAATCTCACCATGAAAAAAGTCTTCAAATTGAGCTACTAAAGCATCTACATCAGCCTTGTTTTGCCCTCGTAATTCGCCAATAAAATAAAAATATTCTTCAGCTGTTAAGTAGCCTATTAAAAAACTCTCATCTATAAAAGAAGAAGTGAAGGGTTTCCATTCTTCACTTTCATGAACTAAAATATTATTTGACTTTATATGTCCAGTTGTTGGTTGAATTAAATCTAACAATAAGCTAAAGTATGTAGTTTTACCAGCTCCATTATTCCCAACAAGGCCAAAACTCTGCCCTTTTGGAATGTCAAGGTTTTCAATATTTAAAACGCTAACTCCGTTATATTCTTTTGAAAGATTAGATGTAGATATCATAAATGTTTAGTTTATTTCTTTATTATTTTTTTTCGCCAAAAGCAGCAATAGTTTTATATTTTCCTTTTTGATAAATCCCTTCAATTTTGTTTAAAAAGAAGTTTCTGAATACAATTCCAACCACGCCACTTAATGCTAGAACTATCAAACCTGCATTAAAATTTATTAGTTTATAAGGAATATAAAATAATAGCATTGGCAATACCATTTTAGGCAAAGCAATTAAAAGCTGAGTAGGATTAAATCCATTTGTATTGCTAAATGCCTTTGCTTTTGTATTAAGTTCTATTGGGACTCTGTTTAACGCTCCACCAAATAAGGTGATAAAAGTATTTAATCCAATGTTAAACAATGCTCCTGCTGCAATCATAAAATATATATTCCAACCAAAATAAATATATGGAGTGCTTAGAATAAACGAAATAGCCACAGCAACAACCATTAAATACCATTTTGATTCTAAATATTGTCTGTATGGAATATTTTGACTCATTAACATTTTATAGTATTCACTATCCCAAGATGGTACCAATTGCCCAAAACTTAATAAAAATCCTCCTGTAACAAATATGGATGCAAATGCTAAAAAGGCTGGCATTCCCATATAAATTTCTTGTGTGTAAAAAATCAATCCGTAAAACAAGAACAAAAAAGACATCATTAAAACCTGTTTTGGGCGAGCATTACGCCAAATCATTTTTACGTCATTTTTTAAAAATGGAGCCATGCTACCAAAACGGTTCATCCAAGTTAAATCTGTCGCTTTTACTTCTTTTATTTTTTTCGAAACTGCTTCGTCCAAATAAAACCCTTTTCTTATGTATTTAAAATTGATATAATACATAAGAATTGACAAACTAACAGGAATTAATGCAAGCATTGGATTATTATATAACATATTAAACCCAGCTCCTATTGGTTCAGAAAACTTAAAGATATTAAATATTTCGAGCCCAATTAAGACAACTAAGAGGGTTGCCAATACATAAAAAACAGTATTGTTTTTATTAATTAAAAAATTAGCAAAGTTTACTGTAAACGCTATTGACATAATCGAAATAAACCAGCATATTACATTTACTAAATTGTAATCTTGTGTGATTAATACAACAGAAAAAGGAAGAAACAAGAATAGTGGTAAAAAATTAAAAAAGGACAACATTGTTTTTCCTAACAAATAATGTATAACCTTGCTACGTTTTACTGGAATTATCATTAATGGCTTAATGTTCATCACTGGCAATTGTTGCATAAAAAAACGGATCACCAAATCAAATAAAACCCAATAAATTAAAAAATTATTTACTGTTACTAAAGGGTCTATCTCTGGCATTGTCTTTCTTAAGGCAAAAAACATAATTCCACCCATAAAAACTGCCATTCCTCCAAAATAAATAACAGCAAGAAATAACAATATTTTAATTGCAATACCTTTTTGAAAATATGAAGCGCGTTTAAACTGCTTCCATTCTAAACTCAAGAAATGCTTAATCATGTTTTGGTTGTGTTTGATGTATTTGTTGCAATTGTACCTAATTTGTTACAATTAAAAGTAAAATTAACTTTTATGTTCCTTATTTTTGCCCAAAATTTTGAAAATGTCACAATTCTATAATCTTACCATAAAAAACATCATAAAAGAAACTGACAACGCTGTAAGCATTACTCTTGATGTTCCAGAAAATTTAAAAGACACTTTTAGCTTTAAAGCAGGACAATATATCACTTTCAAAACTGAAATAAATGATGAAGAAGTAAGAAGAGATTACTCTATTTGTTCCTCACCAAAAAGTGGTGAACTCAAAGTTGCTGTGAAAGCAGTTGAAAATGGTCTGTTTTCAATATATGCAAATACTAAATTAAAAGTTGGCGATATTATAGAAGTTGCACCTCCTAATGGTCGATTTGTTTTTGAACCTCAGCAAAACGCTTCAAGAGCCATTGCAGCATTTGCAGCTGGTAGTGGTATCACTCCTATTCTTGGTATAGCAAAAACTGTTTTACAAGAAGAACCTAAGAGCAGTTTTATTATGGTTTATAGTAATAAAACGCCAAAAGACACTATTTTTTTCAATGAAATTTCACAGCTTCAATCTGATTATCCTGAGAGGTTTAAATTGCAATTGGTATTTAGCCAAAGTGATGAAGAAAATTGTCTGTTTGGAAGAATTGATAAAAGTGTTGTGAATTTTGTGCTTAAAAACAAATTTAAAGATTTAAGAATTTCAGATTTTTATTTGTGTGGCCCAGAAGCGATGATTCATTCTGTTAAAGATACTTTGACTGAAAATGGTGTTTTAGAAGAACATATCTTTTTTGAACTGTTTACTGTTTCAGTTAAAGAGCCTTTAGATATTGATGTTTCGATTATTGATGGGAACACAAAAGTAACCGTTTTAGTTGATGATGAAGAAACCACGTTTTTAATGCCACAAAGTAAAAATATCCTAGAAGCTGCGCTTAACGAAGACATTGACGCTCCTTATTCATGCCAAGGGGGAATTTGTAGCAGTTGTCTTGCGCGCTTAACCGAGGGTAAGGCGACAATGCGACAAAACAACATTCTTACTGATAGCGAATTGGCCGAAGGTTTAATACTAACTTGTCAAGCACATCCAACAACATCAACTGTTTATGTTGATTATGATGACGTATAAAGTGTAATACAACTGACAAATTAGCTTTTAATCCCTTATATTTGCGCTTTGTCGAATTGAATAAATAATTTCCTACAAAAAATTATTCTTACAAATTAATTTAGCTTAGTTTAGATATTAAGCAGAGCGTTAATTATTTTTAAGGATTATCTATGTCTATTAAACGTTTTGTTAGCCTCGTTTTATACGAGGCTTTTTTTATATTGAAGATTTTATTTTCTCAATAATTGTCTCTGGCAAAATAGTTGTCATTGCCAATTCATAGCCTTTAGGGTATTTGTTCCCATATACTGACGTTGGGATTTTTGAAAATTTAGATTTATCTGCAAGTAAACAGGTGTCGATTGAATGATTAAAAGGCATAAATCCAGCATAAGGATGAGTAACTCCCCAAAGAGTTACCACTTTAACTCCGAGCATTGCAGCTATATGTCCATTTCCTGAATCCATAGATAGCATTAAGTCAAGGTTTGAAATTATATCCAATTCTTCTCCTAGGCTTAACTTACCTGCAACATTAATTACATTTTGGTATTTACCTTCAATCAAATCTAGTTTTCTAACTTCTTCTTGCCCTCCTCCAAAAAGTAAAATGTGATATTCATTATCAAGCTTTTTAATAACTTCTTCCATTAGATTTAAAGGATACATTTTACCTTCGTGAGCTGCAAATGGCGCAATGCCTATGGTTTTTTTGTCTGCATTAATATATTTTTCAAGATTGGTGTCCAATTTTACTTTTTCTGGAAACGAAGGGTTTGATAAGTCAACTTGATAACCTAATTTATCAAACACTTCTGCATAACGTTGGTGTGTAGTTTTAAGTTGCTGAAAAAACCTTCCTGAAACTAATGCTTTTTTTTCTGACCTTCCTTTATCAATTGAGATTACCAGTTTACTTTTAATAAAATTTCTTAAAATTTTACTTCTTAAAACATTGTGCAAATCAGCGATGCAACAAAAACGATTTTCTTTGTTAAGTTCTCGAGCTAGTTTATAAGGCCCAATGACACCTTTGTGTTTACCTTTAACGTCTGCTTCAAATAGATTTAGGTTTTCAAAATCTCTAAAGAAAACGGTGAATTCCTTTTTTATTAAAACAGTTATTTTTAATTCAGGGTTTTGTTGTGTTAAAGCACGCAAGACTGGAACAATCATGGCCACATCTCCCATTGCTGAAAGACGAATTACTAGAATGTGTTTTGGTTTTGGCATCTCAACTTAATTGGTGAGATTCCTGCTTTTGCAGGAATTTATTTCTGAGACCTCAACACAGGATTCAGCTCATCATCATTATACATCTTCATTTGCTTATACACCTTCATATATTTGTCTCCCTTACTAATGTCTGTAAGCAATGTGTCAATTGCAGTTGATAAATCGACTCTTTGCTCTAAAAGTACATCCAATTTTGTTTGACACGCATTTCTATGAGATTCAGAGGCATCTGTTCGAGTAGCTTCTTCATTCATGTGGTAAATTTTCAAAGCTAAAATTGATAACCTATCAATTCCCCAAGCTGGGCTTTCAGTATTAATTGTTGCATCATCCTTTGGTGTTACATCGTTGTACTTTTCCAAAAAATAACTGTCAATATACTCAACCATATCTGTTCTGTCTTGGTTGGAAGCATCAATTTGACGTTTCAATTTTAACGCAGCGACAGGATCAATTTGAGGGTCGCGAATAATGTCTTCATAATGCCATTGTACAGTATCTATCCAACATTTTCTGTATAATAAATGTTCTAATAAATCACTGTTCTTATCATAAACATTAGTGAACGGTTGGTCAACTGTGTTTATAAAATGGTATTTTTCAATAACGTCTTGAAATATTTTATTTGCTTTTTCTGAAAACATATCTCCTTACTTTAGAGTGCAAATATACTTCTATTTGTTAACTTTACTAAACTAAATAAACCAGAGATGCAAATTCATAATCTATCAATAGAAAACTCCGTTTTAAATACATTTGTTTCTGAAATCCGTTCAGTTGAAATTCAAAAAGACAGCATGCGTTTTAGAAGAAATATTGAGCGTATTGGAGAAGTGTTGAGTTATGAAATGAGCAAGAAATTGAAGAGCAAAACAAAAACTATTGAAACTCCCCTAGGAAATTCAGAGCAACAACTTATTCAAGATGAAATTGTTATTTGTTCCATTTTAAGGGCTGGTTTACCTCTTCATCAAGGTGTCTTAAACTATTTTGACAAAGCTGAAAATGCATTTATATCTGCGTATAGACATCATTTGAATAATACTGATTTTGAAATAATTGTCGAGTATATTGCCAGTCCTAATTTAGAAAACAAAACTCTTGTATTGGTTGACCCAATGCTAGCTACAGGTCAGTCCTTAGCACTGACATTTGAAGCCATAAAATCTCATGGAATTCCTAAGAACATACATATTTTGAGTGTTATTGGTGCTGAAAGCGGAATTAATTACATCCAAAGCAAATTTCCTGAGAATTCTCATTTATGGATTGCTGCTATTGATAAAACCTTAAACGACAAAGGATATATTGTTCCTGGATTGGGTGATGCAGGTGATTTGGCTTATGGTAATAAATTAAAGAACTAATTGCGCTATTGGAGTAATTATTAGCAACCATGTAAACACCTCAGCAAACCAAGTTTCCTTTATTGATTCTATATAATTTGTCATGATAATTGCCAAGGGAGCAAACATGAATATAAATTCACTTCCATTTTTGCTTGGAGCAACCACAATAATTGTAATTGCGATTATTAATGCTATCAAAATCAAAATAAATGATGGCCTATAAGCTCTTGACTTATCCTGTAGTTTTTTAACATAGAAAACCAAAGACCAAATGCCTAATGATATTATTATAGTTATTGATATTATCAAATCTAATTTGTTATAAGTAGAAAAATCAAACGCTAAGCCATCAACAAATAAAGTAATGTCTCCTAATGTATCACTTGTTAATATTAAATAGCTTGAGACAATAATAGCAACTGTTAAAACTCCCATAAAAGGGATGATCCAATTATTTAATTGTCCAATTGAATAAAATATGAGTGCAGCAAATACTAAGATTAAAAATAATATCGCCCAAAAATAAAATAGTGAAGCCAAGGTTATCCAAAAAGCTGCGTCAAACAACTTCTTCTTAATGTGAAGGTTAGATCTTAAGCTAATTATTCGTCTAATTGCAAATAAAACAAAGACATTTGAAATAATAATGTTTCCATGCTGAATTGTCTCAGGAATGCACGCCAAAAATAGACTGAAAAACAAAATCTTAAAGCTATTTTGTTGCGTTAAGTTATTCTTGTTTACAAAAAATGACAACACAAATATTGAAAGTAAAGTGATTCCGTAAAGTGTTAATTCTTTTGCTATTTGATAAAATGAAAATCCATCTTCGTAATAATTGAATCTGACACCAAAAAATAAGACCAAAACAAAAAAAGATACAAGGACTAGGTGAATTGGTTTAGAAGTACTAAAAAATCTTGTAATCATTTAAAGAGTTCGTATATTTGTCCTGTAAATATAATATTATTACGATGAAAGATTTTTTCTATGCTATACAAGATTTATTTGTAGATGTATTATTTCTTCCTTTTGATGCCTTAAGAGAACTTGAGCTTACAAATTGGTGGGCAGCAAATGTTGTTTCGTGGATACTAACAATTATTGGTCTTGTTGCTTTTGTTTATTGGATGATACAATTAAGAGGATATAATGATAGAGGTGAAGAAGATAAGAGTATTACTTCACATTCTTATTTATAGGTCGAAACCAATATCTTTACGATAATACATCTTATCAAAATGTAGTTTTTCTATACTTTGGTAAGATTTTTTTATAGCTTCTTTATACGTGTTTCCATAACTGGTTATTGCCATAACACGTCCACCAGAAGTAACTATGCAACCATTATCTATTTTAGCTCCTGCATGAAAAGGTATAGAGTCTTTAATATTTTCTACTCCTTTAATTTCTTTGCCCTTTTCATAGGCCTCAGGATAGCCTCCAGACACTAACATGACTGTTGTAGCTGCACGTTGGTCAATTTCAATGTCAATTTTGTCTAATGTTTGATTAGCGATTGCTTGAAAAATTTCAACCAAATCATTTTTAAGTCTTGGTAAAACTACTTCTGTTTCAGGATCTCCCATTCTAACATTATACTCAATTACTTTTGGGTCATCTCCTACTTTTATCAAGCCAATAAACACAAAACCTTTATATGGTAAATTGTCTTTTTGTAGTCCAGAAATGGTAGGTTTTACAATGCGTTCTTCAATTTTATTTAAAAATTCTGATGTAGCAAAAGGTACTGGAGATACTGCTCCCATTCCACCTGTATTTAATCCTGTGTCGCCTTCTCCAATACGTTTATAATCTTTTGCAGTTGGTAAAATTTTATAATTTTTTCCATCTGTAAGTACGAAACAGCTTAACTCAATGCCGTCAAGAAATTCTTCAATCACAACTTTTGTACTTGCTGTGCCAAACTTGGCGTCAACCAACATATTTTTTAATTCTGCTTTTGCTTCATTTATATTATTTAGAATTAAAACGCCTTTTCCTGCAGCTAATCCATCAGCTTTAAGTACGTAAGGAGGATTTAATGTTTCTAAAAAAGCATAACCTTCTTCTACATTATTCTTGCTAAAGCTTTTGTATGCAGCAGTTGGAATATTATGACGATACATAAATTCCTTAGCAAACTCTTTACTCCCTTCTAGTTCAGCCGCTGCTTTTTCTGGTCCAATAACTGAAACATGTTTCAGAGCTTCATCTTTTAAAAAGAAATCGTGCACGCCTTGTACTAAAGGGTCTTCTGGACCAACAACAACCATGTTAATTCTTTTTTCTATCACTAAAGTCTTAATCGCTTGAAAATCGGTTACGCTAATATTTACATTATTTGCAACTTGAGCTGTTCCGGAATTTCCAGGCGCAACATAAAGCGATTTACACAATGGACTTTGAGCAATTTTCCAAGCAAAAGTATGCTCTCTTCCTCCTGAACCAAGAATTAAAATAGTCATGTTTTTTATTGTTTGCGCAAAAATAAAACTAATGCTACGAATACACGAATAATTTTTATTTACTTTACGAAAATTATGCTTTTAAGTTTGAATTTGTTTGATTTTTCATTGCGTTTTAATGGCTTTCCTATCAGAAAGGCGGAAATTGCATTAGAAGAAATTCAGCAAAAAAATGATGCTGATTTTTATAAATATGTGCTTTCGAAAAAGCAAGAGATTGTAGCTTACCACCTAAATCATACTCCTTATTATAAATCGCTGGCTAAAACTACTAATCCTCAAGATTGGAATACTGTTCCAGTTATGACAAAACGTGATTTGCAGTTGCCTTTACAAGAAAGGTTGTCTTCTGGTTTCTCAACTAAAAAAGTTTATGTCAATAAAACTTCAGGTTCGTCTGGTGATCCATTTATTTTTGCAAAAGATAAATTTTGTCATGCATTAACTTGGGCAATTATTAAAAACCGTTTTGGCTGGTTTGATTTAGATTTTAACACTTCTAAGCAAGCTCGATTTTATGGAATTCCTTTAGACAAGAAAGGCTATTATAAAGAACGTTTTAAAGATTTTTTGAGTAATCGTTATCGATTTTCTATATTCGATTTAAGCGATAAGGCTTTTGAAAATTGCTTGAAAAAGTTTGAAAAAATACCTTTTGATTATATTAATGGATATACAAGTCCAATAGTACAGTTTGCTAAGTTTCTTAGAAAAAAAGATGTAGTGCTTAAAGACAGATGTCCTTCATTGAATGCATGTGTGGTGACTTCTGAAATGCTTTTTGATGACGATAAAAAACTTCTTGAGAAACAATTTGGAGTACCTGTGATAAATGAATATGGAGCTTCCGAATTAGACTTAATAGCTTTCGAAAATCCAAACAGTTTATGGCAAGTAAACCGTGAGACTCTTTTTGTTGAAATTCTTGATGAGAAAGATAACATATTGCCTTATGGTGAAGAAGGTCGAGTAGTAATTACATCTCTATATAATAAGGCACATCCTTTTATTCGCTATGATATTGGAGATATTGGAGTGCTATCTAAAAACAGTACTTTACAAGAACCCGTGTTAGAAAAACTTATTGGTAGAACAAACGATATAGCAATTCTACCTAGCGGAAAAAAGGCTGCTGGATTAACTTTTTACTATATCACTAAAAGCATCATTGAAGATGATGGTAATGTGAAAGAATTTATAATTGAGCAACATAAAAAAGACACTTTTAAAGTTATTTATGTAAGTTCATCTGACATTTCTGAAGCAAAAAAGAATATAATTATTAACGAAATAGAAACTTACCTTGAAAAAGGGTTGCACATAAATTTTGAACGTAAAAGTCAATTACAACGTTCTAAAAGTGGTAAATTGAAACAGTTTTCATCATTAATGAAATCAAATAAATGAATATTACCATTATTGCTGGTGCACGACCAAATTTTATGAAAATAGCTCCAATAATTGAAGCTATTCAAGCTAAGAAACACCTTGGTTTTAACATGGATTATAGATTGGTTCATACAGGACAACACTATGATAAAAACCTAAGTGATACTTTTTTTAAAGAACTAAATATTCCATTTCCTGATATTAATTTAGAAGTAAAAAGTGGTACTCAAGCAGAACAAACTGCAGCAATTATGATTGGGTTTGAAAAAGAATTGCAACAAAACCCTTGTGATTTAGTAATGGTTGTTGGGGATGTTACTTCAACCATGGCTTGTGCCATTGTGGCAAAGAAAGCTGGAATAGATGTTGCTCATATTGAAGCTGGAATTCGTTCTGGAGACTTACTTATGCCTGAGGAAATAAATAGAATTGTCACAGATAGCTTAACAGATTATTTTTTTACTACTTCAAGTTATGCAAATGAGAACTTAAGGAGTCTCGGTGTTTCAAGTGATAAGGTTTTCTTTGTTGGCAATGTTATGATTGACACTTTACTAAAACATCTGCCAAGGCTTGAAAAGTCGAGGCTTTGGGATACGTTAAAACTGCAAGAAAAAAAATATTTGGTTATGACTTTGCACAGACCAAGTAATGTTGATGAGGAAAATCAATTAAAAAAAATAATTCATCAAATTGCGAGATTAGGGAAAGATTATCCTATTATTTTTCCAGTTCACCCTAGAACCAAAAAACAATTACAAAGTTTAAATTTAAAATTTAACAACCTCCATTATGTTGAGCCCTTAGGTTATTTAAACTTCAATTATTTAGTGAAAAATGCTTTAGCGGTATTGACTGATTCTGGTGGAATTACAGAAGAAACAACAATTATGAATGTGCCTTGTATTACTCTTCGTAATTCTACAGAAAGACCTGAAACTTGTACTATTGGTACAAATGTTTTAGTTGGAAATGACTCTAATAAGATTGAATCTGCTTTTAAAGATTTGTTGTCTGACAAATGGAAACAAGGGCAAGCTCCAGAGCTTTGGGATGGTAATGCAGCAAAACGAATTACAGATTCTTTAATTGATATTTACAAGCTCTAGTGAAAGAAATTGTTATCATAACAAGTTACTATCCTCCAGAGATTGGAGCTGCATCGAATAGGATTTTTCATTTAGCTCATGGTTTACAAAAACTGAATTATAAAGTTTCTGTTATTACACCTTTACCCAATTATCCTACTGGAAAAATATTTAGCGATTATAAAGGGAAAATCAAGCATACTAAGGTCGAAAAAAATCTTACCATTTATAGATTATGGATATATGCGACGGTTTCTAAAAATAAGTTTTTGCGCTTACTTGCAATGCTTTCATATAGTTTTAGTTTAGTTTGTTTTTTTGCATTTAACAAAATGCCTAAAACAGTAATTGTTCAATCTCCTCCTTTGTTAGTTGCGTATACTTCTATGCTTTTTTTGCGTTCAAAAAAAAGAAAACTAATATTGAATGTGAGCGATTTATGGCCAATTGCAGGTCTTGAACTTGGTGCTTTCAAAAAAAATCTTGCCTATAAATTACTAGAAAAAATTGAGCGGTTTAATTATAGAAATGCAGATTTAATTTTAGGGCAAAGTCAAGAAATAATAACACATATAAAATCCATATATCCTAAAAAAGAAACATTTTTATATAGAAATTATCCTAATTTTCTTGCTCCTGAAGTAAAAACACAAAATCACTCTAACAGGAAAATAAAGCTAGTATATGCTGGCCTTTTAGGAGTTGCGCAAGGAGTAAAAAAACTTTGTAATGAACTTGATTATAACTCTATAGAGTTACATCTTTATGGCTCCGGAGCTGAGCAAAAGCAAATTGAAGATTTTATTAAAAAACATTCTAACCTTACTCTTTATTTTCATGGTAGAGTAACTAGGGAAGAGCTTCATAAGATATTATTGCAATACGATGTTGCTATTATCCCTTTGAAAAATAGAATATACGGTTCAGTACCATCAAAAATATTTGAATATGCAAAATTAGGCTTGCCAATTTTATATTTTGGTGGTGGAGAGGGCGAAGACATTATAAAAAACAATCAATTAGGTTGGGTTGCAGAATCTGGTGATTATGATAGCTTAAATGCTATTATTGCTTCTTTAAAATGTTCAGAAATTAATTTTGACTATCGAAAAAAAATAAAAGAAACTGCTGATGATGTTTTCGATTTCAACACACAGTTAATAGAACTTGAGAAAATAATTTAATAGGCCTTTTCTTCTCCTTTTATTGCGTTTATTGCTGTTTGAAGTATAATTTTAATATCTAATAACAAGGACCAGTTTTCTATATAAAAAATATCATATTTTACTCGTCCAATAATATCCTTGTCTGTTTCAACTTCTCCTCTGAACCCACTTATTTGAGCCAAACCAGTAATTCCTGGTTTTACAAAATGTCTTACCATAAACTTGTCTATTTTTTTGGCATACATATTTGTATGACTAACCATATGAGGTCTTGGCCCAACTACTGACATATCTCCAAATAATACATTAAAAAATTGTGGTAACTCATCAATGCTAGTTTTTCTAATAAATTTGCCGATTTTTGTAACCCTTTGATCATTTCTAGTAGCTTGATATAAGTGAGCGTCCTTATTTGGAGTCATAGAGCGAAACTTATAGCAATCAAACTCTTTGTAATTAAATCCATTTCTGGATTGTTTAAAAAATACAGGCCCTTTAGACTCAAGCTTAATCAATATAGCTATTAAAGGAGTTAACCATGATAAAATGAAAACAATAACTGCCAAAGAAAAAACAATATCGAAGCCTCTTTTTATTACCAAATTAACCGAGTCTTCAAGTGGGATGTTTCTCAGTGAGAGTATTGGTAAATAATCATAGTATTCATACTTTAATTTTTTAGTAAAAATTTCTTTGTTGTCGGGTAGAAATTTTAAAACTTTTAGGTTATTATCTGCAAAATCAACAATCTCGTTTATTTGTTTATTATTTAATTCAGAAATTGAGCAGTATATTTCGTCAATATTTTCTTCTATTATATACTGAAAGCAATCGTTAAGCGATATATTACTACCCTCTTTTAGGCTAAACGTATTTTTATATGTGTAGCCATATTCTGGGTTGTTTTTAAAAAACGCCTCAAGGATAGCCGTGTTTTTATTCTTCCCAATAATAACTGTATTCCTATAGTTTCCTCCAAACTCTGAACGATATTTTTGAAGTAAATAATAAATTGCAAACTTTATAATTGTAATTAAAGAGAAACTAGTTACTAAATATTTAAAAACAGAAATCGGTCTTTCGTTTATGGTATAATAAAAACCAAAAAAAGCGAAAACAAATAATGTGAAAAGCACCATTTGTTTAAATATAAGTGCAAATATCGAAACCTCAGGTGTATATCTGTAAACATAATAAAATCTAGTTGTTACAGAAATTAAAATCCAAGCAATAGAAGTAAAAATGACATAAATTGTTGAATTTATATTCTCAAAAAAAAAGAAAACGGCCAATATATTGATGACGCTTAAATCTATTAAGTATGATATTGGACTTAAATATACCGAGTATCTTCCTTGTCTAAATGTATTCACTTATTTCTTTATGTGTTTAGAAAAATCTTTATGCTCACTTTTGTAAAGTTTGTCTTCTGGTAATTTTTTAAAATAATCAAAGGTTCTTTTCATTCCTTCTTGTCTATCAACCTTCGGACTCCAATCTAGCAATTTTTTAGCTAATGAAATGTCTGGCTGTCTTTGTAATGGGTCATCAATAGGTAATTTTTTATACGTTACTTTTTGATTGGTATTAGTAAGTTTAATTATTTCTTTGGCGAAATCTTTGATAGTGATCTCATTTGGGTCCCCAATATTTACAGGATATGCATAATCACTAAATAGCAATTTGAATATGCCTTCAACTTGATCATCAACATAACAAAAAGACCTTGTTTGTAATCCATCTCCAAAAATAGTTAAATCTTCGCCTCTTAACGCTTGTCCCATAAATGCTGGTATAACCCTTCCGTCATTTAAACGCATCCTTGGTCCATAAGTATTAAAAATACGAACAATTCTGGTTTCTAGTCCATGAAATCTGTGATATGCCATTGTAATAGATTCCTGAAATCGTTTAGCTTCATCATAAACACCTCTTGGGCCTATAGTATTAACATTGCCATAATAATCTTCACGTTGAGGATGGACTAAAGGATCTCCATAAACTTCAGAAGTTGAAGCAATTAATACTCTAGCTTTTTTAGCTTTCGCTAGGCCTAGTAAATTATGTGTTCCTAATGAACCAACTTTTAGGGTTTGAATGGGTATTTTTAAATAATCAATTGGGCTTGCTGGAGATGCAAAATGAAGGATATAATCTAGTGTTCCTTCAATTTTTATAAACTCAGTAACATCATGTTCAATAAATTGAAAATTAGGGTTGTTTTTTAGGTGTTCAATATTTGATATATCTCCTGTAATAAAATTATCCATTCCAATTACATGAAAATTTTCTGAGATAAATTTATCGCATAAATGTGATCCTAAAAACCCTGCGGCTCCAGTGATTAAGACTTTTTTTTTCAATTTGTTGCTTTTATGCTTTTAATTTATTCTATTCCTTTACCTATTTTATAATATACAAACCCAATATTTTCAAGTAGGTTTTGATCTAAAATTCCTCTTCCGTCAAAAACAAATGCTGGCTTTTGCATTTCGTTATATATTTTCTGCCAATCGTAATTCACAAATTCATCCCATTCTGTTAGTACTGCAATAGCATGTGCCTTATCGCATGTTTTATAAGGGTTGACTTCTACTTTTAGAAGCATTTTGTTTTCTTCTGAAGAACGTGTATTCAAATAGTCTAAATCGGAATAAATGCGCTCTTTAATAACCTTTGGGTCGTATACAGATATATTGGCTTGTTCATTTAACAAGTTGTCTGCCACATTAATCGCTGCAGATTCACGTGTGTCATTTGTGTCTTTTTTAAAAGCCCACCCAAGAAATGCAATTTTTTTTCCTGAAACCGTATTGTATAATGTACGCACTATATTGTCTGAAAATCTTTGTTTTTGATGATTATTCATAATAATTACCTGCTCCCAATAATCTGCTACTTCATCAAGTCCATAGCTTTTAGCAATATATACTAGATTAAATATGTCTTTTTGAAAACAAGATCCTCCAAATCCAACTGAGGCTTTTAAAAACTTTGACCCAATACGACTGTCCATTCCAATAGCTTTTGCAACTTCATTAACATCTGCTCCTGTTTTTTCACAAATTTCAGACATTGCATTAATAGAAGATACGCGTTGTGCTAGGAAAGCGTTTGCTGTTAGTTTGGATAACTCTGATGACCAAACATTTGTGGTTAGTATATGATCTTTTGACACCCAATTCGAATAGATGTCAACTAGAGATTGAATCGCTTTTTGTCCTTCTGGAGAGTTATCGCCTCCAATAAGAACTCTATCTGGAGATAAAAGATCATTTACTGCTGTTCCTTCAGCCAAAAATTCAGGATTTGACAAAATTTGAAACTGTACATCATTACCTGTATTATCTAAAATACTTTTAATAGCTGAGGCTGTACGGACTGGTAGTGTAGATTTTTCAACCACAATTTTATTGCTCTTGGACACTCTTGCTATTTGTCTAGAGCACAATTCAATATATTTTAAATCTGCAGCCATCCCCTTTCCTTTTCCGTAGGTTTTTGTTGGTGTGTTTACTGAAATAAATATCATTTCAGCATCCTCGATAGCTTTATCAACCTTGGTGGAAAAAAATAGGTTTCTGCCTCTAGCCTCTCTTACTATTGCATCTAAACCAGGTTCAAACACTGGCAGTTTGCTTAAGTCTTCATTATTCCATGCTGATATTCGCGTTTCATTAATATCAACAACGGTTACATTAATATGTGGACATTTTTGTGCAATGACTGCCATGGTTGGGCCGCCTACATAACCTGCTCCAATACAACATATGTTTTCTATGTTCATTTATTTTTTCTTTAAATAACAAAAATAGAAATAATAAATTTGGCTTACCTCTAAATTTTATTTGAATTGTTAGGGTTTTAATCTTTTTTTTAGCCTTGACTTCAAAGGTTCGCGTGCTTTCAAAGAAAGGGTGGAATTATATTTGTCAATTTTATTAAAATAATACGTGTTTGTTTGTTTGTCAAATGCTAAGTTTTTGCTTCCTACAAAGTAATTAAAAACCATTTCTTCTTTTTGAATAAACATTTGATTTTCTTGATTTTCAAGAAGAAAACTTAATATTTTAAACTCAAACGCTTTGGGTTCACTACCAAATACTATAGACAAATCTATTGGCTCATTTTTCAAACAAAATTCAACAAATTGAGCTTCTGGGTTGGCAAGAATTAATTGACTTAAAGCCTCTGGTTTTGCATTGTTAGCTGTTTTATACTCTAGACTAATTGAGTCATTATAAGTCATCAAAACCTCAAGTCTAACTCTAAATTTATATTCTTCTCCAATACAATTTTTATGACAGGAATAAAAAATAGTTGATGAAAAAAAAAGGAAAAAAAATGGCTTTAAAAAAGATTTCATGTCGTTAAAAATTCAAATATATAAATTAAAAACACTTGTTTTGTCCGTATTACTAAAATTAAACTTAGTAGTTTTGTTGTTAAATTAATTTGATTAAAATCAATGAAAATTGGAATAGACGCCAAGTGGTATTTTAATGGGCATCCTAGTGGAAAGGTTGTTGTAGAAAACCTTGTTAACCAACTCGTTAATATAGATTCTTTCAATGAATATTACATTTATTTAGATAAGCGCAATAAAAATTTAACATTTCCTTACGCTAATAAAAATGTTCATCTAATTTATATTCCTAATAGGATTAATGCCATTACGAATTTTTTTGTCCTTCCTTTTTATACATTTAGAAACAAATTAGATGTTTGTGTTTACCAAAACTACGCTCCTTTTTGGGGGGCCAAAAAAAGGGTTAATTACGTTCACGATGCTTTATTTATGGATTTTCCCGAATATTTTTCCGTAAAAGAAAGAATGTATTTTTGGCCAATGAAATACTTGTCTAGATTTGCTAATCACGTTATTACAATTTCTAATTCAGAAAAAGAGAGAATGGTCAAACATGGATTTTCTAAAAAAGAAAACATCAGTTTTGTTCATCATGGAATAGGCTTGGCAAATGATGATTCTGCTAAATTTAAAGATGAGAACGGGTTAAAACAATACCAATTACCTGAAAATTTTATTTTGTATTTGGGTCGTTTAAATGTTAGAAAAAATATTCAAACTCTATTAAAGGCTATGCCTAAAATTGATAAAGATTTATCCTTAGTCATTGTTGGTAAAGATGACCACAAAACAGTAGACCTAGACAAGCTTATAAATAACCTAAACTTATCTAAACGAGTAATAAGGTTGGGTTTTGTTTCAATTGAAGATATTACTTCAATTTATAAAAAAGCTAGCGTGTTTTGTTTTCCTTCCTTTGCAGAAGGTTTTGGGTTGCCCCCGTTGGAAGCTATGTATTATGGTACCCCTACAGTTGTATCTAATACAACTTCATTACCAGAAATTTGTAATGATGCTTCATTGTATGTTGATCCAAACAAAGAAGATGAAATCGCAACACAAGTAAACAAACTTTTAAATGACAAAAGATTACGTGAAGACATTATTGAAAAAGGCAAACGAAGAGCTGCCTCATTTAGTTGGGAAAAAGCAGCAAAAGAAATTTTAACCATTATAAAATCTATTTAAACTTAATTGATGGATTTATCTATTATTATTGTTAACTATAATGGCAAGAAGTACTTGTCAGATTGTCTGAATTCTATTGAAAAACAGTGTCAAGGTTTTGATTACGAAATTATTATTTGGGACAATGCTTCTACTGACGGTTCAATCCCATTTTTAAAACAAAATTATGCCAATAAAATAACCCTTTTTCCTTCTGATAAAAATTTAGGGTTTGCTGGTGGTAATAATGCCGCTGCTCAACATGCTTCAGGCAAATACCTTTTATTGTTAAACAATGACACCATTTTATTAAATCCGTTAAAGTCAGCCCTGGATTTAATTAAAAAAGATAGTCAAATAGGTGTTCTTGGAGTAAAAATGTTAAACGGAAACAGAAAATATACAATCTCTTCTGGTCTTTTACCTAAGGCTCATCAATTTATTTATTTTAAAACTTTTTCTTCAATAGATGGTGAATTAACATCTGGGGCTTTTATTAGTAATCAGCCCATTGAGGTTGATTGGTTGTCTGGGTCATTTTTAATAACACCTAAGTTTTTGTGGGAAGAAATTGGTGGATTAGATGAGTCTTATTTCATGTATGTAGAGGATGTAGATTACAACAAAGAAGTTAAAAATAAAGGATTCAAAAGAGTGTTTTTGCCTGGTATTGAATACATTCATTTTATTGGTTTTAATAACACAAAAAACAAACTTCTTATTAAAGGTTATTATGTATATATTAAAAAGCATTTTAAGGGGATTAATAAAATTATTGCCCTAACCTGCTTATCTATTAATATGATGATTAAAAAACTTAAGAAAAATTACAAATAAAATTTAATGAGTCTTATTCAATTAATTAATAGTATACCCATAAGTTTCAATGTGCTCTTTAAGGGTTGTATTTAACCATATTTTTTCCTCCTCATTTAAAACATTCTTCCAGTTTCCTATTTTCCCTTTATTAAAGGTTGAGCTCCTAGAAGAGAAAATGTTTTTGCAGATATTTTCTAAATCCCTTTCTCCAATTTTAATTGAAATAAATTCAGCTATATTGCTAACAGCAGCTTTTTGATGTTGATTATTCCCTCCGCCATTTGAGCCTATAAGATGCTCAAATTTAACAGATAAAACTTTAGGTTCAACCGTCCAAGGTTGAAACTTATCTAACACTATTGTGAAAGGTTCTATTATATTTATCTTTCCATCAATCAACACTTTTAATCTATCTAGTCTATTATCGTATTGTGAAATTAGCTTATGAGACTTTTGGGTTTTATCCATATTTTGAACATAATTTAAATGAGAAATAATAACATCTCTTGGATCTCTAATTAAATTAATAATCTTAACACCATTTAAGTTTGCGGCATCTATTATGGTAGTATGAAATTGCATATGAGAAAGTAAAAACTGTCCCTTTTTTAGAGCAGTGATGTGTTTCAGTTTATTAGGGATAGGATTATGTGTTTCAACCATTAAAGTTTTATCTCCGCTGTGCCTCATCAAAGGGAGCTTAAAAAACAAGCTTTCTAGAAGATGAGTTCCTGACTTTGGTAAAGAATTTAATACAACTTTAGGCCCAATTTTTCTGCCTAATATTTGAGACTTTTGAAGCCCATGAAAAAAAATATCTTTTCTCTTTAAAAGGTAGTACTTATATTTTTGATATTGATTTTTCGCTTTCATTTGCTTTACTTGAAATTATTAAAAAAACGTACATGATTCCGAAAAACATGATTCCTCTTTGCCTCCATATTACAGATTCGGATAAAAACAGAGCTAATGTAATAATGATAAATGGCAAAAAGATGTTATTTTTTGTGCTTTTTTTAATCCCTATAAATAATGCCCATAAGAGTAAAAAAAGTCCAATAAGCCCCAATTCTGCCAAAACCTGTATATATTGATTGTGAAAATTATATGACCGGAACGCTGTTGGCGTATTTAATTTTTTGTGGATGTTTGAAGCTTCTTTCTTCGATGCGCCTAAGCCAACTCCAATAATATACTCTACGGGAGAATTGATCATTTCCTTGAAAACCCTCATTTGCAAAAACCTTGCTTCCAAACCAGTATATACACGCCCTTTTGGAAAGGATTCAGCATTAAAAATTTCTACATAAGATGTGTTAAACTCTGTTGAAAACCTATCCTGAATAGGTCTTGAAAATTTTAAGACAACAACAAACAGAGATAAAATAATTCCAGAAATAGCAAATTTTCGATATCTCCCTTTGGTTTTATGTGATAATATAATAAAGGTCAGTATTCCTGTAACAAACAATATCATTTTAGAGCTAAGCATTATAAGAAATACTCCTAATACTATTAGCATTGGGAATAGTTTTTTATCCTTTTTTTCTAATAAACTTAGAATTACAAGAAAAAAAATAGAAACGATATACGAAATATAAATAGCATTTAATTTAAGAGGAGAAACGAGTTCATGATAATATAAAAATTCTCTGTATTGGTATTTATTGTATTTTAAAGTAGCCATCACTATCATAATGATAGCGAAAACGCTTAAAAAGAGTGAGAAAAATATAAATGTGCGCTTCAATTTTTCTAACGACAATGTAGGAATGCACATGCCTGCTATAGGAAAAAGCAAAAGTGGTATTTGTCTCCCTATTGTGCTAAGGGTTTGGGGTTGGTCTTGTGACCATATTGCTGAAAAAAGAGAAAAAAGAGAAAATATTAATAGTGGTATTAAACCTTTTTTTAATTCAAAAAATTTGTTGCTTATGGCAAAAAATAGGCAGCAAAAAAACCATATACCAAAAGCCAAACTACTTAAAAAATATCCAAAAGGAATGCTTATAAGTAAGAGTAAACTCGCTACATAAAAACAACTCTCAAAAAGATTATTCTTACTTTTCATTAAAACATTTAATTAAATAGTCTATATATTGTTTGTTTATCGAATCCCAACTAAATTGATTTTCAATTTTAATAATATTATTTTTTATCATCTCCATATGATTCTTTTTATTAACTGAAGAAATTATACTTGAAACTTCATCGATAGAACTAAAGTAAAACGCATCAGATCCTAATATTGCTTTATTAAACAAGTTGTCATTTGCTGCAATTAATGCATTTGAGCCCATTGCCTCTAAAAGTGATGGATTCGTTCCTCCGACTGAGTGTCCATGAAAATATAATTGTGAATAAGACCTCAAATAATTTAAGTCATTTAGGTCATAAATGGCTCCTAAAAAACGTATGTTTTTGTATTTGGAAAATTTTTCTTTTAAATAATTACCAAACACAGTAGCTTTAATACTGCCAACTACACAAAAAACACGTGAAGATTTACTTAAAATAAATCCGTCTAAAATCATTTCAATATTATTTTCGGGCTCCATTCTAGCAATTAATAAATAATATTGTTCTTGCTCTAATTTATAAGTTGAAAGCGAATGCTTTTCATGGTCTGGTTTAAAAACATTTGCACCATAAGCTATATACTTAGAATTCAATTGGTATTTTTTCTTTATATAATCCTGAATTCCAACAGAATCCGCAATTAAAAAATCACTCGTTTTTGTTGCTAATCTTTCAGCATACTTTAAAAACCCTTGAACCTTTTTTGAGTATTTACTGCGTTTCCATTCCAAACCATCCATGTTTGTAACAATTACTGCCTTTTTAGGCAATAGCCTTCCCCATATCGAACTACTAGTGTATCCTAGTTGCAATAAAATGTCAAAATTTCTTTTTCTAGCATCCATAATACAATTGAAGTCATATATAAATTGTCCCGCCGTACCTATTCTTTCTTCAGGATCATAACAATGAATAATGTTCACTCCTTTATATTCTTTATTCTGATAAGGGTGTGAATGAGAATTATAAACAAAAACTTCGTGCCCCTTCTCAACTGCGTATGTAGAAAAATATTCAGCAAATTGTTCAAATCCACCATGATGATTTGGAACGCCTCTAGTTCCGATAATTGCTATTTTCATTTAGTTTTTTGTATTGTAGCTGCAAAAAAAGTAGTGCGCCTAAAATTAAAGAAAAAACATCTGTTGGGTTATAAATTCCGGATATTATAAGTGTAGAAAACAGATAGAATATTGCAATTGCCGAAATTAAGTTATTTGTAAATACTGATTTTTCATTAGACGATTTGATGTAGGATTGTAAATAAAGATTTATTAGAAATAAAATATAGAATAAAAGACCCAACATACCTGTTTTAAAAAAAATATAAACATAACCATTGTGAATTTTAGGGATGTACTGCATTGATTCATTTCCTAGTTTTGCTTCAAATCCTAAATCTATTAAAGACCCAAATCCTTTCCCAAAAACAACTCCAATATGATTTGGAGTGCTATTGATCTGTTCTATGGCTTTTAATCCTTCATATGCTCTCCAATGATCCCAACGTTCAGAATGATCGTCTAGATTAATTTCGGATGAAAAAATTTCACTTGGTGCAATTTTAAGCTTATATAAAAACCCTTCTATCCCATCTGCTCCTCTTTCAATATCCATTGAGTAGATTACTTTATAAAATACTAAAGTTGCAATCAATAGAGAGAAAATAATTAGGATGGATTTTGCTGTTAACTTTGCGTAACCTTTAACAGTTAAAATAATAATAAAAATCCCAACCATCATCGTTCTTGAGAAATAGAGAATAAAAGAAAGCGCTAGAATTAAGTATACTAATTTTTTGTAGCGAAACGAAATATTAAAAAATCTGTTGTTTTTGTTCAAAATCAATAATGAGCAAGCCATCAGTTCCAAAAAATTATCTTTACCATTGTTGTTTCTAATGAAGTTTATTTGAAAACTTTTAGTCTCTAATAAATATGAGGTTATATTATAAAGGTGTATTATGGCCAATAACAAGCTTAGGTAAATTATTCCTTTAAAAATAAAATCCTTGTTCTCAAATTTGCTTGCAACAAAAAATCCAAGCGTTACATAAATAATTGGTTTTATTATGTAGGCTATATCTTTAATAACATCATAAAAGTTGGTTTTATAAAAAAAATGTATTAGAAATCCTATAATAAAAATACATAGTAAAATGGTTAATGTATTTAATAGTGTTTTTGAAATTTTGAAACTACTTTCAAAAAGAATAAAAGATAAAAAAAAGCTCGTTAATATTATGTTTACTTCTAAAGACGGAATTAAAAAAGGCCCTAATAATGCTATTAGGTATATCCAAGAATAAAACGTGCTTTTTGAAATAGTTCTCCCGAGCATAACCATTATAATTAATTTATATAGCTGTTTTTATCAATTTAAACTGCCTATCTGTACTAATACTCCTTTACAATAACCATCTAGATAGATTTTTATCTAAAAGTTTCTCTAGTTTATTAATGTCCTCTCTATAAAATTCTATAAGTTCCTCTCTAATCTCTTCATCCATTTTTTCTTTTTTAAGATTTTTACTTAAAATGAAACTGGTAATTTCTATTTTCAACCTCTTAGGAATTATCCTGCTTAAAATTCTTTTTATTGGGTTTTGCTTTAGGAGTCTTGAAATTACTTTTACTTTTGGCCTTCCTGAAACATTTTGTTTGCTAATTTTTTTAAACTTCATCCTTTTTAACTCTAAAAATGAAGTAATCTCACTTAAAACACCTAGGTCGTTACTAATAAAATCATCATATAAGATAACCTTGACATCATTAAAGTTTTCAAGGTAAGCTTTAACTTGTTCAAAATAAAGGCCTCTATCTATATAAAAAAAATCAAAATGGGCATTTTCTTCTTTTCTCTTGTTTTCATTTTCTATTGCCTCTTTAAAACTCATGTTTTCAACCAAATCCCTCACTTTCATCATGTATTGAGAAAAAGCTCGATCTATAGGGTTTCTTAAAACAATTAAGATTTTAATTTTATTGTAATCAGGAATTGTTTCTTTAATGTTATCAATTGTTTTTTTATAAAAATATAAATAAGGAGTAGATGATTCTCCCCTGATTTTTTTAAACTCTCCTTTTGCAAAAAGGGATTTATATTCATTTAGTTCAGTAACAAACTTAACAGGCCTATCTGTAGTATAGCTAGTTTGTGTTTTGCCTTTAAAAGTGAAAAAACTAGGCTCTTTCCACTCTGTCATATAAATATCTGGATGTTGTTTTAAATACTCATGAATTGTTGTTGTAGCTGCTTTGGCTGTTCCGACAATTAAAAAATTGGGTAGGTCTTTATTCATTTCTTGTTTTTAAAAAGGGTATATAAAAAGTAATGTAATGTAGCTTCTTATATGCATAAAGTGCTGATATTATATTCAATAAAATAGTGCCAAAGATTGAAACACACGCTGCTCCTAACATTCCATAATTAGGAACAAATATATAATATCCAAAAACAACAAGTATAGCTGTAAATAGAATTATGTTTCTTAATGCCTTTTGATTACCTGTCATATTTAAAAAGACTCCTACAGATCCAGTAATCGCATTTATTATTTGTCCAACAATTAAAATAAATAAAACATTCTGTCCGCTTATGAATTCGTCGCTGAAAAAAGATAGTATTAGCCTTGAACCAATAATTAATACTATTGAAATTAAAACTGAGCTCCAAAAAATCAACTTTGAAGATTGAAAAATTACTGTTTTAAGTTCTTTTTTTCGATTACTCCAAAACAATTCAGAAAACTTAGGAGCAGAAATTGTATTCACAACTGTTAATGGCAGGTTAACGAGTTGGGACAACATATAGCACACACTATATATTCCTACCACATCTGTTGAAGAAAATAATTCTAAAAAAAAAACACCCGCAAAAGCTAAAACAAAAGATGATATTGCAGTAATCATCATTGGTGTAGATGTTTTAACAAATTCCTTCATTGAAAACAAAACTTCCTGTGCTTGAAAAGGAAGATTTTTTAAATGCAAATAAATAAACAGAAAAGAAATTGAAAAGGTTAAAGCAATACCTAAGGCCAAGGCATAAACAGAATTTAATACACCAAAATTTAAAATTGATAACCCTAAAATTAATAAAACGACTAAGTAATTATTAATACTTCTTAAAAATTCTGAAACTTTTAATAGTTTTAATCCTCTTATAAATTCAACATTAATTAAACTTAATGTAAAAAGTGGTAGTATGACCGCAATAATTTTAATGGAAATAATGTAGTTTGGGTTTTCAAAAACGTTTAAAGCAATTTCATCTGAAATAAAAAATAAAACCAATCCAACTAAAAAAGAAGTTGGTAAAGATAAAAGTGTAAAATAACTAAATATTTTTTTTAAGTAACCCTTATTGTTTTTTTTAGTATTGAACTCACCTACGTACCTTAAGACTGAAACGTTAAAACCCAAAGTACATATTATCCCTAAAGACATAATAATTCTATGTGATAGTCCATATACACCCACACCTTCAGCGCCATGGTTTTTTGATATTAGCCATATCACACCATAGCTCATAATCATTCCAATTATCTTTATAATAAAAGTAATTGAACTTCCCTTTATTAATTCGTTTAGATTAGAGTCTGATAATAATTTATTTTTAAATCTTTGAATCAAATTCTTGTTTTAATTAGTATAAAAGCTAAGAAACTCAAAATTATTATAGAAATGACAAGTCTATTTTATTCTCAAGAACTATCCTTGAAAAAAACATAGGGTTCTGATTATTATTGGTATTTACCTTTAGCGAATAATCTTCTTTGCTAAATATTGCACTTTTGTTTGGATTAAAATATTGAATAAACAAGCTATCAGGTATGTTAATTATGTTTTTACCATAACTCAATTTAATATTTTTAACATCAATTTTTTGTTCTTTATTATCCCCAAATCTAAAGAATATTCTTGTTGGTAATACTTCTTCGGGTAGATTAAAACTTATAGTCTGGGGCTCAACGGATCCTTCCACGTTTTTTTGTAGAGAATTTTTAATTGTTATTTTATCAACTTCAGGTGTTAAATAATAAAAATAAATACTGTCATTTTTTTTAAAAACCGCATTAATACTAAATGCAAAAAAATCTTTTTCTATTAGTTCTTGATTTGGTTGGTTAAGTTCTTCATTAGATTGTTTTTCTCCTTTACACGAGAAGGTTAATAATACTAGTATTATTAAACCATAGAATGTCCCTTTTTTCATTTTTAATTAAATTTTAAATTTAAACTATCATTCCAGCTGCTACAGTTTCATTAGTAGCATCATCAACTAAAATAATACTTCCTGTTGTTCTATTTTCTCTATAAGCATCAACCATCATAGGCTTTGTGGTTCTAATTTTTACTTTTGAAATATCGTTCATTTTTAGACTGTCATCGTCCTTATTTCGCTCTAAAGAATTGATGTCAAATTTATAAATCACCTCCTTTATCATGGCCTTTTGTTCATTTGATGTATGCTTTATAGTATACTTTGCCCTTGGTTTTGCAGCATCATTGTGCAACCAACACAACATAACTTCCAAATCTTGAAGTGCTTCAGGTTTGTTATTAGATCTAACAATCATATCTCCTCTGCTTATATCAATATCATCCTCTAGTGTGATTGAAACACTCATTGGCGCATAAGCTTCGTCTAATTCTCCATCTAAAATATCAATAGATTTTATTTTGCTTGTAAACCCAGAAGGCATTACAGTAATGTCATCGCCTTTTCTAAAAATCCCACTAGCCACTCGTCCAGCATATCCTCTATAATCTCTATGGGTTTCATTTTGGGGCCTCAGAACTGTTTGTACAGGAAATCGTGCATCAACTTTATTAATATCACTACTTATGTGCATTGTTTCTAAGGTGTGTAATAATGGAGCACCTTGGTACCAATCCATGTTTTTAGAACGATTTACTACATTATCTCCTAATAGTGCAGATATAGGTATAAAACGCACATCTTTAACCAGCATTTTAGATGAAAATTCTTCAAATTGATTAATGACATTATTATACGCTTCTTCAGAATAGTTAACTAAGTCCATTTTGTTCACACAAACTATAACATGTGGAATTTGTAGTAAAGAGGCTATAAAAGAATGTCTTCTAGTTTGCTCTATTACTCCATGGCGCGCATCTACTAAAATTATAGCTGCATTTGCCGTAGAAGCTCCAGTAACCATGTTTCGAGTATATTGAATATGTCCTGGTGTATCAGCTATTATAAATTTTCTCTTTGGTGTCGTAAAATATCTGTAGGCAACATCTATAGTAATACCTTGTTCACGTTCATCTTTCAAACCATCAGTAAATAGCGCCAGATCTACACCGTTGTGACCTTTCTTTTTACTTGTGGTTTCTATTGCTTGTAATTGATCTTCAAAAATGGATTTTGAATCGTAAAGTAAACGACCAATTAAGGTGCTTTTTCCATCGTCTACACTTCCAGCGGTTGTAAAACGTAATAATTGATTGTTGTCTAACATGTATAATAATTTGGGTTAAAAGTATCCTTGGCGTTTTCTGTCTTCCATAGCAGACTCCGAGCGTTTGTCATCGCTTCTGTTGCCTCTTTCCGTTTGTCTCATTCCAGACACCTCATCAGCAATTTTTTCTAAGGTATCTGCATCCGACTCAATACCTCCAGTAATAGTAATATCTCCTAAGGTTCTAAAACGAATTTTCTTCGTTACAATTTCTTCGTGATCTTCAAGAATCAAAAACTCTGAATTTGGAATCCATGAATCTTGCCTCCACACAACTTCTCTTTCATGAGCAAAGTACAGAGATGGGATTGCAATATTTTCTCGCTTAATATAGTTCCAAACATCCATTTCAGTCCAATTACTAATTGGGAATGCCCTAAAGTGTTCCCCCTCAAAATGTTTTCCGTTGAATATGTTCCAAAGTTCAGGACGTTGATTTTTTGGATCCCACTGCCCAAAATCATCGCGATGAGAAAAAAAACGTTCTTTTGCACGTGCTTTTTCTTCATCTCTTCTACCGCCTCCAATTGCGCAATCAATTTTATTAGACTCGATAGCATCTAGAAGCGTAGTAATTTGTAACGCATTTCTTGTTGCGTTCTTGCCTTTTTCTTCAGCAACACGACCATCATCGATAGATTCTTGAACAGAGCCAACAATAAGCTGAACACCTAAATCTTTGATAATATCATCTCTAAATTGAATTGTTTCAGGAAAATTATGGCCTGTATCTACATGCATTAATGGGAAAGGAATTTTAGCTGGATAAAAGGCTTTCTTAGCCAAGTGTGTTACTAAAATTGAATCTTTTCCTCCAGAGAATAATATAACCGGATTATCAAATTGAGCCCAAACTTCACGTAAAATAAAAATGGCTTCACTCTCTAATTCGTCTAAATAATTTAAATAATATTTACTCATTTTTGAGTTCTAATTTTGGTGTTAAGTAATCAATAATGCATTTAACTGCATTTTCTATTGATGTGCTTTCTGTATTTATTTCAATGTTTGGGTTTTCAGGTGCTTCATAAGGAGCAGTAATGCCTGTCATATTTTTGATTTTTCCTTCTCGAGCTTTTTTATAAAGACCTTTTACATCTCTACGTTCGCATTCTTCAATACTTGCATTGATATAAATCTCGACAAAGTTAACATCTTTAACGATATTTTTTATGTTCTCCCTGTCTTTTTTGTAGGGCGAAACAAATGCAGCAAGTACAACTAAGCCACCATCAATCATAAGCTTAGCAACTTCAGCAATTCTTCTAATATTCTCTGTCCTATCTTCAGGTGAAAATGTAAGATCATTATTGATTCCCTTTCTTACATTGTCACCATCTAATGTATACGTTTTTATACCTCTGTTGAATAGCTCTAGCTCAACAGCATTTGCTATAGTAGATTTTCCAGAGCCAGAAAGTCCAGTAAACCAAAGCAAAAAAGAACTGTGCTGGTTCTTTTTTCTCCTATCGGCTAAAGAGACTTGGTATGAGTGCGGAATTATGTTTTCTTTCATCTGTTAGTTTTTATTCAGATGTTTAATTTTTTCTTGTATTTAAACCAAAGTTAATTTTATACCATACTCGCTCATGAATATAATATAATATCATTTTAGTGACAACTTCTGCAAATCCAATTTTTAGTCCTGTTAATGGGTTTCCAGATATTAGCCACGCTAATAACATAGTGTCTAAAGTTCCTATTAGTCTCCATGTAAATGTTTTGGCAATGTGCCTTTTTCTACTTTCTAAAACATGACCATCTTTTGATAGATTAATTTTAAACCACGCTCTTTCGTGTAAATAATATAGAAGCATTTTAGTGATAACTTCAGCAGCACCTATTTGTAACCCTATTGTTGAGCTCCCAGAAATAATCCATGATAGAAGAATCGTATCAACGGTTCCTATAATTCTCCAAGTAATTGTTTTTGCAAGATGTCTTTTATGTGAGTTATCTCTCATGCTTTGAAACTAAAAACCATGGGTTTAATAGGTTCTCCTTGTTATATTGCAACTGTTCGTTTGTTTCCCTTGAAATAACATCAATATCTACTGCATTACATATGGCTTGTCCAGCTGCTGTATCCCATTCCATTGTCGGAGCAAATCTAGGATAAATATCTGCATTTCCTTCGGCTACTAAACAAAATTTTAATGAGCTCCCTTTTGAAACAATCTCAACATCATTCCCATTATTTTTGAGAGTGTCCACAAAGTCAAGTGTTTCTTGATTCATGTGAGAGCGACTACCAACTACTTGTTTTGGACTTGAGTTTGGCGGTTTTGGCCGTAAAGGTTTAGCTATTTTCAAAATGGTTTCTACATTTGTATTATGCTCACTTAAATTAGCTTTAAACGCTTCCTTGTTTTTAACATCTGCAAAGTAAATGGTTTTTGTTGCTGGAACATAAATAACTCCCAACATTGGCATTCCTTTATTTATTAAGGCAATATTGACAGTGAATTCACCATTACGCTTAATAAACTCTTTAGTACCGTCAACAGGGTCTACAACCCAACACATTTCCCATTTTTTTCTAACAGAATAATCTGTTTGTTTGCTTTCTTCACTTATTATTGGAATGTTTGTTGGTAATAAAAAAGAATTTATGATTTCATTGGCTCTTTTGTCTGCTTCTGTTAAAGGTGATTTGTCATCTTTAATCTCAACATCAAAAACAGTATCATAAACCTGCATAATTACTTCTCCCGCTATAAGGCTAGCCTCAATTGCTGTTTTAAGATTGTGATTCATTATAATTTTGAATGGCTTTTTTTAAACTATCTCTCCAATAAGGGATAGTGATATTTAAATTGGATTTTATTTTGGTCTTGTCTAGCACACTAAATTTAGGTCTTTGTGCAGGTGTTGGGTATTCATCAGTTTTTATTGGTGTTAATTTTATGTTGCTTTTTCTTTCATCAAAAATTGCTTTTGCAAAATCATACCAACTCGCTAAACCTTCGTTGCTATAATGATAAATACCGTGTTGGTTGCTGTTGGATGCTATAAGATTTATAATTACCTCAGCTAGGTCGCTTGCATAAGTTGGTGTTCCTATCTGGTCTTCGACAATACTCAATGTCTCTTTATTTTTTGAAAGCTTAATCATGGTTTTCATAAAATTGCTTTCATATTCTGAATATAACCAAGAGGTTCTAATGATGAAATAGTTATTCAACTGCTCCTTAATTGCTTGTTCTCCTTTAAGTTTTGTCAATCCATAAACACTTAAAGGATTAGTTTTGTCATTTTCATTGTAAGCAACACATTTATTTCCATCAAATACAAAATCTGTAGAGACATGAATTAATGTCGCACCATTTTTATTGCAAGTAATAGCCAAATTTTTTACTCCAGTTACATTAACTTTGAAAGCATTGTCTTTATCGTTCTCTGCTTTATCAACAGCAGTATATGCAGCACAATTAACACAATATTGGATATTGTTGTTTTGAAAAAAAGAAGTAACGGCTAAACTATTGGTAATATCGAGCTCTAAGCGACTTACGAAAATAAAATTAGTTTGGGGAACCTTATAAGTTAATTTTCTAATGCATTTTGATAATTGGCCATCTCCTCCTGTAACTAAAATGTTTATCATAATTCTGCATTCTGTAGTGTGGGTAAAATTAAATCTTTTTCAGAAACAATATGTGATTTTTTAGCTAAACCCCAATCTATATTTAGAGTCGGATCATTGTAAATGATTCCGCTTTCTGATGCTTTATTGTAATAATTATCACACTTATATGAAAAAATTGCTGTTTCGCTTAACACAACAAATCCATGAGCAAAACCTCTTGGAACAAAAAGCTGTTTTTTGTTTGCTTCAGAAAGTTCTACTGAAATATGCTGTAAAAAGCTTTTCGAGTTTTGTCTTAAATCTACTGCGACATCTAATACTTTGCCTTTTATCACTCGTACCAACTTAGCTTGGGCAAAATCACCTTTTTGGAAATGTAATCCTCTGAGAACTCCTTTTGTTGAATAGGATTCATTGTCTTGAACAAACTGAACGTTAATATCTAGCATGGTATTAAATTTTTCTAAGTTGAAGCTTTCATAGAAATACCCTCTTTTGTCTTCAAACACTTTTGGCTCAATCTCAAAGCACCCTTTTAGTATTGTTTCTCTAACAGTCATTATTTTTTTTTCAATAAACCTAATAGATTTTTACCGTAGCCACTTTTTAGTAATGGTTTAGCTAAGTTTTTAAATTGCTTTTCACTGATATAGCCCATTTCAAAAGCAGCGGCCTCAATAGATCCTATTTTTAATCCTTGTCTGTTTTCAATTACTTCAACAAATTGAGAGGCTTGCATCAACGAGTCAAATGTTCCTGTGTCTAACCATGCCGTTCCTCTATCTAGAATGCTTACATTTAACATTCCTTTCTTGAGGTATTCTCTGTTCACATCAGTAATTTCTAATTCTCCTCTATGGCTGGGCTGTATATTCTTAGCAATATCAACAACGGTGTTGTCATAAAAATAAATCCCCGGAACAGCGAAGTTTGACTTAGGTTTTTTAGGCTTTTCCTCAATCGAAATTGCTTGTCCATTTTGATCAAACTCGACAACACCATAGCGTTCGGGATCATGTACTCTATAAGCATATATAATTCCACCTTCAGGATTATTGTTTTTTTGTAAGAGTGACGATAATCCGGATCCATAAAATATGTTATCTCCTAATATTAAGGCTACTTTATCAGAGCCTATAAATTCTTCACCAATAATAAACGCCTCAGCCAATCCATTTGGGGCTTCTTGGACTGCATAATCAAATTTGCATCCGAACTTTTTTCCATCTCCTAAAAGATCTTTAAACAGAGGCAAGTCTTTTGGTGTTGAAATAATAAGGACTTCACTTATTCCAGCGTACATCAATGTGGATAGTGGGTAATAAATCATTGGCTTGTCATAAATAGGCATCAATTGCTTACTTATGGTCAACGTCAAAGGGTGTAATCGCGTTCCTGACCCACCAGCCAATATAATTCCTTTCATAGTTAGTTATATTGATTTTGATAATACGATTGATATGCGCCACTAGTAACATTATTTAACCATTGTTCGTTGCTTAAGTACCAATCTATCGTTATGTTTAATCCCTCTTCAAAAGTGACTGAAGGAGTCCACCCTAATTCATTTTTAATCTTGCTAGCATCTATTGCATATCTTAGGTCATGCCCTGGCCTATCTTTAACAAACATTATTAGCTTACTTGAACTACTATTAGGGCGGTCTAATTTTTTATCCATTTGTTCACATAACAGCTCTACTAAATCAATGTTTTTCCATTCATTGAAACCCCCTATATTATAAGTTTCAGTATTCTTTCCTTTATGAAACACAATGTCTATTGCTGCTGCATGATCTTTAACATATAGCCAATCTCTTGTGTAATTTCCATCGCCATAAACCGGCAATGGCTTATTGTTTAATATATTATTTATAAATAAAGGGATTAATTTCTCAGGAAATTGATTTTGTCCATAATTATTTGAGCAGTTAGAAATGACATAAGGTATTTTGTATGTTTCTCCGTAGGCCCTAACAAAGTGATCAGAACTAGCTTTAGATGCAGAATAAGGGGAATTAGGATCATATGGCGTTTTCTCAGTGAATAACCCAGTTTCTCCTAGTGTTCCGTAAACTTCATCTGTACTTATGTGGTAAAATCGATTATTAGCAAAATCACTACCGCAATAAACTTTAAAAGCATTTAATAATATCATTGTACCAATGACATTGGTTTTTACAAATGCCAATGGGTCTGAAATTGATCTATCAACGTGAGATTCTGCAGCTAAATGAATAACATCATCAAACTTATGGGTTTTAAAAAACTCGTTAATAAATTTTTCATTAGTTATATCTCCTTTTATAAAAGTATAGTTATGCTCGTTTTCTATATCTTTAAGATTTTCTAAATTGCCAGCATATGTTAATGCATCAAGATTAAAAATACGATACTCGGGGTACTTTTTCACAAATAATCTAACAACATGTGATCCTATAAATCCAGCTCCACCTGTAATAAGAATTTTTTTTCTATTCATAAGATTTAACGAATTTTATGACCTTATTTGTTAAAAATATCAAGCAAAGAGCAAGAAAGCCTAGAATTGGTAAAACAAAAGAGTATTTTTTTAAGAAGTTTTGCGAAATATTTCCAATTTCTTGAAATCCGGCAATAGTATCAAAAAACACATCTTCTTCAACTTTTAGTTTGTCTAAATCTCTTAATTCTCTCTTTAACTCAATTTCCTTATTAAGAAGTTCAAACTCTCTTGTTCTAGACTTATCTGGTTCTAGAGTAAACCCTTCTCCTAGGCTTATTTTGTTGCTGTTGGATTTGGATTCTTCTTTTAAAACATCTAAATAAACTTTTTGAAGAGAGTCAACTGAAGCGAGAGATGATAATATGTTTTGTTTTTCTATATAAATGAGTGAGTCTCTTTTCTTCATTTTCTTTTCTGAATAAGTATTATCAAATGAAGAATTTAACCCAGTTTCTAGGCTTTTAAAAATGTCTTTTTTTGTTGAACTCACTGTTATACTGTAAATTGCAGAAGCATATATGTCTCTGTTTTCTATAAATGCTTCAAAGCTCATATCTTGAGCCATAGTGCTATCAATAGTTTTGAGAAACTGGCTATATTCTTGTAGTTTTTCGTTTTCACTCTCTGGTCCTGCTTCTATTTCAAAACCCATTATTTGTTTTGAATCTTCTTCAGATATTTCAAAAATTCCCGTAAGCTTTTCATAATCACTGTTTGCCAATAATGAATTGAAATAATCTATATTGCTAATTAACTGATATTTAGAATCAAAATACGGTTTTACCAACATCTGTGAAGAATACGCTTTTGTGCTCACTTTTTCTAACCCATACCCCAAAATTGCAAATAAAACAGTTACGATTGCAATAATCTTTATGTTGTCAATGACCGCTTTTATGGAGTAGATTAAAACTGAAAAAGCAGCTTTGAAAATTGATGTAATAAAATTAAAAAATCTAATTATAGCATTCCCAAATAATTTAAATAATGCTATTAAATCTACTTCTTCTGAGTTATTCTGTGGTGTATTTATTTCTTTACTCATTACTGCAATTTAATTAAGTATTTGTTCTAAAATTTTTCTTGTTATTAAATAAGTCGGCCTTACTCCACTTGTACCTAAACCTCCTGAAGCTAATGTGCTTCCTGTTTCTAAAGGATTATCACTCGCATAATATGCGTATCTCACTTTTACATCCTTATTGATGCTATTTCTTACCTTGGAAGCAGCTTGAATAGCTTTTTGGTAATGAGCTCCTTCCATTTCCAGCCCAATTACATTCCAAGTGGAGTCATGAAAAAATTTCAAAATCTCTTTATTTTGAAGAGATGTACCTAACACAGTAACCATCGATCCTTCATATACTTCAACGCCTTGGTCTTGCAGATGCTCTTTCTTTAATTCATTTTCAAAAGGATAATTATCAGCTGTTCCTTCAAAAATATGTGCAGAAGGAATCATTATATCTCCTTTGCCTCCTTCTAAAATACCAGCTTTACCCATTATTGAAATTGACTGAATATTCAAGTGTGTTTTATCGCTTTTATTTCCATATGGTTTTAAAAACTCATCAATGGTTTCATAAGCCTGTTCACCAAATGCATAATCCATGACAAAAATAATCGGATTTTCTGAATCTTTGGTCTTTTTTGTAATTTTTAAATCTGATGAATTAAAGTCAATTTTTGCTGTATCAAAAATCTGTACATCTATATTAGTTCCTGAGGTGTCAGGAATAAAAATCATTCCTTCTTGCGTTGCTAATTTCTCAACTTTATCTCTTAAGGCTTTATTTGTGTTTTTGCTTAAAGCTTCATAAACATCAAAAATATTCTTCTTAGCTGCAAAAGCTTTTAATGCCTTTGGAGCATGTAGCGTGTTCATCACACTGTGTAAGTTTGCGCTGATTATATGTATTGGTCTATCGAGTAAATTTTTCTTCTTTAATTCTTCTTTAATATTATTTGACCAAATTTCTCCATGGATGTGGTGTCCTAATCTTTCTCTTAAAACAGGACTGAAAGTAACTGTTCGTTTGTTGTTTTTTATAACTTCATCAATTGCAAGTTTGCCTAACCAATAAACAATTTGCAACAATCTTTCGGGTTGATTTTTTGTCGCAAACTTAGTGTACATATTAGTAAGTTCCTCAAAAGTTCTTCCTAAGATATTGGCAGTATGCGTAACTGCTATTTCTCGTTCTTTAAAAGTTAACTTGGTTTTGGATAAAACAGCTTTTTCAAGTTTTTCCCAATCTCTTGTTGTGCCTCCTTTTTCATTGATAAGAACACGTTTACTGATTTTATGAGATTCAATAAAAAGGAAAGTTAAGTGTGTTAGGATATCGTAAATTTCAGAGCGTCCACGAGTGATTTCAATATTCATTTGCTCTTCATCTATTCTATAACAATTCCTTCTTCTTTTGGGTGGAATTATAGGTTCGAAATGAGAATTTCCATAACCTTCATCACTAGTTAGGTTAATGAAACGACATTCTTCTATTCCTTGTGGTAATCTATCAATAACATACAGTAAGCCATCCAGCTCAGCTTTTTCTTCAGCAATAGAACCATAAATTTCTGGTCTTAATAATAAAAGGGCTTCCCTGAGTGTTTCGCCAGATATTCCCATTGGTTTGTAAAAACCTCTGTTGAATAAATGTCGCATAGTTATGTACATGCGTTCAATTGCGCTTGAGCTTTCTTGAGCTCTTGTCCTTCCTTTGTTTTTCTTAATCATTTACATTATTTAACCTGCAAATATAAGTTAATTCGCCTTAACCGTCTCAGTTAAAACGTCTGCTATTTTTCTGTCATTTGCTAATCTAGGGACTTTATTTTGTCCTCCTAGTTTTCCTATGGTATGCATATATCTATTAAAACCACCTTTTTCAACTTCATGAATTTTTAAGGTCTGAAGTATTTTGCCCTTTATTAGGTCATGATAATATGTGTTTTGAGATTGCATGGATTGATCCAAAAACGCTTCTATATCGTGAATGTTATTTGGTTTCTTTTCAAACTCAATGAACCACTCATGATAAGGTAATCCTGATGATGGATTTAGTTGAGGTGCTACAGAAAATTCAGTTAATGTAAAATCAAACTTTTTGGTTGCTTCTTGAATTGCCTGTTCAACTTCCTTACTAATGACGTGCTCACCAAATGCTGAAATAAAGTGTTTTATTCTGCCTGTAACAATAATCTTATAAGGGTTTAACGATGTAAACTCAACTGTGTCTCCAATATTGTAAGCCCAAAGTCCTGCGTTTGTTGAAATAATCATTACGTAATTTACGCCTAGCTCAACATCTTTTATTGTTATTCGTTTTGAGTTCTCATCAAAAAACTCGTCTGCTTTAACAAATTCATAGAAAATTCCAGAGTTTAGCAATAACAGCATTCCTTTGTCGTTTTGGCTATTCTGAAATGCAAAAAAACCTTCACTTGCAGGATATAATTCTATGCTATCAACCTTTTTGCCTATTAGCTCTTCAAATTTTGCTCTATATGGTTCGTAGTTCACGCCACCATAAATGAAAAGATTGAAATTTTTGAAAACCTCACTAATAGATTTTCCTGTTCTTTGGTTTATTTTTTCAAAATACATTTGGACCCAAGACGGAATTCCAGCTATTATTGTCATGTCTTCATTCAACGTCTCGTCAATTATGGCTTCAACTTTTGTTTCCCAATCCTCAATACAATTAGTTTCCCAAGAAGGTAGTCTGTTTTTTTGAAGGTATTTAGGCACATAATGCGCAGATATTCCTGAGAGTCTTCCAAGCTTTATTCCGTTTTTTTCTTTTAGAATTGGGCTTCCTTGTAAGAAAATCATTTTGCCATTTACAAAGCTTGAGTTCCCTGTTTCATTTACGTAAAGTAAAATTGCATTTCTTGAAGCTTCAACTTGAGCCTTAATTGATACATCAGTTATTGGAATATATTTAGCTCCAGAAGTGGTTCCTGAGGTTTTAGCAAAATATATAGGTTTTCCTTTCCAAAGAATATTTTCTTCTCCAGCAACCACTAAATCTACATAGGGTTTTAATGCCTCATAATCTCTTATTGGGACTCTCGTTACAAAATCCTTATGTGAATTAATACTAATAAAATCATGGTCTTTTCCAAATTTTGTAGATGTCGCCTCGCTTATTAAATTTTGAAACGCCTTATCTTGGGTTTCAATGGGTTTTGAAATCCATTTGTTCATTTTTTTTACCACTTTATTGGCAAAGGGTTTTGCTAACAAGGCTTTCAGGGATGGTATTTCAGGGAGTTTTATCATGTTTTGTACCTATTCAAAATCTATAAATGTTGTTGGGTTTATTGGATAGCCATCTTTCCAAAGTTCAAAATGTAAATGTGGTCCTGTTGTTAGTTCTCCTGTGTTTCCTGAAATAGCAATAACTTCTCCAGATTTAATTAAATCGCCTTGAGATTTTGTTAATGATGCATTGTGTTTGTAAGCTGATAATAAACCGTTTCCGTGGTCAATGATAATTACGTATCCTGTTTGTGTTGTCCACTCAGCTAAAATTACTGTACCATCTGCAACAGCTTTAATTGGCGTGTCTTTAACAACAACAATATCAATAGCAAAGTGTTTTTCTTCTACATTATATCCTTCGCTAATGGTTCCATTAACTGGTGGAAATAACACAAAACTTGCATTTGAAGTGGCAGATTCAAAAAGGTTATACTTGTCTTCTTTATCAACTTTTTCGCGTAATTCTAAATCCTCTTGTGAAGGCTCTAAATCTACAAGGTCTATGTCTTGTTCTGCGGCTTCTATTATTGAGTCCTTATTAATTTCAATAGCACTGATATCTCCTGTTAAAACACGTTTTATTGATTCTAAATACTTGTCGTTTGCAACAATAACCTGTTGTAGGGAATCTGTTTTATAGTTCAATTCTGTGGCTTTCTTTTTTAAAGATGTTGAGGAGTAACCAGGAATATACTCTCTCAAAGGTGTATACGCTATAAGCATTGTAGTGCCTGCAATTAACAAAATAGTTAACAAAGACATAATAACAAAAACGTTTAAACGAGTTAGTTTTATGGCAAAGCGCTCTTCAAAAGTGTCTTCGTTTAAAATGACAAGACGATACTTGTGTAGTAGCTTATGTGCGAATCTTTTTTTTCCTTTGTCTTTAGTTGCCATCAACGAACAAATTTAAATAAATTTAATGTTTAAGTTTTTATATTATGCTAAAGTTTGCTTAAAACGTTTTTTTTAAACTTTAATTATTAACTTTGTTTATTAAATTATTGAAACAATGAGTTTATATATGTTACCCTTAGCAATTGGAGCTCCACAAATAATTTTAATTGTTGTGGTTGTTTTACTATTATTTGGAGGAAAGAAAATTCCTGAATTAATGAGAGGACTTGGTAGTGGAATTAAAGAATTTAAAGACGCTAGTAAAGAAGACACAAAAGCTGAAGATAAAAGCGAATAGTTTTTATTTTAAATATTTAAAAAAAGCCATCATTTTCATGATGGCTTTTTCTTTACTTTATGTTTATGGATTTGGCTATGGCTTCAAACTCAAACATATAATCTCTTTTTTCAACTGAAGGCGCAAATGCAAAACCTTCAAAAACAATATACCTTTTATTGATTTCGTCTTTTATTGCATAGTTTAAAAATGGACCAGCCATATAAGCATCTTTAACTTCCCAAGTGCTTCTTGTTTCATAAGTTGGTTTATTGTTTACAATTGTTTTGCTTAAAAATGGCGTGTATGCTTCTTCGGTTATCATGTAAGTGCCTTCAAGTGGTCCAGGAACATGAACCTTACCAATTGAGTCTCTTAATTTAATTACATCGTTAATAGTCTCGTCTCCTTCTGAAATTTCGCTTAAAGGAATCTCATAAACCATAAAATTCATGGTTCCAGTTTTAATATCTCGTCTTAACCAAAAAAAGTTGTTGTCCTCTTTTGCAACTCTATAAGCAGAAGGAAAATCAATTGTTAAACCAAGAGACTGTTCAATGTTGTTGTCTTTTTGCAATGATTTTTTTATTCGTCTTTGCTTCTCTTTTATTTCTTCTACTTTGAATATTGATATTATTTTTTCAGCATTTGCTTTAATTTGCTCAACAATTTCTTTGTTTGTTTGCCCACTAACAACAACAACTTTTTGAGGTTTTGCATAAACATCCTCATAAAATTTGGTGTCGGGTTCTTTCCCTTTTTCAATCTTTAAAACAGTTCTGTTTTTTCGTGCAAAATCCGAAAATACTGCAGTTGGCATTTGTCGCATTGTAAATAGTGGTTCGTCTTGTGGTAAACCATAGAGAGGCGCTCCTATAACATTCCTGATGCTTTCTCCTACTGAGCCTTCCCAAAGATCATTATTAACCACAACAGAAAGATTATTGATATTCCCAGATGAAGAAGATAGTGCAACTTTGTTGTTGGTTTCACAACTGATTAAAGTGAAAATGCTAAGTGCTAAAACTAATATTTGTTTCATTTTTTTTTGTGTTTTTTAGTTGATTATTGCTTTGAAACAACAAGAGTCATACCAATTTTTAATTTAGAGCCTGTAATATTATTCCAATCTTTAATATTCTGAATGGAAACTCCTGGAAATTTTTGCGATATACTCCAAAGTGAGTCTCCTTTTTGAACCTTATATGTTTTAGCATTTGGGTCTGTTTTGCTTACTGAAGTAGGTTTACTCGATGCCACAGAATTTACTTGAGTTCCTGGTTTTCTTGGATAAATCGTAAGTCGTTGTCCTATTCTAAGGTTGTTGCTTCTTAGTCCATTCCAACTCTTAATTTGGCTAACCCTTACTCCATAACGTCTCGCTATTTTCCCTAAGTAATCTCCAGAGCGAACTCGATACCTAATTTTAGTGTCATTATCAAAAAACTGTGGTAAAGGTTTTTCACGTTTCGCAAATTCTTCCCTTACAAATTTATATATACTGTCTTCATTGTTTACAAATAAGCCTATTTTTTCTCTTGGTAGTCTTAGCGTGTAATTTTCATCTTTTATATGTGGAATAATATCTAGTTTATATGAAGGGTTTAAAAACTGTAATTCTTCCATTGGAACTTCTAGCAATTCAGATACTTGATCTAAAGAAATCATTTCCTTTACTCTTACAGTGTCTGTTTGAATATAGGTTAATTCAGGTTTTTGAGGATTAAATCCATGTTCTTCTGCATATTCAAAAATATACATAGTTGCTAAAAACGCTGGCAAATATCCAGCTGTTTCACGAGGTAAATTGGGTCTTATATTCCAGTAGTTTTTATAACCTCCTGATCTTCTGATTGCCTTACTTACATTTCCTGGTCCTGAATTATATGCAGCTAATGCTAAATCCCAATCTCCAAATATTTTATACAAGCTTGCTAAATATTTACTTGCTGCTTCAGTTGATTTTATTGGGTCGCTTCGTTCGTCAACATAACTACTCACGTTTAAATCATACATTTTTCCTGTTGCAAACATAAACTGCCATAAACCTGTGGCTCCAACCCTTGACTTTGCCCTTGGCTTTAAAGCCGATTCAACAATTGCCAAATACTTAACTTCTAATGGAATATCGTGATTATCAAGTTCACGCTCAAACATTGGAAAGTAATATTCGCTTAAAGCCATTAATCGTTCAAAAGATTTTTTTCTGCGTTTTAAATAGCCTTTAATAACACTCTCTAACGAAGGATTGTATTCAATATTAAAAGGAGTTTTTGCATTAAGTTCTGCAAGACGTTTCTTTAAGGTGTCTGTAGGCAGCTCTGGGTAATAAATGGAATCGTATTTCATTTCCCTTATACTACCATAAATAGTATCATATAGTGACGTGCTGTATAATTCTTCAAGCCATTTTTCATCAATTTCAGATGCTAACTTGTGGTCTTCTAGTGTTCTTTTAGAAAGTGAATCTATAACTGGTTCAATCTCTTTTTTTATTTGTGATTGACCATCGATAATAGTGTCCTTAATAATTGTGGCTTTTACAACTGTAGAGTCTTTGGTTTGAGCAAAACCAAAGGTTGTTGAAACCAAAAAAGCAATCATAAATAATCGTAAGGTCATTATTGTCATTATTGGTTTTATAGAACGGATTTGATGCTAAAATCGTATTTTTTAATAAGAATAGAAAATTTAAGGCACTGCTTAATCCAAGATAGCTGCAATTCCTGGCAATATTTTTCCTTCAAGGCTTTCTAACATCGCTCCACCTCCTGTACTTACGTAGCTTACTTTGTCTTCAAAACCAAACTGTTTCACAGCAGCAACAGAATCGCCTCCTCCTACTAGGGAAAATGCTCCTCCTTTTGTTGCATTAGCAATTGCATAACCTAACGCTATTGTGCCTTTTGCAAAATTTGGCATTTCAAACACTCCTAAAGGACCATTCCATAAGATCGTTTTTGAGCTTGAAATAACATCTGCAAACATTGCTTCTGTGTGTGGTCCAACATCCAATCCCATCCATCCTTCAGGAATTTCATCAATCTTGCAAGTGTTTGTTTGTGCTTCATTATTAAAATCATCTGCGATAACTGCATCTATAGGAAGGTGGATTTTTACATTTTTTGATTCAGCTTTATTCAAGATTTCTTTTGCTAACTCCAATTTATCGTCCTCAACTAATGAGTTTCCAATTTTCCCTCCTTGAGCTTTTATGAATGTAAAGGTCATTCCTCCACCAATAATTAAATGGTCGATTTTATCAAGAATATTATCAATAATGGTGATTTTGGAAGACACCTTAGCTCCTCCAAGCACAGCTGTTATAGGTTTTTCTCCAGTATTCATGACCTTATTGATGCTTTCAATTTCTTCTGCTAATAAGTTGCCAAAACATTTTTTGCCTTTAAAAAACTGTGCAACAATAGTTGTCGATGCATGTGCACGATGCGCTGTTCCAAAGGCATCATTTACATATATATCTCCTAATTTTGATAGTTGTTCAGCAAAACTTTTATCTCCTGACTTTTCTTCGTCGTAAAATCTAAGGTTTTCTAAAAGTAATATTTGTCCTGGCTGTAAGCTTTGTGATGCTTTTTCAACTTCATCTCCAATACAGTCATTAACAAATAAAACTTCAACTCCTAAAACATCTTCAACTGTACTTTTTATATGCTTTAACGAAAAGTCTTCTTCTTTACCTTTTGGTCTTCCTAAATGAGACATCAAAATACAACTTCCACCATCTTCTAAAATTTTAATAATCGTTGGCTTAGCCGAATGTATTCTAGTAGCATCTGTAACCTCAAAAGCATCATTTAATGGTACATTGAAATCTACACGAATCAATGCTTTCTTGTTTTCAAAATTAAAATCATTTAATGTCTTCATGGAGATAACTTTAGTTGACAAATATAAATTTTTACTTTAAGAAAATGTGTTCTGTTTTATATTGATTCTTTTTGAACAAGAAGATTTTTTTTAGTCAAAAAAATAGTTACGTTTGTTTTATGCAATTTTCGAACGTTTTAGGGCAAGAGCACCTTAAAAGCCATCTTATAAAAAGTGCTGAAAATGGTCGCATTCCTCATGCGCAACTGTTTGTTGGTCCAGAAGGCTCAGGCACATTGCCAATGGCTATTGCTTACGCTCAACACATAATTTGTGTAAACAATAAAGCTAATGAATCTGCTTGTAATTTAAAATTTGAAAATTTATCACATCCTGATTTACACTTTGCATATCCTGTTGCGAGAACTGATAAAGTAAAAAGTCATCCTGTTTCAAAACTGTTCTTTGAAGATTGGCGAACCATGCTTAAAGAACAACCTTACGGGAATTTGTTTGATTGGTATAAGCAACTTGGTATTGACAACAAGCAAGGGCAAATTGGTGTTGATGAAGCGCAGGACATCTCAAAATCTTTATCGTTAAAAGCTTATGAAGGTGGTTACAAGGTGATGATAATTTGGATGGTTGAAAAAATGAATACTGCCTGTGCCAATAAGTTGTTGAAACTTCTTGAAGAGCCTCCAAACAAGACTGTTTTTATCCTTATTGCTGAAGATGAAGAACAAATATTATCTACAATTACCTCAAGGTGTCAATTATTAAATTTCCCTCCTTTATCAGAAGAGGTTATTAAAGATGCCCTAGTTAAAAACTACCAAATTCCAGAAGTTGATGCCATAAAAATTGCACATCAATCAAACGGAAACTTTAACAAAGCCAGCGATTTAGTGTTTCATGACAGTGAAGACACTCAATTTGAAGAATGGTTTATATTTTGGATACGAAGTGCTTTTAAAGCCAAAGGTAACAAGGCTGCCATTCACGATTTAATATCTTGGAGCGAAGAAATTGCAAAAACAGGAAGAGAAACTCAAAAGCAGTTTTTATCCTTTTGTTTAGATTTTTTTCGACAAGCAATGTTATTAAACTACAATGCAAATGAGCTTGTTTTTTTCGAACCTAAATCTGAAAGTTTCCAGCTAGAAAAATTCGCGCCTTTTGTTCATGAAAGCAATGTCCTAGAAATAAGTGATGAAATTCAAGACGCCATTTATCATATTGAACGCAATGGGAATTCTAAAATCATTCTTACTGACCTTTCCATAAAACTAACAAGATTACTTCATAAAAAATCTGCCTAATGAAACCTTTAAAACCTTGGTTTGTGATTATTAATCCAACCTCAGGAAATGGTTCCGGAAAACGTAAATGGCCAAAAATAAAATCGCTCCTTGAACTTGAAGAATTTAAGTTTGATTTTGCATTTACTGAATATGAAAATCATAGTATCGAATTGGTTCAAAACGCTATAAATGAAGGTGTTAAAAACATTGTTGGTGTTGGTGGAGATGGCACTTTACACAATATAATTAATGGTATTAACAAGCAAGATTCAGTAACATCGTCTGGTGTAAAGGTTGGTATAATCCCAATTGGAACTGGAAATGACTGGATTAAAACCTACAACATTCCTCTTGATATCAAAGAAGCAATTGCAATCATAAAAAAAGGAAAAACTAAACTGCAAGATTTAGGAAAAATTGCGTTTTTGGAAAATAATCATGAGCCAATTTTTTTTAATAATTTGGCTGGAATTGGTTTTGATGGCTATGTAGTAAGCAAGGTTGGAAAATACAAACACCTTGGAGCATTGGCTTATTTGTTTGGTGCAATTATTGGTTTGTTTTCTTTTAAAAACTTTGAGGCCACTATTAAACTAAACAAGAAAGAGATTAAAACCAAGTCACTAATGATTTTGGCTGGTATCTGTAAGTTTTCTGGAGGTGGCATGAGACTTACCGAAGAGCCTCTTCCTGAAGATGGATTATTTGATATTTCGATTGCAAAAAATTTAAGCAAACTTGAGATTATAACAAACCTCTTTAGCTTATTTAATGGGAATATTGTAAAACATCCTAAAGTTGAAACTTATAAGGTTAACGAATTATCTATTGTTGTTAATTCAGATAATAAGCCTTTTATTCAAGCTGATGGAGAGCTAATTGGAAAGGGAAACATTCGTTTAGAAATCGTTCCTAAAGCCTTTTCTTTTTTTGTAAAATAAAAAAGCGCTGAATAAAAATCCAGCGCTTTTAATATTATGGTAGCTTTTTAGTCCTTTTTATAAGAAGCATTTAAAGCATCCAAAACTGTTTGTGTTAAATCATTTTCAGATTTACCATACATAACACTTCCAGCCTCATTACTTCCTAAAATATAATCGTAGCCGTTTTTAGTTCCATAATCTTTTACGAATTCTCTAACCTTTTTAATTAAAGAATCGTTTTGTGCTTGGCTCTCTTGTGCGATTTGTTGTTGTTCAAATTGATCTCGTTGGTTTATTACTTGATCTTTTTGCTGTAGCTCTTGAGATAATTTTTGCAGGTTTGCCTGTGACATTTTTCTCGACTTTAATTCCGCTTCATTTATTTCTAACTGAAAAGCTTGCCTAATACTATCTCTTCTTTGTTCGTATGCTTTTATTTTTAATTGAAGCTTATCTTGAATATCTATTCTCTCTTGATATTCATTTATCAATTTTGCATTATCTACATATCCTATTTTTTGAGATTGTTGGCATGATGCAAACGTTAAAACAACAACCAATAAGATTACAATATTTTTCATCTGTTTAAATTTTGTGTGGCAAAAGTAAAAAAGTAATTCAGAAGAAGATCTAAAAAATATCAGAAGAATTCGATTTATCAATATTATTTATAACACACAACATAATCAATCATTAATATTTATTGAACTCGAGTTGATTATAAGCGATTTCTGGGCTTTAAAGAAATCTGACTTGGAATAACATCATTTCATAAAAAACTTACGCAAATATGCTTTTGTATTGCTTTTTAGATGTTTTTTATAATATATATGAGTGATGAATACTCTCCTGAGCGTTTAGCTTTTATATTAGATTTTAAACCAACCCAAAAAGCTTTAAACGGGTTCATAAAACCAGATTTATATTTTTCTGAAAGCAAACTCACATAATAAGCATCAAATTTCATTGGAAGCGCTTTAACAACCTTCATATTTTTTGTTGCGAAAAGGTGTGTTATTGAAGATTGTGAGAAATGCCATAAGTGTCTTGGCACATCATAAGCTGCCCAAAAATTTTGATAATGGCTTGCGTCATGGCTTTTATAATTAGGAACAGCAATTACCAAAGTTCCATTTTCTTTAAGTAGATTTTTTAAAATATAAATCTGCTCATCAAGTTTTGGTAAATGCTCAAGAACATGCCAAAGTGTGATGACATCAAAACTTTGTTTTTCAAACTTAGTTAATCGTTTTGTATCAAAAACCGAATCATTGGTTTTTTGGTTTGCAATATTTCGAGCTTGTTCGTTAGGCTCAATTCCAAAAACCTGCCAATTATTATTCTGAGCTATTTGCAAAAAATCTCCTGTGCCACAACCAACGTCTAACAAGTTTTTTTGTTCTGTTGAGAAAGAATTAATAAGACTTAATTTTCTTTTAAGAGAAACACCCCTAACAATATGATATACTTTTTCAAGTAAATTTCTCTTAGCGTCAGTGTGGGAAATATAATCTTCTGTCTTATAATATGCTGAAAGATTTTTTTCAGCTGGTTGAGGGTGTGTTTCTAAAAATCCAAAGGTTTCATTTTTTACTAGCCGAAACTCTTCTCCAGAAACTGAATGGTCTTTTACCTTTAGAAATATATTCGAATCTTTCATAAAAATGGATTCCGCATCTAGTACGGAATGGCAAAACTAAAACAATTTTTGATTAAAAATATTAAAGATGTTCCACGTGGAACATCTTAAAAATTATTTATTTTTATTAATAAGGTTCCTGTCTAAGTAGGAACTTATCTTCCCATATACACCAATAATACCGAAATGTCGTTCGGAGAAACTCCGCTAATTCTTGATGCCTGAGCTATGGAAGTTGGTTGAATGTTTTTTAATTTCTCCCTTGCCTCCATACTCATTGATTTAATTTGTGAATAGTCAAAGTTTTCAGGGATTTTCACATACTCTAACCTATTTAGTTTATCAGCATTATTCTTTTCCTTCTCAATATATCCAGAATATTTAACCTGGATTTCTGTTTGCTCTATGACCTCGCTATCTAAATTATTAGCTTGAATATACTCTTCTACAGAATTAAATTTTCTAACATCATCTATGGTGATATTTGGCCTGGCAAATAGTTTAAACATTTTATCTTGCTGCTTAACTGGAGCTGATTTTTTAGATTCTAAAACTGGGTTAGCTTCTTCTGGCTTAATACTCGTATTTCTAAAAAACTGAACAAATTTTTCGGCCTGATCGTGCTTTTCTTCCATGCGTTTTAGGCGTTTTTTACTAGCCAAACCTATGTCAAAACCTTTAGGTGTTAATCTTAAATCTGCATTATCCTGACGTAAAAGTGTCCTATACTCAGCACGAGACGTAAACATTCTGTAGGGTTCTTCAGTTCCTTTGGTTATTAAATCGTCGATTAAAACTCCAATATAAGCTTCATCTCTTTGAAGCATAAACGGTTCTTTTTCCTGAACTTTCAAACTCGCATTAATTCCTGCCATTAATCCTTGGGAAGCAGCTTCTTCATATCCAGTTGTTCCATTAATCTGTCCTGCAAAATATAGCCCTTCTACCAGTTTTGTTTCCAAAGTGTGCTTTAGCTGAGTTGGTGGAAAATAATCATACTCAATTGCGTAACCTGGACGGAAAAATTTCACGTTTTCAAAACCAACTACAGAACGTAAAGCTTTAAACTGAACATCTTCAGGTAAAGATGTTGAAAAGCCATTCACATAAACCTCTACAGTATTCCAGCCTTCTGGTTCCACAAATAATTGATGTCTGTCTTTGTCAGCAAAACGATTAATTTTATCTTCTATTGAGGGACAGTAACGAGGCCCTAAACTTTTAATTCTTCCATTAAACATTGGTGAACGATCAAAACCCTCTCTAAGCAAGTCGTGTACTTGTTCGCTCGTGTAAGTCATATGACAAGAACGCTGTTCGGTTAGCGGTTTGGTGACGTCCAAATAGGAAAACTTTTCTGGGTTTTCATCACCAGGTTGTTCAATCATTTTTGAGAAATCGAGAGAACGACCATCTACTCTTGGAGGTGTTCCTGTTTTCATTCTACCAGAGTCGAAACCTAAATCAAGTAACTGTTCTGTGATTCCTGTTGCTGCTCTTTCTCCAGCTCGTCCTCCACCAAAATTCTTGTCGCCAATGTGAATTAATCCATTTAAAAACGTTCCATTAGTGAGTACAACCGATTTTGCTTTTACCTCAATTCCTAATGAAGTTTTTACACCAACAACTTTATCCTTTTCCACGATTAACCCAGACACCATTTCTTGATAAAAATCTAGATTTGGTGTTTTTTCTAATAACATTCTCCAGTCTTCAGCAAAGCGCATTCTATCACTTTGAACTCTTGGGCTCCACATTGCTGGTCCTTTAGATTTATTGAGCATTTTAAACTGGATAGCTGAAGTGTCACTAACTATTCCGCTGTAACCACCAAGCGCATCAATTTCTCTTACAATCTGACCCTTTGCAATTCCACCCATTGCTGGATTGCATGACATTTGCGCAATGTTCTGCAAATTCATTGTAATGAGAAGGGTTTTGCTTCCCATGTTTGCTGCTGCTGCTGCTGCTTCGCTTCCAGCGTGACCAGCACCAACAACTATAACGTCATATGTATCTAAGAATAAGCTCATGTCAAATTGTTCCACGTGGAACAATTGGTTTTTATTAGTTTAAAGTCTGCAAATATACAATGAATAACTTAATTCAAACGAATAGGTTCAAGTAGTGGTTTTCTCTTTCTCGCATAGTTTTTGCGTCTGCTTCTGTTTTGTCTTTATAACCACAATAATGCAGTATGCCATGAACCATTACTCGCTTTAGTTCTTTGGTAAACGCTTCACTAAAATCATCAGCGTTTTCTCTAACACGTTCAATTGAAATAAACACATCTCCATGTAGCTCTTTTCCTACTGAATAATCAAAACTAATAATGTCTGTTAAAGTGTCATGATCTAAGAATTCAACATTAAGCTTGTGCAGATATTCATCATCGCAAAACACATAATTAATATCGCCTTCCTTACAATTTTCTGATTTAATGACGCTTGAAAGCCAATAAGAAACTTGTTCTTCAGATGTTAGTTGAAAATCTAATTCGTAATTAAAACTGATCATTCTTCTTTTTAAAATAGTCTTGAACCTTCTTTTTGTATTCCTGTTGCAAAGGTAAGGCTTGACGATTTAAAATCTCAGTAGTATTGAAGTATTGTTTAGCGTTGTTAATTTGATTAAGTGTCGTGTTCTTAAATTGCTTTTGATTTGTTTCGGATTTACGCTTTTGATCTTGACCTTGCTGAAAGGTTGCGTTTTCAAGCTTGAGTAACTGATGCTGCAAATTCATCATTTTTTGAAGTGTCCTATTCGTAAAGCCTTTGTTAAGTAAATCTCTTTCTACTTGCTCCATTTGTTTAAGTAAATTACCTCCAACTCCTTCTTTTCCTTCTTTGGATAATCTATCCTGAAGGGCTTGCCTTAATTGCTGCTGCTGCTGATAAATTTTAAAGAGTTCACCATTAATTTCTTCGCTATTGCCTTCTCCATTTTCTCCCTGTTGCTGCCCTTCTTTTCCTTGTTGCTCGCCTTCTTTATCTCCATCTTTACCCTCTTCACCTTCTTTTTCTTTACCTTCTTCGTTCTTTTTAATTCCTTCCTCCATCTGCTTATTTAGTTCTTCTTGGCTCATAATGATATCCGGCAACTGCATGTCTCCTCCTCCTCCTTGTCCAGGTGATGGATTCATCTGGTTTTCCATATTATCCAAAACATCGCTCAGAAAGCTAGCTAACGTATTTGCTGATGTAACTGTGTATTGCTGAGCAGCTACTCCTTGATATAGTCTGTTTTCTGCCAATTGAGCTAATGATTTATCTATGTTGAAAAACACCTCAGTGATTTCTTTATTAATTCTTTCTGAAATCATTGGTTGACGAAGCGATAAGGCAAATAAGCTATCGTCAACGTGTTCAAAGTGCTCTTTAAGGCTTTGTTGGTTTTTTAAATAGTTAGCATATTCGTTATGGTTAATTTGTATGCTCTTAAAACGATTCATTAAGTCTTCTTGGTCAAACGAAAACAGTACTAAATTATCAAGAATCTGCCTTAGCATATCAATGTCTTCGGACATTTGTTCTCCTCCACCTCCACTCATCATTTGGCTCATTTTTTCACTCATTTCTTTCATCTTCTGAGCTGCCTTTTTCTGGTTCTTTTTTGCCTTATTTTGATTTTGTTGTTGCTCTTGCTCACTAGGTGATTCTTCTTTCTTTTCCAGGTTTTCGCTAGCCTCTTGTTGCTCTTGCTTTATTTCTTCTTCAGATTTTTTGTCTTGCTTAACCTCATCTATTGGCTCTCTTAACTCTTGATTCTCTTTTTGAAGTTCATCCATTTCTTTTTGAAAATCTTCAAAATTCTTGTTTAGCTCATCTTGTTTTTCTTTGGTGTTATTCTCCTTAGTTTCTTCAGAAAGCTTTTCTTGCTTCTTGGCTAATTCTTCAAGCTCTGCTTTTAGCTTTTCTGCTTTTTTGGAAACATAATAGCGCTTAGTTAATTCTAATAACTGCTCTAAACTTCGCTTTTTGTTCTTGTTCTGTTTAGCCAACTGCTCAAGCTTCTCTGTTAGCTCTTCTTTTTGAATTTTTTCTGCAAGTTTCTCTAGCTCGTCTAGAAGTTTTTCGTCTTCCTCTAATTGCTTTTGATTCTCTTCAAGTCGCTTTTCAATATTTTCTTTAAACTCATCTTTCTCATTTTCATTCTTTTGAAAATCATCAAGGTTTTCTTTTAGCTTTTTATTGAAATTCTGCATCATTTCTTCTTGTTGCTTTTGACGCTTCAAAAAGTTTTCTAGCTTTTTCTTATCGTTAAAATTGAGTTCTGATTTTTCTTTTTGAGTTTTAGAAAACTCTTTAAGTTCCTCATCTTGCTTCTCAAGTTTTTCAAGAGAATTGTTCAGATCTTCAATCGTTTCGTTCTGTTCTTTAAGTTGTTCTGTTTCCAACTCATCTTGTGTTAACTTTCTGTAAGTGAACACATTGCTTTTACTTCTCTTAAAGCTATTTATTGCATCATTATCAAATACCTGAAAATAAACATCGTAGCTTAATCCTTCTTCGAGCTTAATATCTGCTGGAAAGATGTTAAAAAACTCATCGTAGTTTGAGGCGTCAATTGGTATTGAAACAATCTTTTTATCATCCTCGTTATTGCTTGGATAATAAACCAATTGCAGTTTGCTTAATCCATAGTCATCGCTTATTTGCCCATAAAAATAAAGGGTTTCGATATCCATGGAATCTTGCTTCATTTCAACTTTAAGTTCAGGAAACTCATCTTTTATAACATCAATTGAAAACGCTAGGCTTTCATAGTTTTTTAAATTTTCATTGCTTGTGTTGATTGAATAGTCAAGGGCTTTATAAAGTCTTTTTTCTAATTCAAATTTGTTGTTATCGGGAACAAAGCTGTATGTTGTATCGTTTGTTCCTAAATCCACTTGGCTAGTTGTTTTTGTGTTTAGTTTCCATGTCACTTTTGTGCCTTGAGGAACAATAGCGTTTCCGTTACTTTTTAGAACCTCATCCTTCTTTTTGGTGTGAGTAGGATAATCTAAAACCATATCAAAGCCTAGTAGCGTAGGAACCTCAACGACATTCAGCGTATAAGGTTTTGACGTTACACCATTTGCAAATACATTAAAATCTATATTGGATTTTGGCTGTGAAAACACGTATTCAAACTCGTTTGGTCTGATTTGATTTAGAAAATAAGTTTCGTTATTGAATGATATTTGTACATTTTCTGGCGCAATTTCACCTTCAGTTGTTACTTCGAGTCTAAAGTCCTTGTTCTCGATTGCGTTTAGGTTTTCATTCACAACAAAAAACTGAAAAGGAGCAGGTGGCTCATAAGCTGTTTTATAATTTAACACTCGTTCATAGCTGTCGCTAAACCAGTTCATCTTGCCTGAAATAAATGAAAACAGAAGAATTAATAATGGAATTGCGGCATATTTCAGGTATTTTACGTTGTGCTTAAAATTAATCGCTAGAGTAAAAGGTATTGGTTTAAGCTCAATTGATTTTTGCTCAATACTCGCCAATAACAGTTCTGATTGATTAGAGTCTTTTTTTAATTGTAAAACATTAATGAGTTTGTCGTTTACCTCTGGAAAATAATGTCCAATAATTCTTGAAGCATCTAAATAGTCTATTCTGCTTTGAAGTTTGAATAATTTAATAAGTGGAAGTGCAATAAATTTTACAAACAAGGCAACTTCAACCGCAATAAACAACCAAAACAAAACGGTTCTTGCTGTTGGATTTAGCCATAGCACATATTCAACAAACAGTGTAAACAAAAAATAGAGTAACCCAATTGCTGCAAATAAAATCGTACCTCTAATGAGTTCATTTGTATAGTACTTTTTTATGAACGCTTCAAGTTTTTGCTGTATGTCTTGAAAATTACTCATTCATGTTCGTTTAATGTGTCAACAGATAAATCTACAATTTTATTGTTAACTTGTTGCCCTAAACATATATAACATTGTGTTAAAGTCGATGACTGACGCGGCTTTATCGATATTTGTATTAAAATGAAGCTTAAAGATTTAAAATATTTATCTGCGCTTACTGTTCCTCTTAGTGTAATTATTGGGTTGTACTTTAAGGGTTATTGGTTGTTTTTTACTCCAATTTACATTTTTGTATTCATTCCCTTATTAGAGCTGCTTTTGAGTGAAGATGTTAGTAACTATTCTGAAGAAGATGTGTCCTCAAGAACAGTGAATTCTGTTTTTGATTGGCTACTTTATTTAAATCTTCCTATTGTTTATGCACTGCTTATTTGGTCTTTATTAGAAGTCTCTAGTGGCATCCTTGAAACTCATGAATTTATTGGTTTGGTGATGTCTGTTGGAATCGTTTTAGGCGGAAACGGCATTAACGTAGCGCATGAACTTGGACATAGACAAGCGTCCAAAGAACGCTTTATTGGTAAAGCCTTGCTCTTGCCTTCTTTGTACATGCATTTTTATATAGAACATAATTTTGGGCATCATTTACATGCAGCAACCAAAGAGGACCCAGCGACTGCTCGGTTTAAGCAAACACTATATTCGTTTTGGGTAACATCAACCATTAGACAATACATAAGTGCTTGGAAAATTCAAAAACGATTATTGAAAAACTATAATCTTTCATTGTTCTCTTTTAAAAATGATATGTTTTGGTTTTTAGTTCTTCAAGGTTTATATTTAATAACTGTGTTTCTTGTTCTTGGAAAATTAGCCTTATTGTTTGCTGTTTTGGCTGCAATTACTGGCTTTTTACTCTTGGAAACTGTTAATTATATCGAACATTATGGTTTATTGAGAATGAAAAAAGAATCTGGTCGTTACGAACGTGTTAAAGAGATTCATTCTTGGAATTCAAATCATATTATCGGAAGAATACTGCTTTATGAATTAACAAGGCACAGTGACCATCACTATAAATCATCAAAAAAATATCAAGTTCTTGAATGTCATGAAACGAGCCCTCAACTTCCTTTCGGTTATCCAACATCAATGGTCTTAGCGTTATTTCCGCCTTTGTGGTTTGCAATAATGAATAAGCGTGTTCCTCGTGAAATGATTTCGGCTTAGAGTCTTCATTTTAATAATTATCGTTTTATCTTTGCGGTCTTAAACAGTTTTTATGACTAAAAATGTTCGTGTGCGTTTTGCGCCAAGCCCAACAGGTCCATTACATATTGGTGGAGTAAGAACTGCTCTTTTTAATTATCTATTTGCTAAAAAGTATAATGGAACTTTTGTGCTTCGTATTGAAGACACTGACCAAAACAGATATGTTGAAGGTGCAGAAGATTATATTGTTGAGTCTCTTAATTGGTGCGGAACCCCTTTTGATGAAGGTCCTGGAAAAAACGAGCGCTTTGGTCCTTATAGACAAAGCGAGCGCAAGCACTTATATAAGCAATATGCCGAAGAGCTGATTAATAAAGAAAAGGCTTATTATGCTTTTGATACTGCTGTAGAATTAGATGCACACAGAAAAGAACACGAAGCAAACGGGAAAACCTTCATCTATAATTGGCACAATCGCTTGAAATTAAATAATTCTTTGTCTCTTACTAAAGATGAAGTCAATGCAAAAATAGAAGCTGGTGATGACTACGTTATTCGTTTCAAATCTCCTCAAGATGAAACGCTTCATTTAAAAGATATTATTCGTGGTGATATTCAAATAGACACAAATGTGCTTGATGATAAAGTGCTTTTTAAAAGCGATGGTATGCCTACTTACCACTTAGCAAACATTGTAGATGACCACCTTATGGAAATAACTCATGTTATACGTGGAGAAGAATGGTTGCCATCTTTAGCATTACACCTTCAGCTTTATGATGCCTTTGGTTGGGAATCACCAGAATTTGCGCATTTACCATTAATACTAAAGCCTACAGGAAAAGGAAAATTAAGCAAGCGAGATGGTGATAAGCTTGGGTTTCCTGTGTTTCCTTTAGAGTGGAAAGACCCTCAATCTGGAGACATTTCAAAAGGTTACAAAGAAGATGGTTATTTCCCAGAAGCCATGGTTAACTTTTTGGCTTTTTTAGGCTGGAATCCTGGAACTGAACAAGAAATATTTAACCTTGTAGAGTTGACTAATGCTTTTGATTTAGAGCGTGTGAATAAATCTGGAGCACGTTTTGATCCTGAAAAGATCAAATGGTTCAACCATCATTATATGCAAGAGCAAAACAACAATGTGTTAGCTAAACAATTTAAAGCCTCTAGAGACGAATTAACTTCTATTGATGTTAATTATGTTGCTTTAATTGTTGGATTGGTAAAGGAAAGAACGACATTTATTTCAGATTTTTGGGAATTAAGTAACTTCTTTTTTGTTGCTCCAACAACATATGATGAAAAAGCTTCAAAAAAAGCCGTTAAAGAGAATACAAAAGAGTTAATGTTAGAGTTGGTGTTAGTTGTGAACTCGGTTGATGGTTCTTCAAAAGATGGGCTTCAAAACGCTGTTAAAGGATGGATTACTTCAAATGACATTGGATTTGGAAAGGTTATGATGCCATTACGCTTAGCTTTGGTTGGTGCTTTGCAAGGACCTGATGTGTTTGATATAATGTTTATGATTGGTAAGGACGAATCAATCAAACGAATAAACAATCTTATCAATTCAATCTAAAACGTAATCATCGCTGTTAGTGCAAGTTGCTCTTGGTTTCCTTTAAACTTGCTCTCTCCTGCTCCAACATTTAAATCGCTATTGTTTAGTTTGTTAAAGATATTGGTGAAACCGTAGCCATATTGAGCTCTTATTCTAAAAGCTCCAAATCCAGCAGAAACACCTACCACACCATTGGCGTTAAATTGAGATATGTTTGTTATATCAGTTGCCATTAAGGAGTCGTAACCATTTATAAAATAGCTTTCGTTTTCGCTGTCCTTTAATTCCAACTTTCCATTATACTGAAGTTGTGGTCCAAGATCTAGAGTTAAATTTCCGTTTAAAATTTTAGCGTGAAACAAAAAGCCAACCTGAACAGTCATCATTTTATACTCGATCATTTCATTGCCAAGAACATCGTCTGTCATTCTTCCAGAGATTTCAAGGTTGTTTTCAGAAAGCAACATTCCGTAACTAACCGTGTACCATTTATGAGGTAAATCAACAGTGGCAGCCATTCCACCAATAAAGCCATTTCCTTTCTTGGTTGTAAAATTGTCTGTTTTAATGTCAAATTGTGTGATTCCTCCTTGAATGGAGATTCCGTTTTTAATAGCAAACGTTTTATGTTGGCCACGAATTGTTGTAACAAAACATAAGGTTAGTGCTACTAATAGAATAGGGAGTCTAAATTTCATAGTTCTTTATGTGAGAATAACACAAATATAACTTAATTTAGTATTCATTTATTTTCTAACCATTTAATCTTATTGTTATGGGTCAATTTGTTTTAATCCCAATTGTATTCTTTGGGCTTTTAGTTTTAATTTCTGCCTTTTTTATTGTGAAGCAGCAAACAGCTGTTATTGTTGAGCGATTTGGTCGTTTTAACAGTATCAGACATTCTGGGTTGCAGATAAAAATTCCTTTAGTAGATAGAATTGCAGGTCGTTTAAGTTTAAAAATCCAGCAGTTGGATGTCATCGTGGAAACTAAAACTTTAGATGATGTGTTTGTTAGATTGAAAGTTTCTGTGCAGTATAAAGTTATTCGTGAAAAAGTTTATGATGCTTTTTATAAACTGGACTATCCACACGATCAAATTACATCTTATGTGTTTGATGTGGTGCGTGCCGAAGTACCTAAGATGAAGCTTGATGACGTATTCGTAAAAAAAGATGATATCGCAATTGCTGTAAAAGCTGAATTAAACGATGCTATGTCGGATTATGGTTATGATATTATAAAAACCCTTGTGACAGATATTGATCCTGATGCGCAAGTGAAAGCAGCGATGAATAGAATTAATGCTTCTGAGCGCGAAAAAATAGCAGCTCAATTTGAAGGAGACGCAGCACGTATTTTAATCGTTGAAAAAGCAAAAGCTGAAGCTGAAAGTAAGCGTTTACAAGGACAAGGTATTGCAGACCAGCGTCGTGAAATTGCTCGCGGACTAGAAGAGTCTGTTGAAGTGCTTAATAAAGTTGGTATTAACTCTCAAGAAGCCTCTGCATTGATTGTGGTAACACAGCATTATGACACCTTACAGGCTATTGGCGAGGAAACTAATAGCAACTTAATACTGCTGCCTAATTCACCTCAAGCAGGAAGTGACATGTTAAACAATATGGTGGCTAGTTTTAGTGCAAGCAATCAAATTGGCGAGGCTATGAAAGAGCAAAACAGAAAGAAAAAAGAAGAGTAATTTTCTTTAGAAATTATAAAAACAAAACCTCGAAATTAAATACTTCGAGGTTTTTTATGTTTTTTTAGATTGCTTTAGCTTCAGCAACCAATAAATCATTTTTATCATCAACTGCTTTTTCTATAAACTCAGCAATGGCTTCATTTTTTTCCAAACCATTACCTAATAGCACTTTTAGAGCTATCATAGCGGCAATACGAGTTCCTGCTTTTTTAACTGCTGTACCAAATAACGGTTCTAATTCTTCATAGCTTACATTTTTAGCTAATTCTTGAATTTCAGCTTTTACTTTTTGTTGTTTGTCTTCGGGTAAATTTGTGTATTTCTTTCCTAATTTCTGAATTACATTAATTGCTTTTTGCTGTGATTGTTGTTGTGGTTTTGGTTGATTCTGATTATTTGTTTGCTTAGGTTTCTGTTTAGCCCAAGAGTCTCGCAAACCAACTATTTTATTAAACACTAAGGCATTTGGTTTTGAATCGTCATCCACATTAAAATACCCTAAACGTTGAAACTGAAAACGTTCTCCAACTTTAGCGTCTGCTAAACTAGGCTCTACAATTGCATTAATGATTTTTAAGGAATTAGGGTTAATAAACTCCATAAAGTCTTTATTTAGATGACTATCTGGAGCTTCATCCACAAACAGTCTGTCGTATTCTCTAACAACTGCTTTAATAGCGTGTTTAATAGACACCCAATGCAACGTGCCTTTTACTTTTTTAGAAGTGTCTTCAGAATAGGTACAATGAATTTCAGTAATATTATCTTCTGAATCTTTAACAACGCTTTCAGCTTTAATTATATAAGCATTCTTTAAACGTACTTCGCCTCCTAGTTTTAATCTAAAGAACTTATTTCCGGCTTCTTCTTTAAAGTCTTCTTTTTCAATATAAATTTCCCTAGAGAAAGGGACTTGTCGTGTTCCAGCATTATCATCTTCAGGATTATTTTCTGCTTCTAGCCATTCCTCCTTGTCTTCTGGATAATTAGTAATTACTACTTTTATTGGGTCTAAAACAGCCATAACACGAGGCGCTGTTTTATTTAAGTCTTCGCGAATGCAAAACTCCAACAACGATACATCAATCACGTTTTCACGCTTGGCTACACCAACTTTTTCTATAAAATTTCTAATAGAATTTGGTGTATAACCTCTTCGTCGTAAACCTGAAATAGTAGGCATGCGAGGGTCGTCCCAACCAGATACAATGTTATTTTCTACCAATTTGAGAAGCTTTCGTTTACTCATAATGGTGTAACTTAGGTTTAATCGTGCAAATTCACGTTGTTTTGGAATCAGTGGATAGTCTTTAGCACTATAATCATATACTTGCTCTTTAAACCAATCGTAAAGCTTTCTGTGAGGTTTAAATTCTAAAGAGCATAGTGAGTGTGAAATTTGCTCAATATAATCGCTCTCGCCATGTGTCCAATCGTACATTGGGTAAATACACCAATCGCTTCCTGTTCTATGATGATGCGCATGCATAACGCGATACATTATTGGGTCACGCATTAGCATGTTAGGGTCTTCCATGTCTATTTTTGCACGAAGTACATGAGTTCCAGATTTAAATTCTCCGTTTTTCATGCGTTCAAACAAATCAAGGTTCTCTTCTACGCTTCTATTTCTGTATGGACTATTAGTTCCAACTTGTGTTGGTGTACCTTTTTGTTCAGCAATAGCTTCGCTAGACTGTGAATCAACATAAGCTTTTCCATCTTTTATCATTTGTACAGCCCAATCATAAAGCTGTTGAAAATAGTCAGACGAATACAGCTCGTTTTCCCATTTATAGCCTAGCCAAGCAATATCTCGCTTAATAGCGTCAACATATTCTTGTTCTTCTTTTGTTGGGTTTGTGTCATCAAAACGAAGGTTTACTGGAGCATTATACTTTTCGCCCAAACCAAAACTAATGCCTATTGCCTTAGTGTGTCCAATGTGTAAATATCCATTTGGTTCTGGAGGAAAACGAAAACGTAAGTGGCTTTTAGGTGTTCCGTTTCGTAAATCTTCTTCTATAATATGCTCAATGAAATTGAGTGATTTTGTTTCTTCAGACATCTTTAAAAATAAAAGGCAAAGTTATTAAATATTAGTGTAATATATTTGCTGAAAATATTTTGTTTTGGGAATTATAAAAGTTGAAAACATTAGGGTTTTTGCACATCATGGATGCTTAGCAGAAGAAACTAAAATTGGTAGTGATTATCGTGTGGATTTAGAGGTAAAAGCTGACTTAAAAACATCTGCTAAAACTGATAAATTGGTTGATACTGTGGATTATGTGTTTTTAAACCGTATTATAAGAGAAGAGATGAATAAGCCATCGCATCTTTTGGAAACAGTGGCAAAACGTATATTAATGCGTATTTTTAGCGAAGAACATTTGGTGAATAAGGCAACTGTCTGGGTGAGTAAGTTAAACCCTCCTATTGGTGGTGATGTTGAAATGGTAACGATTAAAATGACCGAAAAACGAAAAAAGTAAGTGTTAATAGTGTTAAAACTATATTTTTTTTACATTTGTCAACTCTAATTTTTTAGATAGAGACTTTAAGATTCCTGCTTTCGCAGGAAGTATTGGCGTCTTGGCCGAGTGGCTAGGCAGAGGTCTGCAAAACCTTGTACAGCGGTTCGAATCCGCTAGACGCCTCAAAATTAAGAGATGCTTAGGTGTCTCTTTTTTTATGTTTAAATTTTTATAAAAAATTAATTAAATAGACGCAAAACCTTGTACAGTGTGTGTTTTGAAGAGTGGAATGCCAGACGCTTCGAAAACCCTAAAGTTTCCTTTGAAGATTATTATTCCGTAATATCTTCTATTAAATTTTGAGGATTCAATTGATCTTTCGGTAAAAAGCCTTTAACAATAAGTACTAAACCGCAAACAATTAAAACAACACCAAGCAGCTTCTTCACTTTTAAAATACGTTCTGGTGTAAGTTTTCTCTTTAATTGCTTTGCCAATAGAATTTTAAATAAATCGGTAACAAAATAAGCTAGTATCATTGTTCCAAAAAATGTAGCAAATCTATTAAGATCGTTTTCTAAGCTTGGTCCTGTGATTATAATAACGCCTAACCAAAACACCAAAACACCAATATTTATGAAGTTTAACAAAAACCCTTTTATGAATAATCCTAAGTAGTTTGTTTTTTCAAACACCAACTCACTTGCCTCCTCTGTAGATTTTTTTGGTTTTTTAAGAAATATAATAATACCGTAAACGGTTATTATCATACCTCCAAACACGAATAATCCTGGTTGATTACTTAAGTTTTCCAATAATTGAAAACTACTGAAATAAGCTAAGCAGATGAAGAAAATGTCAGCAACTATAACACCTAAATCGAATGCTACTGCAGCCCGAAACCCTTTTGTGGCACTAGTTTCAAGAAGAACAAAAAAGACAGGTCCAATCATAAAGGCTAAGAAAAACCCTAACGGAATTGCTGCTTGAATGTCTTCTATCATGTAATGTGTAATAAAAATGCCGAATATAAATTCAGCATTTTGAAGTTGTAACAAATATAATAAAAGATGCTATAGGAAATTAGTTCATATACTTAATTCTTCCACCTAATGCTCTGTTTTCATTTACTTTATTTGGTTTTCCATAAATAAAAACATCTCCTCCAGCCCTTATTTTAATATCTAATAATTCTGTGGCATTAATATAAGCCTCTCCTCCTGCTCTTATAGCAACCTTTGCGTTAGTTGACCTTAAGCTTTCAGCTTTTAATATTCCGCCTGTTCCTATTGTAACAGATTGATTATTTGTCTTTCCGTTTATCTCTATTATTCCTCCAGTAACGGCCTTAATTTTTGTCTCTTTAGTTTCAAGGTTTAGATTAATTAAGCCACCTTCTTGTGCTTTTAGCTCAACTTCAAATTGTTTTATTTGTTCAGTAGAATTTACATAAGCTCCTTCATTGACATCTATTACATCGAAACCTGTATAGTAAAGTTTAACGTCAGTTTTGTTTCCATCAAATATTTCCTCAAGATTCAGTCTAATTTTTAAGACTCCGTTTTTGTTAACCACAACAACGTCGGAAGCATTCTTTCCTGTAATTTCTACTTTGTTTTCTTTTGATTTAATAAGTTCTACATTGATTAAGTCGTAGACTTTTAATTCTGAAAATTCTCCAACAGTTTTTGTAACTGTATTTTGTGCTCCAATTGAAATTGTAGCAAATAAAACGAGGGTTTTTAATATGTTTTTCATGAGTTAAATGTTTTGTGTAGGTATTACAAATATTATTCCTTTTTTCCAATTAAAGTAAAATCAAGGTGTTTTTTAACTAAATCAGCTTGTTTTACTTTAACGACGACTTCGTCACCTAATTGATACATGTTTTTTGTGGCTTGGCCTATTAAAGCGTATTCATCCTGATCGAACTGGTAATAATCATCTTTAATATCTCTTATTCTAACCATACCTTCACACTTGTTTTCTATAATTTCTACATAAATTCCCCAATCTGTCACACCTGAAATTACACCAACAAACTCTTGGTCTTGATGGTCTTGCATAAACTTTATTTGCATGTATTTAATAGAGTCTCTTTCTGCTTTTGTGGCAAGATATTCCATATTAGACGAGTGCTGACATTTTTCTTCATACACTTCCTCGCTAGCAGATTTACCTTTATCTAAATAATGTTGTAGCAGCCTATGAGCCATAACATCTGGATAACGACGTATTGGAGAAGTAAAGTGGCTGTAATAGTCAAACGCTAATCCATAATGACCAATATTATCTGTGGTGTATTCAGCTTTGCTCATGCTTCGAATAGCAAGTGTATCTACTAAATTTTGTTCTTTTTTACCATTCACTTCTTTTAATAAATTATTTAAAGAAGCTGTAGTTGATTTACGGTCTTTAAAATTTAGTTTATAACCAAAGCGTCCAACAATATTTTGTAAAGCCGCTAGTTTTTCGTCGTTTGGTTCGTCATGAACACGATATATAAATGTTTTCTTTGGAGACTGTTTTCCTATGAACTCAGCTACTTTCTTATTAGCTAATAACATGAATTCTTCAATAAGTTTGTTAGCGTCTTTACTGGTTTTAAAAAACACGCCTACTGGATTGTTGGTTTCGTCTAAGTTAAACTTTACCTCTACTTTATCAAACGAAATTGCACCAGCTCCCATTCGCTTTTTTCGCATGATTTTAGCTAGTTTATCCAATACCAACACTGCTTGAGCTATATCGTTAGAAGTTTTATATTCTTTTCCTGTTAAGGATATTTCTTTTGGTATGTTTTTATTTATTTTATTCTTCTGAGACACTTCGACTGCGCTCAGTGTGACATTTTGCTCGATGATAGCTTGTGCTTCTTCATAAGCAAAACGCGCGTCACTATAGGTAACTGTACGCCCAAACCATTGGTTTTTTATTTCAGCTTTATTATTTAATTCAAACACTGCTGAAAATGTATATTTTTCTTCGTGAGGTCTTAACGAACAAGCATTATTAGATAATACTTCTGGTAACATTGGTACTACTCTATCTACTAAATACACACTAGTAGCTCGCTCGTAAGCTTCATCATCAAGAATGGTTCCTTCTTTTACATAATGTGAAACATCTGCAATATGAATTCCTACTTCGTAATTTCCATTTTCAAGAACTTGAAATGATAAAGCATCATCAAAATCTTTAGCATCTTTTGGGTCAATAGTAAAGGTTAAAACGTCTCGCATATCGCGACGTTTTTTTATTTCATCTGGTTGTATAGAAGTATCTAATTTATTAGCATACTCTTCTACCTCGTGAGGAAATTCGTAAGGCAAACCATATTCTGCTAAAATAGAATGAATTTCTGTGTTATGTTCTCCTGGTTTACCAAGTACTTTAACTACTTTTCCTATTGGAGAATCAGCTTTTGCTGGCCAATCTTCTAATTGAACCATTACCTTGTCTCCATCTTCTGCTTTAAAAGTTTTGTTAAGTGGTACAAAAATATCTACATACATTTTATTACTATCAGCTATTACAAATGCATAGTTTTTATGCTTTTGAATAACACCAACATACTCAGTTTTATGCCTGGAAATAATTTGTGTTATTTCGCCTTCAAGCTTACCACGTTTTCTACGTTTGTAAACATATAGCTCTACTTCGTCTCCATGAAGTGCTTTATTTACGTTGTTTGAAGCGATAAAAATATCGTCTTCAAAATCTTCACAAATTACATAACCTGATCCTCTAGCTGAGGCATCAAAAATACCTGTGTGATATTCTGATGATACAATTGCTTTAAACTTCCCTCTATCAACCTCTTCTATTTCTTTTTTCGCTTTTAAACGATGAAGTGTTTTAATAATTTGATTTCTGCTGCTAGCATCATTAACGCCAAGTTTAGCAGCTATTTGTTTGTAATTAAAGGTTTTGTTTCTATCGACTTTAAGTATCGTTTGGATACTATCTGTAAGGTTGTGTATTTTTTTAGAATTCTTTTTTCTTTTCTTTCTTGTCATTTATTTTGTTATCATATTCTATTCCTTGAAGTTAAGGAATCTATTAATTTTAAACTTAATTAAAAGTGAAGAAGGTGAATTAAGTTTAGTGCAAAGCTAAGCTTTATTATTTAAATCTATATAAACTTAATATTAAATCAATAAAAAAACCTCTGAACATTTACAGAGGTTTTAAATAATTTATATGGTTTAAAATTTACTCTATTATTAATTTTTTAGCAGATTTCCCTTTATTGGTTTCTATTTCTATAAAGTAGACTCCGCTATTTAGTTTGCTTGTATTTATTTTTAAATCATTAGTAGATAAAACAAACTGTCCTAAAGCATTATAAATATTAATATTTTTTTGTTCTATACCTTGATTTAACTCAATATTTATAAAGTTTTTAGTTGGATTCGGATAAATTGTAAAGTAATCTAGTTCAAAACTTTCGATAGATAAAACACTACTTAAATCATAAACACTAGCATGACCAGATCTTGTTCCATTATAACTACTATTTCTTGCTCCAATTATTAATTTTGTACCATCTGAAGATATAGAAACATTTGAAACTAAATCTAAAGATGTTTGGCCATCAATATCCGAACCTACTTGTGTCCAAGTACCTCCTATATTCTCATATACTCTTACATGACCTGCTAGAGATCCACCATCGTTATTAAATATTCCTCCAATTGCTACTATTTTTCCATTAGAAGATAATGATATATTTGATCCGAATTGATCTCCAGCCGCTTCACCATCAATATCTAAACCTATTTGAGTCCATATTCCTCCAACATTTTCATATACTCGTACATGACCAGAATTTGAGCCATTTCCATCATTATAATAAGCTCCAATTGCTACTATTTTTCCATCAGAAGATAATGATATATTCTCTCCAAACCTATCTTCAGCAGCTTCACCATTAATATCTGATCCAATTTGAGTCCATACTCCTCCAATATTCTCATATACTCTTACATGACCTGAGTTTGAGCCATTTCCATCATTACTATATGCTCCTATAGCCACGATACTTCCATCTGAAGATAATGAGACATCTGTTCCAGAAAAATCTTCAGCCGCTTCACCATCAATATCAGAGCCTATTTGAGTCCATATTCCTCCAATATTTTCATATACTCGTACATGACCAGAATTTGAGCCATTTCCATTATTTGTTGCTCCACCAATAGCTAAAATTGAACCATCTAAAGATAAAGAAACACTATATCCAAAAGAATCTCCTGCGGCTTCACCATTAATATCTGATCCAATTTGAGTCCATACTCCTCCAATATTTTCATATACTCGTACATGACCTGAGTTTAACCCATTTCCATCATTTGTTTGTGCGCCAATAGCAACAATAGTTCCATCAAAAGACAAAGAAACAGCTGTACCAGATTCATCTTCTGCGGCTTCACCATTAATATCTAATCCAATTTGAGTCCATACTCCTCCAATATTTTCATATACTCGTACATGACCTGATTGATTACCATTATCAGAATTATATCGTGCTCCTATAGCAATAACATTTCCATTATGTGATATAGATACATCATGACCTGATTGATCTTCAGCATTTTCTCCATTAATATCAGAACTTATTTGCGTTTGTGATAATAGTAGTGTTGGAAAGATAATTAAAAGAAGTAGAAATTTTTTCATATTAAAATATATTATTAAGAATTAAGTAAACGAATGTATAATTATGAAATGAATATTCCTAAAAATTAACTTATCCACATTTAATACTATAATAACTATTTCTTTTTTTAAATTTAAAATAAAAATGGTGATTATTATTGTTTGTTAATTACTATAATAACTTTTTTGACATTTGTTTTGTAATTACCTTATCTTCTCTTTATTTATATATAATTAACAACTTATTGATAATATAACCATCTTATAACTAATAAAATAACTAGTTTAATTAACAGCTTTAAGATTTAGTTATAAACATGTAATATCTTAAAAGTTTTTTCCTTTTTTATGTTTGTAAACCTATTTTGTTAGTTGATAAAACTAAAACTAATAGCAACAACTAAATTTGGTTTATTTTAATAGAATATTAAGTAGAAAAATATTCCAATAATAAAAATAATAGTTGTTAGAAGTAATGATGAGATATTAACAATTAATTAAAAAGTAACTAACAACTTTAATAAAGCTCAAGGTTATATTTTGTAATTTTATCAACTAACAATTATACCTTTAAGACGCATCTTTTTAAAATAATAAACGTCTTAATAATATCATATAAAAAAACAACTAATGAAAATATCTATTGGAAACGATCACGCTGGAACAGACTATAAATTTGCTATAGTTAAGTTATTAGAATCTAAAGATATAGAGGTAACCAACCATGGAACAGATAGTAATGATAGCGTAGATTACCCAGATTTTGTCCATCCTGTTGCTAATGATGTAGTTAATAAATCGGCTGATTTTGGAATCCTAATTTGTGGTAGTGCTAATGGAGTGGCAATGACAGCTAATAAGTATCAAGATATTAGAGCTGGTTTATGTTGGAATAAAGAAATTGTAGAATTAACCAGACAACATAACAACGCAAATGTATTATGTATTCCTGCAAGATATACAGCAATACCTCAAGCTTTACAAATGGTTGAAACGTTTTTAAATACAGAATTTGAAGGAGGAAGACATCAAAATCGCGTCAATAAAATTCCTGCAACTTCTTGCTAAATGAGTCACTCACATTCTCATAATCATTCTCACAACCATGTAAATTTACAAGGCAGAAACTTATTAATTTCTATTTTTTTAAACATTCTAATTACCGCTGCTCAGGTAGTTGGCGGAATTGTTTCTGGTAGTTTAGCACTTTTAAGTGATGCGCTTCATAATTTTAGCGATGTTATATCGCTTGTTGTAAGTTATATTGCTAATAAACTAACTAAAAAGAAAGCATCATTACAAAAAACATTTGGTTATAAACGCGCAGAAATTTTAGCCGCTTTTATTAATGCATCTACCTTAATTATTGTAGCAGTTTTATTAGTAATTGAAGCGATTGAACGTTTTCAAAATCCACAAGAAATAGAATCAGGTTTAGTTATCTGGTTATCTATTATTGCAATTTTAGGGAATGGTTTTAGTGTGCTTTTATTAAAAAAGGATTCAGAGGCTAATATGAATATGAAAAGCGCTTATTTACATCTACTTACTGATATGATGGCTAGTGTTGCAGTATTGATAGGTGGTTTACTTATGAAATTTTATAATGTATTTTGGGTTGATAGTGTACTTACTTTTTTGATTGCTATTTATTTAATTTGGATGGGTTACGATTTGTTAAAATCATCAACAAAAGTACTAATGTTGTTTACACCTGAAGATATTCCTGTTGATAAAATTGTAAAAGAAATAAATAGTTTAGAAGGGATTAAACACACACACCATATTCACGTTTGGCAATTAAATGAAGAAGAAATACATTTTGAAGCTCATATAGATTTTGATAAAAACATACAACTTTCTGAATTTGATGACATACTCCATGAGATAGAAGAATTACTATTTCATAAATTTGAAATCAATCATGTTAACATTCAACCAGAATTTGGTAAATGTGATGATAAAGATGTTATTGTTCAAGATTAATAGAAGATGCTAGAAATAATTACTAAAACCTTTAAAGAGCTTACAACCAAAGAACTGTACGATTTACTTCAATTACGGAGTGAAGTGTTTGTGGTTGAGCAAAACTGTGTGTACCAAGATCTTGATGGAAAAGATGAAAAAGCACTTCATGTTATTGGGAAAAAAGACAATAGGATAATTGCTTATACTAGAGTTTTTAAACCAGGAGATTATTTTAAGGAAGCCAGCATTGGTAGAGTAGTAGTAAGCAAAGAAGAACGTCAACACAAATATGGTTACGATATTATGGAAGCGACCATAAAGACCATAAAAGAATCTTTAGGCGAAACCAAAATAAAGTTATCTGCACAATGTTACTTAAAAGAATTCTACAATAATTTAGATTTTAAAGAAGTAGGAGAGGAGTACCTTGAAGATGGTATACCACATATAGAGATGATAAAAAACTAATCTTCTTTCCCAACGTGAGTAATTAATATTTCCACACGACGATCAAACTTTGGATCACCACCAAGAGGAAATTTTCTTCTCAAACCAACATATTTCATTCTGTGTTTTTCTACGCCATGCTGCAATAAATAGGTGTAAATAAATTTTGCTCTAGAAATAGATAAGTTACGTTTATTGGTTTTTCTATCAATAGCATCATAGGTATCATGTGTACAGCAAACATGTCCTTGAATGGTAAAATAGATGTTTTTTTTCTCAACTAAAATATCAGCAATTTCCTTAAGTGTAGGAATAGAGCTTGGCATGATAGTACTATAACTTGTTTTAAAATAAATATTTTTTAAACGGACTTTATCACCAACCTTTACTCCTTTTTTAAGAATTTCCTGTGTTGTGGGCTTTTCAATTTCATCAGAAGCAGACTTAGCCAAAACAACTATTTCAACTCTTCGATTGTTTTTTCGTATCAAGGTGATGTCTTTAGAATTACTTAATGGCACCTCTCCTTTACCATCAATCACTTTGATTTGCTTATTGGAAAATTCACTATCTAAAAGGTATTGCTTTATTGCTTCAGCTCTATTTTTTGAGAGTAAAAGATTATAATTTTTCGTACCTCTGTCATCGCAATAACCATGTATTGTTATTGTTTCAATTGTTAAACTATCTAAAGACGATATAAAGGAGTTTAAACGAATTTCTTCAGGTTGTACAACTTCATATTTATCTGTATCAAAAAACACGTTATGGTGCAATTCCTGAGCAGAGGAAAACAAACTTATGAAACAAACTATGAAAGTGAGGCGCAGCATGGTTTTTTAGTTAACACAACAAATAAATATAGTGCATATAAATTAAAACCAATAAAACAGAGGATTAAGGTTTTAAAAATCCGTTGTATTCACTTGGGTTCATTAAAATATCTGTCGCTTTTTTAACCTCACTATTGTTAGCTAAATAATATTTATATAAGCCTTCACGATAAAAGTAACGCTTAATAATTTCGTTTTCTAATAAGGATTTTAGCTGTTTTTTATTGTTAGCTATAGCATCACTTTTAACTGTATTTAATTTAGAAACGATTGCATTATAAGTGGCTTTTAAATCATCATCTAATTCCTCCTCTTTTGCAACATCTAAAACTTTTAAGAGCGCATCTTCAGTTTTGGTTTTAAACGCAAAGTTATTTGACTTTAAATACTTGTTGAAATCATTAAAATCAGAATCAGACAATTTAAAAGACATTAAATCAGAAACAGTATTGTTGTAGTAATATTTGGTAGCGTAATTGAAAACATAATCTTGATCAACGATGTGTTTTGCAATAGTAGAGACCTTAGATTCTAGTAGTTCTAAATCTGGCATAACACCACCACCATCAAAAACAGGACGACCATTTTTAGTTTTAAAAGCATTGAAGTTTTCTTGTTTTACCCTAACTGCATTTCCTTTGTCGTCTCTATTCCAATAGTCTAAAGACTGAATACATCTTCCTGAAGGTGTATAATACCTCGAAATAGTAACTTTTAGTTGTGTGCCATAAGTAAGTGGCTTTGGTCGTTGGACTAATCCTTTACCAAAGCTTCTCGAACCAATTACAACAGCGCGATCTAAATCTTGTAAAGATCCCGAAACAATTTCACTTGCTGAAGCGCTTCCACCATCAATTAAAACCACTAACTGAATCTCTGTATCAAGAGGCTCGTTGCGTGTTGTATAGGTTCTGTTATATTTTTCAACCTTAGATTTTGTTGTAACAACCACTTGATCTTTTGGAACAAATAGATTAACAATATTTACTGCTTCTACTAATAATCCGCCAGGATTTCCTCTTAAATCTAAAATAATCTGTTTAGCACCATCTGCTTTTAGCGATTTAATAGCATTACCAGTTTCCTTAGAGGCAGTTCTTGTAAATTTTGATAAAGCAACATAACCGACAGATTCATTAACCATATCATATAAAGGAACAGCATTTACTTCGACTTCTTGGCGTGTTATAGAGGCTGTTTTTGTTTCTCCTTGCCTAACATAGGTAACATTCACTTCAGAACCAGGAGAACCTTGAAGCAACTCACCTGCATCATCTTTAAAATCGGCTACAACAATATTATCTACTTTAATAATTTCATCACCTGCTTTAAGCCCAGCCTCATCTGCTGGATAATCTTTATAAGGCTCAACAACCACCAACCTGTCTTTTAACGTTTTCACACTAGCTCCAATTCCTGTATAATCTCCAGTGCTGTTTATTCTTGAAGCTTCAACATCTTGTTCGTTAAAAAAAACAGTATATGGATCAAGGTCAGCAAGCATATTTTTAATGGCTGTGTCCATTAAATCACCAGGATTTGTTTCATCAACATAGTTCATGTTAATTTCCTTAAATAACGTGGTGAAAATTTCTATTTGTTTCGCGATTTCAAAAAAATCACTTTTATATGCTGTTGTTGTTAGCAGTAAAACAGCAGTAATAATTGGAATGATTACTTTCTTTTTAAGTAGTGTTTTCATAACTTATTTTTCTTCTGAAACCTTTTCAACAAACTTTTCTAAGAGCTTTTTCATAGCATTGTCAATTTGCTCAAACGTAGATTTTTCATTACCAATGTACAAAATCATCAACGCATATTGTGTTGTAATGTTGTTAAAATAAATGTTTTTGTTTAGTCGATAAGCTTCTCTCATTAATCTTTTAATACGAATCCTGTCAACAGCTTTCTTGAAATTCCTTTTACTTACTGATACACCACATTTAGCCTTAACAGATTCATCAAATTCTGTTTCAATAAAAACCATTCGTAAAGGAAATGAACTAACCGATTTACCTTCGTTAAAAAGCCTTTCGATTAGGGTTTTACTTTTAAGTTTTTCGTTTTTTGAATAAGTAGCTTTCATATTTCTAAAGCAAAAGTAAGCATATATTAATGATAAATGTGATGATTAAAGGCATGATAAATATCATTTTTTAGCAACAACAATAGTGATAATTTCACATAAGCATAATTGTTAAACAAATTAATTATGGGAGATTTAAAAATAACGAAACTTTCCAACAAGAAAGATAAGTCTAATTACATCCACCATCTTATCAATGACATTGAAGCTCTTGATTTTATGATTGAGAACGATTTAATTGAAAAAGAGCCTATTAGAATTGGAGCGGAGCAAGAATTTTGTTTGGTTGATAATAACTTTTTGCCTAAAAACAGCGCTTTAGAAGTTTTAGATGAGATCAATGATGATCATTTCACGACAGAAATAGGTAGCTTCAATTTAGAGGCAAACTTAGATCCGTTTGAATTAAAAGGCGATTGTTTTTCAAAAATTTCAAAACAGTTAAATAGTCTTCTTAAAAAGGCTCACGAAGCAGCTAGCAAAAAGAATACAAAAATAATTTTAACAGGAATATTACCAACATTGTCATTAAAGCAAATGGGTGTTGAAAACATGACACCTATTCAGAGGTACGATGTTTTAAACGAAGCTATAAAGGAATCCAGAAAGCAAGATTTTGATATTCACATTAAAGGCGTTGATGAACTTAATATGCGCCATAACTCTGTAATGCTTGAAGGTTGCAATACTAGCTTTCAAGTGCATTTACAAATTAACCCAGATGATTTTATTGATAGTTATAATTGGGCTCAAGCAATATCAGGACCAATTTTAAGCGCTTGTACTAATTCACCATTACTTTTTGGCAAAGAGCTTTGGAGTGAAACAAGGATTGCTCTTTTTACACAGAGCGTTGATACAAGAGCAAACTCCTTTCTACTCAATGAAAAGCAATCTAGGGTTAGTTTTGGACGTGACTGGTTAACAGGTGGTATTTCGGATATTTTTAAAGACAACATTTCTAGGTTTAGGAGCTTAGTTTCTTCAGAATATATTACCGATAGTTTAGATATGCTGTCAAATGGAGAGATACCAAAACTAAAAGCCTTAAGCCTTCATAATGGCACTGTTTACAGCTGGAACAGGGTTTGCTATGGTGTTGGGAACAATAAACCACACTTAAGAATAGAGAACCGTTATATTCCATCTGGACCCACACCTTCAGATGAAATTGCAAACATGATGTTTTGGGTTGGTGTTATGGTTGGAAGACCTAAGGAATATAATAGTATTGATAAAAAGATGAATTTTAAAGACGCTAAATCCAACTTTTTTAATGCAGCTCGATACGGAATGTCTACACAGTTTTATTGGAACGAGAGCTATATTTCTAGCCATAATTTAATTTTAGACGAACTATTGCCAATGGCTTATAGAGGTCTTTATAGGTTAAATGTAAGCCCAAAAGATGTTGAGCATTATTTAAAAATAATAGAAAAAAGAGTTCAATCTAACTCTGGGTCTGAGTGGATTGTTAAGAACTACAGAAATTTGCTCGAATCACACAAGTCATTTGAAGCCGCACAAATTCTTACATCAAAAATGTATGAGAAGCAGCAAAAGGATTATCCTGTTTCGTCATGGAAAATGCTTCGTAAAGACGCATCATTTAGTTTAGATGGAACCAAACTGGTAAAGCATAGAATGAGTACTGATATTTTTTCAGTAGATGTTAATGATAGTGTTGAATTGGTTTTAAACATTATGAAGTGGAAAAACATTCGTCATATGCCAGTTATAAATTCAGATAGAGAGCTGGTTGGTTTAATCACCTCGAGAGATGTAAATAAATACTTTAAAAACCATGAACCACTTAAAGAATCAGTTAGTGATTTTATGACGAAAGAACTCATTACCACAAACCAATACGAAACAGTTGAAAACGCCAAAACCATAATGGAAGAAAATAAAATTAACAGTTTACCAGTATTAAAGGATAAAAAATTAATTGGAATTATTACTACAAGCGATTTATAAAATATGGTTGAGGTGTATAGTAAAGCAAGACAAAAATCAATTTCAGTAGAAAGAATTCTTTTTAATATTAAAGGCATAAACAAGGGACCAACTGTGGTGTTTTTTGGCGGCATTCACGGCAACGAACCTGCCGGAATATTTGCCTTGCAATCAGTGTTTAGCGACATGGACAACAGTATTGTAAACGGTAATATTTATGCTATATCCGGAAATTTAAAAGCCTTAAAAGAAGGGAAGCGATACATTGCCAAGGACTTAAATAGAGTTTGGACGGAAGATGATATTAAAAACCTATTAGAAACTAACAGTATTGTATCAGAGCACAAAGAGCAGCTTGAACTTTATAATCTTCTTAATGAGATTATTGAGCGTAATAAAGGGCCTTTTTATTTTATTGATCTTCATACAACATCTAGTAAAACAATACCCTTTATTACTATAAATGACGCAGTAATAAACAGAAAGTTTTCAAAACAATTTCCTGTACCAATTGTTCTTGGAATTGAAGAATATTTAAATGGACCTTTATTAAGCTATGTTAATGCACTTGGTTATGTGTCCTTAGGGTTTGAGTCTGGACAACATGACAGCAAAAAGGCGATTACAAATAGCATTTCTTTTATTAATTTGGTTTTAATGCAAACAAACTCTATCAAAGACAACGAACTAAATGAGCATTATTATTATCTAAAAGAATCAGCTAAAGGAGTCACAGATTTTTTTGAAGTCACGTATTTACATAGAATAAAAGACTCAGACCATTTTGAAATTTTACCATCTTTTAAAAGCTTTGAAAAAATTAAAAGAGGAGAGTTAATTGCAAAGCACAACAACAAAGAGGTTGTAGCAAAACATAGTGGAAGAATATTCATGCCTCTTTACCAGAAGAGTGGGAACGAAGGGTTTTTTATCATTAGGAAAATTTACCCTTTTTTCTTAAGCCTGTCAATCTTTTTAAGAAACATAAAAGCAGATAGATTATTTACTCTGTTGCCTGGGGTTTCATGGTACAACAAAGAGAAAGGCGCTTTAAAGATTAACCTAAACACAGCAAAGTTTTATGCAAAAGCAATATTTCACTTATTAGGCTACAGGAGCAAGGAAATAGATAAAACCCATCTATTTGTAACCAACAGAGAACGAGTGTCTAAAACAAAAAGCTATTTAAACGAAAAGTGGTTTTAATCTTTTTTCACTTTTACGTCGTCTTTCGTGATGCCTAAACTAACAATATTGTTAGTATTGTTTACATCAGCCATTTTTCCTCTAGGATCAATAGTAATAGACTTAATTTTGCTTTTATCTACATCTAAGCCAAAACCAAAAGTAGAGTTTGCCCAAGACCAATCAGGCAGAACTTTTACAGAATCAGGTGTTGGTTTTTCACCTCGCATCATTTCTAACGGAATGTAAAATTCTTCTGAATTTCCATCAATGTATTCTACTTTTAAATCAATAGGCATTGGCATTAAACCTTTTCGCTCTAATGTAATGGTTGTTTTATCATCAACACCCTCAACTGACTTTATTCCATAGTCAATAGTATTTGTTGTTTGTGCAAAATCCATTAAATACCAATCTAGTTCTAATCCTGAAACTTTTTCAGCAGACCTTATAACGTCAATAGGTGTAGGATGCTTAAATGCAAAATCGTCAAAATATTTTTTTATGGTCTTTTTTAAATTGTCCTCACCAATTACATAACCTAATTGAGCCAGGAATACAGCGCCTTTACTATAAGCAGAAGTACCATATGCTCTATTTACATCGTATCTATCAGCATGTGTGGTTAGAGGCTGTTCGTAACCAGAATTTGCTAATCTTATATAGCTTCCATACGAACCACTGTGTGGATTTTCACGATTACGTTCTAGAACTTCATTTGATGCCGAAGCACTAATATAGCTTGTAAAACCCTCGTCCATCCATTCATGTTTACTTTCGTTTGTTGCTAAAAGAAATTGGAACCAAGTATGTGCCATTTCGTGTGATGTTACTCCAATTAAACTACCAAGGTTTCTTCCGCCAGTAATCAAGGTACACATAGCATATTCCATACCTCCATCACCTCCTTGAATCACAGAATATTGATCGTAAGGATACTTACCAACATGTTCACTAAAGTACTGCATCAACTTAACAGTTGTTGGTTGAAGCTTTTTCCAGTTTTCTAATTTTTCAGCATCCATTGTTCCCTTATAGAAAAAATGAAGCATTGGACCATTTGGAACTTGCATTTTATCGTGAATGTATTCAGGATCTGCAGCCCAAGTAAAGTCATGTACATTTGGAGCTTTAAAATGCCAAGTTAATTTATCGTTTGTAGTGTTGATAGATTTTTGACCTTTTGAACCATAACCATGACCAATTTCTTCTGGATTTTGAAGATAACCTGTTCCACCAATGGTGTAGTCTTTATCAATAGTGATTTTTACATCAAAATCACCCCAAACGCCATGAAACTCTCTTGCGATATAAGAATCTGCGTGCCAACCTTCAAAATCATATTCAGCTAATTTAGGGTACCATTGAGCCATAGACAAAGCAATACCTTCCCTACTATTTCTTCCATTTCGTCTAATTTGAAGCGGAACTTGAGCGCTAAAAACCATATCAAAAGTGGCTTTTTCACCTGGTTGAATTGGCGTAGCTAGCACAACCTCTAACACAGTATCAACCACATCATATTTTAGTGGTTTTCCATTTTGGGTTAGCGAAGCTACTTTTATGTATCCAATTTCGCTTGGTTTAAGCTTACTGATTCTACTTTCGTAAATAGGGTTTTCCTTCGTACCAATATTATTAACCATCCTTCCATCAGGATCTTTAATATTTTGTAGGCGCATATCCATATTGCTACCAGGCTGGAAAGCGTTTAAATATAAATGATAATATACGCGAGTCAACACATCAGGTGAGTTGTTGGTATATACCAATTTTTGTTTTCCTTGATATTGAAAATTTTCAACATTCATATCAATTTCCATGGTATAGTCAACATGTTGTTGCCAATAACCAGGGTTTTGAGCGCTAATGCTGCTTGCGTATAGAAAAAGAACAACTAAAAGAATTTTTGATGGTAATGTTTTCATAATGTTTAATTTGATATTTTGCTTGCCATAATTAAGGCGTTGTAGGCGTTTACTAATTTTGAAGATTTTGATATATCAGCAAAAGGCTTTATTAAATCTGCATTTTCTCCAACCGTTACTTTTGCTTTTAAGGGTAAACCAGAATCCATAAGAACTTTTTTAACTTGAGCCGCAGTTAATTTTGGATATTGCGACCTAATCAAAGCCGCAACACCAGCAACATTTGGAGCAGCCATAGAAGTTCCGTCCTCTGGTTTGTAAGTATCTTTAGGATAGGTTGAATAAATATTTGAACCTGGAGCAAATACATCGACTGTGTTTTTTCCATAATTGGAATAACTTGCTACTAATCCAGAACCATATTTAGGCTCTGTTGCACCTACAGATAAAAAGTTACTTACAAACTCTACACCATTTTCGTAATCATTTGGGAATACAAGCTTTTTATCTAAGTCGAAAGATTCGTTTCCAGCACCACTTATTAATAACACGTCTTTTTGCTCTGCATAAATAATAGCTTCTTTAACCCATTCACTATGTGGAGAATAATATTTACCAAAGCTCATATTAATAATTTTAGCGCCATTATCAGCTGCATAACGAATAGCTAATGCCACGTCTTTATCGTATTCATCTCCACTTGACACAGCTCTTAACGACATGATTTCTACATTGTTTGCTACACCATTAACTCCTTTTCCGTTATTTCTTTCTGCTGCAATAATTCCTGCTACGTGAGTCCCATGGTTTTCATCATCATTTCTAGGCCTTAAATTTCCGTTACCATAATTTGTGTCGTTTATATCATTAGGATTATCGCCAACAATTTTTCTACCATCATAATTTTTATTCAAATTATAATCCAACATTTCGTTTAATTGCTTTAAGGCAGTGTTAAAAGTTTCAAGCGCCTCAGGAACAGTATCAAAACCTAAAGAGTAAGTTTGATTAATCATGTAAATATGCTGTTGAAGCTCCTGGCTTTCTGTCTTTATTGCATTTACCTCTTCTTTAGTATAATTTGATTTTTTTAAATGTGCTGAAACAGCCTTGTGAGCATTTTCTACTACTGGCAAGGCTTGAGAATAGAAAGATTTAAAATTAGAATACTCAGAAACTTTTTTTTCATATTCAGCTTGAGCTTCAGAATAGCGAGGGTTATTTTTGTTTCCACTTGTTAATAAGCGAACCAATTCAAGTTGTTCGTGATATCCTTCTCCTAAAAAATTCCAACCGTGAATATCGTCAACGTAACCATTGTTGTCATCATCTTTATTGTTGTTTGGAATTTCATCTTTATTTGTCCAGATAACATCATCTAAATCTTCATGATCGATATCAATTCCTGAATCAATAACCGCAACGATAACTTTTACCCCTTTTTTGTTTTTTATAAGCTCATTATAAGCCCTGTTAACACTCATTCCAGGAATGGTATCTGATACGAAATCTAAATGACTCCAATTTTTTTCTTCAGCTTCAGTTAACTCATTAAACTTAATAGGTGTATTATCAATATTCTCAATAGGAGTGGAGACCAATCTTGTTGAACCACAACTACTAATTAAAAATAATAGAGCGAAAAGTATACTTATATTGTTGCTAAAGTTTTTCATAGGTTAAGTAAATTAAAATATTTGCTCTGGAGAATAAACTTCATTAAGTCTAACTCCTTTTTCAGTGTGTTTTACTGTTATTATTGGGTTATGTGCATCATGTTCTAAAAAAAGGTAGAAGTTTTGATCTGCAGCTAAGTTTAAGAAATGTTCTTTTTCATTTAGCGTTAATAGAGGTCTTGTATCATAACCCATAACAAAAGGAACAGGTAAATGACCAGCAGTTGGTAGTAAATCCGCCATAAAACAAATGGTTTTATCTTTATAGTTAATCATTGGAATCATTTGTTTTTCTGTGTGACCATTGGCAAAAAAAATGTCGAATCCCAGTTCTGAGCCTCTTAATATATCTTCATTAGGAAGCGAAGTAAATTTTAACTGACCACTTTCTTCCATTGGTAAGATGTTCTCTTTTAAAAAGGAAGCACGTTCTCTTTTATTGGGTTCTGTTGCCCATTTCCAATGATTTTCGTTGCTCCAAAACGTTGCATTTTTAAAAGCAGGCTCGTAGCCAGTTCGGTCACTATTCCATTGGATGCTTCCACCACAATGATCAAAGTGCAAATGCGTCATAAAAACATCAGTAATATCATCACGATGAAAACCATATTGAGCTAATGATTTATCAATGGTATCATTTCCCCACAAATAATAATAGCCAAAAAACTTATCACTTTGTTTGTCTCCCATTCCAGTGTCAATTAAAATTAACCGATTTCCATCTTCAATAAGCAAACAGCGTGCCGCAATATCTATCATGTTATCACTATCAGCTGGGTTGGTTCTTTGCCACAATGATTTAGGAACAACACCAAACATTGCACCTCCATCTAGTTTAAAATTTCCAGCATTTATAGGATATAAATTCATAGCGTTTGCAAAATAATAAAATGAAGAGAATAACAAGAAAAAGTTAAGGTTTTATTAAGAGATTACACTCTTTAAGCGCTTACCAAAATCAAATAGAGCTTTAATTTCTTTTATACTTGCCAATCGTTCTTTACCAAACACCAAAATTGCCTTTCCATTGCTTTCGATGTGATAGTAAGGGTTGCTTTCAAAAAAATGAGTTACATCATCATCAAAGAACTTTTTTATTCCTTCTACATCTTCACCAAGAAGATAAAAACGTTTTGAAAAATCATTGTGGTCTTGAATAGGTATATCCTTAAAGCCAGCAAAAGCATAAACTTTTTCTAAAAACCCTTCTCTGTCTAAGGTGAATTCAGGAATATTTTTGTCTAATTGAATATAAAGCATGGTTGATCGAACGACTTCCTTTGCAATAAACTCACCTTCAGAAAACTCTATATCAAATAAATTTATTGCAAGATCTTTATCAAACAATTCATTATATAGATGATTAATTTTTTTCGTTCTAAAGAATAAAAAATAATCTAAAAAGTGTGTTTTCTTTTGTTTTTCCGAACTATAATTTAATTTATAATCTGTTGCAAAATCTTCAATTGTAGTTTGTCGTTTTGTCAAACTATTTTTGATCAAGTTGGGAACAGGTAATAAACGCCTCATAGCAAAAGGATGCTTTGATTCTGTATCATGCATATCTAAACCAACCACTTCAAAATGACCATCTCTTTTTGTAAATAATTCCTGGTAATCATTAAGGTTTTCCATGACAGTATGGTCTACAAATTGGCACAAAGAGAAATCTACAACAACATCTTGGTCTTCAGGAATGGCGTCTAACTTTTCTTTTAGTTTATAAAAATTCAGAAAGCTGCAAAAATGTTTAACACTAACATAATAGCTACCACCTTCATCTTCTTTAAACATGAGAACATTAGGCTTTAAAAAGTTTCTAGCAAACAACGACACGCCTTTATTCATAATTATATGAATAAGAAATGTTGCAACAACACCAGAAGTAATACCAGTAATTAATCCGACTTTAAGCGTAACAAGTAGCGTGACAAAAAATATTATAAGTTGTTCTTTACCAATTGAAAAAATATTCTTTATGGTTTTAGGCGAAGCGAGCTTATAACCAGTAAACACAAGAATTGCCATAAGCGCTGGTAAAGGAATTCGTTTTAATTCAGTGCTAAAAAGGACTATAAAAATGACCAAGAAAAGCGCATGAAAAAAGTTTGACGAACGATTACTTCCGCCATTATTAACATTTACAGAACTCCTTGCAATTACAGTCACCACATTTAATCCACCCAAAAAACCACTGCCAACTGAAGCCAAACCAAGTGCTTTTAAATCTCTATTAACGTTTGATCTTCTTTTCTGAGGATCAAGCTTGTCAACGGCTTTAATACTCAATAAAGATTCGATACTAGCGATTAAGGTTAAAGCTATTACGCTAGCCCAGAATGAGGATGTTCCGATTTTACTAAAATCGATTATTGGTATTTCGGAAATTATTGTGTTAATGTCTGGAATTCCAGAAATCATGTAGTGTTTATCTATTGGATTCGCCTCATGTGCTATTAACTCAAAATAATAACTGAAACCAATAGATAAAATAACAATCCACATTGGAGCAGGAATTAGTTGTAGGTATTTGTTTCTTATTTTCGGATAAAACAACATAATACATAAACTTAAAACACCTATGATTGCTGCATAAATAAGACCAGGGTTTGTATAATGGATAGCATCATTAATTGTATAAGGAATCTCCAATAAGTAGTCCATAGTATCCTCACGCTTTATTTTGTGAGCCAACATGATATGAAACTGTTTACCTAGAATAATCAAACCAATAGCAGCAAGCATACCTTGAATGGCTGAAGAAGGAAAAAAATCGGCTAATTTACCTAAGCGTAAAAACCCTAAAATAATCATTAAGACTCCAGAAAAAATAATTGCTGCATAAGCGCTTTCCAAGCCAAGAGCTGTTATTGCAACCAATAAAACACCAACCAAGCCATTACCAGGTCCAGAAATCGTAACATGACTTCCGCCTAAAACAGAAACCAACAATCCTCCAACAATAGCAGCAATAATTCCAGCAATTGGTGGAGCGTCACTTGCCATAGCCAACCCAAGGCCCAATGGCAAAGCTATAAGACTTACCACAAAACCAGAAAAGATGTTTTTTGGCATCGCCTTTAAAAAGCCTAACAAATTGTTTTTCTTTTTGCTCATTGAATAATTAATACATCAGTTGGTAATTCGGTTAAAATATGTTCAATGTCATGCGGAAATAGCCTATCTAAAAATGTCATTTTTGAAGGAGCATTCATCACTAGTAAATCTGCTCGCACAATTTGAGCATAATGACCGATTGAATATCCTTGTTTTCCAAAAATAGGCTGAGATTTTATCGAAATGTTTTGTGTGTGCTCATCATCAATGTTTTTAATAATTTCCTTTATCCTCAAAGCCTCACGCTGTCTTATTCTTTCTTTTAAAATATTGGTTTTTCTCAAGGACTTATCGTCATCAACCTTAATTGCAATCTCGTCCTGATTTATTTCTTCAACAATTGTAATGCGTTCAGAATTAAGTTGAAGAGCAACATAAAAAGCTGTATTAATAGTTTGCGCAGTTTTAGGATCTTTTAAACCATTTACAACAATATGCTTACATGGTATACGCTCAATAGAAGGGTTGATAAGTAGTAATACAGAGCATTGTGCTTTCCGAGTAATTTTTCTCGCTATAGACCCAACGTAATACTTTAAGAAGTTTTCTCGCTGAAGCGCACCAAGAATTAGCAAATCTATTTTATTTTCAGTTGTGACAGATAAAATGGCATCAACAGGGTTTCCTGGCTTAAAAATTATTTCAAAAGCAAGCCCCTTTTTTATAAATGAGTCTAATATGGTAAGAAACTTATGTTCTTTATCAGTTGATTGTTCTCCAACATGTATCAAAACCAAATCAGATTTCAACTTTAACGCTAACCTTGAGGCTTCATAAATGTTCGCTTTAAGGTTGGGTGAAAAAGTCACACCAATTCCTATTTTTTTGAAAGGTTTTAGAGACAATGCTATATAATCTTAATTAATAAGATTTGAAAGATAGCACTTTTTAAAAAACTCAAAACCAATTATGCTTATAAGGCGTTTTTACTATTACAATTATTTAGTATTTTCACAAAAAAGTAATCAAGAATGTTAGAGTTAGCAGGAATTATAATTTTAGGGATTTTAGCCCAATGGGTAGCTTGGCGATTTAAAATCCCAGCAATATTACCCTTAATCCTTATTGGCTTATTGGTTGGTCCAATAGCAGCAGAGTTTTTAAGTGATGATGGGACAAAGTGGATAGAGCCTATTTGGAATGGAGAGAAAGGCCTTTTTCCTGGTGAAGGCCTGTTCTATTTTGTGTCGCTTGCAATTAGTATTATCCTTTTTGAAGGAGGCTTGACACTGAAAAGGTCTGAAATAAAAAACGTAGGGCCAGTCATCACAAAACTAATAACCCTAGGGTCTGCAGTTACTTTTTTTGTGGCAGGAATTTTAGCTCACTTTATTTTTAAACTCAGTTGGGAAATTTCTTTTCTTTTCTCAGGATTAATAATTGTAACAGGACCAACAGTTATTACTCCAATATTAAGAAACATTCCTTTAAAGAAGGATGTTTCAACAGTTTTAAAATGGGAAGGAATACTAATTGACCCAATAGGAGCATTAGTTGCTGTATTGGTTTTTGAGTTTATTAGTGTTGGAGGAGATAGCGGATTTACCAAAACAGCATTAATGGAATTTGGAAAGATAATCCTATTCGGAACTACTTTTGGGTTCACCTTTGCTCATGCTTTGGCTTTTGCAATTAATAAAAAACTGATACCTCATTATCTTCTTAATGTAGTTTCCTTGTCCACAGTTTTATTGGTGTTTGTTGAATCTGAAATTTTCGCGCATGAATCAGGTTTATTGGCAGTAGTAGTAATGGGAATGGTATTAGGAAACGGGAAGCTTGAAAACATTAAAGAACTTCTATACTTTAAAGAGTCGCTTAGCGTCTTGCTTATTTCGATACTCTTTATTTTACTAGCAGCGAACATAAACATTGAAGACCTTTTGCTTCTGTATAACTGGAAAACAGCTTTATTATTTGCTTTGGTGGTTTTTGTGGTCAGACCTTTAGCGGTTTTTTTAAGCACAACAAATTCTAATTTAAAGCTAAACGAAAAATTATTTATTAGTTGGGTAGGGCCAAGAGGTATCGTTGCGGCAGGAATTGCATCACTATTTGGAAGTAAGCTCATAAAAGAAGGTGTTCAAGGAGCTGAATATATTACTCCATTAGTTTTTATGATCGTATTGGGAACAGTATTATTGAATGCGACAACCGCAAGACTGTTCGCCAGAATTGTAGGAGTGTTTTTAACCAAATCTGATGGAATATTAATTGTAGGCGCTTCAAAAATATCACGTCTTTTAGGACATTATTTGGAGAATAACGGAAGGCATGTGGTCTTAATAGATAGCAACCAGAGTAACATAAAAAAAGCAAACCAAATGGGCTTGGAGGCTTTTGACACGAATATTTATTCTGAAACTCTAACAGACAATATTGAACTAAATGATGTTGGTTATTTGATGGCTTTAACAGGAAATTCAGACATAAATAAATACGCGATTAATAAATTTAGTAAACAATTTGGCGAAAATGGCGCTTTCAGATTGGTTTCAAAAGATGAAATGCTAGACGACCAAAATAATCCAAAGGAAGGCTTATTTAGTCATACAGATGATTATTCAACCCTCATGGAGACTACAAACAAATTTCCGTCGATACAAGAAATAGTATTAGACAATAAGGAACACTATTTAAACCTCATTGAAATTACAAACAAAGACAAAGACATTATCCCTCTTTTTGTTAAGGACTCTGATGATGAGTTACACATTATATCATCTTTTAATAACGAAATCGAAGATATAAAAGAAGGGAGTAAATTAGTGTATTTAGGAAAACCTTTTGATGTTGAGAAAGTATAATCTATAAAAAACCTCTACTCTTTATAAGCAGAGGTTTTTAAAATGTTTTTAACGTTGTCTTCCTAAATTAATAAATAAAGAAAGAGCAACTAGGTTTTGCTTATTTAAAAAAGCTCTAGTAAAGTTGTTAGTATAATCTTCTCCACTTTCAGGTTTGTAATTGTATTTCTGATAAGTAAACAGTGATGTTTGCAGAGCCAATGAAAGTTTAGCTGTGAGAATGATATTAAGCCCTAAAACCAAAGAAGCAGTTAGCCTAGTGATGTCGGTTGTAAAACTATTATATTTTTCAGAACCAAAGCCATAAGCCATTAACACACCATACATTAAGAACACTTCTTTAAATTTAGTGATAGGAGAGAACATGAGTAATTTTAGTTGAAAATCTAAAAGACTCCTCGTAAGGTCGTTATAACTAAATCCATCATACACCAAGCCTAGTGCGCCATAAAGAGCTGAATTGGCAAACATTGATAATTGCATGTAATATGCTGCATGTAAACACCAAAGTGTTTGTTCTTCACCAAAGCCCAAACCAAATCCAACAGCAAACATAGCTCTAGCTAAAATGGAAGCTACGCTTCTTTCGTCTTGGATTTCGAAATAATCAATTGGCTTTGTATCTTCAAAGGCATATAAATCCATTTCTTCAGTAAGGTTGTCCAATGCAGAAACTGAACTATCAAAAAATGATGATGAAGCCTCTAATGTGACACTTTTGTCCAATTCGTTTTGAGAAAACGAAGCATTAAGGGTTAGGGCAGAAAGTATTAATAAAAATACCAGTTTAAAAGATGTAGTTTTCATGATTTTTCATATTAATGATTATTGTTATTTATGCTAAATGTTTAGTATTACTGTTTAATGAGTCTTTTTGCAGTCATGGTATTATCTGCGCTAATGCCTTTAATAATGTAAACTCCGTTTTCAAGTGTTTTCACAGAAACAGAGCCGCTTTTTGATTCCAATACTTTTTTTCCAGCAACATCGTAGATTTCTATCTTATTAATATTTTTGGTTGAAAAACGAACCATGTCTGTCGCTGGGTTTGGATAAACAATGATTGAACTTGATTCACCTTCAAAATCAGAAAGGCTTAATGTTTCGTTAGTAACCGTTAAGACTACTTCATCATTGTTTCTACATGCTACAGAGAATTCAAAAGTAGAACCTCCAAAATCTGATGTTTTGGTAGCAGGCAAGGTACAAGTTGAAATTGAACCTGAAGTTGTTGCCACAATAAATTCATCATTAACACTAGGGCCAAATCCTAACGTTATTTGAACATCGCCATCAAATAACCCATTTCCTTGAATAGCCAACAAATCGTAATCCACACCTTGATTAGACCCATTGAGTTCTAAATCCAAAAGCGTAGTTGGGCTTGAGCTATAATTTCCTATTAGTGATAATGTACCAGGTGAAGTGCCTGGAGCAAGTGTTCCGTTGTTAGAAAAATTTGCTGGAACAGGCAAATCAATAGTACCATTGCCTTTTAAAATTCCAGTAGTTTCATTGTTCAGTGTGCCGAAAAAATTGAGAGTATTTGTTACAGCATCTATTGTGCCAGTGTTAGTAACTTGAACGTTAATAAGAGCGCTGCCAGACGATAGGTTTCCCTGTAACAATCCTGCGTTTGTTAATATATTAGGGCTGCCTCCACTAGCACTTATTCCTGCGCCATCGGTTTGAAAATCAATAACACCATTTACAGTGTTATTTAAAACACTATTTGTCGTTAAAAAAATATCACCAGAGCCAGCCATTCGAATACTACCCTCATTGACCAAAGTTGAACCGTCTCTAATGAAACCATTTCCTCCAGACAACCTGTCAATATTGGATAGATTAGTTAAAGTACCTCCACCTTGAAGATCACCAGAATTCCAAATAATTGTATTATTTCCAGTGAAATTAAATACTGCGTTAGCAGTTACATCGATATCGTCGGACCAATTTAAAGTGCCAGTGACAATGCCAAATAATGTCCCTAACAATGTCATTGGGCTATTTAAATTTAATGTCGCGCCAGCTAAAACGTTCAATTCTCCGCCCATGAAGTTTACAACTGTATTGTTTAAGTTTAATGAGCCAGAATCGATTTGGAAAATGCCATCTTGGTTGATGATATCACTAGCAATAAATCCTTCATCTGTTGGGTTTGGAAAAGATGTTTTTATAGTACCATAATTGATTAAATCACCAGAAGTAGCTCCAAATTGACCTCCATCAACTTTGAAATCAATAATTCCTGTTCCAGAATTGTTCAAGACGCTATTTGAACCAATTAATATGTTTCCTCCTGTCATATTAATTGTTCCTGGGTTATTTAAAACTGCGGAGCCTGAAAGATCAAACGAAATGAAGGACATATTAATTGTGCCACTGTTTAACATTATTCCTGGGCCAATGAGATCACCTGAGACCCAATTAACAACAACATTATCTTCGAACTCTGAAGGGTTTTGTATTATTATTGATGAATCTACATTTAAAACAGAGTTTCCTTGCACTTCAATAGACAGAATGTTTGCTGGACTGTCGACAGTAACAACAAACCCAGAAGGTATTAAAACGTCATCGGTTGAAACAGGAACTGTTCCAGACCAGTTATCTTCATTGGACCATTTATCGTCAACCGTTCCAGTCCAAACGTTAAGTTGGGCATTTAAGGTAATTGAGCAAAGCACAAAAGCAAAGAGTAGTGTTCTTGTTTTCATAGTGTATAGTTTAAAATTGATGTAGTAAATTTAAACTAACACCATACTATGGTACAATACCAGAGTTCAGGTATATTACTATATAAAAACAATGAGACTCTAAGTATGCTTAGAGTCTCATGCCTCAAGAAAAAGCTTATCAATTTTAAACTATACATCTTGATGGTTCGTCAAATTTATATGTACTAATTATTGACTTTTGTGAATCGTAAAACTAAAATTAAAGTGAACTAAATTCAATACCAGAGTTCAGGTAGATTTATAGTTAAACAGGAATAGTAATAAATATTGAAGTGCCTTTTTTAGATTGAGAATCTATACTCAGCGTTCCGTTTACCTGATTAACACGCGACTTCATGTTTTTAAGACCTATGCCTTGTCTGAAGATTGATTTATCAAAACCAACACCATCATCTTCAATGCTTATCGTGGCATTATCAGCGTGACCAATAAGTTGGACATCTACAAATTTTGCATCAGCGTGCTTTATAATGTTGTTAAAAGCCTCTTGAACAACACGATACAATTGCGTTGTGACTTTCTCGTTCAAATCATTTGGAAATGAGTAACTGTTAAAATCAACATTAATACTAGTTTGTTTAGAAATGGACTTAGCTAAATCAGCCACAGCTCCTTCAAACCCAACCAAAGTTAAGTCCGAGGGAGAAATTTCATGAGAAAGGTTTCTAACGTCATTGCAAAGCTCATCAATAGTTTCGGCCACAGATTCATCTTTCAGTTTATCAACGACAAATCGCTTTAGATAGCCTAACTTGCTCCCAATATTATCATGGAGTTCTTTGCTTATGCGTTTTCGTTCACGATCTTCCCCTTTCATAAAAGCGTTTAAAAAGCCTTTTTGTTGAACTACTAATTTTTGTGAAAGTAAATTGCGTTAATCGTAGATATCCTTCACCATAAAAATAATCGTGAAGGTTAAAAACAAAATTTCCAAAGCTGAGGTATAAAATATAACAGGCAAACCCAATACATATGCATTAGTAATTCCAAAACTATGATATAGCAATGTTGCAAAAGTACCTATACACATAAATAAAAAGGCGATTGCAAAAAAGGAAGATTTCTTTTTATTGGTTTTATAGTATATTATTATTTCATAAACAATTACAACTATCGCAATAAGAAAGAAACCATACCAGATTTTCATAAAAAATGAAACATAATTTGAAAAAGCTTCAGTAAACACAAAATGCAATAATAAACGAACACCTACTAAAGCCATAATTAGCATGTTCATTAATCTATTAACTTTTGGCATCATTTCTTTTACGCCTAATATTTTTTGAGACATGACCACAAAGGCCAGAAGAGTAAGTTCACTAAACAAGACATAATGAAAGAATTTGTTGAAAAGAGATTCTGACCCTAAAAAGAACTGATAGAACACTCCTAAATAAGAAGCCAAGAAAACACCTAGAAAGATAATATAGAGACCATAAATGAGGTAAGTACTGTTTCTTAAAAAATAAAACACAAACAAGCTAAACAACACCGAAAGAAGACTAATGCCAAAATAGAAGCCGATAGATAGATATTGCATAAAGCTATGTTTCTTAAAAAGTATTGAGTCTTTAATGTATGCGCCAGAAACTAATGACCTACCAACCTCCTTTTTAAACTGAATCAGATAAGATTTTGATTTATTTATCCCTAAATCAATAGGCAAAATAAAATTTCGATGCTCAACAAGCCTAGTTGAAAACAGGTGCTTAATACCAGTTTGATTTATTAATATTAGTTCTTCATCTTCAATTAAATAAAACTTAATTTCACTTATTAAAGGGTTATTAAATTCTAAAAACAGGTTCTTTGTATATTCGCTTTGGTTTTTTATATTGAATCGAATGTAGTTAAATTTATCATCAGCATTGAAATAAAAATAGTCACGAGAATCATCAATTGCCCATTGTGCGTTTTTAAAGCCTTCAGAAAGCTCTAATTCATTATTCGTTGAAAAATCTTGGGAGTATTCTCTTAAGGAAACGCTCTTAAAATCAGCTTCAATTAAAAGCGTGTCAAGCTGAGCATAAGAAGCTTGTGAAAACACAAAGCAAGCGTAAAATAGGAATGCTAAACGCAAATTAAGAAAACAGATTACTTTCATTAACAAAGGTTACAAGGTCAATTGTGTTATGTATATCGAGTTTTTTAAAAATGTTTTTCTTGTGCGTCTCTACAGTATAGGTGCTTATAAATAAAGTTTCTGCAATCTGTGGCACATTTTTACCTAAAATCAATTCTGAAATAATTTCTTTTTCACGACGCGTCAATTTAATCTTATCAATAAAACCATCGTCTATTTCAACATCATTCTTAACACCTTTTCCATGATAAAAAGCGTTGCTTTTAAAAACCGAATCTAGGGCATTCAATAAATCATCTGACGAACAGTTTTTTAGCAAAAACCCATTAGCTTTAAACTTCATGACTTTTTGCACAATACTTTCTTTGTTGTACATAGTCAAAACAACAATTTTTAATTCAGGAAGCTGAAGCTTAAGCTCTTTAAGAATTTCAAGGCCGTTTTTATTTGGAAGATTTAAATCAAGTAAAATAACATGAGGCTTTTGAGATGTTACTGTTTTGACGACTTCAGAACCGTTTTTAACAAAACCAATAACATCGTATTTGGTTTGGTTTTTAAAAATAGAAAGCAGGCCATCAATTACAATTTGGTGGTCTTCACAAATAAGCACTTTTTTTGGTTGGTCTTTCATTAATAGCAACTACAAAATGAAAGATACAAAAAGATTAGAAAAGCTAATTAATCATTCAATTTTAAAACAGCCATAAACGCTTGTTGTGGGATTTCAACATTACCTACCTGTCGCATACGCTTTTTACCTTTTTTCTGCTTTTCCAAAAGTTTTCGTTTACGAGAAATATCTCCACCATAACATTTTGCTGTTACGTCTTTACGTAGCGCTTTTATGGTTTCCCTTGAAATAATTTTTGCACCAATAGCAGCTTGAATAGGAATATCAAACTGTTGACGAGGAATAAGTTCTTTTAGTTTTTCACAAATGCGCTTACCAATATTGTAAGCATTATCAAAATGTATAAGTGCAGACAAGGCATCTACTGTTTGTGCGTTTAAAAGAATATCTACACGAACCAATTTGGAAGCACGCATACCAATAGGTGAATAATCAAAAGACGCATAGCCTTTTGAAACAGTTTTTAAACGATCATAGAAATCAAAAACTATCTCAGCAAGAGGCATGTCAAAATTTAGCTCAACCCTTTCTGGTGTTAAATACGTTTGATTAGTAATTTGTCCACGTTTTTCAATACACAAACTCATTACTGGACCAACAAAATCAGATTTAGTGATGATAGAAGCCTTAATAAAGGGCTCTTCAACACGATTTAAAGTTGATGGTTCAGGTAAATCGGATGGATTATTTACAATAACAATTTCATCTGGATTTTTATTTGTGTAGGCATGATAACTAACATTTGGCACTGTGGTAATAACAGTCATATCAAACTCACGCTCTAAACGTTCTTGAATAATTTCAAGATGAAGCATTCCAAGGAAACCACATCTAAATCCAAACCCTAAAGCAGCTGAACTTTCAGGAGCAAACACCAAAGAAGCATCATTTAGCTGGAGTTTTTCCATGGAAGCTCTTAGCTCTTCGTAATCTTCAGTGTCGACAGGATAAATTCCAGCAAAGACCATTGGCTTTACATCTTCAAAACCTTCAATGGCATTTGTAGTTGGGTTTTTGGCATCTGTAATTGTATCACCAACCTTTACTTCTTTTGCTTCCTTTATTCCAGTAATAACATAACCAACATCACCAGCTTTTATTTCTTGCCTTGGAAACTGTTTTAGCTTTAAAGTCCCAACTTCATCAGCAAAATAATTTTTCCCTGTAGCTATAAATTTTATGTTTTGCCCTTTTTTAATCGAACCATTAATAACCCTAAAATAAGTTTCAACACCTCTAAAAGGATTATAAACTGAATCAAAAATTAAAGCTTGTAAGGACTCATCAAGATTACCTTTTGGTGGTGGAATTCGCTCAATAATAGCCTCTAAAATTTCTTCAATACCAATACCTGTTTTTGCACTTGCAGGAATCACCTCCTCAGCATCACATCCAAGTAAATCAACAATATCATCAGTAACCTCTTCAGGATTTGCACTTGGCAAATCAACCTTGTTTAGAACTGGGATTATTTCTAAATCATTTTCTAAAGCTAAATATAAATTAGAAATGGTTTGGGCTTGAATACTTTGTGCAGCATCTACAATTAGTAATGCTCCTTCACAAGCAGCAATGGATCGAGATACTTCATACGAAAAATCAACATGACCAGGAGTATCAATTAAATTTAAAGTATAAACCTCTCCTTTATATGTATACTCCATTTGGATTGCGTGTGATTTTATGGTGATACCACGTTCACGCTCTAAATCCATGTTGTCCAATAACTGATCTTGTTTTTCACGATCTGTAATTGAACCAGTGAACTCCAATAATCGATCAGCCAAGGTGCTTTTACCATGGTCAATATGTGCTATGATGCAGAAATTTCTAATCTTTTTCATTCAGACTCATTTAGGTATTTAATACCGAAGCGCAAAAGTACATAAAAATACATCATATTAAAGCGTAGTATACTGATAAAGCTAGGTAAAAGGTGAATTTACGGTTTATCAGTAATTTTAAGTAAATGAAATGTTTTATGTTTGTAACCTAAAAGTAGTTAATGAGTAGAAACAAAACTCTTTTTATTTTTTTATTTTTTTTGTGCAGTTTTATTGGTTGGTCGCAATCATTTTCTGTTTCTGGAATAGTAAAAGACACTACCAATGATACGGTTGCATTTGCCAATCTTTTAGTTTTAAAATCACAGGACTCTACAGTAGTTACAGGAACATCATCTGATGAAAATGGAAGCTTTCAAATAGACGATATTGCATCTGGTTTGTATATTATCAAAACAAGCTTTATTGGCTATAAAGACAACTTTAAATCAATAGATATTCAAAAGGATATTAATGATATTACAATTGTTTTAGAAGAATCGGTTGAAGCGTTAAATGAGGTACAAATTTTTGTTGAAAAACCAACGTTAAAACGAGAAGCAGATAGGTTGGTGTTTAATGTAGAAAACACCGCATTAAGCCAAGGAAATCTAGTAGAGGTTTTGCGCAGCACACCAAGCGTTTTAGTATTAGACAATACTATTTTGGTAAAAAACTCTACACCTGCTGTTTATATAAATGACAGAAAAGTGCACTTGTCTTCTTCTGAGCTTATTGAGCTGCTACAAGGGTCTTCGGCATCTAATATAAAATCTGTCGAAGTTATTACAAACCCTTCTGCAAAGTATGATGCAGATAGTGGAGTTGTACTGAATATAGTAATGTCCAAAAACCTTATTTCTGGCTACAATGGAAGTGTTTTTAATAATTATACGCAAGGTGTTTTTCCAAAATACAGCATTGGAACATCTCATTATTTTAAGGGAGAAAAAACAAACCTTTTCTTTAATTACAGTTATAACAAACGAAAAGATGACAGAGTTGACGTAGAGGAAATCTTATATCCAGATGAAGAGTGGAAAACAGTTTTAGATAAAAATACTTGGTCCGAAAATCATAATTTGGGACTTAATTTTGATTACACGCTTAACGAAAAGAGCAATTTGGCAATTTCAGCAAATGCTCAATTTTTACCTTATTATAAATACCTTACTCGAAGCAACACAGATATTGAATCTAGTTCGAGCTCGTTTAACAGAATTGATGCGCAAAGCCTTTCGAGAGACAACAGACACAACATTGGTGTTGATTTGGATTATAATTATAATATAAACGAATCGTCGAAGCTTTCATTCAATTCGCACTACACGAATTATGATTATCAAAGAAAGCAAGATGTAAACAGTCGATATTCTGACACCTCAGTTATTATAGACGAAACAGCCTTTAATGTCAACTCCAATCAAGACACAAATATTTTTACATCTCAACTTGATTACGCTTTAACTATAAATGATAAATCATCACTTAGTTCAGGGATTAAATTTTCTAACGTTAAAACAGAAAGTGGTATTTTACAGAATGATATTATTGCTGGTGAAGAAGTGTTAAACGAAGACAACACCAATACATTTGATTATGATGAAGATGTTTATGCTGCATTTTTAGACTATAGTTATAATGGAGAAAAGTTTACATTTAACGCTGGTATAAGAGCAGAACAAACTAACATTGCAGGAGCATCATCAAATAATGAGACCAATAAACAGGATTATCTAGAACTTTTCCCAACAGCTAATTTTAGTTATCAAGTTTCTGAAAAAGTAAATAGTTATATTAATTATAAACGCAGTATAACAAGACCAGATTACACGTATTTGAATCCTTTCGTTTATTATTTAAATGACAACACTATTGTGACGGGAAACCCAAACTTAAAACCTGTTTTCACTAATAAATATTTAATAGGCACCACAATCAATAACAAGTTTACATTTGAAGTGTTTTATAGAAAATCTGATAATAGCATTTTTGAACTGCCTCTGCAAGACAATTCGGAAAACGTGATAATTTATACTCCTTTAAATATTACCAGCACCGAAGAAATCGGATTTGACTTTGAAACTTACTTAAATATCACAGATAAATGGTCGCTATATTTTGGGTCTTCAACTTATAACTATAAAGATAAAGGTACATTTTCAGGAAACAACATAGAACTTGATAAATGGGCTAATTACTCAGTATTAAGTAATGACTTCTCTTTTTTAAAGGATAATAGTTTAACAGCATCGTTAACAGTTACTTATGTAGGTGAACATATACAGGGATTTCAAATAGCACACACGCGTTGGTTTTCTTTCTTTACTGTAGCCAAGAAGTTGTTTAAAGACAAAGCTTCAGTTTCCTTGTCTTTTAGTGACTTCCTTAACAAGCAAGATGCTTCAAGAACGGTTAGTTTTCTTGACCAAAGCAGCAGAATATTAAATGACCTAGACTCTCGTTATATAAGCCTTGGTTTTAGATACAAATTTGGTAATACAAAACTCTCAACTAATCAACGCTCAACATCTAAAGAAGAGCTAGATAGGCTTGAAAAAGAGCACTAAACTAGTCTCGCCATTCAGCTAAGAACAAATTAGTATCTCTGCCACCACCATTGTTCCTATTAGAAGAAAACAAAAGGTGTTTGCCATCATTAGAAAATACAGGAAACGCATCAAAGGTTTCACCATGCGTAACACGCTCTAAGTTTTTACCATCAATATCAATTAGGTATAAATTGAAAGGGAAACCTTTTTCAGCTTCAAAGTTTGATGAAAACAATATTTTGTCACCACTTGGATGAAAAAATGGACTCCAATTTGCATTTCCGAGACTAGTCAATTGACGCAAATCAGAACCATCAGCATTACAAATATAAAGCTCCATTTCTGTTGGTTGAACCAATCCTTCAGCTAATAAATCTTTATATTCTTTAATTTCTGCTTCTGTTTTTGGTCTTGATGAACGGAAAATTAGTTTTGTGCCATCAGGAGAGAAAAATGCTCCACCATCGTAACCTAATTCATTAGTTACTTGCTTAACATCTGTTCCATCTATATTCATGGTAAACAATTCTAGGTCACCAGTTCTCATTGATGTAAATACAATTCTATCACCTTTTGGAGAGACAGTAGCTTCAGCATCATAACCAGGATTATTAGTTAATTGTGCAGTTATATTGCCTTCTAAATCAGCCACAAAAATATCGTAGCTATCATAAATTGGCCATACATATTTCCCTTCTCTACGTAATGGCGCATCAGGACATTCTTCACCACCTAAATGTGTTGAACCATAAACAAAATGTTTGTTATCTGGTAAAAAGTAAGCACACGTAGTTCTTCCCATTCCAGTACTAACCATTGGAGGAATAGTATCGTTCCAAACTTCGTCACGATTCATCAAGAACATTTGATCACACTCAACTCCCCAACCTTTATTGTTGGACTGAAAAATAATTTGCTCATCATCAAAACTCCAATAAGCCTCTGCGTTATCACCACCAAAAGTGATTTGCTTTATAGATTTAAAATGTGTTTCCTCAGGATATATTAGAGAATCAACCCATTTGGTTGCTCCAGAATCAGCATCTGTATTTCCTTTCTTTTCAGATTTACAAGAAACTATCGTCAAGATTACAAGTGTTAAAATAGAAATGGTTTTTTTCATAATTGTATATATAAATGGCAATTAATGTCTAATTTTGCGCAAAAATAAGATTTATATAATGAAAAAAATATCGTTACTAGTTCTTTTTTTAACGCTAATAGGTTGTAAAAAAGAATATACACCTGAAAATAAGATTAAAGAAGATGTTGTATTCTTAGCAGATGACAAATTAGAAGGTCGTCAAACAGGAACAGAAGGTGAAAAAGCCGCAGCTAATTATATTTCAAAACGATTCAAAGAATTAGAAATTGAACCAAAAGGGACTGATGGTTATTTTCAAGCTTTTAATTTCACTCCAAAAACAAGCCCTCACGACGAAGTTAAATTTACCTCTGTTGCCGAAGACAGTTCTATAGTTGGAACCAATGTGGTTGGGTTTATAGACAACAAAGCAGAAAACACTGTTGTAATAGGTGCTCATTATGACCATTTAGGATATGGAGGAGATGGCTCATTGTTTAGAGACAAAGAAAAAGCTATTCATAATGGAGCTGATGACAATGCAAGTGGAGTAGCTATGATGCTTAATTTAGCAAGTAAATTAAAAACCACTAACACAAATAACAACTATTTGTTTATTGCTTTTTCTGGAGAAGAAATAGGATTGTTAGGCTCCAACTACTTCACAAAAAACACCACTATTGACGCTGAAAAAATCAACTACATGATTAATATGGACATGGTTGGTAAAATGAAAGCCGATAGTACTTTGGCTGTTTATGGTGTTGGAACTTCGCCAATGTTTAAGCAAACTTTAACTGCAAATAATGATTCGTTTAAACTAGTAGAAAACGAATCTGGTGTTGGGCCTTCAGACCATACATCGTTTTATTTAATTGATATTCCAGTATTGCATTTTTTTACAGGTCAACATGAAGATTATCATAAGCCAGGAGACGACTCTGAAAAGCTAAATTACGATGGAATGAACCTTATCTCAGACTATATCTATAGTCTTATTTCAGATTTAGATGACAACGGAAAATTAGCGTTTAGAAAGACAAAAAATGAAAGCGAAGAAACTCCAAGATTCAAAGTTGGATTAGGTGTTGTGCCTGATTATTTATTTGATGGCGAAGGTATGCGAATAGATGGTGTTAGTGAAGATAAACCAGCTATAAAGGCAGGACTTAAAAAAGGCGATGTTGTTGTGAAAATAGGAGACAGCACTATTGTTGACATGATGGGTTACATGAGAGCGCTTTCTACTTTTGAAGCAGGTAATAAAACTAAAGTAAAAGTTCTAAGAGACGGAAAAGAGGTTGAAGTAGATATTGAGTTTTAATCACAATAATTAAAAACTTAAGTTGGTAAAAATAGGCAACATAAAACTTCCTGATTTTCCATTGCTTTTGGCGCCAATGGAAGATGTTAGCGACCCTCCATTTCGTGCATTATGCAAGGAACAAGGCGCAGATGTTGTTTATACCGAATTTGTCTCTAGCGAGGGCTTGATTAGAAATGCTGCAAAAAGCGTAATGAAACTGGATATTTATGAAAAAGAAAGACCAGTTGGGATTCAGATTTTTGGAGCCAACATGGACAGTATGTTGCAAACTATTGATATTGTTGAAAAATCCAACCCAGATATTATTGACATTAATTTTGGCTGTCCAGTAAAAAAAGTTGTGAGTAAAGGTGCAGGCGCAGGAATTTTAAAGGACATATGTTTAATGGAGAAGCTTACCGCAGAAATGGTGAAACGAACCAACCTTCCAGTAACTGTAAAAACTCGACTAGGTTGGGATCACAATTCAATTAAAATTGTTGAAGTTGCTGAAAGATTGCAAGATGTTGGCTGTAAAGCTATTGCAATTCACGGGAGAACTCGAGCTCAAATGTATAAAGGAGATGCAGATTGGAAACCAATTGCTGAAGTAAAAAATAACCAAAGAATGCATATTCCTGTTTTTGGCAATGGAGATGTAAATTCACCAGAAAGAGCTGTAGAAATGAGAGATGACTATGGTTTAGATGGTTGTATGATAGGTCGTGCAAGCATAGGAAACCCTTGGTTTTTTAAACAAGTAAAGCACTTTTTTAAAACAGGCGAACACCTAAAGTCAATTTCGTTACCTGAAAGAGTAGAAGCAGCTCGTAGGCATTTGCAAATGGCTATTGAATGGAAGGGTGAAACCCTCGGAGTATTTGAAACAAGAAGACACTACACCAATTATTTTAAAGGCATTCCGCACTTTAAAGAATATAGAATGAAGATGGTAACAAGTGACGACTCAAAAGATGTATTTGCAGCTTTTGATGAAGTCTTAGATAAATTTTCTGATTATCAATTTGCCAACTAGCAATGTCTTTTTCGTATTAACCAAGCAAAGGTTTTGATATTCTGGCTGATGCAATCTTAGATGCCATAAGGCCCAAAATTGTAATAGTGAGTAAAACTAATAGGATATCAGTTACTTTTAGTGAGACAGGGTAGGGTAAAGAAGCAGTAATCATTACAAAACCAAAAGCTTTTTGTATTATAATCAGTAAAACAGCCAATAAAACACCTATAAATCCGCCCAAAACACTCATTAAACTTCCTTGTAAAAAGAAAATTTTACGTATTTCTTTCAATGTTATCCCAATATTGAATAAGGTTTTTAAATCCTTCTTCTTATCTAAAATCATCATGGTAATTGAGCCAATCACATTAAACAATGCAATGATTAGTACTAAGGTGAATATTAAGTAAACTGCCAAGTTTTCAGTATTTAGCATTTTGTGAAGCGCATCATTTAGTTGAGCCTTATTTTTGATTACAAATTTGTTTCCGAAAGTGGCAGTTAACTGTTCAGTTACATCATCTATATTAGCTGACTCGCTAACTTTAATTTCGAGCGCACTAATCAAGTTTTCATCATAATTCAATAGTTCTTGAACCAACTCAATATGTCCATAAACAAATGAATGATCCAGTTGCTCATTTATTTCAAAAACACCAATATTGGTTACCGTTATAACGTTAAAGGCATCTTTTTCAGAAGTTATTTGTCCCTTGCCTGGTTTAGGAGTGTATATTTTTAAAACTTTTCCGTAATCCATAACACCAAAGGATAAATTACTTGCAATTCCCCAGCCAGAAACAATTTGATAAGGATTATCATTAAACCAAGAACCTAGAGAAATCATAGACTCTATAGTTGATTTAGGGTAATTTTCGTCAACACCTTTTAGCGTAATGATTTGCCGTTTGTTGTCAGACACAATAACAGCTCGTTCTTCAATGATTTTAGAGTAAGAAGCTATGCCATCAATTTGGTTTAATTCAGAAATTTGATCTTGAGTGAAATTAAAAGATTTTCCTTCAAGAGGCAAAAGTTTTAAATCGGGATCGACTAACGAAGAAAACTGTAAACTGTAATCCTTTAATCCAGCGAAACCAGAAAGCACAATTAATAACGCAGCAGAGCCAATAACAACTCCAACAGCAGCTATAATGGTAATAAAATTTATTGCATTGTTACTGCTCTTAGAAAACAAATAACGCTTTGCTATATATAATGAAAAGTTCAATTAGCTATTTCTTTTTTCTTTTTTCCAACGAGTTTGGTTTTTTTAAGGGATTATCCAAGCCCTTTAAAGAACGCTCAATTTGATCAATATATTCTAAAGAATCATCAATAAAGAAATCTAGTTCTGGCATTCTTCTGAGCTGATGCCTTGTTCTTTGCGCTAATTCGTGCTTTATTTTTGGAGCGTTAGATTTAATTCCTTCAATAAGAACCTCTCTTTTATCAGCTGGAAAAACACTAAGGTATACTTTGGCAATTGAAAGGTCTACAGTAACACTGACCTTTGTTACCGAAATAATCACACCTTGCATACCACTACTTGCAGCACTTTGCAACACATCAACCAAATCTTTTTGCAGTACAGATGCTATTTTTTTTTGTCTATTACTTTCCATGCTGCAAAAATAGCACATTTTGGTTGGTATTCTTTAATAGGTTACTGTTTTAAGCTAAATTTGTAAAATGATTAATAAAATTGAACACATTGGCATTGCCGTAAAAAGCTTAAAGGAATCGAATAAATTGTTTGAAGCCTTATTTGGCAAAGAGCATTATAAAATTGAAAGCGTTGAGAGTGAAGGCGTAAACACATCTTTTTTTATGCTTGGCGATAATAAAATTGAATTACTGGAATCTTCAGACGATAATAGTCCTATAGGAAAATTTATAGCAAAAAAAGGAGAAGGCATCCATCATATTGCATTTGATGTTGACGATATTGAAAACGAAATAGAGCGATTAAAAAACGAAGGGTTTGTAGTGTTGAATGAAAAACCAAAAAAAGGAGCGGACAATAAATTGGTTGCTTTTTTACACCCAAAATCTACAAACGGAGTTCTTATTGAGCTTTGTCAAGAGATAAGTAAATAGGACTAATTTTCTTGCGGAGAAATAAAATAAGTGGTAATATTGCAGCCTAATTTGGTCCCATAGCTCAGTTGGTTAGAGCATCTGACTCATAATCAGAGGGTCCTTGGTTCGAGCCCAAGTGGGACCACTTTTAAAACTGATTCAGCTTCTGAGTCAGTTTTTGCGTTTAACGGAGTTGATTAAATAATTTCTTGTTTTATTTTTAAGTTTTATAATAAAATAGACTTATATTTCGTTAAAATTTGATAAACAGCCTAATGTAAGGAAATGTTAAAAAAACATGTATTTCATCGATAAAATATGCTTTTCTTGGATATTTTTTGATTTAAAACTTTGTTAACATTCTTTTTTTCATACATTTACGCTCAAATGAGATTACAAAACAAGTTAAAATTAGCCTCAATCTTATTTTTATTAGTAAGTTTTGTATGCGCTGCGCAAGAAATCGGAGATCCGCCTCCACCTATGCCTCCTCCTCCTCCAGGACTTCCTATTGATGGAGGCTTGTTGGTTCTAATGGCATTAGGTATTTTGCTTGGTGCTAATTATCAATTGAAATATTTTAAACTAAAAAAACCTTCTAAGGACTAATAGGAAGTTAGTCTTTTAACATATTTTCCAATAACATCAAATTCTAAATTAACTTTATTACCAACAGCTAAGTTTTTGAAAGTTGTATTGTTGAAAGTGTAAGGTATTATCGCAACACTAAAATAGTTTTTCGCGGAATCAACAACCGTTAGACTAACACCATTTACTGTTATGGAGCCTTTTTCAATGGTTACATTACCCAACGAGTCATCAAAACTAAAAGAAAACACCCAACTGCCATCTTTTTCTAAAATGTTATCACATGTACCAATCTGATCAATATGACCTTGAACAATGTGACCATCTAGCCTGTCGCCTAATTTCATGCCTCTTTCAAGATTAATTTCTTGATTTAACACAAGATTTACTAGATTAGTTTTTTTTAAGGTTTCATCAATTGCAGTTACAGTATATTCCGAACCTTTAATTTTAACAACGGTTAAACAAACACCATTGTGCGAGACGCTTTGGTCTATTTTTAATTCATCCGTAAAATTACATTTTACAGTAATATTCAAATTACTATTTATTTGTTCTAAGCCAGTAACTTTACCCAAATCTTCAATGATACCTGTAAACATATTATTCTAAGTTTTATTGACTAAATTTGTTTCAGCAAAATTACAAACTAATATTATCAATTATTGATGAGAAAAGAAGAAAAAATTAAAGTTGGAATTTCAATAGGTGACCTTAACGGAATAGGAGGAGAAATAACTTTAAAAATACTTGAAGATAATCGAATATTAGAATTTTGCACTCCAATAATTTTTGCATCCTCGAAGGTTATATCATTTTTAAAAAATCATTTTAAGTACAACCTAAGCTTTAATGCTGTTCATAAAACAGAGCAAATAGTTCATGGTAAGATAAATGTCGTTAATCTTTGGAAAGAGAATATCAATATTGAATTCGGGAAGGAAGATCCTAAAATTGGCGCTTACGCGATCCAATCATTAATGGCAGCAACTCAAGAATTAAAGAAGGGCAATATTGACATGCTATTAACAGCACCAATTAACAAGCACTCCATTCAATCTGACGAGTTTAATTTTCCAGGACATACAGATTATCTCAATCAAGAGTTAGAAGGAGAAAGTTTAATGTTTATGGTAACAGAATCATTAAAAGTTGGATTGTTGACAGACCATGTTCCAATAAAGGATATTGCCAGCCATATTGATGAAGACCTTATAACTTCAAAAATTGAAACAATATATAAATCTTTGAGAGTTGATTTCGCTATTAGGAAGCCAAAAATTGCTGTTTTAGGAATAAACCCTCATACAGGAGATAACGGAGTTATTGGAAATGAGGATGACACTATTTTAAGACCAACCTTGAAAAAAATAAGAGAAACAGGAAAATTGATTTATGGACCATATTCAGCCGATAGCTTTTTTGGCTCAAATAATTATAAAAATTTTGATGCTGTCGTTGCCACCTATCATGACCAAGGACTTATTCCTTTTAAAACATTATCATTTGGACAAGGCGTAAACTACACAGCTGGATTAAACAAAGTAAGAACCTCACCAGACCATGGAACAGCTTACGAAATAGCTGGAAAAGGAGATGCCGATGCAAGCTCCTTTAACGAAGCTTTATTTACAGGCATACAAATAGTAAAAAATAGGGAAAGCCATAGGCTTATATCAGAAAACCCTTTAAAAAAGCAAGCACAAAAGATATAAACAAAAAAATGTTTATAACCAATGCCAGCTTAATAAAATTTTATATATTTGCACGCTCGAAATAAATGTGAAAATGAAGTCGTTGAAAGAGTTTAATATTCAATTTGTTGGATTAAAACAGGGAGAACATAGTTTCGAGTATGATATTGATAAAAAGTTCTTTGAGGAGTTTGATTATAATGAATTTAATGACGCAACCCTTAAAACAGATGTGGTTTTAAACAAAAAACCAACTTTGTTGGAGTTGCACTTTGAAGTAATGGGAACAGTCAATGTTAATTGTGATATCACCAATGAAGCGTACGACCAAGAAATTAACTGTGATTTTGATTTGGTTGTAAAGTTTGGAAGCGAGTATAATGATGAAAACGAAGATATACTTATCATTCCGCATGGTGAATATGAAATTAATATTGCACAACAGCTCTATGAGCTAATAGTTTTATCTGTTCCAACTAAATTAATCCATCCAGGAGTTATTGATGGTACATTAGATTCAGAAATATTAAAAAAACTTGAAGAATTAAGCCCAAAAGGCTTGAATGAAAAAAGCGATAAAGAGGAAATGGATCCTCGATGGAATACTTTAAAAAAATTATTAACAGATAAATAATATAAAAAATGGCACATCCTAAAAGAAAAATCTCGAAAACAAGAAGAGATAAAAGAAGAACACACTACAAGGCGACTGTTCCACAAATAGCTACGTGTCCTACAACTGGAGAAGCACATTTATATCACAGAGCACATTGGCACGAAGGTAAACTTTACTACAGAGGTCAAGTGTTAATTGATAATTCTCAAGAAGAAAACGCAGCATAAGTATTATGCACGCATATATAAAGCGCTCACTTGTGAGCGTTTTTTTTATGATAAATTTTTCTATAAGGTAAAAACAAACTATTTTGCGCGATAATTAATCAAAAAGTGGTATTTTAATCAAGTTTTTGGTTGATTTTGGCCAATTTTTATCATTTTTTGTTCAACTAACACAAAATTATGAGTAAAACCACCGCAGCAATTACAGCTGTTGGCGCTTATGTGCCAGATTATGTATTGACCAACCAAATATTGGAAACAATGGTCGATACTAATGACGAATGGATTACTACACGTACAGGAATTAAAGAACGTAGAATTCTTAAAGAAGAAGGCAAAGGCACTTCGTTTCTAGCAATTAATGCAGCCAATGACCTTATTAACAAAAGAGGCATAGACCCAAAGGATATAGAGTTGGTAATAGTGGCAACTGCCACACCAGACATGAAAGCAGCATCTACAGCAGCATACACCGCCACACAAATTGGAGCAACAAATGCTTTTTCGTTTGACTTAGAAGCTGCTTGTTCTAGCTTTTTGTTTGGAATGTCAACTGCAGCTAAATATATTGAGTCAGGACGTTATAAAAACGTTTTATTAATCGGAGCTGATAAGAATTCGTCATTTATAAACTACGAAGACAGGGCAACATGTATTATTTTTGGTGATGGAGCAGGAGCTGTTTTGTTCGAACCTAACGACGAAGGATTAGGTCTTCAGGATGAAGTTTTGAAAAGTGATGGCTCAGGAAGAGAATTTTTACAAGCCACTTATGGAGGGTCTTCATACCCTAACACACCTGAAGCTGTTGCAGAAGGTAAACACTTTGTTTTTCAAGATGGTAAAACAGTATTTAAAAATGCCGTTTTTAATATGGCAGATGTAGCTGTCAAGATTTTAGAAAGAAACAATCTTAATAAGGACGATATTGCATTTTTAGTTGCTCACCAAGCCAATAAACGCATTATTGATGCAACTGCCAACAGAATTGAGTTGGAAAGCGACAAAGTAATGATGAATATTGAAAGATATGGGAACACTACGTCAGCCACTTTACCGTTATTATTAAGCGATTACGAAACTCAACTTAAAAAAGGTGATAATTTAATTTTTGCTGCCTTTGGTGGCGGATTTACTTGGGGCTCAATTTATTTAAAATGGGCTTATAATTCTTAAACTATACTAACTAAAAATAACAAATTATGGATTTAAAAGAGATTCAAAACTTAATCAAATTTGTAGCCAAATCTGGAGCAAGTGAGGTTAAACTTGAAATGGAGGATGTTAAAATCACCATTAAAACAGGATCTGATTCTGAAACCACAATAGTTCAACAAGTACCAGTGGCACAACAAATCCCGCAACAGGCAGCTCCAGTGGCACAAGCAGCACCAGCGCATCCTGCTCCTACTGAATCAGCGCCAGCAGCTACAGATGACTCAAAATATATTACTATAAAATCACCTATAATTGGAACTTTCTATAGAAAGCCTTCTCCAGATAAACCATTGTTTGTTGAAGTAGGACAATCAGTAGCAGAAGGCGACGTACTATGTATTATAGAAGCAATGAAATTATTTAATGAAATTGAGTCTGAAGTTTCAGGAACTATAGTTAAGATCTTGGTTGATGATTCTTCGCCTGTAGAGTTTGACCAACCCCTTTTCTTAGTAGACCCATCATAACAATTTAAAATTCCAATCAATCTGTTCTAATTTAAAAAAGGAACTTTTTAGATGGAATAAATTTTTAAAACAAAAGTTATGTTTAAAAAAATACTAATAGCCAATAGAGGTGAAATTGCATTGCGTGTAATAAGAACCTGTAAAGAAATGGGTGTCAAAACCGTTGCTGTATATTCTACAGCAGATGCAGAAAGTTTACATGTAAAATTTGCTGATGAAGCAGTTTGTATAGGACCAGCACCAAGTAGCGAGTCATATCTTAAGATATCCAATATAATAGCAGCAGCTGAAATTACAAATGCAGATGCCATACATCCTGGATATGGGTTTTTATCAGAAAACGCAAGATTTTCTAAAATTTGTGCTGAACATGATATAAAGTTCATTGGAGCTTCTCCAGAGATGATCGACAGAATGGGAGATAAGGCCAATGCAAAAGCGACTATGAAAGCCGCTGGAGTACCTTGTGTTCCAGGTAGCGAAGGAGTCATTGAGTCTTACGAAGAATGTGAAAAATTAGCTAAAGAAACAGGTTATCCAGTGATGTTAAAAGCATCAGCTGGAGGTGGAGGAAAAGGAATGAGAGCCGTATGGAAAAAAGAAAAGCTTAAAGAAGCTTGGGACTCTGCAAGACAAGAATCTAAAGCAGCTTTTGGAAATGACGACATGTATATGGAGAAACTCATTGAAGAACCAAGACATATCGAAATTCAAATTGTTGGAGACTCAACAGGTAGAGCTTGTCATTTATCAGAAAGAGATTGTTCTGTACAAAGACGTCATCAGAAATTAACAGAAGAAACACCTTCGCCATTTATGACTGATGATTTAAGAAACAAAATGGGGCTTGCTGCGGTAAAAGCTGCAGAATATATAAAGTATGAAGGCGCAGGAACTGTTGAATTTTTGGTTGATAAGCACAGAAAATTCTATTTCATGGAAATGAATACACGTATTCAAGTTGAACACCCAATTACAGAACAAGTAATTGATTTTGACTTGATACGCGAACAAATACTTGTTGCGGCTGGAGTACCAATTTCAGGTAAAAATTATACACCTAATTTACATTCAATTGAGTGTAGAATTAACGCCGAAGACCCTTTCAATGGATTTAGACCATCACCTGGTAAAATTACGACATTGCATGCGCCTGGAGGTCATGGAGTTAGATTAGACACTCATGTTTACGCTGGTTATAGTATTCCTCCAAATTATGATTCTATGATTGCGAAATTGATAACTACTGCACAAACTCGTGAAGAAGCTATCAATAAAATGAAGCGTGCCTTAGATGAATTTGTAATTGAAGGGATTAAAACTACTATTCCTTTCCATAGGCAGTTAATGGAGCATCCTGATTATTTAGCTGGTAACTACACCACTAAATTCATGGAAGATTTTGTAATGAAACCTGAAGAAAATTAACAATAAAAAGCTCTGAAATTTTTCAGAGCTTTTTTTTATTAATACATTTAGGCATGTTAAAAAAGAGAATCATAAGAGCTAATGAAATGCCTTGGGTTATTATTCCAGGGTTATAACTTCACAATTCAGGCTCTTGAATTTTTTAACATAACAATCAAATAATTTTTCAACATGAATAATATCATAGTATTAGGCGCTGGAATGGTAGGTAGCGCGATGGCAATAGATTTATCAAAAAATCATAATGTTACACTAACAGATGTGAATTTAGACACATTAAAAAAAGTAAAAGAAAAATGTTCAAATCTTAAAATCCAACAACTGGATGTAACCAATGTAAACAGTTTAAAAGACAGTCTTATACCTTTTGATTTGGTTATATGTGCAGTGCCAGGGTTTTTGGGTTTCGAAACATTAAAAACCATCATTAAAACTAGCAAAAACGTTATAGATATTTCCTTTTTCCCAGAGAATTCACTAGAATTAGACCAGTTAGCAAAAGAAAACAACGTTACAGCAATTGTTGATTGTGGTGTTGCTCCTGGAATGGACAACGTCATACTTGGCTATTATAACGAGAAGCTAAAGCTAACCGATTTTGAATGCCTTGTTGGAGGTTTGCCCAAGACTAAGAAATGGCCTTTTAGCTATAAAGCTCCATTTTCACCTGTTGATGTTATAGAAGAATATACACGACCAGCGAGATATGTTGAGAACGGGAAAGAAATTGTCAGAGAGCCTTTAACAGATTGTGAATATGTTGAATTTGAAAATGTAGGAACTTTGGAATCATTTAACTCTGATGGATTACGTTCAATCATTTACACGATGCCTCATATTCCAAACATGAAAGAAAAAACACTACGTTATCCTGGACATGTGGAGTATGTAAGAGTATTGAAAGAAAGTGGATTTTTCGATGAGAAAACAATCAATGTTAACGGAACAGAAATTTCACCATTAGACTTTACAAGTAAAATACTATTTCATGAATGGAAATTAGGCGAGGAAGAAGACGAGCTTACTGTTATGCGAGTAACTGTAAAAGGTGAGAATAGTAAAGGAGAAATAGAAGAAATTGTATACAACCTTCATGATGAATACTGCCCAAAAACAAATACATCGTCAATGTCTAGGACTACTGGCTATACTGCAACTGCTGCAGCAAATTTATTTTTAGAAGGTTTATTTACAGAAAAGGGAGTGTTCCCTCCTGAGTTAGTTGGAAAGCATGAAGCATGTTTTAACTATTTCATGGAATATTTAAAAGCTAGAAATGTGTTTTATAAAAAAACCTCTAAAATTTTTAAATAAATGACCTTAAAGGAACATTTGTTATTGAAATGCAAAGATTTTATATCTCAAAGAAAGTATGTTATACATGGAGTCATTTCAGGAATTGAAACTTCACTTCAATCTGAAACAAAAAGTAGTGCAGGAGACAAGCATGAAACAGGAAGAGCAATGCTGCAATTAGAACGTGAAAAATCGGGAGTTCAATTATCACAAATTGGTAAATTAGAAGAAACACTTTCCAAAATTGATATTACAAAGGAAAGAAAAAATGTAAGCTTAGGAAGCATAGTATATACATCACAAAGCAATTATTTTATTGCCATTAGTGCTGGTGAATTCCAAATTGAGAATGAAATGTTTTATGCAATTTCCCCTAGCACACCAATAGGAAAATTATTGATTGGTAGGGCAAAAAAAGAGGAGGTAAATTTTAATGGTAGAAAGATTAAAATTTTAGAAATAATATAATTGAAAGACTATTTAATCTTGATATTAATTTCAAGATTTGTTTCTAATAATGAATGGTGTTCTATATAAATAATATTATCATTAAACTTGGCCTCAATTAGAAAGTAAGCTCCTTTGAAATAGGATGACTTAACTATAGCTTTTAAGTTAGATTCAGAAACAATTTTTATTTGATGTGCATAAATAATACCCTCATTAATGATATTGAACTCACCAAAAAAGGAAGCCACCAGATTAGAGTTTGGATTCTTAAACAAATACTCAGGAGAATTATTTGCTATTATTTTTGAATTTTCGAGCACCAAAACCTTATCGGAATATCCTAAAACATCTTCTTTGTCATGAGTTGTTACAATGCAAGTAATTTCTTTTTCTTTAAGATATGCAAATAGTTTTCTTCGCAAAGATTTCTTTTTGAAGCTATCAATATGACTAAAAGGTTCATCCAACAAAATAATTTCAGGCCATTTTGCAATTGCTCTAGCAAGTGCTACACGTTGTTTTTGTCCACCACTTAATAATTTAACTTTGGTCTTCGCAAAAGAAGAAAGCTCTACTGTTTCCAGCAGTTCAAAAATGCGCTCCTTTTTTTCATCAGGATAAAAATTTGATAAATAAGCACCAACATTTTCTTCAACAGAAGTATATGGCATTAAATCGAATTCTTGTGAAACATACTTCATAAAACCATAACCAACAACAAGATTATGTTTTGGACCAAGTACTTCTGTGTCATTCCAAAAAATATGGCCTTTATCTAGGTCATATTCTCCATAAATTAACTTTAATAAGGTGCTTTTTCCAGACCCACTTTCTCCAATAATTGATATGTGTTCGCCTCGTTCTACTGAAAAGGAAATATCCTCAAGAACATTAGTCTTGTTGTAACCAAAAGTCAAATTTTGAATACTGAGCATAAGGCAAAAATAGAATAAAAAAATCCGCCTCAAGGAAGCGAATTTTTAGTCAAGCAAAAATAAACCAATATACTATTGCTTGATAAATTTTTGAGTTTTAATTACTCCATTGTCTATAACTCTAAGAATATAATTACCTGCACTTAAAGCAGAAACATCAATGGTGTTTGAGCTGAACTTATCGTTAAGCACACGCTTTCCAGTTACATCGAAAACCGAATATATAGCATTATCAAATCCTGTTGGATTATTTAAATTCAGTAAACCTCGAGTTGGATTAGGGTAAAAAATTAAGTCATTTGTAATTGTAGAGTCTAAACTAAGAGTTTCACCCTCTGTAACAGTAATAGTACTATTTACTGATGGATTAACAATTATATCTACAGTACCAGAAGGCCAATAAATCGTTACAGTGTCTATAGTGGCATCAGCTCCAAGGCCAAAATGAGTAGATAAAGAACTCATATATGCAAACCCTTCAGCACTACGAACATCTCTTATTTGTGCTTTTTTTGAAGAACTGTTGTTGAAACTTGGACTACTTACTTCAATTCTTGCGCCAATACCATTAATATTGCTATCTGTTCCGATTAAATTTACTTTAAACCAATTATTTGAATTACCATCATTGTAGTAAATTTGACTTCTAAAAACATCAAGAAAGCCATCATTATTTAAATCTCCAACAGCACCTTCTTGAGGAATACCAGAGGAGAAAATGGTAAAGGTTCCATCACCATCATTAAAGAGGATATTTCCGTTAGAATAAATATCAACATAACCATCGTTATTGAAATCAAAAGGTTGGTTTTCATGGCCATAATCATTAAAAGAACTTAAGCCAGCACTAGCTGTAATATCTGTAAAAACACCACTATTGTTCTGCATTAACTTATGGTCTTCAGAACTTAATGAAGAGCCAACAAAGCAATCCATATCACCATCACTATCATAATCTCCCCAAGCTGACGACCATGTTGACAATGCATCATCCATATTAGAGGCTATGCTAACTTCTGTAAACGAAAGGTTTCCATTGTTTCTAAACAATTGATTTTTTCTCCTAGCTTCTTCGCCACCACATTTTGCAATAAACAAATCCGCGTCACCATCACTATCATAATCTACCCAAACAGAACCATAGTTTCCACCAGATGAATATACACCAAGACCACCAGCAATTGGCGCTCCAGCATCATCTCCTTCCCATAAAGTTAGTGAGGTTCCATCATTTATAAAATATTCGTTTGGAGCAGTATCATCACAAAGAAAAATATCTAAATTTCCATCATTATCAAAATCAACAAAATTTGTACGCTGAGTAAAAACACTATGGCTGGTTGCTGCAATAGAATAGCCAGTACCAGTTGAATTGGCTTTTACAACATGAGCGCCTGAACTATTGCCATAAACAATATCATTATATCCATTTCTATCAAAATCTCCAGCAGCCATACTCCAAGAAGCACTATATGTACCACCAGTTGAATAACCAACTTTGTTGAAAGAACCGTCAGGTTGCTGATAATTAATTGTTAATGTAGAACTAGAAACCGAAACAATGTCATCTAAGAAATCTCCATTCATATCTACAGCACCTCTATCAGACCCTGGAGCTGAAATAGAGGCAGTAGTAAACGATATTAATGGAGCAATGTTTTGTTCTAATAATTCAAAATCGAAATCTGAAGCAGTCCAATAATTATCCCATGCAATATAATAGGTTTCACCTGCTTCAGCAGTAAATGTTGCTGTTGATGTAAACCCATTTCCATCATCATTTCCAGCAACACATGTTAAACCACCACAAGCCCCTGAATAAATATGTAATCGTGTATCTTCATTATTATTTTGAGGCAAGTCAGAAGTTACAGTTACAAAATAATCCGCTGTAGGTTCATATTTAAACCACTCTCCATTTGAAGCAGAATTTGTATTATCTGGACATATTGGGTTTGGAGCATCTCCATCAATAGTTCCTACATTGTAAACACCAGCAACTGTTATTGGAGTTGCACTTGAAGCATCAGAACAAGAATCAGAACTAGTTTGCCCAAAAGTAGTTATAGGCATTATGCCTATGGCAAGTAAAATTAGTAAAACTTTTTTCATAATATATTGGTTTATAATAGCATTTTTAATTACAATCTTGAGTTAATGAATTAATCCATTCTTCAATCAATCCGATACCTTCCTCATGATTTAATGTTCTTCCAATTAGAGGCATTTTGTACTGATCTTCAGTTGAACTCATCCTAAAGTATAAAGCAGACCTCTCAAGTACGCCTGGTTTTACTATATGGGAAATTGCTGGGTTTATATAGAAAACGGACTCTATACAAACTCCAAGATTGTTTATATCTTCTGTTTTATTAAATTCGAATCGCATTGATGCATACTCACAATAACTCTCATCTGAGTGGCAGTGTGCACAGTTAATATCAAAATAAGATCTAACTCTAAGATCTAACGGTTTAGATTCATCATCCCATTCCACTAGTGAATTTATATATGAAGGATAATTATCATTCAAATAACCTTGTTCAACCCATTTAGCCAATTGATTTTTTGAACCTTCAGAATATAAGTAGTTACGATTTATATTTTGAGGTTTAGGTCCAATAGGAAGAGGAGTATCATATTTATTGTGACAAGTGAAACATTCTGGGAATCCTGGAATTTTATAGTTAACGTTTCTGGTCTCACCATTCATTTCCCAATCAAAAGCTAAAAACTCACTGTCTGTGATAAAATAGGCATCAGTTTGAGAGTCATTCCATTTATAGTTTGCGAATGTCCAATCGTCTTCGAGTTTAATCATTAATCGAGTCTCAATGATTTTTGTATCCATTTCCGGAAGTACATTTTCATAATAAAAGTTCTTTATTAAAATTGTTCCTACAGGAAAATCAAAAGGAGAATAATCGTTTACGTAACTTGCTGTCGAATCTTTTGGCATCCAAATAAAGCGTTTTTTCTTAGCGTAGTCACTAAAAAGAGCCGAATTTAAATCATAAGGTAATACACCATATACTGGATTTAAATCAGCAATATCTCCGCTAAAAAAATTGTAATCAGATAAATTTGCATACGGCAAGCTATCAATGTCAAAAACAACAGGCGAAATACGATCTGGTGCAATACCTATATAACCATCATCCTTAGAACAAGAAGACAGAAATGCTAATACTAGCAAAACAAATGTATAGGTATATTTTTTTAACATTTACAGAAAATTTGGATAGCTAATATATTAAAAACCCTAAGTGGTCTTAGAATTAATTAGTTATAATGCCAAAAATTCTATATAACATGCTAGAATAATATAAATAAGTATTGAATTATAGATTAAAGGAGCTTTTTTGCCGATAAATATTCAGCGATTTGAATAGCATTTGTTGCAGCACCTTTTCTTAAATTATCGCTTACAATCCACATATTTAATGAGTTAGGCTGCGATTCATCTCGTCTAATTCTGCCAACAAAAACATCATCTTTGCCATTAGCGTATATTGGCATTGGGTACACATTTACGTCAGGATTATCCTGAACAGTCACTCCTTGAGTATTATTTAGTAATTGCCTAACTTGATTCAAATCGAAATCGTTTTCAAACTCGATATTTACAGATTCACTATGTCCTCCAGCAGTTGGAATTCTAACTGCAGTTGCAGTAACAGCAATAGTTCTATCATTTAGAATTTTTTGAGTTTCCCTTACGAGTTTCATCTCTTCTTTAGTATAACCATTGTTTTCAAAAACATCACAATGAGGCAAAGCATTTTGGTGAATTGGATAAGGATATGCCATTTCACCTTTTAATCCAGCCAATTCATTTTCTAACTGTTTTACAGCTTTTACACCAGTTCCAGTAATGGATTGATAAGTAGAAACCACCAAACGTTTTATTTTATACTCTGTATGCAAAGGTGATAAAGCCAATACCATCTGTATGGTTGAACAGTTTGGATTTGCGATTATTTTATCGTCTTTTGTAAGGGATGATGCATTTATTTCTGGAACTACTAGTTTTTTGGTTTGGTCCATTCTCCAAGCTGAAGAATTGTCAATTACAGTTGTGCCAACTTCAGCAAATTTTGGAGCCCATTCCAAGGAAGTGCTTCCTCCTGCTGAAAACAAAGCAATATCTGGTTTTTCTAAAACCGCATCTTGTAACCCTATAATTTTATAAGATTCGCCTTTATATTTAATTTCTTTACCTATACTTCGCTCTGAAGCGACAGGAATTAATTCACTTATAGGAAATTTTCTTTCTTCTAATACTTTAAGCATTACTTGGCCAACCATTCCTGTTGCGCCAACAACAGCTACTCTCATAATCACTAAAATTTGGTAGAACAAACATAGTTATTAAAAATATAAAGACATAAAAAAACCGCTTTTATAAAAGCGGTTTTTTAAATAAATAAAGCGATTATTTTTTAAGTAAATCCCTGATTTCTGCTAACAAATCATTGTCAGATGGACCAGCAGGCTCTTCTGGCGCAGGCTCTTCTTTTTTCTTTGTTTTATTGATTCCTTTTATCAACATGAACATTACAAATGCAACAATGATGAAATCCAATAAATTGGTTATAAAGTCACCATAAAGTACAGCTACTTCGCCGACCATTTCACCTGCTTCATTTGCAGTACCTTCTTTTACAATCCATTTTAAGGCTTTAAAATCTGTATCAAAAATCAAACCGATTAAAGGTGAAACAATTCCTCCTGTGAACGCTTTTACAACATTGTTGAAAGCAGCACCCATTACAAAGGCTACAGCAATATCAACCAAGTTGCCTTTCATGGCAAATTCCTTAAATTCTTTTAACATAATTAGTATTTTAAGTTAGTATTAATGTTCTAAAAATACTTAAAAAAGTAAATGTTAAAAAGAAAAAACTCTATTTTATTATGATTCGTTTAATACGCTGGGAAATGGATGTAATTAATTCATAAGAAATTGTGCCTGAACTATTTGCTAAATCCTCTGCGCTATGGGTTTTACCAAAAATGATAACTTCATCTCCTTCATTACACTCAATATTAGTAACATCTACCATAATCATGTCCATGCATACATTTCCAACAATTTGGGCTTTTTGTGAATTAACGTAAACAAACCCTTTTCCGTTACCAAAATGTCTGCCAATACCATCAGCATGTCCAACAGGGATTGTAGCAATTTTACCAAAAATAGGACTTTCATAAGCCCTATTATAACCAACCGATTCCCCTTTTTCGATAAGATGTATTTGAGAAATCACAGATTTTAAAGAAGCGATAGGCTTTAAATTACTATTTTCCTTTTCAGAATTTCCAAAGCCATATAAACCTATGCCACAACGAACCATGTCAAAATGAGCTTCAGGGTAGTTTAAAACTCCTGAGGTATTACAGATATGTAACATTGGGTTATAACCAATTAATTTTATAAAATTTTTGGCGATAGAATTGAAACTAGAAATCTGTGCCTTAGTGTAATCTTTTTCGTTTAGATCTTCACTTGCGGCTAAATGAGAAAAAATGGATTTTACGTGCAATGTGTCATTTGAGTTAACCTTTGCCACCACATATTCAACATCGTTTTCCCAAAAACCCAGACGATTCAATCCTGTATTGAATTTTATATGAACTGGGAAATTTTCTTGACTCAGTTCTTTTGCAGTTTTCATAAAAGCATTTAAAACCTTGGCATTATAAAGACTTGGCTCTAAACAACGGTCAATTATGATTTTGAAATTGATTGGTTGAGGATGTAAGACCATAATAGGCTTAGTTATCCCAGCATCTCGCAGCGCAACACCTTCTGAGGTGTAAGCAACTGCAAAATAATCTACATCTAAGCTTTGTAGGTGTAAAGCAATTTGTTCGGCATCACTTCCATAGGCAAATGCCTTTACAACAGCTAAAAACTTTGTGTTTTTTTGAAGTTTTGATTTGAGGTAATTATAGTTATGCTCAAGTGCATTTAAATCAATCTCTAAAACTGTTTCTTGAGCTTTAGCCATTTCCTGTTTTTAATTTCGGAGATATTTCTTCTGCTTCATTTACCTTAATGTTTCTAACCTTATCACGAAGCATCGATTTATAATAAGCAGCTCTACTTAAAGGCTCATACTCTTCAACCTCACCCAACAAAACTAAATCGTTGCTTTTGGCTTTACGGTAACTATATTGTGCTAAATTTCCTGTTCTTGTACATACAGCGTGTACCTTGGTAACATATTCTGCAGTTGCCATAAGATTTGGCATCGGACCAAAGGGATTTCCTTTAAAATCCATATCCAAACCAGCTACAATTACACGAATGCCTTTATTGGCTAAGTCATTACAAACCCTAACAATTTCATCATCAAAAAACTGAGCTTCATCAATACCAACAACATCACAACCATCTGCTAGAATAGGAATATTAGCAGCAGCCGGAACTGGAGTTGAACGAATTTCGTTAGCATCATGAGACACAACTTTGTCTTCATCATAACGCACATCAATTGCAGGTTTAAAAATTTCAACTTTTTGTTTTGCAAATTGAGCACGCTTCAATCTACGGATTAGTTCTTCTGTTTTACCAGAAAACATGGATCCACAGATAACTTCAATCCATCCAAATTGTTCTTTATGATTTACTGTATTTTCGAGAAACATTTCGTAATTTTAACACTAAAACGAGGTAAATTTTCGTTTCTATAAAGGTGACGCAAATTTATTAAAAATCAAAAACCTAAATTGCATAAAATTTAAAAGTTATGAAGAAGAAACTTGAATCAGAATTAATAAGCATAGCACATCGAGTCTTGAAACTAAAAGGCAAAGAGGATGTAAATAAGCTGCATGCTGAAGTTTCTGAGCTGTACGAAAAACTTACGGTTTTAAAATTTGCTCAAGATAATTTTGAAGACGACATACCAACAATAGGTAGCGGAACTTCATTCTTTGAAACTATGGAAAAGACCTTTAATAACACAGTAACAGACACTGTTGAAGTAGAGGATAAGGTCTATGTAAATGTAGACGAAGTTGAAGACGATGGAATTTTTGAACCAGTTATGGAAAAAATTAAAGATATGGTAGCTCAAATGCCAGAGGAAACTCACGCTGTCGACACCATGATTGAATCTGTAATCCCAAATGGCAAGGCTTCAAAAAATGAATTAGAGGAATTGGTTGCCGATTTTCAAGAAATGCCAGTTTTTGAGCCTGTGACTGAAGCAGAAAAACGAAAAAAAGACAATGAGAAAAAATCATTGAACGATAAGCTTAAAAGCTCAGATTTTGCTATTGGTTTAAATGATAAACTCGCTTTTATAAAGCATCTTTTTGATGGTAAAAGTGAAGAATACGAACGTGTATTATCTCAAATAAACACATCACAATCTTTTGAAGAAGCCAATACATTGATTAAAAACATTATCAAACCAGATTATAATCATTGGGAAGGCAAAGAGGAGTATGAAAACCGTTTCATGGAAATTATTGAAAGCAAGTTTAACTAGATTCTCATTTCTCGGGAAACATTATGAGCAAGCTTTACCTCGTACCAACACCAATAGGAAACCTTCAAGACATTACATTTAGAGCTGTTGAAGTTTTAAATGAGGTCGATTTAATCTTGGCCGAAGACACTCGCACTTCAGGAAAGCTGTTAAAACATTTTAACATTGAAACTCCAATGCAGAGCCATCACATGCACAATGAACACAAAACAGTTGAAAGGTTAATAAACAAAATAAAATCTGGGACAATAATAGCTTTAATAAGCGATGCTGGAACTCCAGCTATTTCCGATCCTGGATTTTTATTAACAAGAGCTTGTGTTGAAAATAGCATCGAGGTAGATTGCCTACCAGGAGCCACGGCATTTGTTCCTGCGTTAGTTAATAGTGGTTTGCCAAACGATAAATTTGTGTTTGAAGGATTTTTGCCTGTAAAGAAAGGCCGACAAACACGACTTTTATTATTAGCTGAAGAAACCAGAACCATGATTTTTTACGAAAGCCCTCATAAACTCAACAAAACACTCACACATTTTTGTGAATATTTTGGTAAAGAAAGGCAAGTTTCTGTATCAAGAGAACTGACAAAGCTTTACGAAGAAACTATTAGAGGGACAGCAGAAGAAGTGCTTGAGCACTATTCCAACAAGCCACCAAAAGGCGAAATTGTTATTGTGGTTGCAGGAAAAAAATAACACCTACTTTATACTAATCGAACACCTAGTTAATGGAAGATTTACTTCATGAAATAAGGCAATGTACAATTTGTACTAAGCACTTGGAGCTTGGCGCAAGACCTGTTGTTTCTGCTCATCCAGATGCTAAAATTGTAATTATTGGTCAAGCTCCAGGAACTAAAGTTCATAACTCAGGAATTCCTTGGGACGATGCTAGCGGAAAACAATTACGTAAATGGCTCAATGTGTCTGATGAAGATTTTTATGACCAAACAAAATTTGCTATTGTACCAATGGGATTTTGCTATCCAGGGAAAGGCAAAAGTGGCGATTTACCACCAAGACCAGAATGCGCTCCACAATGGCATCAACAATTATTTGATGTTATGCCAAATATTGAATTAGTGATTCTTATAGGTATGTATGCACAGAAGTACTACTTAAAAGACAAAGCCAAAAGAACATTGACAGAAACCGTGGCGAATTTCAATAACTATTTACCTAACTATTTTCCATTACCACATCCTTCACCTAGAAACAGATTTTGGCTAACAAAGAATCCTCGGTTTGAGGTTGAGGTGTTGCCTGAACTTAAAAAAAGAATAAAAAAAATGCGCTAGCTTAAACTAACGCATTTAAACACCCACTTATTTTCCAGAGAAAATCTCTTTCAATTGTGTTACAATTCCACCATTACCAGAGACAGTAATTTCGCCAATTTTCTCAGCGATTTTTTCAACATACTCCATTTCTTTTAGCTTGTACAGCATGTTATTTTCTTCCATCAACTTTGCCGTATTTAGCAAGCTACGAGTTGAAGCTGTTTCTTCACGTCTTGTAATAGTATTGGCTTGAGCTTTCTTTTGTGCGACTAGAACTTGATTCATAATTTCTTTCATATCTCCAGTTAAAATCACATCTCTAATACCACAACTCAAAACAGTTACACCTAATTTTGATGCACTTGCTTTAACATCTTCAAATACAACTTCTGCAATATTTTCTTTACGTTCTAGCAATTCATCTAGTGTATAAGCACCAATGTAAGCACGTAATACTAACTGCATAGCAATGTATAACTGCTTTTCATAGTCTTTGTTTTCCAGTAAAGCTTTTTCGATATCAGTTACTTTATACTGTGTGTAAAAGTTGATACGAATAGCAGCTTTATCTTTAGTTAACAATTCTTGTCCAGCAATTTCTAACTGCAACTGACGTAAATCAGCTTTAGCAATTTTAATTGTAGTATCGTTTCTCCAAAATCTGTATGTTCCTCCATCTAGAGTTTTTGCGTATACATCATCAACTAAAAGCACAGCTTTTTCGTAAGCCGCAACTTCAAAAGTTCTGATGTATTTGCTCATTTCATAATTACTGAATAATGACTTGTCAATTTTTTCAGTAATATAAATTTTGCTCAAATCAACATTTACAAATTCGCGTTTAATCAAACCCTTCCAGTAAGCGTAACGTCCAGCTGTTAAAGTAGTTTTGAAGTTTCCTTTTTCGTAAACTAAAACTAGCTCACTGTCTTTAACTTCAATAATGTCTAACATTGCTTCCAACATTTCGTCTTTTAGTAAGAGCTCTAACGCTATTGGAGCTACAAAGGTATTTGCAAGGTCATACATGAAAACACGCTCATTAAAACCAAGCCAGTGTTTTCCTTGAGTAACTACTCTTTTGTAATCACCTTTTTTGAACACCAACCCTACTTTTCCAGCATTAATTCTTACTCGTTTCATCATTTCTAATTTTTAAATTAAACAATCTAATTTGTCCACTATGGACGTGGCAAAACCTGTAACGGAAGGGTTGCCAGCTTCAACTTGTAATGACGAGTTCATTATTAATTGAAGTATATTTTTCAAACTTTCTTTATCTTTAAAATAGTAGAAAGCAAATCATCTTTCTGGTGCGGAAATACTCATATTAATAGCGTCTATAATTAGTGTTGAGTATAGTGACAACGACATGAATCGATATTCAGATTTATACAATTCTCTTAATACAAAGCAGTAAGAACTTCTACTATTAAAAATCAGTATTTCAAGGCACTTTCAAGACTACTTTTTTTGAACACTAATGTTTTTAAAGCCGACTTGCAATCCACTATTTTTGCCATTTTTTTTGAGCAGTGTGACAAACTACATTGGTCATCAGTTTTAAAAGATGATGGGCTTTTTCAACCTACATTATGAGTGTAGTGCTCTAACCAGACTGAGCTACGAGATCTAGCTTTAGTGACCTCGACAGGAATCGAACCTGTGCATGTGGACATTTTACAGATTGTCGACTGTTCTCTAGAACCAAAATCTAGCGCGTCTTCCGTTCCGCCATATCCTATTTAAGGACAGTGGGATTCGAACCCACACGAACTTGAGTTGTTTTTTGGTAATCAACAAACCTTCAAGTCTAGTTGCACATAAAACCATCATACATTTCTGCAATGTTTTATACAATAGTGCTATACCGAAACACCCAACAAGACCAGCTTGATATTTTAATATTTTGTACCTCTTACCAGATTCGAACTGGTACTTTTGCTATTGCAAACAGATTGGCTCTAAATGCGCTTCCCTACTTTAGATCCTGTCAATTTCGGTGCTTCTGCAAATTCTATTCATTAGCAAGCACGTCGCTAACAACTTCCTCCAATCACTCCATGGCGACGATTAGGATCTTTTACCACAGCTCTTCCCTTTAAGCTAAAGAGGTTTTAGTGGAACAGACAGGAATTGAACCTGTATCTTTGCATTTTCAGTGCATTGCATTGACCAACTTTGCTACTGTTCCATTTTATTGATAACCAGATAGGATTCGAACCTATAATACAAGAATCAAACTCTTGAGTGTTACCGTTACACCACAGGTTATTTTGTAAGCCTAATAGGACTTGAACCCATACTCCAAGGTTCGTAGTCTTGTGTGCTTTCCATTACACCATAAGCTTATTTGTACTCTACCTTGGATTCGAACCAAGACTTTACAGCGTTTAAGACTATTGCCTCTTCCATTTGGGCTAGTAGAGTATTTGTACAGGAAGAGAGATTCGAACTCCCAGTTTCTCGATTCTAAGTCGAGTGCGTTTACCACTTTCGCCATTCCTGCTTTTGTTGAGGTATTGGGACTTGAACCCAAATCATCCAAGTTAAAAGCTTGGCGCTCTAACATTTAAGCTACACCTCAATTTTGTACTCTATAAGTGAATCGAACCCTTGTCTTCTGATAGAAAGTCAGATGCACTAACCACTATGCTAATAGAGCATTTGCAGTACCGACGAGACTCCCTTCGACTGCGCTCAGGGTAAACTCCTCATCTCTTAAACTGCTTTGCAGTATCGACGAGATTCGAACTCGCAACTTCTCGGGAGACAACCGAGTACTCTAGCCATTGAGCTACGATACTATTTTGTGGGAACTGAAGGAATCGAACCTACTCAGTATTATACAACTGTTTTACAGACAGCTTCAGCCCTCCAACGCTGACGAGTTCCCATTAAATCGGCAAGACAAGATTGCCGATTTATTCTCCTTTCATTTTATAATAAATTATTTAACCGATTACGAAACCAGCTTGTCTCTGGTTTTGCTACACTTTCAGTTTTTTTGCTTTCTGCTTCTCGATTCAACTTATTTTGAAGTTTACGCTTTTTATTAACTCTAGAAATTACTTCATCAACATAGCTAATGAAATCATTGTTTAGAGCAAATAATTTGGCATCATTTAAAGCTTTTTCAGCGTTATCAAATTCAAGCAAAGCCTCAAATAAATAAGCTTGGGTTAATTCTATTCCAGCTTTATCAATTCCTTTTACTTGTCTCGCAAAATCAATTAATTTTTGAGCTTCTTCATAATCTTCATTATTTATTAAAAGCCTTATATAGTCTGGATAAACTTCAGGAATATCCAAACGGCTCATCAAAGCTTTTTCGTAATACTCTTTTGCTAGTTCATAATCACCTAATTGTTCATTTTGTATTCTTGCCATTAAGCAAAGCGCTTTAACGCTTTTAGGATTGTATGATAGTGCATAGTTTAACGCCTCTATGGTTTTTTCTAATTCATAAGGGTAATTTTCAATTGCCCTGAATAAATAGTTGTTATATAAATTTGTTTCCATTTTCGTTTTATTCAATAGTTTGTTACTGTCTTAAATGCATCTTTTTATTGATGCCTTTAAAACTGTTCAGATTGATGTACTCTTAAAATTTTGGAATAAAAAAATCCGAAACAGTTTATTTGCTTCGGATTCTTCTCTGGAAAGTTATCTACAGAAAATACCGAAGCCTTGTAAATGACTCGAGTTCATCACTTAATTTTTGAAATGCTATCATATATTTTAGCATGGCTTCTTGTTTTTTAATTATTAATATTTATTGCAGTGGTTATTTGAAACTGCGATGCAAAGATGAAAACTATTTTTAAAAAAACAAATAAAATTACAATTTAATTTATTGAAAATCAATTAGTTATGTTTAATTTTGAACAAGGAAATTCCTGTCCGTTTGTCAACAGATATTTGAGTTTGTGTGCAAGTGTTTGTCTCCCAATTGCTTACTCTTCAATGCTTAGTATTTTAGTTTTTAAAATTTATTTTCAAATGATTCGATTTTTTTCATAAAAAAAGCGCCCAATTTCTTGGACGCTTGTTATAATTATAGATTTACTTTGTTTATATCATATATAAAATCAGTTAAAACAACTACATAACGTCCTTGACCGTGAGAATAATTCATTCATTCCTCGGTAATCCCACTGGCAAAACAGTGATTTAGGTGCAATATGTACTATTGTGTTTTTCATTTCTTGTTGCAAATATGTGATATTTATCCTATACAATGCAAATTTAATATTGAGAACCATCATGTTTCCCCTCATTCCATCCATGCTTCCCTAAGTATTGTTCACCACTTTCAACAGCACCATCTTCAATGTTGGTTCCCATACTATCGTTCCAACGGTTGAGATAGCCAAACAATGAAATTACACCAAGCATTTCCACAATTTCACCTTCATTCCAATGTTCATATAATCGCTTTTTTATGTCTTCATCTACAGCATTTGGTACCATGGACGCAGCCAAACTAAAATCTAAAGCAGCACGTTCAGCTTCATTAAAAGCAGAATGTGTTCTGTATTCCCAAATATTATCAAGCTGTTCTTGCTCTGCGCCATAACGCTCTGCAGCTCTAATGGCATGCGCTTGACAATATCTGCAGCCTGTAGAGTTACTACTGACCCAGGCAATCATTCGTTTTAAAGCGGAGGTTACACGACCTTCATTTGCCATTACAGCTTTATTGAGGTTGATAAAGGCCTTTGAAATGGCTGGACGACGTTGCATAGTAAGCACTGAATTTGGGCAAAATCCAAGAGTTTCATTATAGAAGTCTGAAAGTTTTTTGGTTTCCTCATCATGATTTGGGTCTAGTGGTGTTACTAATGCCATATTCTTATTAATTTTAGTTTTTTAGTAGTATTTTTGAACTAACAAGAAACATCCATTTTAAGATTGATCATTGTTATGATAGAACTAGTTTTGTGGATGTTCATTGTGTCTTATTTAATAAAATGATATTTTACACAATAAACGAAAAAATATTTAGATATGTTTAGAAAAATTACAGCCGAATGGAAAGGTGGAATGACATTTGAATCAGACGATCCAGGAGGAAAAACAGTAACAATGGATACTAATGTAGAAGGCTCTGATGAGCGTTTTGGCGTCTCTCCAAAATCGATGATGTTATCTGCTTTAGCAGGCTGCTCAGGGTTGGATGTCGTTTCGGTTTTAGAGAAAATGAAAGTTACAGATTATGATTTTAAAATGGATGTTGAGGGCGAATTAACTCAAGATCACCCAAAATATTTTCATAAAGTTAAAATTGATTATCATTTTTCAGGGAATGATTTAAACGAGAAAAAAATAAAAAAAGCCGTTGACCTTTCGGTTGAAAAGTATTGTGGAGTCATGGAAATGTTTCGCCATTTTGCTGAAGTAACAACTGAAATTCATTACCATAATAAATAAGAATTTTCTCAAAATTTATTCATGCGTTGGACGCTTAAGCCAAAACCAGAAGCTACAAATGTGGCAAAATTAAAAGAAGCTCTTCAAGTTGATGAGACAGTTGCTACGTTATTATTACAACGTGGTATTGAAACTTATGAAGAAGCCAAAACGTTTTTTCGTCCAAGTTTAAAGGACTTACATGACCCATTCTTGATGAAAGATATGGATAAAGCAGTTTCACGAATAGAAAAAGCCTTATCTACTTATGAAAATATTTTGGTTTATGGCGATTATGATGTTGATGGCACATCGTCTGTAGCATTAATGTCTTCTTATTTAAAAACCAGATCTGATAATGTTGCAACCTACATTCCTGACAGGTATGCAGAAGGTTATGGCGTTTCTTTTAAAGGCATCGATTTTGCACATGATAATGATTTCTCCCTCATTATTGCTCTTGACTGCGGAGTAAAAGCCATTGATAAAGTGGCTTATGCAAAAGAAAAAAGTATAGACTTTATTATTTGCGACCATCATAGACCTGGTAAGGAGCTGCCAAAAGCAGTCGCTATTTTAGACCCAAAGCGTGATGATTGCAACTATCCTTATAAGGAATTGTGTGGTTGTGGAGTTGGTTTTAAATTGGTTCAAGCATTAGCTTCTAAAGAAAATAAAACGGTTGAAGACTTAGCAGAATATTTAGATTTAGTAGCAACAGCTATTGGAGCAGATATTGTGCCTATAACAGGTGAAAATAGAGCATTGGCATATTTTGGATTGCAAGTAATAAATTCTAATCCAAGAGCAGGAATAAAAGCTATCATCAATCAAGTAAAAAAAGAAGAACTCACTATTACTGATGTGGTGTTTATAGTTGCTCCTAGAATTAATGCAGCTGGACGCATGAAACATGGGAATTATGCTGTCACTTTATTAACGGAAACAGATTTTAACCTAGCTGAAGAATATGCCGCAGAAATAGAAGAATTTAATACTGATAGAAGAGAAGCGGACAAACAAATTACCGAAGAGGCACTACAGCAAATTGAAACCCAAAATGAACAAGAGCGCTATACTACAGTTGTATTTAAAGAGGATTGGCACAAAGGGGTTATTGGTATTGTTGCCTCAAGATTAACTGAAACGTATTACAGACCAACCTTGGTGTTTACTAAAAGTGGCGATATGTTGGCTGCTTCAGCGCGTTCGGTTTCAGGATTTGATGTGTATAATGCTTTGGAATCATGCTCAGAACATATTGAGCAATTTGGAGGTCATAAATATGCTGCAGGATTAACGCTTAAAGAAGAAAACTATGAAGCTTTTAAACAAGCGTTTGAAGATGAGGTTTCTAAAACAATCGATAAATCATTGTTAACTCCAGAAATAAAAGTTGATATGAAAATTGATTTACCTCAAGTAAATGATAAGCTATGGAGAATTATTCGTCAGTTTGCTCCTTTTGGCCCAGGAAATATGACTCCAATTTTCATGACTGATAATTTAAAAGATACTGGCTACGGCAAATGTGTTGGAGAAGATGATAAACACCTAAGAATCACAACTACACAATCTGGAAAAGAAAAATTAGTATGTATAGGTTTTGGACTTGGAGATAAGTTAGATATCGTTTCTAATAGGAAGCCATTTAAAGCAGTGTATTCTGTTGACGAAAACCATTGGCAAGGACGAACTTCACTACAGTTAAAATTGAGAGATATTAAATCTTAATATGGCAAAAACAGATCCTTACGCAGCATTACGTTATAAAGAATTCAATGTTTTTTTACTAGTAAGGTTTGCGTTGATTTTTGGGTGGTCCATGCAGTTTGTGGTGATTGAATGGCAGGTCTATGCATTGACAAAAGACCCATTATCATTAGGAATTATTGGACTTTGTGAATTTTTACCTGCATTTTTATTAGCGCCTTTTGCAGGACATATAGTTGATAAAAAAGAAAAGAGAAACCTATTTACACTTTGTATTGCTTTATTTTCCATTATAAGTTTTGGGCTATTCTGGTTAACATCCGAACATATTGAAACAACTTGGGAAACAAAATCCATTTTATTCGGTATTTATGGATTAGTTTTTTTTGGAGGTGTTTTGAGAGCTTTTTTTGGGCCAACTATTTTTTCACTTATCGCACTACTAGTTCCTAAAGCAATATATCCAAATGCCGCAACGTGGAGCAGTAGCACATGGAAAGGAGCTAGTGTTTTTGGAGCATTATGTGGTGGATTCTTTATTGCTTGGATAGGTGTAAATTATACACTAGGTATTATTTTTATACTTGTCATGATTGCGTTGTTGTTGGTTACTCAAATAAAAAAGAAACCGATTTTAAACAAAGGGACTAATGAATCAATTAAAGAAAGTTTAAAAGCAGGAATTAAATTTGTATTTAACGACAAGGTTATTTTAGGAGCCCTAACTTTAGATATGATAGCGGTTTTATTTGGTGGAGCTGTAGCAATTTTCGCAGTGTTTGCAAAAGATATTTTAGACGCTGGCCCAAAAGGGTTTGGAATATTAAACGCTGCGCTTTCTACAGGTAGTATAATCACGATGTTGGCAACAACATATATACCAATCACTAAGAATACAGGAAAAAAACTACTTGTTTCCGTTTTTGGATTTGGTGTTTGTATGATAATTTTCGGGGCATCAAAACTAATGTGGTTAAGTGTTTTGGCATTGTTCTTTTCAGGCGTGTTTGATGGCGTATCAATGGTCATTCGACAAACGATACTTCAACTTAAAACTCCTGATGCAATGAGAGGTCGAGTAGGCGCTGTTAACTCTATGTTTGTAGGGTCTTCTAATGAACTTGGAGCTTTAGAGAGTGGTATTGCAGCACGACTTTTTGGAGCGCCATTAGCAGTTGTTCTTGGTGGCACCATAACACTTATAACAGTTGCTGTAATAAACATTAAAAATAAACCGCTACGAGAACTTGATTTGCGAAAAGATATTGAGGATTATGAAAAACCAGAACCTTAATAGGAACATTAATAAAATTAGTTCATTGTACTTTTAAAGAAAGTCCAAAGCTTGTCACATGCATTAAAATCCTCAGTAGTTTCACCGACAATTTTTTTGATGAGCCGTTGTTTCCTAGATCCAGGCCAAGTATGCCCACCACCTTTTATTTTAATGAGCTCTACTTTTAATCGTGGATTTTTCAAGTTTTCATAAACTAAATGCTCAGGTGTACAATTGTCGTCAGCATCATTTTCAATATTCAATGATTTAGGGTTAATTGAATTTCCATTAAGATTACACATATATTCAATGCTTTTTTCAACACCTAAAACATTACCACGCGTTTTTTTAAAGAGACCTATTTCGCCTTCTTCAAAAGGAAAAACAGGGTCATTAATACCATGAATTATCATTATTGAAAAAGGTTTTACATCTAAAAATTCATCAATTTGATTTTTTCCGAAATTTGAAGCCACCATTCCAATGGCTTTTATTTTTTCTGGAAGTTCCATAACCAAGGTCTGAGACATCAATCCACCATTTGAAATACCAGAAGCAAAAATAGCATCACTATTTATTGAATATTTTAATTCAAGATGCTCAATCATTTTCTTTATGAAGCCAACATCATCAATATTTTCTTTTCTTGCATAGCCGTTTTGATCGCGATTTGGATTATCATTCCAAGATTTTTTTACACCCTGAGGATACACAACAATAAACCCTTCTTTGTCTGCAAGTTTATTAAAGCGTTTTTTAGTACTACTCATTAATTGCCTTGAGCTTCCGCCTCCACCATGTAAAGCAATAATTAGAGGGTAGTTTTTCCCATTTGAATAATTTTCTGGGAGATAAGTAACCCATGAACGCTTGTAAGTATCATGCATTAATTCTTCTTTAGTTTGAGAAAACCCAAAAGCTAAAGAAAAAGACAAAAAAATAATTATTAAAGTCTTTTTATTCATTTAAAAAAGAATTCAGTTATTTCCTTTAAGGATTATACTCTTTTAACTCAAATCTGTCACCATCAAAAACACCATAGGTATAATAGTTAATCCAATCACCAAGATTGAAGTATTTTGAATTAGGCTTTAAATCAATTTCCAATGGTAAATGTCTGTGCCCAAACACAAAGTAGTCACGATGATTTTCCTGAAGCTTTCGTTTACAGTATTGCACTAACCATTCATTATCCTCACCTAAAAACATTTCATCTTCATCACCTGAAATCAATTTGTTTTTCACACTCATATATTGTGCTAAGCGCACTCCTAAATCTGGATGTAACCAACGAAACAGCCATTTACTAAAGGAGTTCGTAAATATTTTTTTCATGCGCTTATAGCCTTTGTCTCCTGGGCCTAAACCATCGCCATGACCAATAAAAAATGAGGTTTTATTAAAGAAAAATTCTTGCGATTTATGAAATACAGGAATATTAAGTTCTTCTTCAAAGTAACCATTCATCCATAAATCATGATTACCAACAAAATAGTAAATAGGAATGCCAGCATCAGATATTTCTGCAAGTTTACCTAAGGTTCTAGTAAACCCTTTAGGGACTACTTTTTTATATTCAAACCAAAAATCGAACAAGTCACCCAATAGAAAAATTGCTGCCGCATCACCTTTTATTTCATCTAACCAGGCAACAAATTTTTTCTCACGAGGAATCGATTTTTCGTGTGTTGGCGCGCCTAAATGATTGTCTGAAGAAAAGTAAATTTTCTTTCCATCAGGAATTGTTATGTGAGTAGCTTTATTCATTATCGCTTGCAAACCATTCAGCAAAACTAGTTGCGGTTTCTTGAAGTTTTAATGAGAATAGTTGAATATTATCTGGCAATCGTTTCTTTATTTTTTCAGCAAAATCAATAACCATCATTTCGCTTGTTGGTTGGTAATCTACCAATAACACATTATGACCTCTATCTTCAAGCTCTCTTGCTAACTCAACATGAGGTGTGTTTTTGTTAAAAACTGTAGCGTGGTCAAACACATTAACAATTTCTTCTTTTACAATTTTTTTTAAGTCACCAAAATCAATAACCATCCCAAACTTCACATTAGAATTATCTGAAATGGGTTTTCCAATAACAGTTACATCCAATCTATAGCTGTGACCATGAACGTTTTTACACTTTCCGTCGTAACCATAAAGCGCATGACCTGTTTCAAAAGAAAATTGTTTTGTAATACGAATGCTGCTCATTAACGTCTTTTATTTCTATTAATAAAATAAACAACAATCAACACTATGGCTAAAGCCAAAAAAAGGATATTACCTGCCATTTTATTCTTTGTTTATACGTTTTTTATTGTAGTAGTATATGGCATATGCTATTACCGCCAAAACAACAAAAGGTAGCATAGAGCCAATAAAAACACCTATCTCATAGCTGCTATCAGGGGCATTTTTGATTTTTTCATCAATATCTACTTCTTGAAGTATAATGGCTAATCTCATAAACTACTTAATTAAGTCAAAGTTACGTCTTTTGTGAAAGAGGCAAAAATTGTTGTCTAAATTTTATGATAAGCGGAATCCCTCTTGCTATAATCCAAAATGCTATGGCAACAAAAATGGCATATAACTTATAGTCTAATGAATCTAACCAAAATAATATTGGAACAAAGATGATAAAGGTTGAAAACAGCAGTAAGTTTCTTAAATACTTCATTTTGCCGAGACCTTTAAACACACCATCAAAAATGAATGCAAGTGCACAAAAAGGCTGCATAGCTAAAACAATCCAAAAAATGTTGTAAAATTGAGCGAGTACCTCTTGGTCGTCTGTAAAAATGTTTCCGATAGGATAATATAAAAGACTTCCAATAATTGCGATAAAAACACCTAACAGTATGCCATATTTAATCAACTTGTTACTTAATAAAACCAAAGCTTTATAGTTTTTTTGACCATAAAGTTTTCCTGACAAGATGTTACCAGCGCTTGAATAGCCATCGACAATAAAGGCACCTAAAAACCATAAATTAATCGCAATAGTATAAGCGGCAATATATGCTGCGCCATAACTTGTAGAAAAAGCGCTTGCAAAATACAAAGTGACATTTAAAGCCAAGGTTCTGATAAACAAATTAAGAATCATGGTAATAAAAGTTCTTATTTCTTTATTAAATGGGAAGGTTGGTCTAAGTGAGATTTCGGTTTTTTTCAAAAGATAGTACACAGACAAGACAGCCATTGTAAATTGTGCTATTACACTTGCATAGGCAGCACCTTTAATATTCATAGCTGGAATGAAACCTTCAATTCCATAAACCAAAACAACATCCAGAACAATATTTGAAATTGTGCCTATAATAGCTATTAACATTGGGTAATAAGTGTTTTGCAATCCTCTAAATGTGCCAAAAACAGCAATGGTGAATAATGTAAAAGGAAATCCGAACACACGGATTTTATAATAATCTACACTATAGTCTAATATTAAATCAGATGCATTATAAAGCTTAAAGATAGTTTCTGTAAAAGGGTAAGTAGTAATAATTATAAGTATACTTAAGGAGGTGATAATGAAAATAGCTTGGGCAGGAAGTGACTTAATAGCTTCGAGATTATTCGCTCCCAGATATTGAGATACAAGTGATGAAATGGCACTTCGTGTTTGACCAAGCACCCAAATAAGCATCGATAAAAATGTAGTTACAATACCAACGGCAGCTAGTGATTCTGTTGCGTTTATCTCAATATTTCCAACAATGGCAGCATCAGTTAATGATAAAATTGGTTCAGAAACACCAGAAATTAATGCTGGAATTGCAAGTTTGTTAATCTGTTTAAGGCTGATTTCTGTTTTCAAGAGCTAGCATTCAATTAAATACTTAATAAAAAGATGTATTTTTACAGTATTATTTTGTAAAAATAGTCTTTAAATCACTTCTTATGAAAAATATTTTAGTTCCTGTTGGGTCATCTAAAAATGCAAAAAGTCATTTGCAATATGCAGTAGATTTCGCCAAAGAATTTCAAGCAACTTTATACATCGTTCAGGTATATAATGTTTATACTAAAGCAGGAACAATGATTAAAATTGATCATATTTTAGAACGTGAAAGTCAAGAGTTTTTAAATAATTTAGTCTCTCAAATAGATACCAAAGGAGTTGATGTACAAACCAGAACGTTTAAAGGAAAGCTAATTGACACGCTTGAATTGGCATGTAATAAAGGTGAGATTGACTTAATTTTGGTTGAGCCAAGAACCAACTCAATTAAAGATGAAGTATTCTTAGGAAAAACTTCTGGAAAAATCATTAAGCAAACTCAAATTCCAGCGCTAATAGTTCCAGAAGGATATGTTTATAAACCAATTACAAGAATATTATTAGCAGTAAAATCGGCAATCCTGAAAAAAGAAAGCTCGCTAAAACCTTTAATTGATATCAAAGAAAAATTTAAGGCTGTTGTAAATTTATTGTTAGTAAAAACCACATACTACAATGAAGGCGACTTTGATGTTAACAAAACACTGAAAGACTTGGTTACCAATATTACTAAAACGGAAAATGCTACAACATTTCAAGGTGTTTTAGAACACTATAAATCTAATGATCCAGATATGTTATGTGTGGTTCGTAGAAAGCGTGGTTTTTTTACCAAAAAATGGGAAAAGAACACAATACTGAAAAAGGATTTTCACAGCACGAGACCAGTTTTGGTTTTAAGTGGGCTTAAATAAAATTTGGGGCATTAGCTCAGTTGGCTAGAGCGTTTGGCTGGCAGCCAAAAGGTCAAGGGTTCGACTCCCTTATGCTCCACTATTTCACTTCTTTTTCTACAAACTCTAACTCAGTATTAAATATTTCTAAGATTAGGCATTTTAGCTGCTTTGAAAATTCAGTTAATGTATCCTTATTTATGTAAGAATCTTTAACGATTTTCCCAGCTTCTCTATTAATTTTTTGAAATTTAATAAATCCTGATTTTAAATTCTTGAATGATATTATACCAGCTTCAGTATTGTTACTGAGCTCTTTTTCGGCATTTAGCATTAGCGCATAGCTTAAAACTTGAAAGCTTTTACTGTATTTATCATAATCAGAAGTTATATCTTCCCAGCTCTCTAGTTGTACCTTATTTTGTTCTACCTTACCAGTTTTATAATCAATAATACGTGTAACGCCATTATATTCATCAACACGATCTACTTTTCCTTTCAGTTTAATAGGAAAGCCTAGTTCGGCAATTTCAAGAGGTATGCTCAAGTCAGATTCAATGCTAATAATTTTTATACTGTCTCCTTTTTTAAGAGCTTCAATTTCTTGATTTAAAAAATTAGACACATAGCGCTTTGCAATTTCAAAAACGATGAGGTTTTTCCCTTTTGTAATATCTCCTTGTTTATAAACATCAAGAAAATGTTTTTTAACAGTGTGGTTGATTTTTAAAATCATGGACTTTATAATTTCAACATCAAGAAAAGTATTCTCAAAAGGCTTATAAAATTCTTCAAGTGCATTGTGGATTATGCTTCCTAAGGTATTAGCAGCCACAATCTCTTCGACATCATCACTTTCTTTAACACCAAGAACTTTCTCATTATAAAAATCAATTGGGTTTCTTATGAATGTAGTTAAAGATGAAGGAGAAAACCCTTTTTCTGCAATTGATTTTAATTTGGATATTACTGCTTCACTTTTTGAGACTGTATTAGTAACAATGTCAATTTTTGGAACTTTCGAGCTTATTAATTGATGTTCAATATTGTGAATGCCTTCTATTTCAAGTTGAGTAATGAATCGACTTTTTTCTCCTCCATTTAATGCTGCTATTTCAGTATTGTAGATTAAATAAACGTTCTTTGCACGTTGTAAAAGCCTATAAAAATGGTAAGTATATATGGCATCCTTTTCTGAATAAGTAGGCAAACCATTTTCTATTTTCACGTCAAAAGGAATGAACGAATTATTACTTTTCCCAGAAGGCAAAATCCCTTCGTTTACAGATGAAATAATAACGGTTTCAAAATCTAGTACTCTCGATTCTAACATTCCCATTATCTGTAATCCTTTCAGAGGCTCCCCTTGAAAATCTAAAGTTTCTGATGACACTATCTCTTTGAATAATCCACGCAAGATCTTTAGAGACGAAACAGAGTTATATTTATTACTTAAATCTGTTATGATATTGAATACTTCATTGTATCGATACAGATACTCTAAAGTAAGGGCATTTTTATTTTTTGATGAAACACTCTTTTTAATAATCTTTATCAATGACAAAATATTGTTAGTTGCTATTTTTGAGTCATTTTTCCAATTACCAAAGAGCAAAGAAATAACCATATTGTGTTCTTTCGCTAAGTCCAATAGCTTAGGTTCTGAAAGAAAAACCAAGTTGTTTTTCTGAATATGAGAAATTATACTATCAGTACTGTTATTGTCAAAAACCTCAAATAAAGGACGTATGTATTGATGCGACAAAATTGAAATGACATCTTTAAAATAGAATGATGATTTCTCTTGTGAGTGAATGGAAATAAGTTGCTCAAAAAGCGATGTAAAAGGTGTTTCTTTCAGAGGGAATCCCATTGTAATATTTACGGTTTCTAGACTTTCTGGCAAGGAGTTTAGAACAGGAATTAATAAGGTTTCGTCTGCAAGGACAACAGCAGTGTTTTTTAGGTCATCAGTTTTTTGTCTTTCTGATAAAAGCTCGCCAATTACTTTTGCTTGAGCAATATTTTGAGGCACACCTATTACTTTAATATCTTTTTCTTCAGAATAGTTGTTTAAAACCCAATTAAAAGGATTGCTTTTAAAATACTTCCAGTTGTATTTATGTGAATTGACAAAATATGCAGCATTGTGAATTTTTGAATCTATAAATGCAGCGTCAATATCCCAATAAACATAAGCCAATTCATTTTGAAGCAACTCTTGGATTATGGTAGATTCTGAGTTGTTTAATGCATTAAACCCAAGAAACACATGTTTTTGCCCTTCACTTTTTTGTATATAGGCTTCAATGTTTTCGACGGCTTCTTTATAAATTAAACCTTGATAGCCATAACCAGAAGCTATAAGTGTGTCTGAAAGCTCTTCATAAAGCTTATTTATCTGCGACCAGAACTTTAAATAACGTTTAGTAAACTCTGTTTGGTTATTGTCTAATGACCAATGATTTTTTTCAATTTTTTGAATCTCATTTATATAGTCAAAAATGTTTTTGTGATTTACTAAATATCTATCAATTTCATTGAAGTCTTGTATAATCACTTGTGCCCATTTCGAAAATGAATCAAAAGGTTCTAGTAATTCTTTTTCAGTGTTTTCTTGATAAACCTTATAAAAGACAAAGAGCAACTCAATATTTGAAAGCGCTTTTAAGCTTGAAAGTTCTTCTACAAACTTTTCTACACTTAGTATTTCTGGAGCAAAAAACGTAGTTTTTTGGAGATTGGCAAGTTCATTTTTTAAAACGACACCAGCACGTTTACTAGGAAGAATAAATACAAGTTTTGAAAAATCAACGTTTTTAGATTTTAAATCTATTAGTACATCTTTTATAAAACTTGTCATATTATAAAAATAAAAAACGCTGAGATAATATCTCAGCGTTTTTAATCTTATTTTTTAGTAAGTATTACAAATAAAACTTAGTCGTTAAGTTTAACTTCAACACGTCTGTTATTTGCTCTACCTGCTCTTGTTTTATTATTATCAATTGGCTTAGCTTCACCATAACCAACAGCAGATAAACGATCATCACTAATTCCATTAGCAATTAAGTAATCTCTTACTGCGTTAGCTCTTCTTTCAGATAAAATCTGGTTAGATTTTTCAGTACCAACACTATCAGTATGACCTTCAATTGTAAAACTAGCTCTAGGGTATTCTTTAAAAATAGCTGTCATAGCCTTTAAAACAGGGTCAGTTTCTTTTTTGAAACTTGCTTTTCCAGTATCAAATAAGATAGTTCTAGCATATTCATTTAACTCGTCCATAACTTCAACCGTTGGGTTGATTTCTGGGCAACCATTGTTAGCTACTGTACCAGCTTCATTTGGACATTGGTCATCTTTATCTAAAACACCATCACCATCAGAATCAGGCCAAGGGCATCCATTATTAGCAGCAGGACCAGCTTCGTTAGGACAGTTATCATTACCATCAGCAATTCCATCGCCATCAGCATCTGGACATCCAGCTAAAGATTTTAAACCTGCAGTGTTAGGACAGTTATCATTGTTATCAGAAACACCATCACCATCAGAATCAGGGCAACCATTAAACTCAGCTAAACCAGCTTCATTAGGACAAGTATCTTTTGAATCTTCAATACCATCACCATCAGAATCAGGGCAACCATTAAATGCTGGTAAACCTGCAACTTCTGGACAAGCATCGTTTTTGTCATAAATACCATCTCCATCTGTATCTTTTCCTCCAAAGTTAAAAGCTACACTTAAAGAGTGCTCAAAATGCTTTGGTAAATAATCTTCAAATGAATGCTTATACGTAGACTGAGCTACTAGTCCAATATTTTCATTGAACCAATAGTTAAGACCAAAAGAACCGTTAAGAGTTCCAGCTCCAATCTTATCAACCCAAGTATAACCACCACCTACACCTAAGTGAGGTTGTAATTTATTCCAGTTTAAAACTGTACCTAAATTATACTTTATGATTCCGTTAATTGCGAAGTAAGATAAATCATCAACGCTTGCGTCACCAACTTTATCAATTTTGTTTATTGACCCTCTAACACCAAAAGAGAAATTATCTCCCATGTACTTAGAAATTGTAAAAGTAGAAAGAGAAGGTACAATATTGTAATGATCACTTAAGTTGAAGTATTCATCAAAGTACTCACCAAGTGGTGCATCTTCTCCAACAGGGTAAAGATCAACGGCATTGATACCGAAGCTAAACTGCCAAGGATTGTTATCATCTTGTGCGTTTGCGTTGCTAAATCCAATTACTAGCAACAAAGCGAACATTAATCTGCTAAGATTTTTCATATTCAAAAATTTAATTTTTAAGTGTTAATTGTAAGCAAAAGTAAGTTGTTAAATGTTATTAACAAAGACAAATATAGAAAAATATTGCTTTTTTTCTAAGAAAACTAGGCTGTTTAGATATATTTTAAATTATTTCCAAGCGCTTACCAACATTAATAAAAGCGTTAATAGCTTTGTCAAGATGAGATTTTTCATGTGCTGCGGACAATTGAACTCTTATTCTTGCCTTTTCTTTGGGTACAACAGGGAAGAAAAACCCTATGACATAAATACCTTCTTCTAGTAACATATTAGCCATGGTTTGTGAAAGTTTGGCATCATAAAGCATTACTGGTACAATTGCAGAATCTCCATCAACTATATCAAAGCCAGCATCTTTCATTCCTTTTTTAAAATAGTTTGTATTCCATTCTAGTTTATCTCTTAAACCTGTATCATTGGCAAGTAAATCAAAAACCTTAATAGAAGCTCCAACAATAGCAGGAGCTAGTGAGTTTGAAAACAGATAAGGTCTTGATCTTTGGCGTAACATATCAATAATTTCTTTTTTACCAGTTGTATAACCTCCCATTGCACCACCTAATGCTTTTCCTAAAGTTCCAGTAATGATGTCGATTCGATTCATTACATTTTTTTCTTCAAGAGTTCCTCTTCCTGTTTTACCAATAAAGCCAGCTGCATGGCATTCATCAATCATAACCATAGCATCATATTTGTCAGCCAAATCACATAGCTTATCTAATGAAGCAACTATACCATCCATTGAAAACACACCATCTGTCACAATTATCTTGAAACGCGCTCCTTTAGCATTTGCTTCTTTGAGTTGTTGTTCGAGATCATTCATATTATTGTTTTGATAACGATAACGAGCTGCCTTGCACAGGCGAACACCATCAATTATCGAGGCATGGTTGAGCGAGTCTGAAATAATAGCATCTTCAGCTGTTAATAAAGGCTCAAAAACTCCTCCATTAGCATCAAAAGCTGCAGCATACAATATAGTATCTTCAGTTTGATAAAAATCTGCAATTTTCTGCTCTAAGTCCTTATGAATATCTTGAGTTCCACAAATGAATCTTACTGAGGACATTCCAAAACCATGAGTATCCATAGTGTCTTTAGCTGCCTGAATAACTTCAGGATGTGCTGATAGACCTAAATAATTATTGGCACAAAAATTTAAAACTGTTTCTCCAGTGTTTAAGGCGATTTCTGCTCCTTGTGCTGAGGTAATAATGCGCTCTTCTTTATAAAGCCCATTGTTTTTTATGTCTTTTAATTCTGCTTTTAAATGCTCTTTTATATTTCCGTACATGATTTGTTTTTTACAAATTTAAGTTTCTTTTATTTCTATTACATCATTTATGTAAATAAGAATTTTTCTTGTTATTGAAAAGCTCATTTCCTCTAAGGCATCTTGATATGTTTGAAGCTGTTGAGAGTGTTTTTTATCTGGCTTTCCTGTTTTGTAATCAATGATTATTACTTGGTTATTATTGTCTATAACCAAACGATCTGGCCTTAATGTTACTCCATCTTTAGTGATAATATCTCGCTCATTAAAAATGGTATAATTATGCGAGAAATATTGAGCTAGTTGAGGGTGTTTAACAATTGAGTTCACCAATTCTTTTAAGATATTTTTTTGTTCGTTATCAATAACACCTTGTACTAAGAATGAATCCAATACAATTTGTACGTCTGCGTTTGTTTTTATCTGCGCCATGATTTCATGGATTAAGTTCCCTTTTTCAATAGCTTCGTTTTGTGATGTATCCCAAAGTAAACCAGACTTTGTCAAAATATTGATGTTATGCTCTTTTTTGGGTATAGAAATAAACTGTTTTAGCCCTGAACTAATGCCATTTGGTTGACGTTTTGAATCGATTTTTTCATTTGTTCCAAAAGAATAATTAAAAATTGTATCATCCCATTTTCCAATGCTTTGTAAATAATTAATAAACAACCCTGAATATGTTCTCTCATTTTTAACTAAACCACCTTTTGAATTAAATTTAATGCTGCTTACAATATATAATCTATTAATTGCTCTAGTGAGCGCAACATACAATAAGTTAATGTTGTCTAATTCTAATTCGCTTTGGTAATTATTGTAGATTTCAAGCCCTTGCTCGCCAAATTCAGTGACATCTTTATTATAACTCAATAAAGTATGAGGAAATCCATTAAATTCAGTTTTATCTAATCCGAACCATATTTTTGGCTCAAGATCTCTGTAAATATCTAAATCAGCATAAGGAAAGATGACCACTGGGAATTCAAGCCCTTTGGATTTGTGTATGGTCATTACCTGAACAGCTTCTTTACCATTAATAGAGGTTATTTTTAACTTGTCTTTCTTTTGGTCATAATATTGTAAAAAATCTGATATACTTGATGAGTTATTTCTAGAGAAATCAAACACCACATCTAAGAAAAACTGAACATACGCATCAGGACTTTTAGCAAGTTTAAACTGATGTATAATAGTTTCTACCAATTCATATACTGAAAGCTGAAGAGATTCATTATGATTGAACTTAACTCCAAAATTGCTAAAGCTTTCGTAAAAATCGTTTGCATCTAATTTAATTCGACTTGAATAAAATTTGTGTTTATCAGAAACAGCAAATGCATTGGACAAAAAGCTTAATTGTTCTAATTTATATTCCCAACTGTTTGGGTTTATTAGAGAATTTAAGATTGCAACTATAAAATTTACTTTGGGAGAACGACTAATTGCTAAAGTCTCAGAAGATATGATATCTATACCATTATCGCTTAAATAGTTTGCAATGGCTATACCTTCTTTAGTTTTTCGAGTTAAAACACAAATATCCTTCAGGCTATAGCCATCATTAATGCATTGTTGAATTTGTTTTAAAACTTCTTCTGGATATACTTCATCACGATTGTTTTCTTTTGTGATATTCAAGAAAGAGATATTGACAAACCCTTGCTGGTTAGAGTTTATATTTTGCCCACTATTCAAGTACAAATCTTTATGAGAGTCATTATTAAAAACGGTTGAAGATAGTTGAGAAAAAAACGAATTGTTAAACTGAACAATAGCTTCAGTACTTCTATAATTTGTAGCTAAGGTTTTAAGACGTGAGTCAACATTAAATGGATTTTTAGTTTTATTGTACAACTCAATAAACTGATTTGCTTCACCTCCTCGCCACCTATAAATGGCTTGTTTTGCATCACCAACAATCATGGCGCTATTATTTTGACTTGACAATGCATTGCCAATTAAAGGGACTAAATTGTCCCATTGCATTTTTGAAGTGTCCTGAAATTCGTCAATGAAATAATGCTTGAATTTTTCACCAATTCGCTCATAAATAAAGGGGACAGGTTGGTTTTTTACCTCGTTACTAATAATAGAATTGAACTCCGAAATTAGAATCTTATTTTGTTCTTCTTTAAGCAATATCAGCTCCTTATTTATAAGATTTAATACAGATAAAGGCGTAATGCTTTTATAAAAATTCTTCAAGAATTTATGATGATAAACAAGTTGTTTTAAGCATAAATAAAACACCTCAAGATCTTGCAATATGGCATCAATAGTTTCAGCAAGAGCGAGGTCTAAAGTTTTATTGTAAATACTTTTTCGTTCGGCAAGATTTTCTTGCAATTTGTTATCGTACAATCTGTTTAAATCTAAATGTGATGCTTTTACGAAATGGTTTGGCAACGTGCTTCGTGTAAAATCGGAATGCTCTAAACCACATTCAGAAATTAGGGAAAGTGCTTTATTAGCTGTATCGACAATTTGAGTTTGATTTGCTTTTATACGTTTTCTTAAGTTACTTTTTAAAGTGTTAAAATCCTCAAGGGTTTTGTCATTTAGTGCTTCTAAGTAAGGAACATCATTTTCACGCACTAATAATTTTGCTATCTTATTTAAATCATAACTAATGTCCCAGCTTTTATCGTCATCAATTTTTTCAATGGCAAATTCAATGAGTAATTTGGTTAGGTTATTATCTGAACCAGCTCTTGAAATTAAATTATCAACTGCTTTGTTTAATAGTGATTCTGTATCTAGTTCAACTTCAAAATTTAAAGGTAACTTGAGGTCAAAAGCGAATGTTCTTATAATTTTTTGAGTGAACTTATCAATTGTTGATATGTCAAAAGCAGCATAATTCTTTAAAATATCATATAACAACTTTTTTGATTTGAAGTGAAGAGCTTCTGGTGTCAGACTCAATTCTTCACAAAGCTCAACAAACATGCTGTTATCATCATCTAATACTTCGGAGCTCGAGAAATTTTTTAAAGCCTTAATGATTCGCTCCTTCATTTCTGCAACAGCCTTATTGGTAAATGTAATAGCTAATATGTTCTTAAAAGGTTCTGGTTTATTTGATTTTAGTAAAACCTTCAGATATTCTTTCACTAAAGAATAAGTTTTCCCACTACCTGCTGATGCATTATAGATGTAAAATGATGATGAGTTCAAAAAAGAAAAATTTTATACCAAAATAAGTAATCTTAATAACTTATTAATACAATTTATAATCCTTTATCGTAAATTTGGTTGAAAATAAATACTAACATAAAAACACAAAAATTATGGCTTTCGAATTACCGAAATTAAAATATGATTATGATGCTTTAGAGCCTCACATTGATGCTCGTACTATGGAGATTCATCATTCAAAACACCACAATGGTTATACAACTAAATTAAATGCTGCGATTGCTGGAACAGATTTAGAGGGAAAATCAATTGAAGATATTCTTTCTAATCTTGACATGAGCAATTCAGGTGTAAGAAATAATGGAGGAGGGTTTTACAACCACAGTTTGTTTTGGGAAGTCATGAACCCAGAAGATAGAGGTTACCTTTCAGGAGAATTAAAAGATGCGATTGAAGCTGCTTATGGTTCTAAAGATGCTTTTGTCGAAGCATTTAGTAAAGCAGCTGCTACTCAATTTGGTTCAGGTTGGGCTTGGTTGTGTGTTCATAAAGGAGGTAAGGTTGAGGTTTGCTCAACTCCTAATCAAGATAATCCATTAATGCCTGGAGTTACTTGTGGAGGCACACCTATTTTAGGATTAGATGTTTGGGAGCATGCTTATTATTTGAATTACCAAAACAGACGTCCAGATTATATAGACGCTTTCTTTAAGGTAATCAATTGGAATGAAGTTGAAAGGCGTTACGCTCAAGCTAAGTAATACAATCCTAAATATTGGAAAATAAAAAAGGTGAACAGATGTCCACCTTTTTTGCCCCAAATCTACCATAAACTTAACCTACTTATGTTATGGTGAGTCAAATATAACAGTGTAGTTGAGTAATAATTAAATTTATTAGACAAAATACGCATATATTAGTCTAAGCGTCAATTTAGTAAAATGCTCGAACTTTAGAGTATTAGTGAAATACAGAAGAATTTATAGTTATTGGGTTTTTATTTAAACTCCTGAACTACAAAGTTTAAAGCATAAAAAAAGGTGAACAAGAGTTCACCTTTTTTTGCCCCAAATCTACCATGAACTTAACCTACTTATGTTATGGTCTTACTAAAGTAGACGTATTTTTAAAAAAAGCGCATAAATATTAGACGAAATGCATTTTTTTTAGTTTAAAAGTTGTTTTTTATGGATTAAATGACGAAAACCTGATTTTTTCGTTAATATGCACGCTCTTTATTGCCTTCGTAAAAATTAATAAACGCTCTGTTTACAACTCTATTTCCACCAGAAGTTGGATAGTTTCCTGTAAAATACCAATCACCTAAGTTTTTTGGACAAGCTTTATGTAAGTTTTCAACGGTTTGGAAAATAATTTTTACTTCTGCGTTAATTGATTCATGGCTTAACAACGTAGAAATCTTATCTGAAATGCCTTCATCAGTAAATGGCTCATAAATTTCCTTGACAAAGTTTTGTACTTCAACATCTTCCAAATCAGTCTGAGCTTTGCACTTATTGTAGACATCTTCAACAACATGATACTTATTTGTATCCTTAAGTAATTCCAACGCAGCTCTAAAGGCAACTAAGCTTTCTAGATTTGCCATGTCAATACCATAACAATCAGGATACCTTATTTGAGGAGCTGAGGAAACAACCACAATTTTTTTAGGATTTAAACGATCAAGCATTTTAAGAATACTCATCTTTAAAGTTGTTCCTCTAACAATACTGTCATCAATAATAACAAGATTGTCGGTTGGTCTTATAACTCCATAAGTTACATCATAAACATGAGCAACTAGGTCGTCGCGACTACTATCTTCAGTGATAAAGGTCCTTAACTTAACATCTTTTATGGCAATTTTTTCAATTCTTGGATGCTCTGATAGAATGTCAGTTACTTTTTTAGCAGACATTTTGCCTCCACCACTTAAAATGGCTTTGGTTTTTTGTTTGTTTAAAAAGTCCTCAACTGTTTGAATCATCCCAAAAAATGAAGTTTCTGCAGTGTTTGGGATATAAGAAAACACAGAGTTTTTGATGTCATTATCAATAGACTCTAAAACTTTTGGCATGATAAGCTTACCTAATAATTTTCTTTCTTTGTAGATTTCAGAATCACTTCCTCTTGAAAAGTAGATTCGTTCAAACGAACAAGCTTTTCTTTCTAGAGGTTCTAATATTTTCTTAATTGATACGTCTCCAGATTTTTTTGTGATAATTGCATGTCCTGGAGCGAGTTCTTTTACATCATCAAAATCAACATTGAAAACGGTTTGAATTACAGGACGCTCTGATGCAACAACAACTACTTCTTCATCTTTATAATAATATGTAGGACGAATACCAGCTGGATCACGAAGCACAAAGGAATCACCATGTCCAATAAGGCCAGCCATAGCATAACCTCCATCCCAATTTTTTGCAGCTCGTTTTAAAATCTTACTGACTTTAAGACGCTCAGCAATTAAAGGAGAAGCCTCTCTCTTGGTGTATCCTTCTTTTTTTAAGTCTTTATATATCTTACTGACAGCATCATCCAAGAAATGACCTATTTTTTCCATAACAGTAATAGTGTCAGTATATTCTTTTGGGTGTTGCCCTAAGTCTACTAGGTTTCCGAAGAGTTCTTTAACATTAGTCATGTTAAAATTACCTGCCATTATCAGGTTTCTATGCATCCAATTATTTTGTCTTAAAAAGGGATGAACACTTTCTACACTATTTTTTCCAAAAGTACCATAACGAACATGACCTAAAAGTAATTCACCTATGTAAGGAATATGCTTTTTTTGAAGGCTAACGTCAGAAACATATTCTGGGTTTTCAGTTAACTCTTTGTTGATGCGTTCATTTATCTGAGCGAAAATATCTTGAATTGGCTGCTGTTCAATAGAACGTACTCTACTTATATAACGTTCACCTGGTTGAGTGTTGAGCTTTATACTTGCAAAACCAGCACCATCTTGACCACGATTGTGCTGTTTTTCCATCATAAGGTACATTTTGTTTACGCCATAAAATGCTGTACCATATTTTTTTTTGTAATATTCAAGAGGTTTTAAAAGTCTAATAAGTGCTATTCCACACTCATGTTTTAAAGCATCACTCATTTTAGTTATTTATAAAATAAAAACGCGCTCAATTTTGAGCGCGCTGGTTTATGTTAATTCAATTTCAAATTGTGTCAAATTTTTGAATTGCTGCAAACGTTTATGAATTTCATCAGCATGCAAATCTATCATGCGCTCTGTTCCAAATTTTTCAACACAGAACGACGCAAGCGTTGAACCATAAATAACAGCATTTTTCATGTTTTCAAACGAGGTGTCATTGGTTCTAGCTAAATATCCTGCAAATCCTCCAGCAAACGTGTCACCAGCTCCAGTTGGGTCAAAGACCTCTTCTAATGGTAAAGCAGGTGCATAAAATACATTGTCATCATGAAATAACAAGGCTCCATGTTCACCTTTTTTTATGACAACATATTGTGGACCCATTTCATGAATCTTTCGTGCTGCCACAACCAAAGAGTATTCTCCAGTTAATTGCCTTGCCTCTTCATCATTAATAGTAATTACATCAATTTTTTTGATAACCTTGTGTAAATCATCAAGAGCATTATCCATCCAGAAATTCATGGTGTCTAGAATTGCTAATTTTGGCTTATTAGTCATTTGCTCCAACACACTTAATTGTACCAAAGGATGCAAATTACCAAGCATAACTACTTCTGAGTCTTTATAATTTTCTGGAACTATAGGATTGAAATCGGCTAATACATTAAGCTCAGTTGCTAAAGTGTCGCGAGAATTCATGTCATTGTGATAGCGACCACTCCAGAAAAATGTTTTACCATCTTTTACAACTTCAATTCCTGAGATATCTATATTTCTGTCAGATAGTAAGTCTAAATATTTATTTGGAAAATCACCTCCAACCACTGAAACAATGGCTGCATCAAGTTTAAATTGAGAAGCTGCTAAGCCTATAAAAGTAGCTGCGCCTCCAAGTATTTTATCGGTTTTCCCGAAAGGTGTTTCAATAGCATCAAAGGCTACAGTACCAACAACGACTAATTTGCTCATAAAAGCATTTTAAAATTTGGTGCAAATATACGTTTTTTAACCACTTATAAACGAATTTATTTTCGTCCGAAATCAGCTGGAATTTCTCCCCAAGCTTTAGTTTCCCACTTTACAATAACAGTTGAATATGTATTTGTTTTTAACCAATTGACAGCGCGCTCTATTAAATTGAACAGTTCGGAATTCTTATCTGTCTGTTCAAGCTTAGTATTGCACTTTTTTTTCTTTACCCAACTTATGGCTGTTTTGGAATCTGTGTAAATAATTCGGTTGCTGTTTTTTTGTTTTAAAAATGCCAAACCATGAACAATAGCCAAAAACTCACCAATATTATTTGTGCCTTCTTCAAAAGGACCTTGAATGAATAATTGTTTTTTGGTTTTAGTATCCACACCACGATATTCCATTTTTCCAGGGTTGCCACTGGAAGCAGCATCAACAGAAATAGAATTGTAATTTGGTTGACCTATTTTTTTAAGCTGTGTTTCAGTTAACTCAGAAACAAACTTTTTTGATTTGCCTATATAATCCTTGTAGTTGCCTTTCAGAGCTTTTTTTGCCGCATCAAAAGTTGCAAACGACTTGTATTGTGCACCTTCAAAATCTTTGATTTGAGCTTTGCAATCATCCCAGGATTCAAATACTCCTGTGTTATGACCTTTCCAAACTGTATAAAATTTCTTTTTTTTCTTAGCCATCCAAAAGAGAATTAACAACTATTGGAAAATGTTCCATTTCTAATTCATGAATTTTTGCCGCAACATCTTCAGCAGTATCAGAGTGATTAACATCACATTTAGCTTGAAAAATAATAGCACCTTCATCGTAATGTTCGTTTACATAATGAATAGTGATGCCAGTTTCCGATTCATTATTGGCAACAACAGCATCATGCACATGCATGCCATACATGCCTTTTCCGCCATATTTTGGTAATAATGCTGGATGTACATTAATGACTTTATTAGGGAAGGCATTTAATATGCTTTCTGGAAATTTCCATAAAAAACCAGCAAGAACAATGAGGTCTGGATTGGCGTTTTTCAAAATATCCAATACGTGATTTGTGCTATAAAAAGCAACTCTGTTAAAAGATAAGCAACTGGTTTTTAATTTATTACTCCTATCAATGACTTTGGCATGAGGATTGTTAGTCAATACCTGAATAACAGAAGCATTATCTCTGTTGTGGAAAAACTCAATTAAATTTTCAGCATTAGTTCCGCTTCCGGAAGCAAAAATTACAATACGTTTCATTTACAGATAATAATGTTAAGATTGTTCGGACAAAAAAAAGAATAATTATTAACAATTAGAAGCAAAATAAAATTCTTCAAACTAAAATCCTTAAATTACATTCACATTTTTGTAGTAAAAGTGCGTTTTAAAATAAAGTTTTTTATTTTTGCGTCCTAATTAAAACTTAAAATTAAAGATTATGTCAGACATTGCATCAAGAGTAAAAGCGATTATCGTAGACAAGTTAGGTGTTGATGAAAACGAAGTTGTAACTGAAGCTAGCTTCACAAACGACTTAGGAGCAGATTCATTAGACACTGTTGAATTGATTATGGAATTCGAAAAAGAATTCGATATTCAAATTCCAGACGATCAAGCTGAAAACATTGCAACAGTTGGTCAAGCAATATCATATATTGAAGACGCAAAATAAATAACAATTTATTTATATGAATTTAAAGCGAGTTGTAGTTACTGGTTTAGGTGCACTGACTCCTATAGGAAATACCAAAGATGAATATTGGGAAGGTCTTATAAGTGGTAAAAGTGGTGCTGCGCCTATAACATATTTTGATACTGAAAAGTTCAAGACCAAATTCGCTTGTGAGTTAAAAAACTTTAACGCAACCGATTTTCTTGACAGAAAAGAGGCTCGTAAAATGGATAAGTTTGCACAGTATGCAATGGTGGCTTCAGATGAAGCTATTGTTGATGCCAAACTCAACCTTGATGAGGTTAACAAATTGCGAGTTGGTGTTATTTGGGGAGCAGGAATTGGAGGATTAGAAACCTTTCAGCAAGAAGTATTAAACTTTTCTGAAGGCGATGGTACTCCAAGATTCAATCCATTTTTTATTCCTAAAATGATAGCAGATATTGCTCCTGGTAATATTTCTATCAAGCATGGTTTTATGGGACCAAATTACACTACTGTTTCTGCTTGCGCTTCTTCAGCAAACGCTATGATTGATGCTTTAAACTATATTCGTTTAGGTCATTGTGATGTTATAGTAACAGGAGGAAGTGAAGCTGCTGTAGCTATTGCTGGAATGGGTGGTTTTAATGCGATGCACGCTTTATCAACAAGAAATGAAAGCCCAGAAACTGCTTCTAGACCTTTTGACGCAACCAGAGATGGTTTTGTTTTAGGTGAAGGCGCTGGAGCTATTATTCTTGAAGAGTATGAGCATGCAAAAGCAAGAGGAGCAAAAATTTATGCTGAAGTATTGGGAGGCGGAATGTCTTCAGATGCACACCACATGACTGCTCCACATCCAGAAGGTATTGGAGTTATTGCTGTTATGAAAAATTGTTTGGAAAATGCTGGAATATCTCCTGAGGAGGTAGACCACATTAATACACATGGTACTTCTACACCTTTAGGAGATGTAGCTGAATTAAAAGCTATCTCTGAAGTGTTTGGTGAGCATGCAAAAAACATAAATATTAATTCAACGAAATCTATGACAGGTCACTTGTTAGGTGCTGCTGGAGCTATCGAATCTATTGCTTCCATTCTTGCAATGGAACATGGAATTGTGCCTCCAACAATAAACCATACAACAGTTGATGAAAACATAGATCCTGATTTAAATTTAACTCTAAACAAATCTCAAAAAAGAGACGTTAAAGTTGCTATGAGTAATACCTTTGGATTTGGTGGACACAACGCTTGTGTATTATTCAAAAAACTAGATTAAATCCCGAATGAGCTTCATTCGTAACATATTAAATTCCCGTTCTCAAAAAGGCGGGAATTTTTTCATTCAAATTAAAAATATCTTAGGGTTTAAACCCAATAAAATAAGATATTATAAAAAGGCTTTCACACATCGTTCAATGAACATTCGTGATAAGAATGGTACACCAATTAATTACGAACGACTAGAGTTTGTTGGTGATGCGATGTTAAGTTCTGTTATCGCATCTCATTTATTTAATGAAGTACCTCAAGGCGACGAAGGTTATCTTACCAAAATGCGCTCGAAAATAGTAAGTAGAGAGCATTTAAATGAACTCGGGAAAGAGTTAAACCTAATTGACCTAGTCGAGAGCAGAATACCTAAAGATAATTTTGGGAATAATATTCATGGCAACTTATTTGAAGCCCTTGTTGGTGCAATTTACCTTGACAGAGGCTATGCTTTTTGTGAGAAATTTATTTATGATAAAGTCATAATTCCTCATGTTGATATCGAAAAATTAGAAGGCAAAGTTATTAGTTATAAAAGCTTATTAATTGAGTGGTGCCAAAAAGAGAAAAAAACTTTTAATTATAATGTTTATGAAGATACAGGGAATGATGAATTAAGACATTTTTCAGTTAAGCTATCTATCAACAACAAGATTATTTCTAAGGCTAGAGCAACCTCCAAAAAGAAAGCAGAAGAAAAAGCATCAAAGCGTGCATTTTTTGCGTTTCAAACTAAAATATCAAGAGCAGTTTAAATTTTCATTAAGTTAATTGCAACTATAACGTTTTCGTTGCTAATAACTGTTAAGAATAGTTGAACAAGTAGTATTAAATAAGGGCAAAATACTATATTTACATTTCATAATAGAATGATTATGGCTCTGCATAGACTACTTGTTGATGATTTTGAAGATGAAAATTATTCATTATTAGCTATCCATTGTAATTTAGAAGATTATCGTATCGCTTATTTGTTAAATCAATTTTTGAATATCAATTTAAAGCGATTTCATTCTGACCTTGATTTTGAATATGTTTCTGCATCCTATTCAATTTTTGAATGGGAAGATTATGAAAAACAGATTATTTGGAACTTAATTTCTAATATCTGTAGAAAAGAAGAAGATAGTCTGATTAGCTCAGGTTCGCTGTTTGATACATCGTCCAAAATCATAAAAAACTATAATTTGATTCCTGAGTATAAAAATGTCAACTATTTTCTAAAAATTGAAGATGACAATAGGAGCGTTAAGCTAAAAAACACCATTAGTCATATTCAAAAAATACCACAAGTAATAACCGTTTACGAAGTAGATATAACCAGCTTAAAGTCAAAAAACAACCTAATATTTAATTAATGCCAATACACAGAAAGAAAACCAAAATAGTAGCTACCTTAGGTCCAGCAACAAGTACAAAAAAAGTACTTAAAGGTATGCTGGAAGCTGGAGCTAATGTGTTTAGAATTAATTTTTCACATGCTGATTATAGCGATGTGAAAAAGCGCATAAAAATGATTAGAGAGCTCAACGAAGAGTTTGGTTATAATGCAGCAATTTTAGGCGACTTGCAAGGACCAAAACTTAGGGTTGGCACAATGTCTGGTGAAGTTATCGTTAACAAAGGAGATGAAATAACATTTGCAACAGGCGAACGTTTTAAAGGCACCAAAGAGCGTGTCTACATGACTTATGATAGGTTTCCACAAGACGCTAAACCTGGTGAACGCATTCTGCTTGATGATGGTAAACTGATTTTTGAAGTCGTTTCAACAGATAAAAAAAGCGAGGTAAAAGCAAAAGTTATTCAAGGAGGACCATTAAAATCCAAAAAAGGAGTTAACCTTCCCAACACTAATATTTCTCAACCAGCACTAACAGAAAAAGATATTGAGGATGCCTTATTCGCTATTGAACAAAAGGTAGATTGGATTGCGCTTTCGTTTGTGCGTCATGCAGAAGATTTAATGCAGCTTGAAGAAATAATTAAGGAGCATAGTGACCACAAGATTCCAATTATTGCTAAAATTGAAAAGCCAGAAGCTGTTGCAAACATTGATAAAATTGTGGCTTATTGTGATGGCTTAATGGTAGCTCGTGGTGATTTAGGTGTTGAGATTCCTGCCCAAGAAGTTCCATTAATTCAAAAGCAATTGGTATTAAGAGCAAAGCGTGCAAGGATTCCTGTAATTATCGCAACACAAATGATGGAATCCATGATAACAAGTTTAACACCTTCACGTGCTGAGGTGAATGATGTTGCCAATTCTGTAATGGATGGTGCAGATGCTGTGATGCTTTCTGGTGAAACCTCAGTTGGGAATTATCCAGTACAGGTTATTGAAAAAATGAGTAGCATTTTAGAGAGCGTTGAGGATTCTCCACTTATTAAAGTTCCGCAATCACCTCCGCATATTCGTACCAACCGTTATATCACAAAATCTATTTGTTATCATGCAGCTAATATGGCAAATGAAATTAGCGCAAAGGCCATTTCTACATTAACCAATAGTGGTTATACAGCATTTCAAATTTCTGCTTGGCGACCTGCAGCACATATTTTAGTATTTACCTCTAACAAGCGAATACTCACCCAACTCAATTTGCTTTGGGGAGTTAAGGCGTTTTATTATGATAAGTTTGTTAGCACAGACGAAACCATTGAAGATGTAAATGCTATCGCTTGTAAAAAAGGATATCTAGAAGTTGGCGACATGCTTATTAGTTTGGCAGCCATGCCAATACAAGCAAAAGGTATGGTAAATACGTTACGTGTTACTGAAATTACGAGTTGTAGTTTTTAGGATTTCGTTTAACGGTCTTGTGTATGAAACGTAGCGTATAAATAAGCACTAACTTTTCGGAGTTAGCACGAGCTGAATTTTTAATTTTTATGTTTAATTTTATTTTCTAAATATACAAAATTAAAAATTTGGCGTACTTTGTAAATACACAAAAAACTCTTGTAAAGCCTGTAATAGCTATGTTTTATACACGTTGTTGTGCATAGTGCTTTTCACGTTCAGCTTGGTTTTCCGATGTTTGTTATTTAGTTCGAAAGTGAGTGATGGCAAGACATACTCTTTTACAGTTTTGGCGATGTGCTGGCTGTAGCGACTGTGAATGTGTATGGCTCATAGCTTTGGACTTTCGTTTATCAATAGTTAAAGATTATAGAAAATCTATTTCCGTTCCGATAGTCATTCCCACTTCATTTTCTGTAATCGTACAGCGTTTAAGATTGCTAATAAAGCCACACCAACATCAGCAAAAACTGCTTCCCACATTGTCGCTAAACCACCTGCTCCTAAAATCAGTACAATTACTTTGACACCAAATGCCAAAATAATATTTTGCCAAACGATTTTTCTTGTGGAACGACTTATTTTAATCGCCTTTACCACTTTTGAAGGTTGGTCTGTTTGAATAATAACATCTGCTGTTTCAATAGCTACATCACTTCCTAATCCACCCATTGCTATACCTACATCACTTGCTGCCAAAACTGGTGCGTCATTAATGCCATCACCTATAAAAGCTATTTTGTTTGCTGGATTTTGCTTTAAAATTTCAACTTCATTTAATTTATCCTCTGGTAGTAAACCACCTTTAGCCTTTTCAATATTTAATTCTCTTGCTACTTGTTGGGTAATGGAATCCTTATCTCCAGAAAGCATCATTATATTATTAATACCAACTTTATGTAAGGCTGTAATTGTTTCTTTTGCATCTTCTTTTAATTCATCTGCAATGACAACATAACCTGCAAATGTATTGTCTATAGATACTAATACTATAGATTCTACAATAGTTTCTGTTTCCTCTAAAATATCAATATTATTGGCTGTCATTAAGGCTTTATTACCAACTAAAACAGTCTTGCTATTCACGATACCTTTTAAACCTTTACCTGCTATTTCAGATACATCGGAAGCCTCATAATCTGCACCTTCATCTTTATATTCCAAAATGGCTTTTGCAATAGGATGTGTGGATTGTTCTTCCATAGCCATCAGGTATTTCATAAATTCGGATTCGCCCCAACCAATAGCTTTGATTACTTTGATTTTGAAAACTCCTTTGGTAACCGTTCCTGTCTTATCCATTACCAAGGTGTTTATTTTGGTCATTGCATCTAAAAACGAAGCTCCTTTAAATAAAATTCCGTTTTTTGAAGCTGCACCCAATCCTCCGAAATAACCCAAAGGAATAGAAATAACCAAGGCACAAGGACAAGAAATCACAAGAAAAATTAAAGCTCTGTATAACCAATCTCTAAAGACATAATCATCTACAAAAAAGTATGGTAGAAACGTAACACCTATTGCTAAAAACACAACTATTGGCGTGTAGATACGTGCAAATTTTCTAATGAATAATTCTGTTTTAGATTTTCGAGCTGTGGCGTTCTGTACCATATCCAAAATTCTTGCAATGGAACTGTCTTTAAATTCTTTGGTAGTTTCTATTTCAATTACACCGTCCAAATTAATGCTGCCTGCAAAAACTTTTTCACCTTTTGCAATCGTATCAGGTTTACTTTCTCCTGTTAATGCTGCTATGTTAAATGAGCCTTTTTCGGAAAGTAGAATACCATCTAAAGGGATTTTTTCTCCCACACGTACTTGTACTTTTTCGCCAATTTCAACCGTTTCTGGACTTACAGACACATAATCATTGTTGCGATATACCAGAGCTTCTTTTGGTCTTACATCAAGTAACGCTTTTATATTTCCTTTTGCTCTATTTACCGCTGCATTTTGAAATAATTCCCCAACTGCATAAAACAACATTACAGCAACACCTTCAGGATATTCGCCAATAATAAACGCTCCAATAGTAGCAATGGACATTAAAAAGAACTCTGTAAACACATCGCCTTTTTTAATACTTTCCCATCCTTCTTTTACTACAGGAAGTCCTACTGGCAAATAAGCTATACCATACCATACAATACGCAACCAATCTTTAAAAAATGCAACATCAAAATAATCTAAAGCAATACCAATAATTAGCATTGAAAAACTTATGATTGCTGGAATATAGGCTTTAATATCACTTGAGTTGCCACTATTATCGTGACCATCATCGTGACTATGTTGTTCTTCTGAATCTGGTTTTAAATCTCTTAAATTGACTTTCTTTTTTTTCATTTTGAATTGAATAAATTTTTAATATCATTAGGAATAGGCATACGTTTTAATGGTGGTACATTTGCACCTCCTGTATTGCCGATTGGTACGTGATTAATGAACGATTTCCAACCTCCAACTATTAATCTTATTATTTGTCCAAATACTTCTTTGGTATTTTTTTGCATTAAGCCAAACTTTAGCATTAACCAATGTGAATAGGTATGCTCAATAGGATAAGATTGACCTATAATGTGACTTCTTTCTAAATGATACCACGCATTAGTAAAATCACTGTTAGCCAAAGCAACTTCATATAAACCAAGTTCTTTATTATATGCATCTTTTAAATACTTTGGTATTTTATAATTCAGTTTCATTATTATCTCATTTGATTGTAAAAATATAATACCAATACGTGCAATGGAAGTGCAATTATTGTCCACTACATTTATCACAAATACCTTTTACCACCAAGTTTACGTTTTCTGACACAAAACCATCTGGTACTTTTATTAGAGGGATTTTATGTTCTGTTAAGCAAATAGTTTCATTACAGTTATTGCAATGAAAATGCAAATGCAAATCAGTTTCAATTTCACAATTACATCCCTTTTCACATAACGCATATTTAGTAATTCCTGTGCCATCGTCTATTTGATGCACAATATCCTTTTCCTCAAATGTTTTAATAGTTCTGTACAACGTGGTTCTATCTGCTTTTTCAAAAGCATTTTCTATATTACTTAATGTGACTGCACTTTTCTTGTCTGCAAGAAACCTATAAATGAGCAAACGCATTGCTGTAACACGAAGATCTTTTGAAGCAAATAATATTTCTATGTCTTTCATGTTTTAATATTAATGACCGTGACCTCCACCTTCTTCTTCACTGTTTTTGGCTTTAGCCAAAAGTGTAAAAGCATCTTTTAAAACCACTTCCATTTTAGTAATATCTTGTGTTTTATCTTCAAAAGTAAATGCTACAAAACCTTCTTCTTCATTGCCTTTAATAATTTCAAGCATTTCAAAATCGTTCATCGTTTGCTCTCCTTCTTTTCTTTTACCTATTGACTTGAAAATATAGTGTTTGCCTTCAAACCTTACAACCGCATCTTCTGGAATAGCATATTGTTGAAGCGCCTCAACTTCAATAGCTGCATTTACAAACATACCTGGTAATAAATCTTCGTTTTTTTCTTTTAGATGGCCGTGAATGGTTATTGACCTATCTTCACGAACATTATTGCCTATAAGAAACACTTCTGCTTCCATCCATTTTTCTGGGGCATTTGCTAATCTGAAACGGATGCGTTGCCCATTTCTAATTAAAGGAATATCGTCTTCATACACTTTGAGTTCTATGTGCAAATCTGATGCATCTGTAATATCCATTAACACATCTTGTGGATTGAAATATTTTCCAGTATTGATATAAACGTCACGAACTACGCCATTAATTGGTGAGTAAACATTGACCACCGAAGAAATACTACCATTCCTTGCAGTTGTTGGATTAATTCCTATTAATCGCAACTTGCTTTCCAATGCTTGAATATTTGCCATATTAGTCAAATAACTGCTCTTGGCTTTTTGAAACACTTTTGTAGAGGTTACTTGCTCATCATTCAAGGTCTGTTGACGTTCAAAATCTGCCTTTAAATAATCATTATTTGCTAATGCCTCTAAATATTCTCTTTGAAACTCTATAAATTCAGGGTTCTCTACTGTAGCAACCACTTGCCCTTTTTTAATTTTGCTCCCAGGAAGCATTGCAGTGTATTTTAAAAATCCTCCATAAGGGACAGTTACCGAAATATTGCCTTGTGGTGGTACATCTATCATTCCGTTCACGGAAATTTCGTGACCAATCTTTCGTTTTTCAACTTTGCCAATACTAATTTCAGTTTGTCCTAATTGTGCATCAGTTAACTCAATTTGGTTTTCATTTTCTTCGTTGTGAGCATCTTCAATTACTGTGGCTGTTTTATCCTTACATCCCATTACTGCAAGTATTGCAGTACATAATATTGTTTTATATATAATAGTTTTCATATTCTTAATTATTAGTTGTGAGTTGCTCAATTTTAATAAGCGTTTGATTGAATTGATTTACAAAGGCCAAATATTTTGTTTGGATGTTCAAAGCTCTATTAAGTCCTTGTATATATTCCACATACTCAATTTCACCTTCTTGAAAACCTCTTTGTGAATTTTTTAATAATAATTCGGCTTGTGGCAAAGCATTAAGACTATAAAACTCCAAATTCTGTTGGTCTTTTTTTAATGATGCCAAAGCTGTTTGCAATTGTGTTTGAGTATAATTGGTAACTGCTTCCAATTGCGATTCATTTTCCATTTTATGAATTTTTGCAGCTTTAATCTTTGCAGAATGCGAATTGAAAAAAATAGGAATATTTAACCCTAACTGAACTCCTGTAAAACGGTCGCCAGAATCGAATACTGTTGGTGTCCCACTTGCTGTTTCTCCATTGCCTATAAAGGACTGATTAAAATAGCCTAACGTTATATCTGGAAGCATTTTTGCTGATTCTACTGAACGTTCTTTATCTGCAACTTCCACTCTTGACTTATAAAATGATACTAAAGGATTTTTTGAAATTACTGAAGTGTCAATAGATACTTCTGAAAACATAGAGGGCTTTACTTCTAAACGCCCAACATTAATATCCACAAGGCTATCAGCATTTATTAGATTTTGTAATTGTAATTGATATGCTTTAATAATTGAGGCATTATCTTTTAATGCAATTTGTATATCAGCCAATTCAGCATTTGCGGTTGCTTGTTCCAATGCATTGCTTTCTCCTGTTTTGTAACGTAAGTTTGCTGCATATTGAAACCGTGCGTAAATACTATCTTGTTGTTGTAATACGTTTTGCTTACTTTTTAGATACCACAGTTCATAATAAGTCGATTTCACTTGAGCAATCAATTCGTTTTTAATGACTTCTTGATTTCGTTCACTTGCTTCAATCTTCGCTTTTGCCAGCTTATTTTGATTAGTATAAAGCGTTGGAAATGCAAAAGTTTGGCTCACGCTAAAACGTGTGTCATTATCAATTGCACTGTTAGTTTGTCCATACTCTAAACCAAAGTCTGTTTTTGGTATGTCCCAACTCGCCCTTTTTAAAGCACGTTCTTGTTCTGTTTGCAATTTTGACACTTTAATATTGGGATTGTTTTTCAAGGCAGTTTCAATAACAGCTTCAAGATTTTGATATACTTTTACTTCTGTACTTGTTTGTGCATTAATAGAGTATATGCTACCCAAAACGCCAATACATAAGAACATTGCTATTTTATTAGGTTTCATTTTTAATTTTTTTTCTGAATAATAATATAGAATTGGTAAGACAACCAAGGTTAAAAAGGTTGCTGTAATTAAACCACCAATCACAACAGTTGCCAATGGACGTTGTACTTCTGCTCCTGAAGTTTGTGAAAGTGCCATTGGTAAAAAGCCTAAAGAAGCGACCGAAGCTGTCATAATAACTGGACGTAATCGTGAATGTGTTCCTTTGTAAATACGCTCAAAGACATCTGAAACACCATCTTTTTTAAGACGATTAAATTCGGCAATTAATACGATTCCATTTAAAACTGCCACCCCAAAAAGGGCAATAAAACCAACTCCTGCTGAAATACTAAAAGGTAAATCGCGAAGCCAAAGTGCAAAAACACCACCAATTGCCGATAATGGAATGGCAGTAAAGATTAGGACACCTTGTTTTATAGAACCAAATGTGAAATACAGTAAGATGAAAATAAGCAACAAAGCCATTGGTACTGCTATACCTAAACGCTGTCTTGCTTCAACCAAGTTTTCAAATTGCCCACCATAGGTGATACTATAACCTGGTGCTAAATTGACTTGGTCATTTATTTTAATACTTATCTCATCAACCACACTTTCCACATCACGATTACGCACGTTGAAAGCAGCAATAATACGTCTTTGGGTATCATCTCTTTGAATTTGATAAGGACCATCAATTATCGAAACCGTTGCGACTTGTTGTAAGGGTATTTGTTGACCTCTACTACCATTGATATATAAATTTTGAACATCGGTAAGGCTTGTTCTGTGGTCACCTTCCATCCGAACCACTAAATCAAATTGCTTTTCCCCTTCGTAAACTAATCCAGTTGATGCACCTGCAAAAGCTGCTTGTATGGTATTATTTACTGCTTTTATATCTAAACCGTACTTTGCTAACTGCGCTCTGTCATAATTTATCACAATCTGTGGAACACCAGTAACCTCTTCTACATACACATCAACAGCACCATCTACTGTTCCTGCTATTTTACCAATTTGAGTCGCATATTTTGATAATTGTTCTAAATCTTCTCCATAAATCTTTACAGCTACATCTTGACGAACACCTGTCATCAATTCGTTAAAACGCATTTGAATAGGTTGTTGAAATCCAAAAGTAACTCCAGGAATTACTTCTAACACTTCTGCCATTTTATTTGCCAATTCTTCCCTGCTTGATGCCGAAACCCAGTCCGATTTATCTTTTAAAATAATCATTAAATCTGCCGCTTCTACTGGCATTGGATCTGTAGGAATTTCACCAGAGCCAATTTTAGAAACCACCTGTAAAACTTCAGGGAAATTATCCAATAGTAACTTTTCGGCTTTAGTGGTGGCTTTTATTGTATTGCTCAACGAACTACCAGTAATCACTCTGGTTTCAACAGCAAAATCGCCTTCTTCAAGCGTTGGGATAAATTCACCGCCTAAACTCTTGAAAATCATAAATGCAATAACAAATAAGACTGCCGTAGCTGTTACAACAATAACTCTTGTGCCCATTGCCCATTTCAAAACAGGTTCATAAATGCGGTAAAAGAAATCCATTACTTTATCTGAAATATTCCGTTTATGGATAGTGTTTTTGCTTAAAGCCAATGCAGACAACATTGGTATATATGTAAGAGATAAAATGAAAGCTCCAAGAATAGCAAAACTCACTGTTTGTGCCATTGGGCCAAACATTTTTCCTTCAGTTCCAACCAATGCTAAAATAGGTAAATACACTATTAGAATGATAATTTGACCGAAAGCAGCAGAGTTCATCATTTTACTGGCAGATTTTAAAACTTCAGAATCCATTTCCTCCTGATTGAGTTTCCTATTTAGTTTTAAATGCCCAATGTGAAATAAAGTGGCTTCCACAATAATAACTGCACCATCTACAATTAAACCAAAATCTATTGCGCCAAGACTCATTAAATTTGCTGAAACGCCGAATACATGCATCATACTGAATGCAAACAATAGGGCTAACGGAATTACAGATGCTGTTATTAATCCTGCTCTCCAGTTGCCCAAAAGCAGCAATAGTATAAAAATAACGATGAGTGCGCCTTCTACAAGATTTGTTGTAACCGTACCAATTGCATTATCAACTAATTTTGATCTGTCCAAAAAGGGTTCAATAACAACGCCTTCAGGTAATGTTCTACTTATAGTTTCTATTTTATCTTTTACATCTGTAATTACTTTTGCCGAATTTGCTCCTTTTAGCATCATTACAATGGCGCTTACTACTTCTCCTTCTCCATTTCGAGTAGTTGCACCATAACGGATAGCCGTTCCAGTTTGTACGTTTGCTACATCGCTAATCAAAATTGGAATACCATCATCAGTCTGTTTAACAAGGATGTTTTCGATGTCTTTAATTGAACCAACCAATCCTTCACTTCTAATAAATAATGCTTTATCGTTTTTTTCGATATACGCACCACCTGTATTTTGGTTATTGGATTCTAAAGCATCAAAAATTTCCGAAATTGAAATTTGCATCGCATTTAACCGTTCAGGTCGCACTGCAATTTCATATTGTTTCAGATAGCCTCCAAAACTGCTAACGTCCGCTACGCCTTTCGTTCCTAACAACTGACGTTTGATAACCCAATCCTGTATAGTCCGCAATTGTATAGCGTCATATTTATCTTCGTAACCTGGCTTTGTGGTTATAACATATTGGTAAATTTCACCAAGACCTGTAGTTAGTGGTGCAATTCCAGGCTTTCCAATACCTTCCGGTATTTGTGATTGTGCATCTGCAAGGCGCTCGTTAACTTGCGCGCGAGCCCAATAGACATCTACATCTTCTTCAAAAACAATGGTTACTACTGATAAACCAAAACGAGAAAAGGAACGTATTTCTTCAATTTGAGGAATCGTTGCCATTGTAATTTCAATGGGAAAAGTTATTAATCGTTCTACTTCTTGAGCAGCAAGTGTAGGTGATGACGTAATCACCTGTACTTGGTTGTTTGTGATGTCTGGGACTGCATCTACAGGAAGTTGTTTTAGCGAATATATTCCTGTAATAACCAAGGCTAAAGTGAGTAAACCAATAACCAGTTTATGGGTTATGGAGTACTTAATGATTTTATTAAGCATATTTTAAAAGTTTAATATATAATTATTTGAAAGTGTAGTTTTTATCTAATTAAAAACTACTCATAAAATGAATCTGCCTAAATAAATAGGCATATATTAAACCCTTGGTGGTTGAAGAATCGTGTTATTAAAGTCTTTTTCTAAACCGTTGAAATGAAAAAACACTTGTGTAGAAATTGGGGTTGATGCAATTGCAAAATCCAATATATTAAAGTATGTTGTGTGAATATGGCAACAGTGACATTGGCAAAATGGGGAACATAAATCCAAATCAGCGTGCTCACTACTTGATTGCTGTGAAATTTCAGTTTTTACCTTATCATTAGTTGCGCTATTATCTTCACAAGGAGAGAAGTTAAGCGCAAGAATATAAATGGATAAGATGAATGCTAAATATTTCATTTAAGCAAATATACAAATTATTGAATGCAATGGTGTTGCAAAAGGTAAGTTGGTTTTTTTCGCGCGTTGGCGAGAAACAGCTCTTTTATTTTTTTGAGCGTTGGAATCGAGCGTTGGAAAAAAAATGAATGTGCTGTTTGTGCGGTTGGCTTTCTCAGTACTAAATTTGAAGTTTTGCACAATTTTCCGCATTGTGCACAATGCTTAGATAAATTCAGTTTTAATTGAAGTTTATCGGATGTTAAACGAAGTTCGCCTTTTTTTATGAGAAAGTCAAATGCTTAAAAGTCAAACTTTAATTGTACACTTACGCTTTTAGCTTCAGGTTTTTTCTTGGTTTCGGTATTTAAATTAGAGAGCGAAATACCCAATAAACGAACAGATTCCTTTAAGGTGTCTTGATACAATAAATGTTTTGCAGTATCCAGAATGATGTCTTTATCACTTACAAAATAAGGCAAGGTTTTACTTCGTGTTTGTAAGGTAAAATCACTATACTTAATTTTTAAGGTAATAGTTTTTCCAGCGACTTTGCTTTTTGCTAAACGTTTGGTTACCTCTTCAGCAATATGCTCCAACTTTTCGAGCATAAATACTTCACTTGTAAGGTTATCGTAAAACGTACGCTCTGCTGCTAATGACTTACGTATACGATGTGGCTTTACTTCACTATTATGAATACCACGAACAATGTAGTAGTAATAGCGACCAGATTTCCCAAAATGTTCGTCAAGGTACTCTAATGTTTTACTTTTTAAATCCTTGCCTGTAAAAATCCCTTTTTGGTACATTTTTTCAGCAGTAACTTTACCAACACCATAAAATTTTCGGATATCTAAAGCTTCTAAAAAATCAATAACTTCTTCAGGGTTAACTGTTTTTTGTCCATTGGGTTTATTGTAATCGCTCGCAATTTTCGCCACAAATTTGTTAATACTGATTCCTGCAGAAGCAGTTAAGCCAACTTCATCAAAAATACGTTGCCTTATTTCCTTTGCAATTAGTGTGGCACTCGGATTTCCCTTTTTATTTTTTGTGACATCCAAATAAGCTTCATCCATCGATAAAGGCTCTACCAAATCGGTGTAATCAAAAAATATTTTCTTGACCTGTTTTGAAATCTCACTGTAGCGTTCAAATCGAGGACGAACAAAAATAAGATGAGGACATAATTTCTCTGCTAAATTCCCAGTCATGGCACTTTTTACACCATATTTTCGAGCTTCATAACTTGCAGCTCCAATAACACCACGTTTACCTTTTCCTCCAACAGCAAGTGGTTTTCCTCGAAGTTCAGGATTATCCATTTGCTCAACAGATGCATAAAACGCATCCATATCGACATGAATAATTTTTCTTATTGGTAAATCAGTTGACATAGCGTAAATTTATGAATTCCTGCGTAGGCAGGAATCTTAATTTTGAGAATTAGATAAAAAAAGAAATTTCCGTTTTTTGCGGAGAGTTAACATGATTGAAATAGAACGTAAATTTTTGGTTATATCAGATGCTTTTAAAGACGAAGCGCATCAAAAATTCAGGATTATTCAAGGGTTTTTAAATCGGGACCCAGAACGAACGGTTAGAGTAAGACTTAAGGATAATAAAGGAATGTTGACTGTTAAAGGTCTATCGTCCAATGATGGTTTATCACGTTTTGAATGGGAAAAAGAGATTTCTAAAAATGATGCGAAAGCACTATTGGAGTTTTGTGAAAAAGGAGTCATTGATAAACTGAGGTATGAGGTTAAAGTTGATAATCATATTTTTGAAGTGGATGAATTTTTTGGCGATAACGAAGGATTGGTTATTGCTGAGGTAGAATTACAAACTGAAGAAGAAACCTTTACAAAACCAGATTGGCTAGGAGAAGAAGTGACTGGTGATATAAAATATTATAATTCGCAATTAAGTAAACAACCATATAATACTTGGAAAAAATGAAGAAGACATTTATTAGTTTAGCTATAATAACATTGATTATAGCGTGTAAAACTGAAACTAAAGATTCTATCGAAGTGATTGAAGAACCAATGGAATCCATTGAAAAATCTACCAAAGAACTAAAAGAAGAACTTACTGCTAAAGGCTTTGAACTTTTTGATTACATAGATGAAAAAACTCAAGACACCATTATCATGCAGAAGTATTTTATTGCATTTTTAAAAAAAGGGCCAAACCGTTCTCAACCTGAGGAAGAAGCTAAAAAATTGCAAGCAGCTCATATGGCTCATTTAGGAAAAATGTACGAACTAGGTTATGCAGATATTTCTGGTCCTTTTGATGATGAAAGCGACATAAGTGGTATTACTATCTACAATGTTCCTACTTTTAGAATGGCAGACAGTTTAGCCAACGCAGACCCAATGGTAAAAGCAGGTCGCTTAGTGATAGAAATACATCCATGGTGGGCAGCAAAAGGTTTTCCGCTGAGGTAATTATTCCGAAATCTCAATACGTCGTTTGGCTTCGTTACCAAATTCGTCTACAACAGTAATTAAGTGTTTTCCAGATTTTGGCAAAATTGCCATATCATGAATGGCTTTAGTGCTTCCAATAAATGTATCATCCAAATACCAAAACACAGTGGTTTCTGGTTTTGAGTGCGCTATTTTTAAAATCAACTCGTTAGTATTTCCATCAAAATCTTTAGGCAAAAAGAATTTTCCAGACTGCTTCGGATAAATAAACTGCATGGTTATAGCACCTTCAGCAGTGCAATCACTTCTGTAAGGAGGTAAGGGTTTATAAAATGGGTTTTTAGATTTGTAATAGTATTCCATTAATGGAGGCAATACAAACCAAGAAGTGTTTTTAATGTCTTGCAAAGATTCACAAGAGGAATTCACTTGATATTGTTCCGAAGTATCTAAATGCACCAGCACATGATAAGGACATGGTTTAGTTTTTAAGCCACTAAGTTGAATAAACTTGGTTTCGGTTTCATCACAATTTGGTGATGCTCTGTAACCACTTTTTGTACAAATAGCCACTTCTTGCATTTCATCAAAAGGTTTACTGAACCATTCGCTATGAGGTAATATATCAAACACATCAAATAGAATAGGCGCAGCAGTTTGTACACCAACCAGTCCTGGACGACCTTCACCATCTGCATTACCAACCCAAACACCTACTACATAATCTTTAGTGATTCCAACTGCCCAAGCATCACGAAAGCCAAAACTGGTTCCTGTTTTCCAAGCGATTTGCTTTGATGAATCAAAGAATTGCCAGTTTTCGTCACCTTCAGGTCTGTTGACTTCTTTCATGCTTTCAAACGTGAGGTAAATGGAAGCTGCATCAAAAATGGTTTTTTCGTTTGAAAGATTTCCAAAGTCAATTCTTTCATCTGCAAAAAAAGTGGGTTCTAAAAATTCATTGGTATAATACTGACTCGAATTATCATTAAAATGATTCAACGTTCCAGCCATGGCTGCATAGCTTTTGCATAAGTCCCAAAGGTTACTTTCGGCACCACCAAGAATTAAGGATAAACCATAATGATTTGCGTTCTTTTTTATGTCTTTTAATTCTAATTGTTTGAGATAGTGGTAGAATCTATCTAAGCCAAATTGTTGCAACAATCTTACCGAAGGTACATTAAGTGAGCGAGCCAAAGCGCGTTTTGCTGTAACTGCGCCATCAAAATCCTTGTTATAGTTTTGCGGATTGTAACTTCCAAATTGCGTTGGCACATCAGGCACTAAAGTATTTGGTAGTAAATCGCCAGCGTCTAACATAGCAGCATATAAAAAAGGTTTTAAAATGCTTCCTGTACTACGAGGTTTGTTAATAACATCTACTGCGTTTTGATGTATTTTGTCGGTTGGAGCATTACCAACATACGACACTACTTTTCTAGTGTTGACATCTAAAACTAACACAGCAATGTTATGAATTTCGTTTTGGCGCAATTGATTGTAATGGTTTTTTACAATGGCATTGGTTTGTTCTTGAACTTGTTTTTTAATGGTTGTTTTTATGCGTTTACCATAATTCGTTTTAGCTATATTTTGCAATAAATGAGGTGCTATTTGAGGTAAAGGATATGGTTTTTGAGGTAATTCTTCTAGAATGGATAGTTCGTAAGTAAGCGAATCAATGAGGTCGTTTTCTAATAGTTTTTTTAGTAAAGTGTTTCGCTTTTTTAGTAAGCGTTCTTGATTTTCCCCAGGATAAATTAGACTTGGTGCATTTGGTAATACAGCAAGTGTAGCACTTTCTGCCCAAGATAAATCGTTGGCATTTCTATTAAAGTATCGCCATGATGCAGCATCTAATCCTACCACATTACCACCAAAAGGTGCATTGCTTGTATAGTAAGCTAGAATCTCATTTTTGGAATACCTTAACTCTAACCTTGTAGCCAAAATGATTTCTTTGAGCTTTTCAGTATAAGTTCTAGACTTGCCTTTTCGAGAAAGACGAATGGTTTGTTGCGTGAGTGTGCTACCACCACGCTTTACTTCTCCCGAACTTATATTGTCTCGTAATGCTTTATAAATTGAGACAGGATTAAAACCAGGATGTTTATAGAAATATTCGTCTTCAAATAGGATGATGCACTCTTTGAATTTTTGTGGAATACTATCATTATGTGGAAATCGCCATTGTCCATCTTTTGCTATATAAGCACCTAGCAATTCACCATCACGACTTTCTATGACTGTTGCAGTTGGGTCAGTAAAAAGCTGTTTTGGTAAGCAGAAATAATAAGCAATCAGTAATATGAATGTTACTACTGATTTTATTTTGTTACGTTTTATGTAGCTTATTATTTTCAAATTTTATTTTGAAACGTCATTGCGAGTACAACGAAGCAATCTTTTTAAAAAGATTACCACGTCGTTTCACTCCTCGTAATGACAATTATTTTTCAAACTCGTATTCACGCTCCACTTTGCAGATTCTGGTATTGTACCAGCTGTACCATTGCTTACGCCCTTTTTGTTGTGCTATTAAATGCTCCGAGTTTTGTTTCCAAGTTTTTATGGCTTCTAAACTTTCCCAATAACTAACAGTAATACCTACAGCTTCACGAGCACTATCAATGCCTAAAAACCCAGGTTGTGTTTTGGCTAAATTTTCCATTTTTTGAGCCATCTCACTATAACCTTCTGTATTTTTAGTTACTGTAGATGTAAATATTACTGCGTAGTATGGTTTAAAGTTTTGCATAAGATTCTTTTTTTGTTTGACTATTAAGTGGTACTTCAAAGATAATTATCTTCTCTGTTTTATAGCCATCAATATCTGTCATTAAAATGCGTAAATAAATTTTGCTAACCACAACTTTTGTTGGATAATCATTTAAAGCTGTTACATCTTTAATGGCATTGCTCCACGATTCACCGCAAGCATCGCTTACAACTGTTTTTAGTTCATCAATATTTACATCGATAAATCTGCTAGCTTCCTTTTCTGAAATTGGCAGAGCCACAAACTTTTTATTACTAGATATAGTTTTTAAAGGTTTCCAACTAGAGTAGTAGTGTTGCCAGTTAATGATGTCGCAGTGTGATTTATCATCAGAAATTGCAATACTATTTTCATGTTTTTGAAACACTTCTATGCTTCTAAATTCTTGATGATGTTTTACTCTGACGGTTTTGCCTTCTAATGTTTCATCATCATTTAGTTTATAGAATAACACGCCATTAAAGTCTGGGTTTATTTCACCTTTTATTCTTTCCTTTTCTGAAATACCTTCAATGGTTACCGTAAATTCATCATAGGTCTTTTTAAAACGTTTTTCTAGTTTTTCTTCGGTTAAATAACCATTGAAAACATAGCCTTCTTCAAAGAATTCATAGGCATCAATACCTCTTACTTTAACCCATTGTCCAGTGAGTTTTTTACCACCATCTATAACGTCGAGTTTTAAATTGGTGTGTTCGGTAATTTCAATGGCTGTTCCATAATCCAACATACCAACTTTAATGGCGCCTTGACTTGGTTTTTCTCTTACGATTAATCCGTTTTCTGCATTAACGTATTGAATGTCTTGTGCTTCTGCATAGCCAAATGCTACGATTACTAATATTATACTTATTAAATTTTTCATTTTTTTAAGGTGTTAAAGATCTGTCCGACTTTTTTCGGATACTATTTTAAATGTTAATGAGATTCTTCGACAAGCTCAGAATGACATTAAACCCAATAAAATAAATTGACTAAGGTCTTTCAGACCGTTATTATTTAATTACTTTAATCCACTGACCTTTCGTCCTCACGAAAAAGTCATTATCATACATCGCTTCGGTTTGTGTTCCTGGTAAATAATAGGTTCCTAAATACGAAGCGTTTAACAGCACATTAAAGGTTTTTGTGCTTCCGTCTTTCGAGCTTTTATTCAGATTGAAATAGAAATTTACGCGGTCATCTCTAATATCTGTATAATCAGCTTGATTTGTAGCAGCTTCTCCAAATGCAGTAAAACGCGTATTTACTATTTCCCATCCGGAAGGGAAAATTTGGGTGAGTGCCACATCGTTGATTGGTTCGTTTTTCTGGTTAGTAACTTGTATGCTTGCAACAAAATCTTGACCTTGTTGTAGTTTCTTGATATCTATGGTTTTTCCTTGTGAATCTTTATAAGTCACATAAACTCTTAATCCTCTTTGTTCTGAAATTTCATGACCTAATGGTAGTTTTCCAGAAGTAATAACACGAGCATAAATGGTATTGTTTTTTGTGTTGTTAACCACTATTTGATTGTTACCATCTTTAATGTTTAAATCACGTTGTGAAATAGCATTTTTGGTGTCGATTGTTTCTGGACTTCCATTGTTAAGCTTGAAAGTTAGATTCAAATCTTTTCCTCCAGTTTCATTGACCATTTTAGCCATTGCCAATAAACTGTAAGCAGTAGATTGTGTACTCATCCATTGCTTTGATGACAAACGTTTGGCAATCAATTCAGCCATTTCACGGGTTTTAGAGTCGTTTAGAATCACCATCGTTTCTAAAGCCATGGCGCGATTTCTATCAACCGAACCATAGGTGTAGTAATCATATTGTGCATTTTCAAATTCAATATTGGCGCTTTCAGCAATAGCTTTTGCAGCTTCTGGTTGTCCAGCTAATCCGTACGCAGCAGCTAATCGCCATTTAGCATCATTACTTAATTCTGAAAACTCTTTTAATCGGTTCATTGACGCTAAATCTGGCTGTCCAGCTAATGCTAAGGTGTACAACCTATATGCTTGAGCCACATCGCTTCTATAATATCTATAGCTTGGTCGCCAATTTTTGGCAGCTTGTTTTTGGTATTGTACCCAATTGCTTTTAAATGTTAGTGGTAGCACATAACCTTTTTTCTCTGCTTCAATCATAAAATGTCCTGCGTACGTTGTTCCCCAATCATTCACATTATTTTGACCACTCCAATAGGATAAACCTCCATTTGATCTTTGAAAATGCGCCAATTTCTTAATGCCATTTTTCACATTATCTTCAATAGCTTTTTTCTTTTCAAAGGTTAAATCGAAAATATCTGCTAAGAATAACTGCGGAAATACACTCGATGTGGTTTGCTCCACACAACCATGTGGATAACGAATTAAGTATTGTAATCGTCCGCTAAAATTCATTGGAGGCAAGGTTGAAAACTCAACGGTTGCGCTATTGGTTTCATATTCGCCAAAAGTTTCAACATCTATGGTTTGCGAGGTGTTGCCTTCCAGAACAAAATCGGTTCCTTTGGTGCTATATGGATTTGGATTCATCACATCAATTTCAACTTCATAAGACGATGTTTCTCCATGTCCAGAAGCCATCACTTCAACAGTATTTATGCCTTTTGCTTTGCTAACATCCAACTCAAAATACGCCATTTGCTCATCAGGTTTTGCAAAAGATAGTTGCTGCGCTTTGTTTCCAACTATTGAAATACCATCACTCAATTTTAAGCTGATATTGACGTTTTTAATGTTGTTTTCCATAGCAAAAACCGTCACAGGAAGTGTCACTTTCTCTCCTGGGCTTAGTTTACGTGGTAAGGTTGCCAATACCATTAAAGGTTTTTTTACAGGTGTTGTTTTATCCACACTTCCATAGGCAGCATTCTTTGAATCTCCTGCAACAACCATAGTACGAACCGAACCAATGTATTTAGGAATTTTTATCTCATGGGCTTTGGTTTCGCCTGACTTTAATTCAAAAGGACCTAAAAACTTAACTACTGGTTTAAAGCGATTGGCTTTTTTCTTTTTGCCATCTGATGCACTTCCATCGCCACCAATTTCAAATACTTGGTCGATGCTTCCTGTGTAAGCGCCAATCACATCATCAAAAATATCCCAAGTTTTTACGCCTAAAGCCTCGCGAGCATAAAATTCATCCCAACCATTTGGAGTTTTAAAACGTGTTAAATCTAATAAACCCTCATCAACTAAAGCAATTGTGTAGGTCATTGCTTTGTTGTTTTTTTCGCTGACTTTTACAGTGATATTCTGTTCTGGTCGTAATACGTTTGGCATTGAAATTTCAGGCTCTAAAATGGTGTTCTTATCCTCCACCATTATTGGAATCACACCATATAATCGTACAGGTAAATCATTTTCAGTAACAGCATGTGGTTGCAATAATGAAATATTGATATACACATTTGGTGTCATTTCTTTGGTAATAGGAATGTTAGCAGTTGTTTCTCCCTTTTGTGTTTTCACCCATGTTGTAGAGAGCACTTCTGTACCATTTTCAATACTTATTAAAGCACGACCTTCGGTTCCTGAAGGGAAGATTACTTTAGCTTCTTCTCCTATATTGTAGGTTTCCTTATCTGCAGCAAAGACTAACATTTTAGCTGCTTCTTTGTCATTTCCAGAGTTACGTTGCCACCAATTTCTGTAGAAATAGGCTATGCGTCCTGTTGCATGACCACTTTCTTTGTCATAGATACGAATAAGATAACGACCACTTTCATTATCAGGAATATTGATGTTGAAGTTGGCTTCGCCTTTAGCATTCGTGTTGACTGTACTGCTTGAAAAAGGTGTGCGATAACTTGATGATTCATAGGATGCCAAATCATCATACGACGAATTCCACCACCAACGCCATTCTATTTTATAGACTTTTACTTCTAAGTTTTCACGTTTAACGGATTTCCCTTCAGCGTCAACAACTACTAAATCAAAGGTTTGATTTTCATCAGTGTAAAACGAGCCATAAGCATTACCTTTTGGAGAGCGTAAACCAACAAAGGATTTATAAGGCGCATATTTTTTACTGAATGCATCAATAGAAAAATCACCACCATTTTCAAAAGCTCTGGTTAAGAATGATACGTTTAACATTCCTGGAGCATTGGAGCCAACGTTTAATTTTTTATTGACGTTTGCAATGCCTTCTGTATTTACATTACCTTCAAAAATGGTGACTTCTTCTGTATTGAATGAACGTGTTGGGTCAGTAAATATATAGTTTGGATACTTTTCAAAACCAGTTGAGGTTGCATTAAACTTCGCTTTAATTTTAGCTTTTACATTTTTTGCTGGCGCACCATGAAGCCAATTTACTCGTAGTTTACTTTGTAAGGGTTTTGTGCTAGAAAGCACCTCGTCTTCAAAATCTATTTTAATTTTTAAGCGGTTGGGTTTTACGGTTTCAACTTTTAAGGTTTTGTAAAATGTAGCACCTCCAACAGATACTTTAGCGTTCCAGTTGCCTGTTTTGTCTTCAGGTGATGTTGGCACAGAAAACCTATAGACATTATTAAGCCCGTTTTGAGTAATATTTCTGTAGGCAAGTTTTCCGTTAGCATCAGTTACTTCCATTTTTACAGGATGTCCTTGAGGTAAAGGGTTTGCATTATCATTCAACATAAAAGTTAGGTGTAAAGAATCTCCTGGTCTCCAAACACCCCGTTCTCCATAAACGAAACCTTTTAATCCGCGTTGCAATGTTTTTCCTGACACATCAAACTTACTTAACGACAGTGAGTTACCTTCGTTAAGTTTCACATAGGTTGTATTGTTTCCTTTTTCAACTAGAGCGAAATAGGCATTGGTGTCTGAATCTATGATAGTGAACCCTTCAGCATCAGTGGTTTTTGAAGCTAATGCTTGTTGCTGAAAGTTGTACAGCGTTACTTTAGCACTCGCTTCAGGGTTGGTGTTCAAAATATTGGTGACCGCAAAATGAAACGAATTATTTGTACCGCGTTTAACAATTACACCAAGATTTGAAGCCATGAGGTTACTGGAAACCATACGCTCTTGGTTATAATACGCTTCATGACAAGGATTGTCTCGTTCTCTCCAATTGTAAGAGTAGTTTCTATAGTTGTAAATAACGTTATCCCAATATTGTTCTTCGCGGAAGTCTTCGTCATCTAGTCCTTCTTCCAATTTTTTATCCTCATCACTTGAGGAAGCATCGCAATTGTAAAGGGAATAGTCTTTTTTAAAGCTCAACTCAACACGATAGATTGCGCCAGCATCTGCTTTGAAATACTCTGATAAATCAATACTATAAGCCTTCCATTTTCCTGTGCTTATGGATTCATCTTTTATAAGCGGAATGGTTTTCTTCGCAATACGTCGTCCAACACGTTTAATGCCATAATTGTTGTTGCTGCCAATGTTGTCGTCTTGTAAAAACTGAAGGATATTATTTTCGAAAATTTTAATGATGCGAACATCAACTGCTTTAAGGTTTACAGCTTCAAAATTGAATCGTAAATCTTGGGAATTAGGCAAAATTCCAGCACCTGTGATTAGCCTTACTTGAGGTTTTATGGCTTCAAAAGAAATCATTTCTGAAAAAGGGTTTCTTAATTTGAAATCGTCAGAATTTTGGATGCCTTGAAACACATCGACTTGAATATTGCCAACCACGCGTTTATCTGTATACACTTTCAATACATTGCCATCAACAATGTACTTTGGGTCAGTGACATTTTGTAGCGTTACCAAACCTTCAAAATTCTGTTGCTTTTTTAATGGGTCAGAAAAATTAATAGATAAATATTGTTCAGGTGACTGCTCTACTTTTACATCTACTATGGTGAAGTTATTTATGCCAGGAATGGTGATGGTATTTTCTCCTTTATTGTTAGCGTTGATGGATTTTCCGTTCCAATTAACAGTTACTTTTGAGTCATCAATATCACGATGAATGCTATCAATTTTAAATTCAAAAATGCGTGCTGTTTCAATAGACTCATCCCATTTTATAGAAAGGCTTTTATTGTTTTGTGAAGCTTCAATAAGTGTTTTAGCATCTTCTAAACTTACCATGTCAGCTAGTTTTACAACGCCATCAATGTATTGCCATTTTTTGCTATAGGATTGTAAATCGTTAGTAACAACCGAAAAATTTGGTTTAATGGTTTTAAATTGAAACGTATAGGTTTCAAAACCTTTTGGCATGGCTTCGTAAATATCTTTCAACTTAACAGTTACTGAATATTCTGTATCAGATTTTAAAGGATTTTCAGGTATAAAAACCAATTGATTTCCATTTTTTGAAATGAGTTTTCCAGAAACTTTTGGCGAAATACTTATTACGTTTTTTAGAATCTCTTCGTTAGGTTCCCAATTGTCAACCGTTTTTACAAGATTGACAGTGATTGGACTCGTCACAGAAACCAATCCAGACGTTGTATAATTAATATGGTCTTTAAATTTAAAAAGATTGTTAGTTGGAGTTTCTTTTTGTTTACATGAAAAAGCAACTAGTGTGAGTAGAATAACGACAAGAGATTTTTTTAGCTGCATAATTGTAAAAGTATTTAAGTGAACATATTTGTTAAAAGAGCGTAAGTAATCTCTTGTTAAATAATTACGCCAAATAGTTAGAGTTTGGATTTTGAACTGTTGTTAAATTGTTCTTAAAGTTAATTTTAAAGGTAATGATTTTACAGAAAGAGCTAAGTATTCAAACATAATAAATTATGTATCTTTGCACGAAATTAATAAATCAAAAAACACGAATAAATGGAAGCAGTTGCTACTGATTTTGGAATACAAGAAGCTCTTAATCAATTAGGAGTAAAAGATATAAATGATGGGACTTCTACAGGTTCAAATAATTTTGCTAATGGTGAGATTATCGAAAGTTATTCTCCTGTTGATGGGAAATTGATAGGAAAAGTAAAAACGACTACAAGAGCAGATTACGATAAAGTGATGGATGTAGCCACAGCTGCTTTTAAATCTTGGAGAGATGTACCTGCACCACAACGTGGAGAAATTGTTCGTCAGTTCGGGAATAAATTAAGAGATTTAAAAGAACCTCTTGGTAAGTTAGTGTCTTACGAAATGGGTAAATCTTTACAAGAAGGTTATGGTGAGGTTCAGGAAATGATTGATATCTGTGATTTTGCGGTTGGATTATCAAGACAATTAAATGGACAAACAATTCCGTCTGAACGTCCAGGACATGTTATGCGTGAGCAATGGCATCCTATAGGTGTAGTTGGGATTATTTCGGCATTCAACTTTCCAGTGGCAGTTTGGTCTTGGAATACAGCTTTAGCATGGATTTGCGGAGATGTTTGTGTGTGGAAATCATCTGAAAAAGCACCAATTTGCTCAATTGCTTGTCAAAATATAATTGCAGATGTATTAAGAGACAACAACTTACCAGAAGGGATTTCTTGCATCATTAATGGCGATTATAAAGTAGGAGAATTTATGACCACAGATACTAGAATTCCTTTAGTGTCTGCAACAGGTTCTACTAGAATGGGACGTATAGTTGGAAAAACAGTGGCTGAACGTTTTGGGAAATCGTTGTTAGAGTTAGGTGGAAACAATGCTATTATTATCACACCAACTGCCGATTTAAAAGTGGTAGTTCCTGGAGCTGTTTTTGGTGCTGTTGGTACTTGCGGACAGCGTTGTACATCGACACGTCGTTTAATAATTCACGAATCGGTTTACGATAAAGTACGTGATGCGATTGTTGGAGCATATAAGCAATTAACGATTGGAAATCCTTTAGATGAAAAGAATCATATTGGACCATTAATTGACCACGATGCCGTAAATATGTATTTGGCTGCTATTGAAAAGGCGAAGGCTGAAGGCGGAAATGTGTTGGTTGAAGGAGGCGTTTTAGAAGGTGAAGGTTACGAGAGTGGATGCTATGTAAAACCAGCCATTATTGAAGCTGAAAATCATTATGAAATTGTACAACACGAAACGTTTGCACCAATTTTATATTTAATGAAATATTCAGGAGATGTTGAAAACGCGATAGAATTGCAAAATGGCGTGGCTCAAGGTTTATCCTCTGCAATCATGACTAACGAAATGAAAGAAGCAGAGAAATTCTTATCATATGCTGGTTCCGACTGTGGAATTGCTAACGTTAATATTGGTACATCTGGTGCTGAAATTGGAGGTGCTTTTGGTGGAGAAAAAGAAACAGGTGGAGGTCGTGAGTCTGGAAGCGATGCGTGGAAGATTTATATGAGAAGACAAACAAATACCATTAATTATTCTGATGAGTTACCATTAGCTCAAGGCATTAAGTTTGACCTTTAAGAGGAATTAAATTATAAAATAAAAAGCCACATCAATTGATGTGGCTTTTTTTGGCTCAATCTTTGAGAATATTAAACCAAAGACTACGTTTTAGGTCTAAGGATTATGACCCAAAGAGAAATTCAACATTTATATTGGAGAGCAGGTTTTGGTATTTCACCAAAACCATTACAACGATTAGCTCATAAATCAAGAGCCGAAGTTGTTAATGAATTGTTTGACAAATCTTCAAGAATAACTCCTTTAAAAATTGATATGTCAGAGATTGAGCATATTGATTTTATGTCTTTAAGAAAAGATAAAGAAGCCCTTAAAAAGATAACTAAAATACTACAAGAAAAGTTAGTTGATTTAAACGAAGCTTGGATAGATAGACTTAATAATCCAAAGGAATTATTTCGAGAACGTTTGACCTTGTTTTGGGCAAATCATTTTGTTTGCAGGGAAAACAATTCATTATTAGCTCAACAATTCAACAACACGCTTCGTGAGCATGCACTAGGAAATTTTAGAAACATCACAAAAGTTGTTTCTAAAGAAGCCGCTATGATAAAGTATTTAAACCTAAAGCAAAACAGAAAGCAAAGTCCTAACGAAAATTTTGCTCGTGAGCTTATGGAATTGTTCACTTTAGGTAAGGGGAATTATAGCGAAGAAGATATAAAAGAAAGTGCAAGAGCATTTACTGGATACAATCATAATTTTAAAGGAGAATTTCAGTTTAGAAGATTCCAGCATGATTATGGTAAAAAAACATTTTTTAAACGAACAGGAAACTTTAATGGCGATGATATTATTGATATCATTCTGTTAGAAAAACAATGTGCACGTTTTATTTGCGAAAAGATGTATCGCTATTTTGTTAACACTAACATTAATAACAATCATATTGAGAGTATGGTTGACATGTTTTACCCAAAATATGATATTGAAAACTTGATGCGTTTTGTATTTATGTCTGATTGGTTTTATGAAGAGGGAAATATTGGAACAAAAATAAAATCACCAATAGATTTGTTGGTTGGTTTAAATAATGAAATTCCATTACAATTCGAAGAACAAAAACATCTTTTGGCATTGCAAAAAATGCTTGGTCAAATTTTGTTAAGACAACCAAATGTAGCTGGATGGAAAGGAGGAAAACAATGGATAGACAGTAACACCATTTTGTTAAGAATGCGCTTACCCTCTTTATTGTTAAACAATGCTCATATTTCTACTAAAGAAAGAGGAGAGTTTAATGATAGACTCAATAACTTTATTAAAAGAAGAAAAGGAAATTTCGTACCATTTAAAACAAAGCATGATTGGAAACATTTTGAAAAAGAATATGCAGCTGTTTCAATTGATGGGCTGCAAGACTTTTTACTAATGGCTAGTCCTTCGACTGAAACCCAAAAGTTTTTAAATGAATTAGGAAAAACATCAAAGCAAGAACATTGTATTCAATTGATGTCGTTACCAGAATACCAAATGTGTTAGCCATGAAAAGAAGAGAATTTATAAAGCAGACGTCCTTAGCAAGTAGTGTCGTATTTGTTCCAAATTTTGTGAACGCATTTGATAGTATTCTTCAACCAAGTTTAGGGCATAAAAAACTAGTTATTATTCAACTTGATGGCGGAAATGATGGTTTAAATACAATAGTCCCTTTTAGAAATGACATTTACTATAAAAACAGACCAACTCTTGCTATCAAAGGGAATGACTTAATTAAAGCAACAGATGAGTTAGGGTTTCATTCTAGTTTAAAACCTTTAAAGCGTTTATATGATAAAGGTTATGTAAGTATTATTAATAATGTTGGATATCCAAATCCAAACCGTTCGCATTTTCGCTCTATGGATATTTGGCAAACAGCAAGTAATACTAAGTCGTTAACTTCTGGTTGGATTGGACGTTATTTGGATGTTTATGGGAACAAGCCTTATGATGCTATTCAAGTAGATGAATCATTATCATTGGCGATGAAAGGAGAGACATTAAGCGCTATTGCTACTAATGACGCAAAACGTTTGTTTAGGACTTCTCAAGAGCCATATTTTAAACAGATAATTAAACACATTAACGACAGTCATTTAAGTGAACATAACTTGGGCTATTTGTATAAAACACTAATTGCTGCAGAGTCATCTGCTAAGCATATTTATGACACATCAAGAACATTTTCATCAAAACAAACCTATCCTAATTCAAACTTTGCAAAGCAATTAAAAACAACTGCAGAATTTATAAACTCAGGACTTGAAACCAAAGTTTATTATACATCACTAACCGGTTTTGATACGCATGCAAATCAGGTAAACGCTCAAAGCAGATTGCTATCGCAATATGCTGAAGCATTGGAAAGCTTTGTAAATGATTTAAAGAGAAATGGAGTCTTTAAGGACACTTTGATTTTAACTTTTTCTGAATTTGGAAGACGTGTAAAACAAAATGCAGCTAATGGTACAGACCATGGTACAGCAAATAATGTTTTTATCATCAGCGAAAATTTAAAAGCACAAGGATTTTATAATGAACTTGCTAATTTAAATGATTTAGATGATAATGGTGATTTAAAATTTGAGGTTGATTTTAGAACCGTTTATGCAACTATTTTAAATAAATGGCTAAATGTAGATGACGAAAAAATCCTAAATCATTCTTTTAAACAATTAAACTTTGTTTAGTAGCAACCTTTTTGAGATTTTTGCATCTAAGAGAAAAAGAACCTATGAGATTTATTGTACTATTTTGTTTGATATTGATGACGCAATGTGATAATGATAAAGACCCAATTCTTTGCACTGAAGAATATGTTTATGGCCTAAGCGTTACAGTAAAAGACGCCAATACAAATGGAATAATTTCTGAAAATATAATTGTTACAGCTCGCGAAGATGAATATGAGGAGCAACTTATGATTACAGAAGGGATAGACAATTTTTTTGGAGCTGGAGAACGACCTGGGAATTATATAATTGAAGTAATAGCAGATGGATATGAAGATTATACATCTGAAGTTATTCAAGTTGATGCTAACGAATGTCATGTTATTCCTGAAGCAATAGAAATAGCGCTTCAGCCAAATTAAATTAGCTATACTTTATTTTTCTTAAAACACGAATTGCCTCTTTATAAAGCTGATAAACTTCATTGCTATACTTTCTTAAATGCGGCTTCGAATCTTCCAGCTTATTTATAGCATCTTCAAACCCATTTAAATAACAAATTAAATAAGTGACAGGAAGGTTTTTTAAATCAAATTCTTGTTGCTTATTTAGAGCTGCTCCAATTTGAATATCTTTTAAAAGTGCATTGTTCGCGTTATAAACGTGATGCAATATTTTCTTATCAAACTGAGGTGGCTCAAATAACAATTGAGTTTCAATATTGTATGATGCATTATCGTTAAACTTTATAAGCGTTTCTTCAAGTTTGTAATACTTATTTGTCCCTTGAAGACCAAGATTTACATATTCTATAATATTAAAGACATTTTCATTATAAGTAATGGATACCTCATCAAGAGTTGAGAAAAACAATCGTACTTGTTCGTTTATCAACTCAATATCCACTCGTGAATAAAAGACTTCATCCTTCACTTCCTTTTTTTGTCCAGCCCAACACATCACAAAATACTCTTTAAAAACTTTGTATTGTGGATTAAAATCTTTTCGTTTTTGCATAAAGTCGAATACACCATCTAGAGTATGTTCAATATTGTTTTGAGCATGATTTTCAATGGCAGAAACAATTTCAGAATTTGCATCCTTTATTTCAATATCGAATACTTTTGGCATACTCATGCTTCCATCCCTAAAAAACACAGAGCCACCATAATACTTCCAAATATTTCTTCTTAATGAAGTGATTTCATCAATTGGTCTAATCGTAACTAGTCCAACCACTTTATCATCAGGTAAATGTGGAAACGGGATATTTTCATATTGCACAATAGGTGGATTTGCCAAATATGCATTGATGAGGTTTTGTATTTTACTATCATCAAAAAAATCGACTCCTACAATATTGTTATCCTCATCTTCAATGCCAATAATGATGTACGAGTTATTTTTTGGGTTGCTATTGGATAATGCACAAATGTGTTTTAGGAACTTTGCTTTGCCTTCTTTTTCACTAATGTTAATTTTTCGCTTTTTATCATAAAAACTGTTCTCATCATTGTGAGCCAAAAGGTTCTTAATAAGTAAGCGTTTATTAATCATAATATTTCCTGCGAAAGCAGAAACCTTTTTAATTATAGATTTTTCTTAACAGTAACACTATTTGCTTGTGCAGATGGGAATACCAATAAATCGGCAATATTTACGTGCGAAGGTCGAGTAATTGCGAAATAAATTATGTCAGCAATATCTTCAGGTTGTAAGGCCTTATATCCTTTATAAACACTATTAGCAACAGCATCACCTTTAAAACGAACTTGTGAAAACTCAGTTTCAACTAGTCCAGGATTGATAGAAGACACTTTAACCTCATAAGGATTCAAGTCAATACGCATACCTTCAGTAATTGCTGCTACTGCATGCTTACTTGCACAATACACATTCCCTTTTGGGTAAACTTCACGTCCAGCCGAAGAACCAATGTTAATAATGTGTCCAGAATTTCTTTCCGTCATTTTAGGAATAATAGCTTTACTCACATACAATAACCCTTTTACATTAATATCCATCATAGCATCCCAATCATCAAGTTTGCCATCTTGGATTAAGTCTAAACCATGTGCATTTCCAGCATTATTTATAAGAATATCAATTACATTGAATGGAGGAGGAAGAGATTCGATTGCTTTGAAAACCTCCTTTTTATCTCTAACATCAAAATTTAAAGTAATTACGTCGGTTTGTTTTGATAATGCACTTTGTATTGTGTTTAAACGTTCTTGACGTCTTCCACATAAAATTAGTTTTATTCCATGTTTAGCAAATTCGTGAGCGGTTGCTCTACCAATTCCGCTGGTTGCACCAGTTATTAAAGCTATTTTATTTTTACTCATTATTTTGTGTTTAAATATTTATGGCACTTTATGCCCTTGACTTGCTACTAATATTTTAAACCAATCTTCTAGTTTCAGATTAATGTTCAATGCATCACAAGCATCTTTAATTCTTTTAGTATTTGTTGTTCCAATAACAGGATGAATGTTAGCAGGATGTTTTAAAATCCAAGCTAATAATAGTTGGTCTTCGGTTGCATTATACTTATCTAATAAACCACCAAGGCATCTGTGAATACGTCTTGTTTGCTCAGTATCCTCTTTAAACACAGAGCCTAATGGAGACCAAGCCATTGGAGTAATAGTATTGGTCATCATTTGATCTAGTGTGCCATCAAACATAGCTTTATTATGAGTTAGTGAAAACTCAATTTGGTTAATTTCAACAGGAACTTCACTTGCTATTAATTCAACTTGTGATGGTGTAAAATTAGAGACACCAAAGGATTTTATTTTTCCTTCTTGCCCTAATTTTGCAACGGCTTCCATAATTTCATGAGGATGCATTAATGGACTTGGCCTATGCAATAATAAGGCGTCTAAATATTCAGTTTCAAGATTCTTGAGTGATGTTTCAACCGAGGAGATGATATAATCTTTAGAATAATTATAATGCTTAATGTTGTTGTTTCTATTTGGACTAACATAAGCAATGCCACATTTAGAAATAATTTGAATTGTACTTCTATCAATTCCACCTTCTTTTAAGGCTTTACCAAAGTCAGATTCGGTTGTGAAACTGCCATAAATATCAGCATGGTCAAAGGACGTTAAACCAACTTCTAAGCATGAATTTATTAAGGAAATCATGTCGTTTGTGTTGAATTGCTTACCCCAATTTCCCCAATTCATTGTGCCAGCAATAATTCTTGAAAACTTGATTTTTGACATCAGATCGTAGATTTGTTGGTTAAAAATAGCAAACTATAGCTTAAAATAGCTTTTAAACAGTGGATTTTTTAACCAATTATTAACAGCACTACACGAAATATTTTAACAATTTGCGGTGTTGAAAAAAGTAAGCTATATTCACGCTTCAAAAATTTAAAATATGATGGAAGAAACAAGTACAATTGACATTAAAGCAATTAGCGAGAAAATTGAAAAAGAAAGTGCTTTTGTTGATTTGCTAACACTTGAAATGAACAAGGTTATTGTTGGCCAAAAACACATGGTTGAACGTTTATTAATTGGGTTATTAGGACAAGGACACATATTACTTGAAGGTGTTCCAGGTCTTGCTAAAACATTGGCAATTAATACGTTATCACAAGCAGTTGATGGAAGTTTTAGTCGAATCCAGTTCACGCCTGATTTATTACCTGCTGATGTGGTTGGAACACTTATATACAATATAAAGGAAAACGATTTTTCAATTAAGAAAGGTCCGATTTTCGCCAACTTTGTTTTAGCTGATGAAATAAACAGAGCTCCAGCTAAAGTTCAATCAGCTTTATTGGAAGCGATGCAGGAAAAGCAAGTAACTATTGGAGATGAGACTTTTATCCTTGACAAGCCATTTTTAGTAATGGCAACTCAAAACCCAGTTGAGCAGGAAGGAACTTATCCTCTACCAGAAGCTCAAGTAGACCGTTTTATGCTTAAAACAGTTATTGATTACCCAAAAATGGCTGAAGAACAACTCATTGTTCGTGCCAATTTAAAAGGTGGTTTTGAAAAAGTAAATCCAGTAGTTTCTATAGAGCAAATCCTTAAAGCGCAACAAGCTGTTCGTGAAGTTTACATGGACGAAAAAATTGAAAAATACATTTTGGATATTGTATTTGCTACACGTTATCCTGAAAAATATAAGCTAGCCGATTTAAAACCACTTATTTCATTTGGAGCTTCACCTCGTGGAAGTATTAACCTTGCCAATGCTGCAAAGTGTTATGCTTTTATTAAGCGAAGAGGTTATGTAATACCTGAAGATGTTCGTGCTGTTGTGCATGATGTGTTACGTCACAGAATAGGCATTACTTACGAAGCCGAAGCAGAAAACGTGACTTCAGAAGACATCATCAATAAAATTGTTAACGAGATAGAAGTACCATAAAAAGTTAACAGTAATCAGTATTCAATAGTAAGTGCTTATTAGAATTCTGATTTTTATTTAACTGCTAACTGAAGACTGCACACTGCATACTGAAACAATGGATACTAAAGAGTTACTGAAAAAAGTTCGAAAAATTGAGATTAAGACACGTCGTTTGTCTGATCATATTTTTGGAGGAGAATATCATTCTACTTTCAAAGGACGAGGTATGACCTTTAGTGAAGTACGTCAGTACCAATATGGAGACGATGTACGTAATATCGATTGGAATGTAACTGCTCGAACTAACGAGCCACATATTAAAGTTTTTGAAGAAGAACGCGAACTTACAATGATGCTCATGGCAGACGTATCAGGTTCAGAGCTTTTTGGAACTGAGGAACAGTTTAAGAATGAGGTGATTACCGAAATTGCTGCAACCTTAGCCTTTTCAGCAACTCAAAACAATGATAAAATTGGGTTGATTTTATTTTCGGATGACGTTGAATTGTACATTCCTCCCAAAAAAGGAAAATCTCATGTTTTAAGGATTATTCGTGAACTTATTGAGTTCCATCCGAAAAGCAAGAATACCAATATTGCTGAGGCTTTGAAGTTTTTATCAAGCGTGATGAAAAAGAAAGCTATTGTATTTGTATTAAGCGATTTTATTGCTGACGATTACGATCATACTTTAAAAATAGCTGCAAGAAAGCATGACTTAACTGGGATTAGGGTCTATGATAAACATGAAGAATCCATACCAAATCTTGGAATGGTGCAAATGCTTGATGAAGAAACAGGAGAATTAATGTTAGTCAACACAGCATCCAAAAAAGTGCGACTGAATTATGGCAAATTCTATAAAGAAAAGGTTGATTATTATCGAGATAGTTTCACTAAATCTGGAGCAGGAGTTATTGATTGTCGTGTAGATGAAAGCTATGTAAAAAAATTACTTGGATATTTTAAAAGAAGAGGATAAAGAATGAAATACGAATTACAAAATATTAACTTAAAAGTAGATAGAAACTTCAGAAGAAGTTTTCTACTATCGTTTGTTTTTGTATTTCTGATATGTTTCTCCTATGCGCAAAAAGTTTCTACGTCTATTGATACTACTTCTATTAAAATTGGTGAAGAATTAATCTACGAAATAAAAGTTGATGTAGACACCTCGAGCTTAGTTGTGTTTCCAGAAGGGCAAACATTTCAACCTCTTGAAATGATAGAGTCCTATAAAGTTGAGGCGACTAAGATTGATGACAGGTTCGAGCTTATAAAAAAGTATGGGCTAACTCAATTTGATTCTGGAAGATATACGATTCCAAGACAAAAAATACTCATTGGAGATTACGAATTTAAAACTGATTCCCTTTTAGTTGAAGTAAACAACATCGTTGTTGATACCACTAAGCAAGGGTTGTATGACATAAAACCTATTATTGAAGTTAATAAAAGCCCAAGTAAATGGTGGCTTTATGCTTTGTTAGTGTTACTAATTTTAGCACTTATTGCATTTTTATTGTATTGGTTTATTTGGAGAGAAAAACCACTAACTGAAGAAGAAAAAGTAGCTTTGCTTCCACCTTATGAGCGAGCAAAATTAGCACTTCAAGCACTCGATAATTCTAATTATCTTGAGAATAATCAAATCAAGGCATATTATTCAGATTTAACTCAAATTATTAGAAAATACCTAGATGAAAAAGTTTATGATCACGCTTTAGAAAGTACAACGGATGAGTTAATTGATCGATTAAACCTATTAAAAGATGGAAATCAAATTGATATTAGTAAAGATGATATCAAGAATATTGAAACCATTTTAAAGCGAGCAGATTTAGTAAAGTTTGCAAAATCAAAGCCAGATATTGAATTAGCGAAACTTGATAGAAATACTATTGATGTTGAAATTGACCAAGTCCGAGAAGCATTACCAGAACCTTCTGAAGAGGAAAAGTTAGCAGATTTAAAATACCAAGAAGAACTCGCAAAAAAGAAAAAGAAACGTAAAATAATCATTACTGTAGCTGCTTCAATTTTTATTTTGGTTGCAACATATATTGGGTTCTCACTGCATTATGGTTTTGCTTATGTAAAAGACACAATTATAGGTCATCAAAGTAAAGAATTGTTAGAAACCAAGGAATGGGTTACTAGCGAATATGGAGCACCAGGAGTAACTATTACTACGCCAAAAGTGTTGAAGCGTCAGAATTTTGAAATTCCTGAAGAACTAAAAGGGAAAATGAAAGTTACTGCATTTGCTTATGGAGGATTGAACACTACATTGGATATTTTTGTTATGACAACCAAATTTAATCCTGATCAATTACAGAGTCAACAAGGAGGAAATCAAGAAGGTGATGAAAACAATATAGATCTAGTTAAAACTGCCGAAAACCAATTAAAACAATTGGAAGCTCAGGGAGCAGAAAATATCATTGCAAAAAATGAGCAGTTCATTACACCAAATGGACAAGAAGGACTAAAAACCTTCGGAACAGCAGATTTTAATATACCACAAACTGGAAAGAGAGAAAAAGGAAATTATATCATTTTAGGGTTTACAACTGAGAATATATTACAACAAGTGATATTGATATGGAAACAAGATGATGTTTATGCAGATCAAATAATTGATCGTATTATGAATTCAATTGAATTATTAAAACTAAGAGAAGAAGATCAGTAATGCTTGAAGGAATAGAATTTTATAATAAACAATGGTTCTGGTTGCTTTTAGCACTACCAATAGCTTTGCTATGGTATATTTTAAAGCATAAAAAGCAAACAGCTGAACTTAAAATATCTAGCCTAAAAGGGTTTAAAGTCACTTCCTCTTGGTTGCCAAAGTTAAAACACTTATTGTTCGCATTAAGACTTATTGCTCTGGCATTGTTAATCACAGCCTTAGCAAGACCTCAAACAGTTGATGTATCTACAAAAACAAAGACAACACGAGGTATTGATATCGTTATGGCAATTGATGTGTCTGCGAGCATGTTGGCTAAAGACTTAAAACCAAACCGTCTTGAAGCACTTAAAAATGTCGCAGCAGATTTTATCCAAGGAAGGCCAAATGACAGAATTGGGTTAGTTGAGTATGCTGGTGAAAGTTATACAAAAACACCAATTACAAGTGATAAATCAATTGTTTTAAGAGCCTTAAAAGGCATTAAATATAATACGATTATTGAAGGAGGAACAGCAATTGGAATGGGTTTGGCGACATCAGTGAACAGGCTAAAGGATAGTAAAGCAAAAAGCAAGGTCATTATTTTGTTAACAGATGGAGTAAATAATTCTGGTTTCATTGACCCAAGTACAGCAAGTGAATTGGCTGTTGAATATGGTATAAAGGCATATACGATTGGATTAGGAACAAATGGTATGGCATTATCTCCAATAGGAATTTTGCCAAACAATGATTTTCAATATGGACGTGTTCAGGTTAATATTGATGAAAAATTACTTCAAGAAATAGCTGATGTTACAGGAGGAAAATATTTTAGGGCAACAAACAATCAAAAGTTAAAAGAGATTTACACAGAAATTAATAAGCTCGAAAAAACAGATGTTGAGGAGTTCAAGTTTTATAACTACGAAGAAAAGTTTCGACCACTTGTGCTTTGGGCTGGATTATTATTATTGATTGAGTTTTTATTACGTTACACCATTTTTAGAAGTTTTGTATAGATGTATCAGTTAGAAGAAAAAATATGGTTTTGGTTATTGTTGGTTATTCCAGTGATGATTGTCATGTTTGTAATTGTGCAATTATGGAAACGTCATGCACAAAATAAATTTGCCAATCAGCGAATTATAAAAAGATTGAGTCCAAATCGATCTTACTTTAAACCTGTTTTAAAAATCATTGTGCTTTGTTTGGCATTTAGCTGTTTAGCAATTGCATTGGTCAACCCTAAAATTGGAACAAAACTTGAAACAGTAAAGCGACAAGGTGTAGATATAGTTTTTGCAGTAGATGTATCAAAAAGTATGTTGGCTGAAGATATAGCACCAAACCGTCTTGAAAAGTCAAAACAGTTAGTGACACAAATTGTAAATAATTTGGCAAGTGACAGAATTGGAATTATTGCTTACGCAGGAAAAGCTTTCCCTCAATTACCAATAACAACAGATTATGCTGCTGCGAAAATGTTTCTTCAGAGTATGAATACAGATATGTTGTCTTCGCAAGGAACAGCAATTAATGAAGCCATACAATTAGCAAGAACCTATTATGATGACGAAGAACAAACCAATCGTGTGCTTATTATTATTTCAGATGGAGAAGATCATAGCGAAGTAGCTCAAGAGGTTGCTGAAGCAGCAGCAGGTGAAGGCATTAAAATTTTTACAATTGGAGTTGGTGATGTAAAAGGAGCTCCAATACCAATTAAAAGAAATGGGATTGTGCTTAATTACAAAAAGGATAGAACAGGCGAAACGGTTATCACCAAGTTAAATGAAGAAACGCTTAAAGACATTGCCAGTGAAGCTAATGGAGAATATATAAATGGAAGGAATACAACAGAAGTGGTAGAATCTATAAGAGATATACTAAATAGAATGGACAAAAAGGAATTTGAAGCCAAGGAGTTTGCCGAATACAAAGACCAATTTCAATGGTTTCTAGCTTTGGGAATTTTCTTTTTACTGGTTGATATTTTTCTATTAGAGCGAAAAACCGCATGGTTAAATCGTTTGAATTTATTTAATGAGAATCTTTAGCAATTATATTTTATAATTATTTTAACTAGAAAAAAATAGCACTTTATTAATTTCGTAAGTCACAGTTTAATATGAAAAAATTAGCATACATATTAGTTCTTTTATCCTTTGTTGGTTTTGCTCAACAAAAGGACAAAGCACTGATGCAGGCCAATGACCTTATATTTGAGGCCAATGAAAAAGTTGATGAAGACTTCATTAATGCTGAGGTAGAGTACAGAAAAGCAATTTCTAAAAAACCTTCTTATGCTAAAGGCAAATACAATTTAGGAAACGCGTACTACAAGTCAGGCTTTTTTGACGAAGCCTTATTGCGCCATGTGGAAGCAGCTGAAAATGCAACTACAAAAAAAGAAAAGCACAGAGCATATCACAATATTGGCAACGCTTTTATTAAACAGAATATGTGTAAAGAAGCTGTTGAAGCTTTTAAAAATGCATTAAGAAATGACCCTTCTGATGAAGAAACACGATATAACTTTGCTTTAGCAAAAGAATGTGCGGAACAACAAGGTCAAGGAGAAGACGATAAGAACGAGGACGAAAACAAAGAAGAAGAAAACAAGGACAAAGAAGATAAGAAGGATAAAGGTGATGAAAATGAAGATAATCAAGACCAAGAAGGTGATGATGAGCAAAAAGAAAATGAAGGTGATGATAAAGAAGATAAAGATGGAAAGCCTCAAGATGAAAAAGACAATAAAGATTCCAAGGACCCTAAAAACCAAAAGAAAAATCAGCAGCAACCAGGGAAGCTATCACCACAACAGGTTAAGAATTTGCTAGAAGCAATGAACAATCAAGAAAAGAAAGTTCAAGAAAAAATTAATGCTAAAAAGGCAAAAGGCCCTAAAGTGAGAGCTGAAAAAGATTGGTAACAAACACTTTTATTAGAAGCGAATGAAATTTTCAAAGCACATATTAATATTAGTGTTAGCTTTTGCAACTACGTTTACTTTTGCTCAAGATCAAGTTTCTAATGTCAAGTTTGAAACTAAAGTGAGTAAGAAAAAATTAGGTGTAAACGAGCGTTTGCGAGTTGATTTTGTAATGAACAAGGATGGCGATAATTTTAATCCGCCTAGTTTCGAGGATTTCATGGTTGTTGGTGGACCAAGCCAATCAATAAGCAATTCATGGATTAATGGAGTAAGGTCTTTTTCAAAAACATACAGTTATTTTTTAGCGCCTAAAAAGAGAGGTAAATTTAAAATTGGGCAAGCAACCATTGAGATTGATGGAGATATTTTTAAAACCCTTCCAGTTGATGTTAATGTAACAGCTGCAGTCGATAAGCCTAAAGATCCGAATGATCCAGACTATATTGTACAACAAAACATTCATTTAGTCGCTGAGGTCTCAAAAACAAACCCTTATTTAAATGAAGCTATTACTGTTGTTTATAAGCTTTATGTTTCAGAAAATACAGGAGTAAGTAATTGGCGTGAATTAGATACACCAAGATATTCAGATTTTTGGAGCCAGAATATTGATATGAAAGGTGTAAAAATCCAAAACGGTAAATATAATGGAGAAGATTATCGTTATGTAGTGTTGCGTAAAACTGTTCTATATCCTCAAAAAACAGGAAAGCTAAATATAGAACCATTAACTTTAGATATTACAGTTGATGTGCCAACAAACAGACGAGATATTTTTGGAGGTCGTTTAACGCAATCTGTACATCGTACTGTGGCAGCTGGAAGCAGAACCATAAACGTTAAACCTTTGCCAGAAGCAGGTAGACCGTTGGATTTTACAGGAGCAGTTGGAGAGTTTGATTTTAAAGTTTCTACATCAAAAAGCACATTAAAAGCCACTGAAGCATTAGAGGCTACTGTTGAGGTTTCTGGAAATGGAAACCTAAAGCTATTCGAACTTCCTAAATTGTCACTGCCAAGTGCACTTGAGGTTTATGAGCCAGAACATCAAGAAAATATATCTGTTAACCTAAATGGTATGAAAGGCAAATCATCAGATTCATACACTATTGTACCATCGTACCAAGGTAAATATCCTATACCAAGCGTTTCATTTTCATACTTCGATTTAAAAGAAGAACGATATAAAACCATAACATCTGATGAAATTGTAATTAATGTGAATGAAGGCCCAATTAATGCAAACAATGTTGTAGCAAATAATAATTCAAAGCAACAAGTGGTTACATCAGGAAATCAATTTGCTTCATTTAAAACTAAAACAAATTTTGTAAGCATTCAACAAACTAGATTCTTTAAGTCAAACTTATTTTGGTTACTTTTATTAGTTCCTTTTTTAGCAATTCCGATAGCTATTTTAATTAGAAAGAAACAGGAAACAAGACAAGGTGATGTTGTAGGTAACAGAATTAGAAAAGCCAATAAACTGGCTAGAAAATATTTGGGTGAAGCCAAGAAAAATTTAGGCAATAAAGAAAAATTTTATAATGCTCTTGAGCGTGCACTTCATAATTATTTAAAGGCAAAATTAAATATTGAAACGAGCGAGTTTTCTAAAGAAAAAATTCAGGAATTACTAAACACAAAATCTGTAGACGAATCGACGATATCACAATTTATTGAGTTACTTAAAAATTGTGAAATGGCTAGATATTCGCCATTTTCTAATGTTGAAATGCAACAAGATTATGATAAAGCAGCTCAAGTAATTTCACTCATTGACAGACAAATAAGGTAAGAGTAAATGAATAAAGTGCTTCACATACTATTTTTTTTAATAGCTACCATAAGTGTAGCCCAAAATGATGATGCCTTTGATAAAGCAAATGTGTTATACAATGAAGGAAAATTTCAAGAAGCAATTTCTGTTTATGAATCTATTCTTGAAACCAAAGTGCATTCAGCAGAACTCTATTTTAATTTAGCAAATTCGTATTATAAGCAAAATCGTGTAGCTCCAAGCATATTTTATTATGAGAAAGCACTGCAATTGTCGCCAAATGATGCGGACATAAAAAATAATTTGGCGTTTGCACAAAATATGACCATTGATGCTATTGAAAAAGTTCCAGAAGTTGGGTTTTCCAAGCTAGTTAAAAGCATAACTAATAGGTACAGTTATGATACTTGGGCAATGTTATCAGTAATTTGTGCTGTAATGTTCGTGATTTTATTTTTAACATATTATTTTTCATTCACTACATATAAAAAACGTATTTCATTTGTAAGTAGTTTTGTTGCTCTTTCTCTTATGTTTATTACACTGTTCTTTGCATTTCAAAAAAATGCAGCAGATTTAAAGAACAATCCAGCAATTGTATTTTCTCAAGAAAGTGATGTGAAGGCTGAACCGAACTTAAGGAGTGAAAGTGCTTTTCAATTACATGAAGGGACAAAAGTTCAGGTAATGGATAGTTACAATGAAACTTGGACTAAAATTAAAATAGCTAATGGCAAAACAGGATGGATAGCATCCGAAGACATTAGATTGTTGAATGATATTTAATATAACATTAACAATTTTTACGAAATAAGGATTATATTTGCATTTCAATATTTTTAAATGAATAAAACAGTCATAGCCATTGTGTTTTCAATAGTATTTGCATCGTTTACTGTTGTGCCAAATGTTCTTGCTCTTGTAGACGATACCTATGACATTTCTCTTTTAATAAGCTCAAGCGAAGAAGAAGAGAAAAAAGTTAAAGATTTTGAAGTTGAAGTTCCTGTTAATAAAGAAAAAGACCAAACATTCCACAATGACAACCTAGCGTCTTTGCTAAACAGTTGTCAAAACAATTACAGTTCTTTATTCAAAGAATTAACATCACCACCTCCAGAAAAGAGCGATTCATAAATTATTCTTGGCTATAAACCAAGAATTAAAGGCTCAACTATATTTAGCCTAACTCTCAAATTTCAGCTATGATAAATTGAGAGACGTAATGAATCAATTCATGTTAACTCGTAAGAATAAAGATTAAATTTTGAAAAAGTCAACCTCAAGCTTAAAAATAAAACTAGTAGTATTAACTCTAATGTTTGCTTTACCCTTTATAGGTTTTTCTCAGGATAGCAACTTAGGTAATTGGCTAATATATATTGGGAACAAGAAGCTTAATTCTAAGTGGAATATCCACAATGAAGTCCAATATAGAAACTATAACGCCATTGGAGACCTAGAGCAATTATTGCTCAGAACAGGTTTAGGATACAATATTAATGACAAGAATAATGTACTATTGGGTTATGGTTATATTTTATCTGAAAACTATGTTGGCGACTCAGATGATAAAGTATCGGTTAATGAACATAGGATTTTCCAACAGTACACAACGAAACAAAATGTTGGAAGTGTTAAATTAAGCCATCGTTACAGATTTGAACAACGCTTTGTTGAAGATAATTTCAAAATGCGTTTTCGTTATTTTCTAAGCTTAAACATTCCATTTAAAAAAGATGAAGAGAGTAACAGTCCATTATATCTTTCTGCTTATAACGAGATTTTCTTAAATTCATCAAGCTCAATATTTGACAGGAATAGAGTTTATGGAGGCTTAGGATATAATGTGAATAAGAATGTTAGAGTAGAGTTAGGTTATATGAATCAATTTTTTGAGAAAGATTCTAGAGACCAAATTAATATTATAACGTTTGTGAACTTTTAAAATTTATAATTAAAAAATAACTAACCATAAAATTAAAACAAATGAAAAATTTATTTTCAAATATTAGAGGAGATGCTTTCGGAGGAATCACAGCCGGAATTGTTGCTCTACCTCTAGCACTTGCTTTTGGTGTATCATCAGGATTAGGGCCAAGTGCTGGATTATATGGAGCTATATTCATTAGTTTCTTCGCTGCCTTATTTGGTGGTACAAATACACAGATTTCTGGACCAACAGCACCTATGACAGCAGTAAGTATGGTAATTATTGCTGGAATTATTGCTGCAAATGATGGTGATGTGAACAAAGCACTTCCAGCAATTTTAACGGTATTCCTATTAGCAGGTTTAATGCAAATTGGATTAGGAGCTTTAGGATTGGGTAAGTACATTAGGTATATACCTTATCCAGTAGTTTCAGGATTTATGACAGCTATTGGTGTTATTATTTTAGTAACTCAAGTTTTACCTTCTTTAGGGTATTATCCAAAGGAAGATTTGGAGTATGTAGATCAATTTAAACCACAAGCTGAAGAGGTAATTCTTGAAAACATTCTTAAGGAAGAAGCTGCTGAAGATATTTTAGTTCTTGAAGATTTTGAAGAAACCATCAAACGAGCTAGTAAAATAACTGAAGCTGATATATTAAAGGAGTCTCAAACACTTGCTGCAAAAAACGCTTCAGGAGTTATGGGATCAATAAAGGTTTTACCAAGAGCTTTGCAGAACATTAACTGGCTTGAACTTATTTTGGCCTTAGGGACAATATTCATAATCTATGGATTTAAACGAATTACGACTAAAGTACCAAGTACGCTTGTGGCTTTAATTGTAATGTCTGCTATTGCCATTTTGGCTAATTTAGACTATAGGCCGATACCACAAATTCCAGAGGGATTACCAGAGTTTAAATCCGAAATTTTCACTAATTTTAGTTTGGCAAGTATAAAACCATATATTTTTACAGCACTAGCTCTATCATTACTTGGAGCAATAGATTCGCTATTAACAAGTATTGTTGCTGATAACATGACAAAAACCAAGCACAAACCGAATAAAGAATTAGTAGGTCAAGGAATTGGTAATAGTATTGCTGCTTTATTTGGAGGTATTCCAGGAGCAGGAGCTACAATTCGTACTGTGGTAAACATTAATTCTGGTGGTAAAACTAAGTTATCAGGAATGATAGCAGGAATCTTACTTTTTGTTATCCTTTTGGCAATTGCTCCTTTAGCATCTAAAATTCCTGCGGCTGTATTAGCTGGAATTTTAATAACAGTTGGTATAGGTGTTATGGACTACAAAGGGTTAAAAGCTATTCCAGCATTACCTAAGGACATAAAATTAGGGCCATTTAAATTAAGCTCTGAAGTATTAATAATGCTAATTGTATTGATTTTATCGTCATTATGGGATTTAGTATTTGCCGTAGGAATTGGACTTGTGATTGCATCATTAATGTTCATGAAAAAAATTGGAGATCTTACAGCTGAACGATCAGATGTCAAGCCCTTAAAAGAAGAAGCTTGGAAAGATGAAATGAATTTCCCTGAACGCCTTAAAGAAGAAGTGTTTATCAAGCATGTTAAAGGGCCTTTATTTTTTGGTTCAACAAGTGATTTCCAAAGCCTGACTGCTCAAATACCAAAGACAGCATCAACAGTTATTATTAGGTTAGGAAGAATGCAGTACATGGATCAGTCTGGACTTTATGCAATGGAGGATATGCTACAAGAATTATCAAAAGATAATATTCAAGTACTGTTTGTTGGTTTGTTAAGACAACCAAGATACATGATGGAGCGTATTGATATTATTCCAGATTTAATACCAGAAGAACACATTTTCGGTAAATTTGATGAATGTGTAAAATGGGTAAAAGAAAACGTAAAAGATAAACATTAAAAGAAAAAAGATGAAAAATACAGCAATAACAAAACAAGTACAAGATGCATTAACACCAAACAGTGTATTGCAAGATTTATTAGATGGCAACCAGAGATTTATCAGTGGAAGTTCTCAAACAGTAGATAATTCGGCTTTAATAAGCCAAACAACAGGAGGACAATTTCCAAAAGCAGTGGTTTTATCTTGCATTGACTCGAGAGTGCCAGTTGAAACAGTTTTAGACCAAGCCATTGGAGATATTTTTGTAGCTAGAGTTGCAGGAAATTTTGAAAATGCAGATATGCTAGGAAGCATGGAGTATTCATGTAAAGTTGCAGGAAGTAAACTTGTTTTAGTTTTAGGACATGAAGCTTGTGGCGCAGTAAAAGCTGCTTGTGATGGTGTAGAATTAGGTAATATTACTCATCTATTGAGCAACATTATGCCAGCAGTTCACCAATCAGCAGAGGAGGTTGAAGGCGAAGCAAACTCATCAAACAGTGAGTTTGTTGCAAAGACTGTTGAAAATAATGTAAAGCTTACAATTGGTCGTATTCGCGAAAAGAGTCCAATTCTAAAAGAAATGGAAGACAATGGAGAAATCTCAATTGTAGGAGGCGTTTACAATTTACATACTGGAAAAGTTGAAATGCTATAACTGAGCAAATTAGCATAATAAAAAAGCCACTCTTATTTGAGTGGCTTTTTTTATAACGTATTATTGGCTTCTTCCTGTTCTTCTTTAATATCAATAATATTTGGGAATATCATTGGAGCTAATGATCGTACATGCTCGTAGAGCACAGATTCTTCAATATCTTCATCATCGACAAATGGAATACTCTTATTCATTGTAGAAAATACCATAAGTATCACGCTTAAAATTAGACCTATTTTCAGAAACCCAAAAACACCACCTAACAGTTTATTTAGCACACCAAGAGCTGCAAAATCTGCTAATTTGGTCAAAGCTTTACCTGCAAGAGATATAGCAAAAACAATGATTATAAAAGTAATGGCAAATGAAGCAATGTTTATATACTTTTCATCCCAATCTACTCTACTTTCTAAAAAATCTGTTGCAAAATGGCTAAAATGGATAGCTCCATAAACGCCAGCAATTAATGCCACAAGAGAGGCAACTTCAACAAAAAGTCCTTTGGATAATCCTCGGATTAACCCAAAAAGGAGCAACGCACCTAAAACAATATCTATAACAGTCATACAAACCAAAATTTCAATAAACCTAGTTAAAATTAGCGTAATTTTCTGTTATAATATATAAAATGTAAGCGGTTTAATTATTATAACGTAATTGTTGCAATGCTATTATATAAGTACGTAAATTTGTGCGCAATTATGGTAAGGGACGAACAATTAAAAGAACGATGGGAAATATTGGTTGAGAAATTATCTCAACAATTCGCAGATGGAGAAACATTAGATTTGGATGCTATAATATACTTAATAGGTGTTCAAGAATTAGGTCAGTTTGACAGAAAATATAAGAAGGACCATAAACTAGACCTCATGCATATTGCAATCTGTAAGTTACTCTCACCTTATGGTTATTATGAATTTGATTATGTTGATGATGATGGATGGCCACATTATAAAACCAAAACAGAACTTCCGTTTTTAAAAGCAGGTGAACAAAGCATCCTAATGAAGGAAGCTATTGTAAACTATTTTGTTGAAACAGAATATATACAATAAAGACGCTTAGTTTAAAAGATTAATTTCATTAAATTTGCCACTTATTTGAAGGACTATCATGATAGATAAGATTAAAGAGCTTATAGAAGAAGCAGAATCATTTTCTGCTGAATCTATGGACGAAATTGAAGCTTTCCGTATAAAGTACTTAGGTAAAAAAGGATTGCTCAATGATTATTTTGCTGAGTTTAAAAATGTTGCCAATGAGCATAAGAAGGAATTTGGTCAAGCTATTAATAAGCTAAAAACAACAGCTCAAGAAAAGGTCAATACTCTAAAAGAAGAATTAGAAGGACAAGATGATACGCAAGGAAGTTTTGGAGATTTAACACGTCCTGGTGAACCAATCGACATTGGTTCTCGTCATCCTATTTCAATAGTAAAAAATCAAATTATTGATATTTTTTCACGGATTGGTTTTAATGTTAGCGAAGGTCCTGAGATTGAAGATGATTGGCACAATTTTACTGCATTAAACTTACCAGAATATCATCCTGCTCGTGACATGCAGGATACCTTCTTTATTCAAACAGATCCAGATATTTTATTACGTACGCATACAAGTTCTGTGCAAGTGCGTTATATGGAGAACAACAAGCCACCAATTCGTACTATTTCTCCTGGAAGAGTTTATCGTAATGAGGCCATTTCAGCACGTTCGCATTGCTTTTTCCATCAAGTAGAAGGCTTATATATTGACAAGAATGTAAGTTTTGCAGATTTAAAACAAACCTTGCAGTACTTCACTACTGAAATGTTCGGGAAATCTAAGATTAGATTGCGTCCTTCATATTTTCCGTTTACTGAGCCAAGTGCTGAGGTAGATGTTTATTGGGGACTTGAAACTGAGGTTGATTATCGTATCACTAAAGGAACAGGTTGGTTAGAGATAATGGGTTGTGGCATGGTAGATCCAAATGTTTTGCAAAATTGTGGTATTGACCCTGAGATTTATTCGGGTTTTGCTTTTGGTATGGGAATAGATCGTATTGCGATGTTGTTGCACCAAATAGGTGATATACGTTTGTTGAGCGAAAACGATGTACGCTTTTTAGATCAGTTTAAGTCTGCGTTATAGCTTTATTGTCATTCCGACCTAAGTGGAGGAATCTCTATTAAAACACGTTTATTAATTTTATGGAATGTCTAAAATTGTAGCTTCTCATAATTATTACGTTTATATTTTAACAAACAAAATTAAGACTGTTTTGTATATTGGAGTGACTAACAATCTTAAAGAAAGATTATTTTATCACACTAATCCAGAAGCTCATTCAAAGTCATTTTCACATAAATACAGATGTAAATACTTAATCTATTTTGAGCATTTTTTAGAAATTGAAGATGCAATTAAAAGAGAGAAACAACTTAAAAAGAGGAATAGGGCAAAAAAGGAGTGGTTAATTAGTCTTAAAAATCCAGATTTAACTTTTTTGAATGATTCTATTTGAGATTTCTCGACAAGCTCGAAATGACAAAAAACTATGAAAAAAGACATTAAAATCCCTGAAGTAAGCCATGTTTACATTGCTGTTGTAAATGAGTTTAATGATACTTATAAAACTCATGATTGGAACGCTTACATTGTTAATGACAAAACGATTGACTTGGAGATGGTGCTAATTATGACAAGAGGTTTTTCTGAAACCAAAGCAACCTCAACCATGCGCCATAAACTAGAAAAACTACCTGCAAAATCTTATGCAAAAATCGAGCTTATGCATGATGATGTTTTGGCACTGAACAATGAGTTTGTTGTGACCTTTTTTGAAAACAATAAAATGTTCGATAAAAGCTTTGTGTTTAGAAAAAATACAATAAATAAAAAAGCATTACAACCAATTCCTTTAATGGAAGTAAGAGGTGTTTTGGTGAAGTAATTAATTATGCACGTTGTTGTGACCAGTTTTTAATTAAGATTAAGTACTTAAAACTTTACCTTCTTTTTTAGCTTTAGAGTCCATTGTAGCTCCAATTATTAGCCCAATTAACATTCCAAAAACTAATCCATAGGAAACATTTTCAAAAGCTGCTCCAAATGCGACTCCAAAACTCATTCCAAGACTCATTCCAATTGCAGTATAATATCCTTTAGAAATCAGCGATAATTTTTCTTTCAAAAATTTTATAAATAAATTCAATTTTTGTTTGAAGTGTTTTTTTCTATTATTAGATTTCTCATTAAAATTTAGAGAATCTAGTTTTTCTTCTATTAATTGCTTCTGTTGTTGGCTTAAATCTCTATTTTTTAAATCAGACAGTATTGCAATAAATTTTTCATAAACTTTGATTTCAGATTTTTCCTCTGTTTCAGTTATTAAAATTTTGAAAAAATCAGATGCTATATTTATTTTCATAATTTATTGAATTACATTTTGAATGTACTCTAATTGATAAGTCTGCTGGTTATCTGATTTGTTACATAAAGTTGGGAATTAATTTTTAGAGTGAACTACATTCGCCAAATTTACTACAATGCGATGATATGCAGCATTTTAATGTTTTATATCAGTCGTTAAACGAAGTTCGTCAATTTTAATGACAAAGTTAACTAGGTTAGTCAAGCTTATCAGTTAGTTTTTTAAACGTTTTTTTTGCGTCTTTGCCTTCGTATAAAATGGCATAAACTGCATTTATTATGGGAAGCTTGGTTTTCTTAACGTTTTTCTCGTTGAGTAAATGTGCACTTTTTGTTGCGTAGTAACCTTCTGCAACCATGCTCATTTCCATCATAGCAGATTTTACAGTATAACCTTTACCAATCATGTTGCCAAACATTCGATTTCGTGAAAATACTGAGTAACCAGTCACCAATAAATCACCCAAATAGGCTGAGTTATTAATGTTGCGTTTCATTTTATGCATCTTCTTTATAAAACGTTTCATTTCGCGTATGGCATTACTCATTAAAACACTCTGAAAATTATCTCCATAACCTAAGCCATGAGCAATTCCTGCTGCAATGGCGTAAATATTTTTAAGCATTACTGCGTATTCAGTTCCAATAATGTCATCGCTTATTTTTGTTTTTATGTATTCGCTACTCAAAGCATCTGCAATAGATTGGGCTTTTGAAGCATCTGCACATGAAATGGTTAAATAGGATAAACGCTCTAAGGCGACTTCCTCAGCATGGCATGGACCAGCAATAACTCCAATGTTTTCAAACGGAATGTTATAGATATCATTGAAGTGCTCACCAACCAATAAACCAGATTCAGGAATAATACCTTTTACAGCAGAAACCACAATTTTATTGGACACATCAACAGTGAGTTTTTCAAGTTCTTTATAAACAAAAGCAGAAGGGATTACAAAAATTAAAACATCAGCATATTTTGCTGTTTCGTTAATATCATTACTTAACTTAAGTTGCTCCAAATGGAACTCGACAGAACTTAAATAACTCGGGTTATGTTGGTGTGTTTTTATATAATCAATGGCTTGTTCATTACGCATGTACCAACCAACTTCATCTAAATTTTCACATAACATTTTCACAATAGCTGTTGCCCAACTTCCACCTCCAAAAACTGCAAATTTTAAATCTGATGTCATATATCTTTAGATTTTTCTAAACCAAAAGTACATAAAATATCACGTTTTGTAGCATGCTGCTAATTAGCTGTTTATGACTTTGGCACACAATTTGAAACTTGCTTGATATCAATCAGCAATATTATTTAATCAATAAAAACGAAGGTTATGAAATGAACACAAACTGTTTTGTTATTAAATTTTTAAAGTAATAAAAGAGCTTGTGTGAATTACTTGATGTGAACAAATTTTTGACACATTAAGACCTCACAAAAATTTGGAACTTATGAAAACAATTAAAAGACTCTCAGGATTTGCACTCATTGCATTATTTTTTACATCATGTCAAGTTAATGTCATTGACGACGATTATATTGATGTACCATCAATTTCTTTGAATCAATTATTGAATTCATACGATTTATGGTATGTTGATATTAATGAAACCATTGGTTATGGTCAAACTCCATTTTTGCAAAAAGCATTTACGGTTTCCTTTTTAGGAGGTAATGTATATGCAAACAACAACTTAGTTGGAATAGGAAGTCAAGGTAATGGATTAGGAATTACTATAGGTGATTACGATGCTTATGATATGATTTTAGACGTATATCATGATTTAGATGGCTTTATAACTTTTGATGTTTACCAAATAGATAGTAATACCATTGAATTATATAACCCAAACAATGATACCTCTTATTTTTTAGATGGTTACCAACGAAACAACTTTGATTATGACTTTGTGTTCTATGACAATATTCACTATTTCATGCAGGAATATGAGGCTTGGGAAAAAACCTTTACAAGTGAAGTTGGTGCATTAAATGAGTTTGATAATGAAAACTTCCTACAGTTTTTGGCTGGAGGGAATGATAGCACATTTAGAAGCTCACAAGATGAATTAGGAACTAATGTAAATAATTTGTATTGGGATTTTGTTGGAGATTATGGTATAGGAGATGTTAGCGGAAATATGTACCTAAAAACTTTAACACTTGATTATGATTACTTTGACAATGAACACTTCGAATTGAACGTTATTAATGATGGACTGATAGAATTGTACCATCCTTCTTCAGGAACATATTATGAATTTGAAGGAAGAGGATATATCCAATTCTTAGCACCAAATGATGGAGCTTCTGGAAAATCAGTAACATCTGGAGACAAGTTAAGAAAACAAAAAACAGAGAAAAAAGATAACCCAAGGGTTAGTAAAAGAACAAGCTAAAATTTTGGTTGGTTATTTTAGTTTCAAAACTGCTTAAAGCGCTCGCTTTAGGCAGTTTTATTTTTTAGTGACTTTTCTGTTTTCTTGGTGTCTAAAATGTAAACACTTAAAAATCCGTTAGTTGTTAACATTTATTGGATTTGAAACAAAATTTAGTGAACTTTACAATTAATCAAACATTAACTTTAAAACAAACACACAATGGGATTATTTTCATTTATTAAAAACGCAGGAGCCAAAGTATTTGGTATTGGAAAAACAGATGCTGAAGAGGCTGCCGAAGCTGCTGCTGCAGAACTTAAAGCTGAAGAGGCTGCTGCTGCAAGATTAGAAGAAACTATCAATGATTTACAATTACAGGTTGAAAACCTAAATGTTCATATTGACGACGATGCTGCAACAGTAACAGGTTTAGCTTACGACCAAGCTACAAAAGAAAAAGTAGTATTGGTAGTTGGAAACTCACAAGGAATAGCAACTGTTGATGACCAAATGACTGTTGAACACGTCGAGCCAGAAGCTCAGTTCCATACAGTTGTAAGTGGAGACACTTTAGGAAAAATAGCTAAAACATATTATGGTAATGCTATGAAGTATCCTGAAATTTTTGAAGCTAATAAGCCAATGCTTAAAGACCCTAATTTAATTTATCCAGGGCAAGTTTTGCGCATTCCACTTATTAAAAAATAGAATTATTACTTGAATCACGGTCTCTTTTGTATGAATTTTTATACCTCACGCATATAAATCAAGAAAAAGACTACAAAAAATTGCGGTTCATCGATTAATTTGTGTTTTTATGGGTTTATTATATATGTTTACTGAACCTAAATTAAACATATTATGAAAAATTCCTACTTATTGAAGATATTGATGATTTTTGTAGTCATTACAAGCTGTGAAAATGAGAATATACCGCAAGAAGAACTTAATCAAAAACTAGAGCCCAATTTTAAAGTTTATGAGAATACAATTAACTCTAGCTCTAGAAATGCTGATTATTGCTTAACAGCTAATTTAATTGCTGGCCAAAATTATATTGCTGGCTCAGTTTCTGTTCATACGGAAGGCAATTTGGTTTTTATAACATATACAACTAATGAAGACTGGATAATAAACGCTACTCATTTAAGTATTGGAGATTGTGAAGAACAATGGGTTCCGACAACAGGGTCTGGAAATCCAAAAGTTGGCAAATTTGAACATTCATCTGAACACTCAGAAGGTATTAACGAAGTAACCTATACATTAGAAGTGGGTGTTATTGATTACGAATTTTGTTTTGCAGCACATGCTGAAGTAGCCGGACCAACAGGAGAAGAAACTGCTTGGGCAGAAGGTCCTAGTTTTGAAGGAAACAGCTGGGCAATGTTTGTTGAAGGCTTATTAGGAGGTTGTACAGCATCTGATACAGGTGGAGGCGAAGGAGAAGAACCGGATGGTCCAGTAAAAAAATAAACTAATCTTAAAAAAGATCTCAAAATATTTTGAGATCTTTTTTAATTATTAAAATTCATTTCTTTTTTACAGCTGGGAACATGCTCTGAATGCATACGTATGATACTCCCCTTTTCTACTATTATCTAACGAATTTAGCCTAAGGAAGTCTCCATTGATCAGCGTATATACCACAAATATAATCCATTTCGTATTTTACAACATAATCCTCATCTCGGTCTATTCGATCATTTACATTGTAAACAAACACTCTAATTCCATTGTTCTTAACAAACGAGCATATAACAACAAACTAGCAAATCAGAAGTAAAATATTTAGAACCAAATTTTTTTTACCTAATACAGTAGCTATGTGGTTTAATTTTTCCAACTTAAGATATTCATTAAAAGAATGATATTTATTTATAAAAATTCATCTCATCCAAATAGCTCCAAACATGTTCTGGAAGCATTGGTCTGATGTTTTTTCCTTCTTTAATAGCCTTACGAATAAAAGTAGATGACAACTCCATTATTGGCGCATCTACTTCATGTATTTTTGGATGATTATCAAAACGTGTTTCAATGTTACCATCAGAAATTCTAGGATAGACATAAATATGATGACGCTCTAAAATAAGTTCATAGTTTTTCCATTTATGAAAACTTTTCAGGTTGTCTTCACCCATAATCAAAGCAAATTCGTAATCTGGAAATTTCTCTTCTAAATAGGTGAGTGTATTGATGGTATAATTAGGTTGAGGTAATTTAAACTCTATATCACTTGCACGTAATTTTGGATAGTTTTCAACTGCTCGATCTACCATTTGATAACGATGATGATTGTCAAGCAACGAACTCTTTTTCTTAAAAGGACTATGAGGAGTTACAACAAACCAAACTTGATCTAAATCACTATATTCAGCCATGTGGTTAGCAATCGTTAAATGCCCAACATGAATTGGATTAAAAGTGCCAAAATAGAGTCCTATTTTCATTTTCAATCTAAGGGTTTATTAATGAAATCATTTACCAAGTCATGAGCTTCACTTAAAGCTTTTTCAAGGTTATCGTTCTCAATAACTATATCAAATAAAGGTGCAGTGGCAAGCTCAGCTGAAGCCTTGGCAATACGCATATTTATTTTATCGTCACTTTCAGTTTTACGCTTTTTTAAACGTATTTTGAGTTCGTCAATACTTGGAGGTTTTACAAAAACAGCCAAGGTTTGCTCAGGAAACTTCCGTTTTATCCTTAAACCACCAGAAACATCAATATCAAAAATAACGTGTTTCCCTAAAGCCCAAATACGCTCAACTTCTGTTTTTAAGGTGCCATAAAAATTATCGCGATATACTTCTTCCCACTCTAAAAACTCATCATTTTTAATTTTGTTTTTAAACTCTTTGGCAGAGAGGAAATAATAGTCTTTAGCATCAATTTCTTCTCCACGTTTCTCTCGAGATGTTGCAGAAATAGAGAATTCTAAGTTTAATTCTTCTTGCTGCAATAAATGCCTTACTATGGTGGTTTTTCCAGACCCAGAAGGTGCTGAAAATACAATAAGTTTACCTTGTTTCATTTAAAGGACGTTTAGTAATTGTTCCTTAATCTTTTCTAGTTCATCCTTCATTTGTACCACTAATTTTTGCATTGGAGCATAGTTGGCTTTAGAGCCAATGGTATTGATTTCTCTACCAATTTCCTGGCCAATGAAGCCTAATTTTTTACCGTTAGAATCTGACGATTTGAGAGATTTTTTAAAGTAATCAAGGTGATTTTGAAGTCTCACTTTTTCTTCTGTGATATCAAATTTCTCTATGTAATAAACAAGTTCTTGTTCAAACCTATTTTCATCAACACGCTCTTTAATCTCAGCAATACCTTTTTCTAATCTTGCTCTTACGCCATCAATTCGATCAGGATCCATTTCAATAACTTGATTGAGTAAAGTATCAATGTTGTTAATTCTTAATTCAAAATCATTCTCCAATGCCTTTCCTTCCTGTAGTCTATAAGCTTGAATTTTCTCAAGTGATGCATTAATTTCATTCTGAATCATTTTCCATTCTTTTTCATCAATCTCGTCACGTTCAGTATTTAAAGCATCAGGCATTTTTATTGCCATCTTCAATAACTCAAGGTCATTACCATCAACAATATTTTTAAGTTGAGCCATGTACTGCTCAACGACTGGTTGGTTGACATTAGATGAAGTTTCCTCTCCTGTAATTTCAACATATAAAGAAAAATCAATTTTACCACGTACCAATCTGGATGCAATTAATTTTCTTATAGCTAGCTCTTTTTCTCTATACATTGAAGGCATACGAGCGTTCAAATCAAGGTTCTTGCTATTTAAGGATTTTAGTTCAATTGAGATTTTTTTTGTTGGTAGTTGAAGAACAGACTTACCATAACCTGTCATTGATTGTATCATCAGATAATTTTAAAGTTGTACAAAGATAGTTAAAACACTTAATTTATATGAACTATTCTGTGTTTGATAACTTGATAAAATAGTAACTTTACCTTTTTAAAATTTGAAGCATGTTTTTAAAAGAATTTGAAATTCGATGGAATGATATTGATGCCAATAAACATTTGGGCAATTCAACTTATGTTGAATATATGAGTGATACAAGAATGACATTTTTAACAAGTCATGGATTGAGTTTGGATGTTATTAACGATTTGGGTTTAGGCCCAATAGTTTTTTATGAGCATGTTCATTATTTTAAAGAAATTGGTCTTGAAGACAAAATTAAAGTGAGTTTAGAAGTTACTGGAATAAGCAAGGATGGAAGGTTTATTAAGATTGAACATAGCTTTTATAACGAAGAAGGTGAAAATTTGGCTTTTGCAGAGATGTTGTTTTCTTGGATGAATCTTAAAACAAGAAAACTAGGGAAACCCTCTGATTTTTTATTACAAAAGGTTACCAATTTTCCACGCTCAAAAGACTTTGAATACCTAACAAAAGAGGCGCTTAAAGATAATTTTGTTACTCCTAAAGATTGGGTAAAATAACTAAGTAAGAATATTTTCCTTAAATTGTTACTATAAAAACTAACTTAATAAGTAAAATTATGGAAGAATTTGACATCAATTGGATAGCTCTAGTAGTAGCTGCAATTGTACCTTTAGTAACTGGATTTATTTGGTATAATCCTAAAGTATTTGGTACTGCTTGGATGAAAGAGTCTGGGATGACTGAAGAAAAAGCTAAAACTATGAATCCTGGAAAAACCTATGGATTAGCAGTAGTGTTTGCATTTTTAGCTGGCTTTTTTCTTTGGGGACAAGTAATGTATGGTGGAGGTCCTGGAATGCCTCATGGTCCAGAAGGAGAGTTCATGACTTTTAAGCATGGTGCTTTTCATGGTGCTTTGGTGGCTCTAGCTGTTGTATTACCAGTATTTGCAACCAATGCCTTATTTGAAATGAAATCTGCAAAGTACGTTTTAATAAACGTTGGATATTGGGTTGTGACATTTGCCTTAATGGCAGGTATTTTGAATGCTTGGGTTTAATTTAAATTCAATAAAATTTAAAAGAGGCTATATAGCCTCTTTTTTATGTTTTAAAAGGTTGGTGTTGTTTAAAATCTTTAATTTTCACTTGACTAATAAATGGTTTTAAGAGCTTATTTAAAAAATTGCGCCTGTGTCTAGTATAACAAACTAAATTTTCAGGTGTTGCACCAATGGTGGTTTTTATCTCTGATGCAGTTCTGCCAAAATTTATTTGAGAAACACCTCGTTCGATGCCTAATCTGACATAATCATTTAAAATTCTCGGATAAATAGCATTGGCTTTGTTTAGTTGATAATCCAAACCGATAAAGTGAGCATCTAAATGATTGTTGTTTACTAAAGCAGATAAGAAACCAACCAGCTTATCGCCATGAAAGTAAGCTTTGACAATAAAATCATCCTTGTATAATGCTCTAAGCTTGATGTATGTATTCAGGTTTAGAACTTGAGCATTAAAACTAGCATTGGCAATCGTGTTTTCATAAAGTTGTTGAAGCTCATCTTTATAAGTTTTAAAATCATCTTCGTTAAACAATTTTGCCGTTAAACTTTGGCTTGTTTTATCAGCTTTGTTAACCTTTACACGATATTTTGATTTTAGTGCTGATTTATAGTCCTCAAAAGTTTTCCATTCAGAATTTAACTTAAAGATCATGTTAGGTTCAACTGGCATTTTGGCATAGCCATAGTTTAATAAATGGTCAGTAATCTTGAGTGACTCTTGATAAAAATCTTTTACAAAAATTGCATGAAGTGGTCTGTTTTCTCTTAAGGAAGATATTTCTTTTATCGTTTTTGAAATGCATAGAAAGGCAGCTTTCTTATCAATATCTTGATTTAAAACAATACCATGTTCTCCACTCAAAAACACATTGCCACAAAACAGAATTTTTAAAGGGTATTTGCAAAGAAAAAACCGAATCAATTTTTTAGAAAAGTTAGAAATTTTAATATTCTTTACGATAACATCAATCCCTAAACTAATAATCTGAATATTCGCTAAACCTACAGCTTTAGTTCCTTTATAAATTATAATATACTTGAAAGAAATGTTTGGGTTAGAAGTTTCAAAAGCCTTAAGAAAACCTGAACTAAAGTAGGAATTGTTTCTTGTGTTTAATGACGACCAATCACCATCAGAAATAGCATCTAATGTATTAAAAACCTTGGCTGAGTATTGGTTCATTAAGATTATAATTAATTCTTAGCTTCAATCTAAATAATTTAAGTCAATATTGTAGAAGCAACCTTACTTATTTAACAAAAAAATAGGCAATCATGTAAAGTTTAATGAATCGCTTCCTTAGCTTCTTCAACAACTTTTTTGCTGTTTCCTATAAAAATTGAATTATCAATAACAATTACTGGACGCTTTAAAAACGTATAATGTTCTAAGATATAATGTTTAAAGTCACGCTCTTGCAAATTTGAGTTTTTCAAGCCCATTTCCTTGTATAGCTTAGCGCGTTTACTAAAAAGCGTCTCGTAACTTCCAGAAAGTTTATGCAGTTCTTCCAATTGTTTTACGGTTAAAGGGCCTTCCTTAATATCTTGTAATTCAAAATCTGAAGGAGCATTCAGTTCTTTTAAAATTCGCATACATGTATTGCAGGTTTTGAGATAGTATATCTTTTTCATAAACTTAAATTGTTTGCTAAAAATATTGATTATTAAATAAAAACTAAATCTATATTTCTAATTTTACAACATATTTATATAACGTAACATGAATTGGACTTTTGATATTTGTTTAAAAAACAGAAATATACTTGAAGGGTTTTTAAATCAATTTACCTTAGATGAACTTAATAAAGTTCCAAATGGGTTTAGCAACAATATTATTTGGAATATTGCTCATGTGGTTGTAACACAACAACTGCTGGTTTATAGAAATTCTGGACTGCCTATGTTTGTTTCTGATGATTTAATTGAAAAATATAAAAAGGGAACCAAAGCTGAAGCTGATGTAACAAGCGAAGACGTTGAGGAAATCAGAGGTTTGCTTTTCTCATCTTTGGAACAACTGATGAAAGATTACAATAATGGACTTTTCAAAAATTACAATCAATATACTGTGAGTACAAAAAGCACACTTACAAATGTCGAGGAAGCTATGGAGTTTAATAACTTTCACGAAGGCATTCATTTGGGATATATTTTGGCACTTAAAAAATCACTTTAATTATGGACTACTTCACAATAGCAACTATTTTAATTGTCCTATCTGCTGTTTTCGGATACATAAATGAGCGATTTTTAAAAATGCCATTAACAATTGGATTAATGATTATTACAATTGCTTTTACATTAATTATTGTTGTCATTGGACAATATGATGACACGCTGCTTTTAAGAGAAAAGGAACTCATCGCTCAAATTGATTTTAAAACTGTGTTGTTAGATGTAATGTTAAGTTTTTTGTTGTTTGCAGGAGCTTTGCATACTAACTTCGCGCAGCTTAAGGTTCAACGTTGGCCTGTGTTAGTATTTGCAACTTTAGGAGTTTTGGTGTCTACTTTTTTGGTTGGAATAGGAATGTATTATGTGCTTCAAGCGATTAGTTTTGAAGTTGATTTTATTTACTGCCTATTATTTGGAGCATTGATCTCACCAACTGATCCAATAGCAGTTTTAGGGATTCTTAAAAAAGCAAAAGCACCAAAAAAACTTGAAACCAAAATCGTAGGTGAATCACTATTTAATGATGGTGTTGGTGTTGTAGTATTTTTGACAATTTTCTCGATAGCAAATTCCTCAACTGGAGCTGTTGAGCCAATTCATATACTAGAATTATTTGGTGTTGAAGTTATTGGAGGTATTGTGCTTGGCCTTATTTTAGGCTGGATTACTTATAGATTAATGAAATCAATTGATGATTATGAGGTTGAAGTTATTATAACCTTGGCAACAGTAATGGGAGGAACATTAATAGCACAACAATTCCATTTATCTGCTCCTTTGGCGATGGTTACAACAGGGTTGATTGTAGGAAATGAAACCGTTAGAAATAGTGCTATGTCTGAAATTACTGAAACTTATGTAGACAAATTTTGGGAATTGATAGATGTATTTTTAAACACAATTTTGTTTGTATTGATTGGTATGGAGATGCTCATACTTACCTTTAAGACAGATTATATTATAGCAGGACTAATAGCTGTGCCTTTAGTGCTTTTATGTCGCTATCTATCATTATGGATTCCAATTAAGTTTTTTTCAAAACGATTAGAGTTTGTACAAAATACTAACTTAATTATGACTTGGGGAGGATTACGTGGTGGAATTTCAATTGCTCTAGCACTAAGCTTGACCGAATCAATGCAAAGAGAATTGTTTTTGGTGGTGACTTATATTATTGTTTTATTTTCTATTATAGGCCAAGGTTTAACTGTAGAAGCGGTTGTCAAAAAGTTTACAAGAAAGCTTGATTAGTACAACTTTAAATATGGTTCAAGCTCTTCGAAAGGGATGGTAAATTCAGTGATACCATCTGCATAAGATGCTATTTCATATACATTGTAAAAAAAGATTACGCCTTCATCGTTAAACCCAATATTAGCAGGAAGATGAAATTCTTCTCCAAAAAAGTAGTTTATTTCACTTCCTTCGGTTTCTTGTTTAAAATAAGTTTTCACAACTGATGTTAAACCTTCCTTGTCTTCAATAAAATCGTCAAGATTTAAAACCTTTCCTGAAGAGTCAAAATTGTAAAATGTCACATTCGAATTTCCATGAGCTCCTCCAGAATTCACATAACTGTTTAAGGCAACTGAAATAAGTTCAGGAGATTGATAAGTGACTTCGCCATCAAAACTAGCATCCCAAACCATAGCATTTTCACTAAAACCTTCTTTAAACAATTTGTATTCTGAATCAAATTTTGAAATTGCATAATCAAGTTGGAGCGTATCTGAAGGCTCTTCAAGAAACACCAACATATTAGCGATATGGTTTTCAATCACTTTGTTTATAGCTTCTGACTGTCCAGTATTGCCTTCAGCTTTTGGAATATTAAGTTCTACAACTGCATTGTCTTCAAAAAGTTTGTTTGTTTCAGAAAATTTTATTGGAGCTGGAGTTGTTTCAGCACATGAAAAAACCAGATTTACAATAAAAAAAAGACCAACAATTCGCTTCATAAAAATTCATTTTGAATAAACAATACAATAAAGATATTGCATACATTTGAATACAACGAATTAAAAACTAAATTTGTTGTCATAATAATTTACATCTATGAAATTTAATACAAAAACCATACATGGAGGTCAAGAACATGATAAGGCTTATGGCTCAGTAATGCCTCCAATTTACCAAACTTCAACTTATGCTCAAAGTACTCCAGGAGGACACAAAGGTTACGAATATTCAAGAACTCATAATCCAACGCGTAATGCTTTAGAGGAATCTTTTGCAAGCATTGAAAATGGAAAATTTGGATTGGCTTTTGGTTCAGGACTTGCATCAATTGATGCAATAATCAAATTATTAAAACCTGGCGATGAGGTGGTTTCAACCAACGATTTATATGGTGGGACTTACAGATTGTTTACTAAGATTTATGAAGATTTTGGTATTAAATTTCATTTTATAGGCATGGATAATGCAGACCAAATTGAGTCTTTTGTCAATGAAAACACAAAGTTGATTTGGGTAGAAACTCCAACCAATCCAATGCTTAATATTATTGATATTAAAGCAGTTTCTACTGTTGCAAAAAGACACAATATATTATTAGCTGTCGATAACACGTTTGCAACACCTTATTTACAAAGACCATTAGATTTAGGAGCAGATATTGTTATGCATTCAGCCACAAAATATCTTGGAGGACATAGTGATGTTGTTATGGGAGCATTGGTTGTTAAAGATAAAGAGTTAGCTGATAAACTTTACTTCATTCAAAACGCAAGTGGTGCTATTTGTGGACCACAAGATAGTTTTTTGGTGTTAAGAGGAATTAAAACTCTTCACGTTAGAATGCAACGTCATTGTGAAAACGGTAAAGCAATTGCAGAGTTTTTAGCTTATCATCCTAAAATTGAAAAAGTATATTGGCCAGGATTTGAAACACATCCAAATCATCACATAGCAAAATCTCAAATGGATGATTTCGGAGGTATGTTATCCTTTACTACAAAAGGAAACGATTATAATGCTTCTGTAAAAATAGTTGAGAATCTAAAAATATTTACTCTAGCAGAATCTCTTGGTGGAGTTGAGTCGTTATCAGGTCATCCTGCAAGTATGACACATGCAAGTATTCCAAAAGAAGAACGAGAAAAAACAGGAGTTGTAGACTCTTTAATTAGACTTAGTGTTGGAATTGAGGATGTTGATGATTTGATTAACGACTTAAAACAGGCTTTGGGCTAATCTAAATAATAGATATAACCAAAATTCAACCAGATTAACCAATCGTTAAATTTGTTTGATTCCAATTGGTGATTAAGACCATCAATCCAATCATCAAAATACAGCTGCCATCTTAAATCTAACATTAAGTCTGAAAGCACACCTAATTTATAACGTACACCAACACTTGTAACCATTGACCAAGTTGTTCCAGAAGATGGGTTTACAGAGCCAGGTTCCCAAAAGGGATAAAAGTTGTTTGGGTCAAGAATATTACCAACATCGTTGGTTCCTGAAGCATTCACATAATCAGTACTTGCCTTGGGATTAAATGAAGTAAAATGGGCTCCTAAACTAATAAAAGGCGCAAATTTATAGGCAAATGCTTGGAATGAACGAATACTCAAAGGGAAATACTCCAATTGCATGCCAATATCAAAATTATTGGCCTCACCATGATGTCCTCTTAAGCGCTCAGCTGCATCACTAGTTAGGCTTGCGTCTACCCATTGGCCATGATGATCTAAGATTGTTTTATTCCATGAAATTTCACTTCGTAATTTAAAGTGATCATTAAAGTAAGTATCAGTTGAATAGCAATTACAGTCTGCACGATAAGCGAAATTAATATAATGAACTATACCAATTCCAATACCAGAATTACCAAGATTTGTTGGTTCATTTTGACGTTCACCAAAATCAGATCTAAATTCAACAGGACCAACAATAGCACCTATTTCGTGAGAAAAACCTAACTGTGCATTTCCAATATTTACTATCGAGATGAATATTGAAAAAAAGTATAATAGTTTCTTTTTAAGCATATTAGTTTACAATGATGTTGAGGCACTATGCGAGCAAATATATAAAACTTCGATGAAATAACAAAAAACTTCGATGAAATGCATTAATTGTTAATTATTGTTTGAATTCAAATATAAAACAAATATTTGTCTATTGTTATTGTGAATTTTAAAAAAAAAGGATGTTTTTTTTAAAGATAACGTATATTTGTCACCATTAATTTACGTGTAATTAGTATTATTATAATTTTTATAAATGAAACACAAAATAGATGCTTTTTTAGATCTTGTGAAGACTACTAATGGGCATGAGCCTGAATTTTTACAAGCGGTAGAAGAAGTTGCAGAAACTGTAATTCCTTTTATTGAAAAAAACCCTAAGTACCAAGAGAAAATGTTGCTAGAGCGCATGGTAGAACCAGAACGAACTATCATATTTAGAGTACCTTGGATTGACGACAATAGTAAAACTCAAGTAAACAGAGGTTTTAGAGTAGAATTTAATTCTGCTATTGGGCCATATAAAGGAGGATTACGTTTTCATCCAAGTGTTAACTTAAGCATCCTTAAGTTTTTAGGATTTGAACAAGTTTTTAAAAATTCATTGACCACGCTTCCAATGGGTGGAGGAAAAGGAGGTTCGGATTTTAACCCTAAAGGAAAATCTGACAATGAAGTGATGCGTTTTTGCCAATCGTTTATGACTGAATTATTCCGTCATATAGGAGCTAATACAGATGTTCCAGCTGGTGATATTGGTGTTGGTGGTCGTGAAATAGGTTATTTATTTGGTCAATATAAACGTCTAAAAAATGAATTTACTGGAGTTTTAACTGGTAAAGGAATCACTTATGGTGGTTCGTTAATTAGACCAGAAGCAACAGGTTATGGTACAGTATATTTTGCAGAAAATATGCTTCAAACCAAAGGAGACACTTTTGAAGGAAAAACAGTTGTGATTTCTGGATCTGGAAATGTTGCACAATTTGCTTGTGAAAAAGCAACTCAAAAAGGAGGAAAAGTAGTTACTATGTCAGATTCATCAGGATTTATTCATGATGTAGATGGTATTGACGCTGAAAAGTTGGCATATATAATGGAAATTAAAAATGTTAAGCGTGGTAGAATAAGCGAATACGTTGATAAGTACAGCTCTGCAACTTTTCATAAAGGTGAAAGACCTTGGAGTGTTAACTGTGATATAGCATTACCATGCGCAACACAAAATGAATTGAATCTTGACGAAGCTAAAGCGCTTATAAATAATAACGTAATTGCAGTTGCTGAAGGAGCAAATATGCCTACAACACCTGAAGCAATTGAAGCATTGCAAAAAGCGAAAGTATTGTTCTCACCAGGAAAAGCGTCAAACGCTGGAGGTGTTGCTACTTCCGGATTGGAAATGAGCCAAAACTCATTGAGGCTTAATTGGACAAGAGAAGAGGTTGATGCTAAACTTAATAAAATAATGGACGATATTCACGCATCTTGTGTTGAATATGGAACCGAAGACGATGGTTATGTAAATTACGTAAGAGGTGCAAATATCGCAGGATTTGTAAAAGTAGCAGACGCAATGTTAGCACAAGGAGTAGTTTAAACTATCATTTTGTATAAAAAAAAGCTTCCATTAAAGGAAGCTTTTTTTATGACTAAGTATATGATTTTATTTCTTTTATCGTTACTTATAAATATATTTGAATGAAACACAAAAGATGAGAAAGAAGTACGCGGTAATTTTACTTTTATTGACTATAACTTTAGTTGGAGCACAAGATTTTTCTGCGCTTTGGCAAGGGCACTTTTCATATTTAAATGTCAATGATGTGGTTGAAGGAAATGGAAAAGTGTTTGCTGCTTCAGAAAATGCAGTATTTGTTTATGATATGCAGTCGACAGAACTTGAAACTATATCTACAATAAATGGATTGTCAGGAGAAACCATAACAACAATCCATTATAGCAATGTTTATGGATTACTTGTAATTGGATATGAAAATGGATTGTTAGAAATTTATAACACTTCTGATAAAAGTGTATTAGCAGTTGTAGATATTTTAGACAAAACTACAATTCCTCCAGATAATAAAACAATCAATCATTTTAATGAATATAATAATGTTATATACATATCAACAGATTTTGGAGTTTCATTATATAATTTAGAACGCTTAGAATTTGGGGACACATATTTTGTCGGTAATGGAGGAGCGCAAATTATTGTTAATGAAACATCAATTTTTGGCAACTATATTTATGCTGCTTGCTCAAATTCTAGCGGATTAAGGAGAGCATTAGTTGAAAGCGATAACCTTATAGATTATCAAGAATGGACTCAGATAGTTGGAGGTAATTTTGCAGGCATTCAAAATATCGAAAATAAGCTTTATACAACAAGGTTTAATAGGAGAATCTATGAAGTTATTGATACTTCAATTTTTGAGTTGTTTGAATATTCTAGTTTGCCTTTGGACATAAAAAATTCCAATGATAACTTGGTGATTACATTAAGAGATGCTGTATATGTTTATGACAAAGACTTTACACAAATAACAATCGCAAACACCTCAAGCGAATTTGACACGAATTTCACATCAGCAGTAACAACTAGTGAAGGCATATATATTGGCACCTTAGGTTACGGAGTTCTTAGGTCTACTATTTTGAATCCGGAAAATTATTTAGAAATACATCCTAATGGACCACTAAGGAACGACACATTTTCTGTAGAAGCTGATTTTGGAAATGTTTGGGCTACTTATGGAGCTTACACCTTAACATATTTTCCATTGAATAGAAAGTATGGAGTTAGTCATTTACAAGAAGATTGGGTTAATATACCTTATGATAGTCTACAACCTCCAGTATTTAGTTTAAATTATATTTCAATAAATCCTTTTAAACCACAGCAAGTTTTTATAAGCTCATTTCAACACGGATTGTTGGAAATTGAAAACAACGAATGGGTTAATCTTTATAATCAACTAAATAGTGGTTTAGAATCGCTAATTGTTCCAGGGAACCCTAATTTTACAAGTATTAGACTTACTGGATCTACCTTTGACAGAGAAGGCCTATTGTGGACACTAACTGCTCGTGTGGCAAGACCTCTAAAGTCATTTAACCCTAGCACTGGACAGTGGGTTGGATATGATTTTACCGAAATTACTCCAGATCCATTAAATGATGAATTTGGTTATAGTGATATAGTTATTGACGCTAATAACACAAAATGGATTGGAGGATATAAGCTGGGAGTTATTGGCTTTAATGAAAACGGAGGCAATCACTTAATAAAGTTTATTAACGATGAGAATATTGCTAACCTTCCTTCTCCGCTTGTTAGAGCTTTGGCAATAGATAAACAAAATCAATTATGGATAGGAACTATAAAGGGAATCAGAGTGTTATACAACACTACTAATTTTTTTGAAGACGAAACAGTTAGCACAAGTGAAATAGTAATCTTGGAAGATGGCATCCCAAAAGAGTTACTAGAAAATCAATTTATTACAGATATTATAGTTGATGGTTCAAATAACAAATGGATATCAACCATTGGAGCAGGAGTATTTTATTTTTCAGCTAATGCCCAAGAAACAATTTTTCATTTTACAAAAGACAATTCTCCTTTGCCATCGAATAATGTAAATGATATGGCTTTAGACAGCGAAAATGGGATTATTTATTTCGGAACAGATAAAGGTTTAGTTTCATTCAATTCTGGAGGTTCTGAAACTCAGGACGAACTGTCTAATGCCTATGTTTATCCTAACCCTGTAAGACCTGAATTTGATGCCATAAATGATAAAATAAAAATAAAGGACATTAGCGATAATGTTAACATTAAGATCACTGATATCGAAGGCAACTTGGTTGCAGAAGCTGAATCGAGAACAAATTTAAGATATCGAGGTTACAACCTAGAAATAGATGGAGGAACTGCCTATTGGAATGGTAAAAACCTTGGAAATAATCCTGTTGCTTCCGGAGTTTATTTAGTAATGCTTTCAGATTTAGATACTTTTGAAACCAAAGTCTTAAAACTTATGGTTATTAGATAATGCAAGTTTCTACTAAAGCCATAGTAGTTTCAAAAATACGTTACAAAGACAATGATCTAATTGTAAAATGTTATACAGAGCGTTTTGGTATTAAGAGCTATCTTATAAAAAATGCTTTAAAAACCAGAAAAGGAAAATTCAAACCTGCCTATTTTCAGCCACTCACGATTATCGATATTGAAGCAGAGCATAAAGATAATCGTTCATTACATTTTCTAAAGGACATAAAAATTCAAAACAACTTTGAATCGATTCACACAAATGTTATAAAAAGCACTATAGCAATGTTTCTTGCTGAAGTATTATCAATTGTTTTAAAGGAAGAAGAAGAAAACACCTCTTTATTCGATTACCTTGAAACGTCGTTAATTTGGTTTGATGAAAACAAAGTCGATTCCAATTTTCACTATATGTTTCTAATAGAGCTAACAAAATACTTGGGATTTTATCCAGAAACAAACAAGTTTGATAGATCTTGTTTTAATCTTGAAGATGGTAAGTTTTATGACAATAAAAAGGGGCGTTACTTTATTGAAGGAGAAAATTTAACATTATTTAAACAGCTGTTAGGTATAAAATTTGATGCAGATAAATCTGTAGTTTTTAAACCCAATCAAAAACAAGAGTTTTTAAATATGATATTACTCTATTTTAAATTACATTTGGACGGATTTTACCAACCAAAATCTGCATCAATCTTAAACCAAGTTTTTCGGTAAATAATGAAACAAATTTCTACACTTTTTCTGTGTTTTCTTGTCTCAATTTCAATGGCACAAGAAGTATTGGTTCTTGATAGGTCTACAAATGACCCAATTGCAGGAGTTGTGGCATATAATAGTGGAAAAACAAAAAGTGTTACTTCTGATTTAGACGGAAAATTAACGCTTGACACATTTAGTGCAGATGAGCAAATAATAGTGCAACATATATCGTATATAAAATTACGAATTAAGAAAAGTGAAATTTCAGGCGTTATTTATTTAGATCACGAATCGCAAAACCTAGATGAAATTGTTATTTCAGCATCTAAATTTGAACAAAGTAAAAGAGAAGTTCCTCAAAAAATTGTAAGTGTAAAAGCTGGCGATATTGTTTTGGCAAATCCACAAACAAGTGCAGATTTGCTGGAATCTAGCGGACAAGTTTTCATTCAAAAAAGTCAATTAGGAGGAGGAAGCCCAATGATAAGAGGTTTTTCAACTAACAGACTGTTAATCTCTGTTGATGATGTAAGAATGAATAATGCTATTTTCAGAGGAGGTAACGTACAAAACGTTATTTCAATTGATCCTTTTTCTGTGGAAAGCACTGAAATAATTTTGGGAGCTGGCTCAGTTATTTATGGTAGTGATGCGGTTGGTGGCGTAATGAACTTCTATACTACAAAACCTAAGTTATCAGAAAATGACAGCTTGCAATTAAAGGCTAATATTATTACCAGATTTGCCTCGGCAAGTAACGAAAAATCTGCTCATGCAGATGTTAATTTGGGTTGGAAAAAATGGGCATCTTATACAAGTATTAGCTATACAGATTTCGACGATTTAAGAATGGGAGAACATGGCCCAGATGATTACCTGCGTAATGAATACGTTGAAACTATTAGCGGAATGGATGTAATTAAACAAAGTTCAAACAATAGAATCCAAAAATTTACAGGATATAATCAGATCAATTTTTTGCAAAAACTTCACTATAAGGCAGATAAAAATTTAAGTTATGATTTAGGGTTGCATTATTCTGCAACTTCAGATTATCCAAGATACGATAGGCTTATACGTTATAATGAAAATGAGTTGAGATCTGCCGAATGGTATTATGGGCCACAAAAATGGTTTCTTGGAAATTTGCAACTTACCAAACTAAGCAGTCGCTCTAATTTGTACGATAAAATAAAGGTTACAGCCGCTTATCAAAATTTTAAGGAAAACAGAATAGATAGAAATTTGAATTCTGAAATTAGAAGAAATAGAGAAGAAAGTGTAGATGTGTTTTCAGCAAATTTTGACTTTGAAAAAACACTATCAGAAACATCAAAGATTTTTTATGGATTTGAGTACTTATATAATAAAGTACATTCTAATGGATTTGAAACAAATATCGTTACAAACCAATCAGAAACTATAGCTTCTCGTTATCCAGATGCATCTAATTGGCAATCGGCAGCTGCTTATTTGAGCTATAAATTTAAACCAAACAGAAAGTTCACCTTTCAGTCTGGGATTCGCTATAATCATATTGAGGTTGGAGCAGATTTAACAGAGAATAATTCATATTACAATTTTCCGTTTAATGAAGCCGACATCAGTACTGGAGCTTTTTCAGGAACAGCAGGAATAAGTTGGTCACCTAATACACTTATGCAATGGAAACTAAATGCAACTTCAGCGTTCAGAGCACCAAATATTGATGATGTAGGCAAAATATTTGATTCCGAACCAGGCTCAGTCGTTCTTCCAAACGCTAATTTAAAACCAGAGTATGCTTATGGGGCAGAACTAGGATTATCATTGAATTTTGATAATATTATTGGTCTTGATTTAGCAACGTATTATACATATTTAGACAATGCTTTAGTAAGAAGGGATTTCACAATCAATGGTGAATCTGAAATAATGTATGATGGAGAGTTAAGTAATGTACAGGCTATTCAAAATGCATCAAAGGCTTGGATTTATGGTTTTGAAGCTGGAATAAAAATATCATTTTCAGAGCATTTAAAACTAAAATCTCAGTATAGTATTATTGGTGGTACTGAACAAGATATGGATGGTATTGAAGTTCCAGTAAGACATGTTGCACCTAGTTTTGGAAATACACATTTAACTTGGGAAAAAGATAATCTAAAATGGGATGCCTTTGCAAATTATAATGGTGAATTATCATTTAATCAGTTAGCTCCATCAGAAATTGATAAAGATTATTTGTATGCAAGAAATGAAAATGGGAACCCATATTCTCCATCGTGGTACAGTTTAAATTTTAGATCACAATATAAGTTCAGCGAAGCATTTTCACTAATTGCTACTTTAGAGAACATCACAAATCAGCGTTACAGAACCTATTCATCTGGAATTGCAGCACCTGGAACTAATTTGATTCTAGCTGTAAAATATAGTCTATAAAAAAGCCACAAATTAATGTGGCTCTTCGATATTTTGGAATAAGCTCATTATCGTCTTTTGATAGCTTTTTGTGTAATCACAAACCCATTAACAAGTTCAACTTTTGCTAAATATGTTGTTTGACTTATATTGCTTAAAGTGAATATTTGCGAACTTCCTTGAGTATCCAATTTATATAAGATTCTACCTAATAAATCAATAATTTCTACTGATTTCATTTCGTATTGACTTGACACTTTAAACTGAACATCACCATTAGTAAGCTCGATAATTTGTAGCGAGCTTTTATCTATTTCAATATCGCTAATACTTAAGGCTTCGTTAGAAAATACAACTTCAAAACGGTCGTTAAACTCACCAAATTCAGAAGTAAAGTTATAGTCTGATTCTTTAAGATTGTGAGTTATATTTAAATAGCTATCATTTAAATAAACATTATTGTTTTCTAAAAAGGAACCTTCAAATTTAATTAGGGAAAATGTAAAAATGGTTGGCTCATCTATACTTGTTTTAAACCCAACGGGAATAATTTCTTCAATGTTTAGACTATTGAAACTTTTACCTTGAATAATTAATTTTTCATTAGATATATCATTAATTCCAGTGTAAATAATTGCAGGACTATTAGAGGATAAATTACGTTTAGTATCATAACCCAAATCAAAATCATCAGTAGCATCATTATAATACCCAACTAATAACTGATTGGCAGCACCATTATCTGAAATGAGGTTAAGCCATAATCTTTCATCGGAATAAGAAACAATATTTTCTTCTTGAACAGAATTATTAGGTTCAAAAAACTGAGTATTGGTATTATCGCCACTAATCCTCATTGCATTGTTAAATGTAAGGTCAGAAGCGGCTAAACTACTCACAAAAAAACTTTGTCCAGATGGTACGTAATCATCAGGGACATCAATATTACCATCTCCATCCAAATCACTACCATTTCCAACGGCTCCTCCAGAATTAATGGTAATATAATCATCTTGACTAAAGTTTAGGCCTTCATTTCCAGGATTGGTGCCAAGTGGAGCTCGATATTGAGACCACATATAAACTTCAGGTTTAATAACACCATTATTTTCTGAAAACAAACTGTTAGCTGCTCCTCTTACTCTTAGCGCAGAAGGATATGGATTACCTACTAAATTCCAGTGATTAAGTGTGTTCGTCGGATTAAATGATAAAGGCTCTAAAATTATACCAGTATTAAATTCTCCTATAAAAGGGTAGGCATAAGATGTGCCTGGGACAAAACCTATATTAGTATGTGTTGATGCATAACCTCTACCTGGCTCCATAATGTTTGCTGGATTAGCTAATTGCCAATCATCACCATTATCATCTATATCATCAGGAATACCATTTGTTGTTTCATCTGTGTGAATATCTAAATAATTTGAAGCCTCAAAATAATAACGTCTATTAGGGTTAGTAGTAAATAGTGCCGACCCAATCAATGCATCTTTTACAGGAGAACTCCAATAGGTATACGTATATAAATCTGCTAGTGGAGCAGTAAATTTATTTACTTGAGAAGCTCCTGAACCATCAAGAGTGAATGTACCAGCATCGTTATTTTGAACAAAAGCACCTTGAGTTTGAACAACAAGATTACCCTTAACAATGACATTATTTTCAACCTCTACAAATGTTGAGTTATCGACAGTTAATGTGTAACCAGAATTTACAACTAAGTTACATGCATCAAAACTACCATTTGCAGTTGTATTATAGTTTGCATTAATTGCAGCGATAGTTGACAAATCAGGTGTTCCATTACTCCATTCAAAAGTTCCTGAATTATCATACCAAATTGTACTTTGTACAGTAAGTCTCGTTGCATTTGATGCTGTATAACAAGTGTTACCATCTTCTCTTACCTGACAGTAATATTGATAATAATCCAAGCCAATAGTATTTAATATATTTAAAGTTGAAGTTGTAGTTCCAGAGTAAGTAGCATCATCAGAAAATGATGTCCAACCTGTATCACCAGGTGCAGAGTAATACCATTGGTAGGCCAATGGATTTCCGCCAGAAAATCCTTCAGATGCAGTGACGCTAATAGTTGCTGTCATATCACAAATAGAAACAGTAAAGTTTGGTTCAACAGTTATACTTGGAGGTGTACCTATTGAAAAATCAAAATTTCCAATATCTGAGTAATCAACAGGAGTAAAAGCTTCCCAGTCATTAGTGTCCCATGTTGTTGACGGGACTGTAATGCCAGAGTTTTTTCTTCTGTAAGTATAATCTTTTGAAGCAATAGTAAAAGGGTTTCCAGACGTATCTCCCCAAAGATCTACCCAAGTTGTGCCATCATAAAGTCTAATATGGTCATCTTCGTTAATTCCGCCACCACCACTAAAAAAGTCAGCAGTATAACCTCCTTCTGGATCAGTTGCATCAGTACCACCAAAAGCGATTACAACAATTCCGTCATTGGCAATTGTCCCTGATAATGGAATTGTAGTAGTTGCATTTGTAGCTCCATTATTGTGTATTCTTACTTCGTAGGTGTTTAATGATATTGCAGCACCAGTGCCATTATAAAGTTCAACATAAGAATGTGAGCCAGTCCCTTTATCTGTAACTTCACTGATAAATAAATCAGTTGGTGTTAAACCACTACTACCTTCACAACTTGAAATGAGCTCATCTATAACAGTAAATAAATCTGAACTTAAACAGCCTAAATCATCATTTATTTGAATGCTTCCTGTTGAGGCTCCTGTAGGGATTGTTACTTCAATTTCATTTGCAGAAATCACAGTAACTGCAGCAGGAATTCCACCAATTGATGCAGTTGTTGAACCACCAAAATTAGAAGTACTTGAAGTTACATTAACAATTGTACCAACAGGACCATTATCAGGCAAAAATGTAAGAATGCCAGAAGCACAATCACCATTTCCTTGAACATTAAATGTATATGGATTTTCATCAGCATCATTGCTTACAATAGTTATGGTTGCAGTTCGCAGTCCAATTCCAGTTGGAGAAAATATGATTTCAAAATCTACTTCTGTACTTGGATTAATCGTTGTTGGAGCAGGGTTTAGTGAAATACTAAATTCAGCAGGATTTGATGATGTAATACTTGTTAATGATAAATTTGCTGTGCCTTCATTAGCTACATGATAAGTTTTTGGAGCAGTAGTGTTTCCTACAGTTGTAGCAGCAAAAATTGTATTATAACCTGCGTTAGCTGCTGAACCATTTGGGATTGAACCACCTGTATTACGCTCAACATCAATTTCTGGAGCTGGAGTAAACCCTTCACCTGTTAGGTTTACAGTACAAGTGCCTTCATTACTGTCATTATTGTTTATGGTTAATATACCATTTCTTAAGCCATTAACAGTAGGAGTAAACCTAACTGTAACGGTTTGCGAATTTCCAGACGTGATAGTTAATGGAGCTGTTGGCGACACTATAGTATAATCTCCAGTAATCCCAAAGGAACTTATATCTAAGTCTGCACTACCAACATTTTCAATATCAAATGTTAAATCCGTATTTGTAGACAAAGCTTGAGTACCAAAATCTATAGTAAAACCACAATTTTGATTGGTTGCTGCGCTGTCAACCAACTGGATTTCTGGAGTTGAGGCTTGACAATCACTGATGTGAGCTCCTAAATCTGAAACATCATCAATATTAAGTAAATCCCATTCAGAAACTAAGGTTGGAAATCCAGTAGCTGGATTTACAGATATTCCATTTTGTATTGTTGATTTTCTTCTTATCGTTTTGTTTTCAGTTGAGTAACCTCCACCTGCAGTCCAAGCAGAGCCAGGATCTTGTCCAACGGTTCCAATAATATCAATATAATTTGCACCATTAAACAAAGCAATTGCATCATCACCATTAAAATTACATACTGCAGATGATATAGTAGTGCCAGAATAAATTGTAGCACTAGAATTTGCATAAACAATTGTGCCATAGGCTGGAATTGTACCTGTTAAATTTTCTGTTGAAGTTGGAGTGCTAGTGCCATTTGCATATAAGACTAATGAATAGCCTGTTAGATTTACCGTTGATGCAGTTGGATTATAAATTTCTATATATTTATTATTGGAGGAACCCTCAACATATTCGGATATCATTAATTCATTACAAGGTGCATTTGAAATTGTCAACGTTCCATTATTATTTGTAGTATCCCAAAAATTACCTGTATTATCGGCTTGAATTCCTCCATACGAGTAATCACTTCCATTTAATCTGAATCGACTGGCATAATAATATGTTCCAGCTGGTAAAGTAGAACCTATTTCAGCCACATATTGGTCATTATTCATAAAATCAGAATCATATGTTGCAGGAACCCAAGTCCAACCAGTAGAATCCCAAGGTTGATGATTTATACCTATTGTATTATAACCAATCCAAGCTTCAAGCGTTACGTTAGCGATATCTGAAGCAGCACCAGCAACATTAGTAATTCCTGGCTCGTAAGCTTGAGCATAAACCATGTAATTATCTCCAGTATTTATACTGCCTGTTTTAGGAAAATCAACGTTACAAAAATCTACTTGATCTGCTTCGACAATCAATTCGACAGAGTCATTATTCCAAACACCTCCAGTACCACCATAAATATAGTTTCCACATGGAGGATTTAATTCAAATCGACTAGCATAATAGTAAGTGCCTGGAGCAAGAGCTGATCCAATTTCAGCTAAATATTCATCGTTATTTCCACCAGTATCATTATAAGATGCTAACACCCAATTCGTCCAAGTACTTGGATCTGTATTGCTTGTACTATAGCCTATCCAAGCTTCAATTCCAGCTCCTTGGTTAAAAGGAATATCTGTTACACCTAATTCATATGTTTGAGCATACACATCAAAATTAGTACCTTCAGTTATAGTTTGAGGTGATGCTGTTGGGAATTGTATGTTTGCAAAATCGACTGCATCTGAGCAATTCGAATTTACAGAGCCATTAATTATAATACCTTTATTAGAACCATATGTTGGATGTGTTTCTATATCAAATGTTCCAGTGCCGGAACTTGCACTATATGCATAAATTCTGAATGTAACAATTGAATTTAAACTTGTAAAAGCGGACAAATCTATACTTACATTTTCTCCTGTGTCAGAAACACTATTGTCTGTAAAAATTGTATTAAAGCCAGCACCAGTATTAATTTGTAACTGTAATCGAGAAGGTCCAGTTCCACTGCGATCATATCTAAGATTTATAGAAGATAAATCAATTTCATAACCTGTATTAGGTGTAATAGACCATTCTAAGTAGTCGTTGGTTTGTGGAGCAGCCCAAGGCTCCCAATCATCACTATTGTAGGTTCCTCCTGTTGCTTGTGAAATGCCTGAACCTCTACATATTCCGCTTGCACTTGTATTAGTGTCAATATAAATTGTTCCACTACATCCAGAAGAATTTACTGAGCTATAAGAAGCTATTTCTTGCCCAAACCCATAGAAAAATGAGCATAGTAATGCTATAAATACGAGGGAGTATTTTTTTATCATAGGGAGTTAATTAATTTCTATTTCTAAACAAACCTCGCAAATATACATCAATTTAGCTATAAATCAATGGGTTAGAGTAAATCACTTATTAACAAAATGTTACTAAATTGCAACAATGATTTCTAACAAAACATATACTGTTGAGGAAGCTTTATTAAAACTTCAAAACTATTGTTCTTATCAAGAACGTTGTCACCAAGAAGTACGGCAAAAATTGATTGGAATGCGAATGATTCCTGAGGCCATAGACAATATAATTGTCCATCTTTTGGAGCATAACTTTCTAAACGAAGAACGGTTTGCCAAAACATATGTAAGCGGTAAGTTCAGAATTAAAAAATGGGGACGACGACGTTTAACTTTAGAACTGAAGAAAAAAGACGTCAGTAAATTTAATATAAATCAAGCACTTAGCGAAATCAATGAAGGCGAATACATCGAAACTTTTAATGCTTTAGCCGAAAAAAAGTTCAAAAATATTAATGAAACGAACAAACTAAAGAAGAAAAAGAAGTTAGCAAACTATTTGTTGTACAGAGGTTGGGAATCGCATTTAGTTTATGATAAGGTGAATCAATTAGTTAAATAAGTGTATTTTCATAAAAATATTTAATCAATGAGAAACTGTATACTAGTAATATTCATCATGTCTTTGTTGTTATCATGTGGTAATCAGAACAAAGAAGAAAAAATGGTTGTTGTAGAAGAAGTAATTGAGCAAAAAACTGCTTTAAATACGGAAGCCAATGAATTTTGGAACAAACTACAAACACTTTGTGGAAAGGCTTTTGAAGGTGCTTTGGAGCTTCCGGAAAACGATGAAGATTTTGGAGGCAAGCAATTGGTAATGCATGTAAGGTCTTGCGAAGAAAATATTATTAAAATTCCATTTTTTGTTGGTGACGATAAATCAAGAACTTGGGTGTTGACTTTTGAGGATGATAGAATTGAATTAAAACATGATCATAGACATGAAGATGGAAGTGAAGACGAAATTACCATGTATGGTGGAACAACTACTAATTCTGGTCAAGCAACAATACAGTCATTTCCAGCAGACCAGCATACAAAAATGCTAATTCCAGCAGCGTCAACAAATACATGGTGGATTACTTTAGACGATAATCAGTTTACATATAATTTAAGACGATTAGGAACAGAGCGTGTGTTTAGAGTTTCCTTTGACCTTACAAAAACGATTGAAACTCCAGAGGTACCTTGGGGTTGGAAAGATTAAGCTAAATTTTTATTGGTTTTTATGATAGCTTGCTCATTTTTCCAATCAATCCATTTTTGACCTTTTATCCTTCGCATAAGGTTATCAAAATTACGCATCACAAAAACATTGTAAATGGCTTTGCCTAAGTTTTTAGGATTTCTAGCAATGGAGCGTAAACTCATTGAAAATCCTGGAGTAATATACTTCATATAGTGCCAATAACCTTCTGGCATATATAATACTTCACCATGGTTTAAATTGGCAATGTAACCCTTAGCATTTTTTAACGCAGGCCATTGTTCAAAATCAGGATTTGAAAAATCAATATCTTCCCTTGTGATTAATGAATGTGGAATTTTATATAAATGTTTGTTTTGTTTTTGGTCAAACAAAATACATTGTTTTTCCCCTTCAAAATGGAAGTGAAAAATATTGGCCAAATCAATATCGTAATGCATGAAAGTGTACGAATCTCTTCCTCCAAAAAACAACATTGGTAATCCTTTCATGAGTCTTAAGCCGAAATCTGGAAAGCTAAAATCTTTTTGTAACTGTGGCACTTCTTTTAGAATATTCCAGAGAAAAATCCTGAATTTAGTAGGCTCTCGTTTGAGTAAATCTACATAGTCACTCATTTTCATTGTTGCATGTGGTTCATTAAAACCATCTTTATAATCAACTGGACGATCATCATAAAGAGGAACAGTTTTATCGCCAGCTATTTCCTTCATGTAATCTAAATTCCATTTTGAATAGGCTGGCCAATCTTCAATAAATTGTTCAATAACCACAGGTTTTTGTGGTTTGAAGTAATTTTTAATAAAATCTTCTTTAGTAATTGTTTTTACTCTTGGTATGTATTCAAGATTCAATTTCAAATGCTGAGTAATTTTAAATCGTAGTTAAGCAGTCAGATATTTTCTTATAATTAGCTATCTGTTGCATCATAAATTTCGATATTCAATGCAGTCGATAAATGCATGGCTACTTCAAATGCATCGTTCCTACTTTTCGTCTTGTAAGCCTCTATCTTCTTATTTCTTTCGTAAAATAAATTTAATTTGTAAATATTGTTTTTCATTGTCGTTGTCGCTCCCATGGCTTGAACTCTTTTATTTTCTGTAGTTTCAAAAACTGAAACATACTCAAGTTCAGGTAAATCTTTCCATTTACCGAAATCAATTCCGACAACTGAATAAATTTCTCGATATTTTTTCGAATTTAAATCTATTTCTGAACCCTCTCTTAGCATTAAAAACACTCCTATGCCTGAAAGAACAAGGCTAAAAACATTATTAAAGATAGCGCCATGAATACCAAAACAAAAAAGCACTGCTCCAAAAACAATTTTTAGGACTGGAACTTTTCGTGTATATCTAATTTTAGAATTCATCTAAACAATCAAAATTTAAGTGTTTATTTTATCAGATTAGAGCTTTTCAAAGTTAATAAAACGTTATGTAATTTAAAATAGTGTAACGTTTATAAACAAAAATCCCACTCGATAAAGCGGGATTTTTCATTCCATATGTTGGAGAATGTTAAAATTTATATTTTAAATCCAATAGCACATTTCCTTTTGGCATTGGCACTAGGTTAGTTTCTGTATAAGCTTCATTAAAGATGTTATTGCCTATTACAGAAAGCTCAAAAGATTTTAAATCCAAAGTAATCTTTGCATCAACTACAGTATATGACTCTCCATTGGTTCTTTCTGCAAATTTATAAACAATACTTTGTTTAATGTTTTTAAGAAATTGAGAATGAAAAGTTGTCGTAAAATGATGTTTTAATGAGTTTATAGAATAACGTGAAAAAGCAAACGTTGATTGATCTAATTTTTCTTTTAAATAAGTATAACCAAAGTTTAGGTTTTGATTAAATCCTAACGATTTAAATCCATAAGAAGCATTTGCTTCAACACCAAAAGAATTTAAATCTTGAATATTAGTTGCTTGCCACAAATCGCTTTCGTTTTCTTTTACATAATCAATTAGATTATTTGAATCTCTATTGAATATTGCAGCTGATGCATTGAAATTGTTATTAGAATATTTTATACCAATTTCTTCAGAAATGGCTTCCTCTGGATTTAAGTTTTCGTTACCTAAAGTAGTAGGGTCGCTATAAAATAAATCTGTATAAGTTGGGATTCTGTATGTGTATCCAGCATTTGCATAAAGTTTTACATTATCGTTAAGTTGATAACCTAAATCAATTCCAGGAAACGCATGGAAATCAAAATCCGAAAAATAATTAACTGCAATTCCAGGAGTCACATCCAATTTATCGTCAGCAAACTTAAAACGATGCTCTAAAAATAATGTGACCATGTCACGCTCGCGTTTTCCTAAGTTATTACTAGATAAATAAACTTTAGCAACATCTACTCCAAAACCGGTTACACCAGCTTTAGATGTGTATGACGCATTAAACTCTGCACCAACTTTATTAGTTTGATGTAAGTTGCGATATATGGCTGGATTTTGTCTCACAAACACGTACATGTCTTGATTTCGTCTCCAATATAAACGAGGCTTAATTGTAAGTTTTTTTGATTTGAAACTTGTTGAAACACCAACTAAACTACTTTGTGTTTCTTCATATTGGTTGATGGCTGAAGGCGAAGCATAAAATCCATTGGCTCCAAATTTACGTTCAGTGAAATATCCAATAACATCAATAGGTGTATTGTTTTTGTTGAAGCTTCCTTTTACAAAATAGTTTTGGTTTTCAAAATCTGTATTATGTCTGTATCCTTCAGAAGTATTTACTGAAGCATGTGCAATAAATGAGCTGTTTCCAAAATCTTTTCCTGCTGTTCCTGAAACATGTTGTTGTCCAAAGGAACCAATTTGAAATCCAGCAACATTAACACTATCTGCATCACTTTTAGTAACAATATTTATAGCTCCAGTAAAAGCGTTTTGGCCAAACACGCGAGCTGCAGGACCTTTAATGATCTCTATACGTTTAATGACTTCAATTGGGAGTGCCATGTTCATGGTGTGATGCCCAGTTTGAGCGTCTCCCACCTTTATACCATCGATAAGCAATAAGGTTTGATCAAAACTTCCACCTCGAATATATAAGTCTGCTTGCATTCCATTAACGCCACGACGTCTAATGTCTACTCCAGCAACTTGCTGTAATAATTCCGATACATTGGTTGCTGTACTTTCCATAATTTCTTTTGAAGAAATTACCGTAATGGTTCTGGAGTTTTCTTTAAAGGGTAAATCAATTCGGCTTGAAGAAATAATAACAGAATCTAGTTCCTGTTTTTTCACTTCTTCTTGAGTATTAGCAGTATAACTTGCTGCTAATAATGCGAGTATAACTAATAGATTGTTTTTCGTTTTCATACTTAGGGTTTGAGCGAGCAAAAGTAGAAAATTTGTTGAATGAGCAATAGATAATTTTACTTTTTTTAAAAGCAATAATTATTATAAAAGAATAAAAAATTATTGTTTATCAATAATTTTATTATATATTTGCAGTATCATTAATTAAAAATCGAAGTTATGTCCAATAATCAAGAAGTAAAACGAAGAATAGTAAAAGGGAACAAATTAGAATGCAACGTATGTAAGCATGATAAATTTTGGTCAAGAACAACTTTAATGAATACTCCTAAGATGACCTTTTTTAAATTAGACTGGGCTAATAAACAAGCTCTAAATTATATATGCGACAATTGTGGTCATGTTCATTGGTTCATGAATAAATAGAATATTATGAAAACAAAAAGAATATTAAAAATAATGCATGTATTTGCTTGGATTGCATTGATAGGTTTAACAATCAAAGCAGGTGCTATAATCATTTCATATTTGGTGAGTTTAGGCAATGAAGGAGCTGCAAAAGATTTATACGAAGGCATGAATTTAATTGCTTATAAACAAAATAGTTTGGTACATTATTCAATTATAGTTGGGTATAGAGTCTTACAGTTTAGCCTCCAAGCTTACATTGCGTTTCTTGTTGTGAAGCTTTTGAGCAATTTAAATATTAACAGACCTTTTAATTTAAATGCGTTAAAGGCTATGCAAGCTATTAGCTACAGCCTATTATTAATGTGGGCAATTGTGGTGGCGCATAATGTTCATGTTGGAGTTTTAGAGCCAACTACAGGAATAAAAGCAACCTTAGTATCTAGCGAATTTATTTTAATGGCTGGTATTGTTTATGTGTTTTCATTACTATTTAAACGCGGATTGGAACTTCAATCTGAAAACGATTTAACAATTTAAAAATGGCAAGAAATATAATTTTTAAAACACTTATTGACATCCTTTTTATATTTCAAGGTTTTGGAATATTAGGAGCATTTTTAATAATGCCTTTCGGTGTCACTAACATAAATCAAATGGATTTAAACCTAATCCAATGGAATGTAATGGATTGGAGTTTATTGATTCTTAGTGTATTAGCCTTTATCTTTTTTATGATAGGAGTTCTCTTTTTAAGAAAGGTAGGTCGTTATTTGCTGTCAAATCAGTACTTTGCAATTGAAGTTGTAAATAACCTAAAAATAAGCGGTAGACTTTTTATTTGTACAGGAATCATTAGTCTTTCTGTTTTTATTATTTCGTGGATTGTTAAGTTAAATTCTGATAAAGCCCTGTTATATTATACAGATGTTGTTCTGCCTGTTTTTATAACAATTGTTGGATTATTTTTTATTATTCAAAGTGATGTTATAATGGTTTCTAAAGAAACCAAAGAAGAAAACGATTTAACAATCTAGCCTATGCCGATTATTGTAAACTTAGATGTCGTGCTTGCTAAGCGAAAGATGAAAAGCAAAGATTTAGCTGAAATTATTGGTATTACAACAGCAAACTTGTCTATTTTAAAATCAGGAAAAGCAAAGGCTATTCGTTTCTCTACTTTAGAAGCCATTTGCAAAGCATTGGATTGTCAACCAAGTGACATTTTAGAATATGTCGAGGAATAATAATTAATTTTTAACTTTTTATAAGTTTCTGTCATTGGTCAAAAACGCTATATTAGATACTTTAAATTTTTACAAATGAAAAAAGGTCTTTTAATAGCAATTGTTATTGCTTTCTCAATTCAAATAAACGCGCAAATTTCAAGCACATATAGTGTTTCTTTCGAAAATGCAGTACATCACGAAGCAGAGATACAAGCAACATTTACAAACCTAAAAAATAAAGAGGTTGAATTTAGAATGAGTCGTACGTCTCCAGGTCGTTATGCCTTACATGAATTCATGAAAAATGCATACAACGTAAAAGTGACTGATGGTAAAGGCAAAGAATTAAATCCCAAACGTCCAGACCCTTATTCATGGAAAGTATCTGGTCATAATGGAACTATTAAAGTGAGTTACACTTTATTTGCAAATCATGGCGATGGTACTTATAGTCAAGTTGACGAAACTCATGCGCACTTAAACATGCCAGCAACCTTTATGTATGTTCCTGAGCTGAAAGACCAAGCGATGGAAATTGATTTTAATGTGAGGGAAGATTTAAATTGGAAAGTTGCCACACAATTAAAACACCAAAAAGACAATAAGTATTACGCTCCTAACCTCCAATACTTTATGGATAGCCCAACTGAAATTAGTAATCATGGCGTTCGTTCTTTTGATGTTGATGGTCAGTCGATTCATTTAGTGTTACATCATAGTGGCACAGATGCTGAGTTGGATGAGTATTTCGAAAGTGTGAAGAAAGTAGTATTGGAGCAAAAGGCTGTATTTGGTGAACTTCCAAGATTTGATTATGGAGATTATTTTTTCTTAGCTTGTTATATGCCTAATGTAACAGGAGATGGAATGGAACATAGAAATTCTACAGTTATTCCTAGTACAAGAAGCTTAGCAAATGGTGGAATGACAAGAAATATTGGCACAGTTTCACATGAATTTTTCCACTGCTGGAATGTTGAGCGTATACGTCCAGATTCTTTAGAACCATTTGATTTTGAAAATGCTAATATGAGCGGAGAACTTTGGTTTGCTGAAGGATTTACAAGTTATTACACTGGACTTACTTTATGCAGAGCAGGATTACGATCAGAAGAAGATTATGTAAAAGGATTGGCAGGAACTTTTAATTATGTATGGAATTCGCCTGGGCGAAATTTTTTCAACCCAATTGAAATGAGCTACCAAGCTCCTTTTGTGGATGCTGCTCGCTCAGTGGATCCTGTAAATAGAGGGAACACATTTATTTCTTATTATTCCTACGGAAGTGCTTTGGGTCTTGCTTTGGATTTATCATTAAGAGAAAAAGGATTGAATCTGGATGATTACATGAAAGTGGTTTGGGACATTTTCGGAAAAAGCGAAAATCCTTATACTGTTGAAGGTCTCCATAAAGCACTGATTAAGTATGCTGGAGCCGATTTTGGTAATAATTTCTTCAATAACTATATATACAAAAGCGAGATGCCAAAAATGGAGAAGTCTTTTAAAAATGTAGGTGTGTCTTTAAAGCAAAATCCTGAAAAATTGTGGTTTGGAGGTTTTGTTAGAGATGGAAAAATCGTGAGAAATACAACTATTGGCTCTCCTGCTTATGATGCAGGATTGGAAAATGGTGATGCTATTATTTCGCTTGGAGACTTTGTGCTTTCGGATTCATTGAGTTTTAATGATGCTTTAAAAAACTTTAAACCGAGCGATAAAGCTAAGGTTGTTTTTAAACGTTATGGAGAGCAAAAAGAAACAGAAATTACGTTTACTCCAGACCCAAGTTATACGATTTCAGTAATTGAAGCTAATGGAGAAATGCCTTCAGAAACTCAATTAGCCAACAGAAAGGCATGGTTGGGAACTAAAGAATAATTTTAAGAACTATTCTATCAAAAATCTAAAGCAAAAAATGTATTTTTAAGACATGTACGCTTTAGTAGATTGTAATAACTTTTATACCTCTTGTGAGCGGGTTTTTAATCCAAACCTGCAAGACCAACCAGTTGCTATTTTAAGCAATAATGATGGCTGTGTCATTTCCATGAGTGATGAATCAAAAGCTTTAGAACTTCCATTTGGAGCGCCAATTTTTAAGTGGGAAGGGTTTTGCAAGTCAAATAACATAAAGGTATTATCATCAAATTACCCTTTATATGGAGATATGAGTAGTCGTGTAATGTCTATCCTGAAACAATTTACCCCAGATGTTGAAGTGTATAGTATAGATGAAGCTTTTTTAGAATTCAAAGGATTTGATAACTATAATTTTGATGCTTACGGAATTCAAATAAGGCAACGTATTTTAAAATGGACAGGCATTCCAGTTTGTGTTGGGGTTGCTCCAACAAAGGCATTGAGTAAAGTAGCTAATAAAATTGCAAGAAAATTTCCTAATGAAACCAAAGGTGTTTATGTGATAGATTCTGAAGAAAAGCGTTTGAAGGCCTTGAAGTGGATTAAGCTAAAAGATGTTTGGGGAATTGGAAGAGGATTGCAAAAACGATTAAAACTCAAAGGATGCAAAACAGCATTTGACTTTACACAATTATCTGATGATTGGGTAAGAAAAAGCTTTTCAATTACAGAATGGAAACTCAAAAAAGACTTAGAAGGCATTTCAAAAATAGCATTGGATGAAGTAAAATCAAAAAGAGCTATAGCTACAACGCGCAGTTTTGAATACACCTTTTCAGATATCGATAATATAAAGGAACGCATATCAACTTTTGCAAATAGTTGTGCTGAAAAGCTACGAAAACAAGAGTCTAGTTGCCACATGATAATTGTGATGTTAAGTAGTGATAGACATAAAAAGGATTTAGAGCAGCATCGCGCGAGTAAAGTGGTAAAATTTTCGTTTCCAACAGATTCATCTCTCACTATATGCAAGCATGCAGTTGAAGCAGTTTCGTCAATTTTTAAAGAAGGTATAAAGTATAAACGTGCAGGAGTTATTGTTACAGGTTTGGTGCCAACATTTAGCCATCAATTAAATATCTTTGAGCATGAAAATCCTAAACACAAGCCTTTAATGACAGCTATTGATGGTATTAATAAAAAATATAAAGACTATAAAATAAAACTTGGAAATCAGGATTTAGAGCGTACTTGGAAAATGCGTCAAGAACGATTATCGCCAAGATATACCACAAATATTAACGATATTATAAAAGTAAAATAATGACAAAGCCAGCTCAAAATTTAACCATTTTTACACCTAAAGAAACAAATAGCTTAGGAGCTATACTTGTTGAAACAGGAATTTCAGCAGGATTCCCGTCGCCAGCAGACGATTTTAAAGAAGAACGTTTGTCCTTAGATGACGAACTTATAAAAAACAAGGAAGCCACTTTTTTTGCTCGAGTTTCTGGGCAATCCATGATTGGAGCAGGACTAAACGATAACGATTTACTGATTATTGATAGAAGCTTAGAACCAACACATAATAAAATAGCTGTGTGCTTTTTAGATGGTGAGTTTACTGTAAAGCGGTTAAAAGTTACCAAAAAAGGCGTTTGGTTGCTCCCAGAGAATTTAGACTATAAACCTATTGAAATTTCTGAAGAAAACAACTTTGTTATCTGGGGAATTGTTACCAATGTGATTAAAAAAGTATAACTTAGGCTAAAATTTTAATCAAAACTACGCATGGTTAATTTATCCACGTTTGACATTGCTCTCATTGTCATATTTTTTGCCATAACCCTTTTTATTGGTATTTATGTTTCAAAACAGTCTGGAAAAAGTTCAGTTGAATATTTCCTTTCAGGACGAAGTATGCCTTGGTGGTTGCTTGGTGTTTCTATGGTGGCTACAACCTTTTCTACAGATACACCAAACTTAGTTACAGATATTGTAAGAACCAATGGAGTTTCTGGAAATTGGGTTTGGTGGGCATTTTTAATCACAGGATTATTGACTGTTTTTGTATATGCTAAACTATGGCGAAAATCTAAGGTAAATACAGATATCGAGTTTTACGAATTACGTTATGGAGGAGCTCCAGCCCGTTTTTTAAGAAGTTTTAGATCTGTTTATCTTGGAATTATTTTTAATATCCTAGCCATGGCAGGAGTAACACTTGCAGCGATTAAAATAGGAAGTGTTATGTTAGGATTGCAACCATGGGAAACGGTTGTATATGCTGGAGTAATTACTGTTATTTTTAGTGCCTTAGGTGGATTTAAAGGCGTTGTTTATACGGATTTTATTCTATTCTTTACGGCAATGGCTGGAGCTTTAGGAGCTGCCTATTACTTGGTTGGCTTGCCTGAGGTTGGTGGATTAGAAGCATTACTACAACATGAAAATGTAGCAGACAAATTAAATATACTTCCTGATTTTACTAATAAAGAAGCCTTAATAACTTTATTGATTATTCCATTAGCAGTACAATGGTGGAGTTCTTGGTATCCAGGAGCAGAACCAGGAGGTGGAGGTTACATTGCACAACGTATGTTGGCCGCCAAAGATGAAAACCATGCTATTGGAGCCACCTTCTTTTTTAATATTATGCACTATGCATTACGTCCTTGGCCTTGGATTATTGTTGCTTTGGCTTCGTTGGTAGTATTTCCGGATTTAATAAGTATACAAGAGGCTTTTCCGAATGTCACTGAGGATAAATTAGGCCATGATTTAGCCTATTCAGCTATGCTAACTAAATTACCTAGTGGATTGCTTGGATTGGTTTTGGCATCATTGGTTGCTGCATATATGAGTACCATTTCAACTCATCTAAATTGGGGAGCATCTTATATTGTGAACGATTTTTATAAACAACAAATCAATAAAAATGCAACAGACAAACAATTAGTTGCTGTTGGACGTTTATCTACAGTTGTTTTAATGGTTTGTAGCGCTCTATTTGCTTTAGTACTTACCAATGCGCTCCAGCTTTTTGATATTATTTTGATGTTTGGAGCAGGAACAGGATTGATTTTTATATTAAGATGGTTTTGGTGGAGAATTAATGCCTGGAGTGAAATTTCAGCAATGTTTGTTTCTGGAATTGTTTCTATGGTTTTAGCATTTACTCCACTTGGAGATTATTTTTTTGGTGATGAAGGTGTAATGCCATCATACGCAAAATTCCCAATGATTGTATTAATAACAACAATAGTTTGGATTGTAGTGACCTATGCTACACAACCAGAAAGCAACGAAGTCCTTAGAAATTTTTATAAAAAAATACAACCAGGAGGTCCAGGCTGGGATAAAGTGGTTAATGAAGCTAAAGAAGATAATGTTGAAGTTGTCGATAATAATGAAGGTTGGAGCGTTCCTTCTGGAATTCTTGCAATGATGGTAGGTTGTGTGCTTATTTATAGTGTTATGTTCGCAACAGGAAACTTTATTTATGGCGAATATTCAAAGGCATTTATACTTTTAGGAGTTGTTGTGATTTCTGGATTTATCCTAATAAAACTTTGGAAAAAAATAAAGGCTAATATCTTATAGTCACATGCATGGTTCGAAGCGCATAGAATCTGTTGATTTATTTAGAGGACTGACTATCGTGGCAATGATTCTCGTAAATAACCCAGGAAGTTGGAGCCATGTTTATGCGCCTTTGCTTCATGCTGAATGGCATGGGTTAACACCAACCGATTTAATTTTTCCTTTCTTTTTGTTTATTGTAGGTATTTCAATTCACTTGTCTTACAGAAGTAAATCGGCAACTAAGTCAGTATATAAAAAGATAATTATTAGAAGCTTAAAGTTATTCGGTTTGGGCTTTTTTCTCGCGTGGTTTTTACCATATTTTCCATTTTTTAGAGATTTGGAAGCGGTGAGAATCCCTGGAGTATTACAACGAATTGGGATTGTGTTTTTAGTATCTTCAATACTATACCTAAATTTTAATTGGAAAGCATTATTAGGAATTGCCTTAAGTATATTGATAGCTTATTTCATAATGCTTGGTTTTATTCCTTTACCAGACGGAAGTTTACCAACTTTTGATAGAGGGCCAAATAATTGGGCTATGTATATTGATTTGAATGTACTTGGCGAACATATGTGGAAAGATGATTATGATCCTGAAGGGTTGATGAGCACATTGCCTGCAATTGCAACCTGTATTTCTGGTATTTTGATTGGAAGGATGCTAGTTAATAATACTAAGAATGGAGTTTTGAATTTTTTAATGATCTCAATAATTCTTCTTGGAATAGGTTATACATGGAGTGTTTGGTTTCCATTAAACAAAGCCATTTGGAGCAGCAGCTATGTGTTTGTAACTAGTGGTTGGGCAACACTTATCTTAGGAATAATTTATTACATACAAGATGTCAAAAAGGTAAAATTCGGTTCTGTCTTTAAATATGCAGGAATGAATGCTATTACCATTTTCTTTTTATCTGGATTTATTGCAAAGACATTTTATTTGACCAAGGTTGGAGAAAATAAAAGAATTCATTCATGGTTGTATAGCACTTTTTTTGAACAAGATTTTCTGAGTGATAAAATGTCATCGTTGTTATACGCATTTGTGGTAATAATTTTTTATATATGGCTGGCATATGTAATGTTCAAGCGAAAGATTTTTATAAAGGTTTAGTGCATAAAAAAACGCGAAGCATTGCTTCGCGTTTTTAATATTTTGAATAATAAAGGAGCCTAATCTGCTAGGACAATAACTTTATTATCTTTCATTTCAATAGTACCAGAATTAATCGGCAACCACATTCCTCTTTTGTCACCTTTAACAAATTTGTCGGCAACCTCTTCTTCTAATGTAATATCACCATAAACCTTGACATGTCCAGATTTTAAAAGCGATACAATAGGAGCGTGATTTTTTAGCATTTCAAATTCACCATTAACTCCAGGCACAGCAAGAGATTCAATTTCTCCGCTAAATAAGGTTGCTTCAGGTGTTACAATTTCTAAATACATAGTTTTTCAGTATTCAGTATTCAGTATTCAGTACTCAGTAGCAAAACTGCAAACTGCGACTGCAAACTGATTACCAGTTTTAAACTTCAGCTAACATTTTTTCTCCAGCTTCAATAGCTTCTTCAATAGTTCCTTTAAGGTTAAAAGCAGCTTCTGGTAAATGGTCTAATTCACCATCCATAATCATATTAAATCCTTTGATAGTTTCTTTAATATCTACTAACACACCTGGAATACCTGTAAACTGCTCAGCTACGTGGAAAGGTTGAGATAAGAAACGCTGTACACGACGTGCACGGTTTACTGCCATTTTATCTTCTTCAGATAATTCTTCCATACCTAAGATGGCGATAATATCTTGTAGTTCTTTATAACGTTGTAATAATTCTTTTACGCGAGTTGCACAATCATAATGTTCATCTCCTAAAATATCTGCTGCTAAAATTCGTGATGTAGAATCTAATGGATCTACTGCTGGGTAAATACCAAGCTCAGCAATTTTACGAGACAATACTGTTGTTGCATCTAAGTGAGCAAACGTTGTTGCTGGTGCTGGATCTGTTAAATCATCCGCAGGTACATAAACCGCTTGTACAGATGTAATAGATCCTTTTTTGGTAGAAGTAATACGCTCTTGCATTGCACCCATTTCTGTTGCTAATGTAGGTTGGTAACCTACCGCAGATGGCATACGACCAAGTAATGCAGACACCTCAGAACCTGCTTGTGTAAAACGGAAGATGTTATCTACGAAGAAAAGTACATCCTTTCCTTGTCCATCTCCAGCTCCATCACGGAAGTATTCAGCAATTGTTAAACCAGATAATGCAACACGTGCACGTGCTCCAGGAGGCTCATTCATTTGTCCGAATACAAACGTTGCTTTAGAATCTTTCATAGCAGCTTTGTCTACTTTTTTAAGATCCCAACCACCTTCTTCCATAGAGTGCATAAAATCATCACCATAGCGAATAATTCCAGATTCTAGCATTTCACGAAGCAAATCGTTTCCTTCACGTGTTCTTTCACCTACTCCTGCGAATACTGAAAGTCCACCATGTCCTTTTGCAATATTGTTAATCAACTCCTGAATCAATACAGTTTTACCTACACCTGCACCACCAAATAATCCAATCTTACCACCTTTTGCATAAGGCTCAATAAGATCAATTACTTTAATACCAGTAAATAAAACTTCTGTAGAAGTTGATAAATCTTCAAACTTTGGTGCTTCCCTGTGAATAGGCAAACCAGCTTCTCCAGCTTTAGGTAAGTCTCCAAGACCATCAATAGCATCACCAATTACATTAAAAAGACGTCCGTAAACATCATCTCCAATTGGCATTTGTATTGGAGCACCAGTTGCGACAACTTCGGTTCCTCTACTTAAACCATCTGAAGAGTCCATTGCAATAGTACGAACTGAATCTTCACCAATGTGAGATTGTACTTCAAGTACTAATGTTGAACCGTCAGGTCTGTTAATTTCTAATGAATCATAAATTCTTGGAAGTTCAGCACCAGAACCGAATTCAACATCGATAACTGGACCTACTATTTGTGCAACTTTACCTGTAACTTTTGACATTACTTATGTGTTTATTGTTTTTGCTTAAAATTTAATTGAAAAACAGCTCGTTTTTCGCGCTGCAAATATATGAGTTTTAATTAAAAAAACATATATAAATATTGTCAAAAAGTAGAAGTTTTTTTGAGTTTGTAAAAGAGACGTATTTATTTAAGAATTAAAGCAAAAAACCCGAAACAATGTTCCGGGTTTTTAATATATAAATATACTATTTTTCTATTGTAAAGCTGGAGAGTAATTTGTTGGATAATCTCCTATGTCAACAAAATTTCCTGAAGCTTCAAAGTTTGAGCCATAAGTGTTATCAATTGCTTTCATAAATTGGTTAGCAATTAAGGCGTAACCTCTTGCAGTTGGATGTACACCATCTAAAGAAAAAGCACCTCCCATGACTAAAGCAGAGGTGAGAGTATGATCTCCATCTGTGAATCCACCAGCATCTAGTTGTTGCATTAATGCATTAGCATCAACAAAGGCAAAGCCAGCTGCACTTGCTGCACTCTGAATAGTTGCATTATAGCCATCAATAGCCATTTTAATTTCATCTTGTTCGCTAGGAATTACAACCCAGTTATCAGTAAGTGGTAATGAAACTCCTTCAGCAGAGAATTGTGCAGCGAGCGCTGGAGGTAATCCTTGCGATTGTAAAAATGCAGCAAAATCTTCATTAACTGTTCCAATAACAGTTGAACTTGGAAGAACCAGTAAGTCTTCAGCAGTTGCTTGTCTTGCTTGTCCATAAACTAATCCAAATAGATTTGCCACTATTGGTGCAGCTGCAGCTGGCAAACCAAAAGACTCAACAAATGCTGGAAATGTAGGACTTGCATTTAAAACACCAGTAATTTCAGCTGATAGATTGACTAAACTTTCATCTTGTAACACTACAGCACTGGCTTCAGTTTCTGAAAAAACTATTGAACGCTCTGTAACACCAAGGAATGCAAATACTTGATTTAACTGTCCAAAAACACCATTTAAGGTTGGAATTAAAGGTCCAAAAGCAGGATTGCTTGGATCTAATGGATTATGAGGCACAGTTGTAAAATAAGGTATTGTAGTTACATAAGGAATGTTAGCCATTACACCTTGAGTGCCTGATAAATTCCCCATTATTGTAGACATAGCAAAGTCAAAAGTTGGTTGAGGTGTTGGTGCACCTGCAGAAGCTCCTCCAGTTGCGTAACCTAAAACGTCATTAGCACCTATCCATAAAGACACAAATGATGGAGATTGAGCTAAAGCCAATTCCAAAATTGTTGCATCAGGTGTAGATCCAGTCATTCTAACAAAATAAGGATTTGCAGCAGAAGGTAAATTTCCTATGTTTCCATATCCAGGTGCTATTAAATGAAAACTAGCTGCACCAGGAACTCCCATATTATTAAAAGGACCAGTAGGATTATTAATTGCTAAATCAGTAGTTACTGTTACAGGGCCAATAATAGATTCTAAAGGAACTGGACCTGCACCACCAAATACTAATCTTGGCTGAGTAATTCTTGTTCCAGCTAATGCTAATCCTCCAAAATTATCATTCATCATAGGTTGAGTGAATTCACCACCACCAGCTAAAGCAAATCTTTGAGCTAAAGTATTTGGAAGAGAATTTTCTTGAGCTGCTATAAACAATGCATTATCAGTAAATCCTGCAGTTAAGGAATTTCCTAAGGCTACATATTTTGAAAAATCTGCTGAACCTGCAGTTAACTCTGGTAAAACAATTGGCGTATTATCAATGCCTTGATCTTCTAGTACATCTTCTGGTTCAGCACAAGCTGTAATACCAATAAGAATAACTGAAAGTAATATATATTTTAAAGTTTTCATAGTCATAATTTTATAGGTTATTAATTGTCCAAGACAAGTAGTATTGTGATCCAATAAAGCCTGTACCATAAGCAGTGAAATATTCATCACCCAATAAATTTGTAGCACCTGCCTTAAATGTAGACTTTAGCTTAGGAACCTTGAAGTTTATTTGAGCATCAAGCACATGGAATTCTGGCACTAAACCATCTCCAAAAGTTGCTTCCCAGTAATAATCATCACTATATCTGTAAGCGATATTAAACCCAAAATTCTTAAATAAGTCAGTGTTTCCAAAATTAGCTTTAAACTTATGCTCTGGTGTATTGAAGTTTGTTACAAAATTTGGATATTCTGACCTATCAAAATCCAATTTTGAATACGTATAGCTTCCTCCCAAATCAAAATTACCAAATACTTTTGCCGACAAACCAATGGAAGCTCCATAAGAATTTACATCTGCTTCGGCATTGGTATATGCACTATAGCCTTGGTAATCTCCATTAGCAATCGCTAATACTGATAATGCACCATCTCCTGCAGTTCCATAATATGGTGAAACAACTGCTTGTTGAGAAATAAAATCTTTATAACTGTTACGATAAATGCTTAAATCAATTGTAAGTCTATCTATTTTACCTCTATATCCAACTTCCATAGAAGTTACTTGCTCTGGTTTTATTAAATCTGGATTTGCAACTTCTAATACTGAAGGGTCACCTCCTGAAGCAGCAAAAGCTTCTAATGAACTAACAGTATATGAGTTAGTATAAGGCGCTGCACCTGTTTGAGTAACTGTAGCAGGTTGCCCTAATGCTTGACCAGGACCACTTACATCAAGCGTTCTTGACCAGCGATCTAAGTTGTCAGGCGAAGAACCTACTAAGAACCCTGCACCAGAATCTAAACCAATAAATAAATCTTGAGTGGTTGGGTTTCTGAATCCAGTTTGAACAGAAGCTCTAATATTATGGTTTTGATTAACTGTTAAACCAGCTGATAATCTAGGAGAGAAGAAACCATCGAAAAATTCAGATTTATCATAACGAACAGAACCAGTTAGTTTCAATTCCATATCATTACTTAGCTCTAAACTTTTTTGAATCTGTGTATAAACACCAAACTCAGAATAGTCAATAGAACCATCAGTATCTGTATAAATTGTACCTCCCGAGTTTAAACTGTATTGTCTGAAAGAACCTCCAACTTGAATATCTGCAAAATCAACTAAATGACTGAAATTATAATTTCCGTCTGCATGGTAATATTTTGATGCATCTTGAAATTTAGAACCAGTTCTTAAATCGGGATCATTGATACTCTTGTTAAAAGCAGCTTGATAACCTGGAGTTCCAGGCTCGTAACGTCCAGTTTCAGCTGTGGCTCTACCTATAGCATGAGCTTGCTCATTGGTTGCTCCACCTAAAGTAGCTTGAACATAAGCTCCTACATATTCACCAAAATAAGTGTTGTGATCTTTCCAATCATTTAAAATATTAATTCCTGTAAAGACCATATCATAAGAATCACCAGCTTTATCTGAAACCACATAACCTCTTACAAAGAAATTATCATTTCTTACTTCAAGTTTATGTTGTTGTTGAGAGAAATTATCAATATTATATCTATTCAATCCTTGATAGATGGTAGTACCTGTTCCGTATTTTCCAACATAAGAAATTTCGAAATCGTCTTCAAATGGTCTGTAATATAAACCCCAATCTGTTTTTATACTCTCTGCATTATAATTGGTTAAATCACGTTCATTATATCCAATTCTACTTACGGTTTCAGAAGGTACAAGCGCATTAGCTCCAGCTGGTAGTATACCTAAACCTTCAAGTAAAACAGCTACACCTTTTATGTCTGCAGCTACTTCATCACCATAAACATTTACACCATTATAATTTCTATTTGTAGCTCTTGTGCCACCATTTGAATTTTTGTCAACCTCGCTATTAGCTGCCCAATCTGTTCCTTTGAGCCAGCCAAAATTTATTTTTGCCGCGAATTTTTCAGAAAATTTATGACCAACCCTAACACCTACGTCAGTATAAGGATTATCACCAGCAGCTTCTTGAGAAGTTATTCCTCTCTTTAAAGAAGCACTAATACCTTGATGGTCAAAAGGGTTTTTACTTCTCATGAACAAAATACCGTTAAAGGCATTTGCTCCATAAAGAGCAGAAGAGGCACCAGGCAATAATTCAACACTTTGAACATCTGTCTCAATCATACCTACTAAATTTCCAATTGGGAAGTTCAAAGCTGGTGTTGAGTTGTCCATTCCATCTACTAACTGCATAAAACGATTATTTGCAAATGTTGCAAAACCTCTAGTGTTAATTGATTTAAATGTTAAACTGTTTGTGTTAACATCAACTCCTTTTAGGTTTTCAAGGCCATCATAGAAATCTGAAGAAGCTGTGTTTTTTATATCTCTAATACCAAAACGTTCAACCGTTACAGGCGATTCAAAAATACGTTCAGGAGTCCTTGAAGCAGAGATTACTACTTCGTCAAGTTCGTTACCTTCTTTAAGTATAAAATCAATAGTTTGAGGGTTCGTAGTTACTTCTTTAGTAACCGTTTCAAAACCAACACTACTGACTTGTATTGAAAAAGGAGGAGTTTGACTTGATGTAATTGTGTAAGTACCATCAAAATCTGTTATGGCGCCTGTTGATGTACCAACTATTATGACATTTGCACCTGGAAGAGGTTGCCCACTATCATCTGTAACAGTACCATTTACTGTAGTTTGTGCATATGAAAATGCACAAAACAGCAATAATAAAAATTGCGTGAATGTTCTCATTTTTGGGAATTAAATTAGTTTTTCGTTGACAATATATATATAATGTAGGTTTTCACAATAAAAAACAATAAAAAATTATGCATGCATAGTAATTTATTCTTATTTTAAACAATAAAAAACCTGATTATTACTAAAAATAAAGAGAAAAATTAAGAATTTCTCAATTTTAACAATAAACTTTTCCTATTCTACTGTTACTGATTTTGCTAAGTTGCGAGGTTGGTCTACATTTTTTTCTAAAAGAACAGCAATGTAATATGAAAGTAATTGAAGCGGAATTGTTGTGAGAAGTGGTGTTAAGGATTCAATAGATTCAGGAACTTCAATGACGTGGTCTGCCAACTTTCTGACACTTGTATCACCTTTAGTTACTATACCGATTATTTTACCTTTTCTAGCTTTAATTTCTTCAATATTGCTTACAATTTTTTCATAATGCCCTTTTTTTGTTGCAATAACAACAATTGGCATATTCTCATCAATAAGCGCAATTGGTCCATGCTTCATTTCGGCAGCAGGATATCCTTCAGCATGTATATATGATATTTCTTTAAGCTTAAGAGCGCCTTCAAGAGCAACAGGAAAATTATAACCACGACCTAAATACAAAAAGTTTTTGGCGTCTTTATAAATTTCAGCAATGGTCTTGACATATGCATCAGAAAGCAAGGCTTGTTCAATTTTTTCTGGAATTAATTCTAGTTCAACTAAGTGATGTCTAAAATCCGAGCTAGACATCGTGCCTTTTGCTCTTGCTAGCCTTAAAGCCATTAAGGTTAACACAGTAATTTGCGTTGTAAATGCTTTTGTTGAAGCCACACCAATTTCTGGACCAGCATGAGTATAAGCTCCTGCATCAGTTTCACGAGCTATGGATGAGCCAACTACATTACAAACGCCAAAAACAAATGCTCCTTGAGATTTAGCTAACTTAATTGCGGCCAAAGTATCAGCCGTTTCACCTGATTGTGATATTGCAATGACAACATCATTTTTGTTTATAACTGGGTTTCTGTATCTGAATTCAGAGGCATATTCAACTTCAACTGGAATTCTAGCTAAGTTTTCAAATATATATTCAGCCACCAAACCTGCGTGCCATGATGTGCCACAAGCTACAATAACGATACGATTGGCATTGAGAAACATTTTCATGTTGTCTTCAATACCTGCCATTTTTATAATGGCTTTGTCACTTAAGAGTCTACCTCTGTATGTGTCTCTAATAGCATGAGGTTGTTCAAAAATTTCTTTAAGCATGAAATGCTCATAACCACCTTTTTCTATTTGTTCAAGGTTAAGTTGTAGCTCTTGTACATAAGGACTAACCAAGGAATCATCTTTTATCTTCCTAACTTTAACTTCTTTATCTCGTCTAACAACTGCCATTTCTTCATCTTCTAAATAAATGGCGTTGTTAGTGTATTCTATAAAAGGAGTAGCATCACTTGCAATAAAAAATTCATCTTCTCCTATACCTATTGCTAATGGGCTTCCTAATCTGGCTACAACAATTTCATTAGGCTTATTTTTGTCAAATACTGCGATAGCGTATGCGCCAATAACTTGATTTAAAGCAATTTGCACAGCTTTTCCCAACATGACATCATTACTTTTTTTAATGTCTTCAATTAGGTTTACTAACACTTCAGTATCTGTATCTGATGTGAAGATGTACCCTCTTTTTAGAAGCTCTTTTTTTAAAGCTTCATAGTTTTCAATGATTCCGTTATGAATGATAACTAAATCACCAGAATTTGAATAGTGTGGATGTGAATTTATATCATTTGGCACTCCATGTGTTGCCCAACGTGTATGACCTATTCCAAGATTTCCGTTAGTAGAAATCTCACTTGCAACTCGTTTTTCGAGGTCATCAACTTTACCTTTTGTTTTAGAAAGTTTGATATCATTACCATCATATAAGGCAATACCTGCACTATCATAACCTCTATACTCTAAGCGCTTAAGCCCTTTTAAAATGATTGGGTAAGCTTCACGAGGTCCAATATATCCAACAATGCCACACATAGGTTTTTAATTATCTGGTTCGGTATAATAAATAGTTAGCTTTACCCTTTTGGCTTCATTGGTTGAATTACTGCCATGTAAAACGGTTCCTCTAGGAGATAAAATAGTTCCAGCAGGTATTTGCGTAATACCATCAACGTCATCTTCGATTTTCGAAGCATAGTTTTCAATAGAATTTACACTTGTAGTTACCACAAGGCCTAATTTTGTATTAGAAGAATCTCTTATGACAATATTATTTAAATGTTCTGTAATCCTGATTTTATATTTTATTCCTTCTCCATCTGGTTCATCATCAACTCTTCGAAGTGGTTCTAAATGTAATATTTTGGCATTTACTTGTGTGTCACTTGCAGATTGATCAAGGAAATAATCAATTAATCCTGTTTCCGTTTCTGGGTCAAACATATAGATTCTGTCTGGCTCGTCACCTTCCATAATATCTTGATCTACAAAAAACTCAAGATAGGCTTCATTGATTAGACGTTTTTGAGTATAAATGTCGCCATCACTTTCATCTCTAAAAAAGTTTTTGAAATATTCAAGGGCATCTACTTGAGCTCCTGTCTCATCTTCAACAGTTCCGTTAAAAAGCTCAACAATTGCCATAGACCCTTCTCCTCCCTTTAAATAAATTGTTTGATCACCATTAATTGGATCTCCATCTGGAACAGTAATTAAATTATTGTCATATAAACTCACTCCATTACCTGAAAAATTCATTTCGAATTGCCCAGCTTCTGTTTCTGCTTCACTGTCAGTACCTGTATCATCATCATTTTCAATGTCACTTGTATAATACAAAGTGATATTTGTATTGGTCGAAGCTAAATTTAGCATCATCATCGTACCATTAGCATCCATTGCTTCAGCTTTTATGTAAATGCCTCTAAAGTGATTTTTAAAATTGTTTTCATTACTCAATTCTGGTTCACCTTCTTTATCAAAAATAAGTTCTTGCCAAAATGTATCGTTAGGATTATCTAGTAATAATCTGATAGCAGGAGCTTGTCTCCCTGTTATATTTGTAACAGGATTGTCGTCTTCATCTAGTACAGGTTCTCCGTCTTCATCCAACTCAACTGTTGTAAGTCTTATTTCGTCAGCACTTGGTAAAAAATCATCTATTTGAAATAATAATTCAGCTTCAAGATCAGAATCATTAATCATATCCGAACTTGATGACGTTCCATTAGAAAAATATTTTTGATTAGCATCAAAATCTAAATCTGGATTGAAATCCCTAAGAAAAAAGTTGTTTTTATAAACAGATAATCTAATAGGTGTATCTCCAAAAATTGAATCGATCTCATAAGTGCTATTGCCATCTTCGTCTGTTCCTACATTTCTACTAAAATAAGGAACAGTAAGAACAACAGAATCTAAAACTACATTTTCTCCAAATGTAGGATCAAAAGCCGTTGGGACCATTTGACCAACAAAATTTACTGTTGTAGTTCCATATACAGGATCATTATGAAACCCTAGCAAATTTACTGGTAATCCATTTGTCTGAAACGGTTCAATTTTTTTATTATATGTTAATACTGGAAACTCAAAAAAGTCAGTACTGAAATTAGTTGCGTTATCAGAATTAACAACATCAGAATCTATACTTGCGAAATCTTTTTCGCAAGATATAAACCCAACAAGTAAAAGGGTTAATAGTGCAATATTTTGTATTAGGGCTTTACGCATCTTTTGTTATGTTTAACTTAAAACTTTTGTGTTATAAAATTCTGTATATGCTTCGGCAAAAGTGTCTATTTCTTGATACTCCAAAACAGGTTTGTCGCTACTATCAAGGTGAGCTGTTAATTCTTCAGGAATCTCTTGAGAACCAATAATCAAAGCATCTGAATAGTCTATAGCGACTTTCATGATGTTGTTATAAGATGGTTCGTTTAAAATTGAAATGGCACCTTCATCAACATTGTCAAATTTTATTTTATTAATCATGCCTTTATCTAACGTATCTTCAAAGCTTTGATTGTATATGGAAGTCACAATTTTACTTTCAGAAAAAAGAGGCTCGTCTTTATAATATTCTTTAAGGTATAATGGCAATAATGAAGCTAACCAACCATGAACATGAATGATGTCTGGAGCCCAATTTAATTTTTTAACCGTTTCAATAACACCTTTTGCAAAGAAAATTGCACGTTCATCATTGTCAGGAAACAACTTTCCGTTTTCATCAGTTAAAGTTGCCTTGCGTTTAAAATATTCTTCATTATCAATAAAGTAAACTTGAATACGCTCTTTTGGTATTGAAGCCACTTTAATAATTAAAGGCATATCTAAATCATTAATAACAAGATTTATTCCAGATAAACGAATTACTTCATGTAATTGATGTCTGCGTTCATTGATGTTCCCATAACGTGGCATGAATATTCGAATTTGCCCTCCTTGTTTATTGACCATTCTTGGAGCCTCAAACGACATCGAAGAAATTTCAGTTTCAGGTAAATAAGGAACTACTTCTGAGGAGACATATAATATTCTCTTATCTTTCATAAACGCTTCTACTTTAATTTTAGAATAAAAAACACGCAAAATTACAAAAATTATGCAGATTAACAGTATTATATTAAGTTTGCACGCTGTTAATTTTTTACTAAAGTGAAAGTATTTACAACCAAAGAAGAAATAAGAAGTGAAATCAGGGCTCTAAAAGACCAAGGCAAAAGCGTTGGCTTTGTTGCTACAATGGGAGCTTTACACGAAGGACACTTAACTTTAGTAAAATCTGCTTTACTAGATAATGACGTCGCTATTGCAAGTATTTTTGTAAATCCTACGCAATTTAACAACCAACAAGATTTAGATAAATACCCTCGAACTTTAGAAAGAGACATTAATTTACTTAAATCAGTTTCTCATAACATTCTAGTTTTCGCACCTACAGTTAATGCCATTTACGATGGTAACACTGTTTCTGAACATTTTGATTTTGATGGACTGGAGTTTGAAATGGAAGGGAAATTTCGTCATGGCCATTTTGATGGTGTTGGTACTATAGTTAAGCGATTACTCGAAATTATTGAACCTAATAAAGCTTACTTTGGAGAAAAGGACTTTCAGCAGCTTCAAATAATAAGGAAATTAGTAGAAAAGCATGACATTCCTACAGAAATTGTAGGATGTAAAATTCATAGAGAAGTCTCAGGATTGGCAATGAGTTCAAGAAATGAACGCTTAAAAGAAGTTTATAAAAATGAAGCACCTTTTATTTATAAAACATTAAAAACTGCCAAAGAAAAATTTGGCACAAAAAGTGCTAATAAAGTAACAGAATGGGTTACTAAGCAATTCGAAAAAAACAAGCTTTTAGAATTAGAGTATTTTATTATTGCTGATGAGCAAACACTCAAACCTGTTAAAAGAAAATCTAATAAAAAAACATATCGTGCGTTTATTGCTGTATATGCAGACGACATAAGACTTATAGATAATATCGCACTAAATTAATTACCTTTGCCCAATGCAAATCCAAGTTGTAAAATCTAAAATTCACCGAGTAAAAGTTACAGGAGCAGACCTAAATTATATTGGTAGTATAACTATTGATGAAGATTTAATGGATGCTGCAAATATTATTCAAGGAGAAAAAGTTCAAATTGTTAATAATGATAATGGTGAACGTCTTGAAACCTATGTTATTCCTGGAAGGAGAAACAGTGGTGAAATCACACTTAATGGAGCAGCTGCAAGAAAAGTAGCTGTTGGAGATACGTTGATTTTAATCACCTATGCTTTTATGGATATTGAAGAAGCTAAGACCTTTAAGCCATCGTTAGTATTTCCTGACGAAGCAACTAACTTATTAAAATAAAATTTGAGCACAACCAACAAAAAAGCTATAAAAATTGTCATTCCGCTTTTGTTAGCTGTTTTTTTTGGTTGGTATACATTTTCAAAACTTCCTGTAAAAGAGTTTATCCCATATTTTAAAAACGCCAATTATTATTGGATTGGTTTAGGCGTTCTTTTGGGTTTTCTGAGTCACTTATCTCGAGCATATCGTTGGAAATTTATGTTAGACCCTTTAGGCTATAAACCAAAATTGCCTAATAGCATCATGGCAGTATTTATTGCATATTTAGCAAATTTTGGAATCCCTCGTTCAGGAGAAGTCTTAAGAGCAGCAGTACTAACTAATTATGAAGGCGTCCCATTTGAAAAAGGTTTTGGAACCATCGTTGCAGAGAGAGTGGCTGATATGCTTGTAATGCTAGGCATAATTGCTATTGCACTTTTTTTGGAGTTCGATTACATTTATCAATTTTTCACTGATAAATTCAATACTCAAACCTTACTATTTAGTATTCTAGGGCTAATAATATTAGCAATTGTTTTTTTTGCTTACCTAAAAAGAAGCAATTCTAAGTTTGCCATAAAAGTTAAAAACTTTGTAAGTGGTTTACTAGAAGGAGTATTCAGTATTTTCAAAATGAAACAAAAGTGGGCATTCATATTCCATACTTTATTTATTTGGTTTATGTATGTACTCATGTTCTATGTCACAACATTTGCTGTTCCAGAAATAAGTAATATCCCTTTTGCGGCAGTTTTAATTGCCTTTATTTCGGCTAGTTTCACCATTGCAGCAACCAATGGTGGAATTTTTGTTTATCCTCTTGCAATCGGAGCGGCTTTTTCTCTATTTGATATTCCTGAAACTCCAAGTATAGCTTTTGGTTGGGTTATATGGACAGCGCAAACATTAATGATAATAATTTTAGGCAGCTTATCGTTTATATTATTGCCTATTTACAATAGGAAAAAATAATTTGATTACCTTTCACATATCAAATCTCAAATCAATTAAAATGAAAAATCTGGCACAACTATTAGTTTTAGTGCTTTGCGTAAACCTTTTGCAGGCACAGACTATTTACGAAGAATTTGATTCGTATAAATTAGGAGAGAACCGACAAATAAAAATCCAACTTCCAAGAAACTACGAAGAAAACACTGAAAAAACCTATCCATTGTTTATGGTACTGGATGGAGATTACATGTTTGAAGCAGTTGCAGGAAATGTTGATTATTATTCTTATTGGGAAGATATGCCTGAATCCATAGTAGTTGGTATTAATCAAGTTGAAAGTAGAGATGAAGACACTTATTATTCTGAGCAAAACTCTCTTCCAACAGATTCTGGTGCCGATTTTTTCGAGTTCATTACCATGGAGCTACTTCCGCATATGGTTAGCAAGTACAGACTTGCAGAATTTAAAGTGATTGTTGGACATGGTGAAACAGCTAATTTCATCAACTATTTTATGCTAAAGCCGAAACCTTTATTTCAAGCTTATATAAATGTCAGCCCATTTTTTGCTCCTGATATGTTAAACTATATTCCTGAGCGCTTAAAGCAATTTGAGTCTAAAGTATTTTATTACGTGGCAACTTCAGACAATGATTTGAAACCAGTAAAAGAGGATGCTAAAGCATTAAACGAAAGTATCACAGCTATCGATAATAAGAGCCTACTATATCATTTCGATGATTTTGAAGGACCAACACATTATACAACTCCTGCACATTCATTACCAAACGCTTTAGAGAGTATATTCTTTGTGTTTCAACCAATCAGTAGAACTGAATACAAAGAACGAATTCTTACCTTAGAAACCTCACCAGTTGATTATCTAAACGAAAAGTACGATATGATTGAAAATCTTTTCGGCTTGGAGAAAAAGGTGCTAATAAATGATTTTAAAGCCATAGCTGCAGCTATTGAGAAAAACAAAAAATTTGAATATTTCGAAGCTTTGGGAAAATTGGCTAGAAAAGAATATCCAGAAACTCTGCTTGGAAACTATTATTTAGGACGGTTTTATGAAGAAACTGGCGAACCTAAAAAAGCAATGCGAACCTATAAATCGGCTTATATTTTAGAAGAAATTGGAGGTTATACTAAAGATGAAATGTTAGATCGAGCAGATGCTATTAAACGTGATTTCGGATTTTAATGGCAAAAGTAAAAACAACCTTTTTTTGCCAAAATTGCGGCAGTCAGTATTCCAAATGGCAAGGACAATGTACTGCCTGCAAAGAGTGGAATACCATTGCAGAAGAGGTTATTCAAAAAGCCGAAAAAAGCGATTGGAAAACACCATCAAATACTTCAAAACGAGCTTCTAAACCTTTATTGATTAATGAAATTGATGTGTCACAAGAAGCACGTATGCAAACGAATGATGCAGAATTTAATCGTGTTCTTGGAGGAGGAATTGTTCCAGGATCTTTAACACTTTTAGGAGGCGAACCAGGAATTGGTAAGAGCACTTTGCTTCTTCAAATTGCTTTGAAACTACCTTACAAGACACTTTATGTTTCTGGTGAAGAAAGCCAAAAGCAAATAAAAATGCGTGCTGAGCGGATTAACCCAAATAGCAACAATTGCTATATCCTAACTGAGACTAAAACTCAAAATATATTTAAGCAAATAGAAGCTCTTGAGCCTGATATTGTCGTGGTAGATTCTATTCAGACACTTCATAGTGATTATATCGAATCTTCTTCTGGAAGTATTTCACAAATTAAAGAATGTACCACAGAGCTTATAAAATTTGCTAAAGAAACAGCAACTCCTGTTGTTTTAATTGGTCATATTACAAAAGATGGAAACATTGCAGGACCAAAAATATTGGAGCACATGGTCGACACAGTATTACAATTTGAAGGCGATAGAAATCATGTATTTAGAATTTTAAGAGCTAATAAAAACCGTTTTGGTTCAACAAACGAATTAGGCATTTACGAAATGCAAGGTTCTGGATTGCGTGAAGTTTCTAATCCAAGTGAAATTCTCATTTCTAAAAAAGACGAAGAGCTTTCTGGAAACGCTATTGCTGCAACTTTAGAAGGCATGCGACCATTAATGATTGAGGTGCAAGCTTTGGTAAGCACAGCAGTATATGGCACACCACAACGTTCAGCAACTGGTTTTAATGCCAAACGGTTGAATATGCTTTTGGCAGTGTTAGAAAAAAGAGCAGGTTTTCGCCTTGGAGCAAAGGATGTATTTTTAAATATTACAGGAGGTATTACAGTTGATGATCCAGCAATTGATTTGGCAGTGGTTGCAGCCATTTTATCATCCAATGAAGATGAAGCCTTACAAAAAGATGTATGTTTTGCTGCTGAGGTAGGTTTATCTGGAGAGATTCGACCTGTACAGCGTGTGGAACAACGTATTTTAGAAGCTGAAAAGTTAGGATTTTCAACCATTTTTGTATCTAAATACAACACCATTTCCTTAAAGAAAACTGCCATTAAAATCCAATTGATTTCTAAAATTGAAGATTTGGTTGGGTTTATAGTGTAAAATACACATTTCAATACTTCTATTTTATCAAAATTCCTTAATTTCGCTGCTCGAAATGAAATAGGACAACATGAGTACTAAATTTCCTGAATACAAAGGACTTGACTTACCAAAAGTAGCCGAAGAAATTCTAAACTATTGGCAAGAGAATGATGTGTTTGAAAAAAGTGTCACTACACGTGAAGGAAACAAACCTTATGTGTTTTTTGAAGGACCTCCTTCTGCAAATGGACTGCCAGGTGTACACCACGTTTTAGCTCGTGCTATTAAAGATATTTTTCCGAGATACAAAACCATGAAAGGTTACCAAGTAAAGCGTAAAGCAGGTTGGGATACTCATGGATTACCTATTGAACTTGGCGTTGAAAAGGAATTAGGTATTACTAAGGAAGATATTGGTAAAACTATTTCGGTTGAAGATTACAATGCAGCTTGTCGAAAAGCTGTGATGCGCTATACTGATGTTTGGAATAACCTTACCAAAAAAATGGGTTATTGGGTAGATATGGACGACCCTTATGTAACCTACGAACCAAAATATATGGAATCTGTTTGGTGGTTATTAAAACAGATTTACGACAAGAGTTTACTATACAAAGGCTATACAATTCAGCCATATTCACCAAAAGCAGGAACTGGTTTAAGCTCGCATGAGTTGAATCAACCAGGAACCTATCAAGATGTTACAGATACTACGGTTGTTGCGCAGTTTAAAGCAAATGAAGATTCACTTCCAGACTTCTTACAAAATGAAGGCGATATTTTCTTTTTGGCTTGGACAACAACACCTTGGACATTACCAAGTAATACAGCATTAACTGTTGGTCCAAAAATTGAGTATGTATTAGTTGAAACCTATAATCAATATACGTTTCAGCCAATGAATGTGATTTTGGCTAAAAAATTAGTGAATTATCAATTTTCAGGAAAGTTCAATCAAGTTGAAGAAAAGTCAGAGTTATTAAATTATAAATCTGGAGATAAAAAAATTCCTTTTTACGTAGTTAAAGAGTTTGTAGGTAAAGATTTAGTAGGTATCACTTACGAACAGCTTTTACCTTACGCTTTACCAAACGATAATCCTGAGAATGCGTTTAGAGTCATTTCTGGGGACTTCGTAACTACTGAGGATGGTACAGGAATCGTACATACAGCACCTACTTTTGGAGCAGATGATGCCTTGGTTGCTAAACAAGCTACTCCAGAAATCCCTCCAATGTTGGTAAAAGACGAGAATGATAATTTGGTACCTCTTGTAGATTTACAAGGTCGTTTTAGACCAGAATTAGGTGAGTTTGCTGGGAAATATGTAAAGAACGAATATTACAATGAAGGTGAAGCACCTGAACGTTCGGTTGATGTTGAACTTGCCATTAAACTAAAAGAAGAAAACAAAGCCTTTAAGGTTGAAAAATATAAGCACAGTTATCCAAACTGCTGGCGAACAGACAAGCCAATTTTATATTACCCATTAGATTCTTGGTTCATTAAAGTGACTGATGTTAAAGACAGAATGTTTGAACTTAATGAAACAATTAATTGGAAACCAAAATCGACAGGAACAGGTCGTTTTGGAAACTGGCTAGCAAATGCTAACGATTGGAACTTGTCACGTTCACGTTATTGGGGAATTCCATTACCAATTTGGAGAACCGAAGATGGGAAAGAAGCGCTTTGTATTGGTTCAGTTGAAGAGTTAAAAGCTGAAATGCAACGTGCCGTTGAGGTAGGCTTAATGAAGGCTGATATTTTCCAGGAGTTTGAAGTTGGTAACAATTCTGATGAGAATTATGCTAAGATTGATTTACACAAAAACATTGTTGATGAAATCGTACTTGTATCTCCTTCGAGACAACCAATGAAACGTGAAGCAGACTTAATTGATGTATGGTTCGATTCTGGTTCTATGCCTTATGCGCAATGGCATTATCCATTCGAGAACAAGGAAAAAATAGACCAAAACAAATCATTTCCAGCCGATTTTATCGCTGAAGGTGTTGACCAAACAAGAGGCTGGTTCTACACGCTTCATGCTATTGCAACCATGGCATTCGATTCAGTTGCATATAAAAATGTAGTGTCTAACGGTTTGGTGCTTGACAAGAACGGACAAAAAATGTCTAAGCGATTAGGCAATGCAACTGACCCTTTTGAAACCTTATCAACTTATGGTGCAGATGCCACACGTTGGTACATGATTATGAATGCCAATCCTTGGGATAATTTAAAGTTTGATGTTGATGGCATTGAAGAAGTAAAACGTAAGTTCTTTGGGACGCTTTACAACACGTATTCATTCTTTACTTTATACACTAATCTTGACAACTTTAGTTATACTGAAGCTGATATCCCATTAGAAGAACGACCAGAATTAGACCGTTGGATTTTATCGGAATTACATACTTTAATTCAAAAGGTTGATGATTACTATGCCGAATATGAACCGACCAAAGCAGCAAGAGCTATTTCAGATTTCACTCAAGATTATTTAAGCAACTGGTTTGTAAGGTTGAGCAGAAGGAGGTTTTGGAAAGGCGATTATCAAGCAGATAAAATTTCAGCATATCAAACATTATACACATGTATGCTAACCATAGCAAAGTTAGGAGCACCAATTGCACCTTTCTTTATGGATAAATTGTACTTAGATTTAAACTCAGTAACTAAAAAAGAAACTTTTGAGAGTGTGCATTTAGCTGAATTCCCAAAATTTGATGAATCTTTTGTTGATAAATCATTAGAACGTAAAATGGAAGCAGCTCAAACAATATCATCATTAGTTTTATCGTTACGAGCTAAAGAAAAGATTAAAGTACGTCAACCACTGCAAAAAATTATGGTCCCAATAAGCAGTGAAACTCAGAAAAATGAAATATTAGCAGTCGCTAACTTGATAAAATCTGAAGTGAATGTAAAAGAGGTTGAAGTTTTAGAAGATGCTTCAGATATTTTAGTAAAGCAAATTAAACCAAACTTTAAAGTGTTAGGACCACGCTTTGGAAAAGATATGAAGGCTGTGGCTCAAGCGGTTAATAACTTTACAGCAAACGATATTAAAATTATCGAGCAAAACGGTATTTTTGACGTTAAAATTAACGGAAAAAACATTACATTAGAGAAGTCTGATGTTGAGATAACTTCACAAGATATTGAAGGATGGCTTGTAGCAAGTTCTGGAGCATTAACCGTTGCTTTAGATGTAACCTTAACAGACGATTTAAAGAAAGAAGGTATTGCAAGAGAATTGGTAAACCGAATTCAAAATTTACGTAAGGATTCAGGATTTGAATTAACAGATAGAATTGCAGTACAATTTAAAAAAGACGAACAAATTATTAACGCAATAAATAAAAACTTAGAGTATATAAAAACCGAGACATTAACAGATGAATTGGAGATTTTAGACGACTTAAATAATGGTATAGATATTGCTTTCGATGATGTAAATACCAAATTATTTATTCAAAAAATTTAGAACTATGGCAGCAGGAAATACAGTAAGATATTCTGATAAGGATTTAGCAGAATTCAAAAAATTGATTCAAGAAAAAATTAGTAAGGCACAGCACGATTTAGAGTTAATTAAAAGTGCTTATATGAACGATCATAATAATGGTACAGAAGATACAGCACCAACGTTTAAGGCTTTTGACGAAGGTAGTGCTGTAATGAGCAAAGAGTCTAATTCTGCTTTAGCAATTAGACAAGAAAAATTTATTAGGGATTTAAAAAATGCCCTAATTAGAATTGAGAACAAAACCTATGGTGTTTGTCGTGTTACTGGAAAGCTAATCAATAAAAAACGTTTAGAGTTAGTACCTCATGCAACGTTAAGCATTGAAGCTAAAAACATGCAAAAATAAGATACATTTATAGTAATTATAAAAACGTCTCTCATTAGAGGCGTTTTTTTATATTTACCATTTAAACCTAGAATTTAATGTCTTTAAAGAAGGCTTCAATAATTATCATTCTCATTCTACTTGTAGACCAGATTTCTAAGGTTTATATCAAAACACATTTCGAGCTAGGTGAAGAAATTAAAGTGTTTAACTGGTTTCGTATTTTGTTTGTCGAAAATGACGGAATGGCTTGGGGAGCTAAGCTTAGTGACTTTACTTCATTAATTACTGATAGAACTGCTAAAGTTGTTCTTACCTCTTTTAGGCTAGTAGCTATTGTTGGTATTGGCTATTGGCTGTATAACTCAATTAAGACTAAAGGTTCTAGAGTTTTGATTATTGCTGTTTCACTCATATTTGCTGGTGCTTTAGGAAACATTATTGATTCTGTTTTTTACGGAGTTATTTTTAACGACAGTTATGGACAAATGGCAACTGCATTTCCAGAAGGTGGTGGCTATGATAGCTTATTACACGGAAAAGTAGTCGATATGCTTCATTTCCCTTTATGGAAAGGGTATTTACCAGAATGGATTCCTTGGTATGGTGGTAAGTATTTTACGTTTTTCGAACCTGTTTTTAATATAGCTGATGTCGCTATTAGCACAGGTGTTGGAATGCTAATTGTGTTTAATAAAAAAGCGTTTCCGAAGGAACATAAAGTTGTTAAAACTGATAATTCTTCTCTAGATTAGCTTAAATAATGACTTTCTGCTCTAAAATATAAGTAGAGTTACGTATTGTAAGAAACTGATTTATCATTTAAATTTGAGACTTTAACCAAAACCCTAAACCATGACTTTATCAAAAGGTTTCTTCTTTTCTTTTCTATTAATCATTTTGAATATAAGCATTGGTGCTAGTCAAAATACGTTTGATATTGTATTCCCTCAAACAGAAGCAGATAGAAATCAAAAATGCCAAAATTGTTTTAGGGTTTTTGCAAACAAGCCTAAAGAAGTTCATTTTTCTATAAAGAGAGAAAAAAACAATCTTTTTTTTGAGGTTAACGATAAACAATGGTTTAATTCACTTTTAAAAAATAGTGGAGATGGCATAGCAGTTGATGTTGTTGGTAAAGAAAGGTACAATTGTAATATAGAAGATGTAGAGAAATCTCAAATAAAGGGGCTGCTTTTAAAACCGGTTTACGTACAAAAATTAAAAGCAGGTTTACGAACTAAGGATAAGAATATTTTTAGAGTGCTTGTTGGAAAAATCCCTGATGCTTTTTTAAATAAAGATTTAGAGTTTAACATCCTTTTTTTAAGTAATAAAAATCTTTGTAATTATTATATGATTTATGATTTAGAATCTTATCCTTGGGATTTATTGGATATGGGAATGTATCTAGATTCTTTAACTTATAAGAATAAAAAAATCAAGCCAAATAATGAAGATGCCTTTGTAATTAAAACAAAAGAATTAAAATTTATTATTCCGTTTAAGAAAAATAAATCGGAGTATAAACCGGAAGACATCAAGCCGCTTTATGATTCTTTGAGATTAACTGATTTCAATATTAAAAAAATTAATATAAGAGCATATTCTTCAGTTGAAGGTAATTTAGAACGTAATATCGAATTGCAGGAACAACGTGCTAATAGTATTGCAAACGCACTTCAAACATTTCAAAAACCAACAATAACCACCGAGATATCTTCATCTGAAAATTGGGTGGAGTTTTTTAATGATATTTCAGGAACTAAACACGAACAGCTTAAATCACTTAGTAAAGAACAAATAAAAGGGAAGTTGGTTGGAGCATTTTCCAATGAAATGGAAATTTATTTAAAAAACCATAGAAAAGCAGTCATTACATTAGACTTGGAGAAAAAAGATAAGTATAAAAACAAAACCGAAAATGAACTAGTTACATTGTTCAATTCAACAATTGCCCAAGGTAATGAAGAAGAGGCTAGAATTATACAAAATTCGATTTTCGAAAAAATGAAAGAGAAAAAAATATCTCCAGATTTTTTAAAGAAAATGGAAATACCTAATCAAGTTAAATTTATTAGAATTTTCAATAAGAATGCAGCATTTAGATATCTTGAAGATATTAGACAATCTATGATTGTATATAATGAATTAGAACGATTGGAGAAGTTGGCACCTAAAAACAAAGAGGTTAAATACAATAAAACTGCTATAAAGCTAATTTTATGGAGACATAAAGCATTGATAGTTAATGAAAACAAGCTTAAGTCGGAAATTTACGCTTTAAAAAACTATAAGATTGATCAAATCTTGATTACAAGAATGATGGTTAATTTTCACATCATTAAAGCCGAAAATTACATGAGAAAAAGAGATTATTCTAAGAAAGATCTTTCAGTAGATTTCATAAACAAAAACTACAATAAATTTCCATTATCAGATTATGATTATTTGAGTTTGTCGCAGTTTTTTAGCTATTATGCCAACACAAAATTATCTGAAAAACTTCTTGAAAACAAAGTAAAAACTATTGATATAGACGAAGATTTACTTTTTTATTATTTAAACTTAACTTTAGTAAACAAAGAGCTAACGCAAACCGATGATTATAGAACTATTTTGTTAAATGCTGTAAACATGAATAAAGATAGATTCTGTCGATTGTTTAATTCTGTTGCAGATGGTGGAGTAACTTTTCAATTGCTTGAAGATGAATATCTAAGAACTAACTATTGTGAGCTTTGTAACTAAAATCGATACACCTTTATAGGAGTAACACAAAAATCAAGAGGTATATCGCCTTCATAAACATCTTCAATAGCTTCTTCTACTTCAAAAAGTGATAAACCAATTTTAATAGTGTCTGGTTTACAATCATTTAAAAAATTATCATAAAACCCTTTACCATAACCAACACGATATCCTTGTGAATCAAAACACAATAAAGGCACAAAAACCACGTCAATTTTCGAATTTTCAATTGTGATACCATCAACAGGCTCTGGAATTCCCCAGTGATTTGGTTTTATGGTAGTACTATCTGTTAGTAAGTAATTTTCAAGATTAATGGTTTCAAAATTACTTTTAGACACAACTGTGTGCTTGTCTTTTCCTGCAAGAATATTTAAAATATAATCAATGTTTATTTCTTTGTGTTCGGCAATGGTTAAAAACACATGATAGAACGATTTATCCCAAATATCAAGGGTTAATAATTGATTGGCAATTGCTAAACTTTTGTTTTCTATAGTCTCAGCAGAAAAAGTGTTGCGCAGTGCTTTGTACTTTTTTCTAAGCTCCTTTTTTGTCATTCTGCTAGTTTTGTAGAAATATGAAAAATAGCATCACCTTGATATACTAAAGGTGATTCGTTGATATTAAATATGTAACCATCGTTAGGTGCTTTTACAAAATGGTTAAAACTTCCGTAAGGGTCAGTAATATGACCAATAACATCACCTTTACTAACTTTAGAATTAATTGTAGTTGAAGCCTTAAACATTCCAGAATATTTGGCTCTAATCCATTTACTTTCTGATATAAACACACAGGATTTTTTTGGTTTGGAAACTTTAAATTTCGAACCTAACATTTCTAAATGATTCAAAACACGCTTAGCTCCATTAACTCCTGTGTTTGTAATTGTTGGATGAATATTAAAAGATTTTCCACCTTCAAAAAGCAGCATTGGGATTCCTAGTTTATAACTTGTATTTCTAAAGGATTTATTGAGGTTTTTGGAATAATAAACAAAGGGAGCACCAAATACTTCTGCTAATTCATCTAACACAATTTCTCCTTTTTTAATCCTTATTTGAGCCGAATTAAACCTGTCTGCTCCTCCAGTATGAAAATCCATGATTAAATCCGCATGAGGCACAATTTCAGTAATGAGTTTATGAGCTACTCTACTTGCCAAAGAACCAGATTTACCTCCAGGGAAAACTCGATTTAAATCACGACCATCAGGAAACTCTCTATCCATATGAATAAAACCGAAGACATTAATTACAGGAATACAAATAATGGTGCCACGCTTAGGTTTATTAATACCTTTTGCTATTATCTGCCTAACAATTTCAACGCCATTAATCTCATCACCATGTATTCCTGCTGTCATTAATACCGTCGGACCAGGTTTCTTTGAGCGTTCAATAATAACAGGAACATCAATCTTATTTTGAGTGTGTAATTTAGCAACGTTAAAGTAAACTGTTGCACTTTCTCCAAGAGCTACTTTTTGCCCTAATATATATAAAACTTCTTTCTCGCTCATTTACTTTCGGTTACGTTCAATAAAAGTTATAATGGCTCTCGCAATGTTTCTATGTGTTGCTTTTTCTATACCTTCCAAGCCAGGAGTTGAGTTGACTTCTAAGAGTAAAGGTCCTCGAGCAGATTGCAACATATCTACACCGCAAACAGGCAATTTTAAAGCACGAGAGGCATTCATCGCTACCTTAAGTTCGGCTTCATTGAGTTTTATAATTTCAGCAGAACCTCCTCGATGTAAATTAGAGCGGAACTCACCTTCTTTTCCCTGGCGTTTCATAGCACCAACTACATGACCATCAACTACCAAAGCACGTATATCGGCACCTTTGGCTTCAGCAATATATTCTTGAACCAATGCTCTTGCTTGTAATCCATTAAAGGCTTCCAAAACAGATTCAGCAGCATTTTTTGTTTCAGCTAAAACCACTCCAAGACCTTGCGTACCTTCAAGAAGTTTAATAATGACTGGAGTTCCGCCAACATGTGCAATAACCTCTTCAACATCTCTAGAGTAATTTGTGAACACTGTTTTTGGCATACCAATTCTGGCTTTACTCAAACGCTGAAAACTTCTAAGTTTGTCTCTTGACCTAATAATAGCATCAGAAGTTGCAATGGTAAACACATTCATCATTTCAAACTGCCTTACAACAGCACAGCCAAAAAAAGTTACCGAAGCTCCAATACGAGGAATAATAGCATCAACGTAATCTAAATAACGGTCTTGATAATATATAGTTGGTTTTTCTTCTTCAATAATGATATCACATTTTAAAGGGTCAACAATTTCCATGTCATGACCGCGATTTTCGCCTTCTTCTATCAATCGTTTGGTAGAATATAGATTTTCATTTCTAGATAAAATAACAATGTTCATGCAGTTAATTGTAGTTGTTATTGACGCAAGATACTAAAAAAGCAAGATGAATTTTTACAATATCTAGGAATTAATATACCTTTGAGTAATGGCTAAATCTCCTTTAGAAATACAGATACAAACCCTTCCAAATCTACCAGGTGTATATCAATATTTTGATGCGAATAACACTATTATTTATGTTGGTAAAGCCAAAAATTTAAAGAAAAGAGTTAGTTCGTATTTTACAAAAACTCATGAAAACGGAAAAACAAGAATTCTTGTAAAAAAGATTGTCAACATTAAACATATAGTAGTTGATACTGAAACAGATGCGCTCTTACTTGAAAACAATCTGATTAAAAAGCATAAACCTCGTTACAATGTAATGCTTAAGGATGACAAATCTTATCCTTGGATTTGCATAAAAAAAGAACGTTTCCCAAGAGTGTTTCAAACCAGAAGATTGATTAAAGATGGCAGTGAATATTTTGGGCCATACACAAGCGTGAAAACTGTTTACACACTTCTGGACTTAATAAGAGGATTGTATCAATTACGAACTTGTAATTATGATTTGTCACAAGAAAAAATTGATGCTGGAAAATACAAAGTGTGTTTGGAGTATCATTTAGGCAACTGTAAAGGTGCTTGTGAAGGCAAAGAAACGGTTGAGGAATATGATGAAAACATCAAAGCCATTCGCGAAATTTTAAAAGGCAACTTTAAAGATTCTTTACACCGCTTTAAGCAACAAATGAATGACCTTGCAAAAGACATGCATTTTGAAGAAGCTCAAAAAGTAAAGGAGAAAGTGGATATTCTAGAGAATTACCAAGCTAAATCAACTATCGTTAACCCCAAAATTAACAATGTTGATGTATTCTCTATTGTAAGTGATGAAAGCTATGCTTATGTGAATTTCTTGCAAATTTCGTTAGGTTCCATCGTACGTTCGCATACACTTGAAATAAAGAAAAAACTTGATGAAACCGATAAGGAACTATTAGAAATTGCCATCATTGAAATCAGGCAGCGATTCAATTCACAATCTAAGGAAATTTATGTGCCTTTTAAGATTGATGTTGGTGATGCTATTAAGGTTACTATTCCAAAATTAGGAGACAAAAAGCATATTCTAGATTTATCAATTAGGAATGCCAAATATTATAGGCTAGAGCAACTCAAACAAGTAAAAATTGTTGACCCAGACAGACATGCTAATCGCATCATGGCACAAATGAAAGCGGATTTACGACTTAAAGAAGAACCTCGACATATCGAGTGTTTTGATAACAGTAACATACAAGGCACACATCCTGTGGCTGCTTGTGTTGTGTTTAAAAATGGTAAACCGAGTAAGAAAGATTACAGACATTTTAATATAAAAACTGTTGAAGGACCAGATGATTTTGCCTCAATGGAAGAAGTGGTTTATAGACGATATAAACGCTTATTGGATGAAAAGAAATCATTACCGCAATTAATAATTATTGATGGTGGGAAAGGTCAATTGTCTTCAGCATTAAAAAGTTTAGATGAGTTAAACCTTCGTGGAAAAATTGCCATTATAGGAATTGCAAAACGTTTAGAAGAATTATTCTATCCAAACGATCCAATTCCATTATATTTAGATAAAAAAAGCGAGACACTTAAAATTATTCAACAATTACGTAATGAAGCTCATCGTTTTGGAATTGAACATCACCGAAATAAACGTAGTAAAACGGCGTTAAATACAGAATTGGAAACTATTCCTGGTATTGGCGAAAAAACAATTGTGGAATTGTTGAAGCATTTTAAATCTGCGAAGCGTATTTCGTATGCTAAGTTGGACGAATTAGAAGATGTAGTAGGTGTGTCAAGAGCTCAGAAAATTTATAATTATTACAATCAAAATAAATAGATTGAAAACCAAAATATTCATATTAACTTTTCTCCTGATAGTTTCTTTTTCTACAAAAGCACAAAGTAAAACAGGAGAAAACCCAAACCCTAAAGTTGGGTTAGTTCTCAGTGGTGGTGGCGCAAAAGGGTTGGCACATATTGGAGCTTTAAAAACCATTGATAGTTTAGGCGTAAAAATTGATTATGTTGCAGGAACAAGTATGGGAGCAATCATTGGAGGACTATACGCTTCAGGATATTCTGGTAAGCAAATTGATTCCATTTTTAAGGAAGTTGATTTTGATGTTTTAATAAATGATAATTTACCACGTGCAGCAAAAACGTTTTATGAGCGTGACAATTCAGAAAAATATGCCTTAACACTTCCATTTAATAAGTTTAAAGTACAAATACCAACAGCAATTTCAAGAGGCCAAAATGTGTACAATTTATTTTCAAAATTAATGTTACATGTTAGCCATGTAGAAGATTTTGAAAACCTACCAATCCCATTTTTTTGTATTGCAACAAATATTGAATCTGGAGAACCTGTTATTTTAAATAGTGGAAGTTTACCGCAATCTATAGCAGCTAGTGGAGCATTGCCATCGTTGTTTCAACCTGTAATTATTAACGATGAGATACTCATTGATGGAGGTGTTGTAAACAATTACCCAATTGATGAGCTCAGAGAAAAAGGTATGGACATTATTATTGGAGTTGATGTACAAGATGACTTGGCTGAACGAACTGAGTTAAATTCTGCTCCTGATATTTTACTCCAGATTAGTAATTTCAGAACCATAAATGCCATGAAAGACAAATCTGTAAAAACAGATGTTTACATAAAACCAGATATCAAAAAATATAATGTTGTTTCGTTTCAGTATGGTGAACAAATCATTGAAAATGGTCGTATTGCAGCCATAAATAAACAAGATGAGTTAAAAGCTGTGGCACGAAACCAAAGTAAAATAGTAAAAGAAAAAGTCCAAATTTCATCAGCTGACAGCATTAAAATAAAGAAGATTAAAATTAATGGTAAAGAAAAATATACACGTGCTTATGTGTTAGGAAAATTAAAGATAAAGCCTAATGAAACAATTAGCTACGACCATTTTGGAAAAGGCATAAATAACATTGTGGCAACACAAAATTTTGACAGCTTTTTATACGACCTTAAGCCAAATGGAGATGGCTATGATTTAATAGCTAATGTTAAAGAGAGTGAGAACACTACTTTTTTAAAGTTAGGTGTTCATTATGATGATCTTTATAAAGCAGCTGCATTGATAAATTTAACTCAAAAAAGAATTTTATTTAATAACGATGTTGCTTCATTTGACATGATTTTGGGAGATAATGTGCGCTATAATTTTGAATATTATATTGATAAAGGATTTTATTGGAGTATTGGATTAAAATCCAGATACAATACATTTCACAAAAATGTAAATGCGTCATTGTTTTTGGATGAAGGAGAACTAAATATTGCTGGTTTAAAAAAGGCAGATATAAGGTTAACTGATCAAACAAATCAGTTTTATTTGCAAACACTTTTTCGAAAAGATTTTTCTTTAAAACTAGGAGCAGAGCATAAGCGTTTAAAAATAACGTCAGAGACCTTTGTGGAAGAATCAGATGAAGAAATAGAAAAAACCACGTTCGAAAAAAGCGATTTCTTTAGCCTTTTTGGCAACTTAAAATTTGACACTTACAACAACAAACATTTTCCCGACAATGGATTTTTCTTTGATGGAAACTTTCAGTTATACTTATCATCATCAGATTTTAACAATGACTTTTCACAGTTTTCTTTTGCAAAAGCTAATATTGGCTATGCATTGAGTTTTTCTGAAAAACTATCGTTACTTCTTGGCTCAGAAGGAGGTTTTAAAATTGGTGATGACTCCAATAACTCGCTTAGTTTTGCTCTTGGAGGTTATGGTCAAAATTTAATCAATAACTTTATTTCATTCTATGGCTACGATTACATCTCAATCATTGGAGATGGATTTGTAAAAGGAGTAATAAACTTTGATTATGAAATAGCAGACAATCATCATATTAACTTAGCAGCTAATTATGCCAATGTAGGAAATGATTTATTTACTAATGGTGAATGGATCACGTCGCCAGATTACAGTGGTTATGCTATTGGTTATTCGTTGGAAACGTTTTTAGGCCCATTCGAAGTTAAATATACGTGGTCTCCAGATATTAGCCAAAGTAGTTGGTTTTTTAATGTTGGCTTTTGGTTTTAAACAATTTTCAAAATGTTTTTACGATATTTGTTCAGTATGAAACCTTTTTGGACAGAATATTTAATATTACTCCACTATCTTATTAAGAGAAATCCTGAATAAGCAGACATTATTGTCATTCCTGCTTAGGTGCAGGAATCTTTTTATTTTAAGTATCTTTATATAAATTTATTGAATCTTTTTAAATGCCTTTTTATCATAAATTAGGGAGTATACCTCCTAAAAGACACACACAGTTTAGAAAACCAGATGGTAGCCTTTATGCAGAACAACTGTTTGGTACTATTGGGTTTGATGGAATGTCCACAAATTCATATCACGAACATAGACCAACACAAGTTAAAGAAATAAGGAAGCAGTATAATGTTGCTCCTAAAATAGCTAAAGCTAATCATATTCAATCTTATAGACTTCATGGATTTAAAGTAAAGCCTGAGAATGATTATTTAGATAGTAGAAAAGCAGTATTAACTAACAGCGACTGTACTATAATTTTGTCTGCGCCAAAAGAATCAACAAGAGATTATTTTTATAAAAACACTGATGCTGATGAGCTAATCTTCATTCATAAAGGGACAGGAAAACTTAGGACAATGCTAGGAAACCTTGATTTTAAATATGGAGATTATTTGTTAGTACCTCGAGGAATCATATATAAGCTTGATTTTGACACTGAAGATAATCGCTTGTTCATTGTAGAATCTCGCAGACCAATTTACACACCAAAACGCTATCGCAATTGGTTTGGGCAGTTGTTGGAACATTCGCCTTTTTGTGAGCGCGATATTCGTCAGCCACAAGAATTGGAAACACATAATGAAACAGGTGATTTTTTAATAAAAGTAAAAAAGCAAGATGACATTTTTGAAATGATATATGCAACACATCCTTTTGATGTTGTTGGTTACGATGGTTACAATTACCCTTATGCCTTTTCAATTCATGATTTCGAACCAATAACAGGTAGAGTTCATCAACCACCACCAGTTCATCAAACATTTGAAACAGATGCATTTGTTGTATGTAGTTTTGTGCCTCGTTTATACGATTATCATCCTGATGCAATTCCAGCACCTTATAACCATAGCAATATTGATAGTGATGAGGTGTTGTACTATGTTGATGGTGATTTTATGAGTAGAAATGATATTGACGCTGGACATATTAGTTTGCATCCAGCTGGAATACCACATGGACCACATCCTGGAGCAACTGAAAGAAGTATTGGTAAAGTAAAAACGGATGAGTTGGCTGTAATGGTAGATACTTTTAAGCCATTAATGGTTACGGAAGAAGCTATGAAAATAGCAGATGAAGATTATCACAAATCTTGGTTAGAATAAAAAATCGAAACAAAATGAGTAAAGAAATAAAATCAGTAGACTACGGTTTAGAAAAAATATTCGAAGGAGCACAAGATTTCCTTCCGCTTTTAGGAACAGATTATGTCGAGTTTTATGTTGGCAACGCAAAACAATCGGCACACTTTTATAAAACAGCTTTTGGATTTCAGTCTTATGCATACAAAGGGCTGGAAACAGGTTCAAGAGATTCAGTAAGTTATGTATTGAAGCAAGACAAAATCCGATTAGTACTAACAACTCCTCTTAATAGTAAATCACCAATAAACGACCATATTGTAAAACATGGTGATGGCGTGAAAGTTGTTGCTCTTTGGGTTGATGATGCTAGAAAATCGTATAAAGAAACTACCAAACGAGGTGCGAAATCGTATATGGAGCCAGTTGTTGAAACAGATGAATATGGCGAAGTAGTGCGAGCAGGAATTTACACGTATGGAGAAACAGTTCATATGTTTGTAGAACGAAAAAATTATAAAGGCACTTTTATGCCTGGATTTGTTGTGTGGAAATCAGATTACAATCCAAAACCAGTTGGATTAAAATATATAGACCACATGGTTGGTAATGTTGGCTGGAATCAAATGAATACTTGGGTAAAATGGTATGAAGACGTTATGGGATTTGTAAATTTCTTATCATTTGATGATAAACAAATTCATACTGAATATTCAGCTTTAATGAGTAAAGTTATGAGTAATGGAAATGGTCGTATAAAGTTTCCAATAAATGAACCTGCAAAGGCTGCTAAAAAATCACAAATTGAAGAATATTTAGATTTTTATGAAGGCTCTGGAGTACAACATATTGCAGTAGCAACGGACGATATCATTAAAACTGTAGCACAATTAAAATCAAGAGGTGTTGAATTTTTACCTCCTCCACCTCAAGCTTACTATGATGACATTCCACGCAGATTAGGTTCGCATATGGATGTTATGAAGGAAGACATTAAAGAAATTCAAAAGCTATCCATTTTGGTTGATGCTGATGAAGAAGGCTACTTATTGCAAATTTTCACAAAACCTGTTGAAGATAGACCAACACTGTTTTTTGAAATTATTCAAAGAATGGGAGCTCGAGGCTTTGGTGCAGGGAATTTTAAGGCTCTTTTTGAGTCAATCGAACGTGAACAAGCAAATAGAGGGACATTATAACAAATATTTAACTAAAAAACGCTTAAAAACTCTATCGATAATGTCGTTAGAGTTTTTTGTTTTTTTACTTTTGGAACAGTAATTGTAAATTTAAGTGTAATAACAATAAACTAACAGTTATGTGAGTTTTATTACAATTACAAAAATTATGAAAAAGACCCTACTTATAATATTAACATTGATTTTAAGCAATTCTGTATTTGCTCAAAAAGAATCTGCATTTGACAAAGGAGAATGGTTTAAGTTTAAAATGAGCTATAGTGGCTGGATGAAAGCAGGCGAAGCTACCTTAAAAGTTAATGAAGATGATATAAATGGTAAACCTGTTTATCATGTTATTGGTAAAGGAAAAACAACAGGAGCAGTAAGTTGGTTTTTTAAAGTTAAAGATCGTTACGAAAGTTATTTTGATAAAGAAAAACTCATTCCGTATCGTTTTATTAGAAATATCAATGAAGGAGGCCACACCAAAAACATCGAAATTGATTTTGATCAGGATAACGAAAAAGCTCATGTTTTTAATAAAAAACATAACACCAAAAAAGTATATGATACCAAACCGAATATTCAGGATATGGTATCAACATTTTATTACTTGCGAAATAACTTAAATGTTGATGAGCTAGAAGTTGATGATGAAGTAAGAACAGATATGTTTTTTGATGGTGAAAATTATGGCTTTAAAATAAGGTATTTAGGAAAAGAAACCATTCGCACAGCCTTTGGAAAAGTTGAATGTCTAAAGTTTAGACCTTATGTTATGGCTGGACGTGTGTTTAAAGAAGAAGAAAGTTTAACGCTTTGGGTAAGTGCAGATCAAAACAGAATACCAATACGAATGAAAGCAGATTTAGCTGTTGGATCGTTAAGAGCAGATCTTGAAGCTTTCAGAGGATTAAAACATCAATTTAAAATACAATTCTGATACCATTATGTCTGATCAACCAAACTATGATGACATCTTAAAAAAACTACAAGCAAAATACGATGCTCAAAGTGAAGACACCGAAAATTATTTAGAAGGCTTACTCTACGGAAAATCCATTACCTATTGGGATTATATTCATACTGATGCTTTACTGAGCCTGCAAATTCAAAGAACCACATTTCCTGATGAAATGGTATTTATTGCCTATCATCAAATTAATGAATTAATTTTTAAAATGATTCTTTGGGAAATTTCCCAAGTTGCTGATAAAGAAAAATTAGAAGTAAAGTTCTTTGAGGGTAAGTTATTGCGAATAAGTCGTTATTTTGATATGCTTACTACTTCTTTTAATATCATGAGAGAAGGAATGGATCCAGAGCAGTATGGTAAGTTCAGACATACTCTTACTCCTGCTAGTGGATTTCAGAGTGCACAATATAGACTTATTGAGTTTGCCTCAACGGAACTTATTAATTTAATCGATAATAGATTCAGAAAAACAATTGATCGTAACACACCTTTTGAGCACGCATTGGAACATTTATATTGGCAAGCTGCAGGAAAAGATTATAAAACAGGAAAAAAATCGTCATTGCTCACAAATTTTGAAAACCGTTATAAGGAAGAATTCATAACGTTTATGAAAACCTATAACACTAAAAACTTGTGGTCAAGATTTAAGGAATTACCAGAAAAAGATCAAGAAAACAAGAACTTAGTAAAAGCAATGAGACATTACGACTATACTGTAAATATAACTTGGGTAATGGCACATTATAATGCAGCTAAGCACTATATTTTAGGTAAAGATGGAGATGGTGAAGCAACTGGAGGAAGCGATTGGCAAAAATATATGCACCCAAAATATCAAAAAAGAATATTTTTTCCGGAACTTTGGAGCGAAGAAGAAATAGAAAATTGGGGAACTTAACAACTAAAATAACCTAACAACTAAAATGAAACCCATAAAAATTGTATTAATAGCAGCACTTATTTGTGTGATACAATCTTGTAAATCAGACAAAAATCCAGAAGAAATCCCAATAAATAGCTTAGTAGAAGCTAAACCAATAGTCGAAAAGATTGAATTTGGATATAACCTTAACGATTATATTGTAGTAAGAGACACTATTAAATCTGGAGATAGTTTTGGCGAAATATTAGAGCGCAACAAAATTGGCTACCCTAAGATTTTTGAAATTGCTAAAAAAGCAAAAGATTCTTTTGACATTCGATATTTACAAGCAGGAAAGCCTTACACACTACTTTGTAGTAAAGACTCTTTGCAAACACCACAATGTTTTATTTATCAGCCAAATATTGAAGATTATGTTGTTATAAATTTTCAAGACTCCATACACGCTTACACTCAAAAGAAACCCATTAAGTTTGTTCAAAAAACAGCAACAGGAACCATTCCAGATAACAGCAATATCTCTGAAGTATTAGATAGTCTAGGGCTCAGCGTTCAACTGGCTTATAAAATGGCAGATAATATTTATGCTTGGACTATCGATTTTAATAGACTACAAGCTGGTGACAGGTTTAAGGTAATATATGAAGATAAATATATAGACGATTCTATTTATGCTGGAGTTCACAATATTAAGGCAGCTTATTTTGAACACAAGAGTGAACCTTTTTATGCTTTTGAATTTCAAACTGATAGTGTAAAAGGCATTGTAGACTATTTTAGTGAAGAGGCAAAAAATCTTAGAAGAGCTTTCTTAAAAGCACCAGTTCAATTCAGTCGTGTGTCTTCCAGATATAATTTAAGACGTAGAATTGCTTATTATGGTAACAGAGTTAGACCACATAAAGGAACTGATTTTGCAGCGAAAGTTGGCACACCAATCCTAGCAACAGCAAATGGTACTGTAACAGAATCTACTAGACGAGGAGGAAATGGTAAGTATGTAAAAATTAGACATAATGCAACGTATAGCACGCAATACCTTCACATGAGTAGACGAGCAGTAAAAGTAGGTGATTTTGTAAAGCAAGGTGATGTTATTGGTTATGTTGGTATGACTGGTAATACTGGAGGTCCACACGTTTGCTATCGTTTTTGGAAAAACGGGAAGCAAGTTGACCCTTTCAAACAGAAATTGCCAGAAGCCGAACCAATTTCGGATAGCTTAAAAGTTAAATACTTGGATTTTATTCAACCTATAAAATTGAGATTGGATAATATTGAGTTTCAAGAAATGGAAGAAATTGAAACCCTTTCAGAAGATTTAGTAACACAAATTGACTAAATGGCTTTAAAGACAATTAATCCCACACACACTAAAGCTTGGCAAAAGCTGACAGAACATTTTGAACACATAAAAAACCATCATTTAAAAGACTGGTTTAACCAAGATAAAGAAAGAGCAGAAAAATTTACCATAAAATGGGAAGATTTCTATTTTGATTATTCCAAAAACAGAGTAAATTCTGAAACTATGTCGCTTCTAAAAGAACTCACTGAAGAAGTTGATTTAAGTGATGCCATTTCTAAATATTTTTCTGGAGACAATATAAACCAAACCGAAAACAGAGCAGTACTTCATACAGCTTTGAGGTCATCTCAAAAAACTGAATTAGTACATAATGGAATTAATATTATTTCTGAAATAAATGAGGTAAAAAGTAAAATTGAGAGTTTCACGACTAGTATTATTTCTGGAAACAAAAAAGGATTTAATGGAGATAACTTCACAGATGTTGTAAATATTGGTATTGGAGGTTCGGATTTGGGTCCTGCGATGATTGTTGATGCATTACAATTTTATAAAAATCATTTAAACACCCATTTTGTAAGCAATATTGATGGAGACCATGTTAACGAAGTTATTAAAAATCTAAATCCTGAAACTACTTTGTTTGTTATAGTTTCTAAAACATTTACCACTCAAGAAACACTTTCAAATGCGTCTACCATTAGAGATTGGTTTTTAAAGACACTTCCAAAAGAAGCTGTTTCAAAGCATTTTGTTGCTGTATCAACCAATATTGAAAAAGTAAAGTCCTTTGGAATAGACGAGAACAACATCTTTCCAATGTGGAATTGGGTTGGAGGACGTTTTTCATTATGGAGTGCTGTAGGATTGAGTATAAGTTTATCAATAGGACATTCAAATTTTGAAAAGTTATTGGAAGGCGCTCATAAAATGGACAATCATTTTAAAAAAGAACCTTTTGAGAGTAACATTCCGATAATCATGGCTTGCTTAGGTATTTGGTATAATAATTTTTTCAAGTTTGAAAGCGAGGCAGTACTTCCGTATTCTCAATACTTAAACCAATTTGCTACATATTTGCAACAAGCCATTATGGAGAGTAATGGAAAAAGTGTCGATAGAAATGGCAATAAAGTAAACTATCAAACAGGAGCAATAGTTTGGGGAGAACCTGGAACAAATTCACAACACGCTTTTTTTCAATTATTACACCAAGGCACAAAAATTATCCCAGCCGATTTTATTGCGTTTGCCAAACCCCTTCATGGAAACAAAGACCATCAAGATAAGTTAATGTCAAACTTTTTTGCGCAGACAGAAGCGCTAATGAATGGAAAGACAAAAGAGCAAGTTATGGCAGAATTTGAAGAAGAATCTATAGATAGTAACAAAAAGGATCTGTTGGCAGGTTACAAAGTATTTGAAGGTAACAGACCAACAAACACGTTCCTTATTAATAAGTTAACGCCTGAGAGTTTAGGAAAATTAGTGGCGCTTTACGAACACAAAATTTTTGTTCAAGGTGTTATATGGAATATATTCAGTTATGATCAATTTGGAGTAGAACTTGGTAAGCAACTAGCCGGAAATATCCTTAATGATTTTGAAAAATTGAGTATTAACAATCACGATACTTCAACTTTAAGCCTCATAAATCATTATAAGAGCTTAATTTAGACTTTGTCTAAATTTTGTAAAACTCTACCTATCAATTAGTTATGTTTTTAAGCAAATTCCCAAACTTCCCTGCTTCATAGGGATAATGATTTCTTAACAAAAAGTTAATAAATTGTCAAGAATTATAACTAATTTTGCCGAAAAATAAAACCAATTTAATTTTCGATATGAAAAAAATTACTCAATTTTTATTTGTTGCTCTAGCAATGGTTTTCTCAACTGCTGCTTTTGCTCAAAGTACAGTTACAGGAACCGTTATGGATGCTGAACTAAATGCTCCACTTCCTGGAGCTAATGTTGTAGTTAAAGGTACTACGAATGGTACAACTACAGATTTTGACGGAAACTTTACGTTAACGACTGATGCAGCTTCTGGTGAAGTTGTTATTTCTTACGTTGGTTATGCTCCTATGACGCTAGCGTTTAATGGGAACACTAATCTAGGTACAGTAACTTTAACATCTGATAATACTTTAGATGAAATTGTTATTACTGGTACAGGAATTATTGATTTAGCTGAAGGAAGAAATACTCCGATAGCTGTGTCAACGATTAGAGCTTCTGAGATTCAAGAAAAAATTGGAGCTCAAGACATCACTAATACTTTAGTAAATACACCTTCTGTTTATGTAGCAGGTCAATCAGGTGGTTTTGGAGATTCTAGAATTGCAGTTCGTGGATTTGAACAAGACAACACTGCTTACCTTTTAAATGGTCAGCCAATTAATGGTATGGAAGATGGTAAAATGTATTGGTCTAACTGGTCTGGGATGAATGATGTAGCCAGTGCAGTACAAATACAAAGAGGACTTGGTTCTTCTAAATTAGCTATTTCATCTGTTGGTGGTACTGTTAACTTTGTAACAAAATCTACTGACAAAAATGAAGGAGGTTTTGTGTATGCTGGAATTGCAAATGATGACTATATTAAAACTACTTATCAATACAGTACTGGAAAATCCGAAAATGGATGGGGAACAAGTTTTATGTTATCTCATTGGCAAGGTGATGGATACAATGAAGGTAACTTTGGTCAAGGACAAACATATTTCTTTTCAGTTGGATATACACCAAATGAAACTCATAACTTCAATTTCTTAATCACTGGTGCACCTCAATGGCATGATCAAAACTTTACTAAAAGTATTTCAGATTATTTAGAGTATGGAAGAAAATATAATAATAACTGGGGAACTTATGGAGGTCAGTATCTTACAGAAAGAAGAAATTTTTACCACAAGCCAGTGGCTAACTTAAACTGGGATTTTGATATCAATGAAACGACTAATTTAAGTACAGTACTTTACGCGTCTTGGGGACGTGGTGGTGGAACTGGAAACCGTGGAAACAGAATCAGAACTGCTGAAGGAAGAATTGACTATGATGCTATTTATGCATTCAATCAATCTGTACCTCAAGGAGCAGGAGGATATTTTGCTGCAGGTGGCGGTTACGTAACACGTTCATCTATGAACTTACACTCTTGGTATGGTTTAGTATCAAATTTAGAAACTGAGTTAAGTGAAAACCTTACATTAAACGTAGGATTGGATTTAAGAACATATTATGGAGAGCACTTTAGAATTGTTGAAAATTTCCATGGACTTAATTCTTGGCAAGAGAACATTCGTTTAAGAGATCAAAATAACAACCATGATACTTACGGTTCTTTTGGGACATACAAAAACGTAATTACAACTAGAGATTTATCTGCAAACCCTTGGGCTGCATTATTTGCTAAGTTTGATCAAGATGAAAAGATTGCTTATAGTAATGACGAACGTATTTCTTATGGTGGATTATTTGCTCAATTAGAGTATACAAAAGATAACTTTTCAACATTCTTCCAAGGATCTATTTCAAATCAAACTCACCAACGTTTTGACCACTATCAATATGCTGACCAATCACTTATTGATGGAACATCTTCTCAAGGTACAGGAACACCTCTTCCTGCAGGAATTACTGATGGTGTAGATTCAGAAAAAGTTTCAAATTTTGGATTCAATGTAAAAGGTGGAGCAAATTATGTATTAAATGATAATAACAATGTATTTGTAAATGCAGGTTATTATTCACGTCAACCTTATCATGATAATATCTACTTAAATTTCACAAACCTTGTTAACCCAGCAACTGAAAATGAAAAGATTTTAGGCTTAGAAGCTGGTTATAGCTTCAAATCGTCTAAGTTCTCTGCAAATGTTAACTTATATAGAACATCATGGAAGGACAGAGTTGTTACTTCATCAGATATTGATAACGGAGTAGTTACTTTAACAACAAATGAAGGTGTAGAGCAAGTTCACAGTGGTATCGAAGTTGATTTCATTGCAAGACCTTTACCAGAATTCAAATTAAAAGGATTTGTTTCTATTGGTGACTGGGTATTTAAAGGAGAAGGACTTACAAGAGTTACTGATGAAGAGCAAAATGTTATTAGCACTGAGACTACTGATTTTGATGGTGGTAAAGTTGGTGACGCTGCTCAATTTACAGCAGGTTTAGGCGCTGATTACGATATTTGCGAAAACCTTTCAATTGATGCAGATATAAGATTTTATGACAATTTATATGCTGATGTTGGGGCAGTAAAGGAAAATTTAAAGTTACCTTCTTATCATTTAGTTGATACTGGATTATCTTATAAAATGATTTTAGGTAAAAACAAGGACAAATCATTAAACTTCAGATTAAATATTAATAACGTATTTGATAATGTTTACATTTCTGAATTAACAACAAATATCCAGCCAGGTGATGGTAGTGGTGAGTTGTTTGATGGTGTTGATACAGATAACAGAGGTTACTTTGGTTTAGGTAGAACATGGAATATAGGATTACGTTACAAGTTCTAATCAGAACCATTTAAGTGATAATAAAAGCCTGCTCAATTGAGCAGGCTTTTTTGTGCTCAAAATTCCTTATTTTTGTTAAAATTTAAAAACTAACTAATGGACGAAACTATTAAAATGCTCCACTCTTATTGGGCATACTTAGCAATTATTATGCTCATTGTGGCAGTAGTTAATTCACTTATTGGGCTAACTGGAAAAAAGGAGTATGGTGCAAAAGATTTCAGAATTTCTTTATTTACTCTAATTGTTTCCCACATTCAATTGTTATTAGGGCTAATTCTGTATTTTGTATCTCCTATGTTTGATATGTGGAGTTCGATGGGAAGTGAAGTTATGAAAACTGCAAGTGTAAGATTATATCTTGTTGAGCATCCTTTAATCAATATTATTGCAATTGTACTGATTACTATTGGCTACTCAAAGCATAAAAAGAAATTGACTTCATCCCCAAAGTTTAAAACAATATTTATTTTTTATACTTTGGCATTAATATGTTTATTATCAAGAATTCCTTGGGACGTATGGCCAAGATTTTAGAAATAAAAAAAGCGACCATATTGGTCGCTTTTTTTATTTTATTTCTTTTATGACATGCACATAAACTGGGAAATGATCGCTAAAGCCATCAGTAAAGCCACCATCGGCAAAACTTCTTAAGGGATAGCCTTTGTATCGTCCTTCTTTATTAGTTAGGTAAAGCTTATTAAAAATACCTGCTTTATAAAATCTAAACGAAGAATAATCTTTTTCCAATAATGGTTTGGTAATTAATATCTGGTCAAACAAACTCCATGCGTCTCTATAAGCATTTGAACCCAATCCTTTTCTGAAGAAACCTTCCATTGGATTATATATACCTTTTATCTTCACATCATCTCTGTCTTTTTCAGCTTTTAATATTTTTTTTAAACTTGCATTGGTAGGATCATCATTTAAATCTCCCATTGAAAATATCTTTGCGTAAGGATCAATAGCTTGTAAAGAGTCTATTATACGTTTATTTAGTCTTGCAGCAGCAAGACGCTTTGGTCTGCTTCGTGCCTCACCACCAGAACGTGATGGCCAATGGCTCACAATAACATGAATTAATTCACCATCTAATTTACCACTCACTAGTAATTGATCACGAGTATAAACACGTTTTCTGGTTATATCATCGTATATTTTTAACTCATGGCTGCTTACATCTATTGGAGAAAAAAGTGCTTTTTGATACATCAAAGCAACATCAATTCCTCTAGCGTCAGGCGAATCAAAATGTATGATGCCATAATCTTTATTGTATAAAGCATCGTCGTTGGCTAAATCTTCAATGACTTCTCTGTTTTCAACTTCAGAAATTCCAATAATTGCTGGGCTATTATTGGAAACATCAGACCCAATTTCTGAAATTACTCGAGCCATATTCTTAACTTTCTTTTTGTAAACCTCTTGACGATTGAATTTCATTTCCATGATAGGACTGGCCTCATCAAATTTTTGAGGGTCATTAATCGTATCAAACAAATTTTCAACATTGTAAAAAGCGATTGTATGAACTTTAAATTTTCGTTTTTCTTGAGCATTACTAGTCAGAACCAATAAAAAACAAAAGATACTCAGAAACGTTTTTAATAATCTCATTTATAGTTGTATTACGTTTATGTTAATATGTAAGCAAATCTTGAGCCAAAAGTAAAAATTAATGATAAATAATTGTAAATTTGCTAGCCTTAATATTTTTTAAAATTAAGGAAAAGAAAGTATTAATTTTAATATTGAACATGAAGAAAAGTTTATTTATTTTTTTATTAGGAGTCTTTTCAGTGTTTTCAGCATTTGCACAAACCACTATAAAGGGAAGTGTTAAAGACGCTGTGACCAATGAACCCATTCCTAATGTAACTATTACTATTGAAGAGACTTCGCAATCTACAAAAACGGATGGTCTTGGAGAATTTAGCTTTACAAGAAATGTACCTTTAGGCGAACAGGTTTTAAATGTTAGCAAAGATGGCTACATAACCGAGCGTTATCCAATAGTAGTTAATGAAGGGTCAACTGTAAACATTACAGATATGATTCTTAGAATTGATGTTTCTGATTCGGCAGATTTATTCACAATCACCTTATCTGATGATGAGTTGAATGACGATGTAAGTGGAGCAGATAATATATCTGGACTACTGCAATCCTCTCAAGATGTGTTTTTAAGAACAGCTGCTTTTGAGTTTAGCCAGTCATTTTTTAGAGTAAGAGGTTTAGATTCGGAAAACGGAAAAGTTCTTATGAATGGCGTTGAAATGAACAAAATGTTCAATGGTAGACCACAATGGAGTAATTGGGGAGGACTTAATGATGTGATGAGAAATCAAGAGTTGTCAAACGGATTGACACCTTCAGCGTATAACTTTGGAGGTTTGCTAGGAACAACAAACATCAACACGAGAGCCTCAATGTACAGAAAAGGAGGTCGAGTAACATATTCATCTTCTAACAGAAGTTATACAAATAGAGCAATGGCTTCATACTCGTCAGGATTAGTTGATGGCGGTTGGGCTTATTCAATGTCTATAGGTAGACGTTGGGGAAATGAAGGATACCAAGATGCTACATTTTATGATGCTAACTCGTTTTTTGCATCAGTTGAAAAGAAAATCAACGATAAGCATAGTATAAACTTTACTGGGATTTTTGCTCCTAACAGAAGAGGAAAATCGTCACCAAACACTCAAGAAGTTTATGACTTAAAAGATATACGATATAACGAATATTGGGGTTATCATGATGACGAAAAAAGAAATTCAAGGGTTAAGAGAACTGTTGAGCCAGTATTCATTTTGAATCACTTTTGGGACATTAACGAAAAATCATCATTAAACACAAGCATAGGTTATCAATTTGGAGAACTAGGGAATAGTCGATTGGATTATGCTGGAGGAGCTAATCCTAGTCCTTCTTACTATCAACAGTTACCAAGTTATTTTCTTGCAGATACAGATGGTCCAGATTATGATGGAGCCTATCAAGCAGAACAAGAGTTTATTAATGATGGACAAATTGACTGGAACAGAATTTATGATGCGAATATTACCAATAGTATGAACGGCTTAAATGCTGCTTATGTTTTATATGAAGATAGGAATGATGATAAACAATTAACGTTTAACACTAATTTTACTACAGATATTAATGATAATATTAGACTTTCTGGAATTGTTGATTATAAGAATTTAGAATCTAACAACTTTGCTGAGATTACTGATTTGTTAGGAGGATCGGGATATTTAAATGTAGATTCTTTTGACAATTTCCAGTTTGATCTTAGAAATCCTGATCGAGTAGCTGGCGAAGGTGAAAAGTTCAGATACAACTATAATCTATATGCTAATGTAATAAGTGCTCAGGCACATGCATTCTTTAAATATAGTAAAGTGGATTTTTATTTAGCAGGAAGTTATACTAATACACAATATCAACGTGAAGGGTTGTATCAGCATGAGGCGTTTGAAGATAATTCTTTCGGAAAAGGAAGAAAACTTAAATTCAATGGTTTAGGTTTAAAAGCAGGAGCAACTTATAAAATCACTGGAAAGCACCTTATCGATGTTAATACAGCTTTAATAAGTAGAGCACCTTCTTTAAGAAATACGTTTTCTAATTCAAGAGAAAATCATAATGTAGTTGGTGACGTAAGCGGAAATGAAATAACAGAAGAAAAAATTACTTCAGCAGATGTAAGTTATATTTTCAGATCTCCAATAGTTAAAGCTCGTTTAACAGGATTTTATACAATGATGCAAGATGCTAATGAGATATCATTCTTCTTTGCTGATGGTATTGGAGGAGATAATGCTAATTTTGTTCAAGAAATCCTTCAAGGCATTGATAAAAAGCATTTTGGTGCAGAATTAGGAATTGAAGCACAAGTAACTCCTACGATTAAATTAAAAGGAGCGGCTTCTGTTGGTCAGTATACTTATGATAACAATCCTAATCTATACCTTACAACAGCTCCTGACCCAACAGCTCCTGATGAGTTAAGTCGTAATGGGTTTAAAGATTTTGGAGAAGCAAACTTAAAGGATTACAAAATTGCAGGAGGACCTCAAAGAGCCTATTCTGTTGGTTTTGAATATAGAGATCCAGATTATTGGTGGTTTGGAGCAACAACAAATTTCTTTACAAACACCTATTTAGACATTAGCCCATTAACAAGAACAGAGAATTTTTATCTTGATAGTGACGGATTACCATTTAACGATTACGATCCAGAATTAGCGCAAGAATTACTTAAACAAGAATCTTTTGAAGAGTATATGTCTGTTAATTTAATTGGTGGAAAGTCATGGAAAATAGGAGACTATTTCATTGGCTTCTTTGCAAGTGTTAACAATCTTTTGGATAAAGAGTTTAAATCTGGTGGTTTTGAGCAAGGCAGAAATGCAAACTACAGAGAACTTAGAGATGATAACGCCAACCCGACACGTGTGTTTGGACCAAAGTATTGGTATGGTCGCGGAACCACATATTTCTTAAACTTGAATTTTAGATTTTAAATAAAAAAATAATAAATTAGTACTTATGAAAACGAATAAAATTTTAGCATTCTTCACTATAATAGTAATGTCTATTGCGTTAGTGTCGTGTGTGCAAGACGATGATTTTTCAATTCCTAATAGCTTAGGTGATGAAGAAAATGCAGGATTACAAGCTATTATGGCTGGAATCGCTGATGGATCACTAACCGAAATTAGCATTGCTGATTTACTTGACCTTTATTCTGGTCAAGCTACTTTAATCGAATCTGATATTGTTGTAAAAGGATATGTTAGTTCTTCCGATCAAACAGGAAATTTCTTTAAAGAATTCTATATGCAAGATGCTCCTGAAAACCCAACTGCTGCAATTGGAGTATCTTTGAATCAAGTAGATTCTTATAATCAATTTAATATAGGGCGAGAGGTTTACATTAAATTAAAGGATTTATATCTTGGTGAAAACTCTTCAGATGTTTTGACAATTGGAGGCCAACTTGACGGAAGCAATCTAGATGAAATGACTGCGAATCAAATTCCACAGCATGTATTTCGTTCTTCAACTACAATGGATTTAGTACCATTGGTATTAATACCATCTCAAGTTAACGATGCATATTTAGGAATGTTTGTAACATTCGAAAACATGCAATTCCCAACTGCATTAGAAGGGGAAACATTTGTTAATCCTTTTGATGATTTTGATACTCGTCACGTCATGGTAAGCTGTGATAACGGTTCTGAGTTCATATTAGAAACAAGTTCTTTTGCTAGCTTTAAACAAATTCCTTTGCCTACTGAAGGTCGCGGAAGTATTTCGGGTGTTATTACACAAGGTTTTGGTGGTTCACCAAGAGTTATGGTATTAAACACAACTGACGATATTTACTTTAACGATGATCGTTGTGACCCAGTATTCGAAGAATCTTTTAACTCTGCTATAGATGGAACGGATTTAAACATTGATGGATGGATTAACTATGCTGAAGAAGGTGGAGAACATTGGACAGAGCAAGTATTTAGTGGAAATGGATACGCAGAGTTTTCGGCATTTGGTACTGGAGACGCTAGTAACATTGGTTGGTTAATTTCTCCTGGTATTGATATGGATGCGCAAGATGGAGAAAAACTATCATTTCAAACAGCTTATGCTTATCCTGATGCTGGACATTATCCTTTAGAAGTTTTTGTTTCTACTGATTTTGATGGAACTGAAGGAGGTATAGCTGGAGCTACTTGGATAACATTGGATGCTGTAATTTCTCATCCTGATATTACTGATGACTGGTTTGATTTTGTGGATTCTGGTAGTATTGATTTATCAAGTTATACAGGAACTTTATATATTGCATTCAAGTATACTGGAAGTGATACAATGAATTTAAATACATCTATGCACGTTGAAAATGTTGCAGTATTTGTAGAATAATTTGCAGCAAATAGTATTATAAAAAGCCGCAATTTTAATTGCGGCTTTATTTTTATCTTAAAGGCATGACTTTATTTGACCATTTCGTTTTCAATATATTTCAATACTATAAGCCTAGGTATAAATCCAAAGCAAATAGAATATCAATTGTATATATCACATTATTACAATCATCAATAATTTTCCTATTAGGAGTTTTCTTTTCTATATTTTTTGAACAGATGAATGTTGCTACAATGTCTTCAACAAAGGCTTGGACTCTTTTTGTTATGGCAGTAATCGCACTCTATTTTAAAAATTGGATGACATACAGCGGAAGAAAGCGTCGAGTCTTAAATGCAAAATCTACCAAAACAAAAGCGCAACATTATAATATTTGCATACTTTGGTTACTGCCTTTTGGTTTTATTGCATTATCAATACTGCTGTTGCAAAAATTTTGAAAAACAAAAACCTTAGTATATAGGTTTACTAAGGTTTTTTAATTGGTTAGTTAGTTATTTTTTATGGTCTGCAATATATTAAAAATGTAGTCTTTTGATAGACTGTTTTAGGTTGAAAGGTATAATTTAACGACAAAATGCTATTTAGCCTCTCTTAAGATGTAAGTAAACAGGAAAGTGATCACTAAAACCTCCTTTGTACTTGTATCCAACATAAGTTCTAAAAGGATTTCCTTTGTACTTGCCTTTATATTGTTTTAAAAAATCTTTATCAAAAATATCTACACGCGAAAAACTATGTTTTCCTTCATCAAACTCAAAGAAATTTGTACTAAATAGTATTTGGTCAAATAGGTTCCATTCCTTTCTATGATTAAGGCTACCACGAGTATATGTTGGCAAGTTGCTCATAGGGTTGTATAAATCCTGAGATTGCTCTAAATTTTTAACGCTTTTGTTTTTTGGATTATCGTTAAAATCTCCCATAACTATGATTTTTGCATTTTCGTCTCTACTTTTAATACCATCAATAATTTCAACAGCTTTGTTTGAGGCAGCAATTCTAGCAGGCTCAGAAAGCTCTACTCCTTCACGTCTCGAAGGCCAATGATTAACTAAAAGATATAGTTTTTCATCATTCAGAAAACCTTCAACCATTAGTATGTCTCTTGTATGGTCTGGAGTTCCATCTTCATCAAAAAGCTCTACTGAAAACACTTCAGAATGAATAACCTTAAAGTAATCTTTGTTATAAATCAGAGCAACATCTATACCTCGTTCATCAGGAGAATCATAATGTACTAAATCATAATGTTCATCTTTCAATGAAGATGAGTTGATAAGGTCGTCAACAACCAACCTGTTTTCAACTTCAGCTAATCCAACAATTATTGGAGGTTTATTAGATGTGTTACTGCCAATTTGTGAAATGACTTGACCTAACTTCCTAAGTTTTTTACGATACCTTTTTTCAGTCCATCGACGTTCAGAATCAGGTAAAAAATCATTGTCGTTTGTATAAGCATCATCAAAGGTGTCAAACAAATTTTCAAGATTGTAAAACGCAATTGTATAGTAATCGTTTTTAGTGTCTGAATCTTTTTGTTTAGTTGTCATGCCTTTAATTATCTGCCTAAAATACTAAAAACAAACCTATTCAATTTGTACATTTGCAACTTACTTGTATTTATGATAGAAAAGAAAGACATAGCTTTAGAGAAAGCCGTTTTAATTGGTGTAATTACCAGAGAACAAGATGAAGAAAAATCTAAAGAGTATTTAGATGAGCTAGAGTTTTTAACATATACAGCTGGAGGAGATGTTGTAAAACGTTTTACTCAAAAAATGGATATGCCTAATCCAAAGACTTTTATTGGTACAGGAAAAATGCAAGATGTACAAAAGTTCATCGAGGAGAATGAGGTTGGAACTGCCATTTTTGATGACGAGTTATCTCCAGCACAAGAGCGTAACATTAGTAAAATACTAAATTGCAAAGTGCTTGACAGAACCAATTTAATACTAGATATTTTCGCACAACGAGCACAAACAAGCTATGCGAGAACACAAGTGGAGCTTGCCCAATGTGAATATTTATTACCACGTTTAAAAGGTATGTGGACTCACCTTGAAAGGCAAAAGGGTGGAATTGGAATGCGTGGTCCTGGTGAAACAGAAATTGAAACTGACCGTAGAATTGTTCGTGATAAAATTTCATTGCTTAAAAAGAAAATAAAGGCCATTGATAAGCAAATGGAAGTGCAGCGAGGTAATCGTGGTAAAATGGTACGAGTTGCTTTAGTTGGTTACACCAATGTTGGTAAATCTACACTTATGAATGTCATTAGTAAATCTGAAGTGTTTGCCGAGAATAAACTATTTGCAACACTTGATACTACAGTAAGAAAGGTTGTTATTAAAAACTTGCCTTTTTTAATGAGTGATACAGTTGGTTTTATTAGGAAATTACCAACTCAATTAGTAGAGTCTTTTAAAAGTACTTTAGATGAAGTTCGTGAAGCAGATTTATTATTACATATTGTAGATATTTCACATCCAAATTTTGAAGAACACATTGAATCGGTACAAAATATATTGACTGATATTAAAAGTGATGATAAGCCTACAATTATGGTTTTCAATAAGATTGATGCTTATGAACCTGAGCCTTTTGATGATACAGATTTAATTGTTGAAAGAACCAAAGCAAACTACACGTTGCAAGAATGGAAAAAAACCTGGATGAACAAAATTGGCAACAATGCCTTGTTCATTTCGGCAATCAATAAAGAAAATATTGAAGACTTTAAAAAGCGTGTATATGATGAAGTAAGGGAAATTCATGTCACACGATTTCCCTATAATAATTTTCTGTATCCAGATTATGACGAAACTTATGAATAATAAAAAAGCCGCGTAAAGCGGCTTTTTTTAGTTAAATTTTTTAGGTTAAAACTTATAACTTAAACCAAATGTCCAATAGGACTGCAAATCATTCTCAGCATCTTCAAGCTTAGCAAAAGCTGTACTGCCTGGCTGGCTTTGTTGGTAGTTAAATGCTTCTTGTTTGTTTTGTCTTAAACCAAAGTCTAAACCAACACCAATCATTTTCCATAAAGTGTAACCAAATGAATTGGTCCAAGTCCAGTTTGATAAGTTCCCAGACTTGTAACTTTGAAACATCGAAAGGTTTGTTTTAAAGTTAATAGCACCTAATTGCTTTGTATAGTCTGCAACGATTTTTGCACCTAATGATGATTCAAAATCAACAACAGCATCTTTGCTAAATGCAAAGTTGTAGTTTAAAGGATGAATTACAACAATTAAATCCTGAATAGGAGTCCACGTACCACCAACACCAACATCTAAAAATCCTGGGTCGTTAAAGTTGTTAAGGACTGTTGTTCTGTATTCAGCTAAGGTTGAAATGGCAAACTTCTCACTTAATTTTCTACCATAAAGAGATGAAATATTGAAGACATCAGTTGTTGGATTGAAATCATCATCATCCAAGTCAGTATCTTTATCATCTAGTTTTACCCAATTTAGGTTTGTAGTCAGGGCGTTTCTCCAGAAAAAATTATCTTCAAGTAAATTTGCATACCCATTTACAGTAAAACCAATATTACCTGATGAGTTGTTTGGAGTTCCTTGTGAATACCAATTGTTGAAGTTTGAAAGGCTTCCACCAATGGTTCCAAATGCACCAACTCTCCATCCTGGTAAGGCATCAATTTTTGCTTGAATTGCATCGGCTTCCTTTTGAGCTGCATCTGCTTCTGCTTGCTTTTCAGCTTTCTGTGATTGTAATTCTTCTTTGGTTTGTTCTTGCGCTTGTGCGAACACAATTCCGCATAAAAAAATCACGAATAATATGTTTCTCATTTGTTTAAAGTTTATTGTTTGTAGATTTTATAGTGTTTTAGACACAAAACAAAATGTTTGCGTCACATTTATTAACGTTTTTTGTAAAGAGGTACTGAAGAACAAGCTTCTCCATACATTATTGATTTTGCTATCGGTTTTAACTTCATGGTCAAATCTATATAAGCATTATCTGGAATAGGCTTGTTTGAGCATCCTTTGATAATGATTGGTTTGTCCTGAAATTCTGAAACATCTAGTTCAGTAATAAGATCTTGATAGATAGAAGTTTCTAAAGTATTTAAATTACCAATTACTGTCTTTTTGGAAAAAGGCTCTAAATATGTTGATAATAGCATATAAGCCCAAGCAGGCACTATAGCGTCAGTTGAACACATTAACGCAACGAAACAATTATGATACTGCTCCCAGTTATGTTCTTTAGCGTATTGTCTAAAATCTTTTTCACGAAGTACTAAGCCTTCAAGCAACCAATCCTTAATATCAAATAATATACGTTCACCTTCAGGATAATAATCTTCAAGGTCAATGGTGACAAGCTTGCTGTTCGCGACACGATTTACGATTTCGTTTGACATAAATTAAAGCATTCCTAATTCTAACTTTGCTTCTTCACTCATTAAGTCTTGACTCCAAGGTGGATCAAAAGTGATTTCGACTTCAGCAGTTTTCACTTCGTTAATGGACTTTACTTTTTCCTCAACTTCTAGAGGAAGCGTTTCAGCAACTGGACAATTAGGCGTTGTTAAGGTCATAAGTATTTTAACCTCATAATCTTCATTAACGAACACATCATAAATTAATCCAAGTTCATATATATCTACTGGGATTTCTGGGTCGAAAATAGTTTTTAATACTCTAACTATTTTTTCACCTAATGCGTTTGTATCTATTTCAGTTGTACTCATTATTTTAATTGTGTTTGGTATGCTATGGCATACATTTTTATTTGTTTCACCATACTCACCAAGCCATTTGCTCTGGTAGGTGATAAATGTTCTTTCAGCCCAATTTCATCAATAAAATCAGTATTGGCATCTATGATGTCTTTTGGATGCTGGTTAGAGAACACTCTGATTAAAATTGTAACAATACCTTTTGTAATAATGGCATCACTATCTGCAGTAAACACTACTTTATCATCTTTTAATTTCGCATGTACCCAAACTTTACTTTGGCAGCCTTTAATTAAATTATCATCAGTTTTGTATTGTTCATCTATTAAAGGTAACGATTTCCCTAATTCAATCATATACTCATAACGTTGCATCCAGTCGTCAAACATGGCAAACTCATCAATAATTTCTTCTTGTATATCTTTAATAGTCATTTTTTATTCTTCAACTTTTAAAGGTTTCATTGTCATGACAACTTCACCAGATTCAGATTTGAACTGTAAAAGGGTTTTGTCGAAATCAAAAGAGGCTACTTCTGGAATTGTTGTGATAAACAAATTCTCTACAGTTGGGTCAGGACACGCCATTCGCGTTCCTCCCATTCCGTGGAATGATAGCTTCTCCTCTTCTAATGTTATAGAACCAAAAAAACGATTACATCCTGAAAATCCAGCTATTTTTAAGGTTTCTGTATTTATTACAAAATTTGGGTTCTGATTAAAACTGGCTTTTCCCTTTATGGATTTAACTTCCCAGTTACCATCTATGCTTTTAACTTCTTTGCTTTCACAAGACGCAAAAAGTATAATTGTTAGAATGAGTAAAAAATAATTTGTTTTCTGCTTCATAATTTTAATGTTTTATTTACGATAGCATTTGTGTTGCTTTTTTTAGAGCTTCAACAAGTTTATCAATTTCTTCTTTTGTATTGTAAAAGGCAAAAGATGCTCTTATTGTTCCAGGGATTTTATAAAAATCCATGATAGGTTGAGCACAATGATGCCCTGTTCTTACTGCTATTCCTAATTTATCAACTATTGTTCCAATGTCGTAAGGATGAATATCTCCAATATTGAATGAAATGACTGATGTTTTCTGTTTTGAAGTTCCATAAATTTTTAAACCTTCAATTGTTGATAGTTTATCTGTAGCGTAATCTAATAACTCATTTTCATATTTTGCTATGGCATCAAAACCAATATGGTTTAAATAGTCAATAGCTGCTCCAAAAGCAATACCTCCAGCGATATTAGGAGTGCCAGCTTCAAACTTATGAGGTGATTCGGCATAAGTGGTTTTTTCAAAAGTCACTTCAGCAATCATTTCGCCACCTCCTTGATAAGGCGGAAGCTTGTTAAGCCACTGTTCCTTTCCATACAACATTCCAACTCCAGTTGGGCCACACATTTTATGAGCTGATGCTACATAAAAATCAACATCTAAGGCTTGAACATCTGGCCTAATATGAGGACATGCTTGAGCGCCATCAACTAAAACTGCTGCACCAACTTGATGCGCTTTTTCAATGATTTCTTCGATAGGGTTTATAGTTCCTAGAGCGTTTGAGATATGATTTACAAACACAAGTTTTGTTTTCTCAGAAAGCAAATTGTTATAAGAACTCATAACAAGCTCTCCTTCATCGTTCATTGGAATGACTTTTAATATCGCTCCAGTTTTTTCACACAACATTTGCCAAGGCACAATATTACTGTGATGCTCTAAAGCAGAGACAATAATTTCATCACCTTTGATTAAAATCGAAGAAAAACCATTGGCAACTAAATTGATGCCATGAGTTGTTCCTGAAGTTAGAATGATTTCATGCGATTTTTCAGCATTAAAATGGGCTTGAATGGTATGACGTGCAGCTTCATATTTGTCTGTGGCTTCCTGACTTAAACTATGTACTCCTCTATGTATGTTGGCATTATAGTTAGAATAGTAATCTACAATAGCATCAATAACCTGTTGAGGTGTTTGTGAAGTCGCTGCATTGTCAAAGTAAACAAGCGGTTGACCATTTACTTCTCTAGAAAGAATTGGAAAATCTTGACGTATTTTTTCAACGTTAAACATATTTGTTTAATTCTTTTTAAAGGTTAAACCCAATATTTACGCCTAACTTAGTTGCAATTAACTTATTAATTCGAGCTTTTAATTCAGGAATTTTCACACTTTCTAATACGTTATTTGCAAATGCATACATTAACAAAGCTTTAGCCTCCTTTTCCGGAATTCCTCTCGTTTTCATATAGAATAATGCATTATCATCTAACTGTCCAATAGTACAACCATGTGAGCATTTTACATCATCAGCAAAAATTTCAAGTTGAGGTTTCGTATTTATTGTGGCTTTGTCATGTACCAATATGTTGTTATTGGCTTGAAAAGCATTTGTTTTTTGCGCCTCTTTTTCAACAACGACTTTTCCATTGAAAACACCTGTCGAATTATCACCAAAAATACCTTTATAATCTTGGTGGCTTTCACAGTTTGGTTCGATGTGATGTACCAAAGTATTATGGTCTGCATGTTGCTTATCACCAATAATAGTGATTCCTTTTAGTGTGGAATCAATTCGTTCGCCATGTTGATAGAAATTTAAATTGTTTCGAGTTAAATTTCCTCCAAAAGTGAACGTATGCACAGACACATGACTTTCTTGCTTTTGTTTTATAAACGTATTATCGATAAGCGATGCATTCTGTTGGTCATTCTGAACCTTGTAATAGTCTACAATAGCACGCTTATTCCCAAAGATTTCTGTAACTGAATTAGTGAGAACAGGATTTTCAGTTAAACTCTGATGACGTTCTATAATCTGAACATGTGAGTTTTCGTCGACTACAATAAGATTACGTGGTTGAAGCATCAAAGCAGATTCATTTCCGGTTGAAAAGTGCACGATTTGAATTGGTTTTTCAACCAACTTATTTTTTGGAATATGTATAAATGCACCTTCACTTGAAAACGCAGTGTTTAATGAAGCGAGACTATCTTTAGTTGCAGCTTTATTAAAATAGTTTTCAATAACTAAGCGATACTTAGGTTTTGAAAGTGCTGCAGACATTAAGCAAACGTCCATACCATCGTGAGTGGTTTGTGATAGATGTGAAGAGTACTTTCCATCAATAAAAACAATTTTATAAGTGTCAATATCATGGATGAAGTATTTTTTAACATCGCGATATTCTAGCGCATTTTCCTGTTTAGGAAAAACACTATAATCTTGTTTTAGCACTTTGTTGAGTGATGTGTATTTCCATGCTTCATCTTTTTTTGAAGGGAATCCGTTATCTTCAAAAACCTTCATTGCTTCTGTTCTAATATCATGAACAGGAGCTTCGACATCAACTTGATTTTCGAAAGCTAAAAAGGACGAAACTAATTTTTCTTTTAAATCCATTTGCTTTGTTTAAGCGTTCACTTCTTCTTTAATCCAATCATAACCTTTTTCTTCTAACTCATGAGCTAGTTCCTTAGGCCCAGATTTTACTATTTTACCATTGTGTAGTACATGTACAAAGTCAGGCACTATATGATCTAATAAACGTTGATAATGTGTTATAACGATGACAGCGTTATCTTTACTTTTTAACTTATTTACACCATTGGCAACAATACGAAGCGCATCAATATCAAGGCCAGAGTCGGTTTCGTCTAAGATTGCCAATTTTGGCTCCAACATTGCCATCTGAAAAATTTCATTACGTTTTTTTTCACCTCCAGAAAACCCTTGGTTTAAAGAGCGCGATAAAAATTTTCTATCAATTTCTAATAGCTCTGATTTTTCCCTAATGAGTTTAAGCATTTCGTTTGCAGGCATATCTTCCATACCTTTTGCTTTACGAGTTTCGTTAATTGCCGTTTTCATGAAGTTTGTTACCGAAACTCCTGGGATTTCAACAGGATATTGAAATGATAAAAAGATACCTTTGTGGGCGCGTTCTTCAGCAGCTAACTCATCAATGTTTTCGTCATCAAAAATAATCTCGCCTTCAGTCGCTTCATATTCTTCTTTACCAGCAATCACTGATGCCAATGTGCTTTTACCTGAACCGTTTGGTCCCATTATGGCATGAATCTCACCAGGTTTAACCTCCAAGTTAATACCTCTTAAGATTGATTTGTCTTCAACACTTGCGTGTAAGTTTTTTATTTTTAACATATTATTCTTTTCCAAATTTTACTACTTCACTGCTTTCTTCAGTAGATTTACTTACGTTTAATATTTCTTTTATTGCAACACGATATGGCCAACCTTCTTCATTTTCAGGTTTTGGTGTTATTTTTCCTCGTATTTCAACTTGAACAAAATCGGTTGCTTCTTTTTTAAATGCTTTAGCTCTTTCATTTAGCTCCTGCATTTTAGCATCAACGATTACAGCATACATTTCACGATGTGTTTGTAGTACAGCTGCATCAGCATAATAAATAAACTCACCTTTAAGTAGTGTTAAGCCATCACTTTGTTTTTCTGTTCTTTGTTGGGTTGTATCTGAAACCTCTTCTTTAGGCTCAGATTTTGTTTCATTTTTACAGGACATGAATCCTGAAATCATAATTAAGATTAATAGTGCTTTTCTCATAATATTAAAATTAACCTACGCTACCTTCCAAACTTATTTCTAATAATTTTTGAGCTTCAACTGCAAACTCCATTGGTAATTTATTCAATACTTCTTTACTGAAACCATTAACAATTAATGCTATTGCTTTCTCAGTATCGATACCTCTTTGATTACAATAAAAAATTTGGTCTTCACCAATTTTACTGGTTGTAGCTTCATGCTCAATTTGAGCAGATTTATTTTTAGCTTCTATGTAAGGGAATGTGTGTGCTCCACATTCATTTCCCATAAGTAAGCTATCACATTGTGAAAAATTACGAGCGTTTTCTGCTCTCGAATTGATTTGAACCAAGCCACGATAACTATTTTGTGATTTTCCAGCTGAGATTCCTTTTGAGATGATTGTTGATTTCGTGTTTTTTCCTAAGTGAATCATCTTGGTTCCAGTATCAGCTTGCTGATAATTATTAGTTACAGCAATAGAGTAAAACTCGCCAATTGAATTGTCGCCTTTTAAAATACAACTAGGATACTTCCAAGTTACTGCACTACCAGTTTCAACTTGAGTCCAAGAGATTTTTGCGTTGTTCTCACATAATCCTCTTTTGGTAACAAAGTTGTAAACACCACCTTTTCCTTCGGCATTTCCAGGATACCAGTTTTGAACTGTAGAATATTTAATTTCAGCATCATCTAAAGCAATAAGCTCTACAACTGCTGCGTGTAATTGGTTTTCGTCGCGACTTGGTGCTGTACAACCTTCAAGATAGCTTACATAACTTCCTTCGTCTGCAATAACAAGAGTGCGCTCAAATTGACCAGTTCCTGCTTGATTAATTCTAAAATAAGTTGAAAGCTCCATTGGGCAGCGTACACCTTTTGGAATATAACAGAAACTACCATCACTAAATACAGCACTATTTAAAGCTGCATAAAAATTATCTTTTTGAGGAACAACAGTTCCTATGTATTTCTTTACAAGTTCTGGATGCTCTTTAATAGCTTCAGAGATACTCATGAAAATAATCCCCTTTTCAGCTAAAGTCTTTTTAAAAGTAGTAGCCACTGAAACTGAATCAACCACTACATCCATAGCAACACCTGCTAGTTTTTTTTGTTCGTCAAGAGATATACCTAATTTTTCGAACGTCGCTAACAATTCTGGATCTACTTCATCTAAGCTATCGTATTTAGGTTTACTATTTGGTGCTGAATAATAGGATATGGCTTGAAAATCAGGTTTTTGATAATGTACATTTGCCCATTCAGGTTCAACCATTTCTTTCCAAGTTTTGAAAGCTTCAAGGCGCCATTCAGTCATCCATTCAGGCTCTTCTTTCTTTTTGGAAATAGCTTTTACGATATCTTCATTTAAACCATTAGGAAATGTTTCAGATTCTATATCTGTATAAAAACCGTATTCATACTCTTTGGTTTTTAATTCTTCCCTTAAATCGTCTTCTGTATATTTTGACATAGTTTGTTTAATTGCCTTTTAGATTACAATGAAAAAGATTCACCGCAACCACAAGTTCTATTAGCATTCGGGTTGTTAAAAATAAACCCAGTTCCATTTAATCCTCCAGAATATTCCAAAGTAGTTCCAATCAGGTATAAAAAGCTCTTTTTGTCAACAATAATTTTTATACCATTGTCTTCAAAAACCTTATCCTCATCTTCTTGCCCTTTATCAAACTTTAGGTCATAAGATAACCCTGAGCAACCACCACTTTTTACACCTACGCGAACGTAGTGTTCTGTTGGGTTAAACCCATCATCCTTCATTAATTCGACAACTTTTTTCTTAGCTGTTTCAGAAACTTTAATCATAATTAAAATAGATTAGTTCTAAATAGACTGCAAATATACAATATAAGTGGAGTTTTACCACATAACCTAACATTATATTAGTATATGGTTTAATAGGTTTTTATTATTATTTGGAAGCCAGGTTTTGTGTGTAGAGAATTGAGATTGTTATTTGATTTTAATGACGAGAATATCTTTCAGTCCTTTGTTTAAATTAATTTCAATATCGTCGCTTTCTGTTTCACCAACCACAACAATGTCGCCATCAATTGTTTCGAAAGCATCATAGGCTAAATCAAGCTTTGAGCCACCAAAATTTCGTTGCCAATTTAAATCGCCATCTGCAGAAATTTTAAGTACCCAAAAATCATTTTCGCCAAAATTACCTTTTACATCATTATCACTGCTTTGCGAGTAACCTGTTACGATATAGCCATCAGCAGAACTATTAATAGATGTCGCAAAATCAAATAGGGAGCCTCCATAGTTTTTTGACCAAATGACATTTCCATCATCAGATAATTTCACAAGAAGAAAATCCGAACTACCATAATTCATACTTATATCTCCATCAGTACTAAATGAATTTCCTGCAATTATGTATGCATTATCATTTGTTTTTACAATGGAACGTCCTTGGTCTATTTCTGTTCCACCAAGGGATTTTTCCCAAACCAGCTCACCAACAGAATTAATTTTTATAACCCAGTAATCGTAAGAACCATGACTGTTTGAAATATCAAAGTCGTTGCTTTCAGAAAACCCAGTTACCACAAAACCACCATCATTGGCTTGAACGACATCAAATGAGCGATCATTATTTGTACCTCCAAAATAGTTTCTCCATTCTATGTCTCCATTTGCATCCAATTTATGACACCAAAATTCACCGATTCCATGTCTATTGTTTCTTACTGTGCTTCCTTCTCCATTAGACGCAGTAATGTCTAAAAAACCAGTCATGAAAAAGCCACCATCGTTAGTTTCTATAACTGAATACGAGTGGTCATGTCCAGCATAACCAAAGCTTTTTTCCCATAAAATATTCCCACTATTATCGAGCTTTAAAATCCAGTTATCATGCTGACCTTCATTATTACTAGCATCAATGTCGTCACTTTTACTATATCCAACAATAGCAAAACCACCATCAGAAATTTGAATTACTCTTTGGCCAACATCTTCACCAGAACCTCCATAAGTTTTACTCCAAATTATGTCACCTTCTTGGCTCAGCTTAAGTAACCAATAATCACTTACTTCTATATTCTTGTCTGTTATATCTCCATCAATGCTTGAAGAGTTGCCAAAAACAAGAATATTTCCATCTAGAGTTGGTATTACTGAGCGCGCAAAATCTTCTTGGGAGCCTCCAAAGGTTTTGATCCAATCAATGTTTCCTTGAAACCCTGAAGTTTGACCATCATCATCATTTTTACATGATACGACGAGTAAAATCATAAAAATCAGAATAAAATAATCTTGACTTTTCATTGATTAAAATTCGCTTTTGTGTATGATATACATACCACCTTCAATATCACTTATTACAATATTACCACTTTCAAAAAATGGATAAATATTCCAGGCACCATGAAAACTAGTACTGTTATCAGTTGGATATGAGTCGAAGAAGCCAACTTCTGTCATTGAGTTTGAATCGATGTTAGATATATCAATCATTCTTACACCAGCAGTATAGTTTGATAAATAAAACATATCACCAACGACATAGCCATTATGGTCGATAGCTGCTGTTGGACCAATATGAGACATATGAAATTGAGGATTATCTAAATCGGTTAAATCAAATACGATGGTTCTTGTATTACCACCAAAATTTATCTCATCTATTTCATCACCTAATAAAAAATATTTCATATCATCAGTAAACCAACCTTGGTGTGTATATCCAATATTACTATAGCCTATGGTTGATATAGTTGTAGGGTTGTCTTTATCAGTTACATCTACTATTACAACTTCATCTTCATTACTTGAAATCAAGATTTCGCTTCCAGCATAATCAGTATCTGGACCATTATAATTTACTACTTGTGAATCGTGCGAATAAGATTCATCTTCATATCCTCCAGCTGCCTGAGGGCTTGTCGGATTTTGAATGTTTACAAAATGTGGACCTCCATTGTAGGTTGTGGTTCCAACAGCATAAGCAAAACCTGAATCTTCGTTAATAACAATATTATGGGCTGAACCAAACTCGGTATAATGAGCATCAGCAGTAAATGTTTCTGGTGCATTTGTAACATTACGCAATCGCGCTAAATCAAAAACTTGCATGCCATGATTGTTTGCCTCACTAACAATAAACGCATGGTCATTATAAACTTTTATGTCTCTCCATAGACTATTTCCAGTTGCAGTTGGAAGTCTTCCTAATAACAAAGGTTGAGTTGGTACAGAAATATCAACAAAAGCAGCTCCTGTTGTAGTACCAATTAATGCATATTCTTTACCAGTTGTTGGATCTGTCCATCCCCAAGAATCGTTACCTTCAGCTCCTGAACCACCAAGCTCAGTAATTGAGATGCGGCTTATTAAATCATAACCATTACATGGATAAATACCTGCAAAACCATTTTCACAAATTGCTAAAGGTTCAAGTCCATTTGTTTCATCACAAACATCACCTATGCCATCACTATCAGCATCAGCTTGATCTGCATTTGGTGTAAAAGGACAATTGTCATTATCGTCTAAAACACCATCGTTATCATCATCGTCATCACATACATCACCAATTCCATCGTTATCATTGTCTTCTTGTTCTGGGTTTGCAATATCTAAGCAGTTATCGTCTTCATCAACAATATTATCACCATCCATATCTTGAGGGAATGTGCTAAGTTCTAATGATTCATCACTACACTGAGATAGCAATAAAAAAAGCACACAAAGAGAACCTATTTTTAAAAAGGGCTTAAGTTTACTCATAGCTTGTTTTTTATGCAATTTAGTATTTATTTATTGTACTTACTTAAAAAATCATGGTATTTTTGCAGCATGATAGAAGACAAGAACGAACAACGTACACCTTTAAGTAATTTAGGAGAATTCGGTTTAATTGATCATTTAACTGCAAATGTTAAGATTAAACATAAATCCACCATTAAAGGAATAGGAGATGATGCAGCTGTATTGAATTTTAAAAACAATGAAGTTGTAGTTACTACAGATTTACTTGTTGAAGGGGTTCATTTTGACTTGAGCTATATGCCACTTAAGCATTTAGGTTATAAAGCGGTTGTAGTAAATTTGTCTGATGTTTATGCAATGAATGCCAATGCGACTCAAATTACCGTTTCAATAGCAGTTTCCAATAGATTTCCATTAGAAGCATTGGAAGAGCTGTATTCTGGAATTGAAACAGCTGCAAGTATTTATAATATTGATGTTGTTGGTGGTGATACCACTTCATCTACTTCTGGATTGATGATTTCGATAACTGCATTGGGAGAAGCCAATAAGGAGAATATAGTATATAGAGATGGAGCAAAACCTAATGATTTATTATTAGTTTCAGGAGATTTAGGAGGAGCATATTTAGGTCTTCAAGTATTGGAGCGCGAAAAGGAAGTTTTTAAAGTAAACCCTAATAGTCAGCCTGATTTGGATATGTATACTTATATTATTGAACGCCAATTAAAGCCTGAGGCTAGGAAAGATGTCGTGAAACTATTAAAGGAATTAGAGGTAAAGCCAACTTCTATGATTGATATAAGTGATGGGTTGTCTTCAGAAATTATTCATTTGTGTAAGCAAAGTGATGTTGGTTGTGATTTGTATGAAAATAAAATCCCTTTAGATCCTGTGGTAATATCTACTTGCGAAGAATTTGAAATTGATAGTACAACAGTGGCACTTAATGGAGGTGAAGATTACGAATTGTTGATGACGATTTCTCAAGAAGACTTTCCTAAAATAAAGGCCAATCCTAATCTTACAGTAATAGGTTATATGACTGAAAAAAGTTCAGGAATGCATTTAGTTACAAGAGCAGAAGAAAAAATTCCAATAAAAGCACAAGGTTGGAATGCACTTAACGATCAAGAATAAGCTCTTTGCGTTTCAAGCGCTTATAATGAATACGCTCAAGTACTGAGTTTATTTCTTTGTACTTTGGAGTTAAAAGGGTTAGTTTTCCGTTTCCGTTTGTAGTTACTTGCTCTTTGCAGTGTTTGCAAGTGTACTCTTTAACATGATAAGTCACCTCTTTTGAGACTTTATAATCATGTCCAAATAATGAACAGTATAGTTGTTTCACAATCAATTACTTTTAATTAGTTAGAAGGATAACTACTAAAGTAATGATTTTTGCTGAAAAGATTGATGTTCAGCTAAATAAATCGATTAAGATGCTAATTTTCGGTTTAAACGCATAGAACGCCTTGTGTAAATGTCCTCTAATATGGAATTTATCTCTTGAAATTTAGGAGTTAATTCTGTCAATCTGCCATTTCCATTGGTTGTCAATTGCTTTTTGCAGCACTTGCACGTGTACTCTTTTACATGCTTGGTTACGTTTTTGGTTACATCATACTGATGTCCAAAAACATTGCAGTAAAACCTTGATACTGAACTTGCGTTAGAAGTAGTTGTTTTCATAAGTAGAATTTTTAGGGACTATAAACTTAAGTAAAATCAATCAAATAAACGTCAAAAAGCTAATTATTTTCGATGAAATACATAATATTGTAAGTAAATTCTTTATAATTTTCAATATGACTCATGTGGCCATCTGGAAATTCAATAGTTTTTATATCTGTATTTTCGTAATAGTTTTTTTGTTGTTCGTAATCAAGGATTGCATCTTTTTTTCCGAGTATAACCAATTTTGGGATGTTACTATTTTTAAAAAGGTTTAATCTGTCTTTTCTTATTTTCATACCTTCAAGTGATGCGATGATACTTTGCACAGAAGTTTTTAGAGCTTCTTGTTTTGCGGTTTCAAAAGCTTTCTTAAATAAACTTCTGTTTTTTGGCCTGAATAAATTTGCTATGGATAACCTAACAAAGGTTTTGTGATTTTCTTTTACTGCCTTAATTGCTCTTTCTCTATTCTTCTTTTTTTCTTCAGAATCAGAAACTGCAGTAGAATTTGCTAGGCAGATTGCTTTTAATAAATGAGGATTCTTTTCTAAAAGAGCTAAGGCGACATAGCCTCCCATTGAATGACTAATTACAATAGCATGTTTAACGTTTAATTTAAAGAGTATAGCTTCAACAGCTTCAGCCATTAGTTCCATACTGTGAACGTAACCTAAGCAATCTGACTTTCCATGACCTAACAAATCAACAGTTATAACACGATTCTTTTTTGATAAAACTGGTATAAAATCGTTCCACATAGATGAGTTTTCAAGAAAACCATGTAATAAAACAATAGGTTCACCTTGTCCATAATCGTTATAATGGATTTTAGCATTTTTAAATAAAATAAAAGGCTTCATTAATCAAATTTCATATCTTGAGCAAAGATACTTCCGACCTATGAATAAAACTAAAGAAACTTTTGTCTACGGATTTGCAATTTTTGCAGCTTTTTTTGGAGCAGGAAATTTAATTTTACCTCCTTTTTTAGGAATGAATTCAGGACCAGATTGGTGGTTGGTCGCTATTGGTTTTATTGCATCTGCTACAATTATCCCGTTGTTTGCTTTGCTAGGCCACGCAAGGCTTCAAGGGACTATGATGGATTTTGGCAAAAAAGTATCTCCATTGTTTAGTTTAATTTTTTGTTTGTGTGTTTATGTTATAGCTATCACTTTACCTAGTCCTCGCACTGCTGCTGTAACGCATGAGATGGCAATAGCTCCTTTTTTTGAAAGTAGTTCGCTATTAACAAGTAGCATCTATTTTGTATTGATATTTGTGTTTGTAATGAACCGGAATAATGTCTTACAAATTTTAGGAAAATACTTAACGCCTTTTATTGGTATAATTTTATTGGCCATTATTTTTATTGGTATTTTTTCTCCAATTGATACGATGAACCCTTCAATTTATGAAACACCGACTCTAAAAGGGTTTATGGAAGGATATCAAACTTATGATGCTATAGCAGGCTTATTAACTGGTGGTATTGTTGTTATATCTCTTAATTTGAAAGGCTATACTTCATTTGAAGAAAAACGAAATATTATTGCTCGATCAGGAATAGTGGCAATGCTAGGCTTGTTTATTATTTATGCAGGAATGATAACGGTTGGCGCTAAATACAACTCTCAATTTAATAGTGATATTATTAGAACAGAGTTACTTTCCGGAATAGCAATGAAAACCTTAGGAAATATTGGCGCCACATTTTTAAGTGTTTTGGTAGCTTTAGCTTGTTTTACTACTGCTGTTGGGATTACAGTTGGTACAGCCGATTTTTTTAAAGGCTTGTTTAACGAATCTAAAAAAGCTTATTTAGTAACAGCCATTATTACTTGCATTATGGGAGTGTTAATGGGACAAATGAATGTGCATTATATTATTGATGTAGCACTTCCTGCGCTTATGTTTATTTACCCTCTTGCAATAGCGCTTATATTTTTAAATGTGATTCCGCAAAAGTATGCAAGTAATCAGGTTTTTAGAGGCGTTATTTTGGTAACTTTTGTGTTTAGTATACCTGATTTTTTAGGCTTTTTAGTAGAAGCGAGTTGGTTGGAAACTATTAAAGAAATAATCCCATTTGCACAACAAAATTTAGGTTGGGTTCTTCCAGCTTTAGTAACTTTTATTTTAGTTAATTTAATTCAAAAACCTCTTAAACAACGAGGCACTTAATAACAGCTTTTTTAAAAACGCAATGAAATCATATGCGAAGTTGTAAATATGTTTTAATTGTTTACAACTTCGCATATGATTTCGTTGCGTGTTTAAGCATTAAAGTTAGCAAATAAATCACAGATAGAAAGTCCGCGAGGACTTTCGTAAGTAGGCTATAACTAGCAATGAATTATACACATTGTTGGCTACAGTTTTTTTAATTCCGATATAATTGTTTTTCCCAATTCAAAGAATGCATCACTCCAGCTTAAATCATTTTTTTCTGCATATAACAACACTTGGTTCGGCCAACCTTGATTCGAGCCATAAATATTGTGTTCAGATTCAAGGTAATTTTTTAGCAATGAAGTGAAAGACTTTTTGTCTGTTCCAGCTTCAAATCCGTGAATAAATGAAGTTATTGTGTTTTTATCAATTGGATTTATCCACATAGAAGTTCTATTAATGAATAAATCAAGTGTTTTAAGTTCTTTGTTAGTCATTTAGTTTTTTTTGCTCAATTCATTTGGGTCAAAACCATACATAAATTTATTCAGCAATCCATTTGAGCTTTCCAGTTCGACAATATCCATTAGTTCCTCAATGTATGTACAAACTCTTTCTCGGTCTTCGGTATCCAATTCTAAATAAACGTCCACAAAATTTGAAAGTCCAATTCTGATTTTTTCTTGATATTTTTTGTCCGTTGGTTTTTTTGATTCCGCAACAGTTTTAAAATCCGATGCGATTTGATTTATTTTTTCCGTAAAAACTGGTCGCATTTGTTCGTCTGCAATTCCAGGATAATGGTTTTCAGCCACGAACTTTTTCTTTGCAATAAATTCCGCAAACTTTTCATTCACATTTTCAGGTGTTTTCATTTCATTCGCATTTTGTCCGCAAGCAGAAATGGTTAAAAGAATTATTAAAATTTGAACGTATTTCGTCATTTCTTAAATTGTAGCCAACGTGTTCGCATATGACCTGCGCCGATAATCAGCAACAAGGGTTACACGAAAATTTATTCAATTGAAAGGTAAGAAATTTTCGGGTATGGGTAGAGGCGTGGGTTATATGCGGTGTTACCCACTGGCTTTCTTTCCGCAAACTTGCTAGTGTTGGCAAAGGCATACTCTTTTACAATTTTTGGCTGGTGTTTTGGCTGAGGCGAATTGCAAATGTGTATGGCTTTTAGCGTTGGCTTTTCTATTTATTTGCTCAATTTTAAAATCCTAAATGCCCCTTGAATTACCAAACCAAATACTATTGTTCCGATTATCAAATCTGGTTTTCCTGAATTCAGCCAATTGACCAAAAGTCCTGCTGTAATTACACCTAAATTGATAATCACATCATTTGAAGTGAAAATCATACTTGCTTTCATATGTGCCTCTTCTTTACTCTTTGACTTTTGTAAAATGTAAAGACATATTCCGTTTGCGATAAGTGCAAAAATCGAAACGATAATCATAGTCGAAAAATCTGGAAGTTTCTCATCTCCGAAAAATCTCCTTAAAACTTCCACAAATCCAATAATCGCAAGTGTTATTTGAAAATATCCAGCAAGTTTTGCAATCCGCTTTTTCTTAATTAAGGTTCCGCCAACCGCAAATAAACTAATTCCATAAACAAAACTGTCCGCAAGCATATCCAAACTGTCGGCAACCAATCCCATTGATTTTGAGATTATTCCAGTTGTCATTTCGATAATAAAAAATACGAAATTTATTCCGAGTACTGTCCAAAGTAGTTTTTTTTGGTTAGAGTTTTCCTTAAATTCCGTTTGTTCGGTAAGTTCAGATGAGATTTTATTTCCGCCTAAATTCAGTTCGATTACGGACTTTTCGATTTGGTCAATTTGTCCGCTGTGGAAAACAGTTAATTTACGGTTTGGGATGTCGAAGTCTAAATTTGCTATGCTTGAAATTCCGTCCAATTTCATTCGGATTAAGTTTTCCTCCGATGGACAGTCCATTTTGGTTATTTCAAATACAGTTTTTTGCATATTCTACTAACAACAACTTTTATTTTCTTGAATTGGCGGACAAGGAACAGTTCCGTATGAACAATAAACACAACAATCTCCTTCGTTTGGTTTCAAAACCTTTTTACAATTTTCGCATTCGTAAAAAAATTGACAAGCGTTTGTTGGCATATTTTCCACTTTTTTATGTCCGCAGTTTGGACAAGTGATTTCAGATTTTAATATGACTTCCATTAATTTTCTTTTTTGTCGGTTACTTTATAACCTGTTGAGTTAATTGCTTTCTCAATTTCCGTTTCATTGGTTTTGGTTTTGTCAAATTCAATGATTGCATTTCCATTTTCGTAGGACGCTTTTGAGTTTACAATTCCATTGAGTTTATTTACTTCGTGGTTTACGTGTTCTTCGCAACTTGCACAAGTCATTCCGCTGATTTTAAATTCCGTTGTTTTAATATCCGATTTGTCAACTACGATTACTTGTTTTTCTGTATTTGGGTAAAAAATTCCTGAATAGTATGGGAAAGCCAACATCACAATTGCAAATACAGTTACAATTCCTAAAAATTTCCTTGATTTAATAAATTTTGGTTTTTCGTCCGTTTCGCATTCACAGTCAATTTCTTTTTGAGGTTTTAGTTTTTGATACCAAGCAAAACCAAGAACTAAAATTGTAAGTCCGATTAAATAAGGTCTAAAAGGTTCTATCCAAGAAAATGTTGAGGCAATTCCGCTTGTTCCTGCGATTAGAGCCAAAACAGGTGTAATACAACATAATGAAGCTGTAATTGCTGCTAACAAACCTGCGCCAATTAATTTGTTTTCACTTTTCATATCGTTTCTAAAATTTTGTTTTTATCTAGTATTTCAAAAAACGGATTCAGCATTTTTTCATATTCAGCCGTGAGTGAGTAAAAAATCGTTTGAGCATCTCTTTCGGTTTCTAATAGATTTCGGTCTTTCATTTTTCTCAAATGTTGAGAAATAGCAGAAATATTCATCCCAAGAATATCGCTTAAATCACAAACGCAAAGTCTTTTTTCTTCGAAGAGTAGGTAAAGTATTTTCAGTCGAACACTATTTCCGACTAATGAAAGTCCATTCGCTAAATAGTCGAACGATTCGTTTAATTCCGAAACTGTGTCTTTGCAACGATTTATTTGTTCAATATCGGCTTGTTGTCTTATGCAAGTATTATTTTCCATAATATAAAGTTACGATTATTTATTATTTAAGCAAATACTTAAATACATAATTTTCAAGCGTTGGGGAATTTTAGCTCTTTTGGTTTTTAAAGCGTTGGATTTGTGTGTCGGCAAAAACCGAAAGTGCTAAAATGTGCGGCTGGATTCAGCTTGTGGGTAACGGTTTTGTGTATGGTTAGTTGCGTGTTTCAGCAACTAATTTAGTAAACAAAAACGAACGCGAGAAAATTCCGAAGGAATTTTCCAAGTAAGCAACGACCAAAGCAATTAATTATACACGTTGTTGTACACAGTATTTTTATCTCAAATCTTGCGGTTTTTACAGACATTCAATTTAAACTTTTCTTTGCGGATTTGTAATGACATTCTTCCGTCAACTTTTCTAAATTCCGATATATTTTCTTTAAAAGTACTAAAGTTTCTCAAAAGTTTTCTTGCAAAATGTTTCTTTTCAATGTAATGGAATACTCTTTTTTGCGTTGGCTTATGTAGATGGCGTAAAAGTGTATGGAATGGCAATCGAAGCCACAAATTTTAATATCTTGCCAAATGATAAATAAAATGAATGCTTAAAACACTCCAAATAATTGCTTTGTTGCAAGGCTTTTTTGTCCTTTCCATATTGTTCGTTAATCGTAAGGTTTACAAGAAAACTACTTTTTGGTTACTGTTCGGAAGCCTATTGTCAGTTATACTCTACATTTCTGGCGACGACGACAATAATTTATTTGTAACAGATGTAGATTGGTTTCTTTTCGACAGTTCACTTTTCGTCACATTTCTCTTTTTATTTTTTAGATACTACAGAAATGGAAAAGAAAATTTTGCAAAATCAGATTTGCTATTTTTCTTGCCTAATTTGATTTATTTTATTCTCGAAGGCATTGAGATTATTTATCCGAAAGAAATTATAGTTGTTGAAGTTTTTGAAATGCTTGTTGAATTAACCTTTGTTGGTTATTTAGGTTACATAATTTACGCAGTCATAAGCAAAAAGCAGAAACATTGGATTTTGTATTTTGCAATTCCAATATCATTGCTATTTTTATCCGCAGCGCTCAATGATATTTTAAAATCATTTGGACTTATTGAATTTGCAATATTTGATGATAAAGATTTTAATAGTTACCAACTTGTCGTTATTGCGTTTCTGTTTTATTTTATTGCATTTGGTTTAATAAATAAAAAATCAGAGATTCTGCCAAAATCACAAACGCCAAAATATAGAAATTCTAATTTGAATGAAGATTTAATTAAACGCTATAAAAGTGAATTGAAAAACGCAATGGAAGTTGATAAAATGTATTTAAATAATAAACTATCTATTCACGAAGTTTCCGAAAAACTTAATATTCCACGTCAATATATTTCTGAAGTTTTGAATGTGCATATGAACATAAGCTTTCAAGATTACGTTAATAAATATCGTGTTGAAGAATTTGTAAATAGATTACAAAACGTCCAAAATAACCATTTAACACTACTTGGAATCGCAAATGATGTAGGTTTTAATTCAAAGTCATCATTTAACGCTACCTTTAAGAAATACAAGGGATTAACACCTACACAGTTCAAGAAAAGTCTTTCTTAAAAGTACAACTTTGTACAGTAAAATTATTCTGCACTACATCGCTAAAATTTAATCTTGAATTCGTGCGTTTTTTGAACTAGCAATTCAAATACGCAAATGATTAAAACATTTTCAAAACACATTTCTTTTTTTGTAGGTTGCTTTTTTTTAAGTTTTACCACGCTACAAATGCAAGCTCAAGATACGAGCGAAACTACTCCACAAGTTGGTACAACTCAAAAAATTGGCGATGTCGTCTTATTTGCTTTGCCAACAGCCACTTTAGCTACAAGTTTTATTATTGGCGATGAAAAAGGTGCGTGGCAATTTACCAAAGGATTATTACTTACAGTTGGTATTACGTATGGCTTAAAATATAGTATTAATAAACAACGTCCAGATATGAGTAATGATAATTCATTTCCATCTGGCCACACTTCTACAGTTTTTCACAGCGCAGGTTATGTGCATAGACGTTACGGATTAAAATATGCCATTCCATCTTATGCTTTAGCAGGATTTACTGCTGCAAGTCGAATAGACAGTAACAAACACGATATACTCGATGTAATTGCTGGCGCAGCAATTGGTTTGGGAAGCAATTTATTATTCACAACAGAATATCAACAAGAACATATGGAATTGACCTACACAAATTTCGAAGGTAATCATATGATAGGTTTTAAATTTAAATTTTAATATAATGGCATTACAAGAAGAATTAAAAACACAAGGCGATTTTTTATTTAAAAATCGAAGTTATTTACCCTTGATTATTTTAGTAATTGGTTTATCAGTATTTATTCATACGGAATATTACGAAATTGAAGGTCCCGAAACTTGGTTGTCAGAAAATTTTGAATTTATTTGTTTAGGTATAAGTCTACTCGGTTTATATATACGTATCGTCACAGTTGGTCATACTCCAAAAGGCACTTCTGGAAGAAATACAAAAGCTGGACAAGTCGCAGATGAGTTAAATACAACGGGAATATATTCGGTCGTTCGTCATCCATTGTATGTCGGAAACTTCTTTATGTGGCTTGGTGTTGCGATGTTAACTGAAAACGCTTGGTTTTCTATCGCTTTCATCTTCTTTTATGCATTTTATTATGAACGAATAATGTATGCCGAAGAAAACTTTTTACGCACCAAATTTGGTCAAGGATATTTAGCTTGGGCAGAAAATGTTCCAGCATTTATTCCGTCATTTAGGAATTATGTCAGTCCGAAATATTCTTTTAGTTTGAGAAAAGTATTGAAAAAAGAGAAGAACGGACTTTGTGCTGTTTTTCTACTCTTTTGGATATTCGATTTAGTTGGCGATTTTATTGAAGATGAACCTTTTGAATTTGAAATGGGCTTTTGGTTTTATGGCGCAATTATTTCCACAGTCGTGTATTTAATTCTTAAGATTATGAAAAAGAGAAAAATGCTCGAAGAAGTCAATCGTTAAAACTGTCAATCGAAAGACAAATGTAGCAAGTGTATAAAATTTTAAGTAGGGAAGATGTGGTTGGAAAATTTTATACTCTTGCGGGACGCATTCCCAAAATATTCTGAAAACTTTTATAGCAGAATGTTTTTTAGAAAGGTCAAATCCGTTATGTTTTTTCAATCAGATTGCGGTTATTCTAATATTGTGTACAACGTGTTTGTGTATGATTTCGTTGCGTGTTTCAGCAACTAAATTAGCAAATACAAACCGAATAGAAAATCCGCGAGGATTTTCGTAAGTAGGCGAGTACTAGCAATGAATTATACACGGTGTTCTACGCAGTTTTTATTTCAGTTAATATTTTTCCGTCAGCATTCAGTTCGTATTTATAACCTTCCCAATCTATTAATTCAATTCGTTTTTCGATAATTTTAAATTCAGTTTTTCCATCTGGATTTACAAAAATATCTCTCGCACTAAAATTCCATTTAGCTTCTCCATTTTTATCAATTCGGCTAACTTGAATTTCTCCGTGAACGATAAAATCTTCGTCAAATTCATAAATTCCAAAACAGGTTGCAATGTCGTATTGATTTCTCCAATTAGCAGACAAATCCGTTAAATTCAGAGAATATATTTGGTCAGAACAGCAAATGTAAATTCGGTCGTTTTTAATTAGAAATGAATTTTCAGAAATTCCAGTTGCTCCTCCAGATTCCAATAATAATGCGCTACACTTTTCAATTCCGTTTTCCGTAATTCGAATTCCGTGTTTTGAGGAAGGTTCATATTCCAATTCAATTCCTAAATCGATTGGATATTGTTTCTTAAATCTCTGACCAAATTCCTCTGAATCCAAATCAGATTCATTTGTTATTTCAATTACGGAATTTTTATATTTTACTATCATTTTCTTGGTTTGGTCAAATTGCGTAGAACTGGTTATATGTGGATAAATATACTCATTTTAGAGGTTTATTTTCGGGATAATAGGAATTTTTGTTCCACAACATCACCTTTCGATAATTGATTTACTGCAGTGTCCAAAGGACTTGTAATTTCCATTAAATCTTTTCGTGCTACATGAGTGTAAATCATTGTGGTTTCTGGTTTTGCATGCCCCAATAACTCTTGAATATGCCTGAGACCAACACCATTTTCAAGTAAATGTGTTGCATAACTATGCCGTAAAGTATGAGGTGTTACATCCTTATATATTCCTGCTGCTTTACAGGAGCGAGATAAAACTTTTCTTATACTACTTGCTGAATATTGCTTTCCTAAAGAACCTTCTACAAAGTAAAGTTTTGGCTCATAGGTAGTAATGTAATTATTAAGTAGCGGAATAAAACTTTCTGCTAATGTGGCATATCTGTCTTTACGACCCTTGGCTCTTTTTATATGCAATTGCCTTCGGGATAAACTAATATCACTCAGTTTTAAACTTAATAATTCACCAATTCTTAATCCAGCCGAATACATTAAAGTTAAAACTGCTCGATGCTTTAAATTTCGAGTACATTGAATAACTGTAATAACCTCTTCTGGTGATAAAATTGTTGGTAGCTTCCTACTTTTCTTAGGTCGTGTTAATGCAAGATTACTTATTTGAGTATCTGTATAAAAAAGAATAAATTGCTTAACAGCACTTATAAACTGTCGTTGTGTACTTATCGAGTAGTTGCGCTTAATAAAAATAGATTCAATAAACAATTCTACATCTCTATTGGTAAGCGAATTAATAGCTTTATTAGAATGGAATTCAATAAAATCAGCTATGAAAAAACTATAAGTTTCTACTGTACTTTTACTATACCTCTTGCCTTTCAGATACTTGTAAAAATTGTTTAGTAATTGGCGTTGTTCTTTTGATAAATTACGGTTTTGTTTTGTAGGGAATCTATTAGGTTTAATAGTAGGTTTATTAAAAAGTTCACTACCATTTATTAGCGCATGACCTTTAAAAACAGCATAAATTTGCTTTAAGTTTTCAGGGTTGTTTTTAATATACCAACTCTTTTTGGTAGCACTCCATTTAGCGCTAGGAAGGTGCTTTACAACATCCATTAAAGTCCAATCATGTTTAAAACCAATAAATATTTGGTTAGCCTTTCTATGATAACCTTTTGAAAGTGTGATAATAGGTAAGCTACTCATAATCTTTGTCTTGTGCATTTAAAAATACAAAAACAAAACACTTTAAACTAATTCATATTGGCTTAACTTAACACATAGTTACCTTATGGCTACTCCATAGGAAAGCCATGGATAGTCCATGAAAAAAGAGATTTTTCTTACAAAGTGGTTTGAGTTCTATATATCTTTATTCCTAAATGTTCCAAAATGCCATAAAATACCACAAGGGTCGTGAAGAAAAAACTCATTTCCCCATTCATTATATACTATTTCAGATAATCTAACACCTTCATACCTTTCGGTCAATTTTAAACCCTGTATATGTTTCAATCTGGTTTCCAAATCATCAACTTCAAAGAAAGTCATTGAATTATCAATCCAGTCTTTAACATAAGCATCTTGTAAATAAAAACCGAACTGACCAATGTAGAAGTACGACATTTTATCAGAGATTATGATTTCTTCAAATCCCAAATCTGAGTAAAAGTTACGAGAAACGTTATAATTTTTAGAGCCGATAAAAGGCCTGATGGATTTTCCTGTTAGTTCCATGTTAAGAATTCATCAGTGCTTCAATTTCTTCAGCATCAATTGGGATGTTACGCATTAAATTAAATGGCTCTGAATTTTCCTGAATTACGACATCATCCTCTAATCGGATTCCCATATTTTCATCAGGAATATAAATTCCTGGCTCAACAGTAAAAACCATATTGGCTTTCATAGGTGTTTTAAGGGCACCATAATCATGCGTATCCAATCCCATGTGATGAGATGTGCCATGCATAAAGTATTTTTTATAAGCTGGCCATTTTGAATCTTCATTCTGTACATCGGCTTTATCAATAAGTCCTAATCCTAAAAGCTCAGAGGTCATTAGCTTACCAACTTCAACATGATAATCTGCCCAAATAGTTCCAGGAACCAACATTTTAGTAGCTTCATCTTTGACACGATGCACTGCATTGTAAACAGCTCGTTGCCTATCTGTAAAACGTCCATTTACAGGAATGGTTCGAGTCATATCACTACTGTAATTAGCATACTCAGCACCAACATCCATAAGCAGCATATCGCCTTCTTTACATTGTCGGTTGTTTTCAATATAATGTAGTACACAAGCATTATAACCAGAACCAATAATTGGTGTATAAGCAAAACCTTTAGATCTGTTGCGTAAAAATTCATGCATGTATTCTGCTTCAATTTCATATTCCATCACACCAGGTTTTACAAAACTTAATATACGTCGGAAGCCTTTCTCAGTAATATCACATGCAGTCTGTAATAGCTCAATTTCTTCAGGTTCTTTTACACCTCTTATAGCTTCCATAATGGGGAAACTTTTTGCCCAAGAATGTGCTGGAAATTTGTCCTTTACCATTTTGATAAAGCGATCTTCCCTTGTTTGCATTTCAACAGCTTGTCTATAATGCTCATTGGTATTGAAGTAAATAGTTTCTGCTTCAGTCATTAAATCAAAAAAGACTTTATCAAATTCGTTGAGCCAATACACAGTTTTTATTCCTGAAGTTTCAGTAGCTTGTTTTTTGGTAAGCTTTGCGCCTTCCCAAACGGCAATATGATCGTTAGTTTCACGAACGAACAACACCTCTCTGTGTTTTGGGTCTAAAGCATCTGGGAACAGAACCAAAATGGTTTCTTCTTGATCTGCACCACTTAAATAAAAAAGATCACTACTTTGCTCAAAAGGTAAAGTACTATCAGCTCCTGTGGTATAAACATCGTTCGAATTAAAAACAGCAATAGATTTTGGCTTCATTTGAGCCACAAATTTTGCTCTGTTTTTTATAAATAATTGATTGTTGATTTGATGGTATTTCATGTAAAAAAATCTTAGAACAACAAATGTAACGATTAAGTTTTAACAAGCATAATCTTAAAATTTAACGTAATAATTTTCTTAATTAATTTATATTTGAAAGCCTCCACGTTATTAATCATCAAACCAACTCAAAAATGAAACGTATTATCCTTATTGCAGGCTTTTTTGCAACATTACTTTCTATTCAAACAGTATGTTCGCAAATAACAAGTGACACCTTTAAAAACCTTAATTTTAGGTTTATTGGGCCAGAAGGGAATAGAGCAATTGCCATTGCTGGAGTTCCAGGCGACCCAATGATAAATTATATTGGAGCAGCTTCAGGAGGACTCTGGAAAACTACTGATGGAGGACTTAATTGGCGATCAATTTTTGATGATCAAGATGTGTCATCTATTGGATCTATTGCTTTAGCTCCAAGTAATCCAGATATCATTTGGGTTGGTACTGGAGAAACCTTTGTAATCCGTCCTGCACATGCTATGGGAGACGGAATATATAAATCGGAAGATGCAGGTAAGACTTGGCGAAATATGGGATTGGAAAAAACGGGTCGCATTGGTCGTGTGGTTGTGCACCCAACAAATCCAAATATAGTTTATGCTGCGGCTTTAGGACACACCTTTGCTCCACAAGAAGAAAGAGGAATTTTTAAAACAACAGATGGTGGAAAAACATGGAACAGAATCTTGTTTATTGATGATGGAACTGGAGCATCAGATATTGCGATTGACCCAAAAAATCCAGATAATTTAATGGTTGGAATGTGGAGCATTCATATTCAAACTTGGGGACTCAATAGTGGTGGTCCAGGAGGTGGGATTTACAGGTCTAAAGATGGTGGAGCAACTTGGGAAGCAATGAAAGATAAAGGCTTGCCTGGTGGGAAAGATAATCCAGTTGGTAAAACAGCAGTTGCTATAGCGCCTTCTAATCCAAATGTAGTTTATGCGTTGTTTGAAATTGATAGTCCTGCATTATATCGTTCTGAAGATTTTGGTGAAACATGGGAACTCATGACCAGAAATCACGATATAAATGAGAGAGCACCTTATTATACTCGAATAGGAGTGTCACCAAGCAATCCAGATAAAATTTATATTCCTAATGTAAAATTTATTGTCTCTAATGATGGAGGAAAAACACTTCGTGGAGGTTATGGAGCTGGTGGTGATAATCATGATGTTTGGTTAGATCCAACGAACGCAGATCGTATGATGGTCGCACACGATGGTTGTGCGAGTATTTCATTAAATGGTGGTAAAAGCTATCAGAGAGTGGTATTGCCAATAGCACAAATGTACCATGTTGCTGTTGATGACCAAATTCCTTATAACGTTTATGGCAATAGGCAAGATGGTTATTCGTATAAAGGACCAAGTAATAGTTTGCAAGGCTATATTCCAATTGGGCTTTGGGAAGGTGTTGGAGGCTGTGAAAGTGGTTTTGCACAACCTGACCCTTTTGATAATAATATCGTTTGGTCAGGATGTTACGATGGTGGCTTGGAACGCTATGATTTACGAACAGGACATGCTCGTGATGTTAGAGTTTGGCCAGAAGCTGGCTATGGTTGGGCTCCTGCAGATATGAAATACAGATGGTATTGGAATTTTCCTATGGAGTTCTCAGCTCACAAAAAACATCGTGTTTATGTTGGTAGTCAATTTGTTCATAAAAGTGACGATGATGGTCAGAGTTGGCAAGTTATAAGTCCAGACCTAACACGAAATTATAAACCTCACCAACAAAGTTCTGGTGGCATTGCAATTGACAATTTGATGACTTGGGATGGAGCAGTACTTATTTCAATTGAAGAATCTGAAATTGAGCCTGGGTTTATAATGACAGGAAGCAACGATGGCTTAGTACAAATAACAAGAAATTATGGCGAATCTTGGGAGAATGTATCACCAAATATTACAGGATTGCCAGAGTGGTCAACCATTTCAAATATTGAAATATCAAAACATAAAAAAGGAACCGCTTACATTTCAGTTGATGCACACCATATAGGAGATTTTGGAACTTATGTTTTTAAAACCTCTGATTATGGAAAATCTTGGAAAAAAATAAGCAATTCAGTTCCTGAATCCATTCATAGTTTTGCGCATGTTGTAAAAGAAGACCCAAAAAAAGAAGGAATGCTGTATTTAGGTACAGATAATGCACTCTACATTAGTTTTGATGATGGAAGCAATTGGATGCGTTTAAAAAACAACTTACCTCCTTCACCTGTGTATTGGTTAACGATTCAGGAGCGTTTTGATGATTTGGTGGTTGGGACTTATGGTCGTGGTTATTACATTTTGGATAACATCTCGCCTTTACGCGAATATGCTGAAGAAGCTCAAGGAAAAGAGGTTCATTTATTTAGTTTGCGTCCAGCGTATAGGTTTCATGATAAACAAAGCATAAAAACCGATGGACCAAGTATGAATTCTGGTCGCAATCCAGCTTATGGTGCAGAGATTAATTACTTCTTAAAAGACTCTTTGGCAGATAACGTTGAAATTCAAATATTATCTGAAAATGATGAAATAATCAGAACATTAAGAGGCGATAGCTACCAAGGCGTTAATCGTGTCAATTGGGATTTGCGTTATGAACCAACCTACAAACCATATATCAGAACCACACCTCCAGGACGACCTTGGGTTCAGTTAAATGGTGAAGGATGGAGACCTTTGGTAACTTGGGATTTAGATTTATGGCGAGGACAATTTGGACCTAAAGTGGTTCCTGACACCTATAAAGTAAAACTCATTGTGGATAATCAAGAATTTGTTCGTGAATTGGAAGTATTAAAAGATCCAAAATCCGAAGGAAGTATTGAAGACATAAAACTACAAGTAGAAACATTGTTAGAACTTCGTGATGCAATGAACTTAGCTGTAAATATGATCAATACCATTGAAATTGTGAGGAGTGAGCTAGATAGTATTATCCCAAAACTGACTAAAAAATCAGACATTGAAAAAGCAAAATCATTAAGCAAGGCTTCACAATCTATAGCTGGTTCATTGTATGATATTCATTTAACAGGAGCTCGTGAAGACGCCTTTCGTTCTCCAATGCAATTGTACGGTAGGCTAAGTGCATTGGCAAGTGACTTGTCTGGTCATGGCATAGATTTTAAGCCAACAGACCAGCAAAAAGAAGTTCAGGCTGTTTTTAATAAACGATTAAAAATTGTTGAAGAAAAATTTCAAAAATTCATTAAGAAAGAAGTGTCAGAACTAAATACTCAACTTAAAAAGAGTAAACTAAAAATAGATACAGAGAAAAAAATAAAAATGTAATTAATCAAATAAAACTAAAAACGAATGAAAAAATTACTGATTCTAGCAACCATTGCTTTATTCATAACCTCATGCTCTGAAAAGGAAAAAGAAATGTCTAATGCTGAGTTATTTGCTAAAATTGACACTGAAATAAAAGCAAATTCTCAAGCTTATAAAGATTTAGAAGTTGCTTCAAAAACCATTGGACACCGATTAACTGGGTCAGAAAATGGAGCAAAAGCTGAGACTTTTGTTTACAATAAATTAAAAGAATATGGCTTTGAAGATTTACAATACCAACCATTTGCTGTTGAAGCTTGGTCAAGAGGAGAAGTGTCACTAAGTATTGATGGCAATGACACAAAAGTGGTAACACTTGGTCATTCACCTGTTGACGCCAATGTTTCAGGAAATATTGTAGACTTTGGTAATGGTCTGGAAGCAGATTATCAAGCAAATCCTGATGGTGCTAAAGGAAATATTGTTTTGGTTTACATTGGGATTTTAGAAGGCAGCCCTGAAGGTTCAAGCAATTTACATCGAAGCGAAAAAACTGCATTAGCTCTAAAATATGGAGCTATTGGAATTATTATTATTAACCAAGTGCCAAATGGTGTTTTGCTTACAGGAACAGCATCTGTGACTGGCGAATTGCTAACTATTCCAGCTGTTTGCATTGGTAAAGAAGATGGCATGGCTTTAAAAGAAAAGCTTAAGTCAGGTAGTGCTTCTGCAACCATTAGTATGACCAATAATAGTAGTATGATTAATGCTAGAAATGTAGTTGCTACTTTAAAAGGCTCTGAAATCCCAGAAGAAGAAATCGTAGTTGGAGGCCATTTAGATTCTTGGGATTTAGCAACAGGCGCAATTGACAATGGAATAGGTTCTTTTGCTGTTGTTGATATTGCAAGAGCTTTTAAAGCAAATAATTTAAACCCAAAACGTACTGTAAAGTTTGTCTTGTTTATGGGAGAAGAACAAGGTTTATTTGGCTCTAGGCACATGGTAAAAGAAGCTGTTGAAGCAGGAACCATAGATAATATTAAGTATATGATGAATCTTGATATGTCTGGAAACCCAATTGGTATGAATGCTGGTGGACAATTGGATGACGAAAACTTTTTTAAAGAGCTTGGTGCAACGATTCAGAAGCAAGATACTATCTATAAAAACAATTTTTCAAACAGGTCAGGACTGCATAGCGACCATCAACCATTTATGTTGGAAGGTATTCCAATTCTATCAGTACATAGCAATTTAGACCGTTCAATTTATGGTTGTTATCATTCAGATTGTGATGATTTCAATTTGGTAAACGAAGAGCATATCACCAATACTGCGCGTTTTGGAACGATGATGCTTTATGGTTTAGCAAATGCCGACGTATTGCCAGCAACTAAAATGGATAGCGAAACCACCAAAGAGTTTATGATTAAAAATAATCTTAAAGAAAAACTGATTATTGGTGGCGATTGGAAATGGGAAGAATAAAATTACTGAAACTCAGGATAAAGTTCTTTTAATTCAGTTTCATTTATTGAAATCATATTCACATCCAAAGTAATAGGAATTAAAGGCGTGTTCGTTGAATCACGTTCAACATTAACGATAGTATCAATCACGTCCATGCCTTTAATAACCTTTCCAAATATGGTAAACTTATTATCTAGTCTTGCAATACCTTCTTTATTCTGGACGACATAAAACTGGCAACGAGCTGAAATCATGCCAGGATTATCATCACGTCCAGCACCAACTGCTCCATAAATATGACGCAAAGAATCATTAAATTCTGGTTCTAATAAATATTCTGGGTCTGTGAAGCCTTCAGGCGTATCTGGACAACCACCTTGGGCTACAAAATTTGGTATCACTCTGTTAAAAGTTAATGAATCCCAATAACCATTATTGGCAAGCTCTTTAAAGCTTTCTTTATGATTTGGTGTTTCATTATACAACCAAATAAGAACCTCTCCTTTTGGAGTTTTTATTTGCCCTATTTCATAGTTCTTTTCAGTAGAACATGATTGAAGTATCAATAAAATAAAAAAGACAGGTAAGTATTTCATTTCAGTTGGATTTGTTTCAAAAGTAGAAAATATGATATAAGAACTGTTAAATTAAAGCCATTTTCTATAAAATTTTTGATACTTCCAATTGCTTTAATTATTTTCATAAACTTTTTAAAACCAACCAAAAAAATGAAAAATCTTAAGTTTATTCTAGCCCTTTCGCTGTTAGTAACATTTTCTACTTACGCACAAGATTCACAAGTAAAAAATGTACCATTTACCAATATTGGACCAACCATAATGAGTGGTCGTGTGGTAGATTTTGATGTGAATCCAGATAATCCAAACGAGTTTTATGTGGCTTATGCCTCTGGAGGCTTGTGGTACACAAACAATAATGGAACTTCCTTTACTCCTGTTGCAGATAATGCGCCAACTCAAAACATGGGTGACATTGCGGTAGATTGGAAAGCTGGAACCATTTGGATTGGAACAGGTGAAAGTAATTCATCGCGTTCTTCGTATGCTGGAATAGGAATTCTTAAAAGTACTGATAAAGGTAAAACATGGACTAATGTTGGGTTAAAAGACTCTCATCACATTGGACGCATGGTAATTAATAAAAATAATCCTGATGAAGTGATTGTTGCAGCAGTAGGTCATTTATACACACCAAATGCCGAGCGAGGAATATTTAAAACTACTGATGGAGGTAAAACTTGGAACAATGTATTATTCATTAATAATGATACAGGAGTTATAGATATAAGTGTTTCACCAACAAATCCAAACGTAATGTTCGCTGCAAGTTGGGAGCGTGACAGAAAAGCATGGAATTTTAATGAAGGAGGTACTAACTCAGCAATATACAAAAGTACTGATGCTGGAAGCACTTGGACGAAATTAACAACAGAAAACTCAGGATTCCCAATAGGAGATGGAGTTGGTAGAATTGGTTTATCTGCATTTAGTGATAATGTTGTGTATGCTTTACTCGACAATCAATTCCGTCGTCCAGCTCGACCTCAACGTGGTGGAGGAGATGGTTTGCAAAAGGATGAGTTTAAAACTATGAGTAATGCTGATTTTTTAGCTTTAGATGATAACAAATTAGAAGGTTATTTAAGAAGTAATAGATTTGATCAAAAATACACAGCTGCAAGTGTTAAAAAATCAGTGAGAGAAGGATCTGTAAAACCTAGCGATTTAGCCCTATATCTTGAAAATGCTAACTCTCTAATGTTTGACTCTCAAGTCATTGGTGCTGAGGTTTATAAATCTACAGATGGAGGAGTGACTTGGTCTAAAACACATGATGGATATATTGATGGCTTGTATAGCTCGTATGGATACTATTTTGGCGTTATTGCTGTTAACCCATCCAATGAAAGTAAAATTTATTTACTAGGTGTTCCCTTATTAAAATCAGATGATGGAGGGAAAACATTTAACTCCATTGGAAAAGAAAATGTACATAGTGATCATCAAGCCATTTGGGTAAACCCTAAGTTAGATGGACATGTAATAAATGGAAACGATGGAGGTGTTAATATAACTTATGATGATGGCGAGAATTGGACTAAAAACAATTCGCCATCTGTTGGACAATTCTATTACATAACGGTCGATAATCAAAAACCATATAACGTTTATGGTGGCTTACAAGATAATGGTGTTTGGTTTGGACCAAGTGATTATGTGGCATCAAAAAGCTGGGAAGGTCGTGGACAGTATCCTTACAAAGGCATTGGTGGAGGCGATGGTATGCAAGTACAGGTTGACAGCCGAAACCACAACATTGTATATTCAGGATCACAGTTTGGTAACTACTCACGTCAAAACCTAGAAACAGGTGAGCGATTAAGAATTAGTCCAAGGCATGAATTAGGAGATTCGCCTTATCGTTACAATTGGCAAACACCAATTTTGCTTTCACCTCATAACCAAGATATCCTTTACATGGGAGCAAATAAGTTATTGCGATCAATGAATCAAGGAGAAAGTTTTGACGTTATTTCAGGTGATTTAACTACTGGCGGAAAAAAAGGAGATGTACCTTACGGAACCTTAACAACTATTTCTGAAAGCCCATTTCAATTCGGATTAATTTATACAGGTAGTGATGATGGTTATATTAACATGACCAATAACTCTGGAGATGTTTGGAATAGAATCTCAAACACCTTACCACAAGGACTTTGGGTGTCAAGAGTAGTGGCATCTCAACATCGTAAAAGCCGCGTTTATGCAACCTTAAATGGTTATAGAAATGATGACTTTAAAGCATATGTATATATGAGTAACGATTATGGTAAAACATGGAAAGATATCAGCTCTAACTTACCAGATTCAGCAGCAGTAAATGTAATTAAAGAAGACACTGAAAATGAGAATTTATTGTATTTAGGTACAGATAATGCTGTTTATGCATCCTTTAATAATGGTGGTAAATGGGAAGCCTTTGCTAATGGCTTTCCTGCTGTTGCAGTTCATGATTTAGTTGTTCAGCCTGAAGCAAAAGATTTGGTTGTCGGTACACATGGGCGAAGTATTTACAAAGCAGACATCGCAGCATTACAAGGACACAATAACATTGACGCTAAAGCTATTATTGTTTTTGATACAGAAGAAATTCGCTCTAATAGACGTTGGGGAATGTCTTTTGGATCATTTTCCTTTTTTCCTGAAACCACAATTTCATTTTATTCAAATGCTAAAGCGAAGCTAGGAATCAACATTTTATCTGAAGGTGGAGCCTTATTAAATACCATTCCTGTTAATGCTGATGCTGGTTATAATTATGCAACATATAATCTAACAATGAGTGATGATGGAAAAAAGGCATTACAAAAAGAAAATCCTAAGCTTAGAATTAATCAAGCTCAAAACGGAAAAATATATTTACCAGCAGGAACATATACAGTACAAATTGGAAGCGCAAAAACAACATTGGAAATAAAATAGACTAACTATTTTTTAATTAAAATAGATAGCAAATAGGTCAGGATATTTTTTAAATAGATGTTCTGACTTATTATTTTTAAGGGTTTAAATTATACTTAGTTTAAAACCTTTAACAAAGATTCACACTTCTTTTGCACTTTTTTAACACTACTTCCTTTTAATCAAGTTAGCTTTACTGAATAAACAAAAATATATTTAATTCCATTTTGGAATAATATTTGTGCCTCAAAAGGCTAACAATAACTAAACCATCAATCAATGACTAAATCTTTCATTGCACTACTATTTTTGTGTTTTATTTTCCCGTTTCAACATAATGCTCAAGACAATAATTCGGAATCTTCCAACAACGATTTAAAAATATATTTAGATTGTAGAGTTTGTGATAATACATTCATTAAACAAAACCTTGGTAATGTGCAATTTGTTCGAGATCAAAGTTTAGGAGATGTTCACTTGTTTTTCCTAACTCAAAATAATGGAAGTGGAGGGAGACTATACGATGTTGATTTTATTGGAAAAAACGAATTTGAAGCGATAAAATATAAAGTATCTTTTTCAACTGATACTAACATGACTAGAGATGATGTTAGAAAGCGAATTCTTGAATATATAAAACTCGGATTGGTTCGCTTTTGGATTGAGAAAGGAACCTTAGATGAAGTTTCTGTTTCTGTTCCAACTCCAGAAGTTGAAGAAGAATTGAATAAACCAGAAGTTGAAGACCCTTGGAATTATTGGGTGTTTAGGATTGGTGCAAACGGTTGGTTTAATGGCCAAGAATCCAATAATTCAAGCAACATAAATTTTAATGTTTCAGCAAAGCGTGTAACAGAAAAAAATAAATTTTCATTCCGTATTGGACTTAATGAAAATAAAAACACGTTTACTTATGATGGCGATGATATTATCTCAATTAATAGTGGAAAGTATTTAAATGTGAGTGATGTTATTAGCTTGAATAGCCATTGGTCGCTTGGTGCTTTTGGAAGATTAGGAACTTCAACATTTGGAAATTATGATTTTTATTGGTCCTTTAAACCTGCAATTGAGTACAACTTTTTTAACTACGAAGAATCAGCCAAAAAGCAACTTATTTTAAGTTACAGAAACGGTTTAAGATATAATGATTACATAGAGCGTTCAGTATATGCAAAGCATGATGAATTATTATGGGAACACTCTATTTTATTGGGAGGAAGTATAAGGCAAGAATGGGGAAATGTAAATGGAGAAGCTTCATTTGACCAATTTTTGCATGATACTAAACTAAATGCATTAAACTTTTACTTAGGAGCAAATATTAGGTTGTTCAAAGGGTTCAATTTTAATGTAGGAGGAAGTTATAGTATTACTAGAAATCAAATAAACCTTCCAGCTGGAGATGTGTCGCTTGAAGAACTTTTATTACAGCAACAACAGCTTGAATCAGGATACAATTATTTTTTCAATATTGGTCTAAGCTACTCCTTTGGATCTATTTATAACACTATTGTAAATCCAAGGTTTAATTTTTAGTTAAAACGATTCTAAATTTTAATAAAAGGACACTTAAATTTGTGTTCCTAAGCAGTGAGCAGTACCTTTGTAGTTAGTATTAATACTAACTACAAAAAAATGAGTGGATTTTTTAAATCTTCAATTGGAAGAAAGGTAGCCATGGCGCTTTCTGCTTTTTTCCTCATGTTTTTCTTACTTCAACATTTTGTTATCAATAGCTTATCAGTTTTTAGTGCTGACACATTTAATGAAGTATCCCATTTTATGGGAACAAACCCTTTAATACAATATGTATTACAGCCTATTCTGATATTCGGAGTTGTGTTTCATTTCGTCATGGGATTTGTTTTAGAAATTAAAAACAAAAAAGCTAATGGTGTTAAATATGCTAAAAATAATGGTGCTGCCAATTCATCATGGATGAGTAGAAACATGATTTGGAGCGGAGTTGCTATTCTTGCTTTTATCGTTCTTCACTTTATCGATTTTTGGTTCCCAGAAATCAATACGAAATTCATTGAAGGAGATTGGTCTGGAATGCATGATGGCGAGTTCAGATACTTCCATGAACTTCAAGAGAAATTTTTAAGCCCAGCTAGAGTTGGTGCCTATGTTGTTGCTTTTGTGTTTTTAGCATTACATTTATTACATGGTTTTACATCAGCATTCCAATCCATGGGTTCTACTGTTGGAAGAAAAAAGACATTACAAAATATAGGTAAGGCGTATTCAATATTAATTCCTTTAGGATTTATTATTATCGCTATTTACCATCATTTTAATCATATCCATTAATCGTATAGAATATGGCATTAGATTCAAAAGTACCAAAGGGTCCAATAAAAGATAAATGGACAACATATAAAGATCATATTAATCTTGTTAATCCAGCAAATAAACGTCATATTGATATAATTGTGGTTGGCACAGGATTGGCAGGAGGTTCTGCTGCTGCAACATTAGCAGAATTAGGTTACAACGTAAAAGCATTCTGCTATCAAGATTCTCCTCGTCGTGCGCACTCTATTGCAGCACAAGGTGGAATTAATGCAGCAAAGAACTATCAAGGCGATGGTGACTCGACTTATAGACTGTTTTATGATACTGTAAAAGGTGGTGACTATCGTTCACGTGAAGCCAATGTATATCGTTTAGCTGAAGTATCAGCCAATATCATTGACCAATGTGTAGCACAAGGGGTACCATTTGCACGCGATTATGGAGGCTTACTTGATAATCGTTCGTTTGGAGGTGTGTTAGTTTCAAGAACTTTTTATGCAAAGGGACAAACAGGACAACAATTATTATTAGGAGCATATTCAGCAATGAACAGACAGATTGCTCGTGGGAAAATACAAATGTACAATCGTCACGAAATGTTAGACGTTGTAAAAGTTGATGGCAAAGCAAGAGGGATTATCGCCAGAAATTTAATTACTGGTGAGATTGAGCGTCATTCAGCTCATGCTGTAGTAATTGCTTCTGGAGGTTACGGAAATGTATATTTCCTTTCAACCAATGCTATGGGAAGTAATGCCACAGCAGCTTGGAAAATTCATAAAAAAGGAGCTTATTTTGCAAATCCTTGTTACACACAAATTCATCCAACATGTATTCCTCGTTCAGGAGATTATCAGTCTAAATTAACATTGATGTCTGAGTCACTTCGTAATGATGGTAGAATTTGGGTGCCAAAAAATATGGATGATGTTATGGCCATACGTGAAGGCCGAAAAAAGCCAACTGATTTATCAGAAGACCAACGCGATTATTACTTGGAGCGTCGTTATCCAGCTTTTGGTAATTTAGTGCCTCGTGATGTTGCATCAAGAGCAGCCAAAGAGCGTTGTGATGCTGGTTATGGTGTAAATGCAACTGGTGAAGCTGTTTATTTAGATTTTGCTTCAGCAATAGAAAGATATGGAAAAGAGCAAGCTAAAATTCATAATATCTCTAATCCTTCTAAGGAAAAAATAACTCAATTAGGTGAAGAAATTGTCGAGGCTAAATATGGAAACCTATTCCAAATGTATGAGAAGATTGTAGATGAGAATCCATACAAAACTCCAATGATGATTTACCCTGCAACACATTATACAATGGGAGGCGTTTGGGTAGATTACAATCTCATGACCACTGTTGATGGTTTATATTGTATTGGCGAAGCTAACTTCTCAGACCATGGAGCCAACAGACTTGGTGCTTCAGCATTAATGCAAGGATTAGCTGATGGTTATTTTGTGTTGCCGTACACTATTGGTGATTATTTGGCAGATGATATCAGAACTGGGACAATTCCAACTGATACTAAAGAGTTTGATGAAGCTGAAAAAGAGGTAAAAGACAGGATAGATTTCTTTATGAATAATAATGGAACAAAATCTGTTGACCATTTCCATAAACGTCTAGGAAAAGTAATGTGGGACAAAGTTGGAATGTCAAGAAACGAAAAAGGACTAAAAGAAGCAATATCTGAAATCAAGCAAATAAGAGAAGAATTCTGGAAGGATGTAAAAGTTCCTGGTACTGCCAATGAAATGAACCCTGAACTAGAAAAAGCTGGAAGAGTAGCAGATTTTCTTGAATTAGGAGAATTATTCGCTAAAGATGCTCTTGAGCGAAATGAATCTTGTGGAGGTCATTTTCGTGAAGAATCTGTAGAGCTTGATGGCGAGCAAAAAGGTGAAGCTAAACGTAATGATAAAGACTATGCCTATGTTTCTGCTTGGGAATATAAAGGTGAACCTAGCGAAGCCATATTACATAAAGAAGAATTAGAATTTAAGGATATCGAACTAAAACAACGTTCATACAAATAATTAACACGATATGAATCTTACATTAAAAATTTGGCGTCAAAAGAACGCTAACGACAAGGGGAAAATGGTCGACTATAAAGTCACTGATATTTCTGAACACATGTCTTTTTTAGAAATGTTGGACGTGTTGAATGAGCAGTTGGTTAATACAGGTGAAGAACCAGTAGCTTTTGATCATGATTGCCGTGAAGGAATTTGCGGAATGTGTTCATTATACATAAACGGAGAAGCTCATGGTCCAGATAGAGGCATCACAACTTGCCAACTTCATATGAGAATGTTTAAGGATGGAGATACCATAACAATTGAGCCATTTAGAGCTGCAGCTTTTCCTGTTATCAAAGATTTAGTTGTAGACAGAACATCGTTTGATCGTATTCAACATGCTGGAGGATATATTTCTGTAAATACTTCAGGAAATACTCAAGATGCAAATGCGATTCCTATTTCTAAGCATGCCGCTGATGAAGCTATGGATGCTGCTACATGTATTGGTTGTGGTGCTTGTGTAGCAACTTGTAAAAACTCTTCTGCAATGTTATTTGTTGGCGCTAAAGTATCACAATATGCGTTGCTACCTCAAGGACAAGTTGAAGCTGCAGATAGAGTTCAAAATATGGTGGCTCAAATGGATTTAGAAGGATTTGGTAATTGCACCAATACTGGAGCTTGTGAGGTTGAATGCCCTAAAGGAATTTCATTAGAGAACATTGCCAGAATGAACAGAGAATTAATGAAGGCAAGTATTAAATAAAAAATCATTTTTAAGATAATTAACAAAAACCTAAGTTTATGCTTAGGTTTTTTTAGTAGTTTTGAGTAACTAATAATAGAAAATGAATACAAAATATCTATCCCTCTATTTTGTGTTTGCACTAATGTTTTCATGCAATGGTCAAACACAAAAAACAACAGAACAAGAAACAGAGCAATCTCAACCTGAAACACAGTTATTTGATTCTGAAGCACTTTTAGAACGTGTAAGATTCCTTTCATTGGATTCATTGGAAGGCAGAAAAACAGGTGAAAAAGGTGGACTTATAGCAAGAGATTATGTGGTGAGTCAATTCAAAAAATACAACATCTCACCTTTGTTAGATGAGTATACACAACCATTTAATTTTGAAGGTCGTCGCGACAAAAAAACTTATGATGGGGCCAATGTTTTAGGTGTTATAAGAGGCACTGAATATCCAGACAAATACGTTGTGATGTCAGCACATTATGACCACGTTGGTGTGAGAAATGGCGAAATTTACAATGGTGCAGACGATGATGCTTCAGGTACAAGTGCATTATTTGCAATGGCTGAATATTTTAAAGAGAATCCTCCAAAACATTCTATTGTCTTGGCAGCTTTTGATGCCGAAGAACTAGGACTTCGTGGAGCAGCACATTTTTTAGAAGCCAATACAATTGCAAAAGAAAATATTGCTCTGAACATTAATTTAGATATGGTTGGCAGAAATGATAATAACGAACTGTATGTTGTAGGTACTAATTTGTACAAGCAGTTACAACCAGCAATTGATGGTGTGAAACTACCTGAAAACTTTAAGTTATCTGTTGGACATGATGGGTTGGATGGTAAGCAAAGTTGGGTATTCTCCTCAGACCATGGACCATTTCACAGACAAGAAATCCCGTTTTTGTATTTTGGTGTAGAAGACCATAAAGATTACCACAAACCAACAGACGATTTCGAGTTTATTCAACCTGAATTTTATGCAAAAGCGGTTACAGCAATTATTTCTGTGTTTGAAAAGGTCGATGATATGAGTTTATAAAAAGTCAGTTTTTATTTCGAAGTTTTGGAAGCGGAAATGTAGTGTAATTATTTTGCGTTTCTTTGTTGCTATAATATTACCAAATGCATAACCCAACCCAATTCTATAATTCTCAAATTGAGCTATATCAAAATAAGCTTGATTCGTTTAAGTCAACACTGCTCTTTTATAGTTTAGCAAGAATTGCTGTATATCTTGCTGGTGTTATGGGAATTTACATTTTCTTTCATGACTGGCAAATTGCTGTAGTGATTGCCATTGCTGCGACAGCATTGTTTCTATTTTTGTTATCTCGACATACTGATGCCAAAAAACAGCGTGATTTGGTTAAAGCTTTGTTAGAAATTAGCGAAGAAGAAATAAAGATAGCTTCTGGAGATTTTCATCATAGGCATGATGGTTTAAAATATCAAACCGATAATCATTATTATAGCTTGGATATTGATTTATTCGGTCGTGGTTCTTTTTTTCAATTTATAAATCGAACAGCTATAAATGAGGGAACTCACACACTAGCCGAAGCCTTAAAAGCAAATGAGATTACTAATATTGATAAAAGGCAGAAAGCTATAAATGAATTGTCAGACAAAGCAGTTTGGCGTCAAGAATATACTGCTAAGGCTCAACTGATAAACGAGGAAACTCCAACTCATGTCATCGTTTCTTGGTTAAAAAATTACAAGGCATTTATACCAAAACCGATGAAGTGGCTACCTTATATTTTTGGTATTGTTTCATTAGCTCTAATTGTTTTAGGAATATTAAAAATAACGCCAATTTCGTTTATGGTATATTGGTTGTTGCTTGGTCTTTCAATAACAGGTTTTCACTTAGGTAAAGTGACCAAATTAGCTCGCTATGCGACACAAGTAAAAGATACATTTCGTCAGTATGCATTGTTGTTACAACAAATAGAATCGGAAGGGTTTTCGTCTGAGTTGCTAAAAAGTAAACAAGAAGACATCATCATAAAAGGAGAAAAGTCATCAACGGTTTTCTCATCGTTTTCAAAAGTTCTAGACGCTCTGGACAACAGGAATAACTTATTTTTCATCATTCTAGGAAATGGCTTTTTTCTTTGGGATTTGATGCAAAGCCAGAAGATTGAACAGTGGATTTTAGAGTATGGACAAAAAGTCAATCACTGGTTTGAGGTGGTGTCATTTTTTGATGCGTATAACTCATTTGGGAACTATACTTATAATCATCCAGAATTTGTGTTTCCTGAAATTAATCAGACAAAAACCATTATACAAGCTAAAAAACTTGGGCATCCTTTATTAGAAAAAAGAAAGCGTATTGATAGTGATTTAACCATTGATAATGAACAGTTTTTTATTGTTACAGGAGCAAATATGGCTGGAAAAAGCACATTTTTACGAACAGTTTCTTTGCACATTGTTAAGGCAAATATTGGGCTTCCAGTTTGTGCTGAATCCAGTAAGTATTCTCCAGTAAAACTAATTACTAGCATGAGAACTACAGATTCTCTAACAGATGATAGCTCTTACTTCTTTTCGGAGCTTACTCGCCTAAAATTTATTGTTGATGCCATCGATAAGGAACCTTATTTTATTGTGCTTGATGAGATATTAAAAGGTACAAATAGTACAGATAAAGCGATAGGCTCAAAAAAGTTTGTAGAAAAACTAGTTTCAGGTAATGCAACTGGAATCATCGCAACTCATGACCTTAGCTTATGTGAAATAGAAAAAGAATTGGACGATGTAAAAAACTACTATTTTGATGCTGAGATAGTGAATGACGAACTCTATTTTGACTATAAATTAAAGAAAGGTATTTGCCAAAATATGAACGCTAGCTTTCTTCTCAAAAAAATGAAAATAATTTAGTTGACTAAGCTTTCAATTTTTTCGACCATGCGCTTTGCATTCTTATCATCAGGTTTTAAGCTTAATACTCTATAATAGTTTTTTAAAGCATCATTATAATTTTGAGATTCGTAAAAGGCTTCACCTAAACTATCATAAACATTAGGTGTTTCAGGGAAGAGTTTAGTATTCATTTTAAAAATGAAAAGTGCTTCTTCATATTTTTTGTCTCTTAACTTTATATAACCAAAGCTATTTAATTCTCTGCTTCCTTCTGCTAATTCAGTAAGTTTTGGTATAAGTTCAATTTCCATTTCTGATATAGTTTTTAAATCATATTGCTTAAATAAGTCATGAACATAATTTGTTGCCATGTAATTTGAGGTGTAATTTTTATTTACCACAATATTATAAATATCACGCTCAATAGTTTCCTTTGGACGCTCCACAATTCTGTTAACTTCTTTACCATCTTTATAAAAAATCATAGTTGGGACTTTATGAATATTTAGCCCTTTCTCTTCGCCTGTTGGACTTTTTTTGTATGCTTCAGGAGTTCTGTCCACAGCAACGACTTCAAGTTGATTTTTCGAAAATTGAGCGATATCAAGTACTTTGTAAAAACGAGGCACTTCACGTTTACTATCACCACACCAAGTTCCTAAAAACAGTTTTATTTTATAGTTACTAAGCGAGTCCTTAAGCGATTTGGCAAGAGACTCATCAACATTATAATTATCAAGGTTTTTGTTAAACCACTCGCCGAAGCTGTTAGAGGCCAATCCTTCTCTGTCAATTTTACCAAGTAATTTTTCTTTACCATTATCATCAACAACTAATTGGTTATGTGTTTGTGCAATAATAGTTGAGAGGCAAAAAAGGAAGCTTAAAAAAGTAATTGTTCGTTTCATGATTTTTAATTTTGATGACTCAAACCTAAGTTGATTCTCTAGCTTTCAGAATTAATGTGTACACAAAACCACCTTGCACATACAATACAACCTCATGAATAAACAAACTACTTAAATGACGTTTGTCATTACAAACAAGGATTTCGTACATATTTTTTGAAGTTTCTCTATATTCTATATACTTTTCAAGTTATAATGACTCAGTTAAGCAGAAATATCTCTAAAATCTTAATTCATGTTCTATTTTGGGCATTGTTTATTTTTGCGTCTTTATTCGTGTTTTCTAATTTCTATTGGAGAGAAAATCCCTTTTTGCAATATCTATTCATATTGGTTGTAATCGTTTACGCGAACAACTTACTTTTGCTGCCATTTTTTGTAAAGAAGAAACTCTATGTACTTTATACTTTTGTGTTTGCAATTATTTCTGTAGCAGCAACAATGCTATATTGTTATGCCTTTGCTGAATGTGGTTGTTCGCCAATGAAATGTTTGAGTGATTATTTATGGCAAACTTTGGTGCCATTGATTTTCTTTTCATTTACTTGGATGTTATATCGTTTTTTGGAAGAGCAGGACGACCTTGAAACAATGAAAAAACAGCACACTGAAATGGAGCTAAAGTTTTTAAAATCGCAAATAAATCCGCATGTACTGTTTAATAATTTAAATACGATTTATTCCTATTCTATTGAAAAACCAGAAGAAACACCAGAACTTATTTTGATGCTTTCAGATAATCTAAAGCATGTATTATATGAGAGTAATTCTGAGCTAATTTCATTAGAAAAAGAATTGAGCTTTTTGGATAATTACATAAAATTCCAAAAAATACGAACCGAAGGTGTAAAACGTATTCATTACAAAAAAAGTGTTGATAATTTAAACTATCAAATAGCACCTTTGTTATTGATTACAATTTTTGAAAATGCATTTAAGCATAGTACTTTAAATAGTGATATTAATATTAACTTAGTTGTTGAAAATGGAGTTTTAGATTGTATTTGCGAAAATGATTTTGATGAAACCAAAGTGACTACTGACGATTTTAAAATAGGGCTTCAAAATCTAGAGAAACGATTACAACTCATTTATAAAGATAATTTTGAGTATCATATCACAAAAAACAGCACTTTTAAAGTGCACTTAAAGTTGAATCTTAAATGAATTGCATTATAATAGAAGACGAAATTCCAGCTCAAAAAATTCTTAAGAATTTTATTGGAAAGATTCCTAATTTAGAATTGATTGGGACGTTCAATGCTGCAATTGAAGCGTATTCCTTTTTAAATAATAATGAAGTAGATTTAGTTTTTTTGGATATTAATTTGCCAGACATGTCTGGATTGGAGTTTATAAAAACGGTAAAAAACCCTCCTGCTATTATAATGACAACAGCTTATCCAGATTATGCTGTTAGTAGTTTTGAGTTGGATACGATAGTTGATTACTTGGTAAAACCAATTTCGTTTGAACGCTTTTTTAAAGCCATAAATAAGCTAAAATCAAAACAAGTTAAAGAAGAAAATATTGAAGAAGTTGAGGATTCTATATTCTTAAATGTAGATAAAACACACCATAAAATTGTATTGAATGATATAGTTTATGTAGAATCAGACAGGAACTATATAACCCTTGTTACCAAAAACAAAGCCTTGAGCTTTATTGATACACTTAAAAATTGGAGCGATAAACTTTGTAGCAAACAGTTTGCCCAAGTTCATAAATCATATATTATTAATGTGAATCAAGTTGATAAAATTTCTGGGAACACTTTATTTATTGCAGATAAAAAAATTCCAATCGGAAGAACCTTTAAACAAGAATTACTTAAAACGCTCAATATTGTTTAATTTTAAAGTCAATTAAACAATAAGATGCAACATACTTCAAAACTTCCCAATTTAGAGCCATCAATTTTTTCTGTTATGAGTGCTATGGCTCATAAGTATAATGCTATTAATTTGTCCCAAGGTTTTCCAAACTTTAAAGGCGACCAAAGGCTTATTGATTTAGTGAGTAAGGCTATGAATGATGGTTACAATCACTATGCACCTATGTCTGGAATTTATTCATTGAGAGAGGCTATTGCAAATAAATATGATTTGTTATACCAGTCAACTTATCATCCAGAAAACGAAATTACCATTACGGCTGGAGCCACTCAGGCAATTTATTCAGCCATTACAGCTTTTGTTAAGCCTGATGACGAAGTTATTGTATTCAGACCAGCGTATGATTGTTATATACCAACTATAGAGTTAAGTGGAGCTAAAGCTATTTCGGTTCAACTCAATTATCCAGACTACAAAGTGAATTGGGAAGAGGTAAAAAATAGAATTTCAGAAAAGACAAGAATGATTGTTATTAATACACCACATAATCCAAGTGGAACTGTATTCTCAAAATCAGACATGCTACAGTTACAAGAACTCACAAGAGAGTCAAATATTATAGTGTTGAGTGATGAGGTGTATGAACACATAATTTTTGATGAAGAAGAGCATCAAAGTGTTTGTTTATTTCCTGAATTAAAAGAAAGGAGTTTTATTACGGCTTCGTTTGGAAAAACGTTTCATAATACTGGTTGGAAAGTTGGTTATTGTTGTGCGCCAAAATATTTAATGGATGAGTTTGTAAAAGTACATGAATTTAGTGTTTTTAGTGTTCATCATCCAACACAAAAAGCATTGGCAACGTATTTGCAAAAACCAAATCATTATACTGAATTATCAAGCTTTTTTCAAGCAAAACGAGATTTGTTTTTAGGCTTGTTGAAAGAGTCAAAATTTACTTTTGTACCTTCTAAAGGAACTTACTTTCAAGCATTAAATTATTCAAATATTTCAGATGAGAACGATTACGAACTAGCAGTTAGGTTAACAAAGGAAAATGGAATTGCATCAATACCTTTTTCAGTTTTTAATATTGACAATTTAGATGAAAAGATGCTGCGTTTTTGTTTTGCCAAAACAGATGAAACCTTGATTAAAGCAGCCGAAATTTTGACTACAATTTAGCGTAAAGGTTTTTTCATTAACCAATCTGTCTGTTTATCTTTCCCTATATAATAAGGATGTGTACCAAACTTTTTGAAGCCATGTGTTTCATAAAACCTAACCGCTTTTTTGTTTTCCTGCCAAACACCTAACCACAAAAAACTTGCTTTACAAGATTTGGCAATTTTAATTGCTTCAAAAAGCATTTGTTTTCCAATGCCTTGTCCTTGAAAATCATTCAGAACATAAATGCGCTCTAATTCCATGCTTTTTTTTGCAAACTGTTCGGTTTGAGCTTCATTTTTATTCAGTTTAAAATATCCAACAAGCACATTTTTTAAATACACAAAATAAAACTCTGAGTTTACATCCAACAACTGCTCAATAATAACATTTTCATTAAAAGCTTCGTTAATATAATTCCAGAAATCTTCTGGGTCGTTTTGTTTTTCAAATGCGTGGACAAACGTATCTCTAGAAATATTGACTAATATATCTAAATCATCTGTTGTACATTTTTCAAAAGTTAAATCCATAACAGTTATAAATTTACTTAAAAATTTAGTTACTTTTAATGTATGCAAGAACAACTTAAAACAGCACTTATTCAATCTGATTTGATTTGGGAAAACCCAAAACAAAACAGAGACAATTTTGCTAAAAAAATTATGCAAATCAATCAATCGGTTGATGTTATTGTACTTCCGGAAATGTTCACTTCAGGTTTTACAATGCAGCCAGAGCAAGTTGCAGAAACTATGCAAGGGACTACTATAAACTGGATGAAGGAAATCGCAAAAAAAGATAATTCCGCAATTTGCGGAAGCCTTGTAATTTCAGAAAATAATAATCACTATAACCGTTTCGTATTTGTTACTCCAGATGGAAATATAGAGTATTACGATAAACGGCATACCTTCACATTAGCAGGAGAAGATAAAGTGTATAATGCTGGTAAGAAAAGACTGATTATTGATTATAAAGGATGGAAGATTTGTCCTTTAGTTTGTTATGACCTGCGCTTTCCAGTCTGGGCAAGAAATACAGAAAATTATGATCTTTTACTATATGTAGCAAATTGGCCTAAACCTCGAGTTAATGCTTGGGACGCACTACTAAAAGCAAGAGCTATTGAAAACATGAGCTACTGTATTGGAGTTAACCGAGTTGGACTTGATAGTAATAGCCATGAATATTCTGGACACTCTGCAGCTTATGATGGTTTAGGTGAATGCATGACATCAATACAACCAAATGAAGAAAAAACAGAGGTCATAACTTTAGAGAAAAATCATTTACAAGCAATAAGAAGGAAATTAAAATTTCTAGATGATAGAGATAGTTTTACTTTAGTATAAAGTTCTCAACATAATCCCATCCTGAGCGAATATCAAGAACAGCTGGATAATAACTAACACGTTCAGGCTGTATTTTCTTAAGGTAATTTCCAGAATCATATTTTTTATTTCCATTGGTATCATAAACCACACGAACTAAATAATTTCCGGCAGTAATATGGATAAAATCTAATGGCTCAGGTTTTGTGGTATATAACTCAGCTTTCACTTCACCTTGAGTTGTTACAAGCTGAACAATTGCTGGATAAGTAGCATTTTCTAAAGTAAGACGCAAGTTACCATAATCTGATAAAGCTCTAGTTCTTACATTAAAATCTATGGTATCATTTACTGCTCCATACATATCTTGCAATGCTCCTGGTAACAACTGAATTTTATATGAGCTTTCCTCTTGCATTTCAAAATCAAAAGTGTAGCTATTGGTAATGGATTCAAAACTTGTTTTATATTCTACATTTGATGAATCTTTTGCCATAATTGACACCAAGCTGTCATTTAATGAAATTAGTGGATTATTAGCAGTTAACATGAAATCTTCGCTTAACTTTAAGTTCAACTGACTTTTTGCAGATACTATCAATGAATCTTTTTCAAGAGCTCGCATTCTAACAGTCAAAGTATCCACATAATTAGTATTACTAACTTGAAAAACCAAAGAATCAGACTCGATATCTGGCTTAAAGAAATAGTATAAACTATCAGATTTGGAATCTTTTATTATTTTATTCTCAAAGCTACTTGGAACATTTGAAAGCATATTAATCTTCATATTCTTATGGTCTCCTTCAAAACCAAAAGCTATTTTATTTCCTGACACCAAATTAGGTCTTGAAGCCTTAAAATCTGTCACTTCTTTAAATAAATTTAAAACATATGATGAATCTGTTGGCACAGTTATAAACTCTTTTTTAAACCCAATTTTGTCTTCCTTTTGCTCAAAAGTGTAATTGTTGTTTTCATCTTTTAAGGCAACCAATAAGTAAGTGCCAGCCTTTAAATTTTCTAATTTAAATGTTGAAGTACTGTCTAAGGTAGTTGTTATGTATTTAGGTTTTTGTTTATATACAATTGAATCTGTATACGTAGAATCAACTTCATAAAGCATAACAGAAACAAATTCTTCTGGATTTTCATCTAAGGCATCTTCAATACGACCATTCACTTGAAGGGAATCTATGGTTGGTCCAGTTGAAAACACATATCTATAATAAGGATAAGGATTGCTTTCGTTGTTATCTACAATGCTTTCACCAAAATTAAAAGCATAAGTAGTGTTTGGTATAAGTGTGTCAAAAATCTTAATGGTAATATATTTACTTGCAGAACCAAGAGGTGTTATTTCAGGTTCAGGATCCATTGGTGGAGAAATAATAAGTTGTTTTTGTAAGTCTTTTATTTTAATATATTCATCAAAATAAATTTTTATCTCTGTTGAAGTGAAATTGGTTGAGTAATTCTCTGGCTCAGATTTAACAATAACTGGAGGAGTAACATCTACTTCGCCTCCAGATGGTGTTCCTCTGTTTGCACATTGAGTAAATATTAACCCAACAACAATCAATAATATTAAATTCGAGAGAAATCGCTTCATCTAACAATCAATTTTGCGCAAAATAACAACATAATTCATAACTAACGAAAAACTTATCACGCAATTGCCATAGAAGCTACACTAATTTTTACATTTTGTGCTTTATTTAACACATTCACACAAGCTTCAATAGTTGCTCCTGTAGTTATAATGTCGTCAACCAATAAAATATGCTTTCCTTGTATTAGTTTATGATTTTTAATTGTAAAAACCTCATTATCATTAGTCCATCGTGCCATTCGCTTTTTGAAAACTTGAGTTTTTGTATTGGTTGTTTTTACCAGCACATTGTCAATGTATTTAGCATTTAGAGCAGATGCAATCTCAACACCAAATTTTGCAACTTGATTATAACCTCTTTTTCGTTGTTTCTTTTTATGTAATGGAACAGGAATAACAATGTCTACAGAACGATAAGTATCAAGCGAAGCCAATTCGTGCCCAAACCACTTGCCTAAAAACACTCCTATATCGTCATAACCTCTGTACTTTAGGTTGTGCAACAATTGCTGTACAATACTTTTCTTTTCAAACCTTAAAAGAGCAGTAGCGTTCTCAATTTTTACTCTACCATAAAATACTTTTTCAACGCTATCGTCATTATTAAAATGATAATTAGTTACAGGTAAATCATTTCTGCATTTAGTACATAAATAGGCTTCATTGTCTGTGAGAAATTGAGAACATCCATAACAGACTTTTGGAAAAAATATGTTTAACAAGTTTTTTATCACTTTGTCGATTATAATTAGCCAACACAAACTTAATATATATTTTCGCTCAAATAATTAATTCATCCCTTAGATTTATAATGATAGTTAATCCGCAAGAATTTAACTACAGAGTAACCATAGGAATTTTAGTTGTTGCAATTGTTGCGTTTGCAGCTTATGGCTTTTCAAGCTATTCTACTTTAAAATCTGATAAGGATTTTTTAGTGCAAGAAAAAAGACACCTACACAATGAGTTAAGCGAAATTTTAGATCGCTATGACGAATTGAACTCTGAAAATCTAACCCTTAAATCTCAATTGGATAGCACTACATATAGAGTTAGAATAACAGATAACGCTATTAAAAGTTTACAGGCTAAAGCATCGCTTAACAAAATTGCAATCAACCAATTACAATCCTTAAAAGCTCAAAAAAGTAGTTTGCAAGAACGTGAAGATTCTTTAATTAAAGTTGCAAAGCAAATTGAAGAAGAGAAGATACAAGTAGTTAATGAGCTTACTCATGAAAGAATAAGCAAGAGCGATATCCTAAAGGAAAAAGATTTGCTTAGTGAAAAGATTGACAAAGCAAGTTTAATCACTGCCAACTCTTTTGTTGCTAAAGCTTTTAAATTTAATAATTCAGGAAACAGGATACAGACCTTAAAAGCCAAGGAAACGGAGCAAATAGAACTCTGTTTTGTTATTGCTGAAAATATGTTGGCACCAAAGGGAACTAAGCAATTGTACGTGCAGATTATAGACCCTAGCAATAACGTAGTGTCAGATAAAGGAGCAGTTAATTTTGGCGATGAATCCTTAATTTTTAGTGAAAAGGCAAATTTTTATTATTCAAACAATGCTTTGGATGTGTGTTTAAATATCAAAAGCGAAGATAAATTCGATTCAGGAACATACTATATTAATGTTTTTGAGAACAACAGAAGGTTAGGAAGCACACAAATTCAATTACAATAGAGACTTAAAAATAAATTTTGAAAACCACTCCTTTAGTTTGGAGTGGTTTTTTATTTTTGCACAATGGCAAATCAAGACGATCAATTTAAAAAGGTAATCTCTCATGCAAAAGAGTATGGTTACGTATTTCAGAGTAGTGAAATTTACGATGGACTAAGTGCAGTATATGACTATGCACAAAATGGTGCTGAATTAAAGAAGAACATTCGCGACTATTGGTGGAAAGCCATGGTACAAATGCATGATAATATTGTAGGAATTGATGCTGCAATTTTTATGCATCCAACGACTTGGAAAGCATCAGGTCACGTAGATGCCTTTAACGATCCTTTAATAGATAATAAAGATTCTAAAAAGAGATACAGAGCAGATGTATTAATTGAAGATTACTGTGCTAAAGTTGAAGCAAAAATTGAAAAGGAAGTTAAAAAAGCAACTAAACGTTTTGGTGATGCTTTTAATAAAGAAGAATTTGTTTCAACAAACCCTAGGGTTTTAGGATATAAAGAAAAAATTGAAACCATTCTTACTAGAATGGGAAAATCTTTAGAAGCAGAAGATTTAGTCGATGTTAAAGCACTTATTGAAGAGCTTGAAATTGTCGACCCATTAACAGGTTCTAGAAATTGGACAGATGTAAAACAGTTCAACCTAATGTTTGGAACTAAACTTGGAGCTTCGGCAGAATCAGCGATGGATTTATACCTGCGTCCAGAAACAGCACAAGGAATTTTCGTAAACTTCCTTAATGTTCAAAAAACAGGACGAATGAAGATTCCGTTTGGCATTGCTCAAACAGGGAAAGCCTTTAGAAATGAAATTGTTGCAAGGCAGTTTATTTTTAGAATGCGTGAGTTTGAACAAATGGAAATGCAGTTCTTCATTAAACCTGGAACACAAAAAGAGTGGTTTGCTTATTGGAAAGAAACTCGACTTAAGTGGCATAAATCTCTTGGTTTGGGAGAAGATAACTATCGTTTTCATGATCATGAAAAATTGGCTCATTATGCAGATGCTGCTACAGATATAGAGTTCAAATTTCCATTTGGTTTTAAAGAACTAGAGGGAATACATTCACGTACAGATTTTGATTTAAAACAACACGAAGAATTTTCAGGTAAGAAACTTCAATACTTCGACCACGAAGATAATGCAAGTTATACACCTTATGTTTTAGAAACATCAATAGGTTTAGATCGTATGTTTTTAGCAGTATTCTCAAATTCATTAGTTGAAGAAGAGTTGGAAAACAACACAACAAGAACTGTATTGAAGTTGCCAGCTGTATTAGCTCCTACAAAGGCAGCTATTTTCCCTTTGGTTAAAAAGGATGGTTTACCTGAAGTTGCCAAGCAAATAGTAGAGGATTTAAAATGGGATTTTAATGTGTTTTATGATGAAAAAGATGCAGTAGGAAAACGTTACAGAAGACAAGATGCGGCTGGGACACCATTTTGTATCACAGTCGATCATGATACTTTAGAAGACAACTCAGTAACTATTCGTCATAGAGATACCATGGATCAAAAGCGAGTTAAGATATCAGAATTAAAAGAAATCATTAAACAAGAAGTTGATGTTAAGCATTGGCTTATGAAGATGTAAATTAAGCATATTAGTTTTTATAAAATCCTAAACATCATTTGTTTAGGATTTGTTTTTTGCATTAAACCGTAGAATTAATTAAAATGTTTATCGAAGATTTAAGCTGTTTGTCGAATTTTTTAAATTAAAAGATGTCATACAGCTAATTGTTCTCAAATTTTTTAGAAAGGTTTTAAAAAACATCTATTTTTAAGGTCTTACAAAAAACTAAAAAAATTGAACCTCCTTATGAGAACAAAATTACAATGGCTAGCTGTTATTTGTATATTATTTACCAGCCAGTCTTTTTTCGCGCAACAAATTGAAAATAAGCCTCAAAAACCTATTTATGTTGGTCAACCAACAAAGGTAGAGCAAATACCTTCTTTGGCTTCATGGTCAGCATTGCCAAGACCTTTATACAAAGTTGGAGAAATGAAAGACGGAAGATCCTCTAAATTCGATATTGTTCCTGGAAAGGGATCTACTGGCCCTGATGCATTAGCAGTTAGTCCACATAGATTAGCAAACAAAATACCTGGAAAAGCTCCTTTACTTGTTTTTGAAACTGGAGCTTCAGGTTCACAACCTACAGATCCAGCTGGAGCTGTCGGACCTAATCACTATATTTCTGTTATAAACACAGCATTTCAGATTTTTGATAAAGATGGTAATTCCTTAACAGGAGGATTAGTTTCTCCTAATCCGACAATATTTCCTTCAGGAGGTTGTTGTGATTTAACAGCATCTTACGATAATGCTGCTGATAGATGGGTTTTATCTTTTTTAGGAGGCGGAGTTCAAATTGCTGTTTCAAATGGACCTGACCCAGTTAATGATGGCTGGACTACCTATACTTATGGTATAGTAAATGATTATCAAAAACTTTCTGTTTGGAGTGATGGCTATTATATGACAGAAAACACAGGATCTGCACAAAAACTTCATGTTTTTGATAGAGATGCTATGTTAGCTGGAGATGCTACAGCAGCGATTCAATCTTTTGCTTTACCAGGATTAAACACAGGAGGCTTATTTCACAGCCCTCAAGTACTTAATATAAGTGATGACAATACACCTGGAACTGGCAATGCAACTGTTATTTTCCATCAAGATGATGCGTTTTCAGGTATTACAGAAGATCATGTAAAGCTTTGGGATGTAAATGTTGATTGGGATACTCCAGGTAATTCTTTGGTTTCAGCAGCAACCGAATTAGGAGCCGCAGATGGTGTTACTCCATTTATTAGTGTTTTTGATGGTGGAAGCTTCGTTAACTTAGCTCAACCTTCCAGTGGTCCATCCATTGATGCATTACAAGGAATTATCATGAACCAAGCACAATACAGAAAATTTCCAACCTATAACTCTGCCATATTTAATTTTGTAATTGATGTTGATGCAAGTGGCACAAAACAGGCAGGAATACGTTGGTATGAGTTAAGACAATCTGATGATGGTCAACCATGGACGATACACCAAGAAGGAACCTACACTGCTCCAGATAACAGGCATGCGTGGAATGCAAGTATGATTATGGATTTACAAGGAAATATTGGCATGGGTTATACAGGAATGTCTAGTCCAAATAGTACAGATCCGAACGTAAGAGTTGGATCATATTATACAGGACGATTTGCTAATGATGCTTCTGGAGTAATGACTATTGCTGAAGAAACTATAATTGCTGGTGATGCGAATATTCCTGGTACTCGTTATGGAGATTATAGTAAGATTGATATTGATCCTGATGGAGATAAAAAGTTTTGGTTTGTAAATGAAGTGATGTCTGGAGGAAGAAAAAATATAGCAGGTGTTTTTCAAATAGCACCTAACACTACAAACGATGTTGGTGTTGTGAGTATTGATACTCCAGTTGATGCAACACTTACAAATGTTGAAACTGTAACAGTAACAGTGTTTAATTTTGGAGAAGATCCAGCTTCTGGATTTGATGTTACTTACCAAGTTGATGGAGGTACTTTAGTTACAGAAGCATTTGTTGGAACATTGGCTTCTCAAACTTCAGCTCAACATACATTTGCTACGACAGCAGATTTATCAACTGAAGGTCAAACATATTCAATTACATCTTGTACAGATTATACCATTGATGAAGACAATGGTAATGATTGTGTAAGTTCTGATGTTAGACATATTGCACCTAATGATATTGGAGTAACTGAAATAACTGCACCAAATTCTGGTGAAGGTTTAGGTTCTGAAACAGTTACTGTTACTATTGAAAACTTCGGAACTGTTGATCAATCAGGATTCGATGTTAATTATATTATTGATGGAGGAACACCAGTTGTTGAAACTGTTGCCACAACTGTTGTAGCTGGAGGGACTATTTCATATTCCTTTACAACATTGGCTAATTTATCATCTGTTGGTGATTACAGCTTTACATCATCTACACTGTTAGCTGGAGATGCAGATGCTACTAACGATGAAGCTTCTAAATCAGTAACGCATGTTGCTTGTTCAACAGTTTCTAATGAAAATAACTTTGGAGTTGGTCCAGATAATGGAGATGTCACAGAATCTATTATAACAGTTACTGAGGATATTATTATTTCTGATATTAATGTAACAGTGAATATGTTCCACACATTTGTTGGAGACTTAGAAATTAAATTGGTTGCTCCAGACGGAACAACTGAAGTGATGCTTTCAAACAGAAATGGAGGATCTGGTAGTAATTATACAAACACAACTTTTGATGACGATGCTGGTTCAAGCATCGCATCAGGTAGTGCACCTTTTAATGGGTCATTTACACCTGATGGCGACTTAAATGATTTTAACGGATTGTCTTCGGTTGGAGATTGGAAACTTGTTATTACAGACAAACAAGATTCAAATGGAGGTGCTTTGTTGGATTGGACAATGCAGATATGTGCAAATACCTCACTTTCAATTGATGATTATTTAGTAGATTCTGATGATTTTGAAGTTATTTATAAAGGCAATAGCCAATATGTAGTAAAATTGTCAACAACTTCTATTAATGAAAGACTGGATTTAACAGTAAAGAATGTTTTAGGGCAAAACCTATTATGGAAGACCTTAGAAAATGAAACTGGACAAGGATATGAGTACAAACTTGATATGTCTTATGTTTCTTCAGGAATTTACTTTGTAAGAGTTGGAAATAATCGTTCTGGAAACGTAAAACGAATTATTGTAGAATAATTTAGTTATAATGAATAAAAAAAAGAGGAAGTTAAATTTAACTTCCTCTTTTTTTTATGTCTATCAGTGAAATCGGATTTGCTTCGGGACATCTGTTCATCCTTCTTAATGGACGATATTTGTAATATACTTTTTCACCATCATTCCTTATGGATTTATAAGTCTCTTCTGAAATATTTATTGGGTCAAATTTAGCTTTGCTATTTTCATCAATAATAATATAAGTGCATTCACTATTTTTTAAGTGTTTAATTTCTCCAAGTTTAAAGCCATCATTTATCATTTGAGTATCCATGGCTTTGTGGTCAACTTCTTCATTATTCATTGCATTATTATTTGTTTCTTGTCTTACATCTTTAGACGAATTACAAGATGTGAGGACTAGCAATAAACTAGCTGTAAAAATTTTTATTAGCATATCATTTTTATATTCTTAAAAACAATGTACAAAAAATATGCCTTTATTATTAAAAGTAAGCCTTAAGTTGTATGGTTCCTGTGTGAATTGTTTTGCTCGTTTCCGTTTTTCTGCCAAAATAATTTAAGTTGAGATCTAAAAACTTAGTGATTTTTTTCTGAGCTAAAAGGGTCCAAGTAAAGTTTTTTCCAGGCTGAAGTCCTTCCATCATTTGGTATCCAACAGGTGAATTAGCATTCCCATCGAAAGCATTTGAAAAATAATTTACTTCTCCAGAAACAGCAGATTTTTGATTGTTGGTTAATGTAAATGACAACCCAATTTTTTGCTGCCTCAAAGTTTCAAGGCTTCCAATAGTGTTATCTTTATTTGTAAACTGATAGAAGGCATCAAATCTTGTATTGTCATTTAATAAATAGGACAATTTGGGATTTATTCTAAATTCATCAATGTTGAAATTTTTACTAGCAAAATTTTCGCTGAGACTTTCATTATTGTCTATCGCTGATGAAAGATTGATAAGCCATGTCTCTGCAATTTTATGGTTAAAATTGAGTTGATGACTTTTTAAACTATTCTCGACAAACCCAAAGGAAAGTGTATTTTTAGCTTTGTTTGATAAGTATGTATAAGATGTTGTGTAATGTTGTTTTCCTCTATTAAAGAACAAAACATTTCTGAAATTAAGTTGCAACCCAAGCTGGTTTTCGGCATCATTTTCAAAAGGGTTTAAATTAAAGTTACTACCATTTCTTCTAATTTTTCTATCAATTAAATAGGAGGTTTGATTGTAAAAATGACTCCAAAAAGATTTCTCCTCATTACTATTACTCAGTATTTGAGGATTAATGGTTAACGTTTGACTCAGTCTGTTTTGGTGAGTTTTAATAAAAACTTGATTAGGCAACAAAACCCTTATGTACTTACCTTGGTCTTGAAATTGCGCAATTTCAAATTCTTCTAATTCCTGAATACCATTGTTATTGTAATCTATCCAAGTGTAAGCGCCTTGACCTGGTTCTACTTCAATATATGTAAAATCTTGTTGAGGTAAGGTTCCTGAATTAGTATCAAACAAAGTATTTAGTGCTACAACCTGTTTAAATAATTTTTGATTGAATTGAAGCCTAGAATTTAAAGATTCTTCATCATCAATATCTTCCTCCTCGGAAACCAAATTTCTGTAATTGAAATATAATGAAAGATTTGTGTTGCTATTCTGAATAATTTTAGATTTTAAATAGTAAGTGTTTGATGTATTCACTTTTTGCAAAAGGTTATCTTTTATACTATCATTTACTCTATTTATATAGCCTATTTCAGCAAATACTTTTGTGCTATCTCCTATTCCAGTAAACGCTTCATACGATTTAAAACGTTGACTTAAGTTGGTTAATTGTTGAGTTGATTTTTCTGTTTCTTCATTATCTTCAACAGATATTCTTGTGCCAATCCAACCTTTATTATAGTTGAATTTTAATTGGTTGATTGAGCGAATAAATTCTGATGTTTTTGTTATCGAATTAGATTTTAGGATACTACTGTTTGTCCTAATATGAAGGTTTTTTAAATGTAAATTGGCATCAATAATATGGCGATTACCATTAAAATTTTCAGAATAGTTTAAATGTTCAAAAGCATAAGTTGCATTCCCTTTTTTATAATGTTGAAAATTTATTCCTGATGAAAAAAGTAACTGATTACCAAAATTATTTACAATTTGATTTCCTGAAGGTTGAGGCTCTAAATTCCAATCTCTATTAAATTCAGGATTATACAGCCCTTCAATATTTCTGAAATTTTCTTGAATAAAATCAGTATCTACAAATGCAGAGATGTTCCAAAGACTATCATTGCTTTTGATTTGTTGGGTAATTTTTAGCTTAGTAGCTAATCCATCATTGTTGTTGTCATCAATATTGGAGAAGAGATTTAAATCATTTTTGCTTCCTGCTACTTCAAAGTCAATTACAGTTTTTTCAGTTGGTAAATAACTACCATTAATAACAGCCATTTGGAGTCTTGTAGGAGCGATAAGTTGCACAATAGGCTCATAATTTCCTTGAGGAATTCCAGCAATTGGAGATACGTACTCGTAAATATTCGCAATCGCATTGCTAGAATTAATGATATAATTACCTTGATTTGCTCCAACCAATGTAAATCTTACACTAAATAATTCGTCATCAGGATTGTTTGAAAACACAAAAGCCTCAATACTATCAATAATCTCTTTTTTGTATAAAATTCTATTTTCATTGTAGGTTTCAGGAACTGCAGAAGGAGCAACCATAAGGTCTTGGTCATCACCAGCGTCTGCCAATAATTGTACTTGTTCATTTGATAAGTTTTGCTGCAAAGGCTGATTTTTAGCATCATTTTCATTGTAAACAGATACACCAATTTTTAGCTTTTCTGTTTCATGCCTTGCTCCACCATAAGCTATAAAACGAGAATAGTTTCTATCACTAAATTGGTAATCTACAGTGATTCGCATTTCTGAAGTTATAGGAAAAGTTGGATTAAAAATTATTTCACCAGCATTATAGTCAATTATATAATCTTTGTTTTCACCTCTCTCAATTGGGACGCCATTTACGTATACAGTTTCACTTCCAGAGACTATAAGCACAAACAATTCACCATTGCCTCCTTGTAGTTTGTAAGGCCCTTGATTACCTTCTTGAGCTGTAAATTGGCTTGTGGTAAATTGACCTCTAACTAGAGCTCCAGCCGCAAAAGCTGTTGTCCTGACATCCTCATCTCCAAAATTTAGATTTACTGAAAGTCCTTGAACACGTTTGGTAAACCTTGAGAAATATGAGTTTGTGTCCTGCAAGTCAATATCACCAGCTCTGATGTTCCAATCCTTGCTGAATAACTCAATAAACACTTGGTCAAATTCATCCAATCGTTGTGAATAACCACTTTCTTGCAGCGGAATATTAGCATCTTGTATAGAAGCTCTTAAAGAAACTTTGTCATTCAACTTTCCAGTAATATGTAAGTCCAATTCACTATTGAGTACCGAATTTTGATTATTTCCAACTGTAACACCACGTGAAATACTTCCTGAAGTGGTTAGGCCATCAAAAGGAATGAAATTTCGTTGTTCACTTGGTTGCGAAAGTTTGTATAACTTATTTAAATCGTCAGTATTATCTACAATTATGGATTCATCAAGCTGTTTGTATGTTTTGGTCAAAAAATTGGGAAACCTCAGGTAATCAATGATTAGAGAGTCAGTTTCAATTGGCTTTTTAAAAGTTAGTAATGCTCGCTTAAAGTCTATATTATAGTATGAAGTATCTATAACACTGTTATTTTTCCTTTTTAATAAAAACCAACTATTGTTAATACTTACAGAGTCAATTTTTATGGAGTCTTTAACAGCTACTTTTTTACTTCTGTAATTAGAAGTTTGGTCTTGCGCATAAAGGCAACAACCAAATAAAAATACAAGAACAGTAGTAAATAGTTTCATGTAGTAAATAAACTAAAAACACATAGAATTATTATTGTTGATAGTTTTAGTTAAAACTGCTTTAAATTAATAGTGTAAAAGTAACGCATTATTTATTTTAGCTAAAATTCTTAATCAAATAGATGAAAATCATTTCATATAATGTCAATGGCATTCGAGCTGCGATTAACAAAGGATTTATAGATTGGCTTAAAAGTGCAAATCCTGATGTTATTTGTTTACAAGAAATAAAGGCCATGAAAGAACAGCTTGACCTTTCACTTTTCGAAGAAGCTGGATATAAATATCATTATTGGTTTAGCGCTCAAAAAAAAGGTTATAGTGGAGTTGCGATATTAAGTAAGACTGAGCCAAACCATGTTGAATATGGTACAGGAATAGAGTCCATGGATTTTGAAGGAAGAAATCTTAGAACAGATTTTGATGATGTTTCAATAATGAGTTTGTATTTGCCTTCAGGAACCAATGATTTAAGGCTACAGCATAAACTGGATTATATGGACATGTTTCAGGACTATATAAATGACTTGAAGCAAACAATTCCAAATTTGGTTATTCTTGGCGATTATAATATTTGTCATGAAGAAATTGACATACATAATCCAAAAATGAAAAACGTTTCAGGATTCCTTCCTGTTGAGCGAGAATGGATAGGCAAGTTCATCAATAGTGGTTTTATAGATGCATTCAGATTTATGCATCCTGAAAGACAAGAATTTAGCTGGTGGAGTTATCGTGCTAACTCGCGAGCAAATAACAAGGGTTGGCGACTGGATTATGCAATGGTTGCAAATCCTTTACAAGAAAACATAAAAAGAAGCGTTATACTCACCGAAGCAGTGCATAGTGACCATTGCCCAATTTTAGTAGAAATCAATTAAAAAAGAATAAAAAAATGATCAAAAAAAGTGTATTAATAGCATTAACATTAGTTTTGGCAGCATCTTGTGTATCGCCAAAAGTGTATAAAGAATTGGAAGATAAGTATGCCAATTTAAAAAAGGAACACCGAAATTTATCAGACTCTCATGAAGAATTGTTGCAAGCAAAGTCAAAACTTGAAAATGACTTAGCAGCCTTACAAAGTGAATATGATAAGACGTTGATGCAGCGAGATAAATTGCAAAGTGATTATAATGCTTTAAAATCCAATTACGATAATTTAAAGAACTCGTATGATGCATTAGAAAAGAATAGTTCGGCTGCAATTGCTGAAAACTCGAAGAAAAACAGAGAGCTTTTGGCAGAATTGGAAGCAAAGGAGCAAGCGTTAGCAGCAGAAAATGCAAGGTTGGAAGCTTTAAAAAAGCAATTAGAAGACAGGTCGAATCGTGTTGCTGAATTAGAAGCTGTAATTGCAGCAAAAGATAAAGCTATGACAGCTTTAAAAAATGCAATTTCACGCGCACTAACTGATTTTGAAGGGAAAGGACTTACCGTTGAACAACGTGATGGGAAAGTATATGTCTCAATGGAGAATAAGCTTTTATTTGGTTCAGGAAGCTGGGCAGTTGGCGCTCAGGGTAGGCAAGCTGTACAGCAATTAGGAAGTGTTTTGGCTGATAATCCTGATATTGCTATTTTAATAGAAGGACACACAGATAATGTTCCATATAAAGGGAACTCGCAATTAAGTGGAAATTGGGATTTATCAACTAAACGTGCTACAGCAATTGTAAATATTTTAAGAGAGAATGCTAATATTAACCCTGAAAACTTAACTGCTGCAGGACGTGGAGAATATGCTCCAATAGCTACTAATGATACAGCTGAAGGGAAAGCAAAAAACAGGCGAATAGAGGTTATTTTAACGCCAAAACTAGACGAACTATCTAAATTGCTAAATGACAATTAATTTGCAGTCAAGCGTTTTAAAAAAAATATTTAGTGTTGGACCTGAGCTATATTTACTGCTTTCAGTACTATATTATTGGTCATTAACTGCACTAGTTGTAAATCCGATAGCAATTATTTTGGCAATAGTCTTGGGTTTTCAAATTTGGTCAAGAAATAAGGCATTAGGAATAGTAATTTCTGTTATATTTCTCTTGTTAAATTTCTTTCTCGTTTTAGCATTATTATCTGAATTATCTGAGTTTACAGAATTTAACAAAAATGCAATACTACTTTTAACAGTTGGTTCATTGTATTTAGGATTAAATATTTTTTTTAGTGGAGTAATGCTATATAGATATTTAAATAAACAGAGAATTAAACCTGTAATAAATTAAACGTACATGATATATACCAACCTTCCAAATACTAATATAAAAGTCAGTAAGATTTGTTTGGGTACCATGACTTGGGGAGAACAAAATACAGAAGCCGAAGGTCATGCTCAAATGGATTTGGCTTTTCAAAAGGGAGTTAACTTTTTTGACACAGCAGAGTTGTATCCAGTTCCTGCAAATGGTAAAACCTATGGAAGGACAAGTGAAATTATAGGTTCATGGTTTAAAAAAACAGGCAATCGCGATAAAATCATATTGGCAAGTAAAATAGCTGGAACAGGAGACTATACTGCTCATATACGTAAAACAGGATTTAGCACTGAAGCAATACGAGAAGCGATTGACTTAGAGCTTAGACGATTGCAAACCGATTATATTGATTTATACCAATTGCATTGGCCAGAACGTAGCACTAATACGTTTGGTGTACGAGATTATAAACATGATTTTAATGACTCTTGGGAAGACAATTTCAACGAAATTTTAAATACTCTGGATGATATAATCAAAGAAGGAAAAATTCGTCATGTTGGGATTTCAAATGAAAAAGCTTGGGGAACCATGCGTTATTTAGAAGAATCAAAAAAGCACAAACTTCCAAGAACGATTACTATTCAAAATGCGTATTCTTTATTAAACAGAACATTTGAAGGCGACTTAGCCGAAGTTTCTATGAGAGAAAATATTGGTTTATTGCCTTATTCTACTCTAGCAAATGGAGTACTAACAGGAAAATATATTGAAGGCAATGATACAGCTAATTCAAGATTAAATTTGTTTACGCACTTTAAAAGATATAGTAGCGAACAAACAACAAAAGCCACCAAACAATACTTACAATTGGCAAAAGAAAATGGTTTAAGTTTAACTCAAATGGCTTTGGCATTTGTAAATCAACAACCTTTTGTAACAAGTAATATTGTTGGAGCCACTAATTTAGAGCAACTTGACGAAAATATTAATAGTATAAATATAGAATTAAGCGAAGAGCTCTTAGCGAAAATTAATGCCATTCATGCTAAGATTCCTAATCCTGCGCCTTGATAAAAAAGGCAAATAAAACAAAAAAGCCTCTCCATTGCGGAAAGGCTTTTTTTATAAATTAATTTTGTTACCATCTTTATCTTTAAAGTGGTACTCTAAATATGTGTAAGCATCTCTAGGTAATATTTTCACCCATTTTTTATGTTCAAAATACCATTTTGAACGTATAGATGGAAAACCTTTTGTTAAAAAGGCTGCTATAAAAGGATGTGTGTTTAAGGTCACCTTTTTATAGTCTTTTTTAATAACTCGTTGTAAATCTTGTTTGATTTTTTCAACGATTTTAATTGGTGCTTCAACCTCTTGACCATTTAAACCATTCGGATTCTCCTCTCTGGTTTTAATGTTCATCTCTGGTCTCGTGCGTTGTCTTGTTATTTGTATCAAGCCAAATTTACTTGGAGGCAAAATTTTATGCTTTGCTCGATCATCTTTCATTTCATCACGAAGATGATTAAAAAGTTTTTTGCGATTTTCAGCACTGCTCATATCAATAAAATCTACAACAATGATGCCTCCCATATCACGCAAGCGTAATTGTCTGGCCATTTCTGTAGCAGAAATTAAATTAACTTCCAATGCAGTGTCCTCTTGGTTTGTTGCCTTGTTAGATCGGTTTCCACTGTTAACATCAATAACATGGAGTGCTTCAGTATGTTCTATTACTAAATAAGCACCTTTTGCCATTGAAACAGTACGACCAAAAGAGGTTTTTATTTGTCGCTCAATTCCATATTTTTCAAATATTGGAACCTTGCCTTGATGCAACTTAACAATTGATTCTTTTTTTGGTGCAATTTCTTGCACATAATCTTTTAATTGAATGTAAAGCGATTCATCATCAACAACTATTGAGGTAAAGGTGTCATTAAATATGTCTCTTAAAATTGAAGAGGCCTTATTCATTTCTCCTAAAACCTTACTTGGATGATGTGCTTTATGTAGCTTTTTACACATTGCTGTCCAACGACTAAGCAAATTTTGTAAATCTCTATCTAGTTCCGCTACTTTTTTGCCCTCCGCAACAGTACGAATTATTACTCCAAAACCTTTTGGTGTAATACTTTTTACCAAACGTTTTAGTCTATCTTTTTCTTCCTTGCTTTCAATTTTTTGAGAAATCGAAATACGATCAGAAAAGGGAACTAAAACAATATATCTACCAGCAATGGACAACTCCGAACTAATTCGAGGTCCTTTGGTTGATATTGGTTCTTTTACAATTTGTACTAAAACAGATTGATTTGACTTTAAAACATTAGTAATACTACCGTTTTTATCAATATCTTTTTCAAATGGGAAATCTTTTAAAGAATAATCTCTAAGTTTACCTGTGCTTACACGTTTTACGAATTTTAAAAGGGAAGGAAGTTTTGGACCTAAATCATGGTAATGCAAAAATGCATCTTTCTCATAACCTACATTAACAAATGCAGCATTAAGGCCTTGGACAGATTTTCTTACTTTGGCTATAAACACATCGCCAACCGAAAATTTATTGTCATCCTGATCCTTTTGTAATTCAATAAGTTTTCCATCTTTTAATAAGGCAAAATCAACATCATTAGAACTAGAACGAATAATAAGTTCTTTATTCATATTGTTAATTTATATCCATCGAGACTATTAGTGTCACGATAGATGGATTAATATTATTTGATCACAGGTTCCCGAACTTTTCGGGATTAATCTGTAAAATTCATAATTATGCTAAGGTAAAAGCACTTTTTTAATTATGAATTTGATATCAAAGAACGTTTTTTAATAAAAACTGAAAAAGTAGCTTTACAACTACTTTTTCAGATTATTTTTTCTTGTGACGATTAGCGCGTCTTCTCTTTTTACGCTTATGCGTCGCTACCTTGTGCCTTTTTCTTTTTTTACCACTTGGCATAAAAAATCTTTTTTAAAATTAATACTTTTTTTTGGTCTTACTTAACCTCAACATTTGCTTTTACGCCTTCTACAAAAACTTTTGCAGGTTTAAATGCTGGTATATTGTGAGCTGGAATTTTGATAGTCGTATTTTTTGAAATATTTCTACCTGTTTTTTCTGCTCTTGTTTTTACGATGAAACTTCCGAAACCTCTTAAGTATACGTTGTCACCACTTTCTAAAGAGTTTTTTACTTCACTCATGAATGTTTCTACAGTTGCCTGCACATCACCTTTTTCAATTCCTAATTTCTCAGAAATTTTTGCTACGATATCAGCTTTAGTCATTATTAATTATTTTTTAGGGTTATCTATTAATTATAAGGGATGCAAATATATGGATTTTAATTTCAATATTTCAAGCCTAAATCATTAAAATTTAACATAATAAACGTTTATTTTTGCCATTCCTTTTCTCATTAAATGAATTTTACACAAACTTTAACATATTGGTATTCAGTAAATAAGAGAGATTTACCTTGGAGAGGGACTAAAAATCCTTACAAAATATGGTTGTCTGAGATAATTATGCAGCAAACTCAGATTAAGCAAGGATTACCATATTATGAAGCTTTTATCAATAAATACCCAACCGTTTTTGACCTTGCAAATGCCAATGAGCAAGAGGTCTTAAAGCTCTGGCAAGGACTTGGTTATTACTCAAGGGCACGTAATTTGCACTATACAGCAAGGTATATAGCCAATGATTTAAAAGGACAATTTCCAGACAATTATAAAGACCTTTTATTTCTTAAAGGTGTTGGTGATTATACAGCGAGCGCAATTGCATCTATATGTTATGATGAAAAAACAGCTGTCGTTGATGGTAATGTATATAGAGTTTTATCACGTTTTTTTGGTGTTGATACTCCAATAAATTCATCGAAAGGGATTAAATATTTTAAGGAATTGGCACAATCACTTTTGCCAAAGCAGGATATAGGAAATTACAATCAGGCAATTATGGATTTTGGGTCTAGACAATGTAGACCAAAGAATCCTGATTGTGCAACTTGTCCATTAAATAATAAATGCGTTGCCTTAAAAAATAATCTTGTTGGAGCACTACCTGTTAAAATAAACAAAACCAAAGTCACCAAAAAGCACATAAATTTTCTAGTTTTCATTTCTGATGATGGAAAAACTGTACTGGAAAAAAGAACTAAAAATGGTATATGGAAAAACCTTTACCAATTCCCTTTGGTAGAAACCAACAGGAAACTAACTTTAAATTCTTTTAAACAGAATCAAGATGTTTTAAAAATTTTAGCAGACAAAGTATATTCAGTTAGTCGTTACAATGAAGATGAAATAGTGCATAAATTGTCTCATCAACATTTGTATACTAGTTTTTGGATTGTAAAAGTTCAGAAACTTAATAGCAATGCAATCCTTATTTCAGAAATTCATGATTTTCCTGTGCCAATTCTCATAAGTAGGTTTATTGAAGATTTTGGTTTTTAGTAATTATTTATTTATCAGAATTTTCATTACTTTTAAGAGGTTTATGATAAAAACCACTAATTTTGTCGTTTATAATAAAACAAAATAAATATGTCAGGAACATTAAATAAAGTAATGCTTATTGGGCATTTAGGAGATGAAGTGAAAATGCATTATTTTGATGGAGGAAATTGCATAGGTCGTTTCCCATTGGCAACCAATGAATCTTACACAAATAAGCAAACTAACGAACGTGTTACTACTACAGAGTGGCACAATGTTGTTGTAAGAAACAAAGCAGCTGAAATTTGCGAAAAATACCTAAGTAAAGGTGATAAAGTCTATATCGAAGGACGTTTAAAAACTAGAAAGTGGCAAGATGACAAAGGGCAAGACCGTTACTCAACCGAAGTTCATTGCACTGATTTTACCTTCTTGAGCAATAAAAATGATAGTACAGGAGCTGCACCACAACCAACTCAACAAGCTACAAAGCCTGCAGAGAATCAAGTGAGTGAGCCTATTGGTGAAGATGATGATTTACCATTTTAAGTTTAATTAAAAAAACATTAATTGGATCCTGAACCCTTCAGTTTATTAATTAACACATTAGCACTTGAAACTTCCATTGCTTTTGGTGTTGCTTTATTATTTATACTCTTATTATGTTCTGCATTGGTCTCTGGTGCAGAAGTGGCACTGTTTTCGTTAACTCAAACAGATATTGATTCTGGCTTGGAGGAAAATTCAAAGCCTTTGGAAATAATTTCAAGGTTGTTGGACAAACCCAAAAAACTTCTAGCTACAATATTGGTTGCCAACAATTTCATAAATATTGCAATTGTAATCCTGTTTGCTTATTTAGGCAGTTACTTTTTTGAAGACATATCTTCTCCAATAGCAAGGTTTGCAATTGAAGTTGTTATAGTGACTTTTTTGATTTTATTATTTGGTGAAATTTTACCAAAAATTTATGCAAGTCGTAATAGAGTAAAGTTTGCAACATTTATGGCTTATCCTTTAAGAGTGTTAGATGTACTGATTTCGCCTGTTAGCTTGCCTATGAGAAGCATTACAATTGCAATGCACAATAAATTGGGTAAGCAAAAATCTAATTTAAGTGTTGATCAATTATCGCAAGCTTTGGAACTTGCAAGCGAAGAAGACACAACAAAAGAAGAGCAAAAAATATTACAAGGTATTGTGTCCTTTGGTAACACAGACACCAAACAAGTGATGCAACCTCGAATTGATATTTTTGCTTTGGACGAAAACCTAAAGCTACCAGAAGTATTTTCAGAAATTGTAAAACATGGTTTTTCGAGAATTCCAGTTTACAAAGAAAATGTCGATACTATTATTGGAGTGCTTTATGCAAAAGATTTATTGCCTTATTTAGATAGAAAGCAATTTGATTGGAAAACCCTATTGAGAGAACCCTTTTTTGTGCCAGAAAACAAAAAATTGGATGACTTAATGGTAGAGTTCCAAGAAAAGAAAGTACACTTAGCCATTGTAGTTGATGAATATGGAGGCACATCTGGAATTGTATCTCTTGAAGATGTCATTGAAGAAATAGTAGGAGATATAAGTGATGAGTTTGACGATGAAGATTTAACGTTTTCAAAACTTGACGATAAGAATTATGTGTTTGAAGGAAAAACAACACTAAAAGATTTTTACCGAATCATAAAACTCGAAGACGACACTATTTTTGAAAATAATAAAGGCGAAGCCGAAACCATTGCTGGATTTGTTTTAGAAATTTCGGGAAGCTTTCCTAAAATGGGAAGCAAGATAAGTTTTGAAACTTATACTTTCACAATTGAATCGTTGGACAAAAAACGCATAAAACAAGTTAAAGTTACGTTACCTAGTTGATGAGAAACATTGCACTTTTTTTAATTGTCATAATTTGCGTTTCATGTGGAAGTGAGCCTACTCCAAAGCCACGAGCTTTTCTAAGATTGGAGTATCCTCAACCAAAGTATAATAAGATAGTTACAAATATCCCTTTTACTTTCGAAAAAAATCAACTAGCTGATAACATCACAGATATAAATGTAGCAAGGGATAATAAATCAATCGGAATAAATATTACCTATCCATCACTTAAAGGCACAATTTATTTAACCTATAAAAAAGTAACTGAAGGAATTTTGGAGCCTTACCTTTTAGATGCTCAAAACATCACCCAAAAGCATACTCAAAAAGCAGATGCTATTATAGAACAACCTTATGTAGATGATTTAAATAAAGTCTATGGTATGTTTTATGAAATTGGAGGTAATGCAGCATCACAGTCGCAGTTTTACGTGACTGACAGTATTAACCATTTTGTTACTGGATCCCTGTATTTTTATGCCAAACCAAATTACGATTCCATTTTACCAGCTGCACATTACTTGAAGCGAGATATCCAACATCTCATGGAAACTATTAAATGGAATAAGTAGTTTAAAATTTCACGCAACCTTTTTTAAAATAGGCATCTTATTTAAAGAAATAACATTGCTATTTAATCTATCAAAAAAACACCTATGAAGAGTAAAATTCTACTAATTGTCCTTTTAACTATTTCTACAATTTCTTTTTCTCAAGAAGATAATGACAATGAACGCAAACCACTTAGCGAAAGAAAGCATGAAGTTAGGATAGGAACTATTAAACTCTTAGCTGAAATTGCTGAGGTTAGTTATGAATACATTAATAATTCTAACTCAGGTTTTGGAGTTTCAATGCTATACAATCTTAATAAAAACAGTGATTATTTAGAAGAGTTTTCTGTAACACCTTTTTACAGATTCTATTTTACAAGTAAAGAAGATTTTGGCGCAAAGGGATTCTTTTTTGAAGGCCATACAAAATTGGCAACAGGTGAAGACCCTATATTTAATACTAATGATGGAAAACATACTGACTTTTCAGTTGGTTTTGCTGCTGGACAGAAATGGGTGAATTCTAATGGATTTATTGTTGATCTTTCAATAGGATTAAGTCGTACTATTGGTAATAACAGTGGACACGATATTTATTTTAGAGGAGGTCTTTTTGTAGGATATAGATTTTAAACAATAAAAAAACCACTTCAATTTGAAGTGGTTTTTTATTCTAAAATTAAAAATGCTTTTATTTCGAATCTGATTTTTTATCAGCACAACACGCTTTTTTGCAGTCTTCAGAACAAGCCATTTTTTCTGCTTCAGTTTTGTCTTTACAACAATCTTTATCGCAATTTTCCATGTGCTTTTCTTTAGCCGAAAACTCATCAACATTTTTTATGTCACTTACTTTATAAGAATCAGCTGTTTTAGTAACAGTGCTTTCTAAAGACTCATGGTTTACTATTGCTTCATCGTATTCAACCATGGCTAGTTTTCTGTCAAAGTCAACTTCAACCTCTTTTACGCCATCCATTTTATTGATGTTCTTTTCAATCAATCTAGCACAACCAATTTCACAAGTCATACCATCAATAGTAAATTCAGTTTTCACAAAATTAGCATTTGAATTCAAAACTTTTTCGGTTTTTAAAGCAACATCAGTTTCAACAGTTTTAGTTTCAGGCTGTATTTCATTTTTGCAAGAAACTATAGCTAAACTTATGATGCTTACAACCAATAGATTTTTTAAAGTGTTCATAGATAATAGGTATTAATTATGTTACAAAATTAGTAATTATTACTGTTAATTGCAGTTAAAATCATCACTTTTGTAGTGTACTTTTTAAAGAATGAATTTTAAAAACAAAAAATGGTTAATATTAATTGTGCTTGCCATAATTTGGGGAAGCTCATTTATTCTTATAAAAAAAGGACTGTTAGGCTTAACTCCTTTACAACTTGGAGCTTTACGAATTGTGTTTTCGGCAGTTTTCATTTTCATTTTTGGCTTTCATACACTAAAAACGATTCCAAATAATAAATGGAAATGGCTAGTCATTTCAGGTTTTGTAGGTACTTTTTTTCCAGCTTTTTTGTTTGCTTTCGCTGAAACAGAAATTGATAGCGCAATTGCATCGATACTAAATTCGCTAGTACCTTTAAATACTATATTATTGGGATTTGCAATATTTAAGATTGCTTCAACAAAGCGTCAAATAATCGGAGTTGTTATTGGGTTTTTTGGGACTGCTTTATTGATAGGCAGTGGAGCTCAACTTAATCCAGACCAAAATTATTTGTATGCAGGTTTAGTATTGATATCAGGAGTAATGTATGGAATCAATGTAAACATAATTAAACGATATCTTCAAGATGTAAAAGCTATAAGCATAGCTTTCGGAAATTTTGTACCTATTGTCATTCCCGCATTAATAGTGCTTTTATTTACCGATTTTTTCAATATTGAAACTCTTCAAAACCCTTTAGTAATAACATCAATAGGTTATATTGTTGTTCTTTCTGCTTTTGGTACAGCCTTGGCAAAAGTATTGTTCAATAAATTGGTGCAAATGGCAACTCCAGTTTTTGCTTCTTCAGTAACATATTTAATGCCTGTTGTTGCTGTTGGTTGGGGGATTTTAGACGGTGAAGGCTTTAGTGTTTGGCAAGGTTTAGCGACAATTTTAATACTAATAGGTGTTTACTTAGCAAACAGAAGAAATTAAATCACCATTTTAACTGCAATCTAATTCTTTAAATCGTTTGCAGATTAATTAATTAGCAGTATATTTGCACTCATTTTTTGAACAAATTAATTAATATAAACGTTACGCTATGTACGCAATTGTAGAGATAGCAGGGCATCAATTTAAAGTTGAAAAAGACCAAAAAGTCTTTGTAAACCGTTTGCAAACAGAAGAAGGTAAGAAAGTTTCTTTCGACAATGTTCTTTTGTTAAGCGATGGTGACAAAGTTACTGTAGGCGCCCCAGCTATAGGCGGAGCACAAGTAAGTGCAAAAGTCTTAAAGCACCTTAAAGGTGATAAAGTAATAGTTTTCAAGAAGAAAAGACGTAAAGGTTATCGTGTTAAAAATGGACACAGACAATCTTTAACTGAAATTCAAATTGAAGGAATTGTTGCTTCGGGAGCTAAACCAGTAAAAGCTGAAAAAGTTGCTCCAGTAAAAAAAGAAACTAAGAAAGCTGAACCAAAAGCAAAAGCTACTGCACCAAAAGCAGAAGCGAAGCCAGCTAAAAAAGAAGCCACTCAAGATTTAAGCAAAAACACTGTTGCTGAATTAAAAGAGATGGCTAAAGCAAAAGGAATTACAGGATATTCTTCGATGAAGAAAGCCGATTTAATTGCTGCTTTAAGTTAATTTTAATAATCTAAAATCGAAATAAAATGGCACATAAAAAAGGAGTCGGAAGTTCGAAAAACGGTAGAGAATCAGAATCGAAACGCTTAGGTGTAAAGATATTTGGTGGTCAAGCAGCAATTGCTGGAAACATTATCGTTAGACAAAGAGGTACTGCACATAATCCAGGTGAGAATGTGTATGCTGGAAAAGATCATACATTACACGCTAAAGTTGATGGTGTTGTAAAATTCACAAAAAAGAAGAATAACAAATCATACGTTTCTATAGTTCCTTTTGAGGCTTAAGAAACTTATTCTTTAAACCATATATAAACCCTTTCTGGAAACAGAGAGGGTTTTTTATTTCAACATGTCTCTGATTATCTTCAAATGATGATTGGTATGCAATTGTAAAAACCTAATGGTTCTTTTTTTATGTAGCACACCAAAAATAAAATGCTTAAAATGCGCATGCTTGTTTGCAGATTTCAGCTTCTCAATATTTTGATAAACTGTTTGAATTTGGGCATTTAAATCTTCAGTAGAAATAATTTCAGGAGGTCTAACATATTTTGGAGCTTTTACTCTTCCTCTTGGGAAATAACCTATGGTAAAACACAGTAAGCGCCATTTATTAAATTTACTTGAATGTAATTCAGGATTGGAATTCAATAAAGTTTCAGAAACTAAATTAAATACTTTTAATGAATGGTCTATTTGCCAAGCCACATCAGATGTTGACACAGAAGGGTTTCGTTTATCTTTTAAAGGTAAATAGCTTTCCAGTTCTTTTATTAATGGAATGAGAATTTCAGGATGTCTTTTTAGCATGCTCTAAGCTAATAAAAAATCCCAAACAGTCTTGTTTGGGATTTTTTATATTATATAAAAAGTGCGAACACTCTATATGTCTAACAATCTAGTAACGATAATATTCTGGTTTAAAAGGACCTTCTTGTTTTACACCAATATAATCTGCTTGGTCTTTACGAAGTTCAGTCAATTCTACACCAATTTTCGCTAAGTGTAATTTAGCTACTTTTTCATCAAGATGCTTTGGTAACATATACACTTCGTTTTTATAAGCATCTCTGTTTGTCCAAAGTTCAATTTGAGCTAAAGTTTGATTTGTAAACGAGTTACTCATTACAAAACTTGGGTGACCTGTTGCACAACCTAAATTAACCAAACGACCTTGTGCTAAAATAATCACATCTTTACCATTTACGTCGTATTTGTCAACTTGTGGCTTAATAACATCTTTGGTATGACCATGGTTTTTGTTTAACCAAGCCATGTCAATTTCATTATCAAAATGTCCAATGTTACAAACTATGGTTTTGTCCTTCATAGCTTCAAAATGATGGCCTTGAACGATGTCTTTATTTCCAGTAGTTGTAATAACAACATCAGCATTACCGACCACAGTTTCTAGTTTCTTTACTTCAAAACCATCCATTGCTGCTTGTAAAGCACAAATTGGGTCAATCTCAGTAACAGTTACAATACTTCCAGCGCCTTTAAAAGAGGCAGCTGTACCCTTACCGACATCACCATAACCACAAACTACTATACGTTTTCCAGCTAGCATAATATCTGTAGCACGACGAATAGCATCAACAGCACTTTCACGACAACCATATTTGTTATCAAATTTTGATTTGGTTACAGAATCATTAACGTTTATTGCTGGCATAGGTAACGTTCCATTTTCCATACGCTCATATAATCTATGAACTCCAGTAGTGGTTTCTTCACTCAAACCATTAATACCATCAACCAGTTCAGGATATTTATCTAAGACCATATTGGTTAAATCGCCACCATCATCTAAAATCATGTTTAATGGCTTTCTGTCTTCTCCAAAAAATAGTGTTTGCTCAATACACCAATCAAACTCCTCTTCTGTCATATCTTTCCAAGCGTACACAGCTGTTCCAGCATCAGCAATAGCAGCAGCAGCCTGATCTTGTGTTGAGAAAATATTACAAGAACTCCAAGTCACTTCTGCACCTAAAGCCTGTAATGTTTCAATTAACACAGCAGTTTGAATCGTCATATGTAAACAGCCTGCGATACGAGCGCCTTTTAGTGGTTGTGAATCTTTGTACTCTTCACGAAGACTCATTAATCCAGGCATTTCAGCTTCGGCTAATTCAATTTCTTTTCTTCCCCAAGCCGCAAGCGACATATCTTTAACTTTGTTAGCTACGTAAGGAATTGTTTTTGTGTTCATATAAGTATATTTTTCTATGTGTTTTAAAAGCGACAACTTTGGCTTTAGAACTTAAAAATAGTTAAATTCGCTATGTTAAAAATGCCAATCGCTCTTTAGCGATGCAAAGATAACTATTAACTTTCAGAAAAGTAAATGCCACTATATAAAACCTTTACTCCAAACTCACAAACTACTGTTAAAATCTGGAAGATTACTGAGTCTTATGATGACTTACTAAAGCCATTAGATTTAAAACCAGACAGTTTAGAACGTGTTTTAGGAATGAAAAGTGAATGGCACCAACGAGGATTTTTATGTGCAAGACATATTCTTAGAGATTTAGGTTATACAGATAAGGATTTATTTTACGATGATAATGGGAAACCTCACTTAAAAGATGGCAAGTGTATTTCTATTACACATTCGTTTTTATTTGTTGGTGTTATTGTAAGCAATGCAGAAGTTGGTATTGATATTGAAAAACAACGTGATAAAATAGCTCGAATTGCGCCAAAATTTATCGATTATGAGTTTAACTATTTAAAAGAAGAATCAGACAATTATATAAATGAATTAACGATTATTTGGTGTGTTAAGGAGTCATTATATAAGTTATTTGCAACGCCTGGAATGGTTTTTAAAGACCATTTTTTAGTCATTCCTTTTATGATAAATGATAATAAAACAGTGGCTTGGATAGATTTTGAAAGCAAAAAATATCGCTACAACACTACTTTTCTGGAGTTTGAAGGATTTACATGTGCTTATGTTATTGCCTAAATGAAACATATCTACCAAGACATACTCGACTCCATTTCTAAAAAAGAAAAATTATTGGCTGTTTTAATAGACCCAGATAAAACAAGGCCTGAAGACTTATTAAATTTCATGGTGAAGGTGAAAGCTTCAAAGGCAACACATATTTTTGTTGGCGGCAGCACTGTTGAAGCAGGCGAAACAGAAAGTTTAGTAACAGAAATAAGAAAGCATACAGATTTGCCAATTATAATATTTCCTGGTGATGTAAATCAAATCACAGAATCAGCAGATGCATTGTTATTTTTATCGTTGATTTCAGGAAGAAATCCTGACTATTTAATAGGAAAGCATGTTGAAGCAGTTTCAAAATTACGTACAACTAATCTTGAGGTAATTCCAACGGGATACATTCTCATTGAAAATGGTAAAGAAACCTCTGTGCAAAAAATCTCAGGAACAATTCCTATGTCAAGAAAGAATGTTCAAGAAATTATTGATACTGCTAAGGCTGGCGAATTACTCGGAATGAAACTCATATACTTAGAAGCAGGAAGTGGAGCAAAACATCCAATTAACTCGGAGATAATTCAAGTAGTTAAAGAGGACATAAACATTCCTTTAATTGTTGGAGGAGGAATTAGAAGTAAAACACAATTACACAAAGCTTATAAAGCAGGAGCTGATATTGTAGTTATTGGAACTGCTTTTGAAGACGATGAATCTTTCTTTAACGATTTAGAATGAACGAAATCATAGATTTTTTTATTGATGCTTACAGAGGTTCTCCAACCTATTTAATTGTTTTGGAAGCAATAGCATTTGTGTTTGGAATACTAAGTGTATGGTTTGCAAAAAAAGCAAATATTTGGGTATACCCAACAGGTATTATATGTACTGTTATAACGGTATATCTTCTTTATGTAAATCAATATTTTGGAGATATGATGATGAATTTTTATTACTCAGTTATGAGTATTTATGGTTGGTGGAATTGGTCACGTAAAAAAGAAGGTGATTATGTTGTTCCAATATCAAGAACCAATCGGAAAGAAAAAGTCATTGGAATAATAATGTTTGCTCTCACAATGATAGTTACATTTTTGGTTTATAGAGGGTTTGATTATACATTAGAGATTCCAAATTATATAGACATAGTCACATCTGGAATTTTCTTCACAGCTATGTGGTATATGGCAAATAAAAAATTAGAAAATTGGACACTTTGGATTATTGCCAATGTTATTACAATTCCACTTTATGCCTATCGTGGACTGGGAATGCTCTCATTACAATATATAGTGTTCACAATTTTAGCAATTCAAGGATACATTGAATGGAAAAAGAACTTAAACAACAACCAGCAAACTGCATAAAAGTAGTCTTGTTTGGTCCCGAATCTACTGGCAAAACGACATTGTCGAGGCATTTGGCAAGATATTATAACTCTGTTTGGGTGCCAGAATATGCACGCGAATATTTACAAGATGTTTGGAATAACGAGCGTAGAACATGTCAACCAAAAGATTTGCTTCCAATAGCAAAAGGACAAATAGCATTAGAAAATCAACTTGCTAAAAAAACCGATTCTGTGTTAATTTGCGATACAGATTTGTTGGAAACTAAAGTGTATTCCGAAGCGTATTACTCTGGAACATGCGACCCAATTTTAGACAAATATGCTGTAGAAAATACTTACGATTTGTACTTTTTAACTTATATTGACGTGCCTTGGGAAGCAGATGATTTAAGAGATAAACCTAATGAAAGAGAGCGTATGTTTAATGCATTTGAAAATGCATTAAAAAAATATAACAGACCTTATGTGTTGTTAAAAGGTGACAAAAAGGAACGATTGGAAGAGGCTGTAAAACATATTGACAACTTAATAAGACAAAACATTGAAATTTAGTAAAGAGGACATACAATTTATAGAACAAAAAGGATTGACTATTGAGCAGGTTAATTCCCAAATTTTACTTTTTAAAAAAGGAATCCCATTTTTAAACTTAAAAAATGCAGCAACCATTGGAAATGGGATTTTAAAATTAAATACATCAGAAAAAGAAAGCTACATTAAAAAATTTCACGAAGAACGTGATAGCATTTCAATTATAAAATTTGTTCCAGCCTCAGGAGCTGCTACAAGAATGTTCAAATTTTTGTTTCAGTTTTTATCTGAATTTAATCCCGAAAAAGAATCCATCAATGCTTATATAAACAAGAACAAAGCAAAGGACTTGTCTGTATTTTTAATAGGTTTGGAGAAGCTTCCTTTCTTTGAAGAAGTAATACACAAAATTCATAAAAGCATTGATAATTTTAATGACCTGAAGTATGAACAGCAACGCTATGAATTTATAAAGACGATGTTAGATGAAAGTCAACTCAACCTAGGTTTTTACCCTAAAGGCTTGTTGCCTTTTCATAAATATAAGCAACATGTTTCAACAGCTTTTGAAGAACATTTGTTTGAAGGAGCTTCATATGCATCATCAAAAAAATTAGCGAACATTCATTTTACTATTTCCGAAAAACATAAACATCGTTTTGATGAAGAGTTTAAGTTTATTGAAGACGATGTAGAAGAGCGAACTAATACAAAATTCAACATATCTTTTTCTTATCAAAAGGAATCAACAGATACCATTGCTGTTACTCATAAAAATGAGCCTTTTAGAGATGAAAACGGTAAATTGGTTTTTAGACCATCTGGTCATGGAGCATTAATTAGAAATTTAAACGAGCTTGATGCAGATATCATTTTTATCAAGAATATCGATAATGTTGTCGTTAAAAAATATAAAGACCAAGTAGCAGATTACAAAATGATACTTGCTGGAGTACTTTTAGATGTACAAAAGCAAGTTTTTGATTACTTAAATCAATTGGATAATGGTGTACAACCTGAAAGCAAACTTGTTGAAATAGCAGAATTTTTATCAAATAGATTGAACGTTTCTATTAATAATGAATTCGAAAAATATTCTCATAAATATCAGATTAAGTACCTAAAAGACAAACTTAACAGACCAATTAGGGTTTGTGGTATGGTGAAAAACGAAGGTGAACCTGGAGGAGGTCCATTTTGGGTAAAAGATGAAAGTGGAAATATTTCACTTCAAATTGTTGAATCTGCACAAGTAGATAAAAACAACAAGAGACAAAAAGAAATAATGAAGAATGCTACGCATTTTAATCCAGTAGATTTGGTTTGTGGCACAAAAAACTATTTAGGCGAATCTTTTGATCTAACAAAGTTTGTAGACCATAAAACTGCGTTCATTTCTGAGAAAACGAAATCAGGAAAACATCTGAAAGCGTTGGAGTTACCTGGACTTTGGAATGGAGCCATGGCTAATTGGAATACTATTTTTGTTGAAGTTCCTCTACTAACATTCAACCCAGTAAAAATGGTAAACGATTTATTAAAACCAGCACATCAACTAACTTAAATTGGATTCTGAAAAACTCATATCTGAAGTTAGCTTAAAAGCAATAAGAAGTTCCGGAAGTGGAGGGCAAAATGTAAATAAGGTTTCAACTAAAATTGAACTTCAATTTGATGTGCTCAATTCTTTGGAATTAAACCAAGAAGAAAAAACACTCATATTAGAAAACTTAAAATCAAGACTTACCAAAAATGGCATTTTGATTTTACAATGTGATGAATCCCGAAGCCAACTAAAAAACAAGCAGCTAATAAAGCAACGTTTTTTTGAAATACTGAAGGACGCTCTTATAGTTGATAAAGAAAGAATTCCAACGAAAACTCCTAAATCTGTTAAGCGAAAGCGCTTAAAACTGAAAAAGAAAAATGCTGAAAAAAAGGCAAACCGGAGAAAACCAAATATTGATTGAATTAAAAAGGGTATAAAATATTTCTTTTCAAAAATAAATCAATAAGTCTTTCTAAATCAAAAATCTAATTTATCTTTGCTGTGTTCTCATAAAGGGGTGCCTATAAGTGGCTGAGATCATACCCATTGAACCTAGAACAGATAATGCTGTTTAGGAAGCGAGCATCAAGAAAATGTCCAGTGGAGATTTTAGCGAGTGCGATTGGATTTATAGAATTTGATTTTTCGCATAAAGCTCAAGGTAAAACAAAATCAATTTAAACAACAAAAGAATAATTGCCTCTTTTTATTCGATTACAATTTTATTCAATCGATATGAAAAAGATATTCGTCTTTATAGCTTTATTAGTTTTTTCAATTAATGCTTTTGCGCAAGAAAAACAACAAGATTCTACTAAAACGGAAAAGCTTGATGAAGTTTTGGTTAAGGCAGTTAGAGTTGAAGCAACATCACCTATAACACATTCAAATGTTTCAAAAAAGGAATTGGAAAAAAGAAATTTAGGGCAAGACCTTCCGATACTTTTAAATTTTCTTCCATCTGTTGTAACTACAAGTGATGCTGGAGCTGGAGTTGGTTATACAGGAATTAGAGTTCGTGGTGTAAGTCCACAATCTACCAATATTACTATAAATGGAATACCATATAATGATGCAGAATCCTTAGGAACATTTTGGGTGAATCTTGGCGATTTTTCTTCATCAGTTGAAAGCTTACAGCTTCAAAGAGGAGTAGGAACATCTACTAATGGTTCAGGTGCTTTTGGAGCAAGTATTAATATATTAACAGATGCTATTTCAGAAAACTCAAGTGCAGAAATATCTAATTCGATAGGAAGTTTCAACACTAGAAGACACAACTTGAAGTTTAGTACTGGAAAATTAAATGAATCTTTTGAGATTTCAGGTCGTTTGTCACAAATTAAATCCGATGGTTATATTGATAGAGCCGAATCTAACTTAAAGTCTTATTTCCTTCAAGGTGCTTATGCTAAAAACAACACCTTAATAAAAGCATTGGTTTTTGGAGGCCATGAAATAACGTATCAAGCATGGAACGGGATTGATGCTGAAACTCTTGAAAACGATAGAACCTTTAACCCTTCTGGAATGTACACTGACTCTGATGGTAATATTGAATTTTATGATAATGAAGTGGATAACTATAAGCAAGACCATTATCAATTGCACTGGAATGAACGAATAAATAACAATTGGTCAACAAATGTAGGTTTAAATTATACCTATGGTCGTGGTTATTTTGAACAGTACAAAGAAGATGAAGACTTCGCAGATTATAATTTAGAAGATATCACAATTGGAGGAGAAACCATCAACACAACAGATTTAATAAGAAGACGTTGGCTTGATAATGACTTTTATGTCTTAAATGCTAGCGCAAACCATAAAAAAGAAAACTTAAACTTAACTTTTGGAGGCTCTTATAGCAGTTATGATGGTGATCATTTTGGAGAGATTATCTGGGCACAATATGCAAGTGATAGTGAAATTAGAGACCGTTATTATGATGGAAATGGTAAAAAATCAGATTTTAGTTTATTTTCAAAAGCAACGTATAGATTAAATGATAACATAAGTCTTTATGCAGATTTACAGCTAAGAAAGGTTGGTTATAAAACTTCAGGACTTACTTCAGATCGTATCAATTTGAGAGTAGATGAAACCTTTAATTTTTTCAACCCTAAAGCTGGAATAACTTATAAGTTGAACAATAAAAACAGTTTATATTTTTCTTATGCAAGAGCAAATAGAGAGCCAAGTAGAAGTGACTTTGAAAGTAATCCAGATATAAAATCAGAACAGCTAAATGATTTTGAGTTAGGTTGGAGACATACTAGCAATAAGTTCAGAATTAATGCAAACACATATTACATGCTATATAATGAACAATTAGTTTTAACTGGAGCAATTGATGATGTCGGAACACCGATTAGAGCAAATAGTGGAGATAGTTACCGTTTGGGAGTAGAAGTTGATGCTGCAATACAATTGTCAAATAAGTTTGCATTACAACCAAACTTCACAATAAGTTCAAATAAAAGCAAAAATACATTTTCGCCAATAGATGGTAATCTTGTTAATTTAGGTAAAACCAATATTTCTTTTTCACCAGAATTTGTAGCTGCAAATGCTATTGTATTTCAACCAAAAGAAAACTTTCAGATATCATTTTTAAGTAAATATGTTGGTGAACAATTTATGGGCAATACTGATTCAGATGTGTCAAGATTGGATAGCTATTTCGTAAATGATTTTAGTGTGACTTATGAAATCAAACCTAAGTCTATTTTTAAATCAATTGTATTTTCTGGGTTGGTAAATAATGTCTTTGGAGAAAAATATGTATCAAATGGTTATTATTATACTTACGATGATACATGGTCTAATCCAGGAGAAACAACAACTATTGAAGGTGCAGGATATTATCCGCAAGCAACCACAAATTTTTTAGTTGGTGCAACTCTTAAATTTTAATTAATAACCAAATTGTTACCACTTAGTTGTGCACGATAAGCTTTTAATCCACAACGTAAATCTGGGTTTTCAAGTGGTTGACCTGTAAACAAACTATATTTGTTTGCATCTTCACACCCACAAATACCTTCCAAACCAGATATACTTATAATTGAACATGTGTTAAGAGCATGGTTAGGGTCTGCTGCATCAAAAGCGACATAACCAGTTCCTGTATTGGTCACAATTAGCCCTCCATTGCCTTCCATAGGTACATAAACAGGGCTACTAATAAAGTTTAAATCATTGTATTCAACGAAGTTCAAGTTTAAACTTCTGTTTACCCCAACATTCTGTAAGAAATTACAGTTGTTATTATTGTCGTCATTTTTACTGCAACTAACTAATATCAAGGAAATAAAAGAAAAAATAACAAGTTTTTTCATCATGAAATATTCTTTTTCAATTTACAATAATACGCACTTGAAAATAATAATTTTGTATATTTGTCATACAATCTCGTGAAAACGGGATTTTTTGTGTTTATAGACCAAGCACATATAAATTAAACGATGAAGTTATGAGTAAAGTATCATATTACACTGCAGAAGGATTAAAAAAATTAAGAGACGAGTTAAGACAACTTAAGGATATTGAGCGTCCAAAAGCTTCGCAAGCAATTGCAGAAGCTAGAGATAAAGGTGATTTGAGTGAAAATGCTGAGTACGATGCAGCAAAAGAAGCACAAGGTATGCTGGAAATGAAAATTGCTAAGTTAGAAGAAGTTTTAGCTGGAGCAAGATTAATTGACGAATCACAATTGGATACATCAAAAGCTCTTGTGTTGTCAAAAGTTAAAATAAAAAATCAGACCAATGGTATGGAAATGGTTTATACTTTGGTTGCTGATGGAGAAGCCGATTTAGCTTCAGGGAAAATATCTGTAAATTCACCAATAGGAAAAGGATTATTAGGAAAATCAGTTGGTGAAGTTGCTGAAATTCAAGTGCCAAATGGTGTTATGAAATTTGACATTTTAGAAATATCAAGAGCTTAATGGCTAGCATTTTTACCAAAATAATAAATGGAGAGATACCTTGCTATAAAGTAGCTGAGACTGACGAATTTTTGGCTTTTTTGGACATTAATCCAAATGCAAAAGGACATACACTTTGCATTCCAAAAATAGAAGTGGATAAAATTTTTGATTTAGACAAAGACACTTATCAAAATTTGATGGAATTTTCTAGAAAAGTTGCTATAGCCATTGAAAAAACTATAGATTGCAAAAGAGTAGGAATGACAGTTATTGGCCTTGAGGTGCCACATACACATGTTCATTTAATTCCGTTAAACTCAATGGAAGATGCACGATTTATCTCAAAAGAAAAACTCACTCCAGAAGAGTTTGAAGCTACAGCAAAAGCAATTGCAAGCCAAATAGATCTTTAATTAAATACACCTACTAGATATAGTATTATCAAGATGGTGATAATATCTATGCTTATAAAAATAATCCAAGCTATTTTTTTTAGTTTAATAGACCTTGGTTTTGGTTCGAAAGTTTTTTTGTGATAGTCAACTATTCGTTCAATATCATCTGTCCACCTCACAGGATAAATTGCTGTATCACAATTTGTACAATGAAGATTTTGAGTTGTATTATTAGTAATTGACTTGTAAAATTTTGTTTCTAAAAACTCTTGCTCAAAAGTTAATTTTAAGCCTTCGTTGGAAAAACATTCAGGACAATTATTGTTTAACTTTACTGCTTTTAATGTGATATATTGCTTTTTCATCTGTTTATAATAATTGCTTTTTTAAAGTCAGATGCAATTCGCCATTACATGTTTTAGTTAGCGACTATCTTCTTGGCATGGCTCATTTCATAATCAACAATCAATTGATTAATTTTAATGAAATTTGAATGATTGTTCCTTTTTTGAGTTCAGATTGAAGCACTTTTATCCTTCCATCATGATAGTCTTCAATAATGCGTTTAGACAATGACAACCCTAATCCCCAACCTCTCTTCTTACTAGTATAACCTGGTTCAAATATCTTTTTATATCGAGATTTTACTATTCCTCTTCCTGAATCTGAAACTTGTACAAATATTTGTTTTTCAGAATTGGAAATGGCAATTTTAAGTTGCCCTTTTCCTTTCATGGCATCAATGGCATTTTTTACTAAGTTTTCAATAGTCCAACTATATAATTGAGTGTTCAAATTCACTAATAAAGCATCTTCTGGAGCTTCAAATTCGAACTCAATAAGCTTGGATGATCGTGCCTTTAAATAATCATAAGTATCTTGGGTTGCAGCAATGATATCAACTTTTTCAAGTTTTGGGATTGAGCCAATTTTACTAAATCTATCTGTTATGGTTTGTAGTCTACTAATATCTTTTTCAATTTCTTTAAGGTAGTCTGGATTTACGTGCTCTGAACGTAAAATCTCTGTCCAACCAACCAATGAAGATAAAGGAGTGCCTATTTGATGCGCAGTTTCTTTTGCCATTCCTGTCCATAACTTGTTTTGTGCTGCCACTTTGGTGCTTCTGTAAAAAAAGTAAGCTACTGCTGCGAAGAGAATAATGATAAGAACAAGTGCTAAAGGATAGTATTTGAGCTTGTTTAGCAATTCAGAATTTCCATAAACAATGGTTCCGAATATTGTATCCTTGTACCTAACTTCGATAGGTTTATTTTCTTTTTCAAAACGTATTTTAAGCTTTTCTAGATACTCATCTGCATTTCTAATATTTGTTGTGTCTATATTTCTAATATTAAAAATTTTGCCATCAGCATCGACCAATATCATTGGTGTTGTGGTGTTTGTTTCCATTACTTGAGTTGTAAGTCCACTAACATCAGCTTCAAGATCATCCATTCCTTCTAAGAAGTCAGATTGAGCAAATGACCATGTTTGCATTTTTGTACGTTCTTCGTGCTTAAATTTTTGAAAGAAATCGTAAGTATTCCAAAGAATTAAAGAAATTATTATAAACGATGAAAGCACAATAATCCATCGTAAAATATTTTGATTTTTGGTTAGCATTTAAATAATGAAAATTTCAATTTTAAATATAATGCAATTATGTTAATATTATTGCGCAACTTGTTAGTAAAACTGTTTTTAGTTGCAGCTCATTATAGTTAACTTTGCCCAAATTTGTTATTAATGGCATCATTTGATCCTAAAAAACTTTCTGTACCAAAATTGCATGGACTTTTATTAAGTGCTGTAGCGCCAAGACCAATTGCATTTGCAAGTACTATGGATGCTGACGGAAATCCAAACCTGTCCCCTTTTAGTTTTTTTAATGTTTTTAGTGCAAATCCGCCAATAATGATATTTTCTCCAGCCAGGCGTGTTAGTAATAACACAACCAAACATACGCTTGAGAATGTAAAAGATATAAAAGAGGTGGTTATTAATGTTGTAAACCATGATATTGTACAGCAAATGTCATTAAGTAGTACTGAATACCCTGAAAACATCAATGAGTTTGAAAAGGCTGGACTTACAATGGTAAAATCTGATATAGTAAAACCATTTAGAGTTGGTGAATCTCCAGTTCAGTTTGAGTGCAAAGTGAATGATGTTATTGAAATTGGACAAGAAGGAGGAGCAGGAAATTTAGTAATTTGCGAAGTTTTAAAATTTCACATTGATGATGAGGTTTTAAACGATAATGAAACAATAAATCAAGAGGCTTTAGATTTAGTGGCTAGAGCTGGAGGAAGTTATTACACAAGAGCCAATAAGGGTTTTTTTGAAATCCCTAAGCCTTTAAGAACTTTAGGAATTGGAGTTGATGCTCTTCCTGAAGAGATTAAGAATAGCATGATTTTAACAGGAAATGATTTAGGAATATTAGGAAATGTTGAATCGTTACCAAATAAAAAAAGCATAGATGCTTTTGTTGATGAGGTCAGTGAAAGATACCCAAACCTAAAGACCATGTCACATAGAGAAAAACATAAAATAGCCAAGAATTATTTGAGTTTTGGGGATGTTAATAGTGCATTAAAACTATTATTAGTTAAGAATTAATAAACGAGAAATAAATAAATTATAATGGAATTACAAGGAAGAATTAAGTTAATTGGAGAAACACAAACTTTTGGAGCTAATGGATTTAGAAAAAGAGAAGTTGTTGTAACTACAGAGGAACAATATCCACAGCATATTATGGTAGAGTTTGTTCAGGACAAAACAGATTTACTTAATAATTATCAAGTTGGACAACAAGTAAAAATTAGTATAAACCTTAGAGGTCGTGAGTGGACTAATCCGCAAGGCGAAGTAAAATACTTTAACTCTATTCAAGGATGGAGAATTGAGGCTTTACAATCTGAAGCACCTAGTGGTGATATTCCTCCAGTTCCACCAGCAGATGCTTTTGAACCAGCTGGCGATTTAAATGAGGATGATCATGATGATTTGCCGTTTTAATTAATGTGTTGTCACTCTGAGCAAAGTCAAAAAGCTTAAACAAAAACCTCAATACAATTTGTATTGAGGTTTTTTATTTTATCAAATTAGTTTAATTTCAAAGCATGAATATTACTAAAACCGTTGAAACCATTTTCAGAAGGTATTTACCCTCACCATTTACCATTGCCATATTACTAACACTGTTAACCATTGTGTTGGCTATGCTGTTTACAGAACCAGTAGATAATGAAAATCAGCTTTTAAGTATTTTGTCTTTTTGGGAGTCAGGTATTTGGAACAATGCATTATTAGTGTTTGCCTACCAAATGATGCTCATTTTGGTGTTAGGTCATGTTTTGGTACTAAGTAAACCAGCGAATAAACTTATTGTAAAACTTTCAAAAAACGTAACAAGTACTACAAGTGCAGTAATATTGGTGAGCATTACAACCATGTTGGCTGCTTTTTTAAATTGGGGACTTGGGCTCATTTTTGGAGCAATTTTAGCACGAAAAGTTGGTGAACATGCACAACAGAACAATATTCCACTAAACTATCCATTAGTTGGTGCTGCTGGTTATGTTGGGTTAATGGTTTGGCATGGAGGAATAAGTGGTTCTGCACCAATCAAAGTAGCTGAAAGCAATCATATTTTAGATTTCATGAAAGGTGTGTCTTCAACGGAAATATTAAGCCAAATACCTGAAAGTATCAGCTTTAATCAGACCATTTTCAGTTGGTGGAATCTTGTATTATTTGGAGTTTTATTGATAGTGATTCCTTTTGTATTGAAACAAATCGCAAAATCAACGCAACCAACAAACTTTAACTTACAAACCTATGATTTTGAAAACCATGCGTTAGAGGATATTGAAGGAGCTGAAAAATTGGACTACTCTAAGATATTAGGAATAGCCTTTGGTATTATATTACTGATTGCTTTTTTCTATCAGTATTGGAGTAATATTATGAGTTTACAAATTACACCAAATATGCTCAATTTCTTCATGTTAGGATTAGCCATATTACTGCATAAAAGTTTTAAAAACTTTTTGAATGCTTTAGAAGAAGCCATTAAAGGCACTTCTGGAATACTAATTCAGTTCCCACTTTATTTTGGTATTATGGGAATTATGAAAAGCACAGGAATGGTTGTGATGATTTCTGATTTCTTCGTGTCAATAGCAACAGAAACAACGCTACCTATTTTTACTTTTTTTAGTGCTGGATTGGTCAATATTTTTGTGCCAAGCGGAGGAGGTCAATGGGCAATTCAAGGTCCAATTGTTGTTGAGTCTGCATTAAAACTTGGAGTACCACTACCAAAAGCAATCATGGCTTTATCCTATGGAGACCAAATAACCAATATGTTACAACCATTTTGGGCTTTACCATTATTAGGCATTACTAAATTAAAAGCGAGAGAAATATTGCCTTATACATTAATCTTAATGCTCGTTGGAATTGTTGTCTACATTTTAGGCTTATTATTGTTTTAATATTCTTCTAGTTCTGTATGCATTTATTATCTCAAAAAAACGAATTTCCAGATGTGAATCTTGCTTCTCATGAAGGCTTGCTTGCTTATGGTGGCGATTTGTCTACAGAACGATTAATATTGGCTTATTCAAAAGGAATTTTTCCTTGGTTTGAAAAAAGCGAACCCATTTTATGGTGGTCACCAGACCCAAGGTTTGTATTGTTTCCTGAAGAGCTGAATGTTTCAAAAAGCTTAAAAAAAATAATAAATAAGAATGAATTTCAAATAACAATCAATAAATGTTTTGAGAAAGTAATTTCTGAATGTGCTGTTATTGATAGAAAAGGTCAAAAAGGAACTTGGATAACAGAAGAAATGATTGAAGCTTATTGTAGTTTAAACAGTTTAGGCTTGGCAAAATCTATTGAAGTCTGGCAAGGCAAAAATTTGGTTGGAGGATTTTATGGAATCGATTTAAAAAACGGAGTGTTTTGTGGCGAAAGCATGTTCAGTAAAGTCAGTAATGCTAGTAAAGTTGGCTTTGTTTCTTTTATTGAAAAATCAGACTATAAATTAATAGATTGTCAAGTTTACACCAAGCATTTAGAGAGTTTTGGAGCTAAACACATACCACGAAATATGTTTATAGAATTATTAAACTAACAAAAATCATAGATTGAAAATAAAAAATTGTTGATATTAGCAATGCATAATATAAATAAAGTGAATGCTTACAAACGAAGATTTTAACCATTTTGAGAATAAGGAGAAGTTTTTGGAGATTGTCAAAAACAAAATTGACAAGAATATACTTGACCAAGTTTTAGAAAAAGTTAATTACGAAAACGAACTCGTAAAGCTTCAGGCAGAATTAGTGAACTTACAACGTTGGGTTGCAAAGCATAAAAAACGTGTTTGCATAATTTTTGAAGGACGAGATGCTGCTGGAAAAGGTGGTTCAATACGTAGGTTTACCGAACATTTAAATCCACGTTCAATGCGAGTTGTCGCATTAACAAAGCCAACTGAAGTAGAAAAAGGACAATGGTATTTTAGACGTTATATTAAAGAACTTCCAGAACCAGGAGAAATAGTTTTTTTTGATAGAAGTTGGTACAACAGAGCTGTTGTTGAGCCAGTTATGGGTTTTTGTACTGAAAAAGAATATGAAAAATTCATGGCTCAAGTAACCGAATTTGAACACATGTTATATGAAGATGGAGTGGTAATTGTTAAGTTTTGGTTTTCCATTACAAAAGACGAACAAGCAAAACGTTTTGAATCTAGGTTGCAGAATCCTTTAAAACGATGGAAATTTAGTCCAGTTGATAAAGAAGGTCAGATTCGTTGGGATGATTATACATTTTATAAAGAGCAGATGTTCACTAAAACACACACAACGTTTAGTCCTTGGATTCTGATTATTACAAATAATAAAAAACAAGCTAGGCTAGAAAGTATGCGCTATGTATTATCTAGGTTTGATTATGAAGGCAAACGTAAATCTGGTTTAACTATGTTGCGCGATCCTAATGTTGTACAGCGTTATCATAGAGCAATTAAATAAGGTAAAAAAAATGACTGAGAATTTAACAGATAAAGATTTAAAGCTCTTAAACACTAAAAAAGGAATTAAACAATTTCTGAAGGAAGAGGATTATTCGATTTCAAAAATTTTACGATATGTAAAATATGAGAATAAACTAAAAGAGCTACAAGAAGAGCTTATTAAGCTTCAAAAATGGGTTGGTGAAAATGGAGAAAAAGTTGTCATTGTATTTGAAGGACGTGATGCTGCTGGAAAAGGTGGTGCAATTAGAAGAGCAACAGAACACCTTAATCCAAGAGAATTTAAGGTAGTTGCATTACCAAAACCAACAGAAGACGAGAAGAGTCAATGGTATTTTCAACGCTATATCAACCATTTGCCAAAAAAGGGGAAGATTGTATTTTTTGACAGAAGTTGGTATAATCGTGCAGTAGTCGAACCTGTAAATGGTTTTTGTACTCAGGAAGAATATAAAATATTCATGAATCAAGTAAATGAATTTGAGCGTATGCTTATTGAGTCTGGCATTCGCCTTATTAAATTCTATTTTTCTATCTCAAAAGAGGAACAAGAAGAGCGTTTTGAAGACATTAAAACGAGTCCTTTAAAAAAATGGAAATATAGTGCTGTTGATGCAAAAGCTTTAGACCTCTGGGATGACTATACAGAATATAAAAAGAAAATGTTCGAAAAAACCAATACAGAAATTGCACCTTGGTTAGTAATAAAAGCGAACAGAAAAAGTAAAGCTAGAATAGAGGCAATTCAAAAAATTTTAGAGCTAATTCCTTACGATTCCAAAGATTTAGAAATGATTAAACCGTTTCATTTTTAAACTTCGTTATATCTAAAGCAATTAACCTCATGGTCGTTTACCATTCCTGTTGCTTGCATGTGTGCGTAAATAACAGTTGTGCCTACAAATTTAAAACCACGTTTTTTTAAGTCTTTACTAATAGTGTCGCTTAACGGCGTATTAGCAGGAGCATCTTTGTAGTTTTTAAACGCATTTTTAATAGGTTTTCCATCAACAAACTCCCAAATATATTTGCTAAAACTTCCGAATTCTTTTTGAATAGCCATAAAAGCCTGCGCATTAGTTATTGTTGCATTTACCTTTAGTTTATTTCTGATAATGCCAGCATCTTCTAATAAAACATCAATTTTTTTCTGATTGTAGTTGGCTATTTTCTTGTAATCAAAATTATCAAAAGCCTTTCTGAAATTTTCTCGTTTTCTTAAAACAGTAATCCAGCTTAATCCTGCTTGAAAGGTTTCCAATATTAAAAATTCAAATAATGTATCGTCGTCTCTAACTGGAACTCCCCATTCTTCGTCGTGATAACTTTCGTATAGTGTATCACCAACACACCAACCACATCTGTGTTTATTACTCATGTAATTTGTAAGGTTTTAATTTAAAATTGACTTATGTATGACAAAAGTCATGAAATTTTGCAGGCTAAGGCCTTAGTTTTACCGCTTTAAAGTTACAATTATGAAAGAGATTATAAAAAATAGTTTGGATAATAGTATTGATTATTCAGACTATAAAAGGTTAATGGAGAAATTGGTTTTAGATAAACGGACCACTGGAGATGTAGTTTCCGAGGCAAACATTAATTATACAATGCTCAATGAACGACGTATGAATCGTTGGGATAAGAAACTAAAAATTGAAGAGTCTAATGAACTAAAAATTAAAGAGTTCAACACTGAAATTATTTGGTTAGTTATTACTGAAAGCTGGTGCGGAGATGCAGCTCACTTGTTACCAGTGATGAACAAAATAGCAGAGTTAAATGATAATATTAATCTAAGAATTGTTTTGCGTGACGATAATGAAGCTTTAATGGATAGATTTTTAACTAATGAAAGTAGATCAATCCCAAAACTAATCATGATTGATGCAGAATCATTTGAAGTTCTTGATGTTTATGGACCAAGACCTAGTATTGCAACAGAATTGGTTCAGGATTTCAAGAAAGAACATGGCAAATTAACACCAGAATTTAAAGAAGATCTTCAGCGTTGGTACAATAAGGATAAAGGAGCAACAACTATTTATGATCTTATAGAGCTTTTAAAAAAGAACGAACCTAGTTTTTCCCTTTAAACAAAAATGTAATGGTTCCAATCTGAGAAGGTTTGGAACTATCTTGATTAAATTTCGAAGCTTTTGCATATTCCAAGGCGTGGTCAACTAAACAACCATTATCAGTGGTTGAGGCATTATTATAAATAGCATTAGTAACATCACCTTCACCATTAACAGTGATACTTATAACGACTTTGCCTCCAAATTCACAGAGATAAATTGGAGGAGGAATATCAATTTTCGTTCTTCCAACTAGCGAATAACTAATCGAGCTGTTTTTGTTGCCACTGCTTGAGGAATCACCTCTTTTCTTTTCAGAAGTTTTTGCAATGATATCGTTGATATCACTAAACGCATTCGCTTCATTTTCATTGGATGTGCTTTTTGTAGTAGAAGATTCATTGGTGTTTTCAGATTCTGTATTTTGATTCTCAGAATTCCTATTTCGGATTTCTTCTAATCGTTCTTCAAAAGCTTTGTCTTCAAACTCTTCCATATTTTCATTATAAGCCTCGTTGGTGGTTGCAGAAGTGTTAAGTAAATTATCTAAGCTTTTAAGAATATCTTCTAATTCTTCTTTTTCCTTCTCATCAATGATTTCTGGTTCCATTTCGTAAAAAGTTTCAGCTACCAACTTAGACTTCTTTTTAATATGAAGAGTAAATCCTAATAATATCACAACAGTCGATAAAACTGTCGTGGCTATCATGGCTTTATATGTGTTTGCGGTAGGCATGAATAATGAACGAAATTATTTGATTTAGTGCTTAATATATACGTTAAAGTATTGAAAATAGTTTAAATAGCTAAATATCTAGCAAATTTTGAATGTCAGTCACTTTTAAGATTTAAAATAAAATCTTCAATTGAGTCTGCATTTTCAACATTAAAATCACCAATTTTTGTACGCCTTAATTTAGCTAAATGTGCTCCAGAATTTAGGGCTTTGCCAAAATCATTTGCTAATGACCTAATATAAGTTCCTTTACTGCAAACAACCCTAAAATCAATCTCGTTGTTTTCAAAACGTGTGATTTCGAATTCATTAATTGTAACTATTCTAGATTTTATGTCAACAGCTTCACCAGCTCTTGCAAATTCGTAAAGTCGTTTCCCATCTTTTTTTATGGCTGAAAATACTGGAGGAAATTGCTCAATATCTCCAATGAACTGTTTTGTAGTTTTATTAACTAAATCTTCAGTGATATGTTCGGTTTGAAACGTTTCGTTAATCTCTGTTTCCAAATCAAATGATGGTGTTGTACTACCTAACACAAAAGTTCCAGTATATTTTTTTATTTGACCCTGAAATGTGCTGATTTGCTTGGTCATTTTCCCTGTGCATATCACAAGCAACCCTGTAGCTAAAGGATCTAATGTTCCTGCGTGACCAACTTTAATCTTTTTTATATTGAAAGCTTGGCGAATTTCCCAACGTAGTTTATTAACAACTTGAAAGGATGTCCAATTAAGCGGTTTATCGATTAATAAAACTTGACCTGATTGATAATCTTCAGCAGTTAACATAATACTAGTTAGTTGATGAAAATGAGATTGCAATTATTCCAACAACAATGCAATAAATGGCAAAGTAGCTTAACTTACTTTTTTTAACCAGTTTTATCATCCAAGTACAGGCAAACAAACCTGAAATAAAAGCAGCTATAAAGCCAACAGAAAGAATTGTGAAGTTAGTGCTTTCGTAAGTGAGTTCGCCACTCAGAACGTCTTTAGCAATTTTCCCGAATATTAATGGAACCACCATTAAAAACGAAAATCGCGCAGCTTTAGTTTTGTCATTTCCTAGTAATACAGAAGTAGAAATAGTTGCTCCTGAACGTGAAATTCCTGGTAACATTGCAATGGCTTGCGCAAAACCAATGACCAAAGCATTTTTAAAGCTAACTTTTTTGCTAGTGTTTTGGGCTTTATCTGCTAAGTACAAAAGAAAAGCTGTTAGCAAAAGCATAAAGCCAACCAGTTGGATATTACCACCAAAAAGTTCGGCTAGTTCAGATTCGTAGTTGTAACCAATAACGACTGCTGGAATCATGGATATTGCAATTTTTGCGAGAAACTGCATGTCTTCATTCCATTGAAATTTTAAAATACCTTTAATAATATCCCAAATGTCTTTTCTAAATACAACGATGGTGCTTATTGCTGTCGCGAAATGAAGCACGACTGTAAATAACAAGCTTTCTTCTGGGATTGACTCATCACCAAGAATGGCTTTCCCAAGTTCTAAATGACCACTTGAAGAAACAGGAAGAAACTCAGTTAGTCCTTGTATGATGCCTAGAATAATTGCGTCAATAATTTCCATGTATCAAAAAGCTTAAAGGAATTTGAATATTATTTTTCGGAATCTGATTTATCTGGATTTAAAAGAATAGCATAAATCTGAATACCAAAACCAATAAGCACTAAAGTTGGTGCCAAACGAATACGTCTCCAACTAAAAATATCTGGATTAAAAACATTAGGATCATCACTTCCGCCACCTGACATAAGGATAAATCCTAAGGCAATGAACCCTAAACCAATAAACATCCATTTATAATTCTTTTTTCCAAAAATAAATTTGTCTTTTGATTCAGCTTTTCGTTTTTGTTCTCCCATGTTAATCGAATTCAGTAAAAATTATTTCATCATCAAGTGCCATTTGCGCAATATGATTAGTAGTGCGTGTACCACCAAGTACTTTTGCTAGGTGCAAAGTAACGGTTTTATTTAAAACTTTAGCGTTAAGGGAATCTAAATTTAAACCTTGCTCTAAGCCACGATTAATATAGTAGTAGTTATTAGTGTTATGAAACACAATATCGTATGTTGAACCTTCAGTTATTCTTTTAATGGTAAACTCTACAACTTCACAATCTTCCGGTTGAGGATTGCTTATGATACAAGATTTAAACAATAAAAATAATGAGAGAAAAAGGGCAAGGACAAAAAAAGGAATAATTCGTTTCATCTTTGATTATGTTGGTTTAATCTGAAAACGTTTTCACTTGGAATTTATTATTTTAAAAGCTCTATCCGAACATTTTTTCTTAAACAGAACTCACCTTTTAATTTACTTACAATTAAATCACTAAATGTTAAATCAAGCCTTTCAGGTTCGCTATTACTAGAAATATATTCTAATTTTTTAATATTGAAGATTAATTTAGCAATGAATATTATTAAATTAAATGGAAGATAAATTAGAAACTCAAAACTTTTACTTGAATTGAATAGCTCATATTCGCTATAAAAATGTTCATAATAGTCAAACTCACCAAAATCCAAATCATACTTGTTAATAAAATCATTTAACAATTCCCAATTGTCGTCTCCATATAAGCTTAAATCTTTAGTTAATTTATTTTTTAGAGAAATCACTTCAAATGCTGCCTTTTGGTTCAGCATATCTCTAATTTCTATATATGTTGTTTTTAAAGTAGAGTATTTTATTTTAAGGACTTCCATAGATTAATAATACAACTGGTCAGTTTTTAAATTTAAAAAACGTTGTGTAGCAAAGTAAGTACTTAACCAAGTAATTATAACACCAAGAGCAAATACACCTAAAAATAATACAGTAATCATTACTGGTTTTGTCAATAACTCCAATTCGGCAAAAGTTTGATCCACATAATATAAAACTATGGCCATTCCTATTAAGGCTAAAATAGCTCCAATAATACCTAGTTTAATACTTTTCCAAATAAATGGTCGTCTGATAAATTGTTTGGTTGCTCCAACCATCTGCATGGTTTTTATGGTAAATCGTTTAGAATAAACAGATAGCCTAATAGAACTATTGATAAGTAAAACAGCTATGAGTGTAAATAAACCACTAATAATTAAAACCCAAAGACTAATTCTCTTAACGTTACTATTCATCATTGACACCAAATCTTTGTCATAACGAACTTCATCTACAAATTTTTTGGTCATAGTCGCTTCAGAAATACTATCTAAACGTTGTTCAGTGACATAATCAGCTTTTAAGTTAACATCAATTGAGTTTTGTAAAGGGTTGTAGCCAACATCATCCAAAAAATCTTCACCATATTCTCCTTTCATAAAAGAAGCAGCATCTTCTTTTGAAACATATTTGGTTTCCTTTACATATTTGGCTAGAGCTAAACTTTTTTCTAATTGGTTTATTTCAACATCTTTTGCGTTATCATTCAAGTAAATGGTCATGACAACACGCTCTTTAAAATTATCAGAAATAGTTTTGGCATTTAAAACAAGCATACCTAATAACCCAACCAGAAACAGTACTAAAGCTATGCTTAATACTACTGAAAAATAAGAAGATATTAATCGACGTTTTTGATGTTTTTCAAATGCTGAACTCATAAACTTTTTCTTGTTAGCGTAAAAATATAAAAGTATCTTTAATCTATAATTATAATAACTAAAACATATGAACATTGTTGTAGTAGGTGCTGGAGGCGTTGGAGGATATTTTGGTGGAAAATTAGCGCAGGCAGGTTATAATGTTACTTTTTTAGCTAGAGGACACACACTTAAAGCATTAAAAACTAATGGATTAAAAGTAAAAAGCATCCATGGCGATTTTAGCGTTCACCTAAAAGCAACAGATGATCTTGATGAACTAAATAATGTGGATTTAATAATTCTTGGTGTGAAATCGTGGCAAGTTGAAGATGTGGCCAAGCAGATTAAAGATATCGTTACCACAAACACAATGATTCTTCCTTTACAAAATGGCGCTGATAATGCGGATAAGTTGAGAGCTATTTTGCCTCATGAAAATGTGTTGGCTGGACTCTGTAAAATCGTGAGTAAAATTGAATCACCTGGAGTGATTAATCATTTCGCATTTGATCCTGAAATAGTTTTTGGAGAGTATGATAATGAAAACACAAAGCGTGTTCAAAAAGTTTCAGCACTATTTAAAAAATCTGGAATAAAGAACAGAGTGTCAGATGATATTCATTTAGACATTTGGAAAAAATTCTTATTCATAGCTACAGTTAGTGGTATTGGTGCTCTTACAAGAGTAGAGTTTGGAGTGATGCGAGATGATGAACAGATTAGACAAATCATGTATCAAACTGCCAATGAAATAGTTGCTATTGCAAATGCAAAAGGTATTGGATTGACCAATGATGATATTGAAATGGTATTTAAAGTGGTTGATAACTTAAACTCCAAATCAACTGCCTCGATGCAACGTGATATTATGGAAGGAAGGCCCAGCGAACTTGATAATTTTAACGGCTATATTGTAAGACAGGGTAAGAAGTTACACATTACAACTCCTGCAAACAGTTTTACCTATCATTGTTTACTACCTCAAGAAAGAAAAGCTCGTGGATTAAGCTAATTTGATTTTTTTCTTTCTGCTTATCAAATACACACCTGAGACCACTAACAAGCAACTCAGTATTTTAACTACATTAATATCTTGAGCATATTCACTGTTTCCAAACCCATATGCATAGATACTCACCATAATAAAACTAACAGCTGGCTGTAAATAAACATAGCTACCATTGACTGACGGAGATACATAATTCAATGCGTAAATATTAAATAAGTAAGCAAAAAATGTGGTGAATATAACTACAAAGGCTATCACTAAATAAGTGTTTAAATCAAAACCGGCAAAATCTGTTGCCAATAAATCACCTATGCCAAAAGGAAACATGAAAACAAAACCAAACAAAAACACCCAACTAATTAGTGTGATGGAGTTGTATTTTATCATTAAAGGTTTTACAATAACTAGGTATAACCCATAAGCGCAAGCGTTTAAAAATACTAATATGTTGCCCAAAAAGGAACTTGTGCCTTCTGCTGTATTTCCATACCAGATAAGCAAGATTGCTCCAATACCACCAATGGTGATTCCAAGTAATTTATTCAAAGTGATTTTTTCTTTTAATAGAAATGCACTAAAAATTAGAACCATTACAGGAATTGATGTAATAATTATTGATGCGTCAATAGGGGAGGTGAGATTTAAGCCATTAAAAAACAATAATTGATTTGCAGCTGCACCAAGCAAACCACAAAGTACGAGACGCAACATATCTTTTTTGGCAATCTTTTCTTTTATGAACGATTTTATAATCCAAAACAGAATAGTACCACAAAACAATCGTATAAATACAAATGCCGAAGGACCAATTTTATTTGGCATAATGCCTTTGGCAATCAAATAATTTGCTCCATAAATAACATTAGCACCAAGCAAGGCTAAATGTGCTTTAAAAAGATTGCTTTTCAATATTGGTTGATTTATCGTTGGTTTTTTGAAAATCAAATGTATTCAAAAGTAAATCTAATATTTCACAATTTTGATTTTAGTAATAAAAACTAGTGTATTTATTAAATATAAAGGTTTTACAGTTTGTTAATAAACCGTAAATTTGCGCTTTTAATTACGGAAAGCAATACGATGAAATACCATTTCAACGAGATAGAAGCCAAATGGCAAAAATATTGGGCAGATAACCAAACGTTTAAGGCTGAAAATAATTCAGAGAAGCCAAAATATTATGTGCTGGACATGTTTCCTTATCCTTCAGGAGCAGGATTGCATGTTGGTCATCCATTAGGTTATATTGCTAGTGATATTTATGCACGTTACAAGCGTCATAAAGGATTTAACGTATTGCATCCTCAAGGCTATGATAGTTTTGGTTTGCCAGCAGAACAATATGCGATTCAAACTGGACAGCATCCTGCAATTACAACCGAAGAAAACATTAAAACCTATCGTCGTCAGTTGGACCAAATAGGATTTTCATTCGATTGGTCTCGTGAAGTCAGAACTTCCGATCCTAGTTATTACAAATGGACACAATGGATTTTCATACAACTGTTCAACTCATGGTATAACAACGATTCTGATAAAGCTGAAAACATTTCAGAACTGATTAAAGTTTTCGAAGTTGAAGGAAATGCAAATGTCAATGCTGAATGTGATGACGATGCAGAAGAGTTTACTGCTAAAGCATGGAATAGCTATTCATCAGAACAACAACAAGAAATACTGCTAAAATATAGATTAACGTATCTAGCTGAAACAGAAGTAAACTGGTGTCCAGCACTAGGAACAGTTTTAGCAAACGATGAAATTGTCAATGGCGTTTCAGAACGTGGTGGACATCCAGTAATTCGCAAAAAAATGACGCAATGGAGTATGCGTATTTCAGCTTATGCAGAGCGCTTACTTCAAGGATTGGATACTATAGATTGGACAGATTCACTAAAGGAAAGTCAGCGTAACTGGATTGGAAAATCGGTTGGTGCTTCAGTTACTTTCAACGTCATTGCGAGTGGAACGAAGCAATCTGCCAATAACGATTGTCATTCTGAGCTTGTCGAAGAATCTCATAAAATAGAAGTATTTACCACACGACCTGACACTATATTTGGAGCTAGTTTTATGACCTTGGCTCCAGAGCATGAATTAGTGTCCAAAATCACAACACCTGAGCAAAAAGCTGAGGTTGAAGATTATATTGAAGCCACTGCTAAACGTAGTGAACGTGATAGAATGGCAGATGTAAAAACCATTTCTGGTGCATTTACAGGAGCTTATGCAGAGCATCCTTTCTCTAAAGAACCAATTCCAATTTGGATTGGTGATTACGTGCTAGCTGGTTACGGAACAGGAGCAGTAATGTCTGTGCCTTGTGGTGACCAACGTGATTACGATTTTGCAAAGCACTTTAATATTCCTATTCCTAATATTTTTGAAGGCGTTGATATTTCAGAGGAAGCCTTTGCTGATAAAGACAATACTGTCATTGCAAATAGTAGTTTTCTTAATGGACTTAACTACAAAAAGGCTGTAAAGCGAGCTATTTACGAATTGGAAAAATTGGGTTATGGTACAGGAAAAACCAATTATAGATTGCGTGATGCAGTATTTAGCAGACAACGTTATTGGGGCGAACCATTTCCAGTGTACTATGTCAATGGAATGCCTCAAATGATTGATGTTGAGCATTTACCAATTGAACTCCCAGAAGTAGAAAAATATTTGCCAACCGAAACAGGTGAACCTCCTTTAGGAAACGCCACAGTTTGGGCTTGGGATACTAAAAATAACAAAGTCGTTTCAAACGACCTTTATCATGCTGAGCCTGTCGAAGCATCTCAACACAACGGCGTTTATCCTTTAGAACTAAACACCATGCCTGGTTGGGCAGGAAGCTCACAGTATTTTAATCGTTATATGGATCCTCAAAATGATGAGGAAATCTTCTCACAAGAAGCGATTAACTATTGGCAACAAGTCGATTTATACATCGGTGGAAGCGAGCATGCTACAGGACACTTATTATATTCTCGTTTTTGGCAAAAATTTATGTTTGACCTTGGATTAGTACCTTATGATGAGTTTGCAAAAAAACTGATTAACCAAGGGATGATTTTGGGGACGAGTGCGATTGCTCATAGAATAAATGGTGGTTATTATGATTATGAAGGTAAGTTTGATGAAGATTTAGATATTCATTTTGATAACATATTTAATGAAGACTTTACAAATAGAATAGTTTCTTGGGATTTGTTAGATGGAAAAATGATTGAAGAAGCTATTGCAGGAGAAAAGTATAAATTGACTGATGTATTCAATAAAAATGATGTTGCCAAATTTTTTGAAGGAAGTAGCTTTGAAATTGAAAAAATTACATTTACTACATCTAAAATAAGAGTTCCAGTTAAGGCAGTAGATTCAAAGAATCAAATTATTATTGAAAAATTTACTAAAACTTATTCTGACGAATTGTATAACAGTAGTTTATTTATGAGTAATGGAATTTTCATCGTTTCTAGAGAAGTTGAAAAAATGTCGAAAAGATGGGCAAATGTTGTTGAACCTGATTATATCTGTGAAGAATATGGCGCAGATAGTTTACGTCTCTACGAAATGTTCTTAGGACCATTAGAACAATACAAACCTTGGAATACAGCAGGAATTACAGGTGTACATAGTTTCCTTAAAAAATTATGGAAGTTATATAACGATGATAATGGTTTAAAAGTCACTGATGCCACACCAACTAAAGACAATTTAAAAACACTACATAAAACGATTAAAAAAGTAGAAGAAGATATTGAGAACTTCTCCTTTAATACATCAGTTTCTACGTTTATGATTGCTTGTAATGAGTTAACAGCCCAAAAATGTACTTCAAGAGAAATCCTTGAGCCATTATTGATTCTTATTTCACCTTATGCACCTCATATTGCAGAAGAGTTATGGAGTCAGTTAGGTCATAGTGCATCAATTTCAACTGCAGACTTCCCAAAATTTGACGAAAGTCATTTGGTAGAAAGCACCAAAAATTATCCAATTTCGTTTAATGGTAAAATGCGTTTTACTATGGAATTGTCGTTAGACTTAAGTAAAGAAGACATTGAAGCAGCTGTGTTAGCAAACGAGAAAACCAAAGAACAATTGCAAGGACGTGAACCTAAAAAAGTAATTGTGGTTCCTGGTAAAATTGTAAATATTGTTGGGTAATAAAAACATAATTATGAGATATTTTGTTGGGTTTTTCATGCTCATCATTCTAGCATCTTGTTCTAGTGACGATGATGGTGGTAAAGAAGCACCAGATCCATATATTTTAGAGGCAATTATTGGCTCTTGGGCTTATGACACTGTTACAATTAATGGAGAGTTTTATACCTATGGACATACCGAAGGTTGTGTCAAAGACTTATTTCAGTTTTACAACGAAGAAGGCAAAGAGTTTGACTTTGAAGAAGATTATGTTTCCAATTGTGATATTTGTGCAGAGTGTGCCATCACTTCAACCAATCTTAGATGGGAATTAATTGGAGACAAAATAGACTTGTACTTTGGAGAACAGTTAATTACTCAATATGAAATTATTGAAGTAAATAATAGCCTAATTAGGTATAAGCGATTTTTTGATTATGATGAGGATGGTGAAGAGGATGAAATAGTGATTACAGGAATTCCTTACGACCCTTATGATGAGTTCGATTAATGTTTTAACTGACAAAATTTCTTAACTTTTGTTTGGCGTATTTTTTGCTATATAAGTAGTACATTTACATTAATAAATTTTAAAAAATGACAGGATATTATATTTTAATTGGAGCAATAATGCTTGTAAGTTGGTTGGTAAGTAACCAATTGAAACAAAAATTTGCTAAGTACTCAAAAGTGCAATTACGCAATGGAATGAGCGGAAAGGAAATTGCAGAGAAAATGCTGGCTGACAATGGCATTTTTGATGTTGAGGTTATTTCAACTCCAGGACAATTAACAGATCATTATAATCCAAAAAATAAAACAGTAAACTTAAGTGAAGCTGTATATAATCAGCGTAATGCAGCTGCTGCAGCTGTTGCAGCTCACGAATGTGGTCATGCTGTACAACATGCTCAAGCATACAGTTGGTTGCAAATGCGCTCGCAGTTGGTTCCAGTTGTAAGCGTTACTTCAGGCATGTCACAATGGCTTATTATTGGAGGCTTGGTTTTAGGTGCAGCTGCTGGATTAGGATTTGGATTCTGGATAGCTGTCGCTGGATTAGTATTTATGGGCTTTGCAACATTGTTTAGTTTTATTACACTTCCTGTAGAGTATGATGCAAGTAACAGAGCATTAGCTTGGTTGAAGAATAAAAACATGGTAACACCTGAAGAATATGTTGGTTCGGAAGATGCGCTTAAATGGGCAGCTAGAACTTATTTGGTTGCTGCTATAGGTGCTTTAGCATCCTTGCTATATTGGGCGTTCCAAATTTTAGGAAATGATTAATCAATAAATATTGTAAATAAAAAAGCCTCTGAATTTTCAGAGGCTTTTTTATTATATCTTAATTTGTCTGTCTATTTGCTGGTTCAGTGAAATAAAGGTTTCCGTTCTGGATACTCCAGAAATACTCTGAATGTCTTTATTAAGCACGTGCATTAAATGCTCATTGTCTTTGCATAGAATTTTAACAAAAATACTCCAATTACCTGTCGTGTAGTGACATTCCAATACTTCAGGAATCCTTTTAAGCTGCCTAACAGCATCAGGATTGTTCATGGCTTTGTCTAAAAAAACACCAACAAAAGCCATGGTAGTATAACCTAAAACTTTTGGATTGATTACAAATTTAGAACCTGCAATTAGTCCAGATTTTTCCAGCTTACGTAATCGTTGATGAATTGCAGCTCCCGAAATTCCAACTTGACGAGCAATTTCAAGAATAGGTGTTCTGGCATCATTCATCAAGGCACGAAGAATCTTTTTATCGATACCATCAATGAATATATTTTGATTTACAATTTTCATGGTTACGTTATGCTAGTGTCAATTCTCTTCAAACATTAAGTGGGTTATATCCTAAATATGGTACTTCTTTTTCATGAAATTCAATACCAAACTCCTTTAGCTCGTTTAAAATAGGTTCATAAACTTCTCGATCAATTGGAATCTGAACACCAGGAGTTGTTATTTTCTCATTTAAAATGGCTAAGGTAGCCATGGCAACAGGTAAACCAACAGTTTTCGCCATGGCAGTATAAGTTTGATCTTCTCCAATGGCAACCATAGTCGCATCAATTTGATGTTTTTCACCATTTAAAACATATCCAAATTTGTGATACATTACGATCATATCTTTGTCATCTTCATTAAGCGTCCAACTATCCATAAGTATCTTTTGCAATATTTGAGCTGGAGTAGCTTTAATTAATTCCACCATTTTAGTAGCGCTGAATATGTCGAGCTCTTCAAGTTTATCCCAAACAATGTCATCTTGGTCAATCTTTAATGCATGCCTGAATTTCAACTCAACAGAATCAGTTGGACTATAAGGCAAAAACGCATTGATAAAATCACGATAGCTCATGTTTTCACTATCATCTATGGTATAGCTGTCATCAGTCATACCTAATTGAACAAAAATATTCCATGCTCTGCTAAAACCTACGCGACGCATTGTACCACGATATAAGGTTTTTACATCATCCATTCCATAAGCGTGTTGATATTTTAGCGAATCTCTATTGGCATAAGCCTCAAAGCGACCAAAGCCTTCAATATCCAAAAACTCAGTCCTTCTAAACAATCTGTTGTAAGGAATATATTTATAAGTGCCTTCTTGCAAAAATTTTGCAGCGCCACCTTGTCCAGCGACAACCACATTTCTTGGATTCCATGTGAACTTATAATTCCATAGGTTATTATCACTTTCAGGAGCAACCAATCCTCCAGTAAACGATTCGAACAAAATGATTTCTCCTCCTTTTGCTCTAATATCATCAATAACTTGCATGGCGCTCATATGATCGATTCCTGGATCAACACCAATTTCATTCATGAATATTAAGTCTTTATTTTTTGCAGAAGAATCCAAGGCTTGCATTTCTTTGCTTACATAAGAAGCAGTGACCATGTGAGTGCTATGTGTAACGCAATCTTTGGCAACTTCAATATGAAATCTTGCAGGAAGCATTGAAACTACAATATCTGCAACCTTAATGGCATTGCTTCTAGATTCTTTGTCAAAAACATCAAGAGGAATCACATTAGCGTTATCATGATTGCCTATAAGTTTTCTAGCATTTTTCACATTAATATCTCCAATTGTGATGTGTAAATCTTCCGATTCAGATTTGTCTAATAAATACTTTATTAAATAAGATGAAGATTTTCCAGCTCCAATTACTAATATGTTTCGCATAGTCAGTTTAGTTGCGTAATTTTGGTTTCTTAATGATACGAATGTAATAAATTGTAGGTGTTATTAAAACATAAATCAGATTTTAATATGAACAAGAAATTACTTGTTACTGGAAGTATTTTGGGTTTAATATCCATAATTTTAGGAGCTTTTGCATCACATGGACTTGAGAAATCAGTTACTCCTGATGACATCGAAACTTTTCAAGTTGGAGTGCGTTACCAAATGTATCATGCTTTGTTATTGCTTTTTGTTGGGATCACCTCCAAAATTCAATTAAAAACCAAAAGCGTCATGCTATACTTAATAATTGTTGGAGTGCTACTTTTTTCAGGCTCCATTTACGGTTTAGCGACTAATGAGTTAAGTAGTTTTAACTTCAAAACTGTTGGGTTTGTTACTCCAATAGGAGGTTTATTGCTTATATTATCATGGACTGTTATGCTCATTGATTTTTTAAAATTAAAAGGAGAATAATGTTCTTTTTTTAAATCAGGTTCTAATAAAATTTATATTTTTGCACCATAAACAACACACAATATTATGGTGGATAACACCCAAACTTCGAAAACGATTTCGTTAGAAAAATACGGAATTAAAAACGCCAAAGTAAACTATCAGCTATCTCCCGAAAAATTACAAGCCATTGCAGTAGAAAAGGGAATGGGAAAAGAAACTGCAAACGGAACACTTGCAATAAATACAGGTAAATACACAGGACGTTCACCGAAAGACCGTTTTTTAGTAGAAGACGATTATACAAAGGATCGTGTTTGGTGGGGAAAAACTAATAAGGCTATCTCTCCTCAAAATTTTGATTTCTTACAGTCTGAAATAGAAAACTATTTGAGTGGTAAAGAAGTTTATGCAAGGGATGGTTACGTTTGTGCGGATCCAAAATATAGAATGAATGTTAGAACCATTACAGAATATCCTTGGTCTAACATGTTTGTTTATAACATGTTCTTAAGACTTGAGGCTGATGAACTCGAGAATTTTGAAGAAGAATGGTTAGTGCTTTGTGCTCCTGGATATGAATGTCCTAATCCAGAAAGCCATGGTTTGAGACAAGGTAATTTTTCAATATTAAATTTCACAAAAAAAATAGCCCTAGTAGGTGGCTCAGCTTATACAGGCGAAATGAAAAAGGGTATATTTTCTGCTCTAAACATGATTTTACCAGTTGATAAAAATGTATTGCCAATGCACTGCTCTGCTAATGTCGGAGAAGATGGTGATACTGCAATTTTCTTTGGTTTATCAGGAACTGGTAAAACTACACTTTCTGCAGATCCAAACAGAAAACTAATTGGAGATGATGAACATGGATGGACAGCCGAGGATAGTATCTTCAATTTTGAAGGAGGATGCTATGCTAAAGTTATTGACTTAACAGAAGAAAAAGAACCAGATATTTACAGAGCAATTAAACCTGGAGCAATACTTGAGAATGTTATTTTTAAAGATAATGGTGAAGTTGATTACATGGATAGTAGTATTACACAAAACACTCGTGTAAGTTATCCAATTTATCATATTGATAATATACAACAACCATCATATGCTAAAAACCCAAAAAACATTTTCTTTTTAACTGCTGATGCTTTTGGAGTATTGCCTCCAATTTCTAAGCTTTCTCCTGGTCAAGCAGCATATCATTTTATTTCCGGTTATACTGCTAAAGTAGCAGGTACAGAAGCCGGAATAGATGAGCCTGTTCCTTCATTTTCAGCATGTTTTGGCGAGCCTTTTATGCCATTGCATCCAACGAAATATGCAGAAATGTTGAGCAAAAAAATGCAAGATGCAGGTGTTAATGTATGGCTAGTAAATACAGGTTGGACAGGAGGTCCTTATGGAGTTGGAACAAGAATGAAGCTTAAGTATACGAGAGCAATGATTACTGCAGCAATGGATGGAAGTTTAGAAGATGCTAATAAAGGCAATTATCATATACATTCTGTATTTGGTGTCCAGCAACCGAGAACATGTCCTAATGTGCCAACAGATGTATTAAGTCCAAGATCTACTTGGAATAACGATGAAGGTTACTATAAAATGGCAGATAAATTGGCAAGGTCATTTAGAGATAACTTCAAGAAATTTGAGGATTACGCTAATGAAGAAATTTTAGCAGGAGCTCCTAACGTTAAATAACTAAATAAACAGATGTAAAAAAGGGTGAAGTTTAAACTTCACCCTTTTTTTGTGTTCCAGAGAATGTTATTTTTTGTTTACAGTCTCAATATATTTTTCTAATGCCATCGTCATGGATGGTGTTTCTGGTGTTGGAGCAGCGATATCAACTCTTAAACCTTTATCTTTTACTGCTTTAATTGTTGTGTTTCCAAAAACAGCAATTCTAGTTTCATTTTGTTTGAAATCAGGAAAGTTGTGAAATAAAGACTCAATTCCTGAAGGGCTAAAAAATACTAGCACATCATAAAAAACATTTTCTAAATCTGATAAGTCACTGATGACAGTTCTGTAGAATGTAGATTTTTTCCATTTCACACCTAAATCATCCAAAATTTGAGGCACTTCAGGCTTTAGCTTATCAGTAGCTGGAAGTAGAAATGACTCGTCTTTGTATTTTTTAATTAGCGGCGAAAGTTCAGCAAACGTACGTTTCCCAACGTAAATTTTTCTCTTACGATAAACAACATATTTTTGCAAGTAGTAGGCCACAGCTTCCGACTGACAAAAATATTTCATGGTATCCGGAACTTTAAAACGCATCTCTTCAGCAACTCTAAAGAAATGATCAACAGCATTTCTACTTGTTAAAATAATAGCTGTGTAGTTGTTTAAATCTACTTTCTCTAATCTAATCTCTTTTGCTGGTACACCTTCAACATGTATAAATGGTCTAAAATCAATTTTTACACGTTGTTTTTCTTGCAATTCAAAATACGGAGAATTTTCTACCTTAGGCTCAGGCTGAGAAACTAAAATTGTCTTCACTTTCATATGCTACTCGTAGTTTTGCTCTATACTAATTAGTAATAAATACCTTATATAAAATAACATAAGGTGCAATTTCAAGTGCGCAAAGATACAAAATAAAATAAAATAAATTGCTTAAAACTGTTTTTTGATGCGTTTTAAAAGAGGTGACAAACCCTATTAGATTTATTAAAACTATCAAGCCTAAAATCAAATAAATTATAGTAGCTGAAGGATTTAAAGCAAAGATTAAAATAATGTTTATTGGCAACAAAACTAGGCCAACATAATTTTTATAATTAGTTTTTTGAAAAATATAAGAATCGATGAGTGCATCAATGTCAAATAGGCTTCCTATTAATCGTTCCAATAATATTTTTATTAATATTAAAGCACCAATACCAACAAATAATTTGATAAAAAGAGTAATGTTGAATTCTAAAGGTGCAAATACCTCATTGTAACCTATAAAAGAAAATATGCTTAAGGAAATTACAAGATTTACGAATAACAATGAGTCAAACTGATCAATGAACTTTTGCTCGCGAGCATAAATTTTTAAGTATTTGGAGTTGCCTAAAACCCATAAATAATCATTAAACCTATTAGAAAAGGTGTACTTAGCAAATGCTAAAACGCACAAGCTGAAAACAATTAAAATAGTAAACCATTCGTTTGATATTGTTTCTCGCAACATGTTTGCTAAATTATGAAGAATTATCTATAAAATTAATCCTGCAAATAACTTACTTTTGCTAAAATTATTTTTTCAATGAAAGATGCTGTTGTCATTATACCAACTTATAATGAAATAGAAAATATTGAAGCCATTATCAAAGCTGTGTTTAATCAAGATAAAGCTTTTGATATACTAGTAGTTGACGATAATTCACCTGATCTCACAGCATTAAAAGTAAAAGAGCTTCAAGAAGAATTTCCTGAACAATTGTTTTTGGAAGTTAGACAGGAAAAATCTGGACTTGGTACAGCATATATTCATGGATTTAAGTGGTGTCTTGAAAAAGGATACGATTTTATTTTTGAAATGGATGCAGACTTTTCTCATAACCCTAAAGACTTAATATGTTTATATGAAACATGTTCAGTGCAAGGAGCTGATGTAGCCATTGGATCAAGATATATTAAAGGTGTTAATGTGGTTAATTGGCCTTTAGGAAGGGTTATTCTGTCATATTTGGCATCTATTTACGTAAGAGTAATTACAGGAATGCGCATTCATGATACTACTGCTGGTTTTGTTTGCTACAAAAGAGAGGTTCTTGAAGCTCTGGACTTGGATAGTATCAAGTTTGTAGGTTATGCATTTCAAATAGAAATGAAATTTAAAGCGTATTTGAAGCGTTTTAAAATTATTGAAATCCCAGTGATTTTTACAGACAGAACTAAAGGTCAATCAAAATTAAGCGGAGGAATTATTTCTGAAGCAATTTTCGGAGTTATTAGTATGAAGTTAAAAAGTTTGTTCACAAGAAGGTAGTATGAAAAATAAAATCACCCTCATAAAAAATGCTAGAATTGTTAATGAAGGCAAAATAATTGATGGAGACATCCTTATTGAAAATGAGTACATAAAAGAAATAGCACCTTCAATAAGTGCGAAATCTGCTGACGTACATGTTTTTGATGTTGAAAACAACTATGTTCTTCCAGGAGCAATTGATGATCAAGTTCATTTTAGGGAACCAGGTTTGACTCACAAAGCAACAATTGCAACAGAATCTAAAGCAGCAGCAGCTGGTGGAATTACATCTTTTATTGAGATGCCAAATACCAATCCACAAACAACTACGATAGAAAAATTAGAAGAAAAATTTAAAGTTGCTTCAGAAACATCTTGGGTCAACTACTCGTTTATGTTTGGTGGTACTAACGATAATTTAGAAGAAATTTTAAAGGTAGATTCTAAAAATGTTGCTGGTTTAAAGCTGTTTTTAGGGTCTTCTACAGGAAATATGTTGGTTGATAACCCTGAGGTTCTTGAGAAGATTTTCTCAAGCACAGATTTATTAATTAGTGTTCATTGTGAAGATGAAGCAACTATACGTAAGAACTTAAAAGCACATACAGATAAGTTTGGCGATGACATTCCGATAAAGTATCATCCAATTATTAGAAGTGAAGAAGCTTGTTATTTATCATCATCAAAGGCAATAGAACTTGCAAAAAAGACAGGAGCTAGGCTGCATATATTTCATTTGTCAACAGGAAAGGAAACCAATTTATTCACTAATAAAATTCCTTTAAAGGATAAAAAGATAACTGCTGAAGTTTGTATTCATCACTTGTGGTTTACAGATAAAGATTATGAGAGAAAAGGCACTTTGATTAAATGGAATCCAGCAGTAAAAACTGAAAATGATAGAGCGCAATTATGGAAAGCCTTATTGGATGATCGTATCGATGTTATTGCTACTGATCATGCACCACATACAATAGAAGAGAAAAATAACGTTTATACAAAAGCACCTTCTGGAGGTCCTTTAGTTCAGCATGCCTTTCCAGCCATGCTAGAAGCTCATCATCAAGGTAAAATATCTATAGAGAAAATAGTAGAGAAAATGTGCCATAATCCTTCAATTCTATTTCAGGTTGAAAAACGAGGTTATATTAAGGAAGGTTATTTTGCAGATTTAGTAATTGTAGATTTAAATAACCCTTGGACTGTTAATAAAGACAATATTTTATATAAATGCGGTTGGTCACCTTTTGAAGGGATAACATTTAAATCCAGAATTTCACATACTTTTGTAAATGGATCTTTGGTGTACAAAAGCGCCAAGTTTTATGACGAAAATGCTGGTAAACGATTAACTTTTGATAGATGATAAAGCAGATATCTTACATATTTTTAATGATCCTGATTGTCTCTTGTGGAAGTGAAGGTAAAAAGAGAGTAAAAAAACCTGATAACCTTATTCCGAAAGAGAAAATGGTAGATGTTATTTATGATATGTCATTAATAAGTGCTGCCAAAGGAGTGAACAGGAAACTTATGGAACAAAGAGGCGTTCATCCTGAAAAATACGTCTATGAAAAACACGGAATTGATAGCGTGCAATTTGCACTAAGTAATGAATATTATGCTTTTGATTTAGATGCCTATGAGGAAATTTACAAGGAAGTAAAGTTAAAATTGACAAAGAACAAAAAAACTTATAGCGACCTGGTTCAGGTAGAAGAAAAACAAAGAGATTCATTAAATAAAATGAATCGAAAAAACAGAGATTCAACAAAGAGACAGCGATTATTAACTGGTAAAGAGCTTAAAGTAGGTAACGAAAAGGTTAAGCCTTTAAATCGCTTAAAAACTTCTGACTCGTTGAAGAAATTGAAGAATCAATAGATTCAAATTCAAAATTCAAATCACGTTTTACTTTTGAGTTATCATAATTAGTAATACTCTGAATAGATTTCACAGAGTGCTTTACCAAACGTCTGTGTTTTCCTCTAATCTTACTTCTTAACCAATCCATTCGCCATGCTATTTGCAATAATAATGAGGAGGCTTCCTTTTTAGGCGAAACAACATTTAAGGCATTTGCGATTTTTGTAAAAAAGGATTTGAACGACAAGTTTTCGGCAATAACAATATATCGTTCATTCTTTATATCACTTTTCATAAGTAAAAACATGATTTCTACAACATTATTTACTGAAACATATCCTGTTGTTCCAGTCGTGTAATATTTTAGACCTCTATAAATACGTTTAAAAAAACTGCCACTTCCAAGTTTCCAATAACCAGGACCAATAATAACACCTGGATTAACAATAACAACATCTAGTCCTTCTTGACAACCTCTCCAAACTTCCATTTCAGCGCCATATTTGGTAATGGCATAAACACTATGATCTTCGTCATTGTTCCAAGGAGATTCTTCATTAATAAGTTTGTCTGAAAGCTCTTTGCCAATAGCAGCAATTGAGCTTACGTAACAAATTTTTTTGACGTTTCCATAAATGCACAGATTAACAATGTTGGCAGTACCCTCAATATTTATTTGGCGCAACGAGTGATAATAATTCGGGTCAAAAGAAATGTAAGCAGCACAATGATAAACATGAGTTATGCCATTAAATGCTTCAGTAAGTTTGGGGATATTATTAAGGTCAGCTTCTACCCATTCAATTTTTGAAAAAAGCTCATCAACTTGATTCGTGTAATATGAAAACACATGCCTAACAGTTTCAATTTTTTCTTTGGTTCTATAAATTGCTCGAACCTTTTGTTCATTATTTGCAAGTTTGAAAAGCAAATGGCTTCCAACAAGACCTGTTCCTCCAGTAACTAATATCATAAAACTAAATTAGTGTTTTTTCTTTTCACGTCAGTATCTAAACAATTATCTTTGCTCAAATTTAATGAAGAAATGATTAAAAATTTTATCGAAGAGCTTAAATGGCGAGGAATGATTCATGATGTAATGCCAGGAGCGGAGGAACACTTGCAAGAGAAAATGAGAGGTGCTTATGTTGGCTTTGATCCAACTGCAGACTCACTACATATAGGGAATTTAGTACCTATTATGTTGCTTGCTCATTACCAACGCTGTGATCATAAACCTTTTGCATTGGTTGGTGGAGCTACTGGAATGATTGGCGACCCTTCGGGAAAATCCAATGAGCGCAATTTATTGGATGAAACCACTTTAAGGCATAATCAAGAAGCGATTAAAAAGCAACTTGCTCATTTTTTGGATTTTGAATCTAATGCTGAAAATAATGCTGTAATGGTTAATAATTACGATTGGATGAAAGACTTCTCTTTTTTAGATTTCATTCGTGATGTTGGTAAGCATATTACAGTTAACTATATGATGGCTAAGGACTCAGTTAAAAACAGAATTTCTTCTGAATCTTCTGAAGGAATGAGTTTTACAGAGTTTACTTATCAATTGGTTCAAGGTTATGACTTTCTTCATCTATACAAAGAAAACGATTGTACCATTCAAATGGGAGGAAGTGATCAATGGGGAAATATTACAACAGGAACAGAGCTTATTAGACGTATTGGGAATGGAAAGGGTTTTGCGATTACATGTCCTTTAATTACAAAATCGGATGGTTCAAAATTTGGTAAATCTGAAGGTGGAAATGTTTGGTTGGATGCCAAAAGAACTTCTCCATATAAGTTCTATCAATATTGGTTGAACAGTAGTGATGATGACGCAGAAAAGTACATTAAAATTTTTACGTTTTTAACTCAAGTTGAGATTGAAGCACTAATAAATGAACATCAAGAAACGCCTCATTTACGTTTACTCCAAAAACGTTTGGCAAAAGAAGTAACAACTATTGTTCATTCATCTGAAGATTTTGAAAGCGCAGAAAAAGCATCCAATATTTTGTTTAGCAAATCCTTTAAAGAAGACATAAAAACATTGGATGAATCTACTTTTTTAGATGTTTTTGAAGGTGTACCTCAGTCCGAACTAGATAAAGGCGAACTCGCAGATGGTCTTGATATGATAGGTGCATTAGCAGCTAAAACTAATTTTTTAAATAGTAATGGTGAAGCAAGGAGAGCTTTGAAAGAAAACTCCATTTCAGTGAATAAAGAAAAAGTAAACGAAAGTTATAAATTAACAGAAGATGATTTAATTAATGATGCTTATGTCATAATTAATAAAGGCAAGCGAAATACTTACATCATAAAATTTAGCTAATTAAAAAGTCTGAGCAAACGCTCAGACTTTTTTACTAACCAACCTAACTTTTCTTTTATCATAAAATTTTCTATGATGATTCTTTTGTCGAAGTAATACACTTACCCTAACAAGATTTTTTAAATAAAATTATATAGCCATTAGGTTGCATCCTCGAATATCTGAATTGTCAAATCGACCAATAACTTCAAAAGAATTGCTTGGAAACATTCTTCCTAAATCTTGAGTAGCAATAAAGGAACATGAGTTTATGTTTGCGAGATCAATAATGTTAAGACCTCCAGTTTTTCCGTGCTTTTGAATGGTCAATGCATCTTCTGTGTCCCGAGTCAACACCTTCATCCAAGGTGGACAATCAAAAACACCATTGCCTTTGGAATAAGCTTGACTAAGTAGCTCTGTCATGCCATATTCACTATGTATAGCTGCAACACCAAATCCTTTTTTTAAGATAGTATGAAGCTCTTTTCTGATTATTTCCTTGCGTCTTCCTTTCATTCCACCAGTTTCCATTACTATGGTGTTTTTTAAGTTGAATTGATAGCGTTCAACCAAATCCAACAAGGCAAAAGAAACACCAATAAGCAATACTTTTTTATTGGTTTCATCAACTTTAATAAGTGTTTTTTTAAGCTCATCAAGATTATCTAAATAAAAGCCACTTTCCTCATGGTCTGATTTAGAAATCATATCATTAACCATATAAACAAGTGAGGAGTCATCACGTTCTAAATAAGATGGTAAGAGTGCTAATACAACATAGTCTTGAATGTTACCATAAAATTGCTCAAACCCTTTTCTAAAACTTTGTTGGTAGACTTCTAAATCTGTGATATGGTGTTTGCTGGTAATACTTCCTGTAGTTCCTGAACTTGAAAAGATTTGCTCAATAGGCTCTCTCGAAGCTAAAACCTCATGCGATTTAAAAAACCGAATGGGTAAAAACGGAATTTCCTCAATGCATCTCACATTGCTTGGATGCATATATAGTAAATCGCAAAACGAACGATACACTTTATTGTTTTCAAACTGATGTTTAAAAACTTGAAGTGTTAATTCTTCGAAATCACTTTCGTTTTTAATATTGAATATGGAGCTGTATTGGGTTTTCAAAAAACAGTATTTATGGAAACAAAAGTAATTAAAATAAAAAAGCGTTGCCAATTGGCAACGCTTTTAAAGTCTTTTAAAGTAAGCTTATTTAATCACTAATTTTTTAGTTGATGTAGCGTTACCTTGTGTTATTCTCATAATATAAACTCCAGTATTTAATGAAGATACATCAAGAGTTTCATTTGTCATTAATGTATTAATAACTTGTTTTCCTAATACATCAAAAACAGCAACATTAAGTTTACCGTTAGACCCATTTTGAGAAACAATATTAACAGAACCTGTTGATGTCGGATTAGGATAAACACCAAATGATTTAAGACTAACATCATTAGTTGATAATGTTTCTGCAAAAGATTGAGCAACAATTAAATTATCAACAGTTACAGTTTCATTATTATCCGAATCAGATTGACGTAAAGCAAAAGATTCAATAACCGTTGCACCATCAGCTGTGCCTGAAATACTAGTGTCGCCTGAAGTTGAGGCATCTATCCAGAGTGTTGCTAAGCCAGAGTCTTGGTCATAACTTACTGTTGCTCTATAAGTATTCCCAAATGTTAAATCTGTAGCCCATATTGCCTGTGCAGTAGAAGTTGATGATGAAATACCTACTGTATAATCACCTCCACCTGTTCCAGGTACTACATCAAGACGACCTCTAAATCCAAAACCGGAGTCCTTAAAATGAGCAAAGTATTCATTATCTGTACCTGGAATAGCACTTCCTGAACTTACAGAGAAATCAATTCCAAAATAAATTACTCCAGCTACAGGTGTCCAAGCTAAATTAGCATCCTCACTTGGGGTTCCATGTTGAACAACAACTTGCCCTGAAGCAACTAAAAGATCTCCAGCGGTACCGCTATGGTTGGCCCAAGCACCATTACCAACAAGTGATCCATCTGAATAAGTAAAGTCATCAGAAACTAAGACCTGACCAAAAGACAAGGCTGAAAATGAAATTGCAAAAAGTAAAAAGTAAAGTTTTTTCATATCAAAAAAGTTAAAAAATAAAAATTGTTAAATGTGAATTCCAAATATAAAAATTATTTGGCGTTAAAGCTAGAATATGAGTTGTTTAATTAATGTTTTTTACAAAAAAATAACATTAAGATCACAATAAACAGTTTCTTGAATATTCGACAACGTTACTTAATTGTAAACCTCAAGTTACTTAAGTGTTATTAATAGGTCAAATTTTACCATTATCAATCATTAGTTTTATCTTTACACCAAATAAAGTAGATATATTTATTTTTATCTCATGAAAAAGAGTGACATTAAAATATTATTAGTTGACGATGAGCCAGACATTCTGGAGATTGTTGGTTATAATTTATCCTCTGAAGGTTATAAAGTAATAACAGCTAGTAATGGAGCAGAAGGCGTAAAAAAAGCAAAAAAAGAAAAGCCTCAATTAATAATTCTTGATGTTATGATGCCAGAAATGGATGGTATTGAAGCATGCGAACGAATCAGAAAAGTTCCAGAACTCAATGAAGTAATAGTTACTTTTTTAACTGCAAGAGGTGAAGATTACTCGCAGGTTGCTGGTTTTGATGCAGGAGCAGACGATTACATAACGAAACCTATAAAACCTAAAGTCTTAGTAAGTAAGGTAAAAGCTTTGTTAAGGCGCTACAAGGAGAGTGATGAAGCGGTTAACAATGTTATTAAGATTGGCAACCTTACAATTGATAGAGATGCGTATAAAATCGTGTTAAAGGGGAAGGAAATCATTTTGCCAAGAAAAGAATTTGAATTATTATCTTTGTTAACATCAAAACCTGGTAAAGTTTTTAAGCGTGAAGAAATCCTCGATAAAGTTTGGGGAAATGAAGTTATAGTTGGAGGGAGAACTATTGATGTTCACATTAGAAAACTCCGTGAAAAAATTGGAGATAACTCGTTTAAAACTGTTAAAGGTGTTGGTTACAAGTTTGTAAATTAATGCCAAAAAATTTCAAAAAATCGTATAAGTTTGCGTTTAAGTCTTCATTACTTATTACGCTTTTACTAACACTCACAACGAGTGTTTTTTTATACTTAACCTCAGAGTTAAATATACTCTTCGTAATCATATTTGCCATTGTATGTTTTTTAGGGGCTTTTTTTATTATTCAATATCGAGTTGAAAAATTCATTTATAAACGTGTTAAAAAAATATATGATGATTTAACACTCCTTGAATCCAGTACTTTTAGGCCAAGCCAAATTACAACTGATATGGCAACACTTACGCAAGAGATTGACAAGTATGCCAAAGACAAAAAGCTGGAAATTGAAGCGCTTAAGATAAGAGAGCAATACAGAAAAGAGTTTATTGGGAATGTATCACATGAATTAAAGACGCCACTTTTTACAGTTCAAGGATATATTTCAACGTTACTAGGAGGTGCATCTGAAGACAAAAAATTATTGAAAAAATATCTTGAAAGAGCAGATAAAGGTGTTGAGCGACTCACATTTATTATTAAGGATTTGGATATGATTACTAAATTAGAAACAGGTGATCTTACGTTGAGTATAGAGGAATTTGATATTGTCGCTCTTATAAAAAATGTCTTTGAACTGTTGGAAATGAAAGCAGCAAAAAAGAAGATTACACTTACTTTTGATTTGCCTTATAATAAACCTATAATGGTAAATGGAGACAAAGAACGACTGCAGCAAGTGCTTTCAAACTTGATTGTGAATTCTATAAAGTATGGTCATAAAAATGGAACTACCGAAGTGAGTATAGAAAATCTGATTAAAAATAAAGTCATTGTACGAGTCACAGACAATGGCGAGGGTATACAAGCAGAGCATATTCCGAGACTATTTGAACGGTTTTATAGAGTAGACAAAAGCGGTTCTCGTAAAGAAGGAGGTTCTGGACTAGGTTTGGCAATTGTAAAACATATTATTGAAGCTCATGATGAAAAAATATACATTGAAAGCGAATATGGAGTTGGTAGTGAGTTTTCATTCACGCTTGAAAAAGCTAAATAGATTTTGATAATCCACATTACTTTCTGAATTTTTAAATCCATTATATAGTTTTACCTCTTCTAACTTCCCAATATTAAATTCATCCTGCAAGCAATAAGGAGCCACTTGGTCTTTTTTAAGTTTTTTTGCTAAATACGTTTGCTCAAATTGACCAGGAGTAGGAATAAAAAAAGCTTTTTTACTTAGTTTGTGTAAATCCATAATAGTTGTGTAACCAGACCTTGATAATATCAATTCGCTTTCATTAATGACATTCTCTAATTCTTGAGAAGTCATATAATTATAAATTAACAAATTGTTCTTTATCTCTTTTTTTTGCTCTGTGGCCATTTTGCCTTTTATAAAAATCACTTTTCCATCATAGGTTTTTAATTCTAGGAGTAATTGCTTTTCTAATAAAGAACGCTGAGGTTCAGGACCAGAAAGTAAAACCATAAGGTCATATTTTATAAAAGCTTCAGTTTTATTAAATCGACTTAATGGTCCAATGTATTTTGTGAGAATTACATTGCTTTTTAAATGCCCTAATACACCACTTAAGTTATGATGACCTTTAAAATCCGGAACCCAACATTCGTCAAATTTATTAATTAATTTTTGATGAAGTTTTGTGCTAATCCAAGTAGTTTTCCCGCTTAAAACATTAAGTTGATGTGTTATAATAGCACAAGGCACTTGTTTGTTATATAAACCCAGTCTGTTATCTGAAATGATTCCGTTAATGTTATGAGACTTTATAATCTCGTACACAAACTTGTTTTCATTTTTTATAGCGATTGCAATAGAAGGTAAATTTGAAATAAGTTTGAACTTGAAATACTTAGCTTTCTTGGAGTAGTTTACATTATATGATGGTAACTCAACACTTTCAAGAGCAGGAAATTCTTTCCTTAAAAGAGCTAGTGCGCTTCCATCGCTTCCAATAATTGGTTCAAAGCCATTATTTATTAATTCCTTTATTAAAGGAATACATCTCGTTGCATGACCAAGTCCCCAATTTAATGGAGCTACTAAAATTCTTTTCTCTAAACTCATAAAAAAACAAAGATAAAGCTAATTTGTTTCCTTAATTTTGTCCAAATTTTATTTTAAAGTGGGAAGTAAAAATAAGCTTAAAAGATTTAGGGAAAACGAAACTTTTAAAAACGTATTTCAGCCATCCAGAGCAGATTTAGTTGAAGGTGAATACGAGTTAAAAGGAAACTGGAGACAACTTTTTTTCAAGAATGATAATCCTTTGGTTTTGGAGCTTGGTTGTGGAAAAGGAGAATACAGCGTTGAACTTGCGAAAAAATATCCAAACAAAAATTTTATTGGTATTGATATAAAAGGTGCACGTTTTTGGAGAGGCGCTAAAACAGCTATTGAAGAAAACATTGAAAATGTTGCTTTTATTAGAACTCAAATTGAACTTATTGAACACGTCTTTGCTGAAAATGAAGTTGATGAAATTTGGATTACTTTTCCAGACCCTCAAATTAAATATAAGCGCACAAAACATAGAATGACGAACTCAGAATTTTTAAAACGCTATAAAAAAGTCTTAAAATCAGAAGGCGTTGTAAACTTAAAAACTGACAGTGAGTTTATGCATGGTTATACTCTTGGTTTGCTTCATGGAGCAGGTCATGAGGTGCTTTATGCCAATCATGATGTTTATAAACAAGAAGGAAGTCCAGAGGAAGTTACAAGTATTCAAACCTTTTATGAAAACCAGTATTTAGAGCAAGACAAACCAATTACGTATATTAGGTTCAAAATTAAGTAACCAGTGGACATTACTGTTATCTTCTTTTTAGGGTTAATTATTGCTTTGGTTGGAGTTATTCCACCAGGCTTATTAAATATGACAGCTGCAAAGATTAGTCTAAAAGGAGGTTCTCACCATGGCATACTTTTTTCAATAGGAGTTTGTGTTATTGTCTGTGTGCAAACTTATGTTGCGGCTATTTTTGCAAAATATTTAAGTAATCATCCTGAAGTTATTGATGTTTTACAACGTGTTGCATTTGTCATATTTGTTTTAATTACCGTTTATTTTCTGTTATTGGCAAGAAAACAGCCAAAACCAAACGTTGATGCTAATATTAAAAGCAAGCGTAGTCGGTTTTTTCAAGGTATGCTCTTATCGTCTTTGAATGTGTTTCCAATACCTTATCAGGCTTACATGACTATAACCTTGGCTTCATTTGGCTGGTTAACATTTGAAACCTATAGTATAATTTCCTATGTTGCTGGAGCAGCCACTGGAACATTTGTGATGCTTTACATTTATATTTTCTTTTTCGATAAGATTAAAAATGATAAACTGACCACTCAAAAAAACATGAACTACATTATTGGTTCTATAACAGGAATAATTGCAATTGTTACGCTAATTAATATTATAAAGGAACTTTAACATGAAACCTGAGACACTTAATTTTTTTGATAAAGTTTATGAAGTGGCAAAACTTATTCCTTATGGAAGAGTAACGAGTTACGGAGCCATAGCAAAGTATTTAGGAGCCGCAAGAAGTGCTCGTATGGTTGGATATGCAATGAATGGCTCTGGAGGGAAAGATGTGCCAGCACATCGTGTGGTAAATAGAAAAGGTTTATTGACTGGTAAGCACCATTTTGAGGGCACAAATCTCATGCAACAACTTTTGGAAAGTGAAGGTGTTGAGGTTGTAGATAACCAGATTCAGAATTTGGAAAGCATATTCTGGGATCCTTTAAAAGAGTTGTGATAACCAGTTTCCATGCTATAGAAATCAATAATAACGTTATAGAAAAACTTCCAGCATGGTGCTTCTCACTTCGAGCTTTATTAATTATATTTGCACTTTAGAATTAATCTAAATTACTTAAATGAAGTTAGATAAAGAAGATGTATTAGTTGCTCTTAAAACCATTTCTGCTCCTGGAGAAGGAGAAAATATGGTTGATAGTGGAGCAGTAAAAAATATTATAGTTTTTGGTGATGAAATTGTTGTAGATATTACTATTTCCAATCCAACATTACAGGCAAAAAAGCGTACTGAAGTAGATATCATGAAAGTTATTCATGAGCGTGTTTATCCAAAGGCAAAAGTTATTGTTAATGTAAAAGCAGAAGCACCAGCTAAGCCAAAAAATGAAATTAAAGGAAACCCAATTCCAGGAATTCAAAATATTGTAGCTGTAGCATCTGGAAAAGGCGGTGTTGGTAAATCAACTGTAACAGCAAATCTAGCTGTGACTTTGGCACAAATGGGCTTTAAAGTTGGAATTCTTGATGCTGATATATATGGACCATCAATCCCAATTATGTTTGATGTTGTTAACGAACGACCTTTGGCTGTAAATGTTGAAGGGAAATCTAAAATGAAACCTGTAGAAAACTATGGCGTAAAAGTATTGTCCATTGGGTTTTTTACAAAACCTGACCAAGCTGTTGTTTGGCGTGGACCAATGGCTTCTAAAGCGTTAAATCAAATGATTTTTGATGCAGCTTGGGGAGAATTAGATTTCATGTTAATAGATTTACCACCTGGAACAGGCGATATTCATTTAAGTATCATGCAATCTTTGCCAATAACTGGTTCAGTTGTAGTAAGTACACCACAAAATGTAGCTTTGGCTGATGCAAAAAAAGGAGTGGCAATGTTTCAACAGGACAGTATTAATGTTCCAGTGTTAGGGATTGTTGAAAATATGTCTTATTTCACACCGAAAGAATTACCAGAGAATAAGTATTATATTTTTGGTAAAGAAGGTGCAAAAAACTTAGCTGAGGATTTAAAAGTTCCTTTTTTAGGCGAAATTCCTTTAGTACAAAGTGTAAGAGAAGCAGGAGATGTTGGACATCCAGCAGCGCTTCAAATGGCTACACCAATTCAAGAAGCTTTTGAGGATTTAACGCGACAAGTGGTTCAAGAAGTTGTAAATAGAAACAAAGATTTACCTCCTACCGAAGCTATTAAAATAACCACTATGGCAGGTTGTTCAGCAGTAAACAAGTAATTATGATGACATCAGAAGAATTAAGATTGAATATAGAAAAGGCTTTAGATGAAATTCGTCCCTTTTTACAAAGCGATGGAGGCGACATTTCGCTATTATCCATTGAAGATGATAAATTTGTAAAAGTACAGCTTGAAGGTGCTTGCACAAGTTGCAGTGTAAATCAAATGACACTTAAGTCTGGTGTGGAAATGACCATTAAAAAGTATGCACCTCAAATTGAAAGCGTTATTAATATTGATGCTTAATAATGTGATAAAAGTCACATTTATCTTTGCCAAGAATATTTATTTTTGCGCTTAATAAATTGAATTTTAATGATTTCTACTGATATACTTATAATTGGAGCTGGACCTACGGGACTATTTACTGTTTTTGAAGCTGGATTACTAAAATTAAAATGCCATTTAATTGATGCTTTGCCACAACCTGGTGGACAGTGTTCTGAGATTTATCCCAAAAAACCAATTTATGATATTCCTGCTTATCCTGAAATTCTTGCAGGAGATTTAACTGAAAAACTTCTAGAACAGTGTAAGCAATTTGAACCTGGTTTTACCCTTGGTGAAAGAGCTGAAACCATTGAAAAGAAAGAAGATGGTACATTTATAGTTACTACAAATAAAGGAACAAAACATCAAGCGCCAGTAGTAGCAATTGCTGGAGGTTTAGGAAGCTTTGAACCTCGAAAACCTTTAATACATAATATTGTTGATTTTGAGGATAAAGGGGTTGAGTATATCATTAAAGACCCAGAACTTTATAGAGATAAAAAAGTGGTGATTGCAGGAGGAGGAGACTCAGCTTTAGATTGGAGTATTTTCTTGTCTGATGTCGCAAGTGAAGTAACTTTGATTCACAGAAGGAATGAATTTAGAGGTCATTTAGATTCGGTAGAAAAAGTTCAAGAATTAAAAAATGAAGGAAAGATAAATTTAATCACTCCAGCTGAAGTAGTTGGCATTGTTGGAGACGCTAAGGTCAAAGCTGTAGTTGTAAAGCAAGCGCAGCATATTGAAAAAGAATTTGAATTAGAGTGTGACCATTTTGTACCATTATTTGGTCTGTCTCCAAAGCTTGGACCAATTGCAAATTGGGGCTTAGAAATTGAAAAAAATGCTATTAAAGTAAATAATGCTTTAGATTACCAAACTAATATTCCAGGTATTTTTGCCATTGGTGATGTTAATACCTATCCAGGGAAATTAAAACTAATTTTATGTGGCTTTCACGAAGCAACTTTAATGTGTCAAGCTGCTTATCAAATTATAAATCCTGGAAAGAAATATGTATTAAAATATACAACCGTTAGTGGTGTTCATGGTTTTGACGGAACCAGTAAAACAGCTCCAAAAGCAGTGGTTAAAAAAATAGAATAATAATTTTGAATTGTCACCTTGAGCATTGGTTGAAATGAAAATATATTTTCATTGAAAGCACCTTGTGAAGCAAGTCGAAAGGTCTCATCATATTTAATGGAACAAGACATAAACATAAAAATAACAGATAGAGAAGGTGTGACACATTCTATTGATGCACCAACTGATATGGCTATGAATTTAATGGAAGTTGTTCGTGCTTACGAGATTGCTCCAGAAGGAACCATTGGTATTTGTGGAGGAATGGCCATGTGTGCGTCGTGCCAATGTTATGTACTGTCAGACCATGAGCTTCCAGAAATGCAAGATGACGAAGAAGCAATGCTTTCTGAAGCTTTTTATGTTAAACATAACTCCCGTTTAGGATGTCAAATTCAAATCAATCCGGAAATGGAAGGCTTGCAAGTGGAGTTAGCTCCAGAGAGTTGATTACTCTGTTTTATAATCAATCAATTTTTGCGGACCTTCTAAGAGAATTCTAACAATTTTTAAAGTTCCATCGTCTGACGTTGCAATTTGCCATTTAATCAATGAGATTTCGCCGTTTTCAATTTCTATTCCAGTTATACTTCTAGGATGTACACAACTTCCATCATTAAAAAATGCAATATCTCCTGGTTCAGGAAAACGCGGTCTATGCGTATGTCCAACAACAGTAATTAAATTGTTGTTTTCGGCAATCCATTTTTTGGTTCGTCGCTCAACTTTAATAAGTTCCTTATAGTTTTTGGCAGGACTTGTTGGGTCAGCAATTCCCATAACGTTTAGAGGTTTCCAAAGGATGCGAACCATAAATCTACTCCATCTCCAGAATAAATAATTCCACCAATCAGCTTGATGACCATGTGTTAGAAACAATTCTTGATTAGTTTCAGAATGCTTTAAAACGATGCCTTCATGGTATTGAATATTGCAGAATAATTCAACATCTTCACCAACCTTTGGGTCAAAATATGTAGATAAATGTTTTTCAACATAACTAGGATTTCTATAAACCATGTCATGATTTCCCCAAATCATGTGCAAACGTTCCTGCTCATGAAATTGTTTCATAAGCAGATACACATTTTTATGAGCATTTAAAATGGAATCAAAGGACAAATTTTCCCAAAGTTCGTCACCATCACCAAGTTCACAGTATTGAAATCCTTCAGCATAATAATGCTTCAGGGCATGAAAATAAATGTTTCTATTATTGGCAAAATCGTCAGCAAAACTATTGTCTCCACGATGACAATCACTAAAAAGAATAAACTTACTAGAGTCATTAAATTGGATGACTTTTGCAGTTGCATAAGCGTTATCTAATCGTTTTTTGGATGACATGGAATAAAAGTAAATAAAAAATGTCATTCTGAATGAAATGAAGAATCTTTATAAACGAGATTTTTCGACTTCGCTCAAAATGACATTAAATTATTATTACTCAAGAGTGAGTTGCCAAATGTGGCTTAGCCATTATTTAAAAGCATTTAAGCCTGTAATATCTAATCCTGTTATGAGTAAATGAATATCATGTGTACCTTCATAAGTAATCACACTTTCTAGATTCATAGAATGACGCATGATACTATATTCTCCAGTAATTCCCATTCCTCCTAGCATTTGTCTTGCTTCTCTGGCAATATTGATTGCCATATCTACATTGTTTCGTTTTGCCATAGAGATTTGAGCAGAAGTAGCTTTATCTTCATTACGTAATACACCAAGCCTCCAAGTTAATAATTGAGCTTTGGTGATTTCTGTAATCATTTCAGCTAACTTCTTCTGTTGTAATTGAAATTGCCCAATTGGCTTACCAAATTGAATACGTTCTTTACTATATCTAAGCGCAGTGTCATAACAATCCATAGCTGCTCCAATCGCTCCCCAAGCAATTCCATAACGAGCAGAATCTAAGCAGCCAAGAGGTGCTCCTAATCCTGATTTGTTAGGTAATAAATTTTCCTTCGGCACTTTTACGCTATCGAAAATAAGTTCTCCAGTAGCTGAAGCTCGAAGTGACCATTTGTTATGAGTTTCTGGAGTTGAAAACCCTTCCATGCCGCGTTCTACAACTAAACCGTGAATACGACCTTCTTCATTTTTTGCCCATACAACTGCTACTTGTGCAAATGGTGCATTACTTATCCACATTTTAGCACCATTTAAAAGATAATGGTCACCCATATCTTTAAAATTTGTTGTCATTCCTCCAGGGTTACTTCCATGGTCAGGCTCAGTTAAACCAAAACAACCAATCCACTCTCCTGAAGCTAATTTTGGTAAGTATTTTTGGCGTTGTTCTTCGTTTCCGTATTTCCAAATTGGATACATAACCAATGAAGATTGTACAGATGCTGTGCTTCGAACACCAGAATCACCACGTTCAATTTCTTGCATAATCAGACCATACGAAATTTGGTCTAATCCAGCTCCTCCATATTCCATTGGAATGTAAGGTCCAAAGGCACCAATTTCTGCTAAACCATTTATAATTTGATTAGGGAATTCAGCCTTTTGAGCATACTCTTCTATAATAGGAGATACATCACGTTTCACCCATTCTCTGGCTGCATCACGTACTAATTTATGTTCTTCGGATAAAAGCTCGTCTAAATTATAGTAATCTGGAGCTTCAAATAAATCTGGTTTCATGTACTTTACATTTTGAGCTTCAAATTTAACTAAAGCAAAATGAATCAGTAAAGATTTTATGAAGAAATTTAAGCGTTTAAAAACTTACTAAGCAATAAATGAAAATGATGTACACCTTGTTCTCGTGTTGGAGAAAAGCGACCAGCTTTATAAAATGAAGAGCGAACACCTTTTTGAACATTTTCAACTACAAATTCATCTTCACGTTCTACTTTTTCAAGACCACTTCCAGCACCTTTGTCAAGTTTTGATGGATCATAGACATAAGATATAAAGGACACTTTTGTACGATTCATATCTAACGGCTTAACTACATTTACAGACAATCCCCAAGGATAGAAATTAAACATCATGTTTGGAAATACCCAATAATAATAGGCTGCTACATTTTTACCATAATCAATATGACCTTCTGGCAAATCAAAAACTTCAGTTGCTTCATCTGTATAACCAATTTGAAGATTACAATAGTCGTAAACCTCAGTTTTATAGCTTCCGTAGTCTAAAACAGCATTTAAATCTTCATGAACAAAAGGTACATGAAAACCTTCCAAGTAATTATCGCAATACAAAGCCCAATGTGCATGCACTAAGAAGTCTTTTGAAATAGAATTATCTAAACTGAACTCATCTAAGGGTAGAAACCCTATGCGCTCATTCATTTTGTCAATGACTTGCTGAAAATCAAAAGATGGATTCAAGCCAGCAAATAATAATGGACCAAATTTTCGTAACGGAAACTGATGCAAATTATCACATGGTCTCGGAAAATCTTCAGCATCATTAAATTCTGGCATATGCTCAAATTCGCCCTTAAGGTTAAAGCGTCTACCATGGTACATACAGGTTAACTTTTTTGATTTACCAGGATGTAAAGCCACAACATTTCCACGATGGGTACATACATTGGTTAGGCAACTAATTTCATCATCTTTATCACGAGTTAACATCATGGGTTCGGTTAAAAAGGAGTCTAATAACACAAATGGATGTACAGATTGAGGAAGCCTTACAAGGTTTTCATCACCTATAAATTGCCATGACTTGAGAAATACGTGTTCTTTTAAAGCTTTAAAAGTTTCAGCATCTTTATAAAATTTAGCAGGAAGGGTTTCAGCCTTTTTTATATCTGGATTGATATTGTATGTCTTCATCAAAATAATATAATTGTATATTCGTATGGCGCTCCTAATTTACGTAATAAAACCTTATCTCTTTTTTAAACTCAATAAATGGCATCGAAACCACAAAAAATAGGATTAATTACATCTACTTCATATGTTGTAGGAGGTATGATTGGCGCAGGAATATTTTTATTACCCTCAACATTGGCTGAGTATGGTAGTATTAGTTTTTTGGGCTGGATTTTTACTGCAGCTGGAGCATTGATTTTAGCTAAAATATTTGGAAACTTCAGCAAAATTATAGTAAATAAAAGTGGAGGTCCTTATACATATTCCAAAGCCGGATTTGGCGATTTTATTGGATTTTTAGTAGCTTGGGGTTATTGGATTTCTATTTGGGTGAGTAATGCAGCATTGGCAATTACTATAGTTGGAGCTTTGAGTTTCTTTTTTCCTGTTCTTGAAAGTGACCCAATAGTTAGAGTATTGACAGGATTGTCATTTATTTGGTTATTTATTTGGATTAACACTAGAGGAATTAAAGAGTCTGGAAAAGTACAGGTTGTAACCACAGTTTTAAAACTATTGCCATTAGCGTTTGTGATTATAGCTGGATTATTTCTATTTGATATTAATAACTTCCCATCCTTTAATTTAACAACAGAAAGTAATTTTGCAATATTTCCAGTAGTAGCAGCAGCTACTTTATATGCTTTTTTGGGACTCGAATCTGCCTCTATACCTGCAGCTAATATTAAGGAACCCGAAAAAACAATTCCTAAAGCAACGCTTTTAGGGACGATAATTGTCGCTTTGGTGTATATTTTGAGCACGTTTGTACTTTTTGGAGTTTTACCCATGGATGTATTAGCAGATTCTCCATCGCCTTTTGCAGATGCTGCAATATTAATTGGAGGTGATTTTGGAGGCTACTTTGTAGCTGGTGGGATTGCTATTTCGGCAATAGGTTGCATGAATGGGTGGATACTATTTTCAGGCCAAATACCAATGGCGGCCTCAAGGGATAAGTTATTTCCTAAAATATTTGGAAAGGAAAATAAAAGTGGAGCTCCAGCAAAAGGATTAATTATTGGAGGATTATTAACTTCATTTATAATGCTAATGAACTTATCGGATGGACTAGTTGAACAGTTTGAGTTCATTGCAGGAATCGTTGTGTTTTCTAATTTAATACCATATTTATTTGTGGCAGCAGCGTATATTTTAGTATTAATTGAAAAGAAAACGTATGTAAATAGTTGGATGAAAACAATGGTTTTGGGGCTGCTTGGAGTTGCATATTCGCTATGGGCGATTTATGGTTCTGGAAGTGATACTGTTTTTTATGGATTATTGTTATTATTGTGTGGCCTACCGATGTATGCTATTATGAAATGGAACCGCAGAAATGAATAAATGAAAACAACTCATCATTCAGAATATTTAAAACTGCAATCAGTTTTTATAAAACCAGCAAAAAATGCATTTGTATCAGATATTCATTTAAGTGAACAATGGCGTGAACTTAATTATTTGTCACGACCAGATTTTGACGATGCTTTGGAAGAATATAAATCGTTTCAAGAATATTTCTCTAACAACAATATTGAAACACGTGATTTCCCTTTTGATAATAAAGTGCAAATTGATTCAATCTATTGCAGAGATGCTTCCATTGCTACAGATTTTGGAATGATAATTTGTAATATGGGAAAAGGTGGACGTATTAATGAACCTCAATCTCATCTAGAAATTTATAAACAAGCAAACATTCCAATATTAGGAATTATTGAAGCACCTGGAACTTTGGAAGGAGGTGATGTAGCTTGGTTAGATTCAACAACGTTGGCTGTTGGACATACTTACAGAACTAATCCAGAAGGTATAAAACAGCTTAAAGGATTATTAGAACCTAAAGGTGTCGATGTGATTGTTGTAGAACTGCCTCACTACAAAGGCAAAAATGATGTCTTTCATTTAATGAGTATTTTAAGCCCAGTAGACAAAGACTTAGCAGTTGTATATTCTCCGTTAATGCCTATCAAATTTAGGAACGAATTGTTAGAAAGGGGTTTCGAATTGATAGAAGTCCCAGATGAAGAATTTGAATCCATGGGTTGCAATGTATTGGCAGTAGCTCCAAGACAATGCTTAATGGTTGCCGGGAATCCGAAAACCAAAAAGCTATTGGAAGATGTTGGATGCCAAGTGACAACTTATAAAGGTAAAGATATAAGCTTAAAAGGTGGAGGAGGTCCAACTTGTTTAACACGACCAATGTTAAGGTCATAATAACTACATTTTTAAATAGAAATCTTTTGTCAAGTTAATGTAATCTTGTGTGTATTTATGACGTTCGGTCTCGATAGTAAGTTCATTAATTTCGATTTGACTTTTATTAAACGAAAACTCAATAAGACTTCTTTTTATTTCTGAAGTTGGATTGCCTTTTATTCTTAGAATCCTATTTGGGAACAAATTGAAATTTGTTGCTAGGTCAATAAAAGTTTTTTCTTCAATAAATGGAATGATAACAGAAAAGATTCCAGTTTCAGATAGTAATTTCGATACACTTTCTAAAAGATGACTAAAAGGCAATGCATCTTGAAAACGAGCTAAATCACGTTTTGTATTATCACTTTTATAATCATCTGAATAAAAGGGAGGATTGGATACAATTAAATCATATTCATCATCAATTTCTTCAACAAATTCCTCCAATGACGCATGGTAGCAAAAAAGCCTGTCATTCCAAGGAGAGTTTTCAAAATTCTCAGTACATTGTTCGTAAGCATCATCATCAATTTCAATAGCATCAATAAGTTCTGCAAAGCACCTTTGAGCTAGCATCAAAGAAATAACGCCTGTTCCTGCTCCAATATCTAAAATGGAAATAGGGTGTTGGTTTACCGATGTCCATGCACCTAGTAACACTCCATCAGTGCCAATTTTCATTGCACATCTGTCTTGATTAACACTAAATTTCTTAAAAAGAAAAGGCTTAAGTGACATGTTAAGGTTTTGAGACTAAATGTATTAATAAATATATTGTCAACTCAAATTAAAAAAATAACTTTATTAATGTTGAAAACTTCCTATTAAACTATGTTAATTTTTATAATTTAAGCGTCTATTTTAAGTTATATTTACGTAAATGTTTAAAAGCAGTGATATGAAAATAAAGCATTCAGAAAAAGTTGTAACTAAAGCAAATAATCTATTAATGATGAGTTACGAGGCTGAAAAAATTTATACAGATGCCTCTGATATTGTTAATGATGATGAGTTAAAGTCTTTTTTCAGAGAACTCGCTTTTGAAAGAAATGAATTTGCGAGAGCGCTAAAGAATGAAACTATTATACTTGGCGAGATACCTCAAAGTTTTGAAGGACTAAATAAATTGAGTAGAGCATATCATATTTTCTGGAAAAATTTAAGACCCTTACTAAAAGAAAATGACACACTAGGATTGTTTGAACAAATATGCAATATCAAGGAGTGGAGTATTGATAATTATAACAATTTACTACAAGAACTCAACTTATCTTTGTCATTATGTAGGTTATTAGTAGAGCAACGTGACTTGCTTCAATCTAAAATGAATAGTATTAGAGCAAATGAAACGTTAAAAGTATAAATCGATTAATCCCTCTGGAGTTTCAACTAAAACGGTTTTTGCTTCCCTGTCTACTTTCAGAATAAACTCATCATTCATCGGAATTAGTACTTCAACACCATCTCTATCTACTTCAAATAGTGCTTGAGCTGTAGAGTCGTTTATAGCCTTAATAGTGCCTACTTCACCAAAATTCTTGTCATTAATTTTAAATCCAATGACCTCATGAAAGTAAAACTTATTGCCTTCTAATTTAGGTAAGAATTCCAATGGCAAATATAGCTCGCTTTTCATTAGTGCATCAGCATCTGCTTCAGTATCTACATCTTCAAATTTTATGCGCAATAAATCAGATTTATGAAGCTGGGATTTTTCAATAAAAAAAGGAATTAAATTGTTTCTTACTTGTACAAACATAGCGTCTAAATGTTCGTAGAGTTCAGGTTGGTCAGTGTCCAATTTGGCCAATAACTCGCCTTTAAAGCTATACTTTCTGACAATTTTTCCTAAATAAAAACAATCTTCTTTCTTCATTTACTTAAATAAAAAACCCAGACACAAAGGTCTGGGTTTAAAAGTATAAAAAATAATTTTTTATTCTTCTTCGTTTGTAGCTTGAACTTCTTCCGTTGATGCATCTTCAGTCGCCTCTTCTGTAACTTCATTTGTTACTTCCTCAGAAACTTCTTCTTCAACAACAGGAGCTGCCGCCGCAATACGAGCTTCGTTTGCTGCTTTTTCAGCTTCTAAAGCTTTTGCTTTAGCTTCAGCCTCTGCTTTTGCTAAACCATCTTTTTTAGATTCTACTTTAGCTGCTTTTTCATCTAACCAAGCTTGAAATTTCTTTTCAGCCTCTTCTTCTGTTAAAGCACCTTTGCGTACACCACCTGCTAAATGATTTTTTAGCATAACACCTTTGTAAGATAAAATAGCTCTGGCTGTGTCAGTTGGTTGAGCTCCATTTTGAAGCCACTTTACTGCGCCATCAACATTTAAATCTATAGTTGCTGGGTTTACGTTTGGATTGTAAGTTCCTAATTTTTCTAAGAATTTACCATCTCTTTTTGATCTTGCATCTGCTGCAACAATCCAGTAAAAAGGTTTTCCTTTTTTACCGTGTCTTTGTAGTCTTAATTTAACTGCCATAAAAATTAATTAGTGAGGTTCACGACCTCGATTATTAATGAGAGCGCAAAGATACTATATTTTTCTAATTCACAATGATGAGTTTTACTTTTTTATTATACTTTTGAAGCCTTAAAGGCGTTAGGTAGTTATGAAAAAAATATTCGTATTCATTTTAGTGGTTTTTTCTTTACTAAGTTGTAGTGATGAAGTAAGGTTTAATTCGCCTGCAATGCAAGCGCATAAAAATGGAAATGTTTTATGGAAAGCACAATTTAGAGCAGCTGATATTGACAATGGCGGCTTTGTGATTGAAGGTAGAAATTCTGGTGAAGTTGTACAATTAATCACAACTAGTGATTCCAGAGGGACTTTTGAAATTGGACCAGGAACTGGAAACATCGCATTTTTTGTTGATGTTGATGGTACAGTATACTCTACCGAGAACATGCCTGATCCAAGTGTATCTATTTATCCACCAACTGGAGAAATTATAGTTGAAGACATTGACAACGATGATCCTAAAAATATTTTTGGCACTTTTTGGTTTTACGCTTATACAGCTGATGGCCTGAATGTGGTTAACTTCAATGAAGGTGTATTTTATAAAGTTCCTTTGGTTGGAGGTTTGCTTCAGGTGCAATAAGGTTTTTATCAAAAAACGTATTCTTTTTTTGTTTAAAACTGTTCATAACTTTCCGTTTTTAAACCTATAATTATTCCTATTTTTAAGGTTCTAAATTTTCACCTTAAAAATCATCTATGTATTTAGTTTTCGATACAGAAACAACAGGTTTGCCCAAGCGCTGGAATGCTCCAATTACAGATACTGATAATTGGCCTAGAGCGATTCAAATTGCATGGCAATTGCATGATGCCATGGGAAACTGTATCGAACATCAAGATTACTTAATACAACCTGATGGCTTTAATATTCCATATGATGCCGAAAAAATCCATGGCATTTCTACTGAATTAGCCCAAGAAAAAGGCTTGCCTCTAGCTGAAGTTTTAGAAAAATTCAATGAAGCACTTAGTAAATCGAAATTCGTTGTCGGACAAAATGTTGGTTTCGATTTGAATATCATGGGCTGTGAGTTTTTCCGTGAAGATGCAACAACTAAATTATTAGAACTTCCAATTCTAGATACCTGTACGGAACATACTGCTGAATTGTGTAAACTACCTGGAGGTCGTGGTGGAAAATTTAAGTTGCCAACGCTTACCGAGTTACACGAATACTTATTCGGTGAAGCTTTTAACGAAGCACATAACGCAACTGCTGATGTTGAGGCAACAACACGTTGCTTTTTAGAATTAGTAAGAAGAAAGCAGTACACCAAAGAACAATTGGATGTTCAAACAGATTACTTCGAGAAATTTGCTGAAGCTAATCCGCAAGAGATTCAGCTAATAGGTTTAAAACACATCAACCTTAAAAAAGCTTCTGCTAAAATTCATGAGCAACTTCAAAAAGCTCAAGAAGTTGAAGTTGAAGAAAGTGCGGTTGATATTTCAGAATTAAAAGATGCCAATTTTGTTCATCTTCATAACCATTCTCAGTTTTCTGTGTTGCAATCCACCATAAGCATTAAAGATTTAGTGGCTTCAACTGCAAAACACAATATGAATGCCGTGGCACTGACAGACCATGCTAATATGATGGGAGCATTTCACTTTGTTAAAGAAGTAAAGATCCATAATAGATTAATCAAAGAACAAAACAAAGATGCTCTAGAAAAAGGCGAAGCTCAAGTTGGTCAAGAAATAAAGCCAATAATTGGGTGTGAATTTTTTGTGTGCGAAGACCATTTAAATAAATCTCACAAAGATTATGGCTACCAAATAGTCATGCTTGCAAAAAATAAAAATGGGTATCAGAATCTGGTGAAAATGGCCTCAATTGCCTATACAGATGGCTTTTATTATGTGCCAAGAATTGACAAAAAGATTGTAGAGCAATACAAGGAAGACATTATAATCCTCTCAGGAAATCTTTACGGAGAAGTATCAAGCAAAATATTAAACATTGGCGAAAAACAAGCTGAAGAAGCACTTGTTTGGTGGAAAGAACAATTTAAAGACGATTTCTATCTGGAAATCATGCAACATAATCAAGAGGATGAGCGACGTGTAAATCTAGTGTTAAAAGAGTTTGCAAAAAAGTATGATGTTAAACTAGTTGCTACTAATAACAATTATTATTGTGAGCAAGAAGATGCCAATGCACATGATATTTTATTGTGTGTTAAAGATGGTGAAAAACAGGGCACTCCCATAGGTAGAGGTCGTGGTTATCGTTATGGGTTGCCAAATCAGGAATACTATTTTAAGTCTTCTGACGAAATGAAAAAGCTGTTTCAGGATACTCCTGAAGCAATCATTAATATTCAAGAAGTTGTAGATAAAGTTGAAGCCTTTGAGCTCGCTAGAGATGTTTTACTACCAGAGTTTAGTATTCCTGATGAATTCAAAGATGAGCAAGATTTAGAAGATGGTGGTAAACGAGGTGAAAATGCTTATTTAAGCCACATTACTTACGAAGGTGCAAAAAAACGTTATGGAGAAATCACTAAAGAGATTCAAGAACGATTAGATTTTGAGCTTGCAACGATTGAGAATACCGGCTATCCAGGATATTTCTTAATTGTTGAAGATTTTATTCGTGAAGCAAGAAACATGGATGTTTCGGTTGGACCTGGACGTGGTTCTGCAGCTGGTTCTGTTGTTGCGTATTGTTTGTGGATTACAAATATTGACCCTTTAAAGTACGATTTGCTTTTTGAGCGTTTTTTAAATCCAGATCGTGTGAGCATGCCGGATATTGATATCGATTTTGATGACGAAGGTCGTGGTCGTGTTATGGATTATGTAATTGATAAATATGGAGCTAATCAGGTTGCACAAATAATTACCTATGGAACCATGGCTGCAAAGTCCTCTATTCGTGATACTGCAAGAGTGTTGGATTTGCCATTATTTGATGCCGACAGAATTGCAAAGCTTATTCCTACCATGTCTAAACTCGGTAAAATTTTTGGTGCTGATGAGAAGAAGCTTAAAGGGATGTTTCGGGCTGAAGATTTAGAAAAAGTCAATCAGTTACTCAATATTTCCGAAGGGGAAGATTTAGAAGCCGAAACTGTAAATCTTGCAAGAATTTTAGAAGGCTCAGTTAGAAATACTGGAATTCACGCTTGTGGTGTTATAATTACGCCAAGCGATATTACCAATTACGTTCCCGTAGCAACAGCTAAAGATTCTGATTTGTATGTCACTCAATTTGACAACTCTGTTGTGGAAGATGCTGGACTTTTGAAAATGGATTTTCTTGGTTTAAAAACTTTGACGCTCATAAAAGATACAGTCAAGATTGTTAAGGCCAAACATGGTATTGAGTTAGAGCCTGATAATTTTCCGATTGATGATGAAAAGACTTATGAGCTATTCCAAAGAGGAGAAACCGTAGGAATATTTCAGTATGAATCTCCAGGAATGCAAAAGCACATGAAGGACTTAAAACCAACAGTTTTTGATGACCTTATTGCTATGAATGCCTTGTATCGTCCTGGACCAATGGAATACATTCCAAGCTTTATTGCTCGTAAACATGGTGATGAAGACATTGAATATGACCTTCCTGAAATGGAAGAATACTTAAAGGAAACCTATGGTATTACAGTCTATCAAGAGCAAGTAATGCTTTTATCGCAAAAATTGGCAGATTTCACCAAAGGTGAAGCTGATGTTTTAAGAAAAGCCATGGGGAAAAAGCAAAAATCTGTCCTTGATAAGATGAAGCCTAAGTTTATTGAACAGGCTGCTGCGAAAGGGATGGATAAGGAAAAACTTGAAAAAATATGGAAAGACTGGGAAGCTTTTGCAAGTTATGCTTTCAATAAATCGCATTCTACATGCTATGCTTGGATAGCCTATCAAACTGCCTATTTAAAAGCGCACTATCCAGCAGAATATATGGCTTCTGTGTTATCTAATAACATGAACGACATCAAGCAAGTCACTTTCTTTATGGAAGAATGTAAACGTATGAAATTGAATGTACTTGGTCCTGATGTTAATGAATCGTATTACAAATTTTCAGTTAATCAAGATAACGCAGTTCGTTTTGGTATGGGAGCCATAAAAGGTGTTGGTCATGGAGCTGTAAAAACCATTGTAGAAAACAGAAAAAAAGATGGATATTACAAGTCTATTTTCGATTTGGCAAAGCGTATCGATTTACGTGCAGCTAACAAAAAGGCTTTCGAAAATCTAGCAAATGCTGGAGGATTTGATTGTTTTAAAGAAACACATCGCGCACAGTATTTTATTGATCAAGGTGATGGTATTACGTTTTTAGAAAAAACAATTAAATATGCAAATAAGTATCAGGAAAATGAAAATTCAGCACAAGTAAGTTTGTTTGGTGAAGCTAGTGATGTGCAAATTCCAGAACCAGAAGTTCCTCCTTGTGAAGAATGGGGAACTATGGAGAAATTAGCTCGCGAAAGGGAAGTAGTAGGTATTTATATTTCAGGTCATCCATTAGATGATTTTAAGATAGAAATGAATACGTTTTGTAATGCTGAGGTGTCCTTATTTAATGACCTTCACAATTATGTGAATAGAGAATTAACCTTTGGTGGTGTGGTGACAGATGTGCAACATCGTGTAAGCAAACAAGGAAAAGGTTGGGCGTTATTTACTATTGAAGATTATACAGAATCGTTTGAATTCAGAATTTTTGGAGAAGAGTACCTAAAGTTTAGACACTTTTTAATGGTCAGCAACTTTGTATATGTAAGAGCATATATTAAAGAAGGTTGGGTAAATAGAGAGACTGGTAAAAAAGGAGACCCTAGAATTCAGTTTAATAATTTCCAGCTATTACACGATGTTATGGATACTTACGCTAAGAAGCTGTCTATACAATTTGATATTAAAGACATAAAGGAAGAGCGCATAAATAGCATTAAAGAGTTGTTGCGAATGCATGAAGGCAAGCATCATTTAAACTTTGTTATTTACGATAATAAAGAACAAATAAAACTACAAATGCCTAGCAGAAAACAAAAAGTTAGAATTTCTCAAGAGCTTCTTGAAGAATTAGAAAGTCAGCAGGTGTTTTATAAGTTAAATTAAGTATTTTTACTATCTAGGTAGTCGCCCAAATTATCGAGCTTATCATCCCAGAATTGCTCATAAAATTTAATCCATTTATTAACTTCTTTCAATGGTTTAGCATTTGCATTGCAAAAACGCTCTCGACCTTGAGTGTCAATATATACTAAACCGGCATCTTCTAAAGTTTTAATATGTTTAGTCACTCCTTGTCTTGAGATTTCAAACTGATTAGAAATTTGTGTAATCGAAAGAGCTGAAGTGGTAAACACCAAGGCATGAAAAATTTCACGCCTTGTAGGGTCAGCAATTGTCTTAAATAGCTTGGTGATATTATCCTGCATTTACTGTTTCTTTTAAATATTCGGTTAATCCATTAATGCAATTCTCCCAACCGCCATTAAAACTTTCAAACATGGCAACAGCTGTATCACCAGCATAATTGGCAATCCCTGAATGTTCAAGATATAGTTTTGTGCCATTTTCGGTTGACTCAAGTTCCCATTTTACAGTAGTTTCAACATTGGTGTCTCCAACAACCCAAGTGTAAATTAAAGTGTAAGGGTCGGATTTTTTCACTTCACCACTTATTACTGTACAGCCTTTTTCGTTTGGTGGAGAGGTAAAGGTGTACTTATAGCCTTCTATAGCTTTAAAATCTGCTGGTATAAACCAAGTTGAAATTTCTTCGGCTTTACTTATGGCACTCCACACTTTATCTATGGAATGGTGTAACAATGCTTCTTTTTTAATAATGTCTTTCATAATTATTCGTTTTATTGATTTATATGCAACTTAATGGTTGCTAAATTAAAACAAATAAATTAATTATGCAACAAAACAGTTGCTTAATATTGTTTTTGTTTCCAGATTGTAATAGTGTCAATCAATTTCTAAATAAGTAAAACAAATAGTGAGATTGTAAGCTTTGGCAAAATTTTTGACTAATTTTGCATATAAATTAGTAGTAAATACAATTAAATTAAAATATTATGGCATTAGAAATAACAGATGCAACGTTTGAAGAAACGGTTTTAAAAAGTGATAAACCAGTAATGGTAGATTTTTGGGCTGCTTGGTGTGGACCATGTAGAATGGTTGGACCGATCATTGACCAAATAAGTGAAGAATATGCTGATAAAGCTGTTGTTGGAAAAGTAGATGTAGATGCAAATCAAGAATTTGCTGCAAAATATGGTGTTAGAAATATCCCAACAGTTTTAGTATTTCAAAATGGAGAAGTTGTAGGAAGACAAGTTGGAGTAGCTCCTAAAAATGCTTATACTGAAGCAATCGATTCACTTTTATAATAAAAGAGTCTAAAAGAAAACACAAAAGGTTTGCCTAATAAGCAAACCTTTTTTAGTTTAGATAACTCATGAATTTACAAAAAGAAGTCAATAAAACCTCAGGGTTTAAAAACCTAGAATTACTAGCTAAACAAGTTGTTGAAGGCTTTATCGCTGGAATGCATAAAAGTCCATTTCATGGATTTTCTGCTGAGTTTGCCGAGCACAAAATATACAACAGAGGAGAAAGTACCAGACATATAGATTGGAAGTTATTTGCCAAAACAGACAAATTATTTACTAAACGTTACGACGAAGAAACCAATTTACGTTGTCATTTAATAGTTGATAATAGCAGCTCCATGCACTATCCCGAAATCAATGAGTTTGGAGTTGAATCCCTAAACAAAATTGGATTTTCTGCCTTGGCTGCAGCATCCATTATGCATATTTTAAAAAAGCAAAGAGATGCGGTCGGTTTAAGTATATATAGTGATGCTTATGATTACTATGCTCCAGAAAAAGGAAGTGAGCGACATCATAGAATGTTGTTGGACCAGTTAAGTAAGATGGTGTTAAATAAATCCGTTCAAAAAACTACGAACACCTATGAGTACTTGCACCAAATAGCTGAGAAAATTCACAGACGGTCTTTAATATTTTTGTTTACTGATATGTTACAAGATGGAATTGATGATGTGAAACTATTTGATGCTTTAAGGCATTTAAAATACAATAAACATGAAGTCGTGTTATTTCATGTCATTGATAAAGAAACGGAGTTTAATTTTGATTTCGATAATGCACCTAAGCGGTTTGTAGATGTTGAAACAGGTGAGCATATCGATTTATATGCCGAAAACATTAAGGAAAATTACGAAAAAGCAGTTGCAAACTATTTCAATGATATTAAGCTTAAGTGTGGGCAATACCAAATTAAATATGTAGAGGCTAACATAAATGAGAGTTTCAATAAAATACTGACCACGTATATGATTGAACGACAAAAATTTGTTTAGGTCGATTTTATTGAAAAATTTCAGAAAAACATTTGCGATATAAAAAATGCAGTGTATATTTGCAACCGCAATAATGCAACGGTTTGGTAGTTCAGTTGGTTAGAATACCTGCCTGTCACGCAGGGGGTCGCGGGTTCGAGTCCCGTCCAGACCGCGAGATTGCTAAAAGCCTTAACCTAGTTGAGGCTTTTTTAAGCAAATTAAAAAAGTTGTGTTGTCCCTAGTAAATAGGGTGGTTTATGTAGTTAAACCAATGGAAAGCTTTCCATTTTTCTTTACAGAAAATTGGGATGCTTTTTTGTTTACGGGGACGAATAAGGGGATGTTTTTTGTGTTTGTATTAAAAAATAAAAATTGTTTTATAAAACAATTTTTATCGTTAATTTTTTTTAATAAACTAATTGTAACACCTTCTTATTTCTCTTTGTGCAATTATAAATATAGTATTTGTACTATAATGTTCCGCGTTATGTAACTTGAGCTTTGGCTAAAAGCGAAAATTTTACAATAGTTTCTTCAAAAAATTTCGCCCTAAAAGTTTATTTGCGATTTTAATGAAACACTCTTTACACAACACGACGATAGGAGTGTGGTGGAATGTGTGTGGAATGGAATGTTTAGTACTTACTTTCTTTATGGTTTTCAGTAATATAGTACTTGTTAAAATTTACTATATTTAACTCTCCCTTAACTAACTTTTAGCACCCTAACATTAACCAAACATTTCATTTGAATATGTTTAAGACAAAATATGGAGAATTTTCTCCTGATACATGGGAAGAAGCTTGTCAATTAGCTTTTAAAACCGCTTATCGAGATGAGAATTATCAAAAGATGCCTGATGCCAATGGTGATTTGGGGATTGAAGGTTTTACATTGAAAACTAATAAAGCTTTTCAGTGCTATTGCCCTGAAGATAATATTAAAGGCCAAGATTTATATAAAGCTCTGCGTGGTAAGATTACCAAAGATATTGGAAAGCTAGAAAAAAATTGTGCAGAATTAAAAAAGGTTTTGGGCAATGTTAAAATTTCAGAGTGGTATCTGGTTACACCAAGAAATGCTGATAAGAAAATCTACTCTCATTGCCGAACAAAAGAAAAAGAAATATTAAGTAAAAACTTGGATATTCTTTCGGATGACTTTACAATTTTAATTCATGAAGTTGAAGAGTATGTTACTCACTTTAAATTTACCGATGATGGGATAAGATTCGATGCATCAGTAGAAACAAGCGAGAAGACAGCATGGAAATCAAAAGAAAATAAGTATGTGGAAAATGCCAAAGGAAAATACACAAAGGTATATGATGAGGATTTTAACGATTTAACAGAACTAGAAAAAAGCGTTTTAAAACATGTTGATATTTCAATAACTAGGTATTTAAGAGGGAAAAAGCAGCTAGATTTTTTAAGAATACATCATCCCAAAGATTATGAGCGCTTTAATAGAATAACTTCTCAACTTGAAGAAGATGTTGAAATAGATTCACTTGGGAAAATTGATGATAAAAAGAAATTCATAAAAGATTTAACCAATGATGTTCAAGAAAAAATTCAAGATGAATTAAAGTTATTTGATACAATAATGATTAAAGACTTAGCGAATCAAGTTGTTTCTCGGTGGGTTCTAGAATGTTCACTAAACTTCAAATAAAATGGATAAAGAAATATATTTTAGAAGAAGACCAATAGCGCAAACCATTGATTATAGACCAATATGGAAGATAGGACAACTATTGCTTATTGTAAGAGATGGTTCTTCAAAATCTGGATGTTCACTTTTAAAACTGCATTTATTTTCTTGGGTATTTCAAGGATATAAAAACAGAATTAAACTAAGAAAGTGGATTTCGAGCGATTTTAATACTGAAATGAGTATTTGGACATTATCACCACATGTAAATAGGGCAATTGCATTTGCAATTGGTGAAAAATTATTAAAAGAAGAAAAAGGCAAATATATTTTGACCATTAAAGGGATTAACTATTTAAGCAAGATTGACACAATAGAGGATGCTTATGTTAACGAAAGAAAGGTACTTAATCGATATGGGAAAATTATATCTGACGCAAAAATTGACAAATTAGCTAAAGACTGGAAATGATAAATATAAGAGGCTTAAGAGTAAACATAATAAGTAAAAAAGGCATTTATGGAAATGAATTGACTTTTACAAAAGGCTTAAATATTGTAAGAGGAAATAACTCTTCTGGTAAAAGTACGTTATTTCAATCGCTGTTATATGGTCTTGGTATGGAAGAATTAATTGGAGGAAAAAACACATCTGCCTTGCAATATGTGTTGAAAGAAAAAATTACTATAGAAGACGTATCTTATCCTGTTTTAGAATCAAATATTTTACTTGAGATTGAGAATCAAAAACAAGAAAAAATAACCATTCAAAGATATATTGAAAGTGAGCAATACGACCCAAGATATGTTAGAGTATATTCTGGATCTCTTATTAGTGACCCAAAAATCACTAATGTAGATTATTCAGAAATGTATTTGCATGACAAGAATGCAGCCAAAAATTTAGAGTTTGGTTTTCATGCTTATTTAGAAACTTTTTTGGGGCTTTCACTTCCTGAAGTAAATTATACTGACGGAACGGAAAGAAAACTCTATTTGCAAACACTTTTTCCAGCTTTTACTATAGAACAAAAAAATGGGTGGGCGGATTTTCTGGCTACAATTCCATATTACAAAATTAGAGATCCAAAATCAAAAGTAGTTGAGTATATTTTAGGTTTAGATGTACTTGAGAATCAGAAGAAAAAAACCAAATTAAATTTTAAAAAGAAGCTAATTGAGCATCAATGGGAACAAAAATTCATTGATTTCAATGATGTACTTAAAGGAGAGGCATTTGAGTTACAAGGATTGAATATTAACCCATTTATTATTAAGCCAGAAGATGCAATTTATGTTCGACGATTGGACGAAGAGGGTGAATATATTAATATAGACGAATATCTGATGAAAATTGGGAGTAGTCTTGACGAATTAAATGAAGCCATGGTTCCAACAACAGGCGAAACAACTAATGAATTGGCAAAACGTGCAGAGAAAATCACCGAGAAAATTTCTTATGCAAACGCAGAAAAGCAAAAAGTAAGTAATAGTATAGAAATTCAGAGAAGAGAATTAAAAGAATACAAAAGAGACTATTCGGAAACTTTGAAGGATTTAGAAAACTATTTGGCGTATAAAAAGGTTAAAGATTTTGCAAAAGAAGATAATTTGACCTTAACAAAAGATAATTGCCCTACTTGTGATCAGAGTATTAAGGATACTTTGTTACCGCAAGATATTGAGCAGGATTATATGAGGTTAGATGAAAATATAGACCACTTAAAAGCTCAAAAAGAAATGTACACAACATTTATTTATGGTCAAGAAGACAATCTAATTAAACTCAATACAAAACTTGAAAGGCTGAATGATTTTCTTAGAACGAACAGAAATGTTTTAAAATCAATTAATCGTGATTTGGTAGCTGATGACAGAATACCTTCTCAATTTGAGATTGAGAGAAAAATTGGTTTTGAAAATCAATTAAAATACTATAGTAAATTGAAGGATAAGACCTTTACGTTGATATCAGAATTTAAAAAATTATCTGCAGAATATGCAGAAGTAATTAGTGATATAAAAGATTTACCAAAAAACTTTTATTCTGCTAATGATATAGAGAAAATGAACTATTTGAATAGTGAATTTAAAAGCCTTTTAAGAAAGTTTAATTATAGGAGTTATGATGTAAATGAAGTTTCAATTCCAACAGACGGTTATTTTCCTACAGTTTTGGGATTAAATCTTGTTAAAAATGTAGATGATAAACGTGTTGAAGGTAAAATTAAGCATAACTCATCTGCAAGTGACTTTGTAAGGGCTATTTGGGCTTATACGTGTGCATTGTACAAAACTTCTGCAAAGTTTAATGGAAATCATCCTAAAATGCTTGTATTTGATGAACCTTCACAACATGATATGGCAAATTCTGATATGAATAGTTTTTTAAAGGAGCTTTCCATTTATAAAAAAGGCCAATCAATAGTATTTGCATCTTTTGGGGAGACTAATGACATCTTTAACGATGAAACGAAAGATATAGATAAGTTCAACCTCGTTGACTTTAGTTCATTAGAAAAGATTTTTAAATTTCAAAGCAATATTTCCTAATCGGCCTCATAAAATTTTGGTTAAAACAATAGGGGAAGTGAGCGTCTGTATTTTAGGGGTTTAGTTATAAATACTCTTAAGAATTATAATTTTAAAGGGATTTCAAAGCAATGTTAAAGATTTACAATGTTTCCTAAAATATAGCGAATGAACCGTTAATTGTTTCCAAAATTATATGTAGCCTTGAATTTTTGTTTCTTTTGTTTTAAGACAAAAGGAAAAGTGTTTAAATTTTATAAAGTAATCAAATATGCCAAAAAAAGGAGTATTTATAATTGAAAGTGTAACTTTTAAAGATGAGGAAGAGAACCAATTAGAAGGCGAATTTATTTCGCAAATTCTACATTTAAGTAATATTCCTTCAAAATATTATTTCATTAGGACTGAGAAGGAATTAGTTGAAATAATGGATATTTTTGATAAGTCAGATTATAGATATCTACATATTTCTTCTCATGGAAATTCTACTAGTTTAGATTTAGCTCTAGATGATATAAAATTTAAAAGATTGGGCGAAATACTAAATCCTTATTTATCTTATAGAAGACTGTTTATTTCAGCTTGTTCTACAGTAAATGAAAGTTTAGCTAAACAAATTTTCAAGAATAAAAAATGCTATTCTGTTATTGGCCCTAAAAAGGATATTTATTTCGGTGATGCAGCAATTTTTTGGGCTTCTTTTTATCATTTGATTTTGGAAGATGATAAAATGAGGTATGACAATCTACAATCCAAAATTTCTAAATTATCCAAATTATACAGTGTTCCGATGAATTATTATAGAAAAAGTAGTAAAGAAAAAAAGGGGTTTAAACTTGAAAGGTTTAGGTAAAGCTATTTATATAACAAGTGCATAGAATTTTATTTTTCTTAAAATTTATGCTCTTGTGGCAATCTACGAGAATCGCGTAAAATTTTTTACAACGTATATTTTCTCAAATACTCGAATTATAAAAACAGGACGAAAAGCAAAGCTTTTATTTAGGCGTTGGCAAGCGATGGCAACTTGTGTGTACAAGAAAATGCATTGAGCATTTTGTTTTACAAAACAATCGAGCGTTTGGCAGCGGCTATTTTACATAACGACAAATTATGGTTACAAATGCATTAACGCTGCGCAGCAGACCGCTTCTTGATGAATTGCCCAAGTTAAGATGATTCAACAGTAACGTGATGTTTGTGGGATATTTGACATAATAGAATTATGACTATCAAATGGCTTCTTCTCATATAGAATACAAATACAACATTTGTATCATAATTTTTCTTATGTTAAGTTAAACTTAATTATTAAGTTGTTTAATCACCCAATACTCCTCAAAAGCACACTAGCCTGCAAATAAAACCTCCCAGTCCTATGATTTTTCTTTTTCTCAAAATCCAGACTAATGACTTCGCCAAATTTGGTGTTTTGTTCTAACTCATAAGTCAATCCTAAAAGCGCATTAAACTCCCCTTTAAGGGTAAAACGGTAAGTTTTAATTGTAATATCTTCTTTTTCTTCTATGTGCGGCTCTTCAAAACCAACCACAGTAATATTTTTATCATCAGAAAAAGTATTGATGGTTTTTATAAGGTTATTTTGAATAGATGTCCCTTTGAGTTGATAAGCACCTAAAATAGAGTCATAATAGTGTTTCTTTTGGTTTAGAACAGCCATCCGTTTAGGTATGTTTTCAAAAAGGATTTGTTCTTGTGTGAGGGTATTAAACGCCTTTCGTTGCTCTATCGTTTTGGAAATACCCAACTTATAGCAAATAAACAGCATCAAAATTGAACCAAATATTAAGCTTATATTTTTTTGTTTGCTAGTCATTGAGAATCGCTTTTAATTTAAACATAGACTCTGTTTTAGAAACATCAGAATAATCCATGATTTCCAGTTTAGAAATCCACTCATTCCGTTCTAAAGCTTGCACCCATTTTGAGAATGCATCACTGTCTGAAGACAATCCCTTGATTTCAATAGTGTTTAGGTTTAATTCTATGGTTTGACCACTTTTTATACGCTTTAAAAGAGGTTGGTAGTTGACCTGCTCTAATAGAATAGTCCTTGGAAGGCTCTTGGCTATATGATTCAAATAAAAAGTACTTTTGGAGTTACTTATTTTGAGTACATCCTCATAGAGTTTTTGACTTTTGGTTACCTCTAGTGAAAGCAGTTTAACTTTATCATTGGTGGATTTATTAAACACAGCCACCTCACTCAAATCATTCACTTTATTGAAATAATGATTGAACACAACAAAGTTGATAAGTAGAATCCCAAAGATAGTTACAAGCCCAATTTTTAAATACTGAGAAAAAAACCGTTTCTGTTTAAATTCTTCTTGAAGCTCTTGGATAAACTTGGAGTAATTGGTTTGAATTTCTTTAGCTTGTAATACAGAAGATAGAGCTCCGGCTAAAGCCAATACAAACGGACTTTGGATGTCAATACCATTGATGTTGTAATTCGTTACTTGAAGAGGTTTTGCCTTCTCAAAATTAATAACCTGATTGTTTTCTAAAACGAGTTCCGTATTAGATAACTGCACCCTATCCACTAGTAACCACTCAGAAATATCCACCACCTTAGAAACACCAAGTCCAATATCAATAACGTACATTCCAAGACTTCTGTACTGACTTATCAAATCCTCTACATCTTCCTTTCTACAAATAGATACCAGTGAGCTATCCACCCCAATAATCGCCTGATATAAAAAGGCATTGCTATCAATATTTGGGAAGGCATTGTTTAAAGCTGTTAAACCATCTTTAAACTGTCCTTTAATAAGCTTAGTAATGACTTTATCAGTATTTATAATCAGTGATACATGTAGCTTTTTGGGAAGTTTGTTTATCAACCCTTCCAAATCCTTTTCTTCAAAAGTCTCCTTTAAGACAAGTTCCTTTTTATTTCTTTTAAGAACTACACCATACAATAATTCCTCACCATCTATAGTACAGTGTTCCACACCACAAAAATGATTGCCGTATTTTAGATATGATTTTATCTTTTCAAACATCAATATATCACTGTTGGTTTTATAAGCACTGTTAGTTTGGACTTTCTTGCTTCACGTTTTCTTTTACTAAACAACCATTTAATTACTGGTACCCTTGCCAGTAGTGGAACACCATTACCTGAATCATTTTTCATTTGCTCTTCTAGTCCTCCAAGAATGGCAATATCCTGATCCTGCATTCTAATAAGTGAACTAAAACTCCTGGAGTTGACATCAGGTGGCGCATCATCGGCCACACGTCCTCCAAAACTGGATTGAATCACAGAAATATCCAAGAGCACCTGACCATTTCCTGATACTGATGGTTTGATGGTTAGTCCCAATTCTGCTTCTATGGGAAGGTAATTAGTAATTTCAGATGTTTGAGGGTTATCCGTGCCATATATATTCCTTCTTGTGACAGCGTAAAATGAAGTCTGTCCATTTGAAAACGTGGCTCTATGGCTATTAAGGGTTGCAAGTCTTGGGGTTGATCTTACCTTTAAATCTCCATTAGCTTCCATAGCTTTTATAGAAGCAAAGAAGTTTGGTCCTACCTTACCCAAGTTAAACCCAGTAAAGTCATTAAAACTTCCAATGACCTTATTGACCGTGCCTGCACCCAAGGTCATATCCGTATTTGGAAACACGCTACCTTGTGTTGTAGAAGGTGCATCTGCTATACCCCAACTCACCCCTGCTTCAACGGTAGCTGATTTGCTAACTTCCAATATCATAACCTCTATGAGTATTACTGGTACAGGCTTATCTATCTCACTTACAAACTGTCTGAACCTATCTACTTTGCTACTTGGTCCATTGACATAGAAGGCATTGAGTTCGTAATCTACTTTGATATCCAAATCCTTTTTAAGGTCCTCGGGCAAAAGGCTGATCAGGGCCTCACCCTTGTTTGCATAATCATCAAATTGTGTGGTATTTCCATTAAGGGATTCTCTACCTCTGTTTCCATTGTTATTATTTTGATACCCTCCGAAATTATCACCCGTTGCATTGAGGTTATTGAACACCGTATTGGATGTACTGTTTCTATATCCACCGCCTTGTGGGTCTGAAAGTAATTCTGCATTTCTATATTTTAAGTAAATGGCTTCTACCTTTCTAACGGATAATTGATTTTCGGTACCAAAAAAATAGATATTCCCTTCTTTTTTGAATGTGAAAACCGATGATGTCTTATCAGCATTTGATGATTGATTTCTGTTATTGGTGGTATTAGCTACAGGTTGTGCTTCTGCTAACATTTGGGATTCAAATAATTTGATTAAAAGCTCATCAAAATGTATGGACTTAGCCTTTAAGGAAGCTTTCCCTGCTGCGCTAAGTGGTGTTGCGGTAAATACATTCAAGTCCAAGGCTTCACTGATATCACTGATAACAAATTCGATAGGTGTGTCTGTGAAATCAACTTCCAATAATTTGCTTGTCTTATCGAGTACCTTGAATTCAAAATTACTATTTCTAGGACGTCGTATTCTTGGTGTCGTATTAGGTTTTTCTGCACTATTATCTGTTGATGCCACGAGTCTATCAAAAACATAAAATCCGTCTTTGGATTTATCCAGGTAAAGGTTGTTGGCTAGAGCCAGTTTATCCATGGCCACATCAAAAGGAACCTTTTGAATATAGGCTGTCAATGATTGGTTTTCCATTCCAGGGGTAAAAACAAGGTTCTTACCACTCTCGTCCATGATAGTTTTGAATACTTCATAGAGCTTATCCTGCTTTGCATCTATGGATATGGAATTATTAGAGGGTAGATAATCAATACGGAGTGTCTCTTCTATAATTTGAGGCTCAGAGTATGGTTTTATGGACAATATATTGCCTGTAAAGTCAATCGTAAGTCTGTGCTCTTTGCACAGGAAGACTAGCAAATCTGCTACTGTTACATCAGTGAAGTTATTTGCAATTGTAATTTGATTCAGCTCCGGGGAAACATTGATGTTCACTTTATGGACTTCCGATATCGCCAACAGAAAATTGGCTAAGGAAATATTGTTAACGTCAATCTCCGTTTTAACATGCTCTGTTAGTCCAGAAGATTCCACGCTCAAGAGTTCCAACTGTGTCCTTATCTTTTGAATGCGTTGATCACTTTGTTGACCAAAACCAAAACTAAAGGCGGCAATAAATAGGATATAAAGGATATGTTTCATTAATTCTCGGTCTTTAGTATTATGGTTTAATCAGTGAGCAATGGGTATACTTCTTCAATGGAGGTTGTACCCTCCATGATTAGCTCAATGGCATTGGCCTTCAAGGTTCTTATTTGTTTCTCTTTTAAATAACTATCAATTTCAAGGACATTGTCCTTGATATAATGGATGAGTTCTTTTCTTATGGGTATGATTTCATAAATGGCCTTTCTTCCAGAATAACCTGTATGGTAACATGTCCCACACCCAACTGCTTTATAATGATGCGTTAACTCTTTTGGGAGTACAAATTGCTCTGGAAACATACCTGTTTCAATCGGTGATTCTTGTTTACAATCATCGCATAGCTTTCTGACCAGTCGTTGTGCTACACTAACGTTCAATGTACTGGCAATTAAGAATGGTGGAATACCCATATCAATGAGCCTAGATATGGTAGCCCAAGCTGAGTTGGTGTGTATGGTCGACAGCACTAAGTGCCCTGTCAAAGCGGCCCTAATGGCCATATTGGCCGTTTTTACATCTCGTATCTCACCAACCATGATAATATCTGGATCCTGTCTTAAAAAAGTCCTGAGTGTACTGGAAAAGTCGAGGCCAATGTTTTCTTTGAGTTGTACCTGGTTGATACCTTCAAGGGTATATTCAATAGGATCTTCAATGGTCAGGATATTGGTCTTATCATCATTGAGCAGTTTTAAGGTAGCATATAAAGTTGTTGTTTTACCCGATCCTGTTGGTCCTGAAATAAGCACAATCCCATTGGGATTCTTTATGGCTTCTTTATAGGTTTTAAGTTCTTCTTTTGTAAATCCTAAATCTTGTAATTGAATGTGATTGGCATCTTTACTGAGTATTCTCAGTACCATTTTCTCTCCATGTAAGGTTGGCAAAGAAGACACCCTGATATCAAACTCATCGGTGGATGTGGTGATGGTAATGCGTCCATCTTGTGGTAATCGCTTTTCCGATATATCCAGTCCAGCCTTGATTTTTAGTTTGTTAACGATTACCGGATATTCTTCTTTGGTGATCACATACTGTGATTTCAGTTTTCCATCCAAGCGCAAGCGAACTCTGCAAGATGTTTCATAGGGCTCAAAATGAATATCACTACTCCCTATGGCTTTTGCAGTCAAAAGTAGTTTTTCCAAAAAGTCATTGCTGTATTGTAACTGTTCCTGACTTGCTACTCCTTTTCTAAAATTGGTAGCCAAATACTTTTGAATATTATCCTTGGTTTCTGAGACTAGAGTTACATGTTTGCCGAAGACAATTTCTAGTTCTTGTTTTAAAGCGCTTGTTGGATTGTCCGTTTTAAAGGACACACTCCCATTGTGCATATGTTCAGGGATGATACTATAATGGTAGGCCTGTTCACTATTAATAAGCTGTGAGAGTTCTGCTGGTATGTGATAATCCTTCTTTAGCTCCATCATAAACTGTAAAGGTTATCGATAAGCCCTGACCAAAACCCTAAAAAGACAAGCATAAAAAAGCCGCTCATGTATCCAGCCAGTGGCACATCATTATCTTTTTTGTTTCTATTTAGTATTAAGTGCAGTAATAGTGAGAACACAAGAGCACTGATAAAGAGTACATAAAATGAGATGTTGGAAAAGGCTAAAGCCAGCATCACAAACAATAGGATATCACCTAACCCAAGCGTATCCTTAAATGAAAGTTTTAACCTAAGTTTTATATAGGCATATATAACTACTAACATTAAGGTTACTAAAACCATATTAATGGAAACTGTCAACAAGAACAATTCGGGGATTGTGTTCAAGTAGAACAATAGCCCTGCACTGATTCCGACCATGGGAAACAAAAACCAATATACTTGACGCTCTTTAATGTCTTGGTATAAGATACTAAGAAGGGTTGTAACTAGAACTATTTTAAGTGCTATGACCATATCAATCTTTTACGAGTTGTTTTGGTTGTCCCAGCTCATCGATCTCCCATACATTATAAACTCCATCTCCATCAAAATCCGTAATGGCAGTAGCCCTAGCCTTGAAGCTGTTATTGTTTGCTGATATTATTTCATATACATAATTGGCTGTCCCATTCTCATTGACCGTTTTAGGAGCTTCAAAATCTATGTCACTAAGCTCAGCATTAAATTTTGAATACATATAACGGTGCATGGTCTGGGTGTTATAAATATGTTTCAGTTGTATCTGTGCCTCAGTACTTTTGACTTTGCTAATTAGTGGCATCAAATTAGGAAGTGCCAGTAGCATTAGAATACCTATGATGACAAGCACCACAAGAACTTCCTGTAAGTTAAACGCTGGTAACTTCATGGTTTTAGTTTGATTAAATGAATCCTTTTGCTTTAGCAGTTTTAATAAGTGCACCGTCATCACCGTCACTGATGTCAAACACCTCTTTTAAATGTCGCTTTCTACGCTCTATACCTCCTTTTGATAGTTTTACGATCTCAGGTAATTGACAGGTTTTAGTACCTTCTGAAATCTCAAATAGTAATCTCCTGTCCAATTGATCTAATGTAAAATCATTGATAGTGGTCTGTCTCAATAGCTTTAGTACTTTTTGACTGTAAAAAGGAGGTTCATAAATGACCGTTTCAAGTGCTTTAAGCAAGGTCTTAAAGTCGATATCGTATTTTATCATAAACCCATCAGGATTCAAGGACTGTAAAATGTTATTGAGTCGGTAATTGTCGGTATAAGACGTAAAGACAATAATTTTAGCACTTGGGAATTCACGCTTTATCTTAATACCCAAATCTTCACCAGATAGGTATTTACGATCTTTAGATGGAGGGATACTAATATCCAAAAGGACAAGGTCAAATGGTTTTCCATGGACTGCTTTAGTAATCTCTGAGCGGGCAGCATCACAATTCCTAGCGGTCTTGATTTTAAAATCCAACTCACCCGATGCTTCCGAAAGGTGGTTCAGCGCAGCTTCCAAACTGCCAATTATCAAAGGTTCATCTTCGATAATCAATACATTAATTATATCATTCATTAGTTAAAATATACTTTGTGTTCTTAGGGAAGATCACTAAAATTTTGAATAACTAAATATAAAAAGATGTGAGCGAACAAAGGTAAGGTTTTAGCTTACAAAAAGTAAGCATAATTATGTTAAAGCCCGAGCAAAAGGCTTACTAAAAAAAGCGTTTTAGCTTATTAATTGTAAGCCAAATGCTTAGCTCAAATCCAAAACTCCTTTCTAATTTTATAACCAACCAATCAACTGAATTTTCTACTTCAATATTTAACACAAAAAGGACATGATTATGTCCTGTCTAAAAATTCTTTTTATGAAAACATCGTCCATTAGAAACTTACTAATTATTTTTCTATTCTTTTCTTGTATTTCATCTTTTTCACAAGAATCTAATGAATTTAACCCTCCCTCAATTACCCCAGTTGCACCAGAAGCAGGTGCTATGATGCAATATGGAAGTATCCCGGTTAACATGAGTGCAGGTCAAATGTCATTTCAAGTTCCAATATTTAATATCGAAATCCCAGGCGGATATTCATGGCCTATAAACTTAAATTACAGGTACGCTGGGTTAATTTTAGAAGGGAAACCATCCATTAGTGGTTTGGGTTGGTTGCTTTCTGGTGGAGGAGCGGTAACCAGAGAAGTGAGAGGGCTTCCTGATAGGCATCCTTATGGAATATTTGGCACAGCTAATGATAATTTTGTTGAAGAAATAATTACAAATAACAATGATATTCCCTACACAGATGCTGTTAACATACTTGCAAATAAAGCTGACACCGAATTAGATAAATACACAGTTAATGTTGGTGGTGTTAATTTTTCGTTTAAAATAGATGAAAATGAAAATCCAGTATATCTTTCAAAACATAATTACAAAGTTAGTTTTCCTAATGCAATTCCAACCATTCTAGATGATGTACGTGATTATTATGGAACAAACAATTACGGAGATGAAATTAGAAATTTTACGGTAACTGATGACCAAGGTATTGAGTATTATTTTGATCAAATAGACATTAATGAACCTAAAGATGCTCCTCTTTTAATTTATAATGAGTCCAACCATTTTGGATACTTTTCAAGCTGGCACTTATCTAAAATCACTTACCCTAATGGTGAAGAAATTACTCTCAATTATATTGACGATATCTTTTTCAATTATGATTATTCTGCTAGTGCTTATAAAAATATTGGAACTCCAAATAATGTAGGACAAGGTTCGTGTAATGACATAAAATGGGATCAACATGGTTACAATCAAAGTAACTCGATGACTGAAATCAAGAGAAAACTCCTCACTTCCATAAGTTTTTCAAATGGAACTATTGAGCTAAACACAGCCCTTACTAATGATAATAACATTCCTAGAATTTTATATGATCAAATATCAGTTCGTGATCTTGAAAATCAACCCATTATACAATATGATCTTACTTATCAAGGTCCACGAGATTTAATGACTAAGATTACTAAAAATGGAAAGTTTTATTATGAATTTGAATATTTCGATAATGCCATACCGTCGTTTTTTTTATCAGAAAGTGTAATGCCATATCAACAAGATTATTGGGGTTTTTATAATGGCAGGAACAATAGTCATATGATAAATATCCCTCAAACTTCGATAAGTACAGACAAAAGATCAAATCTTTTTTCAACAAGAAAAGGAGCTATGAACAAAATCATTTATCCTACAGGTGGATTCAGTAATATTAGTTATGAACAAAACCAAATTAAAAAATTATATTCTGAAATAGAGGAGGACAATTATAGTATGAATCGTCAAATTCTTGTCAAACTTGAAACAGATAATTACCCTGGTGCACCTACAAATAAGAGCACCTCATTTACATATACTTTTGATCACACAGTTGTTGCTTTAGTTTCTCATCATTTAGAAGTAACCAGCTCAGCATACAACAATGATTCTATGTCCATGTCAATTACAAATGATTGCACTCCTGGTCCAACTCAATTTTACTTTGATGAAGCAGAATCATTGAGAAGTCCAGAAAACCCTATTCCTGATGTATGCCTATGGTTACTACAAGATATTGACCCAGGGGGTGTAGGAGGACAATATCCACTAATATATTCAAATAATAGTGGGGGTTATATAAAAATCGAACCTGGAACTTATACTTTTCAGATATCTACCACTACTAATAACATATCAAATGCAAATGGCGAAATAAAAATCCAATTTTATGAGCCTGAAGATATTAGTCAAGACCCTTATGTAAATGCATCTGTTGGTGGAATAAGGGTAAGCAGCATAAGCCATATTGATAACAATGGTGCGAGCACAAATAAAAACTATAACTACAATGATGATTCTGGTCTTTCAACTGGTCTTGAACTAGCTAAAACTCAGATGGAAAACACGGTTGAAGTTTTAAACGATTGTTATGAAACACCAGCACCTGAGGTTCCAGAATATGATATAAATTATCGTTATTTCTATCACAGAATTAATTATTCATCAAGATCATATAATCCAATTAATTTAAATGCAGGGGTGCCTGTTTTCTATAAAGAAGTCAAAGAGTTCTCTCGCAACAACACAAATAGTAGTGGAGAAATTATTATCATTGATGGTGGGCCGTTATCCATGAGAGCTCCTAGTCCTGGCGAACCTGAATTCCCGACAGATACCAATCCTGATGGCTCTTTAATTTTTACAGTTTTAGGAGGTGGAACAAGTGGAACTTATACTGAAGAACTTTATACAAATGGATTTTCTTTACATGAGTTTTCAACACCAAGTTTTTATCCCACCCAGAGTATATATCCATACACTCCTATTGGAAATGACTTAGCTCTTGGAAGATCAGAAAATATTAAGAATTATGCTTTTAATGATTTAAATGAAGATTACAATTTAAGAGCAGAACAACAAATACAGTATTTATCAAAAGTTGTCAGTCCAGATTATGAAAACCACCCGCATAATATAAAATTTGCTCAAAAAAGAATTTATATAAATACTTTAAGGTATCCAAACGGTATTAACGATCAATCTGGGGGGAAACAATCTCCTGAGATAAATGGCAGCAACAATAATGACTATTTCATTATGGATCCATATAGGGAATATGACATAAATTATGTAAACTCTCAAACAACCAATACTTCTAAAAATGCAGACGATACTGAGATTACATCTACAACGGTAAATGATTATGATCCGTATTTTAATTTAAAGGAAGTTCTAACCTTTGACAGCAATGGTGAGGCAATTCGAAAAAAATTCTACTATCCTTATGATACAGAAACCCTATATACCAATATGGTTGCTGATAATCATTTGTCAAAAGTATTACGCACTGAAAGCTATAAAGGTAATGATTTGATTGGAACTCAAGACATTGAGCATACCTATGTTAATGGAGATTATAAGAAAATTAATATTAAAACGTCTAAAGATCCTAGTGACGATTTTAATGATAGAATTAACTTTAAATACTATCCAAACGGCAATATTAAAACAACCTATAGAGATCACAATACGCCTTCTTCACATGGTAATCCAAATAGCAATGTGGTAACTTATATTTGGGGTTATAATGAACAATACCCAATAGCAAAAATAGAGAATGTTGAATATGATGTTATTGACCACTTAATTCAAAACTTACAGAATATTTCAGATGAAGATGATGACAGAACATTATTCTACTTAGGAAAAGAAGGCGATTTAAGGGAGGCCTTAGATGATTTTAGGGATAATGTGCTTTTATCTAATGCTAGGGTAACTACTTATACATATGATCCATTTATTGGAGTTACAAGTATAACTGATCCAAGAGGGAGGGCCAATTACTTTAACTATGATAGTAATTTTCGTCTTATTAGTGTAAAAGATGAAGATGGGAATATTCTTGGTACAAACTCATATAATTATATTAACCAGAACTAAATAACTCGCCTTATGAAAACTTTAAATAAAATCACAATATATATTATGATGCTTGCATTTGGATTAATAGTCAATGCACAAGACAATTTGAACTTCACTATACTAAGTAATTCAATCTTTGCAAATGGTCAAAACCTAAACATTGAATCTGCTATTTCAAAAACAGGTAACACACTAAATTGGACTCAAACCCATGAAGATGGCTCTGAACAAATCTCCTTTAGTATTGTTTCTTCCTCTGGTGCTTGGGATCAAAGTACATCAATTGGTGAACTCACATATCAGCTCGATATAGATGGAACACAAGTCATTCTTGTTTTAACTGGAACAAATTCAACATTTTCAGCCAAACTCACCTATATATTAAGCAATTCTCAACAGCAAGAATACAGCTTTTCTAATAACGAAATTAATTACCAATAAATCCAAAGATGATTATGAAAAATTTAATATTCACACTTACTGCCATTTTTTTGTCATCATTGGCTTTAGCACAATCTGAACATGAAAATGAAAGCTTTGAAATAGATTTAGGGTTATGGACTCAATCGTCATCTGATGACATCGACTGGACAAGAAAATCTGGAAGCACTCCTTCTAGTAGCACAGGGCCATCAACAGCCAGTGACGGATCTTACTATATTTATGTTGAGGCATCATCACCTAACTACCCCAGTAAAACAGCTGTGTTAACCTCCACTAATCTATCTATTGATGCAAACACAGAATTTTCTTTCGATTACCATATGTACGGAGCTGCAATGGGAAGTCTTACATTTTCAATTAGTCCTGATAATGGTAATACCTGGCAAGACCTTTGGACCAAACAAGGGAATCAAAATAATGATTGGATTACCGCAAAAATCGATCTTTCCCCATATGGGGAATCTACAGTAATGTTCAGATTTTCTGCACTTACTGGCACCTCTTATACAAGTGATATAGTTATTGACAACTTTGTTTTTAAAGAGATTGATCCCTCTGTTATATATGAAGAAGGTTTTGAACAAGGGTTTGGTAGTTGGACACAGTCAACTTCTGATGATTTTGATTGGACAAGAAAATCTGGAAGCACTACCTCTGGTAATACTGGACCCAGCATAGCAAGTGATGGATCCTACTATCTCTATGTTGAAACATCAGGTTCTAATCATCCAAACAAAACTACGATAATTACATCCAGTAACCATTCATTAACAAACAATAATGAACTTATTTTTGATTATCATATGTATGGGGCTACAATGGGAAGTCTTACTTTATCAGTTAGTACTGACGGAGGAGGAACATGGCAAAATTTATGGTCATTGCAGGGTAATCAAGGAGATACCTGGTCAACGGAAATTATTGATCTTAATTCATATTCTCAAACTACAGCTCTCTTCCGTTTTACTGCAATTTCTGGAACTTCTTTTACAGGTGATTCAGCAATCGATAACTTTAAGATAATACAACCCACATCAAGTACCAACTGTACTGGAAGTAATGAAGAAAATTACATTTACTCATTAGTTCCTAGGATTCCTGTTACTGATGTAACACTTCTAGCTAACGATGAAAAAATAGAATCCATTACTTATTTTGACGGGTTAGGTAAACCAATGCAAAACATTGCCATACGTGGGGGTAGTAATCAAGAAGATATCATTACCCATATAGGATATGATGGTTTGGGTCGACAAGCTAAAGACTATCTATCTTATCCCAAAGCAGATAATTGTGCTGCTTTTGAAACTGATGCTAAAAATACAACTGACACTTATTATTTAGCTGAGTTTCCAAACGAATTAGATGCAAATAATCCCAACCCTTTTTCAGAAAAACATTTTGAAGCCTCACCGTTAAATCGTTTACTGGAACAAGGAGCGCCAGGTGAAGATTGGTTGCTTGATAAGAACAATAATTCAGATCATAGTATTAAGTTTGAATATAGTACCAATGACATTAATGAGGTCAAAAGGTATTCTATTAATTTTCCGAATGGAAATACCGAAAATCCACAACTTTCTTTTGATGGATATTACAATGCAGACAACCTTTCTAAAACAATCACAAAGGATGAAAACTGGCAACCAGGACAAACCCATCCCAAGGACCATACCACTGAGGAGTTCAAGGATCTTGAGGGAAGGGTTGTACTTAAACGTACATACAATGAAGGCCTTCCTCATGACACACAATATGTTTATGACGATTTTGGCAACCTTACTTTTGTAATTCCTCCTTTGGCTTCTGATCTTTTGGTGACTCAGAACTCATATACTGATTTTACTGATGTAATACCTGCTTCAGCATTCACTAATAAATGGGGAGGTGACATCACGGTAAGTCTTTCTGGGTTAAATCTGACATTGGACGTCGACTTGACATGGACAGCCGGTGGATTTGGCGGTACTTTCCCCTTAGTTTATGAACAGCTTAGCGAACCGATCCCTGATTTGGACTTTGAAACTGGTTTTGGAGATTATAATTTTATTATTAACAATGAGTTTCTGGTCTCCGAAGAAACAGTGCCATTTCCCTCAGAAATGAGCAGTTGGATTAACACTTACATGGTACAGGTTCCAGAATACACCATTGAACAAGATATCCTCGACAATCTTTGCTATCAGTATAAATACGACCATAGAAACCGTTTAATTGAAAAGAAAATACCAGGGAAAGGATGGGAGTACATTATATATAATAAACTAGATCAACCAATATTGACCCAAGATGCAAATTTGAGGCTTGACGAAAAATGGCTTTTTACTAAGTATGATGTCCTAGGGCGAGTAACATATACTGGGCTGCATACCTACTCACCTATTCCTCCTCCTGGCAACCCTAACCCAAACTATGTAAGAACTAGCCTCCAGACTATGGTGAGTGCACATTCAACTCAATATGAAGCTTCAGGAAATGTTACACTAGATGGCATTAATACATTCTACACCAATGATGCGTTCCCAACAACCAACATTGTTGAAGTCCATACCATTAATTATTATGATAGCTATAATTCTCATTTAACAACTGTGGCTTCAGACCCTGTGACCGTTTTTGGACGATCAACAACTTCAGATGTCAAATCACTCACTACAGGTAATATCACAAAAGTGCTGAATACTACTAGCCCTTACTGGATTACTTCTATAACATATTACGATGACAAAGCAAGGCCTATTTATTCAGCTTCAGAGAATGAATATTTGGAAACGATCGATATACTAGAGACTGAACTTGATTTTAGTGGAAAAGCCTTACAAACAAAATCAACACACTCTAAAGGAACTAATGCTGATATCATAGTTACTGACAGTTTTACTTACGATCATTATGATCGATTAATTTCACAAATTCAGAATGTTAACGGCCAAGGTCAGGAGCTCATTGTCAAAAACCATTTCGATGAACTGGGTCAACTGATGAACAAAGATGTTGGTAATACTGAAGTTACCCCTTTGCAAAGTATTGACTATTCATACAATATAAGGGGATGGCTCAAGGAAATCAATGACATTAGTAGCTTGGGAAATGATCTTTTCAGTTTTAAAATCAACTATAACACTCAAGATCTAACTTCATCAAACAATCCATTATACAATGGGAATATTGGTGAAACCAGATGGTTAACAGCGAATGACAATATTGAACGTAATTACAGTTATTCTTATGATGCGCTCAACAGAATTGTTGGAGCTGACTTTGATAACGATTACTCTGGAAGTGACCCATTAATAATTAATGAAAACTTTAATGTATCAAATTTAAGTTATGATAAGAACGGTAATATTAAAACATTGTATAGATATGGACGCTACTATCAAACACCTTTATATTCTGGCTTAGAAAAATACGATCAGATAGATAAATTGATATATTCCTATGAACCTTCAAGTAATAGGCTAAAAAGCGTAAATGACAAGTCAACAAACTTTTTTGGCTTTAGTGATGATGGTAATGGTAGTTATATTTATGATAATAATGGGAATATGACATATGATCCATATAAGGATCTTACATTTGAGTATAACCATTTAAACTTACCGTTTTATATTGAAAATGGTCATGAAATTAATTATATTTACGACGCCTCTGGTGTTAAACTTGCTAAAATGGTCAATGATAATGGAACCTTAACCACAACCCGATATGCCGGTAACTTTATTTATAAAGAAGTTGATGCTTTAGGTGAAGAATTACAATTCTTCTCTCAATCTGAAGGTTATGTTGAGCCTGATGGCTCAGGTGGGTTTGATTATATATACCAATATAAAGATCATTTAGGAAATATAAGGTTGAGCTATAAAAATACTGGCCCAACTAGTTCTCCGACATTGCAAATACAAGAAGAAAACAACTACTATCCATTTGGCTTAAAACATAAAGGGTATAATAATGTGGTGAATTCTACTAATAAAGCTCTTGATTTTACATTTAATGGAAAAGAGTTTGAAGAGAGTTTAGGATTAGGTCTTTATGAGTATGGTTCAAGAATGTTTGACCCTGCAATTGCTAGATTTACCTCTATTGACCCACTAGCGCATGAATTTATGCTTCAAAGTCCTTATGTTTATGGAGCAAATAATCCAATATATTTTGAAGAGAAAGACGGTGAAAACCCTATAGTTGGTGCTTTCGTTTCAGGAGCTTTAGAGATACTTGGTCAAGTAGGTTCTTCGATGTTAGATGGAAAAAGTTTTAGATCAGCTGTTAAAGATATTCAATGGAGTGATGTTGGTTGGGAAGCTGGTTCTGGTGCTTTATCAGGTTTTATAGGAGACCCAGGAATAGGGAAATTTGTTAAATTTGTTAAGAAAAAACGTAATAGAAAACTAATAAATAAAGTATTTGGCGAAATATTAGAGTATGCTATAACTAGTGCAACAGAAATAGCTAAAAAGGTAACTAAAAATGAAGAAATTGATTTAGGAGCAACGTTGGTAGATGGATTGGTTGGGGCTGGACTTGAAAAACTTATTCCAGATACTGAGTTCTTTGGTAAATACCTTAAAAAGAACGAAAAGAGAATGAGTAAATTAGAGAAGTCGATAGGTAAACTAGAAAATAAAACAAGAGGTAATAAAAAGAAAAAGAAAAGACGACAGAAGAAAATTGAAAAGAAAAAAGCTCAATTAAAAAAGGCAAAGATTACCAACAACTTATTACAAGGGGCACAAGATTTATCACAAGGTGTCATTGACAGGACGATAGAGGAAGGTGTAATACGCCTAAAAGAAGTGACAGTCCAGGGGAGTAGTAATAATTAGATAAAATTAGATTAGCAATATATAATATACAAATAAATATATACAATTATGTATCATAGAAAACAGTTGTTCTTTATGTTATTCATATTGCTAATCTTGTTATTCATACTTTATAAGCAATATACTGTTAAAAATCTTGTTGGTAATAGTATTTTAACCAAAGTAAGTATAGTAAATACTTATTGCACAGAAAGATTGACTAAAAATAATTACAGTTATTTTGAATTTGAATATAAAAACAAATTATATAAGCAAAGTGTAAATAAAAAGAGATGTCCAATCATTTCTAGTAAAAAAGAAATTGAACTTTATTACTATTTAAAACAGGATAAATTTTACATGCCTGAAATAGTGAACTCCGATTATTATAAAAAATATATAATAGTTGTAACAATTATATTAATATTAGGACTAATACCATATAAATTATTTTTGAAATGATAAAATACATATTTCCACTTTTATTTTTTGTAAGTACGCTTAATGCCCAAGATTTTGAAGGTAGAATTAGATATAGTATTACTTATGAATCAAATGACAAATCATCAGAACATTTGAGTAAATTGAAAAAGTATAAATCTAGTGATTCTGTTTTGGTAGCCTATGTAAAAGGAAAGGATTTTTTAAAGTTTAGCTATAAACCTAATACAATTGACATTTACAATGCGAAAACTAATCGAGTTTATAGTTTAGAAAAAGATGATAAGTACATTGTTGTTCACGACCCCGTGCTTAATAATGTATCAAAAGAAAGTACACCAAAAGTTGTAAAAAGCGATTCAATTGAAGTTATAAACAATATCAAATGTAAAAAAGCAATATTTGATTTTGGGCATTATAAGTCTATTGTGTACTACAATGATGAGTCAAAATATAATGGTCTTGGTAAATTGTTTTTTTATAAATCACTCATTGGAACACATATCAAACAAAGTTTTTTATCAGATTTTCTAATTGTAAAATTTGTTCAGGAATATAAGGATGTAAAAAGTATTGCTTCTATTGTTGAGTTAGAGAATGTAACTATAGATTCATCAATTTATAGAGTTCCAAAGTTTGAGAAAAGTGATGAATATGACTACGACCCAAGGGATAAATATCAAGTCTATGAAATAATTGATAAGAGCTTTAAGTTCCCTGATTTGGGTCACGCCTCAAATTAGAAATAATAAATAACTCCTTCCGATTGTACTCCGATAGTGGATGACAACTAAACCAAAATACCAAGCCCAGCTGTAAAAGCTTGGGCTTTTTGTATGTATGGATTGGGAAGAAAACATGCGTTTTCAGCTTTTCTTGATATTAATTTAAAAATCGTTCAAAAAACTCATTTTTATGGTTTTTGAGAAATTTGTTTTCAGCCAAAATAAATTCTTCACATTTTGAACACCAAGCTATTAATAAAAACAAAAATCATTTAAACTAGGTTTTTTTGAATTCCAAAAATTTGATTTTTTTTAAAAGGGAAAGTATAAGGGTATCATTCTTTAAGAATGAATAAATCCCAAAGAGAGAAGATATAGTTCCTATTATTGTCCAGAAATCCATTAGTTCAAAGATATTAAATCGATGTTAAGATTCACAACAAACTTATAAACAATCATAACGTTTGCAATTGGAAATTGCCGAATGCCAATAGAAGAAACTGGAAAAGTGAATGTGGGAGATAAGTTCAACATAATAGATTATGATAATTACGAGAAGATTAGTAAAAGACATATTATTGAGGTTGTTAAGCAAGTGTAGAGTCTATTGCAAAAAAATTAAGGATATTATTGTAAATTACATCCTATGAATATTAGGTCTTTTATTTATTATTTAATTAGCTCAGTTTTTATGAGCCGAATAACTAATAATAAAACCGTTCTAAAAGGCTTAAGCCTTTTTACTCTCCCATTTAAGCTCAGTTGGAATTTTAAAAGTGATTTTCAAAAGTGGTTAAAAAAAGGGGCAGTAATCTATATACTAACTGTTTTAGCCTTGTTTGTTTTAAATTTCTGTTGGGCTTGGATAAATGGAAGGTTAAGTTCACCAGATGACGATTTTTATTATGGTTTCTTAGAGGATACTCCAAACATTATCAATTATATATTAATCTGTCCAATTTATATTAGTTGTGGAATATACTTTATTAATAGGACATCCAGAATGAAAAGTGAATTTGAATCCAATGGTCTATTTAATCTATTAAATATTTCACCGCAAGTTTATGGTAAGCAATGGTTAAAAAATATTTTCTTATTAGTGTTGCTATTTGTTGTTAGCTTTGTAACTATTGTCATATATACTGATGAGCTAGATAATTACAACAGGGTCTTCTGGTTTCAAGAGTTAACATCTAGTGGTGATATTGTTCTTAATTCTCATGGCTTTTACTATTTATTGACTATACTGGTATTAAACATGTTAACCGTTCTCGTTGTTATCTCTCACTTTGAGTTCTTTAGACTTTCATCGTTGTTTGGAAAAAGACTGAAAGAGCTGAGCAAAGTTGATTCAGAGCAAAATCTTCCAAAAGAGCTATTGGATAAAAATAAAGTAATCTTTTACTTTAAACCGTATATTACGTTATATGGAGTCTCTAAAATTCTTGTCGTAGCATATATCGCAAATATGTACACTTGGAAAGCTCAAATTGTCGGCTTCATTGGCATACTTGATTTCACTATTTTGTTAATTGCGGTATTGGCAGCTGCATTAATAAGTTATCCTAGATATCATATTCAATTTTGGCTATATAAAGCGTGGGAAAAAAACGGTGTTTCGGAATATCCAGAAATTAGAAGTCCATTTTATACAGGATTAGCAAATATTGCAGACTATTTAATTCTTGGGTCATTCATGTTTAACTTGGTTTTATATGTTTTTGAAAAACTTGGGTTTACCTTCCAAAACATTAATTTATGGTAAATGCTTAGTTTGTGGAATGAAGAAAAAGAAACTCCCATATTGGTATCGCTACATTAGATATATGCTGAACTCACTTTGGTATCATGTCCTATTTCCTCTTGGAGCTGAACAAGATGAATTCTCTAAAAACATGTTCAGTGATAAAACCAAATCTAAAGATTAACCTTACCCGTATATTTATCCATGCTATGGCCATGAATAAATGATTGGATGTCTTCTATTTTATTACTGGTTGGGTTGTAGTAAATCTCTACAAAGAACTTATCAATTGAATACAAATTGATTCGGTGTGATTTTGAAAAAGCTGTATCTATATGAGTCCCCAAATCCCATGTGGTTTGGTACATATCATTCACATCGAGCATATTAAATTCATAGAGTGTCATACCCAAATATAGGCAATTGAATATTCATAAAGTATTTCCAAACATCAGAATATTCCACCTATTTAAATAAGCAAATTGCTTACTAATACTAAGCTCTTTGCTTATCACAAATTCCTAGTTTTCATGTAATTTGAGGTTTATTTAAATCCATTCATGAAATACACAATTCTATATATAACTAAAAGCTGTAAACCATTAGTTTTAGTAGGTCTATTGACATTAATAGGTTGCCAATCAAGCAATGTTTTGAATCTCAATAAAGGCGTTTTAGAGCCTGTTACCTTAGGAGGCATTGGAAACTCAAATGACAATTTATGGCAGCATGATTTTAATAGTACTGCCGTAGCAAATTATAAAGAGTCCATTAAAATAGAGGTGTCTGTAAAATATTTTACAAAGCCTGATTACAATTTATATGCAAAGGCTAAGACATACCAATCTTCTAAGATTGACATCGTATTCGATGACTCTTTAAAGATTAAGCCTAGGTATGTGAGTTTTAAAATAGTGGATAAGCCAGGTGTAATTGATGCCTTAAATGCTCTCTATAATTTGAGCTTAAAAGAATACCTATCCAATCAAAAAAAATCTGATATGATTACTAGTGTATCTGTTGCACTAAACAATAAACAGCTAGAACAGGTTTTAAGTGCTGATGAAGTTTTCTTGGTAGCCAATGGCGTAAAATCCTATGCACTTCAGTTTTATAAAAATAGAGAAGCTAAAGAACTGCTAAAGTTTAATGAGATGGTTGTCTTTGATTATGAAGCCTCTTGTTTGTGTTGGCAGGAAGACAACAGACGACAACTACAAGTTGTGGATTTGGCAAGTGGGACTAATTGTCCAAAAAATACCTATAAATCAGCTCAACAAAGTAAAAAAAATATGGACTTTTCTAAATTTTAATGATGCGTAAATACTTAATTCTAATATGTGCCTGTTTACTGATTTTCGCTTGTGACGATATCTTAGAAGTAGAAGATATTTCCGATAAATCCGTTATCGTTTTGGCGCCTTCAGATGATGTGGTGCTAAACAGTAATGACCTTAATTTTTCATGGGAGCCATTGGAAGATGTAGAATCCTATCATTTACAGGTGGCAACACCTTCCTTTGAAGCTGCTGCTCAAATTGTTTTGGATACGCTTATTACAACTACAAGCTATTCAGCCACTTTAGACTTTAACACCTATCAGTGGCGCATTCGCGCTGAGAACTCAGAATATCAAACAGAATATACCATTCAAAGTTTTACTATAAATGAATAATACAAAAGTTAAATTTTACTTTATTGCTAATTTGATCGTTTGGTCTTTAGTTATAATAAGAGGGTGTCTTTGGAATCCAAAATTACCAGATGATTTACCTATTAGCGTAGGAATGAATTTTAATCCAAAATTATCTGTTTCAAATGACACTTTTTCTATACAACCTTCGGCTCGTGATCCTTTCTTAGGAATACTAACATCAAAAGACTTTACATCTCAAAAAAAAGTATCCATAAATAAAGTAGAAGAAGTATACATTCCCATTCTATACCATGGAAGTATAGCTAAAGAAGACAGTAAAGACATTGTTTATATTGTTACCATAGAAAACATCCAATACTTTATGAAGCCTGGACAAGTTTTAAAAGACATAAAACTTTTAAAAGGCGCCAAAGAGAGCATCCTAGTAAAGTACAACGGTACAACAAAAACCATCACGAAGTTATGAAAGGCAAAAAACTAAAAGCAGGTGCTCTCCAAATGACTTTGTTTGTCATTGTTGTTATTGCCTTAATTTTAGGTGCCTTTGTACTTTTGACTCATCTGAACAAGCTCTTATCCATAAAAACGGACTTTGCCATTGAAACTATACAAAATGCCAATAGAGGAGTTCAATATAGTTTGCGCCATGATATTCCTTATGATTCGCCATTTCAAGTTGAAATGGACGATGAAACTTTTAAATCCTTAAATATTAAGAAAGAGGCTTGGGGAGTGTTTCAAAGAGTCACTTCCCAATCAAATATCAAAACCTTTGCGTTCAATAGAACAGCACTCATAGGTGATGCAATACCTAAAACCAAAAGAACAGCCCTTTATCTTGAAAACACCAACAAGCCGCTTGTCGTGGTTGGTAATACAAGAATTGAAGGTGATGCCTATGTTTCAAAAAAAGGAATCAGGCCAGGGAACATTTCAGGACAATCCTACTATGGAGACCAACTCCTTTACGGAAACATGAGGCTAAGTAAACCAGCTCTTCCTGAAATAGATAAACAGATAGTGAACCACATTAAAAAAAGTGTTAAGCAAATTTATGATTATGATGACAATCAATTTATCGATTTAGATACCATTTCGGTATTTGCAAATTCCTTTTTAAAACCTTTAAAGGTAGCTTATAGAAGAGAAGCTATTACCCTTGACCATAAAAAACTAAGTGGACATATCACCATTAAATCAGAAACCAGTATCCATGTTAAAGCTACATCCAAACTAAAAAATATCATCCTTATAGCCCCAAAAATCTATTTAGAAAATGATGTCAAAGGCAATTTTCAGGCCATTGCCACAGATTCCATAGTTGTAGGGGAACAGGTCAGACTATCCTATCCTTCTGCATTAATCCTTAGCCCAAAGGCCAAGTCAGTGGAACATGGAAAAAACGATATAGATAAAAGCAGCATCACTATTGGCAAAGGAAGTATCATTAAAGGTGTTGTAATGAGTTTAATAAGCAAAACAAAGAATGATTTTAACGCACATATTCAAATCAATGAAGCCGCTAGCATATATGGAGAGGTATACTGCACTGGGAATATAGAACTAGAAAGCACTGTTTATGGTACGGTTTACACCTCTGGCTTTACCGCTCATCAAAATGGCTCAGTATACCAGAACCATATCTATAATGGTAAGATACTTGTCAATGACCTATCGGAGGACTATGTTGGGCTTATTATTGAAAACAACAATAAACAGATTATGCAATGGTTGTATTAGAAAAACTAAAAGGCTCAACACTTATGGAAACCTTGGTGGCAACGGTATTGATTGTGGTAGTCTTTATGATGTCAAGCATGATTTTAAATAATTTGTTTTCTAATGCACTAACTAGTAGAACCAATGATATAGAAGCACACTTGAATGAACTGCATTATTTGTATCTCAATGATAACCTTGTAATTCCGTACTCTAGTTCTTTTGAAAACTGGGATATTACTGTTGAAGCTATCAAGGATGATAACGAAAATCATATTGCTCTTGAAGCCATAAATAAAGAAACCAAAAAGAAATTCAATATATCGTTCTATGCCAAAGATTAAAAAACTAAGAGCTTATACTTTAGCTGAAATAATTGTGGTAGTCATACTCACAAGTATTGTGGTTGGTCTAGCTTTTAGCATTTTGAATCTGATTCAAAAACAAATGCTAGGAGCACAAAAAAACTATGAAATGCATTCAGAGCTGAATCAATTAAAACAATCATTATGGATTGATTTGCATCGTTATCCGATTACCAAATACAATAACACTAGTCAATCCCTAACATTTTCATCTGAAGTGGATTCGATACGCTATAGTTTTCATGATGGGTTTATCGTCAAGGATATTGATACTTTTGACTTAAACATTAATTCGAAAACTTTTTTTTATAAAAGTAATGAAGTTTCAAGCGGTGTAATTGACGCCATAAAGCTTTCTCTCTTTAAGGATAAAGAACCAACACTTTTTATATATAAACAAAATGACGCTACTGCATCTATGAACTGATGGGATTTCAACTGGGTACCATATCGACCAAAGCAAAGACTAAAACAAAGAGCTCAGGATTAGACAGTCTCTTAAAAAAAGAAATCATAGTCTTCAAAAAGCCTTTTTCCAACAAGGTCAAAGAAGATTTCTATGTGGAACTATCAGTTTTACTAAAAGCTGGTGTAGGGCTCAAACAAGCCCTAGAGCTCATTGAAAAATCACTAAAGAAAAAACAGGCCAAAGCAATTGTTCAGCAGCTTTCAAATCAAATCGTCTCAGGTATGAGCCTTTCTGAAGCTTTTGAGAGGTCAACACACTTTTCAAGTTATGAATACCATTCCATACGAATTGGAGAAGAGACTGGCACTTTAGACCGTGTATTTGAGCAATTAGGGAGTTTCTTCATTCGGAAGAATGAACAACGTAGAAATCTTATCAGTGCCTTGACCTATCCAATAATCATCTTGTGTACAGCAGTTCTGGTGGTCATTTTTATGCTCAATTTTGTAGTGCCCATGTTTCAGGATATATTTAAGCAACAAAAGGTGGAACTTCCTGGCATCACAAAGTTTATTATTGGAGCCTCAGAGTTTTTGCAAAACAATGGACTTATGTTATTGCTCATTTGTATTACTTTATTAGTATCTCAAACGTACTTTAATAAAAAGCAGTGGTTTAAAAAATACAAGACAAAGCTTCAGCTTAAAATTCCATTTTTTGGAAATTTTATTAAAACGATTTACTTGGCACAATTTACCCAAGCCGTTGCACTTTTAACTGCCTCTAAAGTTCCAATGCTAAATAGTATTAATCTTGTTGGAAAGATGATTGATTTTTACCCTTTACAATCTGCATTAAGAAATGTAGAAGAAAACCTGCTTAAAGGAGAATCATTAAGTACAAGTCTTGAAAAGCATCAGTTTTTTGAGCCGAAAATGGTAGCGCTTGTTAAGGTAGCGGAAGAGACCAATCAAAATGAATATATATTTCAGCGTCTAAATAATCAATACAATACTCAAATACAACAGCAATCTAAACTATTTTCGACTGTATTGGAGCCTTTAATTATTATTGTTATAGGCGGACTTGTTGGAATAATACTCATTGCTATGTACTTGCCAATGTTTAAGCTTAGTAGTGTTATTGGTTAGCTTTATGAATTAAACTGCATTTAAAATTAGAAAAATACTATTTTTTTTAGTATCTTTAAGCCACTGCGCATCATTGTATCCCTAAGATTTTAAATTAATAGTACTTCGAGTATTCGAAAGCTCAACCTTATATTATTAATTTAAACTTTACATATGGCAACTTTTCAATCATACCCCATCACATTAGTGGGTAATGTCGTTATAGATTCTATTGGAACCTATAAAATGATGAGCCTGACCTTAGAAACAGGAAATGGAAAAAATGGAACTATTTTGGAGCTTGTAGACGGGACAACAAGTATCAACTATCCCTTTGCACCAAAGTATTATTTATCACCTTCACAGGTCATCTTTCCAGGCCTAATCAATTTACATAATCATCTAGATTGGGATTTTTTTCCTTTATGGCAGCCCCCTTCTGGAACGGTCTGGTCATGGGACAACCGTTTTGAGTGGCAAGAAGATCCAAGTTATAAGACCAATATTTCAGGGGTGCACAAGCAGATTGAAGGTAAGCTCGATCAGATAGAATATGCAGGTAGTCCAGACGGTTATACTTTATTGACAGCCTTGGCTGAAATTCAATCAGTCTGTGGGGGAACAACCATCATCCAAGAAAGTACCAATTTAGAAGGAGGAAAAATAAACAACAACCATATCCTTATCCGAAATACAGGGGATACTGAAGATATGGAAATCAGCCCCTTGTTTATTGATTCAGCTGTTTTCTTTTATAAACCAACCCTTCCCGGTGGAGCACCAGTCCCTGGGACACCAGGCCATGACACCTCCCAGTGGCAGCCAACAGGGCAATACGGTTTATCTGATTGGGAAACCTATATGGCCTCTGAGCAGCTACAAAGTGCTTTGGTTCATTTATCTGAAGGACGTTATGGTTATCTCAAACCTGGCAAGGACGGATATACCAAAAATGAATTCCAAGCTTTTAAAACTTTGGTAAGGGGTTTATATCCAGACCCATCAGCATTTGTTGCAAGCCGTTTTAATATGATCCATGCCTGTGGTATAGATCCTAACCTTCAGGATGATATTGAATTTGTAAAAAACTATAATATTACGGTACTATGGTCACCGGTGTCCAATACTATGTTATATGGAGATACTTTGGATATTAGAACGCTCATTAACAATGGAATCCCAATAGTGCTGACTTCAGACTGGTCCTCATCAGGTTCTAAACATGTATGGGATGAATCCAAGTATGCCTATGAGTTTTTAACTAAAATTCAAAACTATACCGAAGCGGATGCAAAACAGATGTTATATCAAATGATGACTATAAACGCATCCAAATGCATTGGCAAGTCTAACAAGTGTGGCCAAATTGTTCAGGGGGGATGGGCTGACCTGTTTATATTAAATGCAGCTAACCCAGTTGCAAACTATGCCAATGCTTTGGATATTTTGTTTGAGTCACAGGACAACCAGACCTCAGGAGTCTATACCGGTGGTATGTTAGTGCTTGCAGACACAACTAATTTTACACCTCCTGGTCTTTCTGATGATTTTCAGAACTTACCGGCTTCAGATGGACCTTATGCACCCAATAAATCTGTAAACTTCAATGCTAATGGTGATTACCCAAATATCAACCTGAGCACTGTTGTAACCAATCTGGATAATTTGTTAGGGCAACAGACACCAACCATCACAAGATCAAAATTTTTGGTGTCAGATGACATAGCCTATCAACAATATATGGCTGCACTGCAAAGCTGGCTATCTACCCAATCAGTATGAGATTATAATAACTTAAAAACAATAAAAAATGCCTTTTTATAATTACTTAAAGTATGATTTTAAAACAGCTGCATCTCGTGATTACGTGATTGATAAAATCATAAAACTTAAAAAGCAGCTTGTAAAAGAAATTCCAGATAAAGATGCTGAGAACAATTTACTTCTAGCGACGTGGAATATTAGGGATTTCAATAAAAAAGACCGAAGAGGTTTTGGAAAAAGAACTGTTGACAGCCTTTATTATATAGCAGAAGTTATCTCTTCTTTTGACTTAGTAGCAGTTCAGGAGGTTAATGAGCTCGGCGAATGGGAAAAAGTCATGAAAATATTAGGACCTTCATGGGACTACATTGCTAACGATGTAGCTGATATTAGGGCTGGTGGTAATGGAGAGCGCATGGTCTTTGTCTATGATCGCCGAAAGGTGTGGTTCAAGAACATCGCTGGAGAGATAGTACTTCCCCAGAACCTTCTCATCAGTAAAACGACCATGACTGTATCAGGAGATAAACTATATTCAGGGAAACAGTTTAGGAGGACCCCATTTGCGGTTTCATTTCAATCGGGTTGGTTTAAGTTTGATTTGTGTACAGTCCATATCTATTATGGACAAGGCAAAAAAGGATTGGAACAACGTGTAGAAGAAATCGAAACCATTGCAAGCTATCTCAGCGATCGTGTGGATAAGATCGAGAAGGAATATCAAAGAACAACCATTCTATTAGGTGACTTCAATATCATCCGTCCAGATCATGATACCATGAAGGCTCTTGAAGACAATGGTTTTAAAATACCTCAAAACATCAAAAACAGAAAGTCCAATGTTATCAATACGATGCATTATGACCAAATTGCTTTTAAGAGCTCACCTGAGATAGTAAATTATGCTGATATTGTAACAAGTGACCCTAAGACCAGCAACTCAGGAGTACTAAAAGTGATGAGTTCTGTGTTTCAGAATACGGACGAAGATTTTGAATTTTACAAACCTGAAGTCCTAAAATCCAAGAATGCAGATGGGCTTAATGATAATGATCTTAGAACCTATTATAAGAGTAAATGGAGAACCTATCAAATGTCTGATCATAACCTGATGTGGGTGAGATTGAAAACCAATGACAGTGAGAATTACCTAAAAAGTTTATCCCAATCATAAAACCAAGATTATGTACCGAATTTTATCATTGGATGGTGGCGGTAGTTGGGCTTTATTACAGCTACTTACTTTAAAATATCATTATGGCAATATTTCTGGACACGAAGTATTGAAACATTTTGATTTGGTTGTGGCCAATTCGGGTGGTAGTATCGTCTTAGCTGCGCTTTGTGAAAACTGGAACTTAGAAAAAGCGTTGGGTCTTTTCGATCAAAAAGAAAAACGTGAACTCATCTTCAGCAAAAACAGTTTTAAGGAACGCTTTTTTCCAATAGATTACATCCGATTATTTGGCGGTAAATTCGGGCCTAAATATAGTTCCAAAAGGAAGAAAGAAGCCTTTGATTCACTCTTTAAACAGTGCAGTAAAAGGCAAATGCACGAGCTTCATGATTTTATAGGTAAGGGCTGTCCTAAACTGGTCGTTTGTACCTATGATGCGCTGAACAATAGGGCAAAGTTCTTTAGGTCATTTAGCAACAAGAATGTGTTTGATTCCATAACACTTACTCAGGCCATTCATGGCTCTTCAAATGCGCCGATACAATACTTTGATTTTCCAGCGAGATTTAAAGCCTCTAATACGGAAGTTTTTTATGAACTTTGGGATGGAGCTCTAGGAGGATTTAATAACCCCATCGTTGTTGGTATTATTGAAGCACTTAAGATGGGTATATCTAAAAAGGATATCTATATTGTGTCTATTGGTACTGGAAACAAAATTATGTCCAAAGAAGAAAAGTCTGATTTTTGGAACACCAAACTGGAAACACAAAAAAACAGGTCCAAAAAGTGGAAACTAAACAAGTTAGAGGTCCAGTTTAAATTCTTTTCCAAATCCATTTTGCAACAAGCCAAAACGATATTATACCAACCACCAGACTGGGCGAATTATGTGGCATACATGTTTTTATTTGGAGAACAAGACGTCTTTGACCCCAAAAGGATTATTAGGCTATCTCCAATGATTCATACCGATAAAAATGATGTTGACCCAAGTGAATCATACAAAAAACTTATAAGAAGATTGTATGCAATGGACATGGACTTGACCAACGATAGCGATATAGAGACCTTGAAAATGTGTTTTGATTATTGGTCATCCGATAAAATGAAAAACCAGCCCATTGAATTTAGGGTTACCAGGGAGAATGAACTGGTATATATTAGGGGGAGCAAACACTTTTCTGAGGCCATTGGATTTTGGAAGAACTTGGATAATTAACCTTTTAAATTTGAAAATCAACAAATCGAACTTTCTACATAAAATCAAGCACATTAATTTATATATTTGTTATAACATATAAAGTATAGCGTTAGCTATTATCTTGAAAGAGAAAACTGGCAGTTTCATTTCACACTAGATAATAAGTTTACGCTCACGCTATGGCGTGGGCTGTTCTTATTGTGTGTGGGTATGCCAGTACCTCTCTTTCGGTAAGCTTCAGACCCACGCTTCTTTTTTTACTAACTTTCATTTTGGGTTTGGATGATATTATATCATTTATTATGAAAAACCAAATTATTATGTTGACGTTACTGTCAATTTTTATGACAACCTATTTAGGTTGTTCTTCTAATTCCGATTCAAGCAGTTGTGAAACACCAACATGTCAAAATGGTGGTACAGTTGTTAATTGTGAATGTGATTGTCCCCTAGGGTATTCAGGTAGTAATTGTGCAACGGAATTGACTCCCAGTAGGGTCTCGATCAAGAAAGCCATCGTAAAGGGGTTTCCAAATACAAACAATGGGAGTGACTGGGATTTAGCCATAACAGATCCTGAAGATGCTCTGGCTGACATCTATATTACCTTCCAGGATTCTAATCTCGCTGTGATCTATGACAGTCCCACTTACTATGAAAATGTATTGGCCAACGGTAATGATTTTTTTGAGTTTACAATAATGCCAAATATAGAGCTAACAAATTTTAACGCCCCTTATTTAGTAAACATCTGGGATTACGACCCAGCGGATGAAGATGACTTCATGACAAGCTACGGATTTTTTGCCTACACAGCCAATACTGATTTTCCAAACATCATTACGGTAGTAAGTCAAACAAACAATATCCTTGTTGATTTGGAAGTGGAATATGAGTGGTAACCCTCTGAGATTTAAAAACAGTATCAGAAATAGAATAGCTAGAATATGTTTTAGGTCTATATTTTAATGATGAACATGTTAAATCGTGATAATACTGGTAAGGGTGTAAGCAAATATATTATTGCTGGTTTTATTCAATAATTTAAAAAGTTCTATATTTATGATTCAGAGATGAATACAAATGTATACAAAATGTATACATTTGTATTCATTAATCGTTTAACAACGAAAAATCAATCATTCAGAAAGGTATAACCCGATTAATAATAAAAGAATTTAAGCTATGTATCAAAAAAAGCAACCTAGGAATAAGAATTTGTCAGTAAGGATGACAGCAAAGGATAAAAAAGAATTCGATAGTCTGGCCGCGGATCATCAAACAAGTGCCTCTAATTGGGCTTATCAAATATTGGTCAAGCATAAACATAGTTTTGGGAAGACCGAAAATATAGACAAGCTTTTGGAAGGTATTGAACTCACAATAGAAGGTTTAAATTACGTTCATGATGAAATAAGTAAGTTACGGATTGATAATATTGAGTTTACTGAAAAGAGAGCAGCCTATGAGTTGTTAAGCGCCAATCTTTTTTTTAAAGTCCAAGAGTTTAAAAAACTTCAAAAAGAGATAACGGATTTAAAAACATGAATTAGTACGTATGAAAAGCAAAAACAGTATAGGGTTTGATTAGCTTTTGCAGGAAAAAAACATAACCAATAATGTTAAAATTTCAAATGGTTTTATGGTCTTTTCTGTTTGAATGGAAAATTGTATTTAAAAACAATTAATGTCTTGTGTTTTTGAAATAAAACTTTTCGTTTTCACAGTTTAGAACCTAGGTCTTTTTAAAAGAAGGGCGCTAAAAGTCTGTTAAAATGGGTAGTAAACAAGACTGGTATACATCATCGCTTAAACGATAAGTAATCATCGTATGGTATAAGTTTGTTTCAATCGTATCGTATTTAATGTTAAGTCAAGTATAGATTGAAACAAACGATGATTTGCCCAACGATACATGAAACGATCATTATTTGGTATACGATAACGATACTCTTATCAGTGATATCCGATAATGTTTTCACTTCATATTTATTACGAGTAGAACCAAAAACCCGAAAGTCTATCGCGTTTTATCGCTGCTTTTTTCAATGACTTTTTGTTTCGATTTATTTAAAAATAAAACGGAAATTTTAAAATTTAATTTTTACCCCTAGACAATCTTCTCTAAAAGTATTCTTTAAACTTAGCAGCGGTAATCTCGGCATCTAATTTCAAATATTTTAAGAATGAACGTTCGGTTTTGTGACCAGAGAATTTCATGATAGCAATCGCAGGCATACCATTTAAGAATTTATTTGTACAGAACGATCGACGCGCCGTGTGTGAAGAAACCAGTTCATATTTTTTATAAGCAATCTTAGTAGTTTTTGTTTTGGTAACATTCTGAATTAAGACAAGGTCGTTTATCCTTGCCCGACTGCAGAGTATACGTAGTATCTTATTAAATTCAAGGCAACTTATTTTAGGGTTTGGGAGGGCATATTTGTATGATTCCGCAATAGCAATGTGTCTATCACTTAATGGAGTAATTATTTTTGCTTTTAAGCCATTAGATTTTACTTGGTGAAAAACAAGACTTCCAGATTGGTAACTATCTTTATGAATATTTATAAAGTTTGCAAAACGCATACCAGTTTCACACCCAATAATAAAAAGGTCTCTTACTAGTTTTTCTTTTGAATCTAATTCCTTGAGATCATAAAGCTTTTTAATCTCTTCTTCAGTTAGAAACACCTTATCAGTATCAATTTGCTCAACGATCATATGTTTTAGAGAAAATGGAACACAAATGTCTCTTTCAAAACAATAGTGTAAGAAAGCTTTAAGACATTTAACATTTTTTCCAATGGTGTTAATGGCTAGACCAGGCTCATTATCTTTATTTAAGGCTTCATAGGCTAGGTAGTTATAGAATTTATGAAACAAGCTGTCTGAAGATTGTTTAAGGGAAGAAAAAGATATTTTTGTATCATGAATCTTTTCCGTAGCCATTAAATGTTTTCTTAAAGAGTTGTTATAATCTTTATATATTGAAGCAGTATAATGAAGTTTTTGATGAGCAACAAACTCGTCAAAATAGAACCAAAAGGATTTGCCATCTTTAGTGTAGCTATTCAATGATACTTCTCGATGAATACGTTCTTTGAAATTAGGCGTCGAAATGAACAGGTTTTTATCTTTTAAGTCATAAACAATTTTATTTACAGCACCTTCAAATTTATCTAACTTTTCATTTATGTCCTTTGCCTCTTTAAAAGTTTTATGAATACGAGCACGCATAGCGTTTGAAATCCACATTGATGGTTTAATACTCATACCAGTACTCATTTTAATTCTCTTTCCGTTAAAATGACAAACCAGTTGAATGTTAGTGCTAAAACTAGCATTAGGATCTCTTAAATAAAAGCTAACTTTGCTCATGTACTTATTTTGCTGTAAATATATAAAAAAAATAGGGGATGTTATAGGGGACGATTTTGTTGTATGTAAAATAAAATAAAAATTATGTTTAAATATAATTATCTGATAATAAGATGAATAAAAAATTGTAGTATAAAATAAAAATTATTCTTTAAAACAATTTTATTTTTAGTTAAAGAGTTATATATCAATTTTTTAACTAAAAAATGTAGTCCCGTCCAGACCGCAAACAAAGCCTCTCCAACAAGAGGCTTTTTTGATATAAAGATGTTGTGTTGTTCTCAGAGAAATCTGAGAAGTAGTAATACCAGATTAAATTTGGTATTCCAATGGAAAGCTTTCCTTTTTTCTGAATAAGAAGATTGGGATGCTTTTTTGTTTTAATGTATTTTCTTCTTTAAAAAATAGCTAAACTAAAATTAATCACTAAGTGAGGTTTTCCACGTTTCAAATTCCTGAATAATGTTATCATTAGTTGGAGGATAAAGCCCAATTATTGAGTGTCCTTCATTTATTTTTTTTAAAACAAAATCTTCAAATAATGTCATTTCTATACCTTCTTCAACAATCTCATCAACTAAATGTTGTGGAATAACCATAACTCCATCATTATCTCCAACGATTACATCTCCTGGAAAAACAGCCACACCTCCACAGCCTATAGGAACATTTATATCCAAGGCTTGGTGCAACGTTAAATTGGTAGGAGCAGAAGGTCTTTGATGATAAGAAGGGAAATTTAGGTTTGCAATTTCTGCCGAATCCCTAAATCCACCATCAGTAACAATACCAGCAGATTTTCTAATCATTAATCTAGTGACCAAAAGTGAACCAGATGAAGCAGCTTTTGCATCATTGCGACTGTCTATAACTAAAACAGAACCTTCTGGACATGTTTCAACTGCAACTCGCTGAGGATGATTAGAATCTTTAAAAACAGTTATAGGGTTTAAATCTTCACGTGCAGGAATGTAACGCAGTGTAAATGCCTCACCAACCATATTTGTTTCTCCTTTTCCAAGTGGAATTACATTTTGGATAAACTGATTTTTAAAGCCTCTTTTGAATAAAGATGTTGCAATAGTTGCTGTGCTGATTTCTGTAAGTTTTTTTCTATTATTATCTGTGAGTGTTTGCATACAATGAGGATTTAATAGTTAAAATATAACGATTTATTTGGATACCACACAAATATATGTATATTTGGTAAACCAATCTGGTAAACCAATTATTTTATTAAATGAAAAAATCTATTTCATTATTTCAATATAAATACATCTCTTTTTTTGGAGTATTGTTCGTGTTTGTTTTGTTTAATTGCTCTAGTGAGTCAGATGATGTTGTTGAGGAGGAAATAATTGTTATTGAGGAGGAAGAAGAACCTGAAGAAGCAATTGAGTATGCAGACATAGATTTCTCCAGCTGGAAAGTTACACTCCCAGTTGATGAAAATAATAATGGTAGTCCAGATGAGTACCAACCTTCACAATTGGTTGATTTTGGTTATCAAACTCTTGAAGCTGTTAAACCATTTATGTATGATGACACTTCCGATACTTCATTAGTTTTTTATACATATCCAGATATTTCTACTACAAATAGTTCTTATTCCAGAACTGAACTTAGAGAGCTAATTAATCCAAATAATGCAAGAGAGAATTGGACTTTGTTGGAAGGCGGAGAAATGATTGGAAAATTAAAAGTTGAATCTATTTCAGAAAATAACGAATCTAGTGATGACTATCACAAAGTGATTGTTATGCAAATTCATGGTATTATTTCAGAAGAAGATATGGATATTCATGGTTTTTCTTCAAATAATGGACCACCATTAATAAAAATTTATTGGAAAGATGGTTACGTGTGGTCACATAAAAAATCTTTGGTCAATGAAAGTACAAGTGGTGATGACTTGTTAGATACTACAAGTGATACTTGGACAGATATTAAGAAAAACCTTGGCTATGTAGGTTTTGAGTCATTTGAATTTAGAATTACAGCTAGTGACGCAAAAATTGAAGTACAGCTTAATAATGATAACCCTTACATTTATGAAGATTTAAGTTTGGATAAATGGCCTTTCGAAAATTATTTTAAAGCAGGTAATTATTTGGGTTCAACAGATCCTGAAGCATATTCATATATTAAATATTATAATTTAAATATTACACATTAAAACAGTATGACAAAAAGAAACATTTTTTACTTTTTATTCCTAACCTTTTTTATTAGCTGTAATAATACTACTAATGATATTTTAGTAAATAATATCGAGGAGTTAAATAGCGCAATTTCCAATGCGCAATCTGGAGACAATATTGTGCTTGCAAATGGCATTTGGCAAGATGTTCAAATTAAACTTACAGGCGAAGGTACAGAATCTCAACCAATAACTTTAAGAGCAGAAACTTCTGGCGAAGTGTTTATTGAAGGCGTTTCTAATTTAGAGATAAGTGGTAATTATTTAGAAGTTAGTGGCTTGTTTTTTAGAAATGGCCACGCACCAACAAATAATGTTATTGCATTTAGAACAAGTGAAAAAGATGTTGCTAATCATTCTAAAGTAACAAATTGTGTCATCTTAGATTTCAATAACTTAGAGCGCGATCAAGATAATCTTTGGGTACAGTTTTATGGTAAACATAATGAATTAAGCAACTGCTATATTGCCGGTAAAACTAATGGTGGACCAACAGTTAGAGTAGATTTAAAAGGAAACCAAAGCATAAGAAATTACCATAAAATTATTAATAATCACTTTGGTCCACGACCAAGAAAAGGTGGCGCAAGAGGAGAAACTATTCAATTGGGAAGTAGTTTCACTTCTATGTCTCCAAGTAACACAATAATCGCAAACAACTTATTTGAAGAATGTAATGGAGAGGTAGAAATAATATCAAGTAAAACCAATTTTAATATCATTAAAAACAATGTGTTTTATAAAAGTGAAGGCTCCGTAGTTACAAGACATGGCAATTATGTGACTGTTGATGGAAATTATTTTATTGGTGATGGAGTTAATGATCAATATGGTGGAATTAGAATTATTAACACTGGTCATTGGGTTACAAATAACCTTTTTTATAAAATAAAAGGTAAGAATTTTAGAAGTCCAATAGCAATTATGAATGGAATTCCAAAATCGCCATTAAACAGATATAACCAAGTTACAGATGTTGTTGTAGCTTATAATACGTTTGTAGATTCGGATTCCCCTTGGCAGTTTGGAGTTGGACAAAATCTAGCTCAAAAAGATGTATTACCAGCTTCTGAAATTCGTTCTGCTAGACCTTTAAGAACAGAAGTTGTAAATAACATAATTTACAATTCTGTTGGTGATTCAAACCCGATTATTGAACATGATAAAGCAGATGGAGTTACTTTTAAAAGTAATATTATTGACAATAACGGAGTTGAAATCGCAAACAATCATGGTCTAATTTCAAAGGAATTAACATTAACAGATATTGGCACAAACCTTTCTGTTCCAACTACAGGTTACGATGATGTAGAGGTTTATAATGGGTTCGATTTCGAAACAATTACTAAAGATTTATTTGGGAATTCTAGAGATGAGTCAAATAAAATTGGCGCAATAATAAATTCTGAAAATGTAAACTTAGACCTTTTAGATAAAACAAAATACGGTACAGATTGGTTTTCGAATGAAGTAGAAGCTAAAGAGGCTAAAACGCATACCGTAACTAATTCTGATGAATTAGTTGCTAAACTCAACGAAGCAGAAAGTGGTGATATTATTGATTTAGGAATTGGTTTATATGAAGTTGATAAACCTTTAGTTATTAATAAATCTATAACTATTTTAAGTTCAGGTGATGGTAAAGCACAAATAATTTACAATGGAGGTAATGAAACACCATTATTCTCTTTACAGCCTTACGGAAAATTAAATATAAAACAGGTAATTTTAAAAGGGAATAATAGCAATTATCTTTTCGCAAGTTTAAAAGAAAAGATGTCTAATCATTTTGGATTAACAGTTTCTGAATGTGAAATTTCTAATTTCAACTATGCTTTAAAAGTTTATAAACAATCGTTCTCAGAAGAAATTACTTTTGAAAACACTTCTATTACAAACTGTGAAAACGGAATCGAATTATCAGAAGAAACTAATGATAGAGGAGATTACAACACAGAATATTTAACCATTAATAACTGTAACTTCAATAACGTAAAGCAAAATGTGATTGATTATTATAGAGGCGGTTATGATGAGTCAACCATTGGCGGAAACCTTTTAGTAGCCAATAGTACATTTACTAATTGTGGTGTAAAAGAGAAAAATAAAAGGTTATTTAATCATAATGGTATTGTGAATGTAAATATCAACAACAACACATTTAAAGACAATAACGTAAAATTTGTTTCTATTCTTTGGGGAGCAAAAAACAACGTAGAATCTAACAATACAGTAATTAATTCAGGACAAATTAAGACGGAAGAAAATTTAGTTATGACATTGATGTATTAATAGTATTCCAGTTCAGACAGGAATCTCATAAATTATAATAAAACGTAAATAATGAAAAACATAATAATCACAATTGTTACGCTTTTACTATTAATTAGCTGTAAGGAAAACACAAATAACACTTCTGAAGCAGCTACTGAAAATAAAACTGAAGCACAAGTAAAATACCCAAGCGATGTTATTCCATTTATGGATAAATGGAAGATTCTTTTGGGAGATGGGACTCATCAAGATACATTAGTAAATTATGAGAAAAAAGATTTTTTCTATGTTGTAAATGAAAATGAAACGAATTGGATAGTGTATAAAGCACCAAATGCTGGAATTACTTCAAAAAACTCGAGTAATACAAGAACAGAATTACATCAAAAAAAATACTGGAAACCTTTAGAAGGAGGAAAATTAACAGGTACTTTAAAAGTACAACAAGTATCAACTACAGGTGATGCAACTGCAGCTTCATCCTATTCAGTAGTAATTGGGCAAATCCATAGTGATGAAGGTCATGAAAATGAACCATTAAAAATCTACTACAAAAAATTCCCAGGTCATACAAAAGGCTCTGTATTTTGGAATTACGAAATCAACACAGAAGGTGATAATATTGGAAGATTTGATTATTCTACTGCAGTTTGGGGACATGATTTTTCTGTGGTTGGAACAGATGCAACGACGTATCCAGAAGAACCAAAAAACGGTATTGCTTTAGGTGAAGAATTCAGTTACGAAGTAAACGTTCACAAAGGTATAATGTATTTGAAGTTTACTTGTGAGGGTCATGAGACGGTAACCTTCACAAAAAGTCTAATAAACTCAGAATTTTCGACAAGAGAAGATATTCCAGAACAAGTCAAAAGAGTATATGCAAACAGAGAAAAAGGTGGTGGAGTCGAACGTAAAAATGCTTATTCAGGTGAATTGAATTATTTTAAACAAGGTGCATACAATCAGGCTAACGCAAAATCTACCAAATCAGAAGTTTATGGTGGTGATATCGGTAAGCAATATGAAAACGGAAGTTATGCTGAGGTATGGTTTAAAGAAGCAACTGTTGGAGAAAGTACAGAGCCCAAAAATTAAAACATAAAGGCATTGAATAAAGTAATTTTCATAATAGGCGTTTCTGGATGTGGAAAAAGTACTATCGGGAAATTACTGTCGCAAGAATTACACATTCCTTTTTTTGATGGCGATGATTTTCACTCTAAAGAAAACATTGCAAAAATGTCTAAAGGACTACCTTTAAATGATAATGATAGAGAAGGATGGTTAAAATCTTTAAATGATTTAGCAAAAAAGCAATTAATCAATTCTAGTTGTATTATTGGATGTTCAGCGCTGAAAGAATCGTATCGAAAAATTTTAAGTTTTGACATTGAATCGCAAACCAAATGGGTTTATTTATCTGGTTCGTTTGAAAATATTTACAATAGGATTAATGCGAGAAAAGACCATTTTATGCCTTCAGAATTGTTGCAATCACAATTCGATATTTTAGAAGAACCTAAACAATCTTTGAAAATAGATATTAGTTTAGCACCTGATGAAATAATAAAAAATATTATAGAAGGCGTAACAAGTAAGTCAGAATTTGGATTATTTGGACTTGGTGTTATGGGAAAAAGCCTATGCAGAAATTTGGCTAATAATGGATTCAAGATTTCAATGTTTAACAGACATGTCGATGAAACTGAAGTGGATGTTGCCGACAACTTTAAAGCTAAAAATACAGAACTGTCTAATGCTTCTGCATTTGATGATATTTCAGCATTTGTAAATTCTTTGGAGCAACCAAGACGCATTATGCTTATGGTGAACGCTGGAAAAACAATTGATTATGTTATTGAAGATTTGTTGCCACATTTATCTGAAAACGATATTATAATTGATGGAGGAAATTCAAACTATAAAAAAACGAAAGAGCGTTTTGAGTATTTAAAGAAAAAAGGTATTCGCTTTATTGGTGCAGGAGTTTCAGGTGGTGAAGAAGGCGCTTTTAAAGGGCCATCCATTATGCCAAGTGGAGATGAAGAAGCTTATGAAGAAGTGGAACTTTATCTAGAAAAAATTTCTGCTAAAGATCAAAACAACTTACCATGCTGTACGTATGTTGGTCCGGAAGGAAGTGGTCATTTTATCAAAATGGTGCATAATGGTATTGAGTATGTTGAAATGCAGTTATTAGCTGAAGTTACTACCATTTTAGCTGCTTTAGGACAAAATCCAGATGACATTGCCAATACTTTACAAAGTTGGAAAAATACTGCAAGTAGCTACTTGCTAGACATAACAACAAACATTTTTAAAAAGAAAGAAGGCAACGATTGGTTAGTAAAAAAAATATTAGATAAGGCTGGTAATAAAGGTACTGGAAACTGGACAACCATTGCTTCAGCTGAACTAGGTGTGCCAAGTACCTTAATTGCTTCAGCTTTGTTTTCAAGGTATATTTCATTTTATAGAGATGAAAGAATTCAATTAAATAAGAATTTTGGCAAAGCAGAAATTTCAGAATTAAATCTAAAACCAAATGAGATTTTAGAGGCCTATCAATTTGCAAGAATAATTAATCATTATCAAGGGTTTAAATTGATTTCGGAAGCTTCAAATAAGTATGATTGGAATTTGAATTTAAGCGAAATTGCCAGAATATGGACAAGCGGTTGCATTATAAAATCGTCGTTAATGCAAGAATTGGTTGAAGTCTTTAAAAACACATCAAATATTTTAACAGACCCAGAATTAATTCAACGAGTTAATCAATACAAACCTTTAGTAAAAAAGGTAGTATCTCAGTGCATTCTTAACGATGTAACTATACCAGCATTAAGTGAATCAATTCAATTTTTAAACGGAATTACAACAAAATATGCTTCAGCAAATGTTATTCAAGCGCAGAGAGATTATTTTGGTGCACATACGTATCAACGACTTGATGATGATTCTGGAAAACACCATCATACTAACTGGAATTAAATAAAACAATAAGAAGATGTCAACCGAAAATAAAAAATCATTACTAAAGAAAATTATAGCAATAGTATTAGGCTTTGGACCTGGAATATTTGCGATTGGTTACACCATTGGTACAGGTAGTGTAACATCTATGATTGTTGCAGGAAGTAAATTTAATATGCAATTATTGTGGGTGCTTTTTTTAAGTTGTTTATTCTCGGGAATATTAATGTTTGTTTATGGAAATTACGGATTAATTACTGGCGAAACAGCACTCTATGGATTTAAAAAACATCTAAAATATGGTAAAGCATTAGCTATATTAATTATCATCGGTGTCACATTTGGACAATGGAATTCTTTAATGGGAATCTTAGGCATTTCATCAAACATTATTTATGAGATTTTAGCATTGAATTTTGAAAGTTTAGCTGCATATGAATATGAAACAGTATTAATAACAGCCATTACAGTAATAGTTGTGTTTTATTTACTATTGCTGGTAGGGAAATATACCTTTTTCGAAAAAATCCTAATCATTTTTGTAACTATGATGGGATTGTCATTCGTAATCTCATTATTCTTTGTGCAACCATTATCAATAGATGTTGTTAAAGGATTAATACCAACAATACCTGACGTTCCAGGTGGTAAAATGCTGGTAGCTGCGTTTGTTGGTACCACTATGGCAGCAGCTACTTTTTTATCCAGACCCTTGTTTGTGAAAGGTAAAGGATGGACTATTAAAAACTTAGGTCAACAAAAAAAGGACTCCATAACTGCAGCTATTTTAATATTTCTAATTAGTGGAATTATCATGGCTGTGTCTGCTGGAGCATTATTCTATGAAGGTAAAGAAGTGAATCACGTTTTAGATATGGCTAATACATTGGAACCAGTTGCTGGTAAATGGGCAGTGACCATTTTCTTTTTTGGAGCCTTAAGTGCTGGTTTGTCTTCCATTTTTCCATGCTTATTAATTGCACCTTTGTTGATTGCCGATTATCAATCTGGAGAATTAGACACTAATTCTAAACAATTTCGAATTATAACTTTTATAGCTTGTTTAGTTGCATTAATTGGTCCAGCTTTTGGAGCTAATCCTATTGAGGTTCAAATTTTATCACAAGTATTTAATGTGTTTGTATTGCCTGCTGTAGTATTAGGGATTATACTTATAGTAAATAACAAAATAGTAATGAAAGGCTACAAAACTGGTCTTTGGATAAACATTGGTTTGTTCGCTGCGCTGTTCTTTTCATTGGTGATTTCGTATAATGGAGTTGTGGCACTAACCGAATACTTTTAAGAATTAAAAACATTAATAATGAATATGAAAAATATTAAATCAGTATCAATAGTCTTAATTTCAGGATTGTTACTATCATTAAATAGTTGTAAAAATGAGCCTAAAGAATCTAAGGAAGTTGAAGTGGGAAAAATCACTTATGCAAGTGATGTTATTCCTTTTTTTGACCATTGGAATTTAATTTTAGGTGATGGTTCAAATGCTGGTGTTGCCAATAGTTTTGAAAACAAAAAGTTCTTTTACACTGAAACTGATGACGACGGAGATTGGGTAGTTTTTAAAGCACCTAATGCTGGTGATACACATGGAACATCAAACAATACTAGAACTGAATTGGCCCAAACAAAAAAATGGTATCCAGCAACTGCAAATGATAAATTAACTGCAACCCTCAAAGTACAGAATGTATCATCAACTGGAGACGCTCGAGTAGCTGCTTCATATTCTGTAGTGGTTGGACAGATTCACAGTGCAGATGGCCATGAGAATGAACCGCTTAAAATATTTTACAAAAAATTCCCTGGTCACACTAAAGGTTCTGTGTTCTGGCATTATGAAATCAATACAGAAGGCAATGATAATTCAGGACGATGGGATTATTCTACCGCAGTTTGGGGTCATGACTTTTCAGTTGTTGGTACAGAAGAAAACACCTATCCAGAAGAACCTAAAGATGGTATCGCTTTAGGTGAAGAGTTTAGCTATGAAATCGAAGTAAAGAATGGTATTATGAACTTGAAATTTATTAGCGAGGGTCATGAAACAAGAACATTCACAAAAAACTTAATTGAATCCGAGTACACCACAACTAATGATATTCCTCAGCAAACGCAAGACTTGTTTGTTCCAATCGGTCAAGACGGCGTAGAGCGTAAAAATGCATATGCTGGAGAAGGTTGCTTTTTTAAGTTAGGGTCGTACAATCAAACTAATGGAAAGTCACCTCAGGAAAATAGAAACTGGTGTTCTGGTGCTGAGACTCATGGTGGTGATATTCAAAAGCAATATGCAGATGGAAATTACGCTGAAGTTTGGTTTAAAAAAGCTAGTATCTATATAAGTGATGCTTCCGTATCTAATGAAGGCTATTTTACAAAAAATGATTAATCACTAACTAAACACACACATGATAAACGATAAATTAAAAGGAAAAAATGTGCTCATCACAGCTGGAGCTCAAGGTATAGGAGAATCTATTACTACGCATTTTATTGATAGCGGAGCTAATGTTGTGATTCATTATTTTTCAAGTTCAGATACAGCAAATGCATTAGTGGATTATGCAAGTGGAAAAGGACAAAAAGCAATTTCAGTCAAAGGCGATTTAACCAAAGAGATTGACGCTAATACTTTGGTTGAAAAAACAGTAGAAGTTTTAGGTGGATTAGATATCCTTATTAACAACGCAGGATCTCTTGTGGCACGTAAAATGCTAGATGAGTTAGAAGCTGATTTCTGGCATAAAGTCATGGATATTAACATGACATCTATGCAATTTGTAACACGAGCAGCAGCACCATATTTAGCAAAAAATGAAAACAGTAGTATTGTTAATTTAGCATCACTTGCAGGACGTAAAGGCGGTCATCCAGGATCTTTAGTTTATGCAACTAGTAAAGGAGCAATCCTTACTTATACTCGTGCTCTTTCAACTGAACTTGGACCAAAAGGTATTCGCGTAAATGCTGTGGCACCTGGTTTAATCCTTGGTACTTCTTTCCACGATACGCATACAACAAAAGAATCTGCAGCTAAAACTATTGAAGGCATACCTATTAGTCGCGCAGGATATGCTAATGATGTAGCTAGAGCAGTATTATATCTAGCATCGGAATATGATGGTTTTATCACTGGTGCTACTCTAGATATTAATGGAGGTGTGTACAATATGTAAACTTAACATTAAATGGTATTTTCATTATTGAATAATTATTGTATATTTGGTAAACCAGATTGGTTAACCAATTTAAATGAATCTTATGAAACACAAAATTCAATTTAGATTTACTATTCTTTTATTGGCAGTAATTGTGTCATCTTGTAAAGATGAAACTGTTTCGCAAACGGATTCAACATCAGAATCACAACACCCAAAACTAATCTTAACAGCTCAAGGCGTCAAAGACATTAGAGCACAATTAGGTTCTATTCCAATTTTTGATAACACCTTAGAAAAAGTAAAAGCAGAAATTGATGCCGAAATTGAAAAAGGGATAGATGTTCCAATTCCAAAAGATTACTCAGGTGGCTATACACATGTTACGCATAAAAACAATTGGTTTGTATTGCAAAAAGCAGGTTTACTCTATCAAATTTTAGATGATGAAAAATATGCCAAATTTGTAAAAGACATGCTCATGGAATATGAAGCTTTATATAAAACCTTGCCGCTTCATCCAAAAACACGTTCTTATGCCAGAGGTAAATTATTCTGGCAATGTTTAAATGACTCTAATTGGTTGGTGTATGTGAGTCAGGCTTACGATTGCATCTATAATTATTTAACCGAAGAAGAGCGAAATAAGTTAGAAACAAATCTTTTCAGGCCATTTGCTGATCACATTTCGGTTGATAGTCCGCAATTTTACCAAAGAGTACATAATCATAGTACTTGGGGAAATGCAGCAGTTGGTATGATTGGATTAGTCATGGATGATGAAGAATTAATTCAGCGCGCATTATATGGTATTAAAGGAACAGAATTAGACAAAACAGCTAAAGATGATGATGGTGGATTTTTAAATAAAGACGGAAAAGCTGGTTTTTTAGCAAACATCGAAGAACCATTTTCACCAGATGGATACTATAACGAAGGACCATATTATCAGCGTTATGCGATGTACCCTTTTTTAGTGTTTTCAACGGGATTACATAACGTAAAGCCAGAATTAAAGATTTTTGAATATAAAGATGGTGTGCTTTTAAAATCAATAAATGCTCTATTGAATTTATCTGATGCTGATGGTGATTTTTTTCCGCTTAACGATGGACAAAAAGGGATGTCTTATTATACAGGTGCATTGGTGACTGCTGTTGATATTTCATATAAATATGGAAGTCAAGACCCAGGGCTATTAAGTATTGCTGAAAAGCAAAATCAGGTGTTATTGGATGATTCTGGTTTGGCGGTTGCCCTTGGTATCAAAGATGATAAAACAGTACCTTTTGAAAAGAAATCTATCAATTTAAGTGATGGACCAGATGGTGAGCAAGGAGGCGTAGGTATTTTAAGAGATGAAGGAATAGAGCTTGTTTTTAAGTACGCAGCACAAGGCTCAAGTCATGGTCATTACGATAAGTTATCCTATTCACTATATGAAAATGGTGAAGAGGTAATTCAGGATTATGGGCTTGCTCGTTTTGTTAATATTGAGCAAAAAGGAGGAGGAAATTATTTAAAAGAAAACAAGACTTGGGCAAAACAAACCATTGCTCACAATACGGTTATCCAAAATGAAACCTCTCATTTTAATGCTAAATATGAAGTAGGAAGCGAGCATCATTCCGACTTACATTATTTTAATTCAGAAGGTAAAAATGTACATGTGGTTAGTGCAAAAGAAACAAATGCTTACCCAGGAACCGAAATGCTTCGCACAATGGCAATCATAAAAGATGAAGATTTTGAAAAACCATACCTGTTGGATATTATGAAGGTAACCTCAATTACAGCCAACCAATATGATTTTCCTTTTTATTATTTCGGACAAATATTACAAACCAATTTCGACTATAAAACACCTGAAACGTTAAAACCTTTAGGTGCAAAAAATGGATATCAGCATTTATATTTAGAAGCTTCTGGAAAAGCAAATAACGATAATTCTAAATTCTCATGGTTCAACAACAACAAGTTTTATACGTTGATGACTGTAACTAGCAATGCAGATGACATACTATTGACTAGAATTGGAGCCAATGACCCAGAATTTAACCTTCGTCGCGACCCAGCTTTAATACTACGACGTAAAAATGCAAAAAATACAGTATTTGTATCTACTATCGAATCACATGGTAGTTATAGTCCAGTTTCAGAATCCGCAGTAAATTCCAATAGTAACATAAAAGAATTAAAAGTAGTTTTTGACACCGAAGATTATACAGCAGTAGAAATTACCAATATTAATGATGAAACCACATTATTTATAACCGCAAATACAAATGCTTTAAAAGAAACGAAACATACCATTATAATAAATGATATTAATTACCAATGGACAGGTAATTATTATTTCAAATAAATAAAATTAATTGTCATACTGAGCGCAGTCGAAGTGCTCATTTAAATAATAATATTAAAATTTAAAAATTATGAAACGATTTAGCGAAAAGTATATCACTGCAAAAGACATAGAATGGGAAGAACTTGGTGGAGGAGTATCAAGAAAATTCTTAGGCTACGATAACCAAATCATGATGGTAAGAGTAAAATTTGAAAAAGGCGCATTAGGTTCGCCACATCAACATTTTCACACACAAGCTACCTTTTGTGTTTCTGGTAAATTTGAATTTGAAATTGATGGCGTAAAGCAAATCGTAGAAGCTGGAGATGGGGTGTATATTGAACCAAATTTATTGCATAGTGCTGTTTGTTTAGAAGAAGGTGAACTTATTGACACCTTTAGTCCTGTAAGAGAAGATTTTTTAAGTGGTGATGGCGTATCTTATTTTGGAGATAAAGAGTCTTAAGAAAATTGCTAGACCAATACTTGAAGATTTTATGAAGTAATTTCTGACGAATTCGCCAGAAACCGTGTTAAAATTTGCATTATCATCAATAATTCTTAGAAATAATTTTGATGTTTCAAAAAATTAACTATTTTTGGTAAACCAAATTGGTAAACCAGATTGGTTTTCCAATAAAAAAAGGACAGGTGCACGCCTATCCTTTTTAACAAAATACTTCTCTTGTAGGAAGTAAGTAGAAAAATGCTTTTAAAGCCATTTCTAGTGCAAAAATACAAAATCAATTTGTGTTGTGCGAAATGTGTTTTTGAAGTAAAAAAACTAACAAGAATTATTTAAATCAAAAACTAATTATGAATTTAAAAACAAAGCTGTCCTTAATTGTAATGTCATTGTTTTCTATTGTAGCTTTTGCTCAAGAGAGCTATTTGATTAAGGGTAAAGTGGTGTCACAAGTTGACAATTTGCCAATTCCTGGTGTTAATGTTATTGTTGTAGGTACTACTAACGGAGTTTCAACTGATTTTGATGGAAATTATCAAATTCAGGTCAAACAAAATGATGTTTTGCAGTTTTCCTATGTAGGTTTTAAAACGCAAACAGTAATTATTGCTAATCAAACTGAACTTAATATTACATTAGGAGAAGATGCAAGTGTACTAGATGAAGTTGTAGTTATCGGTTATGGTACACAGAAAAAGAGTCATTTAACTGGAGCTATCTCTAAAGTAGTAAATGATGATTTAGATCAAATAACTGTAGCAAGGGTAGATGATGCCCTTATTGGTCAAGTGTCTGGAGTTAATATTCAGGCAACAAATGCAGAAGCAGGTGGTGCTCCAACAATTACTATTAGAGGTGTTGGGTCAATTACTGCAGACTCAGGTCCTGCTGTTGTGGTAGATGGAGTTGTTGTTGATGCTGGATTTCTAGGGAATTTAGATATGAATGATGTAGAATCTTTTGAAGTTTTAAAAGATGCAGCATCTGCAGCTATTTATGGAAGTGAAGGATCTAATGGTGTAATATTAATTACAACCAAGAGCGGAAAAGAAGGAGACACAAAATATAGCTACCAAACTTATACTGGTTTTAAAGATGCTCATGGAAGTGATGATTATAGAAAAAGCGTTTCAGATTGGGCTGCAAAGGAACAAGCTTTTACAGGGACGCTTTCGGGTGAAACTCTTTATATGCAATTGTTAGTAGCTACTACTGGGATTGACAGAGATTGGCAAGATGTTTTCTTTGATGGAGGAACTATTACAAGTCATTCTTTTGCTGCACGTGGAGGTTCAGCAAATACTAAGTTTAGCACATCATTAAGATACGTTCATGACGAAGGTGTTGCGTTAACTGATGACTATAAATTGTACACTGGAAGATTAAAGTTAGACACAAAATTAGGTAAAAAAATAAAAGTAGGAATTAACTTTACACCTTCTTTCACAGAGCAAAGAAGATTACCAACTTCAATACATAATCCAATACGTCAATCTCCATGGTTGCCTATTTATCATACAGAGGAAACACTTCAGTTCATAAACACTAACACTTATCCAGATGTTGGTGTAGGCGATTATTTCTACGAAAATCATCTAATAAATTTAGACTTGGATGATGATGGTAATACTGAAAGACCACGTACTTCAGGAGATTCAAACCCTTATGCTCAATATGTTGAGAGAGAGCACTATGAATATAACACCAAGTTATTTGGTTCTACATTCTTTAGTTATGAAATTATGGATGGACTTACAGCCAAAACATCTTTAGGTATTACTTTAGAACAAAGAAAGAGAACAAGATGGGATGGAACCAAACATCATGCTAGTGGAAATAGTAGAGCTCAATATAATTTACAAAACAGATTCAGATCGAGACTTATTTCAGATAATACGTTATCATATAGTACTATATTAGGTGATGATCATGAGATTAATGCAGTTGCGGGTATTACTATACAGCAGAGAAAAAGTAGTAATAGTGATATTACAGGTAATGGATATACTAACGACTTACTTCCAAATTTACAAGGCGCAACTTCTATTTCAGAATTTGCCGAAGTTAATACTACACTAAATAAAATAGGTTATTTCGCAAGGGTTAATTATGCGTTTGCTGATAAATATTTAGTGTCTGCATCTTTTAGACGTGATGGTAGTTCTGTTTTTGGACCAGAGACAAAATGGGGTAACTTCCCGGCCGCATCTATAGGATGGAATGCTCATAATGAAGATTTCCTAAGTGATAGCGATTTTTTAAACAAATTAAAATTTAGAGTTAGTTATGGGCTTACAGGTGCTGAAAGATTTAATGTAGGAGATGATATTGTTAATTTATGGCCTTATTTAGCCTTGTTACAAAATTCCAACGCAATTGTTGATGGTAATATAGAAGCAGGTGTTTCTCCACGTAATATTGCAAATGCATTATTACAATGGGAAGCTTCAGAAGAATTCAATCCAGCAGTGGATTTTGGATTTTGGAATAATAGAATATCTGGATCTTTAGATTATTATTCAAGAACTAGTGACGAATTACTACTAGAAAACCCTGTTTCCTATATCACTGGATTTACAAGTGGGATTGTTAATTTAGGTAAAGTACAAAACAGAGGTTGGGAACTTGAACTAAGATCTAGAAATATTGCCAATGAAAACTTTTCTTGGAATACGACTTTAATTGCTTCCACTAACCAAAATGAATTATTAAGTTTTGGTGATTCTAACAATGCATTAATTGAAGATACTTATGGAAGGAACTCACAATGGATTAATAGAATTGGAGAGCCAATATCATCTTTTTGGGGTTATGTAGTTGATGAAGAAGCTTATGATGATACTGAGTTCAGAACAACATATGTTGATAATCCTTGGAACAGAATTAATGGCCAAGCTGATGATACTATAGTGAAGGATTTAAATGGTGATGGTATAATTACAGAAGAAGATAAAACAATATTAGGGGATCCTTACCCAGACGTAGTATATAGTTTTACTAATGAGTTCAAATATAAAAACTTCGATTTCTCTTTTATGATACAAGGAAGTCTAGGAGCTCAAGTAAATAATATTGGAGATCAATATTTCTTTAATTGGTTTGGTAATAGAACTAGAAGTGGCGGAGAAGCACAAGCAGTTGCTGATGGACTTGTGCCACATGAATCTTTTATTCAAGAAAAGGTGTTAACCAGCGAAGTTATTGCAAGTGCAGACTATTTTTCATTACGTAATGTGAGCATTGGATGGCAAATGCCAGAGAAATTGGTCTCAAAATTAAACCTTAAAGGATTAAGACTTTACGCAACTGGACAGAATTTGCTATACATAACAGCAGATGATTACCATGGGTTTAATCCAGAACATATTGATGGTACAAATCCTAGAGCGTATGGTTCTCAAAGAGCAGGTACGCCTATATACTCGACGATATCATTAGGTCTGAACGTTGATTTTTAATCTTAAACAAAAACAAATTATGAAACATTTAAAATATTTAATCTTTGCAATTTCAGGATTCGTTTTAAGTTCCTGTAGTGATTATTTAAATCCGTTGCCAGATTCGGCAGTTGCAGTTGAATCATTCTTCCAGACTGATGATGATGTGTTGGCTGGAGTTATTGGAATTTATGATGCCATTCAGGGTGTTAATGAAAATACTGAAACTAATATTGGCAGGGCGAATCGAGGAGTGCAATTTTTGCACTTATTAACAGAGCACAGAACTGATAATACAAGAAATGCCACTCTTGAAGGTTCTAAATCTGATTTCCATAGATATTCGGTTAATGCCAATAATGTAGAATCTGAAGATTTTTGGCAGTCGATGTATCAAGTTATTTTTAGAGCAAATAATGTCTTAAACTATATCGATGTTGCAGACGAAAGTAATCAGGCAAGTTATACAGCTGAAGCTAAATTTTTGAGAGCTTATGCTTATTTTCACTTGGTTAGAATGTTTGGCGATGTGCCTTTAGTTACTTCTGTAGTAGGTCCAACAGATAACGAGGCTCTATTTACTAGAATACCTACAACTGAGATTTATGCTCAAATTATTGAAGACTTACAGGAAGCTGTAAATGTATTAGACAATACACATCAAGCAAGAGCGTCAAAAGCAGCAGCACAAGGATTATTGGCAAAGGTGTATTTAACTCAGTCAAGTCCTGATTATACCAGTGCTCAACAACTATGTGAGGCCATTATTTCTAGCTCAAACTATTCTTTAGAGCCTAATTTTTATGACGTATTTTATTCTGAATTGAATAATGAAATTATTTTTGCTATCCAATATGATACTGGTAATTCACTAGAAAGTCAAAGCTTTTCTTCTGAATTTACTTCAGCATTCCGCCAAGGAAGAGAAGATGGTCAAAATATTGTTAACACTAATCTTTTTACAGATTTTTCAACGTATGGAGGAAACAGAACTGCGGTATCAATTTCCAATTTAGGTTTCCTTGGACAAGATGATAATGAAGTAATAAAATATTTACCAGATGGTTCTGATATTACAGTATCACCTCCTACTTATGGTGGAAATGCTCGTGATGCAGGAAATGATTATATTGTATTGCGTTATGCAGATGTGCTTTTAATGCATGTTGAGGCTATAATGGGCTCAAGCTCATCAACTAGTGATGGTAATGCATTGAATTCTTTTCAACAAATACGAGATAGAGCTGGATTAACCGATTTAGTTTCAAATATTTCTAAAAATGATCTACTCACAGAAAGGCGTGTAGAATTAGCATTTGAAAATCAACGTTGGTTTGATCTTCTTAGGTTTGGTGTAGCTGATGCCGTGTTAAGTGCACATGCAGCAGACAGAGGATATGCATTCACTGGTAGAGATTTACTATTGCCAATTCCAGCAAGAGAAATAAATATAAGTGGAGGTCTTTTAACTCAAAATCCAGGATATTAATTTATAAATAATTAAACTATGAAAAATAAAACAAATATTTTCCGTAATACAACATTACTAGTAAGTATTGTTATAGCTAGTTTGATCTTGGGTTGTACTCTTCGAGATGATTTGCCAAATGCAAATTCTAAGCTTGACACTGTGCCGCCTGAAGCAAATTTTTCTTATGCTTCTTCTAGCGATGATTTTAAAACGATTAATTTTACTAATCTTTCATCTGAGGCTACCATATTCTCATGGGATTTTGGTACTGGTGACACATCAACCGAGCAAGACCCAACGTATACGTTTGTAGGCGGAGAAGGCACCTATTCGGTAGAATTAACTGCTAGTGATGCATTGGGTGCTGTAAGTACTACAACTATTGACGTTGTTGTAGTACAAGGTCCATTTCAACCAGTTATTTTAGAGCCAGGATTTGAAGATGATACCTTACCTGGTGGTGGTGGAGATGGTCGCGATTCATGGAGGAATAGTGATTTAGGCGGTGTAATTCAGATTACAGGTAGTCCAGTAACATTTGGAGACCAAGGTGCTAAATTACCACTTCCTGCTGGAGACCGTATTGGTTATCAAGAAATTACCGTAGAACCTGATTCTAACTATGATTTAAGATTTTATTACACTATGTTGGATAATTCTTCTAATCCATGGCTAACAGTTGCTGTTTTAGGCGTAACTGAGTTTGGGTCACCTACAACCAGTGAAGAAGCGCTAAATGCGACCATAGCTTCAGTAACAGTAACTGATGATTCGGAACCTTCTGTCTATGTTCAATCAACTTTAACATTTAATTCTGGAGTGAATAATACCGTTGCAATTTATTTTTATAACGGTCCTGTTGAGGCTAGACTTGATGATTTTACAATTGACGTTGCGCCTGAAGGAGCTGTACCTCCTTCTGTAGGATTCACTTCTGTTCAGAGTGAAGACAATTATTTGGAGTATACGTTTAATAACTCATCTGCTGGGGCAACTAGTTATTTATGGGATTTTGGTGATGGAAATACTTCAACCGAAGAATCTCCAACTCATGTTTATGACGTAGCAGACATATACACGGTTTCACTTACAGCTACTAACGATGCAAATCTGTCAGCTGATTTAAGTCAAACAATTGATATACAAGCGCCAGTTACAGCAGACTTCACATATATGGTTGATGATATGGACTACAAGACTTACCATTTCATGGATGCTTCTGAGGATGCCGTAATGCTATTGTGGGAATTTGGAGACGGTTATCAATTTACAGGAATGAATCCTTCACATACTTATGCAGAAGATGGAATTTATACAGTGACCTTAACCGCATATAGTGTAACAGATGCTGTGTCTATTGCAACCGCTGAACTAGTCGTGTCTGAAGGGTTTGTTGTACAAGTTCTTAATGGAACATTTGACCTTTATGGTACAACTCCTGGGTGTGATGGAGAAAGCACAGGAGATAATGCTGATGCTTGGGATATGACACCTAATTCAACTATTAAAGATTGTGATGGGAATAATATTCCAAGTCCTTATGATCCACTTTGGGATAACGGTGCTTTAGATTCTTGGCTGGACGGTTTTTATGGCGATGATAGTGAACAAGCTGGTTCTACAAACGAAGGAAATGATGGAACAAGAGGAGCAAAACTTGATGAAGCAGGTCGTCGCTTGTATCAGGTAGTAACTGTACAGGTTGGAGAATCATATACGTTTTCTATAGATGTAAAAGGAGATACTGCTGGGTTAACTCCAGAAGTATTCATTTTAAATACAGAAATCGCAGATGAAACAGGTATTAATGCCTCTACTTCAGATCCTGCAATTGATGCTTATTCTGAAATTGCGGCTACTACAGATTATGCTACCTATACGTTTGATTTCACGGCATCTACTGGACAGGTAGTTATTTACGTGAGAAATATAGTTGGTTCGGTAAGGATTGATAATATAGAAATCACAGATTTATAATGAACATTAAAACCACCCAGGATTAATAATTGGTACTGGGTGGTTATATTATATTTGAAGAGAGGAGATAAGAATTCACTTCACAATATTGAGATAATAAATCAAATTAAATAAATGAAAAACTTCCGAAAAGAAATATTAGCAGCTTTATTGATAATATTCATATCTACTAGTGTTACGTCTCAAGAAAAGACGAGTAGCGCTAAAGAATCGGATAATAAAATTGAAAAGCAAGATAAAAAGAGAAAGAAAAAGAAGAAAAAAAAGAAATATAAGCTTCCTAATATAGACTTAAGCAATTGGAAAGTGACGATTCCAATAGCAAATGAAAAGGGTAAGCCTTTTGAAGTTAGCCCTCCAGAAATACTGGACTATGGAAACAATGAAAACCTCCATAGGTATATGTACAATGATTCATCTAAAGGAACACTGGTTTTTTATACTGAACCGACAAGTTCAACGACAAAGAATACAAAATATTCTAGGTCTGAGTTGAGAGAACAAATGGAATCTGGTAGTAATTCTACAAACTGGACTTTTGAACAGGGTGGAACTATGAAGGGAAAATTGGCAGTAAAAAGAATATCAAGAGCAAGTGATGGTAAACATCATAGAACTATCATTATGCAGATACATGGTAGATTAACTAATGAACAGCGCGAGCTTATTGGAAAAGATGACAACGATGCACCTCCTATTTTAAAAATATATTGGGATAAAGGAAAAATTAGAGTAAAAACCAAAATATTAAAAAATATAAACACTCCTGATAATGCGGTTTTGTTTAAAGATGCTTGGGGAGATGATGAAGGGTTTAATTTCGAGCAAGAAGTAGGCTTTAGTAAGTTTACCTTAGAAGTAAGAGTAAGCAAAGGAAAGTTGGTGGTTGTATTGAATAATAATGAATTCAAGGTATATGAAAACATCCACATGGATAAATGGGGCGTTTTCGAAAATTATTTTAAAGCTGGAAATTATTTACAAACAAGAGATGAAGGCGCATTTGCAGAGGTTCATTATTACGAATTAGAAGTAACTCATTAAAAGATTTGATTGATTAGTTTGTTTTAGCCTAATTTACATTTTACTGGTCATAATGACCAGTAAAATGTAATAAGTAATATAAATATAATTAGGCATTGGTTTTAGGTTATTATTTTATAATTTTAGCAAATATGATTTGGTTAACCAATTATTGAAAATGGAATAAATATGAAAATAGAAGTACTTACGAAATCAGAGAATACAAATGTTCAAAATAGTATCATTTCACAGATTCGAGACTTAATTAATTTTAAGAATCTTGAACCAGGAGAAAAACTACCATCTGAACGCATGCTTTCTGAAAAATTCGGTGTTTCTAGAAGTAATGTTCGAGAGGCTATTCAGAAATTGGAGTTTTATGGGATATTAAAATCAATTCCACAAAGTGGAACTTTTGTTGCAAATATTGGAGTTGTTGCAATGAATGGAATGATAAAGGATATTTTGAATTTAGAATCTCCAGATTTTAAGTCGCTTGTTGAAACACGTATTTTATTAGAGCTTAAAACAGCAAGATTAGCAGCCTTAAGAAGAACGGATGAAGACTTAGCTTTATTGAAAGAAACACTTGAAGCCTACAAGAAAAAGGTTTTGAATGGAGAAGATGCAGTTCAAGAAGATTTACTATTTCATTTAGCTATTGCTAAGGCAAGTCATAACAGTACTATGAATACATTCATGCTGGTTATTACACCAGAAATTATAACTAATTTCGAAAAATATCATGTCTGTGATAAGGGGTTAGCCCAAGAAGCTATAAAAGAACACCAAGACATAATAAATGCAATTGAAGCCAAAAACCCAAAGCTGGCAAAACAAAAAATGAAAGATCATTTTAAAGAATTGTATACCTATTGTTATCATACATAGAGCAATCAATTTTAAAGAAAAATAAGGTTATAATAATTTATTATTTAAGGAATCTTATGGCAATATTTTTCTCGTTTAATTTAATAGTACTCATTCAAATAGAGTCATAAAAAAGAATTAAGAAATGAAAATTAAAGGATTAAGATGGTGGGTAATTGGACTTATTGCGTTAGCAACAGTAATTAATTATATAGATAGGCAGTCATTAAATGTGTTATGGCCGCAAATTTCTGAAGAGATGTACCCTGATAAGACCATGGATGAGCGAAAGGATATATTCGGGTGGATATCTTCAATTTTCTTATTTTCTTATGCATTTGGTCAAGCTATTTTCGGAAAAATATTTGACAAAGTAGGAACAAGATTGGGTTTTATTTTATCCATTGGTTTTTGGTCCATAGCAACTGCACTTCATGCCTTGGCAAAAGGGTTTCTAAGTTTTGCAATTTTTAGATCAATTTTAGGTGTTGCAGAAGCAGGCAATTGGCCAGGTGCTGCAAAAGGAAATGCCGAATGGTTTCCCACTAAAGAAAGAGCATTTGCGCAAGGAATATTTAACTCAGGAGCAGCGATTGGAGGAATTATTTCAATTCCGTTAATTGCATATCTAGCCATTTATTTTAGCTGGCAAACCATTTTTATATTTGTTGGTTTAGTTGGTTTATTATGGTTAATTCCATGGATGCTAGTAGTGAAAGCACCTCCAGGAAAACACCCATGGCTTACTGAAAAGGAAAGAGTTCATATCCTTGAAATTTCTCAAAAAAAGGATACAAACGATAATGTTGAACTAGAAAAAGAAGAAGTAGATACTGAATATAATCCATCAACTGGTAAGGTTCTTACTCATAAAGAAAGTTGGGGAGTAATTTTAGCTTCTGCAGCAATTGATCCAATATGGTGGCTGTTTGTTTTCTGGATACCAATTTATCTTAATGAAGTTTACGGCATGGATGTTAAGGCAATAGGAATTTATGGTTGGGTGCCTTATGTAGGCGCAATGATTGGTGCTTGGTTTGGAGGTCTTCTTGCTCAAAACCGAATGAAAGTTGGCTGGAATACCAATAAAACTAGAAAATTTGTAATAACATTAGGTTGTTTGATTATGCTTCCTTGTTTTTATTTACTTACTGACCCAGGTAGTCCTGTAAGTGCAGTAATAATTATGGCAGTAATTTTATTTGGATTTCAAACGGCAATTGGAAACATTCAAACATTACCAAGTGACTTATTCGGTAAAAAAACAGTAGGAACACTTTCTGGCTTGGCTGGAATGTCTGCGAAATTTGCTGGTGTTGGTTTAACCGCACTAGTATCGACACTTACAGTAGGAGGGAATTACACACCAGCCTTTATCGTTGGAGCTGTATTGACCTTAATCGTATTAGCAAGTGTTTGGATTTTGATTAAAAAAGTTGAACCTATTCAACCTAAAACAAGTTAATAATAATATCAAAAAAATATAAAATGAGTAAACAAAACGGAAAAGTAGCAATCATTACTGGAGCAACTGGTGGAATTGGATTTCAAGTAGCAAAAAGACTTGGAGAAGATGGGTATACAGTTGTTTTAAATGGAATAGAAGATGATAAAGGCGCTGAGAGAATAAAAGAACTTACTGAACAAGGGATTACAGCAGAGTACTATGGTTTTGATGTTACAAGTGAAGAAGCAGTAACTTCAAATATTACTAAAATTGGTGAAAAATATGGCAAAATCGATGTCCTTGTAAATAATGCTGGAGGACTAGGTGGACGTTCTAGATTTGAAGAAATGACAACAGATTTTTACAGATTTGTAATGGCATTAAACCTAGACTCAGTTTTTTTTGCTTCTAGAGCTGCAATACCTTTTCTTAAAAAAGGAGAACATCCTTCAATTATAAATTATACATCTAACGCAGGATGGACTGCTGGTGGACCTGGAGCTGGAATATACGGAACATCTAAAGCTGGTGTTCATGCTATAACTAGAGCATTAGCTAAAGACTTAGCAGAATATGGTATTAGAGTAAATGCAGTATCTCCAGGAACAATTGATACTCCTTTCCATGCTCAAATTAAAGCGACCAAACCAGAAGTTTTTGCGTCTTGGGCAAACAATATTATGTTAGGTAGATTAGGACAACCTGAAGATGTAGCTGGTGTTGTATCTTTTTTAGCAAGTAAAGATGCATCTTTTGTAACAGCTGAAACAATCCAAATTGGAGGAGGACAGGCTTTAGGAATATAAAACAAAGTAGAAATGAGTAGAGTAGTAACATTTGGAGAGATTATGCTTAGGTTAGCACCTCCAGGATTTTTAAGATTTTCTCAAACAAATAGCTTCGACGTAATTTATGGAGGAGGAGAATCTAATGTCGCAGTATCCTTAGCAAATTATGGTATTCCTGTAGATTTTGTGACGCGCTTGCCTAACAATGATATTGGTAGTTGTGCAATGATGGAAATGCGAAAACGAGGTGTAGGAGTTGATAAAATTGTTTATGGAGGTGATCGTCTGGGAATTTACTTTTTGGAAACTGGAGCTGTTAGTAGAGGGAGCAAAGTTGTGTATGATAGAGCACATTCTGCAATATCAGAAATTAAATCAGGAATGATTGATTGGGACTCAGTTTTTGAAGGAGTCGAATGGTTTCACTGGACAGGTATTACACCTGCGATATCTCAAGGAGCAGCAGATGTTTGTTTAGAAGCTGTAAAAGCAGCAAGTTCAAAAGGAATAACAATTTCTACAGATTTAAATTATAGAGCCAAACTTTGGAAATACGGAGGTGATCGAGAAAAAATTATGACAGAGCTGACCTCATATTGTGACATTATTTTGGGCAATGAAGAAGATGCCGAAAAGCACTTTGGAATTCATCCTGAAGGTTTGGATGTTCATAAGCATGGTCATGATGTAAAAGCTGAAGCTTTTTTATCAGTATGTAAACAAATGATGGAGAAATTCCCAAGAGCTAAAAAAGTTATTACAACCTTAAGAGGATCAATATCTGCTTCGCATAATACATGGGCAGGTGTTTTGTATGATGGTTCAAAAATGTATGAAACACGTCAATACCAAATTACGGATATTGTTGATCGTGTTGGTGGTGGTGACTCGTTTATGGGAGGTTTAATTTATGGTTTATTGACCTATCCTGATGACGACCAAAATGCACTTGATTTTGCGGTTGCTGCATCATGCTTAAAGCATACAATAAAAGGCGACGCAAATTTGGTGACAGTTGCTGAAGTCGAAAAATTAATGGGAGGCGACGCTTCAGGTCGTGTCGCTAGATAAATAGTTATTATGGCACAATTTTCAAGAATTGAAGTGGCAACAGTGATGGCAGAAACAGGGTTAGTGCCTTTGTTTTATCATGATAATATTGAAGAGAGTAAAAAAGTGCTAAAAGCATGTTATGATGGAGGCGCAAGATTGTTGGAGTTTACTAACAGAGGTGATTTTGCTCATGAAATTTTTTCTGAACTCAATAAGTATGCTTTAAAGAACCTACCAGGAATGATACTTGGAGTTGGGTCAGTTACTGATGCTGGAGCAGCTTCGTTGTATATGCAATTAGGCGCGAATTTTGTCGTGACTCCTGTGCTTAGAGAAGATATCGCTTTAGTATGTAACAGAAAAAAAGTATTATGGTCTCCTGGATGTGGATCATTAACAGAAATTGCAAGAGCTGAAGAATTGGGTTGTGAAATTGTAAAACTATTTCCAGGAGGAATTTATGGACCTGATTTTGTAAAAGCTATTAAAGGACCATGCAAGTGGACTAGTATAATGCCAACTGGAGGAGTGTCTCCAACTCAAGAAAGTCTTGAAAAGTGGTTTAATGCTGGAGTAACTTGTGTTGGAATGGGGTCAAAATTAATTGCTAAAGACAATGAAGGGAAGTATGATTTGGATAAGATTGAAAGCCTTGTTAAAACATCTCTTGAAATAATACAAAATTTAAAAAGTAAAGCTTAATTTAGAATGCAAAATTAAGCAAGGGTTCAAAAAGCCTACTAAATTGTAAACAAAGCCTCTCAAACAAGAGGCTTTGTTCTTTTTTAAGAGTAATAATTAGTATCTAAGTTTAGTTATTAACCCTCTAGTTTATAATAGTGTAGTTGTTTTTTATTATTTTTAGCTAAAGACTAACTTAATAAATTACTAACTAAAACTAATTATTATGTCAAACAACAAAATTTTATTAGCAGGCTTGGTTGGAGCTATTATAGCTTTTTTACTGGGCTTTATTGTTTATGGAAATGTATTAACTGACTTTTTTATAGAAAATTCAGGGTCAGCAAGTGGAATCATGAGAGCTGATGATGAAATGCAATGGGTTCCAATGATTTTAGGACACATAACTTGGGGATTACTATTTGCAATTATTTTTGGACGATGGGCAAATATTTCAACCTTTGTAAGTGGAGCTAAAGCTGGAGCTCTATTAGGCTTTTTAATTGGGACTTCTTTTGATTTAATCCAGTTGGGCTCTACACACATAGCCAATTTAACTGGAGTAGTAGTGGATATTATTGTAATGACAATTCTTTCAGCAATTGTTGGAGGTGTCGTAGCATGGTTCTTAGGAAGAAATAAAACAACATAGTTTAATAACCAATATTAATTAAAAAAGCTTTTCCTTTATTGGAGAGGCTTTTTTGTATTAAGTAACAGCTGTTCGATTAGCTTGCATTTTTTCATAACTTAGTGCAACCAACTAAAAACAACTTACCATGTCTAGAATATTTGCATTAATTGTACTATTTACTTTCTTCATCAATCAAGGTTATTCTCAAAATAATAAAATAGACCCTTCAATTTTTGGAGGTTTAAAAATGCGTAATCTCACACCTGCAAAAACAAGTGGTCGGATTGTAGATGTAGCAATTCATCCTAAGAATAAAAGTATACGACTCGTTGCTGTGGCCTCTGGAGGTGTTTGGAAAACTACAAATGCTGGAACAACTTGGAAACCAGTTTTTGATAATGAAGGCTCGTACTCAATAGGTACAGTTGAATTTGACAAGAATAACCCAAAAATAGCATGGGTTGGTACTGGCGAAAACAATGCACAGCGCTCAGTAAGCAAAGGAGATGGTGTTTATAAAAGTACTGATGGTGGAAATACATGGAAAAATATGGGTCTGAAAAGTTCAGAGCATATTGGAAAAATTGTAATTCATCCTACGGATTCTGATATTGTATATGTCGCTTCACAAGGAAATGTTTGGAAGCCTGGTGGAGATAGAGGCCTGTATAAAACTATGGATGGAGGTGCAACTTGGGAAAGGATTTTACACATAAGTGATGATACTGGGATTTCAGATATTACAATAGATCCTAGAAATCCAGATATTATGATTGCATCATCTTATCAGAGAAGAAGACATTTTGGTATTTTGGTAGGAGGAGGTCCTGAAGGAGGTGCATTTAAATCTATGGATGGAGGTGTTACTTGGAACAAGATAAAAGGTGGTTTTCCACAAGGTGAACTAGGTAGGATTGGTTTAGCGCGTTCTCCACAAAAACCAGATGTTCTTTATGCTTTGGTTGCTGGTACAGAAAAGACCAAAGGATTTTATAGATCTGAAAATAATGGTTCCAGTTGGAAAAAAATGAATGACTATATGGTTATTGATGCTCAATACTATATGGAAATCTTTCCTGACCCTCATCAATTTGATAAACTATACATTGTAGAAGTATTTACTAAGGTTACGGAAGATGGAGGGAAAACAATGCGTTCAATTAATCATGACAATATTCATGTGGATAATCATGAGATAGAGTTTGACCCAAATGACCCAAATTATCTTCTTATTGCTGGTGATGGAGGAATATATGAATCATGGGACAAAGGTGATAATTGGAGATTTACGGATAATTTACCAATTACTCAATTCTATAGAGTTGGTATAGATAATGAACTTCCATTTTATAATGTTTATGGTGGTACGCAAGATAATAATACACTTGGAGGACCAAGCAGAACGATATATAGAAATGGAATTAAAAATGCCGATTGGATAATAACTCAAGGAGGAGATGGTTTTCAATCTCGGATTGACCCAACGAATCCTAATATTGTTTATTCAATGTCTCAATATGCAGGAATAGTACGTTTTGATAAATTAAGTGAAGAAAAAATTGATATTCAACCACAGCCAAAAGCAAGTGAACCACCATATAAGTGGAATTGGGACTCTCCGTTAATTATTAGTTCTCACGATAATAAAACACTCTATTTGGCAGCTAATAAACTCATGAAAAGTTCAGATCGGGGAAGTACTTGGCAAGAAATAAGTGAAGATTTAACACGCAAAATTGATCGTAACAAAATGAAAGTTATGGGAAGAGTTTGGGGAATTGATGCGATTTTTAAAAATGTATGGACATCTCCTTATGGTACTATTGTTGCATTAACAGAATCTCCACTAAAAAAAGGATTGCTTTATGCAGGAACAGATGATGGATTAATTCAGGTCACTGAAGATGATGGAAAATCGTGGCGTAAAATTGATAACATTAAAGGAGTTCCTCGTTTAGCTTATGTTTCAGATATTTATGCATCGCCTCATAATGAAAATACGGTCTTTGTAGTATTTAACAATCATAAATATGGCGATTATAAGACTTACTTTTATAGAAGTGATGATAAAGGTAAAACATGGAGAAGCATTTCATCTAATCTTCCAAATGAAGAATTTGGCTGGACCATTCTACAAGACCATATTTCACCAAACTTACTTTTTGCTGGTACGGAATATGGTTTGCATTTTAGCTTAGATGGAGGCAACCAATGGATTCAATTTAAATCAGGAATTCCTACCATCGCAATTAGGGATTTGGAGATACAGAAAAGGGAAGATGATTTGGTAGCAGCTTCTTTTGGAAGAGGGTTTTATATTTTGGATGATTATAGTCCGCTAAGAGAAATTTCTTCGACGAGTTTAACTAATGATGTCATATTATTTTCTGTGAAGGATGCTTTGAGTTATACGATGAGTAATTCTCAAGGAGGAGCATTGGGAGCTAACTTTTTTAGCTCGCCAAACCCAACTTTCGGAGCTGTGTTTACCTACTATTTAAAAGAAAACACTTTGACCAATCAAGGGAAAAGAAAAAAGGAAGAGAAGAATAGAATAGCCAATAATCAACCAGTTGATTATCCTGATTGGGTTGAGTTTACAAAAGAAAAAAGGGAAGACAATCCTGAAATCATGTTCTCTATTACAAATGAACAGAATGAAATGGTTGCTAGAATTGGAGGTTCAGCAAGAAAAGGGATTAATCGAACATCTTGGAATCTTCGTTATTTAAATAATAGTGCTCTGGTTCCTCCTGGAAACTATAAAGTAAGTATGGCTAAATGGGTTAATGGTAAATGGCAAGACCTTAATCAAAGTCAAAGTTTTAAAGTAAATAAATTAAAAAATACAACCTTCCCAACTAACGATTTTGATGCTCAGAAAAATTTTATGAAAAAGGTGTTGAATCTTAACGATGCAATTAGTAATGGGAATAAATTATTGAGTAGTTCAATAAGTGATATGGAATCTCTAAAAAAACAGATTAAAACCAAAGTGAACAACCCTTCGCTAATTGAGCAAGCTGAAACGATAAGACAGAGTTTAATGGATTTGCAAATTAAATTAAATGGTAATAGGTTGATTACTCAGAAAATGGAGCTTATATCGCCATCTATTGCCTCAAGGGTTTCGAGAGTTAGATATAGTTTTTACAGTTCAACTTCGCCAAGTACATCAACTCAAAAGCAGAGCATTGAAATAGCTTCAAATGAGTTTTCTCAATGGACAAATGATTTTAATAAGTTGAATGAAAATATTAATGAACTTGAAAAGTCATTGAGTAATTATGGAATTATGGTTAAATCTGGAAAACAAAAAATTGAGTGGAATGATTAGCAAGGCTTTTATTCCAACTAAATTTGAATGATATTTGCTTATAAATAATTTATACAAAATGCGTTTCAAATATTTGTTGTACCTCATTGCTTTCTTGCTATTTATTAGTTGCCAAAATGATAATAAAGCATTAATCACTCCGAAAGCTGACATTGATAATGGAGGCCTAATTTTACCAGATGGCTTTGGGGCTTTAGTTGTTGTTGATAGCATTGGAGAAAGTAGACATTTAGCAGTAAATGATAATGGAGATATTTATGTCAAATTGCGAATAAATACTGGAGATAAAGGTAATGTCGCTTTAAGAGACACTAATGGAGATGGGAAAGCAGATATTATTGAGCGATTTGGAGACTATCCAAATGATGGAAGGTTCGCTACCGAAATGCGAATTCATAATGACTATTTATATTTTAGTTCAGAGCTAGTTGTTTACAGACAAAAACTTACACCTAATAAATTAATTCCCGAGGGCAAACCTGAAACCTTGGTTACAGATCCTTACCCAATTAGATGGCATAACGCAAAAACATTAGCCTTTGATGGTAAAGGAGGTATGTATGTAACATTCAGCGCTCCAACTAATGCTTGTGAAGCTGCAAGGCAAACAGGAACAGGGCCTAATGCCGTTATTAAAGGCGAGTATCCTTGTTCTCAATTGGATATTTTGGCTGGTATTTGGAAATTTGATGAAGCAAAGCAAAATCAAAAAAAATCGGATGGAAGGCGATATGCAACAGGATTGAGAAGTATTGTCGCTATGTCTTGGAATGAAGACGACAACAGCTTGTATGCTCTTAATCATGGAAGGGATTTTTTGGATAATAGAGCACCACTTTTTTTTAGCGAATATCAAAATGCCATTTTACCAGCAGAGGAGTTTATGAACATAAAAAGAGGAGATCATTTTGGTTGGCCTTATACTTATTATGATCATTTTAAAGAAAAAAGAATGCTTGCTCCTGAGTATGGAGGAGATGGTTTGATTGAGGACAGTAGATATGCAGAACCTCTAATGGGAATGCCAGCACATTGGGCTCCAAATGATTTGTTGTTTTATAAAGGAAATCAATTTCCGGAACGTTATAAAAAAGGTGCTTTTGTCGCATTTCATGGCTCAACTAATAGAGGACCTTATCCACAGGCTGGTTATATCGTAGCGTTTATACCATTTGAACATGGAAAGCCAACTAAAAATTGGGAAGTTTTTGCTGATGGTTTTGCAGGTGTTGATACTATCGTAAATATGCATGATGCAAAATACAGACCAATGGGATTGGCAGAAGGTCCAGATGGCTCGTTATATATCTCTGAATCTAAACAAGGAAAAATATGGCGTGTTGTTTTTGAAGGTGACACAGCTTCATTTGGAGATGCTCAACTAGTGAATATGGAAAAAAGAAAATCCAGTAGTTATATCAAAAAACCAAATGAGGAACTTGATAAATTACCCAAGGATTTGCAATAGTTTCAAAGCAACCTTTTAATAAAGTATGCATCTTAATTATAAAGATTGATATGAAAATACTAAGGCTGTTATTTATTTTGGGTTTTATATTTTCTTGTTCAGAAGCCAATAACAACTCAAATGATATTGTAATTGAAGAGATAGAGGAAGAAGAATATGTTGAGGTTGATGATCCAAACGCTGATTATCACATGTTGTTTATTGGAAACAGTTTGACCTCTACCAATAATCTGCCTAGAATAATTAAGGAACAATATGCTGAACTTAGTATTACTGTTTCTACAAGAACAATAGCACCTCCAGGTTATGGATTAGAAGACCATTGGAATGTTGGTCTTATTCAGCCTTTAATTTCAAGTAATTATTATGACTATGTGATTATTCAGCAAGGACCTTCTTCACAAGAGTATGGACGAACTTCATTAATTGAATATGGTAGTAGAATCGCTGAGTTATGTAATGCGAATGACACTAAACTTGCCTTTTTTATGGTATGGCCTTCAATAACATATTTTAATACATTTGATGGTGTTATTACTAATTATACAGATGCTGCAAATATTAATGATGCAATTTTACTTCCTGTAGGAAGGAATTGGAAATATTACATTGACCAAACTCAGGACTATTCGTATTATGGTTCAGATGGCTTTCATCCTTCACAAAAAGGAAGCGAAAATGCAGCTCAAGATATTATCCAAACCCTACAACTTTAGGTCTTTTCTTACAAAATTTAATTTTTTTCATCAGAATACTCTGACATAACTGTTTTTTATTAAAAAAAAAGTGTGTTTCGTTTGGTTATTTCTAAATAAAAAGTACTTTTAACGATGATTTATTACAGTTAATCGATAAATCGTATAATTTCTGCGCCCCAAATTTAGTTTTTATGAAGAAATTGTACACTTTAAAAGTGCAGCTTTTCCTAACCTTGTTCTTATTATTTTTTACAGGTTTTGGATTTGCTCAAGTAATGCAACTTGAAGTAATTGGAGGGTCTGTTGTAACTCAAGGATCTACGGTTACAATAAATGCAGGTAATAGCCTTAATTTCAGAATTACCAACATTGAAACATCTAATTGTAAAAATTTAAAGATTAAAGATGTTGATATTACTAACACTTTAGAATTTGGTATTAATCCAGGCAACCCAAAAAAGAATATAAAACCTGAAGATTGCCCTGGGAACAAAAAATATCTAGATTTTGAAATATATACAACAGCATCTTCTTGTGCAACGACGAGTACTTTAGTTACTGTAGAAATCAAGAATCAATCGGACTTTACATTTACTTTGGAGGTTAATTCATCACCAGAAATTTATGTATTTGGAGCAGATTATCCTTATGGAGATATTTTTCATGGAGATACAACTACTTCTGCTGATAATAATACTTATTTTGGAGTTGTTGATGAAGGAAATGTTGTAACAAGAAGGATAGCGTTGGCTAATATAGGAAGTTGTGACTTAGATTTTCCACTTGTGCAACCAGGAAGTAACCCAGCTTGGTCAAGTTCTAATAGTGATTTTGTAGTTACCTCTCCTTATGGAAATTCTTGGAGTGATCTTGAGCCATATTATTACATTGTGATTGACGTAACTTTTACTGCACCTGTTGCAGGAACTGGGACGCAGTCATCTGTTATAAGTGTTAACAATACAGATAACACAACCTTTACTTTTACTGTAAGTGCAGAAATGTTTAACGAGAATATTCCTGGACCTGGAGGTGTTACGTCAAATTTTAAATTATGGCTAAAGTCAACCAGAGGAATTGTTACTTCTGGGTCTAGCCTAACTGATTGGTTAGATTTAGGAACAAACGGTAAAGATGCTACAACAGTTTCTGGTAAAGAGCCTACTTATTTAGATACAGCTACAGATAATATTAATTTTAATCCTGTTGTTAAGTTTGAAAATGATGGTGGTTCAACAGAACAATATGTGTACAATAATGACACACCCATTAGCGGATTTTATAATCATGATATTTTTATAGTAATGATTCCAGATGCAACAATGACTAGTGCATCTTCTAGAAATACAATTTTTGCAGGAGTAGATTCTGGAAGTGCTGGAGATATTACTGGTGTCGGGTTTGGAAATTATTCTTCCGAATTTACTAATGAAACTCTATCATATAATCAAGATGTTGATGGAGGCGGAAGTTTTAATGGAGATGCTGAAATAAGCTCATCATATTCTAGTGCAGGAATTATAAATATTAGAAACAATGCGACTTCATCTCCGACTGGTCAGGATATTTTATATAACTCCGATGTTTTAACCACATCTAATGTATCTGATGTCGCTTTTACAAATATTGTTGGAAGTGAATATTGGATTGGAAAAAACTTTGATATCGCAGGAAGCTTAAATGGTAGAGTTGCGGAGATTTTTACGTTTGCAGAACGTCTAAGTGATGCCGATAGACAAAAAGTAGAATCTTATTTAGGAATTAAGTATGGTATTACTTTAGGATCTGGATCTGAAGCAGAAAAAGATTATGTAAACTCATGGGATACGTCAGTTTGGGATGAATCTGCTAATACAGGATATAATTACCATGTTGCTGGTATTGGTAGAGATTCAATTTCTGATTTAAACCAGAAGCAATCAAAATCAATAAATTACCTTACATCTGTAGCAATAGGTTTGGGTGGTATTAGTGCTACTAATAGCGCAAACGCTAGTGAATTTACTAAAGATGGAGATTTCTTGGTTTGGGGAAATAATAATGGAGCATTTTCAGGATCTAGTACAAATACGATTACAATTGCAACTGGGATTACAACCTCTTTAACAAGAATAGATAGAAAATGGAAAATTGTAGAATCGAATGAAGATGTTGATGGTGACGTAGGTACAGTTTTTGTATCAATACCTGAAGCAGCGTTTAGTGGTTTTACAAAACTCGCAACCGAAGAGTATGCTTTAATTGTAGCTGATAATGCTAATTTTTCAGATGGAGATATTATTGATGTTATTCCGTTAAGATCAAATGGAGCAGGAAGCCTCTATACATGGTATAATTTTGATGACACTAAATTTTTCACATTTGGCAAAACTTCTCAATTAACTGAAGATCATTCTATAAGTATTGAATCTGGAGACTTTTTAGTTGGTGAATATGAACTTAACTTAAGTGTAGATTCATTTACAATTTCAGCATGGGTAAAATCCTCATCAAATGCAAGTACAAGAACTTTAATGGCTAAAGGAGAAAAACTTCAAATTCGTTTAAATAGCGTTGATCAAATTGAAGTAATGATTGATGATGCTGTTACACCAAAATATACTTCAGATGCACTTTTAAATGATGGTAAGTGGCATCAATTAACATTTGTGTATGATAGTGCATCAATATTCCTTTACATTGATGGCGTCTTAGATAAGTCCATCCAAAATGTTGTACACCCTTCTCCAAACTCTAATCATTTTGCCCTTGGAGTATTATATATTGATAAAGACAATATTATAAATCCTTTCTTGGGCGAGATTGATGAAGTCTATGTATGGGATTTGGCGTTGACAGAAGAACAAATACGTTATTTAATGAATCAAGAAATTGAGCGTTTTGATGATAGCGGAACGGATTACGTAAGTGGCAAAGTGCTTCCTCAAGGTGCAGCTAGTAATCCAATTACAACAATTCCTTGGAGTAGCTTAAGAGTGTATTATGATTTTAATTCATTTTATGGTTCGACTATCGAAGGGTTAACAGATGAAAGATATTTTTTAAGAATTAAGCAGCTAAATAAAGACAAAACAATAGTAGATGACCAAACGGTTCCAACACCTTATGTTACAGCTGCAGATGGAGCTTGGGATGATGCTACAACTTGGAGTAATAATTCTGATGTCGTTATTCCAAATACATTAGGACTAGATGATGGAACTTTAATAGATTGGAATATTGTTACCACAACACATAACATAACTTCAGGAGATAGAGATATTAAGCTATTGGGCTTAAAGAATAACTCGGGAAAAATTACGATTGCTGATCCTAATGATACTCAAGATGAAACAAACTCAGGACAAGGACTTACTGTAACACATTATCTAGAGATTGATGGTGTTATTGATTTAGTGGGAGAATCCCAATTAATACAGACAGAAGGCAGTATACTTGATGCAGACAGTGGAGGCTTTATTGAAAAAGATCAACAAGGAACAGCAAATGGTTTTAATTACAATTACTGGTCGTCTTCTGTTGAGCCAATTTCTGGAAATACATTAACAAGAGGTACAGGAATTGCAAGCACAAATGCAGCTAATACAATTACTGGGTTTTTAAACGATGGGACATCATCAGCATCATTTCAGTCACTTAACTTTGCTTCGTCTTATTCGGCAGCAGATTCTGATACTCCAACTACACCTAGGACAGTAAGTACTTATTGGATGTATAAATATTATGGACCAACAGATGACTATGATGCATGGATTTCTATTGATCAGAATACATCATTGCTTCCTGGTGAAGGATATACAATGAAAGGAACTTCTGGTTCAGCAGATATAACATTATCATTTCAGAACTATGTATTTAAAGGACGTCCAAATAATGGAGATATAACATTGGAACTTGATAAGACATCTGGAGATGTTGACAGGCTTGTCGGAAACCCATATCCTTCAGCTATAGATGCAACTGATTTTATTTTGGATAATATGAGCACTTCAATTGGAGGAGATAATAATACGGGAACTGTTTTTAATGGAGCTATATATTTCTGGGATCATTTTGGAGAAGAAAACTCACATAATTTAGCAGACTACGTAGGTGGTTATGCAACACGAAACTTAACTGGAGGTACAGCAGCAATTTCTAATGATGCACGAATAAATAACACATCAGATGGTGGAAGCCCAGCTACTGGAACAAAAGTCCCAGGGCAATATATTGCTGTTAATCAAGGGTTTTTTGTTACTACAGCTTTGGATGGTTTTGATGATGGAGATTCAAACCCAATTGCAACTGTTGATGGAGGAGATATTGTGTTTAAGAATAGTCAGCGTGTTTTTGTTCGAGAAGATTCTTCAACATCTTTATTTTTAAGTCCAAACAATGAAACTACAGAAGATACAATTAACATAATAAATAGCCCTGAAACTGATCAAATAGTAGGAGATACTCCAACAATACGCTTGGTTTACGATTCTCCAAAAGGATATCACAGGCAGATACTGGTTGGTGTAGAACCAGGTGCTTCCAATGGATTTGATTTAGGCTATGATGCCTTTATGATAGATGTTAATGAAGAAGATATGTATTGGCTTTTTGATGATAATAAGTATGTAATACAAGGAGTTAACAACTTTAATCCTAACCAAGAGTTTTCTATTGGATTAATAGTTAAAGAATCTGGAACAATCAGGATAAAAACAGATTTGCTTAAAAATGTTGATCCAAGTCTTAAGTTATACATTAAGGATAACGAAACAGGATTGGCACTACCAATAAACAATGAACCCTTTGAAATATTTTTAAACGAAGGACAGTATAACGATAGATTTAAACTAGTTTTTCAGCCTGAATTATTATCTAATGACAATGAAATTAACAATAGTGATGATTTGATTTATTACAATTTAAAAACAAAAGAGGTTAAGGTTTTAACAGATAATGAATTAGATATATTGGATGCAACACTTTACAATATATTAGGTCAATCTGTAGTTAAATTAGAGTTTGACTCTTATAATGCTTCGCAGCCTTTAGGTATTAACTCAGGTGTATATATAGTACAACTAAATACACCAAATGGGTTTATAAATAGAAGAATAATTGTAAATTAAACGAAGAACAAATTGTTAATAACCACGTCGAGTTGTTAATAAGTGATATTTTTATGTAGGAAAAATAACATAAAAATACATTTAATCGATAAAATAAAGCATTTAATCGTATTTATTGTATCGTGTTTTAAGTTCAGAGTAAATTTATCATTCTTATTAAGCCCCAAACAATTTCCCTCTGCTTTATAAGAATCAATTAATTATCCATTCAAACTATTTTTATAGTTTACCCTCATTATTTATTTAGAAACACTTTTGTGTTTAGTTATTATTAATCCGTTGTGCTCCCTCGCAATAATTAAAAACTATTTACATGTACTTTAAAAAAGACATTTAATAGACAAAAATAATAACCCTAAACTAATAATTATGAAAGCCCTAAAAATTACATTAATGCTAGCAGTATTTTGTTTAACAGTATCTGGATCTAGTTATGATGCCTCAAATGCTACGGTTAACGAAACAATGAAAGAAATAAACAAAGATGAATTCAGAATGGCAGGTCCTGTTAAGGATAAAGCAAAGTTGCCAGGAAATAACATATAATTAGTTGTAAATTTTGTTTTTATTGCCTTTACGAGCCCCAAATCGTAAAGGCTTTTTGCATTATATTCTTTTAAAACTTATTACAATTGAAAGTAATTGATAAAGATTATAGAAATTATTCTAAATTTGAATAAATCTAATTATTTTATCTTGCTTAAATATATAAGTCTTTTATTTATATTCCCTTTTCTTCTTAATGCTCAAGAGACTAAGGTTACACTTCTAGATAGTGTTATCAGTCTAAGAGAGTCAATAAACGAAAACAGCCTTACAATCAAAGAGAAACTTGAAAATGCGAAAAAATCCTATGAATTATCTAAAACCCTCAATATTGATTCCACACGTTTAAAGAGTTTAAGAAACCTAGCTTATGCCAATTTAATTTCTGGTGAATTCAAGAACTATAAGGAGTACAGTTATAAGACCCTAAAGCTTGCTGCTAAACTTAAAGATACTACCGAATTGGCTTTTAGTAACTATTACTTAGGTTATTATCATTGGTATAACTTACAAAATGATAGTGCTTATTATTATTATTATAGTGCTCAACGTCTTTATAGAACTTTAGGTGATACTGAAAATCAAGCGTCAGTCTTAGTGAATATGGCATTGATTCAAAAGAATGAGAAGGATTATTTAGGAGCTGAAAAAAATGCTATCGAAAGTATTAGATTACTTCAAAATTTACCTGAAAGCAATGATAATTTAGACTCACAATGGTCTTTGTATAATACATTAGCACATATTTCAGAAAGCTTAGAAAGGAGAGAGCAAGCAATTGAATATTATAATAAAACCCTAGAAATCTCAAAAAAACTCGATAATCCTAGGTATTATTATCTCAGCTCAATCAACAATTTGGCTTATACTTTAGAAGGGCAAGGTAAGCTTCAAGAAGCCTATGATTTGTATGAGGAAGTTGCTAGTGATGAACAATTATTTAGCGTAGACCCAGATTTATATGTTATAGCAATTGGCAATGTGGCTAGGCTTAAATTTATGATTGATGAAAGCAAAGATGTTGAGGCAAAAAACATACTGTTTAATACATTAAAAATTACAGATAGCTTAGACGATACTATTAATGAAATGGGTATTTACGGTTTTCTTGCTGACATCTATAACAAAACTAATATGAGAGATTCTGCATTGTTTTTCTCTGAAAAACAGTTAGAGTTAGCTAAGCTTACCAATTCAAATACAGAAAGATTACAATCCCTTAAACTACTTGGACAGCTTGAAGAAGGCGACAAAGGTGTAAAATATTTAAACGAACATATCAGACTCAGTGATAGTTTACTCAAAAACGAACGTGATGCAAGAGATAAATTTGCTCGTATAGAATTTGAAACAGATGAGATAATCGCCGAACGCGATCAAATTTCAAAAGAACGTCTAATCTTTCTACTGTCTTCAATTGGTCTTTTTGTAGCAGCAATTTTAATTTATATCATTATTAGTCAAAGAGCAAAAAATAAGCAGTTGCGTTTCAACCAAATTCAACAAGAGGCAAACGAAGAGATTTACAACCTCATGTTGGCTCAACAAGATAAAATTGAAGAAGGAAGAACACATGAAAAGAAACGAATTTCTGAAGAGTTGCATGACGGGATTTTAGGAAAACTCTTTGGCACTCGTTTAAGCTTAGATAGTTTAAATATGGTGAATACTCCTGAAGCTGTAAAAACTAGGGAAAAGTATTTACATGGACTAAAAAATATTGAAGAAGAAATTAGGAAAATTTCTCACGATTTAAGCAACGATTTTGTGTCAGATTCCAACTTTATAGATATCATAGACACTTTAATTGAAACACAAACTCAAGCGTATAATTTAGAATATCATTTTGATACAGATAAAGAAATCAATTGGGAAGAAATACCTAACAAAACTAAAATTCACATTTACAGAATGTTGCAGGAAACCTTGCAAAATATTTATAAACATGCCAATGCAAATGAGGTGAAAATTAGTTTTAAACTAAAAAATGACGTAATTTTAATGTCCATTGAAGATGATGGAGAAGGTTTTAATGTAACAAAAGCCAGAAAAGGAATCGGACTTAAAAATATAGATTCAAGAGTTAAAGAAATTGGAGGGATTGCCAATGTTTTTTCTGAAATAAACGTAGGAACTAAATTTGAAATTAGCATTCCCTTAAGCTAATTATTATCATGCGCGATTTAAAAATTTTAATGGTAGATGATCACCCAATGATTATTGAAGGGTATCAAAACACCTTGTTAGCAACAAAAAAAGAGAATCAAAACTTAAGTATTGATATAGCTCATGATTGTGATACAGCTTTCGAATTAATTAAAAAAGCATCCATCCACCAAGAAAGCTTATTTGATGTTTGTTTTTTCGATATAAGCTTACCTACTTCAAAAGATGGATTAATAACCTCTGGAGAAGACCTTGCAAAAATTGCTAGAGAATATTTACCGAATGCAAAAGTGGTTATCCTAACCATGTTTAATGAATCCTTCAGAATTTTAAATATAATTAAAGAAATAAATCCTGAAGGGCTTTTAATAAAAAGCGACCTTACATCCAGTGAACTTGCCGAAGCGTTTCAGCATATTTTAGTAGATCCTCCATATTACAGTAGCACAGTAAACAATTTTTTAAAGACAACAGTTAGCAGCGATATTTATTTAGATGAAATCAATCGAAAAATATTGCATCTGTTATCCCAAGGCATAAAAACCAGAAGTCTAAAAGAATATATTGATCTTTCCATGAGTGCGATTGAAAAGCGCAAAAAACATCTTAAAGAAATATTTTTTGTCGAAGATGGTAAGGATGAGACTTTACTTAGTGAAGCAAGAAAAAAGGGTTTTCTTTAATTTTTTTACAATTCCAAAACTCTCTAACACCTCTCAAACATTAAAAACTACGGTTTTTCCGTAATAAAAGTGTGGTTTTTCCGTAATAAAAACTCAAGTTTATCAATTACATTTGGTATATCAAAATAGTTATTTTTAATCCCTCTAACTAATTTGTTGAATTAATAGCAATTAAACAGGCCTTATACAAAGCGAGCGCAGACGCTGAGTATGAGGCTTTTGTTTTAGAAAAAACTCTCTTTGTAATCCCAAACTTTTATAATAAATAAGCCTAGATAGATAATGGCTACAATAAACTTTATAAAAGTTGAAGTTAAAAAACCTAGGAAAGATCCAAACGCAGCTTTTATAGCTGTATTAGTGTCACTTTTATTTATAAGTTCTCCAATTAGTGCACCAACAAAAGGACCAATAATGATTCCGAAAGGAATAGGAGATAGTAGCCCAACCACAAGACCAATAGAAGTCCCAATCATTCCATATTTACTTCCACCAAAACGCTTAGTTCCAATAGCTGGAATGATATAATCGAGAAACCATATAAAAATAGCAAACACTAAAGTAATTATTAAAAATGTCCAATTCATTGGTATTGCATCAGTAAAATGCAGAATTAATAACCCAATCCAACTTGTTAAAGGCCCAGGAAGAACAGGTAAAAAGCTGCCAATAATACCTAAGACGATAAAAAGAGCAGCAATAAAAACTAAAAGTATATCCATTAATTATTTTACTGTAAGACGTTTAGAAAATCAGTTTGTTACAAAGTTTTAAACTAAAAAATTAGTTTTAACTAAATATTTAGTTATATTTGTTTTAATATTCAACTAAAAAATTAGTTTAAATGAAACATCCTAAACAGAATAGTCTTTAATTATCTAAAGGACAAAAGGATGTTACATGTGACTTTAAAAAACAATAATAACTAACACATGAAACAACTTACAAAAGCCGAAGAAGATATCATGCAAATTTTATGGCAGCTTAAACAAGCAAATGTAAAAGCCATAATTGAGGAATTACCAGAACCTAAGCCAGCATATAATACTGTTTCTACCATTGTTCGCATTTTAGAAAGCAAGGGATTTGTAGATTATGAAAAACAAGGTAAAGGGCATATTTACTTTCCTTTGGTTGCTAAACAAGATTATAGCAATCAATCTATAAATAAATTAGTTGATAATTATTTCCAAGGTTCCTTTAAAAGTATGGTATCGTTTTTTGTAAAGAAAAATGATATTGATATAAATGATATGGAATCAATATTGAAAGAAATTAATAAAAAAGAATAATTATGCTACATTATATATTACAAACCATCGCATTTCAGTTGTTCTTCTTAATTATTTATGATGCATTCTTAAGGAAAGAGACTTTTTTTAATTGGAACAGAACATATTTATTGGCAACAGCTACTTTATCTGTCGTTTTGCCATTTATTCAAATTCAAAGTTTTAAAAACGTAGTCCCAAAAGAGTTTATAATAGCCATGCCTGAAGTTACAGTAGGCAATTTACAAGAAACAAATGCAACTGTTATAACTGAAACTCTAGCAAACGAAACATCGAAGCTTCAATTTTCTTGGGAACTTTTATTCTATTTAGGCGCAAGTGTTGCGCTAATAATCTTTGTTGTTAAGCTCATTAAGATTATCAATTTAATTTATAAGAACCCTAAACATTGGAATAAAAACCTTCGTATTGTAACCTTATTAAAAAGTAATACTGCCTTTTCATTTTTTTACTACGTGTTTTTGGGCGAACATATTAAAGAAGAAGATAAACCAACCGTTTTAAAGCACGAAGCAGTACATGTAAACCAAAAACACACCTTCGATTTGTTGTTGTTTGAAATTTTCAGAATAATATTTTGGTTCAACCCATTAATTTATATGTACCAAAGTAGAATTTCATCTTTACACGAATTTATTGCAGATGCTGAAGCTGTAAAATCCCAAAATAAAAACGAATACTATCAAGATTTACTAAGTCAAATTTTTGAAACTGAAAACGTATCGTTTATCAATGCGTTTTACAAAAAATCATTAATCAAAAAACGAATAGCTATGTTAAGCAAAGCAAAGTCAAAACAAAAGCAACTTATCAAATACGCATTACTTATTCCTTTGGTGTTCGGAATGCTATTGTACACATCATCAAATGCTCAAGACAATAGTAAAGTTGTTAACGAAATAGAAAATGATGCAACAGATGAGTTAGGTGACAAAGAACTTCAGGATAAATATTATGTTGAAATGTTAGAGTTATATACTAACGGAGATACAGCAGGTATTTTTAAAGATTCAAAAAGTATTAAAGAAAAATACTTAAACACAAGAGAAGAATTTTACCGGTTTCAAGCAAACATGAAAGTTTTGTTTGATAAAACTGGGCATACTTATTCCGGTGATAAAAATGAGCTCAAAGAAAAGCTAAATAAATCGTATGCAGACTATCTTGAATTTAAAAAAACAGATCAAGCCAAAGAAATTTGGGAAAACAACACAAGTGATGGCACTTTAAAAATGGTTGTAAATGAGTTAGGTAACTTAACAGACAAAGAAGAAAAACGTCATGAAAGTTTGGTGCAACTATTAATTAGAGATGATTATTTTCACTCACTAGTAGTTTCTGATGGTTTAGGTTTTGTAAAATCAACTGTTGACGACCATAGACCAAAAACAACAAAAGCGAAAGTTAAAAAGCCAAATGAAAACAAAACAAATAATGTTGAATTAGGTCAAGACCCTATCGAAGTGCCTTTCGCCAAAATAGATGAGGTACCAACCTTATCAGGATGTGATGAATCCTCAAATAATGACGAAAAAAAGAAATGTGTAGCAACTGCAATTAGTAAGCACGTTCAACAAAATTTCAACACCAAATTGGCTGAGAACAAAAACCTTGTTGGGAAACAACGTATTAACGTTATATTTAAAATTGACACTAATGGTAATGTATTTGGTGTACGTGCAAGAGCACCTCATAAAATGCTGGAAGATGAAGCAATAAGAGTCATTAAAACCTTGCCGCAATTCACGCCTGGAAAACAAAAAGGAGAAAAAGTTGTAGTACCTTATTCACTGCCAATTGTTTTCCAAGTTGAAACAAGTAAAACCTCAAATGATGAGAAAACCAACACGATACCTACAAAAAATGGAAAAGAGCTCAAAAAGGCTAAAAATAAGAGTGAACTTAAAGAAGTCCCTTTCGCTGTCATTGATGAATTCCCAATCCTCCCAAGTTGCCAAGACTTGACAACACAAGAAGAACGTAAAAAATGCGTTGTTAATGCGGTTTCAAAACATGTTGTAGAAAATTTCAACGTTAAGTTAGCTAAAGAACTTAAATTAACTGGACAACAACGAATCAATGTTATGTTTAAAATTAATAAAGAAGGAAATGTATTTGGAGTTAGGTCAAGAGCGCCACATAGGGATTTGGAAACTGAGGCAATTAGAGTGATAAATTTATTGCCAAAATTTATACCTGGAAAACATAAAGGTAAAAATGTAATAGTGCCATATTCATTGCCAATTATTTTTGAAGTAAAAGACGATAGAACTCCATTTGCAAAAGTTGATAAAGTTCCAACTATGGCAGAGTGTCAGTCATTGCCTAGTAATAAAGAACAAAGGGATTGTGTAGCAAACGCGATTTCAAAATTTGTACAGAAAAATTTCAATGCTGATTTACCGAGTAAATTAGGATTAAAAGGTAAACAAAGAATCATGAGTAAATTCACAATAAACAATCAAGGTGAAGTTGTTGATATAGTAGTTAAAGCACCACATGTAGAATTAGAGGCAGAGGCAGAGAGAACCCTTAAATTGTTACCAAAATTTATACCAGGAGAACATGAAGGTAAAAAAGTTAACGTATCTTACGCTTTACCTATTGTATTTATGGTTCAATGAAAAAGCTAATAATTCTAAGTTTAATATTTGCATTCAAAACCGAAGCTCAAACTTCGGTTTTGCAGCTTGCAGATAGTTTGTACTTACGCGGAAATTACACCAAAGCAATTGAGGCTTATAAAAGTCACGACAAACAAGAAGAAGTCTATCAAAAAATTGCAAAAGCATATATTGCTTTGGGTAATTATGATGAGGCATTGCTCAATTATGAAAGTAGCCTAAAAGACAACCCAAAAAATGATTTGGTATTATTTGATTATGGTAAATTATTGACTCGTGTAAAAAAACACAAAGAAGCTCTGGATGTTTTTTATCAGCTTATCGATATGGATTACAAAAATCCAAACTATCACTATGAAAGTGGTTTGGTCTTGCAACATTTAGGAGATTCTACAGATCAAAACAGATTTAGAAATGCTTATGATTTAGATAATACACACCAAAAAGCCATTTTTCAAATTGCTAAATTCCATTTAATTAAAAGACATCATGACGTAGTAGACAAATACGTGGATATAGGATTGAAGTCGTATGCAAATAATAAACAATTAATTAGCTTAAAAGCACAAAATTTTTACTGGAAAGAAGATTATGAAAACGCAGCCAACTGGTTTGAAAAATTAATTGCGTTAAACGAATCCACGCAGTTTATTCATGAAAAACTAAGTTTTTGTTACGATAGAATTTACGAACCAGAAAAGGCTATAGAACATCAAATTCAGGCAGTTAAATTCGACTCAAAAAACGCCACCAATTTGTTTATTCTTGGGCAACTGTATCAACGCGTAAATGATTACGAGAATGCTGAAAAATATTATCTAATCTCGTTAACAATAATGGATGTGCCTTATGATGCGGAATACTCAAAACTAGCAACCGTTTATAATCTTCAAGGAAAGCAGAAAGAAGCTATTGATGCTTTTAAAAGAGCCATTGATGAAAATCCTAAAAATCAGTCTGCTCAGTTTTTTTTGGTACTTTCTTTAGATAAGTATTACAAAGACATTGATGCTCGCATAAAACTTTTTGAAAACTATAAAGAGAAGTTTCCTAAAAGCCCTTTTATATCTTTTGCCGAACGTAAACTTACAGAGCTAAAGGAAGAAAAACACATGAAATCCGATTGATTGATTTCATCTAAAAAAATCGTACTTTTCGACTTCAGTTTGTGATAATGAAAAACTTGACGATTTTTATTTTGTTTTTATGTCTGGCTTCTTGCGAATATTTCGACAAGAAAAAGGTGAACTCACAAGACATTGTTACTGAAGAACTTCAAACCTTTAACTGGAATGATGTTGACGAATATCCAAGTTTTCAGGATTGTGAGTCTTTAACATCTAAACAAGACAGTAAACAATGTTTTGAATCTACAATAATAACTCATATTACCAATAAATTAGGAGAAGAAATAATTGTAGTTACTGAAGAAGTTGCAGATACTGTAATGATTAAATTTCATATTACTGAAACAGGAAACATAAGTGTTTTGAATATTAATAGTAACGAAACTACAAAAACTCAAATACCAAATCTGGAAGAGTTTTTAATCAATACTTTAGATAGTTTACCTAAAATATTTCCAGCAATAAAAAGAGGTCAACAAGTAAAAACTGAGTTTACACTTCCAATAATTATTCAAGCGAACTAAAACCTGATTGCTAACTTTTTCATTAGCCTTAGAGTTTCTACATACAACCAAACTAGAGATACTAAAAGTCCCCAAGTTGCAATCCACTCTTTTTGTTTGGGTGCTTTATTTTTATGTCTTTCTATATAATCAAAATCTAAAAGTAAAGTAAATGACGCTACAATTGCTGCTATAATATTAAATACTATAGCGACCCAAGATGTTCCCCAAATAAAACTTTTGATACCAAAGAAACTTAGAATCCATGAAATAATATATACTAAAAAAATGCTTGCAGCAGCAGTAATAATAACACTCCTTAGTTTTTTTGTAACAATAATAATTCGAACTTGATACAAGATTAAAACAGTAAAAAAAGTTACAATGGTAACACCAATAGCTTGGTAAGGCATCTCAGGAAATTTTGCTCGAATATAAGAGCTAAAACCTCCTAAAAAACAACCTTTTGTAATGCAATATAAAGGCACAAGAAATTGAGCCCAATGTTGCCTTACTGAAATAACAATACTTATGATAATAGAAGCAAGCATGCCACCAAGAGTAAACCACCTCACATTTACTCCTTGGCTATGTAGTTGCCAAATATATACTGTAATTGCAGCAATTACAATAATGCAAAAAAGGGATTTAATCAAAATGCCTAAAACAGTCATCTTTTTTGAAGACGAATCATTATCATCCCAGAAAAAACCTGTAAACGCTGGATTTGAGGTTTTAAAATTGCTTAATTTACTCATAGATTAAATTTGTATCCAATAGTAAAACTAGTAGGAAAATTTCCTTCATTTTCGGACATTAAAGAGAATAGTTCATTATAAACAATACTTAAAAAACTGGTGTCTGAAAGTTTTATGTCTGCTCCTATTCCAAATGTAAAAGGTGCTTCAAAACCATTGTTTTTTAGTTCTTGCTCAATTAACACGTCTTCATCTAATATTTCAGTAGTGGTTTTGGCATATACATATTGGGCTAAATCCAAATTTGTATAAATATTAAATGCTTCCTTATTCACAAACCTAAATCTGTAACCTATAATTATTTGTGTTGCAGAATAATCAAACTTTTCTGAACCAATTACTTGTTTTCCTTGAAAGTATATTGAATGCCTTGGCAAATTCATTGCTTCTGAAAACTCAAATTCAGCTCCAAAAACAGGGTTCATTATATTTTCAGGATTATCAATAAAAGGATTATTGGTTAAGCCACCTAAAACACTAAAACGAGTTAATAATTTGGCTTTAGGCTTTGCTTCATAATTTGGATCCACTGAGGCATTATAAGTTTCGATATAATCACGTAGACTCGATAAAGTTAATTTAACTTTTGAGGCACTCAAAGAGGCTTCAGGTGTTATACCTTCTAAAATAGTTTTATATTCTTCTTTATAATTATTCTTCTCATTCTTTGTGTTAGTGAGCTCAACAATAGCATCACCTTTTTTTGCAAAATAACGATAGTTGCCGTCAAAAACATTCCATAGTAAATCAATGGTTCCAGAGACTTCTGTTTTGAGCTCATAAGATTTACCATTAACTGAGTAGGTGTCTTGAGAAGCGCACAAAAATGTGATAAAACACAAAGCAAAACTTAAAATATATTTTTTCATAATTTTTTTGAATTTGGGTACTTATGTAAAGCTAAAAAAAATAAACGAGAACGCCTTATTTATTAAAAACTCTGCCTTTCCATTTATATTTAAAAAATGTTGAGTAAACACCAATAATTAACACAAAAAATGGATATATCATACTGTTTAAAGGATAGTAAATTAAACTCGAATTTTGTTTAAAAAAACTTGATGACCTCAAAATAAAGAAGAAATCGGTACAGAATTTTATCAAAAATAAAACAAGTAAAAATTGCCATGTGAGAAAGCCAAAAACTGCTAAAACAAAACTAGCTACAATTGAAGCATTCATTGAAAATACAAGAAATGCTAAAACCTTACTAAATAAGTTCGCGTAAGCTGAGGTTTTTGAAGCCCAACGAACACGTTGATTAAAAAGTGATGTTATTGAAGGTTCTGGTTTTGTATAAACAACAACTTCATGCGTTTTTAAATAGTGAATATCGCTAGGATAATTTTCAGTCATTTTTTCCATTAAAAATAAATCATCACCACTTGCTATAGTATCATTTCCTTTAAATCCATTGAGTTCTTTAAAAACAGATTTTGAATAACACAAATTAGCACCATTGCATAAAAAAGGAATTCCAATTCCAAAACCACCAACAGTTGCAGTTTGTAAACTCAAAAAATCATGCAGCTGGAAATTATCAAGAATGTTATTAGAAGCATTATAAATTACAGGAGCAACAATAAATTTTGGTGTTTTTTCAATGATAAACTGATTAAAGCTAAGAAGCCATAAGTTTGGTATAATGCAATCAGCATCAGTTGTAACAATCCATTCAAATTTTGCAATTGAAACAGCAGTTTCTATAGCATCCTTTTTTGGAGAATTACTTTTTCTGTCATTCTTTATTATTGAAATATTTAAATCAATGTTATTATGCTTTTTTAAATATGAATTAATAACACTAACCGAACTATCCTCAGAATCGTCATCAACTAAAATGACTTCGTAATGTGTTTTTGGATATTTTAAGACGAAAATTGAACTCAATAATGCTTCAATATTTTTGGCTTCATTTCTAAAAGGAATAATAATTGAAAACCTGAAAGATGGATTTACATCCTTAACTTCAAAAGGCATAACCTTAGAATAGGCAACATACAGAATGCTTATGATAATTACATAGAGAACAGTTATGATACCAAAAACATAAATCATTCAGAAACAGATTTTCGTGCAGAACGCATCAATCGATTAGCATTAAATTTCAATACATAAAAACTTCCAATGAAACTCGGAATCACAAAATTAAGAATCCACATTAAGGTAATAATGCTTAAGATGGTTAAATCATTAACACCAACAACTTCAAAAATAATGAGAGCCACACTACCTTTTACAATAATATCAAACACAAAAACTGAAGGGATAATAGAGGCAAGCAGATACATGGTTGTAATAACTACCATGGCATTAAAATAGTATACCTCTACTCCAAAAAGGTTTAATAGAAAGTAAAACTGAAATGAAAATATAAGGTATCTAATCACTGAAAAAATGCTATTCTTAACATGTACCTTCTTTGGAATGTTTGCAATAAAATCAATAACTTTTTGAAACGAAAAACCCTTAACCGTTAAGTTAGATTGTTTTGCGCCAAAAAGTGAAAATGATAATACAATTACCAGAACAACTATAAACCTTCCCAACTTTAAATAAGAAATATCAGGATCATAAGTATAAACAAAAAAGCAAAACCCAATAATCCCAAATACTGTTGTTACAGTCATTTGCATCATATTACTTAGCAAATTAAGTAAGACTATTTTAGGTCTTTTTGACGACTTATAATAAATTGCTTTTGCTGCATAATCTCCAATTCTGTTTGGTGTAAAAAGTGAAGCTGTTAATGCAGCCAATGATTGTTTTGCAGCATCAAAAAATGATATTTCACTAATGATTTGCACTAAATTTCGCCATTTCAAAATTTCGAAAAACCAATTAAAAAAGGTCAAAATCAGTAAAAAAAGTACATTTTTCAATAAAAAAACATCATTTTCCTTCAAAAAATCAACAAAAACGGTAAAATTTAAATGCTCGTTTGTCGTTAGTCTATTATAAATAAAATAAAAGGCGCCAATTACTATACTTAACTTAATAAGCATATAAAACAATTGTTTAGTTTTGTATGGAAGTCCGCCGAGCATATTAGTAGTCACAAATTAAAACTATTATTGTAAAATGACCTGCATTATCAAAAAATATAAAAGATATTTACTTTGTTTTGCACTTCTGAACATGGTATTTTTCTCTTTTGCACAAAGAGATACTGAAAAATTCAGAATGCAATTAGCAATTGGTGTAAATAACCCAATTGATAATGGTGAAAATGATGGATATTACAGTAAATCATTAAACTTGCAAACCGTTAATTTGGGAGTTCAATATATGTTTTCTCCACAGCTTGGTGGAAAATTAGACTTTGGATTTAACAGAGCAACAAATGCAGATGGCTCTTTAGAGTTTAAATTAAATTATACTCGAGTAAATGCACAAATAGTATATGATTTTACTAGAGCACTTAATTTCTTGCCTGAACCAATGTCTATTAAAGCACATGCTGGTCCAGGAATGAGTTTTACAAAACCTTTGGCTAACGATTCTGAAAACACATATACCTATTTAAATGGCTTGATTGGTCTGGAATTGCATTATAACGTTGGACGAACGCTAACTGTTTTTGGAGACGTTGGTTATGCAAAATCACTAACCAGTAAGGATAAATATGATACTGCAGTTGATGGTTTTTCATTTAATGGAGATTTAGTGTACGCAACTGTTGGACTTTCCGTAGCTTTGAGTGGTTGTAGAACTTGTTATTAATGAATAAAGAACGAATTATTTTAGGCATCGACCCTGGAACCACAATTATGGGTTTCGGACTAATAAGAGTACAAAATAAGAAGATGGAGTTCATGCAACTTAATGAGCTCAATCTAAAAAAGTATAACGACCATTATCTAAAATTGAAACTCATTTTTGAACGTACTATTGAGCTTATTGATACTCATCATCCAGATGAAATAGCGATTGAAGCACCATTTTTCGGAAAAAATGTACAAAGCATGCTTAAATTAGGAAGAGCACAAGGTGTTGCTATGGCTGCTGGATTATCTCGGCAAATTCCTATAACAGAGTATTTGCCAAAGAAAATAAAAATGGCAATTACTGGAAATGGTAATGCAAGTAAAGAACAAGTTGCCAAAATGCTTCAAAGTATGCTGAATTTAAAAACCCTCCCAAAAAACTTAGATGCTACAGATGGTTTGGCAGCAGCAGTTTGCCATTTCTACAACTCTGGTAAAGTAACTGTTGGAAAAAACTATTCAGGTTGGGAAAGTTTTGTAAAACAGAATCAAAATAAAATAGGTTAGTATATCTTTGTCATTCCTGCGAAGGCAGGAATTTACATTCTTAAAAATTAATTATCGCAGGAATCTACATTCATATACCATTTTGTAAACAAGCATGCCACTATTGCGATTTTCATTTTTCTACGTCACTAAAGAAAAAGGATGAATTACTACAAGCTTTATCTAAGGAGCTTCAACTAAGAAAACAAGAACTTCAAAATACAACAGTTGAGACCATTTATTTTGGAGGTGGAACACCATCATTATTGACGAATGATGAATTACAATTTTTGATTTCAGAAGTCCATAATAATTATCACGTATCTGTTAACCCTGAAATCACCTTAGAAGCCAATCCTGACGACTTAACAATTAAACGTCTAAGCGACTTATCAGCTTCACAAATAAACAGGTTGAGCATTGGTATTCAATCTTTTTTTAATGATGACTTAACAAGCATGAATCGTGCACACTCTTCAGAAGAAGCAAAACAGTGTTTAACTGAAGTGAGTCGTCATTTTGATAATATAACTATTGATTTGATTTATGGAATTCCAGACATGAGTTTAGAAAAGTGGAATGAAAATTTACAAATGGCTTTCAATTTTGGTGTCAATCACATTTCAAGTTATGCATTAACTGTTGAACCAAAAACAGCTTTGGATAATTTCATTAAAAAGGGCTCTTATCCTCCAATAGATGAAGATTTGGCTTTAGAGCATTTCAACCATTTAGTCTCTGAAACAGAAAAGCAAGGGTTTACACATTATGAGATTTCCAATTTTGGCAAACCTGATTACTTCTCTAAGCATAATTCAAGTTATTGGCAAGGAAAACCATACTTAGGAATAGGTCCTTCGGCACATTCGTTTAATGAAAAACAAAGAAGTTGGAATGTTTCAAATAACACAAAGTACATTAAATCTATTGAGCAAAATGAGCTGCCATCAACCGTTGAAACACTTTCAAAAAAAGATAGGTTCAATGAATATATAATGACAGGATTGCGAACCATTTGGGGAATTTCATTAGATAAAATCCAAAATGATTTCGGTATAAATTTTTATGAAGAACTTCTAAAATCTGCTCAACCATATTTAAAAAATGATTTGTTAGTGATTAGTGATGATAATATTAAAACAACTCAAAAAGGCAAGTTTTTAGCAGATGGAATAGCTTCAGAATTGTTTATGATTTGATTATCTTTGGAACATGCTGACAATCATACAATACAATTCGCAAAAACTTAAAATAGACTTATCTAAACCTTTGGATATTTCAATTCCTTTACGAGCATCGAAAGAAAATGTCAATGCTTGGTATATTGGTGAGCCAACAATTAAACCAGTTGTTCTTGATGGCTGGACTGCTTCAGTTGCTGAAGGAGCATCAATAAATTTTAATAGCATAAATTTTAATCCACATTCACATGGTACACATACAGAATGTGTTGGCCATATAACTGAAAAAGTACATAGCGTCAATAAAAACTTGAAACAATTCTTCTTTTTGGCTGAGGTAATTAGTGTTGCTCCAGAAAAGTATAATGAAGATTATATCATTTCAAGAAAACAGCTTCAATTTGCCCTTGGTAATAAAAAAAGAGAGGCCTTGGTTATAAGAACGATGCCGAATACAAAGGAGAAATTATCGTCACAGTATTCAAATACCAATTGGCCTTATTTTCAAAAAGAAGCTATGGAATATTTGGTAAAAAAAGGGGTTAAGCACCTCTTAATTGATTTGCCAAGTGTTGATAGAGAAAAAGATGGTGGCGAACTTATATGCCATAATACATTTTGGAACACAAAAGGTAGATTGCGAATGGATGCTACGATAACAGAGATGATTTATGTCGCTAATAAAATACAAGATGGTAAGTATTTTTTAAACCTTCAAATAGCACCTTTCGAAAACGATGCAACTCCGAGTAAACCTGTGTTGTATAAAATTCAGGAATAAGATGGAAGCTATTTTAGGAACAATTTTCGGAATTCTTTTAGCAGCAGCAGTGTTTTGGTACTTCAAACTAAAAGAAGCAAAAAGGTTAGCACATTCTCAATCTGTTATTTTGTTAGATAGAATTAAAAGAGTTTGTAAACTTATAACAGTTGAAGGCGATTTTGCAGAAATCTACCATTATGAAGATGTAAAACAAAAATTCTTAAAACTCATTTCTAGTAAAAAGAAAGCTTTAGTCGTTGTAAATGCTAAGGCACATGTTGGTTTTGATTTGTCTAAAATTTATTTGGATGCCAATGTAAATTCTAAAACAGTAAAACTGAACCATTTTCCACAAGCTGAAATATTATCAATAGAAACTAATTTAGATTATTACGATAAAAAAGATGGTTACTTTAACAGATTTGATGCAAGCGACCTTACTGAGCTTCACACAGAAGCTAAAAAACATATTCAAGATAAAATTCCAGAAAGTGGTTTGTATAAAGCAGCACAAAAAGAAGCCCTTGAAGCTATTTTATTAATTGAAAGTATGGTACAAACCATTGGTTGGACATTAGATTATTCGTCATTAAAAATAGAAAACAAAGACCAAAAACTAATTGACTGATTGTCATTCCTGCGAAAGCAGGAATCCACTTGCAAACCTTTTACTGTAAATGAAAGCATTAAAATTCAAGATTAGTTATAACATCATAAAACTCAGTTTTTATTTTTTAGGATTTGTGTTGACAATATCTGCAATACTTAAATTCGGATTAGTTTCTAGTCATACAACACCTTTGGGTTTTGTAATACCAGTTTTGATAATAGTGATAGGTACTTTTTGGTTAATTATAGATTGGGCTTTATCAAAATTTTATAATAAAAACATATTGATTTTACTAGTCATTTTTTAGGAGTATTACTAAATTTTGTAATATGTATATTAATTCTTTTAACTTGATTCAAATATGCACATAGATCAAATTAGAGACCATTGCCTTACCAAAAAAGCTGCAACAGAAAGTTTTCCGTTTGATGAAAACACTCTTGTCTTCAAAGTGATGAATAAAATGTTTCTTATGGCACCTTTAGACAGGTTTGAAAAAGGTGAGGCTTCAGTAACCGTAAAATGCGACCCAGAATATACACTTGAACTAAGAGATAAATACGAGAGTGTTTATGCAGGACCTTATGTAAGCAATAAACATTGGAATACACTAGCCATTTATAAAAATGAACTGTCTCCAAAATTAATTTTAGAGCTCATAGACCATAGTTACGATATGGTTGTAAAAGGAATGACAAAAAAATTAAGAGAGGAGTTGAATAACTTGTAATAGGAATTATAAATGTATTATTGCAAGGCAAAATAAATTTCAAGAATGAGTTTAGAACGAGAGCTTAAAAAAAGGAGTAATTCAATTTGTGAATTATGTTCAAATGATGAAAACTTACAAGTTTATGTTGTACCTCCATCAAAAACTCAAAGCTTAGACACATCGATTATAACTTGTAACACTTGTGTTGAGCAAATAAATAACCCAGAAGCTACAGACCCAAATCATTGGAGATGCTTAAATGATAGTATGTGGAGTGAACATAAACCAGTACAAGTAGTTGCATGGAGAATGCTTTCTAGACTTAGAAAAGAAGGTTGGCCACAAGATCTCCTAGACATGATGTATTTAGAAGAAGAAACCCTTGAATTTGCAAAAGCAACGGGAGAAGGAGAAGACGATTCTAATAAAGTGATTCATCGTGATGTAAATGGCGTAGTTCTAGAAACTGGAGATTCTGTGGTTCTTATTAAAGATTTGAAAGTGAAAGGCTCAAGTATGGTAGCTAAGCAAGGAACAGCAGTTAGGAATATTCGTCTGGATAGAGATAACGAAAAATACATTGAAGGGAAAGTTGGTCCAACACAAATTGTGATTATTACAGATTATGTGAAAAAAATATAATTTTTAGTAGTTAAAAGACTTCATTGAAAGCACATAAAATACTACAAATCAATAAATTAATTTCTTATAAGTATTTAAAATTCATAATATTTAATTATATTTATAAGGCTTCATCAGCGCGTTTTTTTATTTCATCAGTCAAGCTTTAAAAGTTAGCTCCAAAGATTAAAAAGTAGTTTACAATCAACCATACTAATTTAAATTTGGCATTATGAAAACCATCAAACGTATTATTAAGGGATTACTTATTTTAGTTTTTCTTGTTCCAAACTCAGTTATTTCTCAAACCCAAGATCCATTATTCGTTAAAGTAAAAACCATGCATTGGAATATGGATTTACCTGACTTCTCAATGCAGGATTGGAAAGCCCTTGAAATGGAGTACTATGAAAAAGTGACCATGAAAAACGAATATATATTATCTTCAACAGTACTGCAGCACCATTTCACTGGAGACAGTTCTGAAATATTATTTATTACAGTTTTTAGTTCATGGAATAATATAGATTTGGCGACAAAAAGAACTGAAGAATTAATGGAGATAGCTTGGCCAAATGAAGACGATCGTAAAGCATTCCTTAAGAAACAGGCAAAATTTTATGCCAACGAGCATTCAGACGAAATATACAAATCTATTGCAGTGCCTAAGGCTCTTGAAGAAACAGATTTGCCTTTACTCTATTATGTCAGAACCAGTTATTATACATTTCCAGAAAATGGAACTGAAGAAGAATTTGAATCATTGCTAAATGAGTATAACAATGTTGTTACTAACAATAATGAATATTATAAGGCATATTATCCTATGATGCATTTTTATGGAGCAGATAGATCTGAATTTCTTGAAGTGTTTTGCGCTGAAACTTTAGCTGGTTTGGAAAAAGGAATAGCTAAACAAGGAGAATTGTTTAGAGAACATTGGTCTGAACAGAAAGCACAAGATGATTACAACGATAAATACGGTAAGTATTTAACAGGAACTCATAGTGATAGAATTTATAGTTCTGTACCTGATTTGTATAAAGCAATGGAGCAAAACTAATATTGTATTAATTCTTGGTTTCTGTAAATAGATGGTGAGACTTGTTTTATCGTTTTAAACTGTCTGTTAAAGTTAGAAATGTTATTAAATCCAGATTTATAGGCTATTTCTGCAATTGATAAATTTTCAGATGACAGTAATAATTTACAGGAATTTTCTATTCGCAATTCATTTAAAAAAGTAAAATAAGATTTATTTGTTCGCTTTTTAAAATATTTACAAAACGCATTTTTAGTCATAGCTGAAACTTCGGCCACATCATCTAAACTGATTTGAATATGATAATTTTGCATAGTAAAATCGAGTACATCTCTCATGCGTTTTCCTTCACTATCAGTATATTTTTTGTCATATATAAAAGAGGATAGTGGTTGAGTTCTCGATTTTGAAAGGATTTTTAAGATTTTCAACAGAACTATGAAACGATTTAATTTGCTGCTATCAGCTAATTGAAGAAATTGATTTTCTAGGTTTCCTGATTTAGGAGATAATTTAAAACCGTAATCTACTTTTTTAAAAAATGATTTTAGTTCCCTGAATTCATCTAATTCAAAAAAGAATTCGCCAAATGCATCCTTTGAAAAAAACAAGGTCAACATTAATGAAGTTTTATTTGAAGAACTATCACTTTTAAATACATGAGGTAAATTGCCTCCAATAGCTAGTACATCACCTTTTTTATAGTAGTTTATGGTATCTCCAACTATTAGTGTGCCTTCTCCTGCAGCAATATAACTTACTTGTATTTCTTCATGTTGATGAAGTTTATCATAGAATACTAGTTCTCTGTCTTCTTGATAAACTAAGGCATTGTTTTCAGGTTTTGGTATTTGAAAAGGTAGTACTTTCATGTTGTAAATATGCAAATAATGTTCTATATAATTGTTATAATAACAATATTGAGATAATATAATACAATATATGGATAAAAGGACACTATTTTCTATTTGATTTCTGTACTACTTTTACCAAAACAAAATTAATTACAATGAGTTTAAAATGGAATGGCGTTATGCCAGCTGTGTTTACATGGTTGAAAGAGTCAGAATCTGGCGCTCTTGAAATTGACTTTGATGCAACACAAAAACAGGCTGCAGGTATTTTAAAAGTTCAAGGAAAGGGAGGAAGCAGAATGAACGGACTTGTTGGTTCTGGAACTCTGGGTGAGAACAGCTACTTGAACACAAAGCAGCGTCTTTCCTTACTTAAATCTCTTTCTGAGGTTGCTAAAGATTATAATGTGCCTTTAATCAGTGGTGCTGCAGCAGAAACTAAAGAAGAACTTGCAACAATTGTTGAAGGACTTGCAACAGCTGGTGTAGACACCGTAATGGTTATGCCACCAAAAACTAAGGAACTTCCTTCCGATGAAGAAATGTATGCGTACTATGAGCTTGCAGAATCCACTGCAAGAGGTGCAGGTGTATCAGTAATGCCTTATAACAATCCTGATGCAGCTGGTTATCATGCGCTTTCAACCGAGCTTCTTTTAAAACTTGCTGAGCTACCCAATATAAATGCCCTTAAAATATCTACAATTGATGTTTCAATTATTGAGACGATGATGTTGGCAAACAAAGATTTAAAAATTTTGGCAGGTGTTGATACCGTAACGGTACATGCAGGACTTGCTGGTGCATGTGGTGGAATTACAGGAGTTGGTTGTATTTTTCCAAAAGCTAGTGTTAGCATGCAGGAATATGTTTCAAACGGACAATGGGCTGAAGCAAATAAAATTTCTCAGGCAATGAATTCCATCTCGTATTTAGATGCTCAGCCATTACTTATGGAATATCTTAAGCTTGCTATGGGAATTCATCATAATGATGTTGCTGGAGGACTTCGTACCTTTGGTAAGAAATTAACTCAATACGAAATTGATGATGTCCGAGCAAGATATATTCTGGCAAAAGAAAGACTTGAACTTCTGGATTTAATAGGTTAAGTCCTTTAAATATTAAAAAAGAGAAAGCTTCGTTTTTATAGAAGGTAAATAGAAACATTTAAAAAATAAGTGAAGATGATTAGAGGAAAAAACCAGATAGAAAATACGCTGTTAGTTGGCCAAAGAGCTTCAACAGAACCTCAATCACTAACACAGAAATTTCTGTGAAAATAAAAATTTCAATAACTTTAAAAAGTATTTGAAAACGATTTAAAAACATACATGCTAGACATAAGACCAACTTGCGAACATTGTAATAAATCATTACCACACGATTCTAGTGAGGCAATGATTTGTACGTTTGAGTGTACATATTGTTTAGACTGTGTGGAAAATGTATTGCAGCAAGTATGTCCTAACTGCGGAGGTGGTTTTGAAAAAAGACCAATAAGACCTCAAAATCTATTAAATAAATATCCTGTTTCAACGAAAATAGTTCATAAACCTGTAGATGTTGAAGCACACTTAAAAAGAATAAATCAAAAATGATTACAGGAAAAAATTATATAGGAAATCAATTATCAGCAACAGGAAACAAAACATTTAAAACGTTTAACCCTTTGTTGAATATTGAAAATCAATGGGAAATAACTGAAGCTTCTCAAGATGAGGTAAATAAAGCTGCTGAATTAGCCACAGAAGCTTTCAAAACATACTCTAAAATCTCTGGTGTAAAAAAAGCAGAATTTCTAAGAGCAATTGCAGATGAAATTGAAGCTTTAGGTGATAACTTATTAGAAGTGTATTCATCCGAAAGTGGTTTACCAAATGGAAGAGCAAAAGGAGAGCGAGGAAGAACATTAGGGCAATTACGTGGGTTTGCAAATCATGTAGAAGAAGGTAATTGGGTTGATGCTTCTATAGATACAGCGCAACCAGAAAGAAAACCACTTCCAAAAGTTGACTTACGTAAAATGAATGTGCCCTTAGGTCCTGTTGTAGTTTTTGGAGCATCCAACTTTCCGTTTGCATTCTCAACAGCTGGAGGTGATACAGCTGCAGCCTTAGCTGCTGGATGTCCTGTAATTGTAAAATCACATCCAATGCATGCGGCAACTGGAGAAATGGTGAGCAGTGCAGTGATTAAAGCTGCTGAAAAAACAGGAATGCCAAATGGCGTGTTTTCAAATCTTAATTCTAGCGGAATTGAGGTTGGACAACAATTAGTGCAACATCCAAAAGTGAAAGCAGTTGGGTTTACAGGAAGTATTCGTGGAGGTCGTGCGTTGTATGATTTAGCAGCAAAACGTGAAGAGCCAATTCCAGTATTTGCTGAAATGGGAAGTATTAATCCAGTGATTTTATTACCAAATGCACTAACAAATAGAGCAGAGTCTATTGCAAAAACTTATGCAGGTTCAATAACCTTAGGGACAGGGCAATTTTGCACAAATCCAGGATTGATTGTTGGCATTAAATCTGAAGGATTGACCAGTTTTGTAAATACCTTAGCTGAAGAGATTGTTAAAGTTGAACCTTCATGCATGTTGCATCCAAACATTGCAGGAGCTTATGAAACTAATAAATCAAAAGTGCTGTCACAAAGCGGATTAAAAGTTTTAGCTGGTTATGAAAATGATGTCGAAGCTAATTATGCAAGACAAGTAGTAACAACTGTTGAAGGCGATACATTTTTAAATAATCCAACATTACATCATGAAGTTTTTGGACCATTTTCGTTGGTGGTTCAATGTAAAAATGAACAACAATTAGAAGATATTATTTTAAATTTAGAAGGACAATTAACAGGAACCATCATTTCAGATGATAATGAAATAGCCGAATATTCTAATATCGTTTCAGCACTTCAAAATAGAATTGGACGAATTATATTCAACGGTGTCCCAACTGGTGTTGAGGTATGTCCATCGATGCTTCATGGAGGCCCTTATCCTGCTTCAACTGATAGTCGTTTTACTGCAGTTGGCGTAGATTCAATAAAACGATTTGTTAGACCATTTTCTTTTCAAGATTGGCCTAATGAATTGCTTCCAGATGAGTTGAAAAATGAAAATCCATTGAACATAATACGAAATGTGAATGGTAAACTCACTAACCAAAAAGTATAAACTAAACACTTCTTATGAAACGTTTTAAAATATTATTAGCATTAACCTTAGTAGGCATATTTTCTTTTACAAACTTGTCTAATTCAGAAAAGTTAAATTCAATTATTACAAAATATGAAGCCGAAAGGGACTATGATTTTAAGTGGAACGAATCTGTTGAAAATACGGCAAAATACTACCAAGCAGAAGCCGATTTTGCGAGAGAGTTAAAGAAAGAATTGGAAACTGTTTCTGAAGAAGGATTATCTGAAAGCGAAAAAATATCAAAAGAATTATTGCTTTTTGTATTACAAGACCACATTGACAGAAACACTTATAAAACCTACTTAAATACAATAACAAATGAATCTGCTTTCCATTTAAACTTAAGCAGAATGGGAAATTGGGAACTAAAGAATAAAAGACAGGTTGACAATTATTTAAAGCGACTAAGCAATTTATCGCAAAGAATTGACTATAACATTGAATTATTACGCGCAGCTATAAAAGAAGGTATGGCACAACCAATGGCAGTATTTGGTAATTACGACATTACTTATGACAAACATATTGTTTCCGATGTTACAGAAAGTGAATTTTATAAGCCATTCAAAAATTTGCCTGACTCTTTTTCCAAAACATATAAAGATTCAGTTATTAATGTTGCAAAGTCGAGTGTTCAAAAAAATGCTATTAACCAATATAAAAGAATTAAGAAATTTTTTAAGGAAGAATATTTTCCGAATACTAGAAAAGGACTTGGTATTTCAACAATTCCTAATGGGAAAGAATTCTATCAAAATAGAATAAATTACTTTACTACAAGTACTCAGTATACAGCAGATGATATTCATCAGATTGGACTTAAAGAAGTCGCAAGAATCAAAGCAGAAATGCAAAAAATAATTGATGACTTAGGTTTCAAAGGTAGTTTTGCAGATTTCTTACAATTTTTGAGAACAGGTGAACAATTTTATCCAAAAACAGCTGATGAGCTTTTAATGTTCGCGCGAGATATTTCTAAACGAATTGATGCAGAGTTGCCTAAATATTTTATCACTTTGCCTCGTAAACCTTATGGTGTTGTTCCTGTGCCAGCTGACCTTGCACCAAATTATACAGGTGGTAGATATTCAGGTTCTTACAGTGAAACTACTGCAGGATTTTATTGGGTTAATACCTATAATTTACCAAGTAGAACATTGTATACCATTCCGGCCTTAACAGCTCATGAAGCGGTTCCAGGACATCATTTACAAATTTCATTAAACAATGAGTTACCTAAAACTATTCCAGCTTTCCGAAGAAGTTTATATTTATCGGCTTATGGTGAAGGTTGGGGTTTATATTCAGAATATTTAGCAGATGAAATGGGTATTTATACCACACCTTATGAGAAATTTGGCCAACTAACGTACGAAATGTGGAGAGCCTGTAGATTAGTTGTTGATACTGGAGTTCATGCAAAAGGATGGACAAGGCAACAGATGCTCAATTATATGGCTGAAAATACTGCATTATCAATCCACGAAGTTACTACAGAAACAGACCGTTATATTTCATGGCCTGGACAAGCTTTGTCTTATAAAATTGGCGAAATAAAAATAAGAGAACTTCGTAAAAAAGCAGAAGAAGCTCTAGGTGAAAAATTTAATATTCGTGAGTTCCATGAAGTAATTCTTAAAGAAGGTACTGTAACGCTTTCAATTATGGAAAAACAAATGGATGCTTATATTGAGAAAAAACTAAATGAGTAGAACAAAATTTGTTTGCATTGATGCACACACTTGTGGAAATCCTGTTAGAGTAATTACTGAAGGGCATCCAAATTTGGTAGGGAATACCATGAGTGAAAAGCGTCAACATTTTTTGAAAGAATTCGATTGGATTCGTAAGGGACTTATGTTTGAACCACGAGGTCATGATATGATGAGTGGTAGCTTTTTATTCCCACCACACCAACCAGAAAACGATTTTGCCATTTTATTTATTGAAACATCAGGCTGTTTACCAATGTGTGGTCATGGTACAATCGGTACTATCACGATTGCTATTGAAGAAGGATTAGTAAAACCAAAAATTCCAGGAAAAATTAAAATGGAGGCTCCAGCTGGTTTGGTAGAAATCGATTACCAAGAAACAAATGGAAAAGTAGATTGGGTAAAACTAACCAATGTAAAAAGCTATTTGGCAGCTGAAAATTTAACAATTGAGTGCCCTGAATTGGGTGAGATTACTTTTGATGTGGCTTATGGAGGAAACTATTATGCTATAGTAGATCCTCAGGCAAACTTTTCTGGAGTGCATGATTTTACAGCAAGTAAGATTATACAATATTCCCAAGTTGTTAGAGAACGTATTAATGAAAAATATCCTAGCAGATTCATTCACCCTGAAAATGAAACCATTCGAGATGTCACACATATGCTATGGACAGGAAACCCATTAGATTCAACATCATCAGGAAGGAATGCGGTTTTTTATGGAGATAAAGCTATTGATCGCTCGCCTTGTGGAACAGGAACCTCAGCAAGATTAGCACAATTATACGCTAAAGGAAAGCTAAAAGTAGGAGAACCTTATGTGCATGAAAGTTTTATAGGAAGTAAGTTTATTGGAAGAGTTGAAAAGGAAACTATATTAAACGGTAAATTAGCAATCATACCAAGTATACAAGGTTGGGCAAAAGTTTATGGTTATAACACGATTTTTATTGATGATGAAGATGATCCATACGCTCATGGTTTTCAGGTAATTTAAATTTAGAAAGATGAAACAGATTTTATTTTTAGTAGCTGGTTTAATGTTAACTTCTTCAATCAGAGCTCAAGAAGTTACTTTAAGTGATTACGAAAGAGCAGTTAGTTTTATGTACAATAACTACAACAATAAAACGGCATTCAACCTATATACTAATGTCAATTGGTTTGAAGATAACTCTGGACTTTGGTTTATTGATTATTCAAAAGATTCCAAATTGTACAAAACTGTAAACTTTAAAAACTACAAAGTTGATGATTTGTTCAATCATGAAAAACTAGCTCAAGCTTTAAGTAAAATAAGCGACAAAACTGTAAAATCTAATGATTTGTCGATTTCAAATATTGAAAGAAAAAAAGGAGGAAATCTTGAAATCGGATTTGAAGGTAAACAGTACGCCTTGAATTTGAAGACATATGATTTACAGATTAAAGAACCAAAAGAGCAAGAAAACAATAGTGAATTTGAATCAAAATCTCCAGATGGTAAATGGATAGCTTATACCAAAAATTATAATCTTTTTATAAGATCAACCGAAAATAATCAAGAGCACCAACTGAGTACTGAAGGAAAAAAAGGCTATGAATACGCTTCATGGTATGGTTGGTATGATAAAATGGAAGGCGAAAATGGAGAACGCCCTAAACGTTTTTATGTCAATTGGTCAGAAGATTCAAAATGGATTGCTACAAGCATTGTTGATACACGCACAGCAGAAAAAATGTATATGTTAGATCATAGTATCGACTCATTGTACAAACCAAAATTATTATCTTATTATCGTGGCTCTCCTGGAGATACTACAATGGTGCACATCACTCCTGTTTTTTATAATATTGAAACCAAGCAAGAAGTTAAAACGAGTTTACCAACAGGTACGCATATCAACTCTGTTGCCATTGAAGGAATGAAAAACTCAGGAGAATTGCTGGCTAATTATTCAGAAAGAGGATATAAAAAGGAAATTCTAAAACATGTTAATTTAAATAATGGAAGAGAAGAGACTTTAATTGAAGAAACCAGTAATACAAACATTGATAATTTCTGGTTCAGAAACCTTGAAAAACAAGGAAAAATTATCTTTCTATCAGAAAGAAGTGGTTGGCGACAATTATACATGGTTGATGTGAAAACTAAAGAAACAAATCCAATCACAAAGGGAAACTTTTATATTAATTCAATTGTGCATACAGATGATGACCAAGGAGAAATTTACTTTCTCGCATCTGGAAAGGGTATAAAAATGAACCCTTATCATCAACAACTTTTTAGAGTTGATTTTGATGGAGAAATTACACTTTTAACTCCTGAAAGCACACATCACATTATCAACTTTTCTGAAGATGGAAAACATTTTGTAGACAATTATTCATCAATTAATATACCAACAAAAACTGTATTGAGGTCATCAAAGAATGGTAAAATTTTATCTGAGCTTACAGAAGCTGATGTTTCTAAAGCAATTTCAATAGGATGGAAATCTCCTGAAGTTTTTGAGTTAATTGCTAAAGATGGAAAAACCACGATTTATGGAGCAATGTGGAAACCTACAAATTTTGACCCTAATAAGTCATATCCAATAATTGATGCGACTTATACAGGTCCACATACTCAAGTGTTTCCAAAATCGTTTGATCGAGGCTTTGGCAATCAATCACTGACAGAATTAGGGTTCATTGTCATAGGTGTAGATGGATTAGGAACTTCAGGACGATCTAAAGAATTCCATAATCATTCCTATAAAAACATGGAAAACAACCTAGAAGACCACGTATTGGCAATTAAGCATTTAGCAAAGAAACATTCATGGATTAACATTGATAAAGTTGGCATTTTTGGCCATTCAGCTGGAGGTTACGATACAGGAAGAGCTATGTTAGGTTTCCCAGATTTTTATAAAGTAGGCGTTGCAAGTTCAGCTGATCATGATTTTAGAATGGAAAAAGCATGGTGGCCTGAAATGTATCAAGGTTGGCCAGTTGATGAAACCTATGAAAAAGTTTCCAACATAACCAATGCAGCAAATTTAAAGGGTAAATTATTACTTGTTCATGGAGGTATTGATGACAATGTAAACCCTTCAGCTACATTTAAGTTGGCTGAAGCTTTAGTAAATGCTGATAAAGAGTTTGATTTACTTATTTTTCCTAGCCAAAGACATGGCTATGTTGGAAAAGCGCGAAATTATTTTATTAAAAAACGATGGAACTATTTTATTGAACATTTATTAGGAGCAAAACCTATTTGGGATTTTAAATTGAACTAAGTAATGAGTAAAAGTGTATTGATTATTGGAGGCGGAATTATTGGGTTAAGTTCAGCCTATTATCTCCAAAAGGAAGGTCATCAAGTAACCGTTGTTGATCAATCTAATTTAGATTCTGGTGCATCTTATGTTAATGCTGGTTATTTGTCTCCAAGTCATTTAATTCCTTTATCTGCTCCAGGAGTTATGAAAAAAGGATTAAAGTGGATGTTTAATCCTGCAAGTCCTTTATATATAAAACCTCGTTTAGATTCAGATTTTTTAAAATGGTCTTTGGCTTTCAATAAATCATGTAACCAAAAGCATGTTGAAAAAGCAGCTCCTGTAATCAGAGATATTACTGTTTTAAGCCAAGAACTTATGACAGATATTAAAAAAGGAGATGGCTTTACTTTTCATTATGATAAGAAAGGACTTTTTATGTTGTGCCAAACAGAAAAGATGCTGGAAGAAGAACTTAAGGTCGCTGAATATGCAAAAGAACTAGGATTAGTTGCTAAAGAAGTAAACCAAGAAGGAATCAAAGCAATGGAACCTAATGCGAATATTAATGCAATAGGTGCTGCTTATTTTGAGTGTGACCATCATTCAACACCACACGAATTTATGACAGAACTAAAAACTCATTTAATCAATTCTGGAGTTAAAATTTCTTCTAATGAAAAAGTGGAGGATTTGAATGTAAGTGATGGAAAAATTCAATCAATCAAGACAAATAAATCTACTTATCAGCCTGATGAAATTGTAATGGCTGCAGGATCTTGGAGTAGCATATTAGCAAAAAAACTGGGTGTGAAATTATTACTCCAAGCTGGTAAGGGTTATCGTATAAACACAGAAAGAGAAACAGGAATTACGATTCCTGCGATTTTAGCTGAGGCAAAAGCAGCAGTGACTCCAATGAATGGTTTTACCAGATTTGCAGGTACAATGGAAATTGCAGGGATTAATCATGATATAAATAAAGTTCGTGTTGAAGCGATTGCTGAAGCTGCGACCCAATATTATCCTGATGTAAAATTAACAGTTGAAGAAAAAGATAATGCAGCTTGTGGTTTACGTCCTGTAACACCAGATGGATTACCATATATTGGCAAATCGAAAAAATGCAACAACCTTACTATTGCTGCTGGTCATGCAATGATGGGATGGAGTATGAGTACAGCAACTGGGAAATTGGTATCTGAAATTATTTCAGATATAAAACCATCTTTGAATCTTGAGCCTTTCAATCCTGATCGAAAATTTTAATAATGAGATACGATAAAATTCCAAAGTCACTTTTCATAAAAAATAGGGATAAGTTTGTTTCTAAAATGAAACCCAATACGATTGCAATTTTGACATCCAATGATGTAAAGCACAATAATGCTGATGACGTTATGGGTTTTACTCAAAACAATGATTTGTTCTATTTAAGTGGTATTGACCAAGAAAACACGCTTTTAGTATTGTATCCAGATGCTTCTAAAGAAGAGAATAGAGCTATTTTGTTTGTAACAGAAACCAATGAACATATTAAAATTTGGGATGGTGAGAAGCTTTCAAAGCAGCAAGCAACTGATATTTCAGGAATAGAACGCGTTGAATGGAGGCATGATTTTGAAAAGCTGTTACAGTATATGGCTTTTGAAGCTGATGGTTTTTATTTGGGTCATAATGAGCATATCAAGCGAGTTACAAAAGATCAAGAAACCCAACAAGACAGGATGATAAAGTGGTGCAAGCAGAAATATCCCTTGCATGAATATCATCGTGCTGCAAAAATTACAAGAGAGTTACGTCAAACTAAGTCTGAGGAGGAAGTTAATCTAATTCAAAAAGCTGTTGATATAAGTGTTGAAGGTTTTATACGTGTTTTAAAAACGACCAAGCCAAATATTATGGAATATGAGTTGGAAGCAGACCTAACTTATAATCTCATTAAATCTGGAGCAACAAGACATGCTTTTAAACCCATCGTTGCTTCTGGAAAAAATGCCTGCGCATTACATTATAATACTAATGACGAAGTTTGCAAAGATGGTGATATGATATTGCTGGATTTTGGTGTTTGCTATGCAAATTATAATAGTGATACCACTCGTTGTATTCCAGTAAACGGAAAATTTTCTGAACGTCAAAAAGAAGTTTATAATGCAGTGTTGCATTGCCTAAAGGAAGGCAGTAAAATGCTAAAACCAGGAATTGTTCATGCCGAATATGAAAAGAATATGGCAAGTTTGGTCGAAGAACAATTGGTAAAATTTGGATTATTGAACACTGAAGATATTGCTAAACAGGATTCCAAAAAACCTTTATACAAAAAGTATTTTATGCATGGTACAGCACACCACATTGGATTGGATGTTCATGATGTAGGACCTTATAATACTATTAAAACAGGAATGGTTTTTACTTGTGAGCCTGGAATTTATATTGCTGAAGAAGGTATAGGCTGTAGGTTGGAAAATGATTACTTAATTACAGATAATGGAAATATAAACTTAACCGAAGCAATGCCTATTGAAATTGATGATATTGAGAGAATCATGAATTCTTAAATCTCAAGGTTTGTAATGTCCATACGCATATTAATAAGATGCTTTTTCAAACCAACTTTTTCATATGCTCTAATCGCCGACGGATTATCTTCATAAACTTCCAATCGTATTTCAAAAATATTTCGAGCTTTACACCATTTTAGTAAAGCATCCATAATTAGTTTATTGTATCTGTTACCTCTGTGTTTTTCTGGTACGAACATAAAACCTAAATATCCTTGTTTTTCATGTTTTAAATAGTGTCTGTCTTTTTTAATTTTTGCATAACCAGAAGCAACTAATTCATTATTGAGTTCAACCACAAATAAATCTGAATCACTGTTCTTCATTATTTCAGAAAGATCATAGTAAACAATGTTTCCATCTTTTATAGTTGGGTCCATAGGTCGTTCTGCTTCAACAAGTCCATTCATGAATTCCATCAAAACAGGGAGGTCTTTTTCTGTAGCTTTTCTTACAATTGGTTTCATAGTCTAGCAAGATGTATCTGCAATAATTTTCCATTCTCCATTTATCTTTTTAAAGATAATCATAAAAACACCATTGGCATCTCCAACATTTCGAGTTAAATGATACTCGCCCATTACAAAATAGGATTCACTGTTAATTTGCGAAATATCATTTATTTTAAAATTGAGTGTCCCAGTATGGTCTTTAGTAGGATAGCGTTTTTTATAGCTGTCCAAAGTGGTTCGCCATCCATACTTTAATCCAGCCGATCCATAAAATTTAAGCGAATCACTTTTCCAATAGTCTTCCATAAAGGCATCTATATTATTTTCTGACCATGCTTTTTCTTGAGATTTCAATATTGATAAGATAATTTCTTTATCATCTTTTTGACTATTAGAGCTACAAGAAAATAAGGCCATAGATAATGTTATTAGATAAATAAATTTCCTCATAATTAGTTGTTTTTTGGAGTTATAGTAAAGGAATATGAATAGTTTTTATTTGCTGGAATGGTATATTCAGGATGTACTAATCGTCCCCAAGATGTGTCACCACCAACTCCCATTTGTAGATAATCAATATTCCATTGTACAGTGTTACCAATTTCAATATCAGCACCATGTTTTGTGGTGACAGGAACTAAGCCTGAGGCTGATACTGTACCTTCAGTACTATTAAAATCAAGTTCTTTCATATTAAATGGCCAAACACTAGTATTCAATAATTTTTGACTAAAAACTTTAAGTTTTAAATCTTTTGAAGAGACTTTTATCCATCTCACATCTGTTTTGTTTGCTGTTTCTTGCGGGCGAGAATAGTGATGGAATTGCTCTTCTACTTTTCCTGAATATAAGCCTATTTTCTGTCCTGTTTTTCTATCCCAATAGCTTTCATTTGGACCTCTGCCATACCATGAGACGTCTGTGAATGTATTGTCTAAGGTCATGTACATACCTAATCGTGGGATATTAGGTAAGCCATTTTTATTAGGCGAAAAAGAAAAATTAATAAACAAGTTACCATTAGGACTTAATAAAAAACTTGCTATTACCTTGGCTTCATCATTTGGTAACGAGTATTGTACTTTATATGAAGCATAATTTTCATTTATAATTGGCTGTTCAATTAATGTCGCCTTGTAATTGTATGTAGCATCTTGCCAAACTTTTGCCCATTTATCCATGCCATTTCCTAAATCGTTATCTGTTGGTGGACGCCAAAAGTTAGGACGAATAGGTTGATTCGTTACTTCTTTTTCTAGATGTTTCCAAAAGATAATTTCACCAGAAACTTTATCTATTTGTAAATCAATAACGTCGTTTTTGATTTGAATGTTATCTGCATTGATGATTTCTAAATCATCACCAATTTTTGGAAAGTTTAAACTTCTTCCTTCCTGTAAAACAAATTGATCCCAAGCAATTTCATGTTCTTTAGGAATTAATTCCGTTTCTACTTTTTGAATTAAACTTATTTCTAGAATGAATTCACTTTCTGGAATAAACATGTCTGGAATTTCATCGAATTGTATTTTCACTTTTGATTGAGGAAGAATGTCTAAATCAATGTTAGATTTCAATTCATGAAGTTTTTCATCTACCAAAAGTTTTAGGTTTAGTGTTTTATCGGAAAGGTCAGCAAAGAAATTTTTATTCTCAATTTCAATAACGCCATTTCCTAAATTTTTGAACTGTACAGGCTCATATACTTTTTTGACTTCAGATAAATGAGGATGTGGATTTCTATAAGGGTCCACCAAACCATTATTTAAAAAGTTACCATCAGTTGGTAAATCTGGATGGTAATCGTGTCCGTAAGCTAAATAAGGCTTCCCTTTTTCGTCTTTATACTCCAAGCTTTGATCCACCCAATCCCAAATATAACCACCTTGAAGATTATCGTAGGTTTCAATGATATCCCAATAATCTTGTAAATTCCCAACCGAATTTCCCATAGCATGAGCATATTCAATCATGATGGAAGGCTTATCTGAATCTGATTTTCCATGATTGATTAAATACTCTGGTTTTGGGTACATTGGGCAATATACATCTGTATAATCTTCTTTTCCAGCAGGCTCGTATTGTACAATTCTATTGTCATCTTGCTTTTTAAACCATTGATATGTTGCTCTAAAAATATCGCCTTCTCCAGCTTCATTTCCTAGTGACCATGAATAGATAGATGGATGATTTCTATCGCGATAATACATGCGTTGTGTGCGCACCATGTGAGCTGGTAACCAAGACATCTCATTACCAATCTGGGTATCTTCAGAAATAGCTAGAGGATGACTTTCAATATTGGCTTCGTCAACTACATATAAACCATATTTGTCACATAAATCCAGCCAATAAGGGTCGTTTGGATAATGTGCAGATCGTACAGCGTTAATATTGTTTTGCTTCATTAATTTGATGTCTTTTTCCATCGAAGCTCTAGAGACTACATGACCTGTAAAAGGGTCAGTTTCATGTCTGTCAACGCCTTTAAAATAAATCGCTTTGCCATTAATAAGCACTTGGCTGTTCTTGATTTCAACACGTTTGAAACCTATATGTTTGGTTATAAATTGGTTGTCATCCAATGAAATTTTTAAGGTATATAAATTAGGAATTTCAGCAGACCATGATTTTACATTTTGAATGATTGTATTAGCATTAAATTCTTTTGTCGATTTTGCAGAAACTTCTATGTCCTCGGATGTTTTAAACACTGAATTATTGCTATCTAAGATTTCAACTAAAATAGTCTTTGAAGAATTTTCATCTGTAGTATTTGTAATTGTAACGGTTCCATTAAAAACACCATTCATATAAGAATCATCGAGATTAGTATTCGCATGAAAATCTGAAACATGTACTTTAGGTTGCGAATATAAATATACATCACGTTCAATACCACTCATGCGTAACATATCCTGACTTTCTAAATAACTTGCGTCACTCCAGCGAAACATTTGCAAGGCAATAAGGTTCTTGCCTTCTTTTAAATAGTTTGAAATATTAAATTCTGCAGGTGTTTTACTGCCTTGTGAATAGCCACCATACTCACCATTAATATATACATACATGGCAGATTTTGCACCAGCAAAGTGAAGAATAATATCTTCAGATAAGAAATCACTGTCTAAGTTGATAATTTTCCGATAAGTACCAACAGGGTTATAATCGGTTGGAGCATCTGGCCATTTTGTTGTAAAAGGGTAGCGTTCGTCTAGATAAATGGGCTTTCCAAAACCTTGAACTTCCCAGTTTGCAGGGACAGGAATGGTGTTCCAATCCGAATCATCATAATCTATATTCTGAAAAGTAGTCGGTCTTTGCTTTGGGTCTTTCACCCAATGGAATTTCCATTCACCATTTAAACTTAAAAATCGTTTTGAGTTTTCTTTTTCTCTTAGTGTTTCATTTTCAAACAAGAAAAAAGAAGCATTTGGTTTGAGTTTGTTATCTTCAAAAATTTCATGATTATAATGAAAAGTTTGTTCAGCAATAACCTGTAAAGATTCTTGTTTACAGCCAAATAGAACAAAAGTGAAAAATAAAAGATTAATTTTTTTCATGTGATAGATGTCATAAAATCTTCAACTAAAACCTTTCTTAAATAAAATAACAACTCCTCTGCATTCTCTTTGCTAAAAACTATTGGAGGCTTAATTTTTAACACATTATGATCTGGACCATCTATACTCATCAAGATACCATGGTCTTTCATTCTATTGGCTAAATAATCGGTTTGTTTTGCTAAAGGATTCAAACTACCATCTACCAATTCAATTCCTAAAAACAATCCTTGACCTCGAACATCGCCAATAATTGGAAATTCATTAGATAGCTTTTTTAGTTCAACTTTTAAAAACTCACCAACTTCTAAAGCGTTCTCTTGAAGTTTTTCTCGCTTTACAGTTCGTAGTACTTCCGTAGCAATAGCACATGATACAGGATTACCACCAAAGGTGTTAAAATACTCCATGCCATTAGCAAATGCGTCAGCAACTTCTTGTGTGCAAGCTACAGCGGCAACAGGATGACCATTGCCTAGTGGTTTTCCAATAGTCACAATATCTGGAACCACATTATGGAGTTGAAAACCCCAAAATGTTTTTCCCATACGTCCGCAACCCGTTTGAACTTCATCCGAAATACAAACACCTCCAGCTTTTCGAATCATGCTATAAGCTTTTGGTAAAAAACCTTCGGGTAATTCTACTTGTCCGCCACAACTTATAATAGGCTCAATGATGAATGCTGCAACATTGCGTCCTTTGTTTTGAATATTATCAATACAGTCTTGCACTTCCTTAGCATATTTATCTGCTGTATTTTTTCCACGATATTTTCCTCTAAATGCATTTGGAATTGGAAATATACGCGTGTGTTCAGGAGCACCTTTACCACCTTTACCTTCAAACTTATAGGATGAAATATCAACGCACATATTAGTGTTACCATGATAGCCAACTTCACTTGCAATAATATCTTTTTCTCCAGAAACTGCTTTCGCCATTCTAATTGCCAATTCATTGGCTTCGCTCCCTGAATTCACAAAATGTAAAACACTTAATTCTGGAGGTAAGGTTTCAATAAGCTCTTTGGTGAGTTCATTAATATTATCATGCAAATAGCGTGAATTGGTATTTAGTAATGCCATTTGCTCTTGTCCAGCTTTAACCACACTAAAAGGTTCATGACCTACATGCGCAACGTTATTGACTGTGTCTAAATACTTCTGAGCATATTGGTCCATTAAATAAACGCCAGCACCACGAACCATTTTAATTGGTGTTTCGTATTGTAAACTTAGACTTTTTCCTAAATGTTGTTTTCTGTATGTAATAAGCTCATTATTTGTTGATGTATTTGAACCTTTTAGAGCATCAGATTTGAACAACAAATTTGGGTCTGGACAAAGTCCTTCCCAAACATTGAGTTGCTTGAAATAAGCGACGCCTGGGAAATCAACCTCATAATCTAACATTGACATCATAATTTGAAAATGAAGATGTGGTGCCCAATTTCCATTTTCAGGATAGTTACCTAAATCGGCAATTTTGTCTCCTTTTTTAATAATGTCTCCTAGTTGATGTTTTGTAGCACTTTCAACGGTATTATGACCATATAAGGTAAAGAATTCAAAGTCTTCAATTTTATGTTTTAGGATGACTAATCCACCATATTCTTTATCACCAGCATCATTGCAAGCGGTTACAACTTCGCCATCAAATAATGCATGCACAGGCGTATTAGCATGAAACCAAAAATCAATACCTAAGTGAATGGTTCTACTTTCACGACCATTATTGCCAACTTTATCATAAGCAGTTGAGGTATAAATTGGACGAGGCTCTAAATAACCTCCAGCAAGCACTTTGTCTGGGTGTTTCGCTTGAAGTTTTTCAATTTTAAATTGAAACAAGTCTAAATCGTTAAATTCTTTTTCGTGTCCCATCCAAGTACTAGATACACTTAAGTCGATATGCTGAAAATTATTACTTGGTGCAGTTGGAAACAAATCCGAAACATTGAATTGATGTTTCGAAGCCCATTTATTGAACTTTTCAGTATGAGGGTGTACGGGGAAACCACAAGCTACTCGAAAACTAAAATGTGCAAAATCCGAACTTATTTCGAACCACTTTTTGAGAGCTTCTGAAGCAGGTTTTGCGCTAACTTGAAGATACCTATTTTCAGGTTCCTTTTCTAAATTTATTAGTGCTGATGTATAAGATACAATTAACCTCATTGCAATGACATTATACAAATGCCTTAATTCTATTTCTAGAAGTGGATATACCGAATGATAACCAGATACTAATGGTAGAGCTGCTTCTAAAGTGTCACTATGTCCCATAATAGCGTAAGCACAAGCAATACCAACGTCGTTGATTATTTGTGTATGCATGGCATCACCATAATCTATTATTGCTTTGACTTTAGGATTAATGAGATTATCGGACACTAATATATTATAGTCATTAACATCATTATGCACTATAGATTTTCGTAATTTATGGTAAGAAGTTAACTCATTTTCAAAGTTGTTTTGAAAATAATTTATCATCTCTTGTTCATCGGTTGGAAAGAGTTGTAAATACTCTTTTGTCCATAGCGAATGAGCTATATCCCAATCTAAGTCAGACTCAGGTAAAGGATGATGAAAACCTTGTAATGTTTTAGTGATTTTCCCGGAAGTTATTCCTAAACTAACATGAAGATCACTTAATCTTGGATTTACTTGATGCCAAACACGTCCTGAAATCCAAGTCAATAATCTTACACTTCTCTCGTTTTTATTGTCATCAAGTACCTTGGAAATATAATTTCCGTCTTTATCTGAAATTATTTTAGGCGTTATTAAATCTTCTGAGTTGTTTTCAAGATAAATTAAAATGTCTCTAAGAAAAGAAATGGCATTTTCATTAGCATTTTGACGCGAAATTTTTAGTACATATTCATCTTCATCATTAGCTTTTATTCTAAAGTTATAATCTTCATAACCAGGAAGAGGAAAAGCGGCGCCTTTTATATTATATTGCTCAAAAAGTATGTTTTCGGCTTCTTGAGTTGAAATTTTTATATCTGTATTATTCATTACTCTTAATCTTGACTTTGATATTGCTTACTTAGGTTAATAAGGTCAGTTTTTGTTTTATTTTCAAAAGGAATCATATAAAAACTATAACTATATTTTTTATTTCCTTTAAGTTGATATTTTTCTTGAGGTTTAGACCGCCAACTATCGTCGCCTCCAAGACCTCGTTGTCCTAAATCAATATTGAGTTGTACCAAATCTTTTTCCTTGATATCGATGGTGTGCTTGCTTTTATTAGAGTTTTTATAATCCAATCCTGAAGTCGTATCAAAATCTTCATTTTCCATATGAAGTGCACTAAAACTTAAATGATTTTCCGAATCCGACACAAGAAGCAATCCGTTGTTTTGTACGTTAGAAACAGCAATCCAACGTGTGTCAGTTTTATAGCCATTGTCCTGAGGACGTATATATGGAACGTATTGCTCACTGACTTTTGAGGTGTATAAACCTACAAAAGCAGAGGCTTTTCTGTCTTGATAATTTTCATGAGGACCACGACCAAAATAGCTTAAATTGGCATAAGATTTTGGAACTTGCAAACGCATGCCAATTCTTGGGATATCGCCTTTATAGTTGGTTTCGTTTAAGGTGTTTTCAATATGAATAACACCATTCCCATAGATGGTATAATTAGATGTAAAAGTGGTTTCTAGTCCTGGTAAATTATAGATGATAACCATTTTTATAGAACCATTCTCAAGAGTCTTATGGCTTATTTCTGAAACAGTTAACTGCAATGAAGCACGTTTCCACTCAATATTTTTGTTTTGCATTTTATTGCCAAAATCATTGTCAGTCATCGCTCGCCAAAAGTTTGGTTTTGGACCTTTTCCATCCTTTAATAATTCTTTTCCATTAAATGCATAAGATGTAATTCGACCATCATTTTTATCAAAAACAAAGGTCAAGTGTTCATTTGAAACTGTGACTTGATCTTGATTATTTTGAACATTTAAATTTGTTTTAACCTCTGATTCAGCATTTGCTTTTTTGAATTTACTATTTAGCGGAATTTGTTCTCTCGCTACCTCAAAGCCTTTTGATAAAATTCCCCAATCTTGTTTTGTGGTCGCTGACAAGTGAACAAAATATTCAGTATTGTCTTTAAAGTCAATATCTTTTAGCGGAATTCGAATCAATTTTCCAGTATGTGTTTTAACTGAAATAGCTTCAATATTTATTGTTTTTAAAACGTTTCCATCAGCTTTGATTTCTGCTTTAAAATTGAATTGATTGAGGTTGGTAAAATCGTATAAATTTTCAACCAAAACTCTCAATTCATCTTGTCGATTAATGCCTTTGTGTTTGAAGTTAATAAATTCGTGTGCTTTCTTCACTTCATACAAAGCTGGTTGAGGTGTTCTGTCTGGAAACACGATTCCGTTGTTTAAAAAGGTGTTGTCTGTTGGCATGTTTTCGCCATAATCTCCGCCATAAGCGTAATAACGTTCGCCATTTTCGTTGGTTTTCCAAATGGATTGGTCTACCCAATCCCAAATAAAACCACCTTGTAAATTGTCGTATTGCTCAATAATGTCCCAATAATCTTGAAAATTCCCTGTGCTATTTCCCATAGCATGTGCATATTCACTCGGAATATATGGTCTGTCGGTTTTAGATTTTCCTATTTCTTCAAATCGTACTGGACTTGGATATTGTGGTACGATGATATCAGTATTCCAATCCATGTCGTACAAACTACCATCCTCATCTTTGTATGTACGCTCGTATTGAACAGGTCGTTTAGTTTTATCGTTTGCCTTAATCGCCTTATAGCCTTCATAAAAATTAATACCATTTCCAGCTTCATTCCCCATAGACCAAATAATGACCGAAGGATGATTTTTATCACGCTCCACCATACGAACCATTCTATCCACATGTGCCTTTTCCCAAGACGGAACTTTTGCCAATGAATATTTGCCATAATACATGCCATGTGATTCAATATTAGCTTCATCAACCACATAAATACCATATTCATCACATAATTCATAGAATCGTCTGCCTCTTGGGTAATGAGCTAATCTAACTGCGTTGATGTTATTTTCTTTCCACAGTTGGATGTCTTTTTTTATTAATTCTTCAGACATAACGTGGCCAGTTTCAGGGTCAACTTCATGAGCATTGACGCCTTTTAAAGTAATGCGCTGTCCATTAACCAGAAGCAAACCATTTTTAATTTCAACAGAGCGAAAACCTATTTTTCTATTGGTGACTTCAATGATGTTGCCTTTAGAATTTTTAGTTTCAATAATGAGTGTATATAAATTTGGATGCTCTGCATTCCATTGTTTTACATTTGGAATGGTTGCCTCAAAATTTATTGAAGTGTTGTTCGATTTGCTAATTTGAATTTCCTTCTCTTCAGAAGAAATCACTTTATTATCATCAAGTATTTCATAGGAAACCGAGATGTTTTTATTTCGTTTAGTATGATTTTTTAAATCTACAGTTAATTCAAAAACTCCATCTGTATAAGCTTTATCTAATGTTGAAACCACTTCAAAATCTTCAATTCGAAGTTTTGGTTGTGCATAGACAAACACATCACGCTCAATACCACTTATGCGCCAAAAATCCTGACATTCAAGATAGGAGCCATCTGTCCATCTAAAAATTTGAATAACAATTGTGTTTTTTCCAGTTCTTGCTGCTTTAGTGATATTAAACTCACTGGGTAATTTACTACCTTGAGAATAACCAATATATTTTCCATTAAGCCAAACAAAGCCACCAGCTTTCATTGCGCCAATGTGCAGAAATATTTCTTTGTCATTCCATGTTTTTTCAATGGTGAAATCACGACGATATGTACCAACAGGATTATAATTATCAGGAACATCACCTGGATTTTTTGGATAAACTCTATCCACCAACTCCATATCGTCTGCAACCATGGCTTTGTAATCGGTAAACTCGTATTGATGATTTACGTAGATAGGAACTCCAAATCCTTCAACTTCCCAATTGGAAGGTACTTTGATATCGTTCCAACTAGATGCATCAAAATTTGATTTCATGAATTGTGTTGGTCTGTCTTTAGGATTTCTCACCCAATTGAATTTCCACATACCATTTAATGATTTATGAAATTGTGGATTGTTTTTAAATGTATTTTCTTTTAAAACGAAAGATGTAAAAGATGCATGCGCTGGCTCTTTATTTTCAAAAATAACCAGTTCATTTTCTATGTAGTGTTTATAATCTTTTATTGGGTCTTTTACCTGACCTATAACGGTCAAACAACCTAAGAAAAACGTAAATACTATAGTTTTTTTAATCATTGGTTTCGTTCATTAATAACATGATAACGTGAGCTGCACTCCAACTAAAGTTTTGAGCATGCAAGCCTTCGCCAGTTAATGGATGATAGTTTTCTCTAATGGATTTTCCTTTTCCTAACAAGCCTTCAGCACCTTCAAGAATTTGAACAGTGGCTTTGTCTGCATCGTCATTAAAACCATAATTTCGTAAACCTTTAACACCAAAATAAGCTTGGTCTAGCCAATTTGGCCCTCTCCAATAGCCTTTTAAAGGATCAAACTTCTCATGGTCCGCACTCATGGTTTGGAATGGTACTTTGGTGAAGAATTTATTGGGGTTCATCATTTTCTCTTTTACTGCTTCAGCTTGTTGTTGTGTTGCAGCTTTAGCCCAAAGGGCTGTCCAACCTTCGCTTCCTTCTCCTTTAATAAATTCGTTGCCTTCTAAATTAGTGTCATAAAACCAACCATCTTCATCACCATAAAACTGCGTTTGAATTTTGGTTTTTAAAGTTTCGGCTTCATTTTTATATTGTGATGCATCGTTTAAATTTAAGGCTTCGGCCAATTCAGCTAAAAATAATTTTTCAGCATAGAGATATGCATTCAAATCAACACTTTCTTGGTCTAACGAATAAGCACCTTCTTCATTTATAAGAATTTTAGAATCGTCAAAACGAATGGCATTGTCCATACCACTTTCCCATTTGGCAGCTACTAAGCTACCATCTGTTGAGCCATATTCACAAAGTCCATCTTGGTCGTGGTCACGTTTGTTGTACCACCAATAATGGTATTTTTTTAGTTTTGGATACATGTATTTTACGAACTCCAAATCCTTATCTTTTTCGTAAATTTTAGCAACAGCCCAAGCTGACAAAGGTGGTTTGGTGTCACGATAGTTGTGAGCCTCAATGGTTGTATCACGATACACACAATCGGCTACGAAACCATCGTCGTTCTGAAATTTGAACATAAGTTTTACTTGCTCTTTGGCTAATCGTAAATCATAGTAAGATAAACCAACTGCATGTTTCCAAGAATCCCAAGACCAGAATCCGTTAAACCATTCGTAATGATAGCTAGGGAATAAGCCTTCATGCTCAATTTCACCAGCTGGAACACGCCAATTGTTTTGTAAGGTTAAGTGCGCTTTAGCCAATACTTCAGCATATTTCGTATCGCTAAATTGTAGTTTTCTATTGTCAATTAGTGATTTAAGTTGGCTGTTTTTTTCTTGTTTTCGAGCGTTTAGAACTGAGTCAAAATCTACACTTTCAATAAGTGCTTTTTCTTGCTCCCATGAGTATTCTGGGAAGATGAAAGTTTGAGCTATAACCATGTCCTTTGATTCATTTGGTTTTAACTCTACTGTTTGAGTATGTAAGCTATAAAACTTTTCATCTGCTAAAACGTCAATATTCTCAAATGATTCAAGTGGTGTAATGTAACCAATGGCGTCAGATTTAGTTGAGGTTATTTTGACAGAACCATTTTCATTAGAAAGTGTTATTCCAATATTAGATATACCACCTTGATAACTTAGATTTAGTTCAAAGTGTTTTTCAGAAACATTAGTAATTGTCGTTTTCTGTAAAGAAGTATTGCCATTTAAGTAAATCAACTTTTGAGAAACTTCTAAATTTTCATTTTTAAAAGATTGTTCTAAATGACTGTTATAGCTATTATGATAAACTAAATTTTTATTTGAAGGCATTATAAACTCATTATGAACTCCTTCAGTAATTAAAAGCCTTGAAAGTATTCCACTACTCCAAACTCCATTCTGTTGTGTCATTAAAAAAGGGCCAGAAAACCCAATTAAGCTTCTATCAGACTTAGGAAAACCATAAGCAAACCATGCGCCTTGATCTGAAAACATGAGTCCAGATTTATCCATAGAATCTTTTGGTGTGATACGATAATCTAAAATGTTTTCACTGAATTTTAAGTAATCCGTTTTAGCACTTGTTTTTGGTTCTGGTTTACAACCAAAGACGCAACATATTATGAATGGAATGATTAATTTTTTCATCTTAAAATAAAACCGTTTTTCATTGGGTCTTTTGGGTCAATTACAAAAGTTTGCATTCCTGTAATGTACGCATTGCCTTCCACTTGTGGAATTACAGCTTTAAAAGGACCATAATCTTCTTCCGAAACTATTGAGCTCTTAAAAATAGAACCTGTAATACTTTCAATAGTCATGATTTCTCCAAAATCAATTTCCTTTCTTGCTTTATGAATTGCCATACGTCCAGACACACCAGAACCAGTTGGACAACGGTCTACTTCGCCTTCAGCAAAAATGCAGACATTCCTACTATCTGCTCCAGAAGGTTGTTTGTTGTTGTCAATAAGTATGGTTCCGTAAAGGAAGCTTAAATCATCTTCAAAAGGGTGCAATATGTCTTTATCAGCTTTCATTACAGCGTGTTTGATTTTCATTCCGTTATCAATAAGTTGCCTGTAAGAATCAGAACTTAAGTCAAAGTTGAAGCTGTTTTTGGCCATATCAACATATGCATAAAATGCACCACCATACGCTAAATCGTAAGTCACTTTTCCTATACCTTCAATTTCAACAATTCTATTTAAACCAACCACAAAGCTAGGCACACAATGAAAGCGTACACCTTTAACTTGTGCATTTTCAACATTTGCATACGATGTGATTCTACCACAAGGTGCATCAATTTTAATAATATTATCACCTTCTTTTACATCAATCCAATTCATTTCAGCTGCTAAAGTTGAAATGGCGATGATAGCATGACCACACATGGTTGAGTAGCCTTCGTTATGTAAAAACAGAATTCCGAAATCACCATCATTATCATTTGGAGGCAATAAAATACAACCATACATATCTGCATGACCACGAGGTTCAAACATCAGAGCAGTACGTATATGGTCATAGTTTTCTTTGCAATATCTTCTATACTCCAAAACGGAATTACCTTTTAATTCAGGGAAACCATCAACAATCACTCTAAGAGGTTCTCCTCCTGTGTGCATATCAATGGTCTTGATTTGTAACCACTCATTTGGAGGGTCAATATTGGTGTTATTTAATATGTTTTGGTAGGTCTTACTCATTTACAAACTTTGTGTAATAATATTTTGCTGCGATTAAATCTTCAAGCGCATGACCAACAGATTTAAACATCGTGATTTCATCATCACTTGTTCTTCCTGATTTTGTATTTGAACACAGTTGAAATAAATCGGCTTTAATATCATTCTCATTTAATGTTCCATTACTTAAAGGAATAACAATATCTCCACTTTCTTTGAGACCACCTTGAAAAGTGTCAACAAAAACAGAAGATTTTTTGATTGTGTCATCGTCTGCTTCACGCATATCTTTTTTATAAGCGCCTACAAGGTCAACATGTTGCCCTTCTTTTAAGTATTTTCCTAATACTAGTGGTGTTTTTGAAAGTGTCGCTGAAGAAATAATATCAGCTTCTGAAATTTTTTCTTCTATGGTTTCTATAACTTGAACTGTAAAAGTTTCATTTGAAAGTTTTTTGCAAACCGCATTTGCTTTTTCAATATTTCTTCCCCAAACATAAACAGCCTCTATTTGTCTTACTGAAGCATGAGCTTTAATGAGGTTAATTGATAACGCTCCAGTTCCAATCATTAAAAGTGACTTGGAATTTGTTCTTGACAAAAAAAAAGATGCTAAAGCCGAAGCTGCTGCTGTGCGTTTTGCGGTTAATTCTTTTGCTTCCAAAAGCGCTTTTATCGTTCCCTTTTTAGCATCTAGATAAATATAAGTTCCTTGAATAGAAGGCAAATTGAATTGTCCATTTTCTGGTGATACAGTAACAACCTTAACTCCAGCTTCTTTGCTTGGATTCCAAGCAGGCATTAATAGTAAAGTTGAATCAGCATTAATTTCTGGATTTGGAAAATCATGATGATGCCTCATCGGAACAATAATGTTATTGTTTGAAAATCCTTGTATTAACACTGAAATTAGCTCAGGAAAATCTGTATTTTCTTCAATAAAATCTGCATCAATTTGAACGATATTATCCATAATTTAAATATAGATAATTCCTAAATTATAATTAAGAATTGTTCAAAGATTAATAACATTAAATCATTGTTGGATAATATTATACTAAGTTGTAGTGGTGTGCAATTTGTAGTTCAGCTAAAAAAAAACGCATTTGATATTACTTTAACTTGAAAGTTTTTCTATTCGTCGAAATTTTATTGTTTATCTACTTTAAAATGAAATCTTTATAACGATTTGATTATTAGCCCAAGTTTAGTTTTAACCTTTTTAATCTGTGTTATGAGTTTAGAAATTACAAATTATAATAGCTTCTTTAAGATAAGAGGCGTCCTTGATAGGAAAAGTCTTCATTTGTTTCAAAATGAGTTTGAGCATATTTTTGATACTTTGGATAAGTTGACTATTAGTATAGAAGGTCTAGAAAGTGTTGACCGTTATGGCGTTAATGCACTTGCAAGACTGCATAATGAAGCAATTACAAAACAAAAAAGTTTATCGATTATAGGTTTTGGTTGTAAAGAAGTGTACGAGCATTTCTCAACAAATGATGCAGCTTAAAGGTGCTTTATAAAATCCTTGTTTGCTTTTTATAAAAGGCTTCTTGTTGCTTTTTCATTAGCTCACGAGCAACTTTTTTCTTGTATGCATAGAGTTCTTCTTCTTCTGCGATATCACCATAAACTCTATCGTTTAAAATATTATCAGTACTTAACACTGAATCTTGCTGATATTTTTTCTGTTTAGCCCAAGATTTTAATTCTTCTTCACTTTCTAAGAATTTAATATCGTATTCACCTTTTGGAGACAGTAATTTTGCAAATATTGGCGATGTTTCTATGGCCAAAAATAATAGAAATATAAAAAACGAAGGTAGCCAGGGAAGTTTACCAAGTGCATTCACACGAGCCATTAAGCCATCAAAATTATCAATGATTGGTTGAGAAGTCGTGACTTGAGTATCATAATCTGTGTTTAGTTTCGCAATTTGAGCTTCGGCTTCTTGAATTTTTCTATTATTTGTTTCCCTTAATGTTTGTAATTCAGAAAGGCTTGTGTCATGTTTTTCACGCTTTTCTTTATAAACAGGTCCTTTGCCTAAAAGCATAGTGCCTTCTCTTCCTTCTGCTTCTGCAATGTAAGTGTTATAATAATTGTTGACCTCTGTTTCTTTTTCTTTTATTTCATTTTGAAGATTGGTAATATCAGAATTTAAGCTTTCAATAGTTGGAGTATATTGTTGAGCGATTTGGTCTTTATTAGCCAATGTGAAATCATTTTTTTGTTCCAGCAATACTTGATTGATTTCCTTTTCAAATATTTTTAATTCCAATGGTTTTGATATCACCACTGCAATAATAATTGCTAAAATTATTCTAGGAGAAGCTTGTATAAGCTCATCAATAACATTTCCAGTTTTCTTTATGGTTGAAACAATATATCTATCTAGATTAAAGATAAGAAGTCCCCAAACCAAACCAAATCCTACAGCTGCAAAAAAATTGTCGAATACAGTATACAACGCATAACTAGCTGCGATGAATGCCATAAGAGCAGTAAAAAAAACAGTTGCTCCTATACCAGCATATTTGTTTTGTTCGCCTTTTGAGCAGTCTTTTAAAATGTCTGTGTCTGAGCCTGAGCAGATGATGAAAAATTGCTGTAACATAATGTCTTGGTTTGATTGATTGTCTATTAGAACGCTTGTTTTGACAAAATGTTACAAAAAAGCCTCGAAAATCGAGGCTTAATTTTAGTTTTGTTTTTTCTTGCTTCCAACAACTATAGGTTCTTTTGTTATGTAAACCTTAGGCTGTTTTGAATCAGAACCAATAGTTTCCACGTTGAGATGCTTCTCTTTCTTTAATGTTGCTATGGCTTTATCAGAAGACACCTTTTTACCTTCGAGGTAAAAAACAGCATCTTTTTTTGCCATCTCAATTACATGGTCTAAAGGCGATTTAGGAGGCTCTGGAGTTTGAATTTCCTTAACTCGTACTAAACGTTCTTTAGTTGATAATCTTGCTTTTTGAGCTTCAGCATAAGCCATTTTTTCTTTTTTTAGCTTTGCTACTTCAGCACTTTGTAATTCTCTTACTTGAGCAAGTTCACGTTTTTTTGTTTTCATTTGGGTAGCTTGTGCTTCTTTATATGCAAGTTTTTCTTTTTTTAATTTTTTAACCTCTTCTGATTTTAACTCCCTAACACGAGCAACTTCAGCTCTTTCGGTTTTAAGTTTTTCAGCTCTAGCTTCTTTGTAAGCAAGTTTTTCTCTTTTAATCATAGATTCTCTGGCAACATAAGCCTCTTTTTGCTTTTTTAGTTTAGCAATTTCTTCTTTGGACATTGCGTTGACTCTGGTCTGCATTTGTTGAGATTTCTCTTTTGTTAATTTGTACTTTTTTAATGCCTCTTCATATTTTTTCTTTTGATCTTTAGTAGCATTGTCAGGTAAAGGTGGAGGTGGAGGAGGTGGTAGCATACTAGTTGGTATTTCAACTTCCTCAATAGTTTTCCCAGATTTCGATTTATATCTGCTTACACTTTCTGGATATCTTTTAGCATATTCAGCTATTATCTTTTTGTATTTTTTCTTTTGTTCATCAGTTGCATTATCAGGAATTGGAGGTGGTGGAGGCGGAAGTACTTCTTCAACTTCAATCACTTCTGGAGCATTTTTTGCAGGAGGTGGAGGAGGTGGAGGTGGAATATTTGGGAATGACTCTGCATCTTTTTTCTGCTTGTCACTCATTAGACCATATATGTATTTCATTCTAACTACATCCTTTTGCTTAACGATACGCTTATTTTCAGGCATTGAATTATAATGCTTCGCCAATTTATTGTACTCTTTCATTAATTCTCTAGAGGCACCATCTTGAAGCTCTATCGTTTGAGTATCCAAGAATGGTGTGTTACCTTTCCCTTTTACTACTTCTTGTTCAGCAGTTACCAACCTATAAAAACCATAATCTGAAAGTGAATTATAGATAAACCAGACTTCTTTGTTTGATATTTTGCCTGAAGAACTAACATGAATATTCATGATATTATTTCTAATCTCAGGCGTAATATCTTGGTGTAATTTGTTTACTACTGTTGTAAATGAATTCTTGTTGGCTTTTAATCCATCAATGAAATAATTACCATCTTCAAGAACATTAATAGTAATGCTTCTTGCTGTATAATCTGAATTATAAATTGGTGAATCCTCTGATGTTTTAATGACTTCTTTTCGTTCACTAAAACTATAAAGTGTAACGGCTAATAATGGAAGTAGGATTAAACTCCTAAACCATCTTTTTTGATTTGATGTTTGTGTTTTCATAACTGTTAATCGTTTTTTGATGGATGAATAATTGATTGCATTAGCCAATTGAGGCTCTTTAATATTTGTAGAAAAGACTAGTATAATTTGTTGATAGTTTGATGCTTCAATGCCTTTGTTTATAACAGCTTCGTCGGCTAAAAATTCATGATTTAATTTGATGGAATTTTTAATGATATGGACTAATGGATTGAACCAAAAAATAATTTGGAAAAGCTCAATAAACAAGACATCAATGCTATGTTTTTGTTTAGCATGTGTTTGTTCATGCAATAAAACTTCTTGTGGTATTTGATGAGTTTCGTATTTGTGCTTGTTTAAAAATATATAGCTAAAAAATGTGTGAGGTGTAATTAAATCTTTAAGTAATACATTTATAAAACTATTATTTTTTTGTTTCGGATTTTTTCGGATTTTGTTAACCATTTTAGTGAGGTTCATTCCAAACTTTAATCCAAATAAAATTACACCTATTCCATAAATACTCCATAATATGATTGGGAGATAATCAACTAGACTTTTTGTTTCGCCAATAATATCATTACTAGAACTTAATTGAGCTAAATTTAGGTCATTTATGATGGGCTGGGTTTCTATATATTGTGTAAAGGTTATTAATGGAATAATTGCAGAAATTAGCAGCATTGCTACAAGGTAGAAGCGCTTAAACTGGTGCATGTTTTCTTTTTCTAAAAAGAGTTTATAAAAGGCTAAGAAAACACCTAAACACGCACTGAATTTTAAAATATAAACTAACATTATTTCTTCTTTATTTCGTTATCAATAAGTGCTTTTAAATCTTCTAGTTCCTCTTTAGTAAGGTCTGTTTCTTTAGTAAAAAACGATGCAAATTGAGTGGCACTATCGTTAAAGAAATTTTTAATCAAACCGTTTACATGCTTAGAGAAATAGTCTTTCTTTTTAACTAAAGGATAATACTCACGAGATTTACCGTAAAGATTATATGCTACAAACCCTTTATCAATCATTCGCTTTAAAAGCGTGGCAACAGTAGTTGTTGCAGGTTTTGGATTTGGATAAGCCTCGAGCAAATCTTTCATAAAACCTTTCTCCATTTTCCATAGGTATTGCATGAGTTGTTCTTCAGATTTTGATAATTGCATGTTCTACATAATTAAAATTAACTCTACAAACGTAGAATAAAAAAACGAATTCTACAAATGTAGAGTATAAAAATTGTGTTAAATTATTTTGAAGCTGCTTTTTTTGAGCGAATACCTTCAATAACTACAGTAGATATAATAAGCAATCCACCAAGGATTACATTTTTATTAGGAATTTCATCCAAGAAGAAATAAGCAATAATAATTCCATATACAGGCAATGCACTCGTCATTATACTTGCAGCGCTGGAAGTAAAATACTTAAGACTATGTATGAACATAGAGTGTCCAATTGCAGTAGTAACGAGAGCCAACAAAAGCACATAAGGATATTGTGTGCTGATACCTGATGTGTCCATAAAGTATAAAAATGGAGATAATAAAATTGTAAGTATTAGCAATTGGTAAAGCATCAACATAGTTCCGTTATAGTTAACTACATGACGTTTTAAAATAAGTATTCTTAAAGCGTAACACAATGCTGAAAGCAATCCGAGTAAAATACCTTGAACATGAGAACTCTCTAAATTGAATTCTGGAGCAAGAATATAAATTCCTAGTAGCACAATAAAGCCTAGTACAATATGAATTGGGTCGAGTTTTATTTTTATAAAAAAAGGTTCTAGAAGGGCTGTCATCACTGGGAATGTGTATAATGATAACATTCCAATGGCGACATTTGAAACCTTAAGTGAGTAGAAATATGTAATCCAATGTCCTCCCATAAAAACAGCACTCCAAACGAATGTCCAAAAGTCCTTTCGTGAATGAATTTTAAGGCTGATTTTTTTGAATACACAAAATATAAACAGAAACAGCAGAGCTAGTGATGATCGCCACCAAATAATTACTGGTGTTGGCATTTCAATGAATTTACCTAAAGCGCCAGATGTACTAATAAATAGCGTAGCTAGATTAAGTAATAGGAACTGTTTATAGTGATTGTTATTCAATAGATTAATCTATAGTGCTATTTGGATAATTGGGTAAAATATTTGTAAAATAATGGAATGGTTTCAATGCCTTTGTAATAATTAAACAAACCAAAATGTTCATTCGGTGAATGTATAGCATCACTATCTAAACCAAAGCCCATTAAAATTGTTTTACTTTTTAATTCTTGTTCAAATAAAGACACAATTGGGATACTTCCGCCACTACGTTGTGGAATTGGTTTTTTGCCAAAGGTTTCTTCGTATGCCATTGAAGCTGCCTTATAACCAATATTGTCAATCGGTGTCACGTAACCTTGTCCACCATGATGAGGTGTTACTTTTACTTTGGTTCCTTTTGGAGCAATACTTTCAAAGTGAGTTTTAAATAATTGTGTGATTTCGTTCCAATTTTGATTTGGTACCAAACGCATGGATATTTTAGCATAGGCCTTACTTGCAATCACAGTTTTTGCGCCTTCACCAATATAACCTCCCCAAATTCCATTAACATCCAAAGTTGGTCTTATTGAGTTACGTTCATTCGTTGTATAACCTTCTTCACCATAAACAGCGTCAATATCCAATGCCTTTTTGTAGGCTTCTAATGAAAAAGGAGCTTTTGCCATTTCAGCACGCTCTTCAAGAGAAAGCTCTTCAACCTTATCATAAAACCCAGGGATGGTAATGTGATTATTTTCATCATGAAGAGAAGCAATCATTTTGGTTAAAATATTAATAGGGTTTGCAACAGCTCCACCATATAAGCCTGAATGCAAGTCTCTATTTGGTCCAGTGACTTCTACTTCAACATAACTCAAACCTCTTAAACCAGTAGTTATTGATGGTACGTCTTTGGCAATCATTCCAGTGTCAGAAATTAAAATGACATCGTTACTCAGTTTATCCTGATTTTCTTTTACAAAATCTGATAGGCTATTACTCCCAACTTCTTCTTCACCTTCAATCATAAATTTAACATTACAAGGTAATTGGTTTGTTGAGGTCATGAATTCCATTGCTTTTACGTGCATATAAAACTGACCTTTGTCGTCACAAGAACCACGTGCAAAAATTGCTCCATCTGGGTGTAACTCTGTACTTTTTATTATGGGTTCAAAAGGAGGAGAATCCCATAAATCCAATGGGTCAGGAGGTTGTACATCATAGTGACCATATACTAATACAGTTGGAAGATTAGAATCAATAATTTTCTCTCCATAAACTATTGGGTATCCTTTGGTTTTACAAATTTCGACGTTATCACATCCAGAGTTTTTAAGTTCTTGAGCAACAACTTCGGCAGTTTTTAAAACGTCGTTTTCGTAAGCTGAATCTGCACTGATAGATGGAATTTTAAGTAAATCGATTAATTCATTAAGAAATCGGTCTTTATGTTCACTAATATATGATGTTATGCCTTGCATATTGAAAAAGTTTGAATGAGCGTTAAAAGTACAAAAAGAGATATTATTTTTTGTAGATAGATTTGAATATTAAAAGGAATGTTTATATTTGCAGTCCTTTTGCGGGCGTGGTGGAATTGGTAGACACGCTAGACTTAGGATCTAGTGCCGCGAGGTGTGAGAGTTCGAGTCTCTCCGCCCGCACAAAGTTTTAAAAGCTTCTTTTATAAAGAGGCTTTTTTTATTTATTCATAGTTAGTATGTAGCTATATCTTTATATTAGTGCTGCGAGTGAAAATCAGTAAATCATTTTAATTGAATAAGAATTTAATAGAAAGAATTACAAACAAGTATCAACAACTTTATGGTAAAATAGAGGCTGTGATAAATGCTCCAGGTCGAATAAATATTATTGGTGAGCATACAGACTATAATGAAGGCTTTGTACTCCCTGCAGCAATTGATAAAAGTACTGTTTCAGCAATTGGAAAAAGTAAAGATGATTTATGTTCAATTTATGCTTTGAATGTTAATGAAACCTATGAATTTTCGTTAAAAAAAATAGAGCCCATTAAAAATGGAGGTTGGAGAAATTATATAATAGGTGTAGTTGCCGAAATTCAAAAGAAGGGATTGAAGGTTGAACCCTTTAATCTGGTTTTTGGTGGAGATATCCCTTTAGGAGCTGGACTGTCTTCATCTGCAGCATTAGAAAATAGTACTGTTTTTGGACTAAATGAAGTTTTTAAGCTAAGCCTCAATAAGCATGAAATGATACGTATTTCTCAACTTTCTGAGCATAATTATGTAGGCGTAAAGTGTGGCATTATGGATCAATATGCAAGTATGTTTGGAGTTTCAGAAAGCGTTTTGTTCCTTGATTGTCGAACACTTGATTGTGAATCAATAAGAGTTGACCTTGGAGAATACCAAATAGTTTTGATTGATAGCAATGTAAAACACAATCTAGTTGATGAGGCTTATAATGAAAGGCGAGAAGTTTGCGAAAGAGTTTCTTCAATGTTAAACATGGAGGCACTTAGAGATGCTAGTAAATCTCAATTAGAAAAAATAAAGCACAAAATTAGCAATACAGATTTCGACAAGGCACTTTATGTGGTTGAGGAAAACGATAGGGTTGAAAATGCTGTAGAATGTTTACTAAATAAAAATATCAAAGGACTTGGAAACCTTTTGTTTAAATCACATTCTGGATTGCAAAAACAATATAATGTTAGTTGTAAAGAACTCGATTTTTTAGTTGAACAGGCTAGGGTAAATGATAGTGTAATTGGGGCAAGAATGATGGGAGGAGGTTTTGGTGGATGTACAATCAATATTGTAAAAAAAACGGGTGTTCAATCCTTTATTGACATAGTTTCAGATTTATATGAACAGGAATTTGGAGCTAGTATTTCGATGCATAATATTAACCTAAATGAAGGTGTAAGACTAGTAAATTTTAAGTAAAAAAAAGAGCTTCAATTTATTGAAGCTCATTTAAGATAAAAAATATTAGACTAATATTTAACAAGTTTAGAGATTTGTTTGTTGCCATTATTATTTATGATATTTAGAATATAAATACCTGAATCAAGATTTGAAAGATTAAACTCGCTCATTACATCAAATTCTCCTTTAAACTCTTTAACCAATTTTCCATTTATATCATAAATCATTAATGAGTTTATAGTTGTGTTAATTTTGATACTATTATGAGCTGGATTTGGAAATATAGTTGCATTATTTTCTAATTCTTGAGTATTATTGCTCAATGTCATTGCGTAAGTATACTCGGTTGTTTGTTTCCAAAAAACATCAGCATTCGCCGATCCATTCCAATCATCAGATAAATACACACAAAAAGAAGTGATATCTGGCTTATCTAAGGTTACATTAAAAACCTCTGTACCATCATTCATATCAACTTCCATAGATGTAGCTCCAGTTAACGTAAACTTAAATTTAAAATCAGCATAAGATGTTGATCCATTTATTGAAGAAGCATCAATAGTTCCTCCTTGAGAGACTAATTCCCATGGCATATAACTTCCACTGGCTTCACCATTCAGATTAACTTGCACTGCATAGTTGTTGTGTCTGTCTAGCCAACCAGAAGTAGCAGAAGGGCTTGCTAATAATGCAATACCTATTTGACCATAAGCTCTTGTTGCACTAACTGTAATTGTGAAGCTGTCACCTATAGCCATTGTAGATGGAGTTCCTCCAGGTAATCCTGTTACAGTAAAGTTTCTAAAGGCAGCAACCTGTTTGGCGTTAAAATTTGCCCACATTCCCATGGCACCACTTCCATTGTCATAAGTGCTACCACCATCCTCAAAGTTTGTGTAATGACCTGGATCCTGAGGATAATTTATCGTTGTTTGTGCTCCTAAACCTAGGGCGACCATGGCACATAATAAAAAGTAAATTTTCTTCATGTTCTGTATTTTTAGTTGATAATTAATTTTTTAGTAACTGATGTTGAATTAGAGTTAAACCTTACTACATAAACCCCTTTGGATAATTTAGATACATCAAAGCTATGCTGAGCTTTGAAATCACCTTTATATTCCATTACTTGCTTCCCTGTAAGATCAATAATTGAAACAGATTCAACCGCCTTATTCACCTTAAAAGAAGTTGAAGCTGGATTTGGATAAATAGCAAAAACTTTATCTAAACTAACATCTTCTGTGCTTAGGGTAGGAGCCTTATTTCCATAAATTCTAAATTCACCAGCTGGAATATTAATTGCACTACTCGTATTAGTTACATTAATAAATGTAGTTCCAGATTCGTCCATAAGATCATACCAATCTCCAGTATAAGGGAAATTTGGTACTACATTTTGAGTCGTAACATCAAAATTTGCTAGTATTACGACATTCTTTAATAAAGAACTCGGAATAGCGTCATCCCAAATGTAAATTTTTGGAGTTAATGTATTTGTTGTAATAGAATAGTCACCTTCAAAAACATCTTCATTAATTTTTAGAGCATTAAGTCTTGACCAATCATTATAAATTTGGCTTCTGTTAGGATTACTTAGCCAATTGTTTACCCATTGAGGTTGTGGTTTTGTATCTAATTTACACCCATCATCATCATAGCCTCCGTCATTACAAGTGAAAATAGAGTTCTCCATTCCTAATTCTGCAAAATGCCATATCATTTTTGGACCAGGAATAGTTAGTGAAACTGCTCCTAAAGCAGACATACGTTGCAGAGCTGTATTTAGGTTTGTCACATCATAACCTCCGTTTGAGTTTCCGAACTGAAGATTCTTGTACATTAAGCGTTCTTCATCATGACTTTCAGCATAACCAACAAGCCTTGGTTCATTAAACCCTCTGCTGGTATGACCCATTCCACTAATATCATTACTTGAATTATAGCCCATGGTTAACTGATTATATGGATTAGTCATTTTTCCCCAAAGCATGATTCCTTTGCCTTCACCAATTCTATAATTAGCCCATTCCGTTTCCTCGGTTGAAGATCCTGATGCTGTACCAAGGTGTTCAAAAATCACATAATGGTCATCATCCAAACTCCATGAATAATCTGCGTATTGTTTTAAGATTGCAACACGATCAGCTTGATATTGTTCTGTACAAGAAGCACCACTAGCGCAATTTTGGGTAAATCCTTTAGTTAAATCCCAACGGAAACCATCAATTTTAAATTCTTCAATCCAATGTTTAACCACTCGTTCTACATATTTTTGTGTTCTGGATTGTGAATGATTAAAATCTGATCCTACACTATAACTATGGGTTGCACTAGTATTAAAATATGGGTTTTCACTACTTGGATCTCCCCAGCCATCATTATCATCATCAATCATCCACATTCTATTCATAGGGTTTCTACCAAAAGCATGATTTAACGCTACGTCTAATATAATTGCAATACCATTTTGATGACATAAATCAATCAGTTCTTTAAATTTATCTTCAGTTCCATAAAACTTATCCAATGCCATGTGGAATGATGTGTTATATCCCCAACTTTCATTACCTTCAAATTCCATTACTGGCATTAATTGTATAGCATTGATATTTAAATTTTTGAAATAATCTATACGATCAATTAAGTCTTGAAAATTCCTGTCAGCATCGAAATCGCGAATCAACACTTCATAAATAATCAGGTCTTCCTTTTTTGGTTTATTAAAGTCGGTAACTTGCCAATTGTAAGCTGTTTGGCCAGTTTTTAAAACCGTTACCTCACGTTCTTGTCCATCTGGATATGTTGGTAAACTAGGGTATGTAGATGCAGGAATCCATGGATCGTCAAAAGGTGATAGTACCAGAGTAGAAAAAGGATCTGCAGTTTTAACCAGCTCTGGAGAATCGGTTGGGACATTGGTTTTATCACCAACCCAATATTGATAAGTATAATCTGTTCCAGGTGTTAAACCTGTTAACTCTAACCAAAATAAACTTGTACCACTTTCTTGTTTCATAGCGTGAGTGCTTGTTGGTTGCCAGTTGTTAAAGCTACCAGCTACGTATACAAAATCTTTGTTAGGTACATCAAGAACTAATGTTGCTTTTGTATTGTCTCCACTATGATAGTTAATACCATCAATCATTCCGGCTGGAACATCGGCATTGGTTGTTGCGTTAACAATAATATCAAAAAATTTACTGATAGAGGAACCGCCTTGAGTAACTACCAGTTCGCAATATTGATTTTCCATAAGATTGGAAAATAAGTGACCATTGTAGAAAGTTGTACTGCTTTGTGTATGTATTGGTGTAGCATTTCCGTTTACATATAAAGCATAATCTGCTGGGCCATTAGTATTGGTTGCCAATATTTGAGTTCCTCCTCCAGAATCGACTACAAGAATGCCGTTATCACTATTGGCTGGATTAATCATGTTAACTTGAAATGCTCCAACATTATACACAAAATTTTCACAGCCATTATCCTTGAACTCTTGTGTGCCATCTTCATTTCTGAATACCATACCCATTTTCGTTACATTTGACTCTTCAGATGGAGTTAAGCCAAAATAAGTATTTGGAGTAAAAGTGATACTCCAAGTACCATCTCCATTACTAGTCATTTCACCAACGCCATCATCTTGTCCCCAATTACCAACTACACTAATTCCATATTCATCAATATCATCTCCTACACCTAAATGTGCATAAATTTTTGCTGGACTACTAAAGCCATTACAATCTGTTGCAACACTATTAGCGTCAACTGTTATAGTCACAGGTTGGTCAACCTCAATTGGACTTGGATTGGTTGTGACCTGAGAAATTGTTAAAGTAGGAATTAATAAAATTAATAAGAGTAATATTTTTTTCATAGTTTCTTTTTTTAGTAAAAAAAGGTCTGAACATTAAAATGAATTAACGTGCAGACCTTTAACAAATAAATTACATAATTATATTATGATATTCTTACCAAGGGTAAATTGATATTGTTGGTGGTTCAACACTAAAGTTTAATGTGATATTATATGTTCCAGCTGTTACAGGAATATTATCACCATTCAATTCCATGATACCATCATTTCCTGTATCTCCATAGTTAACTCCCCAAGCATCATTTTGTCGAACTTTGATTTCGCCATCTGTAAGTACAGCACCTTGGATATAAAAGTAACCTTCATTTATACCAAAATCAGGAGCAAATTTTTGATTAGGACCATCCCAACCATTTTCAGTTGCACTTCCAACAAGTCCCCAAACATCCACAGCTTCAATTTCAAAAACTAAAGTGTTTAAATCCATGGTTATTATATAGTGTCCAGCAGAAACAGCAATATTATCTCCATTAGCCTCTAAAGAACCATCTGCACCTGTGTCACCATAATTTAGTCCCCAATCATTATTGAAACGGAATTTCATTTCACCATCTCCCAGTGTTACAACAGCTTTCCAATTATCTTGATATGAGTTGTATTGCATCATCATATCTGGACCATCCCAACCATTAGTTGTGGCACTTCCAACGAGTCCCCAAGAATAGTCTTCCATTGACCATGAAAGGTCTCCCATATTGACTGTGATTTTATAAGTTCCAGCTGTTACCGCAATGTTATCACCATTAGCATCTAACACACCATCACTTCCGGTATCACCATAGTTTTCAGTCCATAAATTGTCCTTTCTAAACTTAATTTCTCCATCACGTAATGTTACATAAGCTACGTATACATCTGGAGTACTTGTTGTGTAAAAAGGTAAATCTGGAATATCTGGATTTCCCCAACCTCCTGGAGTAGCACTTCCTACTACACCTAAATTTGTCGATAGGTCTAATAATGATGAGTAAGGCGTTACAGTAAGGCTAACAGCATCTGAAACAATTTCTTGATAACTACTTAAAACTGCACTAACTTTTAAGTTAACAGACGTTTCAACGTTAGGAACTAAACCTAGAGATAATAATTTATTATTCAGTTCAGCTGTAGTAAATATTTTTTCAGTTGAAGATCCTACAGGAACTAATTGAGCTGCAGAGAAATCTCCTCCATTTACATCAATCATTACAGTATAAGTTGGAGCCGCATCAAAACCGTAGTCTGGATCTGTCCAATTTACAGTTAGGATATTGTTTTCTGCAATGTCCTCTGTTAGTACAACAGCATCAGCAGAAAGACTGACAACAGTATTGGCATCCGGATTTATTTGTACGATTTCTACATCGTCACATGCAACAAATGTTACAAGTAAAAGACTTAGTAGAAAGGTTGATTTGTTTAATATTTTTTTCATTGTGTTCAAGTTTTTAGTAACCTTCATTTTGAGTAAGGTTAGGATTAACTGATATTACATTATTTGGTAAAGGATAAAGGTTTCTGTAGTCAGCAACTCCAGAACCACTAGGAGCATTACCCTTAAATGGCCATAAATATGTTCCTGAAGTAAAGTATCCATAACGTATTAAATCTGTACGCCTTTGTCCTTCCCAGTATAATTCTTTAGAACGTTCATTCAGAATAAAATCTAAAGTTAAATCTGAAGCACTAATATTACCTGAAGCATTTCCGTATGCTCTCATTCGTAGCTCATTAATTCTATTTGCTGCAACACCTAAGTCACCACCACCACCTCTTAAAGAAGCCTCTGCGTAATTAAGGTAGATTTCAGCCAATCGGATTAAAGGCAAATCAGTATCAACAAAATCTCCACCTGTATCACTACCTGCATTTCCATTTGAATCGATATTTTTAAACTTAGTAATAGCATAACCATCTTCAAAAGGAGGTATGCTTTCAATCTCTAAGTTTTGACCATCCGTATGAAACATTCCTCTTTTATCAGCTGAAAACGGAGTCACGGAATATGTTAAGTTGTCTAAATCTAAAGTTACAAAGTAAGTTCCAGGATTGGCAATTGGAATATTTGCACCTCCTGCTTCTAATGATCCATCAGTATCATTATCTCCATAGTTATTTCCCCAATCTTCGTTAAATCTAAATTTCATTTCACCTGCTGTTAAATCAGCATAAAGAGCATATTGATTAGTTCCAGTTTGGTGCATTTCCATGTCTGGACCATCCCAGCCATTCAGTGTTGCATCTCCTACTAATCCCCAATCAGATAAGGTCCCCAAAGCTGAGTTTAAAGCATTAATATCCACAACAAATTGATTAACAAGGTTTTTTGTAGTTCTAAGGCCTCCCCAACCACCATTTACACCAAAATCGGTAGCATTCATGCTTCCTCCAATTGCAGCGTGAACAAGAAACGTTGTTCCTCCATAAGTTTGGGATGAAAGACCATCAAAATTTAAAGCAAAAATAAATTCGTTTTGCGCTCCATTAGTGTCATTATCTGCTAAGAATAATTCATCATAAGCAGTACCATTTCCATTTGCATCATTAGTGTTTATTGAATAGGAAGAGTTTAATACATTAGATGAATAAGTTACAGCTTCAGTATATCTTGGTTGTCCTGTCCAAACTTCTGCGTTTAGATATAAACGTGACAACAATGCCCAAGCTGCTACTTGGTCAACACGTCCATATTCATTAGAACCATCAGGTGCTAATAAACTTTCAATCTCTAAAAGCTCTGATTCAACAAAAGCAAACACTTCTGGTCTTGTGCTTTGTTGTGGTAATTCTGTTGAAATTTCTGTGGTTAATGGAATGTTACCATACATGTCCATTAAGTTGTAATAAGCATAAGCTCTTAAAAAGCGAGCTTCAGCGATATAAGTTTGAACTTCAGCTTCTGTTAATGCACTTGCATTAGCAACAAATGAGTTACAGAACGAAACTTCTTGAGCTAATCTGTAATACATTGCTTCAGTAAAGTCATTACTTCCTGACCAGAACATTCCATGTAAATCTGGTAAGCCAGGATCTCCCCAACCAACTACTGCATGATCTGTTGTTAGTTCATTTAGATTGAATAGCATTCTCGAAAACTGTGAGAATCCTTCGTCGATATCTGCAATATCTGGTTGTCCTGCAGGTCCTTGTTGTCCTGTCAATGCCAAACTTGCATAAAGTTTTGCCAATGCACCTTTAGCTTCGGTCGCATTTGCGAATACATCTTCTTCTGTAAAACTATCAGGATCAATTGGTGATTGATTTAAGTCGTCGTGACACGAAACCAAAACCGTTGAGATAGTTAGAATAAAAATTATTTGTTTAATTAAATTTTTCATTTTTCCAATTTTTAAAAATCAATATTAACTCCAAACACCGCTGAACGTGGTCTTGGGTAAAAATTATTGTCAATTCCACCTGTTATTTCTGGATCTAGTCCATCATAATCAGTAAATGTAGCAACATTTTGAACAGACCCATAAAAACGAATATTTCCACCTTCTTTAAATGCGTCTCTCCAAGTGTACCCTAAAGTTATGTTATCTATTTTAAAGAATGAAGCTTCCTGAATATAATGGTCACTTAATAGATTGTTCTCTGTAATATTTTCAAATCCAGTACGATAATAGTCTGAATGGATATTACTTAAGATACCATTATTGGTAGCTGCCATTAAATAACCATTTGCTGAAGCTACGTTGTTGTAAGCATAATTCCCAAAATTAGCTCTGGTCACTACAGCTAAGTCCCAATTTTTGTATGATAAATTGGTATTTAATCCCATAATGATATCTGCGTAAGGGTCTTCTTTTATATATCTATCATCATCATTGATGATATCGTCTCCATTTCTATCTACAAAAACACCCTCAATTGGTCTTCCATTAGCATCGTAAACTTGCTGATATACTAAGAAACTGTAAGGAGCTTCACCTTCAGTGTGTACTTGTATATTATTACCAACACCACCACTAATACCTCCAACGGCTTGATCAAAAGGTAATGAAGTTACTTCATTATCGTTAAAAGCAATATTGTAACCTATTGACCACTCAAGGTCATCTGTTTGTACAGGGATTACGTTTAAAGCAAACTCGATTCCTTTGTTTTCCATGTCACCAATATTGGCATCAATTCTGTTTCCAAAATTTGTAAACGGATCTACTAAAGCTGAAGCAATTAAATCTTGAGTTTCTTTTTTGTAAACATTGATGGATCCAGAAATGCGACTATCAAGTAAACTATAATCAAGACCAAGGTTAAGAGTTCTTCCAATTTCCCATCGTAAATCCTCATTAATTGGTTCAGGTCTGTAGGTTTGGAAAAATCCAGTACCAAATTGATAATTAGCTGTTGATTGACTTCCTGTATATCGTGTCAAGAATTGATAATCACCAAGACCATTAACATTTCCAACTTCACCATAACCTACTCTTAATTTTAAACTATTAAAAGCAGAATCTTCCATAAAATCTTCTTTACTGATATTCCATGCTAATGCAACTGAAGGAAAATATCCCCAGCGATCATTTGGATTTAACTTAGAAGATGCATCAGCTCTTAACGTAGCTGTTAATAGGTACTTCCCTTGATAGTCATAATTTAAACGTCCAAAATATGATAATAATACGTTTTTAGACTTATCAATAAACTCAAAATCATTACCATCTTCTTCTGCCTCGCTATTATAACTAAAGTTATCATATTCAAATGACTGATAAGAATGTCCTACAACAAAATTAATGTTATGAGCATCATTAAGAGTTTTTCTATATGTTAAGTATGCATCAAATAATTTATTTGTTGCCTCTTGGGTATATGAGTTTCTAGAACCGTTCCAACTTGCATCAGATGTAGGTATTAACTCAGATGTTATTGTTCGACCATGACTATTAGATTTGTCTATACCTACATTTATTGTAGCTGTTAGGTCTTCAAAACCATGAATCTTATAGTCAAACTTTCCGTTAGCAATGATTCTTCTTACCTCAGCAGTATCATTATTTAGGTTTAATAAAGCTAGTGGGTTAGTTGGTGCTAAATTTAATTGATTTCCAGTTCCAGCATCTAACCAAGCAAAATAACCATCATATTGCGAACCATTATAAACTGGCTGAGTAGGATCAAAAACTACAGCACTTCCAATTGCTCCACGATTCGCAAAGCGATTTTCAGTATACATACCTCTTGCATTCAATTCAACATTTAAATGATCATCGAATAATTTTGGTGATAAGTTTAAAGAAGCTGTTGTTCTTTTAAAGTTATCTGTTAATAAGATACCTTGATGATCAGAATACCCTAAAGAAGCTCTCATTGGAACGCCAAATGCGTTACCTAGAGCACTAATTGAGTGGTCAGAACCATTGCCAGAATCATAAATTACATCTTGCCAATCTGTACGTTTACCACCTAATAGAGCTATTGCATTAGCATCGCCAGTACTATTTATCAAATCAGTGAATTGCTCACTATTCAAAACATCTACTTTATCTACTGGAGTATGAGATGTAAAGGATGAATTAACATTAAATTGAAATCCGCGATCTTTTCCTTTTTTGGTAGTAATCATGATAACACCATTTGCAGCACGAGAACCATAAATGGCTGTTGCAGATGCATCTTTAAGTACTACCATACTCTCAATATCAGTTGGGTTAATGAGGTTTAATGGGTTTCTAGACCCTCCAACTCCACCATTATCAATAGGAACTCCATCAATTACAATAAGAGGAGAATTTGTCAGAGACAAAGATCCCAACCCTCTAATAACAATATTTTGTCCATCACCAGGTGCTCCACTTCCAGACGTTACAGAAACTCCTGCAACTTTACCTTGTATAAGCTGTTGAGCTGAAACAATTGGTCCTTGATTAAAGTCTTCGGCTTTGATTAAATCTGCCGATCCTGTTAAATCTTCTTTTCTTACACTACCATAACCAGTAACCACAACTTCGTTAAGTTGTGCTGCATCATCTGCAAGTTGTACATTGATTTGTGATTGTCCAGTGTAAGTTATTTCTTGTGTAACAAAACCAATGTACGAAAACACCAGAATATCTCCATTATTTGCACTAATTTGGTAGTTACCATCAAAATCTGTTGCTGCTCCGTTAGTTGTGCCTTTGATGATGACATTAACTCCAGGAAGCGGTAAAGAGGTTGATTTTTCTGTTACTGTACCTGTAACGTTGGATTGCGCCAGCATAATTGTTGGCACCAAAAACATTACAAAAAGTAAGCCTTTAAAAATTGATTTCATACAATACTTTTAAAAAATTTGTCTTAATTAGTTATTATATTTTCACTTCTCAGGGTTAAATTTATGTAAAAAAAAGCTATGAATCCTGCGTCTTTCTTAGCGAAAACGTTTTCGTGTTAACAACTTTCCAAAGAAATCATGTTAAAAATGCAAAATGCTCAAAAATCTGTAATTTATCTTATCTTTAAGCTATAAGAAAAGAATAGTAAATGAAAAGAAAAATAACGTTAAAACAAATAGCCAGAGAGTTGGATGTTTCAATTTCTACAGTTTCAAAAGCTTTAAGAAATAGTGCTGAAATTAGTGAGGATACTATTCAAAAAGTGCAAGCATTTGCAAAACTTTACAACTATAGACCTAATAATATTGCCCTCAGCCTTAAAAATAGAAAAACAAAAACCATTGGAGTTATCATTCCTGAAATCGTACATCACTTTTTTTCTAAGGTTATTAGAGGCGTCGAAATATATGCAAACAAAAAGGGCTATAATGTAATTGTTGGATTATCCAACGAATCTTTTGATAAAGAAGTTATCAATATGGATATGTTGGCAAATGGAAGCATTGATGGTTTTATCTTGTCTATATCTAAAGAAACTATGCTTAAACAAGACTACCATCACTTTAAAGAAACAATAAATCAAGGCATGCCAATAGTTATGTTTGATAGAGTTGTAAGTGAGATTAATTGTGATAAAGTAGTAGTTGATGATGTATTAGGATCAAAAAAAGCAGTTGCTAAGCTTATTGAAAATGGTTGTAAAAACATTGCTATGCTTACAACTAACGATTATGTGAGTGTAGGAAAGCTTAGAACTCAAGGTTATATAGAAGCATTAGAAGATAATGGAATAGCGTCAAATGGAAATTTGATATTAAAAATTGATGATAGCAGTTTGTATGAAGAACATTTCGAAACCTTGGAAAAAGACATAGAACATCTTTTAAAAACAAACAATCAAATAGACGGTGTTTTTGCAGTAAACGAACTTTATGCAATTACTGCTATGAAAGTTGCAACTAACTTAGGATTAAAAATCCCAGACGATATTCAGGTCATAGGTTTTACTGATGGAGTTTTATCAAAACATGCTACACCAAGTCTTACAACTGTTAGTCAGCATGATCAAATAATTGGAGAGAAAGCAGCTGAAATGTTAATCCAAAGACTTGAAATTGAGGAAGATGAGGATGAAGAAAATGAATCAGAAGAGCATTATCAAACGTTAGTAGTACCTACCGAATTGATTGAACGTAACTCCACCAAATAAAAAAACAAATCACGCAATTCAAAAAACTTTTATATATTTACGCCTGAATCAAAACTTATATTTTCACTTCTCACATAAGTTTTGATAAGTATATCGCTTGTCAAAATAGTATTAATTTAAACATACTATTATGAAAAAGCGCACACTAGGATTTTGGGAAATCTGGAACATGAGTTTCGGTTTTTTAGGAATCCAAATGGGTTTTGCGTTACAAAACGCAAATGTTAGCCGAATTTTTCAAACATTAGGAGCAGAGATTGAAGACATCCCAATTTTATGGGTTGCTGCGCCATTAACTGGATTAATTGTTCAGCCTATAATTGGATATTTTAGTGACAGAACTTGGCATCCTAAGTTAGGTCGTCGCCGTCCTTATTTTCTTATTGGAGCTATTTTAGCATCGCTTGCATTATTTGTGATGCCTAATTCTCCTGTTTTATGGTTTGCAGCTGGAATGTTGTGGATTATGGATGCTTCTATTAATGTTTCAATGGAGCCATTTAGAGCTTTTGTTGGAGATAATTTACCTGAGCATCAAAGAACCAAAGGGTTTGCTATGCAAAGTTTTTTTATTGGAATTGGAGCTTATGTAGCTTCAAAATTGCCTCTTATGCTAACTTATTTGGGTGTGGCAAATACAGCACCTGAAGGTATTATACCAGATTCGGTTAAATATTCATTTTATATTGGTGGTGCAGCTTTTTTAATAGCAGTTTTATGGACTGTAATAAAGTCTAAAGAATACACTCCTGAAGAAATGGAAGCTTTTGAAAAAGCTGAATCTATTGAAGGTTTTGAAAAAGAAGAACCATCACCTGAATGGTATCAGCAAAATGGAAAATCACATTTCGTAAAAGGGATTATAGTAACAGCAATAGGGCTTTTAACGACATACTTGGTATATAATTTTGAACTCAAAAAAGACTTGTTTGTTTTAACGTTAGGACTTATAACTCTAGGTGGAGTAGCATTGCTAATTTCAGGAATAATGCAAAAAAACAAATCAAAAAACGGGTTTGTAACTATTATAAACGACTTTCAAAATATGCCTAAGGTTATGAAACAGTTGGCTTGGGTTCAGTTTTTCTCTTGGTTCGCTTTGTTTTCAATGTGGATTTATACAACTGGCGCAGTAACCGAACATATCTATCAAACAACTGATACTACATCTGAAGCTTATAACATGGGAGCAAATCAAGTTGGCGAAATGTTTGCTAATTACAATTTAATAGCAGCCTTAGTTGCATTTTTATTACCTGTTCTAGCTAGAAAAACAAGTAGAAAATTTACACATTTTTTAGCGTTAGTTGCTGGTGGATTTGGTTTAATGTCTATTTACTTTATTAGTAATCCTACAAGTTTTACTATCGAATGGTTACCAATGATTGGAGTTGGAATTGCTTGGGCAAGTATTTTATCTGTGCCTTATGCAATGTTGTCTGGCGCCTTACCAGCAAGTAAAATGGGTTATTATATGGGAGTTTTCAACTTCTTTATTGTAATTCCTCAATTAGTTGCCGCTTCAATTTTAGGCTTTTTGGTCTCTAAATTTTTCGATAGTCAACCTGTTTATGCACTTCTTATAGGAGGAGCATCTATGATACTAGCTGGAATTTTATCACTTATGGTTAATGACAAACAATCAATAGAAATTAATGAGTAAAAAAGGATTCATATTTGACCTCGATGGTGTTATTGTTGATACAGCAAAGTATCACTATCTAGCATGGAAAAACTTAGCAAGCGAGCTAGGATTTGAGTTTACAAAAGAGCAAAATGAAATGTTTAAAGGTGTAAGCCGAAAACGTTGTTTGGAAATTCTTCTCGATATTGGTAATGTAGAAGCTACTAAAGACCAATTTGATAAATGGATGGTCGAAAAGAACATTGATTATTTAAAGTATATAGATAAAATGGATGAATCTGAGATTCTTCCTGATGTCACAATAAAATTAGATTTTTTAAAAGAACACAAACAACCAATTGCTTTAGGCTCTGCGAGTAAAAACGCAAAACCGATTTTAGATAAGGTTGGGTTGCTATCTTATTTTGATGCCATTGTTGACGGAAATAATGTTACAAGAGCAAAACCAGACCCTGAAGTATTTTTAATAGCAGCTGATCAATTAGGTGTTAGCGCTAATAATTGCCTAGTGTTTGAAGATGCAGTAGCTGGAATTCAAGCTGCAAACAATGCTAATATGACAAGTATTGGCATTGGAAATAAAGAAGTTTTACATGAAGCAAAACATGTATTTAACGATTTTACAGAAATCGAAAATGAGTTTTTAATGAATTTTATTAAAAACTAACAAACGTATTACAATGAATAAAGATTATATAAAACCAGACAACTGGTCTATTATTGAAGAAGGGTTTAATGCAGCCGAAGTTGAAGCGTCCGAAAGCTTGTTTAGTCTAGGTAATGGCGCTATGGGTCAACGTGCTAATTTCGAAGAACAGTATACAGGGCGGACCTTTCAAGGAAGTTATATTGCTGGAGTGTATTATCCAGATAAAACACGTGTTGGATGGTGGAAAAATGGATATCCTGAGTATTTTGCAAAAGTGTTAAACGCTCCAAATTGGATTGGAATAGACGTTGTAATTAACGATGAATCTTTAGATTTAAACACATGCAAGTCTGTCAATAATTTTAAGCGAGAGCTTAATATGAAAGAAGGTTGGTATAAACGAACGTTTGATGCTACATTAAAAAATGATATTGCTATTAAGGTAGAAGTAATTCGCTTTTTAAGTTTAGATTTTGATGAAGCAGGAGCAATCAGTTATTCAATCACTCCAATTAATACTAATGCAACTATTGTTTTTAAGCCTTATTTGGACGCAGGAATTAAAAATAAAGACAGTAATTGGGATGACCAATTTTGGAACATCACAAAAACCGAAATCAACAAAAATAAAGCATTTATAGAATCACATACCATGAAAACAAACTTTCATGTATGTACATTTATGGAATCACTTTGTTTTATTAATAATCAAGCTATTGGCATATCGCCAATAATTAATGAAGAAATGGATAAAATCAGCTTCTGTTATGAGAAAAATATTCAAGCTGGAGACACATATTCACTTCATAAATTTGGTGGTTATACTTTAGATAGAAATCATGATAAATCAGAATTAATAGATGCTGCTACTAAAACATTAGATGCTGTAATAGCCTTAGGTTTTAATGAATTACTAAATAAACAAAAAGAAGCATGGAAGCATATTTGGGATATGGCAGATATCTCAATTCATGGAGACGTAAAAGCGCAACAAGCTATTCGATTTAATATTTTCCACTTAAACCAAACTTATTTAGGGACAGATGCGAGGCTAAACATTGGTCCAAAAGGGTTTACTGGAGAAAAATATGGAGGAAGTACTTATTGGGATACAGAAGCCTATTGTATTCCATTTTACATGGCAACCAAAGACCAGACTGTAGCAAGAAATTTACTCACATATCGTTACAATCATTTGCAAAAAGCAATTGACAATGCTGAAAAATTAGGATTTTCTAAAGGAGCAGCATTGTATCCAATGGTAACTATGAATGGAGAAGAATGTCATAACGAATGGGAAATAACTTTTGAGGAAATCCACAGAAATGGTGCAATTGCTTTTGCTATTTATAACTATTATCGTTTTACAGGAGATTATAGTTATATACCAGAAAAAGGACTGGAAGTTTTAATAGGTATTTCTCGTTTTTGGCACCAACGTGCAACATATTCAACGCACAAAAAGAAGTACGTAATACTTGGTGTTACAGGACCAAATGAATACGAAAATAATGTTAATAATAACTGGTACACGAACTATATAGCACAATGGTGTATAAAATATACATTAGAAAATATTGAACGCATTAAATCAGAATTTAATTCTGATTATGCGAGAATTTTGAATAAAGCAAGATTATCAAACTCTGAAATGGAAAAATGGAAAGAAGTAGCAGATAATATGTACTTTCCTTACTCCGAAGAGCATCAAGTATATTTGCAACAAGATGGATTTCTAGATAAAGAACAAATAACAGTAGTGGACCTTCCTAAAGAACAACGTCCAATTAATCAAACTTGGTCTTGGGATCGTATTTTACGTTCGCCTTTCATTAAGCAAGCAGATGTATTGCAAGGATTTTACTTTTTTGAAGATGATTTTTCAGACGAAGAATTAAGAAGACATTTTAATTTTTATGAGCCATTTACAGTTCATGAAAGCTCGTTGTCACCTTGTGTACATAGTATACAGGCTGCTAAATTAGGTGAAATTGAACATGCTTATGAATTTTATCTTCAAACTTCACGATTAGATCTTGACGATTATAATAAAGAAGTTCACGAAGGCTTACACATTACCTCTATGGCAGGGACTTGGATGAGTATTGTTGAAGGATTTGGAGGCATGCGAATTAAAAACGATATGCTGTCTTTTAAACCTCAAATCCCAAAACAATGGGATGCTTATTCGTTTAAAATTAACTTCAGAAATCAAATACTTAAAGTTAATGTATGCCAAAACGAAACAAATTTTGAACTTGAAGGAAATAAAGATTTACAAATCTTGGTGAATGATAAATTAGTAACAATTACACCTAATAACTTAGTAACAGTATAAAAATGAAGACTTTATTAAAGGCTTTTTTTACTTTTTTAATTTTTAGTTTAATAGCATGTAAAGAAATTGAGACAGGTTCAACTCAAACCGAACCTGTTGAGGTTTCGAACACATCATTAACTAGAGTTGAACCACCAAACTGGTGGATTGGAATGAAAGATAATTCATTACAACTTTTAGTGAATCATCCAAATATTGGAATAGCAACACCAGAAATAAACTATGATGGTGTATCAATTAAAAAAGTAAGCAAAGCGAAAAGCCCAAACTATTTATTTATTGATTTAGAAGTTTTGGAAACTGCCAATGCTGGGAAATTCGACATTGTTTTTAAAAGTGATAATCAAGAAGAACAAAAACATACATACGAGCTAAAAAATCGTGTTAAATCATCTGAAGATTATATAGGTTTCGACAGTAGTGATGCCATCTATTTAATTACTCCAGACCGTTTTGCTAATGCAAACCCAGATAATGATATTTTTGATGATTTAAATGAAAAAACGATTGACAGAGCAGATAACTATGCTCGCCATGGAGGTGATATTGAAGGAATAACCAATAATCTTGATTATATAGCAGATCTTGGTTTTACTGCTATTTGGTCGATGCCGTTAATTATTAATGATATGCACGAGAGTTCTTATCATGGCTATGCAATGACTGATTTATACAAAATCGATCCACGATTTGGCACACATGAAGAGTATTTAGAATTGTCTTCAAATGCAAAGGAAAAAGGGATTAAGTTAATTATGGATCAAATAGCAAATCATTGCGGTTTGGAACATTGGTGGATGAAAGATTTACCTTTTGATGATTGGGTGAATCACCAAGCAGATTTTGAAAAACTTCCTGTTTCAGTTAACGAAATGCGTAAGCCAAATGGTGAATATGATTGGGACAGATTAAATCAATATTTCACCAACTCAAATCATAGACGTACAACAAATCAAGATTTGTATGCCTCGGAATATGATAAAAAGGGAAATAACGAAGGTTGGTTTGTACCCTTTATGCCAGATTTGAATCAGAAAAATCCATTTATGGCTAAATACTTAATCCAAAATAGTATTTGGTGGGTTGAAACAGCACAATTGGATGGAATTAGGCAAGATACCTATCCATATCCTGATAAGAATTTTATGAGCGATTGGGCAGGAGCAATTATGAATGAATACCCAAACTTTAATATTGTTGGAGAAGAGTGGAGTTACAATCCATTGCTAATAGCATATTGGCAAGATGGCAAAGAAAATAAGGAAGGTTATAAGTCTAACTTAAAATCAACCATGGATTTTGCAATGCAAAAAAATATTACAGATGCTTTAAACGAAGACGAATCTTGGGATAAAGGCTTAGTAAAACTCTATGAAGGGTTAGCAAATGATTTTGCATATCATTCACCAGAGAATATTATGACGTTTCCAGATAATCATGATATGAGTCGCATCTTTACTCAACTTAAAGGCGATATTCCAAATACAAAAATGGCATTAGCAACACATTTAATGATGCCACGTATTCCGCAAATTTATTATGGTACCGAAATTTTAATGAATGATTTTGAAAAACCAGGAGACCATGGTTTAATTAGAACAGATTTTCCTGGAGGTTGGAAAGGTGATTCGGTAAATGCATTTACTGGAGAAGGATTAACCGAAGACCAAAAAGACATGCAATCCTTTCTTAAAAAAATGTTGAATTACAGAAAAAATAGTAAAGCAATCCATCAAGGAGAGACTGTGCACTTTTCACCTTTTTTAGGAACTTATCTTTTGTTCAGACAATTAGAAGACGAAACTGTTGTGATGATTCTTAATAAAAGCAATGAACCTTTAACCATTGATTTAAAACGATATGCTGAAATTGGATTAGATGGAAAAACTCTAAAGAATGTCATCACAGGAGAAGACTTTGTTTGGAATGATTCCATAACATTCAATGAAAGAGGTGTTACAGTGTTAACTACAAAAGGAAACTAACACAATGAAGTCATTTTTTGGTTTAATACTATTTATTATTTCACATGTCAGTTTTGGACAAGTAACGTTTGTTATTAATAAGCTTCCAGAAAACCATGATTTTAATCAAGATGTTTACATATCTGGAAATTTTGAAGGATGGACTGGTGGAAATGATGCCTACAAACTATCAAAATCAGACAATCAGTATTCTATAACACTTCCAAAGGAAAAGTCATGTAATGTCCTATTCAAATTTACAATGGGTTCTTGGGAAACGGAGGAGTTAGATGCTAAAGGTGATAAAATAGATAACAGAAACTATACATGTAAAGACCAACCAGAAACAGTTTATGTAACTATTGAGAATTGGGGACCAATGGATTCAGTTGTTTCTTCAACTGCACAAGAAAATGTTACGATATTATCCGAAACCTTTAAAATTCCACAATTAGATAGAGAACGTAAAATTTGGGTGTATTTACCCCCAAATTATGACGATTCTAATAGCAAGTATCCAGTTTTATATATGCATGATGGTCAGAATCTTTTTGATACTAAAACATCATATTCTGGAGAATGGAATGTTGATGAAACCTTGAACAGTCTATATTATGAAACTGGATTTCAAGTGATTGTTGTAGGTATTGATAATGGTGGTGAAAAACGACTAGACGAGTATTCACCATGGACTAATTCTCAATATGGAGGAGGAGAAGGCGATGATTATTTAGATTTTATTGTTAATAATTTGAAGCCTCATATAGATGAGAAATACAGAACCTTAACAAATAAAGAAAATACAGCAATTTTTGGTAGTTCAATGGGAGGATTAATCTCTCATTATGCTGCCTTAAAATATCCAAAGGTTTTTGGAAAAATTGGAGTCTATTCTCCTGCGTTTTGGTTTGCACCTAAGATTAATGAGTTTTCAAAAGAAAACGGAAATATTCAAGACACTAAAATGTATTTTTTAGCTGGTGGAAAAGAAGGGAATAATAATACAGAGTTTCAAGAAATCAGCCAAACCGTTGTGGACATGAATAATATGATTGATGTCTTAAAAAAAGTTGACTTCCCTTCCGAAAACATGACATCTATAATTGTTCCAGAAGGGGAACACAATGAAAAGCTTTGGCGAGACAATTTTGAAGAAGCCATTACTTGGTTATTTCCTGAGGCTAAAAACGTAAGGGAGTTTAAAAGTTTAAAAGAAACTAATCTCGGTATAGAAATAGAAGTAAGCGATGGAAAATATTTACTTCAATATTATTCTCCAAAAATAGTAGAAACTACTTTCGTGCCTATTGGAGAAAATATTAATAAAGAATCCCATACAGTTATCATGAGACCTAAGAGACTAATCGAAAGTGTGGAAAATAAAAGTGGGCAAAGTATTAGTTCTCAAAATAATGGCAAAACTAGCAGGAAAGACATTTGGAGTGTTGAAAAGAATAATGGAATAATTATTCATTCACCAGGAATAGAAATTATTATTAGGAAAGCTCCTTTTAAGATATCATATTATTATAAACAAGAAAAAGTCATTTCCGAAGAAAAAGGCTATCACAAAACAGAATTAGGTGAGGCTATTCAACTAAACCTTACAGATGACGAAGTACTGTATGGTGGTGGAGCCAGAGCTTTAGGAATGAATCGTCGTGGAAATCGTTTAGAACTCTATAACAAAGCAGATTATGGTTATGAAACTGAAAGTGAGTTGATGAATTATACCATGCCAATTGTAATATCGTCAAATCAATACATGATTCATTTTGATAATGCACCAATTGGTTATTTAGATTTAGACAGTAAAGACAACAACACCTTGACTTATGAAACCATTTCTGGACGAAAAACCTATCAAGTTATTGTAGGAGATTCATGGCTAGACCTTATAGATAATTATACCGATTTAACAGGAAGACAACCCTTGCCACCACGATGGGCTTTTGGTAATTTTTCAAGTCGCTTTGGTTATCATTCACAAGAAGAAACTGAAAGTACTATCGATAAATTTAAAGAAGAAAATATTCCTGTTGATGCTGTTATTCTAGATTTATATTGGTTTGGAAAAGAGATACAAGGCACAATGGGGAATTTGGAAGTGTATAGAGATTCGTTTCCAGATTTTAAAGGTATGGTAAAACGCTTAAATGATAAAGGTGTTAAAACAGTGGCTATTACTGAACCATTTGTACTTACAACATCAAAGCGTTGGGATGAAGCTGTTCAAGAAGATGTTTTGGCAAAAGATTCACTGGGAAATCCTTTTACGTATGACTTTTATTTTGGTAACACAGGCTTAATAGATATTTACAAACCTGAAGCTGAACAATGGTTTTGGGACATTTATAAAGATGAAATTTTAGATAAAGGTGTCAAAGGAATTTGGGGAGATTTAGGCGAACCTGAAGTACATCCTACAGAATTAATACACGCAACTGGAACTGCTGATGAAGTTCATAATATTTATGGTCATGATTGGGCAAGATTAGTATTTGAAGGCTATCAACGTGATTTTCCAAATGAGCGACCTTTTATTTTGATGCGAGCTGGATATTCTGGCTCACAACGCTATGGTTTAATTCCATGGTCAGGAGATGTCAATAGAACTTGGGGAGGATTTCAAAGTCAAACCGAAATTGCTTTACAAATGTCTATGCAAGGATTAGCATATATGCATTCTGATCTTGGTGGTTTTGCTGGTGCAAATCTTGATGATGAATTGTACACACGTTGGTTGCAGTATGGTGTTTTTCAACCAATTTACAGACCTCATGCTCAGGAGGAAGTACCTTCCGAACCAGTGTTTAGAGAAGAAAAAACAAAGCAATTAGCTAAGCAATCAATTGAACTACGATATAAACTATTGCCTTATAATTATACACTAGCCTTTGAAAATAATCAAACAGGAACACCTTTAATGCGTCCATTATTTTTTGAAGAACCAGAAAATCAGGAGCAATTGATAAATGCCTCAACTTATTTATGGGGACATGATTTTTTAGTGACTCCAATTGTTAATCCTGGAGTAAAAGAGAAAGAGGTATATTTTCCTAAAAATAATGTTTGGTTCGATTTTTATTCAGACGAACAATTTGATGGAGGACAAACAAAATCAATTGCCACAAAAGAGAACTCTATTCCAACGTATGTAAGAGCTGGAGCATTCATTCCAATGGCAGATTTAGTACAATCAACAGATAATTATAAATTGAATCGTTTCGAGTTGCATTATTATCATGATAATTCAATTAAGGAAAGTGAGCGTTTCATATATAATGACGATGGTTTAACACCTAATGCATTTGAGAAGGGAATGTATGAAAAGTTGACATTCGAATCAGACATTGAAAAAAAATGGTTGGAAATAGATTTTGAAGCTGAAACAGGCTCAAAATATAAAACGAATACCAAAAATGTTAATCTTATAATTCATAATATAGATTGGAAACCAAAAAGAATAAAGGTTAATGGGAAAACAGTTGATGTTAAATGGGACTCATCGAAGAGATTAGTAACCATTCCTGTAAACTGGAATACAAGCAAAGAACTAAACATAAAACTTAAACGCTAAAGCAATGAAAAACATATTTGTAGTAATATTTATGCTAACACTTTTTATGTCATGTAAAAGTGAAGTAAAAGAAAAGGTCGTTGAGCAAGAAGAAACAACAACAAAAGAAATCGCTCCAATGTCTAATGACATCATGGAAACGGCAATAATTTATGAAGCTAATATTCGTCAATATTCACCAGAAGGCTCGTTTGATGAGTTTACAAAGGACATTCCTCAGCTCAAACAATTAGGTGTAAAGGTAATTTGGTTAATGCCAATATTTCCAATTTCTGAGACTAAACGTAAAGCATTTGGAGACAAATTCGCTAGCGATATTGAAGACCCCGAAGAGCGAAAAAAGTACTTAGGTAGTTATTACGCAGTAACAGATTTCACAAAAATCAATCCAGAGTTTGGAACTATTGAAGATTTTAGAGAACTCATGAAAACAGCTCATGATAATGATATTTATGTGATTCTGGATTGGGTGCCAAATCACACAGGTTGGGACCATGAATGGTTAAAAACCAACCCAGAATATTACACCCAAAACGATAAAGGAGAAGTAATACATCCTGAAGGAACAGATTGGACTGATGTGGCTGATTTAAATTATGACAATCATGACATGCGTAAAGAAATGATTGAAGATATGAGCTATTGGATTACAGAAGAAGGAGTAGATGGTTTTAGATGCGATGTTGCTGGTTCAGTTCCAGTCGATTTTTGGGAAGAAGCCATTCCGCAACTTCGTGCACAAAAAGAGCTTTTTATGTTAGCTGAAGCTTGGGAACCAGAATTATTAAAGGGAGAATTGTTCGATATGGCTTATGCTTGGGATGGACATCATTTATTAAATGGACTTGCCAAAGGCGAAAAAACCGTTGAAGATTTTAATGCTTATATCGATAAAATTAGTAGTCAATATGAAGCGGATGATATTCTTATGAATTTTGTGACCAACCACGACGAAAACTCATGGAATGGTGCAATAAGAGAACGAATGGGTGAGGCATCAGAATTAATGACAGCGTTAAGTTATACATTAAAAGGGATGCCATTAATTTACTCAGGATTAGAGTATGATTTAGACCATCGTTTAAAGTTTTTTGAGAAAGACTCTATTCCAAAAACAAAAGGAGGTATGTGGACTTTATTAGAAAAATTGGGGAAGATAAAAACTACAAACTCCGCTTTACATGGAGGAAAAGAGGCAGCATCTTTCAATCTTGAAACTACTAATAACAAGAATATTTTAAAATTTAATAGAAGTAAAAATGGTGTTAAACTTACATTTATAGGCAACCTTTCCAATGAAGTTCAAACTGTAAATATGGAAGGTCAAGCTTTAGATGCTATGACAACTGATAAAATTATTTTTACTGGTGATTTTAAATTAAAACCTTGGGAGTATAAAATTTTAATAGACTAACTAAATGAAACAAGCTTTAATCATTGCATTATGTTTTTCAGTTTTTCTTTCATGTAAAAATGAAGAAAAAACAGTACTAGCTCAAAACCAAGAAACACCCTTTGTTTGGGAAGGAGCTAATATTTATTTTTTATTGACTGACAGATTTAATAATGGTGACACATCCAACGATGTTAATTTTGATAGAAATAAAGAAACAGGAAAACTGCGAGGTTTTGAAGGAGGCGATCTAAAAGGAATTACTCAAAAAATAAAAGAAGGTTATTTTACTAATTTAGGGATTAATGCTATCTGGATGACACCAATTGTAGAGCAAACCCATGGTGGTACAGATGAAGGCACAGGACTAACCTATGGCTTTCATGGGTATTGGACAAAAGATTGGACAGCTATTGACCCTAATTACGGAACTAAAGAAGATTTGCATGAATTGGTCGAAACAGCACATAAAAACGGTATTCGTATTGTATTAGATGCAGTCATTAATCACACAGGTCCAGTAACCGAACAAGACCCAGTTTGGCCAAGTGATTGGGTAAGGACAGAACCGCAATGTACCTACGACAATTATGAGAATACTATAACATGTACTTTGGTTAAAAATCTTCCAGATATTAAAACCGAGAGTGATGAAGAAGTTAGTTTACCACCACAATTAGTTGAAAAATGGAAAGCAGAAGGCAGATATGAAGAAGAAGTCGCAGAATTAGATGCTTTTTTCGAAAGAACAGAATACCCAAGAGCGCCTCGTTTTTACATCATGAAATGGTTAACGGATTACATTTCTGAATTCGGTATTGATGGCTACAGAGCAGATACTGTAAAGCATACCGAAGAAAACGTTTGGCAAGAATTCAGAACTGAATGTGATTATGCGTTTTCCGAATATAAAAAAGCAAATCCAGAAAAAGTTTTGGATGATAATGAGTTTTATTTAGTTGCTGAAGTTTATAATTATGGCATTAGTGGAGGAAAATATTTTGATTTTGGCGACAAAAAAGTAGATTATTTTGATAAAGCATTTACTAGTTCAATCAACTTCGAGTTTAAATGGAATGTTGCTCAGATGAGCATTCAAGATGTGTATGCCAAGTACAATAACATTCTTCAATCAGATTTAAAAGGCTATGGTGTCTTAAACTATTTAAGCTCTCATGACGATGGAAGTCCATTCGACCCAAAACGAGAAAAACCGTTTGAAACAGCAACTAAATTATTATTATCTCCAGGAGCTTCACAAGTATATTATGGTGATGAAACAGCGCGCTCTTTGGTTATTGAAGGAACAGTTGGAGATGCTACCTTACGCTCTAATATGAATTGGAATGAGGTGTCACATAAAAAAGATGTCTTAGAGCATTGGCAAAAGCTAGGGCAGTTCAGGGCGAATCATCCTGCAGTTGGAGCAGGTATTCATAATATTCTATCCAACGAACCTTTTGTGTTTAGTAGAAGCTATTCGCAAAATTCATTTCAAGATAAAGTTGTCGTTGCTGTACAATTGCAAAAAGGAGAAAAAACAATTAGTGTAAGTGATACTTTTGAAAACGGAACAATACTTCATGATACTTATTCTAACCAAAATGTAGAAGTTATCAATGGTAAGGTAACAATAGATTCAGAATTTGAAATAGTGCTTTTAGAGAAAAATTAATAGTGACTTATCGAGATTTTCTACTATAATATTATAAAAGTTTAACATAAGTAATTGAAACATTTTTGCTGTTAGTTAGTCTATTAATTAACGACTAAACCAATAATTAGTAAATTTGCTTTATAATCAATTACATATCATGGATATTAATGACAATATTGAGTCACCTTTTGAACTTAAGGTAAGCTTTGATAAATTATTGAAACATTACGAAGTTTTAGCTCAAAGTGATGATGAATTCATTTCAGCAAAAGCAAAGCGAGTATTAAAAATCGCTAATCAATATCCAGAATTACGCGATGGCTTTAGTAATCCTGATATCTTAGAAGAACGTGAGAACGAAATTAGTATTATTCTTCAAGATTCTTTTAGTCCTGTACTTACAAAAAACGAAATAAAAACGGCTTCAGTTCCTTTTCATAATTTAATTTTTAATTCTTCAGAACGCTTCAAAAGTATTATCAAAACAGCAGGCAATGATTTCGATTTAAAAATTAAAAATATGCCTGAAGATGATAAGTACATCATTGCATGTACAATTGTTTTGGCATTTTGTTATGGTTACAATATTAATTTCAAACGACCTTTTTATTACGAAATACCTGATGCAAAAGGTGTTTTAAGATATTACAAAATATTATACAACGCAGATTTTACTGAGATAACTCCTAAAAAAAATGCTCCAAAAATTACTCAAGAAGACTACGAAATGTTACTTGATAATTTTGAAAACATTGATTTGTGGAAAGAAAAATTTCCACCCAACAGCTATACATTCAGAGGCTTTGTAATTTCCAATATTTTTGATGTAACCGACGATCAATCTATATCTAATATTAAATCAACATTAATAGGTGAGGATAAGAGAAAAGATGAAGGGTTCATGAAAAATTTCTATAAAATTTTTCAATCACTTTTAGGCCTAAAGGATATTAAAGTTGGGTTTTCAATTTACAGTGAAGAAGACGATATTTTTGAGCGTGTTTATGGTGTTGGAATGAATAGTTTTTTATTAAATGACTTAGAGACTTCAAAATGTTCAGATGCTTTGTGCAGTTGGTCCTATAAGAGGCTCTTAGAAGAGAAAAAGTATTTTTCAGTATCAGATGTAGATAGATTATATGAGAAATCTAAAGGCAAAGCACCACATATAAAATCACTTTATAAACAAGGTTTGAAATCTGCCATTTTTGCACCTATAGCTAATGATGATGGACTCATGGGAATACTCGAAATTGTTTCAAATGAACCATTAGTTCTAAACAGTATTAATGCTAATAAGTTGGAAGATGTTATGCCTTATATTGTATCTGCTGTTGAACGTTCAAAGAATGACGAAGAAAATTTAATTGAAGCCATTATTCAAAAAGAATGTACATCAATACATCCAAGTGTGCATTGGAGATTTGTAAAAGAAGCTAAAAATTTTATTAAAGATGAGTTAAACGGAGTTGAACCATCTTTCAATAAAATAGGGTTTGACAATATCTATCCTCTATATGGTCAAATAGATATTAAGGGTTCGTCAGAGGCTAGAAATTTAGCTACACAGCAGGACTTGCAGATACAATTGAATGCGGCAAAATCGATTTTAGATGAAGCTTATAAACTAGAAGCTTTACCAATATATGAGCAATACATATACCAGATAAAAGAGTATTTAGCAGGTTTAGAGAACCATTTTCAAGTAGATAGCGAACAACAAATCACTTCATTTTTTAAAAACGATATAAATAGTGTTTTTCAGCATTTAAGCCAGGCCAATATATTGAAAGCTGAGATTGAAAACTATTATAATAATATTGATGAAAAGCTGGATGTTTTATATAAACACAGAAAGCATTATGACGACACCATTGCTAAAATAAATAAAGAAATGGCATTTCTTTTAGATAATAAGCAATTGGAAGCACAACAAATGTATCCTCATTATTTTGAGCGTTTTAAAACTGATGGTGTAGAACATAACATGTACATTGGTGAATCTATTACAAAAGAAGAGAGTTTTAATCCGATTTACCTTTATAATTTAAGATTGTGGCAATTACAGGTAATGTGCGAAATGGAAAATGCCTATTACTTAATGCAGTCCGACTTTCCAATATCTTTAGATGTTGCATCTATGATTTTAGTCTTCAATCAGCCATTGTCTATTAGTTTTAGAATGGACGAAAAACAATTTGATGTTGATGGTACTTATAATGCTCGTTATGAAATTGTAAAGAAACGTGTTGATAAAGCCTACATAAAAGGAACTAAAGAACGTGTTACCCAAAAAGGAAAAATAAGCATTGTGTATTCTCAAAAACAAGATGAGTTAGAATATCTGAGATATATTAAATTTTTGCAATCAAAAAAATATGTAGATACAGATGTAGAAATTGTAGAGTTACAAGATTTACAAGCGGTAACTGGATTAAAAGCTATAAGAGTAAGTGTGCTATATCACAAAGAAAATGATGACAAAGCATTTTATACTTATGATGATTTAATGAAAGAAATTTAGGCTTAGTATTTATTACATGTTTGCAGTATTTCCTCCCGAAACATAAAAAGCAACTGCGAAAGAAATGACACTGATAACGATTCCTATCATAAAAACAGTGTAAGTTGTTCGTAATAGATTATATTTTCTGTTTAGTACCAAGCCAAGGAAATATAAATCTTTGGTCAGTGAACCGTAAAGGTAATCTCTATCTTGCATCATCTCATGCATTGCCCATTCAAACTCGTATAGTTTCATTTTATGGAAATTTCCGAAAAACAATAAGTTTACTTTTTTATTGGCAACATCTTGTTTAGTGAATTCACCTTTGGTTACATTTGGTCGTGTTGCAAGTACCGAAAGGACTATTGAGGCAACAGTAAACCCAGCAAAAATAACAGTTGGCCAAATAAGATAATCGTTTGTTGGGTTATCTAATTTTGATACCAAATTTGATAAGACTAATGATATAATAATAGCATTTACAGACAATAAAATATTGGCTTTTGTATCAGCAATATCACTAAGAGTAATGTGATTTCTTAACGCTACCCTAAACATTGTTTCAATGCCTCTTTCAGGCAGGACTACTTTATTTTTTTTGAATTTTAACTCTTCCTTTTTATGTTTCAATTTAGAGTGCTCATGTGAAATTTTCTTCTTCATTTTCAATAATAGAGATAAGTTTTTCCCTTTTCCTTTATCCCAAATAGTAGATGCTTCATTTGTGTAAAACCTATGTTTAGTTGATAAGAAATTAATGTTTTCATCAAGCCATTCATCTTCAGTTAATGTTCTATCACATGTAAGTTCCCATTCCTTTCTTAATAATTCAGAGATGTCAATAAAATTTTTGCTTCCAATATGCGCACAATCTGCATCTCTAATTATCTTCTCTAGCTGATTTTTTGGCTCATAACTCAATTGAGTTGCTAAAATCAATTGACTAATAGCATCAATATCTTCTTTATTACAACCTATATCTTTTAAAAATTTCCCTGCAATCTTTACGCTCTGATGTTCATGGTTTTCAACGACTTCAGTATAGCCAACATCATGTAGCCATGCACTCACTAATAAATGTTTTTTATCCAGCTCATCAATTTGAGCCAATTCAGCAAGCTCGTTAGCCTTTGCAACAACTCGTTGTGTATGTGCTAAATTGTGGTAAACAAATTTATTATCGAGCTTATTATTTAATACTTCAATAGCAAATTTTTCGGCTTGAGAAATTATATTTTCCATACAGATATATGATTTTTAGTAAAAGTACTAAACTTTATTTAACAATAATATTCGTCGCTTTTTTTGTAAATACTTTCGTTTTTGAAATCTTGAATGTAATTGTAAGTATTTGAACTATTTTTCGACTATATTTAAGTTGAAAAAGCATATTTATTAATTAACAGAAGAAAGGAACCAGCTGTATGCTAACTTGGAAAGAAGTCATCAACTTTTCCGTAAACGGAAATCCAACTCCAGACAAAAGAGTTACAAAATCAGAAGCCGAATGGCGAACTCAATTAACTCCAGAGCAATTTCGAATTACAAGACAAAAAGGTACGGAAAGTCCACATAGTGGAGCATTGTGTAGTATCTATGAAGAAGGCAAGTACAATTGTGTGTGTTGTAATACACCTTTATTTGATTCTACAATTAAGTTTAGTTCAGGCACAGGTTGGCCAAGTTTTACACAACCTATAAAAGAAAACGCAATTAAATACGATAGAGATACCTCTTATGGCATGGTTCGGGTTGAGGTAATGTGTAATGCATGTGATGCGCATTTAGGTCATGTCTTTCCTGATGGACCTGAGCCTAGTGGTTTGCGTTATTGTGTCAATTCTGAATCTATGACTTTAGATAAGGAGGTTGCGAATGATAGCTAAAAATTTGCAATTAGCCACAATTGGTGGTGGCTGTTTTTGGTGTACTGAAGCAGTATTTCAAGAAGTAAAAGGTGTGGAGAAAGTAGTGTCTGGTTACTCAGGAGGCAATGCTCCTGGACATCCAACTTATAGAGAGATTTGCTCTGGATTAACTGGACATGCTGAAGTAGTTCAAGTAACTTTTGATGCTAACATTATTTCTTATGAAGATATTTTGGTGATTTTTATGACGACACACGACCCAACAACATTAAATCGTCAAGGAGCAGATAGAGGAACACAATATCGCTCTGTAATTTATTATCATAACGACGAACAAAAAGAAATTGCAGAAATCGTTTCAAAAGAAATAGCACCTTTTTATGAAAACACAATAGTAACCGAGATTTCGCCTTTAAATGATTTCTATGAGGCTGAAAAAGAGCATCAAGACTATTATAAAAACAATCAGGAGCAAGGTTATTGTAGCTTTGTAATAACACCAAAATTAGCAAAGCTCCGCAAGCTTCATGCAGACAAATTAAAATGACACCAAAAATTAAACTTTATGGTACTGAAAGGTGCCATAAAACTAGATATTATCAAACTTTTTTAGAAGAAAAAGAAGTTGAGTATGAGTTCTTAGATGTTGAAAAACATGAAAATTTTGCTGAAGAACTTAAAGGACTTTATGAAAGCCGAAAATTAAACTTTCCAACAATTACTATTGGAAAGAAGAAACTTAGAAACCCATCAAACAAAGAATTAAACAAACACCTAAAATGAATATAATAGAAAACATTAAAAAGTACTTTATAGCTAAAGTAGAAGACAAAGAAACCGAAAAAGCACCAGAAGGTGTTTGCCCAAACTGTTGGGGAAAACAAGAATGGGATGGAGAATTTTATAAAAAAATAAAAGCAAAAAATATTACTCCAGAATCGGATACTTACACAAGTTTTATCCATCAAGTTGTTGAGAAACTTGATAAAATAACACTAAAAGAAGATGCTTATATTTGTGAAACATGTAATATCAGTTATAAAAAATAATAAATAGATATATCACTTATAATGAAAAACCAATCAAAAATAATTGCCGCATTAATTATTGTTTTTTCGCTAAGTGCATGTGCCACGTATAAACCTCAATTAAGTAGTGAAGTAAGCTCACAGGAATTTCCAAATGAAAAAGAAATTGAGCATTCTTTTTACTTAATTGGTGATGGAGGAAACTCTCCAATTGGTACAAAGACAGAGGCATTAAGAGAATTTAAATCTCAACTCGAAAAAGTGACCAAAAACAGTACAGCAATATTTTTGGGAGATAATATTTATCCTTCGGGCATGCCAAATAAAAGGCATGAACAACGTGCTTTTGCCGAACATCAACTTAATGTTCAAACAGAAGCAGTTAAAGGCTTTAAAGGCGATGCTATTTTTATTCCTGGAAATCATGATTGGTATAGTAATGGTTTAAAAGGGTTAAAGCGACAAGAAGATTATATTGAAGATATCTTGGGTAAAAACACTTTTTTACCCGAAAATGGTTGTCCTATTGAGAAAGTCGATATTAGTGATAATATTGTTTTAATTGTTGTGGATTCTGAGTGGTATTTATCAAATTGGGATAAGCACCCAACCATTAATGATGATTGTGAAATTAAAACCAGAGCACTTTTTTTTGATGAATATGAAAGCCTAATTAAAAAAGCAAGAGGTAAAACGACTTTAGTTGCGCTACATCATCCTATGTTTTCAAATGGTTCACATGGTGGCCAATATTCTTTTAAGAGTCATATGACACCACTACCAGTTTTAGGAACATTAAAAAATCTTATTAGAAAAACTGGAGGAGTAATTACAGTTGACGACCAAAACAAAAAATATAGAGAGTTTAAAAAGCGTTTGGTAACCTTGTCACAAGAAAACGAAAAAGTAGTTTTTGTTTCAGGTCATGACCATAATTTGCAGTACCTTGTTCAAGATAATCTTCCGCAAATTATTAGTGGATCTGGATCTAAAACTAATCCAACTAGAAATGTAGGCTCTGGTAAATTTTCATTTGCAACTCAAGGGTTTGCTAGGTTAGATGTGTTTGCTGATGGATCATCTTATGTTCGATTTTTTCAAGCAAAAACAAATGATGTTGTTTTTGAAACCGAAGTACTAAAACCTAATAAAATTGATAAAGAAGTTTCCTTCGTTATGGATTTTCCAGCAACTAAAACGGCATCTGTTTATTCAAAAGAAGAAACAAAAAAAACGAAGACATTTAAGAAACTTTGGGGAGAGCGTTATCGTAAATATTTTAGTCAAAATGTTACTGCCCAAATTGTTAGTCTGGACACACTTTTTGGTGGCTTGAAACCAGTTAGAAAAGGAGGAGGGCATCAATCAAAATCGTTGCGATTAGAAGATTCTGAAGATAGAGAGTATGTAATGAGAGCATTGCGCAAAAATGCGTTACAATACTTACAAGCTGTTGCTTTTAAAGATCAATATATTAATGGTCAATTTGATGATACAGCTGCAGAAGATTTATTGCTGGACGTTTTTACAGGATCTCATCCATATGCGCCTTTTACCATAGCTACTTTGTCAAAGGCAATTGATATAATGCACACAAACCCAAAATTGTACTATGTACCAAAACAAAATGCCTTGGGTCTTTATAATTATGACTTTGGTGATGAATTATATATGATTGAAGAGCGTGCAGCAGATGGACATGGTGATAAAGAGAGTTTTGGTTTTTCGAATAAACTTATCAGTACTCACGATATGCTTAGAGAGTTGAGAGAAGACGAAGATAATCTTGTTGATGAAGCAGCTTATATTAGAGCGCGATTATTTGATATGCTCATTGGTGATTGGGATAGACATGAAGACCAATGGCGTTGGGCAAAATTTAAGGAAGGCAACAAAACTATTTATAGACCAATGCCTAGAGATAGAGATCAAGCTTTTTCTATTATGTCTGATGGTGCTTTATTAAGCTTTGCTACCAAGGTTGTGCCAGCTTTGAGGTTAATGCAATCTTATGATGAAGAATTAAAAAGCCCAAAGTGGTTCAATTTAGAACCATATCCTTTAGATGTTGCTTTAATAAATCAATCTGCCAAACAAGATTGGGATACTCAAGTAAAACATATTGTAGAAAATCTAACCGATGAGGTTATTGATGAAGCATTTACTTATTTTCCTAAAGAAGTTCGTGATGAAACAATTAATGAGATTAAACGAAAATTGATAGGAAGAAGAGCTAATCTTCAAAAAATATCTAATCAATATTATAGTCAAGTAAACAAATATGCGATTATTAAGGGTACAGATAAAGATGACTATTTCGAGATTGAAAGAGAAGGAAGATTAACCAAAGTAACAGCTTATAGAATACAACAAGGTGAAAAAGGAGAAATATTTCATGAGCGTATTTATTCACACTTGGATACTCAAGAAATATGGATTTATGGATTAGATGATGAGGACGTTTTTAAAGTTTCTGGTAAAGGAGAAAATCTAATTAAGGTTAGAATTATTGGAGGTCAAAACAAAGATACTTATCACATTGAAAATGGTAGAAAAATAAAGTTGTATGATTATAAATCTAAAGAAAGTGAATTTGTAACTAACAGAGGAAGTAAAAAGTTAACAGATGACTACCAAACCAATACCTATAATCATAAAAAGCCTACATATAATTCAAATCAATTAATTCCATCAATTGGGTCAAATCCAGATGACGGTTTTAAAATTGGTGTTGCTAATACTTATACAGCCTATGGTTTTGAAAGAAATCCTTTTACTTCTCAACATACCTTAGCTGCTTCTTACTATTTTGCAACCAGAGGGTTCGATATTGCTTATTCTGGAGAATTTGCAAATGTTATAGGAAGCACTAATTTAACCCTGGAAGCAAAATTCACAAGCCCTAATTATGCAATAAACTTTTTCGGCTATGGAAATGAATCTAATAACCCAGAAGCCGATGAAGATGATGGTTTAGATGTTGATTTAGACTATAATAGAGTTAAATTGAGAACAATAAAAATAGCACCAGCGTTACAGTGGCATGGTGACTTAGGTTCGAAAGTTAAATTCGGATTTTCATATGAATCTATTGAAGTTGAAGAGACTGAAGGTAGATTTATCAATACGATTATTGGAGACAATGTAGATGTTCAAAACGATTTTATTGGTGCTGAACTTTCATATGGTTTCGAAAATAGAGATAACAAAGCTTTTCCAACTTTAGGAATGGAAACCAATATTCAAGTTGGATACAAGTCAAATATTGAAGAGTCAAACGGATTTGGTTATATCATACCATCTTTGGCATTTGATTATAAGTTAAACTCGAGTGGACAGCTAGTACTGGCAACCAAATTTTCAGGACATGTTAATTTTGGAGATAATTTTGAATTTTATCAAGCAGCTACATTAGGAGCAAATAATGGATTACGTGGTTATAGAAATGAACGATTCACAGGTAAAAGTGCCTTTGTGCAAAGTACAGATTTACGATTAAACCTTAGAAAAGTAAAGACAAGCCTTCTTCCCTTAAACATTGGTATTTATGGTGGTTTGGATTATGGACGTGTTTGGGTAGATGGAGAAGATTCCGATACATGGAATAATTCAATAGGTGGCGGTTTGTTCTTTAATGGAGCAGATATGATTGTTGGTAATATTTCGGCTTTTTCTAGCGATGATGGACTGCGATTAGCCTTTAAAATAGGTTTTGGGTTTTAATTAATTTTAAATTCGTATAAATTACCGCCTTTTAGGCCATTACGTTCATCAGTAATATATAGAGTCGAATCGTTTTTAAAAATAGCACTTTCTTTTTGAGAATAATGCTCAAAAGAATACTGAGTTACGTTGCCTTTAAAAAAGTCACTGGATTTAAAATCGGTAAAAACCCATGCTGAGTTTTCGGTTAATAATACAATGCTATTTTCTGAGTCATCAATATCAGCAGAGGTCACCCAGCAACCATGATTGTTACAAGTATTAAATGTGGAAATGTACTCAGCTTTATAGTGTCCTTTCTCAGCAGGAATTTTATAAAGATTGGTTCTTCCAAAGTCTTTTCTACTTCTACTTTTGGTGAATAAAAACAAACTGTCATTGTAAAAAATAAAAGACTCACAATCAAACTGCATATGTTTATTTTTTGGAGGAAAGTCTGTTTGCTCAGGATAATGAAAAGTTATCTTTTCTGCATCAATTTTTTTGTCAGAACTAAGAGAGTCGCTTAAAATTTTTAGAATGGTAAGGTTTTTTCTTTGGTTAGAGTTGTTTCCAAAATCACCTATATAAATATTACCATTCTTATCTGATGCTAAATCTTCCCAATCTCTATTTTGAGCATTAATTTTTAGTTGTTTTTTTATAGTTCCTAAAGTATCCAAACCAAAAAGAACAGGCTTGTTTCCACTATCGTTAATCATCCACAAAAGCTCTGAGTGAGTAGTTTTTTCTAATCCAGAAGCTTCATTTAGTGATCTTGGTAAATCGGTAACCACTTTTAGGTTTCCAGTATCGCATGCTAATAAGAAAATGTAAAAAAGGGCAATTAATTTCTTCACTTTAGTTGATTTAATAATGCTAAATTTACACAGATAAAATTATATATGACTCATTACGATGTAATAATTATTGGTGGTGGAGCAGCAGGTTTTTTTGCTGCCATAAATATTGCTGAAAAAAATCCAAAGTTAAAGGTTATCATTCTTGAACGAGGAAAAGAGGGTTTGCAGAAAGTTAGAATTTCTGGTGGTGGACGTTGTAATGTCACACATGCTGAGTTTATTCCATCAGAATTAGTACTTAATTATCCTCGTGGCGAAAAAGAATTACTTGGACCATTTCATCAATTTATGACAGGCGATACTATTGAATGGTTTGCTAAACGAGGTGTAGAATTAAAGATTGAAGACGATGGTAGAATGTTTCCAATTACAGATTCTTCAAAAACTATTATTGATTGTTTTTTAAATGAAGCCAAAAAGCACAAGGTTAAAGTCTTGTATAATCAAAGTGTTACAAGTTTGTCTCCTCGAGCGTGTCACACTGAGCTTGTCGAAGTGCAGTCGAGAGGGTTTGAAATTTCAACCAAAGACCGTAATTACACATGCAACAAACTTCTCGTTGCAACAGGAAGCAATACTAAAATCTGGAGCCTACTTGAAGGTTTAGGTTATACAATTTCGCAACCTGTTCCATCATTGTTTACCTTCGATATAAAAGACGAACGCATTAAAGACATTCCAGGAGTAGTTGCTCAAGATGTTGAAGTTAAAGTTTTAGGAACCGACTTGTATTCAGAAGGTCCTTTGCTTGTTACTCATGTTGGTTTGAGTGCTCCGGCCATTTTAAAACTATCGGCTTTTGGCGCTATTGAACTGGCAAAACATAATTATAAATTTGAAATCGAAGTCAATTTTATTAGGCAATCATTTGATGATTGTTTAGATAATTTGAAAGAATTAAAACATGAATTGGCTAAAAAAACAGTTTATAAATCAGCACAGTTAGATTTGCCAAAACGATTATGGCAAAAATTGGTATTAGCTTCAAATATGAATAAAGATACTCGTTGGGCAGATATGAATAAAAGCCAATTGGAAAACTTGGCTTCGCAACTCACGCAAACAGTTTTTAAGGTTGATGGGAAAAGTACATTTAAAGAAGAGTTTGTTACAGCTGGAGGAGTAGATTTAAAAGAAATCAACTTTAAAACTTTTGAAAGTAAGTTGCATAACAATTTGTATTTTGCAGGAGAAGTCATTAATGTCGATGCTATTACTGGAGGATTTAATTTTCAAAATGCTTGGACAGGAGCTTATATTGCAGCGAAATCAATTTCACAATGAATACACATATAGTACTTTTAAAAGGCATTAATGTAGGTGGTCATAAAAAAGTACCAATGGCAGAATTACGTGAATTACTCACTAAATCTGGATTCGAAAATGTAAAAACATACATTCAAAGTGGAAATGTGATTTTGGAGTCTTCAAAAAGAAGTTTAAAAAAAATTGAAGAAACAATAAAAAAAGCCATTCTAGATTATTTTGGATTTGAAGTATCTGTATTGGTTAAAACAAGAAAGGATTTAGACCGCATTTTTGATAATTCACCATTTCCAGAAGAGGAAAAACGAAAGAGTTACTTTATAATGTTACACGATACACCAGATTCTGAGTTGGTAAAAGTTGCCTCTGAAAAAGTTTACGAAGGCGAAGAGTATAAAATTATTAATGATTGTATTTATTATTATTCAGCAAAAGGATTTGGTCAATCTAAATTTAACGCCAATTTTTTTGAACGAAAACTCAACACATTTGCAACTGCAAGAAACTATAATACAATGGTAAAACTCTTATCTTTGTCATCTTAAAATACTACATGACCGAAAAAGATTTTATTTTAAAACAACCACAAACTAAGCTTTCAGAAGGAAAATATACTTGGTCTTCGCCGAGTAATATTGCTTTAGTAAAATATTGGGGAAAAAAGGACAACCAAATTCCAGCAAACCCTTCCATTAGTTTTACATTAGATGCTTGTAAAACTACCACAACGCTTAGTTATTCAAAAAAAGAGAGTAATAACAACTTTTCTTTCGAGGTGTTTTTAGATGGAGAACAGAAAGATGATTTTAAACCAAAAATTCAAACTTTTTTTGAGCGTATTGAAAAATACGTGTTTTTTCTAAAAGAGTATCACTTTCTTATCGAAACCAAAAATACGTTTCCTCACAGTTCAGGTATTGCATCTTCAGCCTCAGGAATGAGTGCGTTATCTTTGTGTTTGATGAGTATAGAAAAAATATTAAACCCTGAAATATCTGAAGAGTTTTTTAATCAAAAAGCATCTTTTTTAGCACGATTAGGCTCAGGAAGTGCTTGTAGAAGTATTGAAGGCGACCTGATAGTTTGGGGTAGTCATAAAGAGATTTTAAATAGTTCCGATTTATTTGGTGTAAAATATCCTTTTGATGTTCACGATAATTTTAAAAACTATCACGATACTATTTTGTTGGTTGACAAAGGCGAAAAACAAGTAAGTAGTACAGTAGGTCATAACTTAATGCATAATCATCCATTTGCAGAACAACGTTTTGCTCAAGCTCACGATAATCTATCTAAGCTGATTCCTATATTTAAAGAAGGTGATTTGAAGTCATTCATTGAAATTGTTGAAAGCGAAGCCTTGACACTTCATGGAATGATGATGACAAGTATGCCATATTTTATTTTAATGAAGCCTAATACGCTTGAAATAATTAACAGAATTTGGCGTTTTAGACAAGATACTGGACTACATATTTGTTTTACCTTAGACGCTGGAGCTAATGTCCATATTTTATATCCAGAACAGGAAGCAGAAGAAATTTTTAAATTCATTAATAATGAGTTAGTTGTGTATTGCCAAAATGGTCATTATATTTGTGACAGAATTGGCTTTGGTGCAAAAAAATTAATTAGTTTTGCATAAATGTTTAAAAATATTCCTATATTGTTAAACAAAATATTAAAAGAGAAATGAAAGGACCACTTTTTTATTCAAAAATTCTCCTTTTTGGAGAGTATGGAATCATAAAAGATTCCAAGGGACTTTCTATTCCATACAATTTCTACAATGGTGCTTTAAAAATGGATGGTAATTCATCTGAAGAAGCAATCAATTCAAACGAAAATCTAAAAGTCTATACAATGTATTTGGAGACGTTGGATGATGACTTAGTCACGTTTGATTTAGAAGCTTTAAAATCTCATGTTAACTCTGGAATGTACTTTGATTCTTCCATTCCTCAAGGTTATGGAGTTGGTAGTAGTGGAGCTTTAGTTGCGGCTATTTATGATAAATACGCTCAAGATAAAATTACAGTTCTAGAAAATTTAACTAGAGACAAATTGTTGAAACTCAAGACAATTTTTTCTGAAATGGAATCTTTTTTCCATGGCAAATCATCAGGTCTAGATCCTTTAAATAGTTATTTAAGTATTCCAATTCTTATTAAATCTAAAGATAATATTGAAGCTACAGGAATTCCTTCACAACAAAGTAAAGGCAAAGGCGCTGTGTTTTTATTAGATAGTGGAATTATTGGAGAAACAGCTCCTATGGTTGGGATTTTTATGGACAATATGAAGCAGGAAGGATTCAGAAACATGCTTAAAGACCAATTTATTAAGCATACTGATGCTTGTGTTGAAGATTTCTTAAAAGGTGATATTAAATCCTTATTTAAAAATACGAAACAATTGTCCAAAGTAGTTCTAAACCATTTTAAACCAATGATTCCAAAACAATTTCATGAGTTATGGAAAAAGGGTATTGAAACTAACGACTATTACTTAAAGCTTTGTGGCTCTGGAGGTGGAGGTTATATTTTAGGATTTACAGAAGACTTCAATAGAGCTCAAAAGTCATTATCTGATTATAAATTAGAAGTGGTTTACAATTTTTAAATACTTTTCTGTCACTCTGAGCACAGCCGAAGAGTCTCACTTTATCATAAAAATATGTTGACTAGAAAACAAAAACACATCTTGCTAAAATTCTTTAGCATGTTTTCTGTCGTTAGAGGCTACAATGTACTTATCGTTATTATTGCACAATACTTATCTGCGGTTTACATACTTGCTCATGATAAGCCTATAAAATCTGTCGTTTTCGATTTGAATTTATTAATGCTTGTGTTAGCATCAGCAACAACCATTGCAAGTGGTTACATTATCAATAACTTTTACGATTCTGAGAAAGATTTAATCAATCGTCCGCAAAAGTCTATGTTAGACAGATTAGTAGGTCAAAATACCAAATTGGTCTTTTATTTTGTGCTGAATTTCATTGCTGTTATTTTTGCAAGTTATGTGTCTTTCAGAGCAGTGATTTTCTTTTCACTTTACATTTTTGGTATTTGGTTTTATTCACATAAGTTGAAAAAACTACCAATTGTTGGAAATTTAACATCAGCAATACTTACGATTACGCCATTTTTCGCTGTGTTTATTTATTACAAGAATTTTGAATCAGTCATTTTTGTACATGCTATGTTTTTGTTCTTAATTTTATCTATGCGTGAGCTAACTAAAGACCTCGAAAACATGAAAGGTGATTTGGCTTTGGGTTATAAAACCATTCCAATAATATATGGTGTTAAAACCTCTAAATCCATGCTCACATTTCTTGCAATATTCACACTTATTCCAGCATACTTATTAATTTTTGACTATCAAGTAGGACGAATGACTTTTTTCTTTTATTTAAGCATTGTTTTACTTTTGATTTTTCTAATTTTAGTGTGGAAATCAAACAGCAAATCACATTATTTATTATTACATAACATACTTAAATTCATAATTGTTGCAGGTGTATTTAGTATAGTATTAATTGACATAGATGTTGTTTTAAACCGAATTTTATAATGGAGAATACTTTAAAAATTGCCATGGCTCAAATTTCACCAGTGTGGTTGAACAAACAAAAAACCATAGAAAAAGTTGAGCAGTCAATTACAGATGCTGCAAAAGCACAATGTGAACTAATTGTATTTGGCGAAGGTTTAATTCCAGGATATCCATTTTGGTTGGCATTAACTGGTGGAGCAGAATGGGACAAGAAAGTAAACAAAGAGCTACATAGACATTACGTTTCAAATTCAATAACCATCGAAAATGGTGATTTAGATAGTATTTGCCAATTAGCAAAAGAACATCAAATAGCAATTTATTTAGGTGTAATTGAGCGTCCATTAGATAGAGGAGGCCACAGTATTTACGCTTCGTTGGCTTATATTAATCAAGATGGCAAAATAAAATCTGTGCACAGGAAACTCCAACCAACTTATGATGAACGTTTAACATGGTCACAAGGAGATGGAAATGGTTTGCAAGTTCATCCACTTAAACAATTTACAGTTGGAGGTTTAAACTGTTGGGAAAATTGGATGCCATTACCAAGAGCAGCACTTTATGGTTTAGGCGAAAATTTACATATTGCAGTTTGGCCTGGAAGTGACCATAATACTAAAGATATTACACGCTTTATAGCTCGAGAATCTCGCTCCTTTGTTGTATCAGTCTCAAGTTTAATGAGTAAAAATGATTTTCCAAAAGAAGCACCACATTTAAACGAGATTCTTAAAAATGCTCCTGATACTTTAGCTAATGGAGGCAGTTGTATTGCTGGACCAGATGGAGAATGGATTATAGAACCTGTTTTGGATAAAGAAGGGTTGATTATTCAAATTATTGATTTCAATCGCGTATATGAAGAGCGTCAAAATTTTGATCCTGTTGGTCATTATTCACGTCCAGATGTCACAAAATTAAGTGTAAATAGAGAGCGACAATCTACAGTTGATTATAATAGTTAATGTAAACTAATGTGTTACCTTTGCAAAAATTTTAAGCAATGGCTAAACAGAGAGATAACAAGAGAAAAGGAAAACCTTCTGGACGTGGTGCAAATCACACACGTAAAGAAAGTTATGCAAGAGGAAATGCTCCAATAAAGAAAAAGCCTCAACAAAAAAATACGTCTAACCCAAACGAAATACGCTTAAATAAGTATATCGCTAATTCAGGTATTTGTTCACGTCGTGAAGCCGATGATCATATTGCCATTGGTCTAGTAACTGTAAACGGTAAAGTTGTTACCGAAATGGGTTATAAGGTAAAGTTAGAAGATGAAGTTCGTTATGATGGCGCACGCATTAATCCAGAGAAAAAAGCTTACGTATTATTAAATAAGCCAAAAGGTTTTGCTACCACTACAAGTGAAGGTAAGGGTAGAACAGTAATGGATTTAGTAGCCAATGCAACTAATTCACGTATACGACCAATTGGTAGATTGGGAAGGAATTCTACTGGATTGTTATTGTTTACTAATGATGAAGCTGTACATAATAAGTTTACCAATTCTAAAAATGGTGTTGCAAGATTATTTCATGTTGAACTCGATAAGAATTTAAAATACGAAGACCTAAAACAAATTAAGGAAGGCTTTAAAATTGCAGGTAAACTAATTTCTGTTGAAGATATTAGTTATATTGATGGTGCTCCAAAAAAGGAAATAGGTTTAAAAATAAAAAACACAGGAAACACGATTATCAGAACTATTTTTGAACACTTTAAATATGATATCATTAAAGTCGATTGTGTAATGATTGCAGAATTGACTAAAAAAGATATTCCTCGTGGTCATTGGAAGCATTTAACCGAACAAGAGTTGAATAATTTAAAGATGCTTTAGTATTACAATAATAAGAAGTAATATTCTTCCACAATAAGTTCTATTTTCTTTTTAATGGTAAAAGTATAGTTGATTTTCAGAACCTTTAAAGGTATTTGCAATTTGTATTCTTATTAGTTAAATTACACTAATAAAGAGTTCACACCAACTAACTTATTCTATTATGTACAAAAGCCGTCTTGCCTTTGCATTACTATTTATAGTTACTTATTTTTTTCAACCTTCTAATCTTAAAGCTCAGTCAATAGATAAAGAGGCTATAGCTAAGGCAGTTTCAGGTATAAAGCTTCGTGGCATTGGTCCAGCTTTTATGGGAGGACGTATTGCTGATATTGCTGTTAACCCTAAAGATAAAAGTACTTGGTACGTAGCTGTTGGTTCAGGCGGATTATGGAAAACTTCAAATAGAGGAATTTCTTGGAAACCAATTTTTGACAGCCAAAAATCATATTCCATTGGTACAGTAACTATTGATCCTAATAATTCTGATATTGTTTGGGTTGGTACAGGGGAAAATGTAAGTGGTCGTCATGTGGCTTGGGGAGATGGTGTTTATAAAAGCGTTAATGGAGGAAAGACTTGGGACTTGATGGGACTTGAAAAATCTGAACATATAGGCAAAATACTAATAGACCCAAGAAATAGTGATGTTGTTTTTGTAGCTGCCGAAGGACCACTTTGGTCTGCTGGTGGAGAACGTGGGCTTTATAAAACTAAAGATGGTGGAAAAACTTGGCAATTAGTTCTTAAAATAGATGAGAATACTGGTGTTACAGATATGGAATTTAATCCATCTAATCCAGATATAATCTATGCAGCAGCTTATCAGCGTCGTAGACAAACATGGTCGTTGTTAGCTGGTGGACCTAATTCAGGAATTTATAAATCTACAGACAATGGAGATTCTTGGAATAAAGTAAAAACAGGATTACCAAATGGTGATGTTGGTAAGATTGGTTTGGCAGTAACTCCAGCAAACCCAGAAGTTGTGTATGCTACAATTGAAGCAAACGATAGTGAAAAAGGATTTTACAAGTCTTCGGATAAAGGAGAAAGTTGGAAAAAGCAAAACAGTTATATCTCAGGTGGTACTGGACCTCATTATTATCAAGAGATAGAGGTTTCACCACAAAATCCCGATTTGGTTTATCAAATGGATGTTTTCCTGCATGTAACACGTGATGGAGGAAAAACCTTTAATTATCTTGGTACTGGACGCGAAAAACATAGCGACAATCATGCACTCTGGATTGACCCTGAAGATGGTAAACACTTAATTGCAGGAACAGATGGTGGACTTTACGAAACTTATGATGAAGGCACCACTTGGCGACACTTTGAAAATCTTCCAATTTCTCAATTCTATAAATTAGGGCTTGATAATTCTGAGCCATTTTACAATATTGTTGGAGGAGCACAAGATTTAGGAACTTTAATTGGGCCTTCAAGAACCATGAATACAGAAGGTGTGCGAAATCAAGATTGGTATGTACCTCTTGGTGCTGATGGTTATGAATCTGTTTTTGACCCTAAAGACCCAAATATTGTTTACATGGAAATTCAGCAAGGCTTACTACATCGTCTCGATAGACGAAGTGAAGAGGTAATCAATATTCAACCGCAACCTGAGCCAAATGATCCACCTGAACGATGGAATTGGGACAGCCCAATTCAAATTAGTCCACATAACAACAAACGGATTTATTTTGGATCTCAGCGACTTTGGAAAAGTGATAATCAAGGAAATTCATGGACACCAATTAGTGGAGATTTAACAACCAATACAAACCGTTACGAACTGGAAACAATGGATAAACGTGTTTGGAGTGTGGACGCGCTTTATGATACTGGAGCAATGTCGAAATATGCAACGCTTACTGCTATATCAGAATCTCCAAAAGTTGAAGGAGTATTATATACAGGTTCAGATGATGGTCTTGTTCACATCAGTGAAGATGGTGGACAAAATTGGAGGAAAAGCACGTTACCAAAAGTTCCAGCACGTTCATTTATAAATGATGTTGAAGCCTCAAATCATAATTCGAATGCTGTTTTTGCAGTTGCAGATGCACATAAATTTGGTGATTACAGTCCATACATTTTTATGAGTAGCGATCGTGGTCAAACTTGGAAATCTATTAATGGCGATTTACCAAAAGACACGATTGTTTGGGTTATTAAACAAGATCATGTTGATGAGAATTTGTTGTTTATAGGTACAGAATATGGAATTTATTTTTCACCAAATAAAGGTGTAAACTGGATTAAGTTAAACGCAGGAGTTCCAACTATAGCTTTTCGTGATTTAGAATTGCATCAACGAGATAGCGATTTGGTAGGAGCAACTTTTGGTCGTGGTTTTTATATCCTTGATGATTATTCTCCATTACGAAACATAAGTATTGCAATTAAAGATAAAACTAATACACTCTTTTCAGTAAGAGATACTTGGTGGTATGTGCCTAGTGTGCCTATGCAAGCCAAAGGGATGCCAGGACAAGGAACAACAAGTTTTGTAAGTGAGAATCCACCATTTGGAGCTGTTTTTACGTATTATCTCAATGATGTACCTAAAACTGCAAAAAAAGAACGTAAGGAATCTGAAAAAGCATTAAGAGAAAAAAATGCAAGTGTTCCTTTTCCTGGATGGGAAAAATTATTTGAAGAGTCCAATAAAGATGAACCACAAGTATTATTGTTAGTAAGTGATGCCAATGGTAATCCTTTACGATGGATAAAGGGCTCGGCAAAAAAGGGATTGCATAGAGCAAATTGGGATTTAAAATTACCTGCTCCAGATCCAATTAATTTAACACAACCAGCATTTAAGCCGCCTTGGGTTGGTGATGCCGAAGGACCTCTTGTGGCTCCTGGAACTTATAATGTAGCTCTTTATATGGTAAACAATGGAGTGCTTGAAAAACAAGGTGATGCTCAAGAATTTACTGTTAAACCAGTTAAGAATACAGACTCAAACACGAATTTTAGTGAAATTGCCAAATTTCAAGAAAAAACTAGTGAGTTATCTAGACAAATGTCAAGTGCTGGTAGAAAATTAGGAGAAGCTGGCAACAGAATAAGATTTATGAAAGCTGCTTTATTGGAAACACCAAAAGCAACACCAAAACTATTTGGTGATTTGAACCAATTAGAGCAAACCTTAGCCGAATTAAGAAAAGAAATGTATGGAGATCCAGCTCGACGAAGAATGAATGAATCAACGTCACCTACATTTCAGTCAAGATTATGGAATGTTATTGGTGGTCATTGGGCAACACGACAAAACCCAACCGAAACTCAAAAACGGAATATAGAAATCGCAGAAAACGAATTTGGTAAATTTCGTATGAAAGTATCAACATATTTTAATAGGTTAGAAGCCTATGAGGCAGCATTGGAAAAAGCAGGGGCACCTTATACGCCTGGACGTAAGTTTGACTAACCGTTTCATTAGCAAAACTTTGCGCTTTTTATATCTATATAAGTAAGGTTCAAAAAAGTTAACCCTTAGAAATCTCGATATGGAGCATCTAAAAAAGCATTAGCTTCTTCTTCGGCAAACTTTGCATTTTTACTGTCCCAATGTAAGGTTCTATTTGGGAAACGTTGCGCAATAACACCAAGTAATATGGTTTCAGTTAGGCGAGAAGCATATGAGAAAGGCGCTGTGCATTCATCCTTACCCAAACAAGCATCTATAAACTGATGATAGTGTTTAGGAGCTTCTGTTCCATAATCTCGAATGGGTTCTTCTAAATTAAATTGAGTAATGTCAATATCAGCATAAGCACCATCTACAATAAGTTTAGGCATCAATTGAAAATGCGGTAAATATAAATTGCCTTTTTCTCCAACAAACATGGCGCCTTGATCGTGTAATTTTTCATTATTAGGCAACATTAAATCTTCGTGTTGTGCTGGAGCACCTTCACCATCATACCAAATCCATTTTAAATTTTCAGTGGTATACTTGGTTCCAGGAAATTCGTAGGTTACTACATTTTTTTCTGGAAATCCAAATCCTGTTGGTTGTCTACATTCTGTTTTAATAATATTCGGAACATCCAGAGCTAAGGCATTGTATGGTGTATCAAAAATATGAACTCCCATATCACCTAAAGTGCCACAACCATAATCTAATACTTTACGCCAATCCATAGGATGGTAATGTCCTTCTTTATATGGACGTTCTGGAGATGTACCTAGCCAAAGATTCCAATCTAAATGTTCAGGAACAGGATCAGAACCTTCTGGAGCTGGACCATCAAATCCCCAATTTTTAGGAGACCAAGCATGAACTTTACTTACTTTTCCAATAATGCCAGACTGAATTAACAAGGTTGCCAGTTTATAATCGTAAAAGGAATGTACTTGAATTCCCATTTGTGTTATTAAATTTCTGTCCTTAGCCATTTTTTGCATGGCTCGTGCTTCTGTGACATGATGCGTTAAAGGTTTCTGGCAGTAAACAGCTTTGTCCATCTCCATAGCCATTAGTGAAGCAGGAGCGTGCGTATGATCTGGAGTAGAAACAACAACAGCGTCAATTTCATATTCGAGTTCTTTTAGCATCACACGATAGTCTTTATAGACCTTAGCATTCGGAAACATTTTATGTGCAGCATCAAGATAATTAGAATCGACATCGCAAAGTGCTATGACATCCACAGATTGATGCGAAGACATCGATTTTAAATCTTCCATTCCCATTCCACCTACACCGATGTGAGCTGATCTAATACGTCCTGGAACTTTACTATTGCATGAATTAAAAATTGGCATAGGCATAAAGGCTATTGATGATGCTATAGCAGACTTTTTTATAAAGTTTCTTCGTTTCATTATTTAGCTTTGGTATTATAGTTTTTTAATTTTAATGTTTTTAAACCATAACGGACTATCATGATCTTGAAGGCCTATAAACCCTGTTTTTGAAGTTCCGTAATTTGGGTAATCTTTCCATTTGCCTTTATCTTTTCTTGTTTTCCAGTCGTCAGACCAAGGCACAAAAGACAACACTTTTTTACCATTTAACCAATGTTCAACCAATTCTGGTGTAAAAATGATTCTTGTGGTATTCCATTCACCAGCAGGTTTTGTGATTTTCACACTATTATCTGGAACATACATGGCATAATCTGCAGCAGTTTTTTGCCATTCTTGTAAGGTAGCATTATTGATTTCTTCCCAACCTAAATCATCAAGCAATTGATATTCAGGAGAAATCTCAGGTGGACTTCCATAACCTTCTTTCAAGTGATAAAACACACCACTATTTCCACCTGCAGGAAGTTTCCATTCTAAATACAATTCAAAATTATCAAACTCTTCGTTGGCATAAATTATATCCTTTCCGCCTTGTTTTTCGGCTTCAAGTTTTTTCTCAGTATCAAAAGTTAAAGCACCATCTTTTATAACCCATTGTTCAGGAAGCGTTTCGCCATTATAAGCACGCCAACCTTCAGTGGTTGTACCATCAAAAAGATATATCCATTCGTCTGTTTCTGGAGTTGATTGGTTTTTACAAGCAGTAATCAATAAGGTTATTGAAAGGAATAATAATAAACGTTTCATAATTGGTTGGTTGTATTGTCACTAAGATAGCAAAATAAACACTAGGTAGGAAGTCATAGTATTAAAATGCTTTTGGACTTGAATTGGTTGTTTTATCTGTTTGATAATTTGATTATCTTTAAGCAAAACCAACCATTATGCACAAAAGAGACTTTATTAAAAAAATATCACTTGCTACTTTAGCGACTCCTTTGTATGCAAGTGTGCTTAATTCTTGCCTGGAAGAAGTTAGCAATACACCAGCCGCTGAATTAGTAACCAACGAAGAGTTTTGGCTAAAAGTTAGGAGTGATTATAAGCTCAAACCTGACTATATCAACTTGGAAAGTGGTTATTATAATATTATTCCAACACCAACTCTTGATGCGTTGCATGAGTATATAAACATGGTGAATTACCAAGGCTCTTATTACATGCGAACTGAACAATGGGATAATAAAAAGCGAATGGCAGAAAAGCTTGGAAACTTACTTGGTAGCACTGCTAAAAACGTAATCATTACAAGAAACACAACCGAATCTTTAGATATGGTTATTAAAGGTATGGACTGGAAAGAAGGTGATGAAGCTGTGTATGCAGACCAAGATTATGGAGCAATGAAGATTATGTTTGAGCAGGTATCCAGACGTTATGGAACTGTAAACAAAGTAGTCTCTGTGCCAAATCATCCAAAATCTGATGAAGAAATTGTGGAGCTTTACGCTAATGCAATTACTCCAAAAACTAAACTTTTGATGGTATGCCACATGATTAATATTACAGGTCACATTTTACCAATAAAAAAGATTTGCCAAATGGCACATAGTAAAGGTGTACAAGTCATGGTTGATGGTGCACACTGTGTTGGACATTTTGATTTTAATATCGAAGATTTAGAGTGTGATTATTATGGTTCGAGTTTGCATAAATGGTTGGCTGTACCATTAGGAACTGGAATGTTGTATGTAAAAGATGAGCATATTGATACCTTATGGCCAATATTTGCAGACCATAATAAAGAACCTGGAAATATTGTGAAACTTAACCATACTGGAACTCATCCTGTTTATCATGATTTAAGTATTGAAGATGCCATTGATTATTATAATATGCTTGGAGCAAAGCGAAAAGAAGAACGACTACGTTATTTACAAGAGTATTGGTCGTCAAAGGTGAGAGGTTACAAAGATATTGTTGTTAATACACCAGAAGAAAGCCATAAAGCATGTGGAATAGCCAATGTTGGAATAAAAAGCATTAAACCATCAGAATTGGCAAAACGATTAATGGATGAATACAAGATATTTACAGTCGCTATTGATTATGCTAATGTAAAAGGATGTAGGATTACGCCAAATGTGTTTACAACGACTAAAGAGTTGGATGTGTTTGTGGCTGCATTAAAAGAAATGGCAGCTTAACTACCATTCGTTAATCCTATTGGAATCCAATTTTATAAACACAAATAGAAGTAATGTAAAGCCCCAAAGACTTGAGCCACCATAACTAAAGAATGGTAATGGAATACCAACAGTTGGAATTAAACCCATAACCATACCAATATTTATTAAAAAATGCAGAAATAATATAGAGGCAACACTATAGCCATAAATACGACTGAACTGTGATTTTTGCAATTCTGCTAAATGCAATATTCTAATGAATAGAAGCACAAATAAAATGACAACTAAACTGCTTCCCAAAAAGCCCCATTCTTCGCCAACAGTACTAAAGATATAGTCGGTATCTTGTTCTGGCACAAATTTACCAGTGGTACGCGTGCCTTCCATAAATCCTTTTCCAGTAATACCTCCAGAGCTTATTGCTTTTTCAGACTCGTTGAGGTTATATAGTATAGTACGCTTCATTTGTTCCAATTTCTCAGGGTCTTTTTCTAAACGTAGCCAAAGGCTAATTCTATCTTGTTGGTGAGGCTGTAAAATATTATTGTAAAAAAGGTGTACACCAAAACTAAATGCAATGCAGAGTAGCGAAATAAATATGGGTTGAAGTATGTTTCCTTTTTTCTTTTTAAGAAAGAAATGGTGAGTAAACACAAGGACAGTAACAATAATAGCTGTTGGTAATACGGAAAATTTTAAGGCAGAAATCGATAATAATATGATGCTTAATAGTAAAAGCAAATATATTTGAGGAATCCCTTCTCGATAAAACACAAAAAAGAAAGATGCATAAACTATAGTGCTTCCTGCATCATTTTGGAGTAGTATTAAAAACGCAGGAACAAAAATAATGATAGCTGCTTTTAACTGATCTTTTATGTTTTTAATATTAGTTTGTAAATCGCTTATGTACTTTGCTACTGCTAGAGCTGTTGCAAATTTCGCAAACTCACTAGGTTGTAGAGTAAAGCCACCAATGGCATACCATGATGTTGCTCCATTAATGTTTTTACCAAGCACAAATAGTCCAATAAGCGAGAGAATAGATGCTAGATATATAATGCTTGCAAACCTTTCATAGAATTTAGCTTCTATGGATAGTATTAAAATTATTAGAACAAACGTAAATATGATGAATACTAACTGTTTTCCATAACGTTGACTCATGTCAAAATAACTTGTTATTTCACCTGAAGAAGAGGCTGAAACAATATTTAGCCAACCAAAACCAACAAGTAACAAAAAAAGGATGATGGTAATCCAGTCGAATTTAAAATTACGAGTCCTGTTTAAACTCATTGTGAGATAGTTTCGGTTTGGTTAATTTCAAGGGCTTTTAGTCGTTCGTATTCTTCAACTAACATTATTTTGGAGTTAGCATTTATTTGAAAAGGTTTTCCCGAGAAAGGCTTGTCGTATTCATGTTCCAAGGTTCTGTCCATAACCCATTTTTCGAGGTCTGTTCTTGAAATGGAGCCTTTTATATATTTTTCAATCATTAAACTAGCAATTCGACCAGCAAATCGTGCTCCGAAATAACCATTTTCAACCAAAACAGCAATGGCTATTTTTGGGTTGTCTTTTGGAGCGAAAGCGATAAAGATTGAATGGTCGGTTAATTGCGTTCGGACACCATCAATTTTGGTAAAGTTCTCTGCTGTACCAGTTTTGCCACAAATTTCAATTCCTGGAACTTGTAAAAATTCCGCAGTTCCTTTGTTATAAACATCAAACAACCCTTCTATAACAGGTTCAAAATGTCTCTTGTCAATTGTAGTTTCGTGTTTTGTGGTATACTTACTATCAATGGATTGACCTTCGATAGATTTTATAATGTGTGGTGTAAAATAATGACCTCTATTGGCGATGGCAGCTGTCATATTAGCTAATTGGATTGGCGTAACCAATACTTCACCTTGACCAATTGAATTTGATAACGTAGTTGTAGCTTGCCATCTAAAATCAGGATACCATTTATCGTAGTAAGCACCATTAGGAATGTTACCTTTTTTACCTATGGTTAAGTCATAACCTAAATAATCTCCCAAACCGAAACTTTTAATGTGGCTGCTCCAAACATCCATTGCATGAGAAGCATCATCATATTTTTCGATTGTTTTTCTGTAAGCATTGGCAAAGTATGCGTTGCATGATTGAGCAATTCCTGAATTTAAATTTCGAACTCCACCACCACAATGGCAACCCATTTTTCTGCCATTTCTACCATATACATAACCATGATGGCAAGTAATTGTTGTGCTTTCGTTTAAAACACCTTCCTGTAGCGCAGTCAATGCGATTAAGGATTTAAAAGGAGAACCAGGTTCGTGCATTCGCAGTAGTCCTTTGTCAATTAATGGTAAATGAATAGAGTCATTATTCAGTTTTGTATAGTTACGCGAGCGTTCCCTTCCAACCAATAAATTTGGATTGTATGAAGGAGCAGAAACCAAGCTTAATATTTCCCCACTGCTTGGTTCAATTGCTACAATGCCACCAACTTTGTTTTGCATCAATAGTTCGCCATAAGCTTGTAGTTGAGCATCAATTGAAACTGTAATATCTTTTCCTGCCTTAGGAATGGTATCGTACATTCCATCTTTATAAGGTCCAATATCTCTGTTAAATCTGTCTTTTTGAATAAACTTAACGCCTTTAATGCCTCTAAGGTCTTTTTCATAAGACTTTTCAATGCCTTGCTTACCAATTAAATCTCCCATTAAGTAGTAAGGGTCAGCGTTGATTTCACTTTGATTGGCTTCCATTATGAAGCCTAATACATTAGCTCCAATTGTTGTTTGGTAATCTCTTAATGATCGTTTTTGAATATAGAACCCTTTATATTTTCGCATTTTTTCCTGAAGTGCAGCATAATCCTTTTTTGATAACTGCGGAACAAAAGGAGAAGGTAATCTTGGTGAATAGGTATAAGTTCGTTTGAACTTCTTTTTAAAATCTTCTTTGGTAATTTTCAATAGAGAACAAAACTCTAAAGTATCTAAGGGTTCAACTTCCCTTGGAATTATCATGACATCATAAGAAGGCTGATTAGCCACTAAAAGCTCTCCATTCCTGTCATAAACATAACCTCGTTTAGGGTAATCAAAAACTTTTCTAATCGCATTGTCTTCATATAAGCTATAAGCCTTACTTGTATATACTTGAAGATAAAAAAGTCGAGCAATAAAAGTAAAACCTACTAATACAATAATCGAAAAAAGTAAAAGTTTTCTCATTTTTTCCGGCTGCTAAATAATACAGTTATTAAAAGACATAGTAGTATTGTAAATATACCTGAGAATAACGACTTTTTCAAGATTAAAAGTATTTTACTAATGTTAAATATTTCCAGACTGAACAGTATCAAATGATGTATAAATACAATGATTGAAAAATAAGTGAGACGCTGACCAAATTCTGTTTTACTGAATTTAATAGTTTGATGTTCGTATATCATTCCGAATGAAAACTTCAATATTAAGGGTCTGATATAAGCTAAAGTTACACTAGCCGCTGCATGAACACCACCTGAATCCAAAAACAAATCTACACTTAATCCTAAAAGAAAGCTGAGGAAAATAAACAGCATTCGGTTGTTTTTAATTGGAAACAGAATGATGAATAAAATATAAATGTAAGGGTTTATATAGCCTAAAAAATTAATATTATTTAGCACTAAGGTCTGAACGAGGACAAGCACAATAAAACGAACAATATTTGTAGTAATCACATTATTCATTTGGATTGTTTAGCGTGTTAATCTCATCAGCATCTTTGTTTTCAATGATATATACATGTCCAATGTTGGTCATGTCATTAAACAAAGCAACTTCTACATTATAATAGTTTTCGGTTTGGTCTAATTTGTATGATACCACAGAACCTATTGGAATCCCTTTAGGAAAAATGGTTGACAAACCTCCAGTAATTATTGAATCACCAACTTTTATAGGAGCTTGCTTTGGAATGTCGACCAATTGAACGTTTTGAGGAGAATCGCCATTCCATTTCAAAGTTCCGTAGTGATTCGAATTTTTTAATTGAGCGTTAACTCTTGAGTTAGAATTTAAAACCGATAATACTCTTGCATATTTGTTTGATGTGTTATCAATAATCCCAACAATACCCTTTGAAGTGATGACACCAAAATCTTCCTTTATGCTATCTCGTTCTCCTTTGTTTATGGTTAAATAGTTATTGGTAGCTGAGTAACTATTTTTATAAACGTTGGCAGCAGTAATTTTATATTGTTGTACGAGAGATGAGTCCAAACTAAAATACTCTTTCAGTTCTGAGTCTTCATTGAAAAGGATTGATTTTAAACGTTTGTTTTCTTCTAGAAGTTTCTGATTTTCTTCTTTTAAATTGAAGTATTGTCCAATTCCATTTACAGATTCATAAATACCACCAGTTAAAAAATTAGCTGAATTAACAAACTTGCTTTTATGGTAGGAATGCGATTGAAACGTAAAAAATAAAGACAAGCAAAAGAGCAACAAAAACAAAAGGAAGTTTTTGTTTTTAATTAAAAAATTAATGATTTGTTGCATTACTTAATGTGTTGCTATTTTATCAGTACGCTTTTGTATTTTGGAAGATTTTTTAGTGTGATTCCAGTACCTCTTACAACAGCTCTTAAAGGATCTTCCGCAATATATACTGGTAAATCTGTTTTTTGCGACAGACGTTTATCCAATCCTCTAAGCATCGAGCCTCCACCTGCTAGGTAAATTCCAGTATTGTAAATATCGGCAGCCAATTCAGGAGGTGTTTGCGATAAAGTTTCCATAACAGAATCTTCAATTCTTAAAATGGACTTATCCAGCGCTTTAGCAATTTCACGATAAGATATCTGTACTTGTTTTGGTTTTCCAGTTAATAAATCACGTCCTTGAACACTCATTTCTTCTGGAGGAAGTTCCAAATCTTCAGTAGCTGCACCAATTTGAATCTTAATTTTTTCAGCAGTTCTGTCTCCAACATACAAGTTATGTTGAGTTCGCATGTAATAAATAATATCGTTTGTAAACACATCACCTGCAACCTTAACCGATTTGTCACAAACAATTCCACCTAAAGCAATAACAGCAATTTCAGTGGTACCACCTCCAATATCAACAATCATATTTCCTTTAGGTTGCATAATATCGACACCAATACCAATAGCTGCTGCCATAGGTTCGTGAATTAAGTATACTTCTTTACCATTTACACGTTCACAGGATTCTTTTACAGCTCGCATTTCAACTTCTGTAATTCCTGATGGAATACAAACAACCATACGTAGTGCTGGAGCAAATAGTTTTTTCTTAAGCGCAGGAATATTCTTAATGAACATGCTAATCATTTGCTCACTCGCATCAAAATCTGCAATTACACCATCTTTTAATGGTCTAATGGTTTTAATGTTTTCGTGAGTTTTTCCTTGCATTAAGTTGGCTTCTTTTCCAACTGCAATTATTTTGCCTGAAATTCGGTCTCTTGCTACTATTGATGGACTATCTACAACAACTTTGTCGTTGTGAATAATAAGTGTGTTTGCTGTTCCTAAATCTATTGCAATTTCTTCGGTTAAGAAATCAAAAAATCCCATGTGCTATCGTAAATTATCTGAGGGTCGTTAATATTAAGTTCTGATTGATTGTAAATGTACTAAAAATATACGTTACAATTTGATAAATAGATTTTTTAAAAGCGGTTTTGTTTTAGTGTTTAAAATGTCTGGTTCCTGTCATTACCATTGCCATATTGTTGTCATTGCAATAGTCAATGCTTAATTGGTCTTTAATAGAGCCTCCAGGTTGAATAACTGCAGTAATCCCTGCATTGTTTGCAATTTCTACACAATCAGGAAATGGAAAAAATGCATCGCTAGCCATCACGGCACCTTTTAAATCAAAATTAAACGATTGTGCTTTGTGAATAGCTTGGTTCAACGCATCTACACGACTTGTTTGTCCTGTACCACTTGCACATAACTGCTTGTTTTTTGCAAGAACAATAGTATTAGACTTTGTATGCTTGCATAATTTTGAAGCAAACAGTAAATCGTCAAGTTCATTGTCAGAAGGAGAATTATTTGTAGCTGTTGAAAGCATCTCGCGAGAATCTGTAATATCATCTCTAAACTGAACCAAGGCACCATTTAAACAAGTTCTAACAGTTGTTTGTGGTAACTCAACATCTTTTTGAATTAATAGAATTCGGTTCTTCTTGCCTTTTAGAATTTCAAGTGCTTCAGATGAAAATGAAGGAGCAATGACTACTTCACAGAATAGTTTGTGAATCTCATTTGCAGTAGCAACATCAATTTCAGTATTACTAATTAAAATACCACCAAACGCTGAAACTGGGTCTCCAGCTAAAGCATCAACATAAGCTTGATGAATTGAATTCCTTTGCGATAAACCACAAGCGTTGTTGTGTTTTAATATGGCAAAAGTAGGTGCTTCATCTTTAAATTCGTTCATCAGATTTACAGCAGCGTCAACATCCAAAAGGTTGTTATAGCTTAATTCTTTACCATGAAGTTTATCGAACATGGCGTCAAAATCACCAAAGAAAAACCCTTTTTGATGAGGATTTTCACCATAACGCAATACTTGTCCTTGAGTCTCACTAAATTTTAATGATGCAATCTCATGGTTTTTATTAAAATAATTGAAAATAGAAGTGTCATAATGTGACGACACATTAAACGATTTTGCTGCAAAATGCTTTCTGTCTGCTTCGGTTGTTGAACCATTGTTTTCAGTAATCAATTCTAAAAATTCTTGGTAATCATCAACTGATGATACGCAAATAACATCTTTATAGTTTTTAGCAGCAGCGCGAATTAGGGAAATACCACCAATATCTATTTTTTCAATAATGTCTTGGTTGCTCGCACCTGAAGCCACTGTTTTTTCAAAAGGATATAAATCAACAATCACACAGTCAATCTGAGGAATTTCAAACTCTACCAATTCCGCAACATCTTGAGCGTTATCTTGACGATTTAAAATACCACCAAATATTTTTGGGTGTAAAGTTTTGACACGACCACCAAGTATTGAAGGATATGAAGTGATATCTTCGGCAGGAACAACGTCGATACCTAAATCATTAATGAATTTTTGTGTGCCACCAGTAGAATAAATGGTAACGCCTTGCTCGTTTAATTTGTTTACAATTGGTGCTAAACCGTCTTTACTAAAAACGGAAATCAGTGCAGATTTAATGGTTTTATTGTTGCTCATTATCGTTGTATTAATAAGCCATCAAAAATAATGAATTCGTATAGTTTTCTTAGCAAAATCTCTGTCGACTTTTTAACTAAAAAGAGGAGTTGTTAACAGACTGTAATATATTTGTATTTTGGAGTAATAATTAACTAACCAAATTCGTGAATGACTCTTTCGGAAGTATATTTTTATATGATTATTATAATCTTCTTAGTATTTAGTATTATTCTTATGGCAACTGCTGAAGACTTGAAGATAGATAAATATTATTTAAGGTATTTAAAAATCACATTCCTTATTGGTTTTCTAGGAGTTGTTATGGAATTACTAAAGTGGAATTATTTGTGTAATTACCAGTGCATCTTAATTACTTTTTCACCTTTTTTAGTTTTAAATGTTTTGAAAGGTATAGTGATATTTTACAAAAAATCATTTAAGAAAGAAGCATTTCAAATTAGCAAATTTGGACTTTTGGATGGGATTTGGGCCAAGAATAACGGAGCTTTAGGAAGTTCATTATTTAATACATTGTATAGTTTGAGCTTACTTTTTATTCCAACTATTTTGCTTTTGACTATTTTTATAATAATTAAAGAAAATTTATGCTGATAAAATCCCAGAAATTTCCTTACACACAAACTCCAAAAAGCGTTCATCAGCTTCAGTAAAAGGGTCAGGAGTGTTAGAGTCTATATCTATTTGTCCAATATTTTCTCCATTTACAAAAATAGGAACTACAATTTCTGACTTAACAGAGATACTACATGCAATGTAATTGTCTTGTGCAGCAACATCAGGAACTACAAAGTTTTCGTTACTTACTGCTACTTGTCCGCAAATACCTTTACCAAAAGGAATGATGGTATGATCTGTTGGCTCACCAACATAGGGTCCAAGTATTAATTCTTCTTTGTCACCATTTCTAAAATAAAAGCCAACCCAATTGTAGTAACTTAAGTTAGAATTAAGTAGTTCGCAAACCTGTAATAGTCGATTTTCAACAGTTTCATTGGTGTTTGCAACAATTTCGGTTACTTTTGGTTTTAAGTTATCAAAGCTCATACGAGAAAATTTTTGGTAAAAATATTTAAAATAAGAGAAAAGACATTAGCAATTTCCAGAAAAATTAATTTGAAATTATTCCCAAAGTAATTGAAAAAACTAATTGTAAAATATAAGTCAGTAATTAAGTTCATTCTTACGTTTTTGCTCACTTATGCTATTTTATCAATTGCTTACAAGTTGTACCTCGATTATTCAACAGGAACTAGTTACTATCCAGACTATTTTACAAATTTAGTAGCTAGGCAAAGTCAACCATTATTTGAGGTTTTGGGTTATAATGCTGAAATTGTTAAGCACTTGGATGAGCCTTCAATGAAAGTGATTGTTGAAAATAAATTTGTAGCTAGAGTAGTAGAAGGATGCAACTCAGTGAGTGTGATTATACTTTTTATATCGTTTATTATTGCATTTGCCGATAAACTAAAAGCTACATTTATTTATATTTTGGCTGGAGCATCATTAATTTATGCAGTAAATTTAATTAGGATTGTAATTTTATCTATTGGATTGTATCATTATCCTTGGAGAAGAGATATTTTACATACCATCATTTTTCCTTTAATTATTTACGGAATGGTATTTTTACTTTGGATGATTTGGGTAAGACGTTTTGCAAAAACACATAAGCAAAATGGGTAAGTATACAAGATTTATATGGCTCATGGTTTTGGGATTGCTTCTAGTTCTTATACGCTTTTTTGAAGACAGTTTATTCTACGATCCTTATTTGCAATTTTTTCAAAACGATTACTTGTATATTGATTCTCCGAGACGAGAAACCTTAAAATTGGTTTTGTTCACGACGCTGAGATTTGTATTTAATTCGGCAATTTCACTAGGTATTTTGTATGTCATATTTAAAGATAAAAGTGTTATTAAATTTGCTGGATTAATTTATGGAGTTGCCTATATTTTCCTCCTTTTTGCATTTTTATATTTTGTAATAAACCCAAAACAAGAAGACTATTATTTGTTTTTTAATATTCGCAGATTCTTGATTCAGCCTTTGATTCTTGTTATTCTTCTACCTGCATTTTATTACAGTAAAATAAAGCGCTAATGTTAACGGATTGATAAATAAAATGCCATTAACGTAAGTTTTTTTACCTTTGTGTCGTGATAAAACAAGTATTACATAAAGTTTTTTCAATAAGTTTAGCGCTATTAGTGTTATGCTCAACTGTTTCATTTACGGTTGAAAAACATTTTTGCGGAACTAAACTCGTAGATGTTTCGGTGTTTTCAGAAGCAGATAAATGTAACATGGAAGCTTTGGGAATTGAATCTGAAAGTATAACAAAAAAGCCATGTTGTAAAGACGAGGTTGATATGCTCAAAGGTCAAGATGAGTTGATTGTTAAAACATTTGATGATTTAGACATTAATCAACAAACTTTCCTTGCATCTTTCACATACGCTTATTTAAATCTTTTTGAATCACTACCACAATTGGTAGTACCACATAAAGATTATTCTCCACCTAACTTGGTTGCCGACATTCAGGTACTGGACCAAGTATTCATAATTTGATTTTTAATTTGAATTAGCTATTTGCTTAAACCAAATTCAAGTAGATAAACTTTGCATTGAATTCTTAATGCACTTATCTCAAATCTCATTAATTAAAAATTAAAATAAATTGAAACATATTATATACATACTGCTTTTACTGCCAACATTAATGTTTTCTCAAGAAGAGTTAAAAGGTGTGATATTGGAAGCAAACGAAAACAATGAAGAAATACCTTTGCCTGGAGCAAATGTGTATTGGCTTAATACCTCTGTTGGTGCTTCAACAGATATTGATGGAATGTTTAGTATTCCTTTCAATGAAGATTATAAAAAACTAATAATTAGCTATGTTGGTTTTAAGACTGACACCTTGGAAATCACAGAGAATAAAATGATAAAGCACTGGCTTGAACCTGTGGCTAATTTAAATGAAGTAACTGTTAAAGGTAAGCGAAAAGCATCAGCGACCTCTTACCTTGAATCTCAAAATATTATTAATATAAGTAGTGAAGAATTACTAAAAGCTGCCTGCTGTAATTTGTCAGAAAGTTTTGAAACTAACCCTTCAATTGATGTAAATTTTGCTGATGCTGTTTCAGGAACACGACAAATAAAAATGCTAGGACTTACAAGTCCTTATATATTAATTGCAACGGAGAATATTCCTTCAATCAGAGGAGCATCACAAGCTTATGGTTTAAGTTTTATACCAGGAACTTGGGTAGAAAGTATTCAAATCACTAAAGGAGCAGGAAGTGTGGTTAATGGTTTCGAAAGTATCGCTGGACAAATAAATGCAGAACTTCAAAAACCAACTTTGGATGATAAGTTGTTTGTAAATGCTTATGGCTCTGTTAATGGAAGATTGGAGTTAAATACTCATCTAAACACCAAACTAAGTGACAAGTGGAGTACAGGACTTTATTTGCATGGAAATTTAAGAGATCAAGAATTCGATAAAAATGATGATACTTTTTTGGACATGCCATTACAAAAGCAAATTAATGTGATGAATCGTTGGCAGTATACAGATCTAGAAAAAGGTTTTGTGAGTTTCTTGAACATTAGAGTGTTAAATGATCAAAAGCAAACAGGACAAACGAATTTTAACCCAGATACAGATAAGCTAACAACAAATGCTTGGGGAAGTGAAATTGATACCAAACGTTTTGAGTTGTCAGGAAAGATGGGTTATGTAAATCCGGAAGTACCATGGCAAAGTATTGGTGTCCAATTTGCATATAGTAATCATAATCAAGAATCTTATTTTGGACTAAACGAGTACAATATTAAGCACAACAGTGTGTACTCAAACGCAATTTATAATTCTATAATAGGAGATTCAAGGCATAAATTAAAAACAGGATTATCTTTTACTTATGATCATTATGATGAATTTGTTGTCAATAATGATTTTGGTCGCACTGAACGTTCATTCGGAGCCTTCTTTGAATATACATTTGATAATATAGATGATTTAAACCTGACTGCTGGAATACGTGTGGATTCACATAATTTATTAGGTGAATTTATTACTCCAAGATTCCATGCTCGTTACACACCTTGGGAACGCTCTGCATTGAGAGCATCTTTTGGTCGTGGAAAGCGTAGCGCCAATATTTTTGCAGAAAATCAAAACATGTTTGCATCATCAAGAGCAATTAATATTTTAAATACCAATGGCTCGATTTATGGATTGGATCCTGAAATTGCATGGAATTATGGGATGTCTTTTTTACAAGGATTTAACTTGTTTAACAGAAAGGCTGATGTAACCGTTGATTTTTATAGAACTGACTTTAAAAACCAAGTAGTAGTTGATTGGGAAAATCCGCAGGAAATCAATTTTTACAATTTAGAAGGCGATAGTTACGCAAACAGTTTTCAAATAGAAATGAGTTATAATCTTTTTGAAGGCTTCGATTTAAAGTCAGCTTACAAGTTTTATGATGTAAAAACTCAATATAATTCGGGTAAACTGGAAAGACCTTTGACTCCAAAACATCGCGTTTTTGCTAACGCATCGTATGAAACGCTTTTAAAAGAAAATGGATCCCAATGGAAGTTTGATTCAACCTTTAATTGGTTAGGAGAACAGCGTTTTGCTTCAACCGAGTCAAGCCCAATGCAGTATCAATTACCAGATTATACACCAACCTTATCAACATTAAATGCTCAAGTGACGAAAGTATTTTCTAATAAATTTGAAGTATATTTAGGAGGTGAAAACATAACAAATGTTAAACAAAACAATCCTATTGTAAGTGCAGACAATCCGTTTGGCTCAAATTTTGATGCTAACTTTGTCTATGGTCCAATTTTTGGAAGTATGTATTACGCAGGATTAAGATTTAAAATAAAATAAAAATGAAAAAAGTAATAGTATTGATTTTGATGTTGGTTGGAACAGCATCATTTGCTCAAAACAAAAATGCCAAAGCAACTATCGAAGTCGATGGCGTTTGTATGATGTGTAAAACTAGAATAGAAAAGGCATCAATAAAAACAAAAGGTGTTAAGCATGCAGATTGGAATGTAAAAACGCATGAATTAAAATTAATTTTTGATGAGCGTAAAACTAGTTTAAAAGAAATAAAAAAGAATATCGCAGCTGTAGGACACGATACAAAAGAGATTAAAGCAACTGACGAAGCTTATAATAGTGTTGATCCATGTTGCAAATATCGAGACGAACAAGTGGTAAAAGACCATGAAAATTAAAAACCTGACAAAATTTATAAAATGAAAAAAGTATTATTTGTTTTCGCACTTTTAGTTAGTGTGAGTATAGTTGTTTCATCTTGCAAAGGTGAAAAAGAAGAAAAGCATGAAGAAAATTCAGAAATGCACGAAGAACATGCTGCAGATCAAGCTGATATTGCTATGGCTGCAGAATATCAATGTCCTATGGATTGTGAAGAAGGTAAAACTTATGAGAATGCAGGAGCATGTCCAGTTTGTGCAATGGATTTAAAAAAGGTAGAAAAAGAAGGTGTGCATACACATGATGATGGTACCAGTCATGAAGACCATGAAGAAGAGCATGAAGAAAACCATGACTCAGATGAAGGTCATTAATAAATATTTAAAAACCGAAGTCATTAGCTTCGGTTTTTTTATTGCTCTTATTTCTATTTTTTTTAGTTGTCAGGTTGAGCAACTTACAGCTAAACAGATTATTGAAAAAGCAGTTGAAACTCATGGAAGTCTTGATGCTTGGAACAATATTGATCAACTTAGCTTTGATAAAGAAACGACGTTATTTAATGAGGGTGGTTCTATTGAGATTAAAACAGATCAGTTTCAATTGTTTAGACCAAAACCAAAATTATTTGGTAAAATTGAATGGGAAAGTAATGGTAAAGATATTGTAATTGTTTACGATAATGAACAAGTTTCTAAGATTATTAATGATTCCATAATTACTTCAGAAGATGAATTAGAGAAAGCAAAAAACAGTTTTTTTGCAGCTCAATATGTCATTGTGCAACCTTTTGCTTTATTGGATAATAATACTGAATTAACACTTAATGGCGTTGAGGATATTGAAGGTAAAAATGTTTATTCAATCTCTGTGAAGTATGAAAGCGATACTGAAGATTCAAATAAGTGGACATATTATATAGATACAGACACCTTTGAAGTATTGTTTAATAAAGTTGAGCTATCTGACCATACAAGTTGGGTTGAAAACTTGACTTTTAATACTGAAACTGATTTCAAATTTTATTCCCATAGAAAGAGTTATAGGTTAAATGAAAAAGGAGAAAAAACTTATTTAAGAGCTGAGTATTTTTATTCTAATTATAAGATTATTTACAAGTGAAATAAAAGATTAGATTTATAGTATAAAAAAACGCTTCAATTACTTGAAGCGTTTTTTGTGTTAAATACTAATTAATTTACATCATTCCTGGCATTCCACCTCCACCCATTGGTGGCATTGGAGGAGTATCTTCTTTAATGTCAACTAAAGCACATTCAGTGGTAAGAATCATTCCAGCAACAGAAGCAGCATTTTCTAATGCAATACGTGTTACTTTTTTAGGATCAATGATTCCTGCTTTAAGCATATCGACATAAGTTTCAGATTTGGCATCAAATCCAAAATCTTTTTTACCTTCCATGACTTTAGAAATCACAACACTACCTTCGCCACCTGCATTAGAAACTATAGTTCTTAAAGGTGATTCAATGGCACGTGCTACAATTTGTATACCTGTAACTTCATCAAGATTTTCAGTTGTTATTTTTTCAAGAACTTTTTTAGCTCTTACCAAAGCAACACCACCACCTGCAACAATGCCTTCTTCAACTGCAGCTCTTGTTGCGTGTAAAGCATCATCAACTCTATCTTTCTTTTCTTTCATTTCAACTTCACTTGCAGCACCTACGTAAAGTACAGCAACACCACCAGCTAATTTAGCTAAGCGTTCTTGAAGTTTTTCTTTGTCATAATCAGAAGTTGTAGTTTCAATCTGTGCTTTAATCTGATTAACTCTAGCTTTAATATCGCTAGCTTTTCCTGCTCCATTTACAACTGTTGTATTGTCCTTGTCAACAGTAACAGTTTCAGCAGTACCTAGCATGCTTAAATCTGCACTTTCAAGTGTGAATCCACGCTCTTCAGAAATTACGGTTCCTCCAGTTAAGATTGCGATATCTTCAAGCATTGCTTTACGTCTGTCACCAAATCCAGGTGCTTTAACAGCAGCAATTTTTAATCCACCTCTTAATTTGTTTACTACAAGAGTTGCTAGCGCTTGGCCATCAACATCTTCAGCAATTATTAATAATGGACGACCAGATTGAGCAACAGGCTCTAGTATTGGAAGTATTTCCTGAAGGTTTGAAATCTTTTTATCGAATAATAAAATGTAAGGATTTTCTAAATCAGCAATCATTTTATCTGCATCAGTTACAAAGTAAGGCGACAAGTAACCTCTGTCAAATTGCATTCCTTCTACAACATCTACGTAAGTATCAGTTCCTTTAGCTTCTTCAACAGTAATTACACCTTCTTTTCCAACTTTACCAAAAGCTGTAGCAATTAAATCACCAATAACATCATCGTTATTTGCTGAAATCGAAGCCACTTGCTTTATTTTATCTGAAGAGTTTCCAACTTTTTTAGCTTGTTTTTCAAGGTCTACTGAAATAGCATCAACAGCTTTGTCGATACCACGTTTTAAATCCATAGGATTAGCACCTGCAGCTACGTTTTTTAATCCTTCTTTTACAATAGCTTGAGCTAATACAGTTGCAGTTGTTGTTCCGTCACCAGCTAAATCATTGGTTTTTGAAGCAACTTCTTTTACCATTTGTGCTCCCATATTTTCAAGCTCGTTTTCAAGCTCTACTTCTTTTGCTACAGTTACACCATCTTTAGTTACTTGAGGTGCACCAAATGATTTACTAATGATTACGTTACGACCTTTAGGTCCTAATGTTACTTTTACTGCATTTGCCAATGCATCAACACCACGCTTTAATCCATCGCGTGCTTCTATATCAAATTTTATATCTTTTGCCATTTTTTATGTTTTTTTAATGATTGTTAAACAATTGCTAGAATATCACTTTCTCGCATGATCAAATAATCTTTTCCTTCAAGTTTAAGTTCAGTTCCTGAGTATTTTCCATAAAGAACTTTGTCACCAACTTTCACTGTCATCGGTTCATCTTTAGTGCCATTACCAACTGCCATAACTTTCCCTTGTTGAGGTTTTTCTTTTGCATTATCCGGAATGATTATTCCAGATGCTGTTTTGGTTTCAGCTGCAGCAGGTTCAATAAGTACTCTGTCTGCTAATGGTTTAATATTTAATCCCATTTGTATATTTCTTTTTAGGTTATTAAAAATTTTGATTAACGCTTTAGCGTTGTTCTAAAATTATGCCATGGATTATCAACTGACAAAATTTCATTTGTAGGTGTTTTAAACAAAAAAATGCCAACGTATAAGGTTGGCATTTGTTTTTGGTTTAATGACAATGTTATTGATTACTGTCATTAACAACTGGATTTGTTTCAGTTGTTGTATTGTTCGGACTAGCATTAGTGTTATCTAATGGAATAGTTTGTTCTGTTGCATCAGCGTCTAAAGCTTTAGATTCATTATCTGAACCACCTGCTCCTGGAATTGCTACATTTGAAATTAGTATCAATGCTAAAAGTAATGTAGCTAATGCCCAAGTACTTTTATCTAAAAAGTCTGTTGTTTTCTTTACGCCACCTAATTGTTGTGAACCACCACCACCAAAAGTTGATGCTAATCCGCCACCTTTAGGGTTCTGAACCATAACTACTACTACTAGTAAAAAAGCTACGATAACGATAAGAATTAAAAAAATTGAAAACGTACTCATTATATTATATTTTTAGTCTTGTATTTCTTTTATTGCTTGAATTTGGTCTGCAAAGAAACCACTTTTTTCTGGATATTTCAAACTTAATATGTTATAAGCTTTAATTGCTTTTGCGTATTGTTTTTGCTCTAAATAAATACGTGCCAATGTTTCGGTCATAAGAGATTCAGGCTGTATGTTATTTGTGTTTGCCAGATTTATATTTTGACCTTCCTGTTTTACAGGTTTAATCTTCGGTTTTGTTTCAATGAACTTGTCAATAAGATCTAACTTTTTTTCTAGGGAATGTTGCGTAATGACTTCATGCTGCTCATTCTGTTCATTGTCTCGAATTATTGGCTTAAAGCTTGTTATTTTTAACCATTCAGAAAAGGAATGCACTTCGTTTTTGTCAAAATCTAAAGGTTTTCCTATTTCTAGTTTTTCTTCTGCAGTTTTTTCAATTGATTCAGAAGTGTCTATCACAATTATTTGTTCTTCTGTAGTTTTAACAGGCTCTTCTTTAGCTTCGAAAAGATGAGGGTCTAAGGTTACTTCAGTATCTTTAATGTGCTGTTTTAACGCATAATCAATAACCACACTTTCTTGAATTGAAATATCTTCAATATCAGAGACTTCTATATTCTTTAAGTGTTCTGTATTTTGTTGAATTTGTTCTGAAATTTCATTTTGTAAAAAGGCTTCAGAAGTAATAAAATCAAACAAAATACTTCTATCTGTTGTATAAGCAGCAGTAGTTTTTAATTCTTGATTGTATTTAAAACTCCCTTTGTCTTTTAAGCCTTTTAAGTACATGGCTCTAGCTGACTGGAAATATGGAAACTCATTTATTATTGAATTGACATCACTTATTTGCTTCGAGCTAAAATTAGCTGGATGTTTAAGTAAATATGTAAATTCGTTAGTGTTCATATTACCACTTGGCTAAAGTTGCATTAAAAATATCTTGTGTAATACGCTCAAAAATTTCTTCATGAGCTGTTGTTTTTTGGCTTCCTACTAACTGAGAACTTCCTGGATAATCATAAAAAAATGAAAATCTTTGGTCTAAATCTTCATCAGGATTTTCTTTGTCAAAAAAACGAAGTTGTACAGTTATGGTCAGTCTGTTTTGCGCAGCTCTATTATCTGAGGTTGCAGTCGTTGGAGAAATCCTATATTCAGTTATTTCACCTTCATAAACCAAATCGCCATTTGATGTTACAAGGCTTAAACGAGACTGGTTTGTAATTAAATCCTGAAGCGCTTGTGTGAAGTCTCTATCTAAACCTGGTTCAATTAAAGCTGAGTTGTTTTGAAAGTAATTGACTTGAAACGTTTCGGCTTTCAAGTCTCCAACTCCAGTAAAGGAATATGGCCCACAACTATATATAATGGATGATAAGATTAAAAAGAATGAATATTTTAATAATTTCATTTAATACGTGTTAGGTCGTTTCATGGTGATAAAAGCATAAATATATCCAGCATTATCAGCAACATCAAAGTCTACGTTTATTAATCTGTATCCTTGATAATGCTTTTCGTTAACTAAGTCTTCAGCTTCTTGTCTTATTTTTTCAGAACTGTTTCTTGCAAACGATTTTCTAATCATAAATATTTCTACTGCTTTCATCTGTATTATTTATATTGTTCTTTAATTGTCAGATGTAATCAACTTTTAGATAAAACTTTATAAATAAGGTTTTCTTATAGTTGACTTCATAAATTTCTCTTAAAGGTCAAATTGTTTAATTTTTCTATATAACGTACGCTCGCTAATACCGAGTTCGGCTGCTGCTAATTTACGCTTTCCATTGTGACGCTCTAATGATTTTTTTATTAATTCTAATTCTTTGTCATGAAGTGATAGGGTTTCTTCTTCTTCAATCTCTTCTGCAAAATGATATTTGTCTTGAGAATTATCAATTATTTCAACAGGTTGTGTTTGTTCTGGTTGAAGAGATAATACTTCTAGATTTTCTTTTTCCGAAGCATCATCTTCGCCATATATTTTTTGAATTAATCCTTGGTTGTCTTTTTGAACGTCTTGAGTGTTACCATTTTCCATTAATTCCATGGTGAGTTTTTTCAAGTCGTTCAAGTCACTTTTCATATCGAACAATACCTTGTATAAAATTTCACGTTCATTGCTAAAATCACTTTCTTTTTTTGAAGTGTTGATTACTGCTGGCAAATTTTGTCCTGTATCTGGTAAATAATTCCTTAGTATTTCAGGAGTTATTTCACGTTTATGCTCTAAAACTGAAACTTGCTCTGCAACATTACGCAGTTGCCTGATATTTCCACTCCATCTGTATTTTTGTAGCATCATCACAGCATCATCACTAAGTCTTATAGTAGGCATTTTGTATTTAAGCGCAAAATCACTAGCAAATTTTCTGAATAGTAAGTGAATATCCTCTTTACGTTCCCTTAAAGGCGGCAAATGGATATCAATAGTGCTCAATCTATAATAAAGGTCTTCTCTAAATTTTTCTTTTTTGATGGCATCAAACATATCCAAGTTTGTTGCAGCAACAATACGAACATTGGTTTTTTGCACTTTACTTGAACCTACTTTAATAAACTCGCCATTTTCTAAAACACGTAATAAACGCACTTGAGTAGTCAGTGGTAATTCACCAACTTCATCTAAGAAAATAGTTCCACCATCTGCAACTTCAAAGTAACCAGAACGTGTTTGAGTTGCTCCAGTAAAGGCCCCTTTTTCGTGGCCAAAGAGTTCACTATCTATAGTTCCCTCGGGAATGGCACCACAGTTAACTGCAATATATTTTCCATGCTTTCTGTGAGAAAGTTGATGTATAATTTTTGGAATACTTTCCTTACCAACACCAGATTCTCCAGTTACCAAAACTGAAATATCTGTTGGAGCTACCTGAATAGATTTTTCAATGGCACGATTTAAACCAGCATCGTTACCAATAATTCCAAAACGTTGTTTTATAGCTTGAACGGATTCCATAGTTTAATTGTTTTCTGAATAGCAAATTGCTTCACCAATTAAGGTAGCACTTGTACAATCATTCACTTTTACATTTACAAAATCACCAACTTTATAATGTGCTTTTGGGAATACTGCAACCGAGTTATGTTCAGTTCTTCCTGACCAATGTTCAGTAGATTTCTTGGATTCTTTTTCTATTAAAACTTCAACAGTTTTGTTGAGGTATTCTTCGGTTCTAATTCTACTGTGTTCTTGTTGTAGGGCAACCACTTCAGCTAATCTTCGTTTTTTAATGTCTTCTGGAATGTCGTCTTCCAATTTTCTGGCAGCCATCGTTCCAGGACGCTCAGAGTAAGCAAACATATATCCAAACGAATACTTAACATGTTCCATTAAACTCAATGTGTCATTATGGTCATCTTCAGTTTCGGTTGGGAACCCAGTTATTAAATCGTGAGAAATAGTACAGTCAGGTAGAATTTGTTTGATGTCGTCAATTAATTTAATATACTCTTCACGAGTGTGTTGACGATTCATTTCTTTTAAGATTCGGTCGCTTCCACTTTGCACAGGAAGGTGAATGTAATTGCAAATATTTTTATGTTTTGCCATAGACCTTACAACATCCAATGTCATATCTTGTGGATTAGATGTCGAAAAGCGAATACGCATTTTTGGTTGCGCTTGAGCACACATATCTAACAGTTTTGCAAAATCTACAGCTGTGGCTTTTTGTAAATCAGTAGCTTTATTGAAGTCTTTTTTCAAACCTCCTCCATACCACAAGTAGCTATCTACGTTTTGACCAAGTAAGGTGATTTCTTTGAAACCTTTACTCCATAAATCGTTAACTTCCTCGATGATGCTTTGCGGATTTCTACTACGTTCACGTCCTCTAGTAAAAGGTACCACGCAGAATGTACACATGTTATCACAACCACGTGTAATAGACACAAAAGCTGTTACACCATTACTTTGTAATCTAACAGGTGAAATGTCGCCATAGGTTTCTTCTTTAGATAAAATGACGTTGATTGCATCTCTACCTTCGTCAACTTCTGCAAGTAAATTAGGTAAATCCTTATAAGCGTCTGGACCAACAACTAAATCCACAATTTTTTCTTCTTCGAGAAATTTGCTCTTTAATCGTTCTGCCATACAACCCAAAACACCAACCTTCATTTTAGGGTTGACCTTTTTCTTAACCTTGTTGTATTTTTCTAAGCGCTTTCTAACCGTTTGTTCGGCTTTATCTCTTATTGAGCAAGTGTTTACTAAAACTAAATCTGCTTCTTCGAGTTCTTGAGTCGTGTTAAAGCCTTCATTGGCTAGTATAGATGCTACAATTTCACTGTCACTAAAATTCATAGCACAACCATAACTTTCAATAAAAAGTTTTCGGTTATTGTCTTTATGTTGTTCTAAAACTAAGGATTGACCTTGTTTTTTTTCGTCTATAATCTTATTCATAATATACTTGAAACCTCTAACGGTCAATAAGTGTGCAAAGATACAATTAATTTAGTTTTTATGACAAAGTGTCAGAGTGTTAAATTTTAAGCGCAGGATTATTTACATTTGAGAGCTAACCAGATTTAATTAAATATGAACTACTCAGAAATTCAATCAAAAATACAGAACGCACAACATCTTGATTTTGGAAAAATATTAGACTTAGCCATTAATATGTTTAAAGAGGTATGGCTAAAAGGCTTTTTAATGATTTTAGTGCTTATGGTTATAGGAGGGTTTTTGACCTTTTTATTTATTAGTATAGGCCTTACACCAAATCCTTATGATGGAGTAGGTTATCAAGATTTTAATTTTTTCTCAAATTATGCGTCTGATGCTTTTTATAATTTGCCACAAGCAATAATAATTGCTTCAATAATGATTGGTCTATTGGCTGGATTTTATAAGATTTGTAAGCAAGAGGATTTAAATGAAACCCAGAAAGATGACTTATTTTATTTTTTTAAGGGTGACTATATTAAGAAAATTTTTATGCTTGGAATTATCTATGCGTTAATAGCAGCGATAGCTCAGGCCATGTTTGTTATACCATATATTTATGCATTTGTTCCACTTTCTTTTTTTGCAGTCGTATTTTCAAATAATCCTGAATTGACAGAAACAGAAATTGTGAAACTTAGTTTTAGTATTGGAACAAAGAAATGGTTACTGACCTTTGGATTGATTTTCATTACCGGAATTTTAGGAATGTTGGGAATTATTGCTTGCGGTATTGGATTGTTGTTTACTATATCTATAATGTATCTTCCTGTTTATTTTGTATATCGTGATGTTGTAGGTTTTGAAGACGATAGCGAAATCATGAAAATTGGTACTGAATAAAGCTAAAAAAATTGCTCATTATGTCTGTAAAAAGCATTCAATTCTTAAACCTATTACAATATAAATTAGGATTTTAAATTGTTTTTAATATACATTTGTAGCCTTAAAAAATGAATAATGGCGAAGAATTTAGTAATTGTAGAGTCACCTGCTAAAGCAAAAACAATAGAAAAATTTCTTGGAAAAGATTTTAAAGTAGAGTCCAGTTTTGGACATATTGCAGATCTTCCTTCCAAAGAATTAGGTGTTGATGTTGATGGTGATTTTAAACCTAAATATAAAGTTTCAAGTGATAAGAAAGCAGTTGTAAAAAAACTCAAAGACTTGGCGAAAAAAGCAGAAATGGTTTGGTTGGCAAGTGATGAAGATCGAGAAGGGGAAGCCATTGCTTGGCATTTAGCAGAAAATTTAGGGTTGGATAAAGATAAAATAAAACGTATTGTTTTTCATGAAATTACCAAGTCTGCAATTCAAAAAGCCATTGAAAACCCAAGAAGCATTGATTACAATTTAGTAGATGCTCAACAAGCTCGTCGAGTTCTTGATAGGATTGTAGGTTATGAATTGTCTCCAGTACTTTGGCGAAAAGTAAAAGGTGGCTTATCTGCTGGACGTGTACAATCAGTTTCTGTAAGATTGATTGTTGAACGAGAAAGAGAAATTCAAGGCTTTGCTCCTGTAGCTTCTTACAGAATTGATGCAGAATTTTCAAATGAAGATGGACAAACCTTCAAAGCAAAATTGCCTAAGAATTTTTCAACTAAAGAAGAAGCTAAAAAATTCTTAAACGACAACATAAATGCTGATTTTAAGGTTTCTGATTTAGAGAAGAAACCTGCAAAAAAATCTCCTGCAGCACCTTTTACAACATCTACATTACAACAAGAAGCTGCAAGAAAACTAGGATTTTCAGTTAGCAGAACCATGAGTAATGCGCAACGCCTGTACGAAGCTGGTTTAATAACATATATGAGAACAGATAGTGTAAACTTATCTGATGAAGCTAAAAAAGGAGCACAAGCTGAAATTGAAAGTGCTTTTGGTGAAGCTTATAGTAAACCAAGAAATTACAAAGGGAAGTCTAAAGGAGCACAGGAAGCGCATGAGGCAATTAGACCAACTAATTTTGCTCAACATACTGCAAATGCAGAAAGAGACCAAGCGCGTCTATATGACCTAATCTGGAAAAGAGCAATCGCATCGCAAATGAGCGAAGCGCAATTAGAGAGAACCAATGTTAAAATTTCTGCATCAACACACAATACATTATTCTCAGCAAATGGTGAGATGATTAAATTTGATGGATTTTTAAAAGTGTATTTAGAAGGAACAGACGATGAAGATGCAGAACAAGACGGAATGTTGCCAGCTCTAAAAGTAAGCGACAGTCTTTTAAATAACTATATCACAGCAACAGAACGATATACAAGACCACCAGCCAGATATACAGAAGCCTCTTTAGTGAAAAAACTGGAAGAGCTTGGTATTGGTCGTCCATCTACTTATGCACCAACAATTTCTACAATTCAAAACAGAAATTATGTTGAAAAGGGAACTGTTGAAGGCGAACCAAGAAATTACGCTCAACTTGTTTTAGAAAACAATAATGTTTCAGAAAAACAGCTAACTGAAAAAGTTGGGTCTGATAAGGGAAAGTTAGTTCCTACTGATATTGGAATGATTGTAACTGATTTTCTTGTTAATCATTTTGAGTCCATTTTAGATTATAATTTTACAGCTAAAGTAGAAAATCAGTTTGATGATATTGCTGAAGGAAAGGAAGATTGGACTAAGATGATGAAGGATTTTTACAAAGGTTTCCATCCTCAGGTTGAAGATGTTCAAGAAAATGCCGAAAGAGAATCTGGAGAACGTGTATTAGGAAAAGATCCTAAAACAGGTCGTCAGGTTAGCGTTCGTTTAGGAAAATTTGGACCAATGGTACAAATTGGAACTGTTGACGATGAAGAAAAACCAATGTTTGCAAGCTTATCTCCAGAGCAACAATTAACCACTATTACTTATGAAGAAGCTATGGATTTATTTCAGCTTCCAAAAGAGTTAGGTGCATATAAGGATGAGAAAGTTGAAGTTAATAATGGACGTTTTGGACCTTACGTGAAATTCGGAAAAAAGTTTGTTTCTTTACCTAAAGGAGTCGATCCACTTTCAGTTGATTTGGATCAGGCTATTGAACTCATAAAAGAAAAAGAAAAAGCAGACGCTCCAATTTATACATATCAAGAGCTTCCTGTACAAAAAGGGAAAGGACGTTTTGGGCCATTTATTAAATGGAACAATATGTTCATTAATGTAAATAAAAAGTACGATTGGGATAATTTATCTGATAACGATATCATAACATTGATTGAAGATAAAATTCAAAAAGAAAAGGATAAATTAATCCACCATTGGGAAGCAGAAGGTATACGTGTTGAAAAAGCACGTTGGGGAAGACACAATGTTATAAAAGGAAAAATAAAAGTAGAGCTCCCAAAAACGGTTGATGTTTCTGAAATGACGCTTGAAGAAGCGCAAACTCACATAGAATCAAAAGCACCAAAGAAAAAAGCAGCTAAGAAAAAAAAGTAATTTAAATGAATTTTAATTTTCTCTCACCAGTTCAAGATTTGGTTTTAGCTCACAATGAGTTGTTATCAACTCAAGTGCTCGGTCGAAAATTAAAGGTGCACTCTCAACAACATGGTATTCCAGATTTGGATGATGTAAAAATTGCCATTATTGGTGTACTAGAAAACCGAAATGATACCAATTATATAGGAGAAGAACTAAGCCTTAGTGAAATAAGAAAATCATTGTATGCTTTGTTTCCTGGAAATTGGCATACTATTGTCGCAGATTTGGGAGACATTAAGAAAGGAGAAACGGTTGAGGACACCTACTTCGCATTACAAACAACAATTTCAATTTTAATCGAAAAAAACATAATTCCTTTAATAATAGGAGGAAGTCAAGATTTAACTTATGCTAATTATCGAGCTTACGATAATGTTTCACCAATGGTTAATATTGTTAATGTCGATTCTAATTTTGATTTAGGTGATTCAGCAAAACCAATAAAAAATAACAGCTTCCTTGGCAAAGTGATTTTGGAGCAACCTTATAACCTATTTAATTATTCTACATTAGGTTATCAAACATACTTTAATCCACAAGAAGAAATAGATTTAATGGATAAGCTTTATTTTGAAGCTTATAGGCTTGGTGAAATCAGTAATAACATTGCGTTGGTAGAACCTGTTATGCGTGATGCTAATATTGTAAGTTTGGATTTAAAGAGTATACGTTCGGCCGAAGTAAGCGCTAAACAAAAATATTCACCAAACGGATTAGATGGCAAAGAAATTTGTGCCATTTCGCGTTATGCAGGAATAAGTAATAAAGTGTCTTCTTTTGGTATTTATGAATATAAACCATCAAAAGACGATGATGCAACTTCAATGTTGATTGCACAAATAATATGGTATTTTATTGAAGGTGTTAACTGTAGAGTTAAAGATGATAATTTTGAAGATGAAAACAGTTATCAAAAATATATTGTTTTAGTTGAAGATGAAGAGCTTACCTTTTTTAAAAGCAATAAAACAGGGCGTTGGTGGATTGAGATACCTTTTTTACCAAATGTTAATAATAAATTAAAGCGTCATACGTTATTACCTTGCATGCACGAAGATTATAATGCTGCATGTAGCGGAAAGATACCAGAGCGTTGGTACAAAGCATTCAAAAAAAATTGTATATAAGTTCGATGAAATACACTAAATTCATCGATGAAATGCACTTTTTTCAGATTAAATGCATTTTTTTTGCTTAAAAAGTTGTTTTTATGGAAATATATAAATATGTTTACCACCTTGAAATTTATAAAGGGATTAATTAACCTCGAATTTATGTTTATGAAGAAGCTATTATTATTAACCGCAGTTTTTGCCATCTTAACAAGTTGTGGCTCTGGAGACAGAGGAGAACTAGTTGGAGTTAAAGGAAAGAAATGGCACCCTGAAAAGCCTTACGGAATGGAACTGATTCCTGGAGGAGCTTTTATCATGGGTAAATCTGATGATGATTTAGCTGGTGTAAAAAATGCACCAACCAAAACAGTTACTGTAAGATCATTTTACATGGATGCTACCGAAATCACAAATAGTGAGTATCGTCAATTTGTAGAATGGGTTAGAGATTCTATTATTAGAACAAAACTTGCAATTCTTGCAGACGAAGAAGGTAAAACACCTACAGACGATCCTGACGGAATTGGTCAATTTGCATTTAAAGATGCAGATACTACCAATATGACAGTATATGAAAAGTATATGTTAGATAATTATGCTGGACTTGGAGATACAGGTTATGAAGGTAGAAAACTTAATAAAGATGTAGATCTTATTTTTGATACAGCAGAATATCCAGACGAACTTTATACAGAAGTTATGGATACCATGTATCTTCCTTTAGAAGAATCGTATAATGGTCAACGTACTTGGGATGTTGAGAAATTTAAGTTTCAATACCAAACTATGGATATTAAATCTGCAGCTAAATACAGAGAACTTAAACGTAGTGATGTTATCTTGAGAGAAGAAGTTGAGATTTATCCAGATACTACTGTTTGGATTAGAGATTTTGCTTACTCTTATAATGAGCCAATGCACAATGATTATTTTTGGCATGATGCTTATAGCGAATATCCTGTTGTTGGAGTTAGCTGGAAGCAAGCTCAAGCATTTGCTCAATGGAGAACTATCTATAAGAATGGATATCAGAAATCTAAAAATAAGCAATTTGTAAATAAATACAGATTGCCATCTGAAGCAGAATGGGAATATGCAGCTAGAGGAGGACTTCAAGGAGCAACCTTTCCTTGGGGAGGACCTTACGCTAAAAACGATAGAGGTTGTTTTATGGCAAACTTTAAACCATTAAGAGGTGATTATGCTGCAGATCAAGCACTATATACTGTTGAAGCTGATGCTTACGAACCAAACGATTATAACTTATATAACATGGCAGGAAATGTCTCTGAATGGGTAATGGCATCTTACGATCCATCTTCTTATGAGTACACTTCTACAATGAATCCAGATGTAAACGATCCAGATAACGAAAGAAAAGTGGTTCGTGGTGGTTCTTGGAAAGATGTTGCTTACTTCCTACAAGTAAGTTCAAGAGATTATGAATATGCTGATTCAGCAAGAAGTTATATAGGATTCCGTGTGGTACAAGATTACATGGGAACTGATGTTACTGCAAATGCTGCAACAAATAGCAAAAAGATTAAAAGAAGATAAAAAAACTAAATACAATTTAACTTAACTTAAAACAAACATTATGGCACAATCAAAAGCAAGCAAGAAGTTCATGAATATGGCTTATGGCTTAGGAGCATCAATTGTAATTATTGGTGCATTATTTAAGATTATTCACTTCGAAATCGGACCACTTACAGGTAACGTTATGTTAACTATTGGTCTGGTAACAGAAGCAATTATTTTCGCACTTTCAGCGTTCGAACCAGTAGATGACGATTTAGATTGGTCGTTGGTTTACCCAGAATTAGCTGGAGGACAGATGTCAGGCAAAAAAGAAAACCCCAAAGATGCCGAAGGATTGTTATCTAAGAAATTAGATGATTTATTAAAAGATGCTAAAATTGATGGTGAGCTTATGGCTAGCCTTGGAGATAGCATTAAAAACTTTGAAGGAGCAGCAAAAAATATGGCTCCAACAGTAGATTCATTAAATGCTACTAAAAAGTATAGTGAAGAAATGTCTTTGGCAGCTGCACAAATGGAATCATTAAACAGCTTATATAAAGTACAATTAGATAGCGTAAATCGTCAAGCCTCTATAAATGAAGAGTCGATTGAAAACGCTTCTAAGTTGAAAGAACAAATGCAATCATTAGCATCTAACTTATCATCATTAAATGGTGTATATGGTGGAATGCTTAATGCCATGAATAAATAATTAGTTTATAATCCATTTTAAAACCAAAAACTAATTAGTTATGGCAGGAGGAAAATTATCCGCAAGGCAGAAAATGATTAACCTGATGTATTTAATATTCATCGCTATGTTAGCGTTAAATATGTCTAAAGAAGTGCTTTCAGCATTTGGGTTAATGAACGAAAAGCTGGTTGAATCAAACCAAGCAGCGACACAGAGAAATACAGACTTCTTTGCTGGTTTAGAACAACAAGCTGGTGAACAACCTGATAAATTTAGACCTTTATTAAATCAAGCGAGTCAAGTACAATCTTTAGCTAATGATCTTAATAGTTACATAGCTGACTTAAAAGGACAAATGACTACGACTTTAGACGATCCTCAAGATTATGAGATCATGGATAAAGGAGATTTCTTAGATAATCACTTTTTTATTGGTGACAAACTAAAAGCAGAAGGTGAAGAGTTTATCACAAAAATAGCGACTTTCAGAAATGGAATTAAAGATGTTATTGGTGAAACTTATCCAAGTATTGCTGCAGATGTAGAAAAGAAATTTGCTACAGATCCTGTTACCAATCGTGATGGAAATGTTTTAGAGTGGTTAGATTACCATTATAAAGGTTTTCCATTAGTAGCATCGTTAACTAAGATGACGCAGTTACAAGCTGATATTAAAACAACGGAATCTGAGGTGATGTCAACCATGCTTCAAGGGAAGTTAAAAATTGAAGCGTCGTTAACAAACTTTGAGGCTATTGTAGTTCCGGACAAAACAGCTTTCTTTAATGGAGAGAACTTTACTGGAACCATCATATTAGGTAAAAAAGATAATACCTTACGTGCAGACAAAGTAGTTGTAAATGGTCAAGAGTTATCAGCAGGTGCTATGCAAGCTGGTCAAACTCAATTGGACTTCCCAGCAGGAGCTGTAGGTGAAAGAGAAATTAAAGGTGAATTCCAATTCGTTGAAGGTGGAGAAACCATTACTATACCTATTAATAGTACGTATGCTGTAGTTCCAAAACCAAACTCTGCAACTATTTCAGCAGATAAAATGAATGTTGTATATCGTGGTGTTAAAAACCCGATGACAATTTCTTTTGCTGGAGTTTCAGATAACAATGTACAAGCAAATGCTCAAGGACTTAGTAAAGTTTCTGGTGTTGGTAAGTATGTTATGGATGTAACCAGAGTACAAGGTAGAGAAGTAACGATTAACGTTTCTGGTACACTACCTGATGGAAGCAAAGTTTCTGACGCAGCTAAATTCAGAATTAAGGATTTACCTAAGCCAACTGGTACTGTAAGAGGTGAAGCTGATGCAATTAAAATTCAGCGTCAAAGTCTTGAAATTTCTACCATTGGTGCTAAATTTGATGATTTTGATTTTGATTTACCACTTAGTGTAACTGAATTTAAATTCAAAGTTTTCGGTCAACCTACAATAATAGTTAAAGGAAACAAGTTAGATAGTAGAGCAAAAGCTGCTTTACGTAAAGCTAAACGTGGTGGAGCTGTTCAAGTATTTGACATCCAAGCTAAAGCTCAAGGTGTAAGTGTGAAACTTAAAAAAGTATCACCAGTATTTATTGAGCTTTCAAACTAAAATTTGATAGATAATATCTGTCCCAATAATTAATTAAAGTAAGATGAACAAACGTTTTATATTAACAGTAATAGGAGTTTTAACCATTTCGGTTGGGTTTTCTCAAGCAAACATTTTAAATGCAAAGAGTCCTGAAGAAATTGGTGTTAAAACTGATGCACAAATTGCACTTGACAACGATAAGCCTTTAGAGTATGGTTATGTTGATGACAGAGATATTCTGTACTCACGCATGACTTGGGAAAAAGTTGTTTTGGATGAGCGTGTAAACTTTCCGTTGTACTATCCAATTGACACAAATAATATTGGTCCTAACAGACGATCGTTATTTGATGTGTTAATTGCAAATGTTAAAAATGGAAATATTGAGAATATTTACGACGATTCTTATTTTAATACGAAACGTACATTAAAAGATATTGAAGCATCTATGGTATTAGTTGATACTACAGAACTTGGTATTGAGCAATATAATGCAGGTGAACCTATTTCTCCTGAATATATTAATAGAGTTCAAATTGATGCTGGTTATATTACTGAATATCGTGTTAAAGGAATGTGGTATTTTGATAAACGCTTAGGCGAATTGAAATATCGTTTGCTAGGTATTGCTCCTGTAGCACCAGATGTAAACTTCTTAGATCAAGACACACCTGATTTGGTGGAACTGTTCTGGGTATTTTTCCCTGATGCAAGGGACGTGTTGCATGAAGCAAAAACCTTTAATAACGAAAACAGTGCTATACCTTTGTCATTCGATCACCTCTTAAATTCGAGGCGTTTTAATGGCTATGTATATCAAGAAGAAAATGTACAAGGAGACAGAAAAATATCTGAGTATATAAGTGACAATGCATTAATGCAGTTACTTGAATCAGATAGAGTAAAAGATAAAATTCGAAATTTCGAAATGGATATGTGGAGTTATTAACTCTACATCATATAAAGTAAAAAACGCTCCTAATTTTAGGAGCGTTTTTTATTTAAGTAGTATCAGTATCTTCGCAAAGTGAAAAAAGTAGATTACATTATTGTAGGCTTAGGACTTGCAGGAATAAATTTCTGTGAAGTTTTGATTCGAAACAACAAATCATTCGTTGTTATTGATGATGCTTCACAAATGTCTTCAGTTGTCGCTGGAGGACTTTATAATCCTGTCGTACTAAAACGCTTTACCGAAGTTTGGAAGGCAAATGAACAATTGGAAATAGCGATTCCAACTTATAATCGTTTAGAGAATCTCTTAAACACAACCATAGATTATAAAATTCCAGTTCGCAGACTTTTCAATTCTGTTGAAGAACAGAATAATTGGACAGTGGCTTCAGACAAACCAAATCTTTCACAATACCTTTCTGCACAATTTATTGCAAACGATAATCAATATATTGAAGCGGGTTTTGGATTTGGTGAAGTTTTAGAAACGGGAAGAATAGATACTAGCAAGCTTGTCAGTGATTTCAATCAATATTTACAAGATAATGACCAGTTTATAAACGAATCATTCAACCATGATGCATTAAAGGAATTTGAAGAATATATTCAATATGAAAATATTCAAGCTTCAAATATTGTATTTGCTGAAGGGTTTGGTTTAAAGCAAAACCCATTTTTTAATCATTTACCATTAAATGGAACTAAAGGTGAGTTATTAATTATTCACGCTCAAGATTTAAAAATTGATTATGTGCTAAAATCCAGTGTGTTTTTAATTCCGTTAGGAGAAGATTTATATACTGTTGGAGCTACCTACGAGTGGGAAGACAAGACCAACAACACCACACAAAAAGGAAAAGAAGAACTCATAAGTAAACTAAATACATTTCTTAAATGTGATTACGAAGTTGTTAAACAAGTAGCAGGAATTCGTCCAACAGTTATTGACAGAAGACCTTTGGTTGGAAGACATGGCAAGCATAAAAACATGTATGTTCTGAATGGCCTTGGAACTCGTGGTGTTATGATTGCGCCTTATATTGCTCAAAAACTTTATGAGCTTATTGAAAACAACACTTCTTTAGAAAAAGAAATTGATATCAATAGATTTTGAGGACTTAACAAATAAATTATTTCTTGACCAATGACTTATCGAACTTCATAAAGATATTAATCCAAATATTTCTGGAAAGCCTCAAAATCACAGGCAAGAATACTATAAGTGTAGCAATAATACTTATGAAAGTCGTGTTTCTTCCGGCTCCAAAAAACACAAAAGAGATAATAAAAGCAGCAACAGCAAAAGCAATTCCAACAGCATAACTTACATACATAGCGCCATAAAAAAAGGAAGGCTCAATCTTGTATTTGGTATGACAGTTGGAGCAATGTTCTTGCATTTTCAGTGTTTCAGAAAATACATACATATTTTTGTTAACGTACATACTTTCGCTATGGCATTTTGGACATACACCTGTTAAAATACTATATAACTTATTTCCTTTTTTAAACATCTGTTTTATGTTACTTTTGCGACTTATTAATAATGCAAAATTAGACTATTTACAAGTCAAATAGTGTAACCTAAGTCACAAAAATGCTAAATATTCATAAGCTTTCTATCTCATTTCAAGGTGAGTATTTGTTTGAAGATATTTCTTTCAGGTTAAAGGGAGGCGATAGAGTAGGCTTAATTGGTAAAAATGGAGCTGGAAAATCTACTTTGCTCAAAATTATAGCTGGAGAAATGGAATATGATTCTGGGCAAGTGGCAGAAGAAAAAGAAATCAAATTGGGTTTCCTGAAGCAGGATATTGATTTTGTTTATGGCAGAACCATCCTGGAAGAAACTTATGAGGCTTTTACAGAAATTAAGCTATTAGAAGCTAAGCTTGAAGAGATAAATACACAATTAGCCGAACGTACAGACTATGAGAGTGAGTCGTATAATCAATTAATGGTCGATTTGAATGATGTTCAACATCAATATGAAATTTTAGGAGGTTATAATTACCAAGGTGAAACAGAAAAAATATTACAAGGATTAGGCTTCAAGCGTGAAGACTTTGAGAAACTAACTGATACCTTTTCAGGTGGTTGGCGAATGCGTATCGAACTCGCAAAGCTCCTTCTTCAGAATAATGATATTTTACTTCTAGATGAGCCTACAAACCATTTGGACATTGAATCGATAATCTGGTTAGAATCATTTCTAAAAAATTATGCTGGAGCTGTGGTTATTGTATCTCATGATAAGATGTTTCTAGATAATGTTACCAATAGAACCATTGAAATTTCACTGGGAAGAATTTACGATTACCCAAAACCTTACTCAAAGTATTTGGTGCAGCGAGAAGAAATGAAAACACAACAACTTGCATCGCAAAAAAATCAGCAAAAACAGATAGAGCAAACTGAGAAACTCATTGAAAAATTTCGAGCAAAAGCTTCAAAGGCAACAATGGCTCAATCACTTATAAAAAAGCTGGACAAGATTGAGCGTATCGAAGTTGATGAGGACGATAACAGTGTGATGTCTGTAAATTTCCCGATATCAGTTATTCCTGGAAAAGTAGTTATAGAAACACATAATGTCTCAAAAAATTATGACGAACTTCAAGTGTTGCAGAATGTAAACTTGCTAGTAGAACGAGATAGTAAGATAGCTTTTGTAGGACAGAATGGACAAGGAAAATCAACGTTGGCTAAAATTATCGCTGGGGAACTTAATCATGATGGCAATGTAAAGCTAGGTCACAATGTTCAAATTGGATATTTTGCCCAAAATCAGGCAGAATATTTGGATGGCAGTAAAACTGTTTTGGATACCATGATTGATGCGGCTAACGAAAAGAATAGAAGCAAAGTAAGGGATATTTTAGGAGCTTTTTTGTTTAGAGGTGAAGAGGTTGATAAATATGTAAGAGTGCTTTCCGGAGGCGAACGAAATAGGCTAGCTTTGGCTAAATTGTTGCTGCAGCCACTCAACGTTTTGGTGATGGATGAACCTACAAACCATTTGGACATAAAGTCAAAAAACGTACTCAAAAATGCGTTGAATAAATTTCAAGGAACCTTAATATTAGTATCACATGATAGAGATTTTCTACAAGGATTAAATAATAAGGTATATGAGTTTAAGAACAAGCAAATCAAAGAATATCTAGGAGATATTGATTTCTTTTTAGAGCAACGAAATCTTGAAAATTTAAGAGAAGCTGAAAAGCGCGAAGTTGTTAAAAAAGTTGAAGTAAAATCAGATAACAAGCAATCGTATCAAGAGCAAAAAAAGCTAAAATCCTTAAACAATAAGCTTAGTAAAGTTGAGTCTGAAATTAATCAATTAGAAAAGGAAATTAAAGCTAATGATGTTGATTTGGCAACTAATTATAATGCTACAGTTTCAGACCCAAACTTCTTTGATTTTTATCAAAAAAAGAAGGATAATTTGCAAGAATTAATGCAAAAATGGGAAGAAATTCAAATTGAAATAGATTCAATCTCTTAGCCTAATACTCACTAATTTCAGCGATTTTCACTGAATCCTCGACGAACAACCTACATAAAAGTAAGCAAATTCTTACAACGCTGTATTTCAACGAATAAAATTGGTAGTTGGTCTACTTTCTCCTATATTCGTAACAGATTACTGCCCTCAATAAAAATCTACTATTATGAAAACTATTAAACTAACATTAGTGTTATGTCTTTTCTCAGTATTTGCATTCGCTAATATTTCAACTCAAGAAAAAGATGCATTGGTAGCTATTTACAATGCAACTCAAGGTGACAATTGGACTCAAAGTTGGGACTTAAATGCAGATGTAACTGCATGGCAAGGACTAACAATACAAGATGACAAAGTTGTTGCTATTGATTTAAGTTTTAATAACCTTGTTGGTTCTTTACCAGAACAAATAGGAGACTTAACAAATTTAGAGTCACTTAATTTATTTAGAAATAGAATTTCTGGGGTAATTCCTTCAACTATTGGAAATTTAAAACAACTTAAGGTCTTAAATATTGCATTCAATAAGCTAGATGGAAAATTGCCAGAAACAATTGGAGATATTGAAAGCTTAGTAACATTGGAATTATTCATGAACAACATTCAAGGTAAATTGCCAGAAACAATTGGTAAACTTTCTAATCTTGAAAAGTTGGAAATGTTTAGCAATAGCTTAAGTGGAAACATTCCTTACCAAATAGGAGATTTAAAAAATCTAAAAGAAATTTATTTAAGTAGTAATGATTTTACTGGAAAAATTCCAAGTACAATCAAGAACTTAAGTAATCTAGAAAAGTTAAGCCTTTTTGATAATAAGTTATTTGGAGCAATTCCTGCAAGTTTAGGAAACTTAGCAAAGTTGGAAGAACTTATTCTTTCTGATAACTTATTGTATGGTAATGTACCTTCAGAGTTGGCTAACCTTACAAACATAAAAGTATTGATGCTAAACAATAATCAAATTAAAGGTGATTTTGCAAACTTACAGGAAAAATTACCTCAAGGTATTCAGTTTGAATTTAGAAACCTTGATGAAATGAAGAATACTGCTTTAGCAACAAACGACGATTAAACATAGACATAATAATTTTTGATTTTAATTAAATGCTATTTCAATATTGAAATAGCATTTTTTTTATAATTACACTTGAAAAAACTAAAAAGGGTTGTATATTTGCTGTCCAATATCGCGGGATAGAGCAGTAGGTAGCTCGTCGGGCTCATAACCCGAAGGTCACAGGTTCGAGTCCTGTTCCCGCTACAAAGTAAGAGTAATCAGAAATGGTTACTCTTTTTTTATACAGTAAACTCAAGGGTTTATAGCTATTCTTCAAAATTCAGATTTCTAAAAATCATCAGTTTCTTCTCAAATAAGGTCTCAAAAAAGACACCCAATTTTTAATAAAAGACACCCATAATTAAAACTATAAAAGCATGAATAACAATAAATTAAACATATTGTTCTATTTGAACAAAACTAGGATAAATAAAAAAAATAAGACACCAATTAAATGTAGATTGACCTTTATTGGTAAAAGGAAGACTTTTTCAACAGGTTTATTTGCTAATCCCCAATATTGGAACAGTAAACAGCAGAAAGCTAATCCTCCAAATCCAGATAGAAATTATATAAACACACAGTTAAGCCTTATTAGTCAAAAGATTAATGAGGCTTTTTTATTTCTACAAGTGAGCAACGAAACATTTGATGTTGAGGACATTTATTTGCAGCATAAAGGAGAGAACATAAAGACTCATAAAACCCTTTTAGAGGTGTTTAAACTGCATAATGATAGAATGAATAAGCTAATTGGTCTGGAATACACAAAGTCTACTTATAGTAAGTTTATAGAAGCTAAAAAGCATACTGCCAATTTTATTAAATACCAATTTGGAAAGAATGATATTTTATTAGAATCCATTAAAATGAATTTTCTAAAAAATTTTGATTTTTATCTAAAATCTGAATTAGGTCATAAGCAAATTACTATTAATAAAAGTATTCAAAGAGTACGTAAGATAATTAAGTTAGCATTAGCAGAAGGTTGGTTACAGAAAGACCCTTTTATACTATATAAACCTAAACGTTATGAAACTAAAGTTGTATTTCTTACAAAAGAGGAGTTGATTGATTTGGAAGATTATCATTTTGCTCAAAGTAGATTGACACAAGTTAGAGATATGTTTGTGTTTTGTTGTTATACAGGTTTGGCTTATGCAGAAATGTGTAATCTTTCAAAAGAGCATTTAATAAAAGGATTTGATGGTAATACATGGATAAGAATGTATAGACAAAAAACTAATAGAATAGTATCAGTTCCACTATTAAATAAAGCTAATGAAGTCTTGAAAAAGTATTCTAATGAGAACATTCTTTTACCTGTGATTAGTAACCAAAAATTTAACTCTTATCTAAAGGAAATAGCTGTGATAGTTGGTATAGATAAAAGACTGACACACCATATTGCTAGAAAGACTTTTGCTACAACTGTATTACTTTATAATGATATTCCAATGGAAATTGTATCAGAGTTGTTAGGTCACTCTAAAATGCAAATTACACAAAAGCATTATGCTAAAGTTGTACAAAAAAATGTTAGTAAAGAAATGGATAAGCTAAATCATAGGCTTAGAAATAAATAATTTAGGTAATTTAAAAATCGTAACACTATGGGATAAAACCAAAGCAAATGCTCTTTTATCCCATATTTTTACCCTATATAATCATATATTTGTTACTATATAACCAGTTGCTAACAATGCGAAAATAATGCAGATAAGCCTATACATAGAAGACACTTTAGATAATTTACTCTCTACAAGAGCAAGGGAATTAAAGGAAAAAATTGAGTCAGAATCTGAAGACTATATTTTAAATGTTGGGGAACAACAATATATTGACTATATAAAATCAGAGTATATAATTGAAATTCCTGAAATTCATACAGACAAGGCATATGTAGATACTTACGAAAAAAATATTCCTGGTTCAAGGTTTCCAAGTGGATTTGCGATTATGAATCCAAGTAAAACATTCAAAAGAGATATAATTAAATATCATATACCCTACTCTGGACCGATTCGACTATTAAGATTTAGACCAAGCTCTTGGACAGGAATGGCTGGTTATAAAATCAACATTGAAGAATCTTCAAACACAATTGTTTTAGAATACATAAATTTTTACGATGACCCTGAAAAAATAAAAAGGGAATATGAAAGCTCGTTACGCTATGTTCTTGCCTCTTACCCTGCATTGAAAAGCGATATAGAAATATTTAATAATTCACTTGAAAATTTTATAAAAACTACCATAACCCAAAGAAGACAAAAAATTGCTAAAAAATCAGAATTTATTAATGCTTTGGGAGTCCCATTAAAGGAAAAAAGTAATATACCTAAAACATTCGCTGTTCCCCAACCAAAATTGCGTGAAAAAATTCAAGTCAAACCAGTTGTTCACTCAAAAGGATTTAAACCTGAACCGACTTTAGACAATGATAACTATTTAAAAATTCTAAAGATAATAAATGATGTCGGAAAGAATTTTGAAAGATTACCTTCAACATATTCAGACAAATATGAGGAAGACTTAAGAGACCATATCTTAATGACACTAGACCCAAACTTTGAATATGGAAGTGCAACTGGAGAAACCTTTAATAAGAAAGGAAAAACAGATATTCAATTGAGACACGACAGTTCCGTTGTCTTTGTAGCTGAATGTAAGTTTTGGAAAGGTGAAAAAGAATTTTTAGCAACAATTGACCAATTGTTAGGATATTTGACTTGGCGAGATTCCAAAACATCAGTAGTGATTTTTGTTAGGAATAAAGGTTTTACAGAAGTTTTAGAAAAAGCAAAAGATTCGATAAAGAATCATCCAAATTACGTAAGTGAGAAACCCGCAAATGACAAAAACTGGTTTAACTATATATTTTCATTGCCAGATGATGAGAATAAGGAAATTCAATTGGCAGTCCAGTTATTCCATTTGCCTTAAAAAATAAGCACATTTGGTAACACCGTTTATAATTCATTGCTAGTTCTAGCCAACTTACGAAAATCCTCTCGGATTTTCTATTCAGTTTGTATTTGCTAAATTAGTTGCTTAAACAACGCAACTAATCTTATACAAATACGTTGGGCACAATTAAAGAATGACAGAGAAAATCGACAATAAAGCTAGAACAATTCAAGAAGTTGCCAATCAACTTGGTTGGAATGAAGACGTGTCAAGATTAATTCAACGTGTTAACCAATTAGATAAAGGATTAGTTCAAGAGGACGAGTTCATTTATATAATAAATTGGTCCAGAAAATGTAATTTAATTCACAAACTAGACCAATTACAACTTCCTTTAGATTCTAAATCTCAATATACTATTCCTGATATTTTAGTAGAAGTAAAAACGGAAGAAGGAAATAAAAAATTTCTGATAGAGATAAAGACCTCAAAGAAAAACAAATTAAGCTGGACTGAAAGATACTACGAAGGATTAAAAAACTATTGTGAACTTCTCGGAATACCAATCTTAATAGCTTGGAAATGGAATCAATTTGGGATTTGGTCATTATTTGAGCTAAGTCATTTCTCAAAACCTTCAACGAATTATAAAATTACTTTTGAGAAGGCTCATCAAGAAAATCTTATGTCAAAACTCTTCGGAGATTGTGTAATAATGCCATATGATGATTTTGGATTAAACATCTGCCTTAAAAAAGTAAAAAAACTATCAGAGGTCAAAAAAGAAAATGGAGAAGTCGAAATTGGTTGGCAAACAGTTGTTGATGAAATTTACTTAACTGGAAAAGAAAAGAAAAAAATTGAAGGGTTCAATAAATCAGTTTTTTCTGTTTTAATGTCTATGCAAACTAAAGAGGAGTTTATTGAAACTGAAACGCATTTAATAACAAGGTATATTCCACATCCTAACAAAATGCAATTTGCTCAAAGTGTTCCAATAAATTTAATTCAAGCATTTTCTTCTTCAGAGATTAATTGGTTACACAATTCAAAAGAAAATAATTACCCGATCGATTATCAAGATTTTTTTAAAGGTCTAGAATCCAGTATTGAAGAGGAAACAATAAAGAATGTATTATTACTAAAACCTAAGAGCGAAAAATAACTGTGCCAAACAAAGAACTGAGTAAAAAACAAGCAATTAGCCTAAAAAGTAATAAAACTATTTGATAACTTTGTTTCATTATGAAACTAAGAAGCCTCCATACTACCAAAACAATAGAATTCTACACTCCTAATTATTCAACAAAACTCAAATTACCCTTTGTTTCTAATGGTATTAGCGCAGGATTTCCTTCACCAGCTGATGATTTCTTAGATATTAATATTGACCTTAATAAACACCTTATTAAAAACCCAAGCACTACATTTTATGGCAGGGTAAAAGGTAATTCATTAATTGATGCTGGCATCAATGATGGTGATTTACTAATTATAGATAAAAGCCTAGAGCCTACTAATGGTAAAATTGCTGTTTGTTTTATAGATGGTGAATTTACGGTTAAGCGTATAAAACTTGAAAAAGATGTTATTTGGCTAATTGCTGAAAATAAAGATTATCCTCCTATTAAAGTTACCAAAGACAATGACTTTGTGATTTGGGGAGTTGTAATTAACGTTATTAAATACTTATAATGTTTGCCCTAGTAGACTGTAATAATTTCTACGCCTCTTGTGAGCGTGTATTTAATCCAACCTTAAGAGATAAACCAATTGTAGTTTTATCAAATAATGATGGTTGTGTCATTGCACGTAGTAATGAAGCAAAAGCATTTGGTATTCCAATGGGAGCTCCTGCTTTTGAGTTTAAAAAAGAATTTAAGAAGCATAATATAAATGTATTTTCTTCCAATTATCCACTTTATGGTGACATGAGTAGTAGGGTAATGAATGTACTTCGTGAATACACTCCAGAGGTTGAAGTTTATAGTATAGATGAAGCTTTTTTAAAGTTTAAAGGTTTTGAGTACTATAATTTAAATAGTATTGGTCTAGAAATGCAACAAAGAGTAACTAAGGGAACTGGTATTCCTATTAGTGTTGGATTTGCACCAACAAAAGCACTTGCAAAAGTAGCCAATAGGATAGCTAAGAAGTTCCCAGAAAAGACAAACAGTGTTTATGTTATTGATGATGAGGAAAAGCGTATAAAGGCTTTAAAATGGCTTAAAATAGAGGATATATGGGGAGTAGGAAGACAACATGCAAGACGACTTAATAATATTGGAATTATTAACGCTTATCAGTTTACTAAGCTATCAGATTCTTGGGTAAGAAAACACATGTCTGTAGTTGGACTGAGGTTAAAACATGATTTAGAAGGTAAACCAACTCTTGATTTAGATACACCAGCTAATAAGAAAATGATAGCCACTACGAGGTCATTTGAAAAAATGATTACTGAGTTTAAAGATGTTAATGAAAGAGTTGGAACTTTTGCTATTTCCTGTGCTGAAAAACTTAGAAAACAAAACAGTCATTGTAATGCTATTATGGTGTTTGTACATACTAATGGACATAGGAAAGATTTAGAGCAATATGGCAGAAACATTGTTATAAAAACAGATTATCCAACAAATTCATCAATAGACTTAAATAAGTATGCTCAACTAGGATTAAAAACCATTTTCAAACAAGGTTATCATTATAAAAAGGCAGGTGTAATTGTAATGGGATTAACTCCAGAGAATCAGAACCAACTTACTTTATACAGTAAGCCAAACCCAAAGCATCCACCTATAATGAATATTGTAGATAGAATGAATATAGCTTATGGTAACAACAAGATTAAGTTTGGAACTCAATCACTAGGGAGGCAATGGAAAATGAAACAAGAAAAATTATCACCTAGATATTCTACAAATCTGAATGAAATAATCACTGTTACAGTTTAATAACTTTTATTAACTTTATGACAAAGATTAGCTATGTGTTTCCACTTATCAAATACAAAATCTAAAGAAGAAATTAAAGAACGTTTTGATGTTTGGGAAGAAGCAATTGATGTTTATACTCCTTATTACCATAGAAATGGATTTGAGAAAGATTTCATTTATATTATTAAAGACGTAGACCCTTATAATTTTACACCAGCATATTGGGGTATGCTACCTGATAATTATGAGATTTGGCAAAGAGCAGATTTTTTAAAGAAAACCAATACCTTAAATGCTAGAGCAGAAGGCTTATTTGATAGTCCATTATTTAAAAAACCTCTAGAATATAATAGATGTTTAATTATAGCAGATGGATTTTTTGAGCCACATAGCTTTAATGGCAATAATTATCCTCATTTTATTAGGTACAAGGATTATAGTCTCATGGGAATTGCAGGTATATACACAGAACTTGATGATGGACTATATACTGTGTCATTAATAACAACAAGGGCTAATGATTACTTTTCCAGAATACATAATAAAAAGAATAAACATGGAGAATATAGGATGCCTCTTATATTAGATGAAAGCGATGAAATAGATTGGTTAGACCCTGATATTCCTTTACAACAGGCAATGGAATTATTATTTACATTTACAAATAAAGAATTTATAGATTATACTGTAAGTAAAGATGTTATGAATAGTAGGGTTCAAAGTAATAGACCAGATATACTTAAACAAGTTCAATATGAAGAACTAAATACTTTGTTTTGAGAAAAAAATACAAGAAAGACAAACGATATAATAATCAGATAGACAATTATACTGATAAATATGCTGATACTTTTAAGCTTGGATTAGTTTATGCAGTTATAGGGGGTATAGCCTATATAATTTATAAACTTTTCTTTGAATGACTTTAGCAGATTTCAATAAGCTTGATTATGATTCTAAACTCTTTAAAGTAGTTGATAATGGCATTTTTCTAGATAATTATGTAACTGACGATATTAGAATGAATCTATATGCAGTAAATAAGTTTTTTGTTGAGCTTGTTTATAATGTTGATGAGAATAAAATATCAGAGATAAGAAGTTTCATAGGAGGAATTCATTTAGATAAATATACTATACATATAAAGCTATAAATTAAGAGATTGAAATCCTTAAATGCATAATGCTGTTCTTTTAGACTATTCAATTTATATCGTTATGGTATTAGTCAACACAAACCATTACTTGATAGAAATATTATCGAACATAAAAACTTAGAACTATGAGTAAAAAACCACTAAAAGGGATGGGTTGTCCAAGCCCTTTATGTCATTATGGTATTCTTAGTTTTAACCATAAAACAAATGACTACCATTGTGATAAATGTCAAGAAATTTATTCTGAGAAAAGAGTTATTCAACAAGATATAGTTATTGAACTTAATGATGATGATATTTCATCAGATGAAGAGTACAAGGTATTTGAATTAAAAGTAATAGAAAGTATTAAAAACGGTTATTTATTAGCTTCAAGTGAAATAGTTAAATACTGCAAAGAGCGACTTGCAGCCTATAGTAATAGTCTATCTAAAGATAACGAACTATCTCCTTATTTTTTTAATAAAGAAACAAATAAGTATTGTATGAAATGTAAAAAGAAAGAAACAGCATTTTGCCAGTTTCATTAGAAAATAGCTTAACAAGTTGTCAAAGTCAAGTTGTTAACTTTTTATTTGAATTTAAAGAGGGTGTCTATTTTTATATGAAGAGCCTTTGAAAGTGCATATACAGTTGAAATAGTGGTGTTAACTTCACCTCTTTCAATCCTTCCTACTTGAGATAATGGAATGTCTGCATCATTTGCTAAATCTTCTTGAGATAAGCCTGCTTCCTTTCGCATTTTTCTAAGGTTTTTGCCAAAAGCCTTGATGAATTTTTTGTTCTTAACATTAATCACGAATTAAAAGTCCACAAAACCATTACAATACATAAACGCATACATGCGTTATTTTTATTAACTTTAATAAATTTTATAAGACTTAATTAAGGATTTCCGTAAAGAAAAAAGAATCCTTAAATACATATTTGTGCTTTGGGAAAGTACATTTTAACAATAATAAAAAGCCACCACAAGACTTAACTTAACAAAACTTAATATTATGAAAAAATATATTTCAATGATGAGCTTTCTAATTTTTACTTTATTAGGGTTCGCACAAAATAAAGTAGATGAACTTGTAAAGAATTATGGAGAAAATGAGATCACACTCTATACAACAAAGGGTGAATTAATTGGAGAGCCAGTTGTAAGTAAAAATTCAGATAAGTTACCCTATTCAATTAAAATAAGTGGCAATACAACAGATTCTAGTAAAATAGCTGAATTGTTTTTGTCCTTATTCAATGATAAGGAAGAAGAAGGATATAAACTGATTGAGTCAAACCCTGCACTAAAATATGATATGAGTAAACGTAATATAATGTTTTTGATATCAGGTGCTAATATTGATGGAGGGCTAAAAGTGGAATATACTAAAGACCAATATTTATTTAAAGCTTCTGCCTCTTTGATTAAGGATAATCCTAATCCAAACAAAGTTGTAAAAACTGAAGTTATTCAAGCTGGTAGTATGGAGCATATAAATCAGTTGAATGAAGAGCTTCTTAAAGAATCTGATATTAAAAAGGAAAAAGAAAAGTTTTATGAATTCGAATTTGAAATGCTGGACACTTCAAGATTAGGTGGGAACAAATCATCAAAATTCAAATTCTGATTTGAAAAAGGAAAGTAAAAGTAATGGATGTGCTATTGCAGTAATAATAGGGATTTTACTATGCCTTTGGGGTTTCATGGGAATGATGGATGGACACAGCTTCGGAGATGGAATTGAAAGCAATATAAAGGCATTAGGTATATTGGTGGTAATAGGAATGGCTGTATATGGTTTAATAAAACTGAATGATAAATAGTTAGTAATAGTATGTTATTAATCTGACTGGAATAGTAGTAATCAAAAAGTCTGATCCTAACAAACTACAAGCATTATATTTCTACTTTTCCATTACCCAGATCATGTTTCTGATTTTTTATTTTTTTGAAATTTTTTTTCGAAAGTGTTTTTACAGTCGAATGCTAGATAATACTATAACCACCCCCTCCCTTTCTTTTTTTTGGGGTAAGTCGGTACCCCAAGTTCAGTTTGGGAATTTATAAAAAGGATTTATCTCTTTACAAGTAATTCCAGATACTCTAAAAAACCAAAACTTTACATTCAACTCTTCTTAAGTCTTGGGTATACGCAAAGTATGTCTAGGCTATATGTTGTGCCTTTGAAACAACTTAATTTAAATCATTTGAAATCATGAAAAATGTTCTTTCAAACAAACCTATTGTTAAGGCTCACCCAACAACAGGTGCTATTATGACCTATTTTGAGTCTGAAAAGGGTGAAACCTTTGGTAAAGTAAGAGTTGACCAACACAGTCCAGTAATTAATAATGGATTTTTATCATTTGCTAACAGAAGTGCTTTTATCACTATGGATGAAAATACTGCAAAGAAAATGGAGTCCATTCTTAAAGAGGACACAGCTTACCCAATCGAGGGTAAAGTTGTTGTGAGAGAATCTCTCGAACCTTTTTATGAGGATCAAGAACCTAAGATTAATCCTTCTACTGAGGAAGTGATTACTCACTTAGGGGCACCAGTGTATCGTGAAACTCAATTTGTCTTTGACCTTGAGGCTAAAGACACACTTCTTGTATCTGACAGAGATGAATTATCTCCTAGTGAATTATCACATGTTACTGAACAAGTAATTGAAGATGAATTAGTGATGTAGTCACAATATTGTCTTCACCAAGTAAGGGTTTTATTCCAAAATGGAATATGACCCTTTTTTTATTAATCAAATTTAAATACGAACATGCAATTAAGAAAATCCGAAAGGAAACAAGCAAAAATAAAGCTAGCAATACAAGGTAGTGCAGGAAGTGGTAAAACTTTCTCAAGTTTACTTCTAGCATCAGGACTGACAAATGGAGATTTTTCAAAGGTAGCTATTATTGATACAGAGAATAGAAGTGCTGATTTATATGCACATTTGGGAGGTTACAACGTATTGTCTATGGATGCCCCATATTCTCCAGAAAAGTACATAGAAGCGATTGATATATGTTTAGATGCCAAGATGGAAGTTGTCGTCATAGATAGCCTCAGTCACTGCTGGGATTACTTATTAGATGTTCATAGTAATATGCCAGGGAATTCATTTACTAATTGGGGTAAAATAACGCCACGACAAAATGCTTTTGTAAACAAGATACTCCAATCTAATGCTCATATAATTAGTACGATGAGAGTAAAACAAGATTACGTGCTAAATCAAAAGAATGGAAAGTTCGTGCCTGAAAAAGTAGGCTTAAAGGCAATCCAACGCAATGATTTAGATTACGAATTCACAATAGTCTTTGATGTAGACATAACTCACCAAGCAAAAGCTACTAAAGATCGCAGTGGATTATTCATTGATAAACCAGAGTTTGTAATTAATGCAAGCACAGGTAGAAAGATACGTGAATGGTGTGACAATGGTTCTGGAACAGAACAGGAAATGCTTGCAACTATTGCTAAAGAAATTATTGCATGTGCCACAGTTGAGGGATTGCGTCACATTTACGCTAAGTACCCAAGCTATCAAACTAAAATAAAGGATACGATTCTTTTAAGGAAGACTGCTATTGAAAATACAGACTCCCAAATCATACCAAAATCAAACATAATTAATCAACAACCTAAAAATCAAGAAAATGGAATTAGTGACAGTTAATAACAACATAGATAATCAACTTGTATCAAAAGATGATGTTACCATATCACAAGGAAACTTTATAGAAGCAAATACGAAGCAGGTCTCCCTTGACCACTTAAAGAAAGAGTGTATAATTCCTGTGTATTCAGACAACGAGTCTACTATCTCACATGCTGAATTCATAGATGCTACAAAGGAAGTTGTAGAGGCAAGTTTTTTAGGAGCAAAGATATTACAACCTAATATTAGAATTTCGCATGTGATTAAAGGTCGCGTAGCTAGTGCTTTTGGAAAATCAGTTAAGGAACTTACACCAGAGGAGATAACAATTTATTATCAACGTCTTGCCTTTATGATAGAAGTGCCAAGTTTGACAGAAAATGTGAACAACAATACCCTGTCCTTAACAATTGGGGGAGTAAGAGCATTAAATCAAGAAAATCTTTACAGTAAAAGGAATTTGGAAAAGTTCAAGCTGTTTATAGGATTTAAAAACCTTGTTTGCACTAACCTGTGTATAAGCACTGATGGGCTCAATGCAGATATCAGAGTAAGTGGTGTCGCTGAACTCAAAGATAAAATTAATGAGCTTATAAATTCTTTTGATAAGGAGAGGTTTTTAGGTAACATGGAGCGTATGAGTAAATTCCATTTAAATGAATTACAATTTGCACATACCATAGGTAAGATGCGTATGTACACCCATTTAAATAAGGAAGAAAAAGTTGGCAAGTTGGCACTTGGATTGAATGATAATCAAATTGGGACAGTGGTAAAAAACTATTATCAGGATGAAAATTTTAATAGGAATGAAGATGGCTCAATTAATCTATGGAGGTTATACAACTTATTCACGGAAGCTAACAAATCATCTTACATAGACTCAAATCTTGAGCGTAATGCTAATGCTTTTGAATTTGTTTCTGGATTGGCTGATTCCATGCAAAACCAAAATGAAAACTGGTTTTTGAATTAAATGGATAAACAAGACTTAGCTGAACAGCTTAAATACAGCTCATCAAAATGGCTGTATGTTGTTACCTGGAACAATCTGCTTAAACAATTGTTTTGTCCTTTTAGAGTAGTTGTATTAAAGTCAGTTGGCTCATTAAGTAAAGGACAGATAGTATCTGTTGAAGCTGTAAAAGTTACAATGGAGTTGAAAACTGTATTTGTAATTGATGGTAGTGCTTACTACTATTATTATTTTGATATTTTGATAGATTAGTATAGCTGTCAGAGGAGTTATGCTGTATTTTGTATAATCAAACTTTTGAGATGGTTTCTCCTATATCAACAAAACCACTGAAAATGTTTTTTGCGCAACGGAAAAGTAAAAAGAAAGGGCTAGGTATTACACTTAACCTTTTCTTTACTTATCCGAAGCACCCACTTTTTGTTCTAATCTTTAGTAAATCAAAAGCATAGCTATTATTATAAATAGCTAAAATGTAATCAAGAGATTTGAAAAGAATTTCTTTGTTACTATATCAATTCTAAGTGAGTTTATGTCGTGAGAATGAATTTGTGTAATATCTGATGATTTTTTTCAGGAAGTTTTAATGATAGATAAAATAAATTAAAAAAATATTACAAATAGTTTTTATTTATAATAAATATTTCTTACTTTCAGGTAGGTTTTAGTGAGCATGAGGAAGATGGTGAAGAAAGAAAGAAGACTAAAATTGATCTACATCTTATTCCATCCTTTTCATTCTTATTAAATAATATAGGAGAAGGTAGTCTGACTATACTGACTATACTGACTATACTGACTTTGATATCAGTTGATGCAGAAATAGGAGTTAAACTACAAATATAAATTTTTAATAAAAATATTATGCAGAAAGCAGATGATGTAAGAAATAATAGATTAAAACCTCAAAGGGGAATTGATTTAATAAACAGAGTAAATAACGAACCAGAGCCAATCTTTTTATGGCATGGTGTTCCAGAAGGATCAAAAGGTCTAATTGCTGGAGCTCCAAAGACAGGTAAAACAACTTTAGCGGAGAATTTGGCTATTAGTATTTGTGTAGGAAAAAAGCAATTTTTAGGATATGACTTAGATGGAGTTCCTAAGAGAGTATTGTTTATAAACATGGAAGAAACCTATAAGTTATTTAGCCGAAGAAATGCGAAGCAAATAAGTCAATTGTCGGAAAGTGAAAAGAAGTTATTTGAAGATAACTATATGTGTGCACCAGATGATTTCCCTGAGTTTTTTACTAAAAAGGAAGATTGGAAATTATTAAGAGAGCTAATAATAGACTCAAAAGCTGAAGTTGTATTTATTGATAGCCTAACACATTTATTTGATGGTGAAATTGAAAGGAGTGTTGTCGCTACAAAATTTATTGAAAACTTTAGAAAATCAATTAAGGGCTTAAATATTACCATTGTATTGATTCATCATACCACTAAGGATAACGAAGGGCCATTTATTCCTAATAAAGTAGCTGGAAGTAGAGTTATTTTGCAAGAATTCGAATATATAGTTGGATTGGCAACCATTCCAACCAGTACTGGAGGTAGATATCTCTGCATGGGAAATAACAAGCATATTGCTGCAGATGAGGATAAGGCTATCCTTTATGAATTAAATGAATATGGATGGACAGATAAAATAGGAGAAGGCAACAAGTATAATTTACATAAAGAGAGTTTTAGTGACGGTAGAACAAATTCAGTTAATCTCGAAATAATATATAATTATTTTGAAAGTCAGACTAGTCAGACAAGTCAGACTATTACCACTTCAGTCTTGAAGGAGGAATTTGTTCAGAACAGCACTATGTCAAAAGAAACCTTACATCAGTCTTTGAATAAATTAATAAAGCAAGGAAAAATTATTAAAGAAAGTCAAGGTAATTACAAATTAGTGGAAGGAGGTCATAATGAGTAGGAAATATAATTATTGTATATACAAGGCTGAAAATGAATCTACTGGAGAAGTTTATGTTGGAGCAACGACACAAAGTATAAAGAAGCGTAAAATAGACCATATTGAGCGCTCTAACAGAGGTGTTAATGGGAAGTTACAAGAAGCTATCGGAACTTATGGTCCAGAAGCTTTTACTTGGACACAAATTGATACTGCTAGTACTATTAATGAATTAGCTCAAAAGGAGTCACGATATATATTAGAGTACAGGACTAAAGGAGTTTCAATTAACGGAGACAGAGGTGGTGGTTTCAAGAAGACAGTTTATCAATATTCTCTTGATGATGGAAGTTTAATTAATACTTTTGATTGTCTCACTAGTGCAGCTAATGTAGTTAATGCAACTAAACAAAACATCAGCAGTGCATGTTTAGGGATTAATAAAACCTGTAAAGGCTATATTTGGTCTTATTCTTCTACTTTTCCGATAAATTTTAAGGACAATAGAAAGAAAAAAGTAGCTCAGTTGGATTTAGAAGATAATTTCATTGCTGAATATGCTTCTATTGCCGAAGCTTCTGAAGCTACCGAAATAAATAAGTCAAGTATTGCTAAAGTTTGCAGGCTTGAGCGAAAGCAAGCAGGAGGCTTTAAATGGAAATATAATTAAAAACACTCATAGAAAGACAGCCTTTAAGGCTGTCTTTCTTATTTATTTTTATATTTTTAATCTCTCTCTCTTAGACCAAGATATTTTTATATTTTAATGGTTTTTTAAAATAGAAAATGATAGAGAGATAATATAAATTACTAAAAATATTTATTAAGATAAATGAGAATATTATTAGCGTGTGAAGAATCTCAAGCTGTTTGTATAAAACTTAGAGAAAAAGGACATGAAGCTTTTTCTGCAGATTTGATGGATTGTTCAGGTGGACACCCAGAATGGCATATTAAAGGAAATGTTTTGGATATTATTAATTATGATTGGGATATGATGATTGCATTTCCTCCCTGTACTCATTTAGCTGTAAGTGGAGCAAGACATTTTAAGGATAAAATTAGAGATGGTAGGCAACAAGCCGGGATAAACTTTTTTATGCAAATGGTTAATGCCCCGATAGACAGAATAGCAATTGAGAACCCAATTGGAATAATGAGTACAAGATACCGAAAACCAGACCAAATAATTCACCCATATTACTTTGGAGAACCATATAGTAAATCAACATGTTTATGGTTAAAGGGATTACCTAAACTTCATCATGTTAACCCTAATGAAATCCCAGAGTTAGATAGAGGTGAATATATAACTTTTCCTAGTGGTAAAAGAATGCAAAAGTGGTATTCAGAGGCATCTGGGAATGGACATGTTAGAAGTAAAACATTTATGGGAATCGCAAATGCAATGGCTGAACAATGGGGGTAGAAAATGGTTTAATCGCAGAGGACTTTACACCAGATCCAATATCTTTACTTGAATCAAATAGAAATTTAGGATATTCTATAGAAGAAGCAATATCTGATTTAATTGATAATTCTATTTCTGCAGAAGCCACGGAAATTTCTTATGAGCTCCATTGGAATAATGGTAAACCTTATTTTTTACTTAAGGATAATGGTCGGGGAATGTCAAATGTGGATAATGAACTTGTTAATAGTTTTCGTTTAGGTTCTACTAATCCATTAGAAGAAAGGGACCCTAAAGATTTGGGGCGATTTGGTTTTGGGATGAAGACAGCATCTTTAAGTCAGGCTCGTGAACTTACTGTAATTACTAAAAAAGTAGGATTTACAACTTTATCAAGATCACTTGATTTAAACTTTATTAAAGATTTAAATGGATCTTGGAATTTAAAGAAAGTGTTGGATAAAAGTATCCAGAAGGAGTTAGACTATCTCAAAGAATTGAATTCCGGCACTATAATTCGATGGGATGACTGGGATAGAGCTCCCGGCTTAGAGGATGATTTTAACTCTTTAGTGATTCGGATTAATAATTATATAAGTGTATGTTTTCATCGTTTTATAGAAGCAGGAATTTCAATATGCCACCATGATTATCCACTTGAATCTTGTAGTCCAATCCCATCAGGTGAAGGAGCTGCCTTATTCTCAGAAGTACCATTATCCAAAAATAAAAAAGCTAAACAAACTTCCTACATTTTACAGCACCCTAAAAACTGGGAAGAAGACTTTGAGACTATAAGTAGGTTTAATTCATTTCGCCTTTTTGAGGGGTTTGAAAGACAACAGGGAATTTACATATATAGATGCAATCGACTTCTTACCCCCAAAGGAGGATGGTTGGGTTTGTTGAGAAAAGGTAATGCAGCCAAACTTGCGCGTGTGGTTATTGATTATCCAAATGATGCTGACACTTTATGGAGTCTAGATATTACAAAAACCAACGCCTCAATTCCATTTGAATTTAAGCGAGAAATAAAGAAACTGATTGATACTACGAAGAAAGGATCGGTTAAAAAAATTGTAAGAGGAAATAGAAACGTGAATAAAAGTTTAAGTTTTAAACACTCTCACATATGGAAGGTTTCGGATGATAAAGAATATAATTCATATAAATATATAATTGATATAGAACATCCAATATTTAATAGTCTTGTTGCTGAAAAAAAAATTAAGGAGAAAGATTTAACCGTTCTTTTAAATATGATTTCACAGAATTTACCTGTTGCAAAAATAATTGACAATAATGACTCTGACCCATCCAAGCATGACAGAATGCTTACCAAACAGGAATTATCAAAAGAGGAACTTGAAATAGCTAGGAAAATATTTTCATATCAAATGAAAACTAACAACAAAAACGTTTCATTTTCATGGTTATTAAATTTTGAGCCATACTGTTATTATGAAGATCAACTAAAAAAGGAATTATTATGAATGAAAAGATTGAACAACTCATTTTAAATTCACATGCACTCTGTTTGGATAGGATGAGAAATGACCCTAGCCTTTCTATTGAAAATTTATTTGATAATGGATTTCTAAAGATTGCTATTCCTGCTTTGTATGAGGATGACTTGGATGATAATTTAAAGAAGAGTTATAGTGTAAAAGATCTGAAAAAAGACTTAATAGAATTATTCGTAAAGAAAAAGCCAACTCAAGCAGTTGCAGAGTCTTATGAATTAGAAACTTGGTTAGATAGCTCGAGAAGAGTAAATAAAGAGAAACGTTTTGCAGCCTATAAGAAATTATTAATTAAAGAAGGTAAAGGCAATATTATTGAGCAAATGGATGCAGATACATATAAGATTCTAGACAGTTGCTACAACCCTTCTGAAATGAAATATGAGTGGGATAGAAGAGGGTTAGTTTATGGGCACGTTCAATCCGGGAAAACAGCAAATTATATAGGTTTGATAAACAGGGCTTTTGATGCTGGCTACAAGATAGTAATTGTACTTACAGGTATGACGGAAGATTTAAGGGTACAAACCCAGAATAGAATAGATCAAGGAGTAGTTGGTCAAAGAGAACAAATTAAATTGGGTATAGGAGAAGATATAGAGTTTCAAAAGCTAGATGAGGTAATGCCAGCTACTTCTTTAAAAAAAGACCTAAAGAAAAATGATGACTGGAGAGATCATACATTAAGTACAAAAAAGAAATCTATTTGGGTTATAAAAAAAAATAAATCTGTTCTCGAAAATCTAATTATGTGGTTAGACAAACAACGAACTAATGGAAAAAATAGTAAAATACATAATGTTCCTTTTTTAGTAATTGACGACGAGGCAGATAATGCTTCAATTCAATCACTTACAAAAAAGGATTACGAAGAATGGGGTGAAGGTCAGAAATTGGATAAACTTGATTTGGAAGATTTAAACGCAAAACAAGAAGCAGATTTAAAAAAAGCGCAAGAAAGTGTAATAAAGGCAATTAATCGAAATATAAGAGTTGCTCTTTCGCTAATGTCTCATAAAACTTTTGTAGCCTATACAGCAACACCTTATTCTATTATTAATCAAAGTATTGAAGATTTGGAAAGATCTGTCTTAATTGCTGGGAAAAATTTCATAATTGAAAAAAATTCAGATTTGTTCCCAGAGCATTTTATTATACCAATAAGTGCTGGCAGTAAATACATGGGAATTGAAAGAATATTTCCAAACAATAATGACAAGAAGTTGCCTGTGGTTGTGAATGTATCAACTAGATATCCCAATGAAAATCTTGATTATAATTATTTCCCTACCAAAAGAGGCTTGAGTTATTCATTCTCAAGTATACCTAAGAGTCTTGAAGATGCTATAATACACTTCTTAATTTCAATAATTATACGAAAATATAGAAGACAAAAAGATTATAACAGCTTACTTGTACATACTTCACATTTAACTGATAATGCAGATTATTTAGCAGATAAGATAGAGGGTTTTATTGCTAAATTGCAACAATCATTACCTAGTAATAGTGGAGGATATTTTGATCGAATAAAAAATGCTTTTGAGGAAATTAAGTTAAATTCGAAAAATAAATTATTTAATCAATATTTTGGACAGGAATACTTGTTCCCTGAAAGTATTGATATAAAAGACATTTTAAATGTGCTTACCTCAAAAAAAGATTCTAACAAAGAATACATATATGCACCATTTGAAGTAGTAAGTTATCATTCTTCTAACCGCAAGGATTTAAAGCATAAAAACCACACCTTAAAATATGATTTACAGGATGATAAAGGCAATAAGAGATTTAAAAACTACATTGTAGTTGGAGGTAACAGGCTTTCTAGAGGATTAACGTTAGAGGGCTTGACAACATCTTATTTTATAAGAAATTCTACTCGCCAAGATTCTCTCTACCAAATGGCTCGTTGGTTTGGTTATCGAATTGGATTTGAAGATATAGTAAGAATTTATATGCCAATCCATCAAATTCTTTGGTTCGAAGGAGTTTTTAAATTAGAGATGGATTTAAGGAAAGACTTTGAAGCAAATAATAGCGAAGACACAAAAATGTTACCAAGAGATGCAGTAATTAAATTGGCATACCATACTGACGTTGATCAACATGTACCGAAAGAATTGAGAAAAAAATTCCCTTCTATTTGTGATCCAAATAAACTTCGAAATACAAAAAGAAAAGCAATGTCTTTTTATGGAACAACAAGTACAAGTAGAATTATAAATGATAAAAATGTCCAACTAAAGAATTTGGAAGTAGTGAAAAATGTTTTTGCTGCTGTTAAGGAAGATACTAGTTCAAAATTATTTGATATGAGTAGCATGGATGTTCCTAAAGAGATAAAGAATAAAAATGTTAATTATTCTAGCGTAGATTATAATCATGTTATTGAATTATTGGAAAGTTATAATGCTCACGACTTTATAAAGGACGATATTATTGCATTAATTAATTTTATTAAAGAGAATAGGAATAAATTAGAAAAATGGTCATTGGTTCTTGTTAATAAAGGAGCTCAAGTAGCACCTAGTTTTTTTGGAGATTTTTATGATGGAAATTATACTTTACTTCAAAACAAAGAACTTAATATGGTCAAAAGAGCTAGTGAAATTCAAGACAATGGAAAGACACTATACTTTAAATCAATATTGGACAGACAAAATGATAACGTTTTTGACATTATTGATAGAAGTAACATTGAAGAATATAGAGACAAAGATATTAGTCAAGCAAATACAGCCAAAAAATATAGAAATAAAACTGGCAAACCAATATTACTAGTTTACCTAGCACAAACAGATAAATCAAAAGAAATTGAAGTTTTTCCTTTACTATATTGTTTTATACCAATTGTAGAAGGAGCAAAAAAAGTGACATATATAGTTAGAAATAAATAAGGTTATGGTAAATAAAAATGATATTGTTCGAATAATTGAATCTGAATCCAATGAAATTGAAACAAAAATACTGTGGCTTAAATTCCCAAATGAAAATGATCTTAAAGCATTATTCATTCCTAAATTAGAGAATATTGGATTTATACTGGTAGATAATACAATAGCGGTCAACCTTAAAAACGCATTTTTCAGAGATTTTTTCAATGATTGGGTTACAAGATTCATAGATAAAATAGATGCTACGGATACTAGTGAAATCCTTATTGAAAAATTTAATAAAGAAATTAAGGCAATAGTTCTTTTAGGGCAAAAAGAAAAAAAAATGTCTATGATTGCTGCCAAAGGATTATATGCAGAGTTTTTAGTATTAAAAAAGTATTTGACAAAAGGGAATTACTCCCAAAGTGAAGTGTTAGAAGGATGGCATAGACCAGCCCCAGCTAACCATGATTTTGACTATAGTGATTTTTCTTTAGAGGTGAAAGCTACATCTCGTGATGGTACGACAATTAAAATAACTTCTGAACATCAGTTGATGGCTGTTGAGGAAAAGCCGCTTCATATACATTTATACAGAATAGATAATATGAATAAGAGTAATGAAGACTCTTTAGGAGGAATGTATGATGAAATTAGAGGGCTTCTTGATACAGGATTAATTAATGTTTTTGAAATAAAGTGTGCTGAAGATGCTTTTACTGAATATTTAGGACCAGAACATATGCCTTTAGATTATAAATTTACAGTAATAGAAGACTTCTTATATGAAGTTGACCAGATAGAATTTCCAAGAATTAGAAAAGAAAAAATTGATTCTGGTTTATCTAAAATTTCATATAATCTAGACATCTCTGCCATAGATAGTTTTAAAATTTCATAATATGGCTACAGAGCTCCAGGTAACGAAAAGACAATTATATTCGGATTCTTATAATAGATATGAGCATGATAATATAGCTATTGAAGATTGCAGATTTCTAAATTTCACGGAATTTTTAGATGAATTAGATATATTCAAAAATCCAACAGCAGCTCGCAGTAGTGGTCTGTTTAAAAGAGGTAAATACAGTCTATTGGGATATAGTACAAATAGTTATCGTCAAATTAATGAAGATGATATAAATGAAGATGATATAACTGAAAATGATGAAAATAATGAGGAAGACTCAAAACCTATATTTAAAGAGTCATTTGATATAAAATGGGAGTACACAATTTTTAATGGTTTTTTCTCAGATGAGACTGATGTAGTTAGAGCCTCAAAACTTGAAATAGACAAATCCATTAATGAGACCGTAAGGTATTTAGAAAAAACATTTTCAAAAGAATATATAAATGATGTAAGCGAATCTAGAGATTTACAACAACAATTATTAAAAATTTCTTCACAAAATAATTTAGAACGATTAGATATATGTATTGTAACAGATAAAATTATTGACCAGGAAAAATTACCTACAAAAGTCAGTCTTAAAAATGAAGACATAGAATGTCGTATTTATTATTGGGATTTAAAAAGGTGGAATGATCTTAAAAGGAGTAAGTCTAAGCGTGAACCAATTCACATTGATTTTAATTCAGATGATTATAGATTATACAATGTACCTTATTTGAAAAAAGAAACTAACCAAAAATTGACATATTATCTAGCGATTTTCCCAGGTGATTTAATTGCGGATTTATATGATGAACATAATACACGATTGCTAGAAAATAATGTTAGAGTTTTTCTTTCAGCTACTAAAAAGGCTAATAAGGGCATTCGAGATACAATTAAAGGTGAAGCTTTTAAATTTTTCTCTTACAACAATGGCATTTCTGCTACTGCTGAATCATTAGAAACAGAGGGCAGTAAGGTAATCCATATTAAAGATTTCCAAATTGTAAACGGAGGTCAAACTACAGCAACCATTCATTACAGTAGGAAAAAAGACGGAAGTAGCTTGAAGGAAGTCTATGTTGCTGTTAAAATTACTGCTTTACAAAAAGATAAAGAATATTCATCTATCGTTAGTAAAATTTCTCAAGCGGCAAACACTCAATCTGCAATTTCAAATAGTGATTTTTATGCAAATGATAAAATGCTAGTTGATATTGAGCAATTATCACGTAAAAACCCAGTTCAAAATGACTTGGATCGTAATGTTTTTTATTTCTTTGAAAGAATGAAAGGGCAATATAACGTGTCCAAAATTAGTAAGGGGACTAATAAACAACAGAGGTTTTGGGAAGAAGCTCATCCTAAAACTTTAATGTTCAATAAAATTGATTTAGCTCGATGGTCTAATATCGCTTTTGGATTGCCTCATATAGCATCAACCGGTGCTGAAAAGCAGTTTAAAGATTATATGGACAATAAATTTTACGAGCGCAAACAAATTTCACTTGGTCGCTATAAGACATTAGTAGGGATTGGACTGTTATTTAAAAGGATTAAAAAACTTTGTGGGACCGCTAAAGGCAAAACGTATCCTAGTCTTATTATTGATCCTATTACTGGTACTCATGCTCCAGTAGCAATGAGTACAGCCATATATTCAGCGGCATATATTCAATTTATTACTAAAGGGTGTTTGGATTATTGGTCTTTTTATAATTATGACCATGACCTATGTAAAGCAATTAATAGTAAGGAACGTATAGATTCTCGACTTGATAGTTTGTTAGAAACGATAATAAAAGCCTGTTGGCTTCAAATTGCAAAATATGGTGGTGCAGCCGCTCAGGAAAAAACGAAAAATATTGAATGTTGGAATTATGTAAAGACTAATATGTCTTTGCCGGAAAATACAATAATTAAACTTAAATCATTTACCATTACAAATAAGGAAAAAATTAAGCGAGATTCAATTTTATCGAATGATGAAGATTTAAATTACTTTAAACACCTTCATGAATTATTAGATAATGATGGACATGTTTTAATCAATTTATTTAAGCTGTCTAAAACTAATAGTGAGTATTTTAGTGAAAAGCAAACCATTTCTAATTTCATAAAAAAGATTAAGCAATCTACTTCATTGTTGCCTATGAAGAGGATAGAAGATATTTATTGCTTTTATGAAAGGTTAGTTGATGAAGGTTTTGTTTTTGAAGATAAATGTGATGATGAAATTGAATATAATATGAAAATTAATACTATCTACGAACTCATTTTTAAAGACAAGGATGCCTTTCTTGAGAAATTATATAATTTCATTTTTGAAAAAGAAGAACTCTTTGAAAAAAATGAAAAGATTTATAATAATGTGAAAGATATTATTGAGAAGTACTATAGGGAATATGGTTTGTCAATTAATGATTTAAAAACTCTTTATTCATCACTTAATTCTTGGATTCAAGATGAAGATAGTTTGTTAATCTAAATATGAAATTAACAAAAACAGACTTTAAATATTTTCTAGATTGTCCAGAATCTCTTTGGCTTTTAAAAAACAAACCTGAAAAATATCCAAAGGGCGAGTTCTCCTTGTTTGCTCAAAAGTTAATCAAGGAAGGATATGAGGTGGAAGCCTTTGCAAAACAATTATTTAAAAATGGTTTGGATTTACCAGAACATGGTAGCCCTAAACAAACCAAACAAGCACTAACAGAAACTTTTAATGTTTACTTTCAGCCATCATTTGTCACTAATAAAGATGTATTTGCTCGTATAGATATATTAGAGCGTTTAACAGATGATACGTGGCATATATATGAAGTAAAATCATCTACCTCAATAAAAAAGGATAGAAAGCATAGACAAATAGAGGATGCATGTTTTCAAAAGTATGTACTTACAGAATGTGGTTATCAAGTTTCTAAAGTTTCTATTATTCATTTGAATAAAGAGTATATAAAACAAGGTAATATAGTTCCTAATGAATTATTAGAAATTGCAGATGTTACAGATGCATTAGATGGTATTTATTCAAGTGTAATCAATCAAATTAATTCAGCTTCAAATTTTATTAGTAAAGAAATAATTAATGAGACAATATGTTCTTGTAAGTATAAAACTAGGTCTAATCATTGTGATGCCTTCAAGTATTTTAATACCACTATTGCAGAGTACAGTATTTATGAAATAGCCCGTATTTCAGAAAAAAAAGTAGGTCTATTAGTAGATAATGAGCAATTAGCAATTATTGATATTCCTTCAGATTTTGAGTTAAATGTGAATCAACAAACACAAGTAGAATCTGTAAAACAAGAACTACCTATAATCCATCAAGCTAATATTAAAAGAGAATTAGACAAATTAAAATTCCCATTACATTTTATAGATTATGAAACCTATGCAAGTGCTATTCCAAGATTAGATGGTTTAAGTCCACATAAACATTTAACTTTTCAAGTATCTATTCATACCCTAACAGAAAATGGTATTTTAACTCATTTTGAGTATTTATTAGATGCTATGGAAATGCCAACAGATATGTTGCAAGCAATGCAGAACTTTACTAGAAACACTGGCACATTTATATCGTGGCATGCAAGTTTTGAAATAGGAAGAAATAAGGATTTAATAGATTGGTTGCCACAGTTTGCTAATTATCTAACCTACATTAACGAACACACATTTGATTTAGAAACTATTTTCAAAAAAGATTATATCGATTATAGATTCCATGGGTCAAGTTCTATTAAAAAAGTACAGCCAATTATAGCTCCTCATTTATCCTATTCCGAATTAGATATAAATAATGGCACAATGGCTTTAGATACATGGGGTAGAATGGTAATGAATAAAGACTTTAACGAGGGTGTTTTGCAAACAAGAAAGAACCTCTTGGAGTACTGTAAATTAGACACATTGGCCATGGTTGAGATTTATAAAAGACTAGTGAACTTGATGTAGTTTTATTTATAAAGGCATACTATTCGATACCCTTTTTAAAAATTATATCATAACATATTGAGCATAAGGCTTTAATACTCACAGGTTCGAGTCCTGTTCCCGCTACAACGAAAACCTCTTGAGAAATCAAGAGGTTTTTTTGTTCGTTGTATTTTGTATAACTTTAAGCATATCTGTTTCATAATAGACCATTCTTATTTGAATTAGACTTAAATTATATTGAATGAAAAAAATTGGTACCACTGTTTTAGCTCTACTATTCAATGTTTTATTTTTAACAGCACAAGTCGTGACTCCTGCAGAAGAGATTATTAAATCTTGGGAACTACATAAGGAGATGGAATCATCTTCAATTTTTAAGTATTTACCATGGAGATCTATTGGTCCAATATCACAAGGAGGAAGAGTAGAAAGTATAGCAGGTGTTCCTGGAGATCCTTCAATTGTTTATGTTGGAATAGGCTCTGGTGGTGTTTGGAGAACTGAAAACGCAGGAGCAAGTTGGACGCCTATTTTCGATGAGCAACCAACAGTTGCAATTGGTGATATTGAAGTGAGTGCAAATAATCCAGACTTAATTTGGGTAGGCACAGGAGAATCGTTGCTATCAAAAACATCATTTCCTGGTATAGGAGTATTTAAATCTATTGATGGAGGAGAAACATGGGAACATAAAGGATTACCAGATTCCCATCATATTATGAGAATAGCAATTGATGCTAAGGATTCAGAAACCGTTTATGTTGCTGCTATGGGACACAATATAGCACCTAATACTGAAAGAGGTGTTTTTAAAACTACTGATGGTGGAAATACTTGGAAGAAAATCTTATATGTAAACGACCAAACGGGTGCTTCAGATGTGATTATAAACCCTAATAATAGCAACCATATTTTTGCAGCCATGTGGAACAGAAAAGAAGGAAATCACAGTGGGATTTATCGCAGTTTAGATGGTGGTGAAACATGGACAAAACAATCTTCAGGATTTTTAAGTGGAGAACATACTGGAATTATTGGTTTTGATATAGCACCAACAAATTCTAATTATGTATATGCTGTTGTTGATAATAGAGCGCCTAACATTGTAAATGGAAGAGAAAGAGGTGTAAAAGGTTGTGAAGTTTATCTTTCAAAGGATTTTGGTAATACTTGGGAGAAAACCCATGAAGAGCCACTATATATTTATGCTGGACATGGTTGGTCTTTTGGCGATATTAAAGTGTCTCCAACCAATGAAAATGAAATATTTGTGTTAGGAGTTACTTTGCAAAAGTCAATTGATGGAGGAAAAACATTTACTGAAGTTCGAGGAGAAATAGCACATCTCGTTGAAAACGATAGTAAAATATTGCATTTAGACATGCATGATTTATGGATAGATCCATTACAGCCTAAAAGGTTATTACTTGGGAATGATGGAGGTATTTTTTCATCCTTTGATAAGGGTAAAGAATGGGTTCATCATAATAATTTACCAATAGCTGAATTTTATACCATTTCAATTGATAATCACGATACTAATATCGTTTATGGAGGTACACAAGATAATTCATCTTTATATGGTCCAATAGATAACGATAGGAACAGAAAAGACCCTTGGAATTTTGTTTGGTTGGATCGATGGTCTGGAGGAGATGGTTTTGAGACGTTTAGCGACCCAACAAACCCAGATATTGTCTTTTTTGAAAGTCAAGGAGGTGGTATGGTTAGAAAAAACCACAAAATAAATGAATCAGTTTGGATACAACCAAGAAATGAAGACAATGAAAAGCCTTTTAGATTCAATTGGCATGCTCCATTTATGTCATCAATTCATAATCCAAAAATACTATTATCTGGTGGAAATAAAGTCTTTAAGTCTTTAGACAAAGGAGATAACTGGCAAACAATCAGTCCAGATTTATTTGCTGAATATTCTAAAGAAAACCTAGAAGGAGTGCTAACAGTTTTGGCTGAATCTCCATTAAACACTAAACTGTTAATTGCAGGAGGAAATAAATCCGAAATCTTTTTAACTACTGATGAAGGTGAAAATTGGATTAATAAAAACAATGGACTGCCTTCACATTTAAAACTAACGAGCATTGTTCCTTCTAAATATAGTGAGGATAGAGTTTACATAACGTTAAATGATTACAATCATGATGATGCGTCTCCTCAAGTATATGTGTCAAACGACCTTTGTGATACTTGGCAATTAATATCTAATAATTTGCCAACTGAAGCCACACATATATTTGCCGAAGACCCTAAGGATGAAAATATTTTGTATTTGGGAACTGATTTAGGTGTTTATATATCCATAGATAGAGGTAATAATTGGATATCGCTTAGCAAAAAACTGCCACCAATTGCGACTCAGGATTTATTGGTTCATCCAGATAAAGATGAGTTAATTATTGCAACACATGGTCGAAGTATGTATGCGTTGGATGTTAGACCAATAAGGAAGTACAGGGAGTTACAAAAAGCACAAAAAGCTTATTTATTTCCTGTAAAAGATGCAAGGTTGCCAAGAGCAAGACATGCATCAGGAGATTGGGATTTAGAGACATCACATCCTGCAAATTTCACTTTTTATACCCCTAAAAAAGAAGAAATTAGTCTAATCGTAAAAGATAAAAATGGTGAAGATATTTGGGCTTTTAACGAATCTTATGATGTAGGTTTTCACACTATAAGTTGGGATTTAGTAAAACAACCATCTAGAACTATAAAAAGTGCGTATTTTAGAGGAACAACATTTCATAATACTGAAACATATAATGTTATTTTAAAAGTTGGAGAATCAACTTTAAATGAAAAATTAGTTATTAAACCATTTCCAAAAAAGGAATAATATGAAAAAGAGACCAGGAATTTTTAATGATGTAATTGGTCCAGTAATGCGAGGACCTTCAAGCTCCCACACTGCTGCTTCTTGGCGTGCTGCAAAAATGAGTATGGATATTCTTGATGAGCCTTTAAAAAAAGCCATTATAGATTTTGATAAAAATGGTGCTTGGGCTCCAAATTACAGAGAGCAAGGTACAACGTTGGGTATTGATGGAGGTTTGTTAGGTTTAGAAATGTCTGATGATAGAATGAAGGAAACAGAAAAAGTTGCTCAAGAAATGGGCATCTCAATTTCTTATGAAGTGAATTCGTTTAAAACGACACATGTTAATACAGTTCGATTAAATTTAGAAGGAATCCATGGTAATAGTATTGAAGTTTTAGCAGTTTCACTAGGTGGAGGCTCAGTTGAAATTAGAGAAATAGATGGTTTTAAAGTGAGCTTGTGTGGTGATTATTATGAGTTGTTACTTTTTAGTTATGTAAATGATGCTGTTTCAACTAATATTGAATCGATTATTCCAAATTGTAAGTCAGTAGTTGAATCCATTAATGATGATAAGCGATTAATTATAGTAAAATCCTCAAAGGCTTTCACTGAAGCAATTTTAAATCAAATAAAAGAAACTTCAGTATTTGAGAGAATAATTGTTGTCAATCCGGTTTTACCAGTTATTTCTGGTAACGACACTGAATTGCCCTTTGCATCCGTTGAATCAATGTTGAATTATGCTGAACAAGAAAATCTTGATTTAGCAGCTATAGGTTTGATTTATGAAAAACACCAAAGTGGATTGGAAGAAGTTGAGGTTGTAAATAAGATGAAATACATCGTTGGGATTATTGAAAACAGTATTAATACTGGATTAGCAGGTACGCAATATGACGATCGTATTTTGCCACAGCAATCCCATTTAATTAATAAAGCTACTAAAACAGGGAAAATTCTACAAAACTCCATAGTTAATAAAATAATTGCCAATGTTTCGGCAATAATGGAATCAAAAAGCGCCATGGAAGTTGTTGTGGCTAATCCAACAGCAGGTTCTTGTGGTGCAGTTGGTGGAGTTTTAAGAGCAGTTGCAGACGATATTGATGCAACTCATGATGAATTAATTGAAGCTTATTTTGCTGCAGGAATAATTGGCGCATATTTTGCAATGGGACCAGGTTTTTCGGCTGAAGAACATGGTTGTCAAGTTGAATGTGGAGCTTCAGCAGGAATGGCTGCCGCAGGAATTGTACAATTATTTGGTGGATCGGCAAAACAAGCTGTCGATGCTGCATCTATGGCAATTCAAAATATGATTGGTTTGGTTTGTGATCCAATTGCAGATCGCGTAGAAGCGCCTTGTTTAGGTAAAAATGTTAGTGCTGCAGTTAATGCATTATCTTCAGCGACAATGTCATGTGCTGGTTATAATGCCCTGATTCCTCTAAACGAAGTTATAGAAACTGTGTCTTCAGTAAGTAGTCAAATGCCAACTTGTGTTAAATGCACAGGAAAAGGAGGGCTTGCGATTACCAAAACTGCTTGCATGATAAAAGAAAAAATGGCTTCTAAAAAACCTTTGCAAGTAAGTTAACCAGACTAATTTTCAAAATATCATTTTCGATAAAATTAACGTTTGCGTAGTCTTAAAATTAATTCTTATCGTTATATTTGATAAGATATAACGATTAAAAATGATTTCAGTAGATCAGGCTATTCAAATAATTTCAGAAAGTATAAATGCTAACAGTCTGTTGTTAGAAGTTCCTGTTGACAATTCTTTATATACTGTTCTTGCTAAAGATGTTATCTCTCCCATTAATATGCCACCTTTCAGGCAATCAGCTATGGATGGTTATGCGTTGAATATGCAAGATGGAAAAGAATATTCATTAATTGGAGAAGTAAAAGCTGGTGATAATGAAAATCCAATTTTAGAGCCTGGAGAAGCAGTAAGAATTTTTACAGGAGCTCCTGTTCCAGATACAGCTAATGCAGTAATAATGCAGGAAAAAACGTCTGTTATAAATTCCAAACTTATTATTCATTCTGATGTTAAATTTGGAGATAATATTAGACCTTTAGGAGAACAAGTTCAAAAAGGGAACATAGCTCTGAGAAAGGGAGTAAAGTTAAATCCAGCAGCAATTGCTTACTTGACAACATTAGGAATCACAGAGATTAATGTTTTTAAAAAGCCTAAAATAGCAATTGTTGTTACTGGTAATGAACTTATAAAAGCAGGACAAGAATTACAATATGGACAAATATATGAGAGTAATGCAATCATGCTAAAAACGGTATTAAAGCAATTAGGTTATAATGATGTATCCATTCATGAAATAGAAGATGATTATGAGAGGACTTTAATGCTTTTAGGTGATGTTATTTCAAAAAATGATGTTGTATTAATTTCTGGAGGAATTTCAGTTGGTGATTATGATTTTGTTGGTAAAGCATTAAACGAATTGAAAGTAGATGAGTTGTTTTATAAGGTAAAGCAAAAACCTGGAAAGCCTCTATATTTTGGTAAAAAGGAGGAGAAGGTCATTTTTGCATTGCCAGGAAATCCTGCAGCTTCATTGAGCTGTTTTTATATCTATGTACTTCTAGCTTTAGAAAAACTATCAGGAAGCTCCAATTTTCAACTCAATAAAATTATGGCAATTTCAAAGTCTGATTTTGTCAAAAAAGGAGAAAGAGCACAATTTTTAAAAGCCATTTACAAGAATAATGAAGTAGAGATTCTAGATGGACAAAGCTCATCAATGTTGCACACTTTTGCATTATCCAATGCATTGGTGTATTTATCTGAAACAGAAGGCTCAGTTAAAAAAAATGACAAGGCTGAAGTGATCCTTCTTCCACTAAACTAATATTATGGACTATAAAATTAAGAGTAGAATTTGGATTGAAGCTGACGGTAATATATTGTTAGGTGAAGGAAGGGTTAGTTTACTAAAAGCCATCGATAAAGAGGGTTCATTGTCAAAAGCTGCCAAATCATTGAGTATGTCATACAAAAAAGCTTGGTCATTGATTGATGCAGTCAATAAACGAGCTGAGAAACCTGTCACGACCTTAAGTGTTGGAGGAAAAGGTGGTGGTGGAGCTAAATTGACAGAGTATGGAAAATCATTGGTTAAAACATTTGAAACCATCAATGAAAATTGTTGGGATTTTCTAGATAATCAAATTAAGAATTCAGACTTAAAGTGATATTCGATGTAGAACATATATGGTATTTTGTCTTATTGTTACCAATAGTAGCATTTTTATATGCTAGTGTTGGTCATGGAGGAGCCAGTGGTTATTTAGCCTTGATGGCTATATTTTCGTTTGCTCCAGAAGTTATGAAGCCAACAGCGTTATTGCTCAATTTATTTGTGGCAGGTATTGCGTTTTATCATTATTTCAAAGCTGGATTTTTTAACAAAAGGCTGTTTTTGTCTTTTGCAATGGCGTCCATTCCACTAGCTTTTTTAGGTGGAATGATTGAGATTGATGCCTCTATTTATAAAAAAGTACTAGCATTGCTTCTAGTTTTTGCCATTCTAAAAATGTTGAATGTCTTTGGGAAGGAAGGCGAACAAATTAAAGACGTAAAACTGTGGCAAGGATTGGTTGTTGGTGGAATTATTGGATTCTTCTCAGGACTCATTGGCATTGGAGGAGGAATCATACTAACGCCAATAATACTGCTTTTACATTGGGGAAAAATGAAAGAAGCAGCGGCTGTCTCTGCTCTATTTATTTGGGTTAACTCAGCAGCAGGTTTGATTGGTCAAGTTTCAAGTGGAGTTGAAATATCCTCACAGTCATTTATTTTGGTTGCAGTGGCTTTAGTTGGTGGATTTTTTGGAAGTTACTATGGCAGTAAAAAATTTAATAATTCTTTGCTACGATATTTACTTGCTTTTGTATTGATTATAGCATCCATCAAACTGTTTTTTGTTTAGATGATTGATAAAAAAAACATAACAGGAATAATATTAGCAGGTGGAAAAAGCTCAAGAATGGGTTTGGATAAGGGTTTGTTATTGTTGGAAGATTCATTGTTTATAGAACATATAATGAATGCATTATATAGATGCGTAGATAATATTATTATTGTTAGTTCAAACTCTGATTATGATGAGTTTGGAGTAAAAAGAGTTGAAGATATAATTAAAAATTCTGGACCTTTAGGTGGCGTTTATACAGGATTACATTACTCTAAAACAGAATATAATATAGTATTAAGCTGCGATGTGCCTTTAATTAACTCGTCAACACTAAGCTTATTGATTAATGGGATTGATTCTGAATTTGATGTAGTTCAATTGCAAAGTAAGAATTACAAGATGCCATTAGTGGCTATGTATAAAAAACTTTGTAAGGATATTTGCTTAGAATTTTTAAACAAAGGAGAAAAGAGATTACGCTTTGTTGTTGACCAAATGATTTCAAAAACGATTAAGATAGATTCAAGTTTCGATAAGTATGTTAGAAACATTAATACAATAGAACAATTAATTGAAATAAGAAATGAAGTTGAACATTAAATATTTTGGACTCATTGCGGAAATTACAAAATGCAATGAAGAAACCTTAGAGGTTTCAAAATCAACAATTTCTGATTTAAGAAATGTGCTATTTAATAAATACCCAGAATTAAAAAATAAAGATTTTCAAGTGGCGCAAGAACAAGAAATCGTTTCAAATGACACATTGATTTCAGGTGAAGAATTGGCTTTATTACCACCATTTTCAGGAGGATAAGCCCATAATGGGCATTTAGCAAACAGATTAATTGTTTGTTTTTAAATAATATATATGAAGTTTGTAAAAGTTTCAATTTTAATAATTTGTGAGTAGATATAATAGACATATTATTTTATCAGAGATTGGCCAACAAGGTCAAGACAAACTGTCAAAAGCTAAAGTTTTAGTTATTGGAGCTGGAGGTTTAGGTTGTCCTGTGTTGCAATATTTGACTGCAGCTGGAATAGGAACTTTGGGAATTATAGATTTTGATGTGGTTGAAGAAAGTAATTTGCAGAGGCAAGTTCTTTTTGGCACTTCATCACTTGGTGAAAATAAAGCACTTGCTGCTAAACAACGTCTTGAAGATTTAAACTCTAAAATCAATATAGTTGCTTATCCAGAAATGCTTTCATCTCAAAATGCCTTAGTGCTTTTTGAACAGTACGACATTATAGTGGATGGCTCTGATAATTTTTCTACACGTTATTTAGTCAATGATGCTGCAATACTTTCTGGCAAACCTTTCGTTTATGGAGCCATTTATAAATTTGAAGGACAAGTATCAGTATTTAATTATAACAATGGTCCAAGTTATCGATGCCTATTTTCGAGTCCACCAAAAGGAGGCTCTGTGGCTAACTGTTCAGAAGTTGGAGTCTTAGGTGTTCTGCCTGGAATTATTGGAACTATGATGGCAAATGAAGTGATTAAAATTATTTTGGAGTTTGAACATGTTTTGTCAGGGAAATTGTTGTGTTATAATTCTAGAACCACACAAATGTCAACTCTTAAAATAAATAAAAAACAAATTGAGATTGATAAGGTTTTGGATAATAAGCAGTTGTCTGATATTTATGAAATTGAAGATTGTGAGACTTTTGTCAATGAAATTTCACATCATGAACTTTCAATATTAAACGATTTTCAATTTATTGATGTTAGAGAACCAGACGAACAACCAAAATTAGAAGTTGATAATTGTATTGCTATTCCAATAGATAAACTCGAAAGTAGACTTAATGAATTGGATATACATAAAGTACAAGTGCTATTTTGCCAATCTGGAATGCGAAGTAAAAAGGCAGCAAAAATGTTATTAGAAAACAAATTCAAAAACGTATATAGTTTCAAAGATGGAATTCATCCACTAATTGAAGCCTTAAAAACAAAAGTATATGAGTGAACGAAAACCCAAAAATGTATTTAAAGAAGGAGCCATTTCTTCTGAATTCATAGGAAATTCAATAGCCAAACATCAAACCAAAACGAGTATTGGAGCGCATAATATTTTTTTAGGACAAGTAAGAGCAGATGAAATTGAAGATAAAGTTGTTTCAGCTATCGAATATACTGCCTATGAAGATATGGCAAATCAAAAATTTCATGAGATAAGAGAATCTACTTTTGAAAAATTTGATTTAACATGCATGCATATATATCACAGTTTGGGAACTGTAAAAACTGGAGAAATTTGCTTATTTGTTTTTGTGTCTTCACCAAGACGAAAAGTTGTTTTTGAAGCTTTGGAATTTGTTGTTGAAGAAATTAAAGCAAAGGTTCCTGTATTTGGGAAAGAAATTTTTGAAGATGAAACACATCAGTGGAAAGTTAATAATTGATTATTGACTAATTATTATTGATTATTATGAAAGAAGCATTAAAAAAACGAACTAAAATATTTGCCCATGACTGTATTAAAATAACTGGGTTATTTCCAAATAATTATCTAGCTAATCATATTAAAGGACAACTTATTAGATCCTCTACTTCAGTTGCTTCAAATTATAGGGCAACTTGCATTGCACAATCAAAAGCTAGTTTTATTGCTAAAATTAGTATTGTGATTGAAGAGGTTGACGAATCTAATTTTTGGTTAGAATTTGCATTGGATGAAAATATAATTCAAGAAGATAAAGTAAACTTTCTAATAAAAGAATCTAGAGAATTAATAGCAATCTTTATGGCTTCTAGAAAAACTGCAAGCAATAAGTAATCAATTTTCAATAATAAATAATCAATCTGGAGAAATGGTAGACATCACAAACAAAACAAACACGTTACGAATTGCAACTGCGCAAGCCATTGTTAAAGTGAGTAAACCAGAAACCATTGAGGCTATTCAAAATGACGAAGTTCCTAAAGGAAATGTATTTGCAATGAGTAAGGCAGCTGGTTTACTAGGAGTAAAAAAAACTCCTGATATTTTACCAGATTGTCACCCATTGCCTATTGAATATACAGGAATTGATTATGAAATTAACGACTTAGAAATTACTGTAACATGCACTATTAAAACCATTTATAAAACTGGAGTTGAAGTTGAGGCTATGCATGGTGCTTCAGTAGTTGCATTAAATATGTATGATATGCTTAAACCCATTGATAAAGGCGTTGAGATTCATCATATAAAACTGTTAAGTAAAAAAGGAGGGAAGTCAGATTTCAAGGATAAATTCAGAAAGGAATTAACTGCAGCTGTTGTTGTTTGCTCAGACACAATTTCGGCTGGTCAAAAAGAAGACAAGGCTGGAAAAGCTATTATTGAAAAACTAAAATCCTGTAATGTTTCAATTTCTGATTATTGTATCATTCCAGATGAAAAAAACCAAATTCAAGAGAAAGCTAAAAACTATGAAACCCAAGGAATAAACTTAATTATTTTCACTGGTGGAACAGGATTATCAGCTCGCGATATCACACCTGAGGCGTTAGAAGATTTAATCGATAGAAAAATCCCAGGCATTGAAGAAGCAATTCGAAATTACGGACAAAACCGAATGCCTTATGCGATGTTGAGTAGAAGTGTAGCTGGCACCATAAACAATACATTGGTTCTGGCTTTACCAGGTTCAACTAATGGAGCAAAAGAATCTATGGACGCCATTTTCCCATCGGTTTTGCATGTTTTCGGAATTCTAAAAGGAGCAAGACACAATTAATGGAAAATCAAAATAATATATTACAAGATTCATTTGGTAGACAACACACCTATTTGCGTATTTCATTAACTGAATTGTGTAATTTGCGTTGTACGTATTGTATGCCAGCAGAAGGTATTCAACTATCTCCAAGGTCTCATATCATGACATATGATGAAGTGTTTGCCATTGCGAAAACTTTTGCAGATAATGGTGTCACAAAAATAAGATTAACAGGAGGAGAGCCATTGGTAAGAAGAGATGTAGAAGTCATTTTAAGAAAATTGGCAACACTTCCAGTAGAATTATCTATTACCTCAAATGCGGTTATAATAGATAGGTTTATTGATGTTTTAAAGGAATGCAACATCAAAAACATTAATGTGAGTTTGGACTCCTTAGATAAAGTAAAATTTAAAGAAATAACACGGAGAAATAATTTTGAAAAGGTTTACAATAATATATTACTCTTGATTTCTGAAGGATTTAATGTGAAATTAAATGCTGTGCTTATAAATGGTTTTAATGATAATGAAATAATAGATTTTATTCAGCTCACTAAGGAAATGCCTATTTCTGTTAGATTCATCGAGTTTATGCCATTTGATGGCAATAAATGGGATAAGGCTAAAATGGTTTCCTATGCACAAGTCATGGAACATGTCAATTCTAATTTTGAAGAAGATAAAGTTATTAGATTGAAAGATGCTCCAAATGACACTTCAAAAAACTATAAAATTGAAGGCTACAAAGGTTCTTTTGCAATAATCAGCTCAGTAACCAACCCTTTTTGTGATTCTTGTAATCGTATTCGTCTAACAGCCAATGGACGCTTAAAAAACTGTTTGTTTTCTAATAATGAATCAGATTTGTTGACACCTGTAAGAGAAGGTAAATCTATTGAGTCAATCATAAAAAAAGCAATACAAGCTAAATTTAAAGTTCGTGGTGGAATGGATACTATGGAGAAACTAGAACAACCAGATTTACATGGCAATAATAGGAGTATGATTACAATTGGTGGTTAGCTTTGTAAAGCTGCTCATAGTTTTCTTTAGTATCGATATCAGCAATTAGATGTTCAGCGTTTAATATATTCACACTCTCAATATGCTTTTCGATAATTTGCTTTGCACCTTTGTCTACATCCAAATTTGAAAGCTCCTCAAAGTAAGATTTATCAAATAATGCTGGAACACCAACTTTTTTGTTTCCGTAATTTGATGCTATGATTTGGTTTTTTTTAATTTGAAATGAATCAACTAATTTGCTTAAATAATTTGTATCAATAAAAGGTTGGTCAGCAAGTATTATTAAAACACAATCAAACTGATTTTGGTTTTTTATATGATTTACTCCAAAAGCAATCGAACTTCCAAGCCCATTTTTCCATTGTTTATTGTAAATTACCTCAATATCATCTCGTTTTATGGCAGATTTTATTTGCTCATAATTTGCTCCTAGAACAACATAAGTTTTAGCATGTTTTAATTGTATAGCATTATTTATAGCGTTATTGAGTAAAAAAGTGCCTTTCCAAGGTAACAATTGTTTAGGAACGCCCATTCTTGAAGAACTTCCAGCGGCTAAAATGAGAACTGCAATTTGAGGTTGCATAAGAATTTAATTAGTTCACTGAGGTTTTAGAGTGTATTCCAGTACGCTTTTCTTTTAAAGACATTGGTGTTTGTTCTCTTATTACAGATAAGACTTCAGAAATAATTGAAATTGCAATTTCTTGAGGTGTTTCTGCACCAATATTTAAGCCAGCAGGACCAAAAATGTTATCAATGAATGAGTCTTCAACTTCATGGCAATATTCCAGAAACTGTGACAATAGTTTTTCACGTCGTTTGGCTGGTCCCAAAAGACCTAAATAAGTTGGTTTGGTGTCTTTCAGCTCAATAAGATATTTTAAATCGTTTGCAAAATTATGAGACATAATCACAATAGCAGTTTCTTGGTCAATGGACTTTAATTCAAGTGCATCTGGTGATACAGAGTAGAATGCAGTTGCACCTGGAAAGTTTTCAATGGTTTTAGATTCCAATGGTCCAGAAACAACGGTCACCTCCCAACCATTATAATGTCCTAGTTTACATAATTGAACAGCGTCATGTTCTGCACCAAAAATCATAAGCTTAAAACAAGGTGGTAATGTTTCTGAGAATAATAGTAAATTACTTGCTTCTTTTGAGAAATTTGATAATTGGAATGAATTATTTTCAAACTGAATCATGCTTCCTAAACCATCATAAACACCTTCTTCTTTTTTATAATTGGAATGGATGCTAAAAGATTCTCGCTGCTCTAAGCACTTTTTAAAGTCTGAAATACAATTGTCAATTGGTAGAAATTCTTCAATTAAAATATACAAAATGCCTTCACAACCCAATCGATAGCGTCCATCATACGTCATCATTTTAGCATGACCAGTTTGAAATACTGATTGCGCTTGTCTCAGAATATCTTTTTCAACACAACCACCACTTACTGCTCCTATCATTTGATTATTCTCAAGAATAAGCATTCGAACACCTGGTTTTCTGTACGAGGAACCATCAAGTGCAACAACAGTAGCCAAAACAGATTTTAATCCATTTTGTTTGGCATCAATTGAAGCTTCAACAATATGTTTGAATTCGTGAGTCATTGAACCTAATCGAGTTTAACCAATGATTTTTTTAGGTTCGTAATGTTTCATATATGGTTGTTTTAATAAGCGTTGTCCAGTGGCTGAATAAATAGCATTGGCAACAGCACCTCCAATTGGTGGCAATGTTGGCTCACCTAAACCAGTTGGCGCAATATCACTTTTAACAAAATGCACATCAACTTGAGGTGTTTGATGCATTCTAATTAATTGATATGAATTGAAATTATTGGATTGCGGAATTCCATTTTCAAAAGTTAATTCACCATACATTGTATGCCCAATACCATCAATAACACCACCAACAACTTGATTTTTAGCACCAAGCGGATTAACGACAATACCACAATCTACAGCACAAGTAACCTTCTTTACAACAGGATAACCATTTTCCATTTCAATATCAGCAACTTGAGCAACATGTGTATTATGACAGTAATAAACCGCAAACCCTTGGTAAATACCTTCAGCAGTATTTCCCCAATTGGATTTTTCAATTGCCAAGTCAATAACACCTTCTAAGCGTTCTGGACTGTATTGAATTTGTTCATCTGTTGTACCTTTTACATTTTGCAACAAATCTTTATGTAGTTTAATGCGATCCACTTGCATTAATTCTGCTAATTCATCAAAGAAACTCTGTTCAGCTGAAGCCAAAAAGTTTGTGTATGGCGCTCTCCAAGCTCCAGTTGTAATATTGCTCTTGTAATTGGCAGTGTCAACTTGGTAGTTTTCTAATGCTCCAGCAGGAAAGAAGTTTGGTATTAATCCGTACATATTATTATTAATGGCTGCTTCTTTTAAATGATAACCTGTAAGGTTTCCATCTTTTATAGAAGCAGCAATTCGATACTTTATGGCTGGTCTGTAAATTCCTGCTGCCATATCATCTTCTCTTGAGAATACAACCTTAACTGGCTTTTTTGCTAAGTGAGAAACTTCAGCTGCTTCCATAGCAAAATCACCATATAATCGACGACCAAATCCGCCTCCCATTCTTGTCATTTCGAGGCTTACTTCGCTTTCATCTCTACCTAACATTCTTGCTACTCTACCAGCAGTTCCAGCTGGAGTTTGTATTGGCCCTACCAATTCAATTTTATTAGTGGTAACGTTAGCAAAGAAATTCATAGGTTCCATGCAATTGTGAGGAAGGAATGGAGATTCGTAAGTACGTTCTAAAACAGTATCTGCCTCAGCAAAAGCTTTTTTGACATCGCCATCCTTACGTCTGGTGTCAAACTTATTTCCATTAAGTATTTCTAATAATTTTTCATCATGAAAAGCTGTGCTTTCTGCCTTGCTGTCTTGATTCCATTCTGCTTTTAGCGCTTTTTTTCCTTTCATAGCAGACCATGTACTGGTTGCTAAAACAGCAACTTTGTCTCCAAATTTTATGACATCTTGCACACCATTTACTGTCCTTGATGCTGTATCATCAAACGATACAAGCTTTTGGCCAAAAGCAGGAGGTCTTAACACTGACGCATAAAGCATTCCTTCTGCTTTATAGTCTAAACCAAAAAGCGGCTTTCCTGTTACGATTTCATCAATATCAACGTTGCTTTTACCTTGTCCAATAATGGTAAAATCTTTGGAGTTTTTTAAGGTTACATCTTCTGGAACTTCTAGTAATGCAGCTTCTTTAACAACTTCACCATAGCCTAATTTGTTACCACTAGAGTTGGTAATAACTCCATTACTTGTTTTACAATCTGATGGTGAAACTCCCCATTTAGCAGCAGCAGCATTTACTAGCATTTGCCTTGCCGTAGCACCAGTTTGTCGCAGTGGCTCCCAACCTTGTCTTAATGACTGACTTCCTCCAGCAACTTGTCGTGTATAATTTTTAGTATCTAAAGCACCTTGTACAACATGTACATCTTCCCAGGCAACATCCAATTCTTCAGCAATGAGCATTGGCATTGAGGTTTTTACACCTTGTCCTATTTCTGGATTTGGAGAAAAGATAGTTACTTTACCTTCATCAGATATTTTAATGAATGCGTTAAAATCATTGTAATCTAAAAGGCTTAAATCTACAGGTGGCTTTACATCTTCTTTACAAGCAGTGAATAAGTTAAACCCTATTAACATTCCGCCACTTGCTAATGCTGAGGTTTGTAAAAATGAACGTCTGCTAAAATTTATGTTTGTTGATTTTTTCATCTTGATGTATCTTAATTAACTCATTTTGTCGGCAGCAACTTCAACTGCTTTTTCAATACTATTGTAAGAAGCACATCTGCAAATGTTTCCTTGCATTGCAGTACGAATATCTGATTTTGTGGGATTGGGATTATTGTTTAAAAAAGCCGAAGCTGTCATTATTTGTCCAGCTTGACAATAGCCACATTGAGGAACATCGATTTCCTTCCACGCTTCTTGAACTGGATGGTCTCCATGTTCTGAAAGCCCTTCTATGGTAGTTATTTCCATTCCTTGTAAATTAGAAACAGGGAGCGAACAACTACGTGTAGCATTACCATTAATATGAACAGTACATGCGCCACATTGTGCAATACCACATCCAAATTTTGTTCCTACAAGTTCTATATGGTCTCTTAAAACCCAAAGTAAGGGAGTGTCGGAATCTGCTTCAACCGATTGCAGCTTCCCATTGATTTTTAAATTATATGTTGGCATAATTAGTGTTTTAGTACGAATGCTATAATAAACTTCGCTAAGATTACGACTGTTCCTAAAGTTAGTGAAAAAAGAGATTCATTTAAGGTTTTAACATAGATTTAAGTGTTAAAATAGGATTATCGTAATGCCACATATATTTTCTATATTTGGTTTTATTCAACTAACACAACCAACCAATGAAAAAATCCATTTCTTTTTTAGCATTATTTTGTATTCTATTTTCTTTAGCAGCTCAAGAGGCCGAAACATATTTTGAGCCTTTAAAATATAGGAATATTGGGCCTTTCCGTGGAGGTCGTTCGACAGGTTCAACTGGAGTGGTTGGAGACCCATTGACCTATTATATGGGAACAACAGGTGGAGGTTTATGGAAAACAGAAGATGCAGGACAAAGTTGGCATAATATTTCGGATGGATTTTTTAAAACAGGCTCAGTAGGAGCAGTAGCTGTCTCAGAATCCAATACCAATATTGTTTATGTTGGTATGGGAGAACATGCCATAAGAGGTGTAATGACTTCCTATGGAGATGGTGTATATAAATCAACTGATGCAGGAAAAACATGGACACATTTGGGGTTAAAGGAAACACAGCAAATTTCTAGAATCGTGATTCATCCAACGAATCCAGATATTGTTTTTGTTGCAGCTCAAGGTGCTATAAATGGGTCAACAAAAGAGAGAGGTGTTTATAAATCTGTAGATGGAGGGAAAACATGGAAAAATGTACTCTATGTTAATGATATGACTGGAGCTGCTGAGCTCTCTATGGATATGAATTATCCAGAAGTATTATATGCTGCTATGTGGCACCATAAACGTGAGCCCTGGGTTGTCATCAGTGGTGGCGAAGGCAGTGGATTGTACAAATCGACAGATAGTGGTGAAACTTGGAAGAAAATACATAAAGGACTTCCTGAAGAAAAAGGTAAGATGGCCATTGCTGTCAGTAGAGCGAATTCTGATAAGGTTTATGCATTAATCGAGAGCGACACCCATAAAGATTTAGGTGGTTTATTTGTCTCTAACAATGCTGGAGAAAGTTGGAGTAGAGTAAGTGGAGATAATAGATTAACACAACGTGCTTGGTATTATATTGAAGTTTTTGCAGATCCAAATGATGAAAATACAGTTTATGTAATGAGCGCTCCAGCACTTCGATCTATTGATGGCGGAAAAACTTGGGAAACATTAAGAGGTCCTCATGGGGATTATCACGATTTATGGATAAATCCTAATAATTCTAAAAACATGGTAATTTCAGATGATGGTGGTGCAGGAATTTCGTTTAATTATGGGAAATCTTGGTCTACACAAGCGAACATGTCCACAGCACAAATTTATCGTATAAATGCTGACAATATGTTCCCTTATAATATTTATGGTGGACAACAGGATAATTCATCAGTAAAAATAAAAAGCATGTCTATAGGTGGTTGGAGTATTTCACATAAAGATTGGGAAAGATCTGCTGGAGGTGAAAGTGCGTTTGCAGGTTTAGATCCAGATAACCCTCGTTATGTAATGGGAGGTGTTTATTTGGGATATATTGAATTATTGGATACAGAATCAATGGGCTCAACAAATATTATGGCTGCGCCAAATCAATGGTTAGGTCGCGAAGCTCGTGATATGGAATATTTGTTTAACTGGAATGCACCAATTATACATTCTATACATGAAAAAGGAACATATTTTCATTGTGCAAATAAAGTGTTGAAAACGACTGACATGGGAAAATCATGGAAAGAGTTTTCACCTGATTTAACTCGTGATATTGATGAAAAGCAAGGAAATGGAGGTGCTCCATATACTAATGAAGCTGTTGGAGCTGAAAACTATGGAACGATAGCATACATTATTGAATCACCTCATGAAAAAGGTGTTTACTATACAGGAAGTGATGATGGTTTAGTATATATCACAAGAGATAATGGAAACTCTTGGCAAAATATAACGCCAAAAGGATTAGGAGAAACATTGGTTAATGCGATTGATGTATCACCTCACGATCCAGCCACTGCATACATTGCAACAACTAAGTATAAATTTAATGATTATACACCAGCCTTATATAAAACGACCGATTACGGAAAAACATGGAAAAATATAAGTTCTGGAATTCCATATGGAGCTTATACTAGAGTTGTACGAGAAGACCAAACCAGAAAAGATTTATTGTATGCTGGAACAGAAACTGGTGTCTATGTGTCATGGAATAGAGGTCAATCATGGGAAAGTATGCAACTTAACTTACCTATTACTCCGATAACTGATTTAAAAGTTCATCAAGGCGATTTAATTGTTTCAACTTCTGGTAGAGGGTTTTGGATTTTAGATGATTTAGGACTATTAAATCAATTTAAAACTAATTCTGATGAAGTTAAATTATATACTCCAGAACCTGCATTAGATGCAGTTTGGGGAAGTCAACTTAATGGTAATTGGTCAGATGGAACAAATACTTTTGAAGGGGTTAATCCAGCTAATGGAATGATTGTTTATTATGAACTGCCAAAACTTGAGAAGAAAGATGAGGTTACTTTAGAAATTAGAAATAGTAAGAATGAAGTGATAAATACAATTAGTTCGGAAAGAGACCCAAAATACAGACGTTGGGATGGTGGACCACCACCAGCTGCAACACTATCTAAAAAAGAAGGTTTAAACCGTTTTGTTTGGGATTTTCGTTATCCTATAATGTCTGGAATTCCTAATACATATATTGAGGCCAATTTTAGAGGGCATCGTACTATTCCTGGAACTTACAAATTGACGTTAAAAGCTGGTGATAAAACAGTGACAACAAATGCTGTAATACAAGAAAACCCCTTGTATGAAACTAAAACAGGACAGTATGAAGAGTACGATGGTGTTATGAAAACAATGGAGTCCAATTTAACGGAAATGCACGATATGGTTAATGTATTGTTCAAAGCCAAGAACCAAATTAAAGATGTTGTTTCTGGATTAGATTCTGACAAGCATAAAGAATTGATTGAAAGAGGTAAAAAGCTGATTAAAGATTTAACAGCTTGGGACGAAGATATGATTCAGCGTAAATCAAAGGCCTATGATGATGTTGAAAATTTTCCTAACAAATTTACTGCAGAATATATATTCTTAATCAATCAAACCGAAAGCAGTATTCCAAGGGTTAATGAGCAGAATAGAAATAGAAAAGTTGAATTAGAAACTATTTGGAGAACGCTAAAAAGCTTAGGTAATAACTTTATTAATAACGAAATACCAAGTTTCAACAAGCAATTATGGGAATCAGGAATAGGAGCTATTAAAATGAATTAAACATAAAAAAGCCTCATCGAAAGATGAGGCTTTTTTTATACAAGCTCTTTTTTGTATTTACCTTTACTTTTTCTAATTCTTACCGCAACAACTTTATATTCTGGGCACATAGCTTCACTATCATGAACATCACCAGTAATATTGTTTATCATAATTTCTGGAAAGTGGAAAGTAGTACTTAAAATACCTTCTTTTACTTCATCAGTAATTCTAGCTTTCACGTCTACTTTTCCTCGAGGCGATTCTAAACACACATAATCACCTTCATTTATTAAATGCGTTTTAGCATCATTTGGATTTATCATTAAATAATCATCCTGAAGGATTTGCTCGTTGGCTGTTCTTCGTGTCATCGCTCCACAATTGTAGTGCTCTAATTCTCTATTTGTTGTCAATATATATGGATAGTCTTTTGCGTGTTCCGTGAGCTCAACAGTTTCTTCCCAAGCATTAAATTCAAATTTCCCTTTACCACGTTTGAACTCTGTTTTATGTAATATTTGAGTGTCTGTTCCGTCAGGAGCAACTGGCCATTGTAATCCATTGATGCCTAATCGTTCCCATTTGATTCCTGCAAAGAAAGGTACAATTTGAGATATTTCTTCTAGCATCCCATCAGGAGTATAATCGGGTTGAGCATAACCCATTCTGTTCATAATATCCACAATTATTTGACCATCTGGTTTGGTTCCAGGAATTGGTTCAACTACTTGTCTAACGGCTTGCACACGACGTTCTCCATTAGTGAATGTTCCAGATTTTTCTAGGAACGAGGCTCCTGGTAAAATAACATCGGCATACTTAGCTGTTTCAGTCATGAATAACTCTTGTACAATGACTAAATCTGTAGCCTCAAGTGCTTTAATCACTTTTTGAGTATTTGGGTCGGTTTGTACTACGTCTTCACCGATAATCCAAATAGATTTTAGTTTGCCTTCGAGTGCTGCATCAAACATTTCTGGAATTTTATAGCCTATATGTTTAGGGACTTCAACACCGTAAAATTCATTGTATTTTTTATTGACATCGTCTTTAGTAATATCTAAATAACCTGCTCCTTGATGTGGTTGAACTCCCATATCTGCAGACCCTTGTACGTTATTCTGGCCACGTAATGGATTTACACCAACACCACGACGACCAATATTTCCTGTCATTAATGCTAAATCTGCAATTTGCATCACAGTGAATGTTCCTTGAGAATGTTCAGTAACACCTAATCCATGAAATGACATCGCATTTGGTGCAGATGCATAAGCCATAGCAGCTGCTCTAACTTCTTCTCTGGTAACACCAGAAATTTCTTCAATTTGGTCTAAGTCAATGGCTAATAATTCTTTTTTGAAGTCCTCAAATCCTTCAGTTCTATTTTGAATAAAAGTTTCATCTACTAATCCTTCGGTAACAATATAATACATCATCATATTAAGCACAGCAACATTGGTTCCTGGTCGTAATGCGATGTGATGATCTGCATATCGTGCTATTTCAGTTCTTCTAGGATCCAGCACAATAGTTACATTATCAGATTTCATAGCAAATTGCTTCAACTTAGCTCCTGTTACTGGATGTGCATCTGTTGGATTTGCTCCAATGACCATGATACAGTTAGTATCTTTTAAATCGTCAATAGAATTGGTTGCAGCTCCTGTTCCGTAAGTACGCTGCATTCCTAAAGCAGTAGGAGAGTGGCATACTCTTGCACAACCATCAATATTATTCGTGTTTATAACTGCTCTGTAGAATTTCTGCATCAAATAATTCTCCTCATTGGTACAACGAGATGATGAAATTCCAGCCATAGAGTCTGGACCAAATTCTTCTTTAAATCCAGATAATTTATTGGCTATATAATCGTAAACTTCTTCCCAAGTGACTTTTTCAAATTCGCCATTTCGTTTAATCATTGGTGAGTTCAAACGTTCAGGATGATCGTAAAATTTAAACGCATAACGACCTTTTAAACACGTATGTCCTTGATTAACTTCAGCATCATAAGGAGCTGTAATACTTAATATTTCTCCATTACTGGTAGATACTTCTAAGTTGCATCCTACACCACAATAGGTACAAATAGTTCTAGTCGTATCTGTTGCTTGAATGGCTTTAGATTGGAATACATCAGAAATTGCAGAAGTTGGGCACGCTTGTGAACAAGCTCCACAACTCACACAATCTGAATCCATAAAGGAGGTGTCAAACCCTTTAATGATTTTTGAGTCGAATCCTCTTCCAGACATGCTCAACACAAACTCACCTTGCACTTCATCACATGCTCTTACACAGCGATAACAATTAATGCATTTTGATAAGTCTGAAGTCATATAAGGATGACTCAAATCTTTCATTCTATATAAATGATTGTCACCTTCAGGATAACGCACATCGCGAATACCAACTTGAGCAGCAACGGTTTGTAATTCACAATTTCCGTTGACTTCACACGTTAAACAATCCAATGGATGGTCAGTTAAAACAAGTTCAACAATGTTTTTGCGCAACGCTTTAACGGCTTCTGTACTTGTGTAAATGTATTGGCCTTCAACAACAGGAGCGTGACAAGACGCCATTGTTTTTACAGGCCCATTTTCTTCTAAGGCTACTTCAACACTGCACACGCGACAAGAACCAAAAGGGTCTAGATTTGGTGCATCGCATAAGGTTGGAATCAAGTTTTTGTCTCTGTATCGACGAATAAACGAAAGGATAGTTTCCCCTTCTTCAATTTCAAATGCTCTGTTATCTATATATGCTGTTTTACTCATAATGTTCTAGTTGAAATATTGTCTTAATTCATCATCAAAATACTGTAAGGCATTGCGAACTGGTAATGGAATTCCTCCACCATGTGCGCATAACGAACCTTGTTCGAGTGTTGCTAATAAATCTGTAAATAGTTTTTTATCTATTTTATAGTCTGATGTCAATGCTTTTTCGGCTAATTCTTGTCCTCTTTTAGTTCCTAATCTACAAGGAAAACACTTTCCGCAACTTTCATAAGCTGCAAAATCAAATAGGTGTTCTATAAATTTCATTATTGGATAATCACTAGGAACAGATACCACAGAAGCATGACCTAAAAGAAATCCTTCATTAGAGAAAGATTCAAAATCTAGTGTTAAATCATTAATTTTAGAAACAGGAACTAAACCACCAAGTGGACCACCAATTTGGACAGCTTTTACATCTGATTTAAAACCACCACCAAGTTCATTAAAAACTTTAGATAAAGGTGTTCCCATTTCTACTTCATACATTCCCGGATTGTTGAAAAAACTATCTAAGGACACTAGTTTTGTTCCAGAAGAACGTTCGGTGCCGATAGCTTTCCATGCTTCTCCACCATTAGAAATAATATAATGTAAAGCTGCTAAGGTTTCTACATTATTAACAATTGTAGGTTTGTTGAACAAACCTTTTTGAGCTGGAAAAGGAGGTCTTACCCTTACTTCTGGTCTTTGTCCTTCAATAGAATTTATAAGCGCAGTTTCTTCACCACAGATATAAGAACCTTGAGCCTGAATGATTTTAAAATCAAAACTAAAACCTGAACCATTGATGTTATCACCAATTAAATTATTGGTTCTTAAATCATCAATTGCATCCTGAACTATTTTAACCGATTCAGGATATTCAGCGCGAATGTAAAGAATACCATATTTTGCATGCGTTACATAACCAGAAATCAACATGCCAAACAACACAGAGTGTGGTTGATGCTCTAATAAATATCTATCGGAATACGCTCCAGGGTCGCCTTCATCAGCATTGCAAATAATGAATTTTGTATCGTTTTCTACGTTTCGGCAGAATTGTAATTTTAACCCCATTGGGAAACCTGCACCACCACGACCACGAACATTAGACGTTTTTATTTCTTCCAACACATCAGCAGAATCTTTTTGAAGCGCTTCTAAAAATGGTTGATAATACTCTTGAATATTGTTAGAAAACGGATTTGTTAATATCTGTTTCCCACTTGCTTTTATATTGTATGTATCTTGATTTAAGTCAGAATCTGAATCAATAATCGATTTCAAGTTCGATATAGCATCACCAGAATAATTTTTCCCATCGTAGTGAAACGCTGAGTTTTCGTGACAACGACCTAAACAAGTCATATGTCCTATTTCATCTGCATCAAAATTTGATTTAAGTGAATCAATTACCTTTTCTTGAGTGCCAGCACAAACACAAGCAGTTCCGTTGCACACATATACTTTTTTGCCCTTATTTTCAGGTTTTAAAAAATCATAAAAACTAGCTGTTCCAAACGCATTTGCTTTTCCAATAAGAAACTCATCGGCTAATTTTGCCATGGCTTCATCGCTTGGTGTGCCTTCTGGTTTTGCTAACTTTCCTAGTTTATCAAAGAGGTTGTCTTTGAGTCCTTTCCTTCCTAATAATTCACTTAAATTATCTGACATATATAATTAACTCGCTTTTGTATTGTTTGTATCTATTTTTGTTCGTTGTGGGTTGGAATAACAAGTTGCTCTTTCATCTCGACAGAAAGCAAACAATGTAATCCCTAATTCTTTGGCATAGTCCACTGCTAATGATGATGGAGCTGATACTGCAGCTAAAAAAGGAATTCTTGCTTTAAAACATTTAATTACTATTTCATAAGAAATACGACCACTAACAGTAATGATTTTTGCTTGATTTAGTTTTTGATCATTGATGAGTTTTCCAACAATTTTGTCGACAGCATTATGACGACCAATATCCTCCATAGCACATAATAAATTACCTTTTAAAGTGAAAGCAGCAGCTGCATGTGTTCCACCAGATTTTCTGAAATCAAATTGAAAAGTATTCATTTTATTAAATAGATTATGAATAAGTCTAATATCTATTTTGTCTTTATCATCAATAGTTTTTCCAATAAACGTTAAATCGCCAAGTTCGGTTTTTCCACAAATGCCACAGGATGAAACTGATAATAAACTTCTACTATTAGTGTAGCCTTCGCCTAATTCTTTTTCAGGAATATCAACATTTACAATAGTAACAATTCCCTTTTCATTTTCTTTTTTGAGTGATATTTCAGGAATAAAGGCAACATTATTGATAACACCTTCAGCATGTAATAAACCACGTACTAGAGCGACATCATTTCCAGGAGTTCTCATGGAAACAGTAAAGGGTTTGTTGTTGATATTAATTTGTAAGGCTTCTTCAACAGTTAATGCATCAACAATTTTGTCGATTTCATTATTATTAAATTTTTTTCCTTCGTAGTTTCGAGTTGCCATGTTGCTATGGTAAAATCAATGCTCAATTTACATAAAGTTAATCGAATTTGCCATTTTTTACGTTGTAATGATGTGTTAAAATGAAGAATTACTTATCTAGAAGTTGAAGTGTCACTAAATAGGCACAATGATCTGAAGCAATTGCATCACAAATGGTTTTACGATTTAAAACCTTCCAACGGTGTTTTGGATAGAATAAAACGTAATCAATTTTTTTGGTTGGTTCTTCAGATGAAAAGGTTGGTTCAGGATTGGTTTTATCGTATGAAGCTTTCCAAAAACTTTCTAAAATAGTCATTGTATTACTATTAGGTTCAGCATTTAAATCACCAGCTAAAATGGTTGGATATTTGTTGCTAGAAAACACTCTGTTAATTTCTTTAGCTTGCATAATTCTATTGGTCTCAACCTTTAAATGATCTAAATGTGTTCCAATAAATGAAATCGTATCTTTTGAAGGTAAAACTGTCGTAATTTCTAGCGCAGCACGAGGTTCATCACCAGGAATATAAGGCAATGGTACATTTCGCGTGCTTAAAAATGTGTGTTTAGATAAAACACCTTCGCCATATTCACCACTATCATAGTGCATGGCTCTACCATAAATCGGAGCCATTTTTGTTCGCCAACCTAATTCGGTTACCAAATCATATTTTTTTGCACGATTCGTTTTGTAATCTACCTCTTGAAGTGCTACAAAATGAGGATTTGCATCTATAATAACTTTAGCAATGACGTCTAAATTAAAATCGCCTTTCATGGTTTTTCCGTGAAGAATATTAAATGAGAGTACTCTCACTAATTTAGTGCTATCAATTTGTGATTGCGACCATGAAGATTGACCAAACAAAAGAGCTAATATAAATAATGCATTTAATATTAATTTATTCATCACCAAGTTGTTTGAATTTGAAACGCTCATTTTCAGCAGGCTCATGTTCTTGAATCATAATGTTTGCGATTCTTTCAACAATATCTGGATGCATTGATGCAATGTTATTTTGTTCTAAAATATCGTTTTCTAAATCGTACAACTCAATATCTAAATTGCCATCAAAAATATTCTTGCGAACACCTTTCCATTTCCCTAATCGCACTGCTTGTTGACCTTTATAACTAGGAAATTCCCAATATAAAAACTCATGAGGTTCTTGCTTATCTCCTAGTAATTCATCTTTAAAGCTTTTGCCATCAATATTTTCTGGACTTTCAGCACCTGCAATATCACAAATGGTAGGCATCATATCATAAAATGCAGAGATATGATTACTTGTAGCGCCAGCTTTAATTTTATTTGGCCAACTAGCAATAAGAGGTACTCTAATACCACCTTCATAAGTGTAACCCTTTGTTCTACCAAAGCCATTTGAAAAAGGTTTTGAGCTTTCAAAAAAATCAAAGTCAACACCACCAGTATATGTTGGTCCATTATCACTTGTTACAATTATAATAGTGTTTTCATAAAGCCCTAATTCTTTCAACTTATCAATGAGGTCACCTAATTGGTAATCTAAATATCCAATCATAGCTGCATAAGTTGCTCTAGGATATCTGTTTGGAAAATATCCTTTGTCTCCAATATATGGCTCTTCATCACCAATTAGTTTTCTATACTTATCTACGAACTCTTTTGGTGCTTGCAAAGGCAAGTGAGGCAATGGTGATGCATAGTACATGAAAAATGAACTGTCCTTATTTTTTGTCAAAAACTCAATGGCTTTTTCATGTATACGTTCTGGTGCATAATCAGTTTGATTATACTTTACATAACTTGTCTCATCGTAAGGGTCTGCTAAGGAGTCTAGTTTTGTTCTTGGAGCTACCAAATCGTTATTTAGAATATCCTTTTTAGTGTTTTCCCATAGGTGAGGAGGATATAAATTATGAGCTTGGCGTTGGCAATTGTAACCATAAAAATAGTCAAAGCCTTGTAAATTTGGTATGCCATCTGTTTCAGGTGCACCTAAACCCCATTTTCCAAATAAGCCTGTTTTGTATCCTACTTTTTGTAATTGATGCCCAATGGTTATCGTGTTATTTGGTATAGGTCTTTGGCCTTCCAAACTTGGGTCACTTGAAGCCGCAGCATAATCCCAAACGTTACCTCTTTCGTTCCACTCATCATTACCACGAATATAAGAATGTCCCGAATGTTTTCCAGTTAAAAACATATAACGAGAAGGTGCGCAAACTGGAGCTCCAGAATAATGTTGGGTGAATAACATCCCATTATTTGCCATGGCATCCATATTTGGTGTTTGGATTTTTTGCTGTCCATAAACACCAACTTCACCATAACCTAAATCATCGGCTAAAAAATAAATAATATTTGGACGTTTTTCTTGCTCTTCTTTGTTTTTGCAACCAAAAGAAACTATTGAAATAGCGAGAACAAAAAAGATTTTTTTCATTGTTAAAGTTTAAAACAATCCTGAAATGTTACCTTCATTATCAATGCTAATATTCTCTGATGCTGGATGTGCTGGTAGCCCAGGCATTCTCATCATATCACCTGTGATTGGCACCAAAAATCCTGCTCCAGCTGCAATTTCAATTTCCCGAACAGTAATTGTAAAACCTTTTGGGCGACCTAATAATTTTGGATTGTCTGATAAAGATTTTTGAGTTTTTGCAATACAAACAGGAAGGTTTTCAATCCCTAAGTTTGCAATTGTTCTAAGGTTTCGTTTTGCCAAAGACGAATATTCAACATCTTCAGCACCATATATTTTTGTTGCTATGGCTTTAATTTTATCTTGAACAGACATGTCCCAATTATACATTGGTGTAAAATTGGCATTATCTTCATCAACAATATCAATAACATGCTGTGCTAACTCTAAAGCACCTTTACCACCTTTTGCCCAAACTTCTGCTAATGCAACTCTTGTATTTTGTGATTTTGCAAATTCTTGAATTAGAGCAACTTCGGCATCACTATCTGTTATAAACTTGTTTATTGCTATTACTGGAGTGATTCCAAATTGTTTAACATTCTCTATATGCTTTTCAAGATTTGGTAAACCATTTCTTAAGGCTTCAACATTTTCTTCGGTAAGGTTTTTTAAATCTGCTCCACCATGATATTTTAAAGCTCTAATGGTAGTTGTTAATACAATGGCTTTAGGCGAAATTCCTGCGCTTTGGCATTTAATGTCCAAGAACTTTTCTGCTCCTAAATCTGCACCAAAACCAGCTTCAGTCACTGTATAATCACTTAAGCTCATTCCCATTCTAGTTGCAATAACCGAGTTGGTACCTTGAGCAATATTTGCAAAAGGACCTCCATGAATAATTGCCGGATTTCCTTCGATAGTTTGAACTAAATTTGGTTTAATGGCTTCTTTAAGCAATGCAGCCATAGCTCCTTGTACTTTTAAATCTTTACAATAAATAGGAGTTCTATCTTTTGTATAGCCAACAAAAATATTTCCGAGTCGTTCTTTTAAATTTTCTAAATCATCTGATAAGCAAAGAATAGCCATGATTTCTGAGGCTGCAGTAATATCAAAACCTGACTGTCTAGGTACTCCTGAAGTGGTTCCTCCTAAGCCAATGACTATATTTCTTAGTGACCTATCATTCATGTCCATAACACGTTTCCATGTTACGGTTCTTGGGTCTAGGCCTACTGAATTTGTTTTACTCTGAATATTATTATCAATAACTGCTGAAAGTAAATTATGTGCTTTTTCAATTGCTGCAAAATCACCAGTAAAATGTAGGTTAATATCTTCCATTGGAAGCACTTGACTATAACCTCCTCCTGTTGCACCACCTTTAATGCCAAAAACTGGACCTAATGATGGTTCTCTAAGGACAACAGTGGTTTGTTTTCCGAGTTGATTCAGTCCTTCAGATAAACCAATTGACATGGTTGTTTTACCTTCACCAGCTGGTGTTGGAGAAATAGCTGTAACTAAAATTAAATTACTGTTCTTGACTTTTTCTTTGTCAATTATTGATTGTGGTAATTTTGCTTTATACTTTCCATACATTTCAATATCATCAGCACTAAGCCCAAGTTTTTCAGCAATGGTACTAATATGTTTTAATTGAATGTCTTTAGCTATTTCTTGATCTGTCATAATAATGGTTGTTAATTTAGTCTCCGAAAGATAATAAAATACTTTAGTTTTTAATTGTTAAGGCTTAAGTTTTGGCTTAGAGATTATAGTTTGATATTTTTGAAAACAATGAATAATAATTTTCACAATGAATTCTTTGGAATAGGAATTCAGAATGGTAAAACTCCTGAAAACTTAGGAGTGTTATGGCGTTCGGCACAAAATCTTGGAGCAAGTTTTATTTTTACCATAGGTAACCGTTACGCCAAACAAGCATGTGATACTCACAATGCAGTTAAGTCTATGCCATATTTTCATTATGATACGTTTGAAGATTTTTATCAAAATTTACCAAAAGGAGCAAGGTTGGTTGGTGTTGAAAAAACAGATAATGCATCAGATTTGGAAACTTTTAATCATCCGAGACGCTGTGTTTATCTGTTAGGTGCAGAAGACCATGGCTTGTCCAAAAAGGCTATTGAAAAATCACATTTTATTGTTCAATTCAAATCCGAATTGAGCTTAAATGTGTCAATCGCTGGAACTATAGTGATGTATGATAGACAACTGCCTAAACCAAGATCTTAATCCTTTTTCTCATAAACAATTTTACCATCAAAAATTGTCATGACAACTTCAGTGTTGAGAATATCACTTTCATCAACTGTCATTAAATCTTGGTTGTAAATAGCAAAATCTGCAAGTTTACCAACACTAATAGATCCTTTTATGTCTTCTTCAAAAGCACCAAAGGCAGCATCTAATGTGTAAGATTTTAACGCTTGTTCTCTAGTCATTTTTTGCTCTGGCTCGTAACCTCCTTCTGGAGTTCCTTTTAATGTTTTACGACTTACACTAGCATAAAAACTTGCAATAGGATTTAAAGGTTCTACAGGAACATCAGTACCATTTACAATAGGAATACCGCTTTGCAACAAATCTTGCCACATGTAAGCACCTTCCTTAATACGCTTTTCTCCCAAGCGGTCAATTGCCCAAGGTCTGTCTGACGACATATGAACTGCTTGCATTGCAGGTATTACTTGTAATTCTGCAAATCTAGGAATGTCATCAGGATGTAAATGTTGCGCATGTTCTATTCGGAACCTGTGATCAGAATCTTTCTTAGATAATTCAGTAAATGCAGCCTCATATCGATCTAATATTTCTCTATTTGCGCGATCGCCTATGGCATGTGAGCATACCTGAAATCCATTTTGAAGTCCATTACGTGCTGTTTTATCTACCATTTCCATAGGCAATGTTTCAAGGCCAAAATGACCTGGTCTATCTGTATAAGACTCAAGAAGCCAAGCACCTCGATTTCCTAATGCACCATCACAATTTAATTTTATAGATCGAATTGTAAATCTATGATCAGGATCTATATTTGGGCCTTTTTCGTACCATTCATTAAGAAGTTCTTCATCATTACCAGTTAGCATGGCATAAATTCTAATGTTCATTTTGTCTTCTGCTTTCATGCGATCGTACAAGGCTATGGTACCTCTTCCAATTCCAGCATCATGAAACCCTGTAATACCATTCTGGTAACAAGCTTCAATAGCTAAATTAAAAGCTTGGTTATTAGATTCTGGCGTGTTAGCAGGAATATGTTTGCCAATTAAACCTTGAGCGCGTTCACTGAAAATTCCTGTTGGTCTGCCTAGTTCATCTATAATAACTTCACCTCCATCTATTTCATAGGCCTTAATGCCTTCTGCGGATAATGATTTTAATCCAGCAATTTCCATTGCTTTAGCATTAGCAAAACCAGCATGACCACTAGCATGTCTTAAATACACTGGGTTATCTGGAGATATTTCACTTAGTCTATGATGAGTTTGAAACCCTTTTACAATATATTCTGGTACACTATCCCATTTACTTTGATGCCAACCTCTTCCAGTAATCCACTCACCTGGTTCAGCGGCTTTAACACGTTCGGCTACCGCATCAATTATCTCTTGATAACTTTTGGTGTTCATTAAATCTAGTTCAAGCTCATTATAACCTAATCCCATAAAGTGTCCATGACCTTCAATTAAACCTGGAGTCATAGTTTTTCCTTGTAAGTCAAGTAGTTCGGTTTGCTCGTTTTTAAAATTTTCAGCTTCATCTAAACTTCCTGCGAAAAGAATTGTATTGTCTTTAACAGCAACAGCTTCAACAGTTGTTTGATTAGCATCTACTGTATAAATGGTTCCACCATGAATTATCATGGTTGCAGATTCTTTATTTGAATCAGAACAAGAATTGAAAAATAATAGGCCAATGGCTAAGAGGCAGCATAAAGAAAATCGTGATGTCATGTTGGTTCTTTTTAGTGGCTGTAAGTTACAATTTTTGACTGAATTTTCTTTATATAAAATCTGAGGGTAAAGTATTGTTGTGCATTATATATAATTAAACAAATCAAGGTTGTAACTTTGCACAAAAGTTTTAAGAATGCACAAAGCAGGTTTTGTAAATATTATTGGGAACCCTAATGTAGGTAAGTCCACCTTAATGAATGCCTTTGTTGGCGAGAAACTATCCATCATTACATCTAAAGCTCAAACAACAAGGCATAGAATTCTTGGTATTGTTAATGGAGATGATTTTCAAGTAGTGTTATCTGATACACCTGGAATAATTAAGCCAGCTTATGAGTTACAAGAATCTATGATGGGTTTTGTAAAGTCTGCATTTGAGGATGCTGACGTCTTAATATATATGGTTGAAATTGGTGAGAAGGAATTGAAAGACGAAGCGTTTTTCAATAAAATAACCAATTCCAAAATACCAGTTTTGTTGCTATTGAACAAAATTGACAATTCCAATCAAGAAGAATTGGAAACTCAATCTGCATTATGGCAAGAAAAGGTTCCTAATGCCGAATTCTATCCAATTTCTGCTTTAGAAGGATTCAATGTTAAGAATGTGTTTGAACGTATTGTAGAATTATTACCAGAATCCCCACCTTTTTATCCAAAAGATCAACTTACAGATAAGCCAGAGCGGTTTTTTGTTAACGAAAAGATTAGGGAGAAAATATTAATGCATTACAAAAAAGAAATTCCTTATGCTGTTGAGGTTGATACTGAAGAATTTCACGAAGAAGATAGCATTATTAGAATGCGTTCTGTAATCATGGTAGAACGCGAAACTCAAAAAGGAATTATTATTGGTCATAAAGGTTCAGCATTAAAACGTGTTGGTGTTGAAGCCAGAAAGGATTTAGAAAAGTTTTTTGGTAAGCAAGTACATCTTGAGTTATACGTTAAAGTGAACAAAAATTGGAGAAGTAATCAAAACCAACTTAAACGTTTTGGTTATAATCAGAAATAGTTTAAAACTCTGTATGTATATCTTCGCTTCTTAAAGTATCTCTCATAAAATGGTGTAGTTGGTGCATTTCAGCCATTCCTGTTTTTTTTCCTAGTCGTCCACCAAAATATAAAGCGAACCATATTACAACCATAAGGAGTGTAACAAATAATTGGATGGCAAAATCAGTTTCTAAACTCCAGTTTACATAAGCCCAAATTCCAAATCCAATAAATAACCCAGCGACTATAAAATGCAAAAACATAAACATGGTCCAAACTGTTGGATTAGGTCCAAACAATCCATAAATGGTACTTGTTTCTATATTTTCATCCTTATTTATTTCCAAGTGTAATTGAGGTGACCAAAAATGTTGTTTTTCTTTTGGGATTTTTATAAAGACATGGTCATCAACCCTTGAAACTTTAAAATCAGATTGAGTTTCCTTGGTGTTTTCAAATAATTTCAACAACTTTTCATTATCATGTTTTACATGAAATTTAAAACGAGGTCTTAAGATAATTTCATTCGCTGTGGAGGACATTTTTTTATTTAGAAATTGTATCTCAAATTACTATTTTTTATTGAAACCATCTGTTCAACTAATGTTTAGCTCAAAATGCGTGTAGTATCAAGACTTATTTAGTATTTTTGCGGACTGTTTTGAAGGAAAATATAACCTATGAGTAATATAGTTGCCATAGTAGGTCGACCAAATGTTGGGAAATCTACATTTTTTAATCGCTTGATTCAGCGTCGCGAAGCTATTGTTGATGCTGTTAGTGGTGTTACCAGAGATAGACACTATGGTAAAAGTGACTGGAATGGCAAGGAGTTTTCACTCATTGACACTGGAGGTTATGTAAAAGGAAGTGATGATGTTTTTGAAGCGGAAATTGATAAACAAGTCGAGTTAGCAATTGATGAAGCTGATGCCATTATTTTTATGGTTGATGTTGAATCTGGTGTAACAGGAATGGATGAAGACGTTGCTAAGTTACTTCGCAAAGTTACCAAGCCAGTTTTTTTAGCTGTCAATAAAGTTGACAACAACAAACGCGCTGAAGATGCTGTCGAGTTTTACTCTCTTGGTTTAGGTGATTATTATACCATTGCAAGCATTAATGGAAGTGGAACAGGAGATTTATTAGATGCTCTTGTTGAAGCTTTACCTGAAAAAGAGGAAGCCGAAGAAACTGAGCTTCCAAGGTTTGCAGTTGTTGGTCGCCCAAATGCAGGAAAATCTTCATTTATAAATGCATTAATAGGTGAGGAAAGATATATTGTTACTGATATAGCTGGAACTACAAGAGATTCTATAGATACGAAGTACAATCGTTTCGGATTTGAGTTTAATTTAGTGGATACAGCTGGAATTAGACGTAAGGCTAAAGTCAAAGAAAATTTGGAGTTTTATTCAGTGATGCGAAGTGTTCGTGCTATTGAACATTCTGATGTTTGTTTGCTGGTTTTTGATGCTACTAGAGGGTTTGATGGTCAGGTTCAAAATATATTTTGGTTAGCTGAACGAAACCGAAAAGGGATTGTGATATTAGTAAATAAATGGGATTTAGTTGAAAAGGATAACAAAACCACAAAGGATTTTGAAAAGTACATTCGTCAGCAGATAGAACCATTTACTGATGTTCCGATTGTGTTTATTTCGGCTTTGACCAAGCAACGTATTTTTAAAGCTATTGAAACAGCTGTTGAAGTTTACAAAAACCGAACAAAGCGTATTAAAACTAGTGTGTTAAATGATGTATTGTTGCCTATAATTGAGCATAATTCTCCACCTGCTTATAAAGGCAAATATGTAAAGATTAAGTACATTATGCAATTGCCTACACCACAACCACAATTTGCATTTTTCTGTAATTTACCTCAATATGTAAAGGAGCCTTATAAGCGTTTCCTTGAAAATAAACTTCGTGAGCATTTTGATTTTAATGGTGTTCCAGTGAGCGTTTATATGCGTAAAAAGTAATAACTTTAATGCATGCAGAAAATTAAATTCATTTTTGTTTTTCTAATAGCATTTCATTTTGGCTCAAGCCAAAACGAACCACCAACAATAGTGGTAATTGGTAACCAAAACTATTGCGGTGAAGCGCCTATGCCTATTGCAACCTATGTGGAGATTTCTGATCCTGATGATAATATTTTAAGTAAAGCTTTTGTTCAAATTTCCGAAGGTTATAGTGTTGGACCTGATAGGTTAATTTTAAATGGAACTCATCCAAATATCTCTTCTTCATGGTCTGTTGCTGAAGGAAAATTGACCTTAACTGGTCCAGCGACTTTAAATGAATTTGAGCAAGCCATTCTTGATGTTGTTTTTCAAACCACAGAGGCTAACTTTTCTGAAGATAAATATTTTTCAATAAACCTTGGAGATGCTAATTATTTGCCTTCAACTGGGCACTATTATGTTTATGTTTCTAGTCCTGGAATTACATGGACAACAGCTAAAATTTTGGCTGAACAGCAAGAATATTTTGGACTTACAGGTTATTTGGCAACACTAACCTCCTTGGAGGAGGCAGAATTTGCTGGAGAACAAAGCTCTGGAGTTGGATGGATTGGTGCTTCTGATGCTCAAGTTGAAGGTGAATGGAAGTGGGTTACAGGCCCAGAAGAAGGAACAATTTTTTGGTTGGGCCAAGTGGATGGAGTTCCGCAAGATGGTCAGTATTCATTTTGGAACGAAGGTGAGCCAAACAATTGTTGTGGTGGAGAAGATTTTGCTCATATTACTGATTCTAGTGTTGGTTTGCCTGGCTCATGGAACGATTTACCTAATACTGGAAGTGAAGATTCAAGTAGTCCTTATCATCCAAAAGGTTATCTTGTTGAATTTGGTGGTTTGGCTGGAGAATCTGAAATATTTATATCAGCAAGTACTAAAATAGTTACTCCCAAAGTTGAAATTGAAGAACCATTTTTTTGCGAACCAGGAATTGTTGATATAGAGCTTCAATCTAATGCTAATAATATATTATGGTTTGAGGCTTCCACTGCTTTAACACCAATACATTCAGGTTTTACATATAATATAGACTTAAGTGAAACAACAACATTTTGGGTGTTACCATTGTTTGATGGTTGTGTAGGAGGTAATAAAATTCCTGTTACTGTCGCATTAATCGGAAATCCAGTTGCTGAGAATATATCAATTGTTCAATGTGATGACGAATTACAAGATGGTTTAACAGTTTTTAATATTAATAACTATTTCGAAGATATTACTGGTGGCGAGATTTCTGATAGAGAGATTAATTACTTTGAAGATATTGGTTTGACTAATGAAATTAATGGAAATGCTTATGTAAATACTTCCACTCCACAAAAAATATATGCTTTAGTTACTAATACGTTATATGGCTGTAATAGTGTTTCTGAAATTATTTTAGAAGTAAGTAGTAATAGCTCAAATAATGCTTTCCTTGAAGTGTGTGATGATTTTGTAGAAGACGGTTTCGCTATGTTCAATTTGTTTTTGGCAAATTCTCAACTTTTTGAAGGATCTCCAATAGGATCAAGTATAAAATATTATGAAACGTATAGTGATGCCTTATTAGAAACTAATGTATTGGCTAATAATTATATTAACACAACACCTTATAATCAAATTGTTTTTGCAAGAATAGAAAACAATGGGTTTTGCTATAATATAAGTGAAGTATTTTTAAAAGTTAATGAACTACCAAATATAGTTACTACTGAAACCATATATTATTGTTTAAATACTTATCCTAAAACCATTATATTAGATGGAGGAGTCATTGGAGACTTACCAAATAATTATTATTATGATTGGTCCACAGGAGAAAATACAACTTCTATTGAAGTGAATGAAATAGGAACTTATACTGTTTGGGTTACAGAGCCTGATGGATGCACAAACCAGAGAACTATTAATGTTTTACCATCAAGCTTTGCTGTAATTAATGATATTGAAATTGTAGATTTATCTGAAAACAACACAATTACTGTTTTGGTTTCTGGAGCTGGCAATTATGAGTTTGCATTGAATAATCAAAATGGAATATACCAATCCTCTAATATTTTTACCAATGTTGAAGCTGGAATTCACACTGTATATATAAAAGATGAAAATTGTGGTATTGTTTCAAAAGAGATATCTGTAATTGGGTATCCAAAATTCTTCACTCCAAATAATGATGGTTATAATGATACTTGGCAGATAAAAGGTATTTCAAATCAGTTTCAACCAAATACTCAAGTTCAAATATTCAATAGATATGGAAAATTAATTCATATTCTTAATCAATCTGGAGCATCTTGGGATGGCAAGTTTAACGGAAGTCAGTTGCCAGTTGATGATTATTGGTTTGTAGTTTATTTGGATGATGGTAGAGTATTTCGTGGACACTTCACACTTAAAATTTAATTCCTATTTCTTGATACCCTTTTTGAAGAATTTCTAATGCATTGAAAATCAATCAATAAGTAAATTATACATTACAAAAAGTAAATTAAACTTGACATTTAGTCAAATATAACATACATTTGAAGTATAATTATTAATGTTTCAATTATGAATTCGAATTATTTATTACCTAACAAATACAAAATCATGGGTTGGTTTTTGCTGTTAATTGGATTAGTATCTGGAGGAATTTTCTTTTTTGGGGAATATGAAACAGATGCACTTACTATCAGTGTGGTTTCAATCTATAACGATAGCGGGATTTTTGGAGGAGAAGAAGGCTTTTTTAAAATTATTAAAAACAGTGTGGTAGATGAACTTATTGCATTATGCATTATTATTGGAGGGCTTGTCGTAGGTTTCTCAAAAGAAAAAGTGGAAGATGAATTTATTTATAAATTAAGAAAGGATTCGCTGGTTTGGGCAATAATATTTAATTACATAGTGCTTATTCTTGCAATTGTTTTTATTTATGATTTTTCATTTTTTGATGTCCTGGTATTCAATATGTTTACACCACTTTTGTTTTTTGTCATTCGTTTTAATTTTTTAAAACTAAAATCTAGCAACAATGAAGAATAGGATAAAAGTAGAACGAGCCGAACATGATCTGACCCAAGCTGATTTAGCAAATAAGATTGGAGTTAGCCGTCAGTCTATTAATGCTATTGAAAAGGGTAAATATGTACCTTCAGCAGTTTTGGCTTTAAAAATAGCAAGGTTATTTAAAAAACCAGTTGAAGATATCTTCATTTTAGAAAACCAAGATTAAATTTTATAAAATTTTTAAGAAAATTCATACGAAAGCTGAAGTATATTCGTTTTCGTAACCACTACTAATCATCAATCAACCATGAAACAAATCATTTTCATTGCTCTACTGTTTTGCGCAATAAATTCTTTTTCGCAAAGTAAAGACTTTAAAATCACTGGAACTGTCCAAACAGATGAAAACAAGGAGCCTCTTGAATCAGCTACTGTTTACTTAGAGCGTATAAAAGACAGCACCTTAGTGTCATATACCATATCTGATAAAGACGGAAAGTTTTCATTAGAAGATAAAACCTATGATGAAAGTTTAAAGCTGTTTATTTCTTATGTTGGCTATCAAACCTATTCAAAAACGATCAACCTTGATAAGGAGGAAATTAATCTAGAACCAATAAGTCTATTAGTTGATGCCAATGCATTGGATGAAGTATTAGTAAAATCAAGAGCTCCAATAACTATTAAAAAAGATACGCTTGAGTTTAATGTTAAGTCATTTAAAACCAAAAAGGATGCTAATGTTGAAGATTTACTGAAACAGCTTCCAGGTGTTGAGGTTGATGATGAAGGTAAAATAACTGTAAATGGTAAGGATGTTAATAAAATACTTGTAAATGGTAAACCATTTTTTGGCGACGACCCAACGATTACCACTCGTAACTTGACCAAGGATCTTATAGAAAAAGTTCAGATTACAGATACCAAGACTAAAGCTGAAGCCTTTACTGGAGAGCAAGGTGATGACGAAAACAAAACCATCAACCTAACCATTAAAGAAGAAAACAATAAAGGCGTTTTTGGGCGTTTGGCAGCAGGAGCAGGAACAGATGAGCGTTACGAATTCGCTGGTATGGTAAATTTGTTTGACAATGACCAACGTATAAGCATACTTGCAGGAGGAAATAACACAAATTCTACTGGATTTAGTTTTGGTGAAATACAAAAAATGTTTGGACGAGGAGGTGGTATTTCTTTCAGTAATTCAGGAGGTAATACATCGTTTAGTATTGGTGGTAGATCTTTTGGAGGAGGTCAAGGTATCACTACGTCAAAAAACATTGGAGCTAATTATGCTGATAATTTAAGTGATAAGGTAGAAGTATCGGCCGATTACTTTTATTCAGGCAGTAATTCTGAAAACAAAAGTTCAACACAAAGGGAAAATATTCTGCCAGACTCAAGGTTTTTCTCAGATTCAGATACAAATACGTATAACGAGTCAGATAATCATAGTGCTAATTTAGAGTTTGAAATTGAAGTAGATTCTATGCTTAGAATTGATATTGAACCATCATTTAGAAGGTCTATGAGTAGAAACACTTATTCAAGTATTGAAGAAACTAGAGACGTTTCTGATGAATTAACCAATGATTCTGATGTGTCTTCATTTGTAGAAACCATGGGAACTAATTTTAGTAATGAAATAGACATCACTAAAAAATTTGGAAACAATGGAGCATTTGTGAGGCTTAGCATTGATAATGAGTTTGATACGACTGAAACTGATGATTCTGTGAATTCAGAAACAAATGTTTATGGAGATGATCCAGAAGTAATCATTAGAGATCAGCTGACTGATGGTGATCGAAAGTCAAATAATTTTAATGTTACTACTACGTATCGCTTACCAATAAAGGCAAAAGAGATATTTATTGATTTTAAATATAACTATCGTTCAGATAAAATAGACAACAGAAGAAGTACTTATGATTTTGATGATGTATCGCAAGAGTATTCAATTTTTAATACTGAGCTAAGTACTGATTTTGAAAATATAAATAAACGTAGTACTCCGTCAGTTAGGTTAGCTTTTCGTAAGGATAAATGGTCACTGAGGTTGGAAAGTGGTTATGTGTTCAGATCTATTGAGAATGAAGATATGTTACGACCATTACTAAACTTGAAACGTAATTTTAACGCTCTTGAATTAAGAAGTAATTTCAATTACAGATTCAGTCCAAAATCATCTATTTACTCTGGTTATAGGCTTACAAACCAAGCGCCAAATGTGAGGCAGTTATCACCTTTTCAAGATGTTTCTAATCCATTGAACATAGTTACAGGTAATCCTGATTTGGAACCTTCAAATAATCATAATTTATATGCTGGTTTTAATGCATTTGATTTTCAAAAAGGAACAGGTTTTTATAGTCACGTTGGAGGTAATTTGACTAAAAATGCAGTGGTTTCAAAATCAACCATTGATGAAAATTTTGTCAGAAATACAACCTATACCAATGTTGATGGTAACTATAATGCTTACGCTAGTGCAACATTTAGCAAATCAATAAAAGTAGATACACTAAAAACGTTTAAATATAGAGTAGGACTTTCAACAAACTTTAGTAAATCTGTGAATTTTAATAATGAAGTTAAGTATGCTTCAAAAAACACAACGTTATCACCAAATGCTGAAATTACATTTTCTTGGAAAGATGTATTGGAGTTAAGGCCTAATTATAGGATTTCATTTAACAACACAAGATTTGATATCGATAATTTTGAAGACCAAAAGTTTGTAACGCACTCATTAGGAATCAATACAGCAACCTTTTTACCAAAAAAGTTTGAATGGCGAAATACCATTAGTTTTAATTACAACTCAAACATAGCACCTGGATTTCAAAGAAGTGCATGGTTTTGGAACTCGACATTAGCATATAGTATGCTTAAAGACCAAGCAACCTTAACTTTAAAAGCCTTTGATTTGTTAGGCCAGAATACTAATGCAAGGCGGACAGCTACTCAAAATTACATTCAAGATTCACAAAGTACAGTGTTACAACAATACTTTATGGTAAGCTTTAGTTGGAAATTTAATAGCTTAGGTAGTAAAGGAGAAGTGAATAAAAATGGAGGTATGTTCTTTATGCATTAATAAAGAAAAGTATCACAGATGATTTTTAATTTTTACGAGCTGACTTTTAATATCTTCTAGTTTGCTAATAATTTCAAAGTTACTGAGCGATTCTTTCTTTTCTTCTTTTAAGTGAATTTTAGCACCTTCTAAAGTGAAACCACGTTCTTTTACCAAGTGGTAAATAAATTTGAGGTTTTTAATGTCATCAGGAGTGAATTTCCTATTACCCTTTGCGTTCTTTTTTGGCTTTAGTTCATCAAACTCTTTTTCCCAAAATCGTATAAGCGAAGTGTTTACACCAAAAGCTTTGGCTACTTCTCCAATTCCGTAATATCTTTTTTCTGGAAGATCTATATGCATTAGTCTAATGATTGGTTTTCTAATGAAGCTTTTTTAAGTAATACTGCAAATTCCAAAGGAGACATATTACCATAATAAAAATTAATAGGATTTATTCTTACATCGTCCTTAAATATTTCATAATGTAAATGTGGTGCTTCAGAACGTCCTGTACTACCTACAAAACCTATTAAATCACCACGTTTTACCTTTTGGTTTTTCTTTACATTGTATTTATATAAATGAGCATAAAGACTTACATAACCAAATCCATGATCAACCCTTATATGCTTTCCATATCCAGTAGCACTTGCATCTGCACGTTTTACAACGCCATCACCAGTTGCATAAATTGGAGTCCCACGAGGTGCAGTAAAATCCATTCCATAATGAAATTTACGCACTTTTGTAAATGGATCTGTTCTGTAACCATAACCAGAAGCCATTCGTGTTAAATCTTCATTTTTTACAGGTTGTATGGCAGGAATAGTCGCAAGAAATTTTTCTTTTTCTTCAGCTAAAACCCTTATTTCATCCAATGATTTAGATTGAACTACGATTTGCTTCTGTATAATATCAATACGTCTGTTGGTTTCGATAATTAGTTTGGAGTTATCGTATCCTTCCAAGTCCTTGTATCTATTAATTCCACCAAAACCAGCTCGTCGTTGTTCTTCAGGAATTGGATTAGCTCCAAAGTATAATCTATAAATGGCATTGTCACGTTCTTCAACATTAGCAAGTACACTCTCTGCTTCATCCATTTTTTTATTTAACAAGTCATATTGTAATTGCATATTTTGAAGCTCTCTCGCTAAAGCTTTTTCTTTAGGAGATTCAAAATATTGACTGGCAATAAAAACGAATAAGAAGCCAAATAAAGCTGAAGCCAAAATAAAAACTAAAGCGTACTTAAAGGTCGTTCGCTTTTTACGCTCTATCTTTCTATAAGAAAGCGTTTCAGAATCGTAATAATATTTTACTTTAGACATATCTTAAAATGTTCTATTTTTGCAGGATTAAATAGAACGGTCAACAAATATAAAAATTGTTTGCCATTATATACAATTTATTAGAATAAGCTTAACAGACATACATGAAATCCCAAGACGTACGTGATAAATTTTTAGAGTTTTTTAATGACAAAAAACATAGTATTGTTCCTTCCGCTCCTATGGTGCTGAAAGACGACCCAACGTTAATGTTCGTAAATTCAGGTATGGCTCCTTTTAAAGAGTATTTTTTAGGAAATGCACAACCAAAAAACAATCGTATTGCTGATACTCAAAAATGTCTGCGAGTTTCAGGAAAGCATAATGATTTGGAAGAGGTTGGTTATGATACTTACCATCATACGCTTTTTGAAATGTTGGGCAATTGGAGTTTTGGCGATTATTTTAAGAAGGAAGCTATTGCTTGGGCTTGGGAGCTTTTAACTGAAGTTTACGGAATTGATAAAGATATTCTTTATGTAACTGTGTTTGAAGGAAGTGATGATGCAGATAACTTGAAAATGGATCAGGAAGCTTTTGACCTTTGGAAACAATTTGTTCCTGAGGATAGAATCCTAATGGGAAACAAAAAAGACAATTTTTGGGAAATGGGTGAACAAGGACCTTGTGGACCTTGTAGTGAAATCCATGTTGATATTCGTTCAGAAGAAGAAAAAGCAAAAATTTCAGGAAAAGATTTAGTAAATCAAGACCATCCGCAAGTTGTAGAAATTTGGAATCTGGTTTTTATGCAATACAATCGAAAAGCAAATGGTTCGCTTGAAGTATTGCCAAATAAGCATATAGATACTGGAATGGGATTTGAACGCCTTTGTATGGTGCTTCAAGGTGTCCAATCTAATTATGACACAGATGTTTTTACACCAATAATACGTGAAATCGAAACCATAACTGATAAAGATTATGGCAAAGATGAAAAAATAGATATAGCAACAAGAGTTATAGCAGACCACGTTCGTGCTGTGGCATTTTCAATCGCTGATGGTCAGCTACCAAGTAACTCAGGAGCTGGATATGTTATCCGAAGAATTTTACGTCGTGCTGTACGATATGGCTTTACTTTTTTAAATAAAAAGGAACCATTTATATATAGATTGGTTGATGTATTGAGTGAAAAAATTGGGAAAGCATTCCCAGAATTAAAATCCCAAAAACAGCTCATTGAAAATGTAATTAAAGAAGAAGAAGCTTCTTTTTTAAGAACTTTAGATCAAGGATTGGTTCTGTTAAATCGTATTGTTGAAGAAACCAAAAATGATACGGTTTCTGGGGAAAAAGCTTTTGAATTATACGACACTTATGGTTTTCCCATAGATTTAACTGCTCTAATACTTTCTGAAAAAGGACTAAAACTAGATGAAGAAGGGTTTAACGTAGAGCTTGAAAAGCAAAAGACTAGATCTCGAGCAGCTAGCGAAATGTCTACTGATGATTGGACTATTCTTGTTGATGATACAGAGCAAGAATTTATTGGCTATGATGCTTTAGAGGCGAATGTAAAAATAACTCGTTTTAGAAAAGTCACCTCCAAAAAGGATGGCGATATGTATCAATTAGTTTTTAACCTAACACCATTTTATCCTGAAGGTGGAGGTCAAGTTGGAGATAAAGGCTATTTAGAAGATACTCATGGAGATGTTGTGTATGTTTTGGACACTAAAAAAGAGAGCAATGTAATCATTCATTTTACCAAAAATTTACCAAAGCATTTAGATGAAACGTTCAAGGCTGTTGTCGATTCAAAACAACGTCACAGAACAGAATGTAATCATACAGCTACACATTTATTGCATCAAGCTTTGCGTGAGGTTTTAGGTAATCATGTTGAGCAAAAAGGAAGTGCTGTACATTCCAAATATTTGCGTTTTGATTTTTCACATTTCTCCAAAGTTACAGTTGAACAATTAAGAGATGTTGAGAACTTTGTAAATGCAAGAATTGAAGGTAAACTTCCATTAATTGAGAAGCGTAATACACCAAAAGAAGAAGCAATAGCAGATGGTGCAATGAGTTTATTTGGTGAAAAATACGGAGACACTGTTCGTTCAGTTCGTTTTGGGCAATCCATTGAGCTTTGTGGTGGAACTCATGTGAATAACACTGCAGATATTTGGCACTTTAAAATTACTTCTGAAAGTGCTGTAGCAGCTGGAATTCGTCGTATTGAAGCCATAACCAGTGATGCAGTAAAAGATTTTTATTTTGAAAATAACAGAGCCTATTTTGAGATGAGAGATTTGCTCAACAATTCAAAAGAACCTGTAAAAGCATTGCAAAATCTTCAAGCTGAAAATGCTGATTTAAAGAAACAAATTGAAGGTTTACTCAAGGATAAAGCAAAAAATATTAAAGGAGAATTAAAAGAACAACTTGAAGAAATAAACGGAATTAAATTTCTTGCGAAAAAAGTTGATTTGGATGCTTCTGGAATGAAAGATTTATGTTTTGAATTAGGAGGCGAATTCAATAATCTTTTCTTGCTTTTTGGAGCAGAAAATAATGGCAAAGCGTTACTCTCTTGTTATATATCTAAAGAATTAGTTGCTGAAAAAGGACTTAATGCTGGACAAGTGGTTAGAGAACTTGGTAAGCACATCCAAGGAGGAGGAGGAGGTCAGCCATTCTTTGCAACTGCAGGAGGGAAAAACCCTAAAGGCATTGGTGAAGCTTTAACCGAATCAAAGAATTATATTCAGTAATTTGTCACTACAAACTGTCATGCTGAGTGCAGTCGAAGTATGGCAAGGAATTCATTATGAAGCTACAAACCAAAATACCATTAAACCCTCAACAATACAATCAAATTGATTATCATTCAAATTTGTTGTTATTGGGCTCATGTTTTGTAGAAAATGTTGGGAATAGACTTGACTATTTTAAGTTTCAAAATCTTCAAAATCCATTTGGTATTTTATTTCAACCGTTTGCAATTGAGAAGCTAATTACCAATGCAATAAATGAAAAAGAATATACTGAAAGCGATATCTTTTTTCATAACGAACAATGGCATTGTTATGATGCGCATTCAAAATTAAGTTCATCTTCTAAAGAAAATCTATTGAATAGCTTAAACGAGCAAATTAGACTAACCCATCAACAACTTAACAGTTCAACACATATCATTATCACTTTAGGAACAAGTTGGGTTTACAGATTGATTGAAACTGATAGTGTTGTAGCAAATTGTCATAAAGTACCACAGAAAAAGTTCTTAAAAGAATTGCTTTCTGTCGATAAGGTTTCTGAATCATTGCAATCTATTATAGCTTTAATCAGGAGTGTTAATAAGGATACTTCAATTGTGTTCACGGCGTCTCCTGTTCGGCATTTAAAGGATGGTTTTGTTGAGAATACTCAAAGTAAAGCGCATTTAATTGCTGCAATTCATCAAGTGGTTGAGCCAAGAAATAAACTTCACTACTTTCCTTCGTATGAGATTATGATGGATGAATTACGTGATTACCGCTTTTATACTGAAGATATGATTCACCCAAATCAAACAGCAATAAATTATATTTGGGGTAAATTTATGAGTGTTTGGGTTTCAAATGAAGCTAGTCAGATTATGGAAGAGGTTGATGCAATTCAAAAAGGAATGCTTCACAAACCATTTAACAAAAACTCAGATGCTCACAAACAATTTCTTCAAAACTTAGAAGAAAAGAAAGCACAATTAAAGCTACAATTTCCACATATCGTATTTTAAAAAATACGTAATTCATCGTATTGATTTGAGTCTCTTTTAGTTGCAATTTTGGAATGTTATTAATTCTAAAATATTCAACAATGAGAACTTTAAAACAATTTATGTTATTAGTAATGACAATGTCATTAGTATCATTATCATCATGCTCAAAAGATGATGATGGAGGAGATGGAGGAGGTGCTGCTTCGGGAGTTTTGACTGCAAAAGTAGATGGAACATCTTATGAATCGATGGAAATTTCGTCTTCAGCAACCATTGCAAATGCTGGAGGTGTTCAGAATTTAGTAATTATTGCATCAAACAGTGATGGAAATGCATTTTCTATGACTGTATTTGGTTACTCAGGTACTGGTACTTATGAGTTCACTGGAGCAAATATTGCTGTGACAAATACAGCTTCTTATACTGAGATTGATGTTAGCAATCCAACAATGCCTGAAATTTGGCAGGCTCCATATGATGCTACTCTATCAGGAACAATTTCAATTTCGGAAGAAACAAATGATAAAGTTAAAGGGACTTTTGAATTTACTTGTAAAAATGTAAATGGAGACCAATCTGTTAAAACAATTACTGAAGGTTCTTTCAACTTAAACAAACAAACTACTTAAGCTTATTTATTATGAAGACAATAGTTAAAATACAAGGCATTGTGATGGTTGCACTTTTTTTAAGTGTAACACCTCTAAATGCTCAAAGGGCAGAGGCACCTGATCAAAATTATGATTTGGGAGCTAAAATTAATGAAATGACAATAACTGAAGGAGGAACTTTTGTTGTTGCAACAAATGATGGTTTGGTAGGAATTAGTCCCGGAAAAGAAAACTTGCTGTTTAATTTCACCGATTATGGAAGAGTAAAGCCAGAGGAGCTAAGATTTATTCCAAAAACTCCTTATGTTATTGTTGGACAAACAGGATTTGGAGGTTTGCAAACTAAAAGTGCAGTGATTGATTATATGTCAGGGAAAGTTCTTTTTAGCACTGAAAAAAATGGTTGGAAAGGTATTGGTATGTCACAAGTATTAATGCCGCAAAACAAATTAATTGTAAGTGGTCAACGTAGGGCAAGTGAAAAATATGCTCAGGCTGTAGCTATTTATGATTTAAATAATGGAGAAGAAATTAGTATGTACAAATTCAAAGGCTCTCAGACAGCGATGGGAAACCCATTAGTGCTTACAGATGGAGTGATTATTCCAACAACCAAGGGATTAATGAAAGTAGATATGGTTTCTGGAAATAAACTTTGGGAGAACGAACTAAAGTATATTGGTTGGATGGTAACAGATGAAACGGAGAAAGAAATTTACGCTTTTGCTTCAACATCAAATAAGAAAAACACTAAAATTTACAAGATTAATGCAGATGGTTCGTCTGCTTGGGCAGATGAGCGTAAGGTAAAAGGGAACATTTCTAATTTTCAAATCTTGCCTCAAGGCATTGCTGTAGTAAGTGATGTTGCAAGTTCTGGTAAAAAAGGATTAGCCAAGTTGGCAGCAGCTAAAGCCGAATCTAAAATAACTTTGCTAAGCGCTTCTAACGGAGAAGATCTTTGGGAGAAAGCTCCAAAAACAAAAGGATATGTACAACACTTCTATATTATGGATGATGGTATTCTTTTCGGTATACAAGAAGGTGGTATTAATAAGATTTCTTATGATGGAAAAACCTTATTTAAGAAGCCTTTAAAGACTGGAGAAAATATTTTAACAATGGCCGAAACACCACAAGGTTTATTGTATATAACTTCTGAGGATGCCAATATTGTAAATCTTTCAACTGGAGATCAAGTTTGGAATAAACCTTTAAAGTTTAAAAGAGCAGATGTAGTAAGTTCTAATTTTGATGAAAAAAACAATAGATTTTTAATTGCCGCTGACGAAAAACTACATAGTATTGATGCCAATTCTGGTGATTCCGAGTTGTTAACTGAAGCTAATTTTGAAGGAAAAGAAGACCCAACTTCAATTGAGTTACGAGATAATGGGATTTTATTATCGTCAGATCAAAACATGATGCTTTTAGATTGGGATGGAACCACATCATGGCATGAATATAAAAGAGCACCAGGAAAAAGCGCATTTGCAATAGTAGCTTTAGGAGCTTTAGCGTTAGCATCAACTGCTGCTATGGCAGACGCAAGCTTTCAAGCAGGAGCTAATAAGAATTACTTAGGGCAATATAATAGCTATGGAGCCCAAAAACAAAGAGAAGCAGATGCATTTGCTGCTATTGGTACAGCTTCCTTTAATGAGATGGCTAAACGTTTTAAAGCTACTGCAGCTACGCAAAACGCACAATTTATTCTTACAAAATTAAATGAAGGCGTAGGTTTAGTTAAACTAAATAAGGATACAGGAAATTTAGAGAAAGAAATCATCTTAAAGGACAAAAAACCAGAATATAAAGTAGATGAATTTGGAGGTTACCTTTATTACAAAGCTAATAATAGTACCATTTATTCATACAATCTTAATAATTAATCTTGTTGTTGAGATTTGTGATTAGGCGTAGTAAATAATCTTTATTGCGCTTAATCTTTTTTAATTGCCACTTGTCGAAAAAAAAAGAAGAGAAAAGACAATAAGTTATATATTCGATATGCTATTAATCAATTTTTTTAAAAAAGCGTCACGTCTGTTTGTCTGTAAAAAGAAAAGCGTACTGATGCTTTTTTTGTGCTTTAGAGATTCTCGTTTCTTACTTTTCTTAAGTGTTTTAATCAACCAAGACTTAGCATTAGCTTATACTAATAGTTTTGATTATAACTCACACATTTTTGATATAAGTGCAGAAATCCAAATTCAAAACTCAGGTTTTGAGTTATATACTATAGTTGCAATCGCCTTTATTATTGCTTTAATCGTTTATATACACTTTAGTTTAAAATTGGCTAATAAAAAATGTGTAGATAGTATTGATGAATTGAGGCTTGATATTAAAAATGCAAAAAAAGAAGAGTTCCAGCTAAATGAAAAATTACTACTCTCTTCAAGGTTAAATAGCAATTTTGAATTAAGATTTAAACTTCTTAAACAATCCTTAGGTGAGGCATCCGATTTTTGTGAAGCATTAAATAGTACCTTAAATCTAGAGCTCAGTAAAGTAACAAGGTATGTTAATAATATCATGTTACTCAATATTGAAAATAAAAAAGTTTTAGAGTCAACACGTATAAAGCCTATTAATTAAATTATTATATTCATATTGTAACTAACCAACAGACTCTTTATGACGAAATATCCACTGATTCTTATTTTGTTGCTTACCACATTTGCTCAATCTCAAAATAGCAAGCGCTTGGATAGTTTGTTATTTGAAGTTGATTCAAAACAGAAATTACCTTTAGTAAATATCTTAAATGAGATTTCTTGGGAATTTAAAAATGTGGACATTGATAGTGCCATTTACTACGCAAAGAAATCTTTAAAAGTTTCCAATGAATTAAATGATAAAAAAGCAATAGCATCATCTTATAACAGTTTAGCAAATTGTTACGATGCTGTGGGTAAATTAGATAGTGCTCAAGTTTATCATAACAAAAGCTTGGATTTGAAATTACAAGTTGGACATTTAGTAGGCGCTGCAGATTCCTACAATAATTTGGGGATTGTTTATGATTTAAAAGGAGATTATGCTTTGTCTTTAGAAAATTATTTTAAAGCCCTTAAAATTTATGAAAATGAAGATGTTTCATTTGATAAAGTTCCAATGGTGCTTGGAAATATCGGAATCGTATATAAAAAGCAAAAGGAGTATGATAAAGTATTAAATTATTATACAAAGGCACTTAAAATATATGAAGAAAACAACTATGATTTTGGTTCAGTAATTACCAAAGGTAATATTGGTTCTGTTCTAATTAATTTAAAAAAATTCAAAGAATCAATAAAATATTCTGAAGAAGCAAAAGAACTTTATGCAAAACTTGGCTATCAACGATATGTTCCATATATGATAACAAATATAGCCATTGCAAAAGATAGTTTAAAGCTTTATAAAGAAGCTCAAAACGATTATAAAGAAGCTATCAAACTATATACGAAAGATCAAAATTTATATGAACTCTCATATGCTCAACTTGGATTAGCTCAAAGTTATATTCAGCAAAGAAGATATAATGAAGCAATTACTGAAGTTAATAAGTCACTTCCAGTTATTGAAGAAAATGGGTTTAAAGAATTTGAAATGAAAGCTTATAAATTGTTATCTGAATCTGAATATAATCTTGGCAATTATAAGAAGGCTTACGATTTTAAAGAGAGATATTCAATAGGTAAAGACAGTTTATTTGAAGAAAATAAAACTAAAACCATATTTGAGCTTGAAGCAAAATATGAAAATGAAAAAAAACAAAAGGAAATAGTATCTCAAAGAGCTAATCTAGCTGAGAGTGAATTAAGTTTGAGTAAAAAAAACAACCTCATTCTTGGTTTATGTGTATTAGCAGTTGTTATATTTTTATTGGGTTATTTGCTTTTTAACCAACAAAAGTTAAAAAACAAACAACTGCAAAAAGAAAGTGAATTAAAGGAGGCTTTAGTAAAGATTGAAACTCAGAATAAATTGCAGGATCAACGATTGAGCATATCACGTGATTTGCATGATAACATTGGAGCGCAACTCACTTTTATTATTTCATCAATAGATAATTTAAAGTATGGTTTTAATATTGTAAATAAGGAACTGGAGAACAAGCTTTCAGGAATTAGCACCTTTACAAAGGATACAATTTATGAACTTAGAGATACTATATGGGCAATGAATAAAAGTGAAATTTCATTTGAAGACTTACAAGCTCGAATTTCTAATTTCATTGATAAAGCTGATATTGCTTCAAAAGATATAAAGTTTGAATTTGATATCCATAAAGACGTAAATACAGATAAAAAATTTAGCTCTGTTGTTGGGATGAATTTATATAGAATCATTCAGGAATCAGTAAATAATGCCATAAAATATGCTGAGGCCAATGTGATTTCTGTAAATATTTATAATGAAAACAATGCTATTGAAATTGTTGTGAAAGATGATGGTAAAGGTTTTGATATTGAAAATGTTGAATTAGGAAACGGAATCAATAATATTAAAAAGCGAACCGAAGAAATTGAAGCTATTCTTAAAATTGAGTCAAAAATAGAAGTTGGAACCACAATTAAGATAAAAAAGTGATGAACATAAAAATAGCCATAGCAGATGATAATTCGTTCTTAATTAAAATGGTAAAAGAGAAACTATCTTTTTTTAAAGATTTAGATTTTAAGTTTTCTGCTATTAATGGTTCAGAATTGGTAGCAAAACTGGAGGAAAATCATAATATTGACCTTATTTTAATGGATATTGAAATGCCAATTATGAATGGCATAGAAGCAACAGCAATTGTAAAACAAAAACATCCTCAAATAAAAATAATAATGCTTACAGTTTTTGATAATGACGAAAACATATTCAATGCAATTAAAGCTGGAGCAGATGGCTATTTACTTAAAGAAATAAATGCGAAAGATTTACATGATGGTATTGTTGAAACCCTTAATGGAGGCGCAGCAATGAATCCTTCAATAGCACTTAAAACGCTTAAATTGCTTCGTAATCCAATTGAAATTGAAAACAAAGAAGAACAAGAGGATATTAAATTAACTAGACGTGAAACCGAAGTTTTAGAGCAGCTAAGTAAAGGATTGAGCTATAATTTAATAGCTGAAAATTTGATTCTTTCAACTGGAACCATCAGAAAACATATAGAAAACATTTATAGAAAATTACAAGTTCACAATAAACTTGAGGCTGTTCAAAAAGCGAAAAAAAACAAACTAATTTAAATTTTTTCAATTTTAGTATGATTTAATTCAATAAATAATATGATGAAAGTTTTTAAACCTTATTTAACTGTTTTGATAATGTTTTTAATAACATTGTGTTATTCACAACAGTTAAGCTTGGATTATGATTCTGATATTCCTAAAACCTCACCCTCACAATTAGAGGTTAATGGAAGTTTAAAGGCCATGGTCTGGATTACCTATACTCCAGATGCATTGTTAGGAACTTTTTCAAATTCAACAATCTACTATAATTTCAAAAATAATTTGTTAAATACCAGGCTTAATGTTGACTTTAATGATTCTTACACTTATGATTATAGTGATGGAAATCTTCAAAGGGAATCATGGGCTGGTAGTGGTTTAGGTTTTTATTCTTACAAAAGAGAAGGTAACAAAATTAGTAAGTTTTTAGATACCAATATGAATGCGCCTAGTGTTACTATTAACCTAAACAAGAATGACAAAATAGTGGAAGTTAAAAAGCCTACGAGTTCTTATAAGGTAACTTATGTTGATGCTAATCCAAACTCAGATATTAAAGAAAAAGTTGAAACAATTATAAGTGGAGATAATAAAGATAATATAATAATTAATAAAACCACAAATGTGTATTCCACGGCAAAATGGCGTGGTCTAAACATAAAAGTTAAAACATCTACTTATTATTTTGAAAATACTGATACAAATACAAAAAGAACTACTACTGGGATTAGCTTTTATAACGACAAAAATCGTTTAGTTTATTATAAAGAAACAAACCCTAGCCAAGAGATATTAAAAGAATCTGAATATTTTTATAAAGACGACATTAAGGGTAATTGGGTCTCCAAAACACAATTTGACCTTAAAAAGAATAAATTAATTTGGTATGAACAACGTCAAATAACTTATAGTAATGGGTTGGTTACTGGTAACAGTAGTATTAATAAAAATGAACTACAGGATTTACCTCTACCAAAATTTAAAAATCAGTATTACTTTAAAAAAGATCAAGCAAGCAATAATTTCTGGCTATACGACAATACAGGTGTTTCTATTGTTGGTAAACTAGGATTAAATAACTATCTCAACACTTATAATATTTATTCAATCGATTTGATGAATAATAATGTTATAGAGCTTTCTAACTTTTGGAATATAAAGGATAATGAATTTCATCCAGCAAAAATATTATCTCAAGAGAGCAATTCATTTATTGTTGTGGGTAACGACAATGATTTGGATTTCGTAATAAATGGAGTTTTAAAGGATATAGCTAATCTTAAAGTGTTGAAACTATATGATGGTAAGAGTTTGATTTTTGATAAATCACAAGATAAATCATTTGTTCTAACGATTCCAGAAAAATCAAATTCTAGGTTTTTCCCAATGGAAGAATTGAAGCCATCAAAAAATGGTGCATATTGTGTAGCCTTTAAAACAAAGAATAATAACATATACTATGTTTTTATTGAGCGTGGGCAAACTGTAAATCCAAATAAAGAAACCTTTATACTTTCTGGTAAATCTGAGTATATAAAAACAGATTTAGGCTATTACAAAGTCGAAAATTTTGCAAATGCAAAACCTAATGAGATTTATTTGCCTAAAAATGTTTTGGCTGAGGACTTCAACAAGGCAAAAGATGCTTATGATAAATTAATGAGCATTAAAACACCTGTTGTAGAAAAAACGACACCAATAACTTCATCAACATCTTTGGCCAAAAAAACAAACAACTTTGATTGTAATACAGATGAAACTTGCCTTATCAACTATTTTAATAGCCGAATAAATAATCTGGTTTCTGAAGGAAAAACAAAAGATGAAGCTTCAAAAATTACAGGCGCTGAACTAGAAAGTGTATTCAAGAATAATCCAGAATTGGGCTATAATGTGTTGATGAAAATAGATCAGAAATATTTAGTTGGTATTATGAGTGGTATATCTAAAGAAACCAAAAGGCAGCTTAGGTCTATGGCAATGAGTGAGGTAAAGGCTTATACAGATAAATACGGATCAAAAAAGATTAAAACAGTGCCATATAAAAAGAAAAGCAATAATTAGAACTCTCCTTTTACAATCTAAATAAAACAACTTAATCGAATAAATTTACAATGTTTTTCTGTTCGTCTAATTAATTAAACAGTTGTCGAAAAATATATTAATTAAGCTAATAGGATTCTATATTTGTCCTGCTATTAATCAAAAATTTTGAAGCATTAGTAAACTCTGGAGACAGAGGGAGCTAATGCTTTTTTTTTAAGAATACACAGAAATAATTGCATTTTTAAATGCGTTGACTTCTTCCAAAGTTCCAGTGCTTATCCTACACCAATCGTAAAAAGGCGGAAATGCACGACCAATTCTAACACCTTTATCCAACATTTGTTTCCCAAGTGTATTTATATTTCTACCTGATTTGAAGAATATAAAATTTGTACTAGATTTTACATAAGGTAATTCTAAGTGGTCCAATGTTGAATAAATAAGTTGTTTAGCTTCTTTTGTTTTTTCTAATGAGAATTTAAAAAACTCTTCATCTTTTAACGCTTCTTTTGCACCTTCAATAGCATATACATTGCTCATTGCAACTACATTACGTCTAATTATTTGAGCTAATTCAGGTTTTGCAATCAAGTATCCAATACGCATTCCTGCCATTCCATAAACTTTTGAAAATGTTTTTGAAACCACTACGTTTTCACCTTTCTTAACCAATTCAATCATTGAAGGATAATTTGGATCTTCTATATATTCGTAATAAGCCTCATCGCTAAACACTATGGTCTTTTTACTTACAGAAGAACAAAAATCAACAAGTGCATCTGCTGGAAGTAAAGTAGAGGTTGGATTATTTGGGTTGCACAAAAACACCATTTTAGTTTTACTGCTTATTCTCTTTTCAATTTCTTCAAGGTCATAACCCATATTTTTGTCAACAGGAACCCAGTTAATGTTTGCTCCCCACATTTCGGCATATTGCATCATAGCCAAAAAAGTAGGTTTTGCAGCAATAATTTCTCCTCCATCAGCTGCAAATGTAATACCAGCAATTTTTAACCCTTCAGTAGAGCCTCCTGTGATAATGATGCTCTCTTTTTCAACGCCATGTTTTTTTGCTAACATTTCAGCCAACTCATCAGCATACTCATATGGATATCTACAACCATCATTAAATGCATTTTTTACTGCATTTCTAACACGTTGTGATGGTCCATAAGGGTTTTCATTAGAACTTAATCTAATTGGGTTACCAAGTTTGCGAGGGTTGAATTTTAGTTTTTCTTCTTCTGTTAATGGTTTTATGGTAGTAAACCCATTTAAAAGTGTAAATCCACCAGCTAGAGCAGTAGTTCTTAGCCATTCTCTTCTATTAAGTTCCATTTGATTAAAAATTGAAGGTTGCTAGCTAAGTTACTCATTTATAAACTAGTTCACAAAAGCTGTCTTAATCTTTGTAAGCCACCTCCATTAATGGCGTCAATATTACTTAGGTTTAAAAACTTTGCTGCTTTAGCTGACCTAACACCACTTGCGCAATAAACAATAATAGGCTTGTTGAGTTTTCTGAGTTCATCGACGTGATTACGCAGTTTATCTAATGGAATGTGTTTTGCGCCTTTTACTGCTCCTGATTTATATTCTCTTTCAGTGCGCACATCTAAAATGATGGCACCCTTTTCTAAATATTCCGCGACCTTTTTCTTTTGGTTGCCAAATAAAAAATCTAAAATTCCCATAATATAGTTTTTGTAAAGAACAGAAATATTAAAGTATTAACATGTAACTTGTGTTACAGTTTTTAGTATCTTCCATCTTAATTTCTATAACAAATTTACAACTTTTGAAGTACGACTCACGCAAAGACGAAATCATACAAACTTCAGCTATTCTATTCCAAAAAAAAGGCTATAGTGCTGTAACAATGCGAGATATTGCAAAGGCAATGGGAATTAAGGCTGCCAGCTTATACAATCATATTAAATCCAAACAAGAAATACTTTCTGACATAATCATTTCTCTAGCAGAGCAGTTTACTGAGCAAATGAAAAGTATAAAAATGTCTGATGAAAGTAGTATTGATAAATTAAATCAAATTGTGGCTTTGCATGTAAACATTACATCTCAGAACCAATTTGGAATGTCATCATTAAATAGCGATTGGATGCATTTGGAAGTTGAATTAGAGTATTATTTAGAGCTTCGAAAAAATTATGAAAATGATTTTAGAAGCATTATTGAAAAAGGTATTAAAGATGATGAGCTTATTAATGGTAACCCTGAAGTAATGCTGTTTTCAATACTTTCTACCTTGCGTTCACTTTATATTTGGTTGCCTAAAAAAGAAGACTTAGATATTGATAAATTCACAGCAGAATTAAGTTTGGTGCTCATTAACGGAATTAACAAATAGTTATCATTTTATTTTGTAAATTTGTAACATAAACTAACAAGTGTTAGTTTGATATTTATTAAAAGAATGGCAGAATTTCATAGCTTAAAAGTTGCAGATGTTTTTAAAGAAACTGAAGATACATCAGTTGTAACGTTTGATGTTCCATTGCAATTACAAGATGAGTTTAAATTTAGACAAGGACAGCATTTAACACTTAAAGCTGATATTAATGGTGAAGATATTCGTCGTTCGTATTCATTGTGTTCAAGTCCAAGTGAAAATAAATGGCAAGTTGCTGTAAAACAAATTCCAGGAGGCAAATTTTCTACTTTTATTAATGAAAAATTAAAGGTAGGAGATATACTTGAAGTAATGGCACCAAGTGGGACATTTGGAGTTGAGTGTGATTCAGATAATTCTAAAAATTATTTGTTTTTTGCGGCTGGAAGTGGTATTACACCAGTAATATCAATGATAAAGGCACATTTAGAAACTGAGCCAAGCTCAACTTGTAAACTTTTTTATGTAAATAAAACAGCAAAATCCATTATCTTTAAAGAAGAACTGGAACAACTAAGAAACACCTATTTTGGAAGGTTAGAAATCTATTATTTTTTAACCAAAGAAAAACGAGATATAGAGTTGTTTAATGGGAGATTTGATGATGATAAAATGAGTGTTTTAACCAAAACATTCATAGATATTCCAGATACAAGTGAAGTGTTTCTTTGCGGTCCAGAGCAAATGGTGAATTTTGTGAGTGAATATTTAATCAATGTAGGATTACCAAAAGAGTTGGTGCATTTTGAGTTGTTTGTAACTGGACTTTCAGAAGAAGATATAAAACGAGCAGAACGCTTAGCAAAACAAAATGTTGAAGGCACAGAGATAATTATTGTAGATGGAGGAAAAGAATTTGCATTTACAATGACCAAAGAGTACGATAATATTCTCGATGCTGCTCTTGGAGCTGGAGCCGATTTGCCATTTGCATGTAAAGGAGGTGTTTGTAGCACTTGTAAATGCGAAGTGAAAGAAGGAAGTGTAGAGATGAAAATAAATTATGCGCTCGAAGAAAAAGAAGTTGCGCAAAACTTTGTGTTAAGCTGTCAAGCAGTTCCAACTACTGAAAAAGTAGTGGTCGATTTTGATGTATAAAATTAAACTCAAAAAGATGAGTGAAGAACAAATAAAAAATTTAGAAGAACAATTTGAAGCACGCATAGCACGTGACGAAAAAATTGAACCTAAAGATTGGATGCCAGAAAAGTATCGTAAAACACATATTCGTCAAATGTCTCAACACGCACATTCTGAAGTTGTTGGTATGCTTCCAGAAGGTAATTGGATTACTAGAGCCCCTTCATTAAGGCGTAAAGTAGCATTATTAGCAAAAATACAAGATGAAGCTGGACATGGCTTATATCTTTATTCAGCAACCGAAACCTTAGGTGTTTCACGTGATGAATTATACGAGCAATTACATTCAGGTAAGGCTAAGTATTCATCCATATTTAATTATCCAACAATTACTTGGGCAGATATGGGAGCTATTGGATGGTTGGTAGATGGCGCTGCTATTATCAATCAAGTGCCATTATGCAATACTTCCTACGGACCTTATGCCAGAGCTATGATTCGTGTGTGTAAAGAAGAGAGTTTTCATCAACGTCAAGGTTATGAAATCATGATAAAATTAGCTCAAGGAGCACCAGAGCAAAAAGAAATGGCACAAGATGCATTAAATCGCTGGTGGTGGCCATCATTAATGATGCTAGGTCCAACAGATGATGTTTCTGTACATACAGCACAATCAATGAAATGGAAGCTAAAACGTAAATCTAACGACGATTTACGTCAGCAGTTTATTGACCAAACTGTACCGCAGGCAGATTTAATTGGATTAACAATTCCAGACCCAGATTTAAAATGGAATGAAGAGCGAGGAAGTTATGATTTTGGAGAAATCGATTGGGATGAGTTTTGGCAAGTAGTAAAAGGTCATGGTCCATGTAATAAAGAACGAATGAATGCAAGAGTTGGTGCATGGGAAGAAGGAGAATGGGTTCGTGATGCTGCAATGGCTTATGCTGAAAAACAGAAAATAAGAAAAGATAAACAAGCAGTTTAAATCGTTTGTCACCTTGAGCTTAGTCGAAAGGTCTTCAAACAAACAAATATAAAATTATGGGTACAAAAAACTGGCCGCTTTGGGAAATCTTCGTAAGAAGTAAAAACGGATTAGAACATCGTCACTGCGGAAGTTTACATGCTTCTGATGCAGAAATGGCTTTAGAAAATGCACGTGATGTATATACAAGAAGAAATGAAGGAGTCAGTATTTGGGTTGTTGAATCGAAACATATTACAGCATCAAATCCAGAAAATAATGGCGAATTATTTGAGCCAGCTCAAGATAAAGTATATCGTCATCCAACGTTTTATGATTTGCCTGACGAAGTAAAACACATGTAATGAAAGAAAATCTTTATAAATATATTCTTGGTATCGCCGACAACTCCTTAATTCTTGGACAAAGATTAGGAGAACTTTGCGGCCATGGTCCAAGTTTAGAAACAGACATTGCTTGTACAAATATTTCATTGGATTTATTAGGTCAAGTGCGTAGTTATTATCAATATGCCGCGAAAATTGCTGGTGATGACAGAACTGAAGATGATATAGCTATGCTTCGTAAAGAGCGAGAATATGTTAATGTATTACTTGTAGAACAACCAAATACAGATTTTGCTTACACAATGGCTCGTCAATTTTTATTCGATGTTTATCATTTATTGTTTTTACGAGAACTAGAAAAAAGCAATGACTTAACCTTATCGGCAATTGCAACAAAATCGATTAAAGAGGTGAGCTATCATCAACGTTTTTCATCCGATTGGATAAAACGTCTAGGAGATGGTACAGAAGAGAGTCATCAAAAAATGCAAGAAGCTATAAACGGCTTATGGACCTATACAGATGAATTATTCCACCAAACAGAAGCAGATAAAGCAATGGTAGAAGAAGGTGTTGGAGTAGATGTTACTAAATTAAAAGATGATTATTATAATAATGTAAATCAGCTATTGGAAGAAGCAACACTAAAAATACCAGAATCTAAGTATTTCCAAAAAGGAGGAAAAGAAGGAATTCATACTGAGCACATGGGATATATTTTGGCAGAATTACAATATATGCAAAGAACATATCCAAATATGTCGTGGTAAACTTATGGACAAGCTAATGATTGAACACGCTGATATTGATACTGAATTAATTCCTATTCTAGATAAAGTCTCTGACCCAGAAATTCCTGTGTTAACTATTTTAGATATGGGAGTAGTTCGCTATGCAAAGCTTGTTGATGATGTAGTGTTGATTAAAATAACGCCAACTTATAGCGGCTGTCCTGCCATGGATGTAATTGCTGATGATATTACTGCGGCTTTTAAAAACGCTGGATATAACATAAATATAGATTTGATATTATCTCCAGCTTGGACTACAGATTGGATATCTGAAGAAGGCAGAGATGCTCTTGAAAAATATGGTATAGCACCTCCTTTGGAAGCTGAAGCTGACAAAGAAGCATTACTAGGAAATAAAAAAATAGTGAAGTGTACCAATTGTGGTTCGCAAAACACAAAATTAGTAAGTCAATTTGGTTCTACAGCTTGTAAAGCATTGTTTAAATGTGAAGACTGTCAAGAGCCTTTTGATTATTTTAAATGTCTTAAGTGACAACTTGTTGTCACCCTGAGCGCAGTCGAAGGGTCTCATCAAGAAAAGAAAGTTAAATAAGGTATGAGCAATTCAATTCTATTAAAAATTGAAAATAAAATAGCATTTATAACACTCAATAGACCAGAAGTGTTTAATAGCTTTAATCGAGAAATGGCTTTAACATTCCAAGACACCTTGGATGCTTGTAAAAAAGATGATGAGGTGAGAGCAATTGTTTTAACTGGAAGAGGAAAAGCCTTTTGTGCTGGACAAGATTTAAAAGAAGTTACATCGCCAGAGTTAAATCCTGGTTTCAAGAAAATTTTGGAAGAACACTACAACCCAATCATTTTAAGAATTAGAAACATTGAAAAACCAATCATTGCAGCTGTAAATGGTGTTGCTGCAGGAGCAGGTGCAAATATTGCTTTGGCTTGCGATATTGTCGTAGCTGATGAAAGGGTTAATTTTATACAAGCTTTTAGTTTAATAGGTTTAATTCCAGATAGTGCAGGAACATTCTTTTTGCCTCGATTAATCGGATTTCAAAAAGCTTCAGCTCTAGCTATGTTAGGAAATAAGATAAGTGCAGAAGAAGCAGAACGTTTAGGAATGATTTATAAATATGTGTCTCCTGATGAATTTCAAGAAACCATTAATAAACTGGCGATTAAACTGGCAAACATGCCAACTAAAGCATTAGGGTTAATTAAGAAAACATTTAATCAATCATTAACTAACACCTTAGAAGAGCAATTAGCCCTAGAGTCAAAGCATCAAATTGAAGCTGCTGGAACAGAAGATTATGCAGAAGGTGTAGCAGCATTCATAGAAAAAAGAAAACCAAATTTCAAAGGCAAGTAGTGAATAAAGAATTTCTCATACAAGTACATAATCGTGTGAAACCTTACATACACAAAACACCTGTGTTATCTTCAAAATTAATTAATGAGATAGCAGGATGTAATGTGTTTTTTAAGTGTGAGAATTTTCAAAAAATGGGAGCTTTTAAAATGCGTGGAGCAGCAAATGCCATTTTAAATTTATCTGAAGAAGAACGAAACAAAGGTGTAGTGACACATTCCTCTGGAAATTTTGCGCAAGCATTGTCGTTAGCAGCAAATAAGATCGGTACAGAAGCCTATATCGTAATGCCTGAAAATGCTCCACAAGTAAAAAAAAATGCAGTAAAAGGTTATAAAGGAAATATTATTGAAAGTGAATCGACGCCTATTGCTCGTGAGCAAATGGCTGAAAAAGTGAAGCAAGATACAGGAGCAACATTTATTCATCCATCAAACGATGATGATGTGATTCATGGTCAAGGTACAGCGGCTATAGAACTATTAGAAGAGCAGCCTCAATTGGATTATATTTTCACACCAGTTGGTGGTGGTGGACTCATAGCAGGCACAGCATTAGTAGCAAAATATTTTTCTGATACCTGTAAAGTTATTGGTGGAGAACCAAAAAATGCAGATGATGCGTTTCGTTCAAAACAATCAGGAAAAATTGAGTATAATGATAAGGTTAATACCATTGCAGATGGCTTACGCACTTTTTTAGGTGATAGAAACTTTCCAATCATAATGAATGATGTAGAACGCATTATCTTAGTAGAAGAAGAAGAGATTATTGAAGCGATGAAATTTGTTTGGGAGCGAATGAAAATTATTATTGAACCTTCAAGTGCAGTCGCATTTGCAGCGTTATTAAAAGAAAAAGAACAATTTAAAAATAAAGACGTCGGAATTATTATTTCTGGCGGAAATGTAGATGTAACCAATCTACCATTTTAATTGAATGTCACCCTGAGCGCAGTCGAAGGGTCTCATCAAAAAATATAAATATGAACGTAGGAATTATTGGTTCTGGAACAATGGGAAGTGGTATCGCACAAGTGGCTGCGACTTCTGGCTGTAATGTGAAATTATACGATACAAATCAAGCAGCATTAGATAAAGCTAAGACTGCATTGGATAAAATATTGAATCGACTTATTGAGAAAGGTCGCATCGTTGCAGCTGAAAAATCTAGAATTCAAGGCAATATTGAATATGTAGATAGTTTGAAAGATTTATCAGAATCTAATCTAACTATTGAAGCGATTGTTGAAAATCTTGATATTAAAAAGAAAGTATTTTCAGAATTAGAAACTTATGTATCTAATGATTGTATCATTGCTTCAAATACATCAAGTTTATCAATAGCGTCTATTGCTTCCTCTTTGCAAAAACCAGAACGTTGCATTGGTATTCATTTTTTCAATCCAGCACCTTTAATGAAGTTGGTTGAGGTGATTCCAGCGATTCAAACGTCTGAAGAAACAGTAGAGAAATCAATGCAAACCATTTCTGATTGGAAGAAAATAGTTGCTGTTGCTAAAGATACACCAGGTTTTATTGTTAATCGTGTGGCTCGACCGTTTTATGGAGAATCTTTAAGGATTTATGAAGAAGGAATTGCAGATTTCGCAACAATCGATAGGAGCCTAAAGGAACTTGGAGGTTTTAGAATGGGACCATTCGAGTTAATGGATTTTATCGGTAATGATGTCAATTACACAGTAACTGAAACAGTATTTACTGCTTTCTATTTCGACCCAAGATATAAGCCAGCATTTACACAAAAACGTTTTGCTGAAGCTGGTTATTTAGGAAGAAAATCTGACAAGGGTTACTATGATTATGATGAAAATGGTCGTATTGTCATTCCGAGCGAAGTGAAGGAATCTCATGATAAAAAATTAGCTCAAAAAATATTTGAAAGAGTACTAGTAATGCTCATTAACGAGGCAGCTGATGCTTTGTTTTTAAATATCGCATCAGCAGAAGATATTGATAATGCCATGACCAAAGGGGTGAACTATCCGAAAGGATTATTGGCTTGGGCAGATGAAAAAGGCATCGATTGGTGTGTGTCAAATATGGACGAATTGTATAATGAGTATCATGAGGATAGATATCGTTGCAGTCCATTATTACGTAAAATGAACGAAGAAAATAAAACATTCTTTTAATGAAGGGTGAAGCTATACCACATAAAATGTTATCGTTAGATGCTTTCAGTCAGTGGATGGGAATTGAGATTTTAGAATGTAAAATAGGTCGTTGTAGAGTGGCATTGACAGTAAGAAAAGAAATGTTGAATAGCATGTTTAAAGCACATGGAGCAATTAGTTATGCATTAGCAGACACGGCTTTTGGCTTTGCAGCTAATACACATGGCAAATATGCTGTGTCAATTGAGACAAGTATAAATCACATTGAAGCATTAAATGAAGGTGATTATTTAATAGCAGAATCTGTGATTGAAAAAGTAAACAATAAATTAGGCTTTAATGTTATTGAAGTTAAACGTGGTGATGAATTAGTGGCACTTTTTAAAGGTGTTGTCTACCGCACTCAAAAAGAATGGGAAGAATAATGAAAGAATCATATATAATAGACGGAATTAGAACACCAATAGGGAGTTATAAAGGAACATTATCTGCTGTTCGTACAGACGATTTAGCAGCATTAGTGATTAGGGAAGTTGTAAAACGAAACCCAAACATTCCAAAAGAAGCTTATGATGATGTAATCATGGGTTGTGCAAATCAAGCAGGAGAAGACAATCGTAATGTTGCGAGAATGGCGTCTTTATTGGCAGGATTGCCTTATTCTGTTCCTGGAGAAACTGTTAATCGTTTATGTAGTTCAGGTTTATCTGCCATTATTCATGCAAATCGAGCCATAAAATCTGGTGATGGTGATGTGTTTATTTCTGGAGGCTTAGAAAATATGACTCGAGGGCCTTTTGTCATTGCAAAACCATCAAGTGCATTTGGTAACGATTCTGAAATGTATGACTCTAGTTTTGGTTGGCGATTTATCAATCCAAAAATGCAAGACATGTATGGCACAGATGGTATGGGAAATACTGCTGAAAACCTTGTAGAGAAGTACGAAATTTCTCGAGATGCTCAAGATGATTTTGCGTATTGGAGTCAGATGAAAGCTGCCAAAGCTCAAATAAACGGTCGTCTAGATAAAGAAATAGTCTCAGTTGAAATTCCTCAACGTAAAAAAGACTCAATCATTTTTTCGAAAGATGAATTTGTAAAACCAAATACCACAAGAGAGGTTTTAGCAAAATTACGTCCAGCTTTCAAAAAAGATGGTGGAAGTGTTACAGCAGGAAACTCTTCGGGATTAAATGATGGCGCAGCTGCTACTATAATTGCCTCAGAAGATGCTGTGAAAAAGTATGACCTTAAACCATTGGCTAGAATTGTAAGTTCAGCTGTGGTTGGTGTTGAGCCAAGAATCATGGGAATAGGCCCAGTAGAAGCCTCTAATAAAGCACTAGAAAAGGCTGGATTGACAATGAATGATATGGGTGTTATTGAGCTTAATGAAGCATTTGCAGCTCAAGCATTGGCTTGTACAAGAGCTTGGGGAATTGCAGATAATGACCCTAGATTAAATCCAAATGGAGGTTCCATTGCTATAGGTCACCCACTTGGTGTTACAGGAACGAGAATAGCTTATTCAGCGGCTTTAGAACTACAAGAACAGCAAAAACAATATGCATTAATAACGATGTGTATTGGTGTTGGTCAAGGGTATGCAGCAATAATAGAACGTGTATAGATGAAAATATTAATAATAGGAGGAAACGGAACCATTGGTAAAAAAGTCACTGAAAGACTAAAGCAAAATCATGAAGTGATTGTAGCTGGACGAAATTCTGGTGATGTAAAAGTGGATTTTTCAGATTCAAAATCCATAAAATCATTGTTTAAGGAAGTTGGAAAAGTTGATAGTATTGTTGCCATTGCTGGAGATGCTAAATGGGATAAGTTTGAAAATTTATCTGAAGATGATTTCTATATTGGTATCAAAAGTAAGTTAATGGGACAAGTTAATGTCGTGAGAATAGGTAAGAACTATTTAAATAAAGGAGGTTCTATTACATTATCGACAGGTATTCTTGCCGATGACCCAGTTGATATGACCACAAGTGCAGCTATGGTTAATGGAGCTATTCACAGTTTTGTAAAAGCAGTGGTATTAGAGTTAGATGACATCAGAGTCAATGTGGTTTGCTCTGATTTGGTCGAAGACGCTTACGAAAAGTATAAAGATTATTTTCCTGGTAATACACCTGTGCCAATGCGTAAAATTGTAGATGGTTACGTGAAGAGTGTTGAAGGAAAAATAAATGGAAGAATATTAAGAATAATGGCATAACATTATGAAAAAAATACAACATTACATTACAGGACAATGGTTAGAAGGAACTGATGAAGGTATCCCTGTATTCGATGCAATTACAGGAGAACTAATTGCTAATTCCGCTGTCGAAGGTCTTAACGTGGCTGATGCTCTAGAATATGGTAGAAATAAAGGCGAAGCGTTACGCAAAATGACATTTCAGGAGCGAGGCAATATGATTAAAAAATTAGCATTGTACCTTACTAAAAAGAAAGATGCCTTTTACGAGTTAAGTTATAGAACAGGAGCAACCAAAGTAGATAGTTGGATAGATATCGAAGGTGGTTTCGGAAACTTATTCGCAAACGCTTCGTTACGTAAACTATTCCCAAATCAGCTGTACCATGTCGAAGGTGATGCAATCGATTTGTCTCGTGGCGGACGCTTTATGGCGCATCATATCATGGTGCCTAAAAAGGGTGTTGCTGTTCATATTAATGCGTTCAATTTTCCAGTTTGGGGAATGTTAGAAAAATGTGCTGTCAATTGGATGGCTGGAGTTCCTGCTGTGGTATTACCTGCACCTTCATCATCGTATTTAGCTGAAGCTGTAGCTCGTGAAATCATCAATTCAGGAATTTTACCAGAAGGGGCTTTACAAATCATCAACGGAACTGTTAAGACAATTTTAGACACTGTAGATTCTCAAGATGTAGTGACGTTTACAGGATCTGCTTCAACAGGTCGACTATTAAAAGCGCATCCTAGAATTATTCAAGAAGCAGTCCCTTTTACTATGGAAGCCGATTCTTTAAATGCGTCTATTTTAGGGGAGGATGCGGTTCCTGGAGCACCAGAATTCGATATTTTCATTAAAGAAGTTCGAAAAGAAATGACAGTAAAGGCAGGGCAAAAATGTACAGCGATTAGAAGAATTATTGTTCCTGAAAATTTGGTTGAAGATGTACAAATAGCACTTGGAAAAGCACTTGATAAAGTTACTATTGGAGACCCAAGGCTGAAAGAAGTTAGAATGGGCTCATTAATCAGTAAAGAACAAGTTGAAGAAGTGCGTAATAGTGTGTCAGATATTGCTAAAAAAGCTAAAATCGTTTATGGCAATCTCGATAAAATTGAAACTGTTGGAGCAGATGCTAAAAAGGGAGCGTTTATAAGTCCAATATTGTTGCGAGAAGATGATCCGTTTGAAAATTTATCAGTCCATGAACGTGAAGCCTTTGGTCCAGTAAGTACCATTATGCCTTATAAAACACTTGAAGAAGCAGTAACGCTATCTCAAATGGGGAAAGGTTCTTTGGTGTCTTCGATCATCACTAATGACGATAACATAGCAAAACAATATGTAGTAAATGCTGCTAGTCATCATGGACGTATTTTAGTGTTGAACAGAGAAAATGCAAAAGAAAGTACAGGTCATGGTTCACCGTTACCAACATTGGTTCATGGAGGTCCAGGACGTGCTGGAGGTGGAGAAGAAATGGGAGGAATGCGTGGTGTAAAACATTATTTACAACGTACAGCAATTCAAGGTAGTCCAACAACATTAACCGAAATCACAGGAATTTACCAACAAGGAGGTGCTTACACAGAAGCTGAACAGCATCCTTTTAAATATCATTGGGAAGATATTCAACCAGGAATGTCTATGAAAACCCATAAACGAACTCTTACAGATTCAGACATTATAAATTTCTCAAACCTTACTTGGGATCATTTTTATGCGCATACAGATATAACCTCTTTAGATGGAAGCATTTTTGAAAAACGAACTGCTCACGGCTATTTTATTTTAGCAGCAGCTGCAGGATTGTTTGTATATCCTAATAAAGGACCTGTATCTGCAAATTATGGGCTAGAAGAATGTCGTTTTTTAAGACCATTATATCATAATGATACTATTTATGTGAGGCTAACCTGCAAGCAGAAAATTGATAGAGACGTTGCTAGTGCAGAGCATCCTAGTGGTATAGTAAAATGGTTTGCTGAGGTTTTTGATTCGGATGATGAATTGGTAGCAGTGGCGACTGTACTGACAATGGTTCAGAAAAAGCAAGAAATTTTTGTGGAGATGACTGATGAGAAAATAGCAGAATGTTTGTCAAAGTTATCAGCAGATACAAAACCTAAATGGGGAATCATGACACCACAACACATGATAGAACATTTAGAATACACGTATAGAATTGCTTCTGGTGAGATTCAAGATTTCGAGACAAAAACACCTGAAAAAATCTTAGAGAAAGTTCATAATACGCTTTATAATTATGATAAAATGCCACACGAACATATGTTTCCGTTGGCTGAAGAATCTAAAATTAATGAGCTTGAACACGAAAACTTGGAAGTAGCAAAAGCAAAAATGCTAGAAAGCAGACAAGAGTATCTAAGTTTCTTTAAAGAAAATCCTGATTCAGTATTAAAAAATGCAGTATTTGGAGATATGAATAGATACGAATGGTATCTATTAGAAAGAAAACACTTAAACCATCATTTTGAACAATTTGGACTAATATAATATATGGAACCATACGTAAAACAACATATTAAAAACGGAGTAGGATATATTGAATTTTTTCATCCTTCACACAATTCTTTGCCATCAAATGTATTGTCAGAATTAGCAAGAACGATAAAAAATGCTGGAGAAGATGATAACATCAAAGTTATTGTTTTAAAAAGTGGAGGCGATAGAACGTTTTGTGCAGGAGCTAGTTTTGAAGAATTGGTAGCAATAAATGATGAAGAAACAGGGAAAGAGTTTTTCTCTGGTTTTGCTAATGTGATTAATGCGATGCGGAAATGCCCAAAATTCATTGTTGGTCGTGTACAAGGTAAAACTGTTGGAGGAGGTGTTGGTTTAGCCTCTGCAACTGATTATTGTATGGCGACAAAATTTGCTTCCATCAAGTTAAGCGAATTGAATGTTGGTATTGGACCTTTTGTTGTTGGGCCTGCAGTTCAAAGAAAAATTGGTTTAAGCGCAATGTCTCAAATAGCAATTGATGCGAATAGTTTTTATCCAGCCGAATGGGCTAAAGAAAAAGGGTTGTTTACACATGTATTTGATACTACTGATGAGTTGGATGAAGCAGTTACAAATTTTGCAGAAAATTTATGTAACTATAACCCAAAAGCTATGAGTGAAATGAAGACGATGTTTTGGAGAGGTACTGAAGATTGGGACCAATTATTAATACAAAGAGCAAAGATTAGCGGACGATTAGTGTTGAGTGATTTTACAAAAGACACATTAAGAAAATATAAATGATTTACAGTTTTAAAGGATACATACCTGTAGTTCACGAAAGTAGTTTTGTGCATCCTTTGGCTGCAGTAACAGGAAATGTCATTATTGGAAAAGATTGTTATATAGGTCCAGGTGCTGCTATTCGTGGTGATTGGGGACAAATCATTTTGGAAGATGGTGTGAATGTACAGGAAAATTGTACAGTACATATGTTTCCTGGTAAATCAATAACCTTAAAAGAAAGTGCGCATATTGGTCATGGAGCTATTATTCATGGAGCCAATATTGGTAAAAATGTATTGGTTGGAATGAATACGGTTATTATGGATGATGCCGAAATTGGAGATGAAAGTATTGTAGGTGCAATATCTTTTGTAAAAGCAGAAACTAAAATTCCAAATAGAAGTTTGGTGGTTGGCAATCCAGCGAAAGTTGTAAGACAAGTCACAGATGAAATGATTGATTGGAAAACGAAAGGCACAAAATTGTATCAACAGTTGCCAAAAGAGTGTCATGAAAGTTTAAAAGAAGTGGAGCCTTTAAGAGAGGTTCCAGAGAATATGAAAGTTCAAGAAGGAGTATATGATACGCTTCGAGAATTTATGAAAAAGTAAATATTTAAAAACTAACAAACATTAGTTCATATAATGTCAAGATTTGAATTTAAAATGCCCAAATTGGGTGAAAGTATTACTGAAGCAGCCATTATCACATGGTTCAAAAATGTAGGTGATACCATTGAACAAGATGAAATGTTATTAGAAGTTGCTACAGATAAAGTAGATTCTGAAGTGCCTTCAACAGTATCTGGTGTGATTGAAGAAATTTTATTCAAAGCAAACGAGGTTATTAAAATTGGTGATACTATTGCCATAATAAAAACTGATGGAAAGACTCCAAAAACAAAAAAGAATGTCACTTCGAGCGCAGTCGAGAAGTCTCAGAAGAAAAAGGCAAAAGTTCAAAAAACAGAAAGAAAAACAAAACAATTAGCTGTTGCTAATCAAAATAATAACACATTCTTTTCGCCATTAATTATTTCAATAGCAAAAGAACAGCACATAAGTTTTGAGGAATTAGCGCGCATTCCAGCAACTGGTAACGATGGGCGTTTACGAAAAAGTGATGTCTTTCAATACATAAAAGAAGGTCGACCATACAAGTTTGTACAACCAAGTGCAGCTCAAGACCCAACAGCGTATCGCATTCCTCAGCCTAATTTAGATAAAGGGACTGGCAAGATTGTAAAAATGGATAGAATGCGTCAAATGATTGCCGACCGTATGGTGTATTCAAAACATACATCACCTCATGTAACGGCTTATGTTGAAGCAGATTTAACTGACTTGGTTCAATGGAGAAATGCAAATAAAATTCCGTTTAAAGAAAAACATAATTGCAAGCTGACATTTACGCCTCTTTTTGTTGAAGCAGTAGCAAAAGCAGTTAAGGATTTTCCGATGATAAATGTGTCAGTGGATGGAGAGAATATCATTGTAAAAGAACATATCAACATTGGAATGGCAACAGCATTACCAAGTGGAAATTTGATTGTTCCTGTTGTCAAAGATGCTGATAAAAAGAATTTAAAAGAGTTAGCAGCAGATGTAAATAACTTATCTGTAAAAGCGAGAGATAATATATTAAATCCAGAAGATATTAAGGGAAGTACCTTCACTATTTCAAATGTTGGAACTTTTGGAAGTGTCATGGGAACACCAATTATCAACCAACCAGAGGTTGCCATTTTAGCGCTTGGAATTATTAAAAAACGAGCTGAAGTAATAGAAACTGAAAAAGGCGATGAAATAGCTATTAGAAGTATGATGTATTTATCATTGTCGTTTGACCATAGAGTCGTTGATGGCTATCTAGGAGGAAGTTTTGTGCGTCGCGTTGCAGATTATTTAGAACAATTTGATATAAATAGAAAAATATAACTCAGAGTTCCTTCCCTTTTGAAGGGAAGGTGCCCAGACAGTATCTTCTGGACGAAAGGGTTATTAAGAATAAATATTATGAAACATAACATTTCAATAAAAAAAGTAGAAAAATCAAAAGTTGAAGACTTAGATTTCAATAATATTCCATTAGGAAGAACATTTACGGACCATATGTTTATTTGTGATTATGAAAATGGACAATGGAACAATCCCAGAGTAGAACCTTTGCATTTAATCCCAACACATCCAGCAGCTATGGCATTACATTATGGTCAGGCCATTTTTGAAGGTATGAAAGCTACTTTAAATACCGAAGGAACACCAATGTTATTTAGACCATCAAAGAATGCTGCTAGGTTAAATTTTAGTGCAGACAGAATGGGAATGCCACATTTCCCTGAAGATTTATTTGTTGAAGGATTAAAACAATTAGTAGCTGTTGAGCAATCTTGGATTCCACCACAAGAAGGAAGTGCATTATACTTAAGGCCATTCATGTATGCCGACGAACCTTTTATTGGAATGCGTGCTGCAACGAGTTTTAAGTTTATCATCATTGCATCACCTTCTGGACCATTCTTTACTAAGCGAATTAAACTATGGGCAGAAAATAAATATATACGTGCTGCATCAGGAGGAACTGGGGAAGCCAAAGCTGCAGGAAACTACGCAGCTGCTATAAGACCGACTGAGTATGCAAAAGCTAAAGGTTATGATCAAGTACTTTGGTTAGATGCCGTTGAACATAATTATATTCAAGAAGTTGGAACGATGAATATCTTTTTTAAAATAGACGGAAAATTTATAACTCCAAAACGTGATGGCTCTATTTTGGATGGTATTACAAGAATGAGTGTAATGGATGTTTTAAGAGATAAAGGTTTTGAGGTAAAAGAAAGAGCAATAACCATACAAGAAATTCGAGACGCTTCATTAAACGGAAGTTTAGAAGAGGCTTTTGGAACAGGAACTGCAGTAGGAATTGCTTACATTCAAGAAATTGCAATGGGAGATAAGACAATTCATGTATCAGATGAAAGTCCAGTTGGTTTAATGGTTAATCAAACTCTTAATAAGATTAAAACAGGAAAAATTGAAGATACTTTTAACTGGATGGTTAAAATTGAAAAAGAGCTAGTTTAATGAACAAAGAAATATTAAAAAAAGCATTTTCAAAACTCTGTACAGCTAAAGCAATGACAGAGTTGTATGAAGAAAATTTCAAGAAAGTTTCAAAATATGTACATGCAACTTCTCGTGGACACGAAGCCATTCAGATTGCCTTAGGTTTACAGTTGTTACCACAAGATTATGCTTTTCCATACTATCGTGATGACGCCATGTTATTATCGTTTGGAATGCAACCTTACGATTTGATGTTACAGCTTATGGCTAAACGCGATGACCCTTTTTCTGGAGGTAGAACGTATTATTGTCATCCAAGTTTAAAAGATGCTGATAAACCTAAAATTCCGCATCAATCGTCTGCAACAGGAATGCAAGCTATCCCAGCAACAGGAGTTGCTCTGGGAATGCAGTACCTTGAAAAACAAGGTTTAAAAAATCCAAATGTGGATTGTCATTCTGAGCTTGTCGAAGAATCTCTTAAACCAATAACTGTTTGTAGCCTTGGTGATGCTTCAGTGACCGAAGGCGAAATTGCTGAAGCGTTTCAAATGGCAGCTTTAAAACAAATGCCAATTTTATATTTAGTTCAGGACAACGGTTGGGATATTTCAGCTAATGAAGCAGAAACTAGAGCTCAAAATGCAGCAGAATATGCAGCAGGTTTTCATGGATTAGAAGCTTTATCTATCGATGGAGCAAATTTTTTTGAAAGCTATGAAGCTCTTGAAAAAGTAATTAAAACCATTCGTGAAGAACGCAGACCATTTTTGGTACATGCTAAAGTTCCGCTGCTGAATCACCATACCTCTGGAGTACGTATGGAATGGTATCGTGATGATTTAGAAGAAGCACGATCACGCGATCCTTATCCAGTTTTAAAACAACAGTTATTAGATAATGGATTTTCTTCAAAAGAAATTGAAGACATCGAAAAATCTGCTAAAGCAAAAGTACAATCAGATTTTGAAAAAGCTTTACAAGCAGATGACCCAAAACCAGAAGATTTATTCACTCACGATTTTGTGCCAACACCAATCACCAAAGAAGTAGGAATACGTGAACCTAAAGGTGCAGAGAAAGTAGTGATGGTAGATTGTGCGTTGTTTGCTGTAGAAGAACTCATGCGAGAGCATAAAGAATGTTTGCTGTATGGTCAAGATGTTGGAGGACGATTAGGAGGTGTATTTCGTGAAGCTGCAACTTTAGCTCAAAAGTTTGGTGATGATAGAGTGTTTAATACACCAATACAAGAAGCTTTTATTGTTGGTTCTACTGTTGGAATGAGTGCAGTTGGTTTAAAACCCATTGTTGAGGTTCAGTTTGCTGATTATATTTGGCCAGGGTTAAATCAACTATTTACTGAAGTCAGTAGAAGTTGTTACCTCTCTAACGGGAAGTGGCCTGTGAGTATGATTCTTCGTGTTCCAATTGGTGCTTATGGAAGTGGAGGTCCTTATCATTCATCGTCTGTTGAAAGTGTGATTACAAATATTCGAGGGATTAAAATTATTTATCCAAGTAATGGAGCCGATTTAAAAGGCTTAATGAAAGCAGCCTTTTACGATCCAAATCCCGTGGTCATTTTAGAACATAAAGGCTTGTATTGGTCAAAAGTACCAGGAACTCTGACTGCAACGTCTAAAGAACCTAGCGAAGATTATGTGTTGCCACTTGGTAAAGCTTGGGTGTTACAGGAAGTCTGGAAACAAGAAGATGTTGAAACGCTAACTATTGTTACCTATGGAATGGGAGTGCATTGGGCTTATAATGCATCTGGTGAATTGAATATGAGAGATCAAATTGAAATTATTGATTTACGAACCTTATTCCCATTAGACGAAAATACAATCATGAATTCTGTTAAGAAGACAGGAAAATGTTTAGTGGTCACCGAAGAACCATCAAATAATAGTTTTGCATTAGCATTAGCAGGAAAAATTCAAGAGCAGTGTTTTCAATATTTAGATGCGCCAGTCATGACCATAGGTAGCGAAAACATGCCTGCAATTCCATTAAATTCAACCTTGGAGCAAACCATGATTCCTTCAACAGAAAAAGTAAAAGAAAAAATCAAGAAGTTACTGAGTTATTAAGTTTTTGTATTTTACATACATTAAAAATTAGTGTATGTATACAAAACGAATTTATTCTGTTAAAAACATGGCCAGATGGACACGCTGGGAGACCATGCTTTTTTTCTTTATTGCTTTAATTCCAACAATATTGTATAAAGTTTTTGGGCTCACATGGTTGCAAATTCCTTGGACTCCAATTGCCTTAGTTGGTACAGCACTAGCATTTGTTATCGGATTTCAAAACAATGCAGCTTACGGTCGTATTTGGGAAGCAAGAAAGATTTGGGGAGGAATTGTTAATACCTCAAGAACTTGGGGAATGAAGGTAAAAGCAATGATTACAAATGAATACACTAATAACCCTGTTTCAGAAGATGTTTTACAGAAAGAAATAAAGACTCTTACTTATAGGCATATTGGTTGGATGACCGCATTAAGGCATGCAATGCGTCAACGAAAATCGTGGGAAGTATTCATGAACCATAAATCCAATAAAGAATGGGAAGATGAGATTTATACACCAGAAAGAAGAAATACTTTAGAAGAAGAATTAAAACCCTATTTAAGTGATAATGAAAGAGAATATGTACTTTCAAAGGGTAATAAACAAGCAGCAATTTTAAACTTGCAATCCAATCATTTAAAAAAACTTAAAGAACAAGGATTGGTTTGGGAGTTTTCATTTTTAGAGTTGGAAAATGTTCTAGAAGAATTATTTACACTACAAGGAAAGTCTGAACGCATTAAAAACTTTCCGTACCCTAGGCAGTATGCTACAATTGGCCATTATTTTATTTGGACATTTATTTTGTTGCTACCATTTGGAGTGATTCCTGAATTTAATAAAATAGGCGAAAATTTGCATGTTGATTTTCCTGTAATAGGTCAGTATTTTATTTGGGCAGCTATTCCGTTCTCGGTAATTGTATCTTGGATTTTTCATACCATGGAACGTATTGGTAGAGCAGGAGAAAATCCGTTTGAAGGAACTGCTAATGATGTACCTATTTCGACAATTTCAAGAGGGATTGAAATTGATTTACGCCAAATGTTGGATGAAGATGACGCACAAATTCCAAAACAGTATCCAGAAAACTTGAATGTTCAGATGTAAGTTTTATTTGAGAAATGAAAGCAGCTATTTACGAAAAATTTCAAGGACCAATTACCATTCAAAATATTCCTGACCCAACTCCTAAAAGTGATGGTGTAGTTGTAAAAGTCAACGCTACTGGATTATGCAGAAGCGATTGGCATGGTTGGATGGGACACGACCAAGATATTGTACTGCCACATGTTCCAGGTCATGAGTTAGCTGGAACTATCGTTGAAATTGGTAAGGACATCAAGAATTTTGATATTGGTAATAGAGTTACTATACCATTTGTTGCAGGCTGTGGTTCTTGTGGTGAATGTAAATCAGGTAATCAACAAGTGTGTGATAACCAATCACAACCTGGATTTACCCATCATGGTTCCTTTGCAGAATATGTGGCTTTAGATTATGCAGATACTAATTTAGTGAAACTGCCTGAAGAGATTAATGATGTTACCGCTGCAACTTTGGGCTGTAGGTTTATCACATCATTTAGAGCCATCGTAGCTCAAGGAAAAGTATCTGAAGGGCAACATGTGGCTATTCATGGTTGTGGAGGTGTTGGGTTGTCGGCTATTATGATAGCGAATGCTCTTGGTGCACAAGTGACTGCAATTGATATCAATAATGAAACTTTAGAGTTAGCAAAACAACTTGGAGCGCAATCAGTAGTTAATGCTTCAAGTAACAATGTTGTGGAAGCAATTAAAGACATCACCAAAGGTGGTGCTCATGTATCAATGGATGCTTTAGGCAGTGAGATTACTTGTTTAAATTCTATTGCATCTTTAAAGAAAAGAGGAAAACATATTCAAGTAGGTTTAATGACAGGAAACCATAAACATCCAAACATTTCTATGGATAGAATTTTAGCAGATGAATTAGAAATAATTGGAAGTCATGGTATGCAAGCTCATAAATATCCTGAGATGTTGAAAATGATTGTTGAAGGTAAATTACATCCAGAAAAACTCATAGAAAAAACCATTACTTTAGAAGAAGCAACTATAGCTTTATCAAACATGAACAAATTTCAAAATAAAGGAGTATTGGTAATCAATTCTTTTTAAAACTTAAAATGTGATGAAAAAACTTATTGGAACTATACTATTGTTAACCTTATTCTTTAGCTGCAAGAAAGAAGAACAGATAGTGTATGATCTTGTAATTGAAAATGGTAATGTTATTGATATTGTTTCTGGAAATATTGAAAAACAAACTATTTTTATCAATGAAGGTAGAATAGAAAAGCTTTCAAATGCAGATGAGAAAACTTCATTCAAGTCTGAAATAACTTTAGATGGAACAGATAAGTTTATTCTTCCAGGGTTTTGGGATAACCATGTCCATTTTAGAGGAGGTGACAGTCTGGTTCAAGCGAATAAAGATTTCTTGAAACTCTTTATTATGAATGGTATTACTACTGTTCGAGATGCTGGAGGCGATTTGACGTCTTCAGTGATGGAATGGAAAGAGCAAATTGAAAATAAAGAATTGGTTGGTCCAACAATCTTTTCAGCAGGACCAAAAATTGATGGTAAAAATGCGACTTGGGCAGGTTCCTTGGTTGTTGAAAAAGAAGAAGATATAGCTGTTGCATTAGATTCGTTAGAAGCGTTGAATGTTGATTTTGTCAAGCTTTACGATAGCAGAATTTCTGGAGACTTATATCTGAAAACCATTCAAGAAGCAACTAAAAGAGGAATGATTGCTTCAGGTCACATGCCTTTTACCGTGACGTTTGATGAAACTTTAAATTCAGGAATAGATGCTATTGAACATCTGTATTATGTGTTAAAAGGATGTTCTTCCGAAGAAACAAAAATAACAGTAGCTATAAAAAATAGAGAATACGGATTTTGGTCTTCTATGGAAAAATTAATAGAAACCTATCAAGATTCTACTGCTAAAAATACGTTTAATAAACTTAAAGAGCATAACACTTATGTTGTGCCAACATTGCATATAGGTAATGTTTTGAGTTATTTAGATGAGGTTAATCATGAAAATGATACATACTTGAAATTGATACCATCAGAAATTGTAAAAACCTATGAGGGAAGAATTAATAGATCATTAAATTCATCAGAAAAAGTAAGGCAAGATCGTAAAGAACTAAATACATTTTTCAAATCTTTAGCTAAATCGTTGAGTGATGCAAATGTAAAACTACTCGCTGGTTCAGATAGCGGAGCTTCAAATTCTTATACATATCCTGGAGTATCTTTGCATAAAGAATTGGAAGTGATGGTTAGTACTGGAATTTCTAATTTAAAGGCATTACAAAACTCTGCTTATAATGGTGCTCAATTTCTAAAAAAAGAATCAGATTATGGAACTATTGAAGTTGGTAAAATTTCAGATTTAGTGATGCTTAATAGTAATCCATTAGAAAATATAAAAAGTACAAGAGACATCAATTTTGTTATAAAAGGCAATGAAGTTTTTAATCCTGAAATAATTGCTAACGCAATTGATTGTTTAGAATGTATTGAAAACAAATAATTTTTTGCGCATTTGTTTCCATCTAAATCGTCTGATGAATTTACCCTGTTCAGGAGATATTAGGAACTCTTCTTTATTCTTTTTAGCTTTTAAGTAACCACTGATATAATCTTGAAAATAGTTGAAGCTACCTTTTCTGTAAGCAAGTTTAGCAGAAGCCAAAGTAGTCAAAACAAACCCAAAGCGTAATTTGTACCAAGCCTCGCCTTGTAAATATTTTGATGCCTTATTGTAAGTCACACCTGTTGGTTTTAAGTGCTTCACTTTTAAAGTATCATCAGTTTTAAACGTCCAGTTGTAATACAAAGCCAAAAGCTCATCTATGGTGTCCCAACCCATTGCAGGTTTTAGTTTTCCAATGTCCATAAAGCAAGCTTTCCGATAGGCTTTCAAAGCACCGCGAATATGGTCTTTTCCTGTTAAGTTTTCCAGTTCCCAATTCCCATTTTTTTCTATATAACAATGCCCTGCAATCATACCTAATCGGTCATCAGATTGGTAGTGCGATGCTAAGGTTTCAAGATAATTTGATGGAAAAATTAAGTCAGCATCATATTTGCAAATAATATCGTAGTCTTCATCTAGAGTTTCATAGCCTTTATAAAATGCATTGATGATTTTGCTTCCAGGTAAATGTTTTTCAGATGAAATGTTTTCAACTAAGCTTATCCAATCATGTTTATTAGCAAATTCTAAAACAATTTTTGAAGTATCATCTGTTGAATGATCATTGACTACCACAACACGTTTTGGCAGCAAAGTTTGATTTGCAAGTGAGTCTAAAGTCAAGCCAATTGTATCTTGTTCATTATGTGCAGGTATGACAATATAGAAATCCACTATTTAGTTCTTTCGGCGTATACAATATAATAACGTGGAGTAAACCATCTTAAGATTGGTCTAATTCCAATTTTTTTAGTTGGATTTGTCCATTTTTGCCTGTCAATAATTTTCCAGCCAGATTTTTCTAATAACCAATCAAATTGCCAATCTTCAAATTCATGATAATGTCTATCCCATTTATCAGTTTTACTTCTATAAGCAGATGCAAACCATAATTTAAGCGGAACACTAACAACTAATTTATCAGCTTTTATGCTTTTCAGGACTGTAAAAGGAGAAAGAAGATGTTCAAAAATTTCAAATGCAGTTACGACATTTGCAGACGAATTTTCGATAGTCGAAGTATCATTATCTAAATCTTCTCCTAAAGTATTTTTAACGTTATATCCATCTTCTTGCATGATTTTTGAAAACGGATTATTCACTCCTAAGTCTAAAATAGACTCAGAATGAGGAATATGTTTTTTTAAAAATTCTAAAGTTAATTTGAATCGTTTATTTGGGAAAGTTCCTTCGTACATTTTAAACCTTGTATACTATGGCATTGATATTCATTCCAGCTCCAACACTTGCAAACAAAATAATATCACCTTTGTTTATGCTATGACCTTCTAATTCGTCTTTTAAAATCATATCGTATAATGTTGGTACTGTTGCAACACTAGAATTGCCAAGTTTGTTAATGGTCATTGGCATTATCCCTTCTGGCATTTCTAGACCATACAATTTATAAAATCGCTGTACAATGGCTTCATCCATTTTTTCATTGGCTTGATGAATCAATATTTTTTTCACGTCTTTAATATCAACGCCACTTTCGTCAATACATGATTTCATCGCAGCAGGAACGTTACTAAGAGCAAATTCATAAATCTTTCTGCCATACATTTTTATATAGCATTGCTTGTCATTTATCTCTTGATTATTGGTTTCTCCAAAATAAATATAGTGCGCTTCATCCAATGCATATGTTGCACTATCATGGGCAAGAATACCTCCATCACCATTAGTGGATTCTAAAATAACAGCTCCAGCACCATCACTATAAATCATAGAATCTCTATCGTGTTTGTCGATAACACGAGATAGTGTTTCGGCACCAATAACCAAACATTTTTTTGCCATACCAGCTTTGATAAAAGCTTGTGCTTGAATGACACTTTCAATCCAACCTGGACATCCAAAAAGCATATCGTAAGCAACGCATTTAGGATTTTCAATTTTTAAAAGATGTTTAACCCTTGATGCTATACTTGGAACTGTATCACTTTGCTGTGAGTTGTGTTTTACATCTCCATAATTATGAGCAACTATGATATAATCAAGTTCTTCAGGATTTATTTGAGCATCTTTAATGGCATTTTGTGCTGCGTAAAAAGCAATGTTAGAAGTGCTTAAGGACTCAACAACGTAACGTCTTTCGCCAATGCCAGTAATGGCTTTAAATTTTTCAATGATAACTTCATTGGGAGAATTTATTGTAGATCCATCTGAATTTAAAAATTGATGCTGGTTAAAATCTTCATTTTTCTCAATAACATTGGGTATATAACTACCAGTTCCAGTGATTTTAATATTCATATAAAGAAAGTTTGCCTTTAATTTTGCTAATGTAACGAATATAATAGCAAAAAATTAAAGGCAAAAAAGGTTTTAATTTATTTTACGATGTTCAAGATACATTATGCTTCCATAAATTCTTCAATCGGAGCGCAAGTACAGATTAAATTTCTATCACCATAAGCATCGTCAACACGCCTTACTGCTGGCCAAAATTTGTTGTCTTTTACATAGTCTAATGGGAACGCTGCTTCTGTTCTGCTGTAAGGTAAATCCCAAATGTCAGCAGTAAGCATTTCCATGGTATGAGGTGCGTTTTTTAATACGTTATTTGGATTGTCCTTATCAGCAATTTCAATTTCTTTTCTAATGGAAATCATAGCATCACAAAAACGGTCTATTTCCTCTTTGCTTTCACTTTCAGTTGGTTCAATCATTAACGTTCCTGCCACTGGAAATGATACTGTTGGTGCATGGAAGCCATAATCCATTAAACGTTTTGCAATATCACTAACTTCAATTCCGTGAGCTTTAAAAGCACGACAATCTACAATCATTTCGTGAGCTGCACGTCCTTGTTCTCCTGAATAAAGAGTATCAAAATGACCTTCTAAACGTTGCTTTAAATAATTAGCATTTAAAATGGCAATTTCTGTTGACTCAGTTAATCCTTTAGCTCCTAACATACAGATATAACCATATGAAATCAAACATGCTAGAGCAGAACCATAAGGTGCTGCAGAAATAGCAGTAATTGCATTTTCTCCACCAACGTTAATTACAGGGTTTCCTGGTAAAAATGGAACCAATTGCTCAGCAACACAAATAGGTCCAACACCTGGACCACCACCACCATGAGGAATAGCAAAGGTTTTGTGTAAATTTAGATGGCAAACATCTGCGCCAATGTTTCCAGGGTTTGTTAACCCAACTTGAGCGTTCATATTTGCACCATCCATATACACTTGTCCACCGTTATCATGGATGATTTGTGTAATTTCTTTAATTGCAGATTCATATACTCCATGAGTAGATGGATAGGTTACCATTAATGCCGATAAATTTTCTTTGTGTAGCTCAGCTTTTTCACGTAAATCATCAACATCAATATTTCCTTCTTCGGTTGATTTGGTAACAACCACTTTCATTCCAGCCATAACTGCGCTTGCTGGATTTGTTCCGTGTGCAGATGATGGAATTAAGCAAATATTTCTATGATGGTCACCTCTAGATTCGTGATATGCTTTAATAACCATTAATCCAGCATACTCACCTTGAGCACCAGAATTTGGTTGTAATGATGTTGCTGCAAAACCAGTAATTTCGGTTAATTGGTCTTCTAATTTCTTAAGAACAGTTAAATACCCTTCTACTTGATTTAATGGAGCAAATGGATGTATATTTCCCCAATTAGACCAACTTAAAGGCAGCATTTCTGCTGCTGCATTCAATTTCATTGTGCATGAGCCTAAAGAAATCATAGAGTGATTTAATGATAAATCTTTACGTTCTAACGATTTTATATAACGCATTAAATCGGTTTCTGAATGATAGGTGTTGAAAACCTCATTATCCAAAAATTCAGAAGTTCTTTTTACAGCACCTAACATATTATTTGCTTTAGAAATTGAAGTTAAGCCATTAGTTGATTTACCAGCAACTTCAGCAAAAATTGAAATAATGATATTGACATCTGAAAGTGTAGTTGTTTCATTCAACGAGATAGTTACAGTGTCAGCATCAGGATAATAAAAGTTCACGCCTTTAGCTTCAGCTACTGCTTTTACTTTTTCAGCATTTGCTTTTACTTTTAGAGTGTCAAAATATGCTGAATTCTCCTGAACAAATCCTAAGCCTTGTAAAGCCTTGTCAAGACTACAAGTAGTATTATGAACTTTATCTGCAATATACTGTAATCCTTTTGGGCCATGATACACTGCATACATTCCAGCCATAACAGCTAGTAATACTTGGGCTGTACAAATGTTAGAGGTAGCTCTATCTCGTTTAATGTGTTGTTCACGTGTTTGCAGAGCCATTCGTAAGGCACGATTTCCATTGGTGTCTTTCGTAACACCAATAATTCGCCCAGGGATATTACGTTTGTAGTCTTCTTTAGTTGCAAAATAAGCAGCATGTGGACCTCCATAACCCATAGGAATTCCAAAACGTTGAGTAGTTCCAACCACCACATCTGCTCCAAAATTTCCTGGTGCTTCTAATTTTACTAAACTCAAAATATCAGCAGCGACTGCTACTTTTATACTTGATTCGTTTGCATTAGCTATAAATGATTTGATGTCATGTATTTGTCCATGTTTTCCTGGATATTGAATAATAGCTGCAAAATATTCTGATGAATAATCAAATTCATTTACATTTCCAATGACCAATTCTATTCCTAAAGGATTTGAACGTGTTTGAAGTAACGATAAAGTCTGTGGAAAAATGTCTTCATCTACAAAGAATTTTACAACATTATCTTTCTTTTGTTGACGTTGCCTTACAGCAAATAATAAAGACATAGCTTCAGCTGCGGCGGTACTTTCATCAAGTAATGATGCGTTTGCAATTTCCATTCCAGTAAGGTCAGTCACCATAGTTTGAAAATTTAAAAGCGCCTCTAAACGTCCTTGAGCAATTTCAGCTTGATAAGGAGTATAAGCTGTGTACCAACCTGGGTTCTCTAAAATATTTCTTTGAATTACAGCTGGCAAGTTAGATGGATGATAACCCAAGCCTATATATGACTTGTTTACTTCGTTTTTAGCAGCTAGTTCATGAATGTGTTGTAAGTATTCTTGCTCACTCATGGCAGTATCCAAATTAAGTGGATTTTGCAGCCTGATGTTATCAGGAATGGTTTCAGTAATAAGTTGGTCTATAGATGATGCTCCAATAGTGTTGAGCATAGCTTCATGGTCACTAGCTCTAGGTCCAATGTGGCGTAGTGCAAACGAATCTGTATTCATACTGTAAATGTTGTGTTTTGAAGAGCAAAATTAAGGAAATAAAAGCGGTTTTAATATGCTAATATTGAAAGTTTTTAACCTTTTTAAGGCATTATTAACAGTTTGCCTAAATTTGTATTATGCAAGTACTCAAGCGAATTCTCGATTTTTACATTAATAGCAGTATTCATGTTGCTTTAGCTGTTTGTGCCTTGACGTGGGTTACATTACTGAATTTTAACGTTGGAGCAGATTTAGATTTTATCTATTTCATATTTTTTGCCACAGTAACAGGATATAATTTTGTAAAGTATTTTGGATTGGCAAAGTTTCACCATAGGAGTTTAGCAAGTTGGTTAAAGTATATTCAAATATTTTCGTTTTTGTGTTTTATAGGTTTAGTGTATTTTACATTAAAACTCAAAGGACAAACCATCATTTATTTTGGAATATTAGGTGTAATTACATTTATATATGCCATTCCTTTTCTTCCCAAAAAAATATTTATGGAAGCTGGTAACTTAAGAGCAATTAGTGGCTTGAAAATTTATGTTATAGCCTTTGTTTGGATGGCTGTCACTGTAATTATTCCCTTGTTAAATGAAGATTATGCATATAACAATGACATGTTGATTGAATCCATTCAACGTTATTTGTATGTCATTATAGCCATGTTGCCTTTTGAAATAAGAGACATGAAATATGATAGTATTAAACTATCTACTATTCCACAGCGAATTGGGATTAAGAAAACAAAAACAATAGGAGCCTTTTTAGTCTTAATCTTATTTATGGTGGAATTTTTTAAGGATGAATTTTACATTAATAAGGCCTTCATTCTAGGAATAATTTCCTTAATGCTTTTGCTATTTTTGCTTCTAAGCAATATTAAACAGAACAAATATTATAGTGGATTTTGGGTTGAAGGCATCCCAATATTGTGGGCAATGTTAACAACTGCCAATTATTGATGACTTTTCAGCTCTTTTTGAAAGTTTTTTTGAAGGTTTTCTTTTTCACAAGCTTTAAGGCAATCAACTTCAGGTTTATGTACTAGCTTTGTTAACTTTCCATTATTTGAAGAGTACTTTCTACAAGCTTTGCAATAGATTAAGTGAATATTGAGTTTTATTTTTTCCCACAGCGAAGCCTCTTTATACTGTGTTTTATCACAAGTATGAACTGCTTTATCACATGAAACAAATATTTTATAACCTTTACTCATTTGTACTTTATTAAAACCAATTTTCTTCCATACATGCAGCCAAAGATGTTCTGGCTCTATGTATAATTACCCAAAGATTAGACGCTGTTATACCTAATTCATTACAAATTGTTTCAGTATCGTAACCTAATAGTGTTTTCATTTTAAAAACCTCTGCTTGCTTTGCTGGTAATTTACCAATACAATTATGGATTGCCAAACCAAGTTCGGTGTTTTCCATATTGTTTTCTGCTGTTTTGTCAAAAGGATCTGCTACACGTTGTTCAAGCCAATCTCCTTCATTTTCACCATCAAAGTTTAGGTTCATTCGTACTTCAGCTTTACCTTTTTTTGAATTTATTTTTCTATAATGGTCAATAATCTTTCTCTTTAAAATAGAAATAAGCCAAGTACGCTCACTTGCTTGTCCTTTAAAGTTTTTCATGGACTTGAGTCCGGCAAAAAAAGTTTCTTGTACCAAGTCTTGAGCAGTCTCTCTATCCTTTACACGTGTAATGGTGTAATTAAACAGATAATCTGAATACAAATCGATCCACTTATTTGGATTTATTTCATGACCTGACATAGATGATAGTTAATTTTTTGCTCATCCAAAAATAAAACAAAAAACGGACTTAAATTGGTTTTGTGATAAGTTTAGGGTTGTTGTGTATAGATTGGATTTATCATTTGTTTATTTGGTTAAGCTTTGTAATGCAATTTTGATGTCAGGATAATCGAATTCGAACCCTTCATTTAATAATCGTTCTGGAATTACGTTTCTACTTTTTAAAATTAATTCGGTTTCTGTTCCTATGATTTTAGCTCCAAGGTTTAGTAGTGCTTTGGGTTGTGGAATTCCGAAAGATATTCCATTAGCTTTACGTAAGCTTTTCATTAGTGTTTTATTATCTGTTGGCTTTGGGACACATAAATTGAAATTACCTATTAAGTTTTCATTATTAATTAGAAATTCAACAGCTCTGGCAAAATCCAATTCATGTATCCAACTCACTTTTTGATTGCCATGACCTTGTTTTCCGCCTAAACCTAATTTAGTAAGTATTTTTAATGGCTTAAAGGCTCCACCATTTTTGCCAAGTACAATAGCAGTTCTTAAAGCAATTTTTCTAGTTTTAGGATTTGTTATATAATAGAAAGCATGTTCCCATGATTTGGCTATGTTCATTGAGAAATCATTGCCAATTTCACCATTTACTTCGTCCATTTCTAAATCATAGGAGTCTCTATAAATTGTCGCTGTTGAAGCATTCATCCATAGTTTTGGAGGGTTTTCGCAAAGATTAATTGCTAAACCTAATGCATTAGTTGAGTTTATTCTTGAATCATAAATAAGTTTTTTGTTTTTCTCATTATATCTACAATCTACAGATTTTCCTGTAAGATTAATTAATACATCCGAGTTTTCTAATACAGTTGTCCATTTATCTAAATCATTCGCATTCCAATAAATTTCGTTTTCCTTTTGAGGTCGTCTTGTAAGAATTATGACCTTGTAATCTTTTTGTTTAAAGTAACTTTCTAGAACTTGTCCAAGAAAACCACTTCCACCAGCAATAATTAATGTTTTCATCTTTGTTTATATATTTTTTTAAGAATAAAAAAGAAATACATTGCAATACTGAGAGGTATTGCTATTATACCAAGTACAAACACATAAAACTCTATTGAGCTATCCCAATTAATAAGCCATAATAGCCCATACACAGATATCATAATCCAATATTTATATAATTTGGTTTTTATTTTTTGTTCAATTCTTTTCCAATAGAATAGGAGTATTATTGATGTTATTACTTGTATAGCACCAAGAACAATTTGTGAATATAAGCCTAGAATAAGTGTGAGGTATAAAATTATAGTAATTATTAGTATGGCTTTGTTTGTAATATATATAGCTTTCATTTTGTAAATTTTAAACTTTCAGAAAAAATTGAAAGTATTGTTTAAATTTTTTTATTTAATAAGTTTTATAATAGACTTTGTTAACCAGTTTTGTTTTTGAGTTACTAATTTGTTTAGCATAGCATCTGCATTTAAGGTTAAGTCGTGTAATGCTTTTGTCTGTTTAATTAACTCTTTAGTTTTTTCAGTACCATCGTTTTTAATAGAAGACACCTCATTAAGCACTTTAATAACTGGTTGTATTTCTCGTCTGCTACGTTCTTTTGCGATAATTCGAGTTAATTCTTGTACATCTTTTTCGGTAGTGAAATACTCTTTACGCTCACCAGAAATTAATTCTTTAGTAACAATTCCCCAATCCATAAGCTGTCTTAAATTCATACTTGTATTACCACGAGAGATTTTAAGTTCTTCCATAATGTCTTCCATAGACAGTGGTTTGGTAGAAATAAATAACAAGGCTTGTATTTGCGCCATTGCCTTATTTATTCCCCAAAGAGAGCCTAAACTTCCCCAAGTACTAATGAATTTATCTTTTGCTTCTTCGTATGTCATAGTACAAAGATATAAATATTTTTAAACTTTCAATAATTATTGAAAGTTTATTTTATTTGTAAATGGATATGATCATCATGTCTAACAGCCTTACAACCATGAAATCTGATTTTTGATTCACTGGATAATCCTAGTGAATGCTTTAGATGAGGTTCAATAAACACTTTTTGAATGTTTGGATATGATATAAGATTCTGAATTAGTTTTTTTGTGGCTTTTTTATCAATTGTAAGTTCGTTTATAGTTCCAAAAGTTAAATATTTTGGATAATCGTATTGCCAATACCCTTTTTCAATACATGACGAACTCGTATAATTATCTTCAGAATTTGAAAAGACACCATAACCAGAAACAGAAGGCTTTTTATTTGTTGACTTTCCTTCCTTATTTAAATACATAAACGAAATATCAATCTTTTTTCCATCATTATGACTCAGATGAGGCAATAAAGGAAAACCATTTAAAAAAGGAAAATTTGCATCTAAATAAGTAATACTAATATCAGTTTTAGTTGAAGCTTCTATCAATAACTCTTTCAAATCAGAGTTTGCATAGTTTCTGAATAAGAGTGGATATACCCAATTTCTTGGCTTTACACTTTCATTAAAAATAGGAAGTTGTTCACGACCAAATAAATTCGCAATAGGTGGAACAATAAGAGTGTTAAATATTAAATAAAGTAAAGGGAAGATAAGCCTCTTTTTCTTCTTTATCTTTTTGGAGATTACAATCGCAGTTATCCAAATTAAGCCACCAACTTGTGTTGTAATAGTTAAGAAAATAACAATTAAGAAATGACTTAGAGTTTTAAGTAATCGCATAAACAAATTAACGAATAAACAACCTAACTTATTTCAATAACCCAGCACGCCTCAACAAAGCCTCAGGTTTTGGTTCTTGACTTCGAAAACGTTTATATAGTAGCATTGGATCTTCAGTACCACCTTGTGATAATACATAATCTTTAAATTTTTTGGCAACAGTTTTATTGAAAATGCCTTCTTCTCTAAAGTATTCAAAAGCATCAGCATCGAGTACTTCAGCCCACTTATAGCTGTAATATCCAGAGGAATAACCGCCTTGAAAAATATGTGCAAAAGCGGTACTCATACAATTTTCAGCAACATCAGGATATAATTTAGTGTCACCAAAAGCTTTTAACTCTTGAGCTTTTACATCTTTTATGTTTGAAGGATCTTGACCATGCCAACTCATATCTAATAAACCAAAACTTATCTGACGAAGGGTTTGCATTCCTTCGTGAAAGGTAGAAGATTCTTTAATCTTATTCACTAAATCCATAGGAATCACTTCATTGGTTTCGTAATGTTTTGCAAATAATTCTAAGGCTTCTTTTTCGTAGCACCAATTTTCCATGACTTGACTTGGTAATTCTACAAAATCCCAATACACACTTGTTCCAGATAAACTAGGATATGTTGTATTGGCTAACATACCATGAAGTGCATGACCAAACTCGTGAAACAATGTCGTGACTTCGTTAAAGGTTAGAAGTGATGGTTTACTCTTTGTTGGTTTTGTGAAGTTGCAAACAATAGATACGTGTGGTCGCTCTTCTTTGCCATTTTGAACATATTGAGGCTTATATGAAGTCATCCACGCACCATTACGTTTTCCAGACCTTGGGAAAAAGTCAGCATAAAAAATTGATACTAAATTTCCTTTGTTGTCAGTAACTTTATAGGTTAATACATCTTCGTGATACTTGTCGATTGTGTCAATTTCTTCAAAGTTTAAATCAAAGAGTTTATTAGCAACTGTAAAAGCACCATCAATAACATTTTCGAGCTTGAAATATGGTTTTAACTGTTCGTCATCTAAATCAAAAAGTTTTTGTTTTAATTTTTCAGAATAATAGCCAGAATCCCATTTCTGAAGTTTATCAATATTATCTAATTCTTTTGCGAAATTTTCTAGGTTTGCAAATTCACGCTCAGCAGCAGGTTTTGCTTTTTCAAGTAATTCGTTTAAAAAGTTTTCAACTTTTTCAGGTGTCTTAGCCATTCGTTCTTCCAATACAAAATGAGCATGAGTTTTATAACCTAATAGTTGTGCACGCTTAAATCTAAGATTAGCAATTTTGATAACAATGTCTTGATTGTCTAATTCGTCATTTTTAAAGGCTTTACTGCCAAATGCTAATGATAGCTTTTTACGTAACTCACGATTGTCAGCATAAGTCATAAACGGAATATAACTAGGGTAATCAAGCGTTATCATCCAACCATCTTTTTCTTTGCTTTCGGCTAATTGTTTAGCCGCTTCTTTAGCACCATCAGGTAAGCCAGATAACTCATTTTCATCAGTAATAAGTATTTCAAACTTATTAGTTTCGGCTAGTACGTTTTCTCCAAATTTCAACTTTAGCTGACTTAATTCTTTGTCAATAGCTCGAAGTTGTTCTTTTTTATCATCAGCTAAATTCGCACCATTTCTAGAAAAACTTTTATAGCGTTTATCCAATAACGTTTTTTGCTCCTCCGTTAGGTTTTTTGGTTTAGAGTCGTAAACGTTTTTTATACGTTTAAACAAAACTTCATTTAAAGTAATATCGTTACCAAACTCAGATAGTAAAGGTGATACTTTCTGTGCTATTTTTTGAATTTCATCATTTGTTTCAGCAGAATTTAAGTTGAAGAAAATACTTGAAATTCTATCTAATTCCTGACCTGAAAACTCTAAAGCTTCTATGGTGTTTTTAAAAGTTGGATGTTCTTCATTTTTTACAATGCCATCAATTTCTTTTCTAGCTTTTTCAATGGCAGTTTTAAAAGCTGGAAGAAAATCTTCATTTTTTATTTTTGAAAAAGGAGCTGTATTAAATGGTGTTGAAAATGCTTGATTTAAGACGTTCATTTTTAGTTTGAAGTATTTTTTGAATTAATTGTTAGAAATAAGATTACAAAAAAATTAAATATGTAAGGTTTTTCTCTCTAACCTATTGATTTTATGAATAGTAATTAACAATTTACAGTTAATACTGAATATTTTTATAATTTCGCTTCAGAATTTTTTACAGAGAGTTTTACTCTTAAAAAATGGTTGATTAATAGCAATTTTAAAACCTCGGCTTTGGTCGAGGTTTTATTTTTTTATGCTTTTGGCTGCATTAATCACTTTTACCTTCAACCCTTCTTTGTAAGCTTCAATTTTATCTAAAACACAAGTGTCGGAAGAGCCAATAATTTGTGCTGCTAAAATCCCAGCATTTTTTGCTCCATCCAGTGCAACAGTTGCTACTGGAACACCTCCAGGCATTTGTAATATTGACAAAACAGAATCCCAACCATCAATTGAATTTCTTGATTTTACAGGAACACCAATTACAGGTAAAGGAGATAATGAAGCTATCATTCCTGGTAAGTGGGCTGCACCACCAGCACCAGCAATAATAACTTTTAAACCTCTTTTATGAGCGTTTTTACCATAATCAAATAGTTTATCTGGAGTTCTGTGTGCTGATACGATGTCGACTTCTACCTCAATATCAAATCCTTTTAAAATATCAATTGCTTCTTGCATTATCGGAAGGTCACTATCACTTCCCATTATTATTCCTACTTGAGCCATTTTATTCGCTTATTACTTTTATAGTCTGTTTTACATTTTGCGCAATTTTCCTTGCTTCACTAATATCTTCATGAACTATGGTTACATGTCCCATTTTACGAAAAGGTCTAGTTTGCTTTTTTCCATAAATGTGAGGCGTTACACCTTCCATTTCCATAATTTCCTCTATGTTTTGATAAACAACATTTCCTGTATGCTCTTCAGCTCCTACAAGGTTAACCATAATGCCACCAACTTTACTGTCTGTTCTGCCAAGCGGTAAATTTAGTATTGCTCTAATATGTTGTTCAAATTGAGAAGTGTAACTTGCTTCTATAGTATGGTGACCAGAATTATGAGGTCTTGGAGCTACTTCATTTATTAGTATTTCGTCATCCTTTGTTTGAAACATTTCAACAGCTAGTAATCCAACATGTTCAAAAGCTTGCGAAGTTCTTAATGCAACAAGCTCTGCCTTTAATGCTACTTCTTTTGAAATTCTTGCTGGACAGATTACGTATTCAACTTGGTTGGCTTCTGGATGAAATTCCATTTCAACAACAGGATATACTTTGACTTTTCCATAAACATTTCGTGCAACAATAACAGAGAGTTCATTTTTAAAAGGGACAAGTTCTTCAGTTATACACTCTACATTTGGCAAATTATCCAAATCAGAATATGTTCTGATAATTTTTACGCCATTACCATCATAACCAAATTTAGCACTTTTCCATACAAACGGAAAGCTTAAACTTTCATGTTCAATAGCTGTTGAGATTTCATCTTTATAAGCGAATCTTGAAAAAGGTGCTGTAGGCAAATTATGGTCAATATAAAATAACTTTTGCTTGGCCTTGTTTTGAATAGTACGTAGAGTTTTTGAAGCTGGAAATACTTTTACACCTTCTTTTTCCAATGCTTCAAGAGCATCGACATTTACATTTTCAATTTCAATAGTTAACACATCAACCTTTTTTCCAAAATTGTAAACGGTTTCAAAATCCATTAAGTCGCCTTGGAAAAATTCATTGCAAGCTATTTTTGAAGGAGCTTCGTTACTTGGATCTAAGACATGTGTATAAATATCAAACTTTCTGGTTTCATTAAGCATCATTTTGCCTAACTGTCCTCCACCAAGAATTCCTAATTTGAAGGTTGAAGAGAAATAGTTTTTAGTAACAGATTTACTCACGTGATATCATTTTCACTGCAAAAATACACTTAAATATTTATTAGTTGTTAAAAACGCAAATCAAAAAATCGTTAATACGTCATCAATTGATTATCTTTGCATCTTTAAAATCTGTAAAGGTGATTAAACTTCACGATAAATACTTCAAACCTTTTATTTCTTCTCAAGAAATTGATGATGAAGTTACAAGAATGGTTCATGAAATTGCCAATGATTTAGGTGATGAAATTCCTGTGTTTGTTGGAATTTTAAATGGGTCGTTCATGTTTGTTAGTGACTTTGTGAAAAAATACCCTAAACCATGTGAAGTTACATTTATAAAATTGGCTTCGTATGAAGGGTTAAAATCATCAGAAGATATTCAACGTTTAATAGGTCTTACGCAAGACTTGTCAGGAAGAACGGTTGTGATTTTGGAGGATATTATAGATTCTGGAAAAACAATGTTTGAAGTTCATAGAATATTTAAAAATGAAAATGTAAAGCAATTATTAATTGCAACACTTTTTTATAAACCTGAAGCCTATAAAGAAGATTTTAAAATTCATTATGTAGGTATAAAAATCCCAAATAAATTTATAGTAGGTTATGGCTTAGACTATGATGGTTTAGGAAGGGATTTGCCTGAAATTTATCAAATAAAAACTACAGAACACATGACAAATATTGTCCTATTTGGACCTCCAGGAGCAGGAAAAGGAACACAAGCTAATTTTTTAAGAGATCAATATGACCTTGTACATATTTCAACAGGAGATGTATTTAGATATAATATAAAAAATGAAACCGCTCTTGGTACTTTAGCCAAGTCTTATATGGATAAAGGTGAGTTAGTGCCTGATGAAGTAACTATAAATATGCTAAGTGCAGAGGTTGACAAGAATTCAGATGCCAAAGGTTTTATTTTTGATGGATTTCCGAGAACCAGAGCACAAGCAGAATCATTAGATATTTTAATGGACGGAAAAGACTCAAAAATCAATGCAATGATTGCACTTGAAGTTGATGATGAAGTTTTAGTTCAACGTCTATTAGAAAGAGGTAAGACAAGTGGTAGAGCAGATGATGCAGATGAATCCATTATTAGAAATCGTATTTCAGAATATTATAGTAAAACAGCAATACTAAAAGATTACTATGCCGAACAAAATAAGTATTTTGGTGTTGATGGTGTTGGAAGTATTGAAGAAATTACAGTTCGTTTAAACAAAGTTATTGATAAACTTTAGTTGAGCGTTTATTCGTTTAGTTGCTTAGATGTAATCCGACTAAACAACTCCACAAAAAACAAATAAACATTAAAAATGACTGAAGGAAATTTTGTTGATTATGTAAAATTATTTGCAGCTTCTGGAAACGGAGGGAAAGGCTCTGTACACTTACATAGAGAAAAATATATTACAAAAGGAGGTCCTGATGGTGGAGATGGTGGACGTGGAGGTCATGTTATTGTTAGAGGGAATGAAAACCTTTGGACCTTATATCATTTAAAATTCAAAAAGCACTTTAGAGCAGGACATGGAGGTCATGGAAGCAAAAGCAGGAGTACAGGATCTGATGGTGAAGATGTTTATGTTGATGTCCCTTTAGGAACGGTTATTAGAGATACAGAAACCAATGACATTATGTTTGAAATTACCGAACATAATGAAGAAAAAATATTGTGCGAAGGTGGAATGGGAGGACGTGGTAATTGGCATTTTAAAAGCTCTACAAACCAAACACCACGCTATGCACAACCAGGTAAGCCTTTAGAAGAAAAACGTGTTACGATTGAGTTGAAGCTTTTAGCTGATGTTGGTTTAGTTGGGTTCCCTAATGCTGGGAAATCTACTTTATTATCTGTTATTACTTCTGCAAAGCCTAAAATAGCTGATTACGAATTTACTACGCTTAAACCAAATTTAGGGATTGTTGAGTATCGAGATTTTCAGAGTTTTGTAATGGCAGATATTCCTGGAATAATTGAAGGTGCAGCAGAAGGTAAAGGACTTGGACATTATTTTTTGAGGCATATAGAGCGTAATTCTATTTTATTGTTTATGATTCCTGCTGATGCTGACGATATTCATAAACAATATGATATTCTTCTAGATGAATTACGACGCTATAACCCTGAAATGTTGGATAAGGAACGCTTTATTGCTATCTCTAAAAGCGATATGCTAGATGCTGAACTAAAAGCAGAATTAAAGCAAGAACTAGATAATAATTTACCAATAAACTATATGTTTATTTCTTCTGTCGCTCAACAAGGAATCACAGAGCTAAAAGATAAACTTTGGAAAATGTTGAACGATTAATGTAAATTAGTCATCATGAAAAAACAAATTAAGAGCATTGTAGAGTTTAATGACAATAAACTGAGCAGATGGTTCGCTTTTTTTATTCAAGCACTTATTTTACTGTCTCTAGTTACATTTTCAGTTGAAACCTTACCAAATTTAGAGCCTCAAACACACTCGATTCTCAGATTTATAGAAATTTTCTGTGTCATAGTTTTTACCATTGAGTATTTGTTGAGAATTTATGTGGCAGACAGCAAACCAAAATTTATTTTTAGTTTCTTTGGTTTAATTGATCTTGTTGCAATTTTACCTTTTTACTTATCGTTTGGAGTTGATTTACGCTCACTAAGAGCCTTACGATTCTTACGTTTATTTAGAATTTTAAAATTGGTTCGTTATAACAAGGCAATGAATCATTTTGTAAGAGCTATAAAATCTGCTAAAGAGGAAATCTTGCTGTTTATCTTTATTACGCTGATGCTAATTTATTTCTCTGCAGTTGGTATTTACTATTTTGAGAATGAAGCACAACCAGAACATTTTACTTCAATATTTGATAGTCTTTGGTGGGCAATTATTACTTTGACAACCGTTGGTTATGGAGATGTTTATCCAATAACTGTTGGAGGAAAGGTATTTACATTTTTTATTTTAATGATTGGTTTAGGTATTGTAGCCATACCAACAGGAATAATTTCTTCTGCATTAACACGTTCCATTGATAAAAAGGAATAATTTTTGAGTAATTTTACTTAAAATTGAAACCATGAAAAAGTTTTTTGCACTATTAGCAATCTTTGTTTTTGGGTCATGTGCTCCAATCTATGTGAATTATGATTTCGAAAGGAATGCCGATTTCTCAAAATATAAAACATACAATTATTATTCAGATTTGGAAACAGGTCTGAATGAATTGGATACCAAGCGTTTATTAAATGCATTAGATGCTCAAATGCAGACAAAAGGATTTTCAAAATCTGAAAACCCAGATTTTTATGTTAATGTTGTAAGTAGTATTTATGAAAATGCAAACAGAAATACGGTTGGTGTTGGCGTTGGAGGTGGTGGACGAAATGCAGGTGGAGGAATTTCAATAGGATTACCAATTGGACAACCAAAAATGAATAGGGAAATTGTATTTGAGTTTATTGACGAAAATAGTATTGGTCTATTCTGGCAAGCAATTAGTGAAAGCGGATTTAATGAAAATGCATCACCTGAAAAACGAGAAGCTAAACTCCAAGCCATTGTTCAAAAAGTTCTAACTAAATATCCTCCAAAACAATAAGCTTGAGCATTATAGCAAAGTTAATCCTCTGTTAATTTCCTTTTAGGTACAATTTTGAATAGCGTTCTTTGATTGAATCAAAATCTAATCAACTATGAAATCTCTTTCAAAAATATTACTTCTTGCAACACTTGTTTTTTCATTAAATATTAACGCACAATATAAAATTGAACCACCGAAAGGATATACTAATGATATTGGTAATATGGTATCCATGTTAGATAATTTAAAGTCTAGGGTTGAACGCATCGTTTCAAACTTAAATCAAGAACAAACAGATTTTTTACTTGATGAAGATGCCAATAGAATTGGAGCTATTATTTACCATCTTGCAGCTACCGAAGCCTATTACCAAGCCTATACGTTTGAAAATAGAGGGTTTAATAAGCAAGAGCAAGAAAAGTGGGATGTGGCATTAAACCTTGGTGAAATTGCAAGAAATGAATTGAAAGGAAAACCAATAAGTTATTATTTGGATATTTATGATGAGGTACGTGAAAAAACAAAAGAACTCTTAAAAACAAAAGATGATAAGTGGTTTTCCAAAAAAAATGGAAGCATGAGTAATCATTGGGCTTGGTTTCATGTTATGGAACATCAGGCTAATCATATGGGACAATTGGCTTTAATTACGAAGCGCTTATAGAAAAATCAGTTTTTGAGCATTTATTTGTAAATTTTAACCATGACTGCATCAACCATCCTAAAACCGCAATGGAGTTTATTTGAAAAAATAGGTTTCAGATTTAGCTTTATTTATTTTATACTTTACATTATTTTTCAAAATAATGGAGCATATCCACTTTGGGGAGTTTTAATGAAATTGCCAACAGAATTGTTGCATAAATTTATTCCTTGGGTAGGAAAAAATATACTAAACCTTTCTTACGAAATCACAACGTTTACTGGAGGAAGTGGAGACACAACCTATGATTACGTTTTGGTTTTTACCATTTTAATGCTTGCAGTATTTGGTACTGTCTTATGGTCTGTATTGGATAGAAGACGTATTAATTACACAAAAATGTACTATTGGCTTACCGTAGCTATTCGTTTTTATGTAGGATTGATGCTCATAAATTATGGATTGGTAAAAGTGATTAAGCTTCAATTTCCTGAACCTGGATTCTATAGGCTTTTAGAACCTTATGGTGAGTCTTCACCAATGGGATTGGCTTGGACTTTTTTAGGGTTTTCAAAAGGTTATAATTTATTTATGGGAATCGCTGAAGTAGCAGCTGTTCTCCTATTGTTTAGAAGAACTTTAACTTTTGGACTCATTATTACCTTAATGACGACAGCAAATGTTATGGCTGTCAATTACTTTTATGATGTTCCTGTGAAGTTATTATCTACACATTTAGTGTTGATGACTTTGTTTTTATTGCTTAAGGATTTTAAAGCATTATGCACTTTCTTTTTTACTAAAACAGCAGTTAGTCTAAATATTATTAGGCAGCCTAAAAAAGAAGGCGATAAGTCATTGATGCTTGTATCAAGAATCTTAAAAGGATTGGTTTTAGGTTATATTGCAATATTTGGTTTTATAAGATTATCACAGAGCCAAAAAATATATGGAACTAAAGCCCCAAAACCTGCGGTTTATGGATTATTTGAAATAACTCACTTTGAAAAAAATGGAGATACATTACCTCCAAATTTGAACGATTCTGAACGTTGGCGATATCTTGCAATGGAACGTGAAGGGAGTGCTACTGTTTATAAAATGAATAATCAGAGAGTAGCTTATCAAACCATTGTTGATACGTTAAAGCAAGAGATTGAATTTACAGATTATTACGATTCAACTGATGTTTTTACTTTAAAATACAAGAAAACAGATTATGTTTTCAATTTTGAAACTATTAGAGACAACGATACCATAAAAGCAAGCTCTAAAATAAAAACCAAAGATGATTTTTTATTGATGAATCGTGGCTTCCACTGGATAAGCGAACAACCTTATAACAGATAATTAAATCTTAGTTTGTCACTTCGAGGGATTCTTTGTTAGACAAATTCACTCGAAGTGACAAACTTCAAATACTGCTAACTGATTACTGTTGACTGTCAACTGAAATTCTAACACCTTCACTGTGACTACTAAACTCAGGAGCATACATACTTTGTATAGTCGTGATGCCATTACTCATGTTTCCAGCGTTATTAACACGTAAGTCGTATTCAAATACATAGACACCTTTTGGTAAATAATCAAAGAAAAAGTTAGTACTTGCATCTTTGGTACTTTCATAATAACCTAGACCATCTTGCCATTTGTATTGTGATAATACATTTACAGGTTCCAGTCCAGAAGCACGCATGTCTTTCATGTGGATAAACTCCATATTTCTGTCGCTGCGTAACTCAATACGAACTCTTACTAAATCGCCAACTTGTAGTTTCGTATCTGAAGTTATTTCAGTGATTTCTTCTCCTTTATCAGTGTTCTTTTTAAGGAATAATTTCTTCTTTAATTGTAAAGGTGTTTCAGCTGAGGTTATCTTATCCAAATCCTCAAAATATTGCCAATATAAACTTCCCCAAGCAATGCCATTACCTTTTTTGGTAAGCTTTACATCTGCCATTTTTGGTGTCACTTCATTACCACTCCAAGAGGTTTTATAGTAACCTGTCCCAGCTTCAACTTTTACATTTTCTAGTTTTGATGGACTAATCGATTCTCCTCCTAAAACCACATCAACCATTTCTGTTACGCTTAACCAATCACTTCCTTGAAGTAACAATGCATACACTGCTTCAGTCGTAGCTTTGGTCGTTTTCCATTGGTTAGTTTGCTTGTTTTTGAGTAACCAAATCTTCAAATTATCAATGGTTTCAAGATTCTTCGTTTCACTCAGAATGACATTTCCAGCTTCTGAAAACACTTCAATCATTAAGGCTTGTGTTTCAATTGGAGCTTGATACCAATACCAAGAACTCGTATTTTCTTTCCAATACATGCCTAATTCATCAGACGTGATGCTGTTCTCTTTTAATGATTTTAAAATTTTAGCAGACGTTGTATTATCATCCATTCTATCTACTACTAAAGCCATTAATCCTTTTGCATATAATGAACGAGGTAGCCAATAGGTTTTAATTTGAGAATGGTAATAAGCAGTAATGTCTTCAACTTCTTTTGATTTTTTGATTTCAGGGAAGAAGCTTCGCATGTAAAGATAATGTAACTGCGTATAGCTTAAATGGTCTTTGCTTAAATCGACGTCCCTATTATATTTTGTGATGTCTTTATATTCTTTTACAAATTCAGAATCTAAATAGTTAATGGCTTTTTTTATCATTTGATTATGAGACCCTTCGACTGCGCTCAGGGTGACATCAAGTTTAGAAAGATGTCCAAACCCTGTAATGATATGTTGTGTGATATAACGATTTTCATAACCACCATTAAACCATGACCAAGCACCTGATGACATTTGATTGTTTTCAAGTTTACGCAAAGCCGATTGCAACTCGTTGTTCATTTTATTTAAATCGAACAATAATGCAATGCGTTTCTTTTGTTCCGTTTCACTTTGTGCATCACGAAGCCAAGGTGTTTCTTGTATGAGAATAGATTTTAATTCTTGATTTTTTTCAAGATTACTTATCAGTGCATCCGAATTTCTCCATTGGTTAAATACCTCCTGAATTCTAGGGTTGCTGTTAGCAATGTGATTTGCTAAGGCATTGGCATAATATCGAGAGAATGTTTGCTCATTACATTCATAAGGATATTCCATTAAGTAAGGCAAGGCTTGTACAGCATACCAAGCAGGATTGCTTGTCATTTCTAACGTTAACTTATGATGCTTAAGTGTTGTTGAGGTATTTGTTTTGAGTTTGTCTAAACTGAATGTTCTTGTTTCGTTACTTCTAATCCACATTGGTAGTGTTTCTGTTACTAACATTCTGTTACTTAAAACTGGTAAAGCGTTTTGTTCGCCATCACTAAAATCTCCAGATTTTGCAATCACTTTGTATTGCACTGCTTGTACTGTATCTGGAATATCTAATTGCCAAGCAACTTGTGTATTGCCTTTAGCATCTATAGTAAAGGTTTTTTGATTATCTGTATTGCTTAATTCAGTATCTATTGCTTTTCCAGAAACTGCATCAAACAATTGTAAAACAGTTTGCCCAGATAATTCTTGGTCTGAAAGATTTGCAATTTTAGTGCTTATGGTTATTTGGTCACCTTCACGTAAAAAGCGAGGAGCATTTGGTATAACCATCAGTTCTTTTTGAGTCACAGTTTCTAAACTTGTGACAGCACTTTCTAAAGTTTTGGTATGGCCTACTAATTGCAATTTCCATTTAGTTAAAGCTTCTGGAGTAGTGAAGCTAAACGTCACATTACCATCTACATCTGTTTGTAAATGTGGAAAGAAAAAGGCTGTTTCTTGAAGATTTTTGCGAATGGTTATTCCTGAGAAATCTGTTTCTTCTTTTGATAATTCAGCAATTAGATGACCTGCACTCTGTTCATTTCTTGGTGAGAACATTAAGTCGGTTTCTTCTTCTGCTTCAACAATTTTTGCCTTACTAACTGCAAAACCTAATGCTCTTTTATCTCTTTTTATACCTTGCGCTGTAATTGCAACTTCATTGAGAACAACATCATCAGATTTCATCAATATTTTTAAGCGATTTTTATTATCTATTCTAATTTGTTGAGTTACCAGTCCAACAAAGCTAAATTCTAAAATTTCATTTTCATTAACTTCAATGGAAAATTCTCCATCAAAATTTGAAGTAACACCTTTTGTTGTCCCTTTTATCAGAATGTTTACTCCAGGTAATGGGTTTCCTGTATTATCATAAACAGTACCTGAAACAAACCCTTTTTTAATGTTACTATCATAATAGGATTCACTCTTTATTCTCAATGAATTAAGATAGTTTTTGTAATGCCAACTATTATTTCCAAAATAAAACCCAAACCAATTCATTTGGTCGTATTGTTGAGTTTTATGTTGATAATAAGGTGCTCGTTCTTGTTGCAATCTAAAATTTACGTTTCTAAATCCTTGTCCAGATGTCCTTCTTGAGTTACTGTAGTATATTGGATTTTGAATTGGGTTAAAATTCCAACTATGTGATTTAAATTGGTCTAAAGACGCATCATACATGCTTGCTAATAATTCAGCAGACACCTTATCTTCTTTTGGTCCTTTTATTTTAAAACTCCACGTTTCGTCTGCTCCAGGTTGTAACTTATCTCTAAAGGTAAGTGTTTCAATGTCTAAATCAGTTTTTGGATAAGGCACACTAATATTTACAACACCACTATCAAAACTATTAAAGGCAGCAAAACTATAATGCACTACAAAGCCTCCTAAATCGTTTTGTGTCACTGGAACAGTAATGTTTTGTTTGTTGTTGTTAAGGTTAATGATTTCTGTTTTGACAATTTCATGGTCTTTTTCAACATCAACAGTTACTTGAATATTTGCAGATGAAGCAAAGGTTAAGGTTGCTGTATCACCAATGCTGTAAGTTGACTTATTAGCAGTTGCTGTGAACAATTGATTATCTGAAACTTGTTTGTCCTTATGGCTATACAACGTCGTTTTTATTTGGTCTTTAACGTCTTGTCCGAACTTGTCTTTAGTTTCTAACTCAATAATATATTGACCAGATTCCCATTTTTTAATGTTGCCTAATGCGAGTTCTTTAGATTGTTCTGTATCAAAAGACTTTTCAAGAACAAGTGTTCCTTTTTTCCAATTGTTACTATCATCTTCATTAGCATAAGCATCATGTGGAAATAGCAGTTTGAATTCGTTTTTAGATATGACTTGATAATCTGGAGCATTCCAAGGTCGTTGTCTTAACACAGAATTTGGAGCAATTAGTTTGTAAATTTTTATAGTTCCTTTTGCTGGCACAAATTCACCATTGAGGTTTTTGGTGTCAATGTTTAACTTATGATCTTTTTGCGTTTTATCTAATTTAGCATCAACTGAAATATTTGCAGTTAGAGCATGATAACCAACATTCACAATCGTAGTTGTGCTTCGTGTTTCACCATTCAAATCGGTTACATCAGCAGTGATTTCGTAATTGAAAATTGGTAAGCTGGATTTATCAACACTTTCATCTGGTAAAGCTTTAAAAGTGATTTCAAATTCTCCTTTATCGTTGGTTATACTTTCGCCATGAGTAATTTCCTGAGGTTCACTATTAAACCAAGGATGATGCCAAAAATACCACCGTGGATATTGCACTTTACGATGTACACGATATACTACTTTAGCATCAGTGATGTTGCTTCCAGCATACGCCAAAGCATTTCCTTTTACTGTGACTGAATCATTGAGTTTGAAAGTTCCTGTAGCAGGATTAAAGGTAGTTTCAAACTTTGGACGTTTGTATTCTTCGACAGAAAGAGTACGACTACCAACAGTATTTTGAAAATTATAATAAATTTTAAAAATTCCAGTCAACCCATTGTTTGGTAAAATAAACTCGCCAGATACAGAACCAAATTCATTAGTTTTCAAAACCAATTTATTAATTTCTTCGTTGTTAACATTTTGAAGAGTTAATGTTATTGGTTTTCCTTGAATAACCTCAGATTTATCATCTTCAGTTTTCATGGCAATGCCTTTAAAATAAACCGTTTGTCCTGGTCTGTAAATGCTTCGGTCTGTAAATAAAAAGGCACGATATTCTTCTTCAGATTTGCTATTATTCCCACGACTGTACACATAATAATTATCAAAAAAAGCGTTGTCGTTTTTGGCGTTTACAGTAATATCCAACTGCCAATAACGGTTTTTTGTTTTTGTAATGCCTATTTCACCTTTGGAGTTAGTCGTTTTATGTTCGGTTTGTTCTTTATTATTACCTCTACGATAGTTTAGAGTGATTTTAGCATTGGCAATTGGCTTTCCGTTATTTCTATCAATGACTTGATAAATGTGGTTTTTGTCATCACTTTTATCTACAATAGCCATGTTAGTAATTTGTAATGTTGCAAAAGCGAAGGTGTTCTCTTTATCACTTTCAGGAGAAGCAAATGCTACATAGTAACCATTGTTTAGAGCAGGTAACACAACTTCTGTGGTATGTGTTTGGTAATCACCTTCATTACGTAAATTACTTTGCCATTGTTTTTCAAGCTTCAGCTTTTTAATAAATGCTAGCTGTTCTTCTTTTCTGTGAGTTCTGTTTAGTTCATTAAGCTGGTTTCTACTCAAGTGATACACTTTAAAGTTTAGCTTTTCATGGTTTTTATATCTAATTAGTAACCGAGAATTTTTGTTAATAGGAATATGGCTTTCAGCAGTAATTTGTAAGGACTGTTGAAAAATTTGTTGCTTTAAAATTTTGCATTTTTCTGCTCCTTTACTGTTAGGAAACCTATTAATCATTCTATCACACAAATCAATCGCTTCTTTAAGTTTCCAACGATGTGTTTCATTGGTATTTGGTTGATAGGTGTTACCTTGTTCAAGATAAATAGAAGCAATTTCAAAAGCATATAATCCTGTTAATTCATTAAACTTAATTCCTAAAACATGATTTTGAAGAGTATTTAAAAAAACAGTTTCTTTGTTTTCGAAAGTTGCATGTTGATAAACAAATCTTAGTCTTTGAATATCAATGTCAAATAAAGCATCTTGTTTCTCGTCCTTTATATGAAACTGAGTTAAATCTTGATATAGTTTTAAAGCTTGTAATTGTAATGAGGCACTATCTTTAGAAGTGATTTTTAGTTGAGAAAAACTTTTGGCATCACTTAAAAACTGCTCATTATCAATTTCAAATTTGTAAGCAGGTTTGGTAATGCTATTTTCATCAGTTGAATAAAACTCTAAGGCATTATGAGCTAAAAAATCGAAGAGTGTAGGTCTGTAAGTTTTGGAATCTTCTTGTTGAATTAACAACTCATCATAGTTTTTTAAATCTTCAAGCTGAAGTAATAGTTGTTGCTGTAATGAGTTTTGATAATGCAGACTGATTTCATCAAATAAAGTTTGTAAATCCCACGTTCTAAAATCGTCCTTATTTACCTTCTCAGAAGTTTTTGTTCTATTATAAAATTGCCATCTGTGTTGTTGAAAATATTGCCAATACAAGTTAGCTAATAAGTTTTCAAGAATATTTTTTGTTGGAAATTCACTTTGAGAAATCTGAGTTTTAAAATTGTTGATAATATTTAATTGTGCATCTTCTTCAAGAATGAGTGCAAACTTACTTTTAAACAACAGAGCTTTAATACGCTGAACGTTATTATGTTCTTTATCTGCTTTGATGCTAATAGAATCAACTACTTCAAGAGCAGATTTTGGTAAACCTTCAACTTCAAATTTTTCAACTGATTTCCATAAATCAGTATAATTATTTTGTGAATGGCTAAGGTTTGCGAATAGCAGAATCATTATGATGGCAAATGTTTTGTTCATATTGTTAATTTTTCACGATAATACGTTCAAAATGTGTTCCAAAAAATACGAAATGAGTGAAATGCTTCGTTGGATGAGTAAAGTTACCTATTTTTCAATTCAGAAGGAAAGTTTAATTTTGCATTTTCGACTAAAAATCACATGAAAAAGTTTTTGTTTTTATTATTGTTTCCAATGTTTGGCTTTTCTCAATCTGTAGTGAATGAAATAAATCTACTTTTCAAACAGAAGCAATTTATAAAGGCTGAGCAGTTAGCAAGTAATTATGTGGTACAAAACCCTAGTGATTTGCAGGCAATAGAACTGTTAGGAGATGCTTATGGTCATCAAAAAAAATGGGATGATGCTATTAGACAATACAAAAAGCTTGTGGATGCTGAAGATAATAATGCTAATTATCACTATAAATATGGAGGCGCTTTAGGTATGAAAGCCCTTGAAGTTAATAAATTAAAAGCCCTAGGCATTATTGGAGACGTTAAAGTAGCATTTTTAAAAGCAGCAGAACTAGATTCAAAGCATATTGGCACGCGTTGGGCTTTGGTAGAATTATACATGCAATTACCTGGAATTATTGGAGGAAGTAAAAAGAAATCTCTTAAATATGCTGATGAGCTAGAACAACTCTCAAAAGTTGATGGCTACTTAGCAAAAGGTTATGTGTATGAGTATGATAAAGAACCTGAGCTCGCTGAAAACTATTATAAAAAAGCAATTAAAGTTGGTGGTTCATTAACATGCTATGATAAGTTGACCAGTTTATATGAATCAGAAAAGCAACCTGTTAAAGCAATAGCAACTATTGAAGAGGCTTACGAAAAGCATAACAAAAATCATTTGCATTATCAAATAGGAAAAGTAAGTGCAGATTATAATATTGAGTTAGATAAAGGAGAGCGTTGCTTAAAAATGTATATAGAAAACCACTCTGCAAAAGATGGTGTGCCGATAGAATGGGCTTATTTTAGGCTAGCTCAAATTCATAAAAACAGGCATGATAAACCAGAAGCCTTAAAATGGATTGATAAAGCACTTGATATTCGGTCTGATTTTAAGCAAGCTAAGGAAGAAAAGCAAAAGATTCTTCAATTGTGATTTGGAAATTGGCTTTTGTAATTTGATATTTGCTTTATGAACGTACATTTTATTGCTATTGGTGGTGCTGCAATGCACAATCTAGCCATAGCACTTCACAATAAAGGATATCAAATAACTGGAAGTGACGATACTATTCATGATCCTTCAAAATCGCGATTAGAAGCTAAAGGATTATTGCCAGAATCTTTTGGATGGTTTCCTGAAAAAATCACTAATGATTTAGATGCTATCGTATTAGGAATGCATGCCAAAGCTGATAATCCTGAGCTGCTAAAAGCTCAAGAATTAGACTTAAAAATTTACAGTTATCCTGAGTTTTTATACCAGCAATCCAAAAATAAAACACGAGTGGTTATTGGAGGTAGTCATGGAAAAACTACCATCACATCCATGATTTTACATGTGATGCATTACCACGATAGAGATGTAGATTATATGGTTGGAGCACAATTAGAAGGTTTTGATGTGATGGTTAAATTGACCGAAGACAATGATTTTATTGTCTTGGAAGGCGATGAGTATTTAAGTTCGCCAATTGATAGACGCCCAAAATTTCATTTATATAAACCAAATATAGCTTTGTTAAGTGGCATTGCTTGGGATCATATTAATGTGTTTCCTACATATGAAAATTATGTGGAGCAGTTTAGCATTTTTGTAGATAGTATTGTAAAAGGCGGAAGCATTAATTATAATGAAGAAGATGCTGAAGTAAAGCGAGTAGTAGAGGCTTCTAACAATACTATAAGAAAACTACCTTACCATACACCAGAGTATACTGTTGAAAATGGTCAAACCTTATTGGAAACTCCTGAAGGACCAATGCCAATTGAAGTATTTGGAAAGCATAACCTCAATAATCTTTCTGGAGCAAAATGGATTTGCCAACACATGGGAATTGACGAAGACGATTTCTACGAGGCTATTTCCACTTTTAAAGGCGCTAGTAAACGATTAGAAAAAATTGCAGAAAGCAAATTAAGTGTAGCCTTTAAAGATTTTGCACATTCACCAAGTAAAGTTGAGGCAACAACAAATGCTGTAAAAGAGCAATATCAAGATAGAGTAGTAGTTGCTTGTTTAGAATTACATACGTATTCAAGTTTAAATGCTGAGTTTTTAAAAGAATACAAAGGTACTTTAGATGCAGCTGATGTCGCAGTGGTTTTTTATTCACCACATGCAGTAGAGATAAAAAAACTGGAAAAAGTGACGCACGAACAAATTGCAACTGCTTTTGAAAGTGACGACCTAATTATTTATACCAATCCTGATGATTTCAAGCAATTCTTGTTCTCTCAAAATTTTGACAACAAAGCGTTACTCTTAATGAGTTCTGGTAATTATGGTGGTTTGAATTTTGAGGAGGTTAAAGAGTTATTTGGCTAAACAAACGTAATTCCGTGTCTGCCACAAATTTCAGCAACTTTTGGGAAGTCTGGTGGACCTTCAGGAAGTTCAGATAATTCTTTAAACATAAACTCAATTCCAGCTGGAAATGCACTCGTAATCATTTTGGCTTTTTCTGTTCCAACAACTTTCCATGAATGTGGTATGTTTTTAGGTGCAAAGGCTATATCACCTTCGTTTAAAACTGTGACTTTACCATCAACCATAATTTCTATTTGTCCTTTTATAACTCTAAAAATTTCATCTTCTTTAGTGTGAATATGAGGAGGGATTCCAACACCTGGTTCAACATTGTCAACCCATTCTACAATCTGATTATTTGTGTTTTCACCTACAAGCTTATGTGTTTGAATGTCGCCAATAACATTAAGTACTTTCCCATCTGCATCTCGTATAATTTTAGGCTCCAAGCCTTCAAAATTATTATCATTGGTTAAAGTTTGACCATGAATTATTCCTGGAATAAGTGTTAAGCCTAAACCAATTCCAGATGTTTTTATAAATTGTTTTCTGTTCATTGTAAAAGTTTTTTACAATGTAATTTAAATGAAAGAATCCTAAAACATGAAAAACACGGTAAAACCCTAGAATTTCGGAAAGATTAACTTTTTCTGAGCTTTGAAGGTGTTAAACCTGTATGTTGTTTATAGAAATAACTAAAGTAATCAGGCGAAGAAAAGCCTAATTCATAACCAATTTCTTTGATAGTTTTATCTGAAAATTTCAATTCGTGACGCGCTCGCATTATTCGTTGCTCTGTAATGAGGCTTTTAGCATTAGTGTCAAGAGTTTCCTTAACACATTCGTTTAAATATTTACTGGATACATTAAGTAATTTGGCATAGTCTTCAACATCATGATATTTATAAAACCATTCGTTGACCAATTTTTTGTATTTAAACACAAGGTTCTTTTTACTGTTATTTTCGCTAATGTTAGATTTAATATTGCACTGACCATCACAATACACAAAAAATGTGTTTAATAATGAAATGATAGCATCTTCTTTGTGGTTTAAGTGTGAACCTAGTAACTCATCTATCATTTCAAGTATATCTAAAGCTCTTTTTTCAATACCTGGAGCTAAATTTATTTTAGCAATTTCATCATGAGCAAAGAGTCTCACTTCATTAATATGAAGTTTGCTTAACAAAGGATTATCTAAAATGTGTTTTGGTAGATAAAGTATATAACCTGAGTTTGTTGAAGCATCTTTTTTTGTAATCTTCCAATGATTTTTTGGTTGTAAGAAAAAAATGGAGTTAGACACATTGTTATAAGTTGCATCGTCAATTTTAATAGACTCAACATCAGATTTTAGCAAACAAACCGAATAATGATTCTCTTCACTTTTTAATGTAGTTTTATTGCTTATTTGTGATATTTTAATATTATCGGAATTCATATTCTTTCAAAACTCATTTTAACTTAAACATGCTGATCTACCAAAATTGGATTGCCATCAGGATCTACAATAACAAAACTTGCTGGACCTGTCGATGTTTCATCAGCTTCAGTAATCATAGTAAAGCCTTTACTTTTAAGCTCCTTTTGTATGTCTCTTACATCTGTAAATGATTTTAGTTTATTGGCATTACCATCCCAACCCGGATTAAACGTCAATATGTTTTGATCAAACATACCTTGAAATAACCCAATGGTAGATGAACCATTCTTCATGATAATCCAGTTTTGTTCTATGTTTCCTCCAAATTCTTTAAATCCAAGTTGTTCATAAAATAATTTTGATAGTTTTATGTCTTTTACAGTTAAGCTTACTGAAAATGCTCCTAATTTCATGTGATCTTTTTTATGTTTTTTAAAATACCTTATTTAAAAAAGGCTCTATACTTTGTTGGTTTGATCTAATCAATTCTTGTTTTGCTCCTTCTGTATCACTTGTTTTTTTATCCTGTGATAATTTAAACTTGCCTTCCCAATCTGTAATGGTTATTTCAAACATTTTAATATAATCCAAATTTGCTTCCATTCTTGGGTTGTCTGCATCGAGAACATATTTATGGTCTGGTTGCTCCAAAAATTCAGTCATGATTATGAGCGATTCTTTAAGAGCTTCCTTGCTTTCAATAGCTTTTACATTTCCTTTTAAATGTACCTTAATGTAGTTCCAAGTTGGTAATTGCTTGGTCGTATAAACACTTGGCGAAATATAACATTGAGGGCCAGAAAAAATAATGGTTACCTCATTATCATCACGCATTAGTTTTGTTTGCGGATTATAAATATCGATATGACCAATTAATTTGCCATCTGCTTCTCTATATATTAATGGCATATGTGTTATCAAAGGTTTTTCATCCTTAATGGAAATTACTGTTGCCAAAGGATAAGATTTAATCACTTCTATCATGTGATTGATGTCCTGATCCTGATGATATGGTGGTGGATATTTACTCATTGTTATACTCCAAATTGTTTTAAATGATGATCTAAATGCTTGTACTGCATTTGTCCCCATTGATTTTGAGTAAAATAACCAAAACCAGGATGAGGATTCCATTCTTTACGTTCTCGATGTGAGTAAGCTTCGTTAACAAGTTCAACAAGTTTTGGCTTTTCTATATTAAAGTTCTTATTTTCCTTTGCTTTTAAAAACTTTGCAGTTGGTAGATTTTTACGCCATGATTTATCATTATATAACGATTTTTTAAAAAACACTTTTGCTAACCAATTAGGTTTCATGCCATAATCGTTTTTTTCAAGCATGATATTAAAAGGACCTTGACAGTGCCAAGTCATTTGTCCAACATCCATTTTCCCCCAATTTGCAGTTGCGTGTTCGTCTAATTTTTCAATTCTTCCAATAATTTCTTGGTAAGCATCAGAATCAAATAAAGATTTCATAATTGTATTTTTATTGCTTCTGAAATTTACAATATTTATATTTACTGAATGTCAGAAAAACCATCTTCTTTTTCTATTAAAAACTGGAGTCAAGACGATCAACCAAGAGAAAAACTTCGTGACAAAGGTAAAGCTGCTTTAAGTGATGCAGAATTGGTAGCTATTTTAATTGGCTCAGGAAATCGCGATGAAAGCGCAGTAGCTTTATGCCAACGTATTTTGGCAAGCGTTGATAATAATTTGAGCGAATTAGGAAAACTCTCCATTAAACAACTTATGGAATTTAAAGGGATTGGTGAAGCGAAAGCCATAACTATTGCTGCTGCCATGGAATTGGGAAGACGTAGACGAGGAGGAGAGGCCTTAGAAAAAAAGAAAATCACTTCTAGTAAATCTGTTTTTGAATTAATGCAACCAATTATTGGTGAGCTGCCACACGAAGAGTTTTGGATTGTATTTTTAAATAACTCTAATAAAGTCATTCAAAAGAATCAATTAAGCAAAGGAGGTATTACAGGAACTTTGGTAGATGTTCGCTTAGCACTTAAAACTGCTTTGGAGGTTGGAGCAACAGGAATAATCTTGGCTCATAATCATCCTTCAGGAACTTTAAAACCTAGTAATTCTGATAAGCAGCTAACTTCAAAATTACATACTGCTGCTCAAAGCTTGGATATAAAAGTTTTAGACCATTTGATTATAACCGAAAAAGCCTACTTTAGCTTTGCAGATGAAAATTTATTATAATTATTTTTACTTGAAACTGTTACTGCGAACTGCTTACTGAAAAATATGCTATTAGTTTATACTCATAAAATAACTCCTCGATTAAATTATATTTTCAAGCAAGTATGTACTCGAATTTTAGGAATTCCAGTTTCTTTTACCACTACTGTTGAAGAGTTTATTGCTCATGACAGCCTTAAAATGTCATATAGCTTGCAACAACTTGGGAACGAGTTTCATATAAAAAGCCATTCAATATTATTTGAGCAAGGACTTTCTGATGTTGATTTGCATGTGCATGATTGGGAAAATACCAAGTGCTTTTTTTATAATGGAGACAAAAGCGACCTTCAGTTTGATATTTTTGCAGCCTCTTTTTATATGCTCAGTCGTTATGAAGAATATTTACCTCACGTAAAAGATGAGTTTGGACGCTTCACAGCAAAGGATAGCATTGCATTTAAACATGAATTTTTGCAGCAACCAGTTGTAGATATTTGGGCTTATAAGTTTAAAGAAACTTTGCAAAAACGCTTTCCAGATTTTCAATTTAAAAAGAGGTTGTATAATATTTTGCCTGTTATAGATGTACCTATGGCTTATTACTTTAAAAACAAAGGTTTAATGAGAACCATTGGAGGCACGTTGAGCGATTTGTTTAGGTTTAAACTCAGACAGCTTTACCAACGTTATTTGGTGCTTTCTGGTTTTAAAAAAGATCCTTATGAAACTTTTAAATGGATTATTAATAAGCAAAAACAAGTAAAGAATAAATTTCAAGTATTTTTTTTAATCGGAGATTTTTCTACTTACGATAAAAATGTAAGTACCAATAAGAAAGAGTTTGTCTCATTGATAAAGTCTGTTGCAGACTATAGTAAAGTTGGGCTAAAAGCATCTTATTTTGCTTTAGATGATTTTGATATTCTGAAAAAAGAGAAAAGTAAAATGGAAACCATTATAAATACCTCTTTAACAGCATCACGTAACTCTTTTAATAAACTGAACTTGCCAAATAGTTATCGAAATTTGGTAAATCTTGAAGTAAAGGAAGATTATTCAATGGGTTATGTAAATGAAATTGGCTTTAGAGCAGGAACTTGTTCTCCCTTTTTATTTTATGACCTTGATTATGAGGTTCAAACTCCACTGATGATTCATTCTTTTCATATTATGGATTATGCCTTACTTAAAACAAAATCGCTTTTGGATAAAAAACAAACACTCCAGAAATTAATTGCTCAAGTAAGAAATGTAGATGGAACATTTATTCCTATTTTCCATAATTATACATTTTGTAATGAGGAACGATGGCAAGGATTTAAAGAACTTTTCAATTATATTTTAGATACTGCAAATGAAGCTTAACAACATATCTCACGTTTTTTTTGATTTAGATCACACGCTTTGGGATTTTGATAAAAACTCAGGATTGACCTTTAAAAAGATATTTGAACTCAATGAAATAGATTTGAATTTAAATGATTTTTTAGAAGTGTACCAACCAATAAACCTAAACTATTGGAAACTATATAGAGAAGAAAAAATTGACAAGGCTTCATTGCGTTATAAACGTTTAAGTGATACTTTCAATATACTTGAATTTGAAGTAAAATCAAGGACTATTAACAAGCTATCTGAAGATTATATTAATCACTTATGTACGTACAACCATTTATTTGATGGTACTATTGAACTGTTGAAGTACTTAGCACCAAAGTACAAATTACATATAATTACTAATGGTTTTAAAGAAGTACAGCATGGTAAATTAAACAGTGCAAACATTAATCATTTTTTTGAAACTGTAACGAATTCTGAAATGGTAGGCGTAAAAAAACCAAACCCAAAAATATTTAATCATGCACTTGATATGGCAAAAGCCAATATTGAAGAAAGTGTTATGATAGGTGATAACTTAGAGGCTGATGTGTTAGGTGCTTTGGATATTGGGTTAGACGCTATTTGTTTTAACTATCACAAGGAAAATTTAAGTAATGGTATAAAATTTGTTGATAACCTCTTGGATTTGAAACACTATTTATAATAATCTCAATGTATATTTATTGACCAAAAATAAGAACAGATAATTTATTGAAAACGAACAAATGAAAAAGGTAGTAATGATTTTAATTTTTGCGAGTTGTTTCTTTCAAGCGACTGCGCAATATAGTATTAATGATTATAAATATGTTATTGTTGAAAAACAATTTCATTTTCAAAATGAAGCTAACCAATACGATTTAAATGAGTTAACAAGATTTTTATTAAAGAAAAATGGTTTTAGGCCAGTATTGGAGAGTGATATTTTTCCAGATGATTTAAAATCAAATTACTGTTTGGCGTTACAGTCTGAGGTAAAAGCTTCAGGATTTCTTAAGACAACAGTAACAATTACTCTAAAAGATTGTAACAATAATATCATTTTTACGGCAGATGGATCTACAAAAGAAAAGGATTTTAACAAAGTATATTCGTATGGAATAAGAAAGGCTTTTGAAGATTTTAATGAAATTACTTACAATTATGTTCCTAATGAGGCAGTAGTAAATAGAACAGATGCAAAAGTAGGCGATTCTGATAAGGACGATTCGGTTGAGGTTGAAAAGCTAAAAGCCGAAATAGAAGAATTGAAGAAAGAGAAAGCTGAAAAAACGTCTAAACTTGAAGAAAATACCACAAAGAAAATAAAGGAAAAAACAAATCCTAAAAAGGAAGCTACTACAAAAAAAATAAAAAAGGCATCTACTATTTTTGAAGCAGTCGCAATTGATAACGGTTACAATTTGTTAAATGTAGAATCCAAAAAATTAATCTATGTGTTGACTAAAACAGGAATGGACAACGTTTACACTGTTAAGGGCAATAAAGGACTAGTTTATAAAAAAGATGGACAATGGATTAGGGAATACACAAAAGGGAAGAAAACACTTGTAGAGGTTCTTAATATTATTTTCTAATAATCGTACTTATCGTTCCAACGCTTTTTTAAGAAATCGCGTAATGCATTTTCTCTAGCATTATTACCTGGCTCATATAGTTTTGTGCTTTTTATTTCATCAGGCATAAATTCATGATTCACAAAATTATTATCGTGGTTATGAGCATATTGATAGTTTTCGCCATAACCAAGCTCTTTCATTAATTTAGTAGGAGCATTTCTAACAGATAGAGGTACACTTAAGTCTCCAGTTTGTTGCACTAATTGTTGAGCATCTTTAATTGCCACATAAGAAGCATTACTTTTTGCTGAGCAAGCCAAATAAGTTGCACATTGACTTAAAATAATTCGAGATTCAGGATAACCTATTGTGGATACTGCTTGAAATGTACTATTTGCAATTACTAATGCAGTCGGATTAGCGTTACCAATATCTTCGCTGGCTAGAATTAGTAAACGTCTTGCAATAAACTTTACGTCTTCACCGCCTTCAATCATTCTGGCTAACCAATAAACTGCTGCATTTGGATCACTACCACGAATTGATTTTATAAAAGCTGAAATGATATCGTAATGTTGTTCTCCAGTTTTATCGTATCTAACTGTATTGTTCTGAACTTTTTCCAAAACAACATCGTTTGTGATAACAATTTCATCAGAATCAAACGAAGAAATGATTAATTCAAAAATATTCAACAATTTTCGAGCATCTCCACCAGAAAGTCTCAATAGAGCTTCCGTTTCATCGAGCTTTATGTTCTTTTTGGAGATTATGTCATCTTTTTTAATAGCACGTCTTAAAAGCGTCTCTAAATCATTTTTTTCAAAAGAATTTAAAACATATACCTGACAACGAGATAGTAGTGCAGGAATCACTTCAAAACTTGGATTTTCAGTCGTAGCACCAATGAGAGTAACCCAACCTTTTTCAACAGCTTGCAGCAGAGAATCTTGTTGCGATTTGCTAAACCTATGAATCTCATCAATAAACAAAATTGGATTCTTTGTTGTGAACAGACCACCACTTTGTTTTGCTTTGTTTATAACCTCTCTAACATCTTTTACTCCTGAACTTATAGCGCTCAAAGTATAAAATGGACGACCAGATTCTTCAGCAATAATGTTTGCAAGCGTTGTTTTACCAGTTCCTGGTGGTCCCCAAAAAATCATTGATGGAATCAACCCTTGTTTTATAGATTGGGTTAAAGAACCTTTAGGTCCAACCAAATGTAATTGACTGATGTAATCATCTAGTTTTTTTGGTCGTAAACGTTCTGCAAGAGGTTGATTCATGATGTAAAATTAAAGGATTTTTTTCGTAATATGATGACAATATTGCATAACCGAACTATTTGGTCAGTAATTTGCACTATTCAATAAAAATTATTGCATGAATTCAGAAGAACAATTTAAATACACGACAGGAGTTATTGGCTATCCAGTTTTTTTTGTGCTTCTAATTTGGCTGGTATTTTGGTTTGAGGTTCGCTTTGGATTCAGCTTTAACAGTTTTGGTGTTTATCCAAGGACATTAACTGGTTTAAGAGGAATTATTTTCAGTCCTTTTATTCATAGTAGCATGGAACATCTGTATCATAATTCAATTCCATTGTTGGTATTATCCATGGCCTTGTTTTATTTCTATCGCGAAATTTCATGGAAAGTAATTTTATATGGTATTCTTTTTTCAGGATTATTAACGTGGAGTATAGGTAGACCAGCGAACCATATAGGAGCAAGTGGTTTGATTTATGTATTGATGAGCTTCATTCTTTTTAAGGGAATTTTCGCGAAACATTTTAGGTTAATAGCATTATCCTTATTAATTGTGTTTTTATATGGAAGTATGATTTGGTACGTATTTCCAATTAAAGAAAATATGTCATGGGAAGGGCATTTATCAGGTTTAATAGTTGGTTTTGTATTTGCTTTGTATTTCAGAAAATCTATAGCGAAACCAAAAAAGTATAAATGGGAAGAAGACGATTATAATGAAGAAGATGACCCATTTTTGAAACACTTTGATGAGAATGGGAATTTTATTGAACATGTTGAAGAACCACCTGAAGCGATAGAGGAGAAGCCTCAAAAAAAGATTACAATTACATACCAGTTTAAACGAACTAAAAAAGATTAACGACGTTGTCGTACAACTTCATAAAGAAAGGCACCACAAGCTACAGATACGTTTAAGGATTCAATATCACCAAGTATTGGTAGTTTTGCTGTATCATCAGCTAATTTAAGTATTGAAGGAGAAATACCTTTACCTTCCGAACCCATTATAATAGCACATGGTTCTTTAAAAGATACATCATAAAGCGTATTATTTGTTTTTTCAGTTGCAGCTATGACCTTTATTCCAGATGCTTGTAAATGAAACATAGCATCTTTAATATGATCCACTTTACAGATAGGAACTTTAAATACAGCTCCAGCACTGGTTTTTACAGTATCACCATTTACTGGAGCACCACCTTTTTTCTGAATTATTATTCCGTTTACTCCTGTGCATTCAGCAGTTCTTATAATTGCACCAAAGTTTCTAACATCGCTTAACTGATCTAATAAAAGAAACAGTGGAGTAGAACCGGATTCTATGACACTAAGAACTAAGTTATCTAGGTTATAAAACTCGATTGGTGAAATTTGAGCAACTACACCTTGGTGGTTTTTATTAGAAAGACGATTTAATTTTTCAACAGGAACATAAGAAGTGTTAATTTGCTCTCGCCTTAATAAACTATCTAATTCTTGAAAAAGCTCACCACGAAGTCCTTTTTGTACAAAAACCTTATCGATTGTTTTACCTGAGTTGATTGCTTCAATAACAGTTCTTATACCAAATATTTTGGAGCTTTTTTCCATTTTAATTTATGATTTGAAGTGATTAATATTCAAACACTTCAGTTGAACTATCGTTATGAGCAACTATAATGTATGATTTGTTGTTTTTTGTAATTGTTTCAACAGATTTAGCGTTTCCGTTTAAATAGAATCCTGAATCCTTAGGCTCAACAACATTATAACCATCTTTTGTATTTGAAACTAGAATTAATCCATAAGGGTTATCCAATCGAGGTGTTTCAACTTCAGTATTATAAATGTTACCTACAACCACTAAATCTTCGAAACCATCATTATTATAATCTAAAGGAGCAGCATCCATAATAGGCATTGTTTGCGCAATGGTCGGCAACTTAACCTTTTTGAATGTATCATCTCCATTATTTACTAATAGCATAGAATAAAATTGATTGGCTTCTCTTGAATAAGCTGTATTTAACCCTTCTCCATAAATATCTTGAAGACTTGAGTTTGCAAATTCGTTGAAGGTTGGAATTTTTTCAGCTATAAAAGGCATTTGTTGTGAGGAACACTCTCTACCACGAGCTGGAACAAATACATCATTGTATTTGTAACTCAATACTAAATCATTAGTTCCATTTGCATCAAAATCTGCAGCATAAACACGAAGAGGTTTTTCAACAGATACTTTGAATTTTATGTTTTTGCCTACGTTTCCTAATAAGTAGTCTTTGTTACCATCATTGTTTATGTCTGTTTCGGTTACATTAAACCACCATCCTTTTTCCCTGTCTAGACCACTCTGGCTTGCTATGTTTTCAAAAATCCCACTATTATTTATAAATATTCCAACTGATGTCCATTCACCAACTGCGATAAAATCTTCCCAGCCATCATTGTTAAAATCAGTAGCAATAATCTTATTAACGATACCAAAGTCTTCAAATTCTGGAGCGACCTGACCAGTTACATTTGTAAGAGTTCCATTATTATTTTGATAAATAATTGAAGGCTCATGAATTGGAAATTGCTGAGGTTTTATCCTGTTTCCAACGATAATATCTGAGTCGCCATCATTATCATAATCAATTTTTGTTACTGATTTTCCGCTAATGGTATAAACATCCAATTCAGAAGGTTCTGCTTTGGTAAAGTTACCATTACCATCATTAATATAAAGCCTGTCTTTTAAATCTTGTGAACGTTCAAAAAACTCACTTCCACCACTTACTACATATAAATCGTTGTCACCATCATTTTCTATATCTATGAAAAGTGCTTCCATATCTTCGTATGCCGTGTCATTTTCAAAAGCAGCAATAGTTGATGCTTTAAAACCATTTTCAGATTGAATGAATAACTTTCCAGCTTGTCCTTTAGCTCCACCAATGTAAATATCTTCTTTGTTATCGCCATTAACATCACCTTTAGAAATTATAGGACCAAGTGTAGATTGTTTGTATGGTAAAAGACCTTCTTTTAGAAAATCATTAAAGTCATTTTCTCTGTGTGTAAAGTTCAAGAACTGATTGTTCTTTTTAAGCTTAGTTTTAAAAGAAGTATTCAAAGTACCATTTTTGGTAGCATCGACTTCATTTAGGGTTATAGTTGTGTTTGCTTTAGTATTATAGACTTCTTGATACTTACCTGATGGCCAATATACTTTAATGGTGTCAATAGTATTTGAATTTCCTAAACCAAAATGAACGGTTTTATCTACAGCAGATAAATAACCTCTTACTCTTTTGGATTCTTTTGTCTTAGTTAATCCATCAAAGGAAATCTGAACTTTTGCAAAATCTTCTGAAGTAGTTCCTTTAGTAATTACCTTTAAGTAGTTTCCAGAATTATTCTCAATAGCCATGTTCTTAAATAAGAAAGCATCGGAATCCATATTGTTTACTACGATGTCTAAATCACCATCATTATCTAAATCACTATAGGCAGCACCATTTGAAAATGAGGGCTCGTTTAGTTCTGATAAGGAGGTTACATTTTCAAACTTTAGGTCGCCTTTGTTTTGAAACATAATATTTGGAAGGCGTTCTGAAGGTAATTCATTGTAAATATTCTCTTTAATGTTTAAAGGAACATTGTTTCGGTATTGTTGCTTAGCTTGGGTTATTTTCATTCTCGAATCATTATCCAAAGCATAACGTCTGTAACCATTTGTAACATAAATATCTTCTTTAGAATCTAAATCTGTATCAAATATTAATGATGCCCAACTCCAATCAGTTTTAGACATTCCTGTTAATTGTGCTACATTATGAAATTTGTTTTGACCAATATTTAGCTGCACAGCATTGTACATATATTGATATTGTAAGTTTAATGTGTTTGTGAGTAAATGAAACCCAGGAACATTCATGGACGCCATTAGTGTTTTTGAACGAACATGGTCACTAGCAGCCATATCTAAAGCAAAAATATCATTAAGGTTGTCATTGTTAATATCAGCAATGTCTAATCCCATTCCATAAAACTCAACTTGGTTTGAATTTTCCTTAATAACATCGGTAAAAGTCCCATTTTTGTTATTAATGTACATCATGTCCGGAACGTAATAGTCATTTGCAATATAAATATCAGGCCAATTATCATTGTTTATGTCACTTACACATAAACCTAAACCAAAAGTAGCCTGTAGTAAACCACTTTGCTCAGTAACATTTGTAAATATCCCATTCTTATTTTCATATAATTGACTGGAATTTTCTTTTAGCTTAGTCTTGTCACTTAAAATAGAATAAAACTGCTTTGGGTCGTGACCATAATAATCATTTTCGTTCATGACGATACAATCCAAATCTCCATCTTTATCATAATCAAAAAAAGCAGTTTGAGTACTTATTCCAGTATCATTTAAACCATAAGCGACTGCTTCTTCTTTAAAGGTATTATCTTTTTGATTTATAAAAAGTAGATTATTTCGAGAAGTTTTTTCTAGTGGACCACCTTGAGATACATAAATGTCCATCCAGCCATCATTGTTTACATCTGCAAAAGTTACTCCGTTTGACCAGTTTTTGTTAGTATTTATATTGGCTGTACTACTAATATCTTCAAACTGAAGATTGCCTTTGTTTAAGAACAGTTTATTTGGAACTTGATTACCTGCAAAAAACACATCTTTTAAACCATCGTTGTTTATATCTTCAATACCTACACCAGCACCATTATAGAAGAAATCATAGTCAAAAAGGTTGAATTTAGTTTTTAAATCGTGTGTAATTTGGTTATTGAACTCTAAGTTACTTGTGGAAACAGGAACTTTTTTAAAAGCTGCAAGAGATTGCTCAGTTTTTTTAGTGACATCACTTTGCTCAATCTTTTCTTCTGAAGAATCATTTTTACATGAAATAGTAAGAAAGAGAAGTAGACAAGAAATGAATATAAATCGTTGCATAAACTTATTGGTTAATAGAATGAATATGCAAAAATAAAAAAAGAGCCTTAAAAAAGGCTCTTTTTTTATATATTAAATGCAATATTAGTTAGTTGCACATAATGTTATAGGTAATAATCCTGGACCTGTTGCACCTTGAGCTCCATCATAAAGAAGCTCAGCACCTGGACCATATACTTGGAAAGAAATCTCTCCATATTGATCACCAGGGAATGTCCAAGTTGCAGATGATGTTCCTACAGGAATGTTAACAACATCAGATGCAGAATAGTAATCACCAGTTACACATACTCCAGTAGCTGGGTCACAATCAGTACCAACATTACTTCCTCCATAAGGAGAACACATTGCTACTTTTACAATAGTACCATCAATATCAACAGCGATACCATCACCACCACTACCTGTGTTTGTTTGCCATCCATCACCATATGAATCTTGCATATCAACTGTGTAATCTCCAGGTTGTGGAGAACAAGTAATTAAAGCATTATATACAAAAGGAGATGCAAAGAACCCACCAGTAATAATACCACCAGCTGAATTTTTACCAAATGTTCTACCATCTGTTAAGTTTAATCTTAACTCCATTTCAAATAAATCTCCTGGCTCAACACCATCAGCAGGTAAACCTAAAGCTCCAAATGCTTCAGCATAAGTAGCACTTAATGTAGCCATTGGTAATCCAACATCAGAAGTAGTGAATTCTGAAGCTGGAATAGTTTTCACAAACTTATCTACAGCAACTGAAGTACCACCAGTTAGATCTCTTAATGAAACATATATATCAACGCTTTCTAATAAAGCTCCATCTTGTTCATCTTGTTCTTCAACAGTAACAACAAATGCTGATGTTGGCTCACTTGAGTTGTAAAGTGCGTTATCTACACTAAGTGTTCTTAGTACAGCACCTGTTTCATAATCTAATACATCATATATAGTACCTTCTTCTTCTCCACAAGAAGTAATAGAAGCAACTATAAATAATGAGAATAAAATTTTAAATGTGTTTTTCATAATTATTTTTTTAAATATTAATTAGCTGGGTTTGTTACTCCTGTATCCCAGAATACTTGATCATTTAAATCTGTTCTCTGTAAGATATTTGGATTAGCTGATACTTCACCACCTGGATATAAAACTGTTCTTGGGAAAGTACCAGGAGCACCTTCAAGAGATCTAGATAATGTTCTTGGGTAACCAGTTCTTCTAATGAAGTTAAACATGTCACCACCAGCACCAAATTGTGCCACAGCTAATTGCTCTCCTAAAATATCCATTTTGTCTTTTTCAACAGGCCATCCAGTTCCATCTAAAGCAGAACTCATTGGTGCAGCATTGAAATCTGCAATAACAGAAGCAATAAATGAACTGATTCTTCCAGCATCCATAGCACTTGCCAACTCAGCTGAATCAGCAGCTCCATCTAAAGCTCCAAATGATTGAACTTTAGCAATTGACTTAGTGATACCAGCTTCTAAATAAGTAGCTGCAGGTCCTGTATTACCTAATGCTAAATGAGCTTCAGCCATGTAGAAATCTACAAAAGAAGCTAACATGATAGGCTCAATACCAGCACCACCACCACCAGCACCTTGTGCTACGAAGTTGTCATCATAGTTAGGGAATGTTCCTGTATATTCAAACACATCAGGATTGTCGTCAAACGATCCTCCTGCTGGGTAAACACCACTTGCAGTTCTTGTAAAGTTATCTGGAGGAGTTCCTTCATCGTTACCATGCTCTCTTCCCCAGTATCCCATTTGTACTGAACACCAGTAAGGCTCTTGTGGAGTAAACTGTAAGTGAGAAGGTGTTGTTTGTAATGAACATTGTAATGTCTCACCATTTGTGTCAGCAGTATAAAGGAATACTGATCCACCAGAAGAATATAAGTTATAATTACCTGGAGTTGCCCAGTTTTGTCTGTAATAATAAAAACGTCTTCTTGGGTCTGGCTCAGGACGACCTGTAGGAGCATTGAAATCTCCGTAATCTCCAGTCATCAATTGCATCATCCAGTTAGACATGTAAGTGTTAGCTCCATCAGATCTATAGTCACCAATATAACTTGGGTGACGATTATCTGGAGATAACTCATTCGTTCCGTAAGTAAACTCTAAATCATCAGCTGTACTAGAAATAACGTTTGACGCATTTATAACAGCAGTATAATTACCTTGCGTTAAATCTGCACGCATTAATATAGTATTAGCATACTTAATCCATTTAGAAGCATCGCCTCCATAAAATAAATCAGTTGCAGTACCAACAGAAGCTCCGTTTAAATAACCCTTAGCCTCAGCAATTAAATCTAATGCAGCAGCATAAACTGCAGCATCATCATCAAGCATTGGTGAAGGGAATTCTTCTGGCTTATTTGCTTCAGACCAAACGATATCACCTAATGTATCTACTAGGTTTAACATTATTACTGCCTGCATCAATTTAGAAGTACCCAAGTGAAATGATAAATCATTATCAGCTGAGTGTGCAGCTTCAATTGCTGCGATATCTGGCATGATATCACTATAAAGATCATTCCAAGGACCTCCAACTGTACCAGAACCAAAGTTGTTAAAATAGTTTCTACCGAACATATTGTCAATTCTACCAAGTCTAGCTCCAATATTATTAAATGTAATCGCTGAAGTTCTAAAGTTCAACTGAATGTTATTTAATAACAAATCTGGATCTGCTTGCGTTAACGCAGTCGGATTTTCAAGTAGCTCTAACTCTGTAGTCTCGCAAGAGTAAAACATAGTTGTAGAAGCTACGAATGTTAAGATTAAAAATTTATAAATGTTTTTCATAATTGTGATTTTATTAATAAGATGCAGCATTTACAAAAAGGTTGCGTCTTATAATTCATTTTTTTTAGTTATTAGAATGATGCTTTAATACTAAGACCATATCTCTTAGAACTTGGTCCGTTTAAGTAATCATAACCTCTACCATTACCAACACCTACACCAGCTACGTTTGGATCAAAATTAGCTTTGTCAGGAGTGTTGTATGCATCATACCATAAGTTGAAACCACTAGCTGTAATAGAAAGTGCTCCAAATGGTGTTTTTTCTAAGAACTTTTCAGGAAATGAATACCCAAAAGATACTTCTTGTAAACGAATTACAGAACCATCCCAAACGTTAAGTTCAGAAGGACCGAATAATACATTGTTAAAGTAGTAAGATGAGTTATTAATCTGTAAAGTATTAGGTAATCCTGTTGCTTGAGAAACACCTGGTAAAATGAAAGTGTTCTTTCTGTCTTCAGGAATTAGACCACGACCTAATAATGTAGATACTGTAGCAGAGTGAATATCTCCACCTACTGTATGACTTACTTGGAATCCTAAATTAAAGTTCTTGTAAGATAAACTGTTAATAAAGTTCATTACATAATCAGGATTTGGATTACCTACAATAGGAGTAATAGATCTACCATCATCCAATACGATGTTAGCTTCATTTACATAGTTACCAGAAGTATCTACTAAGAAGTTACCATCGTCATCTCTAGCGATTCTACTTCCAACCATTACACCTAATTGCTCACCTCTAATAGCGGCATTACCTTGGTTACCAAAACCAGCAAATACAATTTGATCATCTGCTTGCTCAGTTACAATTTGCTCACTCTTTGTAAAGTTAACTCTAGAGTTCCAGTTGAAACCGTCTCCATCATTTCTGAAAAGATCAGCTGATAAATCTACTTCCCATCCGTCACCTTCTACTTTACCAATATTGGTTTGAGTAAAAGTAAATCCAGTTGAAGGAGGTAATGGTTTACCTACAATCAAGTCTCTAGTTTGTCTGTCAAAATAAGAAACATTTAATGTTACTCTGTTATCTAAGAATTTAGAGTCAAAACCAACTTCAAATTCACTAATAAGCTCAGGCTTTAAGTCAGGGTTTGCATTTGTGTTACTAATAGTATTGATTACAATACCACTAGAGCCTCCTACACCACCACCATTAACTTGTGTGTTTTGTGCAACAGAAAGAGCAGTTGGGTAACCACCAGGGAAACCTGCAGATGTACCAACACCAGCTCTAAGTTTTAAATAATTTAAACCTTTACCGCTTGCAGATTTGAAACCTTCAAATGCAGCAGTTGGTAAGAAAGATAAACTTACAGATGGGTAAAATTGACTATTGTTTTCTGTTGGTAAGTTAGATACCCAGTCATTTCTTCCTGATAAAGTAACGAATGCGTAGTTGTCCCAATCAAAAGTAGCTTCACCAAATACACCAAGAATGTTTCTCTTACCATAAGCTTGGATAGGAGATTGGTTTGAGAAGTTACCATGAGCCATTAAACCATATACAATCTGACCCGAACTTGCAACTCCTAATTGAGTAAATTCTCTAGAACGAGATGTCGCACCAGCAGTAAATGTTACCCCTAGTTTTTCATCATTTGTCAAGTTGTAGTTACCTCCAAGTGCAACGAAGTGATCCCAAATACTTACATTGTTATCCCAAGTATTGTAGAATCCGAAGATTGCATTGTTGAAGTTTACACCATTTTTATTTGATTGTGCATTGTTTCTTTCATTATACCAGTCAATACCAGCACGATATGTAAGATTCAAATTATCATTAAAATCATAAGTTAAAGATGCAGTACCAAAAATACGGTTAGTCAACTGACCATTTTGCGCATTTGCTACAGACCATCTTGGGTTGATGATATCGTTACCATTACGATAGTAAATACTACCACCATTCTCTGGTAATTCCCATTCTAATCCCATTAAATCAACGTTTCTTGGCGTAAAGAATACATTACCAAAAGTTGACCATCCTAAAGTACCATTACCTTGAGAACCTGCAATAGGTGGCGAAGTTACTTTGTTACGAGAATAGTTTAAAGAAGCACTAATTGTAAATTTGTTTGTCAATTTAGCACGACCACCAACAGAAAGTGTATTTCTACCAATTGCGTTTCCAGGAGTAAATCCTTTTTCATCTAAATGACCGTAGTTTACATTATATGATAAATTTCCATCTGCAGAAGCTCCTCTAATATTTAATGATGTATTGCTTACACCACCTGATCTAAAGAAGTTTTCAACACTATCATAAGGTTGCCAAGCATATCTTTGACCTGTATAGGTTTGGTTTAAGATATTATTACCACCTAAGAAGTTGTTTAAGAAAGCAGAAGATCCATATGGATGCTCTACAGTTCCATCAGGTTGAATGATACCAGCTGGATCATTTAAATAACCGTCAACTCCATCAGGATGGAATCCTGGTCCCCAGTTTGAGAAGAACCATCCGAAAGATTGATCAAAACCACCACCATACTTATCTTGGTAATCAGGTAAAGACGCAATTTCATTTACGAAATAAGATTGGTTAACTGTAATTTCAGTCTTTTTTGGACCAGCACCACCACCAGCTCCAGACTTAGTAGTAATTACAATTACACCGTTTCTACCAGCAGTACCATATAGTGTTGCAGCAGCAAGACCTTTAAGTACGTTTACACTAGCAATATTATTTGGATCTAAATCCAAGAATCTAGAAGATCCAACATTACCATTTGCGAAGTTACCTTGTGAGTTAGTATCACTACTAAAAGGCACACCATCTACAACAAATAATGCTTGGTTACTTCCACTAATAGAAGTATAACCTCTAATTACAACATTGGTAGCAGAACCTGAAGTACCACTCTGAGAAGTAATTTGAACACCTGAAGCTTTTCCAGATAATACTCTGGCAACATCACCTTCTGTACGTTGCTCAATTTCTTCAGCACTTACTTCACTTACGGCATAACCAAGAGCCTTTTTCTCTCTCTTGATACCTTGTGCAGTTACAACTACCTCATCCAGTACAGCTGCATCTTCCTCCATGGTTACGTTAATAGTATTTGCAGCTCCAACAGTTTGCTCAACTGATTTAAGACCTACATAAGTAAAGGTTAAAACGTCTCCCGTACTTGCATTGATGCTGTAGTTTCCATCAAAATCAGTTTGAGTTCCGTTAGTAGTACCTTTTACAATAATATTAACCCCAGGAAGAGGCATTCCAGAATTATCTGAAACTGTTCCTGAAATTGTTTTTTCCTGTGCAAATGTTAATTGCACAACAAACGCCAGTAATAGCGTTAAAATTCCACTAAACTTTGTTTTCATTTTATAATTTATTTGAATTAGTCTACGCCAAAAATCATAATAAAAAGTTAATAAAGCAATTATTATTTGCTAAAATTTTAATTTTTTTTTGGAAAACCTCTTTTAAAACCAAAGGTTTTGTTAAAATATGGCGTTAAGACTGATGTGAATTTTTGATTTTGAAAGTTGAAATTTTTGATTTTCATTCTTACCATTTGCATAATTGAATTTTAATAAACCAGCTTTTGTGATTACTCCAAAGCCTAAACCAAATCCAAAAAGTTTTTCTTCAGATTGGGTTATTTTGTTTTCAAAATACGCAGCATCGGTTATGCTATGTATATATATGCTTGAATTAAGACGAAAGCGATATTCTAGATTGATTACACCATATTGCGATGCAAGAATGCTATTTTCTTCAAACCCTCGTATTGAATTGATGCCTCCAAACCTATATAATTCATTAACTAAATATGAATCTGATAATAAGGCCTTAATATCTGTATTTAAATAAATACTGTTTTTATCATCAAGGTTAAAATTTTTTGATATTGTTAGTTTTGTTTCTATCTGCTGCTCTTTGAAAGCTTCAGATTTTCTGTTACCAAAACCTAAAGAGCTTTCAAAAAACAAATCTATAGGGAATAGAAAGTCTAAATGTTGTCTTTTTCTGTAAGTGTATCGAACTCTGTAAAAAGTGGAATTATAGTTTGATATGTTTTCAGTTAAGCTTTCGTTCAAAAGATTGTTTGATTGTACAGCACTTATTCCAGCATAGATTTTGTTTTTTGGATTGACTTGATAAAAAACATCAGCATTTTGAGTTACTGTTGTAAATGTGCTGTCCTTCTTGAAAATATTCAATGAAAATTCAGTTCCTATTGGTGAACCAAATAAATAAGGTAAGTTTAATGTTGCATCAAAAGTCTTCTGATTGATTTCATCACTTTTATAAATTAAAGAAAACTGTTCACCATAATTTAAATTATTAATTAGGTTTAAGTTTAGGTAGCCATCAAACTCAATCTTATTTGTTGTTTCATTTGTTCCAAAGCCTAAAAAACCATCAAAGGTATTGCTCTTTGTTTTTTTTAAATAAACATATAATGACGTAGAGTCTTTAGTGAACAAAACTTCAGGCGGTTTAATCTGACTTGTAAAAGACAAGTCATTTAAGCGTTCTGTTTTTTGTTTAACCTCATTTAAGTCAAAAAGTTGTTCAGGCTTAATTTTCAGAAAGTGCTTAATAAAGGATTTAGGAAATTGCTCATAGCCTTTAACAATAATCTCATCAATTTTCCTTTTTGAATTTTCATCTACAACTAAATCTGCTCGCAAATCATATTTGCCTTTTTTCTCAATATTCTCTAATTTAAGTTTTAGAAATGGTAAACCTGTTGAGGAAAGCTGCGAATTTATTTTCTGAAGAACTGATTCGATGTTCGGAATTCGAATCGCAAAATAGTCTTCATTATATTCAGATGAAAAGGTTTTAATTAAATTATTAGATAGTAGTTTTTTTTTGTTATATATATATATGGTGTAAAATTTCTGTTTTATGCTAAAAAAACTGTGATAAACAGTATCGTTTATTCTTTTAGTTTCTATGAGGCTACTTTCAATAAAACCAATTCTTTGAAGATTTTCATTCATTAAATTGACTTCGTTATTTAAAAGCTTATAATTACTAAAAACACTTTTGTATTTAATGGAATCAATTATTTTTGTTTCTGTATCACTTTTGCCGAAAATTTTTAATGAAAGGTTTTGAGCTCCTATATAAGAAAAGTTGCAAATGAGTACAATAAAAAAAAGGCACAAGTAAAGTAAGCGCTTCAAAGTTTAATTTTTTGTGTAAATCTAACGGAAAATAAAGCTAATTAATATATGGTATAAATTAAATTTATAAGAAGTTGTAAAATTAATGTGTTATGGTTTGAATAATTCATTTTAATTTCTACCTTTGCAGCCCTCTTAGAAGAGGGTTTTAAAATTTATATTATAAAATAATATGCCAACAATTTCACAATTAGTAAGAAAAGGAAGAGCCAAAATAACTAAGAAGAGTAAATCGGCTGCTTTAAATTCTTGTCCTCAGAGACGTGGAGTTTGTACGCGTGTTTATACAACGACACCAAAAAAACCTAACTCGGCAATGCGTAAAGTTGCTCGTGTTAGATTAACAAATGGTAACGAAGTAAACGCATACATTCCAGGAGAAGGGCACAATTTGCAAGAGCACTCGATAGTATTAGTTAGAGGTGGAAGGGTAAAAGATTTACCAGGAGTTAGATATCACATTGTTCGTGGAGCTTTGGACACCGCAGGTGTTGAAGGTCGTACACAACGTAGATCTAAGTATGGTGCTAAACGCCCAAAGAAGTAATTTAAACTTTAAGAAGAAGACATGAGAAAAAGAGCAGCGAAAAAAAGACCGCTTTTACCAGACCCAAAATTTAACGATCAGTTAGTAACTCGTTTCGTTAATATGATGATGTGGGATGGAAAGAAGTCAGTAGCTTTTAAAATTTTCTATGATGCAATTGATATCGTAGAAGAAAAGAAAAACGACGACGAAAAAACAGCACTAGAAATATGGAAAGATGCTTTATCAAACGTTATGCCTCACGTAGAAGTACGTAGTCGTAGAGTTGGTGGTGCAACATTTCAAATTCCAATGCAAATTCGTCCAGACCGTAAAGTTTCTACAGCTATGAAATGGCTTATTAGCTTTTCAAGAAAAAGAAACGAAAAATCTATGGCTCAAAAATTAGCAGCAGAAGTATTAGCTGCAGCTAAGGAAGAAGGAGCAGCTGTTAAGAAAAGGGTTGATACTCATAAAATGGCAGAAGCAAACAAAGCATTCTCACACTTTAGATTTTAAGAAATGGCAAGAGATTTAAAATTCACAAGAAATATAGGTATTGCTGCACACATTGATGCAGGAAAAACTACTACAACAGAACGTATTCTTTATTATACAGGTGTATCTCACAAAATTGGTGAAGTACATGATGGTGCTGCAACTATGGACTGGATGGAGCAAGAACAAGAAAGAGGTATTACAATTACTTCTGCTGCTACTACTTGTACATGGAAGTTTCCAATTGAAAATGGAGAGCCAACACCAGAAACTAAAGGATACCATTTTAATATTATCGATACTCCTGGTCACGTTGATTTTACGGTGGAAGTAAACCGTTCATTACGTGTACTTGATGGATTAGTGTTCTTGTTTAGTGCAGTTGATGGTGTTGAGCCACAATCTGAAACTAACTGGAGACTTGCTGATAACTATAAAGTGCCAAGAATAGGTTTCGTTAACAAAATGGACCGTCAAGGATCAAACTTTTTAGGTGTTTGTCAACAAGTAAAAGATATGTTGAAATCTAACGCAGTGCCAATTGTTTTAAACATTGGTGACGAAATAGATTTTAAAGGTATTATAGATTTAGTTAAGAATAGAGCTATCGTATGGCATGATGAAACTCAAGGAGCAACTTTTGATGTTATCGAAATTCCAGAAGAGCTTAAAGCTGAAGCTAGAAAATATAGAGCATTACTTATAGAGGAAGTTGCAACTTACGATGAAAATCTTTTAGAGAAATTCATGGAAGATGAAGATTCTATTACAGAAGATGAAGTGCACGCTGCGCTAAGAGCTGCTGTAATGGATATGGCAATTATCCCTATGATTTGTGGTTCTGCATTTAAAAATAAGGGTGTACAATTCTTATTAGATGCTGTATGTCGTTATTTACCTTCTCCAACTGATAGAGAAAGTGTAATAGGAACAAATCCTGACACAGGTAATGAAGAAAAGCGTAAGCCAAGTGCAACTGAACCATTTGCTGCATTAGCATTTAAAATTGCTACCGATCCTTTTGTAGGTCGTTTAGCATTCTTTAGAGCTTATTCAGGTCGTTTAGATGCAGGTTCTTATATTTTGAACAACCGTTCAGGTAAAAAAGAGCGTATATCTCGTATTTATCAAATGCACTCTAACAAACAAAATGCTATCGATTTTATCGAAGCAGGTGATATTGGAGCTGCAGTAGGATTTAAGGATATCAAGACTGGTGATACTATGTCTGATGAAAAGCATCCAATTGTTTTAGAATCTATGGATTTCCCAGATCCAGTAATTGGTATTGCTGTGGAACCTAAGACTAAAGCAGATGTTGATAAATTAGGGATGGCTTTATCAAAATTATCTGAAGAAGACCCAACATTTACTGCAAGAACTGATGAAGCTTCAGGACAGACTATTATTTCTGGAATGGGTGAGCTTCACTTAGATATTATTGTTGACCGTTTGAAGCGTGAGTTTAAGGTTGAAGTCAACCAAGGACAACCTCAAGTAGAGTACAAAGAAGCAATTACAATGCGTGCGGAGCACAGAGAAGTTTATAAAAAACAATCTGGTGGACGTGGTAAATTTGCAGATATTGTATTTACACTTGAACCAGCTGATGAAGGTGAAACAGGTCTTCAGTTTGAATCTGTAATTAAAGGTGGTAACGTTCCTAAAGAATTTGTGCCTTCTGTAGAGAAAGGATTCAAAATGGCAATGGTAAATGGTCCATTAGCAGGATATGAAGTAGATTCAATGAAAGTAACATTAACTGATGGTTCTTACCATGATGTCGATTCAGACCAGTTATCATTTGAGTTAGCTGCTAAGTTAGGATTTAAAAATGCTGCTAAAGCTGCTAAAGCTGTTATTATGGAGCCAATTATGAAGCTTGAAGTTATTACTCCAGAAGAAAATATGGGTGATATCGTAGGTGACTTGAACAGAAGAAGAGGTCAAGTAAGTGACATGGGAGACAGAGCAGGTGCAAAAACTGTAAAGGCTACTGTGCCATTATCTGAAATGTTTGGGTATGTAACAACATTAAGAACATTATCATCAGGTCGTGCAACATCAACAATGGAATTTTCACATTATGCTGAAACTCCAAAAAATATATCAGAAGAAGTAATTGCAGCAGCAAAAGGCGTAGAAGCTTAAAACTAATAAGAAAATGAGTCAGAAAATTAGAATAAAATTAAAGTCTTACGATCATAATTTAGTTGACAAGTCTGCTGATAAGATTGTAAAAACAGTAAAAAGTACAGGTGCTGTTGTAACTGGACCAATTCCGTTACCAACACACAAAAAGATTTTTACAGTATTACGTTCACCACACGTAAACAAGAAGTCAAGAGAGCAATTCCAATTAAGTTCATATAAGAGATTATTGGATATTTACTCTTCTTCATCAAAAACTATTGATGCTTTGATGAAGCTTGAATTACCAAGTGGTGTAGAAGTAGAGATTAAAGTGTAATTAATTTATTGAAGATAACTTCAATTACATGTCCTAAGCTGCGTGCGAGGGAAAAACGGCAAAAAATACAATTCAGAGTTGAAACGTATTTTGGCTCTGAATTTTTTTAATAAGTAAATAATTAATAATAAATAAATATGTCTGGGTTAATAGGAAAAAAAATCGGAATGACCAGCATCTTTGATGAAAACGGGAAAAATGTTCCTTGTACAGTAATCGAAGCTGGACCATGCGTTGTTACCCAAGTCAGAACCGAAGAAGTTGATGGCTATGAAGCACTTCAACTTGGTTTCGATGACAAGACAGAAAAAAATGCTACAAAAGCTGATATTGGTCATGCTAAGAAAGCAGGTACTTCTGTTAAAAGAAAAGTCGCGGAATTTAAAGGTTTTGATGAGGAGTACAATTTAGGTGATACAATAACAGTTGAACACTTTGTTGAAGGTGAGTTTGTTGATATTGCAGGAACCTCAAAAGGAAAAGGATTTCAAGGTGTTGTAAAACGTCATGGTTTTGCTGGTGTAGGTCAAGCTACTCACGGTCAACATAACCGTTTAAGAGCACCAGGATCTATTGGAGCTGCGTCTTATCCTGCTCGTGTTTTCAAAGGAATGAAAATGGCAGGAAGAATGGGTGGTGAAAAAGTGAAAGTTCAAAATTTAAGAGTTTTAAAAGTAGTAGCTGAAAAGAATCTACTTGTTGTAAAAGGATGTGTTCCTGGTCACAAAAACGCTTATGTAACAATTCAGAAATAATGAAGGTAGCAGTTTTAGATATAAACGGAAAAGACACAGGAAGAAAGGCAGACCTTTCTAAAGATGTGTTTGCTATAGAGCCAAATAACCATGCAGTTTACTTAGATGTTAAGCAATATCTTGCAAACCAACGTCAAGGAACTCATAAGGCTAAGGAAAGAGCAGAAATCACTGGTAGTACACGTAAGATTAAAAAGCAAAAAGGTACTGGTACTGCTAGAGCAGGAAGTATCAAGTCAGGTTTGTTTAAAGGAGGTGGACGTATGTTTGGTCCAAGACCAAGAAACTACAGTTTCAAATTAAACAAAAACGTGAAACGATTGGCTAGAAAATCAGCATTATCAATTAAGGCTGGAGAGAAGGCAATTACAGTTTTGGAAGACTTCAATTTTGATGCTCCAAAAACTAAAAATTTCACAGCTGTATTAAAGGCTTTAGACTTAGAAAACAAAAAATCTTTGTTTGTGTTGGGAGCGTCAAATAATAATGTATATTTGTCGTCACGCAATTTAAAAGGGTCTGAAGTTATAAATAGTTCAGAATTAAGTACTTATAAGATTTTAAACGCAAATCAAGTAATACTTTTAGAAAGCTCTTTAGAAGGAATTGAATCGAATTTAAGTAAATAAGAAAACCATGAGTATCTTAATTAAACCAATAATCACTGAAAAAGCAACCACTCAAAGTGAATTGCTAAATGCTTATGCATTTGAAGTGAATACGAAGGCGAACAAGGTAGAAATTAAAAAAGCAGTTGAAACTGCTTATGGTGTTTCTGTTGAAAAGGTTCGCACTATAAATGTCCGTCCAGATAGGAAGACTAAGTTTACAAAAACTGGTGTTCAACACGGTAAAACAAATGCAATTAAAAAGGCAATTGTACAACTGGCGGAAGGTGAGACGATTGATTTATACGCTAATATGTAATTAGACAAAAATGTCAGTAAGAAAATTAAAACCAATCACACCAGGACAGCGATTTAGAGTAGTAAATGGATTTGACGCCATTACTACTGATAAGCCGGAGAAAAGTTTATTAGCTCCGAAAAAACGTTCAGGTGGTAGAAACAGTCAAGGAAAAATGACCATGCGCTATAAAGGTGGAGGTCATAAGCAAAGGTATCGTATTATTGATTTTAAACGTAACAAGACTGGAATTCCAGCTCAGGTTGCTTCAATAGAATATGATCCAAACAGAACAGCTTTTATAGCATTGTTGAATTATCAAGATGGCGAGAAGCGCTACATTATTGCACAAAATGGACTACAGGTTGGGCAAAATGTAGTTTCTAGCGAAACAGCTGCAGCTCCAGAAATTGGAAATGCAATGCCATTAAGTGAAATTCCTTTAGGTACCATTATTTCTTGTATCGAACTACGTCCAGGACAAGGAGCTGTTATGGCTCGTTCTGCAGGTGCTTTTGCTCAATTAATGGCAAGAGACGGAAAATTTGCTACAGTTAAGTTACCATCTGGAGAAACAAGATTAATTCTTGCAAACTGTATGGCAACAATTGGTGTTGTATCTAACTCTGATCATCAGCTATTAGTATCTGGTAAAGCAGGTAGAAGCAGATGGCTAGGAAGACGACCAAGAACTAGACCAGTAGTAATGAATCCAGTTGATCATCCAATGGGTGGTGGTGAAGGAAAATCATCAGGAGGACATCCACGTTCTAGAAACGGAATTCCAGCTAAAGGTTATAGAACACGTTCTAAAACTAAAGCAAGTAATAAATATATTGTAGAACGTAGAAAGAAATAATAAGACATGGCAAGATCATTAAAAAAAGGACCTTACGTTCATTATAAATTAGAAAGAAAAGTGGCTGCTAACGTTGAAGCTAACAAGAAATCGGTAATTAAAACTTGGTCAAGAGCAAGTATGATTACTCCAGATTTTGTTGGACAAACAATTGCAGTACACAATGGCAGGCAATTTGTTCCAGTTTATGTAACTGAAAACATGGTAGGTCATAAATTAGGAGAATTTTCACCAACAAGATCTTTTAGAGGTCATGCAGGTGCTAAAAATAAAGGTAAAAAATAAGAGCTATGGGAAGTCGTAAAAAACAAATGGCAGACGCTATTAAGGAAGGTAAAAAGCAAGTTGCTTTTGCTAAGCTTAATAACTGTCCTACGTCACCAAGAAAAATGCGTTTAGTAGCCGATTTAGTAAGAGGTGAAAAGGTAGAAAAAGCACTTAATATCTTAAGATTCAGTCAAAAAGAAGCTTCAAGACGTTTAGAAAAATTGTTGTTGTCTGCAGTTGCAAACTGGCAAGCAAAGAACGAAGATGCTGATATAGAAGAAGCTGAATTATTTGTAAAAGAGATTAGAGTTGATGGAGGATCTATGTTAAAAAGATTACGTCCAGCACCTCAAGGTCGCGCACACAGAATAAGAAAAAGATCTAATCACGTAACATTGGTGCTTGGAGCTAACAATAACACACAAAGCTAAGATAGAAATATGGGACAAAAGACAAATCCGATAGGAAATCGTTTAGGAATTATCAGAGGATGGGAATCTAACTGGTATGGAGGAAATGATTATGGCGATAAGCTTGCTGAAGACGATAAAATCAGAAAGTATATCCACGCTCGTTTATCAAAAGCTAGTGTTTCGAGAGTAATCATCGAAAGAACTCTTAAACTTGTAACCGTTACTATCACTACTGCTAGACCTGGTATTATTATCGGAAAAGGTGGGCAAGAGGTAGACAAGTTAAAAGAAGAGCTTAAAAAGATTACAGGTAAAGAAGTTCAATTAAACATCTTTGAAATTAAAAGACCTGAACTTGATGCTCATTTAGTAGCATCTAGTGTTGCACGTCAAATTGAAAACCGTATTTCATACAAACGTGCAATTAAAATGGCAATCGCTGCAACAATGCGTATGAATGCTGAAGGTATTAAAATTCAAATTAGTGGTCGTTTAAATGGTGCTGAAATGGCGCGTTCTGAACACTATAAAGATGGTAGAATTCCTTTATCTACATTTAGAGCTGACATTGATTATGCTTTAGTTGAAGCACATACTACTTATGGTAGATTAGGTGTTAAAGTATGGATCATGAAAGGGGAAGTTTATGGCAAAAGAGAACTTTCACCATTAGTTGGCCTATCTAAACAAAAAGGAAAAGGTGGACGTGGAGGAAACAAGAACCAACGTCGTAGAAAGTAATTTTTTAAAGAAAAGAAAAAATGTTACAACCTAAAAGAACAAAATTCCGTAAGCAGCAAAAAGGCCGCATGAAAGGAAATGCAGGAAGAGGACACCAACTTTCAAGTGGAATGTTTGGTATAAAATCTCTTGACTCAAGTTTTATTACATCGCGTCAAATTGAAGCTGCACGTATTGCTGCAACTCGTTACATGAAAAGAGAAGGTCAGTTATGGATTAAAATATTTCCAGACAAGCCTATCACAAAGAAACCTCTTGAAGTACGTATGGGTAAAGGTAAAGGTGCTGTTGAATATTGGGCTGCTGTGGTAAAACCAGGAAGAATGTTATTTGAAGTAGGTGGAGTATCTCACGAAATTGCTAAAGAAGCATTACGTTTGGCTGCACAAAAACTTCCAGTTAGAACTAAGTTTATAATCGCTAGAGATTTCGAAGCTTAATTTATTGATATTATGAAACAATCAGAAATTAAAGAACTATCTACAGCTGAGTTACAAGAAAAACTTGGTGAGACTAAAAAGAGTTATGCTGACCTGAAAATGGCTCACGCAATATCACCTCTTGAAAATCCAATTCAGTTACGCACAGTAAGACGTACAGTAGCAAGAATTGCAACGGAATTAACTAATAGAGAAGTACAATAATTGTATTCTGCTGAAAGATGGAAAAAAGAAACTTAAGAAAAGAACGTATAGGAGTTGTTACTAGTAACAAAATGATGAAATCTATTGTGGTTTCAGAAGTTAAAAAAGTAAAACATCCTATGTATGGAAAATTCGTATTAAAAACGAAAAAGTACGTAGCGCACGACGAAACAAACGACTGCAACGAAGGAGATACTGTAAGAATCATGGAAACACGACCTTTAAGTAAATCTAAATGTTGGAGACTAGTAGAAATAATTGAAAGAGCTAAATAATTATGGTACAACAAGAATCAAGATTAAAAGTAGCTGACAACACTGGAGCAAAAGAGGTTTTAACCATTCGTGTTCTAGGTGGTACAAAAAGAAGATATGCTTCTGTTGGAGACAAAATTGTTGTTTCTGTAAAAGATGCAACTCCTAATGGAAACATTAAAAAAGGAGCTGTTTCTACAGCAGTAGTTGTTCGTACAGTAAAAGAAGTTAGAAGACCTGACGGTTCATATATCAGATTTGATGATAATGCATGTGTACTTTTAAATCCAACAGGAGAAATGAGAGGAACACGTGTTTTCGGACCAGTAGCAAGAGAACTTCGTGATAAACAATTCATGAAAATTGTATCATTAGCACCTGAGGTGCTTTAATGCAAAAATATTAAGATGGGAAAGCTTAAAATAAAATCAGGAGATACAGTAAGAGTTATCGCAGGAGACCATAAAGGTACCGAAGGTAAAGTGCTTAAAGTATTAACAGATAAGAACAAAGCGATTGTTGAAGGTGTGAACATGGTTAAAAAACACATGAAACCAAGTGCACAAAGCCCTCAAGGAGGAATCGTTGAAAAAGAAGCATCTATTCAAATATCAAACTTATCGTTGTTAAACTCTAAAGGAGAAACAACAAGAGTTGGATACAGAATGGAAGGAGATAATAAAGTGAGATTCGCTAAAAAATCTAATGAAGTAATATAGTTATGGCTTATACTCCAAGATTAAAACAAGAGTACAAAGACAAAGTAGTGTCTGCTCTTACAGAAGAATTCGGATATAAAAACGTAATGCAAGTTCCAAAACTTGAAAAGATAGTAATATCTCAAGGTGTTGGTGCAGCTGTTGCTGATAAAAAGTTAATTGATCATGCTATTGATGAAATGACAAAAATATCAGGACAAAAAGCCGTTGCGACAATATCTAAAAAAGACGTTGCATCATTCAAATTACGTAAAGGAATGCCAATTGGCGCTAAAGTAACTTTACGTAGTGAGAGAATGTATGAGTTTTTAGACCGTTTAGTAACAAGTGCTTTACCAAGAGTTAGAGACTTTAATGGTATCAAAGCTACTGGATTTGACGGAAGAGGTAATTACAATTTAGGAATTACTGAACAAATCATATTCCCAGAAATTAATATTGATAAAGTCAACAGAATTTCTGGTATGGATATTACATTTGTTACAACAGCTGAAACAGATAAAGAAGCGAAATCATTATTAACAGAACTAGGATTACCTTTTCAAAAGAACTAAGATATGGCTAAAGAATCAATGAAAGCCCGCGAGGTTAAAAGAGCAAAAACAGTAGCTAAATATGCTGAAAAACGTAAAGCTTTAAAAGAAGCTGGAGATTATGAAGCATTGCAAAAGTTACCAAAAAATGCTTCTCCAGTTCGTATGCACAACAGATGCAAATTAACTGGAAGACCTAGAGGATATATGAGAACTTTTGGGATTTCACGTGTAACATTCCGTGAAATGGCAAATCAAGGATTAATCCCAGGTGTTAAAAAAGCAAGCTGGTAAAACAATAATTATAAATTGGTTTCAGGTTCAGACTAACAATGTTTTGAAAACCGTTACCGCAAATTAATAGATATGTATACAGATCCAATTTCGGATTATTTAACAAGAGTTAGAAACGCAGTGCGTGCTAATCACAGAGTGGTTGAGATTCCTGCATCTAATTTAAAGAAAGAAATCACTAAAATATTATTCGAACAAGGATATATTTTAAGTTACAAGTTTGACGATTCTTCAGTACAAGGCACAATTAAAATTGCTTTAAAATACACTAAAGAAACAAAAGAACCTGTAATCAAGAAAATTCAAAGAATAAGTAAACCTGGTTTACGTAAGTATGCTAGTTCAAGTGAGCTTCCACGAATTCTTAATGGTCTTGGTATTGCCATAGTTTCAACATCACATGGTGTTATGACTGGTAAACAAGCTCAAAGAGAAAATGTAGGTGGTGAAGTTTTATGTTACGTTTACTAATAAAAAGCCGATAAGAAATGTCAAGAATAGGAAATAATCCAGTAGCCATTCCAGAAGGCGTAACAGTAGACATTGCAGAAAATGTAGTTACTGTTAAAGGTAAATTAGGAGAGTTAACGCAGAACTTTGATACAGTTAATATTAAAGTTGAAGATGGTAATGTAATGGTAACACGCTCTTCTGATAGTAAAGAACAAAAAGCAAAACATGGTTTATACAGATCATTAATGCTTAATATGATTGAAGGAGTATCTAAAGGATGGACTAAAGAATTAGAGTTAGTTGGTGTTGGATACAGAGCAAGCAATCAAGGACAAAAATTAGATTTAGCTTTAGGGTTTTCTCATAACATTGTTTTAAACTTAGCTCCAGAAGTTAAAGTAGAAACAATATCAGAAAAAGGAAAAAACCCAATAGTAAAATTAACATCGCATGACAAACAACTGGTTGGTCAAGTTGCTGCAAAAATCCGTGGCTTCCGTAAACCAGAACCTTACAAAGGAAAAGGTATCAAGTTTGTTGGTGAAGAAATAAGAAGAAAAGCAGGTAAATCAGCTTAATAGTTTAGTTATGGCATTAACAAAGAAAGATAGAAGACAGAGAATAAAAAACAGAATACGCAAAATTGTATCTGGTACAGAAGCTAGACCAAGATTGTCTGTTTTTAGAAGTAATAAAGAAATTTACGCTCAAATAGTCGATGACGTTACTGGTAAGACAATCAGTTCAGCATCATCAAGAGATAAAGATATTGCTTCAGCTAAAGGAAATAAATCTGAGATAGCTGCTTTAGTAGGAAAAGCAATAGGTGAAAAAGCTGTAAAAGCTGGTGTAGAAACAATCTCGTTCGATAGAGGAGGTTACCTATATCATGGTAGAGTTAAATCATTAGCTGATGGAGCTAGAGAAGCAGGACTAAAATTCTAAGAAATTATGTATCAAAAATATAGAAGTGCAGAATTAGTAAAACCAAGTGGATTAGATCTTAAAGATCGTTTAGTTGGAGTACAAAGAGTTACAAAAGTAACAAAAGGTGGTCGTGCATTCGGTTTTTCAGCTATTGTTGTAGTTGGTGATGAAGCTGGTGTTGTAGGACATGGTTTAGGAAAATCTAAAGACGTTGCTAGTGCAATTGCAAAAGCAGTTGAAGATGCTAAGAAAAACCTAGTTCGTATTCCATTAATTAAAGGAACTTTACCTCACGAACAAAAAGGAAAATATGGTGGTGCACGTGTAAACATTATACCTGCAGCTCCTGGTACAGGAGTTATTGCTGGTGGTGCTGTAAGAACTGTTCTTGAAGCAGTTGGAGTACACGATGTATTATCAAAATCTCAAGGTTCGTCTAACCCTCATAATGTGGTTAAAGCTACTTTTGATGCATTATTGCAGTTAAGAGATGCAAAAACTATTGCTAGAGATAGAGGAATTTCTTTAGAAAAAGTATTTAACGGATAATTAAGGATACGATGGCAAAGATTAAAGTAACAAAACAAAAAAGTGCGATCAATCGTACCAAAAGGCAAAAACTAACATTAGAGGCTTTAGGTTTAAAAAAGATTGGACAAACTGTAGAACATGATGCCACACCAAACATCCTTGGTATGGTAAATAAAGTTAAACATTTAGTTTCTGTTGAAGAAACAAAATAATAAGATACAATGGACTTAAGTAATTTAAAACCAGCAGAAGGTTCTGTACAAAATCAAGGAAAAAGAGTAGGACGTGGACAAGGTTCTGGAAAAGGTGGTACTGCAACTCGTGGTCACAAAGGAGCTAAATCTCGTTCTGGATATTCAAGAAAACTTGGTTTTGAAGGTGGTCAAATGCCACTTCAAAGACGTGTGCCTAAGTTTGGATTTACTAACATTAACCGTAAAGAATACCAAGGTGTTAATCTTGATACTTTGCAACAAATGGTAGACGATAAAAAAATTAAAGATTCAATTGATTTAGAAACAATGACTACTCTAGGATTAACTGGAAAAAATGATCTAGTTAAAATTTTAGGACGTGGTGAATTAAAATCTAAATTAACTGTAACAGCTCACAAATTTACTGCTTCAGCAAAAGCTGCAATTGAAGCTGCTGGAGGAGAAGCTGTAACTTTATAAGAACCCAACTAGACAATGAAATTTATAGAGACTTTAAAAAATGTTTGGAAAATAACAGAACTAAAAGATAGAATCATTCTTACTTTAGGAATGCTTTTAGTTTACCGTTTTGGAGCACAAGTTGTTCTTCCTGGTATTGACGCAAGTAAATTAGGAGTAATTGATGAGAACACTCAACAAGGACTTTTAGGATTACTTAACGCTTTTACAGGTGGTGCATTTGCAAATGCATCTGTATTTGCATTAGGTATCATGCCTTATATTTCTGCGTCGATTGTAGTGCAGTTAATGGGAATTGCAATTCCTTATTTACAGAAACTACAAAAAGAAGGAGCAAGTGGACAAAAGAAAATCACTCAGATTACACGTTGGTTAACAATAGCAATCTGTTTGGTGCAAGCGCCAGGATACTTAGTAAGTTTACCATCTTTAGGGATTCCACAAGAAGCATTTTTATTAGGTCAAGGAGGATTGTTCTATTTCTCTTCTATAATCATACTGGTAACAGGATGTATTTTTGCAATGTGGCTTGGTGAAAAAATAACAGACAAAGGTATTGGTAATGGTATTTCATTACTGATTATGGTAGGTATTATTGCTACTATGCCACAGTCGTTCATCCAAGAATATGCTGCTAGAGTTACTGAATCTAATGGTGGTTTAATCATGATTTTAATTGAACTGGTAATCTGGTTCGTAATCATATTACTATCTGTAATGTTAGTAATGGCTGTTCGTAAAATAGCAGTGCAGTATGCAAGACGTACACAGTCTGGTGGTTATGAGAAAAATGTATTTGGTTCAAGACAATATATACCTCTTAAGCTAAATGCATCTGGAGTAATGCCAATCATTTTTGCTCAAGCAATTATGTTTGTACCAGGTTTAATTGGTGGTATGGATTTCATGAAAGATTCATCAGTTGGACAATGGTTACAAACACAATTTTCAGATATATTTGGTTTATGGTATAATGTGGTATTCGGAGTATTGATTATAATATTCACATATTTCTATACTGCAATTACAGTACCTACAAATAAAATGGCTGATGATTTAAAACGTAGTGGTGGTTTCATTCCAGGTATTAGACCAGGAACTGAAACATCAGAATACTTAGATAAGATAATGTCTCAAATTACATTACCAGGTTCAATATTCTTGGCTTTAATAGCAGTGTTCCCTGCATTTATTGTAAAGCTAATGAATGTTCAACAAGGTTGGGCTTTATTCTTTGGAGGTACATCATTACTGATTATGGTTGGAGTTGCAATTGATACAATGCAACAAGTGAATTCATACTTGTTGAATAAACACTATGATGGCTTGATGAAAACTGGTAAAAATAGAAAAGGCTAAAAACCTAATTACTATGGCAAAACAAGCAGCAATAGAACAGGACGGAACAATAATAGAAGCATTATCAAATGCTATGTTTCGTGTTGAATTAGAAAATGGTCACATAGTGACTGCACACATCTCTGGTAAAATGCGTATGCATTACATTAAATTATTACCAGGAGATAAAGTTAAATTAGAAATGAGTCCTTACGATTTATCTAAGGCAAGAATAACTTATAGATACTAATACGATGAAATCGTAAGATTACATCTGACAGTAATAAACAAATAATAAGGAACAGATGAAAGTAAGAGCATCAGTTAAAAAAAGAAGTGCAGATTGTAAAATCGTGCGCAGAAAAGGAAGACTTTACGTAATCAACAAAAAGAACCCTAGGTTCAAACAAAGACAAGGTTAATTATGGCTAGAATTGCAGGTGTAGACATACCAAAACAAAAAAGAGGAGTAATCTCTTTAACTTATATCTATGGAATAGGTAGAAGTAGAGCAAAAGAAATATTAGCAACAGCTAAAGTAGACGAAAGCAAAGTAGTTTCAGATTGGTCTGATGATGATATCAGTAACATTCGTGAAGCTGTAGGTACGTATACTATTGAAGGTGAATTACGTTCTGAAACTCAATTGAACATTAAGCGATTAATGGATATTGGATGTTACAGAGGTATTCGTCATAGAGCTGGACTTCCATTAAGAGGTCAACGTACTAAAAACAACTCTAGAACAAGAAAAGGTAAAAGAAAAACAGTTGCTAACAAAAAAATGGCAACTAAGTAATAAATAGACGATAGTCATTAGAGTTTAGAAGTTAGATGAATCTGTTTGAAATAGCAATGTTTAGGATTCTAACAACTAAAAACTAACAACTAGAACATTAAAAGATATGGCAAAGTCAAGTACAAAAAAACGTAAAGTAATAGTAGATGCTATTGGAGAAGCGCATATAACAGCTTCTTTTAACAATATCATTATTTCCCTAACCAACAAAAAAGGTGACGTGATTTCATGGTCATCTGCTGGTAAAATGGGCTTTAGAGGATCAAAGAAAAACACACCTTATGCAGCTCAATTAGCAGCTGAAGATGCAGTGAATGTTGCTAAAGAAGCAGGATTAAAAAAAGTAAAGTGTTATGTAAAAGGTCCAGGTAATGGTAGAGAATCTGCTATCAGATCTATTCACAATGGAGGTATTGAAGTTACAGAAATTATTGATGTAACACCAACACCACATAATGGATGTCGTCCACCAAAACGAAGAAGAGTTTAATAAATAACAATAATTAGTATAAACGAGAGGCAAACGATTATCGAAGGATAAGCTTAAGACCTTAATTCATAATCACTCTCATAACAAATTTAAAATGGCAAGATATACTGGTCCTAAAACTAAAATAGCACGTAAGTTTGGTGAAGCTATCTTTGGAGAAGATAAATCTTTTGAAAAAAGAAACTATCCTCCAGGGCAACACGGAAACAACAGAAGACGTGGTAAAAAATCTGAGTACGCTATCCAATTAATGGAAAAGCAAAAAGCTAAATACACTTATGGTGTACTAGAGCGTCAATTTAGAAACATGTTTAAAAAAGCAACTGCTGCTCCTGGAATTACAGGTGAGGTGTTGTTACAATTATGTGAATCTAGATTAGACAACGTTGTGTTTAGAATGGGAATTTCTCGTTCTAGAAGAGGCGCACGTCAATTAGTGTCACACAGACATATTACAGTAAATGGCGAAATTGTAAACATTCCTTCTTATCAACTTAAGGCTGGAGATGTAGTTGCAGTGAGAGAAAAATCTAAATCTTTAGAGGCTATCGATCATGCATTATCTTCAACAAGTAATGTTTACGAATGGATTACTTGGAATAACGATACTAAATCTGGAACTTATGTTTCTGTTCCTGCTAGAGTTCAAATTCCAGAGAACATCAATGAGCAATTCATCGTCGAATTATATTCTAAATAATAAATTAATCATATTGGTATTTGGCCAAAGGATTTATCAGTATTTCTTCACACTTTTAAATCGCGCAACCAAATAACAATTAAAACGAAGAAAAACATGGCAATATTAAATTTTCAGAAGCCCGACAAAGTAATCATGATTGATTCTACCGATTTTGAAGGTAAATTCGAATTTAGACCTTTAGAACCTGGTTATGGATTAACAGTAGGTAATGCACTTAGAAGAGTGTTATTATCTTCTTTAGAAGGATTCGCTATAACATCAGTTAGAATTGAAGGCGTTGAGCACGAATTTTCTACAATTGCTGGTGTTGTTGAAGATGTAACTGAAATAATCTTAAACTTAAAACAAGTTCGTTTTAAGCGTCAAATAGATGAAATTGATAATGAGTCAGTTTCAATTTCAATCTCAGGGCAAGATCAAATTACTGCAGGAGATTTTCAGAAGTTTATTTCTGGATTCCAAGTTTTAAATTCAGAACAAGTTATCTGTAATTTAGATCCTAAAGTAAGCATCAATATGGAAATTACAATTGAAAAAGGAAGAGGATACGTTCCAGCTGAAGAAAACAAAAAAGCTACAGCTCCAATGGGAACAATCTTTACAGATTCAATTTACACTCCAATAAAAAATGTAAAGTACAGTGTTGAGAATTTTCGTGTAGAGCAAAAAACAGATTACGAAAAATTAGTTTTCGAAATCATGACAGACGGTTCTATCAACCCTCAAGATGCACTTACTGAAGCTGCAAAAATATTAATTCACCACTTCATGTTATTCTCTGATGAGCGTATCACATTAGAAGCTGATGAAATTGCACAAACAGAAACTTATGATGAAGAATCACTTCACATGAGACAGTTGCTTAAAACAAAATTAATTGACATGGATCTTTCAGTTCGTGCTCTTAACTGTTTAAAAGCTGCTGAAGTTGATACTTTAGGAGACTTAGTATCATTCAACAAAAATGATTTAATGAAATTCAGAAACTTTGGTAAAAAATCATTGACTGAGCTTGAAGAGCTTGTTAATGTAAAAGGACTAAACTTCGGAATGGACTTGAGTAAATATAAATTAGATAAAGATTAAATAATCAACTCCTTTATAATTTGCTCCTCATTAAGAGTGTAGTAGCAAGATAAAGGTTTAAAACAAATGTCATGAGACACGGAAAAAAAGTAAACCACTTAGGAAGACAAACTGCTCACAGAAAAGCAATGTTGGCAAATATGGCATGTTCATTAATTGAGCATAAGCGTATTAACACGACAGTTGCAAAGGCAAAAGCTTTAAAGCAATTTGTAGAACCAATGATTACAAAATCAAAGGAAGATACTACTCATAACAGACGTATTGTAATGTCTAGATTAAGACAAAAAGAAGCTGTTGCAGAATTGTTTAGAGAAGTAGCTGCTAAAGTTGGAGATCGCCCAGGAGGTTATACAAGAATCATAAAATTAGGAAACAGATTAGGTGATAATGCTGATATGGCAATGATTGAACTTGTAGATTACAATGAAATTTACAATGCAGATAAAAAACCTAAGAAAACAACAAGAAGAAGTCGTAGAGGCGGAAGTAAAGTTGCTGCACCAGCAGTTGAAACAACAACAACTAACGAAGAAGAATAGATTAAAACAATTTTAACGTTTTGTTAAGGGTAAACTTTGTCCAAAGTTTACCCTTTTTTTTGATATTTTATTACTTTTACTCAAAATTAAATAACACAAAAAAATTAGTAAAATCATGAAAAATAGTTTAGCTGTAATAGCATTGTTTATAACAGGAATAGCAATAGGGCAAGATAGCAATTTGAATGTAGTAAATAATTCTGGCAACTCGATGGTAGCTGCAGCAAATGGTATGAAAAGTTCATATGGAGCGTCTGCTTACTTTGTCAACCCAGCCAGAGCAGTTGATGGTACTGTCTATTTATTTGAAGAATGGGATAATTTAGGTGTCATTCATGCGACAACAGATCAAAAATTCGCACTAAGAAATATCAACTTAAATATAGAAAGAAACTCATTTGAATCGAAAGTCGGAAAAGATTCATTGTTTTCATTTAATTTTAACAATATTGAGAAGTTTGTTATAAATGGCAGAACTTTCAAAAATTACTATTGGAATGATGATAATAGAGTTTATGAAATCATATATGAAGCAAAAGATTGGTCATTGATTAAAGGCTTTAAAATTGTTGAAGTTACAGGTTCTGCAAATCCAATGCTGAACAGAACACGTGATAGAATGGTAAGAAAAATGTTCTATTATGTTAAAGATGAAAATGGAATTCGTCCATTCATTCTTAAGAAAAGAAAAGTCTTAAAACTTGTTAGCAATGGCGATGGTGCTAAATCAGATAGAATTGCCAACTATGCAAAAAGCAATAAGCTATCATATAAAAAGGAAGATGAATTAAGAAAGATTATTGAATTTGGCTTAAACAATTAATACTAAAAAGAGAGTTGTTTATACTCTCTTTTTTTAGCACTTGTTTTAACAAGTGATATAACATAAATAGATGATATAATGAAGAAATTATTTTTACTAATTGCAGTTATGACGACGGGTTTGTCAACTGCTCAGACAAACAACAACGTGGCCAATAATGGTGGACAAATTTTAAATGCATCTAATGCGGGAAGATCATATGGTTCTACGAGTGCTACATTTATTAATCCAGCTAAAAAGGCTGAAGGCTCAGTACATTTGTTTAAAGGCTGGGATAATTTAGCAGTTATACATACGTCAGATCAACAAAAATTTTCACTTAAAAATATTAACCTTAATATTGAAAGAAGCACATTTGAATCTAAAATATCTGAAGATTCTATTTTTACGTTCAACTTTAATAACATTGATAGATTTATAATTAATAACCGAACATTCAAAAATCTATATTACGATGGTTCTAACAGAGTTTTTGAATTAGTTTACGAATCTGGTCAAGTATCATTATTAAAAGGATATAAAGTACAATTGGTTAAAGGTTCTCCTAATCCAATGCTTAACAGATCCACAGATAAGAATGTACAAAAGCATTTTTATTTTGTAAAAAAGGGTAGCTCAATTGAACCTTTTAGATTGAAAAAGAAAAGCATACTTGGTTTAATGAATTCTGATCAAGCTAAAGCAGCTGAGAAATATGCAAAGGAGTATAAGCTCTCCTTTAAAAAAGATGCAGATATCAATCGTATCTTAACACATGGTTTTTCAAATTAATATGAAAAAGAAAAATTGTTTAAAAGGCGTTAATTACTTAACGCCTTTTTTTATGAATTATAGTTAAAAATTGATACGTATAAATTATTTTTGCAAAACCTTTGTTTCCACAATAGTGGAAATCTCTTAAAAAAGATATAATACATGAAATATCAAACTCGCAAAAAAGCAATTATTTTATTGGCAGATGGTACAATATTTCACGGAAAAGCAATTAGTAAGGAAGGAACTGCTTTTGGTGAAGTATGTTTTAATACTGGAATGACTGGCTATCAGGAAATTTTTACAGACCCTTCATACTATGGTCAACTTATGGTTGCAACGAATGCTCATATAGGAAATTATGGTGTTAATGATGATGAAGTTGAGTCTGATTCAATAAAAATTGCAGGACTAATTTGTAAAAATTTTAGTTATAACTATTCTCGTGAAGCAGCAAATGGTTCTTTGGAAGAATTTTTTGAAAAGAATAACCTCTTCGGAATTTCAGATGTAGATACAAGAGCGTTGGTAAGTTATATAAGAGATCATGGAGCTATGAATGCTGTAATATCTACTGATGTCGATAATATTGAAGGTTTAAAAAAGCAACTTGCTGAAACTCCAAATATGGAAGGTTTAGAATTAGCTTCACAAGTTTCAACCAAAGAACCTTATTATTTCGGTAATGAAAATGCAACTTATAGAATTGCAGCGTTAGATATTGGAGTTAAGAAAAACATCCTGCGACATCTAGCCAAAAGAGATGCTTACATAAAGGTGTTTCCTTACAATGCTAAGTTTGAAGATTTAGAGGCTTTTAATCCAGATGGATACTTCTTGTCAAATGGACCAGGAGATCCTGAACCGTTAGTAGAAGCACAAGCTGTAGCAAGAGAAATTATAAAAAGAGATTTGCCATTGTTTGGAATTTGTTTAGGACATCAAGTAATTGCGTTAGCAAACGGTATTTCAACATATAAAATGCACAATGGACATAGAGGCATAAACCATCCTGTTAAAAATTTAAAAACAGGAAAAGGTGAAATAACTTCACAAAACCATGGTTTTGCAGTAAATAGGGAAGAAGCCGAAGCCCATCCTGAAATGGAAGTAACTCACTTGCATTTAAATGACGATACAGTTGCTGGATTAGCAATGAAAAACAAAAACTGTTTTTCAGTACAGTATCATCCTGAAGCTAGCCCTGGACCACATGATTCATGGTATTTATTCGACCAATTTATCAATAACATAAAAAAACATAAAGAAGTTACAGTATGAGCATAATCATTGATATACACGCAAGGCAAATTCTAGACTCGAGAGGAAACCCAACTGTTGAGGTTGATGTCATTACAGAAAATGGCATTATGGGAAGAGCAGCAGTTCCTTCTGGAGCTTCAACTGGAGAACACGAAGCTGTTGAACTTCGAGATGGAGGTGATAAGTATATGGGAAAGGGTGTTTTAAATGCGGTAAAGAATGTGAACAATATAATTGCTCAAGAGTTATTAGGAGCTTCAGTGTTTGAACAAAATCTAATTGATCAAACTATGATTGATTTAGATGGAACACCAAATAAATCTAAACTTGGAGCTAATGCTATTTTAGGAGTTTCTCTTGCAACAGCAAAAGCAGCAGCGGCAGAATTAGGATTGCCTTTGTACAGATATGTTGGTGGAGTTTCAGCAAATACATTGCCTGTACCAATGATGAATATCATAAATGGAGGCTCTCATAGTGATGCTCCAATTGCATTTCAGGAATTCATGGTTATGCCTGTAAAAGCAAATGATTTTACTCATGCTATGCAAATTGGAACCGAAATTTTCCACAACCTAAAAAAAGTACTTCATGATCGAAACTTGAGTACAGCAGTTGGAGACGAAGGTGGATTTGCGCCAAACTTAGAAGGAGGTACCGAAGATGCACTTGATACCATCGGAAAAGCTGTTGCTAACGCAGGTTATAAGTTAGGTGATGATGTTATGATTGCTTTAGATTGTGCTTCAGCTGAATTCTATAAAGATGGAAAATATGATTATACCATTTTTGAAGGAGATTCAGGGAAAGTAAGATCAAGTCAAGAACAAGCTGATTATTTAGCCGAATTAGCTTCAAAATATCCAATCATATCGATTGAAGATGGTATGGATGAAAACGATTGGGAAGGTTGGAAATATCTAACTGAAAAAATAGGAGATAAAGTTCAGTTGGTTGGTGACGATTTGTTTGTAACTAATGTTGAGAGATTATCAAGAGGTATTGAAAACGGAATTGCTAACTCCATCTTAATTAAAGTAAACCAAATTGGAACACTTACTGAGACTATTGCTGCTGTTAATATGGCACACAATGCAGGATATACTTCTGTAATGTCTCATCGTTCAGGCGAAACAGAAGATAATACTATTGCAGATTTAGCTGTTGCTCTAAACACAGGACAAATAAAAACAGGTTCTGCTTCTCGTAGCGATCGTATGGCTAAATACAATCAGTTGTTAAGAATTGAAGAAGAGTTAGGAGCTGTTGCTTATTATCCTCAAGAAAAGGCGTTTAAGGTTAAGTAAATAAGCTTACTTTTATTATAAATTCAAAGCCATTATTAATAATAATGGCTTTCTTATTTGTAATCATTTTCATCAATAGTTTTATCAATAAATCCTTTAACCTTATACTTTAAAAATCGTCAGATATTTTGTATTTTCGTAGGGTTGCTTTTAGCAATAAATTCACTATTAAATTTTAAGTAAAATATGTCAGAAACTGCTACGTTAGAAATTAACGGTAAAAAACATGAATTCCCTATAGTTACAGGAACAGAAAATGAAGTTGCAATAGATGTTAAGTCTTTAAGGGCTGCATCTGGAGGAGTTATTACAATCGATCCTGGTTATAAAAATACTGGATCATGTGAAAGTGGTATTACCTTTTTAGATGGTGAAAAAGGAATTTTAAGATACAGAGGATATTCAATCGAAGAACTAGCCGAAAAAGCAGATTTTCTTGAAGTAGCTTATCTTTTGATTTTTGGAGAGTTGCCAACTAAAGAACAACACGATAAATTTCATGCAGATATAAAATCAAAATCAGTTGTTGATGATGATGTACGTAAAATAGTGGACGCTTTCCCAAAGTCTGCTCACCCAATGGGAGTGCTTTCTTCCTTAACAAGTGCTTTAACAGCGTTTAATCCTTCTTCAGTAAATGTTGATTCTGAAGAAGATATGTATAATTCTGTAGTTAAGATTCTTGGGAAATTCCCAGTACTAGTCGCATGGACTTTACGCAAGAAAAATGGATTGCCATTAGATTATGGAGACAATAGCCTTGGATATGTTGAGAATGTCTTAAAGATGATGTTCAAACAACCAAATGAAGAATATGTTCAAAACAAAGTAATTGTTGATGCACTCGATAAGTTATTGATTTTGCACGCAGATCACGAGCAGAACTGCTCTACATCAACTGTTAGAATTGTTGGCTCTTCACACGCAGGTTTATTTGCTTCATTATCAGCTGGAATATCGGCACTTTGGGGACCACTTCATGGTGGAGCCAACCAAGCTGTATTAGAAATGCTTGAAGCAATTAAAGAAGATGGAGGCGATACAAAAAAGTATATGGCAAAAGCTAAGGATAAAAATGATCCTTTCCGTTTAATGGGCTTTGGTCATCGTGTCTATAAAAACTTTGATCCTAGGGCAAAAATAATAAAGGTAGCTGCTGATGAAGTTCTTGCAGATTTAGGAGTTGAAGACCCTATTTTGGATATCGCTAAAGGTTTAGAAAAAGAAGCATTAGAAGACACTTATTTTGTAGATAGGAGACTCTATCCAAATGTAGATTTTTACTCTGGAATCATATACAGAGCCATGGGAATACCTACAGATATGTTTACCGTAATGTTTGCATTAGGCCGTTTACCAGGATGGATAGCACAATGGCGCGAAATGCGTTTACGAAAAGAACCAATTGGAAGGCCAAGACAGCTTTACATTGGTGAAACAGAAAGAGCATTTAAACCAATGTACAAGAGATAATAAGTTATTCTTAAAACAAAAGGCTTCATAAATTTATGAAGCTTTTTATATTTGTTACTGCATGTTAAAATTGAATATAAAAAACGAAACTTCACGTTTAAGGGCAGTTGTCTTGGGAACTGCAAAAAGTAATGGACCAATTCCTACTATTGAAGAAGCTTATGATCCAAAATCTGTTTTGCATATCAAAGCTGGGACATACCCAAAAGAAGAAGATATGATTAAAGAAATGGAAGCTGTAGCAGAAGTTTTCAAGAAATATGATGTCGAGGTTTTCAGACCTAAAATTATTAAAGATTATAATCAGATTTTTTCAAGAGACATTGCGTTTGTAATTGAAGATAAAATGATTATTGCAAATATTTTACCTGATCGAGATCAAGAAATAGAAGCTATAGAACATGTTTGGAGTCAGGTTCCAAAAGAAAAACGTATTACCTTACCTGAAGAGTGTCATGTTGAAGGAGGCGATGTAATGCCTTGGAATGACTATATCTTTATCGGAACGTATTCTGGTGATGATTATGCAGATTATATCACAGCACGCACAAATGTGCATGCTGTAAATGCTATTCAAAAGCTGTTTCCTGAAAAGACAGTTAAGTCTTTTGAACTAAGAAAATCGAACACAGATCCAAAAGAAAATGCACTTCACCTTGATTGTTGTTTCCAACCCATTGGAAAAGACAAAGCAATTATTCATAAAAACGGATTTTTAGTAGAAAGTGAATACGAATGGTTGGTAAATTATTTCGGAAAGGATAACGTCTTTGAAATCTCAAAAGATGAAATGTATAACATGAACAGCAACATATTTTCAATTTCTGAAAATGTTATTATTTCAGAACGTAATTTTACGAGGTTAAATACTTGGTTGCGTGAACAAGGTTTTACAGTTGAAGAAGTGCCTTACGCTGAAATAGCAAAACAAGAAGGCTTATTGCGCTGTAGTACCATGCCACTAATCAGAGATTGATGTTAGTATTATTTAAGCATGAATTGATTTATAAATTAATAGAATTATGAGTAAAGTATCTATGCCAAAAATTGCAACCTTATTATTTCTTTTCTGCACATTATCAATGTCTGCACAAAAACTTTCAAGAACCGAAAAGAAAATACTTAAAAGCATTGAAGCTAATAATGATGAAGCCATTCAACTTTTAAAGGATGTAGTAAACATTAATAGTGGCACAATGAACCATGAAGGTGTAAAAAAAGTTGGCGATATTTTTGGAGAGGCGTTTAAAAATATTGGTTTTAAAACCAACTGGTACGACATGTCCGAAGTGAACCGTTCAGGTCATTTATTTGCTGAAACTTCAGGAAACAAAGGCAAAAAACTCTTGCTCATTGGTCATTTAGATACCGTTTTTGAAGCAGATAGTCAATTTCAGGAATTTAAAATGATAAACGATAGCATTGCTCATGCTCCAGGAGGCAATGACATGAAAGGAGGCAATGTTATCATGCTTTACGCTTTAAAAGCACTAGCAGATAATGGATTGTTGAAAAACGCACAGATTATTGCAGCTTTTACAGGTGATGAAGAAGCTACAGGTAAGCCATTAACTATAAGCAGAAAACACCTTATTGATGCTGGTAAACGAAGTGATATCGCATTAGGTTTTGAAACATCAACAGGTTTTAATTATGCAACAGTAGCACGTCGTGGTTCTTCAGATTGGAAAGTTGAGGTTACTGGAAAAAGAGCACATTCTTCAGGAATTTTTAATGAAAGAATTGGAGCAGGAGCTATTTTTGAAATGTCTAGAATCCTAAATGAGTTTTATAATAAGGTAAAGGGAGAAGAATATTTAACCTTTAATCCAGGGATTATTCTTGGAGGAACTCAAATGAATTACGACCAACAATTAAGCAAAGGCGATGTGTTTGGAAAAAGTAATGTCGTAGCACAAACTGCAGTTGTTTATGGAGGGCTTCGTTTTATTTCTGAAGAACAAAAAGAAAACGCTCGTAATAAAATGCGTGAGATTGTCAATGATAACTTACCTCAGACTTCTGCAAAAGTCACTTTTATTGATAGCTATCCAGCAATGAAACCTACCGAAGGAAATAATGCTGTATTAAGTATTTTAAATCAAGTGAGTTCAGATTTAAAACAAGGCGAAGTAGAAGCTTATGACCCAAGTAAACGCGGTGCAGCTGATGTATCGTTTGTCGCAGAATATGTTGATGGTTTAGACGGTTTGGGTACCATGGGAAATGGCGCACATACACCACAGGAAACTGTTAACCTTAACACTATTGAAGCACTTACCAAACGCACTGCAATTTTAATTTATAGGTTGATTAACGAGAAGTAAAAAGGGACAAAACTTAATTTATCCCTTTTCTGAAATTATTTAGACTAGTTAAATTAGTCTTTAGTACACTTTGGATGTTGCACATTAAAATGAAAATCTTTATCGCTCAATTTTGTAATTGAAGGCTCTCCTTTATGGTCAGGTTTGTAAGAAGCTCCTGTTCCTAAATCAACTCCAATTCCAATAATCCCCCAACTTATTGTGCTAAGAATGAAATTCCCTGTTCTAAAAGTTTTGTGATAGGTTTTCTTATAATCTTCACAACCCTCTTGACGTATTTCAACCTCCAAAGGTCTATTTCTATAGTAAGAATTTGTTACAATTCCATTTCCTGCTTTATCGCCATTAACATAAATTTCAGCATTAGGCAAATTTTTTGCAACAATTTTAGCATTGTATTTACTGCCTCCAAACATCACTCCACAGCTTGTTAAAGAAATAGAAAATAAAAGCATTAAAATAAAAAGTAGATTTGATTTTTTCATTAAATTTTTGATTTTTAAGTTTGATATATTTTGTGCAATTATAACTTTCTTTTGAAGAAAATTAAACTTTTTTTGAAATAAAAATCTCACTTATTATGTAATTTGTTGGCTTCTAGATTTTAATAAAAAATCTTTTTTTAAAAGCGAATTTCATGTAAAATTTGAATAATTTTACATTTTGTAATTAATATATAATGCAACAAACAACCAATACTATATTAATGGTTCGTCCTACAAGCTTTAGAGCCAATGAACAAACTGCTGTAAACAATCATTATCAAAAGGAGATGAATGATGTTTCGCAAACTACATTAGAATTACAAGCACAACAAGAATTTGATGCATTCGTAGAAAAACTTAGAGGTATTGGTGTTAATGTTGTTGTATTTGATGCAAAAGATGGATTGGATACACCAGATTCTCATTTTCCGAATAACTGGATTTCATTTCATGAAAATGGAATCGTTGGTTTATATCCAATGTTTGCCGAAAACAGACGTTCTGAACGTCGTGAAGCAGTTTTAGATCAATTGGAAAGTAAAGGGTTCACTATTAAGAGCATTGTTGATTACACAAGTGCTGAAGAAGAAAATCTTTTCCTTGAAGGAACTGGAAGTTTATTGTTGGATCGTGTAAATAGAAAAGCATATTGTGCATTATCACAACGTGCAGATGAAGAATTATTTATTGAGTTCTGTGAAGATTTTGAATTTACACCAATTGTATTTACTGCCAACCAAACTGTAGATGGTAAACGAACACCAATTTACCATACCAATGTAATGATGTGTTTGGGTGAAACTTTTGCAGTGATTTGTTTAGCTAGTATTGATGATAAAAAAGAACGCAAAAACGTCATCAAGCACCTTAAAGAAGATGGTAAAGAAATCATTGATATTACTGAAAAACAAGTCAATAGTTTTGCAGGTAATATGTTGCAAGTAAAAGGTAAAGATGACAAGCGTTACTTAATTATGAGTCAAGCAGCTTATGACTCACTTACACCTTCGCAAATTAAAATCTTAGAAAAACACACTGAAATTTTATCAAGCTCGCTCAATATTATTGAAGCTTGTGGTGGCGGAAGTGCACGATGTATGATGGCAGAGGTGTTTTTGCCTAAGGCTTAAATTTATTAATAAAACCCTATATTGAGCTATATTAGAATATACTAGCTCAATGAATCAAACTAAAGCACCTTGGTATTATCTCCTGCTTGTAATTTTAGCTGGAGAATCTGTTTTTATACTTCCTTTTGTACTTTCACGTGTATTTAGACCTACTGTACTTGAGGTTTTAGGACTCACAAATTTAGAATTAGGACTTTGTTTCTCAGTTTATGGTATCGTAGCTATGCTATCATATCCTTTTGGTGGTCCATTGGCAGATAAATTTCAACCCAGAAAATTAATTGCTGTAGCTTTATGGATGACAGCATTAGGAGGATTTATATACGCTACATTTCCGAGTTTTAAAGTATTAAAAGTATTATATGGTTATTGGGGATTTACAACAATATTCTTGTTTTGGGCACCAATGATTAAAGCAGCAAGGGTTTGGGGAGGAGCAAATTCTCAAGGCAAAGCTTTTGGATTTTTAGATGGAGGTCGTGGTTTGGTTGGAGCCTTATTTGGGACTTTAGGAGTGTTTATTTTTTCCTTATTCATAACTTCAGAAATTGGTGAAGCGACTGCTTCTGAAAGTAATGCTGCTTTTAAGCAAGTTGTATTGGTGTCATCTTGTATTGTTATTCTTGTTGGTATTTTAGTATGGTTTTTCTTAAAGCTTGATCGAGATTTTGAAAAGAAAATTGTTTTAGAGCAAATTAAGTGGTCACAGATTAAGGAAGTATTGCGACTACCATCAGTATGGTTATTAATGATAATCATTATGTGTGGATATGTTGGTTATAAAATTACTGATGTATTTTCACAATACGCCAAAGATGTAATGTTGTACAATCAAGTTGAATCTGCTCAAGTTGGTACGTTTTTACTTTATATCAGACCAATAGTAGGTGTCTTGATTGGAATTATTGCAGATCGATCTAAAATCACACTGTTATTGCTTCTTAGCTTTGTAATATCATTTCTTGGAGCTTTGTTGTTTGCTCTCGGTTTTGTTACTGAATCTGTAGCAGCTTTATTTTTTATATCAATATTTATTACTGCTGCTGGAGTTTATGGAATACGTTCTCTTTATTTTGCAGTGATGCAACGAGGAAAAATTCCGTTGGTTCTTACAGGAACAGCAGTAGGACTAATATCACTTATTGGTTATACACCAGATATTTTTGCAGGACCAGCTTATGGCTATCTTTTAGATAATTCTCCAGGAATTCAAGGACATCAACACGTATTTTGGATGTTAGCTGTATTCTCTTTTATTGGAGGCTTAGCAGCATTTTATTACTATAAACTTTATGGAAAAAAAGAGAAGGAAACCAATTAAGATATTGGTTTAGCTTTTGGTAATTCAACAAAAAACTTACTTCCTAAATTTGGTTCACTTTCAACCCAAATTTTACCATGGTTGAGTTCAATAAGTTCTTTTGCAATAGATAAACCTAATCCTGTACCTTTTTCATGACTTGTACCTCGAGTGGTAAAGCCACCATTCTTAAATAACTTTTCTTGATTTTCTTTTGAGATACCAACTCCTGTGTCTTCAATACAAATTAATACATTACCATTGCGTTCTCTGTTAGAAATTGTAATAACATCACCAACTCTTGAGAATTTCACAGCATTTGCCAATAGGTTTTGTATCACTATTTCTACCATACTTCTATCTGCATACACAAAATCTCTGATGGATTCATCAAGAAGTATGATTTGTTTTTTATTTACTTTTTTATCTACTAAAGCCATCTTCTCACTAAATACATCTTGAATATTAAACTGCTCTGGCTTTGGTTCTAAATTTTGCATTTGAGATTTAGACCAGTTTAATAAGTTCATTAAAAGCGCAGAGGCATTATCTGCATTTTCGCTAAGTTCTGGGATGAGTTCATCAAATTCTTCTTGACTGATACTGTCTTCTTTTAGTAAATCTAAAAATGCTTTTACTCCAGTAATAGAGTCTTTTAAATCGTGTGAGACAATGGAGAATAAACGATCTTTAACCTGATTCATCTCTTCCAAATGTTGTGTTTGCTCAAGTAATGAAGCGTTTTCAAGCTTGTATTGTTTATTGGTAGCTTCAAGTGATTCTGCATTTGCACTAAGTGCTTTCCTTTTAAGGAAAACACTTAATAATGCAATTATGGATAGTAACAACAAAGTACCTAAACCATAGGTTAGATACTTAAATTGTTTAAGGGTTTTGTCATTAATATTTGCGGTATTGTTTTCTATTGTTGTGTTTTCTGGAGAATTAACAACATCAAAAGGATCGTCAAAAACAGTTGGAATAGCATTGTTATTATCAATCTCTTTTTTCAAGTCATGATACTCTCGTTGCCAATTAAAGGCATTTTTAAAATTACCTTTTGTAGAGTCCAGTTGTACTCTTAGTTTTAAGTGGTTTAATAGTAGTTCGTCATCTTTAACTTCTTCTGTCAATCTGTAAGCTTCATTAAGTTGAAACTCGGCAAGTCTAATTTTTCTTTGCTGAAGGTTTAAGTCTGATAAGTTATTTAGTGTTTTTAGGATACCTTTTTTATTATCACTAGCACGATTCAATTTTAAACCTTCTAATAAATAGGAAGCTGCTTTTTCGTAATCTCTAAACTGTAAATATTGTTCTCCTATACATGGTAAAACTTCACCTTCTAGTATTTTATCAGAGTCACTATTGGTTAAATACGTTAAGAGTTTTTCGTAATATTCAATAGCCTTTCTATGTTCTTTTCTTAAGGCATAAAGCTTAGCAATATTGTTTGTTGAAGTTTTAATGCCATCAGCATCCTTAAGTATTTCCCTTACACGTAAAGCCTTAAAATTATACTCAAGAGCCTCTTCGTTTTGGTTGGTGTTTAAATAAGCTTCAGCTAGATTGTTATAAGCCAAACTTAAATCATCAAGTAAGTTTTTGCGTTCAAAAATATCAATAGCAGAAAGCGAATGTCTTAACCCTTTGTTATAGTTACCTCGACGTATTTCAACAATACCTAAACTATTATTCACTTTAGCCATGCCAAGCGAATCATTAAGTTGAGTAAATAGGTTTAACGATCTATTGTAATTATCAAGAGCGTTATAGTAATCGTCGTTTTCGGTATAAATTAATGCTTTGTAGTACTTTAATTCGGCAGTAGCAGAATGATAATTTAGACTGGAAGATAGCTCTTCACTTCGATTGATGTAAAGTAATGCCTTTTGGTATTCTCCAGAATCGTAAAGTACTTTAATAAGTTGAATAGAAGTTTCAACCTTTGCAGAATCTTGTTTTTCGTAAGTTAATTGAATAGTAAGACTATCCTGTTCTTTAGTTTGAGCATAACTAAAGAAGAAAGAAAATAATACAGCAGTTAATGTAATTAACTGTTTCATTTACTACTATTGGTTTTAAGTATAACAAAAACAGTATTACCTAAACTTGCCTTGAGGGAGAGGAAAATTAAGCACATACCAAAAAGCAATTGTATTGCCTTGAAACTAAAAGCAAGTGTTATCATGATTTGGGATCTTGATTAATAGCTTATAACAAAAATTACTAAAACCTTGCCTAATGCCTAATTTCTAGGTTTTAATACCAATAAATTAGACGAAAGGAACAATAAAATTTCCCAAAAAAAAGTTGCATCGATGAAAGGCAAAAATCATAGAAAAACTACACTTTTGTCGACGAACTGCATGCTATTAAATATCAAAGTATAGACAAATGTTAAGTAATTGATAATTAAATCAATAGACTTCAGATAAATAATTTGTATTTTAACAGAAACAATAAAACTAAAATTATGAACAATACAGTTAAAATGATTTTATTAGTAGTAGGCATCATTCTAATAGGATATGGTATTTATACTCTAGTTACACCTGAAGCTTCAATGGATCTTGGTGTGGTAAGTGCAGAAGTACAAGACAACAACGACTCATACATTACAATTGCGTTAGGTTTGGTTGCTGTTGTGTTGAGTAGAGTTGGAGGAAAAAAAGCTTAAAACAAATTTTTGTTATCAAATATATGCTTGACAGTCTTGTGTTGTCAAGCTTTTTTTATTGGCGAACTTTGAATTAAAATTGGTTGAAAAAAGATTATCTTTGCAGCTTAAAATTTAGCAGGAATGACCATTCAGGAAACTTTATCACAACACGTTAAAACAGCGTTTTCCAATTTATATCAAGCCGAACTTGAGACTGTAGAATTTCAGTCAACTCGTAAGGAGTTTGAAGGAGATATTACTGTTGTTGTGTTTCCAATGTTAAGAGTGATTAAAATGAATCCTGCAAAGTTAGGCGAAGACATAGGTAACTACTTAGTCGATCACGTTACCGAAGTCAAAGCATTTAATGTGGTAAAAGGCTTCTTGAATCTTGTTATAGCAGATGGTTTTTATATTGACTTTTTCAATAGTATAAAAGACAATGATACTTATGGCTTTGTACACGATAAAGAAGACAAAGCTGTTATGGTTGAGTATTCTTCACCAAATACCAATAAACCTTTGCATTTAGGGCACATTAGAAACAACCTTTTGGGTTATAGTGTTGCCGAAATTTTAAAAGCTTCAGGGAAGAACGTGTATAAAACCCAAATTATTAACGATCGTGGTATTCATATTTGTAAAAGTATGTTAGCTTGGCAACGTTATGGAAATGGCGAAACACCAGAAAGTACAGGTTTAAAAGGTGATAAACTAGTCGGGAATTATTATGTAAAGTTTGATCAAGAATATAAAAAGGAAATAGCAGAATTAATTGCTAAAGGTCATTCTGAAGAGGAAGCCAAAAAGAATGCTCCAATACTTTTAGAAGCTCAAGAAATGCTTCGTAAATGGGAAGCTGGTGATGGTGAGGTTGTTGCACTTTGGAAAACGATGAATGGTTGGGTTTATAAAGGTTTTGACATTACTTATAAAAACCTAGGTGTAGATTTTGATAAGCTTTATTATGAAAGTGATACTTATTTATTAGGAAAAGAATTTGTTGCAGAAGGCTTAAAATCAGGTGTATTTTTTACTAAGGAAGATGGTTCAGTTTGGTGTGATTTAACTGAAGATGGTTTGGATGAAAAAATCGTATTACGTGCTGATGGTACAGCAGTTTATATGACTCAAGATATTGGTACAGCGATACAACGTATAAAGGATTGTCCTGATGTAGGTGGTATGGTGTATACAGTTGGAAATGAACAAGATTACCATTTTAAGGTGCTGTTTTTAATCCTTAAGAAACTTGGTTTTGATTGGGCAAAAAACCTTTATCACCTAAGTTATGGAATGGTAGATTTACCAAGCGGAAAAATGAAGAGTAGAGAAGGTACTGTAGTTGATGCTGACGATTTAATTGTAGAAATGACAACAACTGCTCAAGATATTTCTCAGGACTTAGGAAAACTTGATGGTTATACAGAAACCGAAAAACAAGACATTTATAAAACTATTGGTTTAGGTGCTTTAAAATATTTTATTTTAAAGGTCGACCCTAAAAAGCGTATTCTGTTTGATCCAAAAGAGTCTGTGGATTTTCAGGGAAACACTGGTCCTTTTATACAATACACTTATGCCAGAATACAAGCCATTTTGCGTAAAGTAGATTTTGAGGCTAATATCATACTGAACGCAGTCGAAGTGACTTTAGAACCTAAAGAAAAGGAACTCATCAAACAATTGGAGTTATTTCCAGAAGTAATACAGCTAGCTGCTGGAAATCATAGTCCAGCGTTGATTGCTAATTATACTTATGACTTAGTAAAGGAGTTTAACTCGTTTTATCAAAACGTATCTATACTAGGAGCAGAAACACAAAACGAAAAAGTATTTAGAGTGCAGTTAGCGAATTCTGTTGCGAATACTATAAAAAATGCGTTTTGCTTATTAGGTATTGATGTGCCTGAGAGGATGTAAAAATTTGACTTTTCGTCTAACTTTAATGATATGATGTCGTTTTAATGACTTATATCAGTCGTTAGACGAAGTTCGACATTTTTATTGATAAAGTCAATACGTAACTCTACGTAATTTTTAAAAGCTATTAAAGTTAAAACAGCTCCTTAATATCATCATCTTCATCCTCGTTATCAGTATTTTCAACCAGTTCGGTGAGGTTTTTAGGCAAATTGTCTTTGCCATAAAATAGTATTGGTACAGGTAAAACAGAAGCCATTGCAATCATTAGTACAAGCAAGAACAAGCGCAAAAAGCGTTTAAATCTTTTCATAAGTTTTTTTATATAATTAGAAATTGCTTCAACCAAGATTTTGGAGAAGCTTTTTAAACAAAAAAAATGGTATTAACCTATGAAAATGTCTTCCTCTGAGTTTAAGGATATTGGAGTGAACTTTAAATAGTCTGCTGTTTGTGGTAGTTGTAATTTTTGTTGTTGCTTATAATTAGTAGCTAACACACTTTTATGTTGTTTAATAAAGCACTTAAAGTGAAAAATCGAAAAATGGTTGCCAAAAATGCTTTCAGCTTTCTTAGGTTTTATATTATAAACATCATGGCTTGATGATGTTGCAGAGTTACTAATAACCCAAGAAGAGTAACTACTACTTACATTAGGTACTAAAGCATCTGCCTGAAAAGTCAGACAGCAAGCTATAAGTGTAATACTTAAAAATAGAGCTTTAATTTGCTTTAAAAACCGCATGCTATAAAGATAGAAAAAAAGCTTTAGTTAAAGGGTAATTCATTTAAAGAAATTCTGTAAATATTTCCCATGCCATTTAATATTTTATTAGCATGATTGCTAAAGGATTCGACGGTTTCATGTTTGCTAGTATTTGATTCAGATTTTGAGCTTGAGAAATAAAAATTACCATGTTTATAATCAATAAAAGGGCAGAAGTCCAATTTGTTTGAGTTTATTGTTTCTCCCAAATTTTTGGATGCTGTCCAGTTTCCGTTTTCATCCTTTTTGCTATAATATAAATCGCCACCTCCAAGACCATCTTCTCTTCCAAAAGAACTAAAAATCAACAGATCTTCATCTGGATTAATAAATGCATTAAACTCAAACGTTGCTGTATTAATTGTAGAATCTAAAACTATAGGTTTGGAAAATGTTCCATTTGTGGTTTTACTCACAAAAATATCTTCTCTACCAATACCATCCTCTCGAGTCGCTGTAAAAAACAGATTGCCATATTTGCTTATTGAAGGATAAAACTCATTTCCTTTTGTGTTGATAATCGTATCTAATGGTTGAGGTTCAGCCCAAGTATTGTCATTTTTAGTGCTCACCCAAATATTATAGTCTCTTCTTGTACTATCTGAATCCATTGGTCTATCTGAGGCAAAATAAAGTTGGTTGCCATCAATGGAATAAAAAGGTTCAATATCATTATAGCGACCAGAAAAGTGCATTATTTGTTTTTTGCTCCACGTATCTCCTTTTTTCTCAAGTTTGACAAGACATCTCAATGTTTGGTCATAATTACCAAGTGTGTATATAAGCTCACTTCCATCAGGTGAAATAGCCATGTCACGTTCGTACAATCCTGTAGAAATAAAATCTGGCGCAAACAGTTCTACATCATCAGGACTTGTGCTTAAATCTAAATTTTTGGTTTCTTTTGTCTGACAACTTACTATCAGAAGAGTTAATACAATGAGTTTTTTCATCTTCAATTTTTTTGTTCAAACCTGTACACATAACCTAAGGTTAGTGCTGTAAAATCCGCTTGGCCTAAGTTAGCATTAATATGCGCACCAACAAAAGCGTTATGCTTTGGTGTTTTGTTATTATTAACCAGATAGTACTTTAATCCTAACCTAGCAGAAACAATTTTTTTAAGCTTGAAATAATCGTCAAGTTCTCCCAAAACGACTACAGTTTCTTCACCACTTTGATATGAATACCCTTGATTTAATTTCCAGTCAATTTTATAAAATGGTTTGTGAAAATTAAAGCCAACATCAAACTCAAATCCGATATGACTCAACAAAAGCTCTGAAGTGGCAAATATGCCAAAAGTGGAAGCATTTATAAAAGGATGATCAGTTAATTCAGGATATTCAGAGGTTATTAATTCTTCTTCGTTTTTTATATAGTCGTAATAATGTTCATAAAAACGAAAGTAAAAACCAGCTCCTAATTTAAAGGTTTTATTGATGATTTTTCCACCAGAAAAAGCTATTGAATATACTTCTCTTTTGTCATTGAATTCTTCTGAAAGCACATTTTTTCCAATATCAAATCTTGAGCTGAAATACCATTGTTTGGTTTTTTGTGTTTTAGTGTTATCCAAAAATTCTTGAGAACTTTCTTTTTTTGAATTAAATGAAGTTGATACACTTGCCAAAAAGGAATTAAAGCCTTGGTTTGGCAATCGTGTATGACCATTGCTACTGTGATTGTAACCAAAGCCAATTTTCCAATTATTGAATATTTGATAATAGAAAAACGTTCTAAAGCTCCAATTAAAATTAGTGGTTATAGCTTGATTAAATGGGTTTTCTGTTTCGTCATACAAAGTATTCATGTATGAAATACCAATGCCAGAATGTAAGCTCCAACGGTTAAAAATTTTAAATTCGGCAAAAGGCATAACAGAAAAAGCTTGTCCCAATTTTTCTGAATTTCCATAGTCTGAGATACCAAACGAAATTCCTGTTTTTGGGTAATTGAGCTGTTTAGCCCATTCTTTTTCATTAGATTGATTATACCAACCAAAGTTTAAAAATAAACCACTTTGCAATCCTCTATCTGGGAAATGTGAATTGGCTTCAGCAGTAATGCCTAAAACAAACTCAGGACTAAAATAAAATGATGTATTTACAACTCTTTGCTCAGTTTGCCCAATTGATGTTAAAGTAAAAAATAAGCAAAAAGCAGAAACAATCTGTTTCATTTTTTAGTTTTTGTTGTTGAAAGACTTATCAGGATAAGCAGGTGGTGGAGGCACAGCACGAGGATCTTTCTTGATTAGGTCTTCTAAAAACTTAATGGCTGCATCCAGTTGAGCATCTTCACCATTAAATGTTGCATGAGGTAAATTATCGACAACAATATCAGGTTCAAATCCATGACCTTCAATACGCCATTTACCGTCGCCATAAACTCCAAACATTGGAGCACGTGCAAGCCCTCCATCTGTTAATCGGTTCACGCTACTCAACCATATTTCCCCTCCCCAAGTTCTTGTTCCTATGGTAGTTCCTAAATCAAGTTCCTTAAAACCATCAGCAAATGCCTCGCCATCTGAAGCAGTAGTTTCATTTACCAATACTACGATATGTCCTCTAAAAGCATAAGGCATGTTCCAATATGGTTTCCCAGAACGTCCTTTCCAATACATCCATGCTGAACGTATTAGTTTTTCTAGAATGAAGCTTTCAATATTTCCGCCTCTATTATTTCTTACATCTATAATGAGTCCAGGTCTATCAAAAACTGGATAGAATTCTTTGTACCAATCATTTAAATCATTGCTTCCCATGGCACGTAAATGCACATAACCTATTTTATTGCTACTCTCTTTTTCAACTTTCATTCGTCTAGAATATTCCCAATCACTGTAACGCAAACCATACATGCTTCCAATGGGTTTTACAATAACATCACTGGTGGTTGTTCCTCGTTTTAAGGTTAATCGTACTTGTTTGCCTATTTGATTTCTAATGAGTTCACCAATATCTAAAGCATTCAGTGCTGGTTTTCCGTTTACATTGGTTATAACGTCTCCAATACGAACATCTAAATAAGGATCATCTAATGGTGATTTTTCATCTGGATAATCAGGATCGGTTTTATAGATGTAATCTATTTTAAAGCCTCCATTTGCATCATCTCGAATTACACGAGCTCCTAAATTAGCGACAGGAATATTCATGTTATCTGAACTTGTATCACCACCTCTAACACTTGTGTGCAAAGCTGCTAATTCACCAACAAAACGACCAATTAAATCTGATAATTCTACACGAGTTGTAACTCTATCAACTAATGGATAATATTTGTCGTGCATGGCTTTCCAATTGACACCATGCATATTTTTATCATAAAAATAATCGCGTTCCATTCGCCAAGCATCAGTGAATAATTGTTGCCAATCTTCTTTTGGTGAAATCGCAAATTTCCAACCATTGAGGTTAATGCCATCTCCAAGGTCTGCTTTTCCTGTTCCAGCATTTGCCATATAAAAATTACGGCCTTTGCGAACAAGAATTTTTTCTCCATTCGCTGTGAGTTCAAAACTTCTAACACCTTCAGCAAAAGTTTTAACTTTAGGGTCATTATTGGTAATCTTCACAACAGATAAATCAGTTTTTCTGTTTACACCAGTAGAACTATTTAAAAAATAAATCGCGTTTTTGGTTACACCTAATCCGTTATAGTTGCCAGCTGGAATTGGAACTTCTTCAATGCGTTCGATAATACCATCTCTGTCAATTTTTACAGAAACAGATTTGTCGTCATCTTTGCTTTTTGGTGCTTTATAGAGTTCGTCATTTTCACGAAATGGCGAACGAGTTCCTTTTTGCAAGGCAATGTGATATAGTTTTTCGCTAGCATCAAAATAAGGCTCTGGTTGACGAGTTCCCCAAGGACTACCAACCAATGTAGTAAAGCTTCTATCTGATAAAAAGTAAATAAACTTTCCGTCAGGACTCCATTCAGGATTTAAACTATTTGCTCTATCTGTTGTAATCGGAAATGTTTCACCAGAGTCAACTCCATGAACCTGAATTTGTGCCATGGTATTATCTGCTACTTGAACAAAAGCTAACCACTTGCTATCTGGAGACCAAGAAAACGAATAGATACCTTCCTCGTTATTTGATATTTTTTTACTGCTTCCTGTAGCTATGTTTAAAATAAACATGTTATTCTCTAAGTCGTCATAGGCTAACCATTTTCCGTCAGGAGAAGGCACTCCAGCATAACGTAAAACGGTTCCATTTTTTGTGACATTTTTTTGCGCGCCTATGCCATTAGCTGGTAAACTTATAAACTCAAATTCACCACTTTCGTCAGATAACATATAAAGTTCCTTCCCATTAGCAGAGAAAACAGCATCATTTAAACGTACATTCTTTTTATCTGTAAATTCAACAAATCTTCCAGTTTCAACTGGAGCAACAAATACTCGACCACGAGCAGTGATAACTACACGTTTTCCATCTTTATCTGGATGCATGGCTGAAATATAATTTGCAGGATTCTCAACCCATTTTTCGCGTTGATGGTCTAAATCTGAAGCTATGTGAATATTGATTTTGGAATTCTCTCCTGAGTTTACATTATACTTCCAAATATCTGCTCCTAGTTGGTAAACAATTACTCCATTATTAGAAATGCTTGAACGCCTTGCATCAAAACCAACATGTTTGGTATGTTGTTTTAAATCATTTCCATTTTCATTTATGGACCAAATGTTCATTATACCATCTCTTGCTGTTAAAAAATAAACACGATTATTGTACCACATTGGATGATGACTTTCTCCATTATACCCATTGGTTAATCTTACAGCTTCAGAGCTACCTTTTGTGAATTTCCAAATTTGTCTAGCTGTTCCACCTTTATATCGCTTTGTTACGTTACCATGAAATGATGGTCGAACAAAATAAACAGTATTTCCAGTTGCATCGTATGAAGCTTCACTTGCTTGATGCAATGGAACTCTTTCCTTTTGCTTTGTATTGGTGTTTACAGTTACTAATTGTCGTTCTGGCTGTGTTGCGTAAGCTCTTGTGTCATAAACAATTTTACCGTCTGGAGTCCATCCATTGGTTACCGAAAAATCACTTTCATAAGTCCAACGCATTGGTAAGCCTCCAGTTATTGGCATGGTATAAACTTCAGAAGGTCCTTCATAACTTGCTGTAAAGGCAATAGTTTTACCATCAGGAGAAATTTTTGGATAAATTTCTTCTTCATCATGTGTTGTGAGTCTTTGCGCTAATCCTCCTGATAGCGATACAGTCCATAAATCACCTTCAGCTGAAAACACTAAAGTATTGTTGTGAGCAGTTGGATATCTGTAATAACCTTCGAACCCTTGTGCAAAGGTTGATAAGTTAAAAGAGAAAAATAAAATAAAAGAAAACCTTAAAGCTGAGATTAGTTTTTTTGAATGCATAATGAGATACCTAAAATTATGATTGATTAAAATTGAGGAAGTCTAAGGTATCGTTTTGAGCATCGCTAAGTTAAACGATTTTTACAAGAAAGCAAACCTTAAAAGTTAATTCTAAAATTGAAATTAGGAGTGATTCCTAATGACTCCAATTCAATTTTATTTGTACTGTTAGAATCGTTAATTCTGTAGTAAGTGTTAATGATGTTTTTGTTATTGGTAACATTCCATAAAGAAATACCTGTAGAAGCATTAATAGAATTACTTAGTTTAAAATTATAAGTAGCTGAAGCGTCAGCTCTTAAATAATAGCTCAAGGTCTCGCTATTGGGCAAGTCATAATTAATAAAACCTCCTGAAACAGGATTGTTGGCATCTGGTTGAGTAAATGGTTTTCCGCTACGCCAATTAATTCCAATGGCAAGTTTTAATTTATTGTAAGTTAGACTGCTTCCAAATTTTATGTTGTGTCTAATATCATTGTTATTAGGGAATGAATCTCCAAAATTCAAATCTTCAAAAGTGTAGTCATTTTTACTTAATGAATAACTAAGCCAAGTACTAAAATTATCAATCTGTTTGTTTACAAGAAAATCAACTCCTTTTACACGATAACTTCCTGTTGCATTCAAAAATTGATATTGGTTCTGAAACCCTTGACTTCTTGTTGTAATTCCTTCAACTTCTTTAATATAGGCTTCAGCACTTATCAATAATTTGTTTTTATTGAAATGAAATCCAGCAGAAATCTGCTTACTTTTTATCACAGGAATATCTTCATTATTAGATAAAATCCATCTTCGGTTTTCAACACCTAAAAAATCATTCTGCAAATCAATTATTTGTGAAGTCGTTTGGCTTTTTAATTCGCCCAAAATTTCAAATCTAAAATTTGACAAAAAACGTTGACTGAAACTAAATCGTGGTTCAAAAAAAACTTCAGAGAATTTTTCAATATAATTAGTGCGAATTCCTATACGAGCATTTGTTTGGTTTGATTTTGAGCTAAACCCAATTTCATTAAATATTGAATGTGTTCTAATCACTTCTTTTTCATATCTTCTAAAAACAGGATTATTAACATCTTCCAGATTGCTTATACCAACTTCAGAGAATTGATAACCACCAAAATAATTCATGGTTTCATCTGGATTGTATGTGATATGAAGTTTTAAACCAGTGTCCAAGACTTCATTTTCTTGAATTAATCGTTGGTCATTAATTACATCATAATTTGTAGCTTCCAAATCATAATTAGAAACATATAGTTGAGCTGAGGTAGAAACCTTGTCATTCCAATGTCTATTATAAGTAATGCCAAGAGCTAGATTACGTTGTGTTAAATCACTATTCAGTATTTCATCAATGTCATTAACTGTTGCCTCTTCATCATAGTTAAGGTTGTTGAATATGTTTAATGCATTTACCCTAATATTGTCTTTTTCAGAAATGTCATAAAGTAATTTTGCTGAAACATCATAAAAATAAAACCGTTCATTTTGAGAGATAGTGTTGGAATTTGTTAAATCTGTATCTTGAAAAATACGCTCAAAATAGGAGTCATACGTTGGCGTTGAGAATACATCTGTTAACGAACGTCGAGCAGAAAGTTGGATTCCTATTTTATTATTGATTGCACCTTTGTAATACATATCTCCATTTACTAAATTAACTCCTGCACCAGCATTATTGTTTAATTCAATTTGGTTGGAAGAACGCATATCAATAACACTCGATACTCCATCGCCATAAACAGCGCTTGAACCATTTTTTGAAATGATAACATCTTTGGTTAGATAAGGATTAAAAGCTGAAATGAGACCGAAAAAATGACCAGATTGATACATTTTTATTCCATCCCAAAGCATTAAGTTTTGGTCGTTGGTACCACCTCTTACATTTAAATTTGAGATACGCTCGTCAGTACTTTGTATGCTTGGTAGTGCTTGTATAGTTTGCAATACATCAGGTTCTATTAATCCTGGAAGAATACCAAAACCTTGAGGTTTTATTTGTGTAGTCCCATTAGCTCTAAGTCTAATGCCACGAGTTAAATAATTGGATACTGTGACTTCGTCAAGTAGTTGCATGGACATGCTGCCGTTTTGAGAACTTGTTCTTATAGCAATTGTGGATTCACTTAGTATAATAAATTCTAAATTGGTCTGCTCTTCTAAATACCAAACAACTTCATTTAATGATATACCTTCAGGTGGAGCATATATTTTTAGACCTCTAACATTGTCATCAGCATAAGAAAAAGTGACTTCATGTTGAGATTCAATAGATTTTAAAATAGAAGCAAGGGATTGCTTTTCTTTTTGGTTTGCTTGAGAATATACGCAACAATTACCTAAAAAGAAAACAAGAAAAGTAAGGTAAACAAGTGTGTTTTTATTCACTTATTAATACAATTGTTGAATTGTCTTTTTTGTTAAACGAAATGTTTAAAGGTAAAGTTATAGATTTTAAAGCAAGTTCCATATTGTCATGCACAAAACTTCCAGTATAAACTTGCTTTATATCTATTTGTTGAGACTCAATTGTAATGTCGTATTGCCTTTCAAACTCATTTAGCACGTAGCTTAAAGGCATACTTTTAAAATAACTTTGGTTATTTACCCAAGCAGGATTTTTAGTATTTTCTTTTTCTGTTGCAATAATTTTCCCATCAAGTAATAAAAAGGAGTCTCCTGGTTTTAATATTGTATCTGTATTGTTAAAATTAACATTCACTGAACCTTCATAGCAAACAACTTCAAATAGATTTTCGCGATGCTTTACGTTGAATTCTGTTCCTAAAACAGAAACAGTTCCGCTAGCAGTTTCTACATCAAATTTCGCACCTTTGGCAACTTTAAAGTATGCTTCGCCATCTAATTGTACAGCTCGATTTATATTCCAGTTTTTCTTATTGAATGAAATGTCTGTAAGTGAATTAATAGTTACTAACGATGCGTCTGGCAATTCAATCGAAGTTTTCTCTGCAATTACTGTTGAAATGTTTGTGTTAAAAGTTGTAGTATAATAATAGAGTCCAAATCCAATAACAAAAATAGCAGCAATGCGAAGTAGTTGTTTAGTCCAGTTATTCGATTGCTTAGTTTGAGAAGTTTTAATCGCATGATTAATACCTTCAAAAACTTCTGAACTATTAAATTCAGGAGCTTTAAAAGCTTTCATGCTGTCAGATAATCTATTCAAATCTTTGGCATCATCCAAAGCATTGAATGCGCTTAGTTCCTCAGAACTAAGTGCGTTATCCAACCATTTTTTTATTAACTCTTCTCGATTCATTTTTTGTCTATTCAACTATATAACAGTATACGTTTAAAAACTCCTACCTTTAATTTTATAATTCTTTAATATCTTCTCTTAATTTTTTTAAGGCACCATAAATTCTTTTTTCAACAGCTTTTTGCGAAATACCTAAAAGTTCTGCGATTTCTCTATGTTTTTTTCCTTCAATACGATTAAGCATGAAAGCAGTACGTTGCGCTTCAGACAAGTTTGAAAGCGCTTTTTGTAGCTTCTGCATATATTCATCACCTTCCATGATGAATTCTGGCGTTTCATTGGTATAGTGCTTCGGTTTTTGTTGTTGGTATTTTAAAACAACTTTTTTATGTGCTGTTGCATTTATGGTTAAATTGTTGGCTACAGTAAATAAAAATGACTTTGCTTTAGAAGGAGTTACTTTTCCGCAATTCTCCCATAGTTTTATAAACGCATTCTGAACTTGGTCTTTAGGATTATAAGCTTCACCAAACTTATAGTACAAAAAATCATGAAGATCTTTAGAGTACTTCTCAAATATGGACGAAAACAGAGTTTCGTTGCAAATATTATCTTTTAAATCATGAGCCATTTATAGTAGTTTGGAGTAGTAAATGTAAAAAAAAGAAATTTAGAGGTAGGAGTTTTTAATAATTACTTGTTTTATGGTAAATACGTTTAACAAAACCCTATCGCTATGAATTTTAAATTCAACTTCGTATTAATCCTAGCCTTTTTTGCCCTCATAAGTTTTAATTCATGTCAAGACGAGGTTCTTGAAGTCACTGAGACAGATGAAGAAACGCTTATTGCCCCAAGTTCTACCTTGGCAAATTTAATGCAGTCTGCTGTAACAAATGATGGTTCTGTCGATGATATCATGGACGACGCTAATTGTTTTTCAGTAAACTTACCTGTTACTATTATTGTAAATGATATTACCATTACAATTAACAGTTTAGAAGATCTTGCTCTTATTGAAGAAATTTTTGATGAGTACGATTCTGATGAAGATTTTCTTGAGTTCTTATTCCCGATTACAATTGTTTTAAATGACTATGAAGAAATAGTTATCGAAAATGAGGACCAATTGGAAGATTTTATTGAAGAATGTACTGATGTTGAAGATGATGTTATTGAGTGTATTGATTTTAAATACCCAATTTCATTCTCAATTTATAATACAGATTTTCAAATTATTGATACTGTAGTTATTGAAAGTGATGAGCAGCTTTATGAGTTTCTTGAAAACCTTCAAAATGAAACTGATGAAGTGGTTTTGGCAAGTTTAAACTTTCCTGTAACTATGGTTTATGCTGATGGAAGTACAATTGAGGTAAATAATAATTCAGAATTAGAAGCTGCAATTAACGAAGCTGAAGATGATTGTGATGGAGATGAAGAAGAAGAGGATTGTTCCGAAGAAGATGTTGATGAGTACTTACAAGAGTGTCATTGGAACATTGTATCCTTTAATGGTGATGATAACTTTATAGATAAAGATATTTACTTCAATGAAGATGGTACTTTAGAAATTGTTAATTCTGAAACAAATGTAATTGCATCTGGAAATTGGAGTACATCAATGTCTGATGAAGGAGTTGTGTTAACATTATCTGAGTTGACCATGTTTGATGGAGATCTTGGAGGAGATTGGTTAGTTTATCAATGTGACGAAGAACGTTTTAAATTTATTAGAGAAGCAGGTTCAACAGAATCCTATATTATAATAGAAAGAGATTGTGATGAGGTTACAGATTGTAGCGTAACAGATATTCAAGCAAACTTAAAAGAATGTAAATGGTATTTAGGTTCTAACCTAGTTGACGGAAATGGTCCTTTAGTATTTACAGAAGATGGAGCTGTAAAATTAGATGGAGAAGCTATTGGTGGATACATGTTGTCAGTATATGAAGGCTATGTTTACTTGACATTGGATTTATCTGGAGACTACATGAATATTTCTAAAGAATGGAAAGTAGTAGAATGTGATGAAGGATGGTTACATCTTATAAATGGTGACTACAACTTGATTTTAGAACAAGATTGTGAAACCACAAACCCATTTGAGTGCTTCTCAAACTTAGAATACGTAATCTGTGATGATGGAGATGAATATGATGGTTTCGCTACTTTTAATTTAAATGAATTGTATCCAGATTGTAATGAAGATAATGTTGAGATAACATTCCATGCAACAGAATCAGATGCACATAATAATGTAAACCCTCTACCAGCAACATATACAAATACATCCAATGAAGAGATGATTTTTGTTCGTGTAACACTGGCAGGAACAACAGAGTATGAATTATTTGTAGTTGTGCTTTATGTTGAAGATTGTACTACAACTGAAACTTGTACCGAAGAAGAGTTGGATTCATATTTAATGGAAGCCGAATGTTATTGGGTTGCAGTAGCTGTTGATGGAGATAATACTTATGATGATTTTAAACTGCACTTTAATGCTGAAATGGATTTAGAGATTGTAGCAGGAGGAACAACAGTTAATGGTGTTTGGTCAACTTCAGGAAATCCTTCAGATGGAGTGTATTTAGAAATCACTCAATTAGAATCAAATTTTGAGGTGTTTAATGGAGAATGGTTAGTTGTTGAATGTGGTGCAGAAAGAATTGTACTTACAAACAATGATATCGAAATAGTAATTGAAAGAGAATGTCCATAACCTAAATACTAAATTTCGTATAGTCGTTTTAAGTTAGTTATTTAATTATTTAGGGAAAAGGCTGCCATAATTATGGCAGCCTTTTTATTTAAGTTTATTTTATATAGTCCGAACTTCAATTATACGCTTCAAATTATTAAATTTGCAACTCTTAAAATTAGAAGTAAGACTATGTTTGATAATTTAAGCGATAAGCTAGATAAAGCTCTCCACGTACTAAAAGGTCATGGAAGTATAACTGAGGTAAACGTTGCCGAAACTTTAAAAGAAGTACGTCGTGCGCTTTTGGATGCCGATGTTAACTTTAAAATTGCTAAGGAATTTACCAATAAGGTAAAGGAAAAGGCACTTGGTCAAAATGTACTTACCAATTTACAGCCAGGCCAACTCATGGTTAAAATTGTTAAGGATGAGTTGACCGAATTAATGGGAGGTGATGCTGCAGGAATTAATCTATCTGCTTCTCCATCAATTATTTTGATGTCTGGTTTACAAGGTTCTGGTAAAACAACATTTTCTGGAAAACTTGCTAATTACCTAAAAAATAAAAAAACAAAAAAACCATTATTAGTTGCTTGCGACGTTTATCGTCCTGCGGCAATCGACCAGTTACATGTAGTTGGTGAGCAAATTAATGTTGAGGTTTTTAGTGATAGAGGAAATAATGATCCAGTTGCCATTGCGCAAGCTGGTATTACTCATGCAAAGGCAAATGGACATAATGTAGTTATAATCGATACAGCTGGTCGTTTGGCAGTTGATGAAGTGATGATGAATGAAATTTCAAACATTCACAAAGCTATTCAACCACAAGAAACTTTGTTTGTAGTCGATTCCATGACAGGTCAGGATGCGGTAAATACAGCAAAATCCTTTAACGACGTTCTTAATTTTGATGGGGTTATCCTAACAAAATTAGATGGTGATACTCGTGGTGGTGCAGCTATTTCTATTAAATCTGTAGTAAATAAACCAATTAAGTTTATTGGTACAGGCGAAAAAATGGAAGCTATTGATGTGTTCTATCCTTCACGTATGGCAGATCGTATTCTCGGAATGGGAGACGTTGTGTCTTTAGTTGAAAGAGCGCAAGAACAATTTGATGAGCAAGAAGCACGTAAGATTCAGAAAAAAATAGCCAAAAACCAATTTGGTTTTGACGATTTCTTAAAACAAATTCAGCAAGTGAAGAAAATGGGAAATATGAAAGATCTTATGGGAATGATTCCAGGTGCAGGAAAAATGATGAAGAATATTGATATTGATGATGATGCCTTTAAACATATTGAAGCAATCATACATTCAATGACACCAAATGAACGCTCTAAACCAGAATTATTAAACGCAAGTAGAAAAAAACGAATAAGCAAAGGTTCAGGAACATCTGTTCAAGAAGTAAATCAATTACTCAAGCAGTTTAATCAAATGAGTAAAATGATGAAAATGATGCAAGGTGGTGGCGGAAAAAAAATGATGCAAATGATGAAAAATATGCCAAGATAAACTAATTAAACTCTATACATCATGACAATTTTAGATGGAAAAAAAATCAGTAACGACATTAAAGATGAAATTGCTGAAGAAGTAAAAAAAATGAAAGCTAATGGTGAAAAAGTACCACATTTAGCAGCTGTAATTGTCGGAAATGATGGAGCAAGTTTAACCTATGTTGGCAGTAAAGTAAGAGCTTGTGAGCGCATTGGTTTTGAATCTACTTTAATCCAACTATCTAATACTACAAGCGAAGTTGAGTTACTTGATACCATTGAAGAACTAAATAATAATGATGATATTGATGGCTTTATAGTACAGCTTCCTTTACCAGAACAAATTGATGAGCAAAATGTACTACTAGCTGTAAATCCTGATAAAGATGTTGATGGTTTCCATCCAATGAATTTCGGACGTATGGCATTAGATATGTCAACTTTTATTCCAGCAACACCTTTTGGTATTTTAGAACTTTTAGATCGCTATAAAGTTGAAACTAGTGGCAAACATACTGTTGTTATTGGTCGTTCACATATTGTAGGAAGACCAATGAGTATTTTAATGGGTCGTAAAGGTTTTCCTGGAAATTCAACAGTAACTCTTACACACAGTAGAACAAAGAACATTGAAGAAATTACAAAACAAGCAGATATCATTATTACTGCTCTTGGGAAACCCGAATTCCTTAAAGCTGATATGGTTAAAGAGGGAGTAACTGTGATTGATGTAGGTATTACGCGTGTTCCTGATGCTACAAGGCAAAGAGGTTACAGAATCACAGGTGATGTTGATTTTGAAAATGTAAGTAAAAAGGCAAATTTTATAACTCCAGTTCCAGGAGGTGTTGGTCCTATGACCATTGCTATGCTTTTGAAAAACACCTTGTTAGCTAGAGAGCGACATTCCTTAAAGTAAGAAAAAACCTTCTTGATTTTTCAATTAAACAGTTTTATTCAATAATTAGCGGAAAAGATATTTTTGTATCAACAATTTTCTTAACTTCGAGTAATATTAAGTGAACCACTCCTCTTTTTACTTAATAAATTCCTAAATAATAGCAATTTAAGGTTGATTAATAGCGCTGAACATCAACCCAAATTTACACAAACGTGTAACCACTTAATGTTTGGTTTAAACAATAAATCAAAACATTATGAACAATTTTACTATTAAGTCATTTGACAATGTTGTTAAACGTCACTTTTTTGGATGTTTAAATAATATATTAAAAAGGCAAATTCTTTTAATCTTGACTTTTTTGTTTGTTGGACTCTATTCAATAAACGCACAACAGCCTGCTGCAGATTTAGATCAATTAAGAAATGGTTCAGCTGCATCACCAAATGATCCTGGACAATGGGTTAATGGTAATTTGGGATCGCAAAATTCTCATTACTCTGAAGGCTTCTCAGCTGCATATAGGGCAATTATGACAAATATGCCAGCATCAACAATAGTAACTTTGACTTTGGAATATGATGTAAAACATAGTGACAGACATGCGCTAGATTATTTAACACATTATGATAGAATAGAGCCTCATCTTTTGTCGTATGGTCATACTAAAGAAGAAATTGATCCAACAATAGGAACATCATTTACTGAAAATATTGGGTTTTCAACATTTACTATTCCAGTTCCGCCAGTTTTAAACTCACCAGTTGCTTCACAGCCAGTGGATAGTTATAATGATTTACCAGGTGCAGAAAAACTGATGACTATTTGGAACGGTACTATTACAAATATATCATATGGACCCACTGCAGATTTATCACAATCAAATGAACCACAACAGATTATAGTAACTTTTACAACAGGAAGCGCAGGAGAAGTACTTTTAGCTTGGGGTGGACATATCGCAAGTAGACATGATTGGGGATCAGATGGAGGAGGAGTACCTAGGTCTGCAGGTGGAATTTCTGGGTCACCATATCATATGAGGTTAATTGACTGGAATTTGAACAACCTTGGTAATCAAGATAGATCTTTATCAGCAGATGCTATTTCTGCTCCGCCAGAGTGTGAATCTTCGGGAGCTGAATTGGTTTGTGCAGATGAAGAAAATGTATATAGTGTTATTGCTACAGGTGCTACAAACCCTACATATACTTGGGAGATTTTGAACAATACTTCTGGAGCAACATTTGTAAATCCACCTGCACCAACAGATACGAATGTTACTGTTAATTCAGGAAATAATGGAGGTACATATATAGTTAAAGTGACTGTCAATGCTGATGAGGGAACTGTTTTTTGTCAAGTAGAAGTTACAGTTAATAAACCAACAGTAACCTTTACAGCACCAGCCGATTTATGTGTTGATGCAGGCGTTCAGGCAGGTCTTGGAGGCGGAAGTCCACAAGGTGGAGTTTACTCAGGAGCAGGAGTTACCGATGATGGTAATGG